>Ga0078972_1000007_pt1 | contig 954857 bp, 776 predicted proteins | sample YelNatPaOPGAMG01_FD_67568 | JGI IMG/M metagenome (GOLD analysis project Ga0078972, IMG submission 67568) | Hot spring thermophilic microbial communities from Obsidian Pool, Yellowstone National Park, USA - OP-RAMG-01 (SPADES assembly) (version 2) | ecosystem: Environmental > Aquatic > Thermal... | reverse complement strand
CAGGTAACCCGCTCTTACACCTGGGGCGCCATGGCGTTAGCGGCGGCCCCTTCCATGGTGAGTTTGGCTCCTGCTGCGACGCAATTTTTGAATCCCACCACGGTCGCCACTCTGGCCACCTTGGCTGCGGAAGACGCCGAGAATCCAGCGGCTGAAGAGGAAACGATTGAACAGGATGGAAACAACTGCCTGGAAGCGGTGGTGGAGGAACTCCAGAATGCTGAAAAAAGAATCACTGTTTCACGTTGAGGGCGACCAGGTTTGCAACCGGGGGACTGGGTGATGAAAGGAAAAACGAATTTTTGGAATTACCTTAGAAGTGGCAAATGGGATCCATCCACGGGGAATCAATTCGCTAAATTTTCATCAGGTAAGGAATATCAAGTACCTATTTCAAGTTTAAAATATCCAAATGGACCAAAATGGTATGATTGTAAATGGAAAGGAATATTATTTGGTCAAAGGAGATATTATCCTTGGTAATAATAGAATGGATAATTTCTGTTGTATTGTGCATGCTATCCTTAGCAGGGATAATAACTAACTATTTTATATTAAAACATAATATTTTTAATAAGCATGATTATGTTTCATGGATGCCGTTATTTTTTGGAATAATAGGAACAATAGGTTTATGGTTAATTCCGTACAAATTATTTCATCATTTATGGTACTTACCAATAATACTTGATCCAAGCTCCACAACAACAATCTATGGTGTTATATGGCGAACATTAAAACACTTTAATCTGATTAATTGATATCTTTAATAAGGTTCCTCGCTATTTTGTGTTGGTACACCGTGGCAAACACCTTTGAAAGGAATGTATCATGTTTTTCAAAGATAGCGAAAAAACACGACGAAAACGCAATTTCAGCCTTTTCGATTGCTATATTATGTCAATTACTCCGGTTACTCACCTTAAAGTGACAAAATACGTTTTTCCATATTCTATTTGGCGATACTCTTGGCTTTGTGATAATATTATTTCCCACACGATATAGCAAGCAGCCATGAAGTTTATTAACAAACCATGTATACGCTATCCGAGTTGATTTAAAAAAATAATTTTCAAGATGAATCAAAGTAAGTTCAATCATAAAAAAAATACGCCTAACAAACTTGCATTTTTCTCATTCCTTATCAAGCTCCTAATCGATTCTCCGTTCCCAATCGTTCTTCTTTTCGCGGCGATGTTCGGTTACGCACTCCTCTTCTCCTTGCGCACCATATCTCATTATCGCAACTTTTCTTCAATTCCCTTCGACCTCGGAATATTCGACCAAGCTGTTTGGCTTATCTCCCATGGACATACGCCCTTCGTCACGGGTCGCGGGGTGCATCTTCTCGGGGATCATTTCAGTCTGATCCTCTACCTCATCGCGCCGCTCTACCGGATTTGGGATAGCGCCGAATCCCTCCTCACCCTGCACTCGATGGCTTTGGCGCTAGGGGCCTTGCCGATATACGGTTTGGTCAAAAAACTCGGCGGTTCGGGATGGCTGGGATTGCTCTTGGATTCATTTCTCTGCTCTATCCCCCCACCAATTCTGCAATGACTTCAATTTTCATCCGGACACCTTGGCGACCCCCATCCTTCTCGCCGCCGTCTTTTTTCTTTATTGCAAGAGGTGGGGTGGATATTTCCTCATGCTCATTTTAGCTGCGACGTGCAAGGAGACCGTTGGGGTCACCGTTCTATTTCTCGGCGTCTACGCCTTATTCCATAACCGCCGCATCGGTATGATGACCATGGGGTTGGGAGTCGTCTCCACGCTCATTGCAATGACCGTCATTCGACATTTCAACAACGGCGCTCCATCCGCCTACATCATCTATTACGCCCGGTATGGTTCAAGCCTTATAGGAGTGGCGTGGAATATCCTGACGCACCCTTTGGTATTGATCGCCCCGCTTACCACGCTCAGAAGCCGCATATATTATCTAAATCTCATAGGGCCACTCTCCTTCCTGCCGCTGGCTGCTCCGGAACTGCTCATCCCGGTGATTCCAGCTGTTCTCATCAATCTCCTTAGCGTCAAGATATCAATGCATCGCCTTCCCGGATATTACACCGCTCTGGTCATCCCGTTCATCGTTCCGGCGGCGGTCATTGGGATGGACCGAATCAGACGGTGGGGAAGCAGACCCACATTTGCCGCGATGATTGTAATTCAGATTATTTTCAGCGTCTATGGTCTGTTCTCCGGTCCTATCTACACGGGAAATTATTCCGATCAACTTTTTGCGGGTGTGGATCGAATGCGAAATGAGATTCCCGCAAACGCCTCTCTCTCCTCGTGGATAGGCATGATAAAGCATTTCACGCACAGGAAGGATATCTACTTCTTCCCCCATCCGTTCTACAAAGCGGCGTGGGGTAATAACGTTCAGGCATTGAATCAGGAGGATTGGTTTGACTACCCCGCCTATTCCGAAAAGAGGTTCCAGGCAAGCGTATCCCGATCGAATGTGGAATACATCCTCCTGACTCCTTCGGGAGTCGTTTTCCCCATTTCGAGGGGCTTTATGGAAAAATGGCGACGGATATTCTTCGGAACCCTGATTACGGGATCATTGATTGCGAGTATAGCGCGATATTGCTGAAAAGAGGGGCGAACCATGCGCGAGGATTATCGCTCATGGCGCGAGCGATTGGGGTTCCCAAAGTCACCGATCGCAACGTCTTCGCGATTTTTCAAAAGTATCTCTTTCATCCCCTGTAATTCGGTTCACGCCAAAAATAACATTCGACGGATGCGACAAGGAAGGAATCTCCTCATCGTCTATGTAAAATGACAAATGTGGGGTATACGTAGTACAATGGCTTACAATATTCAAAATCATACGAGGAGGGATTGTCAAGATGACGGAGGATATTTCGAGGCGTGATTTTCTAAAGGCGACCGGAGCCGTGGCTGTTGCGGCAGGCATGGGCATTGACGGAGCCGTTTCGGCGAGCGGGAAGCCCGCCAAAAAAAGGATTTCTCCCAATGAAAAAGTGGTTGTAGGGTTTATCGGGGTCGCCGGAAGAGGTTTCGGCGCGCATATGCATGCTTTCAAGGATTTTCCCGATGTGGAAATAGGGGCGGTTTGCGATGTGTACGACGAGCATCTGAACACCGCTGTCGCTTTCACGGATGGTAAAGCGAAAGGGTACAAGGATTTTAGAAAATTGCTGGAACAGAAAGACCTTGACGCCGTGGTGATTTCCACACCGCCCCACTGGCACCCCATGATAGCCATCGCCGCCTGTGAAGCGGGAAAGGATGTGTATTGTGAGAAGCCCATGTCCCGATATCCCATGGAGGCGAAGCTGATGGTGGAGGCCGCCAAACGAAACGGGTGCGTTACCCAAGTTGGAACGCAAATCCATTCCACCCCCAACTACCATCTCTGCGTGGATATCGTGCGATCGGGAGCCTTGGGAAAAATCAGCAGCGTCACCAATTTCTGCACCATGAACGATAACTCGGAGGGGTTGGATCATCCAGCGGATAGCGACCCGCCGGAGGGATTGGATTGGAACTTCTGGCTTGGACCAGCTCCGAAAGTGCCGTTCAATATCGGCAGATTTCGTGACGGAATGCATCGCTATTTCAAGGATTACGTGGATAGCTGGCTCCATGAACTTGGACCCCATATTGTGGATCTGCCCGTTTGGGCGTTGGAACTCAAGCAACCGCTCACCGCGTCTGGATGCGGCGGAAGATTCGCAACGGACAGCATCGCCGATGTACCGGACACCTTCCAGGTGGTTTGGGAGTACCCGGAGATGACGATGACTTGGAACCTCATGCAGGCGAACGCCTTCAATTTCGGCGTAGGCGATCCTGGGCCGGGCAGGCACAACGGAATCGTCTTCCATGGCAAGAATGGCACGCTCGCCATCGTCAATTACGGGACCCCGCAGGTCTTCGATAACAACGGCAAGTTGGTGGAGGGGGTTAGCTATCCCAAATCCGTTCCGGACGCGCCCGATAGTCCCAATCCCCATCAAAGAGAGTTCGTGGATAAAATAAAGACCCGTGAGGAGTGCACCTGCAGCTTCGAGAACGACTTGCCGTTGCATATCGCCTTGAACCTCGCTCACGTGTCGCTGAGAGCGAATAAGAAGATCCATTGGGATGAGGAGAGGTTCGAAGTGATTGGTGAAAAGGATTCCAAATCGTTGATCACTCCGAAGTATCGCGCCCCATGGAAATTGTCATAGAATACTCTCCCATTTGATGATTGTGGAATATGAGAGGTGGGATGCGATCGAGCGCCACGCTCAAGGCGATGGAATTTGCTGATATTTCGAAATCATCCATGATGAATAACCGGAGACACGCCATGTCAAAAGATAATCAATCGTTGAGCGACAGTTCAAACTCCCGCACGACAAGGCGTGAGTTTCTTCAGGGGGTTTCCGGCGCCGCGCTTCTGCTTGGAGTCGCCGGCGTGGCGGGAACCCCCGCATTAGGCAAGGAGGATCATAAGATGGCTAATAACGGACCGAAAAAAGGTGTGCTTTACGAGATGCTTCCCACCAATCTCGACATGGAGGATCGCTTCAAGCTGGCGAAGGATGTGGGATTTGAAGGGGTGGAGGCGCCGCCCGTCACGGATCCTAACGACGCCGAGAAAATGCGAAAGGCGGCGGAGGCGGCGGGAATCCCCATCCACTCCGTGATATACGGAGGTTGGGACCCCACCTTGTCCGATCCGGACCCCGCGAAGGTGGAGCAGAGTCTGAAAAACGCCGAGGCGGCGTTGCACGGTGCGAAGATCATGGGCGCCGAGACGATGCTTTTGGTTCCAGGGGTGGTGAATGCGCAGACAAGATACGTGGATTGTTACAATCGAACGCAGAAAAATGTGCATAAACTCATACCATTGGCTGAAAAGCTCGGAATCGTGATCTGCATTGAAGAGGTATGGAACAATTTCCTTATGAGTCCCTTGGAATATTGCAGGTATATCGATGAGTTCAAAAGCCCGTGGGTTCAGGCTTACTTCGATGTGGGGAATGTGGTGCGCTTCGCCTGGCCTCAGGACTGGATTCTCACCGTGGCGAAACGGATAAAGAAGGTTCACCTGAAAGACTTCAAAGGCGGACCAGGATTGTGGGGCGAGGGGCATTTCTGCCCGCTTTTAGAGGGAAGTATCGACTGGCATGCGGTTCGCGAGGCTTTCCGTACGATTGGCTATGATAGTTTTATGACAACGGAGTTGCAAGGCGGCGATGAAGCCTATCTGCGCGATGTAAGTTCGCGAGTGGATAAAATTCTGGCATCTTAGCGGTTTTCGGGGGAGCGGGGGAAGCCCTACTCCTCCGAAGCCACGATCAGGATGTCTATTTTCCGTAACTGACGCGCCACGAATGAAAAAAAGATATGTGAACTCTACGAGGAAATCGATCGCCTGGGCGCACAGTTGTCCTGGCTGAAAAAAAGGTGGTTTCCGAATATGACAGAATGTCGCGCATGGTTCTGATTGACGCTTGTTCCTCGGAACAGACAGTCACCGTGCGGCGTGATTTGTTGGGGGTTCATCTTTCCGGTCTGTATTACGCGACCGCCCGGCGAACGCGAGTTGTGGACCAAGCATCGGATAGACCGCATATGCACTCAATATCCGTTTTACGGCTCCCGTCGGATCATTGCGGTTATAAATCGCGAGTATTATTCCGGCTTGGGGGATTCTCCGGCGTGCTGCACCACGCACATAGGACAACAACAACCTTCCACCGGAGTCCTTCCGCCAAAACAACATGGTTGCAAGGTCGAAGCGTGGCGGATGGTGGAAATTCAACGTCGAGAAATTATTGCAGAAAGGACAAGTTCTTTACGATAAAAAGGCTGATTTGCTGCCCGAATAACTTGGTCCACCATATTTTTGTCTACGCATAGATGCTCTCACAAACCTGAGAGTTTGTCAATATCCCCGCGCCGCGTCCCATCTGTTCTCTCTGGAACTTTACAACAGCGTTAGCGATCTCCGCTTCCACCGCCCCTTTCGTGATTTGCATGAGACAAACTCCAACACGATTTTGTTGTAGTATACCTTTGCGGATGGTATGATGATGAAAAAGGGGGTATGAGATGAAATCCAGAGGAATCAGCCGCCGGGAATTTGTGGCGGCGATGGCAAGTATGATTGCGATGAATGCGATCACTGGGTCCGATGCAATGCAAAGGACACATGGAAAGGTTCGTTCTCATTTTGAGGATGGCGATATTGCGGCTCGACTACGGCGCGGTTATCGCACCGAGCCGGCGAGGCTACATTTCACCCCGAATGGTTTGATCCTTGCCAATCACAACGGCGAGACGATCTTAACACTCGCCGCCTCCATGCCGGTATTCGATTTCGGGGATTTTACCATCGGTGGGGCGACCTCCTTCCCGATAAGATGGAAAAAGCGGGAGATTGGCGACACGGTTCGTTGGACAAGAGAGTTTCATGCATCTCCCCCTCATTCCGCAACCGTTCGCGAAATCCTGGAGTATCACCGCGATACGTCATTGATTTACAGGTGCGCCGAGTTAAAACTCGAGGGCGTGCGCGCACTTCTTCATACCGTGACGCTGGATGAAGTGATCGCGCAGGACGCCTCCTTGACCCATAATCCAGGCATTCAGAGCCATCCTATATTGGGGAATTCCTTCTTTTGTGGCGTGGAGTATCCCGTCGCTCCCACAACTCAGGTGAGCGCGAACCATGTCGCGCTTGGCCATGCACCAGGCATTTGGCTGGAGCCTGGGCAGGTGTATCGAACCCGATCGGCTGTCTATGGGTTAACTCAGCTCGGGAATTCCCGACAAGCGTTCGAGGAGTATATCTCCGCTCTTCGTCCCGATCCGATTAATATCCATTGGAATTATAATAGCTGGTGGACCTCGCCGGTGCCCTACTCGGAATCCGATATCCTCAAAATCATTCAGGAGTTCAAGGAGAACCTATTCGACCCTTATCATGAGATGACGGATACTTTTTGCATTGATATGGGTTGGACCAATAGTGAATCCATCTGGCAAATCGATCCATCCCTGTTTCCCGAAGGTTTCACCGGTTTGGATAAGGCGTTGAGGGAAATCCATTCCAGGTTGGGCATATGGATATCGCCAAGCGCTGTTTACGGTCAGGCTCTAAATCTCGAATGGGCGAAGCAAGCCGGTTTCGAAGCGGATCAATATAAATGCTGTCTCGGCGGAGCGCGTTATCAGGCAGCGTTTAAGAAGGCTCTGACGGATATCGTGGAAAACTTCGATCTTGGGCATGTGAAGTTTGACGGGTATGTCGAGACATGCAACGATACCAATCATGGACATCAGCCCGGCTTGATGTCGGCGGAGCCGATCGCCGAAGGAATCATTGACGTCTTCCTCACCTTGCGTACGATGAAGCGAGATCGCATCTGGATGGAGCCAACCTGTTTCGGATTCGATCCCAGTCCGTGGTGGGTGATGTATTGTAATTCCGTAATAGGATGTTTTGGAGCGGATTCGCCATATGGTCAGTCGCCATGTCCGAATTATCGTGAAAGTTACACCACGGCTCGCGATTGCTACAACTTGAAAGGCGACGCGCATATCCAGATTCCCATCGCCGCAATCGACGATCTCGGGATTGACCATCAAACGGAGGATCCCTTCCAAAACGATGCGGTGACCACCGTCCTGCGTGGGAACCAGTTTCTTCCTCTCTATGTCAATCCCTCCTTTATGTCGCCAAGAAGATGGGAGTTTCTTGCCGCCTTGATGAAGTGGGCGAGACGTAATTCGAAGGTTTTGAGCGAGACGAAACCAATCTACCCCGCTTCCTGGAAAGGCGGCGACTTGGCTCCATGGGTTTTCTCCTCTTCGGTCTTCCCAAGGGAGCCATACGGATACGCGCATTGGAAAGGGGAGGAGGGATTGCTCTGTCTTCGGAATCCATGGATTGACTCCGCCACGTTGAGACTCTCCCCGAGCAAGGACATGGGAGCGCCGAACGGTTTGGAGAATCTCACCGTCTCCCAAATCTATCCGGAAAGACGAATCGTAGCCACGGGAGTTCAATCGGATACTCGGTTGGATCTTATGGTCGTCCCTTATGAAACGGCTCTGTATGAGATTAAGCGACAATCGCGAAAATCCAAAGTGACGCATCCGGCATGGATCGCCCCGCAATTGGCGGTGAAAGTCGATGCCGTTCATCTTCAAATCAGCAAAGAGGGCGAGGAATACGGAGCGGATTACACGCGACTGCTGCCACATAAAGGCGACCATTTGAAGGTCACAATGAACGGAAATATCCGATTAGTCGATTCCGGAAGATACGAAATTTTGGCGCTGGCGGAGGATAGCCAGCCAGTGGACATTCCCGTTTATGATTTTAAAGTCAATGGCGTCTCATTGGAACCCGCCATTATTAGTTCTGAGACGGGATGGGCCGCCGGGGGCGGTGCGGACAAGGAGCACTGGGTTTGGCTAATCGTTCCGTTGCAATCGAATGTCAATAATATCAACGCATCCATTATCCTCGCCGGGGCGACCGGCAAGCTTTCGGCCTGGGTGGTGAGGCGTGACAAGATTCCCTGGACGCCGTTGAAAAAAGTGACCGGCTCCACCATCCCACCTCCCGAAGAGAGATATCTAGGCGCCGCCAATCTATGCCGATATTTGTCTCTGAATGGCAATCATACAATCGTGCAGGGTGAATCACCGATGCGGCGAATCAACGGAATCTATTTGGACACGCTGAAACCCGTCTCCGCTACTCAAGGCTGGGGAACTCTGCATTTCAATCAAAGCGTGACTGGCGGTCCTCTATGCATCCACGGTGTGATTTACCGCAGAGGCTTGGGCACACACGCCATCTCAAGGATCATCTACGATCTTGACGGGAAATACTCCAAATTTGAAGCTTGGGCGGGTCCCGATCAAGCCACAATGGCGACAATCACCATGGAGGTGCGGGTGGATGGCAAAACCGCATGGAAATCCGGTTTGCTAAGCCACGACAGCCCGGCTCAACGCGTGGATGTGGATGTTCGTGGAGCCGGAAGATTGGACTTGATTGTTGGGGATGGCGGTGATGGCATAGACGGGGACCATGCCGACTGGGCGGATGCGATACTGGTGAAATAGATCATCGTAATATCACTCTCAAGATGACGAACCTGGAAACGGTTCCAACCCCCTTCCTTCACGACGTTTCGATAGGGATATGCTCGTTTCGTCGTTGTAACAATTATATTAATAGTTGCGTATAACCCTATGTGTTTGAATGAGTTCCTCTTCGGAAATAACATCCGAAGAGGATGTTTACAGTCTTCTTTTTCAATGAAAGATACGGGAACATGGCGGTTCAATCATGGATGTGATCAATCCATTGTGATGATATCCTTGAAATATCCACTCCCATTTCCTCATCCTTGTCTCCCCCCTCATGGGAATTGAATGACTGCACGAGAAGATCGAATGACACCTTAGTGGAAACGAAAATAGGAAGGTCAAAAAGCGCATTCGATCATTAAAGGAAAGGGGAAGCAAATGAGAGTAAAACACGGATTTACGCTAATCGAATTACTCGTCGTTATCGCTATAATAGCGATCCTCGCGGCAATTCTTTTTCCTGTGTTTGCAAGGGCGAGGGTGCAGGCGGAGTCGATCACCAGTATTTCCAACCTCAATCAAATAGGGTTGGCTTTGCAGATGTATACTCAGGATTATGATGACACATATCCAACGGTGCCGACACCCGAAGCGTCAAACGTGGGAGATGGGTGCGGGGTGTTGTATGGGGGGCAGCAATCCATTGGAAATCAGCAACAGCTTGTCTACTCCCAGCTCAATAGTTTCGAATCACAACTATATCCCTACACGAAAAGCAACCAGGTATTCATATGTCCCGCTGATAACGGGGCGGAGCCACTGGGAAATATCGGGTCATCCATTCCGGATACGGCGTTTCCCATGGGGAATCGTTTCAGCTCCTATGGATATCGATTTTTCCTGTATTCGCCGATGGCTCCAAACCCATGCGGCTACGATGCCAATTTCAGTTCCGGGATGGGAACGGTGTTGAAGGAATCGTCATTGCCATATCCGTCCCAAACGTTTGTTTATAATGAGTTATGGGTTTGGTTTGACAACGAGATGACGTATCTGCCTTGGCTAAAAGGAAACGGATGGGCTCCGGCGGATCGCATGAACTTTGAATTTGCTGACGGGCATGCGAAATCCTACCCGGTCGGACAGATATTGCTCCAAGCGCCATACGCAACCGGTGTTGGGTATGATTTCAATTGGCCGCGTCTTGGCACAAGTGATCTTTAAGTGATGTAAATAGGAGGTGGAGAGTTGAAACAAGCGATATCACGAAGGACTCTATGGGGCGTGTTGGCGTTGGTGGTGATTGTCGTCGGCTTGATTGTATGGGTGTTTGACGAACATCCTTTTCAATCCATAGGCGGTGGCGCAATCAATGCGAGGATTCAGGCGAATTTGCCGCATCCGAAGACAATGGGTTCCTCCTTGCAAAAGGGACAGATTCCTTTTGCGAGCAATGAAAAGCGACGCTCATGAACCGCTGGGTGAAAAAGGGTGTTCCGAGATTTTCCCGGAACACCCTTTTCCATGCCTCGTCCTTGAGTCTATAGGCATTGCGAATTGATGGTTCTCTGATCGTTGTTGCAAGAAGAAGTGGGGTCGAAATTCCACATGCAAGAGGGGGTGTAGGCTTGAATCCACTTCATGGCTTTGACGTGACCGTCGCAGAAGAGGAAATTCGCCATGCCACTGTGAATGCACATATTGGGGCCGCACCACCGGCATAAGTCGGCGCAACCGCCTCCGCTTTGCTCGACGATGATGATCTTTTGTGCGGGTTGGAGAACAATGGACTCATTCGCGGACGAGTTTTGAGCGTAGGAAAACCCCGATGAAGGTGGGTTGTTACCGTTATTCGTTGCGAAATAATATGAGTGAGACCAATTGTTGGGCTCAATGTTTCCACCAACGCAATCACCATTCCAGTAGTTCGCTGAGGTTGGGTTTGAGGGGCAAGCATAGACCTGATAGCTTTTAACATACGGGAAAATGGAATAACGCCATTCCCACGCATGTTGCCCGTCCCACATTCTTACGCAAGGATAATGTTCGTCGTAGTCCTGCGTGTACTGCATGATCGCCAAGCCAAGTTGGTTTTCATTGCTCATACACGCAGCCGAGCGAGCCTTCTCACGCGCTTGGGCGAACACGGGGAACAGGATCGCTGCAAGTATGGCAATAATTGCAATAACGACAAGCAGTTCGATCAAAGTGAAAGCATTTTCCCTTGAAATAACATAACGATCAGCACGTTTCATTTCATTCATCCTTTCCTTATAAAATATTGTGCTAATGTGGAGGTTACTCAAATGGAAACTTATAGTGGTCCACCATAACTCTCCATTTGATGCATTATTAAATCATATACATTGCAAATTGTCAAGGGGAATATTTGCTCGCCCAATTCGAAAATCTCCAGGTAAATCTTAACTGCGGCGGATGGTGGTGCGATGATAACGGTGTGTTTCGATAGGCGTGGATCTCTTTAACAGATTTGAATTGCGATTTACATGGGGGAGGGCTGTGAATAAAATCATGCGGCTTTGATAGGGAGTGCGAGCTTGGCGCGTCGCTCATCTGCATATCAAGAGCGATAGGACATGCATGCAAAAAAAGAGCCGCTTCGAATTCAATTTCGAAGCGGCGTGTAAAACTCTGGTCAGTTTACTGGCATTGCTGTGCGATGGTTCGCTGGTCGCCGTAACAGTTGCCATTGGGATCGAAATTCCACATGCAGTTTGGCGTGTAGGTTTGGATCCATTTCATGGATTTCACATGTCCGTCAACGAAAAGGAAGTTGGCCATTCCGTTATGGACGCACACGCTCGGACCGCACCACTCGCATAGGTCCGCGCATCCGCCGTTTCCCTCAATGATTATGATTTTCTGCGCAGGGGCCATCACCACGGAGAGCTTCGAGGTGGCGTTATCCGCGTAGGAAAATCCTCTGGTGGGGGAGAGGTTCCAGTCGCACGTTGCATAATAGTAGGAATGCGGCCATACGTTCCCCTCGATCATATTGCCCGCGCAATCACCGGGCCAATAATTGGTTGCCGATTGATTGGATGGACAGGCGAAAACCTGGTGGCTTTTAATATAGGGGAAAATCTCATAACGCCACTCGTATTGCTGTGTTCCGTTTGGCGCCTGCATCCGAACGGAAGGGAATGCCTCGTCAAAATCCTGCGTGTACTGCATGATTGCAAGACCGATTTGATTTTCGTTGCTCATGCATGTGGCGGCACGAGCCTTCTCGCGCGCTTGGGCGAAAACAGGGAAAAGAATTGCTGCGAGAATCGCTATTATGGCTATAACGACGAGCAGTTCAATCAGGGTGAACCCCAGTTTTTTAGATGATCCGATTCGATTTGCACTTCTCATGCGTATCCTCTCTTCCTTTTGTTGAAAAGTGATTCCTTTGAACAATTTGTTGGCAATTGGGGGATTCAGTTTATAAAAAATCACCTAGAATATTAAATCACACTTTCGAGAAAAAGTCAAGTTGGGAATGGGAAGTTGTTTTAATTGACTCATGAAGAATTGGCTTTGTTCGAAAATCCTTTCGAGGCGTTCTATCCAACGGAGTGGTAACGATAAATCGATACGGAAGAAGAGGTATCAGGGACGGGGACGAGACGGTTATCGTTGCATGCATCCCGGGGACCCCTAAGATAACCCAAGGGGTCAAGTCGAAGGGGATGTGATTGAGTGGTGGAGGCGCAACCCCGCCTGGCGGCGTTGTAACCCGCTCGGATTCATCCCGAACCTTGACCGGAGTCGTCCTCCGCCCTGTCACCGTTCTCCTGGTCTCATATATCGAACCTGTTTCCGATGGCGTCTGGTCTCATCGATAAGGCGTGACCGTAGCGGAAAAGAAGATGGAATTGCTCCCACGCCACGTGATGTGGAATTGGCGGGACGGAGGATGTCGCCGGTGAGACGTTCACCATGCGCCAATGGCGAAGGCGCTCCCGCATGACCGTCGGATAATCGGCGAAGGAGGATAACGGCATCTGAAATCTTCTCAATTTGTCGGTAACCAGCGCGGATTCGAGATTGAAATTATACACTCCGCAAGGATTTGGGAGCGATGGTAGTCCGGAATGGCTGATGAAAGTGTTGAAATTCATCATTCATCTCTCTTTTCCTATTGGAAAAGCGACCGAAATCGAAGAAATTTCGGTCGCATAGTAGGGGTGGCGAGGGGATGATCCATTATATCGGACGGACTCCTCTTCTCACCGCGCGGGAGCAATCTTTCGGATATAAAAGCCGCCCGAGGGGGTGTTGAGAGTTGTTTTCAAAATCCCGCATCCTTCCACGCAGGATACTGGCTTGCTCGTCATCGCATCCATGATACCGTACCCGCCCTTCGGCAATCCCGGTGCGGCGAGATGTGACGGCATTCGATCAATAAATCCATCAAGGTTTTTGGTAGATGATGTTCCCTTGGGCGTCGTACGCCATCACGCCAAGATTGCCTGTGCCGTCCAATCCCACCACGAGTCTTCTCTTGGCTTGGGAATCCGAAAGCGCGAAACCAGCAGCCCCGTCATCCAGGACCCCTATCCCAATCCTTCTCACTCCCTGGGAATCGTAAAAGGCGAGTCCGTTGCCGCTCATCCCGTTATCCTGAAGTGCGCCCAATGCGGCGATGGTTTTGCCGTTTGAGTCCACGAGCAGGAATTTTTGAGCCTTGATCACTTGAGGAATTGCCGGCGCCTGAGCGTTCACCCTGCTAGCTCCATGCATGAGTGCAACAGCCCACAATCCCGTTCCGACAAACACCAACAGAGCTTTCGTAATCCAATCCGTTTTCACCTTAGTCTCCTTTCCACAGACAACATGCTTGGATATGTTGAGAATTAAATCACTTTATGATGTTTTTTGTCAATGAGCGCCGGGAGTATTTTTTGAACATGACAATCAGGGAACGTAAAGGAAAAGATTCCCAAATTTGTTGTCGCCCATAAGGCGCTTGCAATGGTTTTGGCAATCCCATCAGACGGTTGTTAAGAACCATTCACAGGGTCCATGGCTTGCGCATTGGACGACGAAGGAACGTGTTCGCCTCCGGATCATTAACAAACTCCTCCTTTTTCGGATTCCAATGCAATTTTCGTCCGAGGAGCATGGAGATGTTTCCCAAATGACAGACGGTGGCGGAACGATGCCCAATCTCGGCATCGCATTCCGTTTTTGAACCGGTGCGGATGGAGTCCAGAAAATTCAGCATGTGGTTCGCGTCATCCTGGGAGATGAAGTTTCCCTTGTAATCCAGTGGAACTTTCATCTCCCTGTCACGAACCGTTATTGGCTCATGCAGGAGTCCTTCATCGCTCGCGTTAATGGAGTTGAGAGACACGGAGACCCAGCCTGCGGATCCTTTGAATGTGATCCCGTAATCGTTGAGGTCGTTCGTTGTAACCAGTGTCACCCCGTTTTCGTAGGAGTAAGTGACGCGGAAGATCGGAACGGTGTCATACCAATTATTATGATCATCCGGCAACAGCGTTTTCTTTCCCCAAATGCGGCTATCCGCCCACGCTTTTTGGTATTCGGAGTAGTCTTCAAAAGGAGGCTTGAGGATTTCACCTTCCACTTCGATAGGTCCGGAACGATCGAAGCCCAATCCCCATTGGGCGATATCGTTCATATGCGCGCCGAAATCCGTAAGATTGCCTCCGGAGTAGTCCATGAAATACCGAAAGCTCCCGAAACATCTTCGCGGATTGTAATCAGCCTGGGGACGAGGACCAAGCCACATCTCGAAATCAAAATCAGCGGGGATTGGCTCCGCATTAAAGGGACCGCCGGTCGGTCCGGTAGGCAGGTGAGCCTCCACCGTTTTGATTTCGCCCAACTTGCCGCTTTGAGCTAGCAGAACGGCGAGACGATATCTCGGATCGGAACGAAGCTGACTCCCAACCTGAAAGGATAATCCGGATCTTTTCCAGGCGCCAACAAGCTTTTTCCCTTCGTCGATGGTAAGAGTCAAAGGTTTTTCGCAATACACATGTTTTCCCGCTTTTAACGCCGCCAAAGCCACCAGGGCATGCCAGTGGTCTGGCGTGCCTATGATAACCGCATCAATATCGTTTCTATCCAACACCTCTCGAAAATCCCGGTGTATCGTTACGTCCTTATCGAACGAGGCGGCGACGCTCTCCAGATTTGGAGCATACAAGTCGCAGAGCGCCGCGATCCTTACTCCCGGCAGACTAGCCGCTGTGCGGACATCCGATATCCCCCGCCCGCTGCCGCCCGCTTCGCCCCCAATCCCGATACCCGCGATCCGTATGGTATCGGTTGCACCGCGTAGTCGGGACGCTTTAGCGTGCGCCGTGATCTTCCCCATGCTCGCGACCTCCGAAATCCCGAATATACCCCCCACGCATGCACCTGCAGCGTTGGAGATGAAATCCTTGCGGGATAATCGCGTGTTCTTTTGATTGCTCATCGTGCTCTTCCATATTCGATAATAACATCTTGATCATCCCCGTTGAAGGACTCCGATGAGTGGCATCCCTCACACCGCGTTCGGGATGTGGACTGGTATATGTCGACATGTATAAAGAGTATACCAGGGAGAGGGGAAATAAACATAAACGCCGACCCGCCGTGGATGCGGATCGGCTTGCGAGAATATGAACGAATACAAAAAAGGATAAATTCCCTTATTGCGGGATTATCGTGTATAATCCTAAAAATAAGCACGGAAATAGGTTTTACCTCTCTGCGGAGAGGGGGTTGCTGAAACCATTTCGCACACGGGAAGATCCGTTCCGAGATATCATCCAAGCATCCGTTCGTTGCAAGCGGAGGCGGGGTGAGGGGTTGAGCAACCGATATGGAGCGCCAACAATTGAAATCCAAGTCATCATCGGTTTTTTGGCGTCTTATGCCATACCTTTTGCCATACTGGCGCACTATCGCCTTGGGACTCTTGTGTCTTCTATTCTCCATTCCCGCCGCCAATTTTCATCCTCTCGTTTGGGGTTATATCGTGGATCATGTTATTTTGAAGCATAATTTCAAGATGCTGATCCCCGCCGTCATTTTGATGTTTTCGGTCCAGCTCGTTGGCACGATCCTTGAAGCGTTTCGCAGCAATCTTCTGGAAAAAGTGGGGCAGAGGCTCATCTTTCGCTTGCGCAATGAGGTGTATCAAAAACTTCAACGCCAGTCCATATCTTATCTTCACGATAATCGAATTGGCGATTTGATCTCGCGAGCCATGGGTGACGTCGACGTTCTCCAAAACGTGGCGGTGCAGGGATCGGACTCCATTATCTCAAACTTCTTCACTTTTATTTTCATATCTTTCATCCTGATACGGATGAACTGGAAGCTGGGGCTTGTCGCGCTTTTCCCGATAGGGCTCGTTTTTCTGCTCACAAAGCAATTCAGCATTCGAGTGAAAAAATTATATCGATCGGCGCGTGACAAGCTGGGAGTGGTGAACGCTAGGCTTCAGGAAAACCTATCCGGGATGCTGGTGATCAAAGGTTTTGCGCAGGAACCATACGAAACTCAACGGTTCAAGGATGTGACGGAGGATTATTTGCAGACGAACTTTCGCGCTATTAACGCCCGTTCGATATTCTTTCCCTCCGTGAGGGTGGTGGGATTCGTCTCAAATGTGTTATCCTTGGCGTATGGATCCTATCTGGTGATGATCGGTCAATTCACCTTGGGGGGTCTTGTGACGTATCGGGGATACTGGGCGCCTCTCTTTTTCCCAATCAGTCAGTTGGCTCAGATTAACGAGATGCTTCAACGAGCTCAAGCGGCGGGCAGCCGCGTGTTTGAGCTTTTGGATCAGGAGGAACTTATCCAGGACGCCCCGGACGCCAAACCGCTTCAGTTGACTCGCGGGAAGGTGGAGTTTCGCCATGTGACCTTTTCCTACGGGGTGAAACCCGCACTGCAGGATGTGTCCTTCATCACTGAGCCAGGACAGATGGTCGCACTGGTGGGCCCCAGTGGCGCAGGTAAAACCACCGTTTTGAATCTTCTTCCTCGTTTTTACGATCCACAGGAAGGAGAGGTGTTGATTGACGATCAGAACGTTCGCTGCGTGACCCAAGCCAGTCTACGCAGCCATTATGCCATCGTACAACAGGAGACGTTTCTATTCAACGGAACCGTGGTGGAAAACATCCGTTACGGTCGTCCTGACGCCTCCTTTGAAGAGGTGGAGGAGGCGGCGCGTGCTGCGAACGCCGCCGACTTCATCAGGGAGATGCCAAATGGTTACGATACGGAGATCGGAGAACGTGGCGTCAAACTGTCAGGAGGACAAAAGCAAAGACTATCCATCGCACGCGCCTTCCTTGCGAATCCGAAAATCCTCATCCTTGATGAGCCTACCTCCAGCGTCGAACCGGAATCCGAGTGGATCATCATCCAGGCTTTGGAGAGGCTTATGAAAGGCAGAACCACGTTTGTCACCAGCCATCGCTTTTCCCTCGTTCGCGGTGCGGACAAGATCATCGTTTTCGAGCAAGGGAGGATCGTGGAGGAGGGAACTCATAAGCAGTTGATGGCTGCCAAGGGGTTATACTCCACCATGTATCGTCAGCAGATGGCTGGGTGATCCGTCGGAATATCGGACTATAATATAGGTGTAGGCGAGCGAACGAGTGGGCGCCGCCAATGCCATGCGAACGAAAAAGCGAAAGCATAATACGATCTCGATATGATTCCCGTTTTAATTTCATCGCAGGGAAATGCGATTTTCATGGCATGACTCGCATATCCTTCGTTTGAAGTTTCAGGAAACATTCGGATTGCAGTATTTGCCAAACCCTTCATTTCTTCAATTCAATCATGCGAGGATGCATTCTTATGGAGATGACTCATTTCATTCTGATGCTCTGCGATACGCCTGGCGTTGGTCCCAAGACGATCGCCGCCATTCTGCACCGCAATGCAGCGTTGAGACGATCTCCCGAGGAGTTTCTTGACCTCACGCCGGATCAGATGCATCGGCAATATGACATCCGATATGAAATCGCTCAGGATTTGGGATCGAATTGGACCACGCGCTATCCTGCGGCAATGGAGATAGCAAAATACCTGCGTCGTAATGGCATCACGCTCATCAACTATTTGGAGGCGATGTATCCCCAAAAGCTGATTCAACGCCTGGTGGATCCGCCACCCGCCCTTTTCGCTTATGGCAACATGGCGATTTTCACGCTTCCTCTTTTTGCGTTGGCGAATTCCAACGGCGCCTCGGAAGGCGCGCTTGCAAGCTCGGATGCGGCTGCGGCGGTCGCCATGGATTGCGGATGGCTGCCGGTGACCGGTCACAACCGTTATGCCTACCAAAGGACGGCGCTTGTGGCTCGGAGAACGGGCGGAAGGGTGTTATACGTTTTGGATCGGGGATTGTTCAGCGCTTTCGGAGAGAACCTCGATCAGGATCTTTTCCCCGCCGCAAGGATATGGAGTCCCTCCTACGATCCCTCCAAGGATCTCACTTTGACTCAGTTTTCCCTGCATTCCCATGAGATAGGAGACAACAATCGCAAAAGGGATAATCTGATATTCGCCTTGGCGGATGTCATTATGGTCGGGCAGACTAGGCCGCGCGGCCGAATGGAGGCGGTGTGTCGTGCCGCCTTGGCAAGAGGGCAAAAGGTTCTTTTGGTGGGACCGGAGAGTCCCGAGGATTCAAGGCTTCAGGAAGCCGGGGCGGAGAGGGTGCGCGACGATGCGGATTTGGCTGAGAAATTGAACGCGCTCAAATCCGTGACATAGGGAATTCCCTCCTCCGCATCGATAAGATGTCATACGGCGCTCAAAACCTAGATGGGAAATACACGATATGTGGTGATTCCCGTGACGGAGCCGAAAATCGACCAAAGACTTCCTGTGAGGTAATCTCCGATAATCAATCCGATAAAAAACGGAATTCCCTTGCGGAAATTCTTCATTCCCCCGTAACGGATGATCATTGTTTTAAGGAGCCATCCGATGAGAGTGGCGCACCATAGCCAGTGCATTGTTTCGGTGCCGGAAACGGCGTATCCGATGGGATGGAATGGCCACCAGGTGAATCTTGTGCGCATAAACATGAGGAAAGCGCACACCACAATGCCTACGCCCACCCCCTCCATTCTTGAAAGCTCCTGCTTGGTCGGTGAATTCAACCATGTGCTAACCGTTTGCCAGGGCACCAATCCCATGTTAGTGCGCCAGCTATTCACCTGCGCCGTTGCCGCGCCGTATTGATAATAGCAGGTTAAAACAGCCCACCAGGATGCGAATGCGCCCACCACCGTGGCGATAATGATGGCCAAAGCGATATGCTTGTTGTTCATTTTGGCGCTCTCGCTGATTTTCATCGCCTCCAACTGCGCGGGCATTGCATTGCAGCGATAGTCCAAGTCGAACCAAAGAATGGATGCAAACCCCAACAGCGTTTGTTTGTTATAGGCACTTACTCCGGTTGCGCTCATCATCATCGAATGAGGGTCAAGGTAAGGTCCGTATCCCCAAGCCAATCCCGCCTCCGCGCGAATTCTTGTGAATGTGATGATAAAAAGATAATAGAGGAAGAAAAATATCAGCGGCACATACCAGGTCATTCCAATCGCCATGGCGAAACCGGTCAAAGCCAGATAACCGAAAATGGTTCCCAGCACCGCCCACCGATAGGAGAAAGGTTCGTTCATATCTCTCACGTCCGGGGTGTGTTTGAAGGTTTTTCGCAAGGCGTCCATAATATTCCCTCTCATCGTGTATAGGGTGAAAAGGGCTATGGCGATGAAGGCGCCTGCGGATTGTTCACCGATGTAGGGCATCCTCGACGCCGCAAGGCTGGCGCCAGGGTCGTGATATCCCAGAGCGGTTGCGACAACGTTCTCCGCCTTGGTGAACAGATAAAAAAACCATAACGAGAAACCCACGTCCAACGGAATGAAATATGTGAGACCTATGACCATCGGGTAGAAAGAGAGGACGGTATCCCCCATACCTGTCCACGGGGAGGTTGTGAAAAGGGAGTTTAGAATCAGACGCGGGTCGCTCGGTTTGATGGGAATGAAAGGCACCGAAGGATACAGGTAATTCAGACTCGCCAAGTTTTCCAGAATGACTGGAATGGTGAATCCAATCCAAAACAGTTTGTTGGTTAACAGCGATTTCAAGCTATCATCCCGGGTGAGTTCCAAGGGTATGGCGGTGATAGGGAAGGATAGTCTTTCCTGATCGATCCACTGACGCCGGATGATGACGTTCAGGCACAGCATAACCCCCAAGGCGATGATAATAAATGCACTCCAAACGAGAATCGGTGTAATCCATCCGCGTAGGATGGTAAGCGTCATGAAACTCTCGCCGCCGGCGAAGTATCCGTGTAATACTCGTTTGTCGGGAAGAAGCCAGGGCTTAATGAATGGAAGTATCTGCGTGCCCCATTTGTTTTCAGGAGTTGAGTAGTAAAATATGTCCGCAACTTCGGTGTTGAGAAATTGCATCATGCCGATTCCGCATATGCCGATGCTTACCGTTTGCATGATGAAAATGTACAGAATCTCCGCTTGAGTGAATGCATATCGCGGCAGATATTTTCTGAGAAAAAGATTGGCGAAAATAATAAGAACGAGAACGAACACAACCGCAATGGGCAGGGACATCGCCGCCAGATCGGTCGCTTGAGCCACGATTTCCGTATACTCGACCCACAAACAGACGATGGGAATGAAGAGGATTCCTATGATGATCGCGCGAAGGGTGATCGGATGCTTGACAGGCGTGGGATTCATGATGGCGGAATTTCCCGCACGATCGTTTGTGTTTGGCTGTATCAATGCCGGCCTCCCATAAATGAAATATTGAACAGGGTTCGATTTAAGGGTAAATCAAGCCCTATGAAATGATTGCAAAATACGATTATTAGGGATTTCGACGAGCTTGACAGGTATGATCTTCGCTTCGTATTTTGAATCATGCATTAGTTCAACGGGACATCCGCTGAAATTTGAACGATGCAATAATCCGACTTTACATTGAACCAAGAAGGAATGATTCATAAGAGGACAAATTGACATCTTTCATCATGATAGCAGAAAAAAAAGAGGCGTGTAAATTCCCTTGGTGCGAAGAAAAATCTAAGATTGAAACGATTTCAAGGACGAACGGACACTCTCCTCAAATCGTTTGATAAATCCAAGAGTGTATTCCAAGATATCGATACTGTCATCCCGGATGAGAGGGGTGAGGTCCATGGCATAACTCATCCGTTCCGTTTGATCGGTTTGGTGGCTTTGGAAGTAGGTGGCGTTCGCCATCCATCTGCCGATGGTTGCGAGGTCGTATCTCTTACCGCCCGCTATTTGGGAATCGAAAACCCCCGCCAAGGCAGCCGCAAGGTTCTCATGCCCGTCTAGATTCAATAAAATCTTTTCTTCATCCGGCATCCAATCCAAATTTCTCCACCCTTCGCAGCCGTATACTTTGGAAGGTCGACTTTCCGCAGGCAACGATCGTATGGCGAGGATGGTGTGCATCACCGTAGCGGTGTGAGTGGCGTGCTTGTCCGCCGGATTATGGGTGTAAAGGATTGCGGGCTTCAATTCGGCGATGATGGAGGCGATGTCGTTTCTCGGACCGAGGTTGGCGGGAGATTTGATATCCGAGCTTGGGTAATCGAGAAAATAGACGGATCGGTACTCTCCAATGATCGCCGCCTTCTTCTGCTCCCGACGACGAATAATTCGCATCTCTTCATCGGTGTAATTCCGATACACTCCATCCCGTGCGCTCCCGGACCCGTTGGTGGTAACAACAGCTACAAACCCTTTGTCGGCTTGATGGAAACACTCCAATATCCCATGCAGCGCCATGAACTCAATATCGTCCGGATGGGCGCCAATCGCCATATGCGTTACCGGGCGTTTGTCCAATTCGTATATTTCCGCGGATGGGAGTGTCAATTTCATAAAGCCACCTCAATTGTCAATGGAGGGAAGGGTTCCTGCCGCAAATGCCTGGCTGCTTGATAACTCCTGGTTCTCGATGATTTGAAGGTTCAAAAGTTGGCAAAGATGGGGGAACGTTTCCCGAAGTGTGTCATTCGCCGTTTTAAGAATAAGCCGTCCCGCCTTGCCCGCGCAGACTCCCCCTGCAAGCAAGACATGTTTCAGGTCATAGAAATTGGAGAAATGAGCCACCGCATGAGCGAGATAGAACCCAATCGTGCGGAAAACCTGCTCCGCCTTCGCATCCCCGCCTTCCGCCGCTATGCGCACTGAATTAAAACGCCCTCCCAGGGTCTCCTCCGTGTTAACGTCTATTCCCAGTTCATCGGCAAGCCTAAGCGCCCCCTGCTGTGATAGGTATTGCACGCAACATCCGACATCCCCGGACCATTCATCCATGGGCGCATCGGTGCGATAATCTATCGGAACGAATGCCAGTTCGTTGAGCCAACTGGTGATATTGCCATCCGATGTGACATATCCCCCTCCCAGGCTGGATCCCATCGCCAGTCCCAATACGGGGTAACCTCCCACCATCTGAGCTCCCGCTAGTGCGGCGACCTCGCCATCATTCGCCACCGTGACGGGGACATGCATCTCATTCCGTATATGGATAAAAAGATCGCCTATTTGCTCGTCGAAAGTGGCTTCGTCTATGCCTCGGAAGATTGATGCCACACGGACACGGTTGTTCACATACACTCCCGCAGCGCTAACGCCGATGGCGTCTACATGACCGATGCTTTTTGCAGCTTGCCGAATGGCGGAGAGTATCGCGTCGTAGTGATACTTTGGATCCGTTTGATGGGCGGGGTCCCAGTGTGTTCTATTGCTAAGGATGAATTTGCCATTTTGCAACACGCATACGGTAATGCTACTGGCGCCGAGATCCACCCCTATTCTGTTTCCGTTTAGATGACCGCCGATTCTAGATCCGCTTTCACAAGGTTTCGGAAATTCGGATTCGGAAACGCGTGAAACTTTGATATCCTCCCGATAAATGCGTTGCATCATCCTGACATCAAACGCTCTCTCCCCGTTGGGGGACCATATGTCGGTCAAAGCCGAGGCGATGAAGTCGGGTGCGTCTATTGCGATCTTCACTCCGCCTTGCTGCCACATCAGAAATTTAAGGATTCTTTCGGCGTAGTAGATCGCCTGATCCTTTCGGGCTATCAACTCGTCGGGCAGAGCCGTTTTATAGGTCGATACGGACCCGCCCGGTCGAGTTAAGGCGATACCCAAGTGTTCCTTGGCTGGTTGGGATGCGTAGGAAGCCATCACCAAAGCTGCGGAATTGAATCGATTATCCAGTAGGTTCGTATGCATTTGTGTTTTTATTTGAGGAGAGCTTGCACCGATTCGCCAATCGCATGAGAGAGTGCGGAGCGCGCCAAATCCACTGCGGTACGAGCGTTCACCAGATTGGTTTGCGCCGTCAACAGGGATGTTTGGGCGTCTGTAACCTCAAGAAATATCCCCACTCCCGAGCGATATCTTCCATCCGCCAATTTTAGGTTCTCTTCAGCGTTTGCAACCTCAATTTTCGCGGTTTCGACCGACTGCTCCGCAGTTTTTAGATTGAGATAGGCTTGCGACACATCGGAGACAACGCTCAGCTTTTGAGATTCCAGTTGCGCTACGGCGCTTTGCAAATTCCCCTCCGCTTGCTTAATTCTACCATATGTGTAACCGGAATCGAATGGATTCCACGACACCGACGCCCCGATAGTCCAAGTGTCATTTCCCGGAGGAAAGTTATTGCTGACAGCGTTGGCGCTCATGTCTGCGGAAATGGAAGGAGCGTTGGATGTTTTCGCCGCATCCAAAGCCAGTTTGGCAGCGTTCAAATTCGCCTGAGCAGAGAGAATTTCCGGGCGATGTTGCAACGCTGTTTTGACAAGCGTGGAGACATCCAGTGCGTTCATGGCTGGTTCCCCCGTTTCCGTTGCGATGTTTAGAGGAGTGCGAGGGTCGATGCCCAGCAGCAACGCGAGGTTTACCTTCGCCACGGAGGCGTTATTTTCCGCCTGGCTTAACGACAGAATCGCGGATGAAACGGCAGCTTCGGCGTTTGTGACATCCGATAACAATCCGACGCCGGCGTTCAATTGAGCTTTGGTTTCCGCCAAATGCTGTTGCAGGCTGGCTACGTTGCTCTGATTCACAGCCACAAGACGTTCATCCTGCATGTAAGTGTAAAACGCTTGTTTTACCTGATAGGCGAGGTTGTTCTCGGCGACGGTTAAATTCGCCTTGGTGGCTTTTTCATTTTGTTCCGCTTCCGCAACCGTATCTCGCGTGTGATTGAAGTCGAAGAGCAGTTGCCGAATGGTTGCCGTGGCGCTTAGCGAACCGCCAGTGGATAACTGATATTTACCTTCGGAGGCGAGCACTCCGCTTTGACTGGCTCCTGCGGAAACCGAAAGCAGTGGGTAGAGGTTGGATCTTGCCTGCATTGTCGCCCCCTCCGCAGCGTGAATGTTCCCTATCGCCGAGAATATTGACGGCTGATGATGCAGTGCGATACGCACCGCCTCCTCCGCTGTAAGCGGTTTGTTCGGGATGTCCTTAGGAATGGGAGTGTTTGGCGCCTCCAAAGTGATCGCGGGTGGAAGCGGGGTTTCCTCGATTTTAGGCATTACTGGCTGGGTTTCCTGAGCGAACCCCCATACGGGATAGACTACGAGACTGGCAATCAACAACGTTTGGGCAATTGACTTTTTTATTCGATTCATTTTAATCTCCAACGGATGCATTGCAAAATCGGCGCACTGACACTATTATGGTCGATTGCAGAAAAATTGTGTCGGTTGTGCGGCGATTGTACAATCACCTCGCCAATGTGATGTGAAAATCGTTATTTTTAGGTAAGCGCCAGAAATTCAGCAACGGTAACATCGTTTTGAATGTTATCGCATGCTGACAGCAAAATCCTGAGCGCTTGCATGACGGTATCGATATCTTTCTCGGGCATTTTCCGAAGGGTTTCATAAACGCGCCGTACCCGCAAGTCCTTCCGTTCCTTCATGATTTCGCGCCCATGTTCGGTCAGGCTTAACTCCTTGGATCTTCGATCATCCGTGTGCAATGTGCGTTCCACCATTCCCATATGCTCCAATCTGTCCGCCAACTGAGTTACTGCGCTAATGGATATTCCGAGTTCCTCGCTAACGGATGACATGGATTTGGAATGGGATTGGAGAAGAATGCAAAGGCGCAATTGCGCCAATGTTAAATCCCCTACGTTCAACTCAGGTTCCAAACGGTAAATGCCTCGAAGTATTTTGGGTAGCAAATCCTCGAAAAAAACGGATTTCCGTAATAGATCGCTACGTGCGTTTGTTCGCTTTTGCATGTCTCACTCTTTTAATTTGATTAGGTCTTGACGGATAGTGCGCCAATGGCTCTTAATCCGCCGGTTCTTGCGGTTGGATCGCCGATGTCTCGGTCTGATGCCTACGGAACTTCAGCGCCAAGTCATCGAACAAGGTGTAAACTACCGGAACGATGAAGAGGGTTAATAGGGTCGATGTCAGCAATCCCCCCGTTACGGCGGTAGCCATGGGAGCATTGGTTTCGGATCCCTTTCCAAGCCCGATCACCAAAGGCATCATACCCAAAATGGCGGCGGACGCGGTCATGAGAATCGGTCGTAGACGCGTTGGCCCGGCGGTTAACACGGCATCATCGCGCTCGAACCCCCGCGTTCTTAAAAGATTAGTGTAGTCGATCAAAAGAATCCCGTTTTTGACCACAATCCCCACGAGCATCAACACCCCGATAAAGGCGGTCAAACCGAATGTGCGCCCGGTTAAAAACAGCGCCAGGATCACCCCGATGGCGGAAAGCGGCACCGAAAGAAGGATCGTCAGCGGGTGCACGAAGGATTCGAACTGAGAAGCCAGCAACATATAGATCAAACCAATGGCGAGAAAAACAGCCAACCCCATCCCGGAGAACTCCTGAGCGCGCCGGAGCTGATTCGTGCCCCAACTCCAATAATAACCGGGCGGGAACTTCATCCCTTTCAGGTCCTTTGCGATGTCATCTTGAATTTGTCCTTCGGAACGGCCTTGAGGTTGTCCGCTGACTGCGATGTATCGTTGCCGATTCAATCGAGTTATTTCACTCGGACCCATGGCGAAAACAGGTTTCGCGACTTGACGTAATAACACATCATGCGAAATTCCATTCGAGTTTGGCATGGAGGAGTGAATCAGCATGTCATTCATCTCCGGGACCGTTTTGCGCATATCCTGCGGCATTTGCACAATGATGGGGTATTCGAAGCCTCCCTCCTGATAATAACTCGCGATGAAACCGTTCGTAGCGTCATTGATCGTGCTTGCGATCTCCTGAAAACTCACGCCCACCTGTTCGGCTTTCTGGCGGTCGACGTGCCATTGAATTTCCGGCGTGGCTTGCTGCCAGTTGATATCCACGTTTTGCAAACCCGAAACGCCTCGAATTCGTTTTTCAACCTCCATTCCAAGTTTGTAAAGTGTGTTCAGATCATTGCCGAATATGTCCACCTCCACGTTTTGAAAACCGCCTGTCATGAGCATGGAGACGATATCGAATTGGTAAGGCATGGCTCTCGCGCCGGGGATCTTGGCAAATTGCTTGCGCAACTGGTTAATCACCTGCTGCGTGGTCTCCTTGCGATCATCCTTCAGTTTCACTTGACAGGATCCTTCGTAGGTTGCCAAGGAGGTGGTGGTTCCTCTAAGTGACAAGGTTGTACCGGCGGAGGAGAACACTGTGGCGACGTTGGGATTTTTTAATAGGATCGCCTCTATTTTTTTCATCGTCGCGTTGGTAACGGATAACGCCGTGCCCACCGGCATTTTCACGGTGATATTGAAATCCCCGCTATCCGTGGTGGGCATAAGCTCCGTGCCTATTTGAGGTACGAGTAGTAAACTCGCCAATGAAATGACTATCGCGCCGATAACCACCCAAATTCTGTGATGAATCGCCCATTTCAGCCCGTTTCGATAGGAGTTATCAAGGGCGTCGAACCAGACGCCAAATCTCGCGAACGCCCGTTCGAGCAAGTTATGTTTGACACCTTCGATTTTTTCATGGTGCGCTTCGCCTTTGATAAACCTGGAAGCCAACATAGGCACGACGGTTGTGGCGTCGAGCAATGATATGGATATAGAGAATATCACCACCATTGCGAAAGAGGTGAACATCTGTCCCGCCTGTCCTTTGATGAGAAGCAGAGGGAGAAAAACCACCATGATGGTCAATGTGGACGCCACAACTGCAGTGACGATCTCATTGGTACCGCTAACGGCGGCTTCCGCAGGCTTAAGCTTATCTCGTTCAATATGCCGGAATATGTTTTCCAACACCACGACAGCGTCATCCACTATCAATCCTGCGGAGAGAGCCAAACCTCCCAATGTCATGGTGTTCAGAGTGTTGCCGCTAACGTAAAGCAGTGCGAAGGTGGATATGATCGAAATTGGAATCGAAAGCGCCACGACGAGAGTGCTTCGAATATTTCTCAGGAAGAACAGCAATATCAAAACGGCGAGCACCCCGCCGAGGAGAGCGTTCAGTTCCACGTCATCAATGGATGCCTGAATGAACTGAGCCTGATCGTAAGCCAACCCGAATTTCAGTTGAGGATATAGCTTGTGGATTTCCTGTAGTTTTTCTTTGACCGCGTTTGACGTGGCGATGGTGTTCGCGGCGCTCTGCTTGGTGATGATCACCCCAACGGCGGGTTGACCGTTAAGGCGAGTATAGAGTCTGGTTTCCGGATGGGAATCCTTGACTTTCGCCACTTGGTTCATATATACCAGTTGACCGTTATAGGATGCAACCGGTATATGGGAGATCTGTTGAGGGCTGATGAACCATCCAAGGCTGCGTATCGTGTATTCCGTCTTGCTCTGCTTGGCAATACCGGCGGGGACGTTTTCATTTTCCTGAGCAATTCGATTCACTATGTCCAAAATCGTAAGATGGTAGGCTTGCAACTTCTCCGGGTTCACATCCACGATGATCGCCCGTGTGTTTCCACCCGTCGTGATTGCCGCCGCGACGCCATCAGCCGATTCAATGATCGGGGTCACCTCATTATCCAGCAACGTCCTGAGTTTAACGTCATTGGACATGCCGGTTACGCCGTAAATAAGGATTGGCAACTGCGTGGGGTCGTATTTAAAGACAATCGGGTTTTGCAGAGTGGGGTCGCCCGTTGGGAAGCTTTGCTGCGCTCTTTGCACCAACTGCAGCACATCCACGGCGCCTTGCCCAATGTCCGTGCCCCATTGAAATTGAACCCTTACCACGGAGGATCCCTGGGTGGAGCTGGAATCCACTTCGTACAATCCTTGAACCGAGGACACGGCCTCTTCAATTGGGCGGGTGACTTCCGCCTCCACCACCTCCGGAGCGGTGTTTCCCCAGTTAGTTATCACCGCCACGGTGGGAATTGAGACATTGGGCAGAAGATCAACGGGTAGTTTGGTCACACAAATCGCACCGAGTAACACAAGCGAAGCGATGCGCATGGTGACGGCGACCGGCCGATTAACGGAAAATTTAGCGAAGTTCATAAGGATAAAGCTCCTTCAGTGATTGGGTTGCCGGTTTCCATGGATTACATCACCACCCCCACGCTGTTGATCGGCTGGCGATGGTTATTGGACGGATTGACCTTTTGCCCGTTCTTGAGAGGATTGGAGCTGAGAACCACAACGTTATCGCCGACTTTCAAGCCTTTCAGGATGGCTACACCGCTAGGGTCGGATTCACCGACCACCACAGGAATCTTCTGAACTTTGTTATCCTTTCCGACAAGCATGACCTCATTTTGACCGTCCGAGGATTTTTGCAGAGCTTCCGGGGGAACGACAACCTGATGCGGGAATAGCTGGGTCACGATGGTGGCGCGAATGAACATGCCCGGTTTGAGCCTCTCATCCACGTTATTTAATGTCACTCGGATGGTGAATTGTCTGCTTAAAGGATCCGCCGCAGGGTTGATCTGTGTGACCATACCGTGAAATATCAGTCCCGGCAGTGCGTCGGCGGTAATTTTCACCACTTGATGGAGATGAACAAAACGAGAGATATCCTCGGGAATTGTGATTGCCGCCCATTGCTGTCTTATCTGTTGTATGGCAAGTATCGTCTGGCCTGGCGTAGCCATTGAACCGGGGTCCATGTTTCGGGCGGTGATATATCCGTCTATCGGTGAGCGAATAATCGTATAGGATTCCTGCGCCAGGCTATTCTGCAGCATCGCCTTGGTTGTGTTCACTGTCGCTTGCAATGCGGCGAGGTTTTGCTTGTAAGCCGGGATTTGCGCCGTGTTGGATTTTGCGAATTGCAATGCCGCCTTGGCTTGATTTAACGATGCTTTGGATGATTCGATGTTGGCCTTGCCGGTGGTTTTCGTGATAGCGAGTTGCTCTTGAGCGGATTTCAATTCCGCTTGCGCTGACGCCAGTGCGGAATAAGCCGATTTCAATTGCCCTTGCGCCACATCGAGATTAGCCTTCTCCACGCTCACTTGGGTTTGAGCATTATCCACGTCCTGCGCCGCGACATATCCTTGCTTGTACAGATTTTCCTCTCGATTGAAAGTGGCGATGGAGTTGTTAAGATTAGCCTTCGCGCTCTCCACTTGAGCTTGTGCGTTGGTGATTCCGACCTCTGCGGCATTCACTTTGTTTTGATTGTCCGTAACAACGGCCTCGGCGGATGCGACCTGGGATATGTAGTTCTGCCGTACCTGATTGTAATTCGCCTCGGCGCTCGCCAAGCTAGCCTGTTGTTGGAGTATCTGCGTGTTAACGGAGACGTTGTTTGGATTTTGCGTCAGTATCGCCTGATACAAACGATATTTCGCCTCGGCCAATGCGGCTCTTTGCTCCTCGACCTGCGCACGGATGTCCGCATCGTCCAAGCGAACTAAAACCTGCCCTTTCTTTACGTGGTCGCCTTCAACGAATGGGAAATAGAGTATTTTTTCACTGACCTTGGGAGCTATCTGAACGTTCAATGGAGACTGTAAAACTCCAATTCCCTCATATGACTTCACGATTGTCCTTAGCTTCGCGGCCGCAGTGACCACCTCCGGAGGGGCGGTCAACATCATCTGACGTATCTTCTCCTGCTGCGCTAACTGTGCGTGATTGTATTTAAGCCGCCAACCGATCAATAAACCGAGAGCGAGAATCATCACACATGTAAAAACCCATCTCTTCATTAGGGACTCCATTAATCTTAAGCAATCTTAAAATTTAATATACCTTAAATATTAGGACGTATCAATCAACTATTGTGTTCATTTTTATTTTCCTGCAGATTACTTGATGAAAATGAAGATAGGATGAAAAGAAAATAGACGAGACAGAAGTTTGGCTATATGGTAAAATGAATGATAGAAAGGATTAGGACAATGATCAACTTCAAATTACGCGCACAGATACTCAAGGCCATGGCGCATCCGAGCAGGCTGATGATGCTTGAGGCTCTCAAGGAGGGGGAGTTATGCGTATGCGATCTGCAAAAGATCGTGGGATCGGATATCTCCACCGTATCAAAGCATCTTTCGGTTATGAGGAACGCGGGCATTGTGGAGGATCGCAAGTCGGGATTGCAGGTTTTTTACAGATTAAGAGTTCCATGCATCATGAATTTCTTTGAATGCGTGGATATGGTTATGTTGATGCATTTCGCCCAACCGAACGAGCAGAGTGAAACGATCAATGTTAGCGCCCGTTAGCTTGACCTCCAACTCATAGGCCTAATGGAATCTTAAGAGGTGTTGGAACCCAAGTGACTTTGTTTCGTATCTTTTAGAGGATGGAATGCGTGCGAAAATACGCACGCAGCGGGTGGAGGATTACATTGCCTCCAATTAGGCGATTATAGCTGACGGGCGCGTAAATCGCCATGATGCATATTCCGATGGAATTGTTGTTTTTTGAACCCAAGAACATTGTTCGAATACGAAAGGAGTAGTGTTTCAGATGTCTAGAAAATTATTGTTTTCGACCGCTTTGATCTGTTTGATCTCGTTCGCCAATCTCTCCGTCACTCACGCAGCCAGCAAGACGGTCAACGACCTCAAAGCGGCATATCTTGGAGAAACCACCGCACATTCGAAGTATGCCGTATATGCGAAAATCGCTGATAATGAAGGATACAAGGATGTGGCGAGACTATTTCGCGCTGCGTCCGTTGCCGAATCGATCCATGCGCGGAATCACAAGCGTGCATTGGAACAACTCGGAGTCCGAAACCCCAAAGCTGGAGAGTTCGCGGCATCCAAGGCGAAATCCACCAGGCAAAATCTTCAAGACGCCATAAAAGGGGAGACGTACGAGAAGGATATAATGTATCCCGGCATGCTGAAAGACGCCCGGCAGGAGAACAAGCAAGGCGCGATACAATCCTTCAACTTCGCTTTGCAAGTGGAACGACAGCATGCGGCGCTCTACACCGAAGCGTTGAAAAGCCTTAGCAAAAACACGCATCCGGTGAATTACTATGTTTGCCCCGTTTGCGGCTCCACCTTCCGCAATAGGGCTCCCCGCTCTTGCCCTGTGTGCGGAACCTCGAGGGAAAGGTTCATCTCCGTAAGTTAATCGTCTTTTCAGTGCGAGCCGAATCGGCTCGCACTGTTGCATTCCGGAAGCTTGCGGATAGACGTATGGCGATGTATTTCCCTTTGCCTTGTGTTCGCATGGAACGCAAATCGTTATCTGTCGTCTTCCTAGGCGGGAGAGGTTCGGTGAGCGATGTCGACCAATCAGCTGCCAGACGAAAGCTATCAGATGGACGCCCTGCTCGTCCAAAAAGCGCAGCGTGGGGAAAATGAAGCGTTCGATCAGCTCTTTCAAAGACATTACGCCAGAATATTGCATTTCTGTCGGAATATGGAGATCGATGCCGACACCGCCGAGGATATCGCTCAAACCACTTTCGTACGTGCGTATGAATCTCTCGCGCAACTCAAAGATGCAAAGGCGTTCGTGGGATGGCTTTACCGTATCGCTGTGAACCTCAATAAGGATCGCATTAAGAGCGAGCGGAGAAAGCCGTGGACCTTTTTAAGGGACATCTTTCAAAATTCCACGAACGCATTTGATGAAGAGAGAATCAGTGAAATGACGGATAAATCCGCGGAACCTCAGGATCGCGTCGTGACGGATGCCTTGAACCAAAGTATCCGTCACGCCATCGCATCTCTTCCTAAAGATTTTCGAGCGGTGGTGGTGATGCGGCATCTTGAGAATCGAGACCTTAAGGAGATTGCCGCCCTGTTGCACTGTCCCGAGGGCACAATTAAATCCCGCTTGGGAAGAGCGCGCATGAGGCTTCGAGAGGAACTCAAGGATTGGTTCGAGATGGAGGGATGAAAAGATGAAATCCATTTCCTGTAGCAAAACGCGGGAATACTTGGCGGGGTATCGTGAGGGATGGTTGTCCCCGGATCTCATGGAAAAAGTTCGCACCCATCTGGAAGGATGTCCAAAATGCGAATTGGAACTCAAACGTGACATCTCGCTTTCCCGGGCGATTGAGGCGCTTCCGGAACGAAGCGTGGATCCTGTTACGTGGGGAGCCGTGTACGCTTCGAAAAAAGGTGACGCCCGAGTAAATCAATTTCACGGAAAGAGAAGATTGGCTTACGCATTTTCGGTATGTTGCGTTTTATTCCTATTCGGTGTTTTATTTGGGCATCTGGATGAATCGAGGCGAATCGTTTCGCAAACCAACATGGCTCAAAACGGAAGGGTGGCTCCCACGAATAACGGAATCAGATCTTACATCGGGGTGGACGCGGTTCTATCCGCTGCAGATGTCACATCGGATCCCAACAGGGCGGTGATGTTATTCTATGAATCCAAAAATCGATAAAAGACGGATATTAAAAGGTATCCGATTTATAAAATACATGATCATTGCTCAGATCACGATCTGGTACGGTGTTTCCAACGCCCATGCGCAGAATGCTAAGGTGTTGTTGACCAAAGCTTTCGGAAGTGTTAAATACGCATGCGTGGGCGCCCAATCCACCATGCTATCCATGTCATCCGGGGATATAAGGAGTGAAGTGTCGGTCATTTGCGATGGATACGGAGGCGAAAAGCGATTCTATCGAAGTGGCGCCATGAAGGGGGTCGAAACGCTTCAGGTGGGAAAAATGATGTGGCGCCGGAAGGGTTCCGAGAGATGGATTGAGATGCCCATCGTGGATGATCGAATCCCGATATCCGTATTGGTTCAGGATATCCTCAAAAACTACAGGGTGCAATTAAAGCCAGCCGTGATGATCGCGGGACGAAACACCGTTCCGATTTGGATTGACGCTAAACATGAGTATAATCCGTCCCGACATATTTGGGTGGATCCAGCCACGGGAATAATTCTGAAGGACGTTTTATACGCCCCCGACGGGGCGATCCGTTCCGTCTCATATTTTACGAAGATTAGAGTGTCCCGTCCCGCTTCCATGAAATTCCACCCTCCCGGAGTGTTTGATCTACCGACGCTATTTGGTCCAGCGTCGTTCGTTCCCCGTGATTCAGCTCAGGCGGTAATCAACGAGACGCAAATGAATATTTATTACCCGACCGTTGTGCCCGTGGGATATCACCCCGCAATGTACGGCGTAATGATAACCGGTAGCGGGAGAAAAATGCCCGTGGTTCGATACAGCGACGGTTTAGGCGCCTTTACCATCTTTCAACGTGGCATAGGCGGGGGATTTGGACTAGGACCGGGTTACGGACGCAGAATGCGTAATGGGGGAGGTCCGGGAACATGTGTTGGCAATACGGACAAACAACACGCGATAGTAACCTACAACGGAGTAAAGGCAAACTACATTTTGATTGGCGGCATCTCGGAATCGGAGTTGAAAAAAGTCGCTCAGTCTCTGCCCTGATCCTTGAGCGGTGAAATGAGGAACGGACGATGGACGCCGATCGTAATCCGGTCGGCGTCCATTTCTGGTATGCTAAGGATTTGGGATGTAATCTCCGCCTCTGCACCTCTTAAGATAGTTTAGAGCGTAAACTTGCCCGGTCATTTCCAATTCGCCTCGATAGACAGGGTCATGCCATCCTTCGATATCAATGCTTCCCATGAAGCCGCCCTGGCGCAGTATGGAGATGATATCCGTCCAATTGGAATCCCCGAATCCCGGTGTGCGATGGTAGGCGAATGTGTGCGAACCATATACGCCATGTTCCCGAACGACATCCCACAATACGGTGGCGTCCTTGCCATGCACATGGAAAATCTTTTTCACCCACTTGCGCAACTGCGGTATGGGATCGATCAGCTTCACCATCTGGTGGCATGGCTCCCATTCCAATCCGATATTCTCCGCCGGGAGTTCGTTGAACATCATTTCCCAGCAGATCGGGGTTTGAGCAATGTTCCAATCTCCCGATTCCCACCTGCCATCCATATCGCAGTTTTCAAAAGCGATACGCACCCCTTTATCGGAGGCTTGCTTGGCGAGGGGTCCGAACACCTCCTTGTATCTTGGCATCGAATTGGGAATGGGTTGATTGACAAGTCTGCCTGCGAACCCTGCGACGATATCGCACTCGAAAAGCTCGCAGGCATCGATTAATTGACTCCACCCCTCCCTGGCGATTTGCGCCTTTTCGTCGCTTTCGAGAGGATTGCCGAAAATCGCCAAGGAGCTAATGACCGCATCCGATCCATCCAACACCTTGCGAACATCCTCCGCCATCTTTCTCAAATCAGCTCCGCCAAGTGTTTGCCAGAAAGTGATTGAAAAGGATTCGAAACCGTGAGGCAGGATCTTTTTAATATAGTCCGCAGGGTTTCCGTTGCCGTTTACAAGAGTTCCAATGCGTATTTTGTGTTCAAACATAGCTGGTTGCCGTTAACGCTCGCACTCATCCGCATTCCAATTTAAACTGGGCATGAATGAATTTACTCTGTCGGATTGTGCGTGGACCGTCCTTTCTCATTTGATGATGGTTTATTGTATGGGAGTCCCTGTATCCCCCGTGGAAGGCGGTGTGGTGGTGGAGGGCGGCGGCGGAGGCGGCGGTTCCGATACCGTTACCGTTACCGTTTGCGTCCGTATGATTCCTCTGTTGTCAATGGCGGACAAAGTGTACGTGGTTGTTTGCGTCGGCGTCACCGTTAGCTGCCCTTTAACTGGCAGATTGGAACCGACGTTATTATCAATGTCCACCGACATCGCGTTATCCACCGACCATGAGAGGGTGGTTTTTTGATTGGTGTAAATCGAATCGGGCTTAGCCCGGAAATAGGAGATGGTGGCAAGCGATTCATTCGGCGGCACCACGGTCACCGTTAATTGTTTTGTGACAACATTGCCCGCTCCATCCTTGGCGGTAAGTATGTACGTGGTGGTTGAATCCGGTTTGACTTCCTGACTGAGATACTGCCGCGGATCGCCAGTCTGATTGAGCGGATTGAGCGTAATGCTGATGGCGTTTTTTACATCCCAAGACAAAGTGACGCTATCGCCGGGATGAATGCGTGTTTGAGAAGCGGTGAAAGAGCGTATGCGCGCCTTTGGCGGGATTGGCGCCGGCTGGACGTTGATCGGCAGATCGCGGGTTATCTCTCTTCCTCCACTGGGAATATGCAATGTGTAAATGGTTAGCCCGGGTGCAGGCGCGGTGACCTGAACGCTTCCGACGGAGGATTTCACGGGGATATTCCCTGGAGTGATATATGCGTCCGGTCCGAAATTCATCCCAGCCCAGGATAAAAGGATCGGGGAGCCTGTTACTGGTTTCATATTATCCGCAGTGAAGGAAGATATCTCCGCCGGGCGAGGATGAAAGAACACCCAGCCTAAAACCCCTATCACGATGATGGAGAGCATCAACGCCGTGAGAGTGGATAAGAACGGACGTCGCTCCAACTGACCATGGACGCTGGCGGATACATAGGAATCCTGAGAGGAACGCGCGGTGACGGTAAATCCGATCAACCTTCCGGATCCAACGAAGGGACGAGCAACGGGCTCTATTAGCAGTGGAATGGTCTCGATATGTCCCGCCTTGAGGGTGATGCGATCTCTGTCAAATTCATAAGCGCAATCATCATCCGGGTCCGATGCGTATAAATCAAGCGTCTCTTCATGGTTTCCCAAATTCGATACGGTGATGTCGTAGACGTTTGCATGATGAATGAAGGTGGATACCGCCCTTTTGGGATTGATATCCATCATCAGGGAGCTAAAAGGTTTGATGGAGAGAACCGCCTGCTGGATGCCGAATTCGCCAGATTCCATGCTGCGCACTCGGACTACGAACGGATAGGTGCCCGCATAGGATTCGCAGGCCCGCGCGATTTTAATCATAATTCGAGCGGTTTGTTGCTGTCCCGCAGCAATGGTGAATGATGGTACGGGAATTGCGTACCATTCTATGTCTATCCCTTCGACTTCTATGAAGAGATGATCATCGTTTTCCTGTTGGTTTGTAATTGTAACTGTTAACAGAGCCGTTGTTCCTGGCTCAACAACGATTTCCGCAGCAGAGATATCAACCTGAATCACAGGAGAATCCTCCGGATTATTTGAACGAATCCGCATGAATTATAGGCGAGAGATCAATCGTTTGTCAATCTGAAACCTGTAATGGATAATAGGGAGAGTGAATTCTGTCTTTATACGAACAAAAAGTGAGTTTGTGTTTCATGGATTTGGCAGCGACGGAATTTATGACGCCGTAACTTCTTAAACTGCAATGAATCTGCTTGGACGGGTGGAGGCGATGGACGAGGATCAAATACGCGCCTTTGTGGAATACGCCTTGGGAGTGACGGTTTCCCCCTCTCGGATTATTCGGCTGAGTGGCAAGCAGGGACTGGATGTTTGTCGTATCGAGTGCGGCGAACGAGGCAACTACATTTTCAAATGTGTTACGGAAGCCGGGAAACTGGAGTTGCGTCTCACAGCGTATTTGAGTGAAATCGCGCCATTTTGTATCTGCCCGGTCATCCGTTACGAGGAGGATGAGAAACGTCACCTTTACTGGATATTGGAGGGGGATGCCGGCGAGGATCGCTTGTTAAACCATCCCACCCTTGAAAATTACCTCAAGGTCGCCGCCCAATTGGCCAGGTTGCAAAGGGAGGCGATGGATCATGTTCAGGGTTTGCAGAATTTGGGCATGCCACTGATGATGGAAGAAAAGTGGGAGATTCTAGGTCTGCATCTCATACAGATGCTGGATAAGATGTCTGATCCGCTGATCTCGAAGTTTCGAGGCGAGTTGGAGCGCTTATTATGGAAAGTGGATGAGCTTGCCAGGGATGCGTGTATCATCCCATGCAGTCTCATTCACGGCGATTTGCACGCCGGCAATATCTCTTGCAATCCGAGCGGAGAAAACGTAATTTTTCTCGATTGGGGGTCCGCCTATCTGGCTCCCATGCTATTGGGAATCGAGGAACTCCTCATGCCCTCAACTCCTTATCTTCGAGATCGTGAAATGATGGAGCGAGTGAGGAGTTCTTATCTCAAACAGTTTCAACCTATTTTGGGCAAAATGTCGCTCTGGGGAAAGTCAGCGGCGGCATGTTGCGCGTTGGTGAATATGCACATGACCCTTGACGCCCTCGGAAATTATTCAATCGGTCAAATGGATGTCTACGCCACCGCCCGCCAGATGAGTCTGCTCGTCCAATCCATGAGACAGTGGGAATGCATGTAAGCGACCCATTATCCAACGTTTGTGGTTGAGTGTCCGGTCACGGATTCTCGATCTTAAACGGCGAATTGAAAATTGCAACAAGATGCCAAGGTATTTCCGCGGATATTTCGGTAAAATTAAATGCGTGTATTATCAGCGCCGCAGGTTTCATCAAAGCTACTTGATCCTATTTATGGGTGGAAAGACGGTTAAAAATGTTTGAAGATCTCGTACGGACGAAAACACTCTCCAACGGAGTGAGAGTCATATCGGAACAGGTCGGTTATGTGGATTCTATCTCCGTTGGCATATGGGTGAAAGTGGGATCCCGTGATGAACAAAAGCAGTATCAAGGCATATCCCATTTTATTGAGCACATGATGTTCAAGGGAACGGAGCGAAGAGATGCGAAAACCATTGCGGATGAAATCGAATCTCGCGGCGGCAACCTGAACGCCTTCACGGATAAGGAGTACACCTGCTACTACGCGAAAGCGCTTGCGGAGCATGCGGATATTGTGGTGGATGTGCTCTCGGATATGATCCTTCATTCGAAGCATGACCCCGAGGAGCTTGCGCGGGAAAAGAATGTGGTGCTGGAGGAGATCAAGCGTTACAAGGATAATCCCGATGATACGGTTCACGATCTTTTCGCCCAAACCATTTGGGCGGGGCATCCGTTGGGGCGGTCCGTAATTGGCATGGATAAAACCGTGCGGGGGTTGGAACGCGAGCACCTCATGGAGTATATCCAAAACAATTACACGCCGGATAGAATCGTGCTTTCCGTTGCAGGGAATGTGGAATTCGACAAGGTCGTCGAGCTTGCGGAAACACACCTGGGGGAGTTGAGGGGTCGTTCAAATCGAAAGTATGGCAAGAACCCGCAATACACTCGAAAGAACAAGTTGCAGCGAAAAAGCACGGAACAGGTGCATTTTTGTCTTGGATGTCAGGGTTTCAGGGAAACGGATGAGACTCGCTATCCCCTTGTGATATTGGACACGGTGCTGGGTGGCAATATGAGCTCCAGACTGTTTCAGGAAATTAGGGAGAAACGAGGTTTGGCTTACGCGATTGGATCATATAGCGTTTCCTATGGAGACGGGGGGCTGTTCACCGTTTTTGGAGGCACGAGTCCGGATACTTTCGATCAAGTCGTGGAGTTAACCCGTTTGGAGCTGAATAAAGTCAGAAAAGAGGGATTGACAGAACAAGAGATCACCAAGGCGAAGACCCAAATCAAGGGAGCGATGACCCTCGGGATGGAGAACATGAGTTCCCGCATGATGAGAATGGGGAAATCCATGCTCTATTATGATCGCTTTGTGAGTTTGAACGAGATACTTGGAAAGATTCAAGCTGTGACATCCAAGGATATCATCATGACCGCCGAGAATTTATTTAATGAAGAGAATATGACACTGGCGGCGATCGGTCCGTTTAAATCGATTTGACCCAAAAGATATACACATCCATCAGGAGGAGTTTTATGCACTTTCGTATCAGTAACCGTACAAAACGGCTGGGTAAAGTCTCGGCAATCGGTCTGTTCAGTTTTGCAATCGGGGTCATTATGTTCACTCCAACCGCATGCGCTCAAGAGCGTGTGAACCCTGCGGAACCGGTTGTGACAACGGGATTAACGGGAATGCCAAATGGCGCCATTCCTCTCTTCACAGGCAAAGAGTCGGATTTGCAAAAATATTGGACCGCCCGCGATCCCAGTAAACCCGCTCCTTGGCCAGTGGCGAACGGGGTGATGACGTCCTCGCAAACCGACATCATTACAAAGCAAAAGTTCACGGATTTTCAATTGCATTTGGAATTCAGAGAGCCTTACATGCCGAATGCGCAAGGTCAGGCGAGAGGCAATAGCGGAGTGGGACTGCAGGGACGCTATGAAATCCAGGTACTGGATTCCTATGGACTTGCCAGCCCCGGCACAGGCGATTGCGGAGCGGTGTACGGAGAGCACGCCCCGTTGCTCATCGCTTACAAACCGCCGCGAGCATGGCAAACCTATGATATCATGTTCCGAGCGCCCAGATTTGACGCTTCCGGCAAGATGATCGAGAAGGCGCACGTCACGGTGTTGTTGAATGGAGTTTGCATTCAAAACAATCAGTCGATCAACGGAGCCACCGGCTTACAGCTGGATGAAAACTACGATCAACCCGGACCGTTGTTGCTGCAGTATCATAACAACGCAGTTGAATTTCGTAACATTTGGATTCTGCCGTTGCCGCTGCAAGGCGCGAACCACTATTGATATCGTTTCTCGGATGTCACAATTCGAGCCGATCCTCTTCTTGAGGATCGGCTTTCTGCTTGATAAGAGTGTTCGATGGCGTGCTTCCTGTTTCCACGAACCGGTGCGTTGATTTCTTTTTTTCAAAATAGGATTTCATACGAGGCGCAGCTTGAATGGATGCATGCGTGATTCCCCGAAAAACTTGGAAAAAATATTTTTCCGCATATTAAGGGATAAATGTATATACTATATGGCGTATAAAATAAGGTATATATAATTCTGTATTTTCCAGGAGGTTTATCATGATCGCCACGCATTGTCATTCCTTTGTACGCGAGCACAGCTATGATCGCGTTTCCGGCGTCGTTGGGTTTTCAATAGGTATTGTGTTATTAGGAGCCCTCTTATGGGGCATTGTACAATCGTTTTCCTTATCCGCCTCTTCAGCCCACCTTACTCGCTTGTCCTCAAATGCATCGACGTTTCATCCTTCCATCGAATTTCTTTCCGTGAATGGGGATCGAAGGGATGATTTCTTTGAGTTTCGCGGTATGTGCAAAAATGTTTCAAACCGCGCCTTGAGAAATATCGCCGTCTATGTCGAATTGATAGATTCAAAGGGTGATCTTAGGGATGTGGAGTTGCAACCGATATACCTCAACCCATTGCTAAGAAATGCACAGTCGCCTTTCAAGGTGATAATTCCTTATATTTCCGGCATTCATGGGTATAGGGTGTTCGCGTGCGACTTTAACGGAAAATCTATCCCTTCCCGGTGACATCACACTTCCACGGCATGCCTCTTGCATGTCATATTGCAGAAAATATCCCCTTTGGAATTGCCTGCAACGGATACGATTTTTCAAGCATGCGACCTCTCCGTTTACGTTTTGCGTGCTATACTTATGAGGATATGGTACGATCAACCACGAAGCGCAATCAAATTGAGGACATGGAAGGGCTGAGGATTTGGATATCAGGGAACAAGCGGATATATTAAAACGAGGGACTACGGGAATCATTCCCGAGGGAGGACTGGAGCGGAAACTGGAAATGTCCGCGAAGACGGGAAAGCCACTCCGAATCAAATTGGGATTGGACCCGACGGCTCCGGATATTCATCTTGGAACGGCGGTGGTATTGCGCAAATTGCGCCAGTTTCAGAACTTCGGTCATGAGGTGATCATTATTATCGGCGATTTCACCGCCATGATAGGGGACCCCTCAGGTAAAAGTGAAACCCGTAAACAGTTATCGCCGGAGGAGGTGCGAGTGAACGCGGCGACATACGAGGCGCAATATCACAAAATATTGGATCCCAACCGAACAATCGTGCGGTTCAACAGCGAATGGCTGGGGAAGATGGATTTTTTTCAAGTCATTGAATTATCCGCTCGTATGACGGTGGCGCAAATCCTCGAACGGGATGACTTTGCAAACCGCTTCAGGGAGGGCAAACCGATCGGTTTGCATGAACTTCTCTATCCCCTATGCCAAGCCTACGATTCCGTGGTGCTTAACGCGGACATCGAAATGGGTGGCACGGATCAGATGTTCAACATCCTCGCCGGCCGCGCTTTGCAGACTCAATACGGTCAGGATCCTCAAACCGCGCTCTTCACACCGCTACTGGTGGGGTTGGACGGGGTGCAAAAAATGTCCAAGTCACTGGGCAATTATGTAGGCATATCCGAATCTCCCGATGCTATCTTCGGCAAGTTGATGTCCATCCCCGATAGCGCCATGCGCACCTATTTTGAGCTTGCCACCGAGATTCCCATGCAGGAGGTGGAGGAGATAGTGACCAAGTGCGAGCGAGGCGAGATGAACCCCAAGGATGCGAAGCGCATTTTGGCAAAGGAGATCGTTTCGATCTATCACTCCGCGGAAGATGCGAACAGAGCCGACGAGGAATTCGAAAGAGTGCACGCCAGAAAAGAGCAACCCGAAGAGATTCCAGAGACGCCCTTCCCAAGAGGGGAGATGAAAAACGGGAAGATCTGGGTATGTAAACTGCTTCCGTCCATCGGGCTAGCCAAAGGAACCGGCGAGGCGAGGCGATTAATAGAGCAGGGCGGTGTTAAAGTGGATGGGAAAAAAATCAGCTCCTCCTCCGATGAGTTCTCCGAGGAGGAACTGAAAGGCAAAGTGGTCCAAGTGGGCAACCGTCACTTCATTCGGATTGTCTGATCTTTCGTCACCTTGGTATTGGATGCGATGGATTTTAAGGGCACGTTCGTCAACGCTCCGCCCGTTGGGGATTCATTGAGCACATATGCCGGCAATGGCACGGATTTCAAGCGATCCGCATAAACCGGATGGGGAAGATGCTCCAGCATCTGAGAAATGGTAACAAACCGATATCCCTGTTCTTTCAATGCGGCGATAATTCTTGGCATGGCGATAACAGTGTTTTCCATATCATCGTGCAGCAGAATAATGCTACCGTTTTCAACGCGCCGCATGATTCGTTCATAGATGAAATCGGGTGACTTGTTTTCGTAATCCTCGGCCGCGCAATCCCAGGATACGGTGACGTATCCCATATTCTTCGCTACTTTAAGCACTTTGTCGTTATAATTCATCCCCGGGGGACGTAATAGATGAAATCTCAATCCGGTGATCCGATACAGATTGATATCGTTGTTGAGTATTTCGTTATGGATATCCCATGGGGACAGATAGGATAGGCGGTAATGGTCCATGGTGTGATTCGCTATTTCATCCCCATCCTGAACCATTCTCCTTATGATGTTGGGATGTTTCTTCATTTTGATCCCAACCACGAAGAACGTGGCGTGGATGTGATTCTTCTCGAATATCGTTAAAAGCTGAGGCTCCATGGGCACGTGGGGACCATCATCTATTGTAAGAGCAACCTCTTTCAACGATCGGTTCCCATGATAGAGGATATACTTGTTGTAATCGAAAAGGTCCTCTCCCCTCCATCGCCTTATCCAATACATGGGATTGATAGCGTCCGCGATGCTTTCCTTTCGAGTTTGGTTCCACCACCATAACGATGGAACCAAGATCGATACTACAATGATGGTGACAATTAACTTTATCTTGCGCAATATCATCTCCTTTCATCCTATTATATCGGATTACGAAGGGGTAAAGGTTTCCCTTCTAAAGAGGAAATTGGTGTAATTCAAAAGTAACAGTGAATTGATCGGGGGGATCCATGATTATCTTGGTTCGTAACGTTTCCTTCACATCAAAACGCTTGCTGATTTTGATGGGGATATTTTTTTGGTTCGCCTCGACATTGTCGGCGCATGCAAACAGGGATATCGTTTTCTCCGCTCGTTTCTACGCCTCGCCGGGGCATCACATTCTGACGCATTTCCATCTCTATCGGATAAACCCTGATGGTTCCAAACGAACGCAATTAACCTTTGGGAAATACGATGACCTGAATCCTCGTTGGTCTCCGGATGGCAAGTTTATTCTGTTCGATAGATGGGATGTCTCCAATGAATCCGCTCATTTATGCTTGATCTCTTCAAATGACCGCAAGGTTCGATCGCTTTTTACTGGCAAATCCCCAATGAATGATTTTACGTGGTCTCCCAAAGGCGGTAAGATTCTTGTCCTTGGCAATCTTAATTTCGAAGGCGCTATGACAGGAACTCTGTATTTGATCACACTTCCATCCGGAAATGTCGCATCGATCGCAAACAATACGGCGTCTTTTAGTTGGTCTCCGAACGGACGTTACTTTGCCATCTTGAAACCTGTATATAAGTGGATTCATGGTCAATACACCGAGGTGAGATCCTCCACATGGGTAATTCAATCCGCAGGGGGGAAAACACTTCGTTTGAACGGAACGGCAAATCCAGCATGGTCGCCAGATGGCGATAAGCTCTGCCTCTCCTCCTTCCCCTCTGGAAGCGCCGAAATATGGAATGTCTCCAGTCATACGAAAAGAACCATTCCTCGTAAATTCGATGAATATTTATGGATCGATTCAAAAACCATCGTCGGAGAACGGCTTGATAACAAAACGGGCAAAGTGGATGTTACTGTTTTTGGTTCGGACGGGAGGGAAATAAAACAATATCATATCAAAGCCTCCATTAACGGGCGTATACCGGCTTTAAGCTCCATCCCCAACAGTCCGGATATTATTCTTTGCACTTATGACGATAGTAATAGCACGGAGCGACCGCTCAATGAATACGATATCCTGAATATAAGGACGGGAGTGTTCAGAACATTCCTAAAGGATGGTCAATTCCTTGTATGGTCTCCTCATGGCGATCGGTTTTGCACAGCGCCCTCACGCCGTCTATTTCCTTATGGGGAGAAGATCCGCAGGTATCAAAGAAATGTGTGGACGGCTCCGCTGATAGTCGGCGATATCCCCGAGCGATTTATAAGGCTCCATAACAAAACAGCGGCAAATTCCCTGTTGCCCGTAAGCTCCATCTCTGAATGTCGGGAGCAAATCATTACATCTCGATTTTCATGGGTGTTGGAGTGTGATTGGAGATGATATCAAAACACACATTGCAAGTAATCCCAAAAATCTTTTAGAATAATGCAGGAATCCTCCATCTGGACTCAGAAAGTATTCGGGTATAACATGTAGTGTGGGATTCCATCCAATTCATATTATAAGATTACAAGGAGACAGTGATGCAGCGGAAACAAGGACGGGGTTTCTCTCGCAGAGATTTTCTCACCACATCCATGCTTGGATTGGGATTGGCTGGTCTGCCGGATTGGTTCGTGAAGGAGGCTATCGCGGATGAAAACGAGACGGCGTCGAAAGCGGCTCGCAAGATCGGACCGAACGACACCATTCAGTTCGCAGGCATCGGTCTTGGCGGCAGTCGCGGGGGTTTCTGTCAGGGGCTTAACGACACCCATGCGGCGGCAAATCACCCAGGTACCAAATTGATGGCGTTGTGTGATCTATGCGGATTGCATTTGGACGAAGCTGCGGCTGGCTTTGGTCCGGACGTCGCGAAATACAGGGATTTCCGGGATGTTTTGGCAAGGAAGGATATTGACGCGGTGGTTATCGGAACGCCGGATCATTGGCACGTTCTTGTGGCGATGGCGGCGTTGAAAGCCGGGAAGGATGTCTATTGCGAGAAGCCGTTAACGCTGACAATCGATGAAGGCAAGAAACTCGTTAAGGTCTGGAAGGAATCCGGGCGTACGTTTCAAGTGGGAAGTCAGCAACGCTCCGATCCGCGGTTCCGTCTTGCGTGTGAGTTGGTGAGAAATGGCAGACTGGGCAAAATTTCCACCGTGGAGGCGCATCTTCCAACCGGACCCACCGGTGGACCTTATAACGCGGAACCGGTGCCTAGCGACTTTGATTTCGAGATGTGGCTCGGACCGCGCCCTCAGGTGGATTACAATCAAGTTCGCTGTTTCGGCAATTTCCGACAATACATGGATTATTCCGGCGGAATGATGACGGACTGGGGCGCCCATCACAACGATATCGCTCAATGGGGATTGGGCTATGATCGGTCCGGTCCAGTGGAAATAGAAGGAACCGCCACAAAACTGCCATTCGATGATTACGATCCCTATCGCAAGGCTTGGCAGGACACTCGCATATACGGCAAAAAGGAACCGTTACCCGCCGATCATAACAACTGGTTCGATAACTATCCTGAATTCCGTGTTGTTTACACCTATGACAATGGCGTTCAGTTGATCACATCCAATGTGGGTGAGAATGGAGTCTTGTTTACGGGAGAAGCGGGGTGGATATTCGTAAGTCGATCCGAAATAAAAGCCAGCGATCAGAAATTGCTGGATGAGCCACTGCCACCGGATCACATTAAATTGTATGTTTCGAACGACCACATGGGTAATTTCCTCGACTGCATCCGAACTGGGGAGGATACCATCTGCGATGCGGAGATAGGTCATCGATCCGCCACTGTGTGTCATTTGGGGAACATCTCCATGCTTCTGCAGCGGAAGCTCCATTGGGATCCGAAAAAGGAGCTTTTCGTCAATGACGGAGAGGCAAATCACTATCTGCGTCGTCCCATGAGAAAGCCATGGACCATATAAGTTTGCGTTCATAGGAGGATTAAGAAAGGGGTGTGCGGACTTATCGCCACCCCTTTGTACATGGTGTATGGTTAGAAACGATTGAAAAATAGGGCACTCATGGCTGACTGACTCTTTCAGAAGCGACGGAACGTCTCTTTTTCGCCATTCCATGGTCTCATCCCATCATTTGCCACATGGCTGACGGTTATCCTTGATGGAGAGGATTGTGATCACCCATGAAATCATCAAGCAAAAGGCGCACAGAATGAATGGGGAGTAATGAGAGTTAAGCCAAGGGAGGAAGGAGATGTGGATGGGCATATGCTCGTATAAAATCCCTCCGATAGGCGCCCCAAGCATGGCTCCAAGCCCTTGAGCCGTGCCTACGGCTCCCATGATCGCTCCTCGCTGTCTTGGATCGCAACTGGCGCTGAGATACGCCATCCAGGAGGGAAAGGCGATGACGAACCCAATGCCGATTAACGATCCGCCTATGATCAACGATATCTCGCTATGCATCAGGATGAGAAACCACATCGATATCGCACAGATGCCCACTCCGTAACGCACCGCCTTGGCTTTGCCTATGCGGTCACCAATAGTGCCCAACGGCACGGAGATGGCGGCAATGATCAGACAAGGAACAAGTAGAAGCGCGCCAAACTGAACTTCCGACATATCCAACTCTGACATGGCGAACAGCTTGACGATCAACATAATCAACCCAATCCCGAAAAACGTGACAAACGCCATCAGCAACATATCGGGAATCTGCTTTAGGCTGTGAATCATATCTTTAAAACTGAAATGCGGCTCCAAGGGATTTGGGTTGTTCTCAGGGTGCGGCTTGACAGAGGGTATCTTCCAAAGCGCAAAAAGGGATGTCATAAGAAACAGAAAGCTGATGATGTAAAAGGAGGCTTCTCTTGGGTCGATCACATGCTCATGTAAATGAGCGGCGAATATTTTAGGTCCATGCGACTGAACCAATCTTGGCACTCGCTCCGTGAAAATAGCCGTCAGGTCGTTAGCGGCGCCCCCGAGAAACGGTCCGAGGGCTATTCCAATGAGATAGGTCACATTGAACATGCTCATCGCCTGAGACCTGCGTTCCTCCTCCACAACATCGGCGATAAGGGCCAACGCAGAGGGCCACAGAGCTGCGGCGCCAAGTCCGTCCAAGGCGCGGAGAATGAAAAAAAAGTATATTTGCGTGGGGTGAACCAGCAAAGTGAGGAGGGATGTGACCGTGCTTACCAAGGGACCTGCAACAATGAGTTTCTTACGTCCAATCCGATCCCCCAGAACCCCAAGCGGGCTTTTCGCCAACCCTTCGCATAATAAAAACGCCGTTCCGATTGCGGCGACGGAGCTTGCTTGGTATCCCATGCTATAGTAGAGATACACCGGCATCGCCGAAACGTTCATCATAGCGTAACTGAGTTCCGCAAGCCCCGCCACGATTGCTATAGCGAAAATAGTGGATTGAGCGTTGACCGGTTTTTTATCTTGTGGTGTCATTTGGGTCAAAGTTTGCATGGTGAATTCGAGATTCTGCGCCTGGGAGAAAGCCACACGCGTTCTCCCAGCGCTTCAATACGATCAGGATATCTTGACCTCGCACCCAGCTTCCGCAGATGCGTAGATGGCGTCCATGCATTGAGCAACCATCATTGCTTGCTCTCCGGTGACAAGTGGTTCCTTGTCATGCAGGATGCATTCAACGAAATCCTTGATTTCGGCATGATAGACGTTTATATCTCCGCCTGGGTATTCCGGCTTGAACGTCTGCAAAGATCCGAGTTTTTCCTTGACGATTGTCAAGGGGCTTGTGGTGGCGCCCCCCTCCGTACCGCACAATGTGGAGTTATGCACCTCTTCGGGTATGTTCGCGACAAAACTGGATTCAAGCATGATTGCCGCGTCATTATCCAGTCGGATGATGGCGGAGGCAAAATCCTCAACCGTGAAATTCTTGTAGTCCCATTGCCCCATGAATCCGACGACATCGCTTCTCTTGCCGAATTTCGCGTAAGTCACTCCGCTAGCGGCGATTGGTTTGGGATGCCCCATCATCCAAAGCGTGAGATCAAGAATATGAACGCCGATGTCGATCAACGGGCCTCCACCTTGTTTGCTTTTATCTATGAACACACCCCAACCGGGAATACCTCGCCTTCGAAGCGATTGCGCTCTTGCCCAGTAGATTTCGCCAAGCTCTCCATTATCGATATATTTCTTGAGCAACTGATTGGATCGGGAAAATCGACTGCAGTATCCAATTTGCAGGATTTTTTTCGCCTTTTTGGATGCATCCACCATTAATTTGGCTTCGGAGGCGTTCATAGCGATGGGTTTTTCGCAAATCACATGTTTGCCGGCTTTCAGGGCGAGAACGGTCGGCTCCATATGCACGTAATTCGGAGTGCATACGGATACCGCATCCACCTCCTCCATCGCCAATAAGTCCTTGTAATCTTCGAATGTGTTCTTGACATTATACTTTTCGGCGGTTCGCTTCAAAGCTACGGGGTCAATATCGCAGAGGGCGACGATCTCGCACATATCCGGAATTGCCGAATATCCTGGCAGGTGCGCGCCATTTGCAATTCCCCCTGTTCCAATCACGCCTATTCCAATCTTCTTTTTCTTTTTCGCCAACGGATTATCTCCTTTGCTTATGGGTTTGCCTTACGGAAGTGTGTTATGCCGATATTCAATAGGTCTTGAGCCTCATCGCTTTTTGAATGGCGAAAATTGCGCCAAATTGCGCGAAAACCATTATCAATAGGGTGTAAATCGTCATCATGACGCACAGATCGCCGGAATATGCGATGAAGGACTCCCCCGCGCAACATGCGCCTATGATGAAGTAAATAGCCGCCCCAGTTAATGCTCCGTGACGCATCGAGCGCAATATCATCTCCTTGTTGTCAGCGTTATTGCGGATTGCGTAATGAGCGTGGATGGATGAGACGATAAAAGCTGCAAGAGGAAAAAACAAAAGGAACGAGCCGGAACTTCCATTTAAAAAGACGCATCCCTCATATTCGGGAATGTTGCCGGCCACCATGTATAGAAAGTTGACAATCACCATCGCGAATGCAGTGAAAAAGGCTGCGCTCGCTAACATTCCATATCTCTTCAAAAAAAACATGCCCCCTCCTTGTATATGAATATGGAACAGGGAAACTCGGAGAGCGTTCAAGACGTTTGGTTCGAGTTGTGGCGGCTAATCTTTCGGATTGCCAATGCATTTTATCACATTGCATCTCACTTTAGCAAGAAATCATCCCAATCGCGGTTTGGAAATCATTCAAAAACAGCGCGTTGCGTCCGGAGTGGTCGCAACGCGCCGAATGGTTGATTCGAACTCTATTTGAAATAGACAGGTTCGCCCGTTTTGGCGGAGGTGTAGATCGCCTCCAGAATCTCGGTGACCTTTAAAGCCTGCTCGGGAAGTACGGTTGGATTCTTATCCTTGATGACGGCTTCGATCCACTGTCGGGCTTCCTCATGCTCGGGTCGGGTGCTTGCGCCTTCATAGAACGCAACGCCACCGGCTGAGAAATCCGGCTTGGTGATGTAAAGGCGGCTGTCCTTTTCCCCGTTGATCCGCAATCCATCATGAAAATCGATGCCCGCTTCCGAACCGCAAAGTACGCATCGCGCCTCGCCCACATGCAGGTAGTTTATCGCCCATGTGGCTTCCAAATTCACGGTTGCGCCGTTCTTGAAAGTGATGAACCCGAAAGCCGCATCCTCAACCGTGAATTTCTTGGGATCCCAAGGTCCCCATGCGTTCGCCGCGTTTTTTCGGGGGGCGAGCTTGCGATAGGTGGTTCCGACGGCCATTTTGGGCTCGTAGTTGTTCATCAGCCACATCGTCAGGTCCAGAGCATGGGTTCCAATATCGATCAGAGGACCCCCGCCCTGTTTTTCCTCGTCCAAAAACACGCCCCATGTGGGAACAGCTCGACGTCGAACGGCCTCCGCTCGCGCGTAGTAAATATCCCCCAATTCCCCCCGCTCGCAGATTTTTTTGGCATACTGCATCTCAGCCGCCTGGCGAGTTTGATATCCGATTGTAAGTTTCTTGCCGGTTTTTTGCGCTGCGGCGAGCATCGCTCTCGCCTCTTCGGCTGTTTTCGCCATCGGCTTTTCACACATCACATGCGCCCCGGCTTCCAATGCGGCGACTGTCATGGGCGAATGCAGATTGTTTGGCGTTAAAACGTGAACGACATCAAGGTTCTCCTTGGATAGCATCTTTTCGTAATCAAGGTAAACGGTGGAACCTTTCACGCCATATTGCGCGGCAGCCTTATCCGCCCTCTCCTTGATGATGTCACAGAAAGATACCAACTCCACATCCTTAAGTCGTGTCAGACTGGGAAGATGTTTTCCCTCGGCTATGCCTCCGCAACCGATAATACCTACTCGCAATTTTGATTTGGGCATAATAGCTCTCCTTCTTTATCTCTCCATATTTGGATGAACCATCTGTTTCGTCATACCGAACGGTCTCAATGGAAACCCTATTCCATTATACCCATTCCATTTTTATACGAGTAGAGTATGCATGAGAAGAATATTTCAATTCATGAAATCGCTAATTGAGCGTGGGAAGATGACAGCGTTCGCCGTGTATGCGCAGGGGGGAAGGACCGCTCTCCGAAAGAAGGGCGCCAGGATTCCCTTAATCTCCTCGGCTGATTCGTCGCCGATGCTATGCATTCAATCCGGATATTTCATCGCGCCGTTGCGCGGAGCCATGTTCGAATATGTGAGTTACTTTTGCGGTTGCAATCAGTTCCAATTAACGTCGTGATGAAGGAGTTCTTGGACGGATGCACATGGATCGTCATGCATGCAGACCAACTGATATTCATCAAAGAATTGTAACTATTGCCAGCTTATTTCCCAATATGACATTTGCATCTTCTTTGCCTCGGAACGCCCCCCAGAGTGATACCATTGCATCCTGGGAGCCATGCGTCTTCCATCTATGGATTGCAAAAACGGGTCGCCAATTCAGGCGACCCGCATGCGAAGAGAAGCTTTCCGCCATTCGAATCCAACCGTCCTACTTGATTGTTTGCAACTCAATGCTACGTGGCGGGAGGGATATCCCGTTCTTTTGGATCGTTTGATCGGTGTAGTTCAGCCAAAGCAGTTTATCGGGAGCAAGGAGCGTACAATACACCTGATCCTCCACGCCATCCGCCTTTATCATCGCTCTCGTATCGGGGGAGAGTTCCGGGGCGTTGCTGAGTTGGTTCACGATGAAATCTCTGTAAGCGGATCCGCTCGCGTCTCCATTGAAGATTAGAACCCTACCGCCCTCGCCCTTCAACACGAGATCATCCATATCCTTTCCCTCCACGGTATGCAAAATTCCCATGCTGGTGGGATAAAGAAGAACTCCGCCATGGGCTCTCCAATCCGCGATTCTTTGCCAGGTGTCCGTCTCGGCGGTGGATCCGTTCATCAATATTAGGGCTTTGATGTTTTTCAGCCCACCGTCTCGAATCTGACCGTCGCTCATGTAATCGAAATTGAAGCGATCGAAGAGTGGTTCATAGTACTGCAGGCTGTGCAGCCCATGGAGCATGATATCCGTTTCAGGATAGTACACGGCGATCTGGACGATAGGCTTTTGATCGGTGAAGTAATGGGCGTACTTGATAAAATTCTGCAGGTTTTGAGGATTGGCGTTGAAGACATTATCCTGATAGTAATGCAACCCGAGCGCACCGGATGCGGTTGCGTTGTAGATGCGCGCCACCACTCCGTTTTGGTCCACCCCTCCCGCCGGCTCGAAGGAGAAATAGGCTCCGTACTGATTGCATGCCGAGGCGACCCATCGCGTGATGGCTACATTCAGTCGGTAATCGCTGCCCTCGTTTGTGATTCGAACGCCCGCCCCCGATTCCGCAGCCACTTTGGATTGCTCTCCGAAATCGGAACCCAGCATGGGATTGGAATCTCCGCCGGTGCATAGGTATATATCCCCTTTGGGGAAGTATTTTCGCGTGGTTTGAAGCCAGAAATTCGCCCAATCCGTCATAGAGCCCACGTACCAGTGCATGAAATCGAGCCAGGCGCGATCGTTCGACGCCTCCGCCTGCAGCATGGGTTGCACTGTGTCGAGATGAACATTGGAATCGTTCCAAGCCGCTTGAATCTGGGCGTCATCCTTGTATTTTTTCGTCAGCCATTCCCGAAAACTCTTGATGGCGTAAGGATCGCCCGCCCAGAAGCCCACGTGGGTATGGTACGGACCGTGGATATCCGCTGTCCAGTCGTTGCCGGTGGCTGGGTAGATCGCCTCGCCGTAGTTTCCCGTGATTCCCAACAGGATGGATTCAATCACTCCGCTGTCGCGGTAATGATCGCAGAAAGCCTTGATAAACTTTGTGACCTGTTCGCGCATGGCGGGGTTCCACAGCGATTGCACGTCGCACTCCTCATGGTGCTCCAGGCAGACATATCCCTGATACCCATTCTTCTTGTAAAACCAGTCCGGCAGGGAGTAGGCGCTTCCCACGATCAAGAACGGCACCCATTTGATGTGCTCCTTCTTGTAGAGATTCACATAGGCGTCGTAGATGCTCCAGTCGTATTTTCCCTCCTCCGGTTCGCAGAGGTTCCAACGTACGTACACTTCGTGACTGGTGAATCCCACCGCCTTGAATGCGGGGATCCGTTGAGCGAGCGCCTTGACGTTCGCTTGGGCGGTCGCCAGGGATGTCGGATCAAATCCGCCGAAAATCATTTGCTTTCCTTCGCCGATTGTCACCATTTTGGGATAACTCCTTTGGGGCGTGTTTTGCAGCGTGACCCACATTTGAGGTTTGGTGGTTGATACGCTCACGGAAACGATCTCCAGATCGGAGCCGTGCAGACGAAAATCCGCCCCCATATTCTCCCCTCGAAGAAAGCGGGGCTTGTCCAACCTGAAAATCACCGTCTCCAGTTTGTCTGTGCCAAAATGCGTTCCTCCCACCTGGTCATCCGCTGGCAGGTACCTAGCCTGAAGCGAATCGCCTGTATCGCTGTCGTAATCCAAGGCGATGCCGCCACCGAACTCCGTGTCAAGGTATCGGACCTCCACATAGACGGGATTCTTCGTCAAAGACGGGTCCGCTGGATCAATTTGAAAGTAAAGGTATTGGGAGGCGGGAGTTTCGCTGGGTTTATTGGTCAGGCAGGTCACGCCCGCCTTTTCGTTCAGCATGGTCACTCCATCCGCCCCGCTAAGGGAGCGGACACCTTTCTCAAGGGGTTTTCCGTCTTTGATGGTCCAGGATATTTCCGCCTGTGACGTTGGCGGTTCGAACGTGAACAGAGTGGCGATAAGTAAGAGAGGAATAAGTAAACGCATCGGGTCGCTCCTTGAAGTAAGATGAATGGGATGCTTGCATACGGCATACCCTTCAATTCATCAATCGGTCATGCACTACTTCTATTATGTACGAACAGCATGTAAAAAGGTGCAAGTGATTTTATCACGCAGAGATGTGGACCCTGTGCGCCAATATAAAGTGAGACAACCTTCATGTCAAAAATTACACTGCAAGACAAGGAGACAGAAAGGATGAAACACTGGCAAGTGAAACCACAAAAGGATGGATTTTGCGGACGGAGCGCGGCGTAGCGCAGCGGCACTGTAGGACAACAAGCGGCATCGTCATCCGGGTATCGCCATGATGACACCGGAGGATGTTCATTGCAATCGTGTCGAGGGGAGGTTCAGAGAAGACGAGCCTAGAGGCTGGAGCGGGCTGACATGAGCCATCCGGAGAGGTGTGTCAATGGTCCGCCCAAGCAGCTCGTCCTTCCACAGTGCGTCTGGATGAACAGACCTACGGATAACAAGGAGGATAGGCTAACGCTAGAAAAATAAATTTACCGGACTGTCTCATTTTTATTGACACGTTGCGCTTTATTTGGCGAGCATGGTTGTTACACTTATTGATTCGTATTCAATCTCTGAACCCTTTCAGGATTGGGGGGTAATACAATACCTTGAACTTAGAACTCCCAAGCGTGTGCGCATTCGCTATTTCGCCGGGATTCAAGGGGTGGATCGCCACTCCATCTTTCCGACCAAACGCAATTGGCAGGGTAACCGCAAACGACTCGAAGCTTGATGACCGTCCTCCAGCAATCGCAGACCGGACGCAGTCACCTTGACGAAGCATTCGCCTTTGCCCGTGAGATAGAGGCGAACGCCCTTGGCACTATAGTCCGTCACTTTGATTATCACCACTCCCGTTTTTCCGAGAGGCTTGACCGCAATCGGCAGTCGATAGATATCCGCGACCTCGTTTTCACTGAGCGAAACCGCCCCTCGGGCGTTCACCTTGCCGTCCGCACCGCATCTGTTCACTACGGGTATTGGAACAGGCTTTCCGCTTTTCACCAATATCTCCGCAAGCGGCTTTGTTGTGACAGGAAAGGGGTAGGAGACGTTTATCGGGAAATGGGGCGGATGAACCATGCGAATCCAGTGGATCGGGAGTTCCGCGAGATGCAGTATGATCGCCGGTGGCGGATTCGTGGTGACGGTGGACGCCGCAACTCCTTTGACTTCGGTGAACATCGTGAATTGAGGCTCATAAGGGGCGGGCATTCCAAGTCGCGCCATGAGCGGACGATACACCGATAAAGCGGGGGAGGCGCTGTTCACCCAGAAGATGTCTCCCCGTTGCATCACCAAGGGTATGCGCTGGTTCGCCCATGTCGACCACGCCAGCGGTTTCACGCCGTTGCGAAGGGGGAACATCTGGGAGCATGTGTCCACGGGAGACTGGGAGTATCTGGCATGCAGGGAGAGAACCAACTCCCCGCCATTCTTGCGGAGTACCTTCAGCGATCCCTGCGGCCAAGTGGAGTTCGGTCCGTTTTGGAAACTTGAACGGTAATCCCAAAGGTTGGCGGAGTCAAAGTTGACGCGAGCGCCCACGTTTCCGTTTGCGTCGGTGAAGAACGCCTGCGCGAATTCCCCGTGAAAATCGCCCGGAACGCCCGTCGCGTTTAGGATCACCGTAATGCCGGTGATCTTCACAATCGGCTTATGGGCGTAAGCCTCCAGGATATCCTTGGCGTTCGCTGTTCGGTCCGTCCATTTGTCGCCGGTCACCTGCCAATCCAATGGGCTTCCGTTATCGTGGTTTTCGTAGATGTTTCCAGCCTCGTCCACGCCTTGAAATCGAACCATGTAGAAAGTATTCAGGCTGTTGCGCACACGAATATGGATAATGGGGTATTTGTTCGGATCCACCTCCACCTTTTGCATTGCACCCACCCATTGGTTATCGGGTGGAGGAGGGGATCCCGCAAGTGGTTGGATGCGTTTGCCGGTTGTGAAGAGGCGAGTGAGCGGGTTCGACTGGGAGGTGTCCGGCGCAAAAAATAACACGTGCGTTTTGTTATGGTTTGCAATTCGAATGAGTCGTTGTTGCAATGACTGGGTTGTATTCAGCGCTGTGATGAGAACGATCTTGGCGGATTTGAGAAGCGGTTCATTCGCCTGAGCGGGCAAAATCACATCCGCTTGCGGGAAGAGATAGCGGTAATAGTTCAGAAGATTTATCTCGGAGTCGTACCAAGCATTTGGGCGTTTTTGGCTATCGGGATATAGATCGTCGGCGATGATGACGGCTTTGGGCAAGGGGTTCAAGTTTTTCTCCGCCTTCAGTCGTTTCACTATGGCGGATAAAATCCGATACCGCCAGTCGCCCCATGTGGTATCCGGGAAGATGTGCTCGCCCTCGTAAAACTCGTTCCAGCCATAGTTGAAGACTAACTCCGGGTTGGCGACCTCCGCCAAACGCATATCGGATTCAAGGTAACGCAAATCGTCGTTGATCGTTCTCGCGGCTCTGCCGCCCACCACGGCGCCCGCGTCGTCGTAGGAGGCGATCAGAGTGACCGACTTCGCCCCGATCTGGATTTGATTCCCCCACCATCCGAAAGTGTACGAACTGATTTGGGGGAAATGCTGAAATGCGTATATCTGAGGAAGCGCGTTCGTGGAGGTCCAATAGATGTGAACGGGTGCGTTGAGTTGCGATTGCAAACCGCTTAGGAGGGTTTGGTAAAAGTGATCCCACTGTGCTATGTCGTTGAAGGCTGTATCGAACTGGTAGGCGTAGAAGATGATAGGAAGTGCGCCGTTTTCCTCCCGCAGCCAAAGGTTGCGGGGAATTCTGTCGTAAAACGATACGATGTCATGAATGACGAAATCGCGAAAGGCATCGGTCGGCTGAATGTAATTGGCTGCGCCGCCATGACGGATTTCCATGTCGTAGAACATCGCCGTCTTCATATGAGTCGCCTTAATTGCGGAGATAAACGCATTCGACGGCTGCACTCCGTACCACTCGTAATGGATGCCGTCGAACCCCGCCTGATGGATCATCCGCATTTGAATGGCGTAATAGGGTTCGGTTTCGCCGATCTCATCCGGCTGGATGCCATAACGTTGCCATTCGGGGTGATAGGTCCACTGTCGCTGGTAAAACGAAAAGGGATGTTGTTGATTGACCTGATACCAATCGAAGAAATGGGTCGTATAGATCGGCCGCGCAACTGCGGCAATGGAAGCCATACCGAGGATTATCAAATTCAGTAAAAGGATGGATGATTTCCGAATATTCACGCCATGCCTCCATTTCCGTTCGCAGAGTCAACTCCTACGAAATATTTGGATATTATAGCTTTCGACTCACACCCTTATTTGGCAACATTTTGGCTGGTGTTGTCAAGAAGCGGTCATGATTCATTCGTCCTGAAATCATCTGCCAAGCATGTTCGTTGGGAGGAGCGGGCGGGCCATTATTGCCGCGCCTACTCCACCGTAACGCTTTTAGCGAGATTGCGCGGTTGGTCTATGGAGCAACCCTTTTCCTTTGCGACGTAATACGCCAGCAACTGCATCGGCACTATGGATAGAATTGGCATGAACGGTTCCAACGTGACTGGGACGTAGATCACTGCATCCGCGCAGTCGGGAGCGGGAACATCCTCCCTCAACAGGGCAACGACGAACCCCTCCCTCGCCTTCACCTCTTTCAGGTTGCTGATCATCTTCTCATTCGTGTGTGGTTGCGTGCAGAACCCGATCACCGCCACACCCGGCTCCACGAGCGCCAAGGGACCGTGCTTCATCTCTCCTGCGGCGTACGCCTCCGCATGAATGTATGATATCTCCTTCATCTTCAACGCCGCCTCCATGGATGCAGCGTAATCGTATCCTCGTCCGAGATAGAAGAAGCAATTGTGATCTCTCAACCGCAAGGCGAGGTTCTGGATTTGATCGCACCGAGTGAGAAGATCATCCACCTGACCGGGCAATTCTCGTAATGCGGAAATCATCCGTATTCTCTCTTCCGCTGCCAAGCCATGATCCTGAGAGAGATAGATGGATAGCAGGGAAAGTGCGGCAAGTTGCGCAAGATACGCCTTGGTGGACGCCACGCCGATTTCCGGGCCCGCCTGCGTGTAAAGTACCGCGTCAGCCTCTCGCGCTAGGGTGCTACCCACCACATTCACGATGGCGAGCGTTGCGGCTCCTTTGCGCCTCGCCTCTCGCATTGCCGCAAGCGTGTCGGCGGTCTCCCCGCTTTGACTTATCAGCAATACGAGCGTCTCCTCATCCACTAACGGGTCGGAGTAACGAAACTCCGAGGCGACGGTGGCGTCAACCGGCCGTTTGAGCGTCTTTTCCAGTAGTCGCTTGCCCACGATCCCCGCGTGATACGCCGTGCCGCACGCAACAATGCTGATTCGACGGATTCGGTTCCATTGCTCCGGATTGAAGTTCACATCCGGCAAATCCACTCTTGCGTCCTCGGTGATTCTTCCTCTAAGCGTGTCGCGAATGGTGCGCGGCTCCTCGTGGATCTCCTTAAGCATGAAATGATCGAAACCGCCCTTCTCGGCCGATTGGTCGTCCCAAGTGACATCGAGAATATTTCTTTTCAAGGGGTGTCCATCCAGATCGAAAATCCGTACGCTCTTCGCAGTGATCAAGGCGCAGTCACCATCCTCCAGAACGATCACTTTTCGGGTGAAGGACATCACGGCAGGGATATCCGACGCGAGGAAGTTTTCCTCCTCTCCCAATCCGATCACAAGCGGGGAATCCTTGCGCGCCACGACGAGAGAATTCGGAATGATCGTTGAAACGATGCCGACCGCGAACGAACCGATGACTTGCTTCAATGCTTTCCGACAGGCTTGCACGAATTCCTCCGAGCTGGGGGATGTTGAGGGCAGCGCGGCTTCGATGAGATGGGCGATCACTTCCGTGTCCGTTTCGGAGTTGAAGATGTGACCCGCTTCCCGTAGCTTGGAACGTAACTCCGCGTAATTTTCAACGATGCCGTTATGAACCACGGCTATGCGACCGGTGCAATCGCAGTGCGGATGGGCGTTGGCTTCGTTTGGACGTCCGTGGGTCGCCCAACGGGTATGCGCCACGGCGACATTGGAGGAGAGAGTATGCATCCCTCCGTTAAGGCTTCGTTCCAGATTGGCGATCTTCCCTACGGCCTTATGCACGCTCACCCTTTCCGCCAAAGGATACGCCACGCCGGAGCTATCATAACCCCGATATTCCAAACGCTTCAAATTGGCGATGGCGATGGGAACCGCATTTCCCTGACCCACATAACCGGTGATTCCGCACATTTATTTCTCCTTCATTCTTCTTAAGATGGATGATAACCGTTCCTATCGCTCAACTCGTTCTAATCGATCCGATCCCTGTCGTTTAAGGGGAGACAGCTAAAATCGGGATAGGTTTGGGTGTATTCGAACACGAAACTCGCTCTTTGAGCAAGCAGGTTGAGCGTTTCGATTTGGGAATCCTCCAACTCGCTTGTAAACAGATGGACTTTTTTCCCCTTTAGCAGAGTCTCCGATGTGAAGGCCCAGGGATGGCGCGCGCCAAGCTTTGATGAGTCCGCGGCAAGGATGATCTCCGGGGAGCGAAGGATAAGTTGTTTGAGGAATGCCGCCTCCTCCGCTCTCTGCGAGTAAAGCTCCAATAGACCCATATCCGCATTCGGCGCTATTCCGCTGGAACCGAGAATCAGGAGAGAGGGATGGAAATTGCTGAGGGTTTCTTGAGAGTGGAAAGCGCAATCCTCCTCGTTGTAAACATCTCCCACGATGCCGGTTTTGATCCCTGCGGAGGTGAATTCCAGAAGGGCGGGAAGGCTGTTTGTAAAAGCGATCAATCCCTTGGGGCTTTCATTGTTGAGATGAGCGCGGTGAATCTCCTTGGCTACGAAGTATGTGGTGGTTCCCGCCGTAAGAAGAATGGCGGAGTTATCCGGAATGACCTTGACCACCGCTTTGGCGATGCCGAGTTTACAAGCCTCATTGCGATTGATTTGCGAGGTGAAATAGCTTGCTCCAAACCCTTTGCGGAGCAACACCACTCTGCCCCTGCGTATCTCAATCTGCTCCACCCCTGCCAGAAGGTCATGTAAAAAATCTATGTCCCGTCGAATTGAACGCTCATCCACCTTGAACTTCGATGCGCACTCAGCGAGTTCAACTCCGTCCGGTTCGGTGTATAATTCCTGTAGGAGACGCATTCGTCTCGAATCCGTTTTATCACTCAACGTTACCGCACCTTTCTATGTATAGATACCTATTATATCATAGTCGTGTCATCCATTTAAATATTATTGTCAAATTATTTTGAGATTATGACAATATAACATCTTGATATGACAGAAATGAGGCGAGCAAGCATGAATAAGTATGCGATCATAGGTGGGACCGGCGCGGAAAATCTCCTATCCTCTGCAAAATGGGAGGATGTTCTGATCTCCACGTCATACGGTGATGTTCTTTTGAAGGAAACCGATTTTGAGGGCGAGAGACTGACGCTTCTTTTACGCCACGGCGAGAAGCATCAATATCCGCCACATCTCATCAACTATAGAGCAAACATCCTTGCATTGCGAAATCATGGCGTGACGGATGTATTCGCTGCGAACGCCGTCGGTTCCTTGCGGATTGATCTTCCCCCGGAATCACTCGTTTTGCTGAGTGATTTCATCGATTTCACCCATGGGCGTCCGTTAGATTTAGGGGAGACAGTCAGTAGGTCGCACACGGATTGCTCCGAGCCCTATTCCAAGGAATTGAGATCCATTCTATTGGAAACATCGGCGGATACCGGCGCCCCTCTTTTTCCACGCACGGTCTATTTGTGCACCAATGGGCCAAGATACGAATCCCCCGCCGAGGTGCGGTTGTTCGGGGAGTGGGGCGCCGATGTGGTGGGGATGACGGGATTACCGGAGGCATATCTTGCCAAGGAGGCGAATATGCGATACGCCTGCGTCGCCGTGGTGACAAATTATGCGGCTGGGCTGGATACGAAGCCAATTCGACATGAAGATGTGGAGAAAATCATGCGACGAAAGAGCCAGGAGATATTTGAGCTTTTTCTCTCCGCAATACGATTCGCAAAAAATAGCCCCTCGAAATAAAACGAGGGGATTTGCGACTGGAGCTATAACTTATCTTCGAAGCATCTGACGCATCTCGGTAAGGTTGCCAGAATTGGCGAGGGCCTCCTCCTGGGTGATAACGCCGGCCTTGTAATATTTGATAAGACACTGGTTCATTGTTTGCATGCCCCAATAGGTTTCCATACCCGCCTGCCGTATCTGGGCGTATATGTCCTCGGATTTTCCCTCCTCGAGCATCTTGGAGATGGTTGGAGTGACGATCATCACCTCCACTCCGGCGACGCGTCCCGTGCCGTCAGCCTTGGGGATGAGCTTTTGAGAGACGACGCCTCTCAATGAGACGGATAGACGCAGCCAGAGAAGCGGACGCTCGTGCGGTGGGAACATATTGGAGAGGCGGTCCAATGTTTCCGCCGCGCTAGAGGTGTGTACTGTGGCGAAAACGAGGTGACCTGTCTCCGCCGCTTGCAATGCGACGTTCATCGTTTCGATATCGCGCATCTCCCCCACGAGAATCACGTCCGGCGCCTGTCGCAAAACACGTCTTAAAGCCTCTTGGAAATTATCCGTGTCGATCCCCACCTCGCGTTGGGAGATGATCGCCATCTTATCGGAGTGAACATATTCCACAGGGTCCTCAATGGTGACGATGTTTACCGGTCGGGTGGAGTTAATCATGTCTATCAACGCGGCCAGCGTGGTGGTTTTCCCGGAACCCGTAGGACCTGTTACCAATACAAGTCCATTGCGTTGCTTGGTGAAATCGCCAATGGATGTTGGCACGCCCAACTCCTCCAAGGAACGGATACGCAAGGGAATCAAACGAAGGACAAACCCCACCGAGTTTCGTTGCATATAGATGCTTGCTCGTATTCGTACAACTCCTTCAAGGCTGAAGGAGAGATCCATTTCATGATGCCGCTCGAATTCCTCTATCTGACGGCCCGTCATCTTCGAATACGCAAGATTACGCGAATCATCCTCCGTAAGCATGGGGAACTGATCAAGGGTGGCAACTTTTCCGTGAACCCGAACTGCGGGCTTTGCGTTGGCGCGAACGAATAGATCGGAAGCCTCGAGTTCGTGAGCCGCTAGTAATAATTCATCTACGGTGAGCATTTTATCACTCCTTCATTTAATCTTAGATATTCTACCTGCAAAAATATGTTGGCTGATTCGTATTTTATTCCAATCGGAAATTCATTGATGAACTGCTAATAGTCCATACACGATTTTTCTGCATTGAACGAGGTTTCCCTGTTGACGCTATCCATATTTGCAAACTTTTTCATCTCGATCAAGTGAGTTCAACACCTGAAGACTATTCCTTACGCTCGACTTTTCGATAAAAACGAAGAATGTAAAATGCCAACATTATAAGCCCGACGCATCCGCCAACAATCATCCACAACGCAAAAGGGGCAAGAGAGCTAAAACCGCGATTTGTTTGTTGGGTGTTGGTAATGAGATGCTGGATGAGAGGAAGAGTGGGAAGCGGATCAGAGTGATTGGTGATGCGAAACAGATACCGATAAGGACTACCGTATTGGATCAATTTGACGCTCATTCCGGGGGCGCTAAAATCGAACAGTCCGTCGAAATTGGGATCCATTTGCTCCATGTAAATCACCTCGAACGTGTCGAAATCCGAGAATGTGTTCAGAAATGGTTGCAATATGAACGCGCCTTTTTCCTTAAGTAACGGATGATCCAATAGGAGCGTGGCTGACGTTTGTATGGCGGTTGCTCCGGGCGTCATCCCCTTTAATTGGTCGTCATGAATCTCCACGGAGAGTACGCGCCAGCCCGTAAAACTAATCAGGTAATTTAGTCGCTGCTTAACCTCCTGTTTGGGAATCCGCTTCGAAAAAGTGACGGAGATAATGGCGTGTGGCTGGTTTGGAACGATAAGAATGATCACATCGGAGGGATGGGAGTTGCTTTGCGACCGTGCCGGGGAAATCGCATCGATCACACACAGGAATGCAAGAACAATAGGGAGAAAAACTTTCATCAACCCCTGTCCCTGTTTAAAGGTATGGCAACGCTTTCGAATATCGATCATTAATGGGAAAAAGAGGCGCAAATCGGTTCCATCATTGTCTTTCAGTGATATGTCACAACTTATTATATCCCATACGATTGCAGGAATAGTTCAGAGCGCTGGATTTCACTGCTTATCGTTCGACCGCATCATGTACAGATATCTCTCTTTTTGAAACGCGTGATCCACGATGGGAAAGGGGTAAGTGCGCCCAAGGATCACCCCGTATTTCGTTTGATCATCGTGTGTCATCACCCATGGTTGGTGAATGAGTGGAGATGGGATTTGGTTTAACTCCGGCAGGTATCGCTTTACGTAGGATCCATTCGGGTCAAACTTCTTACCTTGGAGAGTGGGATTGAAAATGCGAAACCAAGGCTGCGCGTCCGTGCCTGTGGACGCCGCCCATTGCCATCCGCCGTTGTTGCATGAAATATCCCCGTCGGTCAGATGATCCATAAAATGTTTCTCACCGATACGCCAGTCGGTCAGAAGGCTTTTGGTCAGGAACGAGGCTGTGATCATACGTACGCGATTATGCATCCAGCCCTCCTGGAGTAGTTGACGCATGCCTGCATCCACGATGGGGTACCCTGTTTCCCCTCGACGCCAAGCCTCGATCAACGTTTGATCGTTTTCCCAAAGGATCGTTTTCCGCCTCCTCTTGAAATCACTTGAAAGAACATCAGGGAAATGACGAAGGATGGAATAATAGAAATCTCTCCACGCAATTTGCCTCAGGAAAACCGCAGCGGGCGAGATTGCACCATCCATTGCGCCGTTTTGCTCTTTCACACACCGCCAAGCCACCAACCTTGGCGAAATGGCGCCCAGGTTCAAGAATGCGGATAAGCGGGAGGTGCCATCAATGCAGGGGTGATCGCGATAAGAGGGGTATTTATCAAGCTTTTTTTCAAAAAAAACATCCATCGTCTTTAATGCGGACATCTCTCCCGCTTCGTTGGCGGCAGCGTTGACGGGCGTGGGAATATCATCTCCCATGATTTTGGCAAGATTAACGGGCGAAGGGATATTATGCGGACTTGGCAGTGGTTGAGATATTTGCAGTCCGCTCCATATCCGATAAAAGGGGCTGAACAGAGTGTAGGGTTCTCCGCTCGGCTTTAACACTTCCCGCACGCGGTGCACGGTCAGTCCGTCAGAGGAAATCATTCTTACGCCGTTTTCCCTTGCCCATGTTAAAACTCTCGCTTCCAAGGCGATTTGGTTGGGTTCGACGTGCTCCTGGGAATAGATCGCTTCGAACGGCAGGATTTTTTTGATCATCGTGAAAAGTTCGGTTGGCTCTCCTGAGAGAACCACCAATCGGGCTCCGCAAGCGTCAAGCTGCCGATCCAATGCCCGGAGGCACTCTTCAATTAGCCGTCGCTTTCCGGGTGAGAGGGAATAAGGAGAAGAATTAGGGTGATCCCGAATATATATGGGAATCACTTCCTTCGATTCTTGAACAGCGTTCCATAAAGAGGGGTTATCGTGCAATCTCAGATCACGCCGAAACCATACGATGGATCTTCTGAAATGCTCATCCATGGTCTCGCTCCGTTGAGAAAGAGGAATGGAGCTGAGGGGATTCGAACCCCTGACCTTCTCAATGCCATTGAGACGCGCTTCCAACTGCGCTACAGCCCCGAACGAGTTAAAATTATACCTTACTCGAATATTATTTGCAAGCATCCGAATTGTCTCATCGAAAGACCGCTCTTCATGGCGCATCTTTCCACCAGATTACTTCCCTCGCGGCGTCCATCGACATTTTCAAATGACACTATTTTCATTAGGCGATGATCTCCTGAAAACTTTTCCCGCGTCCTCAATACAGGGTATGATTTTATTTCATTCATGAATGACGTAAATGCAAGATTGATTATCTGTGGTGAAGATCGCTTGTCACTTGCGCTACACAGTGTCTTAAATGAGAATTCAGCATTACCATCCTCGAAAACGCATATGAAGTGATGCGACGTAATTGGATATGCCAAGTCCGGGACAGTGGCGAATAATGTAAACGTAAGCGCCGGGATGATGCAGGAGCAAGAAAATCGAAGTTTTGATGGCGTTGGCGGAATTAGTGATCGTTTTAGCTGCGGCTCTACCGGTTGGGTGGCTGGTCACTTCCTTACTCGGGTTGAATTGCCGCGAGCGAAAATACCGGGGTGTCTTCGCATTGGCGATCGGTCTCGGGATTTTTTCCTACCTCATCCTCTGCGTGGGTTTGCTGGGAGGAGTCAGCTCGTTATATCTTACAAGCAGCCTTTTCGCTCTTACTGCAATATCCCTTTCGATCCTGCTAATTAGGAGGCGAAAATCCGTTTCAAAAAGCGAAACGATATCCCTTCCGGAGTATTCACGTTCCAACACCGCGAAAGCATATCAATGGGCGTCCATGATATTGCTTTCTTTTATCGGATGCCTCGTGGTTTTCTATTGTTTCGTTCCCCCGGGAGCGCATGAGTGGGACGCGCTCTCCTATCATCTGGCGGATCCGAAGATTTGGATCCTTGATCATCGCATCGTTTTTCTGCCCACGGATTCCCATAGCGACTTTCCCTTCCTCATGGAGATGCTTTATATGCTGGGATTGTTGTGGAACGGATACGCACTTGCAAATCTTTTTCATTTCGTTTTTGCCGCGCTTTGCGTAGTGGCGTTGCTGAATATCGGAGGAAGGCACTTTCGCTCAACCGCAGGATATCTCGCCGCGTTGGTTTTCGTCACCTCTCCACTGGCGATCTGGGAGGCGAGTTGCGCCTACATCGAGATGGGAATGGCGCTCTATGCATTGCTTGCTACGGCGGCGTGCCTGGAATACTGGAGATCCTCTCATGATAGCTGGCTTTACTTAGCCGGAATATGCATGGGACTTGGACTTGGAGTAAAGGATCTTTCCCTGATTCCGGCTTTCATTTTGCTGCTGTTGATGATCGTTCGCAAGGCGCCATGGAGACCTTTGATCACCGCCGTGATGCTCGGGGTTCTGTTCGGATGTCCCTTCTACGTGAAATCGACCGTTATGACAGGCAATCCCGTGTATCCTTTCGCTTATAACATATTCGGCGGCAAATACTGGAATGCCGAGCTAGCGCACACCTACTCCACGGAGCAGCGCAGTTTTGGCGAGAGCGGCAAGACGGATACCGTGGCTCAAGATGTGAATTTAACTCGCCCGCCGTACAAGCCGCCGAATCTGTTGGAGAGGCTGAGAAGCTGGATTGACGCCCCGTTTAAGCTCGTATCCATCCCGCATATCTATTACAATTACAATGACCCGGGTATCTTCACGCAGTTGGGATTTCTATTCCTTTCGCTTGCTCCCCTCATCTTTCTCGCTCCTGAAACATCCTTCGCATCGAAGACCTGTCTTGTGCTGGCGGGGGGGTGGTTTCTGGGATGGGCGATAAGCATGCAGTATGTGCGTTATATCCTGCCTATGCTTCCGGTGATAGGACTCCTCGGAGGAGAGGGGGCGGCGCTCATGGTACGCCGTTGGAGCCTCCTCAAATACTTGGTGATTTTCGCAATCATCTTGCAAACCGGGTTATCGCTCTCTTACTATATTCCGAAAATTTTTTCCGACGGGCGATTGCCGGGGATGTGGGCGGTTGTGACGAATGAACGGGCGAGATCACAATACCTTCGCGGGAATGTCAATTCCTACAGATCGGATAAATGGATTAATCGAAACACCCCTCAGAACGCCGGTGTCATACTTTACGAGGAGACCAGAGGGTATTATCTTAATCGGCGATATTTATGGGGAAATCAGGGGCATTCGCTGTATATCCCATACTCTTCCTTCCATAATGGACATCAGATGGTGAGTTGGTTTGTTGATCATGGGTATCAATACGCATTGCTAAACCTGCAGTTCGCGCCGCAAAGTCAAAGTCCGGATGGCATGCGGGATTTGGCGAAAGCCGTTCAAACCGGTAGGGAGGGGCAATTGTTATTGCGGTGGTATTACCCTGGAGAGTCCGGTGAGAGGTGGCGCGGTTTTTTGGGCGAGGCGTATCGTGATGGCGAAGCCGTACTGATCCCTGCCGCATCCGCAGACGCGACGGTGGTGTTGCAGTTTAAGCCGACGAATGGAAATGGATTATGAGCCGAAAAAAGTACGTGGAACAGGAGCCTCCTCCGCTTTCCCCGTTGCCTGATCAGCCCGTTGCGCTTTCCCCTTTTCAAAAATGGGCGGTCATCGCACTTTTCATCCTTTACGTGATCTTTGGCATAGGGCATGTCATGGCGACTTCACGGCTGACCTCGGGAAGTTTCATCCAAGCTCCGGACGAGGCTGCGCATATCGGCTACGTTCGAGCTTTGGCAGTGGGGCATAGATTGCCGTTGCGTAATGATCCGAAATATCCGACTTACGAATGGCATCAGCCACCGTTGTACTATTTTATAATGACACCGTTTTACGACTCCGGCATTCTCGCCATGCGGGTTCTAACGCTGTTTTTTGGCTTGATAGGGGTTTTTCTCGTGTATCAAACGGTGCGTCATTTTTTCCCCAACGATCCCTCAATCGCAATTTTAGCTCTCGCCTTTACCGCATTGCTGCCCATGCGGCAGGCTACGACCGCATCCGTTGGAAACGACGCCTTGCTTGAGGTGTTTTTCACGTCATTTATGAGCTTGATTTTCCTCTCCATGCGAAAGGGATTTAACACCCCGCGCGCTGTCATGATAGGGGTTTGCATGGGATTGGCGCTGCTAACAAAGCTCACGACACTGCTCCTTTTTCCACTCCTAATTGTAGCTCTCTACTTTTTGAGATCCGAAGGAGAGACGTGGGAATCCATTGGGCGAGGGGCTTTGCTGATCCTACTGGTCGCTTTCGTAATCGCTTCGCCATTCTATATCGCACGTTATCGGGAGACGAGGGAGATTGTGCCATTACACGCTTTTCAGCAGGAGTTCTCAGGCACAAGCAAGGCGACGGATTGGATCGGCAAACCTGTGCGGGTGAGTTGGTGGTCAGGAGCATTGGAACCAGGCCCGGAGATGACACGCCTAGGCTACTTGATGTTGTTGGCGGATTGGTCCTGGCGCACTTTTTGGGCGGCGTGGACTCCGCTCCGACTGGCATCCATGGGCATTCCTCTGTTTCTCTCCCCGACCCTCTACTTTGTGGAGATTGTATTCGTATTCTTGGCATTGTATGGTTTGGCGAGGTTTCATTTTGCCGAAGCGAAGAATCTGAAGAAGGTGCAGAAACACGCCTTCTATCTCTGCGTGGTTCTATTCGGGCTTGTTCTTTTCTCCTTCCTAGGTTTTACTTGGACATGGTTTCAAGCCCAGGGTAGGTACCTTTATCCCGCCATTTTGCCTATTGCGGTATTCCTTGCATTAGGATATCTCTCTGCGTTCCCTCCGAAATACAGGAATATCGCCATGGGAGTTTTCGTCTTCTTTCAGTTTATGTTTTCGCTTGCGTTCCTCCTTACCGTCTTTCCGTGAGCGAGGCGATAATCGGGTGGATATGTTTGGGAGTGATAATCATTTCAATGTCTGAAACGCAAAAAATGATTTGGACGTTTGTCAGTAAGAGCAAAGAGGAGACGCAGGCGTTTGGCGCTCGAATGGGCGCCGTGCTGAAACCGGGGGATGTGATCTGCCTGGAAGGCGCATTGGGGGCGGGTAAAACCACTTTGGCGCAGGGGATCGCCCGAGGTCTGGGGGTGATCGAGGATGTGACCAGTCCAACCTTCACCATCATCCAGGAGTATCTCTCCGGACGGATGCCGCTTCGTCATTTTGACTTCTATCGTATCGAAACACCCGAGGAAATTCAGTATCTCGGTTTCGAAGATTATCTCGATTCCGATGGCGTGGTCCTCACGGAATGGCACGAGAACCTAGGCGATTACGCCCCTACGGATAGAATCAGAGTTCAACTAAGCCTCAATGAGGATGCATCACGTCAAATTGTGATATTGGCGGATGGAGAGCGATATCAGGAGCGATTAAAGGAGTTGAAAGCGAATTGTTGATATTGGCTGTCGAGACGTCGGCGGATCTATGTTCCTATGCGTTAATGGACGATAAGGGAATAGTCGAAGCGCGCCTGTTCCGGCATCGGATGCACTTATCCGAAAGGATCATTATCGATATCGATACAATGCTTAGGGACGTGGGTTGCGCATTAAAGGACCTATCAGCCATTGCGGTGGATATCGGTCCGGGATCCTTTATGGGGATACGCATTGGGTTAATGACGGCTAAAACATGGGCGGATGCGTTATCGGCGCCATTGGTTGGCGTATCCGCATTGGAGGTGGTCGCCTTTCCTTACGCCGAATATCCCAACGCCCTCGTGCTTTCCCTTCTCTACGCTCGTCCTGGATATCTGCATACGCAGCTTTTTAAAGCCATTGGCGGAGAATTGCATCCACTTTCGGAACCTATGATGAGAACTGAGGCTGAGATTGCATCCGATTTTCATGAGAGAATGCGGAATGAAATGGTGATCCTATGCGGCGAAGGCGTGAAAAAAACGACTCCCGAATTCATTCCTGGGTTGAAGGAGGAGAATGATAACGTGGTGATATGTAATCCCTTGGCGCCTGTCGCGTCATCGTTGGCGTGGATTGCAAGAAAACGCTTGGAAATCGGCGGGAATCACGACCCCATGGCTCTAACTCCGCTCTATCTGGCTCCGCCGCAAATAACCATTTCCTCCAAAAATAAAAATGCACTGACATAGGAAATAGCGATGAGGATGGTTACAAGCGATCACCGCTATTCGCGACCTTTACGAATCAAAATTTTCCTCGGGACGGCGACTTTTTGCATGTTAGGCGGTTCATAGCGTGAGGTGATGGAACTAATGCATTAATGAATGGTAATTCCGCAATAAACCGATCACCTTTCCAATGATGCGGCTATCCTCGCTGTCGATCTCAATGGGTTCGTAAGCGGGGTTGGCTGGGATGAGACGCACTTTGCCGTTCGTAAAATGGATTCTTTTGATGGTAGCCTCCTCGCCGATCAACACCGCGACAAGATCGCCATTATCCGCATGGGCTTGCGGTTTTATGACAACGAGGTCGCGGGGCATAATGTGCTCGTTGATCATGCTGTCCCCTTGCACCCGAAGGCAAAACGCCCCTTGTATGTTGTTGACGATCTCCTGAGGCACGGGAACCATTTGCTCCACATTTTCAGTCGCGAGAATAGGCGTCCCCGCTGCGATGGTTCCCAAGAGCGGAAGAAAACTGACATCGCTGGATTTGGGACGCATATGGAATTTATCCACAATGGTGATGGATCGGGCGGTGTTGGAACGCTTGATAAACCCTTTTCTTTCCAGTGCGTCCAAGTGAACGGTTACGCCTCTAAGGCTCGAGATACCAAAACCATCTCCGATGTCGCGGATGGATGGGGGGTAGCCATGATCATCAGTGTACTCAGATATGAATTGCAGGATTTGCTCTTGCTTTTCCGTTAGACCACGTGTCATGAATGTGACCCTCCTTATGTCATTAAGTGTACATTCATAATCGTCTACTGTCAAGAGATTTTCGATGCGATACTGGAAATATTTACACCTATTTTTTTAGGGACTGTCACATGATTCAAGTTACATCTTATTTGAAAATCCATAACCCCTTTCTTCATGTTCTTCTTGTCATTTCGTTTCGCTTGTGATATAATTAATTTTACAATACTCGTGCCATTAAGGAAGAGTGGGATTGTCGCCCGCTCTTTTATGTTATCTGTGGCCGCCTCTCGGGGCGGCTGCGATTACGTTATGGGATTGACGGATAGCGAAATATCTTGATGTGTTGGATAAGGTTGCTCTCTTGACGGAGAGATGTGTCCGTGGTGAACTGCGCCAACGCGAGGATTGCAGAGAAATATCATAAAGGAGAAATGTGGCTATGAATGGGGATTTCCTCATGGCTTTGCAGCAGATCGCAAAAGAGAAAGAGATATCTCCGGAAGCGTTATTGGAGACGGTTGAGGCCGCATTATTGACAGCCGCCAAAAAAAACATTCCGGGGCACGGTGATTTGCGTGTGAGGATCAACTCCTCAAAGGCGACCTTTCAAGTTCTCAGTTACAAGGTGGTGGTCGAGGGAGAACCGGAGGACGCCTGCCAAATTTCCCTCTCCGAGGCGCGTGAAAAGTATCCGGATGTCGTTGTTGGGGAGACTTTGGAACTGGATGTCACGCCATCCACTTTCGGGCGTATCGCGGCGCAAACGGCAAAACAGGTGGTTGTTCAGCGCATTCGCGAAGCGGAGCGCGCCAGGGTTTTCGAGGAATTCAATGAGCGAGTAGGCGAAGTCCTCACCGGGACGGTTCAAAGGCGTGAGCAGAAACAGGTTATCATCAATTTAGGCAAGATAGAGGCTTTTCTTCCCCAGCAGGAGCAGGTGCCTTCGGAACCGTATCGTTTCAATGACCGCTTGAAGGTATATCTTTTGGAAGTGCGAAGATCGAACAAGGGCACGCAGGTTATCGTGTCTCGCACTCATCCCAGTCTTATCAGGCGTCTATTTGAACTGGAAGTTCCGGAGATATCGGATGGGACGGTCGTCATAAAATCCGTTGCGAGAGAGCCAGGCGCTCGATCGAAAATCGCAGTCTATTCCGCTGATGAGAAGGTGGATCCGGTGGGAAGCTGTGTGGGGCATCGAGGAAGCCGGGTGCAGGCGGTTGTCAATGAACTTTACGATGAGAAAATTGATATTATTCGATGGTATCCCGACCCTGCGCAGTTCATTGCGGAATCTCTCTCGCCCGCCAAGGCGGTTAAGGTGACAATCAACGAAGATGCGAAGAGTGCATTCGTTATCGTTCCGGACAATATGCTCTCATTGGCGATAGGCAAAAGCGGGCAGAACGTGCGACTTGCGGCGAGATTGACGGGATGGCGAATCGATATTCGAAGCGAATCTCAGGTGGCGAAAGCCACGTTGATCGCCGCCACCACTCTTAGCGATGAAAACGAGGCGGCGCCCGAAAAGAATACGCAACCTCAGCCTAAAATGGAAGAGGAGTTGGTTCCGCCCGTGACACGCGGTGACGAGGATATACCGGACGACACGCTCCCAATGATTGATCTGCCCGATATTGAAGATATTGAAGATATTGAAGAGGAATAAACCATGGCGAGAGGAGGGATGCTATCCTTCCCCTCGTTGATTGTTGCAATTGCCGATTGCACCTACATTACTGGGTTACACGAGCGTCGAGTATGAGCACGACGCTTTTCCAATTTCACCACGAGAATATTCACTGATGCCTTCCAAACATATTCCTATTCGCACGTGCATAGCTTGCAGAACAACCGGGGATAAACGAGGGTTGATGCGCTTGGTGCGCCGTCCGGATGGCGTCGTCATGAGAGACCCTACCGGCAAGATGAACGGCCGAGGGGCGTATCTTTGCCATTCGGAGGCGTGCATCCTGAACGCTCAAAAACGCAAGAATTTGGAGAAAAGTCTTAAGGCGACAGTTCCACCGGATTTATTCGAAGCTCTCCTCGCAGAGGTAAGAGAGAGCCCATTGGAAGATAAGAACAGTTCCAATTAATATGTTTGCTCTTGTGTTTAATGCTCGTTTGTAACATAATATCCACGAGAGAAAGAATTGCATATCCTTGTCCCCCGCCAGCCGGTTATCAGACGGATGGAAGATAGGCGGTTCCTGCAACGAAGCCTCTACGCGGTGATCGTCATGGAACATCAAACCCTTGATGCATATGTCAAATCGATGCTGGGTCAGGGAGCGAAAGGATGCAATCCCTTATACCACATACATTAAGATTGACGGAGATAATATGGAACACAAAATGAGTGCCAGCGCAGAGTTTGTTGTAGGTGTGGACCTCGGAGGAACCAACGTAAGAGCGGCTGTTGTGGATAGAAATGCGAAGATTTGCGGACAGGCGAGAAACCCATCCGCTGCGAAACAGGGGATTCGTCAGGTTGTCGCTTCCTTGGTGGAAACCGTTCGAAAAGCGGTGGCCGATGCGGGGATTACGATGGCGGATATCGGCGGCATAGGCTCCGCGGTTCCGGGGCATATCGACGCCAAGACCGGCGTGATACACTGGTCGCCGAATTTTGGCGAGGTTGTGGACGGTCAGATGCGCATCTTTCTTGAAACTCCCTATTGCGAACCGATCTCCAACGAGTTAGGGGCGCCCTCTTTTGCCGGTAATGACGCGAACATCGCGGCATTGGGTGAATTCGAGTACGGCGCGGGCAAAGGAGCTCAGGATATGGTGATGTTCACTCTCGGCACCGGCATCGGGGGCGGAGTGATATCAGGAGGGAAACTCGTAACCGGTAGCACAGGCGGCGCTGTGGAGATAGGGCATCATGTGATTGTCGCCAACGGCGATCAATGCGGATGCGGGACGTTCGGTTGCATGGAAGCTTATTGCGGCACCGCAGCCATCCTTGAGAGAGCAATGAGGAAGATAGAATCCAATCGCCAGACGCTCCTCTTCGACATGCTCAATGGGGATAAGACGACGTTAACTCCAAAGATGATAGACGATGCCGCAAAACTTGGCGATGCCGTCTCCTTGGAGGTTTTTGAAGAGACGGGTTATTACCTGGGAATCGGAATCGGCAACGCGGTGAACCTATTTAACCCGGAAGTGGTGGTGATCGGAGGAGGAATACGCAAAGCGACAGGGCTTTTGGACGCGGCGGAACGTTCCATGCGTCGTCATACGATCCACTCCTTGGCTCATACGTGTCGAATCGCGGAGGCGCAATTAGGCGAGGATGCGGGAGTGATGGGAGCCGCCGCCTTGGCATGGAGAAAGCTTGATGGATTGGAGTAAGCGGTAGTATCGAAACAGCGATTAAAAAAGGGCGAGGCACGGGAGGCGTCGCCCTTGATGTTATAAGTCCATGTTCGTGATTATATCTCTTTCCCCTGTTTGAATGGGAAAAACATCCGGAAACGGATGATTGTTGCGTTTCCTTTTATCGAAGCGGAAGTAGTCTTCAAAGCCGACGCGCGGATTCGAACCGCGGACCTGCTCATTACGAGTGAGCTGCTCTACCACTGAGCCACGTCGGCTTAGGACGCACCTCGAAAACAAGGCGTGGGTTTTATAATCAACCTTAATATATTACACCTTGGAGCGACTTTAAGTCAATCCTTGCCGCGATCCATGAGACACCGATGTGGGGTTGTTTCATTTTGAGGATCAACGTTAATAGCCTTTTGTTTCTTAGCTGGAGAAATCGATGAACGAAGCATGCAAAGGCAATGATCATCCAGGTATTTCCCGGGCGGACTTCCTTCGTCTTGGCGGAGCGGCATTGTTAGGGGCGACAGAGATGACCCCTTTTTCGTCCACGAAAGGAGATACCCCTGCGGATCACGCAGACAAACCAGCCAATGTTTGGATGATGCCCCCATCCTATCAAAACGGACGTTGCATGCGCGATCTTTTCAAATCACCCGCACAATGGGCTGAAACCCGAAAGCTGATTCAAGGCATCGGATATGCGGATCATTGTTTCGCCACTCAATTCTCCGACTCCGAACTGAAATCCATTTTCACCCTGATAAATCGCTGGGGATTGGCGTTGGGTTTGGAAGTCGGAGCGGTGAAACCATGGGGAGTGACCGGAGAGGCGACTTTCAAAGCCGAAAATCCCATGTGGAAAAGATTTCAATCTCTCGGCGCGAAAATCGCCGCCATCGGAATGGACGAACCGTTTTGCGCCGTGAGATCGGCTATCCACAAATCGGATGAATACGCAGTGAACGAAACCGCGAATTTCATCACGTTTGTCAGAGAAGGGTATCCCGATCTGATGGTTGGTGACATCGAACCGTATCCCTATTTCACCGTCCAGGAGCTGACGAACTGGATCGACTCATTGCAAGGCAAGCTGAGCGCCATGCAAACGAAAGGCATGGACTTCTTCAGGTTGGATGTGGATTGGGTCGCCTTTAGTCTCGCTGGCAAAGGGTCTTGGCAAGATGTGAAAGCCATAGAAAACCATTGCAGGCGTCAGGGGTTGAAATTCAGTCTGATCTACTGGGCTTCGGATTTCCCTCAACTTCAGCGCTTGGGAATCGCCAATGACGCAACATGGTATGTCTCCGTCATGCAACAGGCTTACGATTACGCCCTGGTAGGTGGCAAACCGGACCAATACATGGTGGAAAGCTGGGTGGATGGACCTGAAAAAATGACGCCTGACAGCGGGGATTTTACTTTCACCCGATCGGTGAGGGATATAAGTCGAATGATTGCCCGCAAAATATCGTGATGAGGGTGAATGGGAGAGCAATGCTATCGCTTATAGGTTCCGCCCGATGAGACTCTTCAGACATGAAAAGTGTGTCCGCCACGAACAGGTTCGTTTTGGGGGGATTTATCATCCCGCTTAACGAGGTCGATGATGGCGAACCGTTAAGCCGAACAGGAAATTTGACAATTTGGAGGTAAACTGCTTCTGTTTGCATCTGTTTTTGGAATCCATTGAATCCATTTCTTGACAATTCTCGTCCAACATGAAGGAGAATTCCTGTCATAAATACGCGATCGTTACGGAATTCGTCCGATGAAAGCAACAGAGTGAAAAATAAGCCATTCAAAGAACGTGTCACATGGGGAATCATCCTGTTCGGGATGGTGTGTCAACTATTCGTAATACTTTGGATTGTCTCCTCCGAAGTCCCAGGTAAGGTTTTCATAAGCTCCTGGTCCGTTGTAATGCCAGGCATTCTTCTGTTGGTAGCCTTTCTTCTCTTACGGCGTTTCATCCCGCATCAATTAACACGTCAGAGGCTGCTAGTGATATACGCCATGCTGGCGGTCTCCTCCTGTTTGGTGGGGTATGAGGCTATCCAAGCGATGTATCCCGCCATCGCCACTCAGTTCTACGGAGCTGACGCCGCAAATAACTGGAACTCCTTCAACAAATACGTGCCGACGTGGCTTGTTCCGCATTCTCAAGCGGCGCTCAAGGGGTTGTTCATCGGACATGCATCCGTCCCTTGGCGAGCCTGGATGATTCCCCTATTGGCTTGGGGGTCATTCATTTGCGCTTTGGCGTTCGCCATGCTTGCGATCGCCCTTCTATTGAGCCGTCAATGGATAACAGGTGAGAGGCTGGCGTTCCCTATTGCTCAGTTGCCATTGGAGATTACATCCGAGCGTTCCTCATTCTATCGCAACAAACTCTTTTGGTTCGGATTTGGGATTGCGGCGATATTGGAGAGCCTGTTGGCGCTAAACTACTATTTCCCGTTCATTCCCGCGATTCAGCTGAAGCATATCGATTACGGCTATCTCTTCCCCAACCCCCCTTGGAGTGCGCTGGAACCGTTTTACATTGGATTCACCCCGTTTATCATTGGGTTCGCTTACCTTGCGCCGACGGACATCTCCTTTTCCATCTTTTTCTTCGGCATCCTGGACAGGCTGATTCAGGTATTAACCGTGGCTTTGGGGGGGCAGCCTGCGTCATTAGGAGCCTATATGAAGCAAGCGCCCTTCTCGCAGCAGCAGTCTCTCGGCGCTTTTCTCGCTTTCGCCATCATCCCGCTCGTACGCGCGTTTCAAACCCGCAGGCAGGAGACGAAACTTTCTCGAACCTGCGGGGAGTGGGGGGCGATCTCCCTTCTGGCGATCTCCGGTTTGTTTCTGTTCAGCTTTCTTCACGAGGTGGGCTTATCGTTATTGTTATCCGGAGTTATCATCGTTTTACTTTTGCTTTTCGCTGTGGCGTTGACGCGCATTCGGGCGGAGGCTGGTCCGGTATGGGCTTTCGGACCATACGGCGGATTGATGAATAACCTAGTCAATGTGACAGGATCCGCGGAATACACGCCTGCTGTGCTGGCGAATTTAAGCACCATGCACTGGATGTCCGCCGATATGCGGTTTATGCCAATGCCTTTTCAGATGGAATCCTTGAAGATTGCCGATAGCGGAGGAATCTCCCGCCGCAATATGTCCATTGCGATACTATGCGCCACGGTTTTTGGGGTCGCCACGGGATTGATTTCCGTGCTATGGCTTGAGTACCGGATTGGATTGCAATCCGGAAAGATCTATGGTGGCGTCTCCTACTGGCAAGTTGTGACGACCTCTCTCACGACAAATTGGATCGGCTCCGCAAGTCATTGGGATAAGGTGGGCATTCCGTGGATCATTATCGGTGCGTTGGTCACCATCGGATTGGGTGTGATGAGGCAGAGATTTCTATGGTGGCCCTTGCATCCGATCGGATACGTTTTGGCGCATACCGGAACGGGAGTCTCCTTCTGGGACCACTATTTCATCGCCTGGCTTGTGAAATCGCTGGTTTTACGTTATGGAGGCATGAACCTTTATCGCAAGTCGATACCATTGGTTATCGGCTTGATTATGGGGGATATCATATCAATGTCATTATGGTCCGCAGGTGCGGTTATCCTCCACATTCCCGTGTATCAATTCATTACGTAACCTGGATTCCGCCGCCATGTTGGAGAGTATCACCATGCGATCCATGGCGCTTTCCATGGGAGTTGGCGGCGGGGGAGGGGTGCAAGTCCATGGAAAATGTTTGAATTTTTTTTCACAATGAATCCTGAAAAGCTTGACTCTCACATAATCGATTGGCTAGACTATAAGGCAGTTCGACATAAAAGCATAACCGCTTAACACAAATTCCGACAACGATTCGGAACTAATAACGCCACGGAAGGATGTGAAGATTTGACTGGCCACAGACTTCGCTGGGCGCTTAGGTGCGTCGCGGCTCTTTCATCCATTTGTTTTGTCGCTTCATGTGAAGCGAAAACATGGATAACCATTGGTCCGAATGATTCGCTTGACAGTCTTGCAAGGAAATATCACGTTTCCATCAAAGACATCGCTCATGCAAATTGCATTACAACAAATGCGCTGTTGATCAATGGCAAGAAACTCCTGATACCAGATCCGCCGAAGCAGGTGATTAAACCCGCGAAAATGGATGTCCCCGGTGCGATCCTTGGCAATCGAATTATCGTTCATATGGGTCCGAATGAAAAATATCGTCTTTTGACGTTAGTTGACTTCGGAACACCACTGACGGTGACCAATCGCAAAGGGGCATGGTTTCAGGTGCGTTTAAGAAATGGAACGACGGGTTGGGTACTTGGCAAGTACGTGACGTGTGGAACCCCTGAACATATTGCGAAAGCTCTGGAGTTCTTCCCGCCTCAAAAACCCGAACAGATCGTGAGACATGCGCGCGATGACAGGCATATCAAGATAGCCCTGCATCGTTCCAAACGCCATGTTCGTGTCGCTGAGCGTCACAGCGAACACAGAAGATATGCGATGGCGGTATCATGGCGCTTTTTGAAGCATCGTCCGTCGGATAACGCTCATACCTCGTCACATAGAGGAGTCATTGGACTGGCTCTTGCCTGCAGAGGTATCCCGTATCGATGGGCGGGAACATCACGCAGTGGTTTTGATTGCTCCGGTTTCACACGTTATGTGTTTCGCAAGAAGGGCATAGATCTGCCTCATAACGCCGCAGAGCAGTTTGAAGAAGGTAAAAGGGTGAAGCGAAGCAACATCAAACCCGGTGATCTGGTCTTTTTCCACACCTGCGGTAGAGGAGTTTCACATGTCGGTATTTATATCGGGCATGGGAAGTTCGTACACGCATCCAGCGGCGGGGGAGAAGTCCGGGTGGATACGCTTCGATCGGGTTATTATCATAACCGACTCGTAGGCGTACGCAGTGTGAAGTAAAACGAAATACTTCGATTGCCAATTATGGAGCCCTTGGGATTTTTGTCCCAAGGGCTTAATAATTTTATGCGACTTCGCATTCAATCACCCGCATATGCTGCCATCGCCCGTGCAAATATCTTAGCAGAAACGCTACGGAGAGGGTTAGCACCGTGAGAGTAAGAAAACACCATGCGCCTATCACCCCCAGTCCCCCCGCCGGGACGCACAGGAAAAACACCGGCAGGAGCATGCAGCACATGGAGACGCTTGAGGATATGAGCATCACGAAGAGCGTGTCGCCCGCACCCTTCAGCGCAGCGGAAAGCACTAAATTCCCAACGTCAAATAGACAATAGGCGCTGATGAACCTTAGCAATATTATGGAAAGGTGCCTCACGGGCGCGAACTCCGCTTTGTTCGCTTCCGCTCCAAACGGAGCGATGAAGATATCCGGCGCGAATACATAGAACAAAGCCACGATACCCGTGAACATCAAGCCGATATGCATGGCGGACCAAACGGAGCGGTTCGCACCGTCGGTGTCATTTCTGCCTAGATTTTGCCCGACAAGAGTGGATGCCGCCATGGCAAACCCAATGATAGGGAAGAAAGCAAAAGTGTTGATTTGAAAGGCGATGTTGGATGCGGCAAGATCCACCACGCCCATCCTTCCCACTAACAGCAGGAATGTGGTCCACCCCAGCATGTCCAAGGCGAATTGCAAACCGTTTGCAGAGCCGAACCTTACGATCCTCGCAATCTGGTCAAGTCGTGGCTTCCATGCGTAGGAGTGCGCCCGAACCTCGGAATCTTTCAGGAAAAAGACGATATTGATTATTAACCCGAGAGACTGAGCGATGATGGAAGAGATCGCTGCGCCTGCGACGCCCATCCGCGGGAAGCCAAGGTTCCCGAAGATAAGCAGATAATCCGATACAATATTAGTTAGCACTCCGACGATATTCGTTAGTAATACGACACGGGTTCTTCCTTTGCCGATGAAATATCCGGATACCGCCGCATTGGAGAGAAACACAGCGGAGCCTAAAAGGAAGATGTCGAAAAATATTCGCTCGTACCTTCGCACCGCTTCCGGATGTCCGGCAAGCTTGAAAAGCATTCCGCCCAGGGGAATGCCAAGCAAAAGTATCAGGCTTGACGCAATCGACAGATAGAGGGCTTGCCATACAACCGAGACCGCCTGAGAGGGTTTTTTCGCGCCGGTGTATTGCGCCACGAAGACCGAGGAGTAGCCGGTCATTCCGATAAAGAACGCCTGCATGGAAAACGCAAGCATTCCCGCCGGTCCCGCAGCCGCCATCCCCACGGCGGAGTACCATGTGAGGAACATGCGATCGATAAACTGCAGGATGGTGGAGGATCCTTGTGCGAGAAACAGAGGCCACGCCAAACGCCATACATCCTTGTACCCCCCGTTGACATTGAGCCAATGATGAAACGATCGCTTTGAAAGTGGCGGCGAGGGGATGCGCAAACTTGTGGATGAACGCTTAATGAAAATCGCCATTGACTCCTTGAATGAACAATTGGCTTTGCCGCATAATTCGCGAAAGGCGACAAGCCAATGAGCTATAATTATTCTACCAGCGGAATTCACCGATCCATCCGATTTGATAAAACCAGACGATTTGAAAGGAAAAAAATGGAGCGAACAAGATACGCCTTCTCCAGGGAGATACCCATTTCGATCACTGCGGATGTGATCGTTGCGGGAGGCGGTCCCGGCGGTTTAGGCGCGGCCGTCATGGCTGCACGAGCGGGCGCCGACACGGTTATTGTGGAACGATACGGTTTTCTCGGCGGCATGGCTTCGTCGGGGGAAATATCCCCCTTTATGTGGAACCATGTCAAAGGGCGTTGCCTGGATCGCCCGGTGTACGCGGAGTGGGTGGAGCGGATGCATTCCTATCTTCCGGCATCCATGCGGGAGGAACTGCAATCCGACTCGGAGATCACCACCGCAAACTCCCATATTCTTTCCAAGGATATCACCATGCTGGCGATGGAGGATCTCTGCCTCGAGGCGGGGGTGAGGATTATCTATCATCATTCACTTGCGGATGTGATTGTCAAGGAGCGAAGGATCGACAGCATTATCCTGCTCTCCAAGTCGGGGTTTTCCGCAGCGAAAGCCAAGGCGTTCGTGGATTGCACCGGCGACGCCGATCTTTCTGCGATGGCCGGATGCGAATTCGAAATCGGCGGTCCGGACGGATACGCCCAACCTATGACTCTTTGTTTCAAGCTTTCTCATGTCGACAGGGAGAGAATGCCGAAACGGGATGAGTTAAACCGACTCTACCTTGAAGCGAAGGCGAACGGAGTCATTAGCAATCCGCGAGAGGATGTGCTGATCTTCAACACCCACGAGCCGGATGTCATACACTTCAATACCACGCGCATCATCCGTCAAAACGGTGCGGACGGCATGGACCTTTCCGCTGCGGAGATTGAGGGGAGGCGTCAACTTCGCGAGATGCTCGCATGGCTTCGCATGGAGGCGCCGGGATTTGAAAACGCCATGTTGCATTCCGTGGCTCATCATGTGGGCGTGCGGGAGTCGCGAAGGGTACGAGGCATTGCCTACCTTGAGAGAGAGGCGTTCATAAATGCTCAAAAATTCCCGGACGCCATTGCAAGGGTGAATTATCCAATAGACATCCATAACCCTGTGGGAACCGGAACGGAGATTGTGAAACTGCCGGAAAACGAATATTACGAAATCCCTTACGGGTGCGTGGTGCCAAAGGATGTGGATAACCTGACCGTGGGAGGACGCCCGATCTCGGTGGATCACGCAATACATAGTAGCATGCGCGTGATGCCCGTGGCGTGCTCCATTGGACAGGCGGCTGGCATGGCGGCGGCGATGTGCGCTCAGAGAGGCGTTCCCCCCGCGCAGCTTTTGGGTGCGGAGGTTAGGAGGGCGTTGATTGAACAGGGGGCGGTATTGGACGAGGAGTATTCTTGAACGGTCAACCTCGGGACAGCGGATGCCGAGGTTGGATCATCTGGATGAAAGAAGCCGTCGCACGTTATTTCCAACGGCTCCTTCGCCCGAGGATGGAACATCATTCCACGAAGAAACAATTTCGTCTCTTGGTGAGGAAACATCGTTTCTCTTGATATCGCGATTTTAAGGGTTGGATATCCTTGGATGACCAATTTTCAGCAAAACGCAGCCATGCGAAGGCGTCATGACGGAATAGGAGCCATCTCGCTCGCCTACGTTTTTGTGCAGCCAGAGGTCACGGATTGGTTGGGGTCCTTTAACTCCTATTTCCGACCATGTCGCCTTGATGATGGCGGGCGCGAACCTTGTATTCACCAACGCTACGGCTTTCGTGCCATCATACAGCGGACGCAACCAAACGGACAACCCATCCTTGTCATACACCCTTTTCGCTGCAACACCGAGCGGATCCTGATCTATAGCAATCACCTCGTCGTTCGTAAGCAGAGCTTTGGTGAAAGGAGTCATATTCAGGATGCCTCCGCCGATTAACAACGGCGCAGAGGACATCGACCACATGGTGAACTGTAATATCTGTTCATTCGGGGTGAGACGCGAGGGATGCCCCCAAAAGTCTCCGACGGAAAGCATGTCCGGATCGTTCCATCCCCCAGGCTTGCCATAGCGATTGATTTGCGCCATCTGCCTGATACGGTCGAGAAGTTGGTACCAAAGATCTTGAAGGTCTTCGTTCGTCCTCCACATATTTCCACCGATCTTCCGACCCCATTTCCACACGTCCCCCATTCCATATTGGCAAAATGAGAAAATGATATCTCTGTCGACCTTGTTAAGCGCCGATCTCATCACGGCGTAAGGTTTCTCCAACACAGCAAGTGAGTGATCTCCGTGCACGACGCCGTCGTAAGAGCACCAATCGTATTTGAGAAAATCAACGCCCCACGAAGCATAAGTTTTTGCATCCTGCAATTCATGCTGATAACTCCCTTCGAAGCCCCCGCACGTTTTAGGACCGGGCGAGGAGTAGATACCGAATTTCAACCCGAAGCCATGGATATAGTCTGCAAGCCCCTTCATGTCGGGGAATTTGGAGTTGGCGCGAATGCTTCCGTTGGCGTCGCGGGAATCCTCCCAGCCATCGTCGATATTAACATACTGGTAGCCGTGTCTCGCCAAACCGGATCCGATTAGCACGCGCGTGGCGGCTTTCATCTCTTCCTCGGTGACGCCGGTGGCGTAAGTGTACCAGGAGTTCCACCCCATGGGCGGAGTGAGAGCGAGCTTGTGGTATCCCCCCATGATCTCAAGCAAACCATGCGCCACCCCCCGGGGTCCCTGAACCGTGAGTTTCACAATGGTTGAACCCGCTTTAAGGAGAGAGCCTGTGATCACGCCGGTTTTGGGATTGAGGCGCAGCCCCTTGGGCAAGTTAAGAGCTTTGTAAGTCAACGGCGGTCGCCCCGTTGCGGGGATCAGGAAAATGAAAGGTCTGCCGGGAGTCGTTCCTATGATGCGCGGAGAGTGAATCTCCGGCTTTGGGGATAGGATGGGCGCCACCATACGCGGAGGAGCCATTGAGATGGATACGGCGTCCGGAAGTTTTTGCGCGTTATCGGAGAGAACGATCATCGCCCCGGCCCAATCGGCGTGATCATAATCGATACCATCGCCGGCGTCGGACACTCTCAGGATGAGGCTCTTCGCCCCCTTAAGGCTGACATCGCAGAGCCTGGGGTTCTCGCCGCCGTGCATCACGGGCGATTTGTATTTCAGCTTGCCGTCGACATACACTTCGAAAATTGCAGAGCCCTTGGGCTTCGCTTCATCATCGATTCCGATCATGCTGAGGAAGCGCAAGGAGTCACCGTGAAGAGCGACATCGAATTCGCTAACCGCGTGAGAACCAACACCGTGCGGATAAACCACTCCCGCAAGAGTGATTGGGGAACCCACGATGTTTTTACCCGCCGCAGCCTTGCCCCAACCGGTGGACATTTTGCTTAAGTCGAGGCTATCCAGCCATATTGCATGTGCGGGCGGGGAGCCTGCGGCGCGGAGATCGGGGATCGGCGGAGTTTGCGCACAGGCGGGTAAGTGAGGAATCATGCAGAGTGCAAGAATTGCAAATGCCATACGAATCATGTTTCGCCCTCCAGTGAGAAAGCGCTTGGGTCATTCGGATGAATTGATATCGAAGGTACGCTTTGATTATAGCTGATAAACCTCCTGGCTCGGCGCCAGGCTTACATTGTTTTCTTCGAATACCTTCAGCGCGGTATCGATATCCTCCAATCGGAATATAACTAAAGCGTAGTCGCTTCGTTTCTCCACGAACGCATAAAGGTATTCGATGTTCAGGCGGGCTTTTTGGAGTACTTCGAGTATATAGGCTAATCCTCCCGGCTTGTCCGGCACCTCCACGGCAAGGACGTCCGTAATGGTAACCATGAAGCCATTCGCCCTAAGAATGTCGCATGCTCGATTGGGATCGTTCACAATCAAACGCACCACACCGAAATCCGCAGTGTCAGCCACGGAGAACGCCCTGATATTGATGTCGTTAGAACCCAGCGCCTTTGTAACCGCCGCCAATCGTCCTTGACGGTTTTCCAGAAATATCGAAACTTGCTTCACTTTCATAATGAATCAATCCCTCCCTGGTTACAATTCTCTGCGATCCACAACTCTTATCGCCTTGCCCTCGCTTCGCGGCAGTGTTTTAGGCTCCACGAGTTTCACCTTTACGGAGATTCCCAAAGCGCTTTCGATCTCCTTTCGGATATGAACCTCCACATCCTCGATTTTTCTGATTTCATCGTTAAAGAGAGCCTCGGACATCTCCACTCTAATCTCCAAATCATCCATATGCCTTGCGGATCTGTCTGCGATGAGTTGGTAATGCGGGTCCACATCCCCTACGCTAAGCAAGACGGCTTCCACCTGCGATGGGAATACATTTACGCCGCGAATAATCAGCATGTCGTCGGTGCGTCCCATGATGCGCTCCATGCGAACGAGGGTTCGTCCGCAGGCGCATGGTTCGTAATAGAGGCGGGAAAGGTCTCTAGTGCGGAAACGAATGACCGGAGCCGCCTCCTTGGTGAGTGTCGTGAAAACAAGCTCTCCGATTTCGCCTTCAGGAAGAGGCTCCTCGGTTTCAGGATCGATGATTTCAGGCAGAAAATGATCCTCAAAGATGTGTAGCCCGCATTGACAGGGGCACTCACAAGAGACACCCGGACCAAGGATTTCCGTGAGGCCGTAGATATCGATGGCGCACAGATTCAGTTTCGACTCTATTTCACGGCGCATGCTCTGCGACCATGGTTCCGCGCCGAATATCCCTATTCTAAGCTTGAATGCCTCTTCGGGGATGCCGGAATCCCTCATCTCCTCTGCCATATACGCCGCAAAGGATGGGGTGCAGGCAAGTGTCGTCACGCCGAAGTCACGCATTAACATCACCTGGCGTTTCGTGTTACCGCCGGATATCGGCACAACCGTAGCTCCGAGCCTTTCCGCGCCATAGTGCAGACCCAGCCCGCCGGTGAAGAGACCGTATCCGTAAGCGATCTGAATGATATCGTCCGATGTCACCCCCGCGCATACGAGCGAACGGGCGACGCATTCCGCCCACAACTCGATATCCGCTTGTGTATATCCCACGGCGATCGGTTTTCCGGTTGTGCCCGAGGATGCGTGAATGCGCACGATCTCTCTCTTTGGGACCGCGAAGAGATCGAAGGGGTAATGATCCCTCAGGTCGTTTTTGTAGGTGAAAGGAAGCTTGACGATATCCTCCAGCGATCGGATGTCGTCGGGGTGTACGCCGTGGGAATCAAAAGCCTCGCGGTAATGGGGCACGTGCTCGTAACATCGTCTTACGACGCTTATTAGACGCTCCGTCTGTATTTCTCGCATCTGTTTGCGACATAGCGTCTCAATTTCACCGTTCCACACGCTCTTCTCCGTCCTTCATATCCGTTTTGTGAGTGGAGATCGAGTTCCATCCTAGATCAAACGCACGCAAATTCACATCAAGATACTTGGGAGGCACCGTTTCGGAAACGGCTTGTTCCCATTCCTCTTTGCTTCCATTCATCACCATCGCCAACGCCCCAACCAGAACTACGTTCGATGTTCTGGAATTGCCCGCTCTTTGCGCTAGTTCCGGGGCGTCGATGACCTTGGCGTGGAACTCGGATTCCAATCGTGACAATATTCCTGCGGGATAAAAGGCGACCCCCATTAAGACGGGAGATGGATCCAGGCGCTGAGTACTTACGATCATTGTTCCTTTGGGCGATAGCATATGAGCGTACCGAAGCCCCTCCAATTGTTCAAAAGCGAGGATGTAATGCGCCGTTCCTATGTCTATGACCGGTGCGTAAACCTTTTCTCCGATACGCACCTGCGTTATCACGCTGCCGCCTCTTTGCGACATCCCATGAATTTCCGAGTATTTCACATCCATCCCCTTGATTTTAGCCCATTGGGAGAGAATTTTGCCCGCGAGGATCGTCCCCTGACCTCCCACTCCTGCCAAAAGTATGTTTTTCGGACTATGCATCTTTTACCTCTCTGCTTCCATCCAGCGCGGAAGTTTCAATGGCCTGTTCTAGGCCGATATTGGCGTCCTTGACGGCGTCCACCCGCGCCGTGCCTCCCCGAATCCGCAGGTGACCGCTGCTGAAAGGCGTGGCTTGGCCGATCAACTGGAGGGTGTGTTTATCCATGTCGCAGGCCACCATAAGATGTTCATTGTGAACCCTTGCCACTGGCGGGCGATTCTCGGAACAAGGAGGCGCATTCCCGGACGACCTTCCACACAGCTGGTGTCTGCGGTCCCACATCGCAGGATCCGCTGTTAAGCTCTGGACCAAGATTCCAAAACAGGGCGCCAACCGATGCATAGCGCGCCGCCAAAGAGTAAATCTTCCTGAACCATTGCGCCCGCGCAGTGTCATCGGTCCCCTGCTTCATGCCGAATTCTTCGATGACGAACGGAATATTGACGGAAGGCTGCCGCGCCCATTCCGAAACGGTGGGCAGTACCGATTCGTCACCTTTGCTGTAAACATGCATTGCCGCCATCTTGATATTCGGCAAATTGAAGATCGTCTTCCAGTCAATGCCGCTATTCCAATCCAAGTAAAGCAGACCGCCACTTGAGACCAAATGATTCGGATCGCCTGCGCGCAATTGGGTTGAGACTTTATCATAAAACGCAGTCAACTCCTGCGTGGTGATCCGTTTGTGGACCGGCGCCTCACATTCTCCGGCAATGCTGTAGAACGCGATACTGCGTGAATTCTTATATCGGGCGGAGACAAACGCGGTGAAAGCCTCCCAATTCTTCGGGTTGTAAGCGGCGACGATGCCGGGAGTATCTGTATCGGCATTGGGATCCTTCTTGAAAATCCGCTCCAGCAGGTTCCGATAGGTGGACAAGTCGAGAATCGCGTACATTTTCCGGGCCTCTAGCGCATTGAGCAGGTAATCGACGTTCGCCCAGGTGCGCGCATCCTTCCATTGATCGAGGTTGCGGTTGTCGATAAAATCGCAAATTCGAATGGTGTTCATGCCGTTGCTCCGGGCATTGGCGATCCAGGTATCGACGTATTGATTGAAGCGATCCTCTCGCCAGGGCGCTCCATACAGCGAACCGCCATAAAGATGGATCTGTTTTCCGTCAACGGTCAGGTGTTGGCCCGACCGACCCACAAAGGGGGTCGAATGAATGCTTGCAATTTGAACCCGATCATTAGAGGATTTGCCACCCTGCGCCCATGCGCGATCCGACACCCAGATCGCAATGGTTGAAAATGCTGAGCGTTTGATAAAATCACGTCGGCTACTCTTGGAACCCATAGGGTAAAAACCTCCTCATGTTTGAAATGAGCCCCATTTTATCATTGCGAAAGCAACCCTTGGAGGAGCTTGTCCCGGCGATAGGGGTAAGTGGCTTGGGACTATTTTTGTTTTCGCTCTTTTCTTTTGAATGCCAATATCCTCTTTTAACGCCGCATACAATAGATGGGATATCCTCAGGTGACCGTCTTGTGCGATAGGGCGCCGAACGGGCATACGCCCGCGCAGAGGGCGCATCCGGTGCACAAGGAGGGGTCCACTTCAACCACGCTGTCATTAAGGCGCATGGCTGGACATCCTAATTTGATGCATATCCCGCACCCCTTGCATAACTCTTCGTCGCACTCCATCGAGGGATCATCGGATTTCACAATCAAAGCGCAGGGTCTCCGAGCGATGATGACGGATACTTCCGGAGCGTTCAACTCCTCCTTCAACGCGGATTCGAGCGCATGAACATCCAGAGGATCGACAACTTTGACTCTTCTTACACCGAGACCTCGGCAAATCATCTCCAAATCCGCCGTGACCGTTTCCTCGCCGCTGAGCATTTTGCCCGTGCCCGGATGATCCTGATGACCGGTCATGGCTGTGGTGCCGTTATCAAGGATCACGACGGTTCCCTTGGACTTATTGTAAACCATATCCAGCAGGCCTGTCATGCCGGAATGAAGAAAAGTGGAATCACCGATAACCGCCACGGTTTTTGTCACCCTCTCCGGGTTCGCCTTTTCAATGCCGTGCGCCATGCCAATACTGGCGCCCATATCCATGAAGATATCCATGCCGTTCAACGGTGGAAGGGCTCCAAGGGTGTAGCAGCCTATGTCACCGGAAACCGTCAACTTGAGTTTATGGAAGATATGGAAAACTCCGCGATGGGGGCAGCCTGGACATAGCACGGGAGGTCTGGCGGGAATATCGGGCAATGGGGTTGGCACGACATTCCGCCGCTCCTCGCCAAAAGCCGAATCCACGGCGTGGCGCACCATCTTCGGCGTGAGTTCGCCGATGCGGGGGAGGTTTATCGGAAGCGGATTTACGCCGGAGAGTTGAACCAATTCCTTGAGGAACGGCTCCAATTCCTCCACCACAATCACGTTCTCAACCTCGGAAGCGAACTTGCGAACGAGCCTTACGGGCAAGGGATAGGTAACTCCAAGTTTGAGTACGCTTGCGCCGGGGCACGCTTCCTTCACGTATTGGTAACAGACACCACTTGTGATGATGCCAATGGTTCGATCACCCCATTCAATGCGGTTGATGGAAGCGCTCTCGGTCCACTCCTGTATTCTCTCAAATCGGGCGAGCACCTCCGGTTGGCGCAGTCGTGCGTAGCCCGGAACCATGATGTATTTCGAGGGGTCCTTCTTATACGTTTTAAGCTCCCGGGATTGCCTCCCTCCGAGCTCGACCAAACTTTTGGAATGGGATATGCGAGTGGTTGTGCGAAGGAGAACCACCGTATCCAGCGCTTCCGAGAGGTTCAGCGCTACGCCTACGTAATCCTTCGCTTCCTGACTGTCCGAGGGCTCCAAAACGGGTATTCGAGCGAACCGCGCGTAAAAACGGTTGTCCTGTTCGTTTTGGGAGCTATGGATGCCCGGATCATCCGCGCTGACGATCACCAGCCCCGCATTCACACCTGTATATGCGAGAGTCATAAGAGGGTCCGCCGCAACGTTCAAACCGACCATCTTCATCGCCGCCAAGGAGCGAGCGCCGGCGACGGAGGAGCCTATGGCGACCTCCAATGCGACCTTTTCGTTTGGGGACCATTGGGAATCTATTTCCTTGTATTTCGAGATATTTTCCAGTATCTCCGTGCTGGGAGTCCCCGGATATGCCGCAGCGACTTTAACACCCGACTCCCATGCGCCACGTGCAATCGCTTCATTGCCTGAGAGTAATTCCTTGCTCAAAAAACACCTCGTTGACTATATATAAGTAGAAGCAAAAAATCGCGCCGTAGGATTTTCATTAGGCGTGCAAACGCCATGTTCGTCTTAGTTGCGATATAGTGCGATTACCTCTGACTGATAGGGAATATCATGAATGCGAGGATCAGGAGGAACCCGCTTGCCATCGAATTCTTTCGGTTCCATTGAATTATCGGTAACCGTTTTAAGCGCTGTTCTTGCGTTTTCGCACTTGATATCAATTGATATCGGTGTTCAGAACGGACGCACCGCCGACTGAATAAGCAAAAAATATCATCCCTCGCGGGATGAAATCATCAAGTATGTTCATTCTATCCCATTAAGAGGCGAAAAAGCAATCGTATGGAAATACAAAGCAAGTCAATACGCTGTGATTCCAGGCAATGATCCGCCCGAAGCGTATGTCAATCCGCCTTGATGAGATAACGCACGATCGTTGGAAGGGAGTCCGGGTCCGCGTGAAACATATCCGTTCCGTGTATATCCCCTGAGAATGGATGCAGCGTGCATCTATCCCCCATGGCGCGGCGGATAACCTGCGGCCCACTCTGAACAATGGGATCATCCTGTGACCATAAAACCAGCGCTTCGCCCTTGTATGCGCTGGCGGGGGGGGCTGCGATTAACCCATGATAATTTGAGCCAGGGGATAGCAAGATGATTTTGCGAATATCCGGGTGATTGGATGCGTATATGAGAGCGTTATTGGCACCGTAAGAAGCCCCAATCAGCGTAATGCGTGAAATATGAAAACCTTTGGACTGAAGCCATTTTACGGATGCTTCAATATCTTTTGTGGTGTCCCATGGGGCGTTCACTCCGTTCTCGGCTCCCAACGATTTACCCGCGCCTCTCTGATCCACCGCCAAGGCGCTGATGCCGGATTTAATCAGTGAGGGGATTAAAGGCAGCCAATCCTTTGCATCGCCATTTCGTTGGTGCAGAAGGACAACGGCGAGCGACTTTTTGGGAGCGGGGTAAAAGTCAGCGTGAATTCGCCAACCGTCACTGGTTCGAAAATACGTTTCCTCCGGTTTCAATTGGCTGTATGTGCGCTCTTGCGAGGCGGAATTCCTTGCGATGCACCCTGTAAGAATGAACATAACTCCGAGGATAAAAAACGAATTGCGTTTCATGGCAATCCCTCTCTTCTTATGAATCAATATCAGATGTCCGCTAACAGGAAAACCCTGGCGGGGGAACCATCCGCGCCGAGTATATTCCACGCGCCGCAGGAAAGAAGGTACTGTCCCGCAGGGACTTGCGCGAGATTTAAGCCCTCAATGACAAACACGTTATTTCCCAGCAAGATGGGGTGGGTGCGTGGGATTTCTGGATGAAAACGCTCAACTGAAAGATAATCAACCCCCACGGTTTTCACTTTTCTTTGCACTAGCCACTCCGCCGCCGAGGGGGCTACGGCGCAATAGTCCTTGTGGAATTCCTGGGATTGCATAAGATTACGGCTGCTATTACGAGTTTTAAAAAGCAGGCGTTCGTCCTCTTCTCGAATATCGCCGTTATGCAATGCTTTCTCCAAATGTTCTCGAGTTATGTCGCCATCGCACATCACCTCGACCACCCTGCAACACCCGACTAAATGATCCGGTGCGATCTGGTCAAGCGTCGCTCCATCTTGCAGAAAATGGAATGGAGCGTCCACATGGGTTCCGCAATGCGTGCTGCAGGACAAGATCGACACATTGGATCGATCGCCCTTTGTTATTGCCGAATCCAAATCGAAGCGGAATTCGGGATCCCCAGGCCATACCACCATGTCGCGATGCATTGGGACGGACACGTCATATACTTTCAATGGAAAGTCTCCCCCTCTACGGATTATCACGCACACATTATATCATACGATAATCATGACAATTCCCCTCCTGAATGCGATATCTTCGGAAACAGTATCCATTCGTTTTTGTCGCTTTGACAAGCCAAAAATGGGTTCGGAAACAATGGAATTTCACTCTGTTTTTCACGTGTCGAAAAGCCAATTATTTAACAGGGTCGATTCCAAACACCCATGTCATGCGTCTCCAATGCGCCGTTCGCGTGTTTCGGTGTCATGGTGGGGACTATTTCCATTGCCGTCGTAGATTCACTATTCCTTCCGCGAAGGAGATAACTGTGTTTGCAAGACTCAGAATATCCGTCCAACAACCCATTCCCAAAGAACAAACATCGCCAAATGGTTCCACCGTCGAGAAACAGGATCTGGAACTGGACAATCTATGTCACATTCTCAAGGAATATGGCAGAAACGCTTTCGATATCGACATTTCCCCGTCCGCCGAAACTCGTGAGATGTGTGAGAAGTGGGTGATGCATTTGCAATACGGCGCACCACAACCGGGTGCGACGGATAGTGGGCTTTTAAGCGATAACAAGAAAGATTGGTCCGGGTTACGGGGTTTTTTTTCCAGGCATCGTCAGGCTGAATATCGATATGTTGCCAAATCCTTCAAAAGCATGAAAAATGTCATCTGGACATTTATCGAAGGTTTGAAGACGGCTTTGACAGCGGATCAGGAGGCGGATAATCAGGCTCTCGCCCAACTCCAGAGGTTGGAGAACACTGCGAAAACCGGGAATCTCGATGAGATTCGATACGAGGTCAAGGTGGTTGTAGCGAGGCTGAACTCCATCATAAATGAAAGACGAAACCGGCAGAACGAGCAGAAAGATCAATTGTATTCACAGTTACGGGAACTGGGGGATCAGTTGCAGGAGGCTCGGGAGGAGAGTGCAAGGGATCCCCTGACAAAGCTCTATAATCGGGTGATCCTTGACAAGGAACTCTCCCGCGCGATTGATATGTATCGCATTTTTCGTCAACCCTCTTGCCTCCTAATGATTGATCTGGATCATTTCAAAACGATTAACGATCTATACGGACACGCTGTTGGCGACAAGACGCTTACAGCCGTCGCGAACGCCCTCGTCATGTCCTTTCCGCGTAAAACGGATACGATTTGTCGCTATGGCGGGGAGGAGTTCGCCATCATTCTTCCCGATACGAATCTGGATATCGGGCTGCAGATGGGGGAGAGGATGTTGAATTCCATCCGCAATATGGAGATCGTTCATGGAGAGGATGTCATCCATGTGACCGCTTCCGTTGGAATTTCGGAGTGCGGCGAGGACGAGACACCGGAAAAGTGGCTTGATCGGTCCGATCGCGCTCTATATCAGGCGAAAAGCAATGGCAGAAATCGAATCGCCATTGGGTACCATTTCCATAAAAACGAAATGCGTAAAGCGGGCTAATCACCGCTTCCAAGCAAGGAATGTCATCATCGCAAAGGAGATTGTAAACGATGAGATTGGGCGCGCCGATTTTCGGAGATATCTCCGATCCAAGGGTTTGGGCTGACAGGGTGCGAAGCAAGGGGTATCAAGCGGCTTATTGTCCGGTGGATTCCAAAACGTCCGAAGATGTCATTCGGGAATATCGCAAAGCGGCTTACGAAGCGAATATCGTAATCGCTGAGGTGGGGGCGTGGAGCAATCCGATTAGCTCGGATGAAACAACTCGGCGCACCGCCATTGAGATGAACAAGGAGCAACTTGCGCTGGCGGATCGGATCGGCGCGAGATGTTGCGTGAACATCTCAGGCTCCCGAGGGGCGCAATGGGATGGTCCGGATCCGCTCAATTTGACCGATCAGACATTCGATCTCATCGTCGAAACCGTTCGGGAAATCGTGGATGCGGTCAAACCCTCTCAAACATACTACACTTTGGAAACAATGCCATGGGCGTATCCCGATTCCGCGGATAGCTATCTGAAACTCATCAAGGCCGTGGACCGCCCTTCCTTCGCCGTGCACCTTGACCCTGTGAATATCGTATCGAGTCCTTGGCTGTACTTCAATAACGGCGCAATGATTAGAGAGTGCTTTGCGAAACTCGGTCCATGGATCAAAAGCTGCCATGCCAAGGATATCCTGCTTTCCACTCGATTGACAGTTCATCTGGATGAAGTACCGCCGGGCAAGGGGCATTTGGATTATCCCGTTCTTTTAAAGGAACTCAATCGTTTGCACCCCGACACTCCCCTCATGCTGGAGCACCTGCCGAATGAAGAGGAATATGACCATGCTGCGGCATATGTTCGAGGGATCGCGGAAGCCGTTGGAATAGAGTTATGATGGGATGCATGCTCAATTATCACAGCTCACCCCCCTTGGCTACGTCCGAGCGATTGTAAGCATGAATTCCAAATCAATATGTCCTTAAAAGGAGCAAGACGCCCTTTGGTGGTTCCTAGCAGAGGAAGATATTGGTCATGGAGCATCGAATTGTTCCGTTTTCCTCTATCGACAAGTGATACCATAATGATATCAAAAGCCTCTCGCGGGCATTTGCCCCATCGTTCATGAGCCTTCGCTCATTCGGCGTTTCGAGCAAGGGATGGGTTGATTTCCGTACACTATGGTGGTAGAATAACATTTAGGATCTATTGGCGATGGAGACCGCCATCCCATGAAGGGGAGAAGTGTCCGATGAATTGGACTAATGGCTCCTGTCGCAGCCTGTGCGAAAAAGCAGGGTTGCGGCAGGAGCTTTTTTGTTATCTTGAGTGCGGAAAGATGTGACATTATGAGAGACTTTCATGTAACCATTGACGATCAAACACCATCGGATAGCGAAGCGCCGGACCCTGTTCCGGCAAATAGGATTGAAAACCAAACGCCTGCGTCAGTCATATCCAAACCGTTCCGGAGCGTTTTGTTTCCGTCATCAGCGAGCGAAACCGTCTGTGAGAAAAGCGAGCCGCCGGATTTCTTCAAGGACCTCAGCCTCGATCGCATCGTGCAGGAGGTCATCGTAGGGTGGCGGGAGTATGATCTCGCCAGGTTCTTTTACGCCGGTCCGTGCGATATGCGAACCATCGCCTATCGCCAACAGGTTATGAAGGATATTGAAGACGATCACTTAATGCGAGCCATCCAATCCTTCACTTCCGAAATGAAGCGTATGCGCGCATTGCTGTCACAGATCAAGGATAACAATTACCGTTACCAGGGTGAAAGATTTTTGCTGAGCGCGGCGGTCATCTATTGCCAAGCTGTTGCCGCGCTGAAGCGGGATATCGCCGAAATCAACCTGGGATCGCGCGGAATGCGCGCCTTTCGCCGCTTTTTGGACGAGTACGCCGCATCCGATCCTTTCAATGAGCTTGTGAAAGACGCCTCGACGCTGCAAGATGAGATATCCGCCATCCATTACTGCCTGTTCATCAAGGATGACAGCATAACGGTTCGCGACTATGATTCCGAGGAGGATTACAACGCCGTCATCGAGCGGACGTTCGAGAAATTCAGAGGCGGGGAGGCAAGAAACTATCGGGTTCGGAACCAGCATGAAAGCGGAATGAATCATATTCAGGAGCAAGTGGTCATACAGATTGCACGATTACATCCGGAAACTTTTCGCAAACTAGAGACATTTTTCAGGAAACATGCCGATTTTCCTGAGGATACCATCGTTCGTTTCGACGAAGAGGTGCAGTTTTACCTATCCTATCTTGCTCACATCAGGCAATTTCAGAACACGGGTTTGGCGTTTTGTTATCCCAGGCTAACACGCAAATCCAAGGAGATCGAATGCAGGGGGGCTTTTGACCTTGCTCTCGCAGACAAGCTCCTTCGCGAGAAGAAAAAGATTGTGGCCAACGATTTCTTCCTCCGGGGCGCGGAACGTATCGCGGTTGTCTCCGGTCCCAACCACGGCGGAAAAACCACCTTTGCGCGAACAATCGGACAAATTCTTTATCTCTCCTCGCTGGGTCTGCCTGTTCCAAGCGAATCGGCGCGGCTTTTTCTCCCCGACCGCATCTTCACGCACTTCGAAAGAGAGGAGGATATAAGCACGCTTCGGGGCAAGCTGGCTGATGATCTCATGAGAATGCGAAGGATATTCGATCAATCCACGCCGAGCAGTGTCGTCATTATCAATGAGATATTCTCTTCCGCGACGGAGAAGGACGCCATCTATCTCGGTCGGAGGGTGTTGGAGCGTGTAAGCGCGTTGGATATGATATGCGTTTGCGTCACTTTCTTGGATGAGCTGGCATCGTTCAATGAAAAAACGGTTAGCATGGTGAGCATGGTCGATCCGGACAACCCGGCGATCAGGACGTACAAACTCGTACGCAAACCTGCGGACGGACTGGCTTACGCCATCGCCATCGCGGAAAAACATCACCTCACATATCAGTGGTTAAAGAATCGGATTCAGGCATGAGAACCTTTTTAATGTATCGGGATCGAGACTTCAATCCGCACCAGGACCTTCCTTGGAATGCGGAGGAACTCACCCAGGATTTGGAGCTAAAAACATTAATGCAAGCTATGGCGAGAGACGACCCGTTCTTGTACGATGTGGTTCGAACGGCGTTGCTCCTCGCTCATGGAAATGATCCGGATACGGTGCAGTATCGCCAGGCGATACTGCAAGACTGCATACGAAATCCAAAAGTTGTGAGGGATATCTACCAGCTTGCAACGGAAACAATTGAACGAAAGGGGAATCGCTGGCTCGGCATATATAGCCGATTTCCGTCAGGAATACTGCGCGAATCGATCCAACTGTTGGAGATGATGACCAACAGTCTGAGAAAGCTGAACGGGATTGTTAAATCTCAATCCCATCGTTTCCAGTCCGAGGGTTTTTGTAATCTATTCTCCATGCTTGACCGTGAAATAACCGATGAATACCTATCTGAAATAAATTCTCGATTGAACGAACTGAAGTTTCCCAAGGGGCTTTTGCTGAGTTCCAAACTGGGCGAGGGCAATTTGAGCGTCGGATATGTGCTGCGCCATGAGAACAAGCGCAATACAAACTTGCTTCAACGAATGTTCGGCTTGGATCGCCCGCCGTCATTTACCTTCCGATTGAATCCCCATGACGAATCCGGCGCGCAAATACTCTCTGAAATCCAGGATAGCGGCGTAAATCTGGTTGCGAATGCGCTCGCGCAATCCACGGATCACGTCAACAATTTCTTCGCCAATTTGCGAACGGAGTTGGCGTTTTATGTGGCGTGTGTGAATCTTTATGAATCGCTTGTCGCCAAAGGGGAGCCCGTCTGTATTCCTCACCCGGTGGGCATGGGGGAACGCAAGCTTCGATTCAAGGAACTGTACGACCCTTGTCTTTCGCTCTCGCTTGGGGATCGTCGTGCGGTTGCCAATTCGATGAATGCGGATGGGAAGACCCTTGTCCTCATCACCGGCGCCAATCAGGGCGGCAAGTCGGTCTTTCTGCGCAGTATCGGCCTTGCGCAGATCATGATGCAAAGCGGGATGTTCGTTGCGGCGGAATCTTTCGAAGCCGAATTATACTCAGGCATTTGGACCCATTACAAACGGGAGGAGGATGCATCCTTGGAAAATGGAAAGTTTGACGAGGAGCTTCATCGCATGAGCGAGATCGTGGATCATTACACACCGCACGCAATCCTCCTATGCAACGAATCCTTCGCAGCCACATGTGATAGGGAGGGTTCGGAAATCGCTCGGCAGATTGTCTCCGCGCTGTTGGAGAGTCATATCAAAGTCATCTATGTGACGCATCTGTATGAATTCGCAACCGGCATGCATGCGAAAATGAACGAGGAGATGCTTTTTCTTCGCGCCGAAAGAGAGGAGGATGGAACGAGAACCTTCAAATTATTCGAAGGCGAACCGCTGCAAACAGCTTACGGAGAGGATCTGTACCAAGAGATATTTTCGGAGACGTGAGAGCGCAATCGCCATCGGACTTGTGAAAGCAACTGAAACGACGTCCGTCGACTCTATGGCTTTAGGCGTTCAAGTGATCGAGGATTATGACAGTTCGCATGGAAGGAAGGATTCCGCCCATACCGGGACTCCCTACATGATTCCGACGGCAAACCGTTTTGCCAGCGTCCACGCGCGATTCTCTTTGGAAAGCACGTCATCTTGTCACCACCTGATCGCACCTTACACCAACGCCTCTTCAATGATGTTCTCAACGACGAGGATGACTTACCTGAATCCATCGGGCGGACGAAGAGAGATATGGGGCATTGAAATGAGGGGATTGAAATTTGGCTCCCCGTGGTAGATTCGAACTACCAACCCTTCGGTTAACAGCCGAATGCTCTGCCGTTGAGCTAACGGGGAATGTCGTGTCCTTAAACGATTACGCCGATAATTATATCCCCACTTCTTGATGATTGTCAATACATTTTCCCTCTCATTTCTCGTTTTTTTCATGGATTGTCTCTGATCTCATGCAGCGGGTTAATCAATGAATCGCTTACGATAGCAAAATATTTTTTCGCATGGGGCTCTTTTAGGGAACGTATGGGTATACTTATCAAGTACTAATTTAGTACTGTATAGATACGGAGCTTTCTCATGATACGGATTACCAGATTGACCGATTACGGAATATTGTTGTTGTCCTACATTGCGAAATCTCCCGAATGGAGAGTGTACAACGTTCGTGATCTTTCCAATGACACCCAACTGCCCTTGCCCACGGTGAGCAAGATTCTAAAAGCCCTGACGCGCAAAGGTGTGCTGGTGTCACAAAGGGGATCCAAGGGCGGGTTTCGACTTGCAAGAAAGCCCGAGGATATTACCGTGGTGGATATTATTGCGGCTCTGGACGGACCGATCGCCATAACGGACTGCAGCGAACATGAGGGGATATGCGATTTCGAACCAAGATGCTGCGTGAGAGGCAATTGGCAGAAAATCAATCGAGCCGTGCGTGACACTCTCGAGACCATCACCCTAGCGGAAATGGCGCGGGAGACTCATAACAATTTGATACCGGTTACCATGGTTGCTTGGGACAAATCCGGGACGGAGGCGAACCAGACATGCCATTCATAAATTGCGAACCTATTTTAAGGCTTACTCCCGCTGCGCTCGATCGGGTGAGATACTTGCAATCCAAGCGTTCCAAGCCGCCTTTAGGCTTAAGGGTGGGGGTGAAAGGGGGAGGATGTTCAGGATTCTCCTATGTGCTTAAACTCGAAGAGGAACAGAGGCAAACGGACATCACGTGGGAACAAGATGGGATTCGGATTTTTGTGGATGGCAAGTCGGCTGAAATGCTGCAGGGGTTGGTGATAGATTTCAATCTCGCCAACCTGATGGGCGGCGGCTTCCACTTCCATAATCCCAACGCATCCAAGACATGCGGGTGTGGATCCTCCTTTGATTTAAAGGATAACTGATTTTGGTTTGACCGGGATGCGATCGCATAACCGGAATGAAAGGGACATGAAATGGCGTCTGCAAATACTTTTGAGGAATTTACGCAACAGGAATATAAATACGGCTTTGTGACGGATATTGAGGCGGATACCGTTCCTCCTGGATTGAATGAAGATATTATACGTCTTATTTCATTCAAAAAGAATGAACCCGAATGGCTTTTGGACTGGAGATTGCGCGCCTATCGGAAATGGATCACGATGGAGGAGCCAACATGGCATAACGTGCATTACCCTCCCATCAACTATCAGGACATCATTTATTACTCCGCCCCCAAGCCCAAAAAGGCTCTGAAAAGTTTGGATGAGGTGGATCCCGAGTTGCTTTCCACATTCGAAAAGCTGGGGATCTCGCTGGATGAACAGAAAAGGCTCGCAGGTGTCGCGGTCGATGCCGTTTTCGACAGCGTATCCGTGGCGACTACGTTCAAGGAGAAACTTTCAGAACTGGGAATCATCTTTTGCTCCTTTTCCGAGGCGGTTCAAAACCATCCCGAATTGGTGCGACGGTATCTCGGATCGGTAGTACCGTATACCGATAACTATTTCGCCGCCCTTAACTCAGCAGTGTTTAGCGATGGAAGTTTTTGTTACATTCCAAAAGGGGTTCGCTGTCCAATGGAGCTTTCCACCTATTTTCGAATCAACGCGGAAAACACGGGACAGTTCGAACGAACGCTTCTGATCGCCGATGAAGGCGGGTATGTGAGCTACCTGGAGGGATGCACCGCACCGATGCGAGATGAGAACCAGCTGCATGCGGCGGTGGTGGAACTGGTCGCCTTGGATCATGCCCAAATCAAATACTCCACGGTTCAGAATTGGTATCCGGGAGACAAGAACGGCGTGGGAGGCATCTATAACTTCGTCACCAAGCGGGGCAAATGCGCCGGGGAGGGATCGAAAATCTCCTGGACGCAGGTGGAGACCGGCTCCGCCATCACTTGGAAGTACCCCAGTTGCATCTTGCAAGGGGATAACTCCGTGGGGGAGTTCTATTCCGTGGCGGTGGTTAACAACATGCAGCAGGCGGATACCGGCACCAAGATGATTCACGTCGGCAAGAATACGAAAAGCACCATCGTTTCCAAAGGCATTTCGGCGGGGCGAGGGCAGAACACATATCGAGGCTTGGTGAAGGTTTTGAAGAACGCCGAAGGCGCGCGCAACTTTTCCCAATGCGATTCGCTTCTGATTGGCGATCGTTGCGGAGCGCATACTTTCCCCTACATCGAGGTGCGCAATAACACGGCGACTGTGGAGCATGAAGCTTCCACCTCGAAAATAGGCGAGGACCAGATCTTCTATTGCAATCAGAGAGGTCTTTCCACCGAGGATGCGGTCAATATGATCGTGAATGGTTTTTGCAAAGAGGTTTTCCGTGAGTTGCCGATGGAATTCGCGGTGGAAGCGCAGAAGCTTCTTGGTATCAGCCTTGAAGGAAGTGTTGGATAACCGGAAAAATAACGGACGGGTAATAGCATCATCTGTTTTAGATATGCGAACAAACGTGATATCCGAGAATTTACATACGATCTCTCGTTTGTTGTCAGCAAAACGGAAACATAACTCATATCACACGGAGTGATTATAATGCTTGAAATTAAAAATCTACATGCGAAGATAGACAACAACGAAATTCTGAAGGGTGTTAATCTTAGGATCAACAAGGGCGAGGTGCATGCCATCATGGGACCGAACGGTTCCGGAAAAAGCACATTGGCGAACATACTTGCGGGGCGCGAAGGCTACGAAGTCACCGAGGGCGAAGTTTTTTTCAACGGGGAAAACCTGTTGGAACTATCCCCGGAGGAGAGAGCTTGGAGGGGGATATTTCTCGCCTTTCAATATCCGGTGGAAATCCCCGGGGTTAGCAACACCTATTTTCTCAAAACCGCGCTCAACTCCATACGCAAATATCGCGAGGAGCCTCCTTTGGATGCGCTTGACTTTCTCGCCTTGGTGAAAGAGAAGGCGCGCCTTGTGGAGTTGGATCAAACTCTCATGAACCGCCCCGTGAACGATGGGTTCTCGGGCGGAGAGAAAAAGCGCAACGAGATATTCCAGATGGCGGTGCTCAGTCCGAATTTGGGCATTCTGGATGAGACGGATTCCGGACTAGATATTGACGCCCTTCGAATCGTTGCAAATGGCGTGAACGCTTTAAGAAGCCCGGAACGCTCCTTCATTGTCGTCACTCACTACCAGCGATTGTTGAATTATATCGTTCCCGATTTCGTGCATGTTCTCGTGGATGGAAGAATTGTGATGTCCGGTGAAAAGGATCTTGCTTTTCAACTTGAGGAGAAAGGGTACTCCTGGGTTGAAAATCAGGATGCGTTGGTATAAGGAGATATTTGATGGCAATTATGCAAAAAGAGGAATACCTGGATCGACTGAGATCGCAGTTCGACTCCTCCCTCTCTGATAGAGATGTGACGGAACCTGAGTGGATGCTCCCGGTGCGGGAAAGAGCCATGCGCAATTTTGAGGCGAAAGGATTTCCCACCACACGAATGGAGGATTGGAGGTACTTCAACCTCTCCTCGCTGTGGCAACGCTCTTATTCGTTCGATCCCATCCCGAATTTCAACGAACTGGCTGTCAAGCGAAATGACATACTGGGGATGAATTCCGCATGCAGATTGGTTTTCGTGAACGGGAGGTTCTCGCGGGAACTGTCCGGCAAGAATATTACGCCCAGGAACCTGTCGGTCTTACCGCTAACCGAGGCGTATTCCAGCCAAAAGGAGCGAATATCGTTCTTCATGGACAACAATGCCGTATGGGGCGAGAATTCGCTTCGATCGTTGAACGCAGCGTTTATGCAAGATGGAGCGTTGATATTTATACCGGATGGTGAAAGCGTCGAGGAGCCAATTTGGCTTGTTTTCATGGCGATCCCTGCGGAACGATTGGAATCCTACCAGCCACGCATCCTTATTGAAGCGGGCGAAAACAGTCGGTTGACGCTCATTGAAAGCCATGTGGCATACAAGAGCGGTGAGTACTGGAGCAATCCCATGGTGCAACTACGCGCCAAGCAAGGGGCGGTCATCGATCATTACAAAGTTCAGATGGAATCGCCTCAAGCCACGCACACATCCCATTATCACGCTCTTTTGGATCGGGATGTTCAATTCACCGCGACCTCGCTGTCGTTCGGGGGAGGCTTGGTTCGGAACGATATCCAAACGGAGTTACAAGGCGAAGGGATTGAATGCACATTGAATGGATTGTACATGGCGGATGAGAGACGGTTAGTGGATCATCACACCAGTATCGATCATCAAATGCCGCGTTGCGTGAGCCACGAGTTATATAAGGGAATTATCAACGAACACGCCACAGCGGTTTTTAACGGCAAGGTGTACGTTCGTGAGGACGCCCAAAAGACGGATGCGAAGCAGACCAACCAAAACCTTTTATTGTCCGAAGACGCCACCGTTTACACCAAGCCGCAATTGGAGATATTCGCCGATGATGTGCGTTGCACGCATGGAGCCACCGTGGGGCAACTCAATGAAGAGGAGCTGTTTTATCTTCGATCCAGGGGGATTTCCAAGGAGGAGGGGAAAAAACTGCTCATATGGGCTTTTGCGAGCGATATCATCGGCCGAATTAAGGTGGATACGCTTAGAGAACCTCTCCAGGAAAGAGTGTTTCAACATTTTAACGCGGGGTATATAAAATGACCACATCCCAAATCATCAAAGAAAATCAAACGACGATGTTTGACGTGGAAATCGTGAGAAACGATTTTCCTCTGCTCAAGAGAATGGTGCACGGAAAACCGCTTGTATATCTCGATAACGCGGCCACCAGTCAAAAGCCACTCTCCGTCATTGAGGCCATCGAACGATACTATACCGAGGAGAACGCAAACATCCATCGAGGAGTGCATTGGCTTAGCGAGAGAGCCACGGAGGCTTATGAGAACGCTCGCGCCAGAATCGCCCGCTATATCAACGCGGCGAGCCCACAGGAAGTGGTATTCACGCGGGGAACCACGGAAAGCATCAACCTTGTGGCGTTTTCCTGGGGCTGGAAAAACCTTCGGGAGGGCGATGAAATCCTGATATCCGCCATGGAGCACCATTCGAATATCGTGCCATGGCAGATGATTTGCGCCAGGACGGGAGCGAAACTGCGTGTGATTCCGGTAAGTGATAGCGGGGAATTACTTCTGGACGAGTATCGAAACTTACTGAATCGGAAAACGCGTATCGTGGCGGTCACACACGTTTCCAACGTACTCGGAACCGTGAACCCCGTTTCGCAGATGATTCAATGGGCGCATGAGAACGGATCGCTCTTCCTGCTTGACGGTGCGCAGTCCATTCCTCATATGGATGTGAATGTTCGGGATCTTGACTGTGATTTCTTCGCATTTTCGGGGCATAAGCTATTCGGGCCCACCGGGATCGGAGTTTTATACGGTAAGTTCGCACTGCTGGATGAAATGGATCCTTATCAGGGCGGGGGTGACATGATTCGTTCCGTCACCTTTGAAAAAACGATTTATAATTCCGTTCCGCACAAGTTCGAAGCGGGAACGCCTCACATCTCAGGGGGTATCGGACTAGGCGAAGCGATAGACTATCTGGAAAAACTCAATCGTCATGCGGCGGAAATTCATGAGACGAACTTGCTCCACTATGGCGAAAGCTTACTGCGGGGGATACCAGGGGTGCGAATCATTGGCAACGCAAAGGAAAAGGCGGGGGCGATCTCATTTCTCATGGATGGAGTGCACCCTCACGATGTCGGAACGATTCTGGATCAGGAGGGGGTCGCCATACGCACAGGGCATCATTGTTGCCAGCCCCTTATGGAAAGGTTCGGAATACCCGCCACTGCGCGCGCCTCGCTTGCTTTCTACAACTCGAGAGAGGACCTTGACACACTTGCGGAGGCGCTTGGAAAGGTGAGGAATATATTTCATTGATCATGCCAACGGGAGGAGAATGCGCATGTCCGATTTGCGCGATTTGTATCAAGAGGTGATACTGGATCACAGTAGAAACCCTCGCAATTTCAGAAAATCTGAAACCGCGAACAGAACGGCGGTGGGATACAATCCACTCTGCGGTGACAAGATGACGCTGTTTATCACCGTCGAGAACGGGATTATTACGGATGCGAGTTTCCAAGGATCGGGATGCGCCATCTCCACAGCGTCCGCTTCAATGATGACCGAGAGTCTTAAGGGCAAGACCGAGGAGGAAGCGGACGAAATGTTTCAACAGTTTCAAAACATGGTCACCGCCCCGATGGATCAAGAGCCAGAGACCGAAGCTCTAGGCAAATTGAGGGTTTTCGCAGGGGTTAGGGAGTTTCCTGCGCGCGTGAAATGCGCAAGCTTGGCTTGGCACACGTTGGAGGCGGCGATTCACGAAGACACAGAGGAGCCTGTCTCCACGGAATAATTGACGAACCGTTATTAGCAATGTAACATGCAATTTCGGAGTGAAATATGAGCGTGAAACCTTTTGAGACGTTGGACTTGGAATCCAAGGTGATTGAAACCTTGCAAATGATATATGATCCCGAGATTCCAGTAAATATATATGACCTTGGTTTGGTGTACGATGTGAATGTGAAGCCTGAAGGGAGAGTGGAAATCTGTATGACTCTCACGTCGCCCGCATGTCCCGTCGCCGGTTCCTTGCCTGGGGAGGTGGAGAGCAAGGTGAAACAGATAGAAGGCGTAAAGGAGGTGATAGTCGATATCGTATGGGATCCGCCATGGAATCCCGATATGATGTCGGAGGCGGCGAAGCTGGAATTGGGATTCTGGTAGGAGAATTTCATTGCAATCCCATAGACTTGGCTGCTCTTTTTGATCATTCAGTCAAATGAATTGCGGGAATTTCCGTCATCGCACCTTTCACCAATTAAATGGCTTCGGGCGATTCGTTATCGCCTTGATTGCGCACGCAACCCTCCACGTTTCATTGTACATGCGGGGAAGCTCTTTATGATTGTCACCCTAAGGTTTTCGGATGACCTCCAGACCGTGCATGTATTTGCGCAACACCTGCGGGATAGTGACGCTTCCGTCCTCGTTTTGATAGTTTTCAAGGATGGCGATCATCACGCGAGGCAGAGCCAGCCCCGAACCGTTCAGCGTGTGCGGGAATTCCGGCTTGGCTCCGGGTTCCGGACGAAATCGAATATTCGCCCGTCTTGCCTGGAAATCGCCGAAATTGGAGCAGGATGAGACCTCCAGCCATTCGCCTTGCAGGGAGTCGCCGCATGCCGGGGCGTGCATTTCCAAGTCGTACTGAATCATATTTGAGAAAGTTTTATCACCCGCGCATATCTTCACGACACGGTAGGGAATCTCCAGCTGGGCGCAGAGGTCCTCTGCGTTGGCGAGGAGGCTCTCCAACTCCTCCATGGAGTTTTCCGGGCGGCATATCTTGACCATTTCCACCTTATCGAACTGGTGTCCCCGTTTGATTCCGCGTACATCCCTCCCCGCCGACATCTTCTCCCTACGAAAACATGGTGTGTATGCCACATAATGCAATGGAAGTTGGGTACCGTCGAGAATCTCGTCGCGGTGAAGGTTCGTTACGGGGACCTCAGCCGTGGGGACCATCCAAAAATCATCCTCGATGTCATGATAGAGGTTATCCTCGAATTTGGGGAGTTGAGCGGTGCCGATGAGGCATTCGCGTTTGACCGCGAAAGGAGGGTAGATTTCCGTGTAGCCTTGATCCATCACGTGCACATCGAGGAACCACGTGATGAGTGCACGCTGCAAAGCGGCTCCGAGACCTTTTAGCACGTAGAAGCGCGAACCGCTAATCTTAACTCCACGCTCGATATCCAATATGTCCAGACCGGTTCCGACATCCCAATGGGGTTTGGGAGGGAAGGGGAAGCTCTTTGGTGCGCCGACGGTTCGAATCACCACATTGTCCTTTTCATCCAGTCCGTCCGGAACCTCGGGCAGTGGCAGGTTTGGAATGGTGAGCATCAGAGCCTGTTGCTCCGTGTTCAATCGGTTTAACTCCTCTTCGGATTGCGATATCCTGTCTCCCAGAAGACGCATCTCTTTCTTCCGGGTCTCTCTCTCCGCAGGGTCTTTTAGCTTTCCGATCTCCTTGGATCCCTGGTTGCGCTGGTTACGCATGGCGCTGACCTCGGTTTCGATTTTTCTGCGCAATTCATCTAACTGAAGAACGATATCGATCGCCTCAGTGTCCGCGCCCATTCTTCTCAAGCCCGCTTTCACTTCGTCGGGATGTTCCCTGATTAAACGGATATCAAGCATTGTTTTATTCTTACACTCCAAATAGATGATTGGTGTCGCGATGAATCGATGAGACCAGTGAAAACGTTAATACGCCCCACACACAATAAAATCCGCGCACCTCCGGAATAAAGAGGAGGGCGCGGCGCACGCCGATTAATTTATCGCGATTTCGCCCTCTTCGTTCGTGCGAATGCGAATGGCGTCCTGAACCGGAATGAGGAATATCTTGCCGTCGCCTATTTCGCCGGTATAGGCGGATTTAGCAATCGTCTCCGCTATGTTTTTCGCCTGGTCATCCGTGGTAACGATTTCGATCTTAACCTTTTGGATTAAATTGATGGTGTACTCCGCCCCGCGGTAGTGCTGCGTGAACCCTTTTTGCTTTCCCATGCCTCTCGCCTCGCTCACCGTCATTCCCTTGACGCCGATCTCGCTAAGAGCGGATTTCACATCGTCCAGTTTTTGCGGGCGGATAAGCGCTTCAACTTTGATCATCTTTAAGTCTCCTTCGACATTCTTCCTTCATTATATGCCTCTGGGCATTTGGAGTCAATATCCGAACAAGACGCGACGGCGCTGTGGAGCCGTTTCAATAATTCAATATGAGCGAACAGGATGGAAACATGGCATGAATGTATTATCATGAGATTTCAATCATCCTCGGATTTAAAAAAACTTTACAAATCCGCTTCAATATGCGATAATGGCATTGTAAATGTTTCGAGTATCCTTGAAGAACTCGTCTGATCACATGTATTTACCCAATGCATGTTAGGAGGCGATAAAGATGAAAGATTACGCCCATCAAGCGGCCATAGACCAGGCGAATCTGATTTCAGTCTATCTTAGCAACACCCCGCCATCAAACATCGATTTGCGTTTTATTCGCAGACATCTCAACGAGATCGCCATTTACGCAGAGGAGGCTTTGAATTACTCCCATATTTCGGAAAACACAGGCAACGACGCCAATGAAGTCAAAACACATCCGGATTGAGAGCCTATCTCGAAGATGATAACACCGTAATTGCACTTGTCACGGATGAAAGGATGCGGATGCTCCCACCCATCCACTTGATAATATTTACAGCGTGGGAACTAGGAATGAACTTATTACGATACTTAAGCATATGCGGCAATTGATTCTCACTAAGCGCAGATTGCTCTCCATCCTGATGATTTTTTCGTTGGGGTTGTTCGTATCCTCTCCCCAGGCGATATGGTATTGTCAGGATGGCACGCCATGTTCCGCGACTTGCACACACCCCACCGGTCCACCATCCACCCCTATACGCATGCCGATGGGTATGCCCAAAGGGTGTTGTTGTCCCATGTGCCATCCTGTGGCGATGGCGCACTTCAATTCCGCTGAGAATGCAGGAGTATCCTCCGGGTTCTGTCATGAGGTGATAACCCATTCGCCTCAATTTGTGAATTCTGCAAGCCCTCGGCTTCATTTGCAGCAAATCGCGTTTAATCACGGGGAAAGTTTCCTATCCGTTACGAGTTTCAAACCTGTTTTCGATATTCAGGGTTTGGAACCGTATGAATCCCCTCCTCATGAACTCCATATCTCCCGCGCTCCTCCCGCTCATTGCTGATAGCCCATGTCCGATCGGCGCCCTGGTGTGTTTCGATGGACATTAGCATTATCCCGCTTACCAAACGCATCCAAATATTGGGTGATCGCATATATCCAATGGTATCTTAGTCCGGTGCAACTTATCATCCGCACCTGATGATCGGTTGATTCAGTGATACATGATTGGGGGGAGAGGCAATGAAATCCGTTTTATTATTTTTACGAAGACATACGATCGGGATTCTTATCCTAGTGTGCGTATTCATCGCTGTACGATGGGTTGTCAATCGCTATCGCAAACCGGGTTCGATGACCTTGATTCAAGCGCAAGCGATGAACATGAATATGACCGCGCCGGTCGGCGCCCTGCCTGTAGGCGCCATTACAGTTAGTGACACTTTCACGCAACCCACGGTGGAGTATACCGGTAATGTCGTCCCTTATAACGGCATCATCATCTATCCGCGTGTCACGGGAGTGCTTAAAGCGGTGTATGTTTATCCCGGACAACGGGTTCATGCGGGGCAAGTGGTGGCTATGTTGGATAGCGTGGAGTTTAACTCCCGCTTGAAAGAGGCGGAATATGGATCGCAGGCGGCAAAGGACGATTACCTTTCCCTTGTCAATCTGCGAAAACAGGGGGTTGCGCAGCAAGGGGCGGCCGCAGCGAACTTGCAAGCTTATCAAAGCGATTACCAAAACGGTTTGGCTCAGGTGGCGGCAGCCGAATCCGCCTTGAAAGCGGCGCAAAGCGAATATCAAGCTTCTCAGGCTGATTTGGCCGTTGCGGAATCCGCCTTCAATTCGGCGAACGCTAACGCACAATACTGGAAGTCGGAGATCGTTCGAGAGAGGAAACTCTATAGGAGCAAGGCTGTATCGATGGATGAGATGCAGGCGGAGGAGGCGAAGTACCGAACAGCCCTTGCGAATGTTCAGCAGGCGCAGGCGACCATCGCTCAAAAGAGGGCGAGGATCGCAACAAGCCAAGCAAATATTCAGCAGATGGAGGCGGGTTTGCAATCCGCGAAATCCAAACTGACAGGATTACAAGCGCAAATCGCGTCCGCAAAGGCGGCATTGACTGCGAGCGAGGCGAATGTGGCTGCGATTTCCGAGCAAATAAAACGCCAAGCCTCTTTGGAGAAAGAGGCGTCAGCGAAACAAAACACTGCATCGATTATCCGTAACTACACTCTCATTCGCGTAGACCAGGGCGGGGTCGTGACGCAACGATTGGTCAGTCCGGGAACGCTGGTTCAACCAGGCATGCCCATTCTTCAAATCGATAACACAAGCGCTTTGCGAATTCAGGCGGATGTGGCGCAGTCTGACATTGTCAATATTCATAACGGGAACCCTGTGACGATCAAGGATCCCGTTCTGCCAAATCACAGTATAAAAGCCCGCGTGACTTCGATTTTTGACTCCGCAAACGATGTATCCCGGACTGTTGTCGTGGAGGCCTTGGTGCGTAATCCACCCTCGTGGTTGATCCCAGGCGAGTATGTCGTTATGGACATCGGGTTGGGCGTTCCTCGCAAAATGATCTCAATACCCTACTCCGCAATTCGTTATGACGAATTCCAACATCCTTTCGTTTGGACGATACGCCAAGTGGGTCAGTCCGGGAAAACCACTTACACCTGTCTGATGCATCCCTTCATTCATGAGGATCATCCTGGGAAATGCCCGATTTGCGGCATGACATTGGTGCCTGAAAAGAACGGTGGAAAATCCGTGGCGCATCGAGTCTATGTGACGCTTGGGGTCCAGTCGAATAATTCCGTGCAGGTTGTTTCAGGTTTAAATGCCGGGGACATCGTGATCACCCAAGGGAATGACGGGTTGCAGGAGGGGCAAAACGTAGCAGTGGAGCAATGGAGCGAAGGAGGCCCGGTAAGTCTGCCCAAGCCCTCAGGGAACATGAAAAGCATGCCGGGAATGAATATGCCGATGAATAACGGCGTCGGTGGCGCCTCTTCAGGTTCCATGAACGGGACAAATACACCATCCACATCGACAAACCACGGTGGTACGAATGGTTCGATGTCCGGAATGAACATGCCAAGCGGTTCCGGCAACGAAAAACCCTCCTCCGGCGCCAAGCCTGAAATGCCCGTGCAATCTAATCCGAATGAATCCAACTCCATGAAAAACATGCCGGGAATGTGATTCCAAGACAGAAAGGTTAGGTCACGAAGATGAACGACTCATCGAAAATAAAGGGCGAATCCCATTCCCCGTTCAACATATCCGCTTGGTCCATCGATCATCCCTACATGATTATCGCTTTTTACGCGGGGATGGCGATATTGGCGGTGATTGCGATTGGCGGGTATATGCCGCGACGATTCATGCCATATGTGCAAAGTCCAATGATCGGCGTAGTGACGATGATGCCAGGATACAGCGCCAGGGAGATGGAGACATATATCTCAGACCCGCTGGAGCAGCGGATGATCAACATACCGAATGTGCGCTACATCCGCTCCGTTTCACAGGATGGGTTTAGCATTGTGTCACTCGAGTTCCCCTATGGAACCGACATGGATCATGAACTCACCAAGGTTCAATCCTTGTTAAATGTCGCTCAAGCCGATTTGCCCGCAACCGGTGCGAATCTCAAACCTTCCTGGGTTTTGAAGATAGACCCTTTAAACATTCCGGTGCTGTCCCTGGCATTGACGGGGGATTCCCGATGGGATATGAAAAGCCTTCGTCAACTTGCGGATAATCAGATATCCAATCAAATAAAAACCTGCAGCACGGATATCTACACGGTGCAAACATTCGGAGGATACCGCAGACAGCTTCAGGTCATTGTGGATCGCAACAAATTAGCGGCGTATGGTGTCAGCATCCTTCAGATAAGAGACGCACTGGATGCGAATAATGTGGCGAAATCCGGTGGCACGTTGGTATCCAATAGCGCCGAGGCGATTGTGCGGGAGGACACGCTAGCTAGAAGCGTGCACGAGGTGGAAAACTATCCCATTGGTTACAAGAATGGATCGGTGGTATATCTCAAAAACGTTGCGAAGGTGGAGGACACCTATTACGCTCAAAGAAGCGGATACCGGTTCTACCATATGGGACGGAATGGGGCGACATCGAAGAAGGCCATAGAGGTCAGCGTGCTCCAAAGTCCGTCGGCATCCTCCCCGGTTGTCATTGCCAAGGTGATGAAGGAACTGAAGGTTTTGGAAAAGGAGTATCCCGGCATTCACTTTCAGGTGGCGTATAACAATAGCCGTTTCGTTGCCATCCTGATGCATAACATGTTTGAAGAGTTGGGCATGGCGATTCTCCTGACGGGTCTTGCGACGTTGCTCTTTCTTGGAAACTGGCGCGGGACGCTCATCGCCATGACGGCCATTCCGTTTTCGCTGGCCATGGCGCTGCTGGCGTTGATACCCATGGGGATGACTCTGAATTCCAGCACGCTTATCGGATTGTTGCTCTCCATCGGGCGCTTGGTGGATGACAGCATCATCGATATCCACTCCGTGGAGCGGCATTTACGGATGGGAAAGAGTTCTCGCGAGGCTACGATAGACGGAATCACGGAGGTCCGCACCGCCGTCGCGGCGTCCACGATTATGCTTTGCCTCGCACTGTCGCCATTGCTCTTCTGCGGCGGGATCGTGCAGTTGATGTTCGTGGGACTCGTATGGCCGATCATATTCGGGTTGCTTGCGTCGTTCCTGGTATCCCTTACGCTTACATCCCTCATGGCGGCGCACATTCTGAAGCCGGATGATCACCCGTCAGTCATACGCGAAAGAAAAGGTCCGTTTTACCGGTATCTTTTGCAACCCATCCAAGACGGTCTTAACCGCATGGAAACGGGTTATGCCGGATTAATATCTTGGATGGAACGCCATCGCTTTATCACCGTTGCGGGGGCTCTGATTACCATCATCATCGGTTTCGGATTCTATTATTTTATTGGCTCGGAAATGATGCCGCTGGCGGACGTGGGGCAGGCGTACATGAGTTTGGAGATGGCTCCGGGGACGAGTTACAAGGATACCGCCTTGGCGGTGGAACGTATCGAGAAAATTATGGCGAAATACCCGGATCTGAAGGATGCAAGCATTGAAATCGGATTCGAGGGGGGGCCAGGTTATTCGAGCGGAGCCTACTTCAACGGATATTCCATGGGGTTGATTAATAGCGCCTCCGGCATGTTAACTTTTACCGACAAGGATACGAGAAAAAGCTCCATTTGGCGCATCATGGATAACATTGTGGGGGAGGCGGACGCCACCATCCCCGGCATCCGTAAGTTTCAGATCAAGGAGATGGGAAGCGATGTGATGGCTTCATCGGAGGCGCCAATCCAACTCCTCGTTTACGGGCCAAATCTTCAGATCATTTCCAAGTTGACCCACGAAGTGGCGAATATCGCGCGAACACAGGTGCCCGATATTTATCAGGTTGGGACCGATTGGACTATGGGACAACCGGATTATGAGGTGCATGTGGACGCAAGACGCGCGGCGGAACTCGGAATGACCGTGTCGGATGTGTCGGATCAGGCCTATTACGCGCTGAGAGGTGGATTTACCAATGAATTCTATCATCTTCCGAATTTAAGGCAAACCACGGTCTTAGTGCGTTATCAGAAGGATCAGAGGCTAAATCCGTATGATTTGGGGCAGTTGACAATCATCTCCCCCAAAGGCGTTGAAATTCCGTTAAAATCCATCGCCACCATCACGCCCCGATACGAACCCACCTTGATCGAGCATGACAACTTCCGACGCGTGGACGCCGTTACGGGGTTCTATCGAAAGACGTTTTATCATCCATCGGCGTATGCTATGACGCCATTTCAGCGTTCGCATCCCTGGCAACGCAATCGCTCCTCCATGGATGTTGCAATGGATTTGATGATGCGCGCTGAAATGCAATTGAACTGGCCTCCGGGATATGGGATCGCAATGAGGGGGGATATGACGCAGATGATGGATAGCTTTAGAAGACTATTAGGCGGGCTGGAGTTGGCGATACTCTTCATCTTTCTGGTCCTTGTGGCTCAGTTTCGAGGGTTCATTCAGCCATTTCAGATGATTTTATCATTACCGCTGGAGCTTTCCGGTGTTTTTATCGCCCTCTTCCTCATGGGGCAGGCGTTTAGCACCGTCTCAATCATGGCTGTGATCGTCTTGACGGGCATGGATATCACCACGGCGATCCTTCTGATTGATCTTATCATGAGATTTCGCCAATCGGGGATGACAAGAGACGAGGCTGTGCGCAAAGCCTGTCCGGAGCGTCTGCGTCCCATCCTTATGACAAGCGTTATCACTTTGATCGCCATGTCCCCAGTGGCTTTCGCACCGAAAACCGGCATGGACGCCTATCAACCATTGGGAGTGGTTATCGTCGGCGGCTTGATCATGGGGACGGTGTTGAGTTTATTAGTCATACCCATTATGCACACATTGGTTGATGATGTCGCGGTGAAGTTTAACGGGTGGTTCGGGAAAACCAATCGCGACAAATTGGACATCACCCTCGCGTCGGAGAAGGAGGAGAATTAAATGAGCAAAAAAAAGCCGGACAAAAAAAGATCCTCTTTTCGATTTGGGTGGGGTACGACGATCGCTTTGATCATGGCGCTGGGAATCGTCATAACTGGGCGGTTGATGCGTTACAATCCCTCGGATTCAGAGGCGGGTCCAATCGTCATGGAGGCGGGACCGGACGGTAAACTGCATCGTGTGAATGCTGCGTCCCTTCCCTCCCCGAATCCTGGCGTACCATTACAGTGGGAGGTGCAGGATTTGATCGCATATTCCCGGAGATTGGATTTAACATCCAGCCAGCTTGCGAGGCTTGATGGATTAAAGGAGCGTTGGATGAGCGAGAAAAAAAGTCTGCTGGCGGAGATGAATGAGGAGTTGACAAAAGCGAAACCTCACGGAAGCAAATCCATACCCAAACTGACTTCGGATTTGGCGGGATATTCCCGCCTTTCCGAACTATTCGATGACAAACGCGATTATTATCTGCGATTGGGGTTGGCAATGCTCACCCCAACACAAGCGAAAAAATGGGCGGAGATACAAAATGCGGGAAAGGAGGAGCGGTAAATGTCAATCCCAGGGATGAAAACATATCTTTATCGCTTCCTGTCTTTCAAGCATGTCAATCCCTTCGGCGTAATCCTCCAATGGCAGCGTGCGGGAGATCAGAGGGGAGAGGGAGAGACGCCTCTCTCTCATCATGTTCAATGCATATTCCGCAGCTTCTCGCGAATGTCCTTTGTATCCGCAAAGCCTCAATCCATTATAATGACGGGGAGAGTAGGTGTAATCCGTGCGTTGGACACCGAAGAGAGCCAATGCGTCAGCGACACGATCCATCATGTATTCCACGGTGGCTTTGGCGCCGACGCAGTCAATACCGTTATCGATATTAGGAGTATTTGGGCGTGCGGGGACGACATCCTCCAAATTGTCCCGGGTGTCATAGACTGCATTCGCTCCCAGTCGCAGTGCGAGCTCCCTTCTTTCCCGGGAAAGGTCGAATCCAATCACTTCGCTTGCGCCTTCCGCCTTGGCCATTTGAACGGAGATCAATCCCGCAGGTCCCAAGCCCATAACGCCGAACCGTCTTCCGGGCAAAACCCCCATTCCCTTCAACATCATGAAACTGGAACCGAGGCACATTGCAAGTTCAAGGGATGCGGCTTCTTCAAAGGAAACGTGTTCCGGAATGGGGATCACATTATCAGCTTCGAGAACCGCAAACTGAGAATAGCATCCGTTGCGATGATGTCCCGGGTCTCGCCAGGCGCTGACACGATCCCCTTTTTTCAATCCTGTAACCCCCTCTCCAACCTCCTCAATAACTCCGGAAGCCTCGTGCCCTGGTTGTCCAGGGGTGTAGGGATGATGAAACCGGTGTCCTGCAAACATCGGTTCGTCATGGCGCAAGTGAAGGTCCCATTGCGGGCAGGTGTTCACCGCCATCACCCTAAGAAGCACCTCTCTTTCTCCAGGGATGGGAATAGGCTTGTCCAATATCTCAAAATCCCTGCCGTGAATCACTTGCAATATTTTCATCCTTCTGTCTCCTTTGACGGTCTATTCCCAATCCAGAATCACACCGAGATGCGGTTGGGTGCGTTGAAGAATCATATTGTACGCTTCTTCCGCTTGAAAGACCGGGAAATGATGGGTGATGAGCGGGAGCGTGCGAAGTTTTCCATTAAGAATCATCTCAAGCGTGGCGTCCATCCTTTCTTTGCTCCAGCCAGAAGGGGCGTGAAGAGTCATTTCCCGATCTCGGAGCTTTTGGATGTCAATAAATCCTTTCGCACCGTAAAACCCTGCGGAGGAGATATGGCTATCATGAACGCAAAGGGGTATCAACGTTTCAATGGAGGGAATCGATCCGACCGTATCGGCAATCAGTTTGATCCCCTGCGGCGACCATTTTCGCACACCATCCACCAAATCATTCGTTTCCAGGTTCAGGATGCCGTCGCCGGATGCGGGCTCGAATTTTTCCAAACGTTCCTTGTGCTTACCGATCAAAAGCGTTTTCGCACCGCGAGCCTGCAGGGTTTGCGCCGCCCAATGACCCACAAGTCCGTCTCCCAAAACCACCGCAGCCTCGCCTTCGGATATGGAAGGGCGCATTCCGACATTGTATCCGACCTGCGTCAACACCAAACCGCTAACCGCGATGGAGTTGGTGTCTGGTGGCAGTTTCCAAACTTGGGAATGATGGGTGACGGCTGGGGAGACATGCCCGCCATGAGAATAAAACATAGCGTTGACGGGAGAGACGGTGGCAAAAACGAGATCGCCGATATGAATATCCCTCACATTCTTTCCTACCCATTCCACAATGCCGGTTTTTTGATATCCTGGCACGTGAGGAAAGGGCATGGGATCGGAATCGGAGCGCGGGGTGTCACCTGCGATACGCTCTCCGCGGATCATGGAGCCTTCCGTTCCGTTACTGATCCAAGAATGTGTGATTTGAATGACGACATCTTCCGAGGTTGGGTCCGGAACGGTTACGGAGGTGAATTCCACTTTCCCAATGGAGGGTGTGACGACGGCGCGAGCTTCCATGATGATTCTCCACTTCAAAACGGTGCAAGGCTAGGTGCCTTGATTTCATAAAGTATATCCCTATTTTTAACAGGAATAAACGAGGTGTTTCGATGATATTTGATCCAGTGAATTTGAAAAGAGCCAAAATACGGTTTACAGGGGTTTTGATCATAATGACGGGGTGTTTCCCGGTTTTTAATGCCAGGGCTTCGGATATTTCGGATGCTTATCCCGTTGAAAACCGAAGCGTCTCCGTGCAACAGGCGATAGAGATCGGTCTGAGGAACAGTTGGATAATCAAAGCCGCCATGGACGACAAAAAAGCGGCGCAGGCTCAAACGAGAGCGGCGCAATCCCGGAATGGAGCGCAGATATCCACGAATGGCTTTTTCACCGCAGGGGATATGGCCTCCGTGCTCTCCTCACCCCCCGGATCAATGCCTTCCAGTATCAATACGGTTCCTAATAAAGGGTATTTGGGACAAAACTTGATGCTCATGGCGCCGATCTACACCGGAGGCAAGCTAGAGAACCTGGTGCACGCGGCAAGAGGAATGGCTGACTCCAAGGAGTACGATGTTGCCGCCGCTCAAATCGACATCGCTTACAAAATTCGCAAGGCATACTACCTCGCATTGTACGCTCAAAGCTTGGCGGATGTCGCCCAGGCGAGGGTGACATATGCTCGGGAACTTGTCAAAAACACCCTCTCGGAATATGCCGCCGGCAAAGGCATCCAGGCGTCCGTTGATCGTTCAAATGCGGAACTTGCGGACGCTGAAAGAATGCTGACCAGCGAAAGAAACGACGAAGCGAAAGCGATGCTGAATTTGGAAGCGGTAATGGGGATATCGTTGGACTCCCATATCGTACTCTCCGATCATCTGGAATATGTCACACAGACCGGGAATCAGACGGAGTGGATCGCACAAGCCAGAAAAAATCCGCCCGAGTTGTTGGCGTTAAAGTCGCAGATCGCCTCGGCGCGATCAAGCGTAAGCGCGGTTAAAGCCGAATACGACCCTCAGATTTATGGCGTGGCCATGGCGAATGGATTCACATCCGATTCGATGGGAGATGGGACGGGATACACCGTTGGGGTGACGGTTGGACTTCCTCTGTTTGATAACGGGCAACGCGCTTCGGATCTGGATGCCGCGAATGAGAATGTATTGAAATTGGAGGCGGATTATCGCGACATGCAACTTCAAGCGGAAAAAAACGTTCGCATCAGCATATTGGATTTGAAGACCGCCGATGAAAACTATCATAGCGCCGTGGCAGGGTTGCAATCGGCTCAGAGCGCGTATGATGTCATCGCTTTGCGAGTGGAAAGCAATAAAGGGGTTCTGGTGGAGCAACTGGATGCGCTCGCCACCCTTATACAGGCGAAGGCGAACCTGGCGTTGGCTCTTTATCAGGACGAAATCGCCAATGCGGAGCTATTGAAGGCGACAGGGAGATTGTGATTGGGCCTGCGAGTCGATATTCCTGATAGGTATATCTACCTTATCTCAAAACACTGGCGAAATTCCGGTATATGTAACAGTCCGATATTGCGATGGAGTTGATACAATAGAAGTGCGGTGGCATCATTTGTCAATTGTTCGTAATGCAGGTGATTGAAAAATTCCCGTTTCGGGCGCAACGCCAAATATAAGTTTGACGATACAGACCTGTTTTGTGAATTTTTACAATCGCCTTAGGTTTACTAAGGAAGGTAATGATGCAGCACTTATTTACTTGTCTCTCGTGTGGTTATCCCTGTCAAAAGAGAACCGTTTCAGTCAATTTGCCACGCTCCGGAGGGGGGATCGCCGTATTTAAAAATGTAACGGCGGAGGTTTGCACTCAATGCGGAGAGATGCATTTCACACTGCTCACCACTAGCCGTATGATTGCAATCGTTCAAGGATTTTCACCTCCTGATGATATGGAACTTGTTCCGGTATACGATATGCAACGGGCGAGCGGATAGACCGTTCAAGTGAGGGAAGGGCGAACGAAATAACGGATCGGCAATGTGGCCGATCCGTTATTTTCATACGTATATCTCAATGATTCTCTTTGTGTTGACAGGCTATGTTAAAAATGGGATAATTGGCTTAACGTTATTACCTATTTGCTGGGTGTCTTCGAGAGGAGTGAGCGATGTTAAAGCGTTTTTTTAGATATCTAAGAGCCCTTTTTATGGGCAAACTTGATCAAATGGAGGATCCCGAGGTTATATTGAACGAAGCTTTGCGTGAGATGAGGGAAAACCAAATCAAGAATCGGGAGAGGGCGGTGCAAGCCCTAACGCAACGCAACAATCTGCAAAATTTGGTCGCCAACGAGGAAAAGACCTGCCAGAACCTCGAAGCGAAGGCAGCCATGGCGTTAAAGCAGGGGAATCGCGACGTGGCGCGCCAATTGATGCGCGAGAAGTTACAGCATGATGGCACCTTGACCCAGCTACGCACCTCCTTGGAGCAGGCCAACCAAACCTGCGAAGCGGTTAAAACGGCTATCCAAAGGGAGGAGGAACAATTCCGCGTAAAGACCGCAGAGGCTCTTGCGATGAAAGCCAACATGAAACAGGCGCAAATTCAGATTGAGATCAACAAAGCGCTGGATGGTTTTCAGAAGGACGAGACGTCGCAGAGTTGGGATCGCGCTGAGGAGCGTATCCGTACCATGCAATCCGAGGCGCAAGCCCGGGCGGAGATTTCGGACACTTCCGTGAACGCTCGATTGGCTCAAATCCAAGATGCGCAAGTGGATGTGGAGGCGGAGGAAGCGCTCAAATCTCTTGAAGAGAAAATGGGTTTGGCGAAAGCTCCGGAAACGACTCAGCCTGCCGTTCAGCAACCCGTTACGCAAGCTCCGCCAGTTGCCGCACCCGCACCGCCTGAGAGCGATGTGGATAAGGAATTAGCGGAACTGGAGAATAAGCTTAATCAATCCACGAATTGATTTATAAAGGACCCAATGAAATCGACTGATAGGTTTTTACATGTTTTATTTAAAACGTTCATTTCGGCGCCCTCCCTTCTAATTCTTCTGATTTCCGTCTTGGCGGGAGGGCTGGGTCATTTATGGGGGGTGGGCGTTCTTATATTTTTGTTCGGTGAATTGTCGCTGCTTGTTTTTCATTTGAACAATGTCAGTTATCTCAACAAACTTTTCGGCGGCGAGGATGGTTCCAATGCTCAATTGAACGATAAGGAGATTGAGGAGATGCTGGAGGGGATGGATTTCGACACAAGGCAGCGGCTCAGATACATTTGGCAGATTGAACGCGATTTACTCACAGAAACCAAGGAAAAGGATGTGCCAGGCTACGCAAAAGAACACCTTAACGGCATAGGGGCTCAGTTGAATCCACTTCTCTATCGCGCCATGAAAATCGGTAAACGGAGACAGGATATCATGCAGTATCTCACAACCACCGATGAGCGGGCGATAAAAAGGTCTTGCGATGTTTTACGGCAGCGAATCGCCTCCGAAAATGACGCGGTGACCCGCTCGCAATACGAACAGGCTCTCAAAGCCAGGGAGGCTGAACTGGAGGCGTGGAAGGGGATTGATCAGTCCCTGCAAAGAATCGACAGCCAATTGGAGAACTTGGAGGCGACACTGTCTAGTTGGAAGGCCAAAGTCATTCGCATCAAATCCTCCGACGAGGCGGGAGCCTCCATGGTAAGCGAAGGACTGAACCTTGAGTTGAAAAATCTTAACGAAAATATCGATTCGCTGGATACAAGCATTCGCGAAGTGTTATCCTCGGATAGTTCCCTGCGACAAGAAAGATAGCATCCCATGAGCATAGGGAATAGAATTCGCACAGTATATCTTTCACAAATCAAAGCTTTGAAGGATCATTTTGAAAGATTGGATTTGGGGCTGGATTCGGAATACGACGAAGACATTTCCACATCCAATGCGCGGAGGGAGTTAAGGGATTCCCTTCAACCCGGAGCGACGGTGACTAATCCGTCGATGCAGACGCCCGTTATGAATATCCCGGCAGCGAATAAACAATCGCAACCGTCTCCGCCGCTGAGGATTGCAGAGCCTGATCCGATGATGATACATTATAAGGTGCTAGGCGTGCCGCGAAACGCTGACATCTCGGTTATCAAGGATGCGTGGATGAGTTTGCGCCAACGCTGCGATCCATCCCGATTTCCCGAAGGAAGCGAGGAGAGGGTCACAGCGCAGAATCTCCAAAATAGAGTGGATGAATCATGGAAGGCGATACGCGATTCGCTTGATAATCAATCGGGACGATTTGACAAGCTTGAAATATGAGATGTATCCGGCGTCCGCATAAATAACCGTTCGATTATCTCTTCCCATATTCATTTCGCGCTAGGTCCTCGTGAACGTATTTTAGACGTGAATTGGGATGCGAGGATGTTTTTCCCGATAATAATATGCGCCGCGCAGGATGATCGATATGATATGATTGCATACTGTTGCATATTGTCTGGTGAAAAAGGTATAATGTTGCGGTTTCGGAAGGAGATTGATGAATGCCTAATATCAAGTCCGTTATGAAGGACGTGAAGAAATCACGTCAAAATCATCTGCGCAATGTCTCGGCTAAGTCCGCGATGAAGACCTATGTCAAGAAAGCGCGAACCGCCATTGATACCAACAGCCCGGATGCCAAATTGCATATCACGCAATCGATCAGTTTCATCGATAAACTGGCGGAACGAGGCATCATTCATAAAAACGCGGCTGCAAGGCGCAAATCCCGCCTAATGAAGAGAGCCAACAAGGCGCAAGCTTCGTCTTAACGGTCTGTTCATCCCTGTTAAATCCCAAAGCTCATTCATGAATCACCGTGAATGAGCTTTTTCCTATATGCTTGTGACATCTTTTTTTCAAAATTGTGGTTTGCAAGCATGGATGTGGACGAACCGTCAAGTCATCGAGATTTGCTTTTTCATATTTTCATTGGGTATTATGATAACGTTATCATATCGATGAAGGTGAAGGATTTCCATGGCAACGATCATTGATCTAGCCACAAAGGCGGGGGTGGCTCCCATCACCGTGTCCCGAGTGATCAATAACTCCGGCTATGTGAGAGAGGATATCCGCAAACGGGTGCAACAAGCGATCGAGGAACTAGACTACGTTCCCAACGCTCTGGCGCGCGGGTTGCGTTCCAAGCGCACATTCACCCTCTCTCTTGTGCTGACCGATATCACGAACCCTTTTTTCACCACCATGGCGAGAGGGATTGAGGACGCCGCAAGCGCCAATGGCTATATGCTCCTTGTGTGCAATACGGACGAGCGCGAAGACAAAGAACGGATGTATCTTCAACTGCTCCTTCAGAAGAGGGCGGACGGTATTCTTCTCGTGCCATCACGAAAAATATCGGGGAATGCAGACCTTTTCCGTAATCGCCGCACGCCTGTGGTGATACTGGATCGCCGCGTGGAGGGAATCTCCGCAGATGTCGTTCGAGGGGATTCCGTGCAGGGAGCCTATAAACTCGGCATGCTGCTAGCTAGTCTAGGTCATAAGCGCATCGCCATGATCACAGGACCCTCCGAGGTTTCCAGTTCGGAGGACCGGGAGATCGGATTTCGAAAGGCGATGAGAGAAGCGGGGATCGAATCCACTCTTACAGTGTACAGCGGCTTTTTCGTTCAGGAAAGCGGGATGGAAATGACAAACAAAGCGCTTCAAGCCTCCCCTCCGCCAACAGCCATTTTCGCCGCGAACAATTTTATCGCCATAGGGGCTCTCAAAGCGCTGCAGGCGAAAGGATTGCGCGTCCCGGAGGATATCGCCATGGTCGCGTTTGATGATCTGCCGGAATCCATGGTGACCTTCCCGTTTCTCACCGTTGCCGCACAACCCGCTTACGACATCGGTGTTCAAGGGGTGCGGTTGCTTCTGGAGCGTTTGGAAAGTGAAGAACCAACGCCTTATCGTGAAGTGGTTCTTCCCATTGAACTGAGAGTGCGCAAATCCAGCGGTGAGGCGTTGAAGAATCATTCATGAAGCCAGGCTTTCAAACGATCTGATAAAACATTGCAAGTAAAACTTGTTCATCCATGATGAAGAAAGGTGATTTGAAATGAGCGATTATCCTGTGGTGGAGCGAGATTTAAACAAGGACGATTTGATTGTGGTGACAGGCGCCGGCGGATTTATCGGCGGTTCCCTTGTACGATATTTTCATGATTTGGGGTACGCGCGAATTCGCGCAGTTGATCGAAAGCCTCTTCCCGAGTGGTATCAGCGCGTGCCCGGGGTGGAATCCCTCTGCATGGATCTGAGCGAGAAGGAGAACGCAATTGAGGCGGCCAAGGGAGCGGTTGAGGTTTACAATTTGGCTGCGGATATGGGCGGCATGGGGTTTATCGAGCGTTTTCGTATCGAATGTCTCCGCAGCATTCTCATCAATACTCATATGATTGAAGCCTCCTACCGCGCCGGCGCCAAAAGATATTTCTTCTCCTCCTCGGCGTGCGCCTACAACACCGACCTCCAAAAAACCCCTGACGCAATCGCTCTCAAGGAATCCGACGCTTATCCCGCCATGGCGGAGAGAGGCTACGGTTGGGAAAAGTTGATGTCGGAGATGTTCTGCCAAGAATATTACGCAGAGCGCGGATTCGAAACGCATATCGCCCGTTTTCACAATATTTACGGACCCAACGGAACATGGTACGGCGGCAGGGAGAAGGCGCCCGCAGCGATATGTCGCAAGGTAATTGAAGCCATGGATACGGGCGATCATACGATCGAGATTTGGGGTGACGGAACTCAGACCCGAAGTTTCTGCTACATTGAGGATTGCGTGCATGGCATTGACATGATCATGCATTGCGATAAGCTGATCGCCACGCCGATTAATCTCGGCTCCAATGAGTTGGTCTCTATTAACGAATTGGTCAGCATCGTGGAGGAGATCGCAGGAATTAAGCTTAAACGAACCTATGATCCCACCGCCCCCAAGGGAGTTGGCGGCAGAAACAGCGATAACACCTTTATCAAGAGCGTGTTGAACTGGGAGCCATCCACGCCATTGCGTGAAGGGATGAGGAAGACCTACGATTGGATCAAGACACAATACGCCGATCTTAAGGCCGGCAAGAGGGTGGTGCATGACTGATCCTGCGGTAATTTCAAACGAGTCTTCCCCATGCTGCAATAATTGTGAGCCGATTACATCCGTCATCGGCTCCATTCCGTACCGCATGGCTCTCGCAGGCGGCTGGATAGACCAGCCATTCGTATCCCTGTTGAATCCCAATCCTCCAGGTTCGATGGTGGTTGTCTCATTGGAACCCGTCGTGAGATTCATGGAGCGATGCGGAATGGCGACGGGTACGCGCAAGGTCGCGGAGAGAATATGGCATGGGAAAATTCCCTCCGGAGAGCCCGCCGACCTTGTGAGGGAGTTGTATCGGGCGGAAAACGAGGGACTTGCGGAGCCATCGGGTTCGCAGGATATGATCGGTTTGATCTATCCGGGTGTTTCCCGTTTGGATTATCGAGCGGATTGGGAAGGCGGTTATTTCCCTTCTCATATAGAGACCAACACAGATCCGGAAATCGCCCAATGGATTGAACGCGTTTGTCATTTTATCGCCGTGGCTCCAAGGCCCGATGGCTATAATCCTTTGGGAATAAAACATCTCGATCCTGGATGGATAAGTCGTCTTGGGGACACAGGGAAACAGTGCTTTGAGGCGATTATCTCCCGTGATGTTCGCGCCCTTGGGAAATCCATGAATGACTGCATGGAGTGCTGGGAGAGGCTGTTGCCGCAGGTGGTAAGTCATCCTACAATTAAAATCGATCTCATCGGTTTGATGAGATACTACCAAAATCGATATGCCGGAGCGATGTATTCCGGTTGCGGCGGAGGCTACCTGATTGTTGTGTCGGAGGAGCAAGTGCCGGGATCGTTCGGAGTGAAGGTACGCTTGAAATAGCGCTGAAAGGGAGATTATTCCGAAGGGAAGAGCATGAAACGAGTGTATGTTTACGGGGCTTTTGACGATATTCGATCCCGTCATGTCAGATTTCTGGAGGAAGGGGCGAAACTCGGAGAACTGTACGTGTTACTTTGGACGGATGAAGCTACGGAACGTTTGACCGGAAATCGTCCGAAATTCCCCCTTCCAGAGCGAAAGTATTTTTTGGAATCGATTCGTTTCGTTAAAGTCGTAACTTCGACGGACGCCCTTTGCGGCGCAAACACTCTCCCCGTGGATAAGGTTGAAACATCCGATGTGTGGGTGGTTTCGGAGTCCGATGATGATTCGTCGAACAGGGAGTTTTGCGTTTCCGCAGGGATGGAATACGTCCTCATTCCGAATGATTCTCTAAAGGGTTTTCCTTCCGGCGATAACGTCGAGGAATGCCTGGGCGAGGCGCGACCGAAGGTCGTGGTGACGGGTTGCTTCGACTGGCTTCATACCGGTCACATCCGGTTTTTCGAGGAGGCGTCCGCATACGGCGATCTTTACGTGGTGGTTGGGCATGACGCCAATTTGCGGCGTTTGAAAGGCGAGGGGCATCCTATGTTTCCCCAGGAGGAAAGACGATATATGGCGCAGTCCATTCGATTCGTGCGCAGAGCGCTGATCTCCTCAGGGGATGGGTGGTTGGATGCGGAGCCGGAGATAATGAGAATCAAGCCGGACATCTACTTGGTGAACGAGGATGGCGACCGCATGGAGAAACGGGAGTTTTGTGACAAACATGGGATCCGATATGTCGTCCTCAAGAGAACCCCCAAGGATGGTTTGCCTCGCAGGGAGAGCACACAGCTTAGAGGATTTTGAAGGAGTATAGGGTCATAGGAAATTCAGACTCAAATCAGGCAAATTCATGTAAACTCATATTGCGGAAGCCGCATAACCCAATGCGGAGTTCGCGCAGCAAGCCAGCGATGAATTCGAAGAAGCCGTTTCAAGGAAGCGTGAACCGATCCGCTCGGATTCTGACTATACCGGATTGAGCATTGCGTTGCGTTCATGTGCGCCTCGCCGTGGTTAGAAACGCGTTACTTGGATTTGATCCGCCCAACCATATGTGTCCGTCCGTTTTTTCCTTATCCTGAGAAAATTGCCAAATAAAAGCGTGACGGAGAGTGGAAAGATAAAGGCGAGAAATGATTGCGGAACGAACAGGTTCCTTGCGATGAATTGGCTGATTTGCTGTCCGAATAACTTGGTCCAACATCATATCCCTTATCTCCGTTGCTTGGAAACGGACATGGAGCATTCGCTATGATCAAAAATGGGATTTTAAACCCAGCAATTCTATCCCTTGTGGCTCGCGTAAGGCACACTAATCTGCTGATAATAGCCGACAGGGGATTTCCCTATTGGAACATGATTGAGACAGTGGACATATCCTTGGTGGATGGTATTCCCACCGTCCTTCAGGTATTCGAGGCGATCAAGCCCAATTTCGATATCGAGAGGATTTATATGGCGGAGGAGTTCCTTAAGGAGAACCCTCAGGAGGCTTTGGATAGGATTAAAAAAATCGCCGAGGGCGCTCCGATAGAGTTTGAACCTCATGACGTTTTTAAGAAACTCGCTCCAAGCGCGATCGGTCTTATTCGCACGGGAGACACCATGCAATACGCCAACATGATTTTGCTCTCCGGAAGATCGGAGGGCGCAATAAAATGAGACACGCGGTGATCCTCGCGGGCGGTTCCGGTACTCGTCTTTGGCCGATGAGCCGCAAGGAGACCCCGAAGCAGTTAATCCCGTTTCTATCCGGAAAAAGCCTATTGCAGCTTGCCGCAGAGCGTCTTCAATGTCTGATTCCAGAGCGGAACATATCCGTCTGCGCCGTCGACCGACACCGCGAAATCATCATGAAGGCTCTCCCCTTTCTCTCACCGAATCAATTTATCGGCGAGCCCACCGGTCGGGACACTCTGAATGCCGTCGCTTACTCCTGCATGCTAATCAACTCTCGCGATCCCGAAGCGGTGATAGCGGTGGTAACGGCGGACCATCTTATCGAGCCTGTGGAGTTATTTCAAGAGCGGGTGCGTTTGGGATATGAACTTGCTGAGGGAAATCCGGACATGCTCCTTGCGTTCGGGATCAAACCAACAGCGCCATCGACCGGTTACGGATATCTGCAACTTGATGAGGAGCTGGAGCGTGGATGTCGGCGAGTTGGACAGTTTAGGGAAAAACCGGATTTCGCCACCGCGCAACAGTTCCTAAGCGCGGGACCCGAGCGATATCTCTGGAACAGCGGGATGTATGTATGGAGGGCTTCCACGTTGTTGCATTGCCTGCGCAGATACGAACCTGCCACATTTGACAAACTTCAAGAGGTTATAAACGCGGAGAATGGAACTAAGAGGGAGAGGAAGCTTCAAGAGGTTTACCCGTCTTTGCGGAAAATCAGCGTGGATTACGCGATCTTGGAACCCGCATCCAAAGACCCTGACATGCGAGTTGTCGCAATTCCGATGGATTTGGAATGGATGGATGTCGGATCATGGATCACCTTCGCCAAGGCTTCTCATCCCGATGAATCGGGAAATTCCATCGTCGCCGAACGTGCTGTGATAAAAAACGTCACGGACACCTTGATTGCTTCAAACGAACCGAATCATCTGATTGCGGCGGTCGGGTGCGAGGATCTGATCATCATTCACACACCGGACGCCACCCTTGTGTGCAAGAAGGATTACGCGGAGGAGATTAAGGATATCCATCGAATTGTCGGGGAGAAGTTCGGGGAATCCTATTTGTGATGAATGTGTAACTCCGCCATCCATATGAATGCGTATCGATGAGCTCATCACGGGAAATTCCCCTCTCTTCAAATGGAGAGGGGAATTCGGATGAACTCAAAATAACCTCTTACAAAATCGTCAAAACATCCTGGAAATTCCATCCGCAGACTCGAATCCCGCCGTTACCACGCACGCCCACAAAGCGTGTTTCATGCGGGCCGAGATGAAAGTAGTTGCTTGCGAAGAGAAGATTGGAGTAATCCTCTTCCTGATGGAGGGTTACGAATAGAGCCGGATGATCGCTTGTATTGACGAGCGAAAGTCCTCTTCCGGGCGAGAGAGAGGCGGATACGGAAAGCTTGGCGTATTCCATATGCAATAGGGATGCGAACGGGGCGTCCTGGTTTCGCATGTCGTCCCGGACGGAGAACAAATAACTGTTTTCGGATGCTTCGTCGGTATCATCCCAAGCACGCAGATGCAACTCGATGAACCCGGAGTAATCCATTGGAAGGATATGATTAGCCATAGTCCAAAACATGGCGGAGCAGGGGGTTATCTCCAGCTCTCCCTCAAGCGATGTCAGTACATGTTTCTCGGGAAAGGTTCGAACCTCATAACTCACGTTCACCGTTTTCGTTGCCGGGATGGAGTTATTGACCCAGATTTCGGCGCTCCATTCCTCACCTGGCGCCCATGAAAGCCTGTCGTATTTCGCACTGATCAGGAGCGGAGCATAGGCGTTCCTTACGGCGTAATAAACCGGTTTTGGCTTTCCGAAGTAATCGACACAATTGGTGCAGACCGTATTCGGCCAGGGCTCGTTGTATTGCCATGGAATGGTTCCCGAGGTTCGCCATTTGCGTCGTCGGTTTGATTCAACGGCGTATCTCAAGCCTTCGTATTGAATCCATTGACTAGCCTTCACGTAGTCCTCTATGGTTTTGAACGGTCCGAAAACCTTTTCCACGGATTTCCTGTCCGACCACCAGTGCGCATGGAAGGACCAATGGGGATTATCCGCGTCCGGGGGGTATTGATGATTTTTGGCGATAGTGCGATGGATTGTTTGCAGATTTGCCGATCCCTCCACGCCAAACTCGCTATGCAACAGAGGGTCTATGTTGTTGAAAAGGTGATAATGATTGGGATTTCCCTGATAGTTCCAGGGACCATGCACATCGTGCATTTTTCCGATAAGATCGGGATTGGCAGCGAAAAACGGGCCGGACGGAGAGGTGGGCAGGAAAATCCTGTCCGGATCCAAACGATTGACAATCTCCGCAAGAGTACTTATGTTGGGGTGGTCCATGCCCAGCGGTGTCGCCTGAGAATCGGTGAGTTCATTTCCGCCGCACCATATGACGAGGGAGGGGTGGTTTCTTCTCAATGGGATCATGGCTTCGGCCTGGCTTCGGCAATAAGCCAGATAGTCGGGAGACGAAGAGGGCTCGTTGTTCAATCCGGAGGAGGATTGAATAAACTCCTGCCATACCATAATGCCGGCTTCGTCGCAGAGATTGTAAAAAATCTCCTTTTCAAGCAATCCCCCTCCCCATACGCGAAGCAGATTGCAATGCGCCGCTTCGGCGAGTTGAATCATGCGACGATACTGGGCGACGCGCGGCCTGCCATAAAGCTGATCCACCGGAGTCCAGTTCCATCCTTTTATAAAGGTTTTGACGCCGTTGATTTCCAGCGCATAAGGGAGTGCATCGGAGGGAGCGTTATCATTGGGAACCGCGACAACCTTTCGCACGCCGAACCGGACTGTTTTTTCGTCTGAAATCCGACCATCGGGTGAAACAATGCGCACCTGGCATTCATATAAAGGGTGTTCCCCATTACCGTTTGGATGCCAGAGATTCGGGTTGGATAGGGAGGCCTCGAGAGACTGCGTATCCTTTGAACCGACCACCGTCGACATCTGCGAAACGATGCGATCGTTCTCCAAAATATCCGCTTCCACACGGCAACCTTGAGATTCCCTGTTGAGAGAGACTTGAACATTGATATCCGCCTTATCCAAGGCTGCGTTCAAATTCGTCCTCACCCAAACGTCCTCAATCCATTGCGGACCGGTTATTAATAGCGAAACATCTCCCCAAATTCCAAGCGGAACCAAGCGCGTGCACCAGTCCCAGTCATAGGCGAATCGAGCCTTCCAAAGAGTGATTTCGTTTGTGCTTCCAATCTGCCCTTGGTTCGCAGGCTCCCAAGGAGCGTGATTTACCACGACGATGAGTTGATTCGGTTCGCCATACTTTAGACTTTCAGACACATCGAAAACAAACGGGTCGTACATTCCTGCGTGATCTCCGAGGGGAACGCCATTCAGATACACATGGCAGGAGAAATCCACCCCCTTGAAGAGCAGACGGATTTTTCGCCCCTTCCAAGTGTGGTCCGATACGAATTCGCAGCGATACACCCAGTCACGCGAACTGGTCCACTCGCAATTTCTGCTGTTCTCTTCATACCATGGATTTGGCAGAACTCCGGCATCCACCAAGTCGGATTGCACATCTCCCGGAACTTGCGCCGGATACGACGAGGGAGCTATTGACGCCCATTGGTCCAAATTCGCGTCCACCTCCGCCACTTTGCGCCATTTCCATTCCGTTGGAATAAGACCCATGATTCGCCAATTTTGCTGATTTAAAGAATATTCCATCGCTTCACCTGTAATTAGTGGATTTATTTAGAGACAACTGCAAAAGGGTTAGCTGCATGTTAATTTGCGGGTCTTCGCAGCCTATCTCCTCCCCTTTGTTTGCAAGGTCACAATTCAAGAGGAGATCGAAGGCGTTGGCGATTTCCTCGCGATTCCATAACTTCGCCATTCTGGCGTAATCTCGCACCTTCCATTTTATTCGAAGCAGATTCGCATCAGAAGGGAGGGAGTTTCTAATGGCTTCGGGGATGCTGTCGGGATTGTTCAATTGCAAGTTCATCGCATTAAGTTCATAGGCTTGGCTAAGAAGCTTGAACTGACGGTTTAGCATCGCGAGTAACCGTCCCATGACTGCATAGGATTTCGTGTCGTATTTCGTCAACTCTTGGTACAAGGAAAGAGTGCGCCCCGCATCTTTCGATGTCACTGCATCAACAAGCTTGAAAATGACATCCTCTGGATTGTTGCCGCACACGGTGTTCACATCCTCAATGTTTATCTTCCGCCCGTTTCCCACAAAGCAAATGATCTTCTCCAACTCGTTACGAAGCGTCTGTCGGTCTTTGCTAGCGAATTCATACAGCCTCATAGCGGCTTGTGAATCAAGATTTTTACCCGCTTTCGATACATATTCCCTCATCCAGTCGATAAGCTCCTCCTGTTTCATTGCATTGCAGGATACAATCTCGCCGACTTTCGCGGTAGCTTGATCGATCCTTTTGGTCAGTACCGTTTGCTGCCGAGATGCATCCTCTTCGGATGAACCCACGCGCAATACAAGGCATCCGGCTCCGTTTAATCTGGAAATGCCATCCGCCAGGGTGTCGGCATCCGAGGATTTCTCTCTGTTGCGGTAAATTTCGGCGCCTATCACCAATACCATGCGTCGTTTGGAGCCAAATGGAGCGAGATTTGCGGCGGCGAGTATGTCATCCGGGGATACTATCGAGGCGTCTAGAGATTCAAAATCGAAATCCGTGAAATCAGGGTCAACAACGTTTTGCTTGATCTTATTAATGAGTTCGTCTTTTTTAATATCATCCTCGCCATGGAAAATGTACACAGGCTTGGGCGACGCGAAGGGGTCAATCGGGGAACCCTTGGATGCATGGGATGTCATTTCAGAAACGGCTTCCTTCCGTTGAGAGCGGTTGCATCTCTCTCCTTAAAGTGTGTATGTTGGTTTTAATGAGTTTATACGCCTTTTCCGCAGCTTCCACGTCTTCATTCTTCATCTCGCGTTGCGAATATTGTGCAAGGTTGCAGAGATGCGTGAGTTCATTCAAACCTAGTATGACAGCATTATCCGGTGAAATGTAATGGCTGGCGATAGTCAAATATTCGCAAGGGGTCATTTCGGAATAACGGGCGAAGCCCTTTTTGTCTAGTCTCCGTGCCGCGAGGATATAAAATGCGACTATTTTCCGGTTATTCTCAGGCATGGCGCCACCGTTTTGCCTGGTGACGCTTTGGAGAGATCGTCTACGTGTTTCCTGGTAAGCCACAAAGGCGATCGCCAGAAATGCCAATGTCGCAAAAAAGATGGAGTATCCTTGATTTCTCGTGAGATATGCTTGCAACATGGCGAGAAGGTTTTCGGGTTTGGGTTTGAGGGGGATATCCCGTGCATTGTCGGTGGCGTCGAACGTTACCCATCCCACCTTCGGAAAGTAGGCTTCAGTCCATGCATGGCTGTCTTTTTCTCGAATGATATACACCCCGCCGGTTTTTTCTCCCGGCGCGAAACCTGTCGCCACTCGTGCGGGGATGCCGGCGATACGACATAAAACGGCAAGAGATGTGGCAAAAAGATCGCAATATCCCACATGATAATCCAATAGGAAATAACTTGCGGCGTCTGTGTTGGGTGGCGTTGCGGCGGCGCTGGTGGAGTAATAACAGTTGTTTGCAATCCAGTTTTTCAGCGCCTCGATGCGATCGTAATTGTTGGTTCTCCCTTTGATGACATTATCACAAAGCTGTTTCAATCTCAAAAAGAGAGGTGAGTTTCTGTCATATGGAAGTTGCAGATATAATGCTCTGATTTCGGAAGGGTAATTGTTGCCCGCACGCCTGAGATAGTTTGGAGCAGTCCATGGCGCCATGGAAAACACCGTGTAATCCATGTTGTAAAGACTTTGCTCGAGTTTGATGGTGCCAGCGCCGTTTGTGAAGGCGATTTGCGGAGTCATGATGATCCGACGTATTTCGGGAGCCGCGTATATTTCGGAGATATCCGAGTTAAGTATCTGGACCGTCTGTCGCACCCTAATTGATTTCGGATAGGATTTCGTAATGATGGTGGGTGATATAACGTAATCCCCGAACGCCCTATTCCAATTCCCCTCTTCATCCACGGAAATGTTCATGGGCAACGTGTCCCTCCACCCGGAACCGGTGTAGTAATCATAACTATTTCCGCGCATGTAGCATGCGAATGGAGCCTCCACGCTCATCACAACCGTGTTCGTCTGGGAGACAGGACCCATTCCCACCCGGAGGACGTTTTTATCATTGAAACGGAGAAAATGAGGGTGCATGAACTTATTTGCTCGACGAACCTTGGATGCAATGCCTGATATGCGGATATAGTTCATGGTCAAGCGCTGCAATGGCGGACTTATCAGCATACCGCCGAGGAATGCCGGAACAATGCAGATCGTCGCGATGAGGCTTTGCAGAAATGCAGGCTTTGATTTAATGCCATTATCATGGGTTCCGGTTCCCACCGAACCCAGGTCGCCAACGATGAGGAATATCGCGAAAAAGATATAGACAAGGAAGATCGGTAGGATGTTCAGATCTATTACGATTGTCGCCATAAGTCCGAACATCGCAAGTGGCGGGATGCAACTGAAAAGCAACGAGGTATCCGTTTCCAGCGAGAAACTTCTGATGGCGATCATCCACGCTAAAAGTTGCGCCAAAGCGACGGACCTATCCCCTTGGAATGAAAAAGAGGACATGATCCAAGGAAGAGCGGTGGATGAGACCGCAAGCACGCTTAATACGGAGAGAATCATTATCACCGGCGCTTCCAATAAAGTGAAGGACCACTTTCGGATGCGCCACAAGTAACTAACAGAGGTTCCAATCAGACAGACTACGCTTGTCTCAATGAAAAACCGCATCCCGCTTAAGGGGATGTTTGCGGTATAGATGGCGCATAGGGATACGATATATGCGGCTGCGTAATGATTGATTTTCCCGTTGTTTTCAACCATTGGTCACATACTCCGCAGTTTTGTCCCAAGGTGAAGGCGTCGGTGCAACTTCTGATTTTGAAAGAACCTGAAACTCGATATACCTTGACATGCATTCCGAGCCGAAATGGGAGAGCGAACCATCAACCTGGGCATTTGTTTGAAAGCTCATGGGATTGACATAAATCAATCTCGCTTCGACGCCCATCCTTGCGAAATAACCGAGAGCCTCCGCGAGATTGTAATTGGGGTAGGCTGTAATGGCGATCATTGTGAGATCCGAGGATGTGCGTCCGAGTAATTTCACGACGTTTTGGTTCAATTGGGTGTTCGGCCCGGGCTGTAAATGGGCGAGTTGCGTGAGAATGTTCATCATATGAAGATTTCCTCGGCTCATTTGATTGGCGGGATTGTTTAAATCGGGTGTGAGCAGTCGGACCGCGTAATTTTGACGGATCGCCTCTCTTGTGTAGGATGCCGCAAGATGAACGATGTATTCCGTGGTTGACTGTTTTCCGTGTCCAACGTGATAATCCGGATTGAGGTCCGGTAGAATGATCAAATTATGCCCCACGCATTCCTCGAATTCCATCACATATGGTTTTTGCATCTTCGCACTTGATTTCCAATGGATTCGTCGCAACGGATCTCCCGGAATGTACTCCCTCAGTCCGTCGGGAATGTCTCCGGCGTAGAGGGAGAAATGGTGCTTTCTCGTTTGAAGTCCGAACTGATCCTCCTGCATCATGGTGAAAAGCGGCACATTATAGGGAGTGGGATAAACCAATATTTCCGAACGCACTCTTTTGCGTTTTGTGAATCTGAAGAGCCCAAGGGGATCCATCGCGTTAAGCGACAGCCACTCCAGTGAATAGTCTCCCCGCAAATTCAATTCCACGTTGATGCTCTGTTTCGCCGTTCCTTTGGAAAAGACGCATAAAAGTTCATTCGAAACATCCATTCTTTTGAACTCTTCGGGGAAGGGATCGGAGATCGAAAGCATAAAGTGGGGGAAACGAGAGTGTGATTTTAAGAGGTATCTGACCGTGATCACATCGCCTTCCCAGCCAACGGAGGGATGATCTCGAAAAACTTCGATTTTCCGCAGCGAGAGCATTCCGATAATATAGGAAATAAGAGGGAGTATGTAAAAAAAAGCCGCCATCACAAACAGATCACTCTGACTGGTGATTACGGCTACCAGAACCAGAAAGATTGATGAGAATCCGAAGAACCATCGCTTGTAATGCTGCAGAGCCATACCGGTTTTCAATTTCTTTTTATGGAATCCGCAAGTGGCACAGGTATTGAGGAGAGCACCTCGTTGATGACGTTATTGGAGGATCTCCCTTGCAAACGCTGATCGTGTTTGAGGATGATTCGATGCGCCAATGTGATCGGCGCGAGCCTTTTGATATCGTCGGGAAGAACGAAATCCCTCCCTTGCAGTGTGGCATAGGACTGGCTGACGTTGAGCAAAGCGAGAGCCCCGCGCGGGCTGGATCCGAGGAGTATTTTTGGATGATTGCGGGTTGCATGCACGATGTCCAGTATGTATTCGCGCAAGGAGGGCGCGACGTAAGTCTGGCGAGCCTCGATTTGCAGAAGATGCAAATCGGTAGGCGTCATGATGGGCTCCAACGTATCCACAATCGGGATGAAGGCTTGGTTGTCCATAATTCTACGTTCGTCCTCTCTGCCCGGGTAGCCAATGAGCAATCTAGCGGTGAAACGGTCCATTTGAGCTTCCGGAAGAGGATATGTGCCGGATAACTCCACGTCGTTTTGCGTGGCGATTACAAAAACGGGGTCCGGCAGAGGATGAGTTACGCCATCCACCGTTACCTGCCTCTCCTCCATGCACTCAAGCAGCGCGGATTGTGTTTTCGGCGTGGCGCGGTTAATCTCGTCCGCCAATATCACATTTGCAAAAACGGGACCCTCACGAAACTCAAATTCTAGGGTCTTTTGATTAAAGATACTCACACCGGTGACATCCGAGGGTAAAAGATCAGGTGTGAACTGGATGCGTTTGAACACGCCGCCAAACACCCGTGCCAATGCCTTCGCCAGGGTCGTCTTGCCGACTCCCGGGATATCCTCGATAAGCAAGTGACCATTGGCGAGAAGCACCGACAGAGCTATTTGAACGGTTTCGTGCTTGCCGTACAGAGCTTTTTCCACCTCGTCGGTGATAAGTTTGGTTTTTTGGAATAAGGAGGTTTCACCCATGCATCTCTACCCTCGGTTATGACGGTTAGGTCTTTTGATATTATAAAGCATTACGGAAGAAATGAGTTGAAGACTTCAAAAAAAAGAAACCCTGAACATGCCGCTCAGGGTTTTGAAAATAGCGGAGGTCGGATTTGAACCGACGACCTAACGATTATGAGCCGTTCGCTCTAACCACTGAGCTACTCCGCCGTATCAAAAAACATTATACCATAGTCCATTTTGAATTTCAACGAGGGGCGGCATGTTTTCCTCTCACTTCACATAGGGTTCAGACGCCAATCGCCGCGCAAGGTTCTAAGCGCTCCCATCGCATCATGATATTGCAGGTATACGTTGCGCCCTTCCAAATCGTGAAATTTTCCCGGAATCTCCCAGGCGTCGTAAAAATAACTTCGACCGTTCGCAAGTTTAATGGTCCATGTTGGAGATTTCCTTCCTCCCTTTTCCACCCATACTTTCATGATCGACGATTCATTGTCCATCGCTGGGAAAGCCACGTAAAGCTCCAACCATGGTTTATCGTGATATTTGCGTATTTTGCCAATGGCAATCGGTTTTTGGTAATAACGATCTCCGTCGGTTTCGTTCTTATTGACCAATGGGAGGTTGAACCAACACCATTGAAACGTTCCATGGTGTATTGGATCCATCGCGGAGTAACGGTGCAACGCCTTTACCAAATATTCCATGACTCCTTGCGTATTGTATTTCCATGTCTTCGTGTAGTCACCGCCAAGAGGTCCTGGCGGGTTATTAAAATCGGATGACCACACAACGATATCATCGGCGGTCATGAGATACATGCCTGTTATCATCTCCATTAGCCATCCAGGCAAGGGACGATCGTTTTGCACGATTCCTTGCATGCCTTCGTTGGTTATGCGAGTCCAAGCGCCCACTTGAACGTTCTTCAGGAATGGTTTGCGATCATTGCTGCTTGAGGGGTAACTCCCTGCAAGCCGGTAATACATCAAGTACATGCGTATCGCCTGGCGATAAATATCCTGCAAGCACTGCTCCGCCTCGTGAGGTTCCAACTTTATAGGCGTTCCGTAGAGATCGGTTTCCGTAATATCATTAAAGACGGGCAGTCCATCGCGTAGGATGAGGGTCCCGTTAGGGTTTCTTTTATAGAAGGGTTCCTTGCCCCAAATGGCTTGTATGTACCCATCCATTGAGACGACACCCCCTGTATCCTCGCAGACCTTCAATGTGGGATCGGGAGAGGAGAGAAAGTCCTTGTCGGGAAGAAGATATTCGGGCTCGCCGTTTCCGTTATTGCGCATGGATTCGTAATATGCGCCGACATCGTAGGTCCACTGACCATAGGTGATGGGAATCAGTTTCAGGTTGTATTTCGCTGCGGCGTCTATCATGCCCTGATATAGCCATCCGAAGCATTGACGCTGATACTCCCACCCTCCGGTCTCCTCTATATCCAGGGAGGGATACATCACTCCCTGTCCATTGGAATCCGTGGGGTATCGCTCTCCTTCCCATAGAAACTCCCCGAGTGCGAGGTAGGCGTCTTTATTATCTGTAAATTTATGGTCATTCGCCAATGTGAGCAATGGAGCGATCCGAGGATCCCCCGGGTTCGCTTTTTGCAAGTTGTCCGCTAACTTCGCGGCGAGAGACCATACCAGAGGGTCATTGATCAATTCCCATTTTTCCGTACGGGGGAGTCGCGTGATATCCGTGGGACCCTGCCGGAAGTTCGGAAGAGCCATTACCGCTGTGATCCCATGTGTGAACTCGCCGTTGGCGGATGGGGTGTTGTACCAAGGACCGGAAATGAAAACCCTCCGATCCGTGAGCGTGAAGGGTGGGAATCGGTTGAATAGGCACACCCCTTGCGCCGTTTGTTGCTTGAAGGGGTAGTCGATCCCTTCGAGTTTCGGTGAGTCGCTTTCTCGAAACCGCAATACTGGAGCCTTTTGCGTGACGAATGGGACGCCTCGATAATCGCGCATGGGAGGATTGGAAAATGCGTTGTCTTTGGCGTATGAAGGCTGAAATGCGAACGTTTGAAAAAGAATCGAAACCGAGAGGAATGTCGGAAACAGATAACCACGTTTGCGAATAACAAGCCGCAATGGCGATAGAACTATTCGGCTCACGAATGCGCTCCTCCTTTCATTCATGCAAAAGATACGATGTTCATTAAATAATATCATACAAGGGTATGAAATGAGAGGATGTCCCAATAATAAGGGAGAGATAAGCAGTCCCGTGGCATGACTGCACCCATTTCAGTTAAAACGGGCTGGTAAAATCTCATAAGAGAGAGGCAAACCGTCGCCATGAATGGCGTGCGGGCTGACGCGACACGGAACGTTCCCTGCGGCTCTTTCAGGCGCACCCATCGCCGCTGCGTCATCTTTTTGCAAACCCAACCTGCGATTTTTATGAATCCATGAGACCCTTTCCCGGGTTTGTTCCCTTCATTTGACAACATCCAAGATCCGTTCCACATAAAAATGAGGATTTCCCAGGAAGCGCATGGCGTGATGCGAACGGAAGAATCCCTGTTCAGATTTGCGCATTCTCTATTCAACCATAGCTGGGGCAAGCTCTGAAAAGAGACGTAGAAAATCTGTCTCCCGCCAGCGTCTCTTGCGTCTTCAGAGATGAGGCGGAGTGCGTCATGCGACATTCTTCCGACATTTCGATTTTTAGAATCTCCTCTATGGGAAAATATATTAGCAGCCGCTTGCGCGAATATGAGTTTCAATGTAAGAATCATTCATTAATAGCGAATACCATGCGGGAGACCAGACATCCATGTCCAAACGCATCAACAGTCATGACGTCGCACGTAAAGCAGGCGTCTCGCAAAGCACCGTATCGTTGGTGCTGAACGGTCGCATGAATGCGCGTATTTCACAGCAGACCAGAGAGCGAGTGATTGAAGCTGCAAGGCAATTGAATTACAGTCTCAACACCTCCGCGCGCGCCTTGGTGACAGGTAAAACCCATCGCATATCCATAGTGCTAAATGAGCCAGGCAATTTTCGCACTCACAACAGCTTCTTCGTGGATATCCTCGCAGGGGTGGTGGATGCCGCCGTGGAGACACGCTATAATATCGTATTCCTCTCCGCAAGCTATCCGGATTGGCGTTCCCTTTTTGATGAGATACGCGGCGGCAGTTCGGATGGCGTGTTGCTCATAGGCAGATACTCGGATGATCCGCTGACATTGGCTCTTCTTGACGCCCTTTTCCCCACAGTGTGTGTGAGCTATTCTCCCAACCATTGCTATTTTCATTCCGTTGATTGCGACAATGAGCTTGGAGGGCGACTTGCAGCGCAGCATCTGATCGATTTGGGGCATCGCAATATCGCTTACATCCATCCCGAAGAGTCGCTTTCCTGGGTGATCGAACGAAAACAGGGAATTATAAAAACGTTGCAAATGAATGATATTCCCGAGGAGACATTGGTCTGTTCCTCCTCTCCGTATCTGATTAACGATCAGGAACAATCGTACAAGGAACTGATGCGCGTGATTGATAGCGCGCCCGTCAAGCCTACCGCGTTGATATTTGCGGATGAATGGCGAGCGCAATGGATGATCGAAAAAATGGGAGAGGAGGGGATTCGTATTCCAGGGGATTTTTCAGTTGTGAACTTCAACTCAACCATACTGAGCGAACGCGCATATCCGCCCATAACCTCCGTCTGGCAGCCTCTTACGGAGATAGGGAAAGCCGCTTTCAGACTGCTCATCGACATTCTCGATGAAATGGATGTTCCTTCTAGAACCATTCGCTATCCGGTTCGTTTGGACGTGAGGGAATCCACCGCTCCGTTGGAGAGATCATCCGTCAAATGATCATAGACCGTATGCGATTTAAATCTGATAAAAAAGGATGCGCAAATGAAATTCGAAATCGAAGCTAAAAAGAATCAAATGAATTCCGAGGATGGCGTCGTAATGACGGAATTGGGTCATAACATGCGAATGCTATCATCATCAATCGATGAGGAGGGCGCATTCCTGGAAATTCAAACGGACAAACCCGCTTCCACCATCCTGTTCTCCATCGGGAAGATCCCCGGGATGAAGCGATTCACAGCCTGTCATCGATACGAACCTTTTTGGATGAGGCCAAAAGCGGGGGAAAGTGCATCGGACATCCCTGTTGAGACTCAGTATCTCTTGGTCGAGATGGAGAATGGTCACTGTCTGTTGTTCGTACCCTTGATCGACGGATCGTTTCGATGCTCCCTTCAGGGAAATGAGAATGGGGAACTGGTTCTTGTGGCGGAATCCGCCGATCCCGCCGTCGTCACCTCGCATGTGGTCGCTCTCTATGTGAATGGCGGAGAGGATCCATACGCTTTCATTCCCGTCTCCGCGGAAATCGTCAATCGGAAAATGGGAATAGGACGGTTGCGCAAGGATAAGCCGGTTCCCGATTTCATTGATAAATTCGGATGGTGCACTTGGGATGCCTTTTATCATGACGTATCGCATGAGAATATAAGGATCGGTTTGGAGAGCTTTCGCGAAGGCGGCGTTCAACCGAAGTACCTGATCCTTGATGATGGGTGGCAAAGCGAAAAAAAGGCTGTAACAGGAGAAACCCGCCTCGCCTCATTTGAGGCGAGCGACAGCTTTCCGGATGGTTTGAGAGCCACGGTCAAAATGAGCAAGGAGGGGTTTGATATTGATACTTTCCTTGTGTGGCATACGATTACCGGTTATTGGGGCGGTGTGGATGGGGATTCCTTGAACGGATACGGTGTGCGGAGCGTGCAACGGCGAAACAGCGAGGGAATCCACCATTATTCCCCGTCCATAGAGAGTTGGTGGGGTGAGATCATGGGGTTGACGCCACCCGAACAAGCCCATCATTTCTTCAATGACTATCATCGGTTTTTACGGGAGTGCGGGGTGGATGGCGTGAAGGTCGACAATCAGGCCGTATTGGAAAGTGTGGCATATGGGTATGGCGGACGAGTGGAGATGATGAAGCGGTATCATGAAGCCTTGGAGGGATCGGTTCATGTTCATTTTGAAGGAAATCTCATTAACTGCATGTCTTGCGCCAATGAGATGCTCTATTCCGCTTTAAGTTCCAATCTCACACGGACATCCACCGATTTCTGGCCCAAAAAGCCCGCCTCTCACGGGTTGCATCTCTACACAAATGCGCAGGTCAGCATGTGGTTTGGAGAGTTTATTCATCCGGATTGGGATATGTTCCAATCCGGTCATCCCATGGGCGCTTTTCATGCCGCCGGAAGAGCTGTTGGCGGTTGCCCCATCTATGTATCCGACAAACCCGACGCTCATGACTTTGATCTTCTTCGGAAACTCGTATTCGAGGATGGGACGATCCCGCGATGCGAGAATCCAGGCAGACCCACGCGCGACTGTCTCTTTCACGATCCCACGCAGGAGGATGTTTTGTTGAAAATATTCAACACAAATCCTCTCTCCTCCGTTGTTGCGGTTTTCAATGCCCGTTATTGGGAGAATCCGGCGGAGTCGAATATGGTGACCAGCGTGGTTCGCCCTTCCGATGGACTTCCCGAAGAGGCGGAAGTGTACGCCGTATATTCACATCAAAAGCGGGAGTTGAGATTGATGAGAGCGAATGAGGAGTGGGAGGTATCCCTGCCGCAACTCAGCTTTGATATCTTCACCATCGTTCCGGTCGTCAATGGTTTCGCTCCGATAGGCCTGGTGGATATGTTCAATAGCGGTGGAGCCTTGCTGGCGGGGCAGTGGTTTCAACAAAACGAAGGGGGATTTTACATCCAAGGTTCCGGTCGTTTTGTGGCGTGGAGCAACTCCCGTCCTAGTCGGATCATGATGAACGAGGAACCGGCTCAGTTCTTATACAACGAACAGAACCATTGGCTGGAGGTTCAGGTGGAGCCCGGTGAAATGATGGTGTTCCTATAAGGTCTTTGTTAGGATACAGCCCGTCGCATAGTCCATATGTCTTGACACAATACCGGCGTGCGGTTATAATTTCATCATCGGAACAGGCTTTGAAAAGCCGGGCCTGAAAAGCAGGCAGCGGGAATGGAACCTGCAGGACTGAAATTGGTCCTGCGGTTTTTTTGTTTTGAAGAGCTCGATTCCGTGCATAAACTCATTCGAAAGCGATTTTCACGAGAGTGGCTAGGGAAAATGAGAATAAAATATGCAACCGAGGCGATTGCGGAATTCACTTTATCGCTTATTCTCAAAAGGGGATGAATATCTCAATTCATCCCTAGGATTTTTGCAATGCCCACGTTTCTTTGATTTTTTTGGGTTCCTCGCTATCTTTTGCGGGTAATAATGGTATCACAAAGCCATTGGCATTGCCTAATAGGATATGGCAAAACGTATTTTGTCACTTTAAAGTGAGTATCCGGATTTATTTGCATATTCTAATGGTCAAAAAGGCTGAAATTGCGTTTTTCTAGTGTTTTTTCGCTAACTTTGACAACATGATACATTCCTTTAAAAGGTGTCTGTCATGGTTTACTCATACAAAACAGCGAAGAGCCTTTTTTTGTTAAGGATTTGGAGACCCGTTCCATGAAGGATTTAAAAACCCCTCGAAACCGTGACATGAGCAAACAGGAGGTGGCGTTTAGCTCCGTTTGCGCTGCCGTATTTCTCACCGCATCTAAGCTGATCATTGGCGTGATGACTGGAAGTCTTGGTTTGTTATCCGAAGCGGCGCACTCCGGATTGGACTTGATTGCGGCATTGGTTACATTCTTCGCTGTTCGTGTATCCGACGCTCCAGCGGACGAAGACCACACATACGGACACGGCAAAGTGGAGAACCTATCCGCCTTGGTGGAGACGTTGTTGCTGCTTGCCACCTGTGTCTGGATCATCAAGGAGGCCGTTGCACGCCTGCTATTCCGAGAGGTTTCAGTGGAGGTGACAACGTGGTCGTTTTTGGTGATTCTCGTTTCCATTGGTGTGGATATCACTCGCTCTCGCGCCTTGATGCGCGTAGCGAAGGCTCAAAATAGTCAAGCCTTGGAGGCTGACGCAATTCATTTCAGCACCGATGTATGGAGTTCATGTGTTGTGCTCGTAGGTTTAGCGGCCGTGAAAATCGGAGAGTGGCTTGGTAATTCCCGCATCTGGGAAAAGGCTGACGCCTTGGCGGCGCTTGGTGTCGCCCTGATTGTGATCCGTGTAAGCGTTAATTTGGGGCGTAGAACCGTGGAGGCGTTGTTGGATAAGGCTCCTATCGGTATGATTGACAAACTATTTGATGTCATTCGGCAGACGGATGGGGTTCTCAAATGCGAGAGAGTTAGAGTTAGACAATCCGGCGCTCAGACATTCGCGGATGTTGTGATCGGCGTGAAAGGAAATCTCTCTTTGGAGCGCAGTCATGAGATTTGCACGGATGTGGAGGATCATATTCAAGGGGTGGCGCCTCGAATGGATGTAATTCTTCACGTGGAACCAGTGTATGAGGGGGATGGGGATCTATCCGAGAAAATACATGCGATTGCGGCGGCGAGAGGGATAAAGGTGCACAATCTCATTGGATACAAGGAGGATGGCAAGCTATTTGTGGAGATGCATATGGAATCGGACGAAAACCGCCTGCTTGAGAGTGCCCATGCGGAGGCGGGGGAATTGAAAGCGGAGATTCTCAAAAAAACGCCGGATATCAGCGATCTCGTCATTCACATCGAACCGCGAAAGCTCAATGTTCCAACTCTGGAGACTACGGATGCGGAATCCGAAGAGTTAATTGGCAAAGTGCGCACCTTGGTGACACAGCGGAAAGAGATAAGGGGTTGTCATAAGATATCCCTGCGCAAGCAAGGAAAGCGCATGTTCTTGTCGTTTCACTGTATGCTAGATCCCCATGTGACACTGCGAGAAGCCGAGGAGATTACGGGCGATTTGGAAAAACGCATCCGCGATGTCCTGCCCGCTTTGGAACGCGTTACCATTCATTCCGAACCGTATGGATCGTAAGGGTCGGAAGCGCCTTTCCCGCGATTGGACCCAACTAATAATCGCCATTTCATGCACCAATCTCCAATTCGTTTTCATACAATCACCTCCGAATGGGATCTCACGTCGCTTTCGGTGAGCCGATAGTCTGTTGGTGCAGCGTCATCTTAAATGGTTAACAGCGCCTCATACGCTCCTTCGCTTGAATAAATAAACATCCTATGGGATAATAAGACAATGATCCTTTATTTGTAAAATTCGCTTTGCCGAGATTGCGTAAGCGTGAAATGAGCGATAGAAGCTTCATTCTCTAAATTTTGCAATCACTTCCAACGATCATATGGAAAAGGGTGGCTTGTTTTGATTGATCCAAAAGGCGTGAAGGTGGTGGTGGCTATGAGCGGCGGCGTGGATAGCGCCTTCGCTGCGGCTTTATTGCATCGTCGAGGGTACGATGTGATAGGCATTACGATGCAGATTTGGCAGGAGCATGATGGGCAGGGAAAGAGCGGGGGATGCTGTTCGCTCGGTGCAGTGGAGGACGCAAGAAGAGCGGCGAACAAGATCGGAATTCCGCATTACACCCTCAATTTCCGCGACCATTTCGCCGACAAAGTGATATCCAGATTCGTTGATGAGTATCTTCACGGTCGCACCCCAAATCCATGCGTGGAATGTAATCGTAGCGTCAAGTTCGAAGAACTATTGTTTCAAGCGAAACAACTTGGAGCGGACTACCTGGCCACAGGACATTATGCGAGAATCAAAAGAAATGAAACAACAGGCCGTTATGAACTTCTGCGAGCGGTGAACGAAGACAAGGATCAGTCCTACGCGTTATACACCCTCTCCCAGGAGGCGTTGAGCCATACTTTGCTGCCCCTTGGTGAGATGGAAAGCAAGGAGGTAATCCGTCAACTCGCGAAGGATTGGGGATTGTCGGTGGCGACAAAACCGGATAGCCAGGAGATTTGTTTCGTGCCTCCGGAGGGTTACACTAAATATTTGGAGGAGATGGCTCCGGAATCCATGCGTCCCGGGGATATCGTGGATACACAGGGAAACATCCTTGGCAAACATAACGGTGTGGCCTATTACACCGTAGGCCAACGAAAACGACTGCCCCCCAGCAATAGTGGGGCGTTATTCGTGGTTTCTCTGGACGCTGAAAAAAACAGAGTGATTGTGGGGCACGAGGATGATTTGTTATCAAGACAATGCGTGGTGGATGAACTGAATTGGATATCCGTGGAAAAACCTGTGTATCCTTTTTCGGTTTCCGTTCGTATTCGATATAATGGTCAAGCATCCGCGGCGCGTCTATCGGAGTATCTCCACAAAGGCTCGACTCTTTGTGAATTCGAGACTCCCCAGCGTGCGGTTACTCCGGGACAATCGGCGGTATTTTATCATGGCGATATCGTTGTAGGTGGTGGTATAATAAGAAATGTTCACTTGCATGCATCCTCATAGCGTGTGAAGGGATATCAGTTCCAAACCAACCATTTACACTGTAATCGCATGGAGTGAGATAGCTCTTCTGAAGGGGTTTGTCAAATGCCTTTTTGATCTTGAAGAGCAACCGGCGATATGAATGTTGGATCGGCTTGATCTTCAAGGACGGAGATGAGCCCGGGCTTTGGCGCCGTAGGGTATGATTTTACGCATTGACTAGATGCACATCACACATCTGGAGGAATAGAATGGAAAACCAAGAAGATGGAAAAGGCGTATTGCTGAGTGTTTTGGCAGGAATTGGAATTGGCGTCATCGTGGGGGGAATAGCTGGCTTGCTATTCGCACCGAAAGCCGGAACGGAGATCAGAGAGACGGTCACAAAAACGCTTTCCGATTTAGCCGCAAAAGTCAGTGATCTGAGCCAACAGGCAACCGAGAGAGTCAAAACCGTAATGGACACCACTGCAAGCGACGCCGCAAAGGAAGCGCCATCCGAAGAGACCGCCTCCGAACAGGCGTAAGATACGGGTGCGCATAGGAGGTGCGAATCGCACCTCCTATGTCGCCTTTGAGGAGGATAACATTGAATGCTGACCCCCTGCCTAATACGGCGGACGGGAAGAAAATGGGCCTATCTCGTTATTCATGGAAAAAAGGGGTGTCCTCGACGGCGCTCATCATCGTCTTTGTTGTTTTCTTATGGTCGGTTCGCAGTGTTCTCCCCCCTTTTTTGATCGCATTTTTCCTCGCAGGGATGCTAAATCCCTTGGTGGTCAAGCTTGAATCTGGTAAGATCAGCCGATTGCGAGCGGTCGCCATTATCTACATTACATTCTTCATCACTATCTCCATAGCCGGAGTGATCCTCATTCCAATTACGGTGCACCAGATCACGGAACTGGGGCGGAATGTGGGAACCTACAGTTCAAATCTACGAGGCTACACCGACAGGTTAACGCGGACTGCGGATGAGTGGTACATGGATCACGAAAGCAACTTGAATGCATTGGGATTTCGGGAGAAGCCTTCCGAATACCTCAATAGTCACACAGGCGTGATCGCTCAATGGGTAAGCGGAGTTCTGAACACGATAAAGTCAACGATCCTGACGTTCTTAGGGCAGGTGCTATGGCTCATCATCATCCCATTGGCGCTATTCTATTTTCTGCTCGATTTCCCCGTGCTACGCGCAAAATTAATATCCTTGTGCCCTCCGCAATATCAAGGCAGTGTGGACTACATTAGCCGGGATATCGTCGAGATATTCAGTCATTATATTCGCAGTCTCGCCATTGTCTGTTTATGTTACGGTGGAGTTGCAACTCTTCTTTTTTTGGCGTTGGGTTTGCGTTATCCGGTGTTTCTGGGCTTGGCGGCGGGAGTATTGTATGCGGTTCCCTATGTTGGACCCGCCATAGCGTTTAGCGGCGCCGTCGCGCTGTCCCTCACGACCGGACAGAGCGTTCTACACGCGAGCTTGACCGGACTCTCATTTATCGTGATGCATGTGTCCTTCGATTACGGAGTGACGCCCAAAATGGTGGGCGGCTCCGTGGGATTGCATCCCTTGGTGAATATCTTCGCCTTGATGTGCGGAGCCACTCTGTTCGGGATATGGGGGATGCTTTTGGCAGTGCCCTGCGCCGCTACGATACAGATGCTGCTTTTTTACTTTTACCCCTCCATTAAGGAAAAACCCAAATTGGAATTTCACGATGACACCGCTCGTCAATCAGGAACGGATTTACCCGCCTAGCAACTCCCGGGCTTTTCTTTTGGCTTCCTCTTGCTGATCGCCCTGTCTGACCGTACGCTCGACATCCTCCATGGTTATCACGAGGGTGTTAGCGCCTTCAATGTCAATACCGTGTAAATCCAACACAAGAAACCCCTTCTCGGAATACTTTCCATCGACAGATTTTGTAAAAGACAATCTTTTTTCCGGGAAATTCATAATTCTTACCTGATCCTATCAAACACCTTGAATCACGCCAATCAGATGGAATCCTCATTCCATTTCCAAAATACTATACTGAAGCGACAGAGAGAGTCAATGTTACTTATAAAATGGAAGTATACTTTTTTTATCAGGTTGAATGCGCGTCGAAATCCAACCGGTTTTTAAGTGCAGAGATTACATCCACCGACCGAAAGACCACTTTTGTGAAAAGGAGCCGCATCATGAGTTTGAAGATGGGAATTATGAGTTTCGCACACTTGCATGCCTATTCTTACGCATCCGCCATCAATTGCATGGACATCACGGAATTCGTCGGAATTGCGGATGATAATTTGGATCGCGCAAAGGAGATGGCGCAAAGACATCACACACGCTATTTTGGAACTTACGAGGAACTCTTGAAAGAGGTGGATGCGGTAGTCATCACATCCGAGAATACGCGTCATAGGAAGTTGGCTGAACTTGCCGCTCGCAATGGCAAGCATATCCTGTGCGAAAAACCCTTGGCGACAACCCCCGAGGACGCCAAGGCGATGATTGATGTGTGTGTTGAGAATGGTGTTCAACTCATGACCTCTTTTCCGTGCCGATACAGCCCCGCCATGCGTCAAATCCGTAGGGAGTATCATCAGGGCAGAATAGGCAAGGCTCTTGCCATTAGAGGGACCAATCGCGGGCGATGTCCCTTCGGGTGGTTTACGAACATTCGGCTGAGCGGCGGCGGTTCCTTGATGGATCACACTGTTCACGTGACGGATCTAATGCGCTGGTTGCTGCAATCGGAAGTGAAGTCGGTTTACGCTCAGACATCCAATGGCATGTTTCATGACAGTTTCGAGGATTGCGCTCTTCTCACCATGGAGTTCGATAACGGGGTTTTTGCGACCTTGGACTCCAGTTGGTCACGCCCGAAATCCTTTCCCACCTGGGGGGATGTCACCTTAAGTGTTGTCGGAGAGAAGGGGATACTGAATATGGATATGTTCTCCCAAAATCTCATCCACTACAACGATGCGGATAATGGCGCCCATTGGCATTCCTGGGGCGTGAACTTTGACCTCGAAATGATAAAAGCGTTTGTGAATGCGATCATGCGAGGAGAGAATGTTCCTATCACGGGATTGGATGGCTTGAGAGCCGTGGAGGTGGTGGAGGCGGGATACGCCTCGGCTTCAATGGGCAAACCCATCGCACCACGGAAGCTATAGATGCGGGGAAAATGGCATTATTCACTCTTCAGGCTTTTCATCAAACATGATTTGGGCGATTTATCCCGTGTTGGGCGAATATTTCAATCATCTCATTCCCAAAAGGAGATCACAATGAGATATCTTGTGATTATCTGCTTATTCTTGGCGATAGGAAAAAGTTGCATGGCTTTGGAGCCGTATGCGATGAAGGGCAAGCTGGCAATTCACTCCGTCACTCTTGTATCCACTCATCTGGCGCTCTATTCACAATTGGAATGGAATATCGACCTTTCCGCGACCTATGACAATCCGTTCGATCCTCGACAGATGGATGTTTGGACGGATTTCTTCTCTCCTCACGGCAAAAGATATCGCGTTTATGGCTTCCTCTATCAAAAGTGGTCCCGTGAACTGGATAAAAATGGCACAGAGATATTGCACCCGGATGGAAATACGGTTTGGCGTGTTCGTTTCACCCCTAACGAAAAGGGGGAATGGAAATGTCGTTTTTACGCCAAGGATTCCTCAGGTGAGGTGAGCCACCCCTTGCAATCGTTTAGAGTGACGAATTCGAACATTCCCGGATTCGTGCGATTAAGCAAGGTTAATCCGCACTATTTCTCTTTTGACAACGGCAAACCCTACTTCGCCATCGGAGAGGATATGTGCTGGGGGAATAACGGTGGATCGTTCTCGTATGATACCTGGATTCCGGATTTGGCGAAGGCGGGCGGGAACTGGATCCGTATCTGGATGTGGCAATGGAATTGCGGATTGGAATGGAGTGCATCCAAAAATCCCGATATGCATAACGGGGTCTATTACGGATTGGGTGAGTATAACCTTGGAAACGCCTGGAAACTGGATAAAATCCTGCGCATTGCGTCCGAAAATCACGTCTATGTCATGCTTTGTCTTGGCACCTATAGCGAATTCACGACAGGCGGATTCTTCAATGAGGGGATGTGGAATACAAATCCTTATAACGCTGCAAACGGAGGGCCCTGCGCCACCCCTGAGGATTTCTGGTCAAACACCGACGCCCAGCGTCTTTACCAGCAGCGACTCCGCTACATCATGGCGCGTTACGCCTCATACCCCTGCATCATGGGGTTTGAGTTTTGGAACGAGGTGCCGCCGCATCCGAAGTGGCTGAATATCATGTCGGAATGCGTGAAGGGGATCGGTCCATACAAGGCTCAGGGGGCTTTGGATCCGTACCACCATTTATTGACCACCACATATGGCAACTCCGAAGTCTGGCGATTGACGGGGATTGACTTTACACAGACACATAACTATGGAGAAGGAAACGTACCCGACCATGCGCCAATTGTTCATTCCGACGCATTGAGCTTCCTCGAATACGACAAACCGCATATCATGGCGGAATTCGGGATCGACTGGCGTTCCGGGGATCAAAAATACGATCCTCAAGGCAAGGGGATAAATCTGCACAACGCCATTTGGTCCGCCGCACTATCCGGAGACGCAGGAAGCGCCATGATTTGGTATTGGGACGGTTACATCGCGCCCAAGAACCTTTATCACGTTTATACGCCATTGAAAAAGTTCACCGACACCATTCCTTGGAACCAGGGGGAATGGGCTCCGGCGAAAATAGTCGATATTCGCTCCACGGGCGGCAAGGAGACATTCACCAATATGAGGATATCCGGCGGAACGGGTTGGGCGAAGGCGATGACATCTGACTTCGATATCACGCCTTATGGTGTGAAAGACGGGGTCACATTGCCTTCTTATCTGTTCAGCCCGGGAAAGCCGGATGTACGTCAGACGCCATCTTTTCATGTGGATTATCCTCATCCCGGACAGTTTTTAATCCATATCAACTCCGTCTCCACCTTCGTGAAAATTCAATTTTCGCTTGACGGCAATCCGGTGAAGGTGATCGACTTGAATGCGCAACCTGTATCGAATTCGTCCGCGAAGCCGGATTACATCAGCACATCGCAGAACAAACAATATCATAACTGGGTGGCGGTTTTTGATAAAAGTTACGGGATCAACGTGCCGGCGGGAAAACATGTCATCACTCTGAATTGCCTGGATGGGGATTGGGCGCAGGTCGATTATTACGAGTTCACCGGGTATCGAAGCAGTCGTTATCCGGATGTGCATGTATACGGGATGAGCAATGGACAACAGGCGGCAGTTTGGGTGCAGAACTCGAACTACGACTGGATGAATGTGGCGGAAAACAAACCTATTGCGCCTATCAGAGACTTGCAGTTCACCATATCCGGGTTGTCAAATGGAGTTTATGCCGTGCAACAGTGGAACACCCAGACGGGAGAAATCACCAAACAGGTGCGGATAAGATGCGACAAGAGGCGACTTGTCATTCGTTTGCCTTTTTTGGAATGGGATTCGGCGTATCGCATTGAAAAGAGATAGTTTTTCGCGTCGTTTTAAACAGCGATGAAAACCACAAGTGAAAGAGCGTGAGTAAGGCATGGGGGAAGAATACGAACCGGGAATCACTCAAGGAATTCCGGAACTATTACGATGGTATGATCTGCATCATAGATCCCTTCCATGGCGCGAGATGCAGGATGATCCCTATGCGGTATGGATCTCCGAGATCATGCTTCAGCAAACCCAAGTGAGGACCGTGATTCCCTACTTTATCCAATGGATGAAGCGCTTTCCCTCAATCGCATCTTTGGCAAGCGCCAGGATGGAGGATGTCCTGGCGTCGTGGTCCGGATTGGGGTATTACGCGAGAGCGCGAAACGCGCACCGCGCTGCGCAAATAATCCTATCTCAATATGGCGGTGAATTCCCCGCTGATCGCGATGAAATAATACGGCTTCCAGGGATCGGCGAATATACAAGAGGGGCGATTTTATCCATTGCTTTTAATCTTCCCGAACCCTTGGTGGATGCGAATGTGCATAGGGTTATCTCCCGACTCGAGCGTTTGCCCGACTCCATTGCGACTTCTTCGAGCGGAAAAGCCATATGGGAATCCGCGAAGCGATGGATGGATGCGGGGCGATGCTTCCCGGAGTTCTCCCCTCGAAAATGGAATCAAGCATTGATGGAATTAGGGGCTTTGATCTGCACGCCATCCGACCCCGACTGCTCGCATTGCCCCTTATCTCTCGCTTGCGAGGCGTTCGCGGATGGTAATCCGACCCAATGGCCTATCTCAAGGGAGAGGGTGAAAATCGTCCGTACAAAACATTGCAGCCTCGTTTTGAAAAAAAACGACAGGTTCCTGCTGTTGCAAAGACCCCCAGCTGGTTTGTGGGGAGGGCTATGGGAATTCCCTCGCGCGGAGTGCGAGGAGGGGGAGTCCCCGATGGACTGTGCAACCCGACTGGCGCGGGATTGGTTCGGTATCGATCCGCTTCAAAGCGAGGAGTTTGTGAAAGTTGTGCATTATGTGATCCATTTTCGCATCACGTTGCACGCTTTTTTGGTTCCCGTCTCGCAGGAATCTTTCGTGAACCGTCATGGAACTCCTTCGGAATGGCTATTGCCGGCGGAAATATGCCGCAAACCGCTATCCTCGCCTCAAAAAAAGTTGGTTGCGTCGTTATTCCCGGAGGAGGACGCAATAAACCGTCTCTCATTGGCGGAATAGTTGCGAAAGAGTCGTCTTTTTCCGGGAAGATTACGGAAGCTGATGTATTTCAAGGGTTTTGTATCGTAATATAAAACTATAGTGCTTGCATGCAAAGGATGAGGAAAAGTGAAAATACACGAACATCAGGCGAAAGAGATCTTAAGTAGGTTTGGAGCTCCGGTTCCCAAAAATGCGGGAGTGGCGTTAACCCCCGCCGAGGCTAGGGAAGGGGCGATCAAACTCGGAGGCTCCTGTGTCCTAAAGGCGCAGGTGCACGTCGGTGGAAGAGGCAAGGCGGGTGGGATCAAGGTTGCCAAGTCTCCGGAGGAGGCGGAGCAACTGGCTGAAAAGATGCTTGGAATGAGATTAATCACTCACCAGGCTCCGCAGGGGGAGATTGTGAACAAGCTTCTTATGGAGGAGCCGTTGCAAATCGCCAATGAGTTTTATCTTGGAATTGTCCCGGATCGCGCCGCCCAGCGAAACACTTTGATCGTAAGCGCCATGGGGGGGGTGGATATTGAATCCGTTGCGGAAGAGCGCCCGGAGGCGATCGCCAGAATGCCTATCGATCCTCTTCTTGGACTAAGGGATTATCAGGCGCGCGAGGTCTGTTTTGATGCCAAGCTCCCGGTGGAATTAATTCCAAGGATCGCCGTTATTCTTAAGCAATTATACCAAGCATATCTGGAATGTGATTGCTCGATGGCGGAGATCAACCCTCTCGCCGTGACTTCCGATGGGAGAATCATTGCCGCGGATGCGAAGATACTTTTGGACGATAACGCTCTTTTCCGCCATCCCGAGTTCCTTTCCATGCAGGAGGAGAACGAGGAGGATCCACTCGAAGCGGAGGCGCACCGCAGAGGAATTCAGTACGTTCATCTTGGCGGAGATATCGGCATTATCGGCAACGGCGCTGGATTGGTGATGGCGACGCTGGATGAGGTGGCGCGTGCAGGCGGCAAACCTGCGAATTTCCTTGATATCGGGGGGGGAGCCAAGGCGGAGTTGGTTCGTAACTCGCTGGAGTTGATACTCTCGGATCCGAATGTGAAGGGGGTGCTGTTTAATATTTTCGGCGGTATCACTAGGGGCGACGAAGTTGCGAAAGGGATATTGGAGGCGACGGAGAAAATGGATATTCGCGTCCCGATGGTGTTGCGTTTGGCGGGCACCCGCGCCGAGGAGGGGATGAATTTACTCAAGGGCTCGAAACTTAACACCTGCTCCACGATGCAGGAAGCCGCAGCCAAGGTGGTGGCTCTCGCTCATTCGGCATCCTGAAGGCTTGATCAAAAACCTGAACGAAAAAAGGAGGACGGGTGAAACCGCCCTCCTTTTCATAGGAATGAGTGATTGATCTATTGCTTCATCATCTTTGAAAAGCTTTCCAGCCTTCTCATGGTGCCGACAGCCGAACGACGACGTTCCAGCGCGTGAGCCAATTTCATGATTAAAAGTTCGTAAGTATCCACGCCGGGACTGTTTTTCTCCAGATAATCGAACGCTCCCCTGCGCATCGATTCCACAGCGTTTGATACGTTTCCGTATGCCGTGAGAACGATCACCTCCGTAAAAAGGTCATGCGCGATCGCTTCCTGAAGTACAACCAAGCCGCTGTCCGGCTCCTCCATGGACATGTCGGTGATGACGATGTCGAATGTGGGGTTCTGATCCCGAATCACTGCGGTGGCTTCCGCCGCGCTGGACGCAGTGCTGACCTCGTATCCTTCACGCTCCAATCTTCTTTTAAGAGCGGCGCGCACCTCGTCTTCATCATCCACAACCAAAACACGAGCCATAAGATCCTCCTTTATCATAATTTTGAGTTATTGATAGGAAGAAAAACGACGAAGTGAGCTCCCTCGCCTTTCCTGCCGATTTCGATAATTTGCCCTTGATGGGCGTCAATAATCCCTTTTACAATGGACAAACCCAAACCCATTCCCTTCACTCTGGATGTGTAAAAGGGTTGGAAAATACGTTTCTTGATTTCATCGGGTACGCCAGGGCCCGTGTCTATGAACTCCACCTTTATAAAATCCCTCGACCATGCGAGTCGGAACTCGGCGCGATCCTCCGGAGACATCAACGACGTCTTAATAATCAGTTCCCCGCCCTCGGGTTGAAAGCTGATCGAATTCTCAATCAGTTCGGAAAAGGCGCGTTTCAATTTCACCGAATCGCATCGTATGGGAGGAAGAGATTCATCCAGATCTAGTTTGAGCGCCACAGGCGAACGTTTCGGAAAGCTTTCGGATACAACCTCCTTGATCAGCGCGTTGAAATCCGCTTCCGCAAGCGTGAGTTGGGTCGCCACAACGAAATCACGGAACTCGCGCAGAAGCTCATCCAACTTATCCACGCCGCGTGTCATGCTCTGCGCGACCTCGGTCATGGACTCCTTGATGGGGGAATCCGGTAACTGCTCTATAAGATGCTTTAGCTCATTGAGATCGCCTTTCAAAGCGAAGGAGCGATTTCCTATCATATGCGCGGATTTCGCCGAGAGTTCCCCCCAAGCCGCCATTCTCTCGGATCGTATCAATTTACGGAAATTCCTCGCATTTTCCACAGCCGCGCCGAGCTGACTGGCGATTGTAGTGAGCACCCTTTCATCCGTTTGCGTGAAACGATTGGAAAACCAAGGGGAAAAGCTTTTACGGCGCAAAACCCTCAAAACGCCAATTATCCTGTCTCTGCTAATAATGGGTACCGCAAGAAACGCCCCAATCTCGTTGGATGGAAACTCGGTAAATCTTCCCTTCCATCTTGGATCGGAAGGAGGGTCCTCCAAGCGTATCGGGGTTCCGTGCATCGCAACCCATCCCGTTAAACCCTCTCCTAACTCATACGCGGCTTCACCCGCATTGCCCGCCAGCACTCCGCGAGAGGCTTGTAAAACCAGCTGATTGGTGTTTTCATCAATAAGGAAAACGGAACAGTCCTCGAACTGCAGCGCCTCCGTGGTGATATCCACAACTTTGTGCATCAATTCCGAGAGTTCCACAGTGCTCGTCAGGTTTTTTCCGATCTCGATGAGAGCTGTTTCACGGGCTATGAACCCCTCCATGGTGAGATACACGGAAGCCGCCACGCCCAAAGCCACCAAATGGGCGCAATCATCGGCGTCAAAAGCGTTTTCCTCCGTGCTCTCTATGTTAATGACGCCTCGTATGCGTCCAAAGGGTCCCATGATAGGAACGGCGACCTCGCTGCGAGTGTCCTCGAAATATCGGACGTGAAAAGGATCATTTTCCACGTTTCCCGTGAAGTACGGTTCACCAGTCACCGCCACATGACCTGTGATACCCCTTGTGTTTTCCTGTGCCAGGTGAACCCGGAGGCGCTTGGCGTCTTCCGTCCAACCCTCCCCGGCGGTGCAGCGAACGCTTAATTCCCCGGTCTCATGATGCATGATCGCAAGGAAACCGCGCGTGCCGCCGAGTACATGCATTCCGGCATCCAAGGTCTTTTGCAAAATATCCTGATCTCCGCCTTGAAAAGTGGCTTCCAAAAACAATGCGTTTAAATCTCGCAGAAAAATTTCCGACCGTTCCGGGTTTCTCATGAATAACATATTCCTCCGTCACAATAAGGATTATAGCCCTTTTGGATCGGATATGACAAGAATTCCTTTCAACGTGAATTCATAAACATGCGCAAAGAGTCTGTTTATGCATTAACCCTAATGGTGTTTGTTCCATTTCCCGAGGGGGCGCGTCTTAGGGTGAATACAGGGGCTTCGGGATTACATAGAAATCGCGCCTTTACGTTTCCCGTTCCGAGCCCTTTGGAAACGTAGAGTAGTTTCACTCCGGTTTTCCTTTTGATACGTTTTTCTATCTCATCGGAATGAAACCATCCGGTTACGAAACCTTTTGTTTTGGATGTGTTGCATATGAGCGCACCGATAAAGGGCAATCGAATTTGTCCGCCGTGAGTATGTCCGCTTAATGTTAAATCCGCTCTTCGCTCCCCAACACCGACTATTCCATCGGGGGAGTGGCTGAGTAGGAGGGTCCATTTGTTCGGATCGGTGTTTGCATATGCAATGTTCGCATTATCGTTCTCCGTGTGGGGATCATCCAGCCCCACGACCTGAAGCACCCCTGATTTCCACTTGAAAGTCAAGGATTGGTTGATGAGCACCCAATCATTATATCGTTTCAATCCCTCGAAAATCTCCTCATCCCGCAACCACGGCTTATGCTCCGCATTTCCTAATATAAGGATGAAAGGGTGAAGCGAATCCTTCATCTCCTCCAGCCATCGTAAAAACACCCCTACGCCCTCCTGCATGTAGATCATGTCGCCTGTGAAAACATAGAGATCCGCATTCACCTTTTTAAGCGCTTTGGATATCTCAACCTCATTGTACCAATTCCGGGAGCTATGAAGATCGGAAATCTGACAAATCCTCAAGCCATCCAATGTTTCAGGCAAGTTTTCATCCACCACCTCGTATTCCGGAGTGACGATATGCAAAGGCTCAATGCGTGTCATATAATGTTGCAAGCGGAACAGAAGGTAGAGAAAACAGCAGATGATGATGGCAAGAAGAGAAATCATTTTTCCGATATGGAGGATTGCTTGTTCGCCACGCAAAAAAGTGTCACTCCGAACGGGAAGGATTTGCGTTGGATCCACGCGTTTTCCATGTTCAGCAGGGATGTCAGGGAACGATTGATCATTGAAGGCACTGGCACAAGGGATGCTGCGGGCTTGTTACCGAAGAACCTGCTGATTTTGCGATACGCCCAAACGACCGGGCAAAGAATGGTCATCGCATAGGATACCTTGTGTAAGGTAAATCCCGCCTCGCGCATCTTCCTCTGCAGTTCCCCCGTGTGGTATCGGCGATGATGCATGAGAGCCACATCGTGTCCGCTCCATAACGACGCATAGGCGGGTACTGTGGCGAAAAGCTTGCCTCCAGGTTTCAACACACGCATGTACTCGTGAAGCGCCGCGCAATCGTTCGGAAGATGTTCGAGAATATCCAAGGAGATTATCACATCAAAGGATTCGGATTTGAAGGGTAAGTTCATCGCATCGGCATTGCATAAGCGTTGCAAACCTCGTTTCTTACTGAAGGTGAGAGCCAAGAGACTGAAATCCGCTGAAACGACCAATCCTTTGGTGTTTAGCTTTTGCGACATCGCACCCGTGCCGCATCCGATATCCAAAATTGTCAGGTCGTTTTTTCCAGGATACTCCTTTTCCAAAAAGGTTTCTATCAGATTGTGGCGGCCCACAAACCACCAATAGGAATCCTCCAAACGGTACATCCGCTCATATTCTTCATTATTCATGCGTCATTTCTGCATTCTATGATATCGTGTTTAAATGTCGCTCTGCGTATCCGTAGGTAAGAGAATCACCATCACTTGTAGTTGATGGATGGAAACGATGATCTGGATACTTGCGTCATGTCGAAATCTATGGTGTTGTGGTGTGTTTGACGCTTGCCTGCTTAATGTCGTAATTGGTGAGACGGATGCGAAATAGGGTCTTAAGCATGCGAATCGCGTCGCGAACAAAACGAACTTTGCTTCCCGCCTGATGCGCCCAGCGAACCGGTACCTCCTGAATGGAGTAACCGAGCAGACGCGCTATATATAAAGCTTCAACGTCGAATGAAAAATTATCAATCTGACATCTGCTGAAGATGTTTCTTGCAGCTGCACGATGAAACAACTTGAAACCGCATTGGGTGTCGTGAATGCCGGGAACGGCGATGATTTGAACGCAACGGTTGAAGAGCTTTCCACCCATTTCCCGAATGAAGGATTGACGTCGTTCGAGTTTGGCTCCTGGAATGTCTCTCGACCCGATTGCGATATCGCACCCACCATCCAGAGCTTGCATGAGTTTTTCGAACTCTTCAATGGGAGTTGCCAAATCCGCGTCCGTGAAGAGAATGAAATCTCCGGATGCCTGCATCATACCATAACGCACCGCATATCCCTTTCCTTTGTTCCCGTCGTAATGCAAAAGCTGAATTTTCCGGTTTGTTTGCGTGAATTTGGTCACAATTTCACGCGTTTTATCGGAACTCCCATCATCCACCACTAATATTTCATAAGGGTCGCTTTTCGAATTAAAGTAGTCCGACATTCTTTGCAATGTGGATACAATTCGACGCTCCTCGTTATAGGCGGGCACGACAATGCTTAGCCGAGGCTGCAGGATCGAGGACTCCCCGCTCAATTGATCGGACACTTAAATCTCCTTTGGATTCGGAATATGAGAAGAGACTGTCAACCATTCCCGCCTCATCAATCACGAACTCGCGAAATACATTTCATTATATCGGAATTGCGTTCTTGCGTCAAGGAATGAGGGATCGCATCCGTCATGAATGCCGTCATAATTCCTCGGTTAACGGATGCGCACTCTCGAAATGAGAAGAGACTATTTTCCGTATAATGGGTATGCACCAGTTTAGCCATAAAAAGGAAGATCGCAATGGAGAATACGGAAGGCGGCGAAAAGAAAAATCCCTCTTTGGAAGGAATATCATTGTCCGACTGGGGGTTTTTATTTGTTCGATTGGCATTGGGAATCGTGTTTTTCGCGCATGGCGCTCAAAAGGTGCTCGGTTGGTATGGAGGGCATGGAATAGAGGCGACGCTGACAATGTTCGGTCATATGGGCATCCCAGCTCCCCTGGCTATTATCGCCATGTTTACGGAGTTTTTGGGCGGTTTGGGTTTGATATTTGGCGTTCTCACAAGACTGTCGGCGCTCGGTATATTCATCGACATGGTGGTGGCGGTTTTAATGGTGCACCTGAAAAACGGATTTTTCATGAACTGGGCTTCGGTTCCAGGCAGGGGCGAGGGATATGAGTACCATATCCTCGTGATGGGCATATGCCTTTTGCTTCTCCTAACAGGCCCCGGACGTTTTGCCATATTGAGGAAGACATGATGATACGGGTCGAGGAGGGCTTGAACGCTCCGCATCCGGCATTGGGCGAGTATAAAACAACCGGCGGGGGGCGCATTCGCACAACCGACCTTCGGTCGGAGTCAAGTATCCATATATGGCAGAGCAAATAAAAGTGGATTTTGGGACAAACTAAAATGTATGGAGATGACTGAAAAGGATCGAATATCCCCCGCGTCCGGCAGGACGCTTGTCCGTAGGACCCCCTGCCGGTTATTTTATATGACCGGTGAAAAAGTGATATAAACCCCTCCGGCATATCCTATCCATCCAGTCCAACCATGCAATGTAATTTAAATGACGCAACTAGCCGGTATGCAGGCTGGCTGATTTCGCAGCGAAAAGGCGGAGTTGGCATCTTCTACGGCCTCGAACAGCGGAAAAAGGAACGTATCGTCTCATGGATTTGCGCTAACATGATCCCCCTCCTCGCAATTAGTGTCGTTGTTTGGAGGCTGGAGGATCCTTTCATGCGAACATATCCATCAATACACCCCCACCGCCCCTACAAACGGTTCCACATAGGGATGAACGGAAGTTATCTCCAATGATTTGACCGTTAACGTCGGATACGGATTTGCCCCTTGCCACAAAGTCCAATGCAGGCTTTGCCCTCCGAACTCGCCCGCAGGAATGATATCCGCTCCCAATAGGGGATTCGGATCGGTGACGGCGTTGATGCCAAAGCCATACTTGATCTTCACGGTTGCAACGGAACCGTTGAGGTAATGATACGTGATTTCAAGGATGGGGGAGTTGGCGGCGGCTTTGTAACGGCATCCTCCCGCCAATAGAACACCTCTCACAGGTTCGTTCACGGGGATCATAGCCGATTTCGAAGAGCTTGCGTTCGACAGGGCGCCGTAAAAATCAAGCCTGCCATTTAATAGTCCGAGATCAAAACCATCAAGATATCGCTTCATGGGTGCGCCGATGCCCGGATCGGGAGTCGCACTTGGGAGATGCAATAGCTTGCCGCGGATGATACGGGAAGGGTTATGCGACCCATACCAGAGACGCCGGAATAGATTGGAGGGAACGTACGGCAAGGAGTTAGGCATATCCTTTCGTCCGCTCCAGGCATAATCTGCGGAAAGGATATAGGCGATGTACTGGATTGGGGCGTTGAGGAGAGTCTGCTCGCTGATGTTCCAGCCTGACCAATTCGTTTGCAAAGTTCCAAGGCATTTGTCCTGGATGGCGGCTAGAGTGAAGTTTCGTATATTCATTGGATCATACCATGTGGATGCCACAACCGGCACATGAACCGCTTTGAAGAGAGATAGCGAAGTGAGGAAATCCAAAATGGGGTTTCCTCCGTAATGCCAATCCGCCACAATATCGCCTGGCAGCAAGGATGATCTGCTGGATTGTGCATCCTGCGCATTCACCGCGTTTGCGGAGCCGTCCATCACCTCGTCTCTGCTGAGCATCATGTCGCCCCAAAGCATTGTGCGGATTCCCTTTTTGGCAAGCCAGGAACTGATGGCGCGCACGTCGTCGTTGAAGATGCGGGTTGTTCCGAGTTGGATATCCGCAGGCCGAACCGGATATTTGCCGTTTATATTTATCTCATCGTGTCCGATGTGGAAAATACGGGGATGAAAGATATCTATCGCCTCGTCATAGATTTTATGCACAAAGTCATAAATCCCTGGCGCGGTGGGGGAGTATTCATGCGGTTCACCGTTTGTCTCCTCCGCCCATTGTCTGTTCTGGCCGTTCATAAACATCCATTCCGCATGTCCGAGGGTTTCAATCAGCGGAATCGGCTCCATGAAATGCAGACGGCTATATTCCACCTCTTTTCTTAAATCCGACTTGGACATGCAGAAATTGGTCCATATCTTCGGATCGGTCTTCCACTTCACGAATTCGCACTCTATCACAAGGTTGTTCATCTTCATATGGCTGAGCACACGGTTGATCAGTTTCTTTTCAAAAGGTAGTGCGTTCACGCCAACGAAAAGATGCGCCCCACGGAAAGCGAGAGATGGCCAGTCGATGATTTTGCACGCCGCAAATGCGGAGGAATTTCGATAAGGAATCACAAGTTCCGTTAAGGTTTGGACCCCGTTGAACAGTCCATCGATATCATGTCCCGTCACCGTCGCGCCATGGGTGTTGACCGTTAAATCGTATCCCTGAGGATTTTCCCGTCCCGCCTTAGGGTTGATATCGAGACGAATGTTAGCGTTTCTTTTTTCCAATACCTGACGCAACTTCACCCCTGCAAGTCGTTCCAGCCATTCGGCAAGGTTGTGACGAATAAGCTGCATTTTCGGGGATTTCGCTTGCATCCAACAGGTTACCTCTTTGGTGGAGGGGAAGAGGAAGGGCTTGCCGCCCCATATCGTTTGCTTTGGCAGTGGAACCAGGACGGGCCGATTGCCCGGATGATATAGTTCCACCGTTTGATTCGACATGGAAAGCGTCGGCGATGGAGCCACGGGTGGAGCGGCGGTTCCTGGTGAGAATGCCAAAGTGGCGTCGCATGTGATCGTCTGATTGGATTTTAACGGGATTCCCAGCAATCCAAGCCAATAATCCGGATCGCTTTGAGCCCAGCCTCGTTCCGTGTTTCTTCCATCCAACAAAGTGGAACTGTTTCCTATGTCCTGCAAAGTGACGGAGATATTGCACACCTTGCCAGTCATGTTGAGTTGCGTATAGTTTGCAGCGAGGCTCACCGCGTTGTTTCCGGAGGATTGGGTCACAATGGGAATATCCTTTTGGATAAACCCACCGGTTCCCGAGAGCTGTGAGCCCACGAATGGCGGCGCCCAAATTTGTCCGAGATTGAATTCGATGGAGGCGGGGTTGGGATTTTGCCAATCCGCAGTCAAGCGTATTTGTATGGTTTGGTTTTGGATGTCAAGCGTTTCAACCCCTTTGAACCCATTTTCCGCGGATTGGTACGTTACGGTGATTTGATTTCCGTTTTTTTGCACGGTGACAGGCCCGGTGAAGTTGCTAAAATAGACCTGCGTCCAGCCAGGAGAGTAGACCTGAATAGTGGAGGCGAGAATGATCGGAATACCGTTGTATTGCGCGGATAATCCGTTACGGGCATCAAAGGTTACCGATAAAGAACCGTCCGTAACTGACGCGGACTGAGCGAATGCCTGCACGCAAAAAAAGCCAAGCGCAATAATAAACGCCAACGTTTTCAACCGTTTCATAATTTCAGTCTCCTAAACCAGGAACCGAATGTTACCGATTTCATCTACTATCGACGGGATACCCTATCGCCGCATACCACGGCTGAAGCCGATCCGGTAAAACCGCATGCGCACCCAACTCGCTGCAAGGCTTGCGTTAGCGCCTTTGAGCGCCCATGGAGTTCACGAGCCAGGTGTGTTTTCCTCGCCCTCGACCACCCTGACGAAAAGATCCTCCAAACTCTCCTTCCGGGGAATTAACGCCTTTAGTCTCACGCCGTTTTCCACAAGCGCCCGAGCGATTTCCGGGGTTTGAGTTGGCGAATTGAAATAGGCGGTGAACTTGCGCGGCGGCATCTCCTCCATCCTGAGCTTGAAGGTGAGCATTCGAAGTTCGGCGAGAGCTTTTTCGTTCATATCTTCCACTTCGATCTCCACAGCGTTTCCGGCAGCCAAAAGATCCTCCATAGCGCCCGCTTCTATCACTCTGCCCGCTTTAAGGATTGCGACCTCATCGCAGGTCTTCTCTATTTCCGAGAGCAAATGGGAGTTAAGAAAGATGGTGCATCCCTGCCGCTTGAGATAGAGAATTACGTCCCGGACCTCTCTGCGTCCAATGGGGTCCAATGCTGACGTGGGCTCATCAAGAATAATCAGATCCGGCTGATGCAATAAAGCCTGCGCAAGACCGAGGCGTTGCTGCATGCCCCTTGAGTAGGAGCCAATGCGATCCGATCCACGATCGCCAAGCCCCGTGAAATCAAGAGCCTCTTTCACTCGCTTGCGAAGCGATTCCCCGCCCATGCCGGAAAGTTTGCCCAAGGCGTAGAGAAACTCAATGCCGGTGAGGAAGGGATGAAATCCGATTTTTTCCGGAAGAAAGCCCACCTTTTTCAGTGCGATTTTATCTCCAGCGGGATGGTCCAGTACGGTTGCGGTTCCCCCGCTTGGATGGATGATACCGAGCAGCATATTGATTGTGGTGGTTTTGCCTGCGCCATTGGGACCCAGAAATCCGAAAACGGATCCCGCTCTTACTTGCAAATCAAGCTGATCCACCGCCGAAAATCCATGATACTTTTTCGTCAATTTATTGGTTTCTATCGCGTAATCGGACATACTCTTATCTGAACACATTTCTTAAAGGATATGTGGATATTACCCTTTACCACGGGAGTGCGTAAAGCGAAACAGGCAAGGAGTAATTGGGGATGCAAAAATATCAAATAATCGATTCCGAATACCTTTATCGCGGTCGAGTGGTGACTCTTAGGATAGATACGTTGAAAGACGAAGACGGGAAGGAGAGCAAGCGAGAGGTGGTTGAGCATCACGGGGCGGTCGCCATTGTCCCATATCTCGACCAAGATACGATTCTCCTTATTCGCCAATACCGGCAAGCTGTGGGGGAATATCTTTTGGAGATACCTGCGGGCACCTTGGAGGAGGGCGAAAATCCGCAGGATTGCGCTTACAGGGAACTCGAGGAGGAGATCGGTTATCGCGCTGCGGCAATGCGTCATATGTTCACACAATATCTCGCCCCCGGATACTCCAGCGAAGCCCTGCACGTGTTTCTGGCGAAAGATTTGACCCGCACCCAGACTCATTTCGACGAGGACGAGGATATCGAACTGATACCGGTCCGACCGGATGAAGTGGAACCGATGATCCTTGACGGGCGCATCTGCGACGCCAAGAGCATCGCCGCGCTTTTGGTTGCGATCCATCTCTTGTAGGGGCGGGCGACCATCGAAAACAACACGAATATATGAAACGCAGCGGATTGGAATATAACCGTCCTGAGGGCTTTTGTAGGGGCGACCCTTGTGGTCGCCCGCAAGGCGCCGAAAACGCACCGTCCGTCATACATTCGTGCCATGTTGGAATAACCAATTCGTTCTCATTTTTCACGGGGAAATGCGTGTTATGGCATTTATACAATGGATTATCGCTTCCGCAGATTCGCTATCATCCTCTCAATCAGTTGATCCGCCGTTACGACCCGTGTGTTGGCTGGCAGCATGGAGATGGTTTGCCGCACCGCCTCCAAAGGGCCGCCGATGCTTCCGTAGGACCAAGCGTGCACCGTCACCAACGCATAGCTGTTTTCATCCTTCAAGGGCGATGCGGGCATCTGACTCACCCCCTGGGCCACCTGCTGAGGAGACATCAATCCCTCCCACAGCGCGAATTTGAATGATATGCAGGGCTTGCCATCATACCAAAACATCCTTCCCTGATGACGGTTGTACGGGGCGTAATCCTTGTATAGCACAGCGCGCACGTTCGGCAATCGGAGCAGAGGAATGCTCTCCCGAAGATTCCCTTCATTGGCATTGATAATCCCCACATAAGGCAGGTCGGCTTTTGTCAGGATTGGCGCCGCCTGGTCCGCCACCGAGACGGGATCGGTTTGATAATGGATATAGGTGTATCCTGGGACGCCCGCGCCCGTGACGAAACCCTCGTTTTCCTTCGCCGTGTCATACAGATATTCGAGGACACGCGGCGCGGTGAGGGTCAGCATCGGCGACACCTCCCAGGTCATGGGGAATTGCCCTCGCAAGGGACTTCCCCAGTAACTGGGATTGCCCACGAAGCTGCCGCAAAGCCATTGAATGTTGTCGCCATCCGTCATCACAAACGCCACATACCGCACCCCATCCTCCTTTTTGGGGAGAGGGCGTCGAGGACGGTGCAATGGATTCCTTGAAGGGATATGCTGGAGTGCGGAGAGGTTCACATTCCAATCCGATGCCACGCCCGTCGCGTTTTCGGAGGAGAGATCCTCGATCCATCCGTATTCATTCGGCCCCCAACCGTAAAAGATGGCGTCGGGACTGAGTTCTCGCGCAACCTCCCTCCGGAAAGCGTGATCCGTGGTGTAATAGGTGAAAGCGTTGTGCGCCACGGCGTAATCCCGCACGAACGCGGAACCGTTGCCGGCAACCGTTTGCTCCAAGGCGATACCCTTTGCGAAGCGTTGTCGATAACGCTCAAAGGTTTGTTTTTCATCCATTCGCCGCGCATCGAGAAGAATTTTGAGTCCGTTCTTCTCTGCAAGAGGCTGAAGCGATTCATCCAACGCCACGGCGTTCATTGGTCCGCAGAGCGAGGTGGCGACATTCATGCTCGGGGAATTGACCTGGCATAAAATAGCTCCCTTGGTTTCCGTATGGAAAACCTTGAGCAACTCCCATACGGATTTCACCTCGTGAAATCTCACCCCTTGTCGCTCCAGTTGGTTCTGGATGATCCCATACATACTGCCAGCCCGCATCCACACACGGGGTTGGGTTCGATTTACCAATCCTTGCAAGGTAATGGCGAATGCGTTATCGGGCAGAGGAAGGATGTCGTGCGGAACCAACCAAATATCTTTTGGGGGCGAGAAGTGAGTGCGGTCAGGTTTCGTTTGCGCAATCATAGGCAAACCTGATTCCGCAAGCGCCGCGCCTGCCGCAGTGAGACCAGCTTTTAGAATGAACTCTCGTCGAGTGGGTTTGTTGGATGTGGGGATTCCTTTGTCGCACATTATTTCTCTCTTGACGTTGATTTTGATATTGATTCGCACATCATCCCAATTATCTTACCACCTGCATGCTTTGAATCGACTTCTGAAAAACGAGGGATGCATACGGGCATATGGTAAAGATCCGCTTTCATTTCACTCGTGTCCGGATATCGATTATGTGCCAAAATGGTGATGATGACCGGTTCACTACGATTTGGAAAGGAATATCATATGTCTGCACAGTCCAACTCAACGCATCGAATGACAAAAATCACTGTCACCTCGGATGGAGATTCGTCGAGTCCCATATCCTCCCGCATCACGGGCAAGTTCTGCGAGCATCTTCGCGACAATATCCTGAATGGAATGAGCGCCCAGATTTTGAGAAATCCGACTTTCGCTGATTACCCCATCGCCACGGGATGGATGACTCCGGATGGAGTGATCGCTCGCCATAACTCCCCGGAAACCATCGAGAGGGAGTATCGCCGCATGCTCGCGGATCATGGATGGGAGGGGAAGGAAGCGGATAAGGCGGTCCAAAGCTATTTCAACGGTATGGCTATGTGGTGGATTCCCTCATCATCCAACAAGACGGTCTCTTACACCCCCGACACCTCCTATCAGGTGCCGGGAAACAGGGCGCAAAGAATAGCATCCGACAACGATGATTTCGGGGTATCGCAGTGGACCTATCTTCCCCTGCACCGTGTGCGCGGCTATGTGGCGGATGCATGGGTGAGAGTCAGGAACGGGCGAATTTTCGCGCGACTGATCCATCCCGAAGGAAATCGAATCGTTGCCGAAACGGAACTGACGCCATGCGAGGGGATTCGCTTTCGTGGAGAATTTTCCGTACCGGCGGACGATCCGGATGATGCGCTTTATCGATTTGATCTTGTAATCCTGAGTGGCGAGCAAATGGTTGTGGAGCGCGTGCATCTATATCCAAGGGATCATACGCACTACGCGGATCCGGATGTCATCAGGTTTCTGAAGGAGTCCAAGCTTCCCCTTTTACGATGGCCGGGAGGCAATTTCGTGAGTTGCTATCATTGGAAAGACGGAGTTGGACCGGTCGAACAAAGGCCCACGTTGCCAAACTACGCTTGGGGGGGCGTGGAGCCAAACTATTTTGGGACGGATGAATTCATCCAATTCTGCGCGGATATCGAATGCGAGCCGATGATATGCGTCAACGTCGGAAATGGAACTCCAAAGGAGGCGGCGGAGTGGCTGGAATACTGCAATGGCGATATCTCCACGCCCATGGGATCACTTAGAGCGAAATACGGTCACCCGGAGCCGTACTGCGTGAAATTATGGGAGATCGGCAATGAGATATGGGGAAGATGGCAGACTCACTGGACCACCGCCTCAGGCTATGCTGAGAGGTACCTTGACTTCGTGAAAGCGATGAAAGAGGTGGATCCGACGATAGAGGTAATGGCGTGCGGTGCGCCCGTGCTGTGGGGTGAGAGTTGGAATACCACACTGATCGAGAAAGCCGCAGAGGAGATTCGATGCATCACGGATCATCCTCTCGTCGGCGGAATGGTCTCAAGACAAGACGATCCCATGGATGTTTACAAGGATTTCATGGGGGTTCCGTCGGTGCTTTCGCGTCGGTGGGGAAAATTGCGTGAGGAGATGATGAATGCCGGGATATCCGATCCCAGGCTGGCGGTAACCGAGTTGCAGATGTTTGCGCATTTGCCGTCAAAAAAGGAAGGGGAGGATGAACGGTTGACTCATGCGAATTTAACGAACCCCCCTTCCATGGGCGAGGCGCTGTACGATATCCTCATTTACCATGAAGCGGTGCGTCTCTCTCCTTTCATTGAAATCATCACTCACTCCGCCACAGTCAACCATGGCGGGGGATTGCGAAAGGAGAGGGAGAGGGTTTACGCGAATCCATGCCATTACGCTCAGTCGCTATTTGCAATAATGCGTGGCGCAACCCCTTTGCAAACAACCATCGATACCGAGGTTCTGAGGATGCCGGTTGTACTTGGCGATGTCAAATCCGCAGGGGAGAGCGGGGAGTATGGCAAGGTGGATGCACTGGCGGCTTTGTCGCCATCGGGAGATTTGTTTCTCTCCATCGTCAATCGATCCGAAGGGGAAGCGATGCAGGTGGTTGCGGATATATCCGCTTTTCTAACGGAGGGAGTTGCCACAATGTGGACATTGCGGGCGGAACGACCATGGGATCGCAATACGTTGGAGAACCGCGAAGTCATCACGCCCATTGAACTGCGGATCCCCATCATGGAGGGAACGCTGTCTCTTGTAATGCCGAGCTTCAGTTATGCATTGGTTCGTATGAAATCCTGAGAATTGTGGCTGGCTAAATGGCTGAAAGCGACGTGGAGCGGATTCAAAGGGGAAATCCGCCTCACGTCTTTTCTTATATGCCTATTCACGAAAACTTAATTTTATAAAATATTATATAACGCCAAGTTGGCATGAATATTGCACTGCATAGAGTGGAAGTTGATCGAGGCTAATTGTTTAGTATTGGGAATCTTGTCATATGCATTCCGATTGACCGCAGGAAAGGAGTTCACATGGATTTAAAATAACACAATATGAATGGTTTTCAGTGTTCTGATTGCGATTTTCGGTTTTTCTTTTTTACATTCTTATCTTTCCAATGTGAAAGGAGAAATGATGAAAGGTGTATTCAGATCAATTTTGATCTCTATGTTTGTGACGAGCTGTTTGTTACTGGTTCATGGCAACTCCTTCGCTCAGTTGTTGATCGGGCAAAATTTCGCTGGAAGCAACCAATCGCAGAGCGGGTTCATACCTCCTGACACGGACGGCGCCATAGGGCCTAACAGTTATGCGGAATTGGTGAATGGCACGTTCGCTGTTTTTAGTCGAACAGGTGCTTCGCTGATGAGCGAAAGCCTTAATCAATTCTGGATAAACGCGGGAGTGACCCCGTCGAACTATGCTTACGATCCGAGAATCATATATGATAAGAGTTCCGGTAGGTGGTTCGCTTCCTCACTGGACAATCCGAACAAATCCAACAACTTCCTAATCGCCTATTCTAAGACCTCCGATCCCACCGCAGGTTGGGTTGGATACTCGATCCCTAGCTTCGGGAGCGGAACCACAAACTGGGCGGATTTTGACACCTTAGGCGTAAACAGCAACGGAGTTTATTTGGGCGCTAATTACTTTCCCATCGGAACGAACACCAATTACTATACGGGATTTGTGGCGATTCCCAAAGCTCAATTCATCGCCGGACTGAATCCCTCCTATACTCAGTTCCTTCAGGTGGATCCGAATGCAACCGGATACTCCGTTCAGCCATCCTTGGACTTGAACGGAAGTTTCACGGTGGAAAACCTTCTATCGGATTACAATACCCCGGCTGGTTTATTGCAAACATCTGTGATTACTCTTGGCAATCCTGGCACTCTCACCTCCTCCAATGGAGTTGCAACGACAAGTTACAACTTACCGCCAAATGCGCAGCAACCAGGCGGGGTGAATCCCGTGGATACGGGGGACAACCGATTTAGCTCCAGCGTTCAGGCGTTTGTCAATCCCATTACAGGTAAACAGGAGTTATGGGGAGTGCAGACCGTAATGGATAACGGCGTTTCCGCATTGCACTGGGTGCGCATAGATGTCGCGACTAACTCCATCGTTCAGGATGGATTGATTAACGATCCAAACAGCGTGTTGAACTATTTTTATGGTTCAATCGCCGTTAGCAATTCCGGAGTGGTGATTGGATTCAATGTTTCGAGTTCAAATCAATTTATAAGCTCTTATGCGGTTGGCGGTCTGTTCAATGCCCTTGGCAATGTAACCTTCGGAAATCCTATTTTATTAAAAGCCGGATCCGGAGTTTACTCGCAACTGGTAAACAATGTCAATCGATGGGGGGATTACAGCGCCACCACGGTCGATCCGCTCAATCCTAACTCTTTCTGGACTATTCAGGAGTTGCCCTTGTCAAATAATAATTGGTCCACTCAAATAACTCAATTATTAATCCCGCAGTCCTCGCCGAATGTGCCCGAGCCGAATACGCTTGTGTTTCTATTGTCCGGTTTGACGGGAATGAGTGGATTGTTCCTGAACAAGCTGAAAAGAGCGTAATCTTTCCGCGACAGATATCAAAAGGTCCGCATTTCTGTTTTAAGATGCGGACCTTTTCGTTTGGAAAGAATGGGATCGCAGGATGAATCAAATGAGTTTGAAGCCATCCTGTTTGCATATCTTCGGAGCAATCGCGCCAAGGTTTTCCTGGAACATGTCGAAGTTTTGCAGACTGCTCACGCACACATCCACGATTGGTTTCCCGTCGCTTCCTTTATGCGTAAGGACTTCGCGTATGCAGGAGCATCCGATTCTACCCGACGCCTTCATCTTGGCTTGCTCTGCGGGGTTGTTGCGCATCGGGGCTCCTCCGTACGCCACGGTTTTCATCGCGGTGATTCCTATGCCCGCCTTATGGGCTTTCTCAAAAATCGCCCATGCGTCAGGAGGGGTGCCGTAATGGATGAAAGCTTGAATACTGCATACCGTGCCATCTTCGATTATGGCTTCAATAATCTCAGGGTAAGGTATCCAGTCATGCTGACTGACCCCGAAATATCTGACCTTCCCCTCTTTTTTCAACCTTTGAAAGGCTCGGTAAGTTCCCCTTTGGTTTTTGAGGGCGTCAACGGTTTTCCATCCGAAATGGGCGCGAAAGATGTCGTAGTATTGGAATCCGTTTTTTTGGAGGGATTGCACCACCTGCTGATAGGCTCCCTCTTCATTATCAGGGTTGTTCGGGGTGGAATCAACCGTTATGTCAGTGAAATAAGATTCACGGGGGATTTTCTTAAGTTCGTTCGGCATGGAGTTCCAGTAGCCCGCCTTATGAATGAAATTCATTCCTGCTGCGAGGCAAGGCCCAAGCAATTGAGGGTTTGAATCCTGGCATATGAGGATGGGAACCACCTCCATTTTGCCCATCTTTTTCCCTAATTGATGTTTCGGGAGCTTTCCGAATTGTGCAAGCATCGCCTCCGCAGCCTCGACTTGCTGACTCGATGTGAGCATGTAACCACCAAAGACGGAGGAAAAAAGCCCGCCCATCGTAGTTAAAGCAGAGAGACGTTTCACGAATTCGCGGCGACTTAGCGTGCGCAACTCCCGTGATGTTGATTGTTCCGGCTGTTGGTTGTTTGGCATCGAAATCTCCTTCCTTTTACAAATGATTTGAATATTCATGAGATAGGGAGATGGCATGATCGTATTCGCTTGAGTTCATGATCTCACGTAGACGAATGAAAAGTTTGAGAGGAGTTAGGGTTTTTTCATCTCCCAAAGGCTCTCCCGTCCTGCCATTTACGTATTTGTACCAATCGCCCTTTTCCGACTGATTCGCTTTCAGAATATGCGCCCAATGCGGAATTTCCCCCAGAAGAGCGTAATCCCCGGTGTTTTTATAAGCGTCCAGTTTATCGAGGGCGATCCTTACGGTGTCATCTAGGCAAATTTTCTCCTCATGTTCCACCTCGATGGGGAACAACGAGTATCTCCATGAGATTGGTGATTGAACGAAAATCATTGTCCCGATCCCGGAGTGGGCGGCGTTCCCGGCCCCATAATGTTTATTTCCTGTTGGAACTCTTTAACAATAGGAGCGTATTCGGCATCCTTGCCAGCCTCCTTGCGCGCGGTCCAATTGCGTCTGTAAAAACCATCGAGCGGAGATTCCGCAGGAGCTTTGAAATTACGCTCCTCCTGGAAGGTGTATACTTGAATGGCGTGATTAGGCAGCACCGGACACTGGTATTCGCAAATTCCGCAACCCGTACAAAGCTTTTCGTCAACCGTGGGAACCCTCTTGGTGCGCCCTTTATTGCCCGGGGCGGTGATAGGCTGCGTGGGGTCCTTTTGCAAACTGTCATCCCAGACATCCCTGAAGACAATCGCGGAATAGGGGCAAACCTCTGCGCAAACCACGCAATCCCTCCCTCCATTCCAAGCGATACAGGTGGAATGGTTAACGTTGGCAAGCCCCATTTTGAGCTTGTAACGCTTATCCTGCCATGTGAACGGGCGAATGGCGTTCGTAGGACATATATCACCACATGCGGTGCATTTTTCAGCGCATGGTCCGATGCTTGGCACCAGAATGGGAGTCCATATCCCTTCCAAACCTGTTTGCAGAAAAGCGGGCTGCAAGGCGTTGGTGGGACAAACCTTCATGCATTCCGCGCAACGGGTGCATGCGGATAGAAACTCTTTTTCCGGCAAGGCTCCTGGCGGGCGCATCGCCTTGTCATCGCGAGGATAACGTCTCATGATTCCCTGATAGTTGTCCGCCTGCGCGGTGGCGGTTGCGCCCCAGAACAGTCCAGCCGCAATGGCGCCGATGACATGACGCCTTCCCAGATTGATCTCCCCCTGTTTTTCAGGACGAGGGGCCTCACCGCTCTTGGCAAGTTTCAAACGTTCCTTGATCACTGCGGGAACCTTGGCTTGTATCTGAATTACGTCAGGAGGACACAGGGTTTCGCATCGAAAACATTGAATGCATTCGCTAATATTATGTTCGACTGGCTCCTTCGCTTTTTTATCCAGGTTTTCGTAGCTTCCCATGCGGCTCTGGATTTCGCATTTCTTGCAGTGAATGCAACCCTCCATTTTAATATAGTGTCTGAGCCACGAAATACGGGATATCAATGCCAGAAGCCCCCCGTACGGGCAGAGATTTCGGCACCAGAACCTCTCTTGATAGTACGATAGAGCGATAACGCCTATAAATATCAGCAAGACCGGCATCGCGTTGAAATACATCATTTTCGTCATATGAAGCGTGAAAATATCGATGCGAAAATGACGATAGATGGGCTTGCTGAATCCCATATCGGTCAGACCGTCCAGAAAACCGTTCCAGATGTAGGCTATCGGAGGGTAGAAACAGAGCGTGAATGTGCGTGTGATAAGCGATATCGGATCACCAAATGTTAAAATATCCACACCGTAGACGATAGCGCCTAAGCCGATAAGAAGGTAGACGTATTTCCAGTTTCTAAAACGCCTGGTCTCGCTGCGTTTTTTGTTTTCGAAGAGGCGTCCCCTGCGATATAGGAGCCTGTCGGTAATGTCTATGAAAGTGCCTAACGGGCATATCCAACCGCAAAAAATTCTTCCTCCCCATAGAGTGAGCAGCAATATAAGCAATCCAGGACCTAACGCATAAACCGCAACGTGATGCGAAGCGATGCCGTTTTTCAAAGTGTTCAGAAAATCCAGCAGCATGAAAAAGTTCTTGGGAATCCCAAAAAGATATTGAGAGGATACGGTGCTCATGAAGAAGAAGACGACAAACATGCCGAATGTCACCAATTGAACGGTTCGACGAATTTTGACGATTCGAAAAGCCGCAGGATTGCCAGGCGATTCGACCATCTTTCTCTTCTCCTCCGGAGTGAACTGTTTTTTATTCTCAACCGGAATTTCACCGGGATGTATCAGATCTTTATCCGCAGTTGCCATGGTGCATTTCCTATTTCAAGCGAGGAGGGAATTCATAACCGTCAAACCGAGATTTCCTTGATTTTCAGTTTGTTCACGTCAATCTCCCCGCGACCTAGCTGGTTAGCGATTATAAGGTGAGGAACCTGATCGGGAGTGATACCCAATACCGTTAAGAATCGGGTGCAGTATGAATCCACCGCAACGGGATCGAGGCCCACGACCACAGTATTCGGTGTGGTGACAATTCCCGGTCCCTTTGGTCCCCTTGTTTGCAGAGCGCGTGTGGCGTCGGCGACAATCAGGGTGGGGCGTAAAGCCATGTTCAATTCCGCGATGCAGGGACTCAGTCCATAACGATGGTAATCTTTTCGATTCCAGATATCCCCCATCAGTTTTTTCATGCTGATGCTGATTACCGCCGCTTCGTGATTTTTCACCACCGGCATGCAAATCAGAGAATCACAATCTATAATCTCGTTGGGTAGTTTTTGGAGAATATGATTTTCCTTGTGCACGCAGGTGTAAGGGGCGCCGTTTGTAAGTGTTTTTGGCACGTAGGGGGGGATTTCCACATCCCGGTACATGCTTGGATCGGTTGGGGAAAGAAGAGTTGCCATGGTTCCCTGCACCGCCTGCTCCGCCCCGCATATCTTGAATGCCAAGGTCCAATCGTCGAGACTATAATCAATGCAGGTGATTTTCGATGCCCCCGCCTGCTGGCAAAGCTGCACCACCTTGCGGATAACATCCGGATGCGTGGTGGCGGCTTGGTCGGGGGTACGCATCCACCCCATATTGGGGGTGAGAACCACACGATCCCCCTTGTGGACGAATTTTTCGATGCCGCCAAATTCATTGATGGCTCTTTCCGTAATGGCGCCGTAATCGGTCGGATCGCCTTGCACCGCCACCAAATCCACTCCGGGAGGCTTGACCCCTTGCCGAATGTTGGTTTTCGCCACGGCGTTTTCATCCACGAAGGATAAACCGTAAATCCCGCCGAGTAAGACGGCGCCACCGGTTATCTCAAGCAACTTGCGTCGCGTTATTTTTGGGGAATCATCCTTTTTCATTGCCTTGTCCTTCATAAGGGGGCTATAGAGGTTAATGCAGTCTATCCAACGCAACCTTGACGAGATGGATCGCCGGTTCCGCCGATTTTGCGCGGATAACGCCTACCAGATACTTGCCCTTTATTGCCACTACAACATTTTGTTGAAAAGTATCCACCACATGAAATCCGCCCTGTCCAACTCCTTTTAAAACCGCCATTCCGGTTCCGGATTTCTCGTTGTTTTTATAAACCGCCAATAGTTTTCTCGCGGAAGCGGGAGATGGTGTTTGGCAGATGAACAGCGTCGCGCCGAACCCCAGCGAAGGATACATCGCCGTAACGGCGTTTTTCAAAAAAGAGTGACCTGCAACATTGGCGCGAACATACTGCTGGCTTCGTGGGCGGTATCCTGGCGGAAGAGCGTGAATGAGCGGGGGAATCTCAGATGAGCCGTATATCCTTGCCGCCGCCGCCCGCACAAGCTTGAATAATGCCTCTTTGTTTTGAGGGGTGACGGAGCCCGTAGCCACGATCGTACCCCGCACCACATATTTCCCTTTCCAGAAATTCAGTCCCGTTTGACCAATCCTCACTCCCTCCGCTCCGATTTTAACGGGTGGACCGCTCATTCTGTCGCTGCCGAACATTCCGTAAGCATTCAGGGGGTCGGTCATTTCGTACACATCCATCGTAATCAACGGCCGGGACGCCTTTGCCGGACCGTATTCCGCATGGGCGCAACTGACAAAATCGTATGAAAGAACCGCATCCGCCTCGCCATCAATAAGGTTGTAGATGTTGCTGCGATTGTACACGCGTATGCCGTTGAAGAGTTTCCACCCCTTCACTACCGAGGCGGGTGGCAGTATGGTTTTTACGGTTACCGCGTTGGCGAATGGAACCACGACAATAAGCGCAAGGAACAACAACAGGTAAACACAAATGGTACGAACTATCGACTTAGGTGAACCTAACACCTTCAACTCCTTTTCTCTCGGTTATGAGACATACTCTTTTTTTCTCAAAGGTCGACTTAATGGAAACAAAATCCAGTTCTCAATCTCGCGGGCATGGTTTCCGTTTGCCTGGATAATTCACTCAAAACAATAGCCGCTTCTATTATTCGTAATATACGGAGCATATGAAAATTAGAATTGCAACATCGCATCTAAACAGCTCCAAAAAATGGAACCCTCCAAACCTCAACTTTTACTCATAGTGAGAATACGAATTGGAGGGCGCTACTGTTTCATGCTGTGATATTCTTCTTTCCACCCGTGAACGAATTTCCCTGAATTCCTCCACCGTCAGTTCCATATCATCCGGAATTCCAGCTCAAGACTTTGGCTTAATCTGTGAACCTGCGTGAATCGAGCTTATCCCAAATACAGTGGGAAGCAGCCGGTGACCATTGTCATGTTACGCTGTTTTCTCTCGAATGTCTATGTCCTCTTTCATCGCCGCTTCAGGCATCCAAATAACCTTGCATCCAGAGAGTTTTCTTCGCGTCAAGCATGAAGCTTGCAGCCTGGCTTTGAACTGCGGGAATATACCCCTTCCATGTGCGTGATCGTGTGATTTCTACACCGCTGCACCGGATTGCTCGCGAAAAACCTTCAATCCATCAATTACAAACAGTCGCCTTACACCTGGTGATACACCCAGCGCCCCCGCAAGGTTCTCCGGCATCGCCTTCACTACCACTCTTATGAGATTTTTCCAGCCCGATTACACCAAATTCGGGCTGAGTCAAATTAGAATTGTAACATCGCGTCAAAACAGATGCAAAAATGGAACCCTATCCTCATAAATACAAACATCAACATCCTATTGTTAGAGAGAATATGAATTGGAGGGAGCAACTATTTCATACGGTGATGCCAGGGATGGGGGGTATGAAAAATGATCGACGTTCACCTGTAATGCATGATGGGGAAGAACATGCCATCAAAGCCATGGTGCGCGATTCTTTTTGGGAATGCGCACCCTGGCTTTGAGATAATGAGAATGCTAGCGCGTATAACAAGACGGAATTGCGTCATCGAAAGCCGTAAAATCCTGTCTACGCTGCGACCTCCATATCGATTTTGCCTCCTTCATCGATTTTGCCGCCTTCGTGGAATGTCATGACGAACACCAAAGCGATCACGCCAGCAGCGATGCATGGGATTAACCACAGCATCTGGAAATGTGTCACGGTTGTGTTATGCACGACGTTGGTGACTTTGGCAAATATGAAGCCTGCGGTTCTCGCCCCAATAAGCATTCCAACTCCTTGAGTGACCAACACTAGGAACCCCTGAACCTGCCCTCGGATTTTAGGGGATGTCACCCTGTCCACGTAAATCTGTCCGGTTACGAAGAAAAAGTCATAGCATATCCCGTGAAGGATAATGCCAAGCACCACCAAAGCTTTGAGGTCATGCGCGGCGGCTGCGGCGAAGAGTCCATATCGCACCACCCACGCGCACATGCCCGCAAAGAGCATGTATTTCACTCCCAAACGCAGGAAAAGGATCGGCATCAAGAGCATGAAGAATATCTCAAAAATTTGCCCGAAGGACATCGTGACCGCAGGATCCGGGAACCCAACCGTCTTTACGTAGAGCGAGGCGTAAGCGTAGTAAAAGGCGAGCGGAATGCAGATGAGCAACGAACAAACGATGAATATCAGGAACATGGGATTCTTGAGTAAAGCGAGGGAATCCAGTCCGAGAATATCATGAATGGTGGCTTTTTTGCCAGCGGAAGGCGCAGGGGTGTGCGGAAGGGTGAAACTGTACAAACCAAGAACCAATGCGGCAATGCCCGCTGCGTAAAATTGAATTACATGTGTGTCGCCATGGAAAACCCCGCTCACCACCCAATTCGCGACGATCCATCCAATGGTGCCAAACACGCGAATGATGGGGAACTCCTTCTCCTGATCCTCCACATGATGGAAAGCCAAGGAACTCGTAAGGCTCAAGGTCGGCATGTAGCATAATGTATGCACGAGAAGGATGGGTACGAAAAGCTTGGGATTATACCCCGGGGCGAATAACGGTACCGCCAGCAGGGTCAAGCCGCTTAAAAAGGACAAAACCCCAAGCACTTTTTCCGAGGCGAAGAATCTGTCCGCCACCATTCCCAGAAAGAACGGCGAGATGATAGCGGCAATCGGACAAAGCGAAAATACAATCGCGATCTTCATATCCATACCGTGGGCGGCCATGTAGTTGCTCACCGTAACATACCATCCGCCCCAGATGAAGAACTCAAGAAACATCATCCAGCCTAACTTCCAGCGCATACTCATAACGAAAATATCCTTTCTTTTTCATTCCAATGAAAGATGTACATCGGCTTCCTCTTCTAGCGGAGGAATTATTAGAGATGTTCGAATGGGCGCTTGTGCAACCAAGCTTAATGCAATGCAGCGTAATTGACTGAAGAAACTGCGCACGGAATATCCCTTTTTGAAGCTCGTTTGAGTGATTAATCCTGTATATCCAGCAGTCTGGGGCTATCCGTCAATCGCAAATGCACGATTATTTGATGGGATAATCTTGACACAATTTTCACCCGATCGTAAGTTCCATCGAGAGGATTTTTATACGTCACCTTGGCTTTCATTCCATTCACTCCCCCAATCGTAAGATCATACGCCTCCGGAGGCATGTCGTATCTGGTCGGTGAGTTGGAGGGTGCGGTTGGACGGTAGACCTTCGACATGTCCCGGGTCATGATATATAACGATACCACAAAGTGATGATCGGAAACCTGAAAAGGGAAAAAGCCCAAAACATCCCTGTCAAAGAGGGGTGGGAAAGGATTGGGGGTATCGTTCGCAGTAGCCGGATCGCCTTGGAACTGAATTTTATTCGCGTAATCTTTTAACTTTTCAAGGGTGATAATCGCTGGATGATGAATGATTCCCACGGGCATATCCTGAGCCAACCTTCGAACAGCGAGCATCTCAGGCGATGTCAAAGGGAGATCATTAGGGGGGTATCGGTTCTCATCAGCTTTCACTGCATTCAAAAACGAGGGGCTTACCAACCCAAGACCCACCGGATTGTTGTCCTGAACAGCGAAGAAATCGATCAATTGAACCCCTTTGTTCACGAAACAGGTTAGAAATCTGAGAAGGGCTTTCGCCTTCATCCGGTCAGCGACGCCAACATCCCCCGTGCTTAACTTCAACCCCGACGGATCCATGTTCACTTCCGTAATCCACATGGTTGGAGCGGGAGCGGGTTTCCCGTTCGGATAGTCAGGATGCGTATACCGCCCGTGTTTCGTCCCGTAAATATCCGTGGTGATGGGGGAGATGTCTCGTATGATCGTTTCGGTTTGTATCGCGGAAAGGTAATACTCGGGGAAATAGGCGGTGTAGGCGGGAATAAAATCGTCCCGCCATTCGTTCGGCTTCACTTGAGAGCCTGCGGGCTTTCCGAGAGCGTTCAACGGAGTGACGCCATTAAATTGTTGGTCTTCCGGGAATCGGCGCATGGGTGGATAGGGGTGTTTGTCCAGGGCGGTCAGTCCCGGAGGCGCGGTGGAGCCGGCCCCCCAGGGCCATTGATTATCGAAACCGTCACCAATTCCCACCCCTGGCAAATCGTTGCGTGGATCCCGAATGTAAGCGACCGTTTGGGCTCGAATGGCGTCTATCGCCGAATCCCCGACAGCCACCGGTTGCTGATAGTATTGGTTGATATCAAGAAAATGAGAACCAAAGGTGAGTTCGTTCCATATCTCCACGTCGAACCCAGCGTTTGGTTTTCCCTCCGTGCCCAGCACCTTCTTCGCCTCGGTTGTAACCGCTTTGACGTAATCCAGCCATCCCCGCATCGTTTCCGTGAATTGCGTGGGGATTTCGCCGGATTTCAATTTTGATGGATAAAAGGGGAGGTATTTCAACGTGGCGGCGGGAACGTTCCCGGCGGGAAGGTCCTTGGGGAGGGGCTTGGAAAGAGTCACTTCGCCATTGGGATTGATTTTCGTGAAAATGTCCTCCGCCGCCCAGTAGTCGGTTAGATTGCTAAGCCCGGATCGCCCAGGAACCACGTCGGAAAGAGATTGCGGATCTACGTGGATTACTGTGTCGCCCTTAACGGCGGGTTTGGTTAACCTTACGTCATAGAACTTCGCAGGGCAGGGAACTCCGGAATTGGCGTTTAACAACAAGAGCGGCCTCAATTTCCACCTTTTGCAGGCGGTCAGATATGTGTCGAAGGTGGCGGGGTCCGCCAATTGATCGGGATGATCCCACGAAACGCCGCCCCAGCCGAACTCTATTCTCACCCGCCGAAATCCGTTTTTCGCCAGATGCTCCGCCACCGCGTTCGCTTCGCTGGCGGGAACGTTGAAATTGATTCCAATTGCGTTTCTCAATACGGATGTGGGAACGGTGTCGCAATACGCCCTCCAAGGTTGTAGCCAGTGGGATCTAGCGCCGAACCAGACAGCTGTTTGCTGTGCGGGATCGATGTAATGATCGACGATAACAGGCGCGGCGCTAACTGCGTGATTTGAAATGCCAAAGCATAGTGTCAGCGCGAGAGCGAAAAGGATACGCATTCCGCGGGAAAACGTTACGCTTGCCACATCATTGCAACATTCGATTTTAGGGGCGCCTGTAAATAGGAGGGTGTTTATCGCAGACACTTTGTATGTAATTCGTCCTTTCCAAGGATTCAAAAGGTCGCATATGGATACAGATTACCGCAAATCCCCGGAACGCGTAAATATTTATCGCTCATTCTCTTGCATGCATCTGTGCGGTTACCGACATTCCGCCCTGAACGGATGCGATCCTATGCGAAAGCGGGAAATGTGACTTGACAGAGAATAGGGAATTTGACATAATACCGATAAGGAACCTAGAATGACCAACGCATACTCCACACAACTTAAAACAATACCTCTTCTTAAAGTTCGCGTTCATGACGTGGACATGCGGGAAGCCCTTGCCATATTCGATGAATTCATTCAGTCCCGCACGCCGCATCATATCATCACTTTGGATGCCTCCATGTGCGTAATGGCTGAGAAGGATTCGAAGTTACGGAAGATTATTGAAAAATCCGATCTGATCACTCCGGATAGCGTGGGGGTTTTATGGGCATGCAAGCGAATGGGCAAATCACTTCGTGAGCGCGTGTCGGGGGTGGAATTGGTGGAGATGTTGTGTTCTCTGTCTCACGAAAAACAGTATCGTTTGTTCTTTTTCGGATCCGCCCCGGGGGTGGCGGAGCAGGCTGCGGAAAAAATGAGGCTGAAATACCCAGGATGTATGATCGTCGGGACTCACAACGGCTTCTTCACGGAAAAGGATAGCAACGCTATCATTACGCAGATTCAAAATGCGAAACCCGATATCCTATGCGTGGCGCTGGGCATACCGAAGCAAGAGATGTGGATTTCCGAACATATCCAGGAGCTCGGAGTTCCCATATGCATTGGAGTCGGGGGAACGTTGGATGTGCTCTCCGGCAACGTGCGACGCGCTCCAATGTGGATGCGAAAACTCTCACTCGAGTGGTTGCATCGCCTCATTAGCAACCCCAAAAAAATTGGCAAGGTAATGACTTTGCCCAAGTTTGTCATGCTGATTCTTCGCAAAGGGTGATTCAAATATCCTAGTGACGGTCGCTATCACGGAACTCCTTCGAACCTATGTTATCCGGTGACGCTTTCTCATCTTTGGGCTTCTCCATCTCCTTCGGTAGCGGACCTCCGTGGAAAAGATACTGGTGCCGCTGCTCCTCCCGATACGGTTCCGTGTGCAAGGTGATTTCACAGTTGAGCAACCCCTCTCGTATCCGGTCCTCAAGCAATTCTGTCAATGCATGAGCCTCCACCAAGGATAGATTGTCATCAACCAAAATGTGGGCGTCAATAATTCTTGAGGAACCGGATTTTCTTGTGCGCAGCTTATGGAACGCCAGCACACGCTTATCGCTGAGGAGGTTCCGTTTAATGACATCGATCTCCTCATCTGGCAGGTTAGCGTCCATCAAGGGAGCCAAGGCGTTTACTGTGAGCTGAGTTGCCGCATGGAATATCATAAGAGCGACAACGATAGCCGCCGCAGGGTCCATCCATCGGATACGGGTCAACCTTACAAGTATCAACCCGATCACCACGCCGAGGGATGTGAATATGTCGGTGCGGAGATGTTGGGCGTCCGCCTCGAGAGCCAACGAGTCGGTTGTTTTCGCCATCTTAAATAGATATTCCGACACGAGGATATTCGTGATCATCGAAAACGTCATGATCGCAATTCCGATATCCGCTTTTGGCGGCGGCGTTTGATGCAGGATACGAAATATCGATTCATAGATGATGTAACCGGCGGCGCCGAAAATAAGCAACGCTTCCGCCATGCCTGAAAGGCTTTCCACCTTTCCGTGTCCGTACGGATGTTTTTCATCCGCAGGCTGCTCGGAAACACGGACCGAGAAAAAAGCGATCCAAGACGCCATAAGATCGGTTGCCGAATGAGCCGCCTCCGAGAGAACACTGACGGATCCCGTCATAATTCCCGCAACCAACTTGATAATTGTCAAGGTGGTGTTGGAGATAATGGAAAGCCTCGCTGCGTTCACCTTTGAAGAGACTTTCGGAGATGGTGAATGAGATTTGGTCATTTCATTGTTCCACAACGCCCAAGGCGGCGGAAAAAGGTCTGCCGGTTGCGTTCTTGGTGTTATCGTTCATCCCATTGAAAAACGCGCTCAATATGTTAACGGCTGTGCATATTGCGGTATTTTTCCATTTTATGGGTCAAGAGCCTGTATCTGTCCTTCCTAACATCCGATAATGGATCTCGGAGAATAAAAGGAAATGAGATATATTCTGCATGTCATGTTGGTGGGTTGCAGTTGGTTGTCGGTGATGATCGTTTTGCCGAAACATCCCGTTCCATCCGCAAGCATCATGGAGACCCGGATTCCAATAAGGTCGGCTCGAAACTCATTTCATTTGAAAGGATCGAATGGTCTCCATCAACCCCGTCGTTAAATCGTATTTGGGCTGATATCCTAAAACGGATGCGGCCTTGGTTATATCCGCAGTGGAATGAAGGATATCCCCTTTCCGAGGCGGAGCGTGTTCCGCCTTGAGGTCAGACGCCATATTCCTTATGATGGTATGGGATAATTCATTCATGCTGATGGCTTTTCCTCCCGCTATGTTATACGCTTCCCCGAAGGAAACTTCATTCGTAGCCGCAAGCAGATTTGCTAGAACCACATCCTTGACGTACAGGAAATCCCGGGTTTGAGCGCCATCGCCGTATATTATCGGAGCTTTACCGGCAAGCGTTCTTGATATGAATTTGGGGATGACAGCGGCGTATTCCGAGTCGGGGTTTTGCCCTGGACCGTACACGTTAAAATACCTTAGAGCGATGGTCTTGAGTTCAAAAAGTCGATAAAAGACATAACACATATTTTCCGCATATAGTTTTTCCACACCATATGGGGATAGAGGACGCGGGGTGACCCCTTCGTGCGTCGGAATAACGGGAGTGTCACCATAAACGGCGCTGGAAGATGAGAGGACAAATCGGCTTGCGCCTGCATCTCTGGCAGCTATAAGCATGTTCAAGGTTCCCGATATATTGATTGAATCGGCAAGAGCGGGGTCCGCCACCGATCCCGGGGCGGAGATGTACGCCGCCAAATGAAAAACAACCGAGATATTTTCACAGGCTCTGCGACATGTCTCCGCATCGCGGATGTCGCCCTCATGCAACTCTAATTTAGTAATGACCGGTTCAAGCTTGGAACGGCTGCCGGTTGAAAAGTTATCCAAAACGCGTACTCTCACACCGCTGGATACAAGTGCGTAAACCAAGTGAGAGCCGATAAACCCCGCTCCGCCTGTCACCAACGCGGATGGTATCTCCAATGTCACGCCTCCTATTTGCAACCCATTTTACATGCGACATATCTATTTTACTTCAAGAAAATGCGTGATCGATTCGACGGTTCGAATTCACCCCGCAGACGCAAGTCCGCAAACTTAGCCCCTGTAAAGGGTAAAATAAATTTTCAAGGGGATAACCAAGCATGGAATGGATGGTAAGCGAGAACCAAGCGGGAATGAGGTTGGACGTTTTTTTAGCGTCCATACTGCATGGCTCAAGAGCCGAGGCGCAAAGGCTCATCGATTCCGGATGCGCTCATTTAAACGGGAAACTATCCAAATCAAGCGTGAAACTCCGGGCGGGCGACCTAGTGGATGCCACTCGTCCCGACCCTGAAGCGACGACCATCCTGCCGGAGGATATCCCGCTGCAGGTGATCTACGAGGACTCGGATCTTCTGGTGATAAATAAGCCCAAGGGGATGGTGGTTCATCCAGCAGCCGGACATTATCATGGAACGGTGGTGAACGCCGCTCTCGCCCACGCCATGGACCTCTCGGGGATCGGCGGAGTGGCGAGACCCGGCGTGGTTCACCGATTGGACAAGGACACCTCCGGGATCATGGTTCTTGCGAAGAACGACATCGCTCATCTCTCCCTTCAGACTCAAATCAGAAACAGATCCGCAGTAAGGAGATATCAAGCGATCATATGGGGCAGATTACCGTCCACACCGTTGATTGTGGACGCCCCCATTGGGCGCAATCCGTCCGACCGTAAAAAGATGGCGATAGTTTTTTCGACTCACGGTTCGCGCGTCGCCCAGACCGAGTTGTCGGAGTTGGAGGTTTACAAAGGGTTCAGTTTGGTCGAGGCTAAATTGCGGACGGGACGAACTCACCAGATACGGGTGCATTGCGCCTATATCTCTCATCCCGTTGCGGGAGACCATTTGTACGGGGGGGACCGAAAACCTCCGAAAAATTTATACTCCACGGAATACGCCAAAAGATTGGAGGAGGTGTTATCCAACTTGAATGGGCAAGCCCTGCACGCCTACAGGCTCTCATTTCTTCATCCGTCAACAGGGGAGCCAATGGATTTCACCTGTCCCTTGCCTGATTCGATGGTAAAGCTGATTGCGATCCTGCGGGAAAGCGACGAGGGGGTGGTATAACCGTATTCCTCTCGGCATTTTCCTGGCGAGGCGTGTCAATCCTGTCCGGGCGTCATGGAAAAAAAGGCCCCGTTGTTGAAACGGGGCTGAGTGAGATCGTGCTAAGTACGTTGTGATTTGCTTTGTTTAGGTGATTGCTAAAATGCTTTTGACATTCTTGATGTCTTTCAAATGAAACGGTTCGGAGTTTTGCAATCACTCCGGTTAAGACCATTTACTGTTGACAATAAAAATACCAATCCTGCGGCACTTCTATATCCCACATCTGTCCATCCGGCGCGAATTTGGCGTGTCCATCGCAAAACAGGTAGTTTCGACCGTTATTGTGCGGCGGGACCCAGTCCCCATAGCACATCGGGCACCAGCCTCCGCCGGTAATGTTGGATGGAATCGGGGATCGGTTGCATCCGTTGCTTCCATTCCACCCTTGTATCTCCACAACCCTTTCGGTATCGCCCTTATCCCAAAACATGATTAATTCGGATGGCTTGGGAATACTGGCTTCCGTCAGAGCGTCACTGTATTGTCCGTAATACCAGTTGCTATCCCCCACGTCGCTGTTGTAAACGTAGGAGTTGGCGTCCGTGCTAGTGGCGGGGTTCCAGCCACTGAGACGCGTTGCGGGACATACCATGAGTTGCACGTTTTTAATGTATGGCTGCATTTCAAACGCCCAGTTCAGTCCGTAAAGACTGGGATTGTTTAATGGGGCGGTGTACCAACCTAAATTATTAGGCGCCGTGCAGGGCCACCAAGTGGTGCATTGCCCATTACGAAAAGCCTGCCATTCCCCCATGAATTTCTGATCGTAATCCTGAGCGTACATTTGCGAAGCCAAACCGAGTTGTTTTAGATTGCTCAGACAGGTTGTTTGCATCGCCTTCTCCCGAGCTTGAGCGAAGACGGGAAAAAGGATCGCTGCTAGTATGGCAATAATTGCTATAACGACAAGCAACTCAATTAACGTGAACCCTTTGGATGATTTTAGAGGTTTCATCTTTCCTTAGCTCCTTTCAGGAAAAACATAGTGGTATTAGCCCGTCTCACCCATCGTAAATCACATTTTCAATCATATCATAAGTGTATCAGTTTGTCAATAGAAGCATCAAGGAATTTACAATTTATAACTCTATGAAACAAATACGGTAATGACACAATCATTAAATTTTAGGATACAATCGTTTTATTCCCGACATCAGGTAGACGGGGTCATTACTGGTCCCGCCTCCCACATGCGGGTCTGCACCGAGCGGTTCACACCTTCGCAAACGACAGATAACGTTCATGCAGGCTGGAGTATCCGCGCTGCGCCAGTTTCTTATTGGTCGATGCCCTTATCATCGCCGGTGAATCCGACGCGCATCAGGGACCGTATCCTTTAAGAGCGGTACCATAAGCCAGATGTGGACCCACCCCCGCTTTGACCATATTTATCGCACGAGTGCGCCAACATTTCCAGAGCTTCCATTGGTAGCGCCGAAGACGTCGGCGTATCCATGAGCCAACATCCTTAAAGACGCTTGGCGTATGGGCGCGCCAAAAGTAGCCCATCCATTCGTTCGTGAAGGAACGTAACTCCGTTATCACCGTATCAAGGCTTACTCCCCGGTTTCACGGCGTGATGGCGCGAACTTTATCCATCATGCGCTTCTTGCTATTGGCGGATATCCATGCCGCCGAGATTGCGTCATGCGCGCTCCTGTCGGGACTGAAGCCATAACGCGAAGAGGAGAATGTTGGGGCATAAAAGTGTTGGAAACCACGGTGTTGAGTGTCTTTTGCCAGCTCACCCACCGCTCATAGCCTTATATCCGATTTCAGTTCGTCAGGTCGTGACTGTGGCTCCGGCTTCTTTCAGACCCCACTTCACAGTGACGCCCTTGCCTTCTCTTAACGGTTACGGTTTCCTGCACCGTAGAGGACTTGCACCTCCGAGAGCATGAACATGCCCGGCATACCAAAAAAGCCCCGTTGTTGAAACGGGGCTGAGTGAGATCGTGCTAAGTACGTTGTGATTTGCTTTGTTTAGGTGATTGCTAAAATGCTTTTGACATTCTTGATGTCTTTCAAATGAAACGGTTCGGAGTTTTGCAATCACTCCGGTTAAGACCATTTACTGTTGACAATAAAAATACCAATCCTGCGGCACTTCTATATCCCACATCTGTCCATCCGGCGCGAATTTGGCGTGTCCATCGCAAAACAGGTAGTTTCGACCGTTATTGTGCGGCGGGACCCAGTCCCCATAGCACATCGGGCACCAGCCTCCGCCGGTAATGTTGGATGGAATCGGGGATCGGTTGCATCCGTTGCTTCCATTCCACCCTTGTATCTCCACAACCCTTTCGGTATCGCCCTTATCCCAAAACATGATTAATTCGGATGGCTTGGGAATACTGGCTTCCGTCAGAGCGTCACTGTATTGTCCGTAATACCAGTTGCTATCCCCCACGTCGCTGTTGTAAACGTAGGAGTTGGCGTCCGTGCTAGTGGCGGGGTTCCAGCCACTGAGACGCGTTGCGGGACATACCATGAGTTGCACGTTTTTAATGTATGGCTGCATTTCAAACGCCCAGTTCAGTCCGTAAAGACTGGGATTGTTTAATGGGGCGGTGTACCAACCTAAATTATTAGGCGCCGTGCAGGGCCACCAAGTGGTGCATTGCCCATTACGAAAAGCCTGCCATTCCCCCATGAATTTCTGATCGTAATCCTGAGCGTACATTTGCGAAGCCAAACCGAGTTGTTTTAGATTGCTCAGACAGGTTGTTTGCATCGCCTTCTCCCGAGCTTGAGCGAAGACGGGAAAAAGGATCGCTGCTAGTATGGCAATAATTGCTATAACGACAAGCAACTCAATTAACGTGAACCCTTTGGATGATTTTAAGGGTTTCATCTTTTCATAACTCCTTTCAGGAAAAACACAGTGATACTAGCACGTCTCACTCAAAATAAATCATATTTACAATCATATCATAGAATTATTCGATAGTCAATAGAATCAAGAAGGAATTTACATGCAATAACTGTGGGAAACGAATTCGGTAATGACACAATCATTAAATTGGGGGATACGATCGTTTTATGCCGGACAAAATATGACACACCCGGCTTGTTCATAGTCGCCCGGGTGTGCCATAAGGGATTTCGCACTTTTTGATAGGCTTAGATGATCGTGGCGGGATTGATGTGACTTCCCGGCCAATATTTGCGTGTTTTCGGATCGAAGTTCATTTCCGCATTGTTTCGATAGGAGAGTACCGCAAGCGAGAGGATGATCTGTCCTCGAAGCCCCAAATCGATGTTGCAGTTCGGTTCCGGAACCACGCCCCGAATGGCGTCGAGGAAATTCCTCTCATGCACATCAATTCGATCCTCGCTCGGAGAGGATACTTCGGTGCCGTCTATCTCGTCCGCCCATACTCGTTCCGGTTTCACCATGATGGTGTCCCCGCCAAGTGTGATAGTGGCTTTGTTCATACGCACCGTATCCGTCCATCCCTCCTCATTGATGCAGGTTGTCATCAGCATAAGAGATGGTCCGCCTTCGAAGTCCGTGATGACATCCACGAAGTCCGGAACATGGCGGTCGACTTTGCCTTGCGCGTTGTATTTTTGGACGTACAATCCGCCGCAGGACGCCACACGCGTGGGGAACCCTTGGAAATCATCCTGAGGAATGTTAAGCGCGATCATCATGGGATAGAGTCTGTGCGGAAGCAGATCCCCAACCAGACCTGTACCGTAATCCCACCACTTTCTCCAACGGAAGAAACGATCCGGCACCCATTCCACCGGCTTTGTGCCGCGTCGGAAGGTGTTCCAATCGATGTAGTTATCTCCGGTGGCTTGAGGCCCGGTTCCCGGGTCAATGGGATAGAAGTTCCATTCGCCCTCCTTGGAGTTGCGGCAATAGCTCGCCTGCCCCATTACCCGGGTGCCGTACTGCCCGTTTTTGATGAGGTTCGCGCAGTTGTGATAGATTGGGGTCGAGGTTCCCTGAACTCCAACCTGCACCACTCGCTTGGTTTTTTTCGCGGTGTCATATAGTTTGTACGCCTGTTCGACGGTTTTGCACATCGGTTTTTCAATGTAGACGTGCTTTCCCGCCTCCATGGCGTCCAGGGCGACATCCGCGTGCCACTGATCCGAAGTGGTCACCCAAACCGCATCGATATCCTTGTTTTCCAACAGTTTTCGATGGTCGGCGAATATTCCACTGTCATTGAGGCCCAAAATCGCCGCCGCCTCTTTTCGGCGTCGGACATACAGATCGCACACCGCCACTTGCTCGGTGTTGTTCTTGAGTCCGTCGGTGGCGTTGTCATGCAACAATCGCACATGGGTGGTTCCCTGCATTCCCGTACCAACATGTCCGATGATAATTTTGTCATTGGCTCCCAGCACTTTTGCCGGGGCAAGGGAGTAGACGGAACTTTTCGCAATTTGGGAGGCCGCAACGGAGACTGTTGCGGTTAACGCTGCGTTTCGGATGAATTCCCGTCGTGTTGATCCCTTGTTCTCCTGATCCTGGCTCATTCAAAACTCCTTTTGATTGGTTGTGTGGATTCTATAATTCTTTTAGAGCGTAAACATGCTCGGGTCAAAGGTTATTTTTTGACCTGTGAGTATGGATTCATTGGTTTTCAACGCCACGACATTGGCGGTGTATCCATCCTGTGCAGTGCATTTCAGAGGATTCGCTTTCGGATCGCGGATCGTGTTTAGGAAAGCTCCAACGGACTGATATAAAGCCGTCTTGCTTACATCGTTGCCCACGCTTGCAGGTTGTTTGCCCAGAAGAAGCTGTTTGGTTGCGTCTGCGACCAGCATAATCCCCGTGCCTGTTTTGGTGTCACCAATTCCCATTGTCTCTCTTTTGGCGTAGACCTCCCATCCAATGAGAGGCGCGTCGCTTTCCTTGAACATCCATGCGTTTTGATCTCGAATGACGACCGATGCCTGATTTCCAAAAACGGACTCGAACGCTCCGTCGAAAGAGGTCACCAATGACGCATCGTAATAACAGTTCACATTGTTCGGATACTGAATGATCACTTCAATCGTATCCGGAACCTGCATTCCATCCTTGCCCCATTCGATAATCCCTCCATAGCCTTGTACGGAGATAGGGGTGTGGTTCATCACCCAGGTGAATACATCGAGTTGGTGAATTCCGATTTCACCCGCGAGGCCGGAGGAGGTGTCCTTATACATGCGCCAATTGAGAGCTTTCATCCTTGCGTCACTCGGATCCACGCGTTTCCAGGAACCGCGTCGGTGCCATTGGGAACGCCCCGAGAAGATGATTCCAAAATCCATGGCACGTACGAACGTCATCACATGCAAATGCATGCCGTTGGATCTATATTGCATGCCCGGTTGGAAAACGGTTTTCGCCGCCGCCCCAGCTTGCGCGATCACTTTGGCCTCGTCCAAGTCGGAACTCATAGGCGCTTCGCAATAGACATGCTTTCCGGCAGCGAGGGCGTCCAGAGTGATCTGTTTGTGCAGGTACGAAGGTGTGGCGACGAAAACCGCTTGAACGTTATTATCGTCAAGGATTTTACGATAATCGGTTTGCACGGTGACGTTCGGAATGATATCGGTGGATTTCTTGATGAAATAGGGATCGGTCCAAGTATCGCACATCCCAACCACGGGGGCGCTGTTCTGAGGCATTTTAGCCAAGGAGGAGAGTATCTCCCTCCCGCGCGGTCCCAAACCGATAACCGCGCATTTCACCGGAGCGCCGGCGTAGGGATCCGCAGTCGCCTTCGCGGCTGTGTCCGATCCGGTGTCGGCATTGGCAGTCAAAGCTTGCACTCCAAGAGCCAATCCCACAGATGAGGCCGCCATCCCCTTTAGAAAATCACGGCGGTTGATGTTTTCATTTGCAGACATAAGTACCTTCCATTTTGGAGATTTTTGCCACGGGGGCGAGAGTAAACGTAGCGGTGTTGCAATTGACTCGTAAAAATACCTCTACTCAATACTCCATCCAAGGCGCTTTTGTCAAGGGATTGGAGCAGTGAATTTGAAATGGCGAGATATTTCGATGCACCCGTTAGATACAGCGTGAACAGAACAAATCTTAACTCAGGGTTGATGAATTCCTCTTTTATTAGAGAACGGATTTTCATATTTGTTACACTTTTTTTCAATTATATGACTAACGGGGGGTTCATTTATCAAATCGATCAACTTAAGCGAAAGCCTCGATCGAGCGGGAACGGGGGAGATTGACAGCGCGAATATCATGTCGATGGAAGAGACATCTGATGGAATTTGTCCTGCCAAATCACAGTTCGAAGCGCGTTGACAGCCGCATCCGTCAACGCTTGTATGGTCGTATTTTGCAGCTTGGCGTCTTCCTCGTTAAAAGTGATCAGCAACTCATTTCTTGCTAGAACTCCAGTGTGATCGCTTGTGGCCCTCACATCGCTAAGCAGCAATCCTTGATCAAAAAGCTCATTGAGGAGGTTGCATATCTTATCCGCTCTTTGCTGCGCGGTTTCAGCTCCATCATTGGCGAGTGTGGCGATGGTCGTGCCGTACATTTGGATCTCCGCTGCGGGAGTCTTGTTGATGGTTGTCATTACGGTGTCCGCGCGCAGACTAGGATCCACGGCTCTTCTGTCGATAGGAATATGTAACTCATTGAGTTCTTTTATCAAGGCTTCGGCGCGAGCCGTGGAGGGAGGGTGAGTCCGATAGATGCCCCATTGGACTTGCGGTTGCGTAATCTCCTGCCGGGCAAGCCGCTCCATGAATGTCAAAATGCCCACCGGATTAAATCCTGCGGCGCGCATGTAATACACGGCGGTATGATCCGCGTCTTCCTCCGCTCGCACGCTGAATGAGTTCATCTTCGCAGTCATATAGAGTTGACTCGCCATCAACCAGTTGCCTAGGTCGCTCGCGCTTGATTTCGTGGTGATCAGTCCGACTAACAGGGCGGCTAACGCAGGTTGAAGTTTGTTTTGCTCCTTCAATAGGTGAATCATATGGTGATGGGCGGCGTGCGCGGTTTCATGAGCGAGGACTCCCGCCAATTCATCATCGGATTTCACAAACTTCAGCAAACCGGAGTCCACATAGATGAATCCGCCGGGAAGAGAATAGGCGTTTACATCGCTATCGTCCACGACATTGTACGTGTAGGGGAAAACCTTCAGGGTGGAATCTCCGTACAGGGCTGGGACGGAGAGCTTGTTTGCCACGCAAGCCAATCGAAAACCGATGGCGCGCACCCTGTTCACGATCGCGGGATCCGTGATCAGCTTCACCACTTTGTTGTTGGCGTCCGCGTTCTCCCGTCCCAGTTTCACTTCGGGATCGTCATTCTCCGCCGGGGTGACCGGGTAGGATGCCGGGGCGGGCCAACCATGATAGGTGGGGGTTCCCGGAGGAACCGGGACTTCATATTTCGACCAGGGGATGGTTGTGTTGATACTAGGCGCGGCGCTGGCGCTGGAATTGTCAGACGTGATCACGTCCGTGGCGTCTGAGCCCCATGGGATCAGAGCCAGCGTTATGGTTATGATAATTACGCTTAAGACTTTATATGCTTTCAATTTATTGCTTCCGTTTAACACCTTGGGTATTATATCACACCAAGCACATTAAATTCGCCTATCTCATCGCCATGTTAATTTTCCGTCATCTCCCGCCGGAATAGTTTGAAGCCGGCAACAAGGAGTGCTATAATCAATCCATCATGAAAACAGATATGATTACTCGCGCTCGACGAATCATCCTTGCGGAATCCGACGCATTACGGGTTGTATCCAATCATTTAGACGATCAGTTTAGCGAAGCGGTTGAAATGATTTTGCGATGCCAAGGGCGTGTCGTTACTACGGGAATGGGCAAAGCGGGTGCGATCGCTCGAAAAATTGCCGCCACTCTCGCATCCACCGGTACGCCGTCCCTGTTCCTGCATCCTGCGGAGGGGGTGCATGGGGATCTCGGAGCCGTAACCCGGGAGGATGTGGTGTTGGCTCTTTCCTACAGCGGTGAAAGCGATGAGATCATACGCTTATTGCCCACCCTTAAAAGAATAGGCTCGCCCATCATAGCGATTTGTGGAAACAATCAATCCACACTCAGCCGCGCCGCCAAAATCTGGTTAAATTGTCATGTGGAATCGGAGGCTTGTCCTCTCGGCCTCGCACCCACCACCAGCGCTATCGCTATGCTCGCGCTTGGCGATGCATTGTCACTTGTTGCGATGGAGGCTCGCGGTTTCACCCGGGAGGATTTCGCTCTCTACCATCCAGCGGGCACTTTGGGTCGCCGTTTGATTTTGCGCGTTTCCGATGTCATGCGCACCGGTGACCTTATGTCCATATCCAAAATGAATACGGTTTTGCGTGACGTTTTGTTTGACATTACTCGAGCCGGCGCCGGCGCTTCCTTCATCGTGGACGATTCGGGAAAACTGGTCGGAATTATCACGGACGGCGATGTCAGACGAACGCTTCTGAAGGATAAGGACGCATTGGATAGACCGGCGGGGGATGTCATGGTAAGAAATCCCCTGACCATAGAAGGCGATTTGTTAGCGGTGGAGGCTTTATCCATCCTTGAGGAATCCCCGCGTAGACCCGGCGAGGCGCCCGTGGTGGATGAAGAGGGAAAACCAGTCGGGTTGCTGATGCTGAAAGATTTATTGCGAGCGGGAATTGTTTGATGGCGGAAAACAGCGAGCAGAAAAGTCTGGTGGATCGACTTGGAGCCATTCGTCTCATAGCAATGGACGTGGATGGAGTGCTGACGGATGGATGCATTCGTTATGTCGAATCGGGTTCCGTTTTGGCGGATGCATTGGAACTCAAAACATTCAATGTCCAGGATGGATTGGGCATACGTCTTTTGCAATTCGCAGGAATTCACGTAGCGTGGATCACGGGCAGGGCCAGTCGATGCATAGAAAGACGCGCGAAGGAACTGCAAATTGCTGATCTCTATCAACGGAGCGGTGATAAGCGACGAGCGATTTTGGACCTTGAACGAAAGTGGGAGTTGCAATCGGATCAGATCGCCTATATCGGTGACGATTTGAACGACCTGCCCGCGTTTCAAATGGCGGGGATTGGGTTTGCCCCCGCCAACGCCGTCAATGATATAAAAGCCAGTGTGGACTTTGTGACCGAGAAGGCGGGAGGAGCGGGTGCGGTGCGCGAGGTGTGCGATATGATCCTCAAAGTGCAAGGGAAATGGAATGACGCCGTCACTAAATATCTGAATCAAGCCATTCAATCCTCGGAGACCCTCCAGTAAAACGCCATGCCTCAAATCAAGATTCTCCATACAAACGATCTGCATAATCGCTTAACCACCGAACAAGCCTGTTTCCTCGCCGTAAGAAGAAGGGAGTTGGAAGGCTTTGGTTTTCTGGTGGACTGCGGCGACGCCATATCGGCGGGGAATATCGGTGTGCGCCCTGGAGGGGAACCGATATTGGAGAGGATGTCGGACATAGGCTACGATCTGATGGCGGTCGGCAACCGCGAGTTTCATTTTACTCAATACGGATTCCTGTCGAAACTTAGCAAAGCCAAGTTCCCTGTGTTGAGTGCGAATATCCAGCCGCGTGAAGGCGTGAAATCCCCCGTCGTTCCATCGATCACCTTCACGACACGGAATGGGGTGAGAGTAACGTTTTTCGGTTTGACCGTTCCAATGATCACGGAACGTATGGCGGCGAGTAAAATATCGTCATACATTTTCCGCGACCCTCTTGCGGTGGCGGCGGAACTAGCGCCTCGGATAAGGAGGGATTGCGATCTTTTGGTGTGCGTTAGTCACATCGGACTTCGCAAGGATAAGGAGTTGGCGAAGAGAGTGGAGGGTATCGATATCATCCTGGGAGGACATTCCCATGATACTCTGCCCGAAGGGATCATAGTGGAGGGCACAATGATCGCCCAAACCGGTTTTTGGGGGCATCATTACGGTGTGATCACCGTTGATATTTCCGATGCGGGTAAGAAGTGTGAGGCGAGGCTTTACCCGTTTGATCCCCCGTCAATATAGGAAACGAGCAATTGCAGATTAAGAAATTACAACTTGTCGGGTTTAAAACATTCGCGGACAAAACCGAGATTGAGTTTTCGGAAGGGATTACCGCTGTTGTCGGTCCGAACGGGTCCGGAAAGTCAAACATCGCGGACGCTTTGCTATGGGTGATGGGGGAGCAGAATCCACGATTGCTACGAGGCAACGATTCCCGCGATGTGATTTTCGCCGGATCGGAAATGCGTAAGCCGATGGGAATGAGCGAAGTCCGATTAACGCTGGACAATTCGGATCGAACGCTCGCCACGGATTTTAAAGAGATTACCATCACCCGTAGGATATACCGTTCGGGGGAGAGCCAGTATCTCATAAACGGCTCCGCTTGCAGGATGAAGGATATCGTCGACCTTTTTTTGGATACCGGTATGGGCAAGGGGGCGTATTCGTTCGTCAGCCAGAACGAAATCGATGCGGTTTTATCTTCAAAATCCGAAGACAGAAGGGAGTTATTCGAAGAGGCTGCGGGAATTAAAAAATATCGAGTGCGTAAACGCGAAGCCGTTCGCAAACTCGACCAGGCGGAATCCAATTTGAACCGCATTAGAGATCTCACACATGAACTCGCCTCCCAACTTGCGCCCATGGAGGCTCAAGCGGAGCAAGCGCGAAGATATCGTGTGCTTGTGGAGAGACTTCAGCGGATTGAAATCGATTTGCTGATAGCGGAGGCGAAGAGACAGGATTACGAGCTTTACGCCGCCCGCAAGGAACAGGAGATGGATTCAGAAACCATAGCGGATTGCGAGCGGAAATTGGCTCTGATGGAACGCGATGCGGAAACGGTCACCACCGAATTGGAGACGGCGGAGAAGGACTTGGACGCCGCGAGAAACTCTCGGCAATCCGCATTGACGTCTCGCGAACGCATCGAAAACCAGATTGCTCTCAACGAGGAGAAAATCAACAGCTTCAATATGATGAAAACCCGGATGGAACTGGATCTTTCAGAGACCATTCGAAGAATACAGGAACTGCGCGAGCGGATTGATAAGGAGACCCAAAGTCTGGAGAGTCTGAAAACCAGCGAACGAGAGAAGACAGCTGCTTTACAGGCTTCACAAGCCTCGCTGAACGAGTTTGAAAAGGCTTATCAAGAATGCGTTCGGCGCAATGAGGATCGCCAGGGAGCGTTGATGCGTTTGGCGGAGCAAAGGGCTCAGAGAGAATCCGCATTGAATTCATGTCGATTAAGAATAGGTGAGATAGAGAACCGCATCGAATTGCTGAAAAAAGCCGCATCGGAATTATCGGTAAGACGGCACGAATGCCTAACGCGCATGAACGGGAACCGCTCCTTGTTGGCGGCATTGATGAAGCGCAAGGATGAATTGGCGGCGCGCCGAGTCTCTATCGAGAACGAAAGACGCCAGAATCTCGATGAGCAGGAAAGCGCGGCGATCGCTTTGGATGCCGCGCGACGATTGCTGGCGGAACGCTCCAGCAGATTGAATACGTTGGTGGAATTGCAGGAATCCGGCGAGGGATTTTTCCAAGGCGTTCGAGCGACATTGAAAGCCTCTCGCGATGGGGTGTTGCATGGGGAATATCATCCTGTGGTTGAGCTTCTAAGCGTCCCGGAACATCTGCGGGTGGCTATCGAAGTGGCTTTGGCGTCGAGCTTGCAGGACATCGTTTGTGATACCGAGAACGAAGCGAAGACCGCGATACAATGGCTTAAAAAAGAAAAGGCGGGCAGAGCGACTTTCCTTCCATTGGATATGATTCGCCTGGGGGATGTTCTTGTCAAAGAGGATGTGGAACATATGGAAGGCGTTCTTGGAATCGCCTCGGATCACGTGCGAATCGATACACGTTATCGAAATATCCTCAAGCTCTTATTGGGACGCGTGATTTTGGCGGAAAATATGGATGCAGCGATTCGCACCTCTCGTGAAGTCGGCAACTGGCACAGAATCGTAACGCTGGATGGAGAGTTACTCACCCCGACGGGGTCGTTGACAGGCGGCTCCCTGCAGGGCAGGGGGACTCATTTGGTTGGAAGAAAGGGCGAAATTGATGATCTTAAACGCGCCATGCCCTCTCTGAAAGCGGATGTCGAAAAATACCTTGATTTGATGAATCGCGCAGCCCAATCCGTGAACGATAGGGCGAAAGAGATGACTGAAGTGAATTCCAGTTCGGCGCAAATTCAATCCGATATCGCTTCCTTGGAGACCGAGTTGAAATCGGTGGAGCGAGAGATATCCCAGTTGGATAGCTCATTGGCGGACAATCAATCGGAAATTGAGAGGCTGTTTTCGGCGCAAGAAAAGCTGAAAGACGAGGCCGAAGAGTGGGAAAAAGCCATTGAATTATCGCGTCAGCGGGATATTTCCGAGGACGATGCATTAGCGTCAGAGTCGGAAGAGACAAAGCGCCTTCTGGCTTCGAGAGATGCCTTGCGAGAGAAAGTGGTCGAACTAAAAATCGAAAGGGGACGCCTGGCCGAAAAAATAGCGTCTTTGACGCGCTCGTTGGAGGCTGACAAACTGGCTTTGACGCAAAGCGAGAAGACCAGGGATTCTTTGTTGAATCAAAGCGAATCTCATTCCGGACAATTGGGGGAGGCGTTGCAACTGGCCAAGGATTTGATAAGACAACGGGATGAGATATACGAACGAGTGCGTGAGACGGAGCGACTGTTTGAGGAGGCGAACGCCAATCGCGACAGGTGCTTGAAGTTAAGTTTCGAAAAGCGCAATAGCATTCGTGAGTTGAATCAAAAGCGAACGGAGACGATGAAAGCCTTGCATGAGGCTGAGTTGCAGATCGCCAGGATGGAGGTGAAGGTCGCTCAAACAGCTCAGCGATTAATGGATGATTACGGCATGACCTTCGAGGAAGCGTTGTTGAGAGACGACCCAGCGGAAATAAGTCGTTCAACGGTGAATGAAGTTACCCAATTGCGACGCGAAATCAAGCAGATGGGTCAGGTGAACATTGGAGCTGTTGAAGAGTACGAACGCTTGAAGGAACGTCACGATTTTCTCTCCAAACAGCGAGAGGATTTGGAGAAAGCTCGCAAATCGCTGCTTGACACCATTGCGGAGGTTGACGAGAGCACAAGGGATGCCTTCATGCAAACCTTTCACGGTGTGTCGGATAATTTCTCACGAATATTCCAGAGGCTTTTCAATGGAGGCTCCACCAAACTGGTTTTAACGAATCCCGATGATCTCTTGGAGACCGGGATTGACGTCATCGTTCAACCTCCTGGAAAGAAGGCGCAAAGTCTCTCTCTGCTCTCCGGAGGGGAACGGGCTTTAACGGCGACGGCGCTGTTGTTTAGTTTTCTCGCTTACAAGCCAAGCCCTTTTGTTTTAATGGATGAAGTGGACGCATCATTGGATGGAGCGAATGTGGAGCGATTCGTGCAATTAATAAAGGAATATTCGCGTCAAACTCAGTTTCTTGTCATCACGCACAATCCCGCCACCATGGAGGCGGCGCCGAAATGGTATGGGGTCACAATGCAGGAAACGGGCATATCCAAAGTTCTCGCATACACAGTACCAAGCGATAGTATTCCATCCGAGATGGACGAAACCATCCATTTACAGGAAAACTTGCCTTTGTAACGAGGGTATGAATTCGGTCTATTCCGGGGATTGCAAAATTGCATTTTAACGGCCTCCTTCCAAAGGCGCCAAGCGAGTTTTGCCGGATGTTCCGAATTTTGCATATATCCTTATTCCCGGAAGCCTACTCAAATCGAAATTGAAAGGAGGACTGAATGAGACGAATTGCAATCTTATTTGGAATTGCGACCCTATTGCTATATCCGCTATGCGCACTTGCGGATATTTCATTCGGAGGCAGTGCGCGATCGGACGCCATGGGAGGCGCGGGTATCGCTATCGTGGATCATTCCGACAGAAACAATCTTCTGAACCCAGCCTCGCTGGCTTTGATGAATCGCAGAGTGACTTTGGTTTTCCCGAGCATTGGATTTCACGCGAGTGGAATCCCCATCGGCAAGGCGTTCGATCATCTATTCGGTAATCCAAATGAATCGGATGCAGCCGGTTTGGCGAAGGATTTCGGAGGGAATCCCTCCGATTTCGGCATTGATGTCAACCTCGGTCTGCGGTTGGGACATATGGACATCCAAGGCACCGGATCCGCCAAAGTGTATGTCGATCCTAATTCCGCGTTGGAGGCGTGGTCCAAAAATGGAAACGGGAACACGACATTATTGTTAACCGATCCGGTATATAAGAACAGTCAAGCCGATATCATCGGCGCCGCCGTCTATTCCTTGCCATCCGTTGGAATGGCGGAGAGAATCTCCCCCAAGGGCAGTCCTACGCGGGTGGAGTTAGGGGCGAGAATGAAATTGATGACAGCGTATTACACTCACTACATCATGTCCGCCGCCTCCATCGCAAACAACGGTCCCGCCGTGCCCGCACCGGAGCTGAATGGGAACACGAATATTCACAAGACAGGCTTTGGCATGGACTTGGGGCTACTGGTGCATCCCTCAAATCACGAGGGCATCTCCGGCGCGGTGGTGATTACCGACGCCATCGCCCCGCATTTTACCTTCAACGGGACGGACGCAACCGGCCAACCGTACAAATACGATCTCCAACCCAGTTCCGCCTCCATCGGTACCGCGTATGAAAACGGCCGTGTGTTACTTGCCGCCGACTTGGTCGACATCACCCACGGATATGGCCCCACACAGGAAAGAGTGGGAGGGGAGTATCGAACCAAGAGAATTGCGCTCAGGATGGGGTACGCCAGTCCCGCCGGTTTCACTTTTGGTTTCGGAGCGCTTGGATTGGATTTGGCGTTTGGCGCCAGATCTCCTGTGGTGGTGAGTGAACTGCTTCATTTTTAATCCATCCTCCGCATGAAACCCGATCGGTATGCAGGAACAAGATGAAAATGGGGGGAGAATGAACATGCACCGGTCTCCCCCCTCTATTTTTCGATGGCGATAATCCTGTTTAAGGCCTGGTAATAGTTATCCCCCAACTGTTCGCATCTCACAAGCTTTCCATTGTGAATGAATAGACGATCCGTAATCACCCTGTATCCAATCGCTCCCGGGCATCGAACAAACGACCGATCCCCGAGATCCCCGGATTCGAAAATCTCCGTGACTTTCGCCGGTTTTGTCATATTCACCAAATGGGTGGTTACGAAGACCGTGTTTGAGGGTTTGCGTTGTCCGTAGATTCCTATCACAAGGGAATCGTCGTTCCATTGAGACTTGATGTGTATCGGCCAAGGGTAAGGGTTTTTAAATCGAAGGTCAATGGTGTATTGCGCCACTGCGGCGTCCCTGCCAGGTGTGACATAATGGGGGGCGAATACGTGCGAATGCCTTTCCACGATCGGCAGCCCCGCATAAAGCGCGGCGTTGTATAGCGTGGTGGATGTTTGACACACCCCGCCGCCATATTGCTTCACGAGTTCTCCGTCATAACTTACGGGGGCCTTTACGAATCCCGCATCTATTGTCCAGGATTTGACGCGTTTGTTGAAGGAAAAAACCTCTCCGGGAGCGATGGTGGTTCCATTCAATGCGGTAGCCGCTAGAACGGCGTTGTGTCTTTCACCGGGTGTGCGCCCGATTAGACTGGTGCGATACGCAGCAAGAAGAACCTCATTCGCATGAATGGAATTTAGTTGACCGAAGAGATGGATTCCAACGCCCGCGAACCCGATGAGAACTGGCAATAGGATGATATCCCGATAGGAGAAACGATGATTTTTAATGTTTGAATTCATTTGATTGTGATTACGCTTTCCTGCGATTGCCCGTGATATTCGGGATCGTACATTCCTTGTAAAACAGCGGGCATAGCATGATAAACGCCATTGATTCTCGCCTGCAGAGTGTATTCTATAATATGTTTGCCTTTTGGGATGGATCTGGCGAAAAAGACCACCTTGCTGTCCCTTACGTCTATCGAGGAATACCAGAACGTCCAGCTCTCATCCGATACATCCCCGCTTTGCGCCACCTCGCAACCAGCGGGATAAGGGTCTTCGATAATCGCATAGGGAATGGCGGTCGGTGTTGTGATGGTTAGACGCACCCTGACATTATCCCCTGTGCGCATGATATTTCCTGTTTTGTCCAGATGCAGCGTCCAAGGACTCCATGGGGTGATTCGTTCGAGATTTGATGTTATTCGAAAATATTCACGTTGAATTTTAATTGGCGACGCCGGCGGGGGGGCGTTTGCGGGTAATCGAACGGATTGCCGCAACAAAACGGAGTAAAAGATGGGCGTATTTCCCCCATTTCTTGATATCGACAGACTGTTTTTGCCGGCATGAAGTTGCGAAGAGGGGATGTTCACCAATAGTGCGTTCTCTTGGCCGATGCTCTGCGTCAGAGTGTAAGTCCGAACGACCTTTCCGTTAAGACTCACGGATATGGATCCTTTGGGATTGTATTTTTGCGTGGAGCGCATCACATATTCGCATAGGGCGTCGATGATGTCCGAGGTGTACCAAGTGGAAATCCAATAGTTGTCCGTTCTTTGCGCCATGATCCAGAGCAGCAATGGTTCCACCCTGGGATCGTTGGGATTTCGCATCACTATGGCTTTGAAAATCCGAGCCGTGTTATCCACATCATCCGAATCCCACTGATTTAATTTGGAGCGATAATGCAACATGGCGCCGTTTCTCACCAAACGGGACGCCAACAGGGAGGATAGGGTGTCTGGAAGGTTTAGCTTGGCATCGACCAGCATCAACCAGGATAGAGCGGTGAGATTGGCATAGCGAGTCAAATAGATGTTTCGAGCCTTCATAACCGCTTGCTGATCCCCTAAACAGATCAGACCGTACATCAAAACGGGCTTGTCATTTTGACGCGCTGATTGCAACATCTTCTCACCGCCCTTGATCGCTTTCGAAATGACGGTGTGGCTGACAGGATAACCTAGATCCTTCGCGACGGAAAGTGCGTACATGGCGTAGCCAGTGAGGTAAGGATCATCGGGATCATACTCCCACCACCCCCAGCAACCGGATGGATGTTGGAAGCGGTAGAGTCGCGTTAGACTGTCGCGGATCATAGCCGGCAACTCCCTTTCCCTGCGCTGTGAGAGATGCATGCCGTATTTTTCCAGCGCCCTCTTCACGAGGATATCCGGAATGAATCTGCTGAGCGTCTGCTCCGTGCAGCCGTAAGGGTAATCCACGAGGTAGTCAAGGGAATTGTCCATGCAACTGAAGAGTGATGGATTGATTCTCACACTCAACCGGCTGAGTTGCGGGATGGCGTTCGAATCGAGTTTTATATCAACTTTCGCTTCGCCACCTCTCAGGAGCGATCCCGACGAGCCATGAAATTCATCCATTGCGTGAGGCTTCAGCGGCAGAGCGATCTCCACGCCATCCGTGAACTGCCTTCCCTTTTCCGGCAAGGTCCATGCCGTGAGCCGAATATGCGACGCCTTGTCCCCCATGGCGATTACCGGCCACTTCAGTTCTCCGATGGAGCCTGCGGGAATGACAGTACGCAGGATGGGATGATCCTGTAGGATCACGTCGGTTGCTTGGAGATGAGCCATTACGGTTTGAGTTTCGCCGGTTTCGTTATGAATATATGCGTTGAAGTGCGAATGGTCGGATTGCGTCAGATATCTTGGCGTGTCCAGCATCACAAAGAACCTTTTTTTCACTATTATCCGATTGATGCCCGCTCCTACCAATGTGGAGCGAGTCTGCGCCACGACAGTGGCTCGCCATTGGGTGATGCTGTCCGGCAAGGCGAATGCGACCGTTGCGACACCGTTTTGATTTGTTTGTACGTCAGGCGCCCAGAACGCCGTGTCCGGGAATCTCTTTCGCGCCGTTATTTTCGGTTCGGATTTATCCGCGTCTCCTAAGTATTGAACGGAGAAGGAGTAGTCCGTTTGCACATTATTGTATCTTTGCGGATAGAATGCGGATATCACGGAGTTCGGATCATCCTCTTGCAATGCGTAAATTGATTCATCCACCACACCAAGCGAAAAATCGCTTCGCACCGGTTTCCCCTTGGAATCTCTGACCACCACGCGATACGCGATCATACGCCCCGGCTGAAAAAACGCGGGGGGCTTGCCTGAGGATTTATTGACGGCGGACGCAGGGTTTTCGGGCGTTATACGGACTGATAACCTTTTCCGTTGAATCGAGACTTTCAGCGGAGCCTCCGATGACGAGAAGTTCCTATGGCGCACAAAACATGCATCCAAGTAGATATTCGGTCCGTACTCCGGTTTGATTGGGATGCGCACCACCATTTGACGTCTCGTCATCTTAACGGTTCGAACCATGTGAATGGTGTTTCCCTCGATCGTTAAAAGGACGGTCTGTCCCGTATATTTTGAACTGATCAAAATTCTGGCGTTTTGACCCGGAAGATATTGAGTGCGATCCGAGAAGATTGATAGATCGGATACATCGGAAATGTAATCCGCCCCTTGGTCGGTGACGCAGTATATCTCCAGGTTGTCCGAAATGAATCGATGATGCGAATCTTGCGTATAAGCCAATATCGCCGTCTGTCCGCTTCTGGGAAAGGTGATATCAAATATTGCGTGTCCGTTTTTATCGGTCACGGCGTGTAATGATCCGACTTGAGCGTACAACGTGGCTTGATCTCCGTAATCGGAATAATGAATCGTGCGCGTATAACCGTAGTCCAATTCAACGGGTTGGTTTCTAATCGGTGCGCCTGAATAATCCGTGGCGTAGAGACGGACTTTGTTGGGTTTGCCAGGTGTGAATAGGTAGCCGTTTGGCTGCAAGCGAATGCGAAAATCACCCGCAGTCACCAAAGTCGAGGCGTTAGCCGTCGCCTGTTTGCCGGACGCCGCAATCACCGTCACGCTGATGGAATAGTCGTAATCCTGAGAATAGTGATCTCCCCAGTAAGCGGTTATGTCCGTGGTGTTCACGGGGGGCTTTTCGATGGATGTGGGGATATGCAGGGTGCATCTCCCGTTTTGATCCAGCTTTGTTGTCCCGGAAGCGACGATATCCCCGTCGCCGAACCCTTGGTAACGAGGCGTCCAGGCGTTGCCATATCCGCCTTCCGACCAGGACTCCATATCACTATCCTGCCAGTGGATGGATCTAAAGACGTTCCATTGCAGTTTTGCGCCTGACAACGGCGAACCAAAGTAATACTGGCTGGATACGTTCGCCACGAGCGTGGAGCCTTGGGTGTAACGGTCTTTCTCGAAAGAGACGGAGGCTTTAAACTCGGGTTTCTTATAAGAGGCGATCACGATGTCATGACTATGAATCTCACCGCCTATCGTGCAGATCATGCTGTAAACACCCGTCGGCGCTTCGGGAGAGAGAGCAAGCTTGCCGTTGATTGAACCGTAAGAGTTGGTACGTTTCATCGCATCCATGATCCGAATTCCTGATGGATCGCGAACCTCAATCTTCACGGGTGTGTTTACGGGAGGCATGTATTTCCACCCTCGAATAATGATCTTACGGATAATGGATTTATAGTAAATCGTCTGACCGGGGCGATATAGAGGCCGGTCCGTATAGGAATGCACAGCGTATGATTTATCTCCGTCGCTGGAATAAAGATAGGATTCCACGGCGGATTCATCCTTGCCGCGGATGGACACATACTCTATGTGATCGGATTGATGCTGCAAGGCGGGGATGCGGAAATGAACGATGCCATTGTTATTGGTAATACCCGAAGCGATCCGTTTCCCCGCATAATACGCTTCAACCGATTCGTTCGGCAAGGGTTGACCTGAGTTGATATTCACAGCCCAGGCGATGACATTCCTTCCCCCGCGTTTGACGATAAGCGCGGAATCGGTGACCATAAGCCATGCGCACGCATGAGAATCTCCGTGCGTGATGTTGATGAAATAAAGCCCGCACCCAGGCTTGCCAAGGGGAAAGCGTTTGGCGTAGAATCCCTCTCTGTCCGAATGGATCAGGGGAATGGAAATCGATTGATATCTCTCCGAATTCTCTAAAAGGGTTTTGGGGAGCGATGTGGTGTTTTGGGTTTGAGTTTGCATGCCAATAAGCGCCCTTATGGCTTTGGGATGCATGAAAATGGCGGACAGCGTGCTTTTGTATATCTGGACTTTTAGTTTGTCCATGCCGGCGGGAAGTCGGGAGTTCACGTATCCACGTACCGGAATGAATATCTTATCCTTTAAGGTGTATACATTTTGAAAATCCCCAACGTTCACATCAGGTTTGGACCGTTGTAGGGAGAGAATGGTGGAGGTATTGGAACCTTCGGTAACCTCTATGGGTATCTGGCCGCATGCGTGTGAACTGGTGTAAGCGCTTAAAACGTATTCCCCGGGCGTTATGTTTCGAATTCGAAAAACGCCGTTTTCGCCGCTTATCACCTCTCGCCGACTTAAGGTGTTATTCGCACGATTTGCCGGCGACAGATTGATTACCGCGTTCTCCACGGATTTGAAATTATCCGCAAGTATCACCTGACCGTCTATTCCCCCGATCGGCGGCTCCCGTATCTCGCCATATGTCATCAATCCCGCCACGGCGATGATGGCAAGCAGGAGCATGGAATGTTCCGGGACAAGAAACCGATAAAAGGTTGTAAGGATCGCCTTAAGAGGTCTCATACGAGTTTATCCTGCTGAGGATCGGAGGATGCGGGAGTAGCGGTGCGTTTGAAAATGCTCCCGGTGATGCGCGGGAGATATTCCAACAGGAGAAGACAGACTGCGATGGTTCCGAACACCCAGATAAGGATATGCACCTTGTCGGATTTGGAGAGCGTGGCGGCGTTAAGCGCATAACCCGCCCATTCCAGGATCGCCATGCCCATCGCCGAGGCGATCATTGCATAAAGAAACCTTGTCTCCATGTGCGTGGTTGGGGAGGGGGTGGTTCGCTCCTCCTCATCGGGCAGGATCGAAGAGAAAGCCAGACCAATTAGAAATGCGATGATGCATTTGGCTCCCCAAAGGAAAATCAACAGCGCGGGAGATAATAGCGTCAATATGCCAAGAAAGGTGAGACGAATGAGGTTGTTCGCCAATCCATTCTCCTGCAACATGTTATGAACGGAATAGGAGAGAATACGCGGCGTGAAAAAACCGGTCGCCAATCCCACGAGAGCGAAGTGATCCGATAAGTTGGCGTGATAGGTGTCTCCGGCGTACACAACGTTCGTGATGCGGAACACTAGAAGCAACACCGCGAAAAAGAGACCGCCCACGATCGTTTGGGAAGAGGGAATGACTGGCGAATGCTCCTTGTTTGATCGGGGAAGATGAAACGCAATCATGAACGGTGAAAGCATGGATAGCCAGACCACGGCGATGCCATAACCATTCATCTCATAAAAACCAACGATATAGCCGCCTATTAGCAATAGGGCGGTGAGAAGTGTGATGATTCCAGGATTTGTTCTTTTTCCCAGTTCCTCGGATAGCTTCCAAACACAGATGCCGATTCCCATGCCAACAAGAACGAGGCGTATAATGGGCTCGTCGCTGAGCAATCTATGCTCAATCGATTTACCGACCCAAACGATCATCAGAAGTTCGACCAGAACAAAAAGGAAATGAAGCAGTCTGAAGGGAATTTCTCCGTCCTTGGTTTGTATGAAACGGTTGAGGATGGATTGGATGCCGGCGCCAATCAACAACACCGAGGGCACGCTGATCGCAAACAAGAGGATCGCAATCTCCATCCGTATCCTGACTGCTGGATCATCGTTACGGTTGGCGGCGAGCAATATCCCAATGCATGTCACGATTGCGAACGCCATGGCGATCGCCGTGCCTAATAGCGTGTACTCCCGCCATTGATCGGACACGGACGAAGTCGTGTCACCAGGTTTCGGCCTCCCAATGATGGGGGCGAATTGAATGAAAGTGCAGGATATCCATCCGATGCATAAACATGGGAGCAAGTCGGTCATCACATCCCGCTTCAGCATGACACCGATAGAAGCCATGGCTCCAAAGCTAAAGAGGGGAGCGGCGTAGGACGCCATGCCGGACAATTTGTCCGAAGGATCCATCGGAACTCGCATTAAGATCAGGTAACCCAGTACGGATGCGATTCCACCGAGCAGAAAGCCGACGCCAAGAGCATGACCGGATGAGAAAGGAGGTTTGTGCGGCAATGTGATTAAATACACCAGCGCAGCCAGAATGAGAGCCGCAAAGACGTGCGACCACTCTCCTTTGGGAACGTGGGATCTTGTGGATGTGAGATGAATTAATCCGGACGCGATCCACCCAAAAGCGCTGATGAGAATGATGGCTAGAAGCAGATGCGAATACACGGCTACCCCCTTCCAAAGATGCACACATAAAAAACAACGCTCCGATCGAATTATCCTGCTGAGAATCGGCATTCGCCACTTGAATCAATAAGGAAATCCTTTCGGGACGGATAACTCAATCTGAAGCATATATTGAAAATTGCTTCAACTTGATTAAACGGATTTCACCTCTGCCTACAATATTAACGGCGATTCGCCCGATTGTCAAGATATTTTTGAGGAGATAGCAAAAATAATTTTATCAGGTAATGGTGCAGTTCATTCCTTTCCTCGCAACTGTTTTTAGCGTCAAATCTCTGCTCTCGCCGAGGTGTTTCACAATAAGTCTGTCAATCAAAAGCTGACCCTCGATTAACCGGATGTGTTCTTAAACTCATACTCGATGATGGCGCATGGTATTCCGGACACAACGTCGTCGAGAGGAATAAAAGGGTCCCAACCGGTTATCGAAACTTTGAGAGGTACGGCGGAATCCTCCAAGTGCACCATACCGAAGGGATAGGCGGAGTGAAATTCGCAGTTTTCAAAGCGGGGTAACCCATCGAATTCCCCATGACGATAGCCCTGGGATTGCAGGGACTGATCGTATATTTTCCCCGGCGGCAATAATCCCTCAATCAATTTGGTGACAGGCTCCCGTCCGTATATGCAAGAGAGCGAACGCAGCTTCATTTTCCGAGCGCCCGTCCGGAATTGCGGAGAGGGAAGGGTGATTGCGGATGGAGAAATCCTGAAGCCTAGCGTATCCGCTGAAACAAATGGATCCAGCGCCAATACCATCCATTGGCATGGATATCTGCAGGAGATTGGGGAATGAAAATGTGCGATACGCTATGTATGGGATTTGCCGAGTTTGTCGTGGATTCGAGCATTTTCGTCCCCTATTACGGTTTGTGGAGGATACTGCGTATGGCGGCGGCTCTATCCCGAATCTCCTCCTCGGTGACGCCAACCGCTTCGTACATTGCAAAAATGTTTTCCAACGGTGTTTCGGGAGGGATCGTATGTGAAGCGGCTAGAATGTATCCCCCGCCGTCGGATGTCATACCTTCAACCAGTTTCTCGATCTCACTGCGGACTTGGTTCGCCGTGCCATTGGGCAGCAACTCTTGGGTGTCAACCCCGCCCATGAATGTTAGCTCCTTGCCGAATTCGCGTTTTAATTCGAAGGGGTTCATACCCGGACAGTTACTTTGTATGGGGTTTAACACGTCTAACCCCATCTCAATCAAATCCGGTATGATGGGGCGAATGGATCCGCAGGAATGATAAGCCACCCATAGACGATGCGATTTGCCCAATTGAAAAATCGGCTCCAAAAGCGGTTTGATCTTGGCTCTCCAGCAACTTGGACTCATCATCATGGCGAGTTGCCCGCCGACATCGTCTCCGGTCCAAAGCCAATCCAGTGCGAATCTTTCGCAAGCGAGTTCCGCTTGTCTTAATGCAAACTCCGCAGCGCGTTCCCTGAGAACCCTGGGAGCCAGGTGTTCGGCAACCAGGTCTAAAAGCGCGTTCTCCATGCCCCTCAAACGACAAAGAAGTTCAAAGACACAAGGCGAGATGTCGCAACCGATGAACATTTCCATGGATCTCTCCATGATTGGGTCCATGTTACTGAGAAGCTCATTCATTTTATGGTAGGGAAAAGAGTAGTTTAATATCTCCTCTTCGGAGGCGTTTAGCAAGGGGTAGTGGCGAATTTGATTGAAAGCCCCCTCCTTGACCCACTCCACCCCCCAGTCATCCCAATGCGTCTCCCCTTGGCGTTCATGTACGATTCCCTCCATCGCATGATTGTTTCCCACCCATGTCTGAAGAACATCATTCCCCATAACGGTGGCAACCATGGAGGAGGGTATTTCAAACACCTCTCCGAGTAGGATGGCGGTTTCGGGATGGAACCACATGAAAATGGGGATGCGATCCACGGGTTCCCTTCTCAACGCCGCATGTACTCTCTCTCTGGATGTCATTTCCAACTTCCTCCGGGATATCTCCCATGAAACCTCAAAACCTATGTGAGATATCTTACTTGAAAAAGCGAATTTTATCGAGAAACGGGCGGAGAAGTGATAGTAATCGAACGGATATTGGACAGAACCTATTATCGCGCACTTCAGTTTCGATTTGCCTATCACATGACCGGAGCGCGAATTCACGGAGTATTCATGGAAACGCATATGAAGGAGAAGTATTTCTTACGACTGAAAAACAAACCGTTCAATCGCAATTGCGGCGCCATCCTCTGCGAAGGAGGACGTGACATGATCGGCCGCAGCTCGAATCTCTTCATGACCATCTCCCATGGATATTCCGAGTCCCGCCCATTGAAGCAGTTCCATATCATTGATCTGGTCCCCGATGGCAATAGTCTGTTCGCGAGGGATATTCAACAGGTTCGCCACCTTTTGAGCCGCGTTCGCCTTGTGCGCACGACTGGACTGCAAGTGCGCCCCTCGTCCGCCGTAATCGCCTTGCTCCCATTCGTAAATCAAAGCCTCGTCTCCGAACTCCTCTTTCCATTTGGATGTCATGGATATCGTTGCTTCCGCTGGTCCATAGGTTTCTATGCTTACCGGCGGGGATAAAAGATTGACAGACAAATCATCCACAATGCGCATCCTTTCCGGAAAACGTTTCAGATAATCCGGGGGGGCGGGGCAGGGCTGGTCGGTGTACACCCATCGATCATCCTCTTCAACCGCAAAAAGCAGGGGGGCTAATTCGCAGGAATGAGCGATTTGAACGGCTCTTCGCGCCATTTCCAAAGGGAGTCTGATTTTTTCGATGTAGCCTTCATCATGCACCTTGGCGATGATGGCGCCATTGAGAAAGATGCCGTATCCTTTACCAATTCTATTGACGATGGCTTTGGAGGTGTAACGGCTTCGTCCGGTGCAGAGTACGGGAAGGCATCCCATCTTCTCCGCCGATGCTATCGCTCGAAGCGTTCGCGGGGAGATGGAATCGTTCTTGCCCACAATAGTGCCATCCAAATCCAAAAAAAGGAGCTTATACTTCAACACGAATCTGATTTCCTTCCATAACTTAACTCGATCACAAAATCCGGCGCTGCGATGTCCCGTTAATCGAATTCATCCATTCCATGAAGATATCCGCGCAGTATTTGGTCATTTCGTGCCTTAGGGGAGCCTCTCGCCAAACGAGGTTTTCAGTTAATTGCTGCAACGCGTAACGGGAGGCTCTGGCGTGCCGTAGAGGCAGGATGGCATCCTCGGTACCGTTGATAAGCAGGATTGGCAGGGTTCTTAACGCGAGACTTTCATGGATTTCAGGTAAATATTCGGGTATCACTCTGCTGCAAAAGCTCGCAACCCCCGCTATTCGTTCAGGATAGGAGATAGCGGCGGTTAGTGCGATGGTGGCCCCCTGACTAAAGCCGGCAAGATAAACATTGCGAGGGGCATCCGAGGATGCGGGGAGCTTTTCAATGTAGGATAGCAACGCGATTCGGCTTTCCTCCGCTTCGCATGGATCGTCAATGGGACCGTTTGGCGTGAACTCGACATTGCACCACGCGTATGCGTTGTTATGAATCTCCAATGGGGCGCGAACGGAGATCACCCGCAAGTTTTTCAGGGAGAGAAGCCATTCCGGGTAAATGGTTTCATTTTCGCGATATCCATGAAGCCATATCAGGATGGTCGGGTCGATATGCGATGAATCCAAGGATGAAAGTTCAATCGTTTTTAGAGTGATGTTTGAGCGCCAGCGTTTTTCGGATGATCTTGGTCCATTCATGTTTGAGAGAAAATACCCCGGAAAATATGGTGGAGAGAAGGAGGAAATCCTCCTTCTCCAATGGTTAGGCGGAGTGGCGCTTCACCGTGTAATTCAGCAATCCACCGGCGAGAAATATCTGCGTTTCTCGCGGAGTTAGATTGTGTTTGGCTTGGATGGTGGCGCCCTTGGTTTTGTTTTTGATCGTGATATTGTCGCCGGTCACCTGTTCGCGAATGTTCTCCATGATTAGCTCATCGCCTTGATCAATCGAGTCATAATCGCTCTCGTTCACAAATACCAAGGGGAGTATCCCGAAATTGATCAGGTTCGCACGATGGATGCGGGCGAAGGATTTCACCAGCACCGCCTTTATACCGAGGTACATCGGGGCCAAAGCGGCATGCTCACGGCTTGATCCCTGTCCATAGTTCGCGGCGCCCACGATAAATCCGCCTCCCGCCTCCAGTGCGCGTTTTGCGAATGTCGGATCCACTCTTTCGTAAACATATTGACTGATCGCCGGAATATTCGATCGCAACGGCAGAATTTTGGAACCCGCCGGAAGGATGTGATCGGTGGAGATATTGTCGCCCACCTTAAGTAGCACCTTCCCTTCGAAACTCGCCGCAGGTTCGTGCGCAAGAGGAAGCGGTTTGATATTCGGTCCGCGTATGATCTCCGTCTCCGTGTTCGGAGGCAACGGAGGGATGATCAGGTTGTCATTGATGGAGTAGACGTCCGGTTCGTCTATCTTCCTATAGGCGATTCCCATCTTCTCCAAGTCACGAGGATCCGTGATGCAACCTGTCACGGCGCATGCCACGCAGGTCTCCGGACTTGCAAGGTAGACCTGAGCGTCCATCGTGCCCGATCTCCCCTCGAAATTACGATTGAAGGATCGTATGGATACCCCGCCGGAGGGAGGAGCCTGACCCATCCCGATACAGGGACCGCATGCGGATTCCAGTATTCGAGCTCCGCCGTGGATCAAATCAGCCAGCGCACCGCTTCTGGCAATCGTTTCAAACACCTGCGCAGAGCCAGGAGTCACGGTCATGGACACGCTTGAATGGATTGTGTGATCATGAAGCACATAAGCGGCGGTGCCAAGATCATGGAAGGAGGAGTTTGTGCAACTTCCGATGCAGACTTGCACGACGGGTTTCCCCGCAATATCCTTGACTTTGACGACTTTGTCCGGGCTGTGGGGTTGGGCGATCATCGGTTCAAGTTGGTTGAGATCGATTTCAATGATTTCGTCATACGTTGCATCCGAATCCGCTTTGAGCTCAGTCCAGGCTTCCTCTCTTTTTTGCGCTTTGAGGAATTCGCGTGTGCGGGTGTCGGAGGGAAAGATGGACGTTGTGGCTCCCAGTTCCGCACCCATATTCGTGATTGTGAACCGGTCGGCGACTGCAAGAGCTTCCACACCTTCTCCGAAATACTCGAAAATGCGTCCCACGCCGCCTTTCACGGTCAGACGTCGTAATATCTCAAGGATAATATCCTTGCCGCTCACCCATGGTTGAAGTTTCCCGATGAGTTTGACGCCAACCACCTTTGGCATCATCATGTTGAAGGGACCGCCCGCCATCGCCACAGCCACGTCCAAACCTCCTGCTCCGATGGCGATCATGCCCAAACCACCGCACGTGGGGGTGTGGCTGTCCGAGCCCAGCAGTGTCTGTCCGGGGACGGCGAAACGCTCCCTGTGCACTTGATGGCAGATGCCATTTCCGGGTCTGGAAAAATAGAGTCCGTATTTCGCCGCGACGGATTGCAGGAACCGGTGATCATCCGCATTCTCAAAACTATTTTGCAGCATGTTATGATCAACGTAGCTTACGGAGAGTTTGGTTCTCACTCTGGGCACCCCCATGGCCTCGAACTGGAGGTATGACATAGTGCCTGTGGCGTCTTGAGTGAGAGTTTGGTCAATGCGAATTCCAATCTCCTCCCCCGGGATCATCTCTCCGTTGACAAGATGATCCTTCAGGATTTTTTGCGTTAGGTTCATCCCCGATATTGCTCCTTCCTCATGCTAAGTTTCATTGTGTCTGCGATGTGTCTGATCAAAGATTGACATACACAATGCGATTATCATTGCACTTTCTTTATTTTACCGTTTGAGGGCTTAAGGAATTGCAAATGCAAGTATTCGAATGTTTCGTTTGTCTCATGCGGATGGAAAATGATCACCACATACGACATGAATCGCCCAGCTAAATGCAAAGCGCCGGATGCATCATTGCATTCGGCGCTTAGTCAATGCCCAGGAGAGGAGTTGAACCTCCAAGCTCTTGCGAGCACTAGAACCTGAATCTAGCGTGTTTGCCATTTCACCACCTGGGCATATCAGGTGCATTTCATTGATAGATTATACAGTGTCTGGTATAATGAGTCAAGAGTGTGATGCAGATTTTCGATGTGAAGATCAAATTGATTCGTTATGCGTAATCAGACTACCAGCATTAGGGAGTGCATCGATATCGGAAGCGCATCCTGACCAAGTTGTGAAAATGCTGAGTTTATCGCTGTCTCTCGAATGTATAAGGAATAAAGGTGATTCTGACCGTAACCCTCAATCCATGCGTCGATCGTATCTATTCCGTACCCGATTTTCGGGCTGGGGAAATCCATCGAGTCATGAAGCCATTGGTGCGAGGGGGAGGCAAAGGCGTCAACGTGGCGAGGACGTTGCGTTTCTTGGGCGGAGAGGTGCATGCAACCGGTTTCCTAGGCGGATTGAACGGCGAGTATATACGGGATGAATTACAAAAAGGGGGAATTGGAGACTTTTTTCTGACAGTTCAGGAAGAGACCCGCAATAAGATCGCCATTACGGACACTCGCACCGGGGAGGAAACGGAGATCAACGAGCCCGGTCCGATGGTTGCCGAGGAGCAGGATAAGTTTTTAAGCCATCTTGACACTTTGGTTAGGAGATACGGATACTCCTATGTGGCGTTTTGCGGGAGCCTTCCCCAAGGTGCGAACAACGATTTTTATTTTCGATGCGTGGAGTTGGTGCAGTCCTTAGGCGTAAAATGCGCGGTGGATACAAGCGGCGAGGCGTTGAAACGGAGCGTTGAGGCTAAACCATGGATCGTGAAGCCGAACAGGGCGGAGCTTTCGGAGATGGTAAATGCGGAAATCGAGACCAACGATGATATCTTGAAACAGTGTCATGCCATACTTGAATCCGGAGTAGGCAATATCGTGGTAACATTAGGATCGCGTGGAGCCGTCTATATTAATGAGGATGGAGCATGGATCGCCACCCCTCCCATGGTGACCGTGGTGCATTCCCTGGGTTCGGGAGATGCGTTTCTCGCAGGGATGTTACGGGGTTTCGAGATGAACCTTGACCCTCCTGATTCCTTGAAATTGGCGATGGCCACTGCGGCGATGCACATTCAAGGGGCTCGTCCGGAGGATTATGCACAGCAACAAATATCGAAAATCGAGACGGATGTGACGATTGACAGGGTATGCGTCGGGAGCGGAGTGTAAGGTGTTTGGAAATCTATTAATGATTGATAGCATTGGGCAATGGGGGTTCGTGTTGGTGATCGCCCTCATCATATTCGGCCCAAAAAAGATGCCGGAACTTGGAAGGCAGATTGGAACCTTCCTGAGGGATATGAACAAGGTGAAAAATGATCTCCTCGGGCAGATTCACTCTGAGATCGACAACGTCACGGATACGATATCCTATTCCGATCCTTCGCCAAGTTATCGAACAACCTATCCTCAGATAACCTCCACAAGCATAACCGACACTACGGACGATCTGACCGACTACACCATTGTTGGAGTAACTCCGAAGGAACAGAACGAGGAAAAAACGAAAGAGGAGTATCAACCCGCTTATCCGGGATATTCACCGGATGATCCTGCGGAAAGCCCGGCGGTTGAGCCAGTGGCGCAGGCGAAGGATTCGGATCCTGAAAAAACCGAAACGGAGATTAAAGGAGAAAATCATGTTTAATACATTGGCGATGATCGAAGGTCCCACAGGTTGGGTGATCATCGGGGTCATCGTTCTTCTTCTTTTTGGAGGAAGCAAGATACCCGAGATGATGAAAGGCCTTGGCACCGGAATGAGGGAGTTTAAGAAAGGCTTGAAGGAGGAGGAGGAACCTCCGAAAAAGGAGTTGACCGAGGGGGAGAAGGATTCGGCGAAAAAGGAGTGATTTCAGGTTCCCGACCATTCGGTCCGCGTATTTTTCAGTTATGAGAGGAGATGGAATTTGAATATAATCAGCATATTGTTGAGCATTGTGCAGGTTTTATTAGCTTTGGGCTTGATATTTATCGTTTCCATACAAACGACTAAAAGCGAGGGGTTGAGCGGAACCATTGGAGGCCAGATCACCTCTTCCTTCAAGGGAAAACCGGGATTTGAGGAGCGATTGAACGATATCACCAAATATTTGGGGATAGGTTTTTTTGTTGTGAGTGTGTTGGTCGCCTTTACCATGAACAGATAATCTTTCTCTTTTCACTTCATTAAGCGTTCCGGCTCTTGCAAATCAGAGCGCCGGAACGCATTTCATTTTCATACCGCAACGCACATGCTAAGACAAGCTCATCGAAAAGCGGAATACCCCTTGCTTTTTTTTGTAACTTTGCTCCTCCTATCCGGTTTGACGCTTGTCTTTTTAGCGCGAATGAGATTGGGAGTACCCTCTAACGCTATCAATATCAACACGACGACTTCGGATCAACTCGCCCTCGCGTTCAAAATCGATCCCTCTCTCACACGCCGCATCATTGCCGAGCGTGAAAAGACGGGGGGATTTGATAGCGTTAACCAGATTAGAGCAATCCCGCTCTTTTCCGCAACGGAATGCATGGTCATCGACTCCATTCTTCGCGCCAACAAGATCGATTGGAAAATCGCCCCCCCAACCGTCATTAGACAAGCGCTTTCGCTCTCTATGCCCGTCACCAATCAACTTCTTTCGGAAAGAAACTCCATCCCTCCTCAGGCGGACATATCACGTGTTAAATTACTTACACCGTCCCAATGGATAATGATGCGCAATCGTTTGTATGTGCGCACTCCTTTTCAAGTGTTTTGGAGTTTCCTCTTCGCATCCATCCTGTTGCTCTGCATGCCCTATGTCGTTCTTGCCATCCACAACCGATTCAACATGGCGGGGGATCCGTTCCTGCTCCCTCTGACTTGGTTTTTGTCAGGACTGGGAGTGATTTTTATCTTTAGCGTCAAGGATCCTTTTCGCGACTCCCCCGCATATCTCCATCAAGTAATCACTCTCTGTATCGCCCTTATCTTATTGATGTTCTTCAGCCTGATATCCACGCCCGCGCGACGTCGAATGCGACGTTATGTAAACTGGTGGGGGATAGGTTTTTTAGTTTGCGGCGTTCTAATGAAGGTTTTGGATGGAAAAACTTTCGGGGGGGGTATTGTCATTCACCATTTCCATCCCGCCTACCTATATTTTTTGCTGTTTACTCTCTTTTTCGTCTCATACCTTTCCTCTCATCCCGACCTCTATTCGGAGGCGATCCGACGCTGGAGAAGTCCGAACCGTGTCGTCAAAAATCGTCTTGTCACTTCATCGTTTCGATTCCAACGGGAGGATATTACTCCCGCTCTTTTAGGAGCTGGATGCATTCTATTCACTTATGTCACGATGTGTGACATTGTTTCAACCGCCATTATCTGCATTTTGTTTGCCTCCATCTATTATCTTGCCACGGGACGATCGGGAATGCTAAGCCTGGGGATCGCCTTTTTGTTCCTTCTAGGCGTGACTGGGTTTCTCATGCATGTCGGCGATATGCACGCGCGCTGTGAAATGTGGTTTCACCCCTGGAGCAATACGTATGGAAACGGCTCTCAATTAGGGCAAGGTTACTGGGCGCTCTCCTCCGGCGGCGTTTACGGAACGGGTTTGGGAATGGGCATGCCCGAGAAAATTCCCCTTGTGAGTACGGATATGATGTTTGCCGCCATAGGAGAGGAATTGGGGCTATTTGGAGCGCTAGTCATCCTGTGTCTCTTTGAATTCATTATTCAAAGAGGCTTGCGCATGGCAATGCACATTCAAAACGATTTTGACAGAATACTCGCCGGAGGATTAAGCGTTCTTTTATTCATTTCGGTTTTGTCGATTACCGCCGGTGTGACGGGGCTTTTCCCATTGGCGGGATTGAATCTGCCATTCGTAACCTATGGAGCTTCCGCCCTTTTTCCGAATTTTATTATCATTGGGCTCCTATTAGGATTGAGCGTGAAATCGGCATATCCATCCTCCGAGGATTCCCATCCCGCCATTCGTGAAATACATTGGAAATACAAGCTTGCGGTTTGGATATCCTTAATAGGCGTGATTGGCATCGGGAGGTTATGCTGGATACAATTCATTCGCGCCGATTGGTACGCCACGCGGAAAATATCAACTCCCGATGCCGACGGAATCGTTCGAGCGAAAACCAATCCACGTATCTTATCCGTTCAAAACAGAATCCCGCGAGGCTCCATATACGACAGATACGGAAGAGTTCTAGCCACTTCGCATCTGGATGAGATTGTGATGTCTCTTGGAGATGATTTAACTTCCGGCATAATTTACTATCGAAGAGGACGGTATTATCCCGGAGGTGGCGCCATGGTCTTTCCTGTTGGCTGTATTCGCACTGCATTCACTCCGAGTTCCGGGGCGGAGAAAAGATATGATCAGGCGTTGCGTGGCTACAATCAAGATGAGGATTTAATCCGAATCTATCGAAGACAAAATCTTCCGACCTGGTTTTTCGGATTGGTTCCCGCAGGGAAAAACGTAACCTTAACCTTGGATGCGGCATTGCAAGAGCGGAGCGTGGAAATTCTCCGTCGAGAACTTGGCTCCTTGCCCGCGATTCGCAAAGGATCTCTCCCAAAAGCTGCGTTAGTGATGATGGATCCCTCCACGGGGGAAATCGTTGTATCCTGCTCGTTGCCAGGATACGATCCCAACAGACTGTTGGCTCTTTCAGATAATTGGAGATCGAATCACACCGGCCCAATGTCAGCCATTTTGCATTCCTTGCATTACGGTTCGGACCAAACTCGATTGGCTCAATTCGAGCCTGGAAACGCTTTCGAGCCGTTTATTGCTAGTGCGGCATTGCAAAAAGGGATAAATCCAAAATTCCAGTGCAATCATACGCTATCGGATTTGAAATGGTCGAGTAATGGAGTGTCATATTATCTCCGCTCCATCTCCGATATTGCGGGTGCGCCGCCACACGGACTTATCGGTCTGCAAAGAGCCCTGTCCGTATCCTGCAGAGTCTATTTCGCCCAACTCTCAGTCAAGCTGGGAGCGAAGGAGATGCGTCAGATATTGGCATCCCCCCAGGGGTTTGGATTTGAACATTTGCCGCCTGACAATCGCTTCGTCTCCAATCTTCCTTTGACCGCGAACGGGGTTGGTTTGACGCGAGTGTCACCCTTGGAAATGGCGGACGCCATTGCCGCAATCGCAAATCATGGCGAACGCATGAAACCCATCCTTTTAAAGTCCATATCCCGTTCCGGACAAAAACCTTATCTTACCAATCCATACGTTCCGTTATCGACGCCGTTAAACCCGCGAGAAGCGATTAGGATGGGGGATATGTTACGCGTTGCGGAGCGAGAGGAGGTTGAAGCTCTTGGATTACGACCTTCGGGGTATCATATCGCCGCGAAAATCGCAACCGTGGAGGGAGTGAATGGCGAGAGATGGACTTGGTATGTGGGGTTCGCCCCCCAAAGGAAGCCGATTCTCGCCTTCGCTTGCATTGTCCAAGGGGGAGGGGAGAGCGCACGAAAGGCGGTGATCCAATCCATGCGACAGATCCTTCAAGAGAGATTCGGGAAATAGGAACAGACGGTTAGATGATAGGATGCCCCAGGTGCATCCATTCGATGAGGATGAAATACATTCTGTCCACCAACAAGGCGAATCGAGTCATGATCGTCGAGCCGAAAATAGCCCCAAATCCAATCATCATCAACCACCTTCCCACCTGTGCGTATCCTCGGATTGCTTTCGTTTTGTGTTCAAAGGAGAAGAAGAAATAGGTCAGCACCGAAGTGAGCGTGATGAGGAAGATGGCGTTGTTGATCGCCCCCGATATGCTCAGAATGTGCGCTGCGGGAGTGGGATCGGGATTCTGCAAGGTGTATATCGTGGGACGAAGAGACTTGAAACTATCCTGTATTTGCGGGAAATATTGACTTACGAAGCCTTGGAAGATCGTTCCCGCAGCGAATCCGCTCAGGATCACCAAGGGGATGCGACTGATCCATGAATGTTTTTTACTAAAGACGAAATACGCCATGATCGCCAACGGGAGTATCCACAACCATAGCCACTGGTGCTGTTTGAAAATTGGGTCGTACCATTGCGTGCTTAGTACCTCCGACCAGGCGATCACCACTCCGTACCCTGCGGCAAGTCCGAGATAGATGTGTTCTGCGAACCGATAGATGGGATTTTCTCGGTATAACGTGGAGTACACGGCAAGAGTTACCAATCCCCCCAGAAAGATGTTTAATCCATTCTGTCCAAAGCGCAGGTAATAAAGATAGGCGCCGAATGAAATCGGGATGAGGCAAATAACAGCGATGATTCCAATGGTTCGATCCGTGATTTTCATTGTCTGGTACGCTTCCTTGAGAGAAACATAGCGAGATTGCCTACGAAGATGGAGAGAATTACGAGTCCGAAAGCGGCGGAGAGCGGCCCCATGTATTGCCTGCCGGATCCCCAATCGCCAGTGTGGTGTTCCACATTCAACTGCTCGTAATCATACGCCCCCTTCGCCCCCCACAAGATGCCGGCAAGTTGATGGGAGGTGTAGTAGGGGATGGCTTCGGGAGCCATGACGGATGTGCACGCGAATCCCACTTTTACGCCAGGCTTTAAGAACTGAATCCAATAGTATTGCGAACTGGATGCCGATATCTCCACGACGATCTGGATATTATCCGCATTCCGTATGCCTTTCATTACAGGCAGGTCCTGCAACGGTTTCTTTAAAACGGCGTCGCGTTTGACCGTTTGAATTAAATCCACGCTGATGCCTTTTACGTAGTTAACTCCGTTCGGCTGGTATCCAAAATCCACCCAGTTTTTCCCATATACATACCCGTATTTCTTAGCCACGGAGTTTACGAGGTTCAAAGCCACCTGAGAGCCTCGGGGATCGAACGTCGAGATGGCGAATCGGATATGTCTGCTCATGAGTTGGTTGAGGATCGCCTCCATCTGTCCCTGATTTTCCCCACGTGTGTTCTTGGTCCACGTGGAGGAGAGCAGGACTATTTTATTGGGAGGCGTGGCGTTGATGGTGTTCCAAAGATCACGGCTCATTGGCAACGGTGCATTGGGAATATTTATCGGCCATATCGTTGGAATGGCGATGACGATAATGAGAATCAGGTAGAGGATTCTCCTGTCGATCTTTTGAAGCTTCTCCAATAATGGCATTTCATTGTTTGTGGTGTTATTCATCGGATGCAATCTTTGAAAGGTGGGAATCTAGTCTCCAAACAACGCTCCCTTTTCTATGCCCAGCCAAATTCTCAATCCCATGGCGAGACCCCCAAGACCTACTCCGAAATCAATGGCGCGCAGACCCGGGGAACTGATAATATTCAATATCCAACTGCTCCAAGTCTCAATTCTGAAATTCGACCATAGCCCGTAATCCGGGACTTTATCCGTAATGACTCCTCCGAAAGACAATCCGAGCAAAACGATGAGCGCCGATGTCATGAGAATGCTCGCTTCGAAAGATCGAATGCGGAACGCTCTGTACGACGCCGAAAGGATGAAAAAGGCGATTAACGAGAACATTGCCGCATCCATGTTCTGATACACCCCGTCGAAAAGGTGATGATACACCTGGTCCACCCAACGCGGGTGATGAAGATTGGCGCGGGACCAAAATCCGAACACCATCATGGAGAGCGTGGATATCAGGAGAGCCAGGCTATTCACCCATCCCGAGCGTTGACGAACGACATTGTTAAAGTGAATGCGCATTAAGGAGAAGAGCCCCAATCCGAAGAGGAGGGCGGAAAGGTCCTGAGCCAACGGGTTGATGATGTTTGGGATAAGGTCAGTGAGGAAATTCTCCGGAACCTGAACCCCGTGATCCAGCACCATGTGGGTTGGAAGAAAATATTCCAAGGCGTAAAAAAGACCGGAGACGAAAACCAGAAAGCTTAACAACGGACGGCGGAGCGTTACGGGGAGTTTTGTTAACAGACCGATGACTATGAACGTAACGAGTAAAACTCCCGCTAACGCCAGCCAAATGGAATTCCCTTGTGCGATTTCCCAGTTGTGCATGAAGCCTCCGACGTATCCACGCCTTCCGATGATTAAAATAGATGCCTGATGGAGTGAAGCAGTGCGGTCCAGCCTCCGTCTGCGAAAAGCTCATGGATGAGCGGAACTTGCGGACCTCCAGCGTATCCGGTGACCGTATAGATAATGCTACCAAGTACGATAAAGAACGTCAAAAGCAATTTTGCATAGTCCTGACCTACGAGGCTGCCCGTCGCCACCGGCTCCTTGGAAAGATAGGCGCTTGCCGCGTAGAATTCATCTCCGATAATGACGTAATCGCAAGCCGCGATGAAAAACGGCGTTTGCGTGGTCATCACCGTGCCCGCCACTTGGATCGCTCCGACGCTATTCGCCACTTCGGCGAATATCAGCGATTCCGCGAAAAAGGAACCCAGGAAAAATGTCGCCGCCACCTGCTCTCGTTGTATAAGGCCCGCCACCGATGCGGCGAACGCAAATTGCTGGTCGCTTAGAAACCGGACGGAATCGGGATCGTATAACTCCGGTTTGCCTTCGGCTTGGTATGCATCCTGAATGACTTCCTGACTGATCGTGTACAGAGTGGCGTCGCAAACGCACATTCGGATGGGTGTGGCGAAACGCGCGGCTGTGCGCGTGACGTGGGTGAAAACGTTCAAAGCCTGCAAGCTCACGATATCCAGCCCAAGTATCCCGGGGATCATGAGTATAGGTTTGCCCATCTCCGTGGCGCGACCAATCGCTTCATCGATGGCATTTAATCCGGGAATGCGGCGGATGAATGGAATGCTACCGCGCATCGATTTGACAATGCGCACCATAATCAAGAGAACCAATGCGCCTTCAAAAAACGCCACAAACCAATTATCGCAGGCGTGTTGCATGTTTAACTCGATTGCTCCGTGGGCGTGCCCGACGAGCGGTTTTTATTAGCCGATATCTCCTCGATCCGACAGATCAGATTTTCCACGTTCTCCCTCTTTTCCATAAGTTTCGATGCGAGAAGAACGTTTTCATACCCGAAAAAGGGCGCCATGAATGGGGAGAAGACAACAACGCCCTGGCTAGCGATATAAGTTAATGGCTTATGCATTTCCAAAAAGAGTATTGCGGGAATCTCGAGTCGCCGCTTAACCACTTCCTTTGCGATTTTCTCAATTAACTCGGAACTCTTTTCGGGAGGAATATCCTGTGTGAAATCAAACATCGGCGCTAATCTCTTTCGTTTCACCAATGTGAACGGCTTCCGGGGCGAGGTTAGCGATCAGCCTCAAAACCTCTTTTTCCTTATCCTTTGTAAAACACAATTGGACTCCGCGAAAGGCGTTCAAGCGTCCTTGGTTGGTCAAGGGCGAAAGCCTCACGCCATTGGAGGAGTGAAATACCTGTTTGACTTGATTCCATTCCATCTCCATTTTCGTCCATCCCCAGGCTGCGGACACTTTTTGCTGAGATAATTGATAATGGATGGGCAAAAGGAATTCACTTACGGAAGTGAATATAAAAAACATCCCCATCAACACGAGCAATAAGGAGTGAAAAAGCAACCAACCCGAGAGGCCCGCAAGAGCGATAATGCAGAGGATAACCGCAGTTCGCAGAGGTTGCGCCTGCGCTTTGTGGAGAGTCCACTCCATTCGAACTCGGTCCGTATCCTCGTTTTTCTTGGTTTTCCTACTCATATATGTTACAGGGGCTGATCTTGGAATATAGGATTATGAAACACGACCGCTTCAAAAGTCAAGCATGACCTCCAATCTTTCGATGTTCGTGTTCGCATCTCTTTCCCGCCATGCTTATCTCATTTGAAAAGACGCCATTGGGTTGTGAACGTCGTATAATGCTTCGGAGACAGCTTTGTAATGGGCCCGAGAAGTTCGATTTCCATATAGTCCAAGGTCGGGTCGGTGTAAATTTCCTGACCGCACCCATCGTCTGGATAGTCCAAGCCTTTGTAATATATTGCGTCTATCTGGAAACTCCCCCTAGCGGAAATCGCCTTCACCGTTCCTTTGCGGGAATCGGTTCCTATTTTCTGCACTGCCTTCGGGTTTCGGGTAAGGATGATTTTGTTCGGATAGATGTGCAGATACTTGGGTGAAAGTTTGTAGTTGTAACGATAGACTCCTCGAGTGAATTTAGAATCAAGGTCTCGATGCAGAAGGCCTTTGCAATCTCCCGGGACCTGGGCGATCTCCCAGATACCGTATTTTACGGGTTTATCTCCCGTATTCGACATTTTGTTGATGATGACAACCCTCGCCCTGCGCGGATCCATGCGTATGGTGCGCTCAAAGCGAATGCCAAACCTCCGGCTCCTCATGCCGATGATCTGAAGCTGATCGCCTCCGACGATCTTCACCTTGCACGCCCCGGAATCGATCCAAGGATCGGGTGGGAATCCCCATAAGGATTGAGGAGAGTTCCAAAGCTTGTCGCCGCCGAAATTCACCCATCCTTTGCTTTTGGCGGGGGGATTCGTTTGACCGTATAGGGAAGGATTGGTCCATAGCGCATTGGGATGTCCTACGAAGCCAAATCGCATGATCCTGGCGATCGCCGGAACGAAAACGAGGTCAATTTTTCCGTTGGTCATGCGGTAGCATCCCCGCCAACCATGATACGGAATCCTGCTGACGCTCACCGCTCCGTTGGACTGAAGAGATAATAGCGACAAGAACAAGGCGCATAGAGCGAATGAGACCATTACGCGCACGAGGTGATTTCGTTTTCGCATGTTTCCTCCATGTTGCCGCTATCATTGACACTCAAAAACGAGGGATGTTATAATCGGTTGGAGCAATATGACAATGCATTTGCCTATTATCACCATAACGACGGATTTTGGAAATCGTGACTATTTCGTCGCCTCCATGAAGGGTAGAATACTCTCCATCTGCGAGAATGCGATCCTTGTGGATGTCACTCACGACGTAGAGCGTCAAAACATCCTTCATGCCGCCGTGATTCTTGGTGCGATAAGCCAGGACTTCCCCAAGGGCGCCGTGCACTTGGCGGTTGTGGACCCAGGAGTTGGGTCCTCCCGCAAGCCGATGATCCTGTACGCCGACGGGAATTACTATGTGGGGCCCGATAACGGCATCTTCACATGCGTTTTGAACCAGTCCCGTGAATGGAAGGCTTGGGAGATCACAAACACTTCCCTGCTTTCCTCCATTGTATCCACGACTTTCCACGGCAGGGATATCTTCGCGCCTGCTGCGGCGTATGTGGCGCGAGGGGAGAGCGTTGAAAAGTTCTGCGAACCGCTGAGCGAGGTGAAACGGATTGTGATTCCCACGCCGATCCATTTCCCCAGACATATTGTCTCTCATTATCTATCATCGGATCATTTCGGCAATGTTCTGTTTGATTTGACTCTTGATGAATTCATCAAATGGAATATGGCGAACGCACCGGTTCGCATCAGAATCCGTGACAATGTGATAGAGGGCATTTCCGCCACCTATTCCGACGTGCCTTCGGGGTGGCCCTTGGCGTATTTCGGCAGTTCAGGCTATCTTGAGATCGCCGTTCGAGAGAGTTCCGCCAAGGAATACTTTCAGTTAGCCTCGGGAGACAGCGTGGTGCTGGAGATTTGACATCGCTTGCGGTCGCTTGATATCAACTCATAACCTTGTTCCATAAATCAACTAATTGTCATCCGAGGCGGTGGATATAAATGGTTATCGTATTCCGATGATTGGAGGTATTGAGGAAACGATGAGTAATTTGGATATCGCAGGAGGGTAAGTAGGGGCCGAGTTGCAAGTCGGATAGATGGGTCATTGTGCGGACTCTCTTGAAAACAAAACAGTTCATACATGAAACAAGCCGCCATCAGAAGTCTCTCCGAATGGCGGCTTTCAGAAGATGAAAGGTGATGGAGACTGTGGCTATATATCTTCCAGTCTCATATCCTCGATGGTTTTCGCATCGAAAAGCCTGTCCATTAATTCGTCAAAAGCGTCCGCATCCTTTATATTCGCAAGGATGCTTTTTACTGTTTCGGAAGGTTCTCCGAATTTGCGTCTCATTTGGCGCAGCAGAGTTTCTCGCTTGCCTTCCTCTCGACCTTCCTCTCGACCTTCCTCAATTCCTTTTTTATGCCATTGGGTTAGCATCTTTCTCACCTCCTGCGATTTTCTTTGCTCCACCCATTCGTTCCACGCGGCTGTTTCCGATTCGTCAAGACTTAGGTACTGATCAACCATGTTTAACAGTACTGATCGTTCCTCGTCCCCGATTTCCGCCTTCGCTATCCGTTCGTAAGCTTGTATCTTTCTTTCAATGTTGCTGCGCTCCCGACTTCTCATCACGGCGCAGATGGCGGGGGAGAGAACGTTGCCATTGTCCCAGTAGTCCTCCTCCCACATCTCGGGCAGGTGGATCGCCGCATATCGGAATCGGTTGACAACTCTGCCGCACGCCGTCACCGTGTATTCCTCCTCGCTTGCTCCTCCGCCTCCTCGACAAAGGTAAAGCGCTATCGGGAGGATGGGATGTCTGAAGCGATGGGAAAGCGCAAGATAATACTCCCACATCCTGTGGGGGAAATGGGCGCTGCGTCTAGCCTGAACCTCTATGTGCACCATGGTAGAGCCTCTTCCGTTCTTATTCGGAATCTCGACCAGGACATCCGGTTCCCGTCTGCCTCCCTCCGAGGAGTGGGTGAAAAGCTCCTTGTTCAGAGTTCGAAGCTTGGAGAGATCCAACCCCTCCGCGACGTCGGGAAAGAGAAGATTAATGAACTCCGGAAGGAAGAAACCAAATCCCTCCTTCCATAGTTGATCATGCATCATGGCACGCATCCTCAAGGATTCGTATGCTTCAATTCTTCCTATTCTACCACATGTGACGATAGCGGAATTCGGGAAAATATTACGGAGTGAATGGTGCGAGGGTGGATAAAAAAAGCAAGTTGAGAGGAGTGAACTCTACGCATGGTTGAAAATTTTGTCTCTGTTCACGTCATAAAAAGACCACCGAAAAAGGTATGATTCTTATCCTCATCCGTTTCTATCGAATCGTTTGAGGGTTCCGGCAATTCCGAGAGGTTTATGTCTTTCAGGAATCGGGAGTAATCCGTTATCGCGCCGTTCCATGTTTCCAAACTGCTGATGGAAAGAACATCCTTCGCTCGGGTTGCGATAACGTAAGCTATCCTTCTTTCCTCGTCAACATCCTCCGCTCGTCTGTGAGGAAGAATCTGCTCCGACCATCCCACCGCGAACACCGCTCTCCATTCCAGACCTTTCGCTGCGTGACCGGTGGACAGGGTGACGGCATCCATCTCCATTCTCCTCTTTTTCATTTCCTGCTTACGTCTTTCCTTTTCCTCCCGGACTTTGCGGATGGCATTCAGGTAATCCGGTATCGTTTTGTAATGCTTTGCGCCATCCTGCATTTGATCGAGGTTCTGAATTCTATCGTTATCCTGAGTGGTCACTTCGTGCACTTTCAGCCACGGATCGAATCCGGTTTCATGTCGAATGATCTCTATCGCTTCGCCCGCGTTGGAGATGCCGGGAATCTTATCCAGAATGCGAAGCAGTTGTCGTCTCATGTTCTGAATCGCTTTGTGCGAACGCAAATCCGGTCCCGTGAAATCCGCCAGGCTTTCCCATATGGTTCTGTTCCGAATATCGGCGATACGTTTCATTTCCGCTCCGACAGAACGAGGGAGTTTGCGATTGGGCACATTCAGGAAGGAAAGCAGCCATTCATCCTCGAAACGCTGTAGGAATTCCAAATATGCCAGCATCCCCGCAATCTCCTTGCGACTGTAAAAATCTCCGTTCTGCTGAGTAACGAATGGTATTTCCTCGCTTGCGAAAATCCTCTCAAACGGTTCCGCCTGTGCATTCACTCGAAAAAGCACTGCCATCGATCGGTATTCCAGCCCTCGAGAATGCAGATCCTTGATCTGATCGGCAACCGCTATCGCTTCCTCGTCGGCATCTCCACAAACACGCCATCTCACCGAAACACCTGTCTCTCTCACAGGGCGTATTACGATGGGGCGACGAGTGGTATCCTGTCGAATTAAGGCATTGGCGAAGGAGATGATGGATCGACTGGAGCGATAATTCTCTTTAAGTTCATAGACCTTGGCGCTGGGATGCGCCGCGAATTGGCGAAACGTTGCGAGATCCGCCCCGCGAAAACCGTAGAGTGACTGATCCGGATCACCAACAAGCATCACGTTATGGTGAAACTTTCCCAAAGCAAGAGTGATGGCGTATTGCGGAAAGTTCATATCCTGACTCTCATCCACCATAATGTGAGTGTATCTCTCCGCCCAAGAGCACAGGAATTGGGGATCTGTTTGAAAGAGATTGAGAATATCCAAGGTTAAATCGTCGAACTCCTTGTATCTCTTTTCCGCCTTATGTTTTTCGTAGGTCCTCCATATGCGATGAAAGAGACGATCCTCGGCTGTATTCTCGGGTGTATAGGATTGCAGGTTCACCCCCGTATTTTTAAGGTATCCTATTCGATCAAGAAAAGCGGATACGCCTCCCTCCAATTCCATTGCAAGGGAGAGTTCCGCTAATCCTTTTCGTAATCCCTCATCGATTAGGAGATTGAAGTCCGGATTGCGCTGTTTCAAAGCTCTGTAACAAAAAGAGTGAATTGTGGTGATATCCGCAGAGCCCGAGGAGGTGCGGGGGATCATGGCTTTGATGCGTTTTCGCATCTCCTCGGTGGCGTCATTTGTAAATGTGGTTACCAGAACCCTGGCGCCCTGTTCTATCAAACGCGCTGCGCGGATTGTGACCACTCGTGTTTTTCCACTGCCAGGGCCTGCAAACACGGCGGCAGGACCTTTATCATGCAACACCGCAGCTTTCTGATCGGGATTGAGTTGACCCCAGCCTAAAGGTGCGTTCGCCCTCTCCTGTTGAAGCATAAGGACTAAAATCCTAGGTTTCTTCTGTGGAATTCAAGACCTTCTCGCACGTGCAGGTCCCAATAACCCCATTCATGGGTTCCAGGAAACTCCTCGTACTCGTGCGGGAATTTGATTTCCTCAAGATAGGCGTGGAAGGCTCTATTGTCTTCTATTAGGAAATCCTCCGTGCCGCAATCGAAGCGGATGGCTGGGATGAAATCCTTGTCACAGGATTTCGCAAGGGCGAACAAATCATTCTCGCCGCCCTCGGGATATTCCCCCAAAATCCGACGAAACTCCTTCGTGTAGGGGTCATCGCCTAAGAAAGGCTTATGTCCCCATGCGACCGCACCGGAATGTCCAACCGCAGATCCAAACATGTCGGGATGTTTCAAAGCGAATTTGATGGCTCCGTATCCTCCCATGGAGAGCCCCTCCACGCATCTCCCTTTTCGTGAGGCGATTGTAGGAAGCATGGAATCCACGTAGGTTATCAAATCCTTCACAATGGAGCTTTCCCACGCCATACCTTCCAAGGCGTCGGTGTAAAATCCCCTCCCTCCGTCCGGCATGATGACAATGAGAGGTAAATCCTGCACATATCGCTCAATACTCGTTCGGCGCTGCCAGATGGTATGGTCATCGGAGAGACCATGAAGCAAATACAGGGTGTAAAAGGGACCCTCTTTTTTTTCGGGTAGGATGAGATCCGCTGAAATCGCTTTTTGCAACGAATCGCTGAAGTAATGCAGTTCGCAGAATGCCATGACAAACTCCTTCGGTCATTGGGGATTTGTTTGAATCGTTTTAAGGGCTAAGATATCTTCTGGCTTATCGATATCCGTGGCGATTTCAGGCCATGGGCTTATGTACGCTTTTGCGTCGCCACCTAACAATCTAGAAGCGGTTCGCTCCAATTGATTAAGGCTTAAGGCTGAGGGGAAGAGAGTCATCGCCGCGATCAGTCGAAGAATGGTATTCATTCCCATCATGGACGCCAGACGCATCGGACTTTTTCTTGCAGCGTATGCCGCAATAATGATGTCTCTCTTGGATCGGAAGAAAGAGGCATTTAACAGCATCATGTTTCCCCCCGTGAACCGCCCCTCGCTCAGTGTAACGGAAGTTCGATGGATGCCGGGAAAACGATCCATGCATTTCACAACTGGAACGATCGGATAGATGAGATCGGCATTCAGTTTCATCCCCGCTTCAATGAAATCCGTGATCATTTCCGGACGAATGAAGGGGATATCGGAGGTGGATACCAGAACCCTATCCGTCACCCCAAGTGCGTCCATGCCGGCGAAGATATTATCCACCAGCCCGCCTTGATCCGGATGGCGAATAATATCATCGATAATCGGTATGTTGTCGCCCACGACCACGATCTTATCGACGAATTCCGATCCCTTCAGAGCGTTGATGATGTGTGTGACCATGGGTTCGCCGTCAATGAGAGTCAAGGCGCGATTGGATACGCCCGTGACTGCGATCATTTCCGGCGTTGATTTTCCCCCTGCGAGAACAATTGCTGGAATAGGGTTCATTCCTCCTCCTTTGAATGATTTCCAAGCGCCTCTTCACGCGTTAACGAGTGACAGAGAAACGATGCGGGGTATTTAAGTCGAATGAATCGGAGACATTCCTCCGCCTCATTGCGAGAGAACGCCACACCGAAAACAGCGGAACCGCTGCCGCATAATCGGGCGACTCGCGCCCTTGACATCAATAGATCGTCCTGTAAAAGCGCAATGGGGAGGTGGCGCTCAATTACGGACTGCTCGAAATCGTTGCTCATATTCAAAACCACTTTTTGAACGTCGCCGGATTGGATCGCCTTCTCCATCTCACGCGTTTTGCGTGCCGAAACACGATGCGACATCCCATCCAAATCACGATAAGCCTGAGCGGTTGATACATTCGTATCGGGTTTTACTATTACGAACCATAAGGGGGGGGTGTCTGATAACGGGGTGATCTTTTCCCCTCTACCTCTTACGGAAGCCGTACCTCCGGTAATGAAAAAAGGAACATCAGATCCGAGAGATGCGGCTATCTTATGTAATTCCTCACTGGGAAATCCAAGACCGAAGAGTCGATTCACCCCCATCAGAGTAAAAGCTGCGTTGGAACTTCCTCCGCCCAGTCCCGCTTCGGAGGGTATTCGTTTGATCAATTTTATGTGTAATCCACGTGAGACACCAGCCGTGCGTAGAATTTCGGACGCCGCCCGCCACGCTAGGTTGCGTTGATCGTTGGGTATCTCCGAACGATCGCATTCCAAAGTGATCTTGTCACCTTCGGATTCTGTTAATTTGATCGTGTCGAATAGCGATATGGTTTGCATGACGCTTGCGATATTATGATAACCGTCCGATCGCAAGCTAAGAATGTCCAGGGTGTAATTCACCTTCGCGCACGAATATACCGTAATCGTCCGTTTCAATAAAGCCTCTCTGTAGATCGATAATCTACTTGTTATGGTACCTTACAAGCTTCAGGTTGCGCACCTCCAAAAGGACGTGGTCCGCAGAGGTGTTACATCCGATTAGTAAACTCTTGATGGTCTTTAAATTCAGCTTTCCATTGGGATCGACCGGAGAGAAGGATCCCCAGACAAGCGTATTAAAAAGAACGATCTCGGAACGCCAGACATCGGATGGAGGAAAACCATCGGAGGTGAAGTAATTGCTTCCGGAGGGCGTTTGGATCATAAGCCGCACCCGCAGTTTGGGATCATTCACCACTGTCTTGTATTCGAAGGACAAGGCCTGATATTTCGACCAGTCACGGGGTTTTTTGAATATCATTTGAGGATACGCCCATCTGTCACCGGGGTGATCAAAATGGATATCGAAATGAACGGAACCGTCCGGGCTTGTCGTATGGGTCATATATCCGTTAGACGATGTGGAATCCGTCCATGTATCGGCGCTCGCGAATGGGGTTACTTCAACAGGTGTTATGCTTGCGACATTCAGGGCGACGTTCAGCGTGGCGATGGACTTGGTATTATCGGCGTTTAGCTTTGCAGGTATGGCGATGAGACGAAATTCCATGCGAGGCGCGATGGAATTCCCGGCTGGAAGGATTTGCAGGGATCGCTCCTCCAAACCCATGGGGGGAATTTCGAGAGTTTTAGGGACCGATTTAATCTGCCACTCTTTTGGAAGTGAAGTTTTCAAAACCACGGTTGTTTTGTGATTGCTGAAGTTATAAGCCTGAAGTTTCACGGGTATCCATTTGCCGGCGGGAAAGAGGTATTCCTCGCCATCCCTATGATAATCGCTAAAAGGTGGAAGAAGTCGGAGGACGATTGGGGAGGGTTTTGAGTTCCCAACGGAGGCGTATTTTCTTGATACCAAATACCTCCTCATTTCGGTTTTGATCGCGTGGTGTTTCGTCACGAGGTATATGGGGGATTCCGTGAGTTTAATGGGAAGGTTGCCATCGGAAATCTGCATCTCCTCACCGACGCAATCATAGATATGAACCACCTTGCTTCCTAAATCCTCATTGAAGTTCACTTCGTTCTTGGTTGCCCAAAGTATCCACACATCCTTGCTTCCATCAGTGAATAGATGAGCTTGGACATCAGGGAGCGATTTGAATACGCCCTCCCCCGCATAATGCATTCCGCCTATCAGTCGATTAAGCGTGGCGAGAGCGCAATATCCGGCGTAGGGAATTCTATCTTGGTTAAATGTTCCGAATTCCACCCCGTTCTCCATATAATGCGGAAAAACGAAAAAGAAATGCTTCGTGGTTCCTGAAGCGAATGACATGGCGTAGGATTTCGGGATGAATTCCGCCTGAGTTTTCATTTGTTGAAGTGTTAAAGTGTTATTCGGCGCCGTGAGAGGAATTCCCGCCTCCGTGATCCATACGGGTTTGGTGGGAACATGATATTTATCCAAAAGATCGAAATGCCCTTGCGCTCTTGTAGGATAATCCATTGGATTGGCGTAAATGTGATAGTTGTAGATGTCGAAATACGCCTGCGTGTCGTTGCGATAGAGCGATTCCTCGTAAGGGGATGCTCCCATGGCCATCGCCGCTTGTAAAATTTTGACGGATGGATCTCCCGCTTTGAAACCCAAGGTGGCGGCTTTCATAAAGGCGGCGTAATCCGCGGCGGAATCGACGGAGAATCCGATATCAGGCTCATTCCATATTTCCCATGAGGATATAATTCCGTGATAATGCATTGCAGCCTTTTTGGCGAAATAATAAACGTCCCTCAGATCGTCGGGGTAACGATTCGTTTGATGATCCGCTCTCGCCCATGCCGGAATACTATGGAATATCTGATCGACTCTTATTCCATGTTGGTGTTCCGCATCCACGCACGCATCGTATTTTCCCCAGTCGAACACACCTCTGGAAGGCTCAACCTCCCCCCAGCTTAATCTTTCGCGCACTCTGTTAAATCCAGCCTTCTGAAGAAGTCCCGCCATATCCTCGAAATATGGCGGTTGCACCAGCCAACAGTCGGCGGCGTCCGTGGCGATAATGGAGCCTTTGTGCTGGGCGATAAATGGCAGTACGGCAATGTAAGTGAAACCGCTGTTATGATCCTCATCGGTTGCCGTCACTCGATAATATCCGTTGGGGAGCGGAGGCACAGTGGCAATACCTTGGGCGTCGAATGTTTTAGATATCACCGTTTGCCCGTCGAAATTGGTTATCTGGAAGGAAACAGCGGTTGGATTTGCCGGAGCGTTGCTCACTTTTAGATGCACGGGCTCTCCGGCATGGTATACATTGTTGGGTTGCGATGTGGTGATGTTGAGTGTCATTTTCGTTGGCGTCGCCATAAGGAGGCAACAATAGATAAGACGAAGCATCCTGTTCACCTCTGAAGGTTGGATTGCGAATATCATGGCCTCTATGCCACTATGAGTCAAGTGGGGAATGCTTCCGTCCTTTAGGATATAAGGTTGATGCCCGCGTGAACGTGATGCGAATGAAGGAGGTATTACCGATTATCCCTCCTAACAAGTTTTTATTGTTTGAAAAGTGAGCGAAAATCATGCTACTTAAGATTGACAGTTAGAATTTCTTTTTGGTAGAATATTAAACCATACTTCATATGGCACTTCTATTACAGGGGGATGACTTATAAACAAGGAATTTCGTATTAACGAGCAGATACTGCGGTTCAGTCGTGATTATCCGCGTGTAAAGGATGTTCGTCTAATTGACGAAAACGGTGATCAGATCGGAATTGTGAACGTCCGAGACGCACTGGAGATGTCACGTGAACGAGGGCTTGATCTCATTGAGATTGCCCCTCAAGCAACACCACCTGTGTGCAGAATCATGGATTACGGACGATACAAATATGAGCAATCCAAAAAGGACAAGGAGACTCATAAGAAGCAGAAGGGCGGAGATGTAAAGGGCATGTTTCTGCGGCCAGGAACGGACGATCACGACCTTGAGTTCAAAATTAAAAACGCCATCAAATTCCTTCAAGATGGTGACAAAGTCAAATTTACCGTGAGGTTTCGTAGCCGAGAGATTACGCACCCTGAATTCGCCAAAGCGTTGCTGGATAAGGTGGTGGAATTGTCTTCGGATTTTGGCGTGGTGGATAAGCCCCCCTCCATGGAGGGACGCACCATGACCATGATACTCGCCCCCAAATAGCGGCTATAGGCAAATAGAATTTCGTTAACATTATGCGAAACCGGACTTTTTCCGGTTTCGCTTCTTGAGGAACACTTATGTCAAAATTGAAAACTCGCAAGACGGTTGCCAAGCGTTTCAAAGTTACTTCCACCGGGAAGTTGATGCGTCGCAGCACGGGGCTGAACCATTTGATGCGCAAAAAAACTCTTGATCGTCGTCGCAGACTTTTGAATGGCTCGGAGCTATTCAAAGGCGATGAGAAGAGAATTGGCAGGATGCTCGGGGAAGGTCATTAATTCCTCTGTCTCAATGGACGTCGTCACATTACCAATTAACGAGGGAACGGGATATAAGCGGGTCAAACCCTCCCGTCCGATAGGAGAAAGTTAAACATGCCACGTGTAAAACGCGGATTGATGGTCAAAAAGCGTCACAACAAAATTCTGGAAGCCGCCTCCGGATATTTCGGAGGAAAGCGCAGCCTATTCAAAACCGCCAACGAACAGTTCATGAAGAGCGGGAATTACGCTTATCGTGACAGAAGAAATAAAAAGCGTGAATTCCGCAGGCTATGGATCAGCCGTATCAGCATCGCATGTCGAAATAACGGAACCACTTACAACCGGTTCATCGAAGGTTTGAATAAGAGCGGCATCGCGGTGGACCGCAAAATCCTTGCCGAACTGGCGGTTACCGATGCGGGGGCGTTCACTCAGCTTGTCGCTCAAGCGATGAATGGACTGCAAGCGAACGGGAATACCGCTGTCTGAAGGGTTTGGATAATCGTTGACGTATGGTTTGGTGAATACGGAGCCCTGGGCGCGGGTATCGCGCACGGGGCTTTTACTATAAGCCATTTATTTGGAATGGAGCGGAGAATCGAGGAATGACGATGGATGACCTTGATATGTTGGTTGCGGACGCGATAAAGGATATTGAAACCGCGCAAAATATTACGGAGTTGAATCGAATCGAGATCAAATATCTTGGAAGCAAAGGCTCTTTGCAAGCGCAGATGCGCACCATCGGCACGCTTCCCAAGGAGGAACGACCGAAATTCGGTGCGCGCGTTAACTCATCCAAGGAATCCCTTTCCCAAAAATTGTCCGCTAGACGAACGGAATTGGAAGTCAAGGAGTTGGAGGAGCGTCTGACTAAGGAGAAAATAGATATCACTTTGCCTGGACGCACCTTTCCAATCGGTCGTTTGCATCCATTGACCTTAACGGTTCAAAGGGTCAAGGAGGCGCTGATAGGGCAAGGTTATGAGTTTGTGGATGGACCGGAATTGGAGGAATACGCTTACAACTTTGAGGCTTTGAACTATCCCGAGGATCATCCCGCATTCGATGAGATGATGACATTTTACGTGGATGACACTCGCCTTTTGCGCACACAGACGACCGCCCTTCAAGGCAGAGTGATGGAAAAACGCAAGCCTCCTTTCCGTATGGCGACAACCGGAAGATGTTTCCGATACGAAGCGGTGGACGCCACCCATCACCACACGTTCCATCAGGTCGATGTATTCATGGTTGACGAGGGTATTTCCATGGCGGATCTGAAGGGAACGCTCAAACAGTTTGCCAGTGCAATGTTTGGCGGTAATGTTCAAGTTCGCTTCCGTCCGGATTTCTTTCCATTCGTCGAACCCGGGGTGGATTACTCCATCTTTTGGGAGGGACGATGGTTGGAGTTGGGAGGAGCTGGTTTAATCCATCCGAACATCTTGGAGTCCTATGGAATCGATAGCGAGAGGTACTCCGGCTTCGCATTCGGACTTGGGATCGAAAGAATCCATATGATTCAGAATGGCGTGAATGATCTGAGGCTCTATCTTGAAAACGATTTAAGATTTCTCAAACAGTTTTAAGCATCCGTTCCGTCCACGAATCACTTTTTCAATATCCTTCCCAGGTATATGGGATTTATTATCATCGAGGGAATTATGCGATTATCAGTTGAATGGATCAAAGAGTTTGTCCCGACCGACGCTTCCAGCGAGGAACTTGCCAGAACCCTGACCATGGCCGGTCTGGAAGTGGAGGAGACGATTGAATCGGAAATCGGTCCTGTTTTGGATATCACCGTAACCCCAAATAGAGGGGATTGCCTCTCAGTCATTGGTGTGGCGAGGGAATTAAATGCGGTCTACTCATTGCAATTCCCTTCCATTCCAAATGGCGTGAGCGTGCAGCCGGTAAAGGCGGATTGCGAGATTAGTGTTGCAATCGAGGATATTGATCTCTGCAGCCGATATGTCGCTCGATTGGTGACCAATGTTCGATCCAAGCCATCTCCGGAATGGATGCAAAAGCGACTTGTCGCCGCAGGAATGAGACCTATCAATGGTATCGTGGATGTGACCAACTATGTGATGCTGGAGACCGGGCAACCCCTCCACGCTTTCGATTATGACAAACTCCACGGGGGGCGTATCGTTGTTCGCAGAGCGCGAAAAGGGGAAACAATACGCACGCTAGACGGAGTTGACAGAGTTTTGACGGAAGAGATGCTCGCGATCTGCGACGCGGATCACCCCGTTGCGATTGCCGGGGTGATGGGCGGAGAGGAGGCTGAGATGAACGATTCCACAAAAATCATGCTCTTGGAATCCGCTCATTTTCTTCCCGTCTCGATACGACGAACATCGAAAAAACTAAACCTTAGGACTGAGGCCTCCTATCGTTTCGAGCGCTACGTGGATCCGGAATCCGTCGCCAAGGCGGCGGATCGTGCATGTCAATTGATCGCCGAATGCGGACTTGGGGATGTGACCACCGTGCTATGCGATGAATATCCCGTAAAACTCGCTCCTAAGCGGATCGTTTTTCGCCTCGCCCGTGCTAACGCCATGCTGGGATACGATATTCCCAAGCCTGAAATGATCAAGGCTCTTGCGAATTTGGGTTTTGAATCCTTGGAAGAACAGGAGGGTCATATCACCTATTCCGTTCCCTCGTGGAGACCCGACATTCAGCGCGAAATAGATATTATCGAGGAGGTTGGACGAATTATCGGCTATGATCGTATTCCCGAAAGGTTGCCCGTGGGAGTCACCACGCAAGGCGGGGATACGCCGATAGGCAAGATGACCGCTAAAATACGCACTGGCATCGCCGCGGTGGGATTGCAAGAGGTTATAACCCATAGTTTGCTCGCGCCAGGGAAACTGGAAAATGACGATCCAGACGGTCAAAGAATAGAGATTCGCAGCGCGCTTTCTTCTGATTTATCCGGTTTGAGACGATCATTGCTTCCCGGACTGCTTGAGGCGGCGGATAGAAATGCTCGCAGGGGGCAACTCCCGTTGGCGTTTTTTGAGATCGGAAAGGTGTTCCATCGCACTCATAAGGGGTATGAGGAGAGCCTGGTTGTTGGCGGTATCATGGCTGGAACGATCGCGCCGAGATCATGGGTTCGGGACGATAAGCGCCCGGAGGCGGATTTTTATATGGCAAAGGGAATTGCGGAAATTGTATCGCATCTTTGTTCGGTATCGGACTTGCAATTTTGCGTTTGTGATGACGTTCGTCTTCATCCGGGAAGATCCGCAAACATAATGCTTAGCGGAAAGCGTATCGGGGTGGTTGGAGAACTTCATCCTGAACTAAGGAAATTGCATTCGATACGCGAGAAAATCTGTTTCTTTGAAATGGATTTGGAACGATTAATGGATGCGGGGACTAAAAAACAGGTGTTTGTCTCTTTATCCTCATATCCCGTTGTGGTCCGCGACATAGCGCCAAGAGTGGCGAACTCTGTCACGTATGAGAAGGTTCTCTCTTCCGTGAAGGAGGTGATGCCTGAGATACTGGAAAAAATTGAATTGACGGACGTGTTTACAGGTTCGCAAGTTGGAGAAGAGATGAAGAGCTTGACATTGTCACTGACTTTTCGCTCTCCGGAAAGAACATTAACCGACTCAGAGGTGAATGAGGCATTGGAAAAGATACGCGCAAATCTGATGGAAAGATGCAACGCACGATTTGTGGGGTGACAATATGCCTAAGGGAGCGATGAAAGCTAACGCAGGACCAACCCGTAAATTCGGTTTTACCTGTAACTATCGGTCCCTTCTTCTCTGCGCGGTTTTATTTCTCGCCCTTGTATTGAGGATATGGGGGATTGGATGGGGGTTACCGAACCAAGAGAGAATATTGTCCTATCATCCCGACGAGGGGCCTAACCTTGTGCTTGGTGTTTTGGATAACGGTGTCCTGAAACCGCATCTGGACCTCGGCTTCTATAATTACGGTTCCCTCTATTTTTACTTGTGGCAGGGGGCTGCGGCGATAAATCAAACTTATGGTTTTGTGCGTCTCCCACCTACCGGCTCTCCCGATCATCCCATAACCGACTCCCCTGCGGCGATAATTCTTATGGGACGCTACCTCACCGTTGCGTTGAGCGTTTTAACCGTTTTATGCCTTTACAAGATTGGGGAGCGTCTTTACGGTTACTGGGGGGGGATCATTGCGAGCGGCTGTTTCGCAGTTGCCCCTGGCGTCGTCATGCATTCGCATTACGCAACGGTGGACATTCCTTCGATTTTTTTCATCGTTTTATGCCTGCTCTTCACCATGCAATTCGCCGATGATCCGGCGAACGAACCGATAAGTTGGAAGTATGTTATGTTCGCTGGGCTTACAGCAGGCTTTGCCGCCGCCACAAAATACAGTTGCCTCCTTGTAATACTCTCGCCTTTGGCGATGATTGTGTGGAGAGGAGTGTACCGTAAATCCCCTTGGGTGTTGGCATCCCTGTTCTTACTTTCATCCTGCATCCTAGGGTTCCTCATCGGTTGCCCGGGAGTGTGGTTGGATTCTCACGCCTTTTTCCATGACTTTTTCTTCGAACTGCGTAAGTCTGGCGAGGGAATGGGGTTACTATTCGTTAATACGGGGAACGGCTGGTTCTATCCGCTTCATATCTCCTTACCATTGGCGTTAGGCTATCCGCTTCTTCTTCTATCCATCATTGGGGTATTCTATCCGTTTAAGAATAGAAAACCTGAGGAGATCGCCCTGGCGGTGTTTTTCGTGGCGTATTATGGCATGATTGCGATGGCGAAGGTGAGGTTTTTTCGATACGCATTACCTTTAATCCCCATCCTGTGCATTTATTGCTCCCGGTTGTTTTCTCCGACCATGGAGAATCAATTGGGATTTCGAAGAGCGTTGCGCGTTGTCGCGGCGGGTTCGATATTCGTCGCCTTATTTATATCCTTAGCCATCGATCATTCCATGTGCGGTGTGGATCCTCGTGACCAGGCGATCCGTTATCTGTCGCAATACGCCAATCAGGGTAAAAGCGTTGCATTTGCCACCACTCCATGGTATTACACCCCACCGTTTTCTCCCTGGTTTACGGCGATGAGCGTCCAACAGCGTCGAACCGCCGCCGACAAGGTGTCGACGTTCAAGCTGATTTTGCCCGCTGCAGGAACGGAGTGGGATAATGCGGCGCTCAATCCTCCTCCGGATTTTTGCGTGCTAAGCAACTTGGAATCGTCCGACGCATTGAGACTACGTGAGCCCGACGCATTGCAATTTATGAAGACGCTCCGGACGCAATATAATGTCAGGGTTTTCGAAAACCCACCTTCTCTGTTCGGCGTTAAAATCCGTTATCATGGTTATGTGCCTGTGGACTGGCTGTATGCCAATCCCGTAATTTATGTCTATTCCAGAGACAAAGCATGAACATGGACTCTCTGCAGAAGTTCGATAATGCGATCAATCTGTTTCTTGACCACTTGGCGGTTGAGAGAGGTCTGGCGGAGAACACGCTGCAGGCGTATCGAGGAGATATATTGCAATTCAGGCGCTATTTTACAAGCCGTCGTATTTCGGTAAAGGACCTCGACGAAAAAGTTGTGCAGTCGTTTGTCAGTCGTCTGAAATCCTCCAAGATGAAGGATACCTCGCTTGCCAGAAAGATCAGTGCGCTAAGGATGTTTTCCAGGTTTCTCCATGCCGAGGGAATACTACCTGTTGATTTTACGGAAAACCTGGAAAACCGTCGGGTTCCAATGCAGTTGCCCTTGGCGCTATCCGTAACAAAAATGAAGAGGTTGTTACAACGCACCAAAGGAATGAGCCTTGTCGATATACGGGATCGTGCTCTTATGGAACTATTATACGCTTCCGGAATGCGCATCAGCGAGACGGTTGGAATCAGTTGGGATATGATCGATCTGAAACGTGGAACGGTCAGATGCAAAGGAAAAGGGGGAAAGGAGAGGATTATCCCGATTGGCGCTCCCGCATGCGTTTGGTTGCAGAGGTATTATGACATGGTATCCAAACGTGGGAATCATAGTCAAAACGAGCGTTGGGTCTTCATCGGAAATGGCGGGAATCATTTAACAAGACAAGCGGCTTGGCGCAGAATCAAACTTCACGCCAGACATTCCGGTTTAGAGCAACGGATCACACCGCACATGTTCCGTCATTCCTTCGCAACGCATCTCCTTAATGGCGGTGCGGATTTGCGGTCGATACAAGAGATGCTGGGGCATGCACGCCTTTCCACAACTCAAATTTACACGCATCTGGGAATGGAGCGACTGAAACGGGTGTATCGGGAAACTCATCCTCGCGCTTGAACTGGATGATGCTTCTAGCGATGAATGGGGGGTACGCAAGTGATAGGGGAGACCAGGGTTTTCCTGATTGTTCTGGATGGCGTTGGTGCCGGGGAGTTACCGGATGCCGCTCAATACGGAGACGCCGGCAGTGATACGCTGGCGCACATCGCGCAAGCGACCGGCGGTTTGCCTCTTCCAAATCTTCAGAAACTGGGGCTTGGAAATATCCATCCGATCAGAGGCGTTCCCCCCGCTTCGCCTCCATTGGCGGCATGGGGCAAAATGCGTGAGGCGTCCCCAGGCAAGGATTCCATTACGGGACATTGGGAGATGATGGGAATCATCCTTGAATCACCTTTTCCCACCTATCCCAAAGGTTTTCCTCCCGAGATAATTCAGCCTTTCACCAAAGCCATCGGGGTGGATGTCATCGGCAATTATCCCTCTTCCGGCACCGAAATCATCCAGCGTCTTGGGGAGGAGCACATGAGAACCCGCAAGCCGATCCTCTACACTTCCGCCGATAGCGTTTTTCAAGTGGCGGCGCATGAGAACATCATTCCACCGGAGAGGCTATATGAAATCTGTCAGATAGCTCGTGATCAACTGCGCGGAAAGCATGCTGTTGGAAGGGTGATCGCCAGACCGTTTGTGGGCGAACCGGGGCGTTTTGAACGCACTTCGCGTCGGAAGGATTTTCCGTTGGAACCTTCTCGCAATTTTCTTGATGAACTGGCGGACGCTGGCGGTCGAACGCACGCAATCGGCAAGATCCGGGAGTTTTTCGCAGGAAGAAGCATTGCGAGTTACGATTCCACCACATCCAACAGTGAGCATATCCAGGCGATCCTTAAGTCCCTCCAAGAATCGGAGTCGGATTTGATATTCGCCAACCTCGAGGATTTCGATATGCTCTATGGCCATCGTAACGATCCATATGGATTCGCACAGGCTTTGGAAAATTTTGATTTCGCCCTTGGTAAAATAATGGGAATATTGAGACCCAATGATATACTCATCCTGACGAATGATCATGGCAATGACCCCTCCACGCCGTCGACGGATCACAGCCGCGAATATGCATTCCTGCTTGCTTACGGTATTCCAGGGCTTGGAGGTGTGGCGGTTGGAGAGCGGAAAACCTTTGCGGATATCGCGGCGACGTTGCGTGATCTCTTCCATTTGCCTGCGATTGGAGCGGGAGAAAGCATCCTGAGAGAGAAATGACCCGGGAACACTTTGTTTATCATTTCTTAGCAGCCAAAAGAGCTGGAAAGGAACACTCGGAAGAGGAGATTCGCACCTTCATTTCGATGATGATGACTGAGGAAATCCCGGATTACCAGATTTCCGCCTGGCTTATGGCTGTGTGCATCAATGGGATGACATTTCATGAGGTGGTCCATCTCACCATGGCGATGCGAGATTCAGGGCGAACGCTCAACCTGGATTCCATTCCCGGAGTAAAACTGGACAAGCATAGCACCGGGGGAGTGGGGGATAAGACCACGTTAGTTATCGTCCCAATTCTGGCGGCGGCGGGCGTTCCGATATTGAAAATGTCCGGGCGCGGTTTAGGTTTTACAGGCGGAACCACGGATAAGCTCGGCTCCATTCCAGGTTTTCGCACTGGTTTGAGCATACAAGAGGCTGTATCGCAAGTTCAAAGGTTGGGCGGCGCAATGGTCAGCCAAGTTTCCGATTTGTCGCCCGCCGATAAAAGACTCTACGCCTTAAGGGATGTCACTGCAACGGTGGATAGCATTCCTTTGATCACTTCTAGCATCCTCTCAAAAAAGCTGGCGGTGGGAGCGGATGTGTTTCTCTTTGATGTGAAGATTGGATCAGGCGCCTTCATGCGCTCTATAAAGGAAGGGGCGGACTTGGCGCGAATGCTCATTTGGGTTTCGAAAGAGGCGGGAAAGGATTCAGTGGCGCTGCTCACCAATATGGATGAACCTCTTGGGAGAGCTGTGGGTAACGCGTTGGAGGTCAGGGAGGCATGCGAACTCCTTACGAGACCACGAAGCGCGGATGCAAGGCTGTTGCGTTTATGCCGGGAACTGGTTGCAAATGGTTTGACGCTCACCGGCAAGGCGAAAAGTATGAGCGAAGGCTACGCTGAATTTGATCGCATTCTATATTCCGGGGAGGGGGCGCGTTCATTGGAGCGCATCGTGTCCGCTCAGGATGGTGATCCATCCATTGTGGTTCATCCGGAGCTCCTTCCATCCACCAATAACGTCATCGAGGTGCGTTCGGAGCATTCGGGCTATGTCACACAAATTCACGCCGGAGAATGCGGTGAGATCGCGATGGCAATTGGAGCGGGAAGAGCGAAGTTGGATGATGAAGTGAATCCCGCATCTGGAATAGTGTTGAACTGCCGCACAGGGGATTACGTGGAAAGGAGCCAAGTGTTGGCGTGGTTGCACGATCCCAATGGACTAGTGAATGAAAAGATATTAGCAAGGTTCAGGAACGCCATTGTAATCAAATCCGAAAGTACCGCGCCCGCGCCATTGCTGTATGGCGAACTATCATCCCTGAATTCTATGGATGGAGAGTGTATTCCGTAATCTCAGGCTCGCATTTGTAACGTTTCGCCAAGAACCATACGCCGGAGACACCTATGCCGCGATTCACGTAAAGTTGCATGTTTCGAACGCGATACCATCCGTGGATCAAACGGGTGTGAAGGTGTATGAGGCAGATGAGTTCAGGAGTGAGGATCGGCAGATTGTATTGCCCGCCATGAGTGTGTCCCGAGAGCACCAGCATGTGATGGTCCGATTTGATATGCTTGACGATATCCGGATTGTGGGATAGCATGATAACAGGCTCATTTAAAGGGATGCCCTGCAGGGCTTTTTCAGGCTCGCATGTACTCTTAAGCAAATCGTCCACTCCCGCAAACCATAAGCCGTTTCCAATCCTCACGGATTCATTCATCAACACCTGGAAACCCAGTTTCCTCATACCTTCCGGTAAAACCCCGCGACCGTGAGGGTAATCGTGGTTCCCCATAACCGCGAATACGTCCCCTTTGATGTGGATATGAGATAAAATGTTAAGCGCCGGCTGAATGTTTCGCGGAGAAGAGTTGATGAAATCTCCTGTTAAAGCCACGTAATCGGGTTGTACTGCGTTGATATATTCAACGGCGGATACCAAAATGCCATCGGGGATGTCGTGTCTGCGATGGAGATCGCTGATCTGAACGATTTTTTTTCCAATTAGCGAACTTGGAAGATTTTGCAGGTGAACATCGTGGTGCGTAATATCAAATATGGTATGGTAGATATCGGTATTCGATGTTTGAGATTCTTCATATCGCTCAAGCATGAGTCAAAGCCTTTCCTTTACATTCATATTATATACTTTACCAATCGTTAATTCGCTCCTGTGGATATATATAATCGGCGGAAATTCCGCGTTTGTCATGGAAGATCAGTCTGCTTGCTTTGAAAACGGAGTGGATTGACATGGGAGGCTTTGCGAACGCGTGATCGAAATGCGCGGTAGCCATAATGGATGGCATCGAGGCATGAGGAATTATCAACCTCTTCGCAACCCATGCACGGATGCTTTCGGATTGACTTCCCGCACGGCTGAGAAGTAAAATATGGAGACTAAGATGAAGAAAAAGGTTACAGTTCCGGATTTACGGCAAAAAAAGGAAAACCACGAACGGATCGTAATGCTTACCGCTTATGACACCCCATCCGCCAGATTAGTGGATGATGCGGGCGTTGACGTTGTCTTGGTGGGTGATTCCCTCGGGGATAATGTCCTTGGGTATGAGAACACCATTCCCGTCACCATGGAGGAGATGATTCACCACACCCGCGCCGTAAAACGTGGACTCCGCAGAGCCCTTTTGGTCGCGGATATGCCGTTCATGAGCTTTCAATGCTCATGGGAGGAGGCGGTTCGAAACGCAGGTCGTTTGATAAAGGATGCCGGAGCCGAGGCGGTAAAGATTGAAGGTGGGGTGGCTATTGCGGAAACCGTTCAACGTATGACCGGATTCGGCATTCCCGTAATGGGGCACCTTGGATTAACACCGCAATCGGTGAATGCGTTTGGCGGCTATCGCGTGCAGGGCAGAGATCTCTATTCCGCCGAGAGAATCATGCAAGATGCCTTGTTGCTTCAGGAAGCGGGAGCATTTGCAGTTGTGTTGGAATTGACTCCCGCCGAATTGGCTGGCAAGATTTCAAAGTCTCTCTCCATTCCAACCATCGGTATTGGGTCAGGTCCGTTATGTGACGGTCAAGTGTTGGTGTTTCATGACATGCTCGGGATTAATCCTGATCGTTCCTATCGTCATGTCAAGCGGTACGCCGAATTGGGAGTGGAAATTCGGCAAGCCACCGAACGTTACGCTTCGGAGGTTCGAGAAGGTAAATTCCCGACAGAGGAGAACAGTTTCTAGCAAAATTCCCGGAATGGTTCGCGAATCCTTCGCGGATTCCTGGAAAATGAATGAGATAAATGGAAATATGAGAACTATACAGCAGATTTCAGCCGTTCGAGCCTTTGTTCAAGCGGCTCGGAGCGAGAACAAAACAATCGGGTTTGTTCCCACAATGGGGGCATTGCATGAAGGGCATTTATCCTTGTTGCATAGAGCAAAGAACGAATGCGATGTCGTGATACTATCCATATTCGTGAACCCGACGCAGTTTTTACCAAACGAGGATTTTGAACGATATCCTAGGGACTTGATCCGCGATTCCCGCTTGGCACAGGAGATCGGTACGGACGCGCTCTTCGCGCCAAGCGTGGAGGAGATGTATCCAAATGGATGTTTGACATCCATTGATGTTCCCGAGTTGTCCAATCGATTGGAGGGGGCTATCCGACCGGGGCATTTTCGTGGCGTCGCCACGATCTGCGCAAAACTCTTCCATATTGTTCAACCTCATCGCGCCTATTTCGGACAGAAGGATTACCAGCAATATAAGATCGTGGATAGAATGGTGCATGATCTCAATCTTACTCTCACGGTTGTATCTTCGCCGATTATTCGCGAACCGGACGGTCTGGCTCTCTCCTCGCGCAACGTCTATCTCTCGCAAGAGGAAAGGAGAGTCGCTTCGACTCTTTATAAATCCCTTCAGGTTGCGGAGGCTTTATTCCATGAGGGGGAGAATAATGCGGAAACGTTGGAGGAATCCGCAAGATCCGTGCTGAGGAAGGAGCCGCTCATCCAGGTTCAATATATGGAATTGGTGGATACGGAAACACTTGATCGCATACAAACCGTAGAGAGCAAAGCTGTTTTGCTTGCCGCCATCAAATTGGGTTCCACCCGGCTGATCGATAACATTATTCTGTCCCGAAATGCGGAAGGCAACCATCCTAAGTCCAATGGCGCCGCTCATGACTAACAGGGATACACGGAGGAATTTGATTGGAAATTGAACTGATTGAGACATCAAGGATCGTGGAGGATGAGGATCAGCCTCGCAAGCACTATGATCCCGAAAGCCTTCGGGGCTTGGCGGATAGCATCAAACAGCATGGTGTATTGCAACCCATCACCGTAAAGCCTCTTGCGAACGTGAATATGTATATGATCATCACCGGAGAGCGACGTTGGCGCGCCGCCCAGATGGCGAACCTTGATGTGATGCCTTGCATCGTAAAAGATGTTGAGCCGGATGAAGTTTTAACTCAGCAACTTATCGAAAACCTCCAACGAGAGGATCTTCAACCGCTCGAAAAGGCTCGCGCATTGAATATCGTAAAAACAAAACTCGAATCCACAAATCGAGAGATTGCAAGCCGTCTGGGAATCTCCGAAAGAACCGTGGGGCATCTGCTGGACCTTTTGGAGTTGCCCGAAAATATCGGCGAACAGATCGTATCAAGCCCCAATCGTCCATCCGACGGACAATTAACCGAGAAGCACGCGCGCTTTCTCAAGCAACTTAACGATGAGCCGGATTTGCAAAACGCCCTCGTCGAAAAAATCAGAAACGAAAAAATAACAAGTGATCATACCGGAAAACTGGTGAAGGCGTTGAAAAATCGCCCTGATCGGCGGGAGGAGATCATGGCTTCCCCGATGGATCATCTTGTTGAGTTTTTCCGGGGGATTGAGACACCAAAAAACTCGGATGATACCGCTAAGGATCCTGAAAAGATCCATCCCGAAGTTCAGGAAATCAAGGAAATGACCGAGGTGTTGAACAATATTCACCCTATGGATATGCATCCGAATGATGTCAGGCGGTTGCAGGATGTATTGACATCGCTTAAACTTGTCGTGGATGGGTTATTGCGCGAATGCTCCCTGGAACTTGAAAATCATTCTTAGACCTTTCGGTCTTTTTCACGCATAACTCCTCCGATTATTTTGCAAGGCGTATTAAAGCAATCCATCCAAAAAGCTTGATCATCTGTTTATCGGCGAAACACTGTTAGGAGGAGTCTTCTATGTCCAAGTTACGCTTCGGTTGTACCTTACTCATTCTCCTTACGCTTTGCGGATCCGTTCACGCAAAAGGAGGCGGATTTGTCAATCTCTTCAACGGCAAGGACCTCACTGGCTGGATGATCGTGGGACAACCCGACGGGTACGTGGCGAAGAACGGGATTTTAATTTGTCCTGCGGGAAGTAGCTCAAATCTATTCACTGAAAAGACCTACAGCGATTTCATCTTTCGTTTTCAATTCAAATTAACGCATGGTGCGAATAACGGCGTGGGAATACGCGCACCTCTTCAAGGGGACGCCGCGTACATGGGGATGGAAATTCAAATACTGGATGACAGTGATCCTTCGTATTCGCATCTGGAGCCCGGCCAGTATTGTGGCTCCATTTATAAAGTGGCGCCCGCCAAGCGGGGCGCACTCAAGCCTGTTGGGGAATGGAACAAGGAGGAGATCACCGCTATCGGAAGACGCATCAAGGTTGTGCTAAACAATAAGACAATCGTGGATGCGAATCTCAACGATGTGACTGATCCCGAAACGCTGATAGAACATCCCGGAATGCTGCGTCCATCGGGACATGTTGGATTTCTAGGTCATGAGCCGACAGAAGTCGACTTCAAGGATATTAGCATCAAGGACTTATCCAAGCAGGATAAGGATAACACACCCCCTAAGGGGTTTACGGCGCTATTCAATGGGAAAAACCTTAACGGATGGAAAGCATTGGTGGGGAATCCTCCTTTGCGAGCCAAAATGACACCCGAGGATTTGGCGTTGAAGCAGGCTGCGGCGGATAAATTGATGAAGGCTCATTGGACGGTAAAGGACGGTGTGATCTGCTACGACGGCAAAAATGATAACCTTTGCACCAAAAAGGACTACAAGGACTTTGAGCTTTGGGTGGATTGGAAAATCGAACCAAAGGGGGATAGCGGGATCTATTTACGCGGTAGCCCTCAAGTTCAAATTTGGGATAATCCATTGGGATCGGGCGGGCTGTATAATAACCTGAAAAATCCGTCCAATCCATTGGTTTATGCGGATAATCCTCCTGGCCAGTGGAATCATTTTCAGATATTAATGATTGGCGATAAAGTCACTGTCTATTTGAACAATAAACTCGTAACCAATGCTGTTACCCTGGAGAACTATTGGGAGAGGGACAAACCCATATATCGCACTGGTCAGATTGAGCTTCAACACCATTGGTCGCCTCTCTTCTTTAAGAATATCTACATTAGAGAAATCAACGATGGGAATTAGAGAGCGCCAAGTATGATTGCTCAACTGACCGGTAACGTAATACGAATTGAAGCGAACAGCGTGGTATTGGATGTCGGAGGGGTGGGGTACCGGGTCAACACCCCCCTCTCCACATTGTCGCGTCTTCCCGAGGAAGGGGAGAAGACCACCCTGTTCACGGTTATGCTGGTTCGCGAGGATGATATCAGCCTTTATGGATTTCGGACGTTGGAAGAGCAAAAACTGTTTATGCTGCTGACGAGCGTTACCGGCATCGGACCGAAACTGGCGATATCCATGCTCAGCGTGATGGAATGGGGCGAACTATGCATAGCCGTATCCTCAAACGATCAAAAATCCTTGCTGAGAATCCCTGGCGTGGGGTCCAAGTTAGCGCAGCGGCTCTGTCTCGAGTTAGGCGATCGGTTAACCGAGTTCATGGTGGCGCAAAAAATTGAACGTACGCCTTCCCAGGATGCCATCACCAACCACGCACTGTTCGAGGATATACAAGAAGCGCTGGTGAACTTGGGATATTCACGCGCAGATTCTCGCAGGGCTGCGGAACGGGTGATTCAAGCCAATCCGGAGAAGACCAATGCCGGGCTTTTCATTCGGGAGGCGCTGAAACTCTTATCCGGCGAGGGACAAGGCAACCTGCGCCATTAATCCATAGCGGCCTCATCTCCGATCATTCCCTGCATATCCTCGTAGTGCTTCATAAACCTTTGGCACGACACGGAATCAATTGGCGCATGTCCGTACCATTTTATGTCAAAATCCAGGCACACCTTTCGAAACAGAGGGTATAGCTGTTTTTTGCTTCTTAATGCACGGAGATAATCTCCGTTGGTTCTGGATTTTTCGTATTGAATAAACCCTTTGCGATCCAAAAGCAATAGCATGGCGAGAAAAGCGTAACGATACGATCGCCTCCACTCGCCTTTATCAAAGAGAGCCTTCGAATAGGATAACAAGTCCTCCGGGTGATCCAAAGTCTTCGGTTCCTCCTCTAATTTGGAGTTTTGGAGTTTGGTTCGTTTTTTCACCTCGCTTTTCCGCTGCACGGAACCGCCTTTGATCAAAACCGCAATCAACCAAGCCAGCAATGCAACCAAAATGAGGGTCAGCACGACCATGAGGATTTTAGCCATGATAGGATTCACGGAGGTGGAATGAAGTTTTGGTTGCGGGAAGAGTCTTTTCAAGAACGACACTAATTTATGAAATGCATGGATAAACATATTCCCGATTTTATTCAAGATTGGGGTGTTGCGAGATTTCCATTGATAATCCGGGTTTTGAAGGATTCTATTCACGTCCCTCTTGATCTTGATAGGCGAGATGTCGGAGTTAGGAGGCGTTTGCGCCATGCCGAATGTGGAAAAAGCCACCAAAAGCGATATGAAAACGACAATTCGTCTGGCATGTTGTTTCATTTTGAAGCTACCGTTTTGACGAAATCACCAGCCATCTGTTTGTCCAGCAAGGATAGATCAAACCCTTCCATGCGCACGCGGTGATCATAATAGAGCAAGGTGAGGCACGTCATCCAAAACGGCTGAATAAACATCCAAATCAAAGCGAACAGCACATCGTCGGTGATATCCTGTATGAGTTGTGAAAAGTTCACCCATTGAAATACGAGCAAATCGACGGCTGCGGAAAGCGTTCCCATGAAGGCGACGGATAGGGCGAGCACGATTAAGCTTAGCAGTACAGTGAAACCGACCACGCGCCAGAATCTGCCGAGTATTAATTGAAAGTTTCGTTGAATGGATTGGATACTTGACTTGCCTTCCACTACGATGATCTGCGTGATGAACAACCCCATCAATACAAACAAAACCAACGATGCAAAACCTATCACGGACATGAAAATCAGTGTGACTATTATTATGGGCCCCATGGACGGATTGTTCTGATTTATTGCCGACGGAACCATGACTGCAGTAATGATACCGGACACCGGTGACAAGATGAAAATAAAAGCTAACATCGCCAGAGAGATGATGCCCCATGTTACATTCAATCTCCAAAAGAATGGTAACGAGCGTTTATACGCCCCGAATATTGAAATATTCTTACCAAGGTACTTCTCGGAGATGGCGATAGTCAATGCACTATTTTGCATAACGAAAAGAAATGACCATAGGATCAAAACCAACGACCACACGATTAGAAAACCGATCACATAGGATACGTCGTTGGGTTGGTTGGAGTAAAAGGACGATGCATTTAGATGGAAGGATAAGAATAAGAGGAAAAATCCAATTTCAGCGGGCACTTGCACCAAAGCCACTATGCCTGCAAAAAGTGCGAAATTGTTTTTGTACAGGTCAAACGCTTCATCAAAAATATCTCCAATTGTCATCGGAAGCATATTGGTTTCCATGTCGCTCGCCTGTTATGAAAAATAGCCGTCACTATTGAAGGGATGTGACGGGCTGGATATTCAACATCACCTTGATCTGTTTGACCGAACCGACAATGCTGATACCTTTCGGAATTTGCAACGGGACCTCAACCACCGTATCCGCGTTCAACCCATCGATGGATACGCCTATGGTTGAGATATTCATCAAAGATTCCAGAAGTTTGGATGGTCCTTTCACCGTGACAGTTTGCGGGGTGACACTCAAATTGGTTATAACGAATCCTTTTGCCGGTTGCCCGGTGATCGGCACATTGACCACCAGCGATTTGGATGCAGGGGTTTGCTGTAAATCCATATCCACATGAGTGGTGTCAGGTTCGATATGAACCGAACTGACCTCCGCGCCGGTGCTATCCAGCGCCTTTATGGGGAGATCAGCGCTCACACTGGAGGAATTCGTTTGAATGAAAATCGTTAGCTTCTTGACTCGATCAACATCATCCGAACTTCCCACGACGTCAGCGAATTGGGGGGTTAACAGAGGAGGCTTGTAGTGATTGGTCAACCCCGTATCGAGAGCGATGGTGGGAATGATTCTTAAGGTTTTTCGTTTTTCCGGCACCACATCCACATTGACAGTATTGCGCCCCTGTATCGATACGTTGGGGGCGGTGGGCGGCGGAATATATCTTAATACTCTCAATTGAGTTGTCTGAGTGGTGATTGCGGCGACCGATACATCGGCCTTGATCTCGTTATCGGATATGGTGTCAACCTCATCCTTTGGACCTGTGACAGTCACTTGTATGGATGTGGGGTGGATTTGCAAAATAAGGTCTTCCGGCGGAGTGCCGATTTGAACTATCTCCGCAGCAACCATCTTGGTAATGTTGGGATTAGGGTTACGCTCTGCGGAGACGTAAAACCATATCATCACAGACATTGCCAATGCGATGAATTTCAAACCGATGTTTTCACGAAGACTCTTGAGCATGATTTACCTTATGAAAAAGCGTGCACTCGGATTCCTACGGTTGGTTGTCGGAGTTTTTTCCGCGGCCCATCTTAATGGCTCCACCGACTTTGGTTGCCATCATACCGATGGAGGTGTTCACTAGTCCTTTGCCATCGGATATTTGCAATAGGCTGTAAAGTCTTTCCCTCAAAGTCTCATCGCGAAGCCCTCGGATAAGCTTGCCGCCGACGGCGATAGAGATAGTGCCCGTCTCTTCGGAAACAATGACTACTACCGCGTCGCTCTCCTCCGACATCCCAAGAGCCGCCTTGTGACGGGTGTGCACTGTGGCGTCGACGCGAGGGCTTGCGGTCAATGGGAGAATGCATCCGGCGGCGATGATCCTGCTATCGCGAATTATAACTGCGCCGTCATGCAACGGCGTGCCTTTGTAAAATATCGTTCCCAATAAAGGAGCGGTGGTTTCAGCATCCAACCGTGTGCCGGTGGCGATGATATCCTCAAGACCCGCATCCCTTTCAAAAACAATTAAGGCTCCGATGCGTTTAATGGACATTATGGATACGGCGCTAACCACATTGTTGATCATTTGCCCCATATCCTCTTTGCCTGAGAACCCAAGCGTACTTCCCCAGAAGCCTGGTCTGCCGAACTCCTCCAATGTATGCCGTAATTCAGGCCAGAAGAGAATGACGATGGCGACAGGTCCAAGGGGAAACGCTTGACGCAGAAGCCAGTTGAGCGTATAGAAATGAAGCAAATCGGAGAGTTCCACCGCCGTGAAGAAAATGATCAGCCCGAAAATGATTTGAATGGCTCTCGTTCCCTTGGCTAGTAGAAGAAGACGATATAGAAGCCAAGCCACGGCAAGGATGTCTAACGCCACGCGATAGTCGAAACTTTTCAATATGTGTATGAGTTCATACGCCGTCATTAAATGTTAACCTCGCGTGAATTATCCGAAAAAAAATAAACAGTATAAATAAGTATACCATTCCCATGGCGGAGCGTCAAGCGAAAATACACTCATGGGAGATAAACGCAAATGTATGGAATATGAGGAGCGCAAGACATATTTGACGCTCAATAAATCGACTTGATGCGATTTTTTTTGCACTTGTGCTAATGCGGTGATGATCTGGGGTGAATCGAGGCAAATCCATGGAACACACCTTACACCGCAATTGTCGGATGAGATAATTGCCATTCTTTTACCCGTACGGAAAGCCAATTCTCCAATCCGTTGGCTATGTAGAAATGGGGAGATAGAAGATCGCAATCGGAAGAGATAACTCCCTCTCTTATAGCGATTGCGGAGAGATCCGTATTAGGGTAGATTCGAATTCCAATCGTTATTTTGAGCATATCAAGGTTCAAAGATTCCGAGAACGCAAGGCTTTCTTCGACGGTATCCTTGGTCTCCGTCGGCGCCCCCAGCATCAGAAACCCAGTTCTTTCAATCCCATATTCCGCGAATATTTGCGACGCACGTCTCACATCATCGAGTGAGAACTCTTTTTTCAACCCGCGTAGGATTTTCTCGGATCCGCTTTCATATCCAAGGCTTACCTGTTTGCAACCCGCCGCAGCCATCAGCTTTGCCAATTCGCCATCTATTCCTTTGGGATAAATTATGCATCTCCAATTGATATCCAATTTCAATCTCATGATCTGATGGCATAACTCATTGGCGTACCCCGATGGGATGTTGAAGGTGTTATCGGCGAAGTAAAAATTCGTAAATCCCTTTTGAGCCCAATTTTCCAACCATTTCGCGACTATATTCGGTGAGCGCATGCGTAAAACATCCCCCTCGATTGCGGGAGTCGAGCAATAGATGCAGTGCAACGGACAACCACGACGCGTCTGAACCGTAATCCAACGATCCTTCGCATCATCGCCGGATCTCAAAAGAATATCGGGTTCCGGTAACGCGAGTTCCTCGATGCGATCGCACCATTTCATAGGCATCGAGGGTGCATTTTTACCGTTTGAGAAAAGTCCGGGAATCGCGATTATGCCCGTATTTTTTTGAAGCGCATTCAAAAGAAGAGGGAAGGCCATTTCACCCTCCCCCTGAATCCCGAAATCGGCGTTCAGATAGGCTAGCGCGCTCTTAGGATAGATGCTGTATCCCGCGCCGCCCAAAACGATGGGGGCGCGAGAATACTCCCGACAAATATTGACGATATCCTTCACATTTCGAAGAAGGAAACGAGGATTCTGGCTGTTTTGATCGTCGATGTTTCTCACGGATATGCCGATGCATTCCGGCTGAAAGCCCAAGATGCGTTCCTTTAAGGATTGGGATATGTCCGATTCGTACATTAAATCCGCAACATGGATGACGTGTCCCGCATTTTTTACCGCTTCCGCCACGCAAGCCAATCCAAGAGGCATCACCGGCATATTCGCCCGTTCCGTATTTGCCGAGATAAGAAGAACTCTCATTGCAACCCTCTATTTGTCCGACGGGAGAATTCTCTCCAATCGGTAGACAACGGAGTTAATATGATCGGGGCAGCCAATATACGCCTCGTTCGGATTTTTCTCCCATGGGAAACTCCCTCCATATCTCAGTGTTTGAATTGCCGGCAGTAATGCGCTGAAAGCGCCCAAACACATTCCTCCTGGAGTGGATCCGTTTACAATGAATTGATCCCCCGGCTTGTTTCCCCTTGGGCATTTGCCCGCCACGGATTCAACCGTGATTTTGATATCATATGTCTTGCTCAACGCCATTTTCTTTCCCTCCTTCGTGAAGAATCATATATTCACGAGCGTTATTAAAGCATAAAAGCCCCTCCGTTTACCGGAAAGTATTCCCCGGTTACGAAGTCTGACAAGGATGAGCAAAGAAAAACGGTCACTCCGGCGATATCCTGCGGCTCCCCGATGCGTCGAAGCGGAGTGGTGGCGGCGACTCTCGCCTGCATCTCTTCCGGTTGTCCTGCGGTGGCGTCCGTGCGAACCAATCCGGGACCAACCACATTCACGGTGATTCCCTCCGGACCCAACTCAACCGCCATCACCTTGGCGATGCTGTCCACTGCGGATTTTGCCGCCGAGTGTGCGGAGAAGCCGTAACCGGGATTCCTGGAAAGACCGCTGCTGATAAAAACAAGCTTGCCGGATTTTCTTGGCAGCATATCCCGTAGAACCGCCTGCGAGCAGTTATACAGCGCCGCCATCTCACCGGAAATCTTGGCGTGGATCTCTTCCCAAGTGAGAGAGATGAATGGTTTAACGGGAAAATTAATGTTTGCGTTGTTGACTAACGCATCAATATGGCCATAGGTCTTGATGGCGGTGTCCACCATTGCATTCACTTCGTTCGCGTCGCGCACGTCCGCTTTGCATACGATACCGTCTCCGCCTGCGCTCTTGACCTTTTTGAGTGTCTCCTCCGCTTTCTCCTTGTTGTTAACATAGTTGACAATCACTTTCGCTCCGTGTGCGCCAAGGGATTCCGCGATAGCGGCTCCAATTCCACGGCTGGCGCCTGTAACGAGAATAACTTTTCCTTTTAATCCAATATCCATGGCAATCCTCCTCTTTTGTTTTTTATGTGGGAATATCCAATCTGATTGATTCCCAAATCCAGCTCCTCACCTTTTATACGTGCCAAATTCGCCGTATTATTAACTATGCCAGAACGGGTTCCGAACGGAAAGCCTCGCTCAATGTTGGAATATCGCGGTGATATGGATTTTCTCCAACTTCCCCGAAGCCGAGATGATATCTCTTGTGTTATCAAACGATCGGATCGGTTTGTCGTTCAAATAGACCGCACTGATGGGTATGCCATCAGGATGTCGTAAACGAACGATCACGGATGCCGGAGCTTTCCGAAAATGATTCTCAAGAGAGACTTCCACACGGTCCTCGTCTAGGCGGGAAACGATGCGATAACTTGTGGTTCCAAACCTATTATGCGCATTGCTGATTGATAAAACCATCCCATTACGCAACCATTCGGAAGGGACAAAAGGAGCTATCCATAAATCCTCTCCGCGCTCCATGATCATCATCAAACGTGTGTACAAGAGGAAATAACCGGTTTCATGTGTCTTATTCCAAGCTCCCACAGTATGGAAATGCTCCCATAGCGTCAGATTCTTCGTATTCAATAAAGAGGCTAATGTATTGAAATAGGAGCGTATGAAAGGCCGAACTTCATCAAGAACAGCGTAAACCTCCATGTTACGGGTGTAATAGGGCTGAATTTTCGAGAAGCCTCCCAGATTGAACCAGTCCTCCTCGGATTTCCAAGCGGGGTAATCATGCCAGCCATCCGATAAAAATGCGACATCCTCCATATGCTCCATCATTCCAATTACATCCGGTTCGTTCGCGTCCAGAACGCCTTGAGGAACAAGTTGATGGGCTCCGAGTTCAATGTCATATGCCGAGGTGCGGTTGCTATCCTCTCCGGGAAAGTATTCCGCTACGCGACCGGGACAGTATGCCTGCGAGGGATATCCCATCACCCATTCCCCGTTTCGAAGGGGCAAAACGGGGGAAATGGCTTGAGTTTCACGATATGCGCGATGAATATTCTCGCGATACTCCTTCGCAAATTGCGTAAATTCAATCGCCTTGGGATGAGAGATGCTTTCCAGCGCCTCTCCTATCGCTCGGACGCCGGCGTAGTAATATCCGTTCAAGCAAAAATGATACGCGAAAGCGTTCCAGTCCGCCATCACCCCTGGAGGCGCCAACCCAAATTCAACCGGTTTTTCCTTGTTGGGGTGAAGCGATTTGGTTTTCTCGCACTGCCTTATAATCCATTCGCCAACTCTCACAAACTCGGAGGAGTTCTCCTCCAGCCATTTGCGATCCTCGTGTAAACTGTAGTGCTGTCCGACGGTCCAGAGGTGCCATCCGGTTCCCATCAAGGTGTATTCCGGGGTGACGAAACCCTGAGGCGTGTATCGGTGAATGAAAAATTCCAACGATCTGCGAGCGAACTCCGTGTGTCCGAATGCGTCCATTCCTCGAATGATCGAATTCGCCTCGCTATCTAACGGTCCGTACGCCATGGATGCAATCCACGGCGCGATGAACCTCCCATTCTCTTCATTGCGCGAAGCGATGAGGCAACTAACCTGCGAAGCCTTGATAATGTTGTTGAGAAATCTGTCGGGAGTTTCAATTCGCATTGCAGTGTCGAGGATTTCCCCCCAATATCTCTCGAAACGCTCATACAAATTATCATCGCTGTTTAACCCTGCATAGTCCTCGGGCGCGATATCCCAGGATGGGAGGTGTATCCGCACTTCACCGACGCCTTGGGCGGGAAGATATCCATGCATATGGATTGCATCGCCGGATATGGACAGCTTGAGTGGCGATTCGGAACGTATCACCACATACGCCACGAGGTAATCCCCTCGACAAACAACCGCTCCATTCGAGACGAAATAGATATCCACTTCAGATGGATTCTTTAACTGATGAAATTCGAATGCAAATGAAACGCTTTTGACATTTTCGGAGGTGTTTGACGCGGCATATCGTGCAACGCCTAATGCATTATGACGAATCCAGGACAAGTGCGGCTTATCGCCCTTTTTGGGGGTGTGAGGCGTTACGAAAACGGATTGCCGATATTCAACGCCATCCCTAATTCCAATTATCCTCGGACAAGGCAACCAGCCTCCGCATAATGACATCGATGTTGCCATGTTTTGATTTTCGCATGGATAAAAGAGCAATTTGTAATCCCGCCATTCGATCGATCCATCCTGGCTTAGGATGAATTTGGCATTATCGCAGGCAAGCGAGAGCATCATCGGTCCGTTATCTTGAATGGGATTGTGAGTGATCGCAATTGCTTGCGATAAAGACTGATCCGGAGATTCGCGGACTTTTTGGAGAACTGTTTTGCGCTCCTTAATGCTGTCCAGATATCTTTCCTTATCGAGGGGAGAGTCTTTTCTGGAAATAAAGACATTCGCGAATGGCGCCCAGACATACCCGTTTGCAATCACATCCTCCACCGCCACCGCGAATGCCATGTGAGACAGACGAAATCTCAATACAGTGCGATCCCATTTAAACTCACCCCCTTTCGTATGTATCACGCGAAGGGATGTCTTCTCCGAGAGTATCCACGGATAATGGAGGGTTTCGCAACCATTATCCAGTTCGATCACTCCGTTATAGATGTCCATCGAACCGACTTCGTCCGACATGGATTGAACCGGTTCGATGGAGATATCGATGACATCGCAGGAAGAATCGGTATAAGCCCGAAAGTCACTCGCAATGAGCTGTTTGTCGCATGGGGGAAAGATCCAACGCACCTTCCTAGTTTCCACCGGAAATGCCCCGTCTTTTAACCAAGTCGGGGAGAGGAATAACCGGGTTCCATTAAAGTGCAGGCCTCCGCCGAAAGTTTTCCATTCCCCCTGCCATGCGCTTTCGCCAATCCATCCTTGAATTTCGATGAGATCCAGCGGATATCCGACGGGAAGATTGTCCAGGCAAAGGGAAATCTCCTTGAGACGGCGATTTTCCATCCAGTTGAGACCGATGCATCCTATTCCATTTGAAGACACGGGAATATGAAACGCACCGGCCGAATCGGAATGGAGATCGGTTTCAATGCGGATATCCTCGGTTTGAAACTCTTGAATGCGATTGGAGCGACAACCATCGGTGCGTTGAGGATCGGAGGTTACCACTCGGGAGAAGGGGGCGATATTAATTCGACGGGTGTTTCCTTGTGACGTGCGTTGGGTCTGCTCCTCGGAGGGAGCTGTTTTTGTTTCGTCCATTTCAATCCGCCCTTCGTTGAGAAAGATTGAGCGTCCGATATTTATTCGTTCAAGATATGTGCAGTTGCAAAAATCTATTGCATGGGTGTCAAAGAGTGTGAAAAGTGCGAATTCATCCATTCCTAAAGAATTAGGCAATTACCTCGTTAATCATTATTGTCATCATTTCATACATTTTTGCAATATCCTCACCTCTTAACAAAAAGTAAATTTGCAACTCATGCTAAGATGGCGTGGCGGATTTAGCAATCAAAGAATGCTATGCTCGACAAGGATGGCGGATCGCACCTATGAGCGTCACGGATCCATTGGGCGATACTCTTTCCCAGAGGTTTCAATGGCGTCACTAATCTCCGTATCCTTGTAGGATGCTTATCGTACTTCACACTCATACTACCTGACAAATACTCTCTAAAAAATGCGGCATCACGAGAATCTTGGAGGATTTGGCAAGAAAAACATAGGAGCGTTACAACCTCTTTGGCTCTTTCGGAAGTAAAATAGGTATATAAGTGCATGGAAATCCACGGAGGCTGGGCGGAGCATGGCGAATTTTGCGGTTAACCATGCGGTTTCCAACCCCGATCGAAAGGTCGCTACGTTCGGCGATGCCTGGCTTCAACCACCGTTGAATGCATCTCGAAGCACGCGATGCCATCCGATACTCACACAAGCATAACTATCGTTAAAAACATAGGAGTTTTAAAATGCAAAAACGTCAATTAGGGAAAAACGGTCTTGAGGTGTCGGCGCTTGGTTTGGGTTGTATGGGAATGAGCATGTCGTACGGGCCACCTGCAGATACGCAGGAGATGATACGCCTGATTCGAGAAGCCGTGGATCTCGGTGTCACATTCTTCGACACCGCTGAGACCTACGGTCCCTTTACCAACGAACGTCTTGTGGGCGAAGCGCTCGAACCGGTTCGAGATAATGTTGTGATAGCCACCAAGTTTGGATTCGATATTGATCCCATCACCGGAAAACGAAAAGGAGGAACCAACAGCCGTCCGGAGCATATCAAGCAGGTCGCCGACGAATCGCTTAAACGACTTAGGACGGACAGAATCGACTTGTTCTATCAGCATCGAGTTGATCCAAATGTTCCAATCGAGGATGTGGCGGGTGCGATCAAGGAGTTGATTCAGGAGGGCAAGGTCAGATACTTTGGCCTCTCCGAAGCGGGTGCGAATACAATTCGACGCGCCCACGCTGTTCAACCCGTCGCTGCATTGCAGAGCGAGTACTCGCTTTGGTGGAGGAAACCCGAGGCGGAAATACTCCCCACATTGGAGGAATTAGGTATTGGTTTCGTGCCGTTCAGTCCGCTTGGTCGGGGTTTCCTCACGGGGAAAATAGATCCTAATACAACTTTCCCGAGTACGGACTTTCGGGCGAGCTTACCGCGTTTCTCTCCTGAAGCGATGAAGGCGAATCAGGCGATGGTGGATCTTCTTGGGGCGATCGCCAAACGCAAGAACGCCACGCCCGCGCAAATTGCGCTCGCCTGGCTCTTGGCGCAAAAGCCGTGGATAGTCCCGATTCCAGGCACGACCAAACCGCACCGGCTAAAGGAAAACCTCGGGGCGACGGAGATTGAACTCACCTCCGATGATCTTCAAGAGATGGATGACGCCGCATCGAAGATCGAAATAGTAGGGGGCAGATATCCTGAAGAGTTGGAGCGTACCACGGGACTTTGATCCTGATTTCCATGGAAACCCAATGGTGAGGCTCCGCAAGGAACACTCACCTTGTTTGACTGAATGATTATGCGGTTTTCAGCAGGCTTAAAAGGGCTATCACAAGCGCCGCGCATGAAACGATGATCGACACCCATGGAAGATAGGATGGGGTGGATGGTGCGTTTGTGACTCCGTCGAAGAGATATGGTTTCTCCTTCAGGCGTTGTATTTCCTGTTCCAGGCGAATCACACGCTCATCATCAATTTGTCCGGATTTGGGCTGCACGGGGACAGGCATCTTCACCAACCTCTTAGATATTTCAGTCTGCCAATGAACTCCCTTGCCATATCCTGCGCCTCACCTGAGTTTGCGATAAGGATCGTGGCGGCGGGAAATCGATGCAGTATGGAGATGCGAAGCAAAAAAGGCAAATCCTGTTTTGGTTCCATCCAGACCTCCTGAATATCCACGATGGAATTCAAATCCATCACCTCGCTGCGAAACCCCTGGCTAAATGAGATGAATTCGTACAGTTGTTCCCCCTCCAACGCCAACCCCTGGAGGCTGGGCTGCGTCAAGGCTTCGGGCGGGAATTCGCTTACGGGAAAGTAGGCTTCATCCACCTCACGCGAGATATAACTGGCACGCAGATTCGGATGTTCATCCGCAAAATCGGACATGATCAGCTCCACGCGTTGCCTAATCCCTGGTTGCAATCTCAATTCGCAGAGGGTGTTGATGTAGCGACGCGCGAACTCCCTGCCGGCGGTATTAATTTCCTGGGGAGACCTCATAAAACGCTCGTGATAATCGATTTTGGCTCTGCACTAAGCGGATATCCATCTCATTATCGGATGATGGCTGAGGAAAATGGAGGGTGAATTCGCGCCGCTCCGTCTTGCTACCCCTTGAGCGCCTCGGCTCCGCCAACGATTTCCGAAATCTCCTTGGTGATCGCGGCTTGTCGCGCACGATTGAGTGTGAGTGTCAATCCACTAATCATCTTGGATGCATTATCGGTTGCACTGCTCATTGAGGTCATGCGAGAGCCATGCTCGCTGGCTAGGGATTCCAAGAGAGCCTGGTAAATCTGAGTGAGCATAAATCGGGGGAGCAATTCACTTATGAGAGCCGGGGCTTCGGGTTCGAATAAAAAGTCCGCCTCCTCCTTGCTTATCTCATTCTCGGAGAGTTGCTCGATGGGAAGCAGCTTTTCTATCGTCGGGTGCTGCGTCATTGCGGTTACGAAGCGTGTGTAGGCGATGTAGAGTTCATCTATTTCCCGTTCAGTGTAGGCTTGGGTGATGATGTGCGTGATATTCTGGGCATCGGATAAGCTTGCGACGTTGGAGTTCACGGTGATTGCTTGAACCACCTGATATCCCCTGCGGGAGAAGAAGATGTTGCCCTTTTTGCCGACGATGTACATTTTCAAATGCGCTTTGTCATAATTTCCTGCAAGCTCCATTGCTTCACGCATAATCTGATAGTTGTACGATCCAGCCAAACCCCTGTCCGACGTGAATAGAAGTATTCCTGTGTTGACCACATGACGTTTTTCAAGCAGAGGATGTTCGGCCTCACCCGCAGCCGCCTTGGCGAGTCGCGCCATGATTTCGTCCATGGCTTTGGCGTAAGGACGCGCCGCCTGCACTCGATCCTGAGCGCGTTTCAACCTTGCCGCAGCCACCATCTTCATGGCTTTGGTGATCTGCTCGATATTTTTCGCCACCTTGATGCGTGAACGAATATGTCGCATAGTCGCCATAAGCATACACTCCCGAATAATAAAAAATCGTAATAAGTATACCCGCGAACCACGTTTCATGTCCGCCTCTGAGAGGCTAGTGGGACAAGGAGAGATTCCACTTGAGAATTGGACCTGGGGTCGTTTAGGGCAGAGCGCTGTTTCTATCAAGTGAGATGGGTTGGAAATGAATCTCAAATCTGGTTTCAATCGGCTTGAGAATATATTTTTCCAAAGGACGTGGTCCGCAACTCGCGCTTCCAAGCCCGCATACGGCATGATCCAGGCTTAAAAATATCTCGTCTCGCTCCACCAGGTCACAGGTATGTTTGGCCAAGGTCAGGTCTTTAGACGAATACCTGCTTGCGGTGGCGATCAATCGTTGAGCCCCTTGAACCTTCAACCCCACTCCGCGATCGTTCGTCAGAACGATCCAACGGACATCGCTCTTTCCGCCGTTTTCCTGCGGTCGAATATACGGCACATACTGCTCCTCAACCTTTCCCCTCCATATCCCCACTTTCGCACTGCTGCAACGATCGGGGTAATTCTCATGCGGTCCGCGTCCGTACCAGAGCATGTGGTTGAACTCTCCTGGCAGGCTCAGAAGTACGCCGATACGCGGCAGCGCTTCGATATCCAGGGCGGGAGTGAGGTTTTGTCTTAGAATCACATCGCCATCTCCATGAATGATGTATGTCGCGTCGCCATGCAAGATTGAGCCTTGACCATTTGCGCTCACGGTGTAACGAACATGAATCACCGCCTCATGGGTATCCGTCAATTCAAAATGCGTTTCCCTCACAAACTGCTTCGCATGGTCCAAACCGTTCTGAATCCATTTGGCAAGTATCCACTTGTCGTTGTCTATCGGTGCGCGCCACAAATTCAACTCCGGTCCGGAACGCACTATGGCGATATTATCACGCTTCCATTCGGTAATAATTCCACGCGCCAAATCCATTACCAGATGGAAATCCTCTCCCTCAACGCGCAGATTTCTTCCGTCCTTGACCATCGTCAAGCTGTCCTGATGCGAACGATGCATGGGATGAAGGGATTTCGTTTCAGATGGAAGGGCGAACTGAGCCCAGGCAACTTCATGACCATGTCTCGCCCAAAGGTTGGCTTCCTTCAAACGGTAACTGATATTGAACCAGTAATCCCCCGGTACGGAACGCAGATTCCGTTCCAATGGAAGAATGACATCGCCTGATTGACGCGGAGGAATATCGGGGAGATCGAAATCTCCCTGTTGCACGAGCGAATCGTAATGTCGAACCTCCCAATGCGCCGTTAATTCGGACAGGGAGAGAAAGTCATAGCGGTTTTCCAACCTGAATTTGCCGGTTAGGATATCAACGGCTTCCGTATGAACCGGTTCCAAAACCTTTTTATATTCGAACAGAGCAGGATGGGGCTTCCGATCGGGAAAAACCATGCCGTCGATGCAGAAATTACCATCATGCGGATATTCGTCGAAATCCCCTCCGTAAGCGAAATAAGGCTTGCCATCTTTATCATGGCGCAGGATACCATGGTCGCACCACTCCCACACGCATCCGCCCATTAATTGTTTCGAGGATCGGATGAGTTGCCAATACTCCTCCAAATTTCCAGGTCCATTTCCCATGGCGTGAGCGTATTCGCACATGAAAAAAGGCTTATCGCCTGATTTTCCCTTTCCCTCCTCCTCCAACCGCTGGATGGTAGGATACATGCAACTATGGATATCCACCACCGGTGACGGTCCTTCGCTCGTCCAAGCTTCGCAATAGTGCACCGGACGAGATGGATCGCGATGATGGATCCAGTCCGCCATTGCATCATGATTCGCTCCGTAACCGGATTCATTCCCAAGCGACCAAACGATGACACAGGGGTGGTTTTTATCTCTCTCCACCATGCGTATGGCTCGATCCAAATAGGCGTCCTTCCAAAGGGCGGACTTGGAGAGATATCCCCATTCGGGAACGCATCCGTGTGTCTCAAGGTCAGCTTCGTCGATGACATAAAGTCCGTATTTGTCGCAAAGGTCGTACCATACGGGATCATCGGGGTAGTGCGAGGTGCGCACCGCGTTGATGTTGTGCCGCTTCATCAACAGGATATCGGTGATCATCGATTCCAGCGTTACGGCATGTCCTTGCACGGGATCGCTTTCATGGCGATTTACGCCACGTATTTTAATCGGCGCACCGTTGACAAGACACTCACCATCCCTGATCTCCACGCTGCGAAAACCGACGTTCACGCACTGTATCTCTTCGGTCTCGCCTGCGGAGTTGCATGTCGAAATCAGCAATGGATAGAGATTCGGGGTTTCCGCAGTCCATTTGAGGGGAGATTTGATGGTCTTTTTCCACGCAACCTCCCTCTCCTCCCCGGCGGTGATGGAGAGGATATTTGTTAATGTCTCCTCCACGATCACGTTGTTTTTTTCATCAAGCAGTTTGGCTTTGACGGAGTACCCTTTGACTTCGTTGTATGCATGGTTTCGAAGCTTTACGGAAAGATGGAGGGTGGCGTCCTTGTATGCGGCATCCAATTCCGTTCGCACCTCGATATCCCTCACTCTCAGGCGTGGCGTTGAAAAGAGAAGAACATCACGGAATATACCGCTTAATCGCCACATGTCCTGATCTTCCAAATAGCTTCCGTCCGACCATTTGAACACCTGAACGGCGATCTCATTCCTCCCGCTTTGTAGATAGTGAGTTACGTTGATCTCCGTGGGCAGATGACTGCCTTTGCTATATCCAACCTTCTTGCCGTTAATCCAAACATTGAAAGCGCTATCCACTCCCTCGAATCGCACGAACACCTCGCGGTTGCTCCAATTGCCTGGCAGGTAAAAATCTCTTATGTACAAACCCGTCGGATTTTCAAGGGGAACATAAGGCGGTTCCACTGGAAATGGGTAGAGCACATTGGTGTATTGCAGGGTGTCAGCCCCTTTCATTTGCCAGTTGCTTGGCACCTCTATCGACATCCATTCTGCATAATCCACGTCCCTTGGGAAGTTTTCAGGAGTGTCCATGGGAGAATCCAAAAGCTTGAACCTCCACAGACCATTCAGAGATTTTATCCAAGGGCTTCGATCCGGTGCATGGGACAGTGCGGATTTCTCATCCGCGTAAGGGAGTAGCGCAGCTCTGGGGGGCTCACGATTAATGTGCATCAACTGCGGGTTCATGTAATCCAGGTATGTTTCTGCCATGTCTGTGTCCTAATTATAAAGATTGGAGTTCATTATTGGGGATCCCGTGATGAATTGGCGCAAACGGGTTGATTGAAGAAAAACCCCATCCTCGGAATATGACTTGAGATAATCGGATGTTAAAAATCAAAGTCGATATATTTTACCCTCATAGGCATTATCAATGTGATAGTGTTAGAATATTCCCGTTCCAGGGGGCGGTTTTATGCTTTCGAAAATGAAATAGTGAGAATTGAGGAGGAAAGGCGCAGGCGTTATAGTATCTTTTATTCACATATCCTATGATTGACGCGAATGAAAAGTGAATCTATTTCAATTGCCGGAGAATCTTCTCCACGCCTTCCATATCCTCCGGAGTGTCCACGGACAGAGGGGCTTTTTCTATAGCGCACATTCGTATTTTGTAGCCGTTTTCCAGGACGCGAAGCTGCTCCAATCCCTCAATTCGTTCCAAAGGGGTTCGCTCCATTTGACTATAGAGAAGAAGGAAGTCGCGACGGTATACGTATAACCCCACATGCTGGAAAACCGGTGTTTCGGGATCCGGATTTCGTTGGTAGGGGATTCCATAACGGGAAAAGAAGAGGGCGTTACCGAAACGATCACAGACGACCTTCACGCACGCTGGGTTGTCTCGCTCCATTTCAGGGCAGGGACACATTAGGGAAGCCATCGGGATGTCAGGGTTATCGAGCAAGGCGTTCACGGGGAGCAAGATGGAATCGGGATCGATCAGCGGCTCATCTCCTTGGATATTGACGATGATATCCGCATCAAGCGTTTCAGCCGCCTCCGCAAGCCTATCGGTTCCGGATTGATGTCTGTCGGAAGTCATGATCGCCTTCCCTCCGAAAGCCTCCACGGCATCGAATATTTCCACATCAGGCGTCGCCACATACACTCCATCCAGCGTTTCCACCGAAGTCGCCTTCTCCCACACCCATTGTATCATCGGCTTTCCGGCGATAGGCAGCAACGGTTTGCGCGGCAATCGGGTTGCCGCGAGGCGTGCGGGGATGAGAGCGATAACTTTCATTTTTTCCCAGCCTCTTCGAATGCGTTTAATAGCGTTTCGCGAAGTTTCTCGTAAAGCTCCATCGGCAAGGTGCGTTTCCGATCCGGAGGACGAAGCCACGTTGGCTTGCCCCACCAGCCGTCGTCGAAATACCGAGGAATGACATGGACGTGAAGATGCGGAACCTCGTTGCCAAGGATGACATAGTTGATCTTATCAGGGTGAAGAACCGATTGCAACACGGAGGCGCAGGTGTTGACATCCTCTGCGAGTTGCGCTCTCTCCTGCGCAGAGAGATCCGTAATCTCCGTAACGTGTCTCCGGTATTCGAGGATCAGATACCCTTTGAAATCCCCGTCATCCAGTAAAAGCGTCCTTCCCGATGGAAGCGAAAGCAGCAAATTCTTCGGGAACTTATTGGAGCACATCGGACAATTCGTCCCGTTTATCAACCTCTCCCACGCCTCAATTTCCATCCTCGCACCTTTCCTCAAGACGGATGCACTCTGGGATTTATTCGCCCCGTACGGATCAACAGGAAAAAAAGAAAACCTTCGCAAGCAATCAATAGGATACCCGACTCTAGCCGGACTTTGGAATGAATTGGCAATGGAGTATCATATAACCGATAATCCCTTCAACATCCATTCCTTTTCGAGAAAGGCGATATCCGATGATCACCACGCGTTCGGTTCTTCTTTCCCTTTCGTTAGTCCTTCTTTTGTCAGGTTCCATCCTATGCGGCGCACAAAACCGATCCTTTGATCTCTTGGAGTTAAAGGATAATATCATCCATCGAATAAGCGCAAGTTCCAGCGAAGTCAATTTTGCGTTAAGTTCAGATCCCGTAAATCCTGGAGTGGATGTCTCCATTCAGCCGGGGAAGGATGCTTATCCCGGGGTGAATATAAAACCTAACGGGGCGTCCTGGAACCTTTCCGATTATGGATGTGTGGAGGCGACGGTGTTGAATACCGGATCCCATCCGTTGCATCTCTCTCTGCGCGTGGACAACGCGGGGGATTGGCGCAATAACCCGTGGGATACGGAAAGCGTGACCATCGCCCCAATGGCATCGGGCGTCGTGACGGTGTATTTCGGATACTCCTATGGATATAAACCCGGATACAAGCTTAATCCTTCCGAAGTGGTGAACCTAGTGCTTTTCGCCAGTAAAACCGATGCCCCGCAATTTTTCCGCATTCTCTCCATTCGGGCGACGGGGACTGCGGGCGAAAAACCACCCCTTCCGCCGGATAAGATTCACATCAAGCCCGAAAACGGTGTCATTCTTGGGAACGGATGCGGATCAAATATCAAGACCCAGGTTAATGCATACAATGCCGAAGTATCTTACGATGATGTGAACGGGAATTCCTCGCTCCAAATCAAGTTCCCGGCGAATCAACCGAATCAATCCGTTACATTCGCCCCTGTGAATGCGCGTTGGGATCTGAGAGACTATCTGGAAGTCACATTGCGAATTCACAACGATGGGAACACAGCTTGCACTCCGAAGGTCAAGTTGGAGAGCAATGGTGGTTCCACGGATTGGGTGTCCTCTAAGGCGCCAATATCGCCAGGAAAGTCCGGGGAGGTGGTAATATCCTTTCTCGGACCTCCCATCGTGATAGGGGATCAGGCGTCCGAGAACCGCATTACGAACGACAGCATTTCAGGGATACTCTTTTCAGCCGATCCTCCGAATCAAACGAGGATGCTTTTAGTGGGATCCATTATCGCGGGCTTGCCGCCCGAGCCTCGGGAGCCAAGCTGGCTCGGAAAAAGGCCGCCGGTTCCGGGCGATTGGGTGAAGACTTTGGACGATGAGTTCAACGGCGACAGCCTGGATCAAAGCATATGGAGCGTATACGGTCCAAACTATTGGGACAAAGAGTCTCATTGGAGCAAGGATGACGTGATTGTTGGCGACGGAGTGGTGCGGCTTCGATACGAAAAAAAGAGCGGATATAACGACGACAACCCCAAGGAGGAAAAAACGGATTACGCCTCCGGGTATCTTCACACCTACAAGAAATGGGCGCAACGTTATGGTTATTTCGAATCTAGAATGAAGCTTCCCACGGCTCCGGGGCTTTGGCCCGCTTTTTGGATGATGCCGGATCGCGGTCCGGAATATTCTCCTCAGAGCGGTCGTCAGGACACACACAATGGCGGCATGGAGTTCGATGTTATGGAGCATTTGGATAGATGGGGACCTTATCGATACAACATCGCCATGCACTGGGATGGATACGGCAAGGATCATAAGAGCGTGGGTTCGGATAAAATCTACGTCCAGCCCGACAAAGAGGGATATATCACTTGCGGCTTGCTATGGACGCCGGGACATGCGTCGTTTTACTGCAATGGCAAGGAAGCGCTGACATGGGACAACGCACGAATTTCGGATGTGCCTGAGGATATTATGTTCACACTCCCTCAAGGGGGATGGGATAACAATCCCATTGACAATTCCAAGTTGCCAGATGATTTCATCATCGACTACGTTCGCGTATGGCAACGCAAGGATCTCGCATCCGCAGTCGATGGCAAGGAGCATAGGGGAGAAAAATAGGTGAAATGGAATTGCACGGTATGGGCGGTCACACGACGCCCATATCGTTTTGTCTTAAATTCAGAAAGGATGTCCCAATCCTAGTGGCGAGATAAGGAGTCCCGTGGCCCGACTCCGCCCGTTTCCGTCAAAAACGGGCTGGAAACATCTCATAAGAGAGAAGCAAACCGTCGCACCAATGGCATTCGGGCTGGCGCAACTCGGAACGTTCTCCACGGTGCGCAATATCGCCGCTTGACGCGGAGAAAAAAAGCTCCGTCGCAATCCCGGGATGCAGGGATATTGGGATGCGTCAAGCGGCGATGAAGAAGGAAATGAACGTTCAGGGGAAAAGAAAATGGTCCCCCAACGCTTACAGCTACAATTGGGACAAGCTCAAGTCAGGCGAATTTACCGTTGCCATACGCCGCAAGTAACTTATCAATCATGGCGTTGACGTTTTCATCCACTTTTTGACGTTGCAGATCGGCGTCATGCCACGCAATGGAACGAGCGACCCCCTCTTGGAACGTGATAGTCGCCATAAATTCGGGAACCGCACGTTTGATTTTTGAGTTATCGAATACCATCGTACAGCTTTTATCCCCTAGCAATCCCGCGCCTAACCCCGGGTTTTGGCTATTGATGAAGTCCGATGACATATGCACAATCTTCGGCTTGACTCCTGCGGCATTGCCTATCGCTTCCGCTATTTGATCCCATGTCAGCACTTCGTCGGATGTGATGTGAAAGCTTTCTCCAATGGCTTGCTGATTCCCGATTAGCCCAACAAATCCCTTCGCGAAATCCTCGCTGCGCGTCATGACCCATAGCGATTGCCCGTCGCCATGCACGATTACTGGCTTGCCCTTGCGCATCCTGTCCACAATTGTGTAACCCGATCCAACGCAAAAGGGAATATGTCTGTCGTCATATGTGTAGGATGGTCTTACGATCGTGACCGGCAATCGGCCTTCACGGTATGCGTCAAGGAGCATGTTTTCGCATCTAATTTTATTTCTTGAATACTCCCAGTACGGGTTGTGCAAGGGGGTTGATTCAGTGATGCGGTAATGCACAGGGGGTTTCTGGTACGCTGACGCTGAACTGATGAATATGAACTGCGCGGTGTGTCCAGCGAATAACTCCAGATCGGCATGAATATGATCCGGCGTGTACGCAATCCAATCCACCACGCAATCGAAATCCATTCCCTTCAGAGCCGACTTCGCTGCGTTGATGTCTCGTATGTCGGCGTGAATTGTCTTCACACCGCGTGGCGGATCCGCTTGCCGCATGCCGCGGTTCAGGTGATATAGATCAATCCCTTTCTCCACTGCGAGAGTTGTCACCGAGGCGCTGATCGTGCCGGTACCCCCAATGAACAGTGTTTTTTTCATTGCAGTCAGTAATCTCCTCAATTCAATAGGATATGGGTGAACCGTCAAACTCCACAACCGCATGCCCGTACCGCGTGATTCGGCGATGGTTCCAGGTTACGGGAGCCTTGAATCCACCCTCTTTTTTAAGGGGGGGTGATAGCAAAGCGAATGGAACTCATGAACGACGCTTCATACGTATCTCGCAATCACCCCTCCAAAGCTTTTTATTGATTTGCGGGAGGATTCCCGGAACTTCCGGTCTGCACGTTTAATGCCGCTTTCGCCAAAGCGTCGAGATAACTCCGTTTTTCATGAACCCCGATAAGGTACGCTTGCACAACTCCATTCTTGTCGATGATGAGCGTAGTGGGGATGCCCTGCACCCCATAAAGTTTGGTGGCGACGCTTTGGTTCGGATCGGTTGCGGGATCGACCAGGATTTGGAAGGTGTATTTGGTGGCGTTCTCCTTCAGATAAGAGGCGAGAGCCTTTTCCGTGTCCCAAGTATTCACTCCCACCACAATAAGCCCCTGATCGGAATACTCCTTGTGTATCTGCTCGAAAATCGGCATGGTTATCTGGCATGGGCCGCACCAGGTAGCCCAGAAGTCAAGCAGTACGACATGTCCTTTGTAACCGCTTAAGGTGACATCCTTTCCTGTTGTGTCCTTCAATGTGAAATCAGGAGCCGGTTTGCCCACGTATTTTGCAATCGTGTCCTGCTCTTGTTGCTGTTCAGGGGTGACGAATTCATCCACAAGTTTGGCGTTCTTAACCGGCGAAATGCGGAACATGGCGGATGGAATCGGCTGATTTATGGATTTTATGAGATAATCTTCATGGATACCAATCATCCCCTGCGGCGATTTCATGATCAAGGCGAATCTTCTCATCAAATGGGTTTTGGGGGTCACCCATATATTCAATTTGGATCCTGGCATGCCTTTCACGCCCATTTGAAGTAGTTCCATGGGCTGACCATCGATTTTGGATGGCAATAGCTTCGCAGTGCCCGGCTGTATCGGCGGCAGGGAATCATCCTCCGTGGTTTTTCCGCTTGACATCATCCTCAGAATGAGCTGTAACCCGGGGGATAGAATTTGTCCGGATCTCGGAGGGAACGAGGAGGATGTGTAGGGCTTTTCCGTGTACTGCTTTAGATTCGAATCATAGGTTTGCACCTTCACACCGTCACTCACCACCCGGTAGACCTCGTTTTGCCCGGGAAGCATGGAGCGGGTATGAGACAGTAAGAACTTTTTCCCTCTAATGAACGCCAGTTCCGTTGCGCCTTTCATCTTCTCTCCGTTGGCTGAGATCAGCGTATGGATCATTAGATTTATGGAGCGCAGATGAAAATAGGCTTGGTGCATGTCTTCAAATGTTGTTTGAAGTTTTTTCTCCATAGCGACCGAGGCGGATTTGGATTTATTTGCAGGCTTGGCCTTGCCTGCGGCTTGAGTAGGAATAGGGGACAGGACGATTGACGTGGCAAGTAGTACGATAGCGGCTGAGATCGGTTTCATGGGTTTCTCCTTATCACCTAAAACGTAAAAATAACGACATCTTATAACGCTTGCTTAACTTTTCATCATTGTCAGTGGGTAATCGCCCTGATCTTTGAAAACCTATGGAATTTCCCCCAATGAGTTTTTGATAATCCGAATGAACCAGACAATTACTCAACCAATGTAGATTATATCAGATTGACGTGAAAAATGGTTTAGGGATAACATAGGTACATTGGAAATGTTCTCCGTGGGGAGGATTGCGATATCCGGAAAAAGAAGCGAATACGACCCTTCATACCAGTAATATCCACCGGGATTGGCGAAAATGGAAATGAACTGATAAGACACGCGTATGTCTGTCAAGCTCATTCGCAGAGGGAAGATCGCCAAAACGATACTTCGTTCGACAGAATAGAATCAAGTGTTAACTAAAGAATCCATCCTTTAAGGAAATATCCCATGAATCGAAAGCGTCCGATTTTAAGCCTCCCGTACTCACCGTTGGAGAAAGGATTGGAAACGTTATCACTGATCCTTATTTGTTTGATGTGGATGTATCTTTCGATGAGTTATTCGAGCCTCCACGGTCAAATCCCCACTCATTTCGGTTTTTCCGGTCAGGCGGACGCCTGGGGTGAGAAGAGCGCTCTTTTCGTATTGCCAGCCATTGGCGCCCTGCTGTATGTTCTTTTCACCGTATTGGCTCGTTATCCTCATCTTTTCAACTACCCGAAAGAGGTTACCGAGGCGAACGCACCTTTTTTGTACCGAAAATCCCGGGAGATGCTTGCGTGGTTGAAAATGGAGGAACTCGCTCTGTTCAGTTATATTGAATGGAACACCATTGCATTAGTCCGCAGTCACTCCAACGGTGAAAACATGGCGTTCCTCCCCTTCGCATTCGTTGTGATCTTCGGCACAATCGGTATTCACACTTTCAGCATGCTCCGTCATAAATGAAAATACCCTATGCGATGTCTTTTTTCACAATTCCGCAAGGAATATGGCGGTATAATGCCGAACACATATCATCGTCGGAGAGAGGACAATCGTATCAAACGGAGTTTCCACCTTGCACCTGTCGTTAGCATTTGAGTAATGGCGTCCATTTTTACATGCGCATATGGAAGTACCAACGATCACGTGAACAAGAAAATAGCACTCGCCGGCGATGGATGCAAAAACGCATGCGATATTTCTTGTCACCGCAAAATTCATTCCGGATAACGGAACTCCCGCACCGCCATGGAGACGTACAGACGTTCCCGGCGCCTTCATTGTTTTGAAGGTTGGTCGAGCAAACATGCGTTGGAACTCTTTTGCATCGAATCCGTTATACCTGTTAACATCTTCCTAACATCCATCCGTATAGTAATAGGGCGCAATCTTAGTGGCATGGTTGCCACATTTGCTAAAAATGAAAAACGAGTTCCAGTCATTTTGCAAGGAGTCAAAAGCGTTTTGTTCGCCTCCTGTTCTGTTTTTTGAAGTTTCCTCGGAATAATGAGAATTTCCAATGCGCAAGCGACATTTGTTATTTCGGTGAGCAGAACATCATCAGTCGTTGCATGCAACGATGTGTGTTTGATTCAACAAAATGATGCGGAGTGGATCCCGAATGGCTATCTTTTTAAGATTGGCTCATGACGGTTAGCGTGAATATGTTGCTTAAGCCCCCGGAGCGGCGCCTTCACTGCTGGAAGGTTTTTAATAGATGAAATTATCATGGCGATCCTTAAGGGTGAGGCTCATGGCCATTACGATCCTGGCTGTGTTGCCAGCCTTGGTGACCATTTACACGGCAAGCTTGCAGGAGAGAAAACTATCCGAGCAAACGTCGCAAACACGCGCCAGATTGATGTCCAACGTCACCGCAACGGAATTGGAAAGATACATAGAAGGCGCCAGGCAATTATTGATCGCCATCTCCAGGCTTCCTGAAATGCAACGCAACAATGCGCTCGCTGCGAATGCATTGGCTCAAAAATTACATCACGCCTACCCGGATTATACGGTTATCGCTGTCGCCAATCTAAAAGGCGACGTTATATTCTCAAGCATTCCACTTAAAAAACCCGTCAACGTAGCCGATCGGCCTTATTTTAAACAGGTCCTCAAAACCCAAGATTTCTCCATCGGCAATTTTCAAATTGGAAGAATCGTGAATGAACCCGCTATTGATGTCGCTTACCCTATCGTAGGCGGAAACAATAAGATTAAGCGCATCATTTTTGCTGGGATCTCTCTGAAATGGCTTGATAAATTGGTCCAAAGCGCTCGAACGGTCCCGGGCGCCACTATCTCCATCATAGACCGCAACGGTGTGTTGCTTGCCCGAAATCCCGGAAGGGAAAAAGTCGGACATATCGCATCTCCCGCATTGTTGCGCATCATCGGTGCGAATAAACCTCCCTCCACATACACCGATGTAGGATCGGACGGGGTTCGAAAGCTCTACGCCTGGGAACCGATATATGGCGTGAGATCAATGGGGGATGCATACCTGATCACCTCCATCCCCGTGCAACTCGCTTTTGCAGCGGAACACCGATTAATGTTACAAGGGATGTTCTTATGGATCATCGGGGCTTTATGTGCGGTGATCATCGCGTGGTGGATGGGGGATTGGCTGGTAATGGGACAGGTTAGGCGCATGGTTCGAACCACCGCCGTTTTGGCAACAGGGGATTTCTCCGCCCGCACTGGAATCCCGCACGGGGATGGAGAACTTGATGTGCTTGCAAATTCTCTTGACGGTTTGGCATGCTCCCTCCAGAAGATGGAAAAAGAAAGAAGCGTTGCCATTAAAGCGCTGGAATCGAGCGAGCATCGCTATCGCAGTATGTTTCGTGATCATCCAGCCGTGATGCTCCTGCTGGATGCGCATACGTTTGAAATTGTGGACGCCAATCCCGCCGCCGCCAGGTTTTACGGCAATAGCATTGAGAGCCTGATTGGTATGCGCTTTACCGATTTGATGGATGGAACCGAACCAGGTGGTTCGCTCCTAACCAACGGTCACTTGCATGACACGGATCATTTCAAAGTTACTAAGTTTCGGCTTGCATCCGGCGAAATTCGAGAGGTGGAGATATATTGCGGGGCTGTCACTCTAAACGAAAAGGAGATGATTTACGCCATCGTTCATGACATTACGGAGAAACATAGATTGGAGGAACAGTTAGCCCAAACGCAAAAGCTCGAAAGCATTGGCAAACTCGCAGGAGGGATCGCGCATGACTTCAACAACCTTCTTACAGTAATTATTGGCTACGCAGACATGATGGAGGATGAAATCAAGGATCTTACCATTCTCCATGCGGTGCAACAGGTTAAGAAGGCCGCGTTTCGGGCGGCGGATTTAACACGGCAACTTTTGGCGTTCGCCCGCAGACAGATGATCGCTCCTCGCGTGGTGGATCTAAACGCTCTGATTGAGGATATTCGGGAGTTCCTCCAGCGTTTGTTGGGGGAGGATGTCGTTCTTGAAGTCAATCCTCAGGAGAACCTATGGCAGGTGAAAGTGGATCCCGGACAGATTGAACAGGTTATCTTCAACTTGGCTGCGAACGGACGCGACGCCATGCCGGGCGGCGGTGAGCTTGTCATATCCACTCGAAATAGGATCCTCGCAGATGAGGAAAGGAGCGAATTTCCCGATTTGATGCAGGGTGAATACGTGGAGTTGAGCGTGAAGGATGACGGTGTGGGTATGAGCGAGGATATGATCTCCCGCATCTTCGAACCGTTCTACACCACCAAGGAGCAGGGTAAGGGGACAGGCATGGGATTGGCATCCTGTTATGGAATCATCCGTCAAAACCATGGAGCCATTCGGGTGCGCAGCGCAATAGGCGAGGGATCGGTATTCAGCATTCTTTTACCGGCTATTCATGAGACCCCTTCGGAAATACGGAAAGTGGAGCACGAAAAGCCTCAAGGAAAGGAGGCTTTGATCCTGTTAGTGGAGGATGACGAGCAGGTGCTGGATATTTCCCGGAATATCCTTGTCAACAATGGCTATAAAGTGATAACGTCTCGAAACTCTCGGGAAGCGCTAAAAATTGCATTTGATAACGCCGATCGTCTCACGATGCTTATTACGGATATCATCATGCCCGAAATGAACGGCAAGGAGTTGGTAAAAAGAGTTCATGAATTTGTCCCGAAACTGCCCGTAATGTATATCTCCGGCTATAGCGACAGCGCATTGGAGGGGGAGGGCTTTACGGATTCCGGTGAGGTGATATTGCAAAAACCATACTCTGCGGATGAGTTTGTAAAAACGATGCAAACGATTTTGAATCCCTAATCCTGAAAGATGCGATTTTTGGGGGAGTTCCGGAAGATCACTTGTCGGGATGGTGTGGAAAATCTCGCTTTTGTGTTTGGGATGGAGCGGTCGGGGCTTGGGGAGCGTTGCCCAAACCATAAGGCTCCAATGCGATTTCATGCTTGGCGAAATCGATTGTGGAGCGAAAATGCAGGAGGTAGTCCGCGCCGATGATACCGAACTTGGGATCGAACCCTCCCTTCTTTTCACCAATTACATAATAAGCCGGTAAATTCTCCAACTTGCTCTTCCCAATCTCCAATTTGCTCATTTGAACGCTTATCATTTGGTAAGAGCGACCTGAAGTATCCACGACATCCGATATTTCCAAAGGTTTCATCCTTAGCGGAGCGGCGGCGACCGTAGGCAAAAGGATGCCGGCGGTTCCCAAATCCAACACCGCTTCAAATGTCTTTTTACCATTAACTGTTGCCTTCACCCACATTCTTCCATCCTTCCATTGGAAAGGAATAATCATCGCGTGCGCAGGAAGAGAATCGGTGGGGGCGTGGAAAGTCACCATATGGGCTACAGGGTCGATTGTGACCATATTTACCCCAAGCGTGGAGAGGCTTAGCCATAATCCCGGAGCGTCCGTATTCGATTTCGCCTCGAGATAGTCGATGAGATTGAAAATCGCAAAGGGAGCCTTTTCAATCGTCAAGTCCCCGATGTGAACCGTCTGAGCGGCTGTGGAAGGGGCTTTGATGATCTGATCCATCACTGGCATGCTGGTTTCACCAACGGATGGTATTTTGAAGTTCACCGCAATGGTTGTATTAATCAAGTTCACCGGAAGGGATGTGGTGAGCAAGGCGATTTGGGGGGTGTTCGTTCCTATGGTCGCGCGCAATGCAATCAGCCCATTCCATAGATCAAAGGGAACGAACACCGGTAATTTTGATCCGATAACTGGATTTCCATGAGGCATGGGTTCGACTGTTGACGATTTCGGCTTCGCTATGGAGGTGTGTATCGCTGCAAAGAATAACGCCAAAGCGATAGATAAAACCCCGCTAGTTTTTACAATTCGCCCAACATGTTGTTTACCGTATGTTCCGCCGAACCCCATGTCCATCTATTGCGCATCCAGTTCGAATTGATGAGGTTTTGGAATCGCGGCTTGTCTCTGCTTGACGATAACGTCAGCCTCCTGCTGATTCAACTTTGCCTCTTGTTCCTTTATCTGATCCGTTACATTATTCTGGTTTGGAACCTCAACCGAATACCATTCATCGGCATGAATGTTGTTATGCTGGAAAGTCAAATTAAGCACATCCATGGCCTGTTGCATCATTGGGGTCGAATAGTTGGCGAGGTTGATACCGTTCGCCAATTGTTTGTTTGTGAAGACTCCGATATCCTGACCGTCTATCTTCAACTCGTAATTCTCAGCGGGAGCGTTTGTCACCGTGAGGATTTCCCGATCAATCTTCTGAATGAAATCTGACGAGTGAATTGCCAGCATCACCAAAGGATCCTTCATATCATAAGGCATGGGGAGGCAATTGTCGGTTTCGGTCCAACTAATGCTGTTTGCGTTTGCTTTAAGGTTCGATATGGAAGTGTTGTTTTTCTCAATGACCTTGTGTTTTCCGGCATCGATGGTTACGCTGCTGACAAGGGATGGACCGTTCCAACCCTTAATCAGTTGCTCCGCCATGACCAAATGTCCCCCGGGGCTGGGGTGAACGCGGTCTGGGATCATCTTTTGCGCCAAGGTGGGATCCTGATGATTCGCCTCGATTAGCATCGCCACCATGGGTGCGTTGAAATTCACGCAATCGTCCTTGTTCTCAATCGCCAGGTTTTTCACGAATTGACCGTATTTCACAAGAACCTGATTATAGCCGCCGTCGAAATTCGGATTTCGTGTGATATCGTCATAAGGGGAGGGTTGAATAAGCGTAAATCGGAGATCGGGTAATGCCGCTTTCATCTTTTCCAAAATATGGGTGTATCCCGCTTTATACCGATCGTACAGATTTTGATCAAACGGGCGGTAACCGGCATCATTCATTCCAAGCATAATTGTCATGACCGTGGGCTTGTAAGCGATGACGTCCCTATCCAGTCGAAGATCAATCGGTCCGCCAGCCCCGCCGTAAACCGTGTCCCCGCCCCATCCCGAATGGATAAAGCGGACGTTCAAGTGTGGAAAGCGTGTGACGATATACGTCTCCGTAAATACCGTGTACAGTCGTTGCGCTGTGATGCTATCGCCATAAAAGACAATGGTGTCACCATTCTTAATGGCGAAGGGAGCCGCGTTGGATCGCGATCCCATCAGCAGAAGCAAAGCCACTAGCGTAAAGAATAGTCGTTTCAATGCTGAGTATTCCTCCTATAATCCATCAGACCATCATTGATTGAAAAGCCGACAGGAAAAACGGGGTGATATTTCACTCGCAAATACGTAAGAAGATCAGGTTTGCGTAAGATACGTTTCCTGTCCGATTTCCGGCGTAAGAATAACCGGAATTCACAAATATGGCAAATCTCCCGATCGATATTGAATCCTATGCTTTATTCTTGTTCTCGCCATCATATATATTACTCTTTGAAAATGAATTTTCCAACATTCCCTCGGGAGATGGTGTGGACAAATCCGCGAATTACCGATATACTGAAGGAGTCAGGTGAATGTGAATTTCACCTTTTTTGCATGTGTAATACAACAGGTGACCAGTTGTTTGCCATGGGGGCGATTGCGAAATTCACTGTGACGGATGTCACCTTCGCTGAAGTTTGCTGAATGACGCCAGCTTTATCAATCGCCTCACCTTTGAGGTTTGAATTTTTCGTTATCAAGAACCGAAAGCTTTCATGGCGGCAATCGCGTGTTAAAATTCCAAGGTTGGATGCGCCAAAGTGAGGATACGCAAAAAATCAAGGGATAGTTTTGCTTTTATCCTGGTTGTTCTTTTGACGTTGGTTTGGATTTCCGCCATGGCCGTGGATTCCATCCGCTCCGTAAAATGCCTTGTCCAAGGCATGGAGGTGAATACCTCTCAATCCGTTTTATGGGACGGCAGCGATCTTTTTCTTCCTTTGGATTCCCTGAAATACTTCCACTTGGATTTCCACGTCAACAAGGGCGATGATTCCATTGCAATCATCCTTCCCGATAAAAGCCAAGCTGATATTCCTTTGGCTAAACCGACCGGGGAATTTATGGTTCCCATGTCCGCATTAGCTAAATACATCCATGCCACATATTCCGTAGCTGAAAACGTTTGCACGGTCACCTTGTACAATCCCACGAGCGCCAATGTGGATACCCAATCGCCAAAGAATGTGCAAGGGTCCGTTTCCGGATCATACTCGATCGGATCTCCCGCATCGCCCCAATCCCCTGCCAACACGATCGGTGCGAATACGTCGCCCCCCGAAAACGAAACCGGCGGGACGATAACGCACCCTCTCGTACCGCAAGGGGATTCGGTTATTCAAAATGTTCAATGGGTGACAAACGACTCCCATCATGCGCAAATTATCATCAGCATGGATCGCCCAGTACCCTTGCCAAAAGTGATATTCTCCCCGGATATGAGTTCTCTTGAAATCAATATCCCGAAAGCCGTATCCCAGATATCCTCCAATGAATGGACTATAGATCATCCTTTCGCTACGTCAATGTCTCTCTCATCATTGCCGGATTCTCATACCGCGCAATTACAGGTTCAATTAAAGCAGACTGTGGCGTATGGCGAATACAGAGACTCGAACAATAATCTTATAATCAACCTGTTTAGCCCGCGCCGTTCCGGCATCCCAATGAATCAACTTCGGATTATCGTTGACCCGGGGCATGGAGGAATCGACACGGGATGCCATGTGGTCGTGGACGGTCACAACATTGACGAAAAAACTCTCACTCTTAAGATTGCGAAACTCCTCAATCAAGACCTGATCAATGACGACGCCACGACGTGGATGACTCGCACGACCGACACCTATGTAGGCTTGTATGAGCGCCCGGCGTTGGAAAGCAAGTATAACGCGGACCTGTTTGTAAGCATACATATCGATGATTGCCCCGGGAACGATCATGCATCCGGAACAAGCGTATACTATCATATGAATGACCCCAGCAGCCGCGCTTTGGCCATAAGCATCGCAAACTCGGTCGCAAAAGTAAGCGGATTACCTGAGCGAGGGGCTCTATCTGACAGCATTCTCTATCATACGGGCCTCGCCGTGTTACGAAAAAGCGTGGTTCCCGCAGTGTTAGTGGAAGTAGGGTATATTAATAATCCGAAGGATAGGACGAAGTTATTAAATCCGAAAGAGCAGGCGATTGTGGCTCAGGCGATTTGCGATGGCATCCGGAATTACGTGGAGGGACCGCAGCATACGAATCCATCCGGCGCCTCCGACATCGCCGTCAATAATATGACTCTCAAGGACACCACCAAATGAAATGGAAAGTGTTGATATTACCCCTTTTGTGCATTGCAGCGGTAGCCGCAGGCTATGTGTTCGCGGTTCGTGGTAGCTATCACAATTCCGTTCCGACTCCGCCAAGCATTCTTCGACATACCCGGAATACCGTCGGATTGCAGGAGAATTCAGCGCCCGTCCAATCGAACTCCAACATTAAAGCGCAACTCATAGCTTCCATTGATTCCGTCCTTCAATCTCACCCGGAGCTTTTTAACGGTGCGAAATTAAACAGCATCGATGTGGAGGATGGGGAGGTTTCCTTGAACTTTTCAAAGGAGTTCATGCAAGTGAGTGAGATCGGTGACACCGGCGAGTCGATGGCTCAAAACGCTCTTCTTAGCGCCCTGTCAAAGTATCCCGGCATCGTAAAAATGAGCGTTTTGGTGGATGGGCGAGTGTACCAAGGAGAGCATAACGGCGATTGGACCGACATACCTGTTCGCGCCGTATCCAATTCAAGCGAGGACGCTCAGTGATAATCGAGCGATACGATGCGGGAGTTTTCGATTCGGGGGTTGGGGGACTCAGCGTTGTACGCGAACTACTTAGATCCAATCCTTCTCAAAGTATTTTATATTTGGCGGATCAATTTCATGTGCCGTACGGCGGGCGGCCATTGGAAGAGATACGTCAATTCGCCATAGGCATTAGCCGATTTCTTTTAGCGAACTCATGCGACGCCATTGTGATGGCATGTAATGTCTCCTCAGCCACGGCCCTGTCCCTCGTCCAAAAGGAGTTTCCGGAGATACCCGTCGTCGGTATGATTGATGGAGTTTCCGCGAAAGTGGCAAACTCCGGTTACCAAAGAATAGGGGTGCTCGCCACACAGGGCACGGTGTTGAGCGAAGCATATCCCAAAATAATTGCAGCTTATAAACCCACTCTTGATATATTCCAGGTGGCATGTCCTGCTTTTGTTCCGCTAGTGGAATCAGGCGTTTTGGAAGGGCCCGAAGTCGACCGTGTCGTGGCGGAGTACCTTCATCCACTTGCGCAAAAAAGATGCGAGGCGATAATACTGGGCTGCACACACTATCCATTTCTTCTTCCTGCCATTAAAAAAGTGGCTTGCGATCTGTTCCCCTTTCCACCTGCGATTTTCGACCCGGCGGAATCGGTGAGAGCCCGGTTAGCCGTCTTGAAAGGCCCCGCCGCCGTAAGACATAATAGGGGAGGGCATCTTTTTCTCACAACCGGCGATCCGTCCATCCTGAAGTATCAACTCTCCCTATTCCTGGAAAAAGGGGATTGGAAAGTCGGAGCGGCGGAATGGAGAGGTGAGAACCTCCGCAGACTTGCTGAACCCGTGGCAAATCCTCGCACTTGATTTTCGCAACGTGTTATCCCGCCGGATTCCAAGTAATTCACGCCGATATTTGCAGATCAATAGAATTTTCCCATGCTCGTATTGATCGCTTGTCCGAACTGTCCCGCCCCGAATGTGCGGAAGAACGGGAACGCCTTAATTCTCAATGTGAAATAAATCTGTTGATCATTTCGGAAACCAAATGGATTGTCGGAATAGGTCAGGGAAGCCTCTAGGCAATGCAGGTCTTTGATAATCTGCAGGTTTCGGCTTTCAAATCGTCCCAAATAACCGTTGTATTGAATTAAGCCCGCCACCTTCCAATCCTTTCCTATGTGGACGTTGAATGAACTGTTCATCGCGCCGATGACATGTTGTCGTGGATCATACTGGGTTGTGAGGTCAAATTCTCCAAAGCGGCTGGATTTCAAGTCCAAATCATCGTTCAATGTTTGAAAATCACCGGTGTTCGGGTCGAATGTGGCTTGATTTTGCAGGCGCATCCATGGTACGGGGCGCAGGAGCAGATTTCCCGACACCGTCTGCCAAGGTTGCGCAGGAATACCGCCGAACGAGGTTTGAGAGAGATCGTATCCTGTTTGCAGGCTTAACTGTACATTTCGATCATCCAAAAATCCGACATCCGCATTCAACGTATGATACTGGCCAATTCTGTCAAATTGAAACGGAGTGCCTCCTTCGCTTTTCAGATATGCGTAGATGATATGGAGCCCTGAATATCTGCCCCAGCGTTGCGTTAGGGTGATGTTATTTTTCAAACTGTATTGAGCCGCCCCTTCGCTATAAAGATATTGTTCAAACCCTTCGCTGAAATTGATATCCGTCGAATGACCTAGCGAGTATTGCAGGTTATTCAAATCCGCGCCGAACATAACCCTGTCGCTGGTCATGGAGTTCACCACCGGATAAAGAGAAACCCCTTCCGTATACCTACCCGCCGACAGATTGATAAGCAAGGGTAATTTCGACAGATCTCCATGGAGGAAACGGTAGTTTGTCAAATCCATTTCGGGAAGTTTTTCAACTCCTCCCATTTCACCTCCGGATGAAAACGTCTTATTCGCCGCCAAACCTAGAACGTAGTTGGTTGCTTGTTGGTTGATATCCAACTTTGTATTGATCTGCTCCGTATTTACGGAGAAATTGTTTGACGAGGATTGATTGAGAGAGTAATTCGTGTTGAAATTCACCTGCAATCCCGAATTTTCATAGGATTGAGTCAGATTCGCGTTTGTGGAGGTGGATTTGAAACCGCTTGAACTGTTCTGATTGCGCGAGACGTTCATGGAAAAATTATCGTGTGCGGCTTGTAAAATATATCCCAATCGGGATTGGAACGCGGTTGTTTCGGGAAGCGCGAGATAGCTCTGTTTTTGGAAATCCGTGCTGAACTGCAAGGATTGCCCGCCCCCAATGTTATAAGTGTCATGGATCTCACCCGTGACATTCTTCCCCAACCCGCTTGTGGGTATTGCGTATAGCGCGGCGATGCCAATCATTCGCGCCAGTTTCCAATCCTGTTCGATTCCAATCCCGATCCCTTTTTTCGACATCAAATCAAGTTTCAATAATCCTGGGGCGTCCTTGGATAACAGATAGTTCATTGAGGATTTCGCGAAATAACCTTCATCCGCAGACTCACCCACCATTGGCGGATGCGAGATGCTGAATTTTCTCGGTTTCTTGTCCAGAGGGATGATGAGTGTGGGAATGTTGATGAGATGATGTCCCCACAGCACAAATTCGGAATGGCGCAAAATGATTTGCTTGCCAGGGGTCACATCTATCTTCTTCGAGAGGAAATAGTAATCCTGCCTTTTCTTGTCGCATGTGGTGGTGAGAATGTCGGTTCCTATCACCTCGTTTTCAGATCGCCCCCGGATATCCTTGCCATAGATATATAGCGGGGAGGTAAGCCTGCCTTGAAGGAATTCCGGACTAAGAGCGGTTTTGGGGTCATCAATATACCATGCGTCGTTTTTAGGAAAGAAGTGGATATCTTTTCCATGAAAGGTCTGCCCTTGATAGGTCAGCACGGGGTTATCCGTGAAAATCAGTTCGTGATTAAAGTCCCCGACTAGTTTGCCTCCAGTGAGAGAGTATTCGCCGATCTCAACGGTCACGTTGGTCGCCTTGACTTGGCTCCCTTGAAATTCAGCGCTCTCGTAAGTGATCTTCGCAACGTTCGGTGTTGATTGGCGGGTATTTTCGAACATACCGGGGGAGGGGATGGGCGGGATAGGATTGTTGGGATTCATCGCCGTGTTTTGAGCGACACAGGCACGAGGGATGATGATCAAAACCGCAGCCAAGAGAGTGAAAAAAGACCCCCCTCTCATTCTTCTCTCCGCAGCAGCCATATGCCGATAATCGCGAAGAGGATATTCTGCCCCCATGCCGAGGCGAACGGTGGAAGATACTGCGGGAATTGTGTTCCTATGATCTTGGATGCCAGGAGAAAATTCCAATAGATAAAAACAAGTATGATGGATATCAAGACCCCGGTGAAATTACCGGTTTTGGCGAACATCAATGCGACTGGAGGGCAGATAATGGCGAAGACCAAACATGAAAACGGAACGGATAGTTTGAATTGCCAATCAAGCAGATCATGAGGATTCACCCAACCGTTAGAGCGTTCCTGCGCGATATTTTGTGAAAGTTGATGAAAACTCAATCCGGATGATGAGGAGTAGAGAGGGAGTTGCAATGTGATGAAGTTGAAGGTGTTTTCCGAGAGTCTAAAATTGATCGTCTCCGTTTTCGCGAAGATGTATTTTTCATTCATCCCATTTCTGGAGTAGATATGGATGTGAGCGTTATATAAAATCCACTCTCCATTTCTGTACTCCGCAGTATTGGCCATCATGATGACCGGCTGAGGCCCGGCGCAATTCGCAATGATGCAAACATTCGATAGCATGGCGTGATGGCTTCCCGGTAGTACGGTCATTTCGCCGATTGTTGCAATATATTTATTGTCCGGGCTCTGTACCGTTTTTCCTGCCTGAGGAGAGAGGAAGCGAATATTCCTGGACAATGAGGACATGGTTAATTCGTAATGATGTATCGCCCAAGGCACGATCCATTCCCCAAAATAAAAATCCGCAACGCTAATGAGCAAGCCCGCCACCATGATGGGCAGGAATATTCGTTTTAAACTGATTCCCGCCGAGCGCATCACCGTGATCTCGGTATCCCGCCCAAGACGGCTTACCGTGAGGGAGCAAGCGAGCGCAACCGCCACAGGCATGGTGAGGTTGACCAGGTAGGGGAGAAAATACAGGGCGATTTTTACTATCCCGGATGCCGGGATGCCGAAATTCAAGAAAACGTCCGCGTTGTTATATAGAACCGTTCCGGTCAGCATCAATACAACCGCCCCTTGCCCAATCAGAAAAGGGACGGTCATTTCTCGTAGGAGGTAACGATCCATTCGTTTCATATATCTCGGCCTGGCGCTGGCTATGCGTTATGTTCAGGTGGCTTATGTGAGCAAAAATAGAGGTGAACGCCTTTGTTGGCAATCAAGGACCCACCTATGCAGCAGAGGAAAAGTACAACGATGCGCATCAGTAACCGAAGGAAACTGACACCAATAACCGCTAGGTTTGGATTGTTTTTTGTATCCGTCGGAAGTACGATACCCATGGCAGGGTCATGAAGCATGCCAAACGCAAGTTTCAAAACATAAAGAATGACACCGATACCGATGAGAAAAACAAGTACGCCAAGAATTTTACCTAATAAATCATTACGCGCGGGGCATGCCATCCTATATTATCCTTAAGCTTTCCATGGGATAAAAGTATACTTGAGGAAATGGAAAATTTCCAATAATGCACACATTTATCATCAACACTCATTGACCCATGAGGCGAAAAGCGTTGATTTACGCCCGCCATTGGGAGACGCAACGCCTTTTGAATTTGCACTGAAAAATTCAATGCATAAAATATACTGTCTTTTTACCGAAATTGCATCACATCGCGAAGGCATACGACCAAACAGGTCGTTTCCGATCTGACTGACGCGGAGCCGCATTGAGGGATACGCTGATGCAAGGAACATCGAGGTTCGGCAAGACTCTGAAAAAAAAGCTCCTCTCTCACCTCGCGCTTGGTAAAACGCTGGAACATCGCTGTGGTTGACGCCTGAATTACCGCTTCTGTTCGTTCGTCTCCAGTTTATAGGAACGTCTCACGAATGAGAGAATCCTTGTTTGAAAATACCCGCTATTGGTTATCCTCGTCGGTTTTTTCCTTGCTGCTCAGCTCGTGGACATTATGGTCTTGGGGCGTGGATTGTTCCTCCAAATTCGGCGTTCGCGTGATGGACACCTTTTGAATCCTGCGACCATCCGTTGCGTCCACTCGAAATACAAGATTTTCCCAATCCGCTTGTTCGCCCTCAATCGGCTGATGACCCATGAGACCGAAAACAAAACCGCCAAGGGTGTTCGTCTCCTCCACTGGAATGTCGGTTCCCATTCTCTCATTAAAATCATCAAGGCTTATCATGCCATCCGCGACCCATGTGTTATCGTCAATCTTCCGTAAGGTTGGCTCCTCCTCTTTATCGTATTCGTCTCGAATATCCCCGACAATCTCCTCAAGCAAGTCCTCAATGGTCACGACACCCGCTAAAGCTCCATACTCATCGCGAACCAATGCGATCTGCATCTTACCGCGTTTCATCTCCGCCAGGAGGTCGTCCACCCTTTTGTTTTCAGGGATAAAATATGGAGGGCGCATCACATCTCGCAGCCGAACATGCTCCTGTTCCGTAAGGCTTCTTTTCAACACATCTTTAACATGCACCACTCCGATGATATTATCGAGCTCCCCTTCATATACCGGTATCCGCGAATGTCCCGTTTCCGTGACCACTCTTACGAATTCATCGGAGGGGATATCCGCCGGCACGGCGGTGACGTCCAGGCGATTCGTCATGACCTTGCGCACCGCCGTGTCTGCGAAGTCGAAAATGGAGTGTATCATCTCCTTCTCTTCGGATTCTATCACCCCATGCTCCTCGCTTTGCTCCACCATTATTTTCAATTCCTCCTCGCTCATCACCGAAGTGGAAAAGGATACGGTACCCCCGAAAGGTTTGGTGAGGAATTTGGAGAACATCGTGACAATGGAGACGAGTGGGCTGAATATAACCTGGAGATACTGAATGGGAATCGCGCTCATTAGGGCGATGGGCTCGGCGTTTTTGATGGCCAAGCTCTTCGGTGTGATCTCTCCTATGACCAAGGTTAAAAGACTAACAATAAAAATAATCAACAGGAAGGAGATAAGATGCGAATAGTGACCGATAATCGGAGCCACCACTCCTAGGGTGTGTCTGAGGAAAACTGCGAAAGGTTCCACCTCCTTTTCCGCCGCCGAGCCCGCAGCCAGCAGTTCCACGAGAGTTAACCCAACCTGGATTGTGGCAAGCATCCTCGTAGGCTCGGTAAGAAGTGTCAACGCCACCTTGGCGGATCGATTTCCCTCTTCGGCGAGTTGTTCCATGCGCGTGCGACGCACGGTGAGCATCGCGGTCTCGGCAAGCACAAAAAGACTGTTGATGAAGATTAGAATGAGGATAAAGATCAGTTCGGATGTTCCGCCTGAGATGTGAGCGCCCCCGTTCGCTGGCGTTTGGGCGATAGCCGGGGCGTCTGATAAAATCAGAAACATAACCGCACATAGAAAAAGGATTGGAATTGGCGTAGACGACTTGCAGGCGACTTTTGCGGGCGCCTCTGCTTTCATCATGATTGTACGGTTAGGATCCGAATCGCTTTCGTCCGATGATGTATCCATCGCCGATTTTCGTTTGATCTGGCGGCTGCAAGAGATGCGATGGATTGATCGTCCTTTCGCTGTGTTTTTGCGTTTGATGGGTCTCATTTTCTTGAAGCTTCTCCCTGATTCGCGGCATGATCCAATAGATGGAGGACGTCAGAAATATCGCCACCACGGCGCCTAAAACCACCTCCTGGATGGAATGGATCCCCGCCTCGACGCGACTCTGAGCGATGATAACCGCCATAATCAGTGCGAGGATCGCCACGAAGGTATTACCGGATGCGAAAATAATCGTCATCGCGAGAAAAAATCCAACGGCGCTATGCCCGCTTACCACTCCACCCTGCAGAATGCCTTCGTTGGATCTTCCGGTGATTAATTTGGACATCAGCACTGTTAACGTCAGTACTAGTATACCAACCACCATCACAATTGTCACGTCGGGGGATTGAATTGGAACCCCTCTTCGAATTCGTTCTATGGGCTTGGTGCCGAAAAATATCAGCAATCCGGCAATGACGGCGTTTACGGAGGCGATGAGCACGGCTCCTGCTGCGACATCCTTCGCCAATTTCGCCAATGGATGATATGTCTGTGTGATCATATCGACAACCGCTTCAACGGAGGTGTTCACCATTTCCGTCGCAATGACAAGGCTGATGCAAAAGAGCAGGATCAGCATCTCCATGGTGTCCAAGGCTAATAGCAAACCGGACAGCAACACGAGCACAAGCATGACGAAGTGAATCTGCATGTGCTTTTGTGTTCGAAAGCAATGCAGAATTCCCTCGCCTGCAAAACGAAAACTATCTTGCGCGCTCTTGCGTCGCAACTAAAAACTCTCCTCTTTCTTCGGATGCTTCGGCGTTCAATCGACGGCAATTAAAATGCGGTGTTCATCGACACACTCGCCCGTTTCCCAGCATTCCTAAGCGCAAATACTCCCGAACACGTTCCATAACCTATCCCGTCACATACCATTCAGGAAGGGCATCACATCGATTCCCAATAACGATGTCGCAATCCGGCGCCCATAAGCGCCATGTTTTCCTTTTCCCGCATGATTGTCGCCGATATTTCGTCCTGATCGTCATAGCCCAGCAAATGAAGTATCCCATGAACCAAAAGAAGAGAGATCTCCTCATGCAATTCAATATGAAATTCTTCCGCTTGGCGTATCGCTGTATCCAAGGAGATAATCACATCCCCGAGCAACGGACCTTCCTTGGGTGGTTTCGCCTTTATATCGGCGATTTCAGTCGGATCAAAGAGAGGGAATGATAACACATCGGTGGACTTATCAATTGCGCGGAAATCGCGATTGTATTCGCGTATGGTCTCATCGTCCGTGATGAACACGGATATTTCCGCTTCGGGAACCCCTTCAGAGCGCAACAGGTTTCTCGCCGCTTCGAGAATGTTCGAATTGTTCACCGGCAACTGACGTGTATTCCGGATATCTATGGGCATCTGAGGTTATCGCGTGGTCCATGTCGGAACGGTAGGATGTTTTTGATCCCGGCAATGCGGGATAATCAATCCGACCGTGTAGCATGGCGGTAAGTATTTTCACAAATTCAGACTGTATGCGCGCAATGTCCTTGAAGGTGAGATCGCATTCGTCTAGTTGACCATCCGTAAGTTTGTCATGGATAATCGCTTCGACCAAACCCTTAAGTCTAGCCGGACTTGGCTTGTCCAGCGTTCTTGCGGCGGCTTCCACGGAATCCGCAAGCATTATAATACCCGACTCACGCGTTTGGGGACGCGGTCCGTCATAACGAAAATGCTCCTGAAGGATTGGATCCGCCGTGGCGTCCGTCAAACCCGAGGCATGAAGGGCTTGATGATAAAAATAGCGAATAAGGCTTGTGCCATGATGCTCCGCAATTACGGCTTTAAACTGTGCGGGCAACTTGTATTCCTCTGCGAGTTCTATCCCCTCTCGCACATGGGAAGCGATGATCAGCGCGGAGAGGGAGGGGTTCAAGTGATCATGAATATTCTCATTCCGTTGATTTTCCACATAGCACTGCGGCCGACGTATTTTCCCAACGTCGTGATAATAGCTTGCCACACGGCAGAAAAGCGCATCGGCGCCGATCGCCTCGCCGGCGGCTTCCGCCAGATTTCCCACCATGATACTATGAGCGTACGTGGCGGGCGCGGTTAGACATAGTTTGCGCAGAAGTGGCTGTTCCGACGAGGAAAGTTCAAGCAACCATACATGCGTAAGGATATCGAAAGGCTTTTCCAAAACCGTCACGCATATCCAAAATATGCCCACTGATATAATCGCAGCCACGATCGCCCAGGCGGTATTGATCTTGAAATCTCGCAAGGAGTCTCCCAAGAGCCCCCCGAGCATCCAAACCAATAAAAGATTAACGCCCGCCATAATCAGTATGGTTCGTATTAACTGCATTCTTCGTTGAATGCGAAGCACGCAGTAGATACCGGTTAGACTGCTGAAGAATGTGATGAGCGGGAATCTGATTTCATGTTGAAGCATGATTCCCGACTGCACGGAGAGCAACGCCGTGACAAGAATGGCGATTTGAGGGTTTATCAATACGGTAAGAAGCATTCCCGCCGCAGTAACGGTGATCATCCCCATATAACCCATCTGGACGCCGGAAAATGAAATTCCAAGCATGCTTCCGAATATCTTCAAGCCGAAAACGCTCATCAGAACCGTCCCGGTGAGTAAGAGAAGCATGCGATAGTTTTGATATATCAAGGGAAACGAAAATCGTATGTATATCCCGATCAGCATCACCATTAAAAAGGCGAGTATTCCCAAGGAAAGAGCGGTGATGATGGAAAGGTGAGGGCTCATCAATCCGAGCGCCGTGCATTTGTCCAACTGTTCCAAGGTGAAGACATCCCCTTGACGTAAAACGATGTCCCCCGCCTTGATCTGACCGATCACCGGAGCGACGCTTCTCTCCGCCGCCTCTCTTCGCAGGTTGGTGCGCATCTGATCAAACACCATGTTGGGGCGCAATGCATGAGAGCCAAAAACGTAAAGTAGGTTGGCCTCCTCCGGATTGGCTGCGATACGGTCTGCGCTCGTTTTTAAATCCGCTCTGGCGTATTTCAGATCATCCGTGTCATTTCGTATGTCCCTGGACATTTGATCATTGACCAAGCGGTTTAAGTAGTTCTGAAACCGAATGATGTTATCATTGGTTGTATAAAGTAGATAGTGAATCTCCGCAGGAGTGAGGGTGACACCGAGGGAATAGGAAAGATGTTCAAGTATGCTCGCACCCGCTACCTTTGACGGTGCGGAACGAGCCTCCTGTATGACATTTATGGATTGAGCAAGAGAATGATCTGCGTTATCTATGGCTGCCGGATCGTCGCTGTAAGCCCTCGGCACCCTTGCAGCCGCTTCCTCCTGCAATTTGCGAGTGAGAGTGTGATCCAAATAGGTTACGGACCGGGGCGCTCTAATATCCGAAGGGATGATATCCCCTATTTTTAAGGTTACGCGGTCAGGGATAAAGTGCAACGCCATGACCGCCCATAAAAGAACGGTGGCAATGACCGCCAGTGCAACCCGTCTGCCATCCGGATATCGTATGGGCGTTTTGAACCAACCCTTTTTTTCTTTTTTATGCCTTGAAAAGGGCATGTTGATTTTGTCCATTGGAAACGAAAAGGATGAAATTCAAACTCCGTCGAGTCATCTTGCAAAGATACCCCTCTCTTTGCCAAGGGATCGCCGGGGTTATGTAACAACTCCTTCGTTAAACAGCGCCATTCCCAAAATCGTTTTCTAACGTCCCCACACAGTCAACTGTGCAATTATCCGCATAAATCGAGGCGGCAATGTAACATGTTCCATTGGAATTATACGGGAGTTAAGGCGTCATGTCAAGCAAAAATACGTTTTTTCATCAACAGAGCGGGAAAATCCGCTATTCGAGAGTCATATTGCCGTAAAATGCGTTATCGAATGTCACCCGCCGGATTCACCTGCCATTCTTGCGTGATGAACGCAATGACCGAATACGATGGTGAGAATTATCTCCGACAGTTTGGTATAATTCGTTACATGAGAAAGAAAAACGAAGAACAGAAAAACGATGGCAAGCGCGTTGTCATCTATAATCGCAAGGCGCGGCACGAATACTCCATTGAGGAGACTTTCGAAGCGGGACTTGTTCTCGTCGGGACGGAGGTGAAATCCATTCGAACGGGACAGGCAAGCATTCAGGAAGCCTTTTGCAAGGTGGAAAACAACGAGGTTTGGTTGTATCAGATGCATATCGCACCTTACGATAGAGGCACGCATTGGAATGTGGAGCCTAAGCGCAAGAGAAAACTATTGTTGCACCGAAATGAGATTCGAGTGATTCAAATCAAAATGGAGCAAAAAGGGCTGGCATTAATTCCGTTATCCCTTTACTTCCAGCATGGTTACGCCAAACTGGAGATCGGATTGGCAAGGGGCAAGAAGTTATACGATAAGCGAGAGGACATAGCCAAGCGGGATTTGGAGAGAGAACGACAACGGGAATCCTCGCCCAAGGATATGTAAAAGGTCAATCCCGGCTTAGCCGTGTGTCGCACCTTTGAGGACGCTGAATGATGCATGGCGTAAAGCGTCGCATGCCGTGAAATGATCAGTGAAAACGCTCAGTCACGGAGTTCCCCGTATGAATGATTTCACCGTTAAGCTCATTATATTCGCAGTGGCGATCCTTCTCTCTCTAAAGCCGATCCTGGGTTTGGTTCAAGCCGTCGTGGATGACTCCATTGATGTCGGGTTGGCGATCATCTGCTTCGTCTGCTGGTGCGGTTTGATCATCCTGATGCTGAATGAAAACGGATGGGTCGAGTTATTCTATTTCTGCGTTTTTTGCATCATCGCACTTTCCCTCACCTCCATCGGAAACTCCATTCGTAAATTGCAGATTGCACGAATGGACAAGGCGATGTATGACAATTACTTTCGGCAACTCGAAGAGGATCCAATGAATTTGGGTGCGAGACTTCACCTTTCCAAAACCTTATATCGCATGGGGAGGCTGACTGAGGCGATTGAGCAAATGGACTGGATTCTTGCCAATTATCCTTCACTTGGAATACAGTATCGTACCACTCTGACTCTCTGGAAAAAGGAGGAGGCGCGAAAAAACAGACCTGAAACGGTTTTTTGTGATAACTGTCACGAATCGACACCCGTAGGGAGCCCGATTTGCATCCATTGCGGTGCGGATATTGGGTTTGGATGGTTTCGAGGACACTCCTTTCATAACATGGGCGAATTCGCTCGCATTTGGGTGGCGATAATCGTATGCGTGATTGGCTGCGGCATGTTTTTTCACTTCATGAACATCTTTCCCTCCCTGATTCTCTCCGCCCTCCTTATATCTGCAGCCATAGGAGTGTTTTTTTTCACAAACAAGAGAAATTAGACTCAATACGCAATTCAGGATTACACTGCGTTTGGTATAATTCAGAAGTAGGTTATTAATGTTTGATAGGAGACAACTATGAACGCCCCGAAGATTGGCTTGCAAGGCATTATTTTTGGCGAGAGAAACAGAACGGATTTCGAAAGCATTCTGATAGACCTCAAAAAGGCGGGTTATGATCATTTGGAATCCGGCAATCTTTTCAAATCCCAAGGGGAGGATAACGCACGAAGATTGATGGAGAAGTATGGCGTAACCCAGGCAGGGGCGCATTTCGGTTATGGTGATTACTCGAACCCCGAACGGCTTTCGGAGAACATTCGATACTGCAAGGCGATGGGCGTGAAATATATGCTTTGCTCCGGAGTGTCCGACGCCTCGAAGGCGGAGGGGTATCAGGAATCGGCGAAGACTTTCAATATGGTCGGCGAAAGGTTGACGGACGAAGGAATACGATTCTGCTATCACAACCATAACTGGGAATTTAACGATTTGGGCGGGGTTCGAGGGATTGATATCCTTGCGGAGAAAACCGATCCGCACATGGTGGGTTTTAATGTGGATGTGTTTTGGGTGACATTCGCCGGGTTTGATCCTGCGGAATTCATATTAAAACATAAGGACCGAGTGGGTTATTTTCACTTCAAGGACGGCTTGAAAAACGAGGAGGGGAAACCGGTTTTTCTAGAGTTGGGATACGGAATGGTGGATCTCAAAGCGTGCGTTAAAGCGGCTGAAGAAACGCGCTTGGATTGGATCGTCGTGGAGCAGGACAATACCGCGCGCACTCCGTTGGAATCCATCGGTATGAGCAGAACCACGCTGAGGAATCACTTTGGCTGGTGAGAATGGGAGCATATCCAAAACCAATGCGAAAATAATGACGTCCTCCTCCTCCGTCGTGGGAGTTTGGAGGGCGTTCCGGATAAGGCAAGGAGGGTCAATTCATACGCCGTTATATGAATATGATGTCATCCTTCAGTCCTTATCCAAGACGAAATCGGAGAATTTGTCCGCTGCATATGAAAAGTCCTTCCACCGCAAGCATCCCCCCATGCCGGGGGTTCAAACATTTCGCCTCCGAGATGCCTAAACATGTTTATGCATGAAACATGCCAAACTAATACGTATCGAATGAGGGTAAAAAAAGAGGCTTATTTGATATGCCCGAGTGGAATGGGTTGACAGACACCTTCCGCTGGACTATAATCATTTCAGGAAATCGTGAAAAAGTTGAAAATCGCTTTGGGATGGGGCATTTGAGCGCTGGGATCGATGAGACCATTGATAATTGATCTCAACGTAATGGAACCATATTACGAATCGGATTCGGACTATTCACTTTTAATGCTTCATGAGCATCCTCAAAAGCATACAAGGCGTCAAGCTCATTGATGGATTTAAGCGAAATTCTAGCAAAAGGATATTACAATTATTCAAGCCTATATCTTCACACACTCTCAAGGGCGTAGGAAAATATGAAATCATCCCCCATATACATACAAATTGCGGAACGGATCAAGGCGGATTGGCTTTCCAATCCATTGGACACCGAGGTGAAAAAACTTCCCACGCAGGAGGAGCTATCGGAGAGTTACAAAGTGAGCCGATCCACGATAGTGCGCTCTCTCTCCAAGTTAGTTGCGGAAGGATATCTTCATTCCCAGCAAGGGAGCGGAGTGTATATTCGCAACTACGTGGGCAACCGAACGGGAATGGATTATATCAGTTTAATCGTTCCCAATCTTCATGCATCGGTGATTGTACAGGTATGCTTGGGTGCGGAAAGACGCGCCAGGCAGTTGGGGTATCAGCCATTGCTTGCCAGTTCGGATAACTCCGTGGAACAGGAAAAATCTCTCATCAGCAAACATTTGCTCTCAGGGGTTAAGGGAATCGTTATGTATCCCGTGGTGCGCAGTGTTGACGAGATTGAGAACGATTATCTTAATACATGGGATACGAATATCCCTTTGGTAACGGTGGACATAGGATACGACTCTTGGCCTTGCAATCGTGTGCACTTCGATAATTTTCGCCTGGGTTACGACATGACGCGGTTGCTGATTCGCCATGGACATAAGAACATCGCATTTTTCCACCTATCGCCTCGCATTCTTCATAATACGATCATGGATAGAGGGCGCGGATGGGAGGTGGCGATGAAAGATGCGGGACTGGATATACCCGAGACTTATCTAAATTGGCCAGGCGATAATCTAGAGATCACCCATCTGGAGGATGATGCCGTATCCTCGGCGCAAGCTCTCATGAATTTGAATCCACGCCCCGACGCGGTGATATGCTATGATGATCCCGCAGCGGCAAGGATTATCAATGCATTGCTGAGCATAGGGGTGAAAGTGCCCGGCGATATAAGAGTCGTTGGATTCGATTGCTATCCACCCGTTTCACGACTCTTCCGCCAGCTGTTTCCAACCTCATTACCCGATTTCCCCCGACTCGGTGAGTTAGCCGTGGATGTTTTAAAGGAGACTATCGAAGCGAAACGCACTCATTGCAGTGTGTATTACTATCCTGTCTCCGTTTTATGGCGGGATAATCGCACTTCTAACGAGGAGAATCCCGAGCCGAAATTTACCACGCTTTCGGATTGATACTTTTCATTCGGGAATGATCCCACAGATACGGATTTAAGACGCTTCGTGCATGCGTCCCTAGGAATATGACCCTAAATATCGTTTCAAGTCGGACTTGATAGTCATTCAGCGTCATGAATCCTAATCGCACCTAAATATTGGCGATAACTTGTTTTTTAGAGATTATGAGAAGAAAACATGTAGTTCAATCGATTGAGTTCCTGCGCGTCATTTGCATTATTATCCTCATTTGCGCCTCATGCGCGCTGATGGTGTCAAAGGCGAATGCCGCGCCTCCGGACAGCGCATTGCGTGAAGATTGGGATCAATTGCCCGGTCAGCGCATTCTTCTCCCACCTCCGGTGGACGGGGGTATTTACGTCCCTCCGAAATTGAAGATATCTTATGACCCTCAATACAATAGACCGTTTGATACTTCCTGCTATGTCTACCTGAATGAAAATGGCCTTTACGGTTTAAGGTTTATCATTCATACGACCGACGAGGACGGCAAGGCATTCGCCTGCAGAGTGGGCAAATTCTACGCTCTTCTATGGCGCGTTGCAAACAATCATTTCGGAACCATTTGCGCCAATCTGCGTCGGACTCCCGTGAACGTTTGGCTCACGAATTCCGGTTCTCCCGGGGGCGAACAGTTCAGAAACAATATCTATATCTATGATTATCCCGCGACACGCGCCCCTATGGAATGGAACAGAGAGTTGGCGCATGAGTATGGGCATTATCTTCTGCCTTCCGCTTCCGGATACACCGATCCGGAGAGTTGGGCGAACGGCATCCTTGGGGAGAGGCTGTTTAATATGTGGATTGGGGAGGATGCCGAAAAGGGAATCATTCCTCTTGATGGATATTCATTCGCCTCCGCATCGGATCTCAAGGAATATTGTAATTTGCAAATCGCCCCCTTACTAAACAGTATGAGGGAGATCGGTCCCGACATTAACCTGCTCAAACGACTGGATCATGTGGGCATGGATGCGTTTACGGGCCTTATTCTATATGCGGATCAGACATGGGGCAGCGACACTATTTTCCAGATGCTCGACTACCTTCCGCAAACCCCGACCGGCGCCCATTCCGGAATGGATTTTCTGCAAGCTCTTACATCCTATTTAAGCAGTCTGGATCGATTCACGATCAATCTCCCGAAATCCAAAGGATGGGTCTATCTGCCCGCTGGGAAGTTTTTTGTCACCGCCCCTGCGGATCAATCCATACGGATTTCGCCTTCCAGGGGATGCCGAATTCAAAACTCCGTGGGCGGAGCCGTTGTTTCAATTGCCTCATCCAAGTGGAGAGACCTATCCGGACCGGAAAAGCAGAAATGGGTGAAAGAGGCTTCCCTCCAATAAAATAACCCCCATGAGAAACCAACACTCCAATCATCCCTCCGATACCAAGGAATCGATTCATCTTATCACCACATTAACGGGAAGATGGTTCGCCTATCTTCTCATCGCCGCTATTCCATTGATACTCAGCATCCATTTCAGGAGAGTCGAGTATTTGTCTTACATACTGGATATCATTCTGCTTCTGCTCACTCTGGTGGATGCGTTTGCGATCATTCGGCCCTCTCAAATTAATATCGTGCGCGAGGTGGAACCCACGCTTTCAATCGGATTGACCGCCGAGGTTAAATTGCAGATTCGCAATCCCGGAAATCGGGGGTATCATCTCCTGATTCGGGATTATCCCCCCAAAGAGTTATATCAAGACTTCATCCAACAGATGGTGTATCTTCCTCCGAACCAAATGGTTACCGTAACTTACGAGATTACCCCCAATCAGCGAGGATGTTTTGAATTCGGCGACATATGGGGAAAGATACCCGGACCTCTCAGGTTTCTTCAAATACAATTCCATCTGGCAGCTCGCCAGCCAGTCAAAGTGTATCCATCTCTTGCGGACACCTCCAAATTCAATTTGATGGCTCGAAGAGGAAGACTTCATGATATCGGCATTCGAGCGTCGCACATGGCGGGAGCCGGGCGAGAGTTCGAATCCTTGCGAGAATATCTGCCTGACGATGAATACAGACGCATCGATTGGAAAGCCACCGCCAAAAGAGGGAAGCTGATTAGCCGTCAATACGAAGCGGATCGCAGCCAAAACATGATTTTGGTGATTGATGCAGGCAGAACCATGTACGCCACGATCGACGGACAGCCGAAGATCGAGCATGCAATCAAGGCGGCTCTCATGCTTGCATACGTTGCGAGCCTTTCGGATGATCGGGTGGGATTGCTGGTTTTCGCTGACACCATTCGAACCTGGATACCACCGAACAAGGGAAGAAGACAGGTTTATCGTATGATGGAGGCGCTTTATGATCTCGAGGCGAAGAGAGCGGAGGCGGACTATCGGGGGGCGTTCGCCTATATGTCATCTCGATGGCGCAGGCGATCGCTGATGGTTTGCTTTACGGATTTATGGGATCCGGATTCTTCGCGTCAGACAATGGAGGAGTTGATTTCGCTCAGATCAAGGCACCTGATTGTCAGCGTAACCATAATGGATACGAGGATTCTTCGATTATCGCGGCAACCTATCGTTACTTCGAGAAATGCCTACGAGAAAGCCGTTGCCATGCAGGCTCTGGATGACAGGAAATTAGTCGCCATGGAGCTGCAGCACAAAGGCGTGTTAGTCGTGGATTCCCCTGCGGACCAACTAAACGCGGCGCTCGTAAATCGTTATCTGGAAATCAAGGAGCGGATGCTACTTTGACACTTTCGGATCTCTGCCGGAGAGAAACAGATAGCTGTACAATGCTAACCCGCTGAGAGGTCCGAATATCAGCTTTATGCTCTTTGGCAACATGGAATGAGAGATAAAACCTTCCACCAATCCGGCGAATATGAGCAGCAACACTCCGCCTAGAACGAGCTTGACGCTATCGGCGCTGGCGAGTTTCAATGCTTCCTTTCGGCTATATTCGCCGGGAACAAGGAGAGCCCACCCCAAGGATAATCCGGCGGCTCCGGCGATGCAGGTTTCGCTAAGCTCCACAACGCCATGAGGTAATATGCCGGGCCAGAAATTGCCGAATTGATGCACGTTATGGATTAAAGCCACGAGGCCTCCAAGTACGGCGCCGTTGTAAAATAACATGATAAGGGTGGGAACGCCTGCGAGGATACCACCTGCGTACGCCACGAAACTCACCTGGATGTTGTTTCTCATGAGGGTGGAGGCGTACAGGGCGGATTTTCCGTCGCCAGTTTTGTGGAAAACGTTGCCGGATTCCCAGTATTTTATGGAGGAATGCAACATGCTTCCCGGCGGGATGAAGATATTGATGTTGTTACTCGAATGGAGCACCAATAAATAGGCTATTATTACCCCCAAGGACATGCCGAAGACTGCGGTGAGGAAAAAATATATCCTCCTCCGGAAGGTTTGCGGAAAATCATGGGTGAAAAATCTGCGCATCCCGTTCCAATTGCGCGTATCCGTTTGATAGAGGAGCGAATAACTCTGCGCCACGAGGGTGTTAAGGTGAGTTTTAAGCGAGTTGCTCACGGCGTGAGCCCGTGCATAAGCGAGATCGGAGGAGACGCGACGATAGAGAGGACCCAACTCGCGTATCTCTTCACGTGACAATGCACGCACTCCGCCATTCTCGAGAGCTTTTCTGGAGATTTGATCTAGTCGTTTCCAACTCGCCTGTTTTTGTGAAACGAATTCTCTTTCGTCCATTTTATTGTTTCCGCCTTGTAATATCAGAAAGGTTGCAAATGAGCAGATTCGTGCAATTCATGACTCCCGAAAACATAGAAATTTCCTATGAACTTGCCGGAATCGGGTCTCGTTTTATAGCCGCCGCTGTGGATCTTTGCCTCCAACTGGCTCTTATCATCCTTGTATCCATAGCGGGCACAATGCTTTTCGGCGTTCCCGTAAGCATGATTTTCCATGGCGAGGCGCCATTATGGGTCTTTGCTGTTTTGGCTCTAGTAAATTTCTTCATCTTTTTCGGATATCATTCCTTTTTTGAAATCCTTTGGGCCGGTCAAACCCCGGGGAAAAAAATCGCCCATTTGCGGGTTGTGCGCGATGGGGGATGGCCGATAGATCCCTATTCCTCCATAGTGCGCAACCTTGTACGGATCGTTGACATGGTGCCGCCACCATACGGTATCGCCATCTTGAGCGTTTTCTTTAACGCCGAATATAAGCGCCTGGGAGACCTCGCCGCCGGCACCATCGTCATCAAGGAAAGATCGATTGACCTTCCCACCGCCAGAAAATTCGCCTCCACCTCTCCGTTAACGAAGTGGTTCATGCAACAGATAGGCTCCATGGACGATCTCACACCGGAGGAGTACCAAGTCATACGTCTCTTCAACGAACGTCGCCATGAGCTATCCATACCGGTTCAAACACATATCGCGATGCGCTTGGCCATACCGATTCTTGAGAGACTCAAATTGGATATCCCGATCCAAATCCAATGGCATTACGCCGATCTGCTCGACGCCATGGAGCGCAAATACGTCGAGGAGAGGAGCCTCCTTTAAGACATTCACTTTTTGAGCAACTCATCCATCATACGGTATCCCTCTCCGATCAGTGGAGCGTTCGCCTCGCCCGCTCGCTCATCGAAAGGATAGTGCGGTCCTGAGCACGTGGTGCGAGAATCGTAGATTAACCAAGGGACAGGGTTCGCTTTGTGCCCCCTGGTCGTTATCGGCGTTGCATGATCGGGAGCAATGAGAATGCGATATTCGCTCATATGCTCCATTCGATTTCGTATTATCGCTACAATATGCCTGTCAATATTTTCGATGGCTCTGATTTTTTCTTCGATATCTCCGGCGTGTCCCGCTTCATCCGGAGCTTCGACGTGAATCCACACGAAATCGTTTTCGTTCAAGGCTTCAATCGCCGCTTCGGCTTTGCCTAAGTAGTTCGTGTCGTAATATCCCGTCGCGCCTGGAACATTGATAATGTCCAATCCTGTCAGTTTTCCCAACCCACGCACTACGTCCACCGCAGATATCACCGCGCCCTTCAAGCCTCTTTTCGAGAAGAAGGATGGCATATTGGGCATTTTGCCTTGAGACCAGGGCCATAGGGTGTTCGCCGGAGGAATTCCCTCGTCCTTGCGTTTTTTATTGAACGGCAATTGATCCAGAATCTCATAGGAATCCCAAATAAATCGCCTCACTTTCTCCTCTTTTTCGCCTTTTGGAAGTATCTCCTTCAATGGGGTGTTAATGTATTCGTGAGGCGGATAGGTTTCCAGTTCCACGGGGCCTTTGTTCCACAGCAGTATGTGTCGATAGCCCACTCCCGCGAACAGGCGCAAATCCCTTGTGCCGAGTTTGGAATTGGCGTATTCAATCAGAGGACGCGCCTCCTCAGTGGTGATGTGCCCGGCGCTGTAATCCAACATTCTCTCCGCATCGGTGCTCACCAGCGAGCAACGAAATGCCACATCCTTCTCCTCCATCGGCAATCCCATTGCGGCTGCCTCCACCGCACCGCGCCCCGTATAATAAAGAGAGGGATCGTACCCAAGCAGAGCCATGTTGGCGCAATCGCTTCCCGGATACATTCCAACAGGGGTCACCTGAACCATGCCAACCCGACCCTTGAGCGCCAATTCATTCATGTGAGGCTTGCGCGCCACCTCCATGGGCGTTTTATATTCCAACTCAGGCAATGGGTCATCGGCCATCCCGTCGGGTACAAGCAAAATGTATTTCATTTATAGTTTCCAATCCTGTTTCAATGTTTATTCAATGAATTTAGTGGTTTGATGATGGATACCCGTTTGCTAATATCATCCGGGTAATATGGAAATCACCCAACTATCTTAGTATACTCAGAAGAGGCGGGTCTTGCTTCTTTTCGATATTAAATACGTTTGTCTGGTACAATATAGATGATTACATTGTTAGGATCCAAGGATGTCGGATAACCGCCCAATTTCCGCGAATCACATCGAAGAGGATGAAAACGAACTCTCTCTCCGTCCGAAGCGTTTGAAGGAGTTCATAGGTCAGCAGGGCTTAAAAGCCAACCTTCAAATCGCCATCGAAGCCGCCCTCGCGAGAGAGGAACCGATAGATCATGTGTTGTTTTATGGTCCTCCCGGGCTAGGCAAAACCACTCTAAGCTTGGTGTGCGCGAACGAGATGCAAACCACCATCCGGATTACATCCGGGCCTGCCATCGAGCGTCCCGGAGACTTAGCAGCGATTCTTACCAATTTGGAAAAAGGCGGCATCCTGTTCATCGATGAAATCCATAGACTGAACAGAGCCGTCGAGGAGATTCTCTATCCCGCCATGGAGGATTTCACGCTGGATCTGATTATTGGCAAAGGTCCGAACGCGCGTACAATGCGCTTAAATCTATCCCCGTTCACGTTGATTGGCGCCACCACGCGCGCGGGGCTGATTTCATCTCCGCTGAGAGATCGGTTCGGCATCCACCACTATTTTGAATTTTACTCGGCCGAGGAGTTATGCTCCATCGTAGTTCGTTCCGCAAGCCTGTTAAACATCGAGATGGACAGGGAGGGCGCCATGGCGATTGCAGCAAGGTCGCGGGGCACGCCTCGCATTGCCAACAGGCTATTAAAACGATGCCGCGATTACGCGCAAGTCAGAGCGGATGGAATCATAACCTCCGAAGTGGTCAAGGATACCATGGCGTTGCTTCACATAGATGACCTTGGGCTGGATGATTTCGATCGAAAATACCTCCGCGCGATCATCGAAAAATACGATGGGGGACCTGTCGGGGTGGAGACGTTGACTTCCATGCTCGGGGAGGAACGAGACACCATCGAGGACATATGCGAGCCGTATCTCCTGCAATTAGGCTTCATCAATCGGACGCCTCGCGGAAGATTCGCCACAACCCCCGCATATGAGCATCTGGGCATAAAAAACGACAGGCTTCTCTTTTAAAAAATGTCCATTTCGACCTGTAATCGTATGGAGCGAAGACAACGCTCCACCTTTCGGCATTCGGTCTCCCCGCCAGTATAAGCAATGGCACGCCCGGTCAAATGCGCCTGCAATGCAATTTTCCAGGATTCACCAACCCCGCATCCGGTTGCCAATCGCAACTGTTGCGTAACTTCCTCGAAAGAATGACAATCACAGTTATACAGAATGACCACCCACGGTCCATCCTCATGCGCGATATCCTCCTGTGACTCCCATTCAATATCCGTTTCGGTATCCTCCATGAATTGAGGATATAAATTGATACGGACCAAACCGTCCCCGACAGTGTTACTCATTTTCATTATCCGCCCACTCCGATAATCTGAGTTACCGCGCTTTGCGTTTCGACAAGATTGTAGAACACACCGTGCTTATCCATTAATTCCGCATGGGTGCCCATCTCGACGATCTGCCCTTGATCCAAGACGATCAGTCGGCTTGCATTTCTCAAAGTTGAGAGACGATGCGCGATGGCGAAGGTTGTCCGTCCTTTGATCAATCTGGCGATCGCCTCCTGAATCTGCTTTTCCGTTTCGACGTCAACGGAACTGGTGGCCTCGTCCAATATCAGGATCCTCGGATTGTGCAGGATCGCACGAGCGATGGATATCCTCTGTTGTTCCCCACCGGAAAGCTTGGCTCCTCGCTCTCCGACCATCGTATCGTAACCGTCCGGTTTGGATAGGATGAAGTTATGAGCATTTGCCGCTCTTGCCGCCTCCATGATTTCATCAAGCGAGGCGCCGGGAGAGCCGTAGGCGATATTTTCGGCGATGGTGCCGTTAAACATAAAGGGCTCCTGTAATACCACCCCTATCTGTCTTCGCATATCCTGTAGAGAGATATCGCGGTAATCAATGCCATCAATTTTAATCGTCCCTGTGTCCGGTTCATAAAACCGGCAAAGAAGATTGATTGTCGTGGATTTTCCCGCGCCGCTTTTTCCAACCAGTCCGATCATCTCCCCAGGCTCGGCGGTGAAATTCAAGCCTTTCAAAATGGGATTCGATTTATCGTATCCGAAGCGCACGTTATCAAAAGTCACTTCTCCGCGAATCGGATGTTTCTTGCCGGGATCCCCGTAGCTTTCGGTGGTGCTGTCCATAACCTCGAATATTCTCTCCGCTCCCGCCATGGCTCTGCTGAACCAGTTGTTGACCTGAGCAAACCATTGAAGCGGTCCGTATATTAATCCAAGATAGGCGTTGATTCTCCAAAAATCTCCCAAGGACATGGTTTTGTTATAAACCATGTATCCGCCAACAGTCCAGTTTATGAGAGCTCCGAGGCTTGTAAAAAAGGACATGATGCTGAAGATGGTAATCCATCTGGTATCCGCAGCCAAGCCTGCGTTTCTAAGCTCCTGATTGCGGATCTGAAACTTGCCGTATTCCAAGTCCTCCTTGGCAAAAGCCTTGATAATCCGGATACCCGTGAGAGACTCATTGAGATGGATGTAAAATCTAGCCCATTTCTGACCCACTCGATAGAAAAGCTGCGATACGGGCTTCCAAAAAATGATGCTGATTAATATCACGATGGGCAGCGGAGCGAGGATGCAGAGGGTCAGTTTCCAGTTGGTCCAGAAAAGAAATCCCGTGATGCCGATCAAAAGCAACCCGTTAATGACAAAATATGGAACTCCATCCACAAGAAAACCCCATACTCTGTCCGTATCCTGGGTCACTCGACTGGCGATGGCTCCCACCTGCTTTTTGTCAAAGAATGAAAGCTGAAGGAATTCAACCGCACGGTAAAGAGAGCTCCTCAAATCAGCGGCGATGTGCGATCCGAGATAGGCGACTAGTCTGCCGGCGAATATCTGAACTCCGATTCCGGTAGCCATCGTTAATAGCCAAATTCCCATTAGAAGATAGAGACGGGAGAGATCATGATGGGCGTTCAAAACGGTATCGATAAGCGTGCCTTGAATATATGGCGGCGCCAAGTTGATGGCTGTGGTTGCGATGGAGAGAATAGCCAGGATTATCGCCTGCTTGCGATAGGGCTTGAGATATTTCGCGATGCGCATCAAAGTGGCGGTTCGGTTGATGCAGGCGGGGCATATGCCATCCTTCTCCGGTAACGGGCGACCGCATTTCGGACAGCGAATGCGCTCCTCTTTCATGTTGACCGCCAGGGTTTCGCCCTTTGAGAGTTGCTCTATTCCTCTCGCGGCTTCGGAAAACTTGTTCGCCATGGAGAGGGTGTAGCTCACAACGGGGATGATATCCCCTTTTTTCGTCGTGATTTCAAGGCGTCCGCCCCCCACAAGCGGTTCATGACGAGCGTTCTTGATATCCGACATAGGAATGTGAACGCTGCTGAACCCGTTTTGCTCTATGATGTCAACGGAATCCGCCGTGACCTTGAGAGTGCGTGCGCCAAATTTGCCGTCAACGTTGATATCCGCAGTAAGTTGTATTAATACGTTCGGGTCATTGATAGACAGATCATTGGAATTTTGATCATCCGAAGCGGTGGTGAATGGCATATTTTTTACTCGTACTATCCAAAATAATGTAAATCCATAAAATCATACCATAGATATTGATGCTTGGATATTATAATTTAATATGGCTATATGAATAACGGGTTGCTCCATCAAAGATTTCGGTTTCGCATAGCGGGCTTTGGCTGCACCTTATCCCGAGGGAACCTCGGGATTCCGCTATTAAAGGAGCGGGTTGAACTCATCGTTCATGCGTACAACATAGAAGCTCAAGAGTGTCAGAATGCTGAAGATCGCCAACCAGATGAGTCCCACTTGCAAGTTAAGACTCACAAAGAGGTGTCCGGTTATCCATACGATAAAAATGACAAACCAAACGATCAGGCTGACAAGGGACAACGCCCAGAATAAAAATCTTGAAAAGTAATGCCTGGTGAATACCAATATCCCCGGGATGCATACGATGACGCCCGTCCAAAGGTAATCGCTAGCTTCCGCATGTTGCCCCGGAGATGTGTGTATAAGAAAAATTCGACTATACACCGCAGCGAACCCCAGGATGATCCAAATCGATCCCAAAACATCAAATCCCCAAAATCGCTTGACGGGCTCCGCGATCATCTGTGTTTTCGCGCTTACCCACTCCAACGCTTTATGGCATTTTCGGCACTCCGTGTCACCTTCCTGATTCTGATAGCCGCAATACTTACAGAAGGTGAGGCGCATTACTTGTTCCGTAGGTTCGATACTTTTAGATGGGCCCTCATTGCAAGAGGAGGTTGTTTCCTTCGTTTGAGCGAATTCCGACGTGTTTTTTATATCCTGAGCGTCAATCAGATCGGAATCAAAAGTTATGTAGGCGTTCTCATGCTTGGAGTCATCCAACTGAGGTGGAGGGGATAGGGAACGCCCGCATTGCCAACACACCTTTTCCGTTTCCCAGCAGATGGCTCCGCAAAAGGAACAGTTTTTCTTCTTTTTTGAATCCAATGTGTGCGCCATTCTACAATCGAATAAAGGGTTTCAGTTGCTCAAACTTTTTCGCGCCGATTCCCTGTACATCCATGAGTTGATCCACGGAATGAAACTTCCCGATACTTTTTCGATACTGAATGATCCTTTCAGCCATCGCCGGTCCGATTCCCTTCAATTGTTGCAACTGTTCGCTAGTGGCTGAGTTGATATTCACATGCTGCTTGACCGGATCCGTTAGCTTTTGAACCTGAGGCTGAAGCTGATCCGCGCCCTTGCGAAGGTCCCCTTTGGCGGCTTTTTTCCGTGGTTCGGCATGATCAACAAGTTGAGTGACGCCGGATGTCTCCTCCTTGGAGGGGATATAGAGTTGTTGCCCGTCCTCAAGCTTCTCTGCGAGATTTACGGCGTCGGTGTTCGCATTCCGTGTCGGGCCTCCTGCGATTTTCACGCCGTCAATCGCTCGAGAACCTATCGGCAAGCGATACACCGCCGGTTTTACCACGTTGCCCGCCACGTGAACGTAAATGCAGGTTTGTTTTATCGTCTCCGAAGAGGATTGCTGAGAGGTGACCGGCGGGGATGCGGAGGGCGGGGCGGTATTTATTTGCCTAGGATCGTCCTTAATGATGAATTCCGTTTCGGCATCCTTTCCTTTTTGCCAGAGTGTATATCCAGTCACGCTCAAGATAACAACCGCCACAAAGGCGATCGCCAAAACCATATTTCCTTTTCCATTTTTCATTACAATCTCTCCCACTTTCTCCAATCGGAGATCGTCATGGATTCCAATACGCACTTAGATCGTATGGAGAGCGTTTTAAGAAATCCTCCCAAAACACGAGCGGACTATTCCTTCACGAATTTCAGAGGCGGAATGTAGAAAGAGTCGCCTTTATCCTCCAAAGTGATGGATGTAACGTTATCGAACGCCTTTTTCGCAACCCCTTCAAAAGGCTGGTTCTTATTGAATATGCTTTCAATGGCTTCGCTTGTAGTGACGTTATATTTTGATTTCGGTGTGAGACTGACCGTCTTCCCATCCTTATACAATGTATATACGCCGTTACGCTTATCCCCGTAAACATCGGTGGTGTACGTACCGTTATAGGAAAAGGTGATTCGTATATTCGGATGGGAGGGGATGGAGTACGCGCCTGAAAGACCATGCCCGCATCCCGCCAATGCCATTGCGACGGCGCCTAACCCCATTATCGCCCAAAGATGGCGCATTCTCCGTTCCTCCGTAATGAATCCATCAAAAAGAATGGCAATCAGCATGCGCCGATTGCCTGGAAGAGGAGGGCTCTTCCCTGAAATCCGGATGATAGCAACATTCCTTGCCGAATATCGAAGGGATATCTTTCGCCTTGAACTGAAACCGGAAATGAACGGTGCAAGATCATCATTTGTATTATAAATCAAATCTTTCGATTTGTCACGTATGATTAATTGCCGGACGGAGGATTGATTATATCCCCCACATTCAAATGCAACAAGGAACTATTATGTCTTATTTTCACACCATCGTTACCCACGCTTATCAGTCGATAGCCCTTCGCAAGGGCTCTTCCCGGAGTAGCGTTGATTGTCTGGCTGTTCACTTGGATCGTCGCCACGGAACTGTCCCCTTGCACGATTCCCACTAATTTGATTGTCGGTTCGGGCGGGGCTGGCGGAGTTACAGGCACAGCGCTAAGTTTTCCGGTCGGTCCGCTCTCATTGAGCAGGGCGGCGGGTGGAACGGAGCCATTCCCTATTGCAGGCAACGGGGTCATCCCTGCGGAATTCGCGGGAGTCACGGAAACCTCCGGCGGGGCGTTAGGTTTGGCTGGTTGAGACTGATTGGCCTTGCCTGTGCCGAACAGTGGCTTGAATGGGTCATGCACATCCAACCCCAAATCGCTCTCATGCAACTTGTTGGATATCGACTCGGCCTTAGTGGATGGAAACGCCGGTAAATCGCTCATGTTCGCGGGAACGGATTGCGTTGTCGCCAGTTGTGCAGGAGGAGGAGGCGCGGGCACCGCACTCGAATTTTGTTGCTGGCTAACCACCGCTGGCGCGGGCTTTTTCGGTTTTAACGCCCCTATCAGAGTATGAATGAAAAGGAACAACACCAACGCTATGCCGCCTATCAAGGCGAACACCTTCGTTCTATCTGCAGGGTTTATGTTTGTAAAGTTCATGACTTCGCTCCGTTATTCGGAAATGTACCGCATTAATGCACTATATGGATGGTTAGGAAGATCATCACTTCGTCATGTGTATGATCGCGCGTGTAATTCCTGAAGAGCCTGCCAATAATCGGCAGATCGCCCAGCAACGGTATCTTGGACATCTGACGTATGTCCTGATCGCTTATCAATCCGCCAATCACCAACGTGTCCCCATCCTTAACTCTCACCACGGTGGAGGCCTCTCTCGTGTGTGTTTGAGGCAGGTTGTTCACCATGGTGGCGGTGCTCACCTCGGGATGGATGTTCATTGTGATGTATCCATCGGAATTGATCTTCGGATGCACAAGGAGGATAATACCAACCGGTACCTCAAAGACCTGAATGGTCGGGCCATTTATTCCTGATGTAACCACTTGGTAGCGCAAAGTGTCCCCTATGAATACGGAAGCGTTTTGGTCATCCAGAACCGTAATCGACGGATTCGCAAGCATCTTCGCTTCATTCTTTTGGATGAGTAGATTCAAAGTTGCGGACGGATTGAATTGAGTTCGCCCAAAGTTTCCAAAACCCAAGGAGTTCATCACAGGTAATGATGAGGATGATGACGATGAGCTGGAGGATGTGCTGGGAGCGCCGTCCTGGGGTCTCTCTAAAAACTGGAAAGGATTCCATGACCATTGAACCCCAATGTTATTGATGAGTTCAGGGTTCGTTTCCACGACCTTCGCATCAATCAACATCTGTTGCGGGGGCACATCCACCATCGCCAGAACTTTGATCGCCTGCTTGACCTCATCGGGATTGCCTTGCAACAGCAATGACAACGCCCGTGGGTTGACCTGCTTGCCGTTGGTGGAACCTCCCGGAAACCCTGATTGCTGATCATATTGCTGTGACTGGCCGGAAGAGGAGGAGCCTCCTGTATTTTGATTGCCGGAGGATTGTCCATTTCCCATTGACGCATCCATTCCGCTCGTTCCGGTGCCATTAATCGTATTAAGTATAGGGTTCGAAGGTGCGTTGCTGTCCGGTCCGGATATCACATTCACATCCGGGAAGGTTTTCTTGACGATATTCGCCAAGTCAACGGGGGAGGCGTATTTGATGTTGTACACCTCCACTTCGCTGTCGGGTTGGCTAGGCACATCAATCAATTCCAACCCCTTCTCGGCCGCTTTGATATCGGCTCGAGTACCCGATAGAACGACCGAATCGCCCGCAGGTTGGGCGGTGATCCCCGGCGTCATTTTGACGATGGCGTCCGCCGCGTCCTTGGCGGAAATGTTCTTCAATGCGACCCTTTCCACCACATGTTCGCTTTGCAGGGTTATCGCGTCGTTCTGCTGAAGCAACTGAATTGCCTGGGCGATATCGTCGGACGTTCCGATCAATTCCACCGCGTTCCCCTGCGGACGAGCGGTGAGATCTGGGAATGCGTTCGTAATAAGATCCGCTGCGTCTTTCGGGCTTAAATGCTCCAATGGCACCAATTGGGGCGTTCCCAAACGCGCGAGAGTTTGACGCATGTCGGATCTGGGAGCGATCACATAGGCGCCATTTATCTTGCGCGCACCCAACCCAGCCATGTTCGCCACGAAATGCACAGCCTCATCCACGGTTTTATCCCGCAAGTGAATCGTTATCTGTCCCTTCGCATTCGGGCTTATGGCGATGTTCGCACCGCTTTGCGTCGATATCGCTCTTAATATATCCGTCACGTCCGCATTCACATAATCCAAAGTGACAAGTTTTGAACTATTCGATGTGTTTGCGGCGGGAACCGTCTGTGCTGAAACCGTTCCGCATTTCAGGATGGACAGCATCGCAAGCGTTATAATGACTTTTGAAATTATTTTCATCCTACACCTCGTTAATATAGCTTCGGAATATCTCAACAGGGAAGATCGTATTCATCCGAGAGAATGGGGCGATTCGTTGACTGACGCTTATACGACAATTATCCAAATGGAACCGCCTGTATCAAGTTCATTGCGCCCCGGATTGATCCGTCGGACATGCAAACCCTTTGGATTCTAAACCCGTTCATGATTGGAACGGATTTCATGAATTTAATCGTTCATCGCTCCTTTTTTCATGATCCCCCTGTACTGGCGGTTGCGGTGGAGTTGGCCGCGGTTTGCGTCGAAGACGCTGGGGGAGGGGGTGGAGTATCCACGTAACGACAAATGCCCAAGGACATTTGAATGGTGGGATACCCGGAATCTCCAGGCATAAGTCGGCAATCGCTCAAAGAGATAAGCCTCCTGGAATTATCCAAATCCGTTAGAAACGCTCGAATTGAATTAAACGATCCCTCAAATACAATCACGCTTTTTATCTCGGTAACATCCGGCGGGAGTAACGATTTCTTCTGAGGGTTCGTCGAAGCTGTCCCCGTGTTTTTCTGAGCGGTGGGCGGCGACGGCAAGGGCGGAGCGATAGAGGAAAGCGATATGAGCCTGTTCCCCGTTTGCGAACACATCGACGCCAATCCTCGCAGAAAATCGCTTTGCTCCTCTTTACTCATAGGCAATGAAGCTATCTTGGGATATGGCGGAAGGTTCTCAATCGCCTTGATTTGATCGATGTAAGATTGAATCTGACGATCCGTTTTACCGGTTGCCAGGTGTATACGGTGTAACTGCTCCACTCTCGGATATACGATAAGTGCGAGCGCCAATATGGAAACGGGAGGCATCAATATGGCCAGCCATCTCAACACGGATGGGGGAATGTTTTTCATTGCGATTGTCCTCCCTGTGCGGGGTATGAAGTGAGTAACAAATCACCGTTGGAATCCTTAACATATGAAGTTTGCAGATCGAAATTCAACACCCCTTTTTCGTTGCTTGCGGTGACTCTGGCGATATTATTCAATCGAATGGGTTCCAACACTGGAGACAGGTTGATGGTGTCCATAATGTCCGCAATCACCTGGGGGGTGGGAGCCACGCCGTTAATATCTATATCGCCAGCGTTGCTCACTGACAGATTATTCAAACTTGCGTTATTTCCAATGCATGCGGAGAGAAAATCTATTGTCTCCCGGATCGGCTTGTCCTTCTCATGGATGGCGGTGACCAAGGTGTTTTGGCGATTCAGATAAGCCACTTTTGCAGCGTGCTGCGCCGTAATGGCCTGCAATTCATTTTTTTGTAGAATTAACGTTTGATTCGCTTCGCTGATTTTAATGCCAAAGTAGATGGAAGTGATGATCGCTCCCAAAAGTATGGCGCCGCTGAAAGCATAGCTGAGCATCATTAATCGGGGGGCGATCTTTTGTTCGGTGATGATTCTGTCGCCTATCCTGAGATTCAACGCAGGGGCTTGAGAGTATGGGGCTCCCGAATCTTTCAAAGCCAATCCTATGGCGATTAAATAGGCTCCTCCACTCGATTTCGTTATGAATTCCGGCACGTTCTGGGAGATCGCAAGTGTGCCTTGGGTTGACGCCAATTCCGCGTCGCTACGGAGATATTGCTGCATAATCTCAAATAAATCGTTTGAGTTGGGGGAGTCTATCACGCATTGCACAAGGAGCTTTTCGCTATTCGGCGGAAACTCACGCAGATAGTAGTCGATGGATCTCTGTACCTCCGTCATAAGCAACGAAATCGCCTGGCGATTGAAGCGTTCCGCAATGGATGTCTGTTCGGATTCGTCTTCCTCGGGGTCATCGATCTGAGAGAGAAGGCTGGTAAGCCGAGGTCGCTTCCTCTCTTCCTCTTCCGGTACCTGGGAGGATTGGTTCATTAATTCCGTTGTCCCCGTATCCACTCTGCGGTAAAACTGAAGGTTTCCTTGATGTACGATGAACACATCCGTGCCAGAGGCGGAAAGTATCACCATCGCCACCGCCTCCATCTCCTTAAGTTGGGGATAGAGGGCTCGTAAAACGGCAATCGATCCGGGTTCCAGGGATTTCAGATTAACGTTCGCCTCGAAAGCGGCATCCATGTAACTCGTTACCAGCCGCTCCTCCGCACCGATTAGAAGGACGCGTTTCGTCTGTTCCGTTTTCGGATCATCCTCCTTATCCGGGAGATCGGGAAGCGTGCAATAATCAAAGGCGCTTTGACCCACGGGGAGAATCCGGTAATGGTCCAATTCCCCGCGCAAAACAGGACGAATCTCCTGATCCGGCACGGGTGGAATCTCCATTACGCGCGCCACCATACTGCAATTGTTAATGCCGAGATGGACGGCATTGCATTTGGGGTCCAGTTCGGTTATGATTTGCCGTATTATCCCCCCTATAACGGAGGGGATGAGCAAACCTTCCGAATCCATGGCGTCTTGCGGAGTGGGAAGAGCGATGATCCCTGTCAATTGGGGCCCTCCGCCCCCCGTTCGGATACACGCTCCTCGCACTTCATTCGTGGAAATATCGATTCCTATATTTGTGCGCGTTTTCACTTTTATCCTCGTTTAAAACGGATAAGCGCTGCTTTCACCCGGATGCGGAAGAGATGCGATCGCATGAAATGCATGGGTGAAGCAGACAATTATCACATTCTTTTGGATTTCCTATGCCCTATCAAAACACATCTCCATTGCTTGAAATCGTGCAACGTATTTCACGTATCCTCACCGATCCGGACATGGCTACGGACTGGTTATCCACATTGGATGTCAACTGATAATCCACCGCGCCAACGTTGGCGGGGGTTCCCGGATTCGTAGAGGACACCCAGGAGCTACCGTTCCAAGTCCAATAATTTAGCGATAAGTTGTTCACGTTCTGGATGACAACGGTCCCGTTATTTGGGGCGCCGTCCACCGAACGAACCAGATTGCCGTTGCTGACCCAATATTGAACGACATGAGACGTTCCTGAGCTATCAACGCAGTTGTAAATCAACACGTTTGGTCCCGTTCCGCTCGCCAAGCTCGTCGCCCCCATCAACCCGGGATAGTTTACACCGGAGGAGGGGTCCTTCCATCCGTCCGTGATCAAATCAATTCCGTGTCGAGAGTCGAGAGTGCTGTTGTTATGATCCATGATGAAACTCTCCGAATTGTATCCGGACTCGAAAAACAGGAACAGCCCTGCGCCCAATGTCAAGGCGATCATTCCGGCAACCATCAATTCCAACAATGTTGTTCCACGTCTTCGTTTGTTCATATCCCACCTCGCACCATGTATTCCGAAGATGTGTACAGTGTCGAACCGGGCGATGAAACCAATCCAACATTGATCGTCACGGTGAGCAAAGCATTTAAGGGATGTCCCGGGGGGTTACTAGTCACGGTTGTGGTGACGTAATAAACCGCGTTACTCGCTCCCTGCTGGGTGAGGTTCTGGTTTCCATCGTAATAGTTCGTGGTGGATCCCTCAACCAAGTTGTAAAATCCCGCCATCTTGGCTCGTTCCATGGCTTGTCCGCCTAAGTTGTACGCCACGGATAACTCATCGGTGGAAATGGTTTGACGGAACGAATAGAGCCAAATATTCATGAGCGCCATTAGTCCGATGGAGAAAAGCGCGCCCGCAACCAAAACCTCCACGTAGGTACCGCCTTGGCGTAATTTTCGGCGGTTAACCGGTGTTTTCATTAGGGTAAATCTCCTTTTATCCCCACGCCGCCACGGAGGACGCAACGATCGCAATCCCAATATAGTGTGTTATTCCACCTTTTCGATGAATTGATGAAGGGTATTTCAAACATCACGAGCCTCCATCTCATGGTTCGCAACGGATTATATATTTTGCGCATCCGGACGAAGATGCCGGATGCGCAAATGGTGCATGAGGATATTTCCGTTTATTTTTTCACCGTCACCCCCCACGGGGAGTAAGAAACGGTTCCCGTTAAAGTGGAGTTCGTTACATCGATCAACCCTCCATAGGCGGTGAATGATATGGTTCCATTCGGATTGGTGACATCAAATGTCCCGTTGGTGGCGCTAATATCCGACTTCGATAAGAAGGCTATCGACGCTGGAACGGTCCAGTTCGCCATGTCGCAATCCATACCCCCCTCGCCGGCGCAGACGGTTACTCCTGTGGTCGTTACCGTTGAGGAGTAAGGATTTATCACGGAGCTGACAGCGCTTACTTTGCCGCACGCGGATGTGAGACGGATCATTTGATCCGCAGTGAGCTTGGAATTATCCGCCAGGAGGTCATGTCTGGCGTAGACCGCTATTCCTCCGGACGCAATGATGGAAGCCCCGTCCATGTAGACCTGGTCATATCCCGAACGCACCCCTAGCGCCCCCCCTGTCAGGGTGATCACACTTCCGGAAAGGTCAATCGCGCCGGAACTCTTCACGGACATATTCGTGCCAGTTATAATCGCACCTGTGGCCGTAATGGTCGCCTGCGAGAAGCAGTTATCATCCCCACCATGATCGTCATTTCCCGAGGGGCAGGGATTCCAACATTCCGTACCACAGAAATAACCTCCGTTGGAATCACCCTTGTTGCAACCGGAGTTATCGGAGGACCGCCCCCATCCGAATCCGTAAAAATTGTTTTGCGATTGCAGGGTGAGGCTTCCAGTGGAGGTGATATTGGAACCGGATACATCCAAGTTTCCAGCCGAAGCGCATGTAATATTGCCACCTGTGAGATCGCTATTCTTAACGCTTACTTTATCATATTGGGAGTTGATGATAATATCCCCACCACCGTAGGTTGTAATGGATGAGCCATCCGTTAGGCTCACAGGCCCATTTGATCCCAGAAGTATGGTGGTGGCGGAATCGATATTGCCAAGAGCGGCTCCATCCATGTAGATACCCTTGGTCGCCCCTAGTGTGATATTCCCGTAGGAAAAGAGACCGGCTATTAAATTCGTCACTTTATTTCCATAAAGATTGCCTCCTGCGGCTACGGTGATGTCACTAAGATCGTTGTAACCGGTGATTGTGGAGCCATTCATGAGGATGTCCCCGCCAGCCTCGGCGTAAAAGTGATCTTCGAAGTTGATCGTGGAGCCTGTAAGGTCTATTTCACCCGGGGAGTAATACTGCTGATGGCATTCCACTCCGATTACAGGTGCGGGGCATTTCAGGGCGTCACAGGAATTCCCCCAGCCGTTGCAGTCATCACCATTCCCGGAACCGCATGAGGAACCATCTCCACGGTTCCAATTTTCCCCGTTGTTGTCTTGTTGGTCATAGCCGCTCCCCGATCCGCAGTTTCCGTTTTGCGGGTTGAAGGAGGGGTGATATCCATTCCCCGCCCCAAGAAGGGTGAGGGAGGGTGCCGTGACTGTTCCGTAAATGAGGATGTTTAAGCCTGCCTTAAGGGTTATGGGAATGTTCAACGCGGTGAAATCCACGCTTACCGATGCGGGGATCACCAAACTAGCGCGTCGGTTTGGAGCCACATAGCCTCCCACACTCTGTTGTGTGTTAAAAACCCCTTTGTTCGCCGCCGCAAGGGCGACTATATCCCTAGCTCCGGTGAGAGCGATGTCACCGGCGGCGGGGTTGTACATGCCATCGTTATTCACATCCACGTAAGCGAATCCGGGATCCGCAACGGGATACGTCGGAGCGACGCTTTGCGCTCGGATAAGGGACGAAGAACTCAGCAGAAACATTACGAGGAACGCAAGGAGCCTGAATCCTTTTTGCATCTTTCGATCCTTTCCATCGTGAAATAATTGAGCATCATCTCTGATTGATGTATGATGCATGGGGTTTATTGGGAACGTTTATCTGCCGTTAATTTCCATCCAGGAGTTGTCGTATCCGTAATACCCTACGGTGCTGGTGCTTCCTTGGAAATAACCTGTCACGTGGTTGATATTCACCGTTCCGTTCAATGTGACCGTATTGGACATCAAGGATCCGTTAACGGTGGGGGTGCCATTGTTAATAATATTGCCGTATGGGGTGCCGCCGGAAGTCACATCATACGCGTAGACTCCCGCATCCAAGTTGCAACTGCCATTCAAAGTGACTCCGGTCGTTGTGTCGCAGTAGATGCGCACGGCGTTGGCGGGGTTGGAGGACATGGATACCAAGGCGCTGCCTCCGTTGATGACGCAAGCCCCGCTGCTACCCGGCGGCCCCACCCAGATATTGATGGGTCCGTTTGTATTGTCAAAGGCGATTTTGCTGCTTCCATTGAGTACCATGGAAGTCAAATAGTAATTCGCGCCACCGGGCTTTCCAACGAATGTTCCTGTTGTACTGCCATTTAACAACACCTGATTATTTTGAATGAAGGAGCATAGGCTGTTGTCATTATTAGTGGCGAGATAGTTCATGCCGTTCTGGGAACCTGTGACTTGGTTGGCGACTTGCTGCACCGTGGGCCATACAACTGGATTGGTGTTATACGTTTCGCTGTATGTTCCCGGGTCCGTTCCATTCCATCCTGAGTTGGGTCCGTTGAAAGAGACACCACCCGTGATGCTGCAGTTACCATTGACGGTTAAATAACCATTGGTTCCCAGATTCCCCGCGATGCTCACATTGCCGTTCAGCGTGCTGATCAAGCCATTGCCTATGGAGAAAACCGCGTAGTCCTGCGGGGAGGAGATGGTATATCCCTTCACGGAGACGCGTATGGTTCTTGTCGCCAATCCGCAACTGCCAACAGCGAAGACATAGAGGGGGCTGGATTTGTCCCACGGGGTGACACCATCCCTGTTTGTGCATTTGACGGTGAAATATTCGTTTCCAAGCGCCTGCGTTGGAGACCAGGAGGTGTCGGCATTGTTCACGCTCGCGGATATTTTGCTTAATTCCCAATTCACGCCCGCTTCAGCAGCGTCCAAGGCCTGAGCGTAATTCTCATCCAAAATGGCTCTTTGGTAGTGAGATGTGGCATAGGTTCCAATTCCCATCAAGAGGATGGAGAGAATTAAGATGCAAAAAAGCGTGCCAATTAATATGGCGCCCCGTTCTCGTCCGAGGATACTCGATTCGCCTGCCTTCATTTGCGACTCTCCGGATTGGATTGACGAGAATCATTTCCGACGCCTGCCGCCGCTTATTCTCGTCCTGGTGTCTTTTTTCCATGGATTGCCGGGGTTTCCATACGGTTTATTTACCGTCTTTTTAGAGAAGGATAGAATTCGAAATTAAGGATGGGGCGTGGAAAAAAGGCGGCGCTACTATTGCTGAAGGGAGGGCTGGGTCTCGTAGTTCGGCCATACATTGTTAAACAGTGCGAGCAGTTGTCCGGTGCGGGAGGTCGATGGTATCTTCATCGCCGCTGCGGCTTGAATATCCCCGATGAATATCGGTTCCGCAGTTTGCATGGATGTAGGGCATTTCACCTCCATGGTAAGGGATTGCAAGGAAGGATCGCCTTTAAACAATGCCTGTGCGGCGGACAAGGACTGGTGTATCGCCAAATCCCGTGCGCTCGGATCGAAGGGGGAGGCGTTTTGGATGTTGTACAACAACTGCACTGTGGCATGCTCGGTTCGCGGATCGAAGGTAATCCCAAGCACGGAATAGGACGAATCAAGGATATTCGATTGTGCAAGGATAGACTGCAATCTATTTTCATCCCCTGAATTCATGACGGATGGGAGGAGCGTCGGCAATAACGTGGATTGCCTGGGGGGTGAAGGCTGAACGGATATCCCGACCCTAGGGCTGGCGGGTTGGGGTGTGACCGGCTGAGCCGGCTGCATGGTAACATTCGCGGGTGGCGATGGGGTTTCCTTCGCGTTATTTTCGTAATTGTCGCGAGCCTTAATGAGAAATACGACGACGATCACCATGAAGACAACGGACATGACCGTCAGTCCTTTCAACCACACGGAAGGAGTGATGCCTATAATTCGCTGCGTTCGATCCAAGATGATCGACGATTCCTCGTCCATCGAAGATTGATTTTTCGCGCATAACTCTTTAAGTTGCGCCAGTTTTTCGGGTTCCTTCTGACTTTCGGGATTCAAGTCGAGAGCCAACTGATACCACTGCGCGGCGTCTTCATATCTGCCCTGATCGCGATAAATATCACCCAAGAGCGAATGGGCGTCGTAATTGTTCGGATCCTTGCGAAGAATCTCGATGCATTTCTTCTCCGCCTCTTCCCACTTCGCCTGCATGCGAAAAAGATTCGCCTGTGCCAGCAGGTATTCCAATGATGGCAGGTCTTTTGCGCTTAATGATGCGTTCATGCTATCCAACTTGGCTCCGCAAATGCAACAAAATAGACTGTCGTCAGGTATTTCAGCTTTGCAGACGATGCAATTCATCGTTATGTTCCATTCACCCAAGGCCGTAGTGGGAACCGTTCCGTGCAATTTGTGGATCAAACACCCGAATGACCGAATCCGCCATCTCCACGCCCTGATTCGTTCAATTCGATCGCCTGCGACACTTGAACACGCATAACAGGTGAAATAATCAATTGGGCGATCCTGTCCCCTCTATGAATTACGTATGGACGATCCCCCAAGTTAATGAGGATCACTCCGATTTCTCCTCTGTAATCGCTGTCAATTGTTCCGGGTGCGTTCACCATTCCTATGCCGTGTTTCAAAGCGAGTCCGCTTCGAGGTCGAACTTGCCCCTCGTATCCTGCGGGGATCTCCAGGCAAATTCCCGTCGGCACCAAAGTACGCTTGCCGACTTCGATAGTGAGCGCATCCTCAATCGCCGCATACAAATCCATCCCTGCGGAGTTTTCGGTTGCGTATGAGGGTAGGGGCAAGTCTTTCCCATGTTCCAATTGTTTTACATGTAAAATAAGTCGGGACACGCGATGAAACACCTTTGTTTCCATGGAGATATCGGAGTGCATATCCGTTTCCTCATATAACAATCTCTATTCAAAGCCGTTATAATGACCACATTTATGCAACCGAACGCATATCCCTTTATTTGGATTGGGAATTATCATCCTGCGGGGTTTTGGGAATGCGAAACCAAAAGGTCGTTCCTTTACCTAATTCGCTCTCAACCCAGATGGTGCCATGATGCGCTTCCACCAAGTTTTTCACAAGGAAAAGACCAATCCCTGTTCCCTTAACGCTCACGGTTTTTGGATTGTGAATTCTGCGGTACGGCTTGAACAGTTTCGCCTTGGCGGATTCCGGAATGCCGGTTCCATGATCCTGAACGCCGCATAGCACGCTGTCGGTCTCCGGCTCTTCGCGAAGAATAATACGCACCTCGCCGCCGTCGGGAGAATATTTAATGGCGTTGCTCACAAGGTTTTGGAGAATCTGCTCTAGTTGATCCTTGCCCACGGTGGCGAATAACGGGCTGGGTACGGAGTCCACCACAAGCGGGTGTTTGTCGGTGTTGGTCATTCCTTTTTGCACTTCACATACGGATTCCGCCAACGCGGTGAGATCCACCTCCTCCCAGAATAATTGGAGGGCGATTCCTCTTTCAATGCGGGTGACGTTCAATAGATCGTTGATCAACCTGTTCAGTCTGTCCACATTTTGCTCAATGATGTCGTAGTATTCCTTTCTCTCTTCAAAGGAGAAGGAATCAAACTCATCCTGAGCCAGCATGGAGATGAATCCTTTGATCGGGGTCATTGGAGTGCGTAACTCATGCGCGGCGATGGCGACGAATTCCGTTTTCATCCGATCGAGATTCCGGAGTTCGGTGATATCATTGAGAATGATCGCGATTCCGATCAGCTTGTTATCCTCGCCCCTGACGGGTGCGGAATGCATTTGGAAAATTCGCTCCTCGTCTGTTTCAGGATCCGTTACCGAGATCTCCTCAGCCGCGTTGGAATCCTCCTCGCCGGAAGTGGGGCTGGTTTCCAAAAGTCTGGAGAGAATATCCAGCGCCTTTTCATGATTAAGAACTTCACGGAAATGCTTGCCGGAGGGATCGTTGCTTACATTGAAAATCTGGCGCGCCCTGGCGTTCATTTGCATGATTCGTCCGGTTTCATTCACGAGCATCAAGCCCGCATAAAGGCTCTCAATCGTATGGACGAGTTTTTCCTTCTCCTCCACGAGCTCTTGAAACATCTGAGCATTGGCGATGACGGCCGCCGCATTTCGGGAGAGCCTCTCCAATAGACGGACATCCTCTTCAATAAACTCCGCCCCATACCGTTTATTGAAGACGCTTAGCACTCCAATGGTGATTCTGTCTAGAACTCTGTTCTCCTCATCGCGCTTCTCCACGATAAGGGGAACAATCACCCCGTTTCGAATGTGCAACAATGCCACATTCTCCTTGATCGTGCGCGGGTCGTTCACTGCGTCATGAAATATCGCCGGACGCTCCGTTCTGAAAACCTCTCCCACCAAACCGCTATTGGATTTCACACGCAGCATGTGAAGATCGGTCTCGCTCATGCCGAACGCCGGGGCACGGCCGACTAATTCACCTTTCTCCTTGTCCAAGATCATGATCACGCATTTTTCAGCCTGCAAAATCATGGATACGCGCTGCACGAGGCGTTTCAACGTGTCCTCGAATTCCGTGATACCCACCTGTGTTTCCGTCACCTCGGAGGCTTTTATGCCGCGTTGGAGACGAGCGATTTCCTGATTGCGATTAGCAAGCTCTTGTTCAAGTTGGGAGATTCGTAATCTCAGTGCTTCTCGATCGTCAAATGTCATACTGAATTCTCTTTTCACATGGGGGGAAGTAATCTTATTACATGGGGATTATATCACATCCATGAATTAAGCGTCAATCATATCAATATCCGCTAAGGAAATTGCTTGACAACACGGAAGGGGCGGGATAAAATTCAACCCGATAAACCATTGTTCAGGAGTTTCCGTATTGAAACGAACACATCCCAATAAGGCGTACGCCGTTTTCATTGCGCTGATTCTTTTAGGGCTACCCTCGCTCTTATTCGGCGCTGGGAATGCCGGTACGTCCATATCCGGCGCCAAGGTGCATATCAAATCACCCATCGCCCCCCCGCCTTCCATCAGAAAAGCGGCGGCGTTGTTCCAAGCGGCGATAAAGTTGCAGATGAAGGGAAAATACGACGAGGCGGAAAAAGTGTACCAACGTATTTTAAAGATTACGCCTCAAGCCACCCCCGTGTACATGAACCTTGCATTGATAAATCAAATACAAAAACAGTATCCAAAGGCGGTTTCATACTATCTTGATGCCTGCAGAGTGGATCCAAAAAACAGCTATCCCTACGCCCAACTGGCATTACTCTACATGCAAATGGGCGAACCGAATAAAGCCAAGCCTTGGGCGGAAAAATCGATTCAATTGAATCCTAAAAACGCACAGGCTCATTTCGTGCTCGGCGGATGCGATATGATCGATAGGGATTTTCCCGCAGCGGAGAAGGAGTATCGCGCATGCGTTCAACTTGCTGATAAAAACATGCAGAGCCACTACAATCTCGGCTTTGTACTGGCGCAGGAGGGCAAATACGACGAGGCTCTCTCGGAATTTGACAAGGCCGAGAAACTGGATCCCCGCAACGGATCCATCGATTTTTACATCGGTCTCATCCATGAGCGTCAAAAGAGATATCAGGATGCGCTCATCGCATATAAACGAGGAATTGCGAAGCTGCCCGATAGTCTTCCACTATGGTTCAATCTCGGCGTGGTCTATCAGTATCTGGGAGGGAATAACCTCAATTCGGTTTCCATTCAAAAATCCATATCATGTTATCTTCGCGCCTTGTCCATCAACCCCAAATATCTACCGGCTCAAGTGAACGCGGCTCGTCTTTACTATCTGATCGGCAATTACGCAGAAGCGGCGAATCATTTCAACATAGCCTCCAAGTTATCCCCGAAGGATTCCCGTCTGCAGGCGGATGCGGGGCTGGCGGATGTCATGGCGGGCAACACATGTCAGGATCCGAAACGTCGGGGAAACTATTTCGCCGATGCCGAAGCGCATTACGTAGCTGGAATCGCATCGCATCCCATTCCGGCGCTGTTTACCGGATTGGCGTATCTGTATTCGTTAACGGGGAATAACGCCAAGGCTCTATCCGTGTGCAAGGATTGGACAAAGGATCTGCCAAAAGACCCTAATGGCTGGATAGCATTAGGCAAAGCGCAGCAATCCATGAATAAATATCCCGATGCTGAAAAGGCGATGAAGCAAGCCTTGGCGATAGATCCAAAAAACACGGACGCACTGCTCGCCCTTGCAACACTGTACAATCAGGAGCAAAAGACACCCTTGGCCGTACAAACATTACAATCGGCAATCGCCAAGGATCCCAAGAATATCGCTGCGTATCGCCAGCTAGCGCAATTGGACGAGCAACTCAAAAAGTACCCGGACGCAATTGAGGAGTACAACAAGATCATCGCTTTAAATCCGAAGGATTCTGAATCTTATCTATCCATTGGAAGGATATATGAGCTGCAGGACCAATACGATAAGGCGATAGCTGAATACAAATCTTTGTCGCAAGTGGATCCCACCGACATCCTGCCTCTTACATATATCGCCCATATTCAGGAGGAACAGAAAAAGTATGATGACGCCATCTCCACATATAGACAGATACTGAAACTCCAACCAGGAAACGTCATGTTCGCCTCCGATATTACCCGGTTAATGGAGTTGGAAGGACACTACGACGAAGCCATCGCGGAGTATCGCAAGTTGCTACAAGCCGATCCGAACAATGCATCGTACCATATCAAGATTGGCTCGCTATTGGAGAAGGAGAATAAAACGGATGCGGCGGTCGCTGAATATCTTGCCGCTTTGAAAATCGGAAAGGATAACACCCTTGTTGCAGCGAAACTGGGAGATATCTATGTGAAAGAGGGGAAATACCAGGACGCTCTGAATCTTTACTATCCTTTGGTGAAGAACCCCATATCCAAGGAACTGGCGTACACGGAGATTCAGCATGTCTACATGTCTGAAAAGAACCCGGCGGGGTGGGGGACTTATCTTGAGGGGCAGATATCCCAGGATCCCGATAACATCTCCGCGTTAACGCATTACGAAGCGTATTCGGTGGAATACAAGCAAACCGATCGCATGTTTCGTTTTCTGGCGGGAATCGCCCAAAAAGCGCCGAAGAACCGAGAGTTTCTCATGCAGTACGCAGCGTTGCTCGGGCGAAACGGCGAACAATCGGAGGCCCTGCCGATTTATCGGCAAGCGGCGCATATCCTCCCGAATGATTACGAAGGGGTTCAAACAGCCGCAATGCAATATGAACTTGCCGGCAAGCTGAATGACGCTATCGAACTGAACAATGAGATACTGAAAATGAAAAATGTCCCCCCAAAAACTCTCCTCAATGTGAGGTTGGAACTTGGCTCCATTTATGAAAAACAGGGGAACAAGCAACAAGCCGAATCGGAATACAAAGAGGCGTTGCAAATAGATCCTAAGAATGTCATCGCCACCCAGGCGATGAAGCGATTAGGCGCATGAAAAGAGGGCATCAAGCCCTCTTTTCATGGCAGTTTATTCAAAACCCGCTTTTCAGATGACTACTCAAGGGATATGGCGCGTAAGAAACACCATGCATTAAAATTGACGGATTCCCATTACTGACTTAACAGTTGTTGGATTTTATTGCTCAGATCAGACTCTTCATCCGGGGAATACCCGTCCATGGTATATCGAATAATCCCGTTTTTATCCACTAGCACCACATAAGGAATTCCCGCAGTGGGATAGTTCTGAATGCTGCTTGGCGGATCAGGAACACCCGTTGGATAGGTCATTCCCATGTCCTTTATAAAACTGTCGAGGCTTGCTCCTCCGTCATTTTCGCTTCCCGCCACTCCCATCACAACAAATCCCTGATTCTTATATTTGTTATAGAGCGATTCGATGATGGGTATGCTGGCTCTGCACGGCGGGCACCATGTGGCCCAAAAATCCAACAACACAACCTTTCCCTTTAACGAGGAAAGGCTGACCGGACCTTTGGCGGTTTGTATGGTTATGTTCGGAGCGGGCTTTCCCGAGCCATTAACCATGGACCCATCGGAATGGGTGTAATACAAAACTCCAAAAAGGATAGCGACTAGTAGGCCGAGAACGAAAGCTCTGCCACCGGATAGACTTTTCATTTCTTCTTTAAGTACTCACTAATTGTTTTGTCGAATTTGTTTTGCATTCCCTCGCCAAAACCGGAATCCGCATAACGTATAATACCCTCCTTGTCAATAATCAGTGTGGTGGGGATGCCTTCAAACTGAATTTTGCTGGCAATTTCGCTCGCCTCTTTCTGCGAAGTGTAGCCAATGATATATGTTAATTTGTTCTCCTGAGCGAACTTTTCAGGGGCCTCCTTGCCCTCCCCCATGGATACGCCAATAACTTTCACCTTATCCTTGCCATACTTTTTATAAAGGTCTTGCAAGTGAGGAGTCTCCATGCGGCAAGGAGGACACCATGTGGCCCAGAAATCAAGCAGTACAACATATCCGTGCTGTGTCCCCAAGTTAAGGGTGGCGCCTTTGGTGGTATGAACTACAATATCGGGCATCTTGGAACCCACCGCGATAAGGGCGTTCGCGGGTTTGAACCCGAACATCAACCCCATGACCAATAATCCTGCAAATGCGAGAGTGGACTTCGTCTTCATTTTTACTCCTTTGGAATTATAGATGTGATTGTTCTTTTATATCTCTATAGGGAACACTGTCCGAAAATCAACGCGAACAACATACACTCCCTCCAACTTTGCATACAGTATATCCACTTTTGAAGGAAACGGTGCATTTCTTCATTTATACGTCTTTGAAAAGGTGAATGTTGCGCACGCATACGGGTTTCCAGCATCCAAACTCAACGGAGCATGCTCCGCCAATGCCAAACGCAGATACCATTTCGAGGCGAGATTCCTTCGGAGAATGACTTTCGACTATATTATATCTCGAAAATATCATAACAGAACAATTATCGAACTCCCCAAATATTGCGGATAGGGACACTTTTCAATCCGTTGTGCCGAGGCGTCTCAATGATTCCCATGCTACAGGCGTTAGCATGCTTGAAAATACACCGCTTTTCCGTATATTATATGTTGGGTTGATTGTGGAATCCATTCGCTTGAGTTTCTCACAAAGAATCCATCGCATTCAAGGTGGTACGCCGTCTCAATTCAAAAAGATGAGATTTTTCCTGGAGGGCTTTTTAATGGTTTCGAACGATACAAATGTGGTTCCAGCTTTGGAAATGAGACAAATATGCAAATCCTTTCCGGGTGTACGCGCACTGGACAAAGTGGACCTTACAGTGTACAAAGGGGAGATACACGCTATTTGCGGTGAAAATGGAGCAGGCAAATCCACCTTGATGAAAATACTGTCGGGCGCCGAACAGATGGACACAGGTGAAATCCTGCTTGAAGGAAAAAAAGTCCATCTCGACAACCCAATTCGCGCCCTTCATCTTGGCATAAGCACCATATATCAAGAGCTCAACCTCGCGCCGTATTTAACCGCCGCCGAAAATATCTTTCTTGGACGCGAACCCGCGGGGACGCTTCCGGGATTTGTGAATTTCACCGATATGTATCGCAGGGCGGAGCAAATCATAGAATCGCTCGGAGTACATTTGGACGTTAGACTGCCTGTCAACAGACTCTCCATAGCCCAGCAGCAGATGGTGGAGATTGCTCGGGCGGCTTCCAGGGAGAGTAAAATCATCATCATGGATGAACCCTCTGCAACCCTGACGGAACATGAATTAGCCTCTCTTTTTGCACTTATGCGCAAATTAAAATCGGAAGGGATCGCCATCATTTACATTTCTCATCGCTTGGAGGAGATTTTTGGATTATGCGACAGGGTCACCGTGATGAGAGACGGTCAATTGGTCTCAACGCATAATGTCTCCGAATTGGACCGTCAGCAAATCATTCGCTTGATGGTGGGTCGGGAACTCAATCAAATGATTCCGGAACGAAACGTGCCAATAGGCGATCCGGTTTTAAAGGTGGAAAAAGTTTCCCGAAAGGGCAAGCTGAAAGACATCAGCCTCACGGTCCGCTCAGGCGAGGTGGTGGGAATCGCGGGGTTGGTGGGTGCGGGAAGAACCGAACTGGCAAAGGTAATATTCGGCGCCGATCCCATGGATTCCGGCGAAATTCAGTTTATGGGGAAACCCGTGCATATTGACTCCCCGAAAAAAGCCATTGAAATCGGAATAGGATTGGTTACGGAGGATCGCAAAGCGGAGGGACTGGTGCTTCCGAGAACTGTTCGAGAGAACATAACCCTCGCGAACTTACATAACATCTCCAAAGGTGGTTTTATTCAAAGCGGATCGGAGCGAACCATCGCAGAGCATTACATCAAGGATCTCTCCATCAAAACGCCATCGATGAATCAGATTGTCAAGAACCTTTCGGGGGGGAACCAACAGAAGGTGGTGTTGGCGAAATGGCTCTGCACCCAATCGAAATTTTTAATCTTCGATGAGCCTACAAGAGGCATTGATGTGGGCGCCAAAGCGGAAATATACAATTTGATGAACACTTTAGCCGGACAAGGGGTTGCGATACTGATGATCTCTTCCGATTTACCCGAAATTCTAGGGATGAGCGATAGAATCCTTGTAATGCACGAAGGGAGAATCGCCGGCGAACTGATGAAATCGGAAGCCACGCAGGAAAAAATCATGCACCTCGCGACAGGTGGACGGTGATTCCGGATTTTCAACGTTGAGTCATGTTTGTTCTGTCGGCGATCGGGTCGTGACGCTTCGAAGCCGATATTTCCGACGGGGAGTGTTCAGCCCCGTTATCCGTCATGCGTTTTTTTAGAAAAGCGCGCGCGCTGGTTCCATTGATCAAGCATATGGAGACCAGTTCCCATCCTTTCTCTCCTTCCGCGTTTAATCGAGAATCCGCCACCGACAAATCGTGCAGTAATATGGAATGATATCGCCACTTTGTCATGACAAACTCCTTTCTTGCAATTGCATCGTCATGCTATTGAACCGGAATGGGGGTAAGCCATCCCCTTTGGTAGGTATCGTAATCCGTCCTTAATTGGGAATAAGCCACAACCGCCGCCTCCAAGGCGCATTGATTGTTCGTTAATCTGTCCTTGTTGCGTTTATGTATCACGATCACCGCTTTCGCGTTTTTCCTCCATAGTATCTTCGATGTCGTCGGATCTATTAACGCCCCGTCCGCGGATACCGCCACTTCTCTGCCCGGTATCGAGTCGGCGCTGTCGGATGCATTCTCGCCCCCCAATAACTTGATGGTAATCTCGTTTATGCGGCTGATAAAAACGTAGCTCACCTTCATTTGTCTTCCCGCTTTGGCGTATGAAGCCACATCAATATCTCCCGCTGGACGCCAGGCGTTTCGCAGCGCTGATAACAGATTGGCGTAGGGAAGAAAATCATGCCTTAAGTACAGAATTGTCACCACGGGTCCAAGCGAAGGCTGAAATAATACATCGGCTTCCCGATATACCTCCGTCAAAGGCGCGTGAGTTTTCTTCGATCCATCAAGAATGGTGAGCGCATTCGGGACAATCGCTGGTAGCACGGCGATCCGTTGTTTGATCGCGAACGGGTTCTCCATGCCGCTGTTAAGCGTTTCCGCCGCCCTATTGGCGCACTCCTCCAACGCCGCTTTCATCATGATTCGCTCTTGCTGCACGCTTTCCGTGTAGAGATAGAGCAACCCTGACTGAATATTGCCGTATATATAAAACGGTCCGTATTTTCTTTTGTTATCAGCTCTGTAAAAATACCCTTTGAGACGTATCCAAAAAGTGTCGTTGATTTTTGCGGGGTTATGGAAATAGTCCAGGGAGAAGGCGACAGCCCCCTGCGTGTGCGTTCTTTCGGTTAGTTGTGCAAGCCCATCCCAATGGATACGGCTGGATTCATTGCCCCCCGTCGTCTCCATATCGAGAGGGCTGAGGGCGTGGTCGGAATGAATGGACGTCCAAATATGATCCTGGCTATCGGAAATGGCAACCCGGATGCGTTCCTTGGTTTGCAGCCTTTTTTGGAAAATTTCGGGAAAGGATGTCGCCGCTTCCTGCATTAGTTCTCTCTGTTGATGAATGGCGAGCATTTGGTTTTTCCAGTATTCATATGCGCCTTTAAACGATTTGGGCATGGGAAGTTTTTGCATATAAGGATCACGAACGTCAATACGAACCGGGGCGATGACGATGTTGCGAATATAGCTTAAAGGGGATTGAGTGAGTTGCGATTTTGGAACCTTCTGATAAGCGGATGCCATATAGGCATACTGCAGAAACACAGTGATAAATGATAAGCGTATCAAATGGCGTGTTGATTTCATTATGGATTGAGTGATGGATGCGTCCATGCGAGATGCAAGCCATTTATGACGAACCGAACTCCGTACGATTGACAACTCGGAATACTCTTTGTATACTGTAGATGTTTCGAGCGGCACCGCTTCATTCCTTCCAATGAATACTTTATTCCATTTGACGGAAGCCATCGCAAAATTGAGAACAACGCGATCATCAAGTATGTTACTCTTGAATGATATCCTATAAAATGAATTTTGCAATTTGACACCGGTTTATTTTATTCGTCTGAATCCATCTCACGAGGAGAATCGATAAGTTTGAGCAAAGAGCTCGCCGAGTTATGGCGTTTCCGAGGACTCCTTTGGCAACTGGTTCGCAGGGACCTGAAGGTGCGTTATAAAAATTCCCGGCTTGGTTTTCTATGGTCTATCGCTCCGCCGCTGATGCAGGTGGCGGTTATTACGTTTGCGTTTAGGCACGCCACCAATTTTGCGGCGAAATTTCCCAGTTACTCCGCGTTTGTGCTAGTGGCGATGATTCCTTGGACCTATTTTCAGACCGGAGTGCAGGACTCGTGCCAATCCATTCTAATGATGTACACCGTTATCAAGAAGGTGTATCTTCCCCGTGAAATAATACCACTCTCCAGCACCATCAGCAACTTTATTCATTTTCTGCTTTCTTGGTTGGTGTTTGCGCTCTACTGGTATGTTTTTCGTCGCGGTCCGATTCTATGGACTGTCCTATGGTTTCCCTACCTTGTCATAGTCCAGTTCATGCTTGTGACTGGCGTGGGGCTGTTCGTGGCTTGCCTCAATGTGTTTTACGAGGATATAAAATATATCGTGACGATAGTGATGAGCTTGCTTCTATTTGTTTTGCCCATCATGTATGTACCCGAACAAGTTGTATACACCAGTCATATCGGCGGCAGGTATCATCCGATATTCATCTGGTTCTATATGAATAACCCCATCACCGCCTTGATTACCGGGTTTCGAAAAACTCTGCTTCAGCCGCCAAGCCCTGCGGCTGTCGGGGGGCCCTCCCTTCCTCTTAACGTGGGTTCCTTGTTGTTCGCCGGATTGATCTCTTTTGGGTTACTGATCGCATCCTACGCATACTTTAATAAAAGAAAATGGGAATTTATCGAAAGACCATAGAGCCGGATTCTAGGATCGATTCACCCGCGATCTTGGTGGAGAATCTTCACAAGACATTTCGTCTTCAGCATAGAAAGTCGGCATCCATAAAATACGCCATCCTGAATTTCTATCGGAAGAATCCGGTGGAGAAACGGGAGGCGTTGAAAGGAGTCAGCTTCAAGGTGGAGCATGGGGAAACGGTCGCTCTGGTGGGAAAGAACGGCTCGGGAAAATCCACTTTGCTCTCCATCATGGCGCAAGTTTACAAGCCCACTTCGGGAATCATCCAGATTAACGGGAAGATCGCCACGCTCTTAGAACTAGGCGCGGGATTTCACCCTGATTTGACCGGGGTGGAAAATGTGGAGCTGTATGGCGCCATACTGGGATTAACGATCAAGGAGATTCATCAAAAGTTCGATTCGATCGTGAAGTTCGCATTTGACACTCCGGATTTGGCTGAAAAGATCGACACTCCTCTTCGCAACTATTCGGAGGGGATGAAAATGAGGCTTGGGTTCTCACTCGCCGTGCATACCGATCCCGATATTCTGCTCATTGACGAGGTTCTGGCGGTGGGGGACGAGGCGTTTCAGCAGAAGTGTTACCGTAAAATCGAGGAGTTCCAGAACGAGGGCAAGACGATTGTCTTCGTGGCGCATTACGCACATATCATCCGGCAGGTCGCTTCTCGTGTCATCTGGATGCATAACGGTTTAATTCGAATGGATGGGCCTTTGGAACCAACCCTCGAAGCCTACCTGAAGGCGTCGGATGATCCAAACTATCACGCCAAAAATTCATAAATATCGCACACCAAGCTTCTTGCGATTTCAATTCCCATGAAAAAGCGTCATCCCATTTTCCCACGTGCGCATCATAACCTCTTCCAATGTCATCCTTTTGATCTGAGCAACTCTCTCCGCAACCAAGCGAACGTATGCCGGTTCGTTACGTTTTCCGCGGTGGGGGGTGGGTGCGAGATACGGTGCGTCGGTTTCCAAAAGCAAGGAATCGACGGGAACCATTGCGACAATGTCGCAAATTTCGGAGGCGTTTTTAAACGTGATCATTCCCCCAAATCCCAAATACAAGCCCATATCCAAAGCTTTTCGCGCTTGATCCTTGTCGCCTGCCCAGCAATGCATCACGCCATGAATTGGGGCGGCTCTCTCCAATACTTCCAATAAAGGCTCATACGCCTCCCTGCAATGGAAAATAACCGGCTTATTCGTTAATTGTGCAATTCGGAGTTGCGCCTCCAGCGCCGCGAACTGTTTTTTCTGGTCGGAGTAATTGTAGTGAAAATCCAAACCAATCTCTCCAACAGCCACGACTTTTGGATGTTCCAGTAGAGAAAGAAGAGAGCGTTCGACGTCCTCACTGAAGGAATCGGCATCATGCGGATGCACCCCTGCAGCGGCGTAAACATCCTCGTGCATGGAGGATAATTCCGCAGCGATCAGACTGGATGGCGAATCATATCCCGCCACGAGGCAGCGCCCCACACCTTCATCTCTCATTCGCGCGAGAACTCGGTCCAAATCCGCCTCGAACTGCGGATGATTCAAATGACAGTGAGTATCGTAGAGCATTTCATGCATCTTCGATCAAATAGGGGAGGCGATGGTCGCCTCCCCGTCCCATTCGTATGTTATCGTCCTCTATCCAAGTCTCACGGCGGTTCCATAAGCCAACACTTCCGTGGCGCCTTGTGCGAATTCCGTGGCGTCGTAGCGCATCCCAATGACAGCGTCCGCACCGATATCAAGAGCGTGCTGCACCATGCGTTGATACGCCTCCAATCGCGCCTGCTCGCAAACCTCCGCATAGGAATCGATATTCCCTCCGAATATCGATTGGATTCCACCCATGAAACCTTGGGCAATATTTGGCGCCCTAACCACAATCCCTCTCACGATGCCAAGATAGGCGTTGATCGTTCTTCCCTGCACTTCGTTTCCTGATGTGACAATCATTCCTCAGCCCTCCTCGTTGATCTTAGTTTCTCGTAATATGCGGGGATCCGTGAAGACATCATATTCATCTCGACTCTTCGTCGAAAATTCGGACACGATCGCACCTTCTTCTCCGCTTTGAAACCAGTGGAGCGTGTCGGGATAGATGGTGTATTGTTCACCCGGATGAAGTATGATCTCCTTGCGGGAAGTGTAATACGCTTCATCCCCCTTGGGAGGCGCACATTGCGGGTTCGGCGTTGGTTCTCCGGGGACGAAGAGGTGCACCACTCCTTTGCGACACCTGAAAGTCTCCTCCTTTCCTGGCTCTCCGTCTATGGAGGGATGTCTATGCTCGGGGCAGGTTTGATGCGGGAACATCGCCAGCTCCTTGGCGCAACAGCGTTCCGTATTCACGTAGGTTAAAATCTCCAATCCTGTAACTGAAAGATTATTCAAGCCGAAATCCGCCACCTCAATCCGGCTCTCCTCCTCTTTGGTCAAGGCGATGCCCGCCTCTTTGAACATCTGAAGGGTCCTTGCGACCGCACGGCTATGTTCCGATGCGCTAATCATAATAACACCTCGTTCAAGAATGGAATTAAGGACGATCAAGTAACAGGCTTCAGCTTGGAATGCCGCTGATATTCTCTGGGTTTAAGCCAGTATCTGCGCAGTATTTCACGCACGAGAGCGGCGATGGGGGCCGCGAAAAACATACCAAGCAAACCGCCGAATTCTTCGCCTATCAGTAATACGATAATAATCACAAGAGGATGCAGGTTCATTCTGTCGCCGATGATATATGGCATGATGAACTTGCTTTCCGCAAAATTCAGCAGAGTGAAAAATATCAACACGCCTAACGCCACGGCGAAACCCTTTGTTATGAAAGCGAGAAGGATGATGGGTATCCCTCCGAGGATCGGACCGATGATAGGTATTGCGCGCGTGAAACCGGCTAAAAGTCCGAGAATAACCCAGTAATCCATTCGGAGCAACCAAAGCCCTATTCCAACGATCACTCCCGCCAACACACACAGAATCGCCTGACCGATAAGATAACTATGCATGATTCCGTTGAAAACGTGAACCATGCGAAACACCTCCCTCCACCATTTGCGCGGAAGGATGGAGACGAATTCATGTTTTAGTCGCTTGCTATCCACGGCGAAGTAAAACGCTAACACCGGCAGCAACACGATTTCCACGATGTTTTGCACGACATTGCGAGCGTGAGGGAGCGCACTTGAAATCCATCCCGCCATCCGCGCGCGAACATTTTGAAAATTCTGACCTTGGTCAATCTGGTTTTCAATGGATTTTCGCCACCCTTCCGGGATACGCGTAGAGTACCAAGATTTTAAATTGAAAAGATTTTGCTCCAGTTTTAAACTCAAGTCCTCGGGTCCGCCCGTGCCCCAGTTTTCCGTGACACGTTTCAATTCATGCACGAAGGGTTTCATGATGACCCGTATGGACATCCAGCCAAGAAACAAAAAGAGTACAAGCACATACAACGAGGATAGAATTCGCAAAGACTGTCTGCTGGTAAAACGGGGCCCGCCGTGAAGCATGATAAATAGGTTGCTTGCTGCAAGACGTTTCGCCACCGGTCGGATAATATATGCGAACGCACCAGCCAGAAACAGAGTTATAAGGATGGATCTGATTCTAATAAGGAAAAGCGCCACGCTGACTATGATGATAACGTACAGCAGGAACCGCGACAAGCTTTTGCTTATGGTGTTTATCCAAATCTCGGGGTTGTTGATATTAGACTCCATCGTTGAACAGTTCCCTTTGAAGAACGGAGCGAATTCTTTCCGCAGCTTTTCCATCGCCATAAGGATTTGCCGAGCACGACATCTTATTATGCTTCTCCGTATCGGTGAGCAGAATACGCGCTTCGGAGACAATCCGCTGCCTATCCACGCCAACCAACTTCGCAGCTCCTGCGTCAATTCCTTCCGGTCTTTCGGTAGTGGTTCGCAATACGAGTGTGGGAACTTTAAAACTAGGCGCCTCCTCCTGCACCCCGCCGGAGTCCGTGAGGATCAAGTAGCTGCGTTGCATCAATTTAACGAAAGGAACATACTCGGGAGGCTCTATCAAGTGGACCCTTTCCAGATCGCCTAGGATGGTTTTGGCTGTTTTGCGCACGACGGGATTTTTATGCATTGCGTAAACGAATATGCAGTCCTTGAACTCACGCGCCAGGTCGGCGATGGCGTAACAGATTCTCTCAAGCGACTCCCCCCAGTTTTCGCGCCGATGCGCTGTAATCAGCACCAGCCTTGACCGGGAATGCAAGATGGAGTGAAGCGGCTCTTCGTCCGTGTCGAACTCGGTGGAGGCGATGGAATGCAAGGCGTCAATCCCTGTGTTGCCCGTTAGCCAAATCCGATTAGCCGGAATATTCTCGCGCAGGAGGTTATCGCGCGCCTGCTCCGTTGGTGCGAAATGGAAAGTTGCAATTACGCCCGCAAGTCGACGGTTCATCTCCTCAGGGAACGGATTATAGATATTATCCGTTCGCAAGCCCGCCTCCACATGACCGAACGGGATTTTACGGTAAAAAGCGGCAAGAGCGGCTGCGAATGTCGTGGTGGTGTCCCCTTGTGCGAGAAGGGTGGAGGCTCGTTCGTTTGACAACACTTTCTCCAAGCCCTCTAAGACGCGGATCGTGATCTGAGTGAGGGTTTGCCCGTGCTGCATGATGCCTAAATCGTAATCGGGAACGATGTTAAATGCGTGAAGGACCTGATCCAGTTGCTCGCGATGCTGCCCCGTCACCAACACCTTGGGATGAAAAATGTCAGGATTCTGTTTCAACGCCTTGACGACCGGCGCCATTTTAATCGCGTCAGGACGAGTTCCGAAAACGCATAGGACGTTTAATGGAGAGGTCATTCATGTCTACCTGGATACTTGGAATAGAACGAGAGCGAAGATGCAAAGCACAGCCGTGCATCCGTAGATCACCCATACCGCCTGCTTTTGCGACAGCCCGCGATCCAATAATCTGTGATGAAAATGACGGCGATCCGCCATTGTGAGCGGGGCGTGACACATCATTCGTTGCACCAGCACGATTCCGTAATCGAAGATGGGAACTCCGAGCACCAGGATAGGCACCGCGACGGTGATAGCCGCCGCCCATTTGAATGTCCCCATGATGGAGATAGCAGCCAAGGTGAATCCCAGGAATTGCGCTCCAACCGTGCCCATGAATATTTTAGCGGGATTATAATTGAATTTCAGAAAGCCCAGACATGCTCCCACAACCGAGGCGGCGAGCAATGCGATGGTCGGACCTTCCGGCTGACGCGATATAGCCGCCAATATCGCAAGTGTGGAGGCGGAAATGGCGCATACTCCGGCGGCAAGCCCGTCCAAACCGTCCACGGCGTCAACCGTCTTCGTGACAAGAAAAACCCAGAAAAGCGTTGCGATGATGCTTATGGGAGGTGAAAGCGCGATCCAGTCCTGGGGCAGGTAAACTCCGGGTTTGTGGCTGATGAAAGGATTGGAAAAACCGTCAATTCTCACTCCAAAGGCAATCAGGATAGTCCCGCCAAGGATAATGCCCAAAGCCTGCCATTGAGCTTTCAAATCCTTGACATCGTCTATCATGCCAACAAAGGCGATGAATGTTGATGCGATTATCACGCCCCCCATTCGCCACGACCATCCATTTAAGCCATGCGTGACATAATGACGATAGGTTATCGTAAGAGCCGCCGCGAGAATTACGCCCAGATAGATGGCAATTCCTCCCAAACGCGGTGTCGATTTAAGATGCACGTCTCTGTCGCGAGGGTTTGCGACAACATTCCAATGCAAAGCCAGATTGCGTACATGAGGCGTCAATAACCATGTGATCAGCATCGCTATCGCGAATGCGGTAAATAAACCTATCATAGCAACATCTCCCCACGTCCATCCATTTCAGGTCGAAGGCGTATTAGATCTATTTTAGCTTCATGGAACAGTTCCATGGCAAATTCATCCGGGTAATCGCCGTCAAAAACAACTTTGATAATTCCGGCGTTGATGATCATCTTGGCGCAGTTATTGCATGGCTGGCAGGTAACATAGAGGGTGCTTCCTCGCAATGAGACACCATACAGAGCCCCTTGGATGATGGCGTTCTGCTCCGCGTGAAGGGTGCGAATGCAGTGCCCATCCTGCATTTTACATCCCACTTCGGTGCAATGGGGCAGACCGTGCGGCGAACCGTTATAGCCGGTCGTAAGGATTCGCTTCTCCAGTACGATCACCGCGCCAACTTTTCGCCGGTTGCACGTAGCTCTGCTGGAGACATCCCGCGCAATCCGCATAAAGTATTCATCCCATGTAGGTCTGCCTTCCAAAACTATTCACCCTCCAAAGCGTCCATTCTGTCAACTCCAAATTAACCGGAATGACGCATCGAATCCTCTCTCTACATATTACCCCTGTTTTAGAAATCTGTCCAATTGAAAAGAAATTAATTTCAATGGGTTGACAATACATTCTTTAAAAGGCGTAACGATACCTGTCTCCCTCACATTATCCATCACCGAGGTGCGGGCTTGCTGTCTGATCTCAAAACAAATCATTTTTCATGATTCTTAGAGGTGCAATCCTACACGACGCCATCGGTCATCGGAAATCTTGATGTCAACTCGCTGACCTGCTCCTTAAGCTGTTTCATCATCTGCTCATCATGAAGGTTGGATAACGCTTTGTCGAGAAGCGTGGCTATCTCCAGCATCTCAGCCTCCTTCATGCCTCTCGTGGTGACGGCGGGGGATCCGATTCGTATTCCTCCCGCGTTCCAAGGCTTTTCGGTGTCACCGGGGATCATATTTCTGTTTATGGTGATGCCAATCTTATCAAGCGCCACCTCGGCGGTGCGACCGGTAACTTTCTTTGGTCGCAGATCGCACCATACCAGATGATTGTCCGTGCCGTCGGAGACCAATTTCCACCCTAGATCCATCAAAGCATCCGCCAAGGCTTTCGCGTTCTTGCGTATTTGCGCTTGATAAACCTTGAACTCCGGCTGCAAAGCCTCAAGGAAAGAGACCGCCTTGGCTGCGATCACATGCATCAACGGTCCTCCCTGCATTCCAGGGAATACGGCCTTGTCGATGGCCTGCGCGTATTCGCTTTTGCATAGAATCAACCCGCCTCGAGGACCTCGAAGGGTCTTATGCGTCGTGGAGGTGACAAAATGCGCATGGGGAATAGGGGATGGGTGTTCACCTGCCGCCACAAGCCCGGCAATATGCGCCATGTCCACCATCAGCACCGCTCCAATGGAATCCGCTATGCTGCGAAATCTTTCGAAATCGATAATGCGTGCGTAACAACTCGCTCCGGCAAGGATGAGCTTGGGTTTGTGCTCCTTCGCCAGTCTTTCGACTTCTCCGTAGTTGATCCGACCGGTATCCGGATCGACGCCGTAGTGCACGGCGTTGTAGAGAATGCCGGAAAAATTGACCGGTGATCCATGCGTGAGGTGCCCCCCCTCCGAAAGGTTCATCGCGAGGAATGTATCGCCCGGTTTTAATGAGACACTGAAGACCGCCTGGTTCGCTTGGGCGCCGCTGTGAGGCTGGACGTTGGCATGCTCGGCGTTGAATAACTTTTTCACGCGCTCCCGTGCCAAATCCTCCACAATGTCCATGTTTTCGCATCCGCCATAATATCGCTTGCCGGGAAACCCTTCCGCGTATTTGTTTGTCAATGGGGATCCCATCGCCTCCAAAACAGCGCGTGAGACCACATTCTCGGAAGCGATTAATTCAATGTTGTTGCTTAAACGCTTTATCTCCAATTGTATGGCGTTGGCGATTTCGGGATCCACTTCCGCCAACGTCATTGTTCGTTTAGATTGGGTTGCTTGCACCAGGCTCTCCTTGTTTCTGAAATATTTCCATTGAACGTCAAAAAATCAGTTGTGGTTGCAAATAAACGGATCTGAAGACTAATCCCCTCGGTTTTACATTCGCAGAACGGCTGAAAAGCGTATTCCGCAATCTGTCTGAGAGCGAAGGGAACCCTATTTCCCCTCCATTGCGGATATTTTCGCAATTCTGCGGCAATGTCGCTCACCGTTGGAAAAATCATTGTTCAAGAATGCTCGCAGAATATCCTCCGCCAATTCCGGCCCCACAACTCTCGCCCCAACGCAGACTATATTGGCGTTGTTGTGCTGACGGCTAAGTCTTGCAGAGGAGGGCTCGGACACCGCCGCCGCGCGAACACCTTTAATCTTGTTCGCTGCTATGGACATCCCCACGCCCGTACCGCATACCAACACTCCCAAATCCGCTTTGCCATCGGCTATCTCCTTAGCCACGAGCAACGCATAATCCGGATAATCCGTTGAGGTGGTGTCGTAAGTTCCGAAATCGCGAACATCGTACTGAAGATTTAAAAGAAATTCCTTTAGGTGGGTTTTTAATAGAAATCCGGCATGGTCGGAACCCATGGCGATAATCATGACTTCACTCGCTTTCGTTGCGGATGTATTGCATCCGTCATTGACGGTTGGAACCGCATTCGATAGGATAACATTCCCTCGTCAATTCTTATTTTACTCTATTTTCCCTTCGCAAAACAAAGGCGCATCCTCAGGAAAGGCTGGGATAAAACTCTCATAGGCCGACACACTGATCGCCTGCTTCCAACCCTATTTATCGCCTGCTTGGCTTTGCTTAGGTGAATATCGGAGGACTGAGTGAAAATGATTTTTGCAAGCTCAAGCTTCCTGGTACAGAATTACAAGGTATTTTCCGATAAGAATGGAGTATAACTACTGGTAACAGTACGTTCCGCCGTGAGCCTCGTGCGGGATACAGCGGAATGTCACCATAATGGAGCATTATTGCGTATACACGTTAACCCTGTGCGAATCATCACACGTTTATCACGCACACAGGGATGCATAGCTTGAAAATAAACATGGAGGATATTGGAATGCGGGGAATCATTCCTGTTCTTTTGGCGACGGTCATGATACCGATGAGTGCGGTCGCGAAACCACTCAATACTCGACACAATGAAAAACCGGCGTATTGCTACTACAATTCAAACAATCTCACTTGGAAAATAGGAAATGATGCGCTTGAGGCTGTAATTCATTTTAACAAGCTCTCCAATTCCCTTACTCCAATCCTATTGCGTGCTAAACGCGGACCCATGCGACTTGAAACACCCGTGCAAAGCGCCGCCGTCATTCAGTTGGAACCGGGAGATCAAACTCTCACGTTGAACAGGGATTGGGCTTTTTCTTGGCAAACGGTTTTAGACACCACCGATGGCGGAAGAATTCTCACGGTTCATCTTGAGGGGATCGCTTCGAATGAGGGATGGGCGATTGAGGAAAAATACCAAGTCGGACCGGGGGCATCCCCTTGGATCGCAAACTACTTCACACTTATCAACCACTCAAAGAAGAACGCCACGGTGAACAGCGTCACTTTTTCCGGATGGAAAATCGTTCCGCAGAAGAAATCCATAATGGAGCCACGGACAAACGCTCTGTACATTTCCGATACCGGCTTGATCCGTCAAGGGGATTTCAACATGTCTCAGATGATTGCATGCAAGATCAACCCCCACACGGAACTCAGCCGGCATGGCGGACGATATTACTCCCCTTGCGCCATCCTTACTTTTACAGACAAGGAAAAGGGCGCAACTCTCGCTCTCACTCAGGATATGGATCGTATTGCGGATGGAGACTAAAGGGTATTTCCAGTTTTGAGTGGAATTGAAATAAACCGGTCCTTCATGAGGGGGACCGGTTTTCATGTCTCCCTCAAGGCACAGGGCTTAATTGGATATTATCGATATAAAAGACGGTATGGGCATCCGCGTCAGAGGAGAAACCAAACCAGTTCAAAGTTTTGAATTTCGGATCGCATGAGAGATTTTCATAACGGTAAGTCCGTTTATCCGGCGGAGTGATGGTGAGACTCCACTTCGCATCCGCTTTTGCGCCTAAACCGCACCTGATATCGATATGCGAGAACTCGTTCATGGGAAGTTGAACGAGTCGCTTGCCATCAGCGTAAACCCAGCCGTTCTCATCGAAGTGAAGAGAAGGTCCCACTTTATAGGGGTTATCATCGTTACGCCATTCATGGTTCAAGATGGCTCCGGGTTCGGGACAATAGTCGAAACTCCCCTCCAGCGCTCCGTTGGTGAAATCAGGGGAGTAATACATGAACGGGTCGTAACGATGAATCTGCCCCGGTGCGTCGGTGAATTTCAGGGAATGGGAGCCACTCGCCGCCTTATCATCCGATACGCGTATAGTGGCTTGGCTGTTCTCCTCGTACACGTTGGCTCCAGCCATCGGCAAACTGCCCACCGGCAGATCCTCGAACCCCTGAGATATGGATTGAGGCGGCCTTGGACCCGGGAAAGTTGGAAACGCGGGGTGCTTGACTTTTTCCGGAACCGGATGTCCCAACCTTCCAGCCTTGCTGATATCGAAAGGCTTGAACCCTAAACTTAGCGCAGGGGAACCGGGTTTTAGACGGAAGTCATACTTATTTGGATTGACGAACTCAGGATCGGCGATCAACGAGTGGATATCCTCCCCCTTAGCCCGCCACTGCTCCCATGTGTTGCCGGCAAAGGTGACGGGAGCGCCGGATTCATCCCAATAGTCGTTATAATCCAGTTTGTATTCATCCCCGCTCCAATTCCCTCCTAGAAGGGGCCCTTTGTTCCAATACACAATGTTATGATCAAATGTAAAGGAAAGATGATCCTCCGCCCTGGTTCGGATGAGTTGGGCTGTAGTGGCGAAGGCGAAAATGTTGTTCGTCACGCGATTGTTCATTCCATAATGCTGATGCAGCCCTCCGGAATAGGCGTTGTAAACCAGATTATCCTTTGCCAGGATGTTCGTCGTACCTTCGTCGAAATAGATGCCCCATCCGCCGTAACCGCTCACATAGCAGTTGATATCATGGAAGATGTTGTTACGAATGACCGTTCCGGTTTGCAAACCGAGGGTGTAAATTCCGCCCATGTCGCTGAGAACGCCCTGCCCTATGTCGTGAACCAGGTTGTATTCGATGAGGTTGCCTGTAGCCATCGCGTGGGTGTCGTATCCCCACGTCCACCCTACCGAGATGCCGGTGTAGTAAAAATCCTCGATTTCGTTATGGCTGATGATATTATCCGGCGACTGACCAATCCAGATTCCGCATCCGGCGGGATGAAGCCTTCCCCCGTGAGCGATGAGGCAGTCATACACCTTGTTGTGCAACGCTATTTCATTCGGGTTGCTAAGAATATCCGTCACGCCAAGTTTCACACCCCCCGCGCCTAAATCCAGCAATTGACTTCTTTCGATTACGCAGTCCTGGCAACCCATCCCGAACTCCACCCCGTACCCGCCTGTATGCTCCACCGTACAGTTGGACAGGGTGCAGTTTCTCGCGCCAATGGCGTATATGGCTCCGGAAAGATTGATTTCCGACTGCGGGAAGCTCTGCCCGCCGCCGCCCATCACCCAATTGGAATGCTCGAAGGATAAGCCTTGGATGGTCACGTCGCGTACAAATTCGCCTTTCGTTGGGTCTCCTTGGTAAATCAGAAGCTGATCAAGTACCGGAGCGATCACCTGAGTATTCCCAGGCTTTTCGCCCGGCATGGGGATATAGGACAGAACGCCGCTCTCCTTGTCGAGGTACCATTGCCCCGGTCTCTTCAAAGCCTCCTTGACGTTCTCCACAATGTACCTGTTGCCTGTGGGCATCTCCGCCCATCCGGAATTGCCTTGAGTGTGTCCGTTAACCGTAACGATATCGGTGGCGGGGTCCACGGACTTTATATTGAAACGACTCATAGTCCAATTTTGGAAAACAAGAACCTCCACCTCCTTAAGATGCTCCCAGTTCGGATTGATATCTCCTTTATGAAACTGAAAACGATTCGATCCGAGGTTCGCCATATCCGGGGTGGATGGCTCCGAGCTTTTGATGTAATAATATCCATTCTCCGGTAATCGCGGACGATACCGGCGCTGATTATTCACGAAAAGTTGACAGAAGTCCCAAGCCCCCTCCTTCACCCCAGGTAGAACAGCCTCCCAAACCCCATCGGATGCAACCTTCCAATCACGAATGGGGGTTCCGCCGGAGAATATCGGCTTTTCACGGTTGTAATTAATAACCTCAAGACGGGAATCCTCGGGATAAAGAGTGATGGGTGAATTTAAAAAGTACTCTCCGCCTCTTACGGCGATGATGGGTGTGTGATTTACCGTTCTAATCGACCTGCAAGCCAGGATCGCATGCTGCAACGTGGCGAACGGACCGTCATCCTTTCGAGCGTTGGGAGCCGCCATCCGCCCGGACCAATGATCGTTCCCGTTTGGGGAGACGTAAAAATCGGGCTTCGCAGCCGATGCAAGGGAATTTAGTGCGAAATTCAAGGCTCCCATGACCATGAAAATTTTAAGAATCATTCCTTTCCCCTTTCATTATCACTTCGAATATGGAATAAACTCTTGGATCATTGAATTCACCGTATGAGGTTCGTATCAGCCATGTTTTCAATCCGCTCGCGGATTATGCTTGTTTTGTCATTCCAAGCCCTTGTATTAATACTGGGGATCTATTATATGCAACGGGTTCACACCATCTATATCAACTCGATAAAGATGAAACTCAACGATGAATCCGTTCAACTCATATATCATAATCTGGACACACAATTCACATCCCTAATCAATACCGTTGACGGCTATCTGCAGGATAATCAGATTGAGCAATCGATCGTCACCGGAAAATACGCCTTATGCGATGGTAGATGGCGTCATCTCATGGACGACTATCACCTTTCATCCATCTGGTTGTTAGATGACAAGTGCCTTGCCATCCACCATTGGGGAATGAGTTCCATGAATTATCCCTTAAGCGGCGTCTCTTCCGTCAGTCTTAAGGATAAGTTCGCCAACTCGAACTCATGCTTCTTTTTCACAAACAACAATGGTCGTATTCGGGAGATCATTGAAAAAAGGGTCACCTTCTCCAATTCCCAGGATTATTTGAGTACAAAGCCATTGTATCTAGTGATGATTCGAAGCTGCGATGACAGATATTTAAACGATTTGGCACATTATACTTCGCGTTCGATGATAATGTCTCTCCAGCCGTTCCCGCCGCTTTCACCGCTCTCCAACTCTTCCGGAGGAGACAGTGCGATCACATTTCCTCTAAAATCCTGGGATGGAAAAACGGTGGCCGCCATAGACATCAAAAATAACGAAGCTTTGTTCAAGAGCTATTTTACCTTTATCCATTTCGCGTTTTTGTTCTCCGAAATAGAATGTATCCTTTTGCTGAGCGCGGGGCTCTATTTCCTCATTGTCTGGTTCTACATCCCAATGAATAGGATCGTCAAGTGTCTGGATAACCCCAACATTCGCGAAATCGAATCCCTGTCCAAGTTGGGGAATGAGATGGGGCATATCGCTAAATTACTGATGGAAAACATCGAAAAACGCGTGAAATTGGAAAAAGAGGTGGAAAACCGTTCCATCATCGAGGCTAAATTGAAGCGCATTCAGGAGGAATTGGAGGCCAGGGTTATGGAGCGGACAACAGAATTAACCGTCTCGCATGAAATGCTTGAGGCTAAAATCAAGGAGCATGAAGAGGCGGAGAGAAGCATTCGCGTTCTTTACATGCAACAGGAAAGACGGTTGCGACACATGGATGCATTACGAAAGCTGGATAGTGCGATCGCTTCCCAAAAGGAGCTTCGGTTAATTCTGGATACTGTGTTGGAAGAGATCATTAATCAGCTACGGGTTGACGCAGTGGGAATCATGAAGCTTCACGATGAGGACAATGCGCTGCGATACATGGTTTCAAAAGGGTTCCGATTTGAGGATACCAACCAATTAGTTATTCCTTATGGCGAAGGACACGCCGGCAAAGCCGCAAAAGAGAGAAGAACCATTCAAGTACCGTTTCTGACTCTTGATCCGAATTCGTCATTTCAATTGCCTGTCATTGAAAAGGAGGGGTTTGTTTCATATTTCGCCGTTCCTCTTATTGCACGGGATAAAGTATACGGAGTTCTAACCATCTTCACACGCGAGCCATTGGATGTGACATCCGAATGGATTGATTATCTGCAGACACTTGCGGGACAAACCGCCATCGCCATGGACAGCGCAGCGATGTTTGAGGAATTGAAACAATCAAACAGGGAATTAACAGAGGCATATAACGCCACCATTGAAGGTTGGTCCAAGGCGTTGGAATTTCGGGACAGAGAAACAGGCGGCCATTCCCTAAGGGTGACGGATATGACGGTAAAAATCGCGGAGGCGATGGGAATGTCCAGCGAGGAGATCGCCCACCTTAGCCGTGGCGCAATGCTGCATGATATCGGCAAAATGGGAATCCCGGATGGTATCCTGCTCAAGCCAGGCAAGCTGACGGACGAAGAGTGGGCGATCATGCGCACTCATCCGCAAATCGCATACGACCTTCTCTCACCCATTAAATTCCTTGAGCGCTCGCTGGATATCCCATACTGTCATCATGAAAAATGGGATGGCACAGGATATCCGCAAGGTCTGAAGGGGGAGGATATTCCGATCGGCGCTAGAATTTTCGCCGTAGTGGATGTATGGGATGCGCTTAGATCGGATCGTCCCTATAAAAAAGCGTATTCGTTCGAGAAATCCCTGGAAATCATCCGCAAAGGTTCCGGGAGCCATTTTGACCCTGCGATTGTGGAGATATTTTTCGAACTGTTCGTAAAGGATGTGGAAAAACTTGCCGCATAAGGCTCATGGGCGTACGTTTAAGGGCATTCATAGGGTTTTCGATAAAGCCATGCGGAGGATTCGATCCAATAATTCCGGAAATGCGATGCCCGCCGATTTTGCGGCGTCGGGAAGCAGGCTCATCGGGGTCATGCCCGGAATCGTATTGATCTCCAACACAACCGGTTGATCCTCGCGAACGATCATATCCACGCGGGAGACCCCCCTGCATCCGATGATTTGATGCGTTCGTATTGCATAGTCCGTGGCTAAGTTCGCCGCTTTCGGGGAGATTCTCGCCGGAATGATGTGGCTGCTTCCGCCCTGCGTGTATTTCGCCTCGTAATCGTAAAAACCCTTCGCCGACTGGATTTCTATTATCGGCAGAACTTGAGGATTTTCATCGCCTAAAAGTCCTACGGTTATCTCCACACCGGCAATGTATTTTTCCAGAAGCGCAAGCTGATCGTACTTCCACGCTTCTGAAATAGCCTCAAGCAGAAGCTCCCCGCTATTCACCCGTGTACAACCAACCGTACTTCCCTGTGAGTTTGGTTTCACAATAACCGGATATCCGATCCGCCTTTCCACTTGCCCGGGTATGGAGGAAAGATCGGCTCCCCTCGCACAAACGATATCCTCAGGCGTGGGGATATTCTCCGTTCTCAGAAGCTTTTTCGTCATCGCCTTGTTCATGGCGAGCGAACTTGCCAACACGCCGGAACCCGTATAAGGAATGCCCGCCAGTTCCAGAAGACCCTGAATCGTTCCGTCCTCGCCTCCCTTGCCATGGAGCGCGAGAAAGACCACGTCAGGAATGCCGTATATCGGGTTTAATAATAGGGAGTTCAGATCGCAAGGATTTTCAGGCGTCACCTTGGCATGCGCCAGAATTGCGGTGTCCACTGCGTAAGCGATATATTTGTCTTTGTCCAACGCTGCGAGGATTTGATTGCCAGTTTGAAGAGATATCTCTCTTTCGGTGGATATCCCACCCATGAAAACGGCCACTTTTATTTTGCTCAATGAAAACCTCTACGATAATATTGCCTGTTCGTAATGCATGACGAATTGGGCTTCAGGGGTTACAGAAAACGGATCACTGATGGATGATATGGCATGCGTTTGATAGTCTATTCAAAGCGTGAAAGTTGCATGATCCTATCTCTTGCATATCCAAGTTTACCCGCTTTTCATCCGCTCGTGCCATACCAAAAGGGAGGAATGGGGTCGTAAAACATATGTTGGAACTTAGACTAAAGGATATAGCCTCGGCAATACGAGCAGACGGAGATTTCGATTCTTCTTTGTCCGTCAAAGGTATTTGCACTGACACACGGAAACTGACGCAGGGGGATATCTTTATCGCCCTGCATGGCGAAAACGGCGACGGTCATCAATACCTGCAAAAGGCGATTGAATCCGGGGCGGTTGCCGCCATCGTGGATCATCCCGATCCGAATGCGAAAATCCCCATGTTGGTGGTTTCGGACACTTTGAAGGCTCTCTCCGATCTGGCGTCATATTATCGATCTCTTTTTAATATTCCCTTTGTGGGGGTCACAGGAAGCGTCGGCAAAACATCCACTCGCGAGATGATTGTTTGCGCACTCCAAGCGAAATACTCCGTTCTCACCAACGAAAAGAATTACAACAACGAGATTGGTGTTCCCCAAACTCTTTTTAGGCTTAGCAATGAGAGCCAATGCGCGGTTATCGAGATGGGTATGCGCGGCAAGGGGCAAATACGAGCTCTTTCGGAGATTGTCAGACCTCAAATTGGAATTATCACAAACATCGGTCTCTCACACATTGAACTGCTGGGATCCAGGGATGCGATAGCCTCCTCAAAGGCTGAGCTTATCACAACCCTCCCGGAGGACGGTTTTATTGTTTTAAATGCGAACGATGATTATTGCGAGATGCTGGCTAGGGGAGCCAAGTGCCATGTGATAACCTATGGCATTGATAAGCGCACCGACTTTTTCGCCACGAATATACAGTTCGATTCCGACGGACATCCTGAATTTCAAATCAACGGGCATCCGGTACGGCTCAGGGCGACAGGCGTCCATCACATCATTAACGCCACCGCCGCATGCGCCGTGGCATCCACTCTTGGCGTTTCCATTGAATCGGCGATCGAGCAATTGAAAGGCTTTCACCCGCTCTCCATGCGAATGGAGCCGATCCAACTGAAAAATCATGTGACGCTTTTGAACGATTACTATAATGCAGCGCCTGACTCCATGCGCTCCGCTCTGGAAACTCTGGCTATCATATCGCAAGGGAGACGTCGAACCGTTGCGATTCTAGGAGATATGAAAGAACTTGGAGAGTTCAGTCTCGCATCACACCGATTTATAGGGGAGATGGCGGTGCATAATCGTATCGATGCGCTTATTTGCGTGGGGAACGAGGCGAAAGAGATTGGTCTCATCTACGAAAAAAGACTCGGACCGAACAGGGTCCGTTATTTTTCCGATTCAAATGAGGCTGCGGATAATATCAATGATCTGATCCGTCAGGGGGATGTGGCGCTCATAAAAGGCTCACGCGCTATGCAGATGGAGATCATTGCCAATGGACTCATCTCCAAATGGGGGGCGGAGGAGACCTCCGCTCCCGTGCAGTTCTGAATAAGCGCGTACATGGTTCCGGCATGGAGGGAATCTCTTGTGTGTCGATGATTCATTGTTTCGAGGTTTTGAACTCTTTTCTCACGCCAAGGTATTTCAGGAAAAACCTCCTTGCATTGAAAACAAGCGCATCGGGTGAGAGTATGTGACCGGAGTTGAACCACACCAACTGCTTGGGTTCCTTGGCGGCGTTGTACAACGCGTAAGTGGCAAACCTTGGGATCAACTCATCCCGCTTGCCGGCTAGCATGAGGAGGGGATGTGGTGCGAAGTTGCCAATAAAATATATTGGGTCGGTGATTACGGAGTTTACAACCATCGCTCTGCGGATACCCTTGTGCAGAATTCCAAGATGTTCCGCCCACCTTACAAAATCGCCTCCTCCCACCATCAGACACCCCGCAGTGATTCGATGCTCCACGCCAAGAAATGTGCCACCCACCATGGCCCCCTGACTGAATCCGAGAAATCCGATATGTTTCTTATCTATATCCCGACGCGAATAGAGGAAATCCACGGCTCTCCTCAAATCTATCACTGTCTGTATCCACGCGTCGCGCATGGAGGGATTGTACACATATTCGAAATCTCCGCTCATTCCCTTTCGCGCACGCTCACCATGGTATTGCGCGTCAATGGAAATGGTCGCATATCCCAAAGTCGCCATCATATCCGCAGCGATTCTCACGTAGGAGGAATCCTTGTTTCCCCCCGAACCCGCAAGTAACACCACTGCGGGATATGGAGGGGGGAATTTATTGGGAGTGGCGAAAATCGCGGTCACTTTTTCATCATGCATACTGTTATAAACAAGATGGTAACGCGTTCGTATCGCAGCTAATTGCGGAGATGGTTCATTCATTTTTTCGAGCGCTGGATCAAGAGGAAGCTTGGGGTTATCCGCATACAACGACAAACGGATATCATTGATTGTGACCGGGGCGTTCCATGATTTTACGGCGTACGTGCGGATTGGAAGGAAAAGGGTTATCAAGAGACAGGCGGCATAACCGATGTGACGATGTTGCAATTTCGCACCTCAAAACATTTTATTATGCATTATACGCTAACAATTCAACCGAATGCAAAAAAATGGTTGGTGCGCCAATCAACTTCCATCATACACCTGTCCTCGGCGCAGGATGCGATAAAGCAACGCTTTTTGAACTCACACATATCAACTTCTTCTCTTTTTGGGAATATAATGAAGCATCTATTCCACAAGCTTTGTTTAAGTGTCATTCAGTGTGAAATGATCGGTAAGAACTTCTTCTTGTCCAAAACGGCGGGTATCCGGACCGAATCCCAGGCGATAATCAAACAGAACCGCTACATCGATGGTCATCTCCCTGCCGATGAACCTTCGTATCGTGTCACCGCATTGTTCCAGGAAGGACGTAAAAATCCTCCTTCGAAAGTTTTCCGTCCGTTCCTTCAAGGGTGTTTTTATATCCGTTTCAATTTGTATGTGGTATTATTGATTGAACATTCAATTAACATAAGCGTATCGTCAAATGCCGCAAATCTCATTCATCCATTAGCGCATGGAACTGGAATATGAAATCCAAGGTGAAAATACTCCTAGCGGTGATCATCATTGTCGGGCTGATCATTGGCGGGTTGTGTCTGGATCACGAACGGGAGATGGAAAGAAGTCGTCTCTCCGGTTTTTTTGAAACTCTCCCCACGGATGTCTCTTCACGAGTGGGCGGAAGAGTCAAACGCATCCTTGTGCATGAGGGGGATCGCGTTCAAAAAGGACAACCTCTAATCGTTTTCGAAGCGAATCCCGCCATGGAGCAGACAGTTGAATCCCGTGCATTGGTTTATGAGGCTCAGGCAAAGTGGGAGGAGATGCTAGCCGGACCGAGACAGGAGGATATCGCCAAACAGCGGGAGATTGTCAAGCAGGCTAAAGCCAACTACATGGAGCTGCTACACGGTCCGAGGCCGCAGGAGATCGCCATCGCTCGGGCGAATCTGGCAGCTGCGGAGGACACTCTTCAAAAAACCTTGAATGGAGCTCGAAAAGAGGAGATAGAGGCAGCCAGAGCCAACGAGCTATCGGCAAAGGCGCATTTGGCGGCTCTCGTCAGAGGACCCACTCAGGAGGAACGAAATGAGTTGAAAGCGGCGCTCTCCGCCGCTCTTTCGGATATGCAATTGGCTCAAAAAAACTACGCGCGCATGCAGCAATTATACGCTCAGGGGGCGGTTAGTAAACAGGATTTGGATACCTCCCTCGCCACTCTCCAAAAAGCGCAGGCAAATCGAGATCAGGCGGATCAAGCATACATACGAGCCTGCAAAGGCACCACGAAGGAGGAACTGGCTCAAGCCCGGCAACTGTGGATGCAAGCCAAATATTCGCTGGATTTACTCCTGGCGGGGTCACGCAAGGAGGATATACAAGCGGCGCAAGAGAATGTCATTGCGGCACGGCAAAATCTGAGTTTGCTCCTTGCGGGCACACGCAAGGAGGAATTGGTGGCTGCAAAAGCGAAGTGGAGAGAGGCTCAGGTGGAATTAGAGGAACTTCTGGCTGGAAACAGAAGGGAGGACATTCTCCAAGCGTATTACGCTCTCGAAGCCGCAAAGGCGCAAGAGAAGTATTCCTCGCTCATATCTGACGAGCGAACGCTCTACGCCGATACGAATGCAATTGTTGACAGGAAATTAGTTTCAGTAGGGGATTTGATATCGGCTGGCGCTCCAGTGCTGACGCTTGAAAATCTGGATGACATCTGGATACGCGTCTACGTTCCGGAGAAAATTCTTTCCTTGATTTCGGTGGGTTCCCCCGCATTACTGAAAGTGGATGGTATCAATCAAACGGTGAGAGCCCATGTGGAAAGTATTTCCGCAAGAGGGGAGTACACTCCCGCCAATCTCCAAACACCGGAGGAGAGGGGCAAACAGGTTTTCGGAGTGCGCATACGATTAAACCATCCGGATTCGCGAATCAAGGCGGGCATGTATGCGACAGTGATACAACTGGGAAAGTGGCGCTATTGAATGCAAAGCGAGTATGCGATTACGGTACAGGATCTCACGAGGCGTTTCGGATCATTCACCGCTGTCGACCATCTCTCATTTAACGTCTCCAAAGGGTCGATCTTCGGTTTTCTTGGCCCCAACGGCAGCGGAAAAACCACCGCAATTCGAATGCTATGCGGTCTTCTTCAACCCACATCGGGTGTCGCATATGTGAACGGATACGATATCAGGACCGAGACGGAAGGGGTCAAACGATCCATTGGCTACATGAATCAATCCTTCAGCCTTTACAGGGATTTGACGGTAAATGAGAATCTCAATTTTTTCGGAAGCATATATGGTTTGAAAGGCTCCCTATTGACGCAAAGCAAGGATCGTGTAATTCACCTAACCGGTCTGGAGCCATACTTGGAAAGAGAGAGCGGGAAACTTTCCGGGGGTTGGAAGCAACGCCTCGCGATATCAGTCTCGATGATTCATGATCCGGACATCATTTTTCTGGATGAACCGACATCGGGCGTTGATCCCGTGGCGCGCAGGGACTTATGGGATTTGCTTTTTGATCTCGCGGGCGAGGGGAAGACTCTTTTTGTCACAACTCACTATATGGACGAGGCGGAGAGATGCAATCACATCGCTTACATCTTTCTATCCCAATTGATTGCGTTGGGAACCCCGATGGAGCTTAAAGCCTTGCCTGAGGTAACGCCGGAAGGCACACATCGCATTTCGGTTTTGGTGGAGTACCCGGCAACAGCCTTGGCTGTGATCAAAAAGCTACCTTATGTTTTGGACGCCACAATGGTGGAATCGGAATTGCACATCCTGCTTCCATCCGATCATGGCGATGAGGAGGTGGAGGAGGCGCTACGAAAGAGCGGATTGGGAAAATGTTCCGTGCGTGATATTGAGCCCTCGCTGGAGGATGTATTCGTCTCGATCACTCGGAGGCTTGCGGGAAAACCCTGATGAAAAATTCATGGAAAACCTCATTTTACGGTTTTGGGAGCATAGCCAGAAAAGAGATCATCCATCTCTCGCGAGACAGAACAACGCTATTCATCGCCATGCTCATTCCCGTAATTCAACTTACGCTCTTCGGTTTCGCCATCAATTTCGACGTGCGTCATATTCGAACCGTTGTGTTGGACATGGATCGCAGCAATGACAGCAGACAATATCTTGAATCTCTGCACAACACGCAATATCTGGATATCATTGGCATCGCCGGAACTCCGTCGGAACTGGAAAGAGATATGCGTTCGGGTTACGCTCGCGTGGGGATCATCATACCGCCGGATTTCTCTCGCAAGTATGATTCCGGGCAGGTTCCGGAGGTAAGAGCCCTTATCGACGGATCGGACAGTACGGTGGCGCTTCGTGCTCAAATCGCATTCAATAAACCGCCACCCACTCCGCCACGCGGATCCGTAAACGTTCGCTTCAACATCCTCTACAATCCGGATATGCGCACTGAAACCTTCATGATTCCAGGACTCATTGGGGTCATCATGCAGATTGTCACTATCTCGCTCACCAGTTTCAGCTTGGTGAGGGAGAAAGAGAATGGCACGCTCGAGCAATTGATGGTGACACCCGTGGGCAGACTGGGATTGATGATAGGGAAATTATTGCCATACGCAGCGCTGGCGTTGATCGAAATGGTTGGGGTGATCTTTCTGGGCAAAACGATCTTCGATGTTCAGCCTGCGGGAAATGTGCTTCTTCTGCTGTTGCTGTCCATTCCTTTTATCGTATCCACCTTGTCGCTGGGATTGCTGATAAGCACCATCGCAAACACTCAGTCTCAAGCAATGCAACTGACCATGCTTATCACCCTCCCTACGATCCTTATGACCGGATTCGTCTTTCCGCGACAGACAATGCCGGGAATGCTTTATTTGCTGTCGTATGCGTTCCCCGCCACATTCTTTTTGGAAATCTTGCGGGGTATTATCGTGAGAGGAGCGGGAGTGATGGATTTATGGCAGGATTGGACCGGGTTGATTGTGATCGCCACAGTTCTGCTCACTCTCGCCACCTCGCGATTTCGGAAGATATCGGGATAAAAGATCAATCCTCTTTGGGATAAACCACCTGCAAATGCAACTCCTCCAACTGCTTATCGTCGACGGGGGAGGGGGCGTCCATGAGCGGATCGCTTCCGCCTCCGATTTTCGGAAATGCGATCACCTCCCTGATATTGTCGGTATCCATGAGGAACATCAGCAAACGATCTATTCCCGGAGCGATGCCACCATGGGGAGGGGCGCCGTATTGGAAGGCCTCAAGCATATGCCCGAAACGCTCCTTCTGGACATCCTCGGATATGCCCAGAAGATCAAAGACCTTGCGTTGAATGTCCGAACGATGAATTCGAATGGATCCTGACGCCCACTCGGTTCCGTTGCATACTAGATCATAGCATACTGCACGCACCTTGGCGGGATCCTTCTCCATAAACTCGATATCCTCGGGATGTGGCATGGTGAAGGGATGGTGCATGGCGTCCCAGCGTTTCTCCTCTTCATTCCATTCGACCAGCGGAAAATCCGTTATCCAGCAGAAATGCAACACATTAGGATCTGCAAGCTGCAACCTTTTACCGATTTCATTGCGTAATCTGCCGAGAACGTTCGCCACGACTTCGCTTTTATCTGCGCAAAACGCCACTAGATCTCCGGGTTGAGCTTCGGATGCTCGAAGAATCCCGATTAACTCCTCCTCGGTAAGAAACTTACCGATAGGTCCACGCACCATCAATTCTCCCGCTTTTATGCGTTGGATCGATGCGTCACCCGTTCCTGGCTTCTCCACAAGAAGATATGCAAGCCCCTTGGCGCCAAAGTTCTTGGCGAAAACAGTGAGATCATCGATCTCTTTACGGGATAAGGATGCGCCTTGGGGATAACGTAAAGCTTTAACCTGTCCACCTGATGCCAGAGCGGATTTAAAAACTCCGCATTCCGTGTGACTTAATATTTCACCCAGATCGATCAATTCCAGCCCGAAGCGAAGATCCGGCTTATCGTTTCCAAAGCGTCTCATGGATTCATCATAGGTAAGCCGCGTGAAGGGGACGCTTCCCAGTCGTTTGGAGGATAGCTTTTGGATGATTTCAATCGTGAGCCCCTCCGTTATTTGCAGGATATCCTCCTGAGTTACATAGGACATCTCCAAATCGAGCTGCGTGAACTCTGGCTGTCTATCCGCGCGCTGAGCTTCGTCTCGAAAACAGCGAGCAATCTGATAATATCTTTCGCATCCAGCCACCATCAGCAATTGCTTGTATTGCTGAGGGGATTGGGGCAAGGCGTAAAACAAGCCCGCCTCCAATCTGTAAGGAACAAGATAGTCTCGAGCCCCCTCGGGTGTGGATTTGGTAATGATGGGAGTTTCTATTTCCAGAAAATCATGTCGATTGAGATAATCTCGTATGAGATTCACCACGTCGTGGCGGAGCTTTAGCATCGCCTGCATCTTAGGTCTGCGTAGGTCAAGATATCTGTACTTGAGCCGCAACTCCTCGTTCACGGACGCCATTTGCGTTTCATCGCTCAACTGAAATGGCAACGGCTGACGACTCGGGTTGAGGATGATCATGTTTTGGATATGAACCTCCACTTCTCCAGTGGCGAGATTGGGGTTCTCCATGCCTTCCATCCTTCGTCTTACCTCTCCCGTTACCGAGATGGAGTATTCAGGCCGGACGGACGAGGCAAGCCGCACCATTTCTGCGGATTCGGATGCATCCGCTCTAACCTGCACAATCCCCGTGCGATCACGCAAATCGATGAATACCAAATCCCCGTGATCGCGCACACTATTCACCCACCCATTAAGAGTTACAATCCGCCCAATGTGTTCGGCGCGCGGGGCTCCGCAAAAGATCGTTCTCTGCCAAGATTCCAAAACGATGACTCCTTTGATATGAATAGCCTATGCGGCTGCAAGATTCCCTGGGAAATTCAAACTTAGAGAAAAAACCCCTCGTTAAAAATAAATAAATGCATTCGATTTATCTATGATACTTAATGTGCTTCATGACGTGCGACTCAATGCTGTTCCGCCAAAGTCCCCCATGCAAGGTCAGTTACAAAAATGGACAAAAATCAAATTTCCTCAATTTCCCCATGAACGACATCGTTTCTTATGTGTGGCGGTTCGCCTTTTATACGCTGAAATAGTTCGGCGAGAATCTCCTGGGCGTGAAGGGATTTCCATGGCGTATATAGCGCCATATCATACAGTCCGGATGCGGCATTCGCGTCCTCTTCGGTATCAAAAACGCCAACGATATGCACCCCCTGCGGACGAAATCGTTGCGCGGCCTTGAAAAACCCCAGCTCTCGATTTCTGCCGAAATCGTCGGATAGCACGAGAATATTCGTCTCGTGTTGGTTAAGAATGCCGATGGGATCCTCCTTGTTGAGTAAACTGCGCACCTCCCAATCGAACATGGTTATGCCTCGAAGCATTCGTGCGCGATACCTTGGTCGATGGATTGCAACCAACACTTTAAACGGTTTTGGTTTCACCGCCAAGCCCTCTCCAAGCGCGGCTTTTTTTCTTGCAGCGGCTCGGCTCGCCCTTAAGGCTCTTTCCTTTGCATTATGCATCGTATCATCCTTTTTTACAATTCATCTTCCTGGCATGATGCGCCGCGTGATTTGGATAGTTCTAGAAAGTATTGAACAACCGTGGAAATTGGAAGATGGACCTGATCTTTTTCTCCGAACATTTTTCTCACCACGACTTCGCCTCGTTCAATTTCCTCAGGTCCTATGATGAGCATATATTGTGCGCCTAACTTATCCGACTGCCTCATTTGCAACTTCAATCTTCGCTGGGAGTAGTCCGTATCGGTCGAGACGCCCGCACGCCGCAAGTCGTGTACTAGCTTGGCGGCGGTAAGCTTTGTTTCGTCTCCCAGCGCCGCGACAAACACCATGGGGGAGGCGTCTTTCACTGGCAATGAAATCCCAAGCTGATCCAAGGCAAGCAGGCATCGCTCCGTGCCAATGCCGAACCCGATTCCAGGGGTTGGCGCGCCGCCAATCTCCTCCACAAGCCCGTCGTAACGTCCGCCTCCGCCGATTGCGTTCTGCGCGCCCAATGCGGGGCAGACGATCTCAAAGGCGGTTTTGGTGTAATAATCGAATCCTCTTACGAGATTGGTGTCTATAACGTACGGGACGGATAACGCATCAAGATATCTTTTCAACGCCTCAAAATGCTCCCGACACTCCGTACAGAGATGATCAAGGAGGATGGGGGCTCCCTCCAAGGCGCGTTTGTCTCTTTCATCCTTGCTGTCAAGCATGCGCAACGGATTAATATCGTACCGCGTTTTGTTGTCTGGGCTCATCATTTCCAAACGCGGACGGACGAAATCCAGCAAGGCGTCACGATACTGCGGACGGCAGACAGGGCAACCGACGGAATTAAGTTTCAACTCGGTTGAAGGGATTCCCAAACGTTCGTAAAAACCCATCGCGAGCGTGATGATCTCCGCATCAAGCGCAGGATCCTTGGAGCCTAGGGCCTCAACTCCGGTCTGTTGGTGCTCCCGGAAACGTCCTTTTTGCCCGCGCTCATACCGATAGATGGATGCGATGTAATAAAGCTTCACAAGCGAGTTTTCGGCGTGCAGGTTGTGCTCCACGTATGCTCTGATTGCCGGAGCGGTTCCCTCCGGACGCAGAGTCATGCTTCTTCCGCCGCGATCGGTGAAGGTGAACATCTCCTTGCTCACAATATCGGTTCCTTGCCCAATGCTTCTGAGAAATAACTCGGTCTGCTCCATCACCGGAGTGCGGATTTGTTTGTATCCGTATGTCAGGCAAATTTCCTCGAAAATCCGCTCCAACGCCCTCCATTTGGCGCTATGCAACCACTTGTCCTTTGAAGGCTCAAAGGGCAAAACATCATGCATATAGGGGGGCGCGGCGTATTTCATGCGACATCTCTCCGGGATATGAATTTTCGATATTGTACCGATATAAGTTCCATTGGGTCAAATGAGCGGATGGCGGAAGAGGGCTGCGAATTTGAGGGATTCAGTCTCAATCGGAAATGCTTAAATCATATCGCTTCGGAAGTCGATGGAAAAAAGTGTTATCCTTTTCCTCACATTCCGTAGCGTGACACTCGATTATCGAAACAATGAACCTCCGCCAGTGTCGGAAGCGTCCCGTCTCGAAAGATCAATGAGACATGGATTCCATGATTTCATCGGGGATGTCGAAATTGGAGTAAACATTCTGAACATCATCGTGCTCTTCCAACTGCTCAATCAGCGCAAGAACTTGGCTCGCCTCTTTTGCATTCACAGTAACCGTGGTGGTGGGCACCATGGTCCTCGTGGACTCCAAAATGGGAATGCCCGCTTTTCGTATGGCGTCCTCCACAATCGGCAAGTCCCCCGGGGATGTGTAAACCTCGAAAGCATCCTCGGTTGTCTTAACATCCTCGGCTCCAGCCTCCAAGGCTAACGCAATTAAACCATCCTCGTCCGTCGCGTCTTTGGGGATGGTGATTAATCCTTGAGGAGGGTTGAACATATACGCCACGGAACCGTTCTCTCCAAGTCTGCCGCCACGTTTCGTGAAAATGCTCCGGATATCCGCAACCGTGCGGTTTTTATTATCCGTCGCGCATTCCACTAAAATCGCCACTCCGCCCGGGGCGTAGCCCTCGTATACCAACTCCTCAATCATCGCCCCTTCGATTTCGCCGGTTCCACGCTGGATGGCGTTTTTAATCTTGTCGGCGGGCATGGAGTTTTCCTTGGCTTTCTGAATGGCTAGACGTAGGCGCAGGTTGGCGTCCGGGTTCCCACCGCCACTCTTCGCGGCAACGATGATCTCTCTCGCCAGTTTCGTGAATTTGGCGCCGCGTTCGGCGTCCATTTTTCCTTTCTTCAGGCGGATATTATGCCACTTGGAATGTCCGGACATGCGTGGGAGGCTCCTTTCAGGACTCGGATGAAAATCTAATATTCAACGGAAATAGGAAATCCGTACTTCGTTACAACCTGTGGAACATAGGCATAAGGAGACGAATTCCAGAGTTATCTTAAATTATAGCATATTCTGCGGGGAAGTTAGCCCCATATTTCGCGGCTGAAGTTGGGGCTTCCGTAGGATGATTCATGACGCCTTGCCATCGCCTTTGGATTTGGGCTTTCTGATGCTTGTTTCCGTGCCTTCCCGCAACCTTTTGAGATTTGAACGGTGTCTGTATAGAATGAGCAGCGATCCGGCTAAGGCGATGGACACACGCGGCATGTCATCAGGGTTGAAGACGATGATGAACGGAACCGATGCGAGCGCGGCGATAATGGAGGAAACGGAAACATATCCCGTGATGACCAGCAAAACGCCCCACAAAGCGAAACAGGCGAGGGCGGTCTGCCAGGATAATCCGAAAAGAACCCCCAATCCCGTGGCGACGCTCTTGCCGCCCTTAAAACCAAGGAAGGGGGATAGGCTGTGCCCGAAAATGGAGCATAACCCTGAAAGCACCTGCCAGGTTGAAGAGGTATGTAAAAAATGAGCGGCGATGAAGGGCGGAAGGAAACCCTTCAACACATCGAGCGTGAAAACCAATACCCCCGCAGGCTTGCCCACGACTCTATAAACGTTCGTGGCGCCGATGTTTCCGCTTCCGTGTTCTCTTACATCAACACCGAACCACCATTTGGCGATGAGCAAACCGAACGGAATAGAGCCTAACAGGTAGGAGCCAATCAAAAGACCGACAATGATCATCATAACCGCCACCAACGATATTGAAAAATCCAAATCGAATGCAAGCTGAAACCATCCTTTCAGCTTGACGTGCATGCGCCGAGCGAATTATTCAGAAACGTTTGATTTAAGTATACTTCACGCCCGCAATAATTCAAGGAAGAATCCTGATGAAGACGTCATTCGAAAAGAGCAAACCCTTGTGTGTTAAACGCAGGTTGTCGCCTTTTAACTCAGCAAATCCCTCGCTGACAAGTTCTGAAATCAACCCCGAATAGCGTTCCTGAAGATCAATGGAAAAACGGTCCTGAACGGATTTCAGTGTCACCCCGCCTCGAAGCCGAAGTCCAAGTATCAAGGTCTCCGCCAACGCCTCCTCAGGCGGAAGAGTTTCGTCCAGTATTGCGAGAGGTTCCCCCGCTTTCACCTTTTGAATATAAGACGTCGGTCGTTTTTCATTCATCCATCTGCGACCGCCCAAATACGATACTGCTCCAGGTCCAAATCCAAGGTATTCCTCGTTCAGCCAATAGGTTAAATTATGCCTCGCCTGTTTCCCCGGGCGACAAAAATTAGAAACTTCGTAGTGCTGATAGCCGGCTTTGGATAGTAGTTCGATCGCCAACTCATACATCTCCAGTTCAGTATCATCGTCCGCCTTATGCAGAGTATGATTTCGACGCATCCTGTCAAACCGCGTTCCCTCCTCGATGCTCAAGGCGTATGTGGATATGTGCTCGGGATTTATTTCGATGGCATTAAATAATGACGCTCTCCAATCCTCCAGCGATTGCTCCGGAAGCGCGAAAATCATGTCCAGGTTCAAGTTATCGAATCCGGCGCTCCTGGCGCAAGCGATCGCATCGATGGCTTCCTGGGAGGTATGTTGGCGTTCCGCAATGCGTAGTAATCTGTCGTCGAAAGACTGCACGCCTATGGATAAGCGATTGAATCCTCCCCGACGCATGCCCTCAAATCGCTCCACGTCGGAATTGGCGGGATTGCTTTCAGAAGTGATCTCCGCATCTTTTGCGAATGGAAAAACATCCCTGACAGCATTGAGAATCGAATTCAGCTGTTCAGCCTGCAAATAGGTGGGGGTTCCCCCGCCGAAAAACACGGAAGAGACCACTCGTTCTAACTCATGCACTCCCCATATCTCCCTTTTGACGGCATCGCAGAAATCGATCGTCAAATGATCCAACCCGGCGTAAGAGTTGAAATCGCAGTAGGAGCATTTGTGGATGCAGAATGGAATGTGAATGTAGACGGCGATCGGTTTCATGTTTTTGTGCGCGCCCCGAACAAGAATGCAGGTTAGGCAACTCCTCGTGAATGCAAAGCCCGCCATTTCTCAACAATAAATTGGATTATTATGTTATTTTACTTCAATATAATACACGAGGAAAGTCAGAAATGCAAAACTGATGTATAATAAAGGATACTTACCCGATACATTCAGTCAATTTTGGCTTTTGCAGGAAAGCGAGATATAAAATGGCGAACAAAGTGGAACAACTCAAAAAGGAAAAGGACGGATTGGATTTATTTCCGGATATTCTGCGCTATAGCAAACTTGGTTATGAATCCATTCCATCGGATGACCTGTCAAGGATGCGATGGTTCGGCATATATGAACAGAAACCGCGAAACGGGCATTTTATGATGCGGGTGAAAATTCCCGGCGGGAAGATAAGCTCTGATCAATGGAGGACTTTGGGGGAGATTTCTCGTGATTTCGGCGGCGGCATTGCGGATATCACCACCAGGCAAAATGTGCAGTTTCATTGGATTACGATAGAGGTCATCCCGGAGATTATCCATAGACTCAACTCTGTAGGCATCACAACGTTGGGCGCCTGCGGCGACACTCCTCGAAACATCGTGGGATGCCCCGTGGCTGGCATAGACCCGTATGAGCTTTACGATTGCACGAAGATTATAGAGGATGTCACCCATTTCTTCGTGGGAAATAAGGATTTTTCAGATTTGCCTCGCAAATTCAAAATAACCATCGCCGGATGCGAACATCGATGCCATCAGCCGGAAATTAACGACATTGGCATATCCGCCGTAAGAAAACCAGACGGGGATATTGGCTTCGAAATGAGAGTGGGTGGCGGACTTTCCACGCAACCCCGCTTCTCGCGCAAACTGGATGTCTGCCTGAAACCGGAGCGGATAAAGGATGCCTGTCGAGTGGTCGCGGAAATATTTCGTGATTACGGTTACCGAGAGAGGCGAAATCACGCTCGCTTGAAATTTCTTGTGGATGACTGGGGGGCGGATCGTTTCTTGGAAAAGATGATCGAAAAACTGGGCTGGACGCCAGATCCTGCGATAAAATCCAGCTCACGCATGCGAGTTTACGAGGATCATATTGGGGTGCATCCACAGAAACAGCACGGCCTCCACTGGATCGGTGTGGCGATCCTTACCGGACGCATGACTTCCGAGCAGATGCTGAAAACGGCGGCGATTGCGGAGAAATACTGCGACGGATCATTGCGCACCACTAACCAACAGAACCTTCTGCTGACGAATATCACCGAAGACGATCTTAGCGATGTTCAAGCCGAGTTGGAGAAGGTGGGTTTGAGTTGGGATGTGTCCAAATTCCGAAGATCCGCCCTTTCATGCACGGGAACGGAGTTTTGCAACCTCGCCATCACCGAGACAAAGCTCCGATTGAAGGAGATAATCGGCTATTTGGAGGAAAAGTTGGATTGGGACGAGGACATACGGATCAATTTAAACGGATGCCCGAACGCTTGCGGACAGCATCACATCGGCGACATCGGTCTGCAAGGTGCATTGACCATAGTCAACGGAATCAAGACGGAAGCCTATGATATCTGTCTTGGGGGAAGGTTAGGAGAGAATGCTAAATTTACCAGACCCATTCGACGGAAAGTCCCTGCGGATAATGTAAAATATGCGTTGGAGAACCTCCTTCGAACCTATCTCAATGAGCGAACGGAGAATGACACCTTCTCAGACTTCGTGGATAGACATACCGATGAGGAACTCGGACAATATTTGGGTGAAAACATCGGAGTGGTTTTAGCGGAAGAAAGTTGACATTCCCCTAATCGCATTTCGTATGGATTGCATGCAGGCGCACGGAGCGAACCGTGCGCCTGCATGATTTAAGATGGTCTTAATTCACTCGGTAGCGATCTCTTGGAATCAAGGCGTGCATCCTTCCCTTTTCACCAAGATCGTTGCATGGTAAAATGAGTATTATGAGTTTGCTGACAGTTACAAATGTGGAGAAAAGTTTTGGTGTTCAAAGCGTTCTGAAGGATGTCAGTTTCCGTTTGGACTGGGGACGGAAAATGGGATTGGTGGGCACGAACGGTGTGGGGAAAACCACTCTGCTCAAGATCCTGTGCAATCTCATGGAGGCGGACAAAGGGACGGTCCAATACGCCCGAGGCATTCGATATGGGTATCTCAGTCAGCAACCCATTAGAGATGAGGAGGGGACTGTTTACGAGGCTGCAAAGCAAGCTTTTGCTCCCGTTTTGCAGATGGAGGAACGTTTGAGACTGTTGGAGATGACGATGCGTGACGCCCATGAAGGCGAAGCCTCACTCTCCTCCATAATGGAGGAGTATGGTCTTCTTCGCGAGCGTTTTGAATGGATGGGCGGATATGACAGTCTGAGGGACATCGAACAGGTTCTTGGAAGTTTCGGATTTGGAAAGGAGGACCTGTCCAAAAGGATATCCGTTCTCTCCGGAGGTGAAAAGACGCGCCTCGCAGTGGCGCGTTTGTTGCTTTCCTCCCCGGATATTCTTATATTGGACGAACCGACAAACCATCTTGATCTGAGAGCAACGGAATGGCTGGAGGGTTTCCTTCGCCAGTTCGGAGGCGCGGTATTGCTCGTATCTCATGATCGCTATTTTCTGGATGCGGTTGTGAACTGTGTCGCGGAGCTTGATAATGGGTTCCTCACCATCTATTCGGGCAACTTTTCCGAGTTTTGGAGACAACGGGAGGAAAGAAAAAAGCGCCAGGAGGAGTTATACAACCGTCAGCAGGAGGAAATTGCACGGCTTGAGGAGTTTTGGCGCAGAAACAAGGCTGGACAAAACCGGAACATGGCATGGAGCCGGCTGAAAGCCGCAAATCGGTTGAGAGAGAACGCAGTTGAACGGCCCATAAAGGCTGAATCGATAAACTTGAACCTCAAGGAGCGATATCGTAGCGGAAATGATGTCATTGTGCTCGATCGTGTCTCAAAAGTCGTTGATGGAAAAACGCTTTTCCAAAATCTATCATTGATCGTCAAACGGGGTGACAAGATCGGAATCATCGGCTCAAACGGATGTGGCAAGACCACATTCCTTCGAATTTTATTGGGAGAGGTACCGCCGACATCCGGTTCTGTAAGGCTTGGCTCAAACCTCTCCATCGGGTACTTCGCTCAGGAGACTGCTTCCTTGAACCAGAACAGCACCGTGCTGGAATCCGTGATGGATATCTCGGATATGGATGTGGGGAAGGTGCGAAACCATCTCGCCCGCTTCCAGTTCAGTGGCGATCAAGTCTTTCGCTCCGTGGATAGTCTGTCGGGTGGAGAGAAAAATCGTCTTGCGCTGGCGCAAATCATTCTTGTGCATCCAAATCTTTTAGTCCTTGACGAGCCAACCAACCATCTCGATATCGATTCCAGAGAAGCCCTCACGGAGATGCTTAAGGAGTATGACGGAACGCTGATCTTGGTGTCGCATGATCGTTATCTGCTGAACCAAGTGACCCATCAAACATTGGAGATATCGAATGGAGTCGCCACTCTGTTCGATGGCTCCTATCAGGAATATATTGAAAATCGCAATGGAATCAGTATGGAGGCGCAACGGGATTCTCGCAAGAAATCGGTTTCCGCTGAAAAACCGGACGATTTGGACAAAGCCGATAAGTTGAATGTTTTTCAGCTCTCCCGTGAGAGAAAAAAAGCGACGAAGGATGTCACGATACTGGAGGAGAAGGTGGCTCAATTGGAGGCGGAGCAAAAACGTATCGAGAGTATCCTCTCCTTCCCGGAGCCTAATACGGATATGGTTCAATTATCTCATAAGTATGAAATCATACAAAGCGAATTGACGAAGGCGTTGGATGAGTGGGAACGCGCCATTCATCACGCAATGGAATTAGGCGCAAAAGTGTAATTCCTTTCTGAATGATCAGGTATCGCATGAATATCCTGCAAGTTATATCAAGTTCAAAAACTTCCGGTGCGGAAAAGCACATGGTCGTGCTTAGCGAATGGCTCCAGAAGCTCGGGCACAATGTGCTGGTCGTGTGCCCTCCGGGAGAGTGGCTGCACGAACAGTTGCGTACGGCGGGAATCGCCTCCGTTGAGATGCCGCTTCATGGCGTGAAGCCGATTTTTCAACTAAGCCATTTGGCGCGCGAAAAACGGATTGATATCATCCATACGCATCTAACCCGCGCGACCTACATTGGCTATTTCGCAGGCTTTCTGGCTAGGGTGCCCGTCATCTCGACCGTACACGTCCTTACAAGAGATTTCGCATACCGATATCTTCCCAAGCACAACCATTGGCTCGTGGCGGTTTCGGAATATCTGAGGCAGGCGATCATTGCCAGGGGGTATCCCTCCAGCCGTGTTCAAACCATCTACAACGGCACGGATTTCCTCGAGGAGGAGATTACTTGCAAGGATATGAACCTGTCGCCACATGATATCGTTAGGCCTGCCGTCTCCCTTTGCCTCAGAGCCGAACTTGGATTACCGGCGGATGCTGAGTTAATTGGGCAATTCGGGCGCGTAGACAGCTTCAAAGGCGCGCCGTTGCTCGTGAGGTCCATCAAGGCGGTGGTTGAGAAAAGAAAGCGGGCGTTCTTCGTTTTTGTGGGATATGCGGAGCCTGGCATTCAACAGGCTCTTTGGGAGTTGGCAGCTCAGGATGGGGTGGAGGATCGCCTTAGATTCATGGGCGTGAGAGATGATGTGCACCGCCTGATGGAGGCGATGGATATCATCACCGCTCCATCGCTGACCGAGACTTTCGGAATGGTGATCATCGAAGCGATGGCTTCCGGCAAGCCGGTTATCGCCACGCGCGCCGGTGGAATTCCAGAGATCATCGAGGATCATCATACCGGCTTACTGGTTGATCGCGACCCGAAGTCGTTGTCCGACGCCATTCTGTATCTACTTGAAAACTCAAATCTCCGCACGGAGATGGGGAATGCGGCGATCATTAGAGCGCGCGAGCATTTCACAGCTCAATTGATGGCGCAGAACATTTTGAATTACTACCAAGGGGTGTTAGATCATTGCCGATCCTGAAGGAAGAAAAGGAAAACACACGTTACTTCGCTTACTCCATGTTGGTAATTCTTTTTTCCTTTCTTCTTCATCTCTATCTTGCCATCCATCTTCCTCTTGATCCCGATGAAACCTATTATTGGGAATGGAGCCGAAGGCTGTCGTGGGGATATTACGATCAAGGGCCTATGATCGCCGCTCTGATCCATCTATTCTGCAAAATATTTGGCGACACCGCCATAGGCGTACGGGCGGGCATTCTTCTCTGCATGCTGGGGGTGCAAATATATCTTTTTCTCTTGGCGAAATCCATTTATGACTTGCGCACCGCATTTTGGTCCGTTCTTCTCATCAGTTTCACCCCTCTCGCCACAGTGGGCGGTTTCGTGTCCACATACGACACATGCCTCATTTTTTGCTGGGCGTCGTGTCTTTATCACACCTATGTCGCATTATTCAAGGGGGGTAAAACGCCTTGGATACTGGCGGGAATCGCATTTGGGTTCGGGATGCTGAGCAAGGATTCGATGGGATTGTTTGCGCTATGCTTGTTATGCTATTTGGCTATCCAACCGAAAATGCGTTACTGGCTTGCAAAACCGGAACCCTACATGGCGTTTCTCATTGGATTTCTCATTTTTTCTCCCAATCTCATATGGCAATCCCAGAATCAATGGATGACATTTTCTCATCTCCTCCATATATCCCGAACAAGTCAGGCGAAACACTTCCTGCGTCAATTCGGCGATTACGCGGGCTCTCAGGCGATTTTGCTCACTCCCTTACTGTTCCTAGGGTTTTTGTACTCGGGAATCATTGCAAGTGTTCATTGGAGAAAAGACGATTACATTAAAGAGTTTTTCCTGGCGAGTTTTTCGATCCCGGTGCTTCTTTTTTTTACACTGCTCGCGGTAAAATCGAAAGTACAGGGTAATTGGGCCGCTTGCGCATGGCTTACTCCCGCGATTTCATATCCCGTACTTATTTTTAAAGGAGAACCACACAAAAAATATAACATAATGCGAACTCGTGGATTTATGATTACCGCCTTTGTCGTATCATTTGCTATGACGATATTGGCGGCTTTTCCTCGAATCCGTTCCATGGCGGGAGTTAAGCTCCCTATGAAAATGGATAAAATCAACAACATGTACGGCGGCGCCGCATTGGCGGATGCAGTATCAAAGCAAATTGAAGCGATGCAAAAATTGACAGGACGAACGCCGGTTATCGGCGCCGCCACCTATGATATCGCCAGCAGACTGGCATTCTATTTGCCCGACCATCCTCATACTCGCTGTTTTTTCCTTTCCACCAGAGCGAATAGTTATTTGCTATGGAACAATGAATCCGGGCTTGAACCAGGAGGGGATGCAATAGTGGTGGATAATTTATCCCCCTCCAATCCTCGATTTCCCCAATACCGCGCCATCTTCAAGAGGGTGGTGATGGCAAAAAGACTTGAAATATATCGGAAGCCATGGTACGTGAAACCGATTGAAACCTATTATATCTATCGCTGTTTTGACTACAAACCCAATCCCGCAGTTGAAGTGACTAAGGGAGGATAACACCTTGGTTAGAAACATACAATGAAAAAAAAAGCCATCTCTGTTCCAGTTCTGATGTATCACAAAGTTGGAGAATCCAGCGCTAACAAAGTCTTAAACGTTAGCGAGAGCGATTTTCGCAAGCAGGTTCGTTTTCTGCATGGATTGGGTTACGAAGCTGTCACATTCGCCGAAACAGTGGCAGGTGTTTACAAGGACGCGATACTTCCCAAAAAACCTCTGTGCCTGACATTTGATGACGGTTATCAGGGGCTTTTAAACCACGCCAAGCCGATCCTGGATGAATTTGGATGGAAGGCGACCCTTTTCATACCGACCAAATGGATGGGGACGTTAAACTATTGGTGTCAGCATCATGACAAACCTCTTTCTCCATTGATTGGATTAGATGACATACGAGAGTTGCATAAACAGGGATGGGAGATCGCTGGTCATACGCACAGTCACGTTCACTTGGACCGGATTGCAATAGAGGAGGCGGAGGAGGAGATAGCCCTCGGAACTTCAGGTATCACGGAGATAATCGGTCAGGCGCCCCTTACATTTTGCTACCCGTATGGAGGCTTTAATGAGGACACGATCGCATTAGTAAAAAAATACGGGTATATTGGAGCTTGCACAACCAAAAGCGGACTTGCAAAGAAAACGGTGGATCCGTATCTGATTCCCAGAGTTAAAATCGCTACGCGAGATGGGATAGCCGGTCTCATCTATCGCCTATGGATACGCCCGTTTTTAGGGTGATAGATTCTATTCGTCATGCCGTCGCACTTATCAGGTCGCAGAGGGTATGTACAACCTCCTTCACGCGCTCCGCATCCGTATCTTGCGCCATGACGCGAACGAGCGGCTCCGTTCCCGATGGTCTAACGGAAAGCCATTCCGGTTTGGTTAATTTCGATCGCGCATCGGAAATAGCCTTTTGAATGACAGGATCCGATTTCCACGCCAACCGGTCTTTCACTCGCACATTTTTGAGCAACTGCGGACAGGTTTTAACTACGGAGGCAAGCTCGGACAAAGGTTTCCCTTCGCTTCGCATCACCTTCAATATTTGTAGTCCGGTCACCATCCCATCCCCGGTCGGAGTTAAATTCGGTAGGAGAATGTGTCCGGATTGCTCTCCGCCAATGAGGGCATGGATGCGATGCATCTGCTCCGCCACATAACGGTCGCCCACATCCGTGCGTATCAATTGAATGTCCGCATTGTTCAGCGCAACCTCCAACCCCGCATTGCTCATCACCGTAGCCACAACGGCGGGGGGATTTAAGACCCTCTTCTTTTTCATATTGAGGGCGCAAATCGCCATCATTTTGTCGCCATCGACGATGTCCCCGTTTTCATCGCACATCATGACTCTGTCGCAATCCCCGTCAAATGCCAAACCCGCATCCGCGCCAAACTCCTTCGCTTTTTGGCAAAGATGCGCTGGGTGAGTGGAGCCGCAATCCAAATTGATATTCACTCCATCGGGTTCGTGATGAATTACGCAGACATCCGCGCCTAGTTCTGAAAAAAGTTTTGGAGCAATGTCATACGCCGCCCCGTTTGCGCAATCCAACACGATTCGCATCCCCTTAAGTGAGAAATCCACCATGCTTAATAGGATTTCGAGATATTCGTCGCGCATGCTTTCGTCTTGGCGCGGAACGCCTATGCTGGCTGCGGAGGGACGAGGCAGCGTCTCCCATTGGCTCATCGCGTTCTCGATCTCCTCTTCGACTTCATCGCTGAGCTTCCTTCCATCATTGCCGAAGAATTTGATCCCGTTATCCTCATAGGGGTTATGCGAGGCGGAAATCACCACGCCCGAAACGGCTTTGTGGCGCAGGGTGAGCCTGGCGACCGCAGGGGTCGGAATGACGCCAATGCTGACGGGAATAGCCCCCATGCTGGATAACCCGGCGTTCAGTCCGGCTTCGAGCATCATTCCCGAGAGACGTGTATCTCTGCCAACAAGAAAATGACGTTCCGAGGAGTGACGTCCCAACACATACGCCGCAGCCATGCCAAGGATCATCGCCACATGAGGGGTTAAAGTTTCGTTCGCCACCCCTCGAATGCCATCCGTGCCAAATTTTGGGTAGGCAAGGCTCATTTTTTCACCGCCACCCTCACTTGAGCGGGGCGTAACACCCGACCTTTTATCGTATACCCTTTCTGAATCTCATCAAGAATTGTGTTTTCAGCATGCTCGTCATCCTCAACCCGAACAATGGCTTCATGGAGGTTCGGATCGAACACTTTACCCACGGATTCTATTGGTTCCACGCCGTTTTTGGACAGAAAATCCTGCATCTGCCTCATGATCAGCGTCACCCCGTTCGACAAAGCTTCGAACGCCTGCTGATTCTTTTCCGAAGAGGCGATCGCTCTTTCGAAATTATCCACGATAGGCAACAGGGATCGAAGAATCTCCGAATTGGCGAATGAGATCGCCTCTCTATTCCGCTCCTCATTACGGCGACGGAAGTTTTGAAAATCCGCCATCGTGCGGATGTAATGGTCATGCTCCAGTTCCACCTGCTTTTGCAGTTCGCTGATCTGCTTGTTCAAGTCGGCGATCTGACTGAGAAGATCGTCTATGATACCCTGGTTCACATCCTCGGAAGGAGCGATTTTCTCCACCTCTTGAGGCTCCTCCGCTGCCTTCTCCTCAACCGAAAGTGGCTCATCATTCGATTTTATCGCCTCTTGCGAAATCTCCACGGTCGCTGCTGGTTCCGGCTCTTTGTGATTATCCTTACGGGGATCATGCTTCGTATGATGAGTCATTATTCAACTCCTTTTATGGTCTGAAAATTCAGCCCTGCGTTCAAGATATGCAATACCGTAGGGACTGCGAAACTGAAAGTTCAGCGCGCCATCGCCAAGCGCGCAATTCATGCAAAAAGGTTCAGTACATCACACGCTGAACCCAAGCTTTGCTCAATCCAAAACGGTGCGTGACAGGATATTGGACAATTGACGCGACATCGCGCCCACGGCGGCGACTGCGCGATCATAATGCATCCGCGTGGGACCTAACACCCCCAAATAGCCAGCGGTTTTTTCGCGTATGTGATAGCTGGAAACCACTAGACTGCAATCCGACATGTCCGTTACATCTGTTTCATTGCCAATGAATACGGTTACGCCTTGATTGTCAGGTATTCGCAGAAAAACCCGCCAAAGAATGCTCCGTTGATCTAGGAGGTTCAAAAGTTGCTCCAGTTTCATAACGTCGTGAAACTCTCTTTGGCGTAATAAATTCATAGCCCCTTCAAGAAAAACTTTGTCGTTTGACAAACGCGTGGTCATTTCCTGAATGAACAGTTGAATCGCTGAGAGGATTTTCCCATCTGCAAGGATATCATTGGACAAAGCGAGCAAGTCCATTTTTGCGATATCCTTTAAATTGCGCCCGGAGACATTTATGTTCACCATGTTTGCGATTTTCTGAAGTTGTGAATCTGTAACCGGCTGATCCACCTCAATCAAATGGTGTTCAATATGCCCCGTTTGGAAAAGCGTCACAAAAAGTATGTGATGCGTACTGGCGGACGATAGAAATATCCTCTGCACGGATGCTTCCGTAATGGAGGGAAAGATCGCCACGGAGGGATATTGAGTCAGATAAGCGAGAAATTTACACGTAAGCTGGATCAACTCCTCCGCCGCAACGGATGATTCATCAAATGCGCGAAAAGACTGCAGGAACTCATCCTCAATCACAATCGGCTTCATGAGACAATCCACGTAATATCGATATCCCAAATTGGATGGGATGCGTCCAGCCGACGTATGAGGTTGAAGCAAATACCCCATATCCAGCATTTCAGCCATCTCATTGCGTATCGTAGCGGATTTACATCCGAAGTCATAATGTGACACCAGCCAGTCCGAACCAATGGGAGAAGCTGTCTCCACATAATCGTTGATTATGGCTTGTAGAATCTGTCCTTTCCTATGATCCATTGCTATCATCCCCGGAAAACAAGGGTGTATAATAAAGAGAATTGCAAACAGTCATTCTTAATCGCAAGTAATTTCAACACCGGAGCAATCCGTAATTTCAGGATTTCCACTGTTTATTATAATCCTCTTGGGTGAGATAAGTCAACCGATAGAACGGGGGGGCAGGCGATCCACGGATCATTTGCCGAGTGTCACCCCAACCTTTTTTCGTATATAATAATGCATCCAAGGATAAAAGAGAGCGATCTGTTCATCAATGCTGTTTCCCTATTCTAGTGACCGTCCGCCTAGGAACATACCCATAACGGTCATAATTCTCATTCTGGTTCATTACTTGATATTTGGCGTCTTCGCGATCTTCTGGAAAATAACAAACGGGAATTCCCTGCTTGTTCTTTTCACGAATCTATGCCTGGTGCCATATCAGATGCATTGGTACTCCTTCCTCACGTATGGTTTTTTGCATGAGGATGTATTTCATCTTTCAGTCAACATGCTTTTTTTATGGGTGTTTGGCAGCAGTGTGGAGGATGCAATTGGCTGGTTCAGATTTTTACTCTTTTATCTTTTGGCGATGATCGTCACGGGCGCGATTCAAGCGATGATCGTATTAATGATCCCTGGAACCGACCATATGATGCCCATAATTGGAGCATCCGGGGCGGTTTCAGCTTTAATGGGTTTATATGCTGTAAGATTTTATCGGTCGAAAATTCGATTCGTGGGGGTTCCATTTCAAATACCCGCCATTCTTGTGCTGGCGATTTTTCTCATCTCGGAGATGACGATGGCGGCTTTGTCGCTGCATCACGAATTCAACCAACTCTTCAATGCGGTGGCGCATTGGGCGCATATCACCGGTTTCCTTTTTGGCATCCTTGCGGGGCAATCGTTTCACATGTATCACGCGGGGCGAAGAGATTACGTTTCAACATCCGCTGAAAAGGATATGAAGCACGGCTCACATGTCACCGCTGCGATGAAATGGGATCATCTTCTTGAACTGCAACCGGAGAATCTCAAGGCGCTCAAGGAATCGGCTCGTTGCTGGATTCTCACGGGGGAGAGGGAGACGGGGCTACAAAGATATGGACGTTTGTTGAGCGCCCTGCTGAAAGAAGGCAATCAAAAGGGGGCGTTGGATATTTACGCGGAGATGCGCAACATTGATCCGTCGTTGATTCTCCCCCCTCCTGAAACGCTCAAAATCGCCTCATACATGGAGGAAAACGGGGATTGGAAAGCAAGCCTGGAGATTCTGCAGGCCTTATTGGATTCGTCTCCTTCCACACCGGAGACGGAGATGGTGCGTTTACGCATTGCAACCCTTCTGACAAATAGCGGTTCGCATAATCTGGAAGCGGCGGAATGCTTGGCGGATTTCATCTCCGATTACCCGGATAGCGATTTCAGGGGGTATGCGGATCGTATGTTGAATCAAGTGAGGGAGAGGCTACGCGCTGAAAATGAGAGTCCCGATGAAGGATGAGGGTATGGGTGGTCTCGAACCTCGTTTTTGTCGAGACTTTTTGAGTTCACGGACGAGCCAGCCTTATTTTGCAAAATCAAGTCGTTCCTAGTCGATTGTGCGAGCAATTGCACGATGTTTTACGTACATTCATTCATGAGGTTAAGCCCCAACACCACCTTCATGAACACAAAGGGAGATTGTATTAATGCATAAGATCACGTTAATTCCCGGGGATGGTATCGGTCCCGAAGTCAGCAACGCGGTAGTTCAAATCATGGATCATGCGCATGTTGATATCGATTGGGAGAGGATGGAGGCTGGAGCGGAAGTGATGCAAAAACACGGCACACCGGTCCCCGATCAAGTCATCAACTCCATATCCCGCAATCGCGTAGCGTTGAAGGGGCCCATCACCACCCCTATCGGGAGCGGCTTCGCCAGCGCGAACGTCACCCTTAGAAAAAGACTGAGCCTTTATGCTAACGTGCGCCCGGTGAAAAACATTCCTGGAATCAAGACGCGTTTCGATAATGTGGATATCGTAATTCTCCGCGAAAACAGCGAAGACCTGTATTCGGGTTTGGAGCATGTGGTGGTTCCAGGTGTGGTGGAGAGTCTAAAAATCATCACCGAAGTTGCCTGCATGCGAATTGGGAAGTTCGCTTTTGAGATAGCACGGGATTGGCGCCGGAAAAAAGTGACCGCAGTGCACAAGGCGAACATCATGAAGATGGCGGACGGATTGTTCCTTGAGTGCATGCGTAAATGCGCTCGGGATTATCCTGAAATCGAATACGAAGAGCTTATCGTCGATAACACCTGCATGCAGTTGGTCACCCGCCCGGAGCGTTTCGATGTGATGGTTATGGAGAACCTCTACGGTGATATCATCTCCGACCTTTGTTCCGGACTAGTGGGGGGGTTGGGAGTTACGCCAAGTGGAAACTACGGCGCCGGTGGAACCGCGATGTTCGAGGCGGTTCATGGATCCGCGCCGGATATCGCGGGTAAAAATTTGGCAAATCCGATCGCCATGATACTCTCCGCCGTTTTAATGCTGCGGCACATCCATGAAACAGAGAAGGCGGATATGATTGAGAAGGCGGTTCATGCGGTATTGGAGGAGGGGAAGTTCCTAACTCGCGATTTAGGGGGTGTCGCAACCACAACGGAAATCACAAACGCCATTATTGATAAAATGGAATAAAATGCCTCGTATGGTCTGGAATGAAAGTCTCTTTTCAAGGATCCATATCAACAATGAAGTGCTAGCAGGTTTTGCTAATGTATGTTTTGTAAAATTTTGACGGTCAATTTGATGGACTGATTCGTTTTCCCGGGTGAAGACCACACCAACGCATGATTTGCAGCGGACCAATCGACATCCGGGGTTTTAACACGGCAGATATCGCGAACTTTTCCGCTACGAGTGTCAATGGCGACCGCTTCGATGTTTTCCTCACTCTCTCGCAGGGCGCCAATGAGCCTTGATGCAAGATAGGTGCATCCGAAATATCCGGAGTTGTCAGCGGGGGACACCCTTTTGAATTTCCCTGTGGAGAGATTGACGTTCCAAAGCGAGTACGTACGGGCATTCAAGGGGTCTTTCCCGAGAGTCAGAAGAATACTTTTCCCATCCGGGTTCCATGTGATACCCGCAATTCGTTGAGGTAATCCTTGAGGAATGGCGAATCGCTGGAATTTCGCATAACCGACCGGAACAATATACAGCTCCTCCATCTTTTTGCAGGTAAGGCTTCGCAGTATGCCTTGACGGTAGGCCAGACGATTGCCCTTCGGAGACCATGAGGGAAAATCCGTGTCCGCATACTGATCATACATTGGAATTGCGTCATCGGGATCGGTAATGGGAAACTCACGCAGGAACATATCGGATTCGTCTTGCTCGCCGTCGCCCATGAAGGCGAAATGCCGTCCGTCGGGAGAAAACGCGATGGACCTGTAATAAGTGAGGGTACCCTTGAAGTCCTGTCCATGCAGGGCGAGCGGTGTGATCAGATCGCCGGATAGGGATACGCGATAGAGATTCACGCATCGCACCTTCTCGCCCCCTATTTCATTCCAATTTCCAACCTGATAAGCGATGGATTTGTCGTTCACACTCCAAGCGGGTCCCTCCCTTGCCATCCATTGCGCGTAATCCGGTCGAAACACACGATTGCGATTCAGTTCAAAGGGCGAGGTGAGAGGAGTCGCCTTACTCAGGGCTGCGTTTGTCAGATATAGCCTCATGTAGCCATTCTCATATTGGCGAATAAAACAGATGTATTTTCCATTATGTGACCATCTAGGCGCGACATCCTCATAGGGCACGTTGGACAAATTGACGGGAACCTGAACCATTTTCCCACAGGAGGATAGCCCACATAGCAAGAGAGCCATCACGACCATTGCCCAAAAACGTATGACAGGTTCGCAGGTTCGATTGGCTCTCTTTATAAAACGATCATATCGATTTTGAACGGAACACTCCATAGGAATTTGTTAACCCGCAATCTTTTCCAGTTCATGCAGGGAGGAAACCTCGATATCCTTATGGAGGCTATTACCATGTGAATCCATCGTCACTACGGCGATAAAGTCTTGCGCTTGGAGATGCCACATCGCCTCCGGTACGCCAAATTCCTCGAGGAAATCCACTCCGATGACATCGGGAATGCTTTGTGCGTAAAACTGAGCGGCGCCTCCGATTGCGTTCAAGTAGACTGCTCCTACATCCTGTAGAGCTTTAAGCGTTTTGGCTCCCATACCACCCTTGCCGATTACCGCCCGGATACCGAACTTTTTCAGGATATCCGCCTGATATGGCTCTTCGCGTATGGATGTGGTGGGTCCTGCGGCGTTCACACGCCATCTTCCGTTTTCATCCTTCACCATCACCGGACCACAATGGTAAAGCGCCGCACCCTGCAGATCCACCGGAGAATCATGGGATGTGAGATATTTATGAAGCGCGTCTCTACCCGTGTGCATAGGACCGCTAATGGAGACAACATCCCCCACCTTCAGTTTCCTCACCTGTTCCTCCGAGAGAGGAGTCGTGAGGCGTATCTCCGTTCCTGTGAGGATATGTTCCTCGGGTCTCACCATTGGTTGAGGTTTTGAATCCCTGAATATCCACTCTTTTATTTCAAAGGTATCCGGATCCAATTTAACGCCCATCCGCCGATACGCCCAACAGTTATAAGCCACGGAGACGAAAAAGCATGCGGGCAAGCGATTCAGGGCGCCTATCTTGCATCCCAGAAGTGTCACGTTTCCCCCAAAACCCATGGTTCCGATCCCAAGCTTGTTCGCCTCCTCCATAATCGCGGATTCAAGTTTGGCGAGTTCCGGTATCGGGTTGGTATCATTCATGGAACGTAACAATTGCTCCTTGGCGTGATTGTAACCGCTAGTTCGATCACCGCCAATGCACACTCCCAATATGCCAGCGCTACATCCTTGCCCTTGAGCTTGATAGACTGCATGCAGAATACATTTATGAACTCCGTCAAGATCGCGGTTCGCTCTGCCAATGCCCTCCAATTCGCAGGGGACCGAGTACTGAATATTTTTGTTCTCGCATCCGCCGCCCTTCAATAGGAGCATTATTTCAATTTCGTCTTTCTCCCATTGCTCGAAATGCACGACCGGCGAGCCGGGTCCGAGGTTGTTTCCGGAATTTCTGCCAGTGATGCTATTCACGGAATTTGGTCGCAATTTCCCTTGGCGGGTCGCTTCATCTATCGCCCAATGGATTGCCTTTTTCATCTCTATCTGATTTGTGGTTACGGGGCAGTGGATGAAAAAAGTGGGCATACCCGTATCCTGGCAGATCGGAAGGACACTATCGCAGGCCATATCGATATTTTTATTGATGATGGACATTGCCTGTCCCGACCTGGAACCTTGTTTCTCCAATAAAGCCGCCTTGGATATGACTTCACGCACATCGGAGGGAAGATTTGTGGAGGTTTGAATTACCAATTCGAGGATGTTGGCTTGCAGTGAGTTCATTTCAAGCTCCTTTAAGATGAGATGAGATAATGCAAATTGATGAAAACAGCGAGTTGACGCATGATTTGGTTCGCTGTCCACTCTCTTCTTTGAATTTTGCGGACACCTGATTTAATATACTGTCCAAAGAGGAATGATAAATCCCTAAAAGCTCAGGTGATTGATGAATTCCGCAAGAAGTAATAGACCAAACATAAATCGACTGGTAAGCGTGTCCTCTGTCGAATACCGAAATCACCGGGGATGAGATGATTTGACGCTTTTTTGAATTTCACGCATTGATCCGCCGAATCTAAGCCTCCATGGCATGATCATCGATTCGATCAAAACCTTGCGGGATATCTTTGACTTGCCCAATCTTCTATCCGTAAACACAATGGGGCTTTCGACTATTTTCAAACCCAAGTGAAACGCAACATAAGTCATTTCCACTTGGAAGGCGTAACCGTTCGAGTGGATGCGTTCCAAAGGGATTCTATTCAAAGCCGCTCGCGTATAGACTCGAAATCCACTGGTGGCGTCCCTAATTCTTAACCCGGTGATATTCGCAACGTAAGAGTTCGCAAAACGGCTAAGCAAATAACGATGATAAGGCCAGTTCGCCACTCCTCCTTCGGGACAGTATCGCGATCCTATAACCAAATCATACGCACTCGCTTCGGAGAACATTCTCGGAAGATATTTCGGATCATGCGACAAATCGGCGTCCATCTGTGCCACTCGATCGTAGTCCTGTCGCACTGCGTGGATATATCCGTCCACATAGCTTCGACCCAATCCTCGTACTCCCGTGCGGTTCATCACGCTGATTCGCGGATTATCCTTGTAGGTGTTCACAACGAGACTAGCGGTGCCATCGGGAGATTGATCATCCACCACTAAGATGTCGGTGGAGGTAATCTCCGCCAAAAGCCTGTCAATGAGCGCGGTGATATTCTCCTTCTCATTGTAAGTTGGAATAATGATCAATTGTTTGTTTTTAGCCACAAACGCTCCTGCTGAATATCCTCATTGATATTGAAACTTATTACTCCAGGCGACGCCATTTCCGGTTGCAAAAACATATCGACATGCATTCCAAACATCGGAGTGAACTTCCTTCCGAGACACCCTATTTATCCTCCCAAAGTCTTTTTCCCAGTTCGCCTGCCAACATCTGGTGTGTCTCCTTAAGGAGCGCAGGAATAGGCAGATTCAGAGGACAGCGGGGTAAACACTCTCCGCAATTGGTGCAAAAATCGCCTTGCGTGCCCGGGAACCAGTGATCCGCGCCTCCTACGCGCTTTCCGGTCTCGGGATCATGCTGGGCGAACATTTTATACCGGTATTTTCCAAATTCCACCATGTCGTAGGCGTACGCCAGGTTGCGCAATCTCAATATTTCGGGAATATGCACCTCTTCGGGACAAGGGAGGCAGGCATGACAGAAACTACAGTAGGTGTCGCCAAGAATCTCCAAAGCGGCGTGTAAACGCTCGAAAATCTCCTCCTCCTGAGAGGTTAATGGCCCCTCCTTCTCCACTCCGGGGAGATGTGCGTCAAACTCCTCGGCTTTTGACGCACCAAGGGAGAGCGTGTGCACCTTTTCCTGCGACAAAAGCCACCGCTGATTCATTTGAATGGGGGAATAAGGGGCGCAAAGATCGACAAGCTTTTGGGGCGGATTAAAAAGCAACCCTCCTTTGTCCGTGGGGGATATGATAAAGACACCCATATCCTTTTCCGTCGCCAAATCCACGGCGGGACGGTTATATTGATTAAAATAATAGTAGTGAAGGTTAACGGATTCGAACGCGTTCGTGTCGATGGTGTTCATGATCACTTGGAGGGGGCCATGCGTTGAAAAGCCTATGTGACCAATGATCTTTTCATCGATCGCCTTAGTGACGGCATCCATGCAGCCGCCTTTTTTCATCGTTAAATCCAGTAATCCCTGGGTGTTAATTCCATGAATGTCGAGTATGTCCACATAGTCGACATTCATTCGACGCATCGAATCTTCCAGATTTTTGCGAAAATCATCAGCGGTTTGCGTGGGTCCGATCTTCGTGGTTAGAAAGAATTCCTCTCGTTTAATCAAACCCTCCGATAGGGCGCGGCCAATCAGGCTCTCACTGGAGCCATAGCCTCTCGCCGTTTCAATATGGTTAATCCCGAGATCCAAACCTCTTCTCAAGGTTTTGGAAACACGCTCATGGTGGAGGATTGGGTCTTCTCCCGGCTCCTCGGGGATTCGCATGGCGCCAAGGGTCAGGACGGATATTTTCAGTTCGGTTTTGCCGAAACGACGAAGATACATGGAAATCTCCTTGAGGATAATAACATCATCTTATTTTAATCGTGTGAGCTGAAGCAGTCAAGTTTTGAGGGATTGTCCACTCGTCATCGGATGCAAGTTTATCGTGGCAGACGATTTTCGATCAGGTATATTAATTATGTGCTTAAAACGGTTGCCCGGGAAATCCAATGACCCCTTTTTCATCTGCGATTTGAATCAGACCAAAAATGCAGGTCGCTACAACTTAGTCGCAATAAAACAGAGGAGGATATGGACTTAAATCTTAATAGTGACAAATCCAACCAGGATCGGTTTTTAAAATCTTTCCCCGTCACAGGCTTTATCGACGCGCTCCTGCTGGTTCTCGCATGGGCGTATCTTCGCATTACGCACTCTTTCACCGATCAAAAAGACGCATTTGTGCTCATCGCCACAATCATATCACTTTTCGCCTATCTTTGCCTTTTATTTGCGCGTAACAAGTGGTCATCCGACATCGTATTTACGTTCTACGCCATCGCCCTGTCCTTGAGATCGTTATTTCTCTGTCTTCCCATCGCGACAAATCAACCAATCAACATATGGCTTTTTTCCTTTTTCATTCCAATCATCCTCCTTCAACTGATCGCACCGCCGAAAAAAGCGATAATCGGATACGTATTCATTGCGATAATATTATGTTGCCTAATCTTATTTCATCCCGCCCCTTTGACCGCCGTGCATACGCTTTTGAAGCCGCAAATCGCTCAGATGGTGTATGTTTTCACGCTCCTTACACAGGCTGGTGTTTTTCTTGGGGCTTACGTGCCAGACCCCAATCCGACATTTATTCGAATCCCTTTGAGCTCGCAAGCGACGGATTCAGGCAAAACGCTGACTTCCGGAGAGATGGCTCTTGCGTTGGGATTGACGATGCGGGTTGGGCGTATGATGCTCGAATCGGGAGCCGCCAGTTTCCGCACCGAACAGGCGATGCAGAGAGTCGCCGCCGCGTTGGGGGTGGGCAGAATGGAAACCTACCTCACCCCTAACGGTATTGTTGGTTCGGCGTATTCCGGAACCGAGCATCGCACGCAAGTCGCTCGAATATCCAGGCTTAGCGTGGCCATGAACAGAGTGACCGCCTTGGAAAATTACACACATCATCTCACACCCGACACGAATCCGGAAGAAATAAGACGGTTTCTATCCGAGTTGGAGGAGGAAGGCTCCCCTTACTCAAAAACGGCTTACATACTGGCGGCGGGAACCGCATGCGGAGCCTTGGCGGTGGTGCTTGGGGGAGGCATTTGGGATATTGTCGCGGCGGGTGTGGGAGCTGGAACCTCACAGATGATGAGAATCAAGTTAACACAGATGAGAATGAACCCTTTCCTGCTTACAACACTCTGCGCCGCTTTGGCTACCGCAGTCTGTTTATTCCTTATCACTCTCATTCACCCGGTTCATCCCAAAGCGGCGATCGCCGCATCGGTGTTGTTTTTGGTGCCTGGAGTGCCGTTGGTAACCTCCATCGTGGATCTTTCAAGGCTGGACATACTTCCCGGGGTAAACCGAGGCATGCTTGCTTTAATGCTGTTCATCGGAATTGCCTTGGGTATGCTGGTTATCTTGGGTTTGACAGGTTATAACCTCTTTTAGGAAAATCATGCAGATAGCGGATGCGATCATATTGTGGCTGGTGGGATTCATCGTGACCCGGGGATTTGCGGTGCTTTTCAACGTCCCTAAGAAGGCGCTGATGAGCGTCTCCGTGATTGGCGCTTTTGGCTTGCTCTTACGCGGAGTCATGAAAGCGGATGGAGTCTCTCTGGAGCTGGCTACATTGTGTGGTTCGCTTTTTATTGGGCTAGCTGGTTTTTGGCAAGCCCGCAGAATAAACACTCCGCGCCTGGTTTTCACGATCACCGGCATCATCGCCATGGTTCCAGGAGTGCCCGCTTACGAGATGCTTCTCTATTTTCGGAATTACGATGTGTTACAGGGAATGCAGAGCGGATTTAAAGTGGCTTTAATCACAGGTGCGATTGCCGGGGGGTTATCGCTTGCAAGGGCGTTAACGGAGTTGGAATGGAGAACCGTGGAGGAGGATGCGAAGGATTAGGCTCTCAATCGTGCTACATGCTCCCGAAGCGTTTCGGTTGCGATCTCTAGATCCCGCCACGTTGTCTCTTTGCCAAGACTGAAACGAATTCCGGAAGAAGCCTCCTCCTTTGAAATCCCAAGCGCGATCAGCACATGCGAAGGCTCGATGGATCCGGAGGAGCATGCGGAGCCTGAGGATGCGGCGATCCCGCTTTGATCCAAGAGCATCAGTAATGTCGCTCCACTTACGCCCTTCACACTAATATGAATATTGTTTGGCAAACGATGCGTCCGGGGTCCGTGAAGCGTGATATCAGGTATTGTTGCAGATAAGTATTCAATAAAACGATCGCGCAATTCCGCCAATCGTAAACTCTCCAACTCCCTTTCCGCCGAAAGCAACTCGCACGCCTTGCCAAACCCAACGATCCCCGCAACATTCTCCGTTCCCGCCCGTCTCTCTCTCTCTTGCGATCCTCCGTGTATCAGTGCGTGTAGTTTCACGCCCTTGCGAATGTAAAGGGCGCCAACCCCCTTGGGACCGTATATTTTATGCGAGGAGATACTGGCAAGATCGCATCCAAGCCCGGATTTCGCGGAATTTCCGCCCAAATGGATTGGCAAATGGGCGAAGCTCTGGACGATGTCCGTGTGGAACAGGGAACCGTTTTCATGTGCGATTTTTGCCAGTTGCGCTATCTCCTGAACCGTACCGATTTCGTTATTGGCGTGCATGATGGAGACCAAGGCTGTGCGCGGGGTCAGTGCGTTACGCAAATCATCCGGATTCACCCGTCCGTCTCCATCCACGGGCAATATCGTTAATTCGAAACCAAATTCCCTAAGCCAGAGCGCCGTGTGAAGCACGGCATGATGTTCAATGGCGGAAACAATTAAATGATTTCGATTCTTTTTGGCTTCGAGCATTACGCCAATAATCGCCTGATTATCCGCCTCCGTACCTCCTGATGTAAAGCATATCTCGCCATATTCCGCATGCAGGGATTCCGCAATTTGATCCCGCGCCGTATCCAGCGCCATCTTCGCCTCGCGGCCCATGAAATGCTGGCTGGACGGATTACCGAAATGGGATTGAAGATAAGGCTTCATCTCCTCAAGGACGCGCGGGTCCAATGGGGTGGTGGCGGAATAGTCCAAATAGATACGATTCTGCATCATGCCTACATACCCACTCCTGCATCGGACGTATCCTGCGATTGGTAATAGAGGAACATTGTCTGTGCGAGCATTTTTTCGGGGGTGGAAAAAGAGACATTCACACTTACCGAGACATAGGGGCGAATATTTTGTTTCGTAATGGTCGGATCGGTTTGCTGGAAATAGATCAATGCCTGATCCTGACTTTGGTTTTCGATGAAATTCATCACGCCCTCCTTGCGATAACCCCAGCCAGGCGTTTGACCAATAACGACGGAGCACACTGCATGATTCAGATCGCCGGGAGTGATGGTGATATCATCGGAAATGGTGTTACACGCCAAAGCGAAAAGGTTTTGCAGCGATGGAGAAAGGGAGCTATACGCCAACCCTGTTGTCTTCATCTCATTTCGTTGAGACCCATTCAATGCATGCCAGAATTTCAACACGGGACGAACCGAATCTAACACCTCCATATGAGGCACGATGGGCCATTGCAACACCATTTTTTTCAAGGTGGCGTATTGCAAGTCCGGAAGACTGCACATATCAGCGAATGTGTCGATGTTCCAACTCTCGTTTTGATCCTCTTTTTCCCATCGTTTCACATCCTCCGCAGGAGGCTCCTCTGCGGTTTTAAGCGCATAGAGGGGACTCTTGACAAAAACAAACGGCGCATTAAGCGTTGCTTCATGGTTCGTGGATACCGCTAATTGAGTGAGAATCGTGGAAAGGGCTTCGTTTTGAAAGTTAGGCGGGGGCAACGTGGAATCCCAAAAGGAATCCGCGATGACATTTATCGAATGCACTTTGTCCAACTCCAGCAACTCATCCCCTAGGCTCACACGGGTTTTGTTGGATGCGGAGATCAAGGAAATTTTGGCATTCAAATCCGGGCTTTGCAAGGAAGGGGGAGTGGATTCCCCTTCGTCATGCACGGAGCCGTAAAACATGGGACTTGGCAACTGTCCTCGTTGCATGTTGGGAGCGTATTCCCCCAAGTCACTTACCAAAGTTGTGTACCAGTGAAGCGTTTGGCTATTGGGGGTGAAGTTCTCAAAGGATATGGAGAGATTCACATACTCCTTCGTTGGTTTCGCGTCTTTTACATCCGGAGGGGTGAAAGGATCCGATTTCGCAAACGGGTAACCCGCAATGACGCTTAACGGGATATCCGAAACCTCCTGAATATAATGCCGTTGAAAAGTGACGAAGGGAACATGAAATAATCCGTTAAGCTGGCTTGTCGTAAGAGTGCATAAAAAACGATATACGAATCGCAGCCCGGGAGTATCTTGCAGCATATTTCTAATCACCGCCATCTCCAGTCTAATTTGTCTCGCTTGAGAAGGGGTTTGAGCCGAAAGCAGTTGCGCATTTAAAGCATTTAACTCGGGCAAAAGCTGACTATCGGGGTATTTATCCACCTCCCGAAACACTCTTAACTCCTCCTGCAATGCATCAATCGGCTGACTGATAATTCCCGCCTCCTCCTTCGCCAATTCAGCAGCCTGGGCTTGCTGTTGCTCGGACGTTTGATAAAGACGATAGGATATTCGTTTTCCCATCGTTTCTCTTTCCCAGGTGAAGTGGAAGAAGGCGGCGATGGATTGCAGGATTTGCCCCAGAGGCAGATTATGTGCGATGAGAGTGAAATGAACCTCGGTAACCGATTTGTCAGGGAAAAACTCGATACCCGAAGTCTCCTCAAGATCAGCAAGAAAATCCAGCATGGATTTGTCGTGAAACGCGAATGATGTCGGCGCCTCCATTCGCACATCGCCTTGAAACGGGTTGATGGAGATTGTCGATCTATTTGCCGTTGTTTCCGCCAGGCAGGCATTCAAACCGCGAATGATAAGAAACAGTATCATCCAGCAAATCGCGCAGGATTGAGAAAGCTTAGCCATTACTTAATTCCCCGAGTGATTGCAAATCCCTCCAAAGCGTCCCGTGACGGTAAGTTTAAGCTGAAATCACCCTATTACGTCATTCATTACGTGAAGATGGATGAAATGCTCATCCAATCTCCCTTTGTTATATCACAAGATTCAGCGCCGCAATACCTGCGAGGATCAATACGGCCGCGTTGAAAGCTTTCTGAGGAATAATGGGGAGGAGCCATTTGCCAATTAGAATGCCTACACCAACGATAGGAAACATGATCAGGTCGAATCTTAAAGACTCGGCGGTCATCATGGGAGAATGAGGCAGGGCGTATGTCAATCCGATATATAACGGAAGTTTCGTTATGTTCACCATAAAAAAGAACCATGCGCTAGTGCCCATGAACTCTTCCTTGGACATATCCATCGCCTGCAAATAGATCGTCATCACCGGACCCGCCGCGTTGGCAACCATCGTTGTGAAACCCGCCGCGCCTCCTGCTCCCGCGATGGCGGCGGGGGAATGCGGAGTCAACCTGTCTCCCAATCTCTGTCTAATAAGATGAAGTGCGAGCATGATCAAAACAATGGAACCGATTATCACATCCATAATATCCTTGTGATGAGGCGCCTTGGGGGGCGTTTTTAGGAATAAGACGGTCCCAACTGCGAAACCCGTCAAAACCCAAGGAATCAATTTTAAAAGCTTGTCCCATTGCGCATGTCGCCGATAATACAACACTGCGAAAATATCACCGAGTATCAGCATCGGCAAGATCGCACCTGAAGCCAATCTACCACGAAATATGACAGCGACGAGCGGAACAACCAAAATCCCCGCACCTGGTAGCCCCGTTTTGGAGAAACCTAACAAAACAGCCGCGAAGACGCCAAAAAACCATTGTATTGTTGTTAAACTCATCCCCTAACCTTTTGTGAGATATATTTTGACAATCCTTGCAGTGCGATCACAAAGTGAGGCATTAAAATATCATAAGATGCTCATTAAATTGGATTATGCGCTAACACCGAACGCACAGGGTGAGATGCTAGAAGGGGCGGGAACTGGAAGCCACCCCATCGCTGAGCATTTTACGCCTTTTCACTTGAGACCTCCGGTTCCGGTCGAAGATGATGCCATAGCCACATGATGAAGAGTATCAATAATACGGCAAGAATAAGTGCGTCGGCTTTGTGAAAATAGGTTTTCAATATCTCCCACTGCTGCCCGAGCTTCATCCCGATCCATGCCAAAAAATAGCACCAGGGAAGGGAGCCGATAAAGGTAAGAGCGATGAAGGGGGCGAATCTCATTTTGGAGACGCCGGCGGGCAGCGAAATGAATGTCCTTACGACGGGCAGCAATCTTGAAATAAACACCGCCCAGCCACCCCATCTTGCGAACCAGACGTCCCCGTGCTGGATGTCCCTTTTTCGAATGAGGAGATATCTGCCATACTTTTCAACAAAAGGACGCCCGCCAATGATTCCCACCCACCATGCAAGCGCGGATCCCACCGCACAACCAACAGCCCCCGCCAACGCCACGAAGAGAAGATTGAATGGTTGCATTGGAGGAGTTTGGGCGCTTGCCACAATGGCGACAGTCAACGCGCCGGAGAAGGGCATAATAACTTCGCTAGGCAAGGGAATACAGGCGCTCTCTATCGCCATAAGCGCAATAATGCCAGGATATCCCAAGGTTCTAATGACGTGCATAATCCAAAGTGCGATAATTTCCGTTATGCTATGCAACGGTGTCTCCTTCCGCAGGTGTGCGTGTCAACCAGGGTGTTTTTTTTGTAAAGCGGGGTAACGCTGATTTCGTTCTTCGAGTACGGCTTCGTAAATTCCGATGATTTTCTCCCCCATGGATGATGGGGTGTATTTTTGAGCATTCAGCAAGCATTTTCGCCGCATCCCTTCCATTCTGGAAGGATCGTCCAGCAAGGCAAGAATCGCTTTGGAAAACGCCTCGGGGTCGGACTTTGTGATAATACCGTCCTCTTCATTGACGACCGTCTCGCAAGCTCCGCCTTCGTCCACCACCACGCACGGAGTCCCCGCCGCCCGCGCTTCCGCGATCACAAGTCCTTGCGTCTCGGTTGAGGATGGGAATACGAAGATATCCGCCGCAGCGTAGAAGGGATCCAACTCCGCTCTTATCATTGGACCGGCGAGAATGATACGATCGCCATCCGGAAAACTCTCAACGATTTTGCGACACGCTTCATAATGCGGTCCACCGCCGATGATTAGCAAATAGGCGTCCTTATGCTTTTGAACGACCGTATGGAAGGATTCCATGGCAAGTTCAATATTTTTTTCCTGCGCTATTCTACCCACGTACAGGAGCAATTTCCCATCGATTGGGATTTTAAACCTCTCTCTTGCCTTCCGACGAGACTGCTCGCTCACGTCTTCCTCATGAGGCAATGGCACTGCGGTCGGGATAACGGTCACAGGAGTCTCCACCTTGTATTGCCGCAACGATTGCTCCGCTATTTTGGAAGGCACAATGACATGATTGCATCGGTTGTAATACTCCGGCATCCACCACTCCAACAATCCCTCCACCGCTTGCGGAGGAAGGAATACAAGATAGTGACCGTAATGATTGTACAAAGTGTGGTAGGTGGATACGAGCGGAATATTATCCTGCTTGGCGATTCGAGATGCCAACAACCCTAAAAAGAAAGGGGTGTGAGAATGCAATATATCCGGGGCGATACGGGTGAGATTACGACGCAAATTGGGGAACCAAGGGTAGGAAAGAGGATAATTCGGGTTGAACGGCGTACGAACGGATGGGACGCGTAAAATAAAGGGGGAATCGTCCACGTAATCGGGGTAATAGGGCGCCACCACCACGACTCGGTGATGATGCGCTCGCAATTCGTCTATCAATGTGCGAACGGACGTGCTTACACCGTTTTGAACGGGTTCGAAAGATTCGGAGAAGATGCCGATGCGCATGGCGGTTTAATATTTATTTCCTTGAAAGGAGATGGGTCTATAAAGTTTATGAAACGTGTATTTTACTGTGCGATTCCAAAAACGACATAATCTCAGCCATCCTGTTGGTCTCTCTTCCTTGAGCGAATTCAAGATGAACCAGGTGATTCCCCTGTTTGACACCCCGAGCGATGTATATGGGTGATTTCAGGATGCGGGAGGCGTCCACATGAGAAATTGTGGGATCGGTGAGCACTTTGATGCTTTGTATTCTTTGCTCCTTCAATTCACGGCTGTATGTGGCGGAACTGGGATTCATGGATAAAAGGACTTCCAAACGTCGTGGTGTTATTTCCCATAAATTAATCATTTTTCCGCCAATGTCTTTTCGCTGTCGACGCGCATTTCTGCTTGCCCTCGGGGTGTGAACCGTTTTGATCTCCACGGGTTTCGGTTCCTCTTCGACCGTGAGAGGTTCTGCGGCAATTATTTGAGATGGGGCGGGGAGAACGTCCGTTTCAATTGCGGTTGCATCGGTATTGGTAGAGGCAACCACGATTGTTTCCTGAGTCACTTGAATCTCTTCAATTAGAGGGGAGGAATTAGGGACCGCATCCGATTCGCATGTCTCCGGGGACAGCGCTTCCTGAATCTCCTCATTCTTTTCATTTTCAATCTCATGTGGAATATCATTCAGGGGCGCATCTTCTTGAATCGCTTTGAATTGCTCCTCTTTTTTCTCCGGAACCGGCGCCTCCTGCGGCGTAAGGGTCGCAGCGGGAATATCCCCACGCGCCGGTTTTCTAAACTGAGGCAGATACTTGTCGATGGTGGGAACGTCCACGGATTCGGATAGGTTATCCAATACCGAGGATTCTCCCTGCCGTATCGAAGCGTGGGATATAGGCTCGCGGTTTTGAGGGAGGGCGGCATTGTCTCCGACGGTTTCAATCCGTTGGTCTGGCTGGCTTATGTCGCTTACCGGGGATATCCGATCGCCGGGTGTCACGGAGATAGCCTTATTGTCGGCTTCCGGCATTTCTTCGGGGTTTTGTGAATCCAGAAATTGTGAATCAAGCCATTTTTGCCACTCTTCAAAAAGCATACCCATCTCCCAGAGCCCATCAAATCATACTGAGATAAATTCGAGTAATTGCATGGTAGGCTATCAAGGATGTTCTCCACGCTGAACATTCGATAGGATCGCTACTTTTAAGGAAATTTGCAATTACCTTAACAACAAGTTTATTTTACAACATGATACGCAGATACCGCACCCTCTCGGAAAGAATTACAGATCAGGAACGCATGGATATCTGTCAGTAAATCAGCATGGCGTCACCGAAACTAAAAAAGCGATATCGATTTTTAACAGCGAATTCATAGGCGTTTCGGACGAATTCCATTCCACCGAAAGCCGAAACAAGCATGAGCAGCGTGGATTTCGGCAAATGAAAATTCGTCAACATGGCGTCGATGATCTTGAATCGGTAACCGGGTGTGATAAATAACCGGGTTTCTTCTGTTTTTGACTCGACCACTCCGTCTGATATCGCGGCGGATTCCAACGCTCTCACCGTGGTGGTGCCAACGGCGATAATCCTACCCGAAGCGTTATTAATGATATCCGCCGTTTCCTTGGAGATCGTGTACCACTCCCCGTGCATTTTATGGTCTTCAATCTCTCTCTCCTTAACCGGACGGAAAGTGTCAATTCCAACATGAAGAGTGATGGGTGTTAGTTTGGCGCCAATGGCATCAATATCTCGCAGTATCTCATGTGTGAAATGCAAGCCCGCAGTGGGAGCGGCAGCGGATCCGGGAAGCTTGGAGTAGATCGTTTGATAGCGTTCCTCGTCCGCCAAATGAGAGTGAATATAGGGCGGCAAAGGAATTTCCCCCTGCCATAAGAGAGAGTCTCTCGCTTCAGCGTTCTCAAATAAAAGGATTCGACCTCCATCCTCCGTCACCTCGATTGATTGCGCCTTTACACGCTTGCCATCATTTAAAAGAATATCCACGTACCGTCCAACTTGCAGTCCTCTTCCAGGATGCACCATCGCCTTCCAGCGATCACGCCCGACAGGTTGGATTAGAAGAATCTCAGCAGTTCCGCCGTTATTGCGTATGGCTTTCATTCGTCGAGCGGAGACTCGCGTGTCATTGATGACCAGCACATCATCCCGATGAATGAAATCAAGCAGATGCGGAAAGGTCGTGTCCTTCACCTCGCCGTTTCCGCGATTTAAACAGAGAAGACGCGACTCCCCTCTGGGCGCAGGGGTCTGAGCGATTAAGTCAACCGGTAGGTTGTAATCGAAATCATCTAAAAGCATATTTATAAGGGTTCATTGCCAATATTCCGCAACCTGCGAGTAAGCCTTCAAGCCATCGTCGGATTCCTCCTTGGAACCGCATTTGCCATCATCCAAGGCGTTTTCAATATTCATGGAAACGTGCATTTGGATCTTGGATGAAAAACTTCGAGGCATCCTTCGAATGGAAATCCACTATTTCGGGGTGATTGCAAAGCCCATGAAATCGGTCGAAGGTGGCTATCTTCCACATGATGATACGATGATTGAGTTTTTGCGACACCCTGACTGACTTTGTTATATATTTTAGCGAGGAACGTGGCTGTCTGTCAATGAAGCGAGGGGATGGGGATCACACATCAATCCTCCCAGTAAAGTGCGCAGATGACACCATCGCGAATCACCACGGGGAGCGTTTGAAGTGAGTATCCGCATGCGTTCAAGCATTCGCCTGTCTTAAGATCAAATATGAGATGATGCCTCCTGCAAATCACTTGGCTGTCTTGAAAATGTCCGTGATCCAAAGGCTCGTTTTGATGCGGGCACAATGATGAAGAGAGCATGAATTCGCCATTCTCGTTCCGATAGAGGATAAAATCCCCATCGTTGTAAATGTTCACTGAAATCGAGGAGTTATTTGGGATGTCCTTGCACTCCGCCAGCGGTTTAAGAGTTTGTTTCATCGTTGTAATTACTTGTCATCCGGAAGCACATATTTGGGATGATGGGATTCGTCTTCGGGGTTGTTGTAAGAAACGTTGAAGTTTCCCCATTCATCCGTTTCTCGAATCGATGTTTTCACCGATTGCACATTGTCGGATGATATAATCATACCGGAAACGCCCAGGGATATCACTTGAGTTATCATCGAAGGGGTTGGGAATGGAACAATCAATTCCAATGGCGTTAGCATGGATCGGCAAATGGAACTCACTTCTCGTATCCATTCCTTCTCGCCATCTCCAAAATCCGTGATATCAGAGCCGTCAATCACAATCCTACTAATCGGATAACCGGTAAGATCATCGTCAAGGATTTCACCAATCCGCAGATAAGCAGCCAGACGGACATCGGAGACGAAATAATTGTCTGAAATTAATTCCGCGCATAATTCACGCATGTAATGCTGAATATCATTAAATCCCTCCAGTCGATATTTTCCCGGGAGGCACAGGGTTAATTCCGCTCGGGATGCGACTTTGAGGAGTGCGGCGTAATCGAAGGCATCTCTTCCACCCATCACGGTAATCGGTTTTCCATCCGCCACCTCCGCCAAATAGATCAATTTCGACAACTGCTCCCTATCCGTGACCTCAAGTGGGAGAAGGTCGGCGCCCGCAGATATGTAAAACGCATCCGCCCCGTTGCGCTGCGCCTCTTCGAAATCATCGATTGTATTAATCCTGGCGATAACCCGAATCTCTCTGCCATCAACGGTGACCGCTGGCTGATCCTGATAATCCAAATAAAACCGTCTTTTCGGACGAATCCGTTCTTTCTCGGACTGATACGCGGCGATCGTCATCCCGTCGGGATTCACGAAAATGGCGCCATGGTCACCGTCGATAAGGAGAAGGTCCCCATCCTCGATATTGACAAGCAGGTCAGCCACGTTTGTAATAGCAGGGACATTTCCCAAAGGCGCGTCGATCGATGACCGTTCCGACACGATGCCAACAACATGAGCCCAAGGAAACGTCATGGCGCTTGCATATTCATAGTCCTGGGCGACAAGAATTACGTCCATGGGTTCAAGCGGCGAATCGGAACAGGATTTCGCCAACATCTCAACCATGCGCGCGGGAAGAAGAGGAATTCCGTTTGGAACGCGAATTACGCTTGCGCTTCCAAAAGCGGCGCCTGGATAGAGTGATATTCCTTTAAGGCTTTTCATGATACAACGCCCTTTCCTATACCAACTTCCATTACGCACTACTAATGGAAAAAGTAGCATCGACTTTGAAAGATCCCATCAAGATAATAACATTACGCTAACAGCATGAAAAAGAAATGAAGACGAAGATATTCGAAAAAAACTAGCTCTCCTAGAGGAAATAAGAAATGACCGACAACGGGGTTCAGAGAGTATCCCGCAATGTCAAGCCATAGTCGTTTGCGGGGAAATGCCATTAAGACCGATCTTGTACGGTTGACGCCCACGCGTTATTGGACGATAACGCCGCCTTGCTGAAAAATGGAGACATATCCCACGAACACAACAATGAACGCTGTCAACGTCAATGCGACCAAACCGTCACCATAAGCCAGTCCGGTCATGCTTTTTGGCTTTGATGCCCAATCCGCAAAGGACGCACCCAGAGGTCGCGTCATGATATAGGCGAACCAGAAGGTAAGGATCTCATTACATTTGAAGACAGCCCTCATGATGCCGGGGATCGCGAAAACCACGAGGAATAACACTCCGGAGGTTAGAAAACCCAAGTGGAAGGTGAAAGCGGTGAGGTCTCCCAAAGCTGTGCCCAAGGCGAATGTGGTCACCACCGTCGCCCAATAAAAAAGCTCTCTCTTGAAGGTGTATATGCTGTGTATGGACAACGTCTTTTCCGACTTGAACCATACTGAGAAAACAATGACGAGCAATACGGCGAAGAGGCTCGTTGAAACCGCATAAGGTATGCCTATCACCACATGCATAATATCCGCAACCATCGTGCCAAATAACGCCACCATGGCGGCGTTAAGCCAGTAAATCCACGCGATGAACTTTTTCACCCAAAGCTGTAAGACCATCGCGGCAACGAAACTAATAAAACCTATGCCAACCGCCAAGTAAGGGTTCAAATGGTACACGAGGAAATCCGAGGCGGCTTCACCCATTGCGGTGGTTAAAAGCTTGATGATCCAAAAAAAGACATCGACATTCGGGACTTTGACTCTCTGCTCGTCGAGTGCGACACTGGTTTGCATATGGTTCCTTATCGAGGTTTTTTAATTGATGAAACTCTTGGATAGCAATTTCATTACGTTCTTATATTCGGCAAATGTCGCCATTTTCGATGGGGAACATGCTTATAAAACATTAAGAAAACGCATCCAGTCCGGGAATGACGCTACATGATCGCAGTTCCCGTAGCATATCCATAGACCCGGCGACAGAATAACTTGGTCCCTGTAGTCATGGAGTAAAACGGACGCAGTACATGATGCTATAATTTATCAAGCATCGCAATACCGGTTCAAGGAGCATAATAATGAGCGGGGAAACTCAAGTTTTATATGATTTGGTGGACAAATATTCCGACCTTATGATTTCAAGTCTCTGTGAATCACTGAAAATTCCCAGTAAGAAAGAGCCTCCCTCCGGAGATAACGCACCGTTCGGTTTGCCAATTCGTCGGGCGTTGGATCATACGTTGAACCTCTGCAGCCAACTTGGATTTAGCGTGAAGGATGTGGATGGATACGCAGGACATGCGGAATTTGGAAGTGGGAACGAGTATGTTGCCGCCATCGGGCATTTGGATGTCGTACCCGAAGGTGTCGGGTGGACCAAGCCTCCGTTCGGAGCCGTGATCGAAAACGGTTTCATATACGCACGTGGCGCCGCCGACGATAAGGGCCCTTTATATGCGGCATTATTCGCCGCAAAAGCTCTGATGGATAGCGGATTGCCTCTGAAAAGACGGGTGCGCGTCATATTCGGATGCGATGAAGAAAGCGGTTTCGGGTGTGTCGACTACTATTGGAATAAGGCCAAGGAGGAGCGACCGTCGCTTGCATTCTCCCCGGATGCGGAGTTCCCCTTAATATACGCCGAAAAAGGCATCTCAAACCTATCTCTGGAGATGGAAATCCCGGTGCGTGAAGTCGGACTGCGCGTGGATAGCGCCATGGGCGGAGAGCGCCCGAACATGGTGCCCGATCGAGCGGAAGCTGTAATAAAGGGCAATCCCGCGGAACTATATGAGACAGCTGTAAAAATAAATCAATTTTGGGACGCCAATTTGAGTTACACATTGGAACCCGATTGCATTAAAATAACGGTCAAAGGAAAATCGGCGCATGGGAGCACACCGGACAACGGGGATAACGCTGTGGCGCGCTTGATGAAAATCCTGCTTACTCTCGATCTCAAGGAGGACAAGGCATGGATACAAGCCACGTTGGACGCCGCTGACAGCGCCGGACGAAAACTAGGCTTGGATGGAAGCGATGATGTTTCGGGCGAGTTGACATCAAACCTTGGCATATTTGAGATTAAGGACGGCAAGGCTCTCCTCACCCTGAATATCCGCTATCCTGTTACTTGGGATATTGAGGAGAAAATGAAGGAATGCTCGACGAAAATCGAGAAGCTTGGATGGAAAGTGGCGAATTTCACCGATAGCAAACCGTTATATGTGCCATTGGACAAGGAGCCCGTTAAAAGTTTGCTTGAGATTTACCGACAGGAGACAGGGGATTACGAATCGAAGCCCATAACAATGGGTGGGGGCACTTACGCTCGCTCCACGCCGAAAGCTGTCGCTTACGGTCCTCATTTCCCTGGCGGCGAGGATGGCCCCGCACACGAAAGAGATGAGCGCGTTTCGATAAATAACCTCATCAAAGCCGCCAAAATTTACGCGCATGCGCTCTACAAGCTTGCAAATGCGGAGGATTGAGAAAGCGCGTCGAATGAATTCAGAAGGATGCATGGGTGATTGCAAAAATTCAAATCGATCGCATTCTAGGATTCGATCCTGAAGTAATTCATCCCGTTTAATGGTTTTTGCAATCACCATCCATCGAAGTGGTCGATGTGTCTCATGCCAAGGTGCTTCGCCTCTCAACGCTCAAACGACTATTTTTACGATATAGTAGATCGGTATCGATATCACGCAGTTATAAATGGATTCCTGCAGAGCGCCCTTGACCCACAACAGGGTGTTCGCCTGAGGAGCGAAAAGATAAAAACACATTCCCGTCAAAAAGGTGCCTAAAAAGCAAATCCCGATGGCGATAATTACGTTATCACGAAACACATGTGGCTCCATGGAGCCGATGATCCACCCCGCCAGCGAACGGGTTACGATAAGGCTTCCAATGTACATTCCCAAATATGCTGATTCCAAAACACCTGTCATAAATCCTAGCCATGCGGCGAATGTGGCGTCGGTGAATAGGCTGCATACTAGCAAGCCTGTGAGAGCGATATTGGGTTGCGCCCCTCGAATGGTTAAATGCGAGGCGTACGCTTCATGGAGAAAGAAGAGAACGATCACGATTAAGGTCAAACGCAGGTTGCTTTTCGCGCCTTTCATTTGAGGATATACACCTCTTCCAAGCGATCAAAATCAACCGCAGGCTTTACGAGGATTTGGCGAGACGCGGTTGAGGGATCGTTGGTGATGGAAACCACCGTTCCAATAACCAACCCCTTGGGATAAACTCCCTGTGCTCCCCCCAATCCCGAGGAGATCATCGTATCCCCGATGCGTATGTCGGCGTTTGGACCAAGATAGGCAATGGATAACAGAGGCGTTCCATTCCCCTTGCAAATGCAAACCGCTCTGGAATTGGCGCGCTGCACCATCGCCCCGATCGCTGAATTCGGATCCGTTAACAGAATCACCGAAGAGGTGGTTGGCGCCACGTCGAACACATGTCCCACAACCCCCAAAGGCGCCACAACAACGCTGTCGGGTTTCACACCGTCACGGCTCCCCCTTGATATCACCATGGTTTGGAAATTGGGAATGGGTCGCATGGATAAAATGGTGGCTGGGATCTTATGCAAAGGAGGGGACATGGCGAATCCGAGTTCCGATTTCAGCCTTTGCGCATCAATCGCATCCTCTTGCAATTGTGCGATCTGCGCTTGGAGATTTTCGTTTTGCAAACGTAGCGCCGCGTACTTTCGCGAAAGAGAAGGGCCTTGAATAATCCACCCGAACTCACGATTCATCCAGTTCGTTGTAGCCACGAGGATGTGAATGATAGGGGAGGTGACGGTGAGTACCGCTGCGGAGAGCGGGTCCGCTTTCCCATGGCGCGATGCGCGATTATGCCATACCCCAATCCCAATACCAAGAGCAACGCAAATAATCAACGCCCACCAATGGTTACGATGATTGTTTTTCTCTTTAAGTAACACGATGTCACCTGGTCAGACAGGGTTTATCCGCTTTTGAGAACTTTACGGAGTTGGGGGTTCGTATTGATCTCCTCAAGGACCCTACCCGTCCCAATCACCACGCATGAAAGCGGATCCGTTGCGATATGAACCGGCATGGAGGTCTCACGTGACAGCAACTTATCCAATCCCTCGAGAAGCGCGCCCCCTCCCGCCAGCACGATTCCTCGTTCCATGATGTCCGCCGCCAATTCCGGAGGGCAGCTTTCCAAAGTCATTTTAACGCTCTCGACAATCGCGCTCAATGGCTCCTGTATCGCCTCTCTGATCTCATTCGAGGAGATTGTGCAACTACGCGGCAGCCCGGTCATGAGATCCCGTCCTCGCACCTGCATGGTTCTTTCATGTTCGCTGGGGAAAGCGGATCCAACTTCGAATTTCGCCTCTTCGGCGGTGCGATCTCCAATAAACAGATTATAAGTCCGTCGCACATAGGAACTGATCGCTTCGTCGATTTCATCCCCAGCCACGCGAACGGACCGACTTGTCACAATTCCGGAAAGCGAGATCACCGCCACCTCGGTCGTTCCCCCGCCAATATCCACAATCATCGAACCGGTCGGCTCCACAATCGGCATGCCCGCTCCGATCGCGGCCGCCATAGGCTCTTCGATTAAAAACGCCTCCTTCGCTCCGGCCTTCTTGGTGGCGTCGATCACAGCGCGTCGCTCCACCTCCGTCACGCCGGAGGGAATGCCCACGACCACACGCGGATTGACCCACATGGTTCGACGATGAACCTTTTCGATGAAGTAACGAAGCATTTTCTCCGTTTGGTCGAAATCCGCAATGACTCCGTCTTTCAATGGCCGGATGGCGATGATATTGCCAGGCGTGCGCCCGAGCATCCTTTTCGCCTCCTCCCCGACAGCGAGCACCTTTTTATTGTCTCTCTCTATGGCGACGACCGAAGGCTCGCGTAATAGAATTCCTCGACCGCGAACATGAACAAGCGTGTTCGCAGTGCCTAAGTCTATGCCCATGTCACGAGAAAAGCGTCCGAGAAATCCTTTTAATACATTCATATTTATTTATCCTGATAGATCGTTGCAGTTTATGGAAGATTGAAGCGAGGAGAAAAACACAAAGGTAAACGTCCTCGGCTACGCCGTGCATCATCAAAATTATAGCATAATCCGCCCTTCTATCTTATGCTAGAAGTATGCCACAATAACAGACAAGGAGTTTAGCGGGAGAGTCCGATGAGATTAGAAGCGAAAACTATTCAAATGGTGTTCAAGGACGTGCAAGTGGGGGATCACATCCTTTTGGACGAGGTTGCGGTGCACGCGGAGGGGTCTTCGGTATGTTTCGAGTCCGGCATTGCCGTATCCTCTCGGAATACAAATGCCCATGTGATCCTGTCGGAATCACGCTTGAACCAATGGTTTGCGAAAATAGCGTTTGGACACGTGAGCAATATTCAAATCACCTTAAATTCCCAAAGCGTCACATTCAAAGGCGGATACGCCCTTTTCCGTTCCCTAAAAGCTCCTTTTCAGTTGGATGCGTTTATTGAAATCGACAGCCATTCCGTCATTAAAATCCATCCAATCGCCTTAAAATGTCTTGGGTTTCAACTTCCACAAAGCGCGACCGAAATGATAGTGAAAAATATAAACATAAAATTAAATGAGTTGCTGCAAGCGAAAAATTTACCCGTCCCTCTGAAGATAACGAGCGTGGATATCCATCCTGGAAGATTGGATATCGTTTGCGAGACCAACCTTGAATTTAGCACGCTGAAATCGAGCGCTCCCTTAGCGGCGATAAATTCATGACCGGTTCCCGGAAACAAGTTCGCACTCAATCCGTGAACTGAATCAGTTGAAGGTAATTTCCCTCCGAATCATTAAATGACGCGACCTTGGCTCCTCCCACATCCGCAGGGGGGACGGAGAATACCACACCTTTTGCCATCAAATCACGGAAGGATTCCTCAATGTTCTCGGTACGCAATGTAAGAATGACCGAGTTCATTCTCAAATCCTCCAGTCCAATGGGGATGTCCGACATCATCAAACCGATTCCCTCCGAAAAAAACGCCCAGTCCTCTTGCTCCTCCTCCGGATGCAAACCAAGCGTATCCCGGTAGAAATGCATTGCGCGATCCATATCCCGCACCATCACAACACTGAAAATACGATCCATCATCACGGCGCCTGCGTGGGAACAGGTGCATTCACACCTTGAACATATGTTGGCTGCGCCAACCAGGCGCCATTAATGCGTGATAGGTTGAGCTTGGCGGATATTCCAAGAATCACGATCAATATAACCAGTGTTAAAAGCAACCATCCCCGGCGATTCTCCGATGCGGATTTGAAGAACGGCATCCGATGCCCAATCGACATGGAGATGATTAATGCGATCAACGCCAGGGCGATTTTCATGCCGAGGAAGATCATATACATCTGACTGACGCTATGAATGAGGAAATAGACGTTGCAAATCCCGGTCGCAATGGCTAGAAGCCAGAAAAACCCCAGTGCAATGCCAAATCTCTTCCATTGCTGCTTGATCATGGAGGTAACTTCCGAGTTCTCCTCGGGAATCTTTAAAGGAAGGATAAGAAATGCGAAGCCCGTCCCACCGATGATGGCGCTGATACTGAACAAATGAATCCATTTAACGATAAAAACAGCCCATTGCATATTTCACCTCACATTTTTGGATTTATGGTGAATTTCCAGTCTGGTGATGATTTCATTCCGCTATTCATGACTTTGCGCATAGATAACCATACGACAAAGTGGATGGATTGGTTCAACCCCCCATTATATCATACCCATGTTACCACAATTAAGGCACGAAGCGAGCGGCAACTTTATCCATGTTGAGTTTCGTAAAATCAAATAAAAAAAGCTTCTCACACCGTTTCAACAGCATCCACCAAATAGTCCGTCATGTTGAGGACCGAGTGGATCATTGGTGTTGGAAGCTATCCATCATGATTACGGAGGAATGAATGTCGGCAAACCTATTCACCCCCCTTCAAATAAGGAAGGTGAACTTTAGAAATCGAATCGTGGTATCCCCGATGTGTCAGTATTCCAGCGAGAATGGTTTCGCGCAGGACTGGCATTTAGTCCATTACGGATCGCGGGCAATTGGCGGAGCCGGGGCGGTTATAATGGAGGCGTCGGCGGTCTCCCCCGAGGGACGCATCAGCCCGAATGATCTCGGTATATATTTGGATGAGCATGTCGAACCTTTACGGAGAATAACTCGTTTCATGGAGAGCCATGGGGCGGTTCCAGGAATTCAAATCGCTCATGCCGGACGCAAGGCCAGTTGTCATCGACCCTGGGATGGAGATGGTCCGGTGGATGAAAGCCATGGGGGTTGGAGACCGGTCGTGGCGCCAAGCCCTATCCCTTTTGACACGGGATATCCTGTTCCCGAGGAACTGGATGCGAATGGGATACAACGCATCATTGCCGCTTTCGGGCAAGCAGCGAAACGAGCCAGGGAGGCGGGCTTTAAACTCGTGGAGATCCATGCCGCTCATGGATATCTGCTTCATGAATTTCTCTCCCCTCTAAGCAATAAAAGAACGGATGAGTATGGAGGCAGCTTTGAAAATCGCACGCGAATCGTGCGCGAGGTGATTTCAGCCGTACGCGACAAGTGGAGTGATGAGTACCCATTGTTTATTCGACTATCCGTCACGGACTGGATGGATGACGGGTGGGATTTGGAACAAAGCAAAGAGTTGGCGAGAATGGCGAAATCGCTTGGGGTGGATTTGATTGATTGCTCTTCGGGGGCGTTGGTTCCCAATGCCGTCATTCCCGCAGGCGCAGGTTTTCAAACCGTGTTCGCTCAGAAGATACGATCCGAATGCGACATGAAAACAGGCGCGGTGGGCTATATCACCTCTGCGGAACAGGCGGATCATATCATACGAACGGAACAGGCGGATGTGGTATTGCTTGCGCGGCAAATGCTGAGAGACCCCTATTGGCCTCAAAAAGCCGCCCATAAACTACGGCAAAGGATTCCCACGCCAGTGCAATACTCTCGGGCGTGGTGAACATTCCATTCAACGGCATGCGTTCTTTGGGACGTACGCCGTTGAATGTTTCATATTAACAATTAACCATCTTCATTGCCGCTTCGGGATAACGCGAACCGTAGATCGCACCCCTTGGGATGATGGAATCGATTGCAGCTAAATCCATTTCATTTAACGTTACGTCCATAGCGCCAAGATTCTCTTCAAGCCGGGATATCTTCTTGGTTCCGGGAATTGGGATGATATCCTCGCCTTGCTTAAGCACCCATGCCAAAGCCAATTGCGCAGGCGTGCAACCCTTTTCCTGTGCCATCTTTTCAATCCGCTTAACCAACTCCAGATTCCTTTTGAAGTTCTCACCCATAAACCGAGGCTGATTCCGGCGGAAATCATCCGGAGCGAAATCATCAGGGGACTTGATTTGCCCGGTCAGGAAGCCTCTGCCCAGGGGACTGTATGCCACGAATCCAATTCCCAACTCCCTGCAGGTCTGCAAAATCCCATCCTCCGGGTCTCTTGTCCACAACGAATACTCGGTCTGCAGAGCGGCGATAGGGTGAACCGCGCATGCTCGGTGCATCGTTTGCGTGCTGGCTTCCGATAACCCAAGATATCTCACCTTGCCCTCTTTAACCAGTTCCGCCATTGCGCCGACGGTTTCCTCAATCGGCGTGTTTGGGTCCACGCGATGCTGGTAGTACAGGTCGATAACATCCACTCCAAGTCTTTTGAGACTTGCCTCGCATGCGGATTTCACGTATTCAGGCTTTCCGTTTACGAATCGGACTGTTGGATCATCCGTGCGCACAATGCCGAATTTGGTGGCGAGGAAAACCTCGTCCCTTCTTCCTTTGATGGCTTTTCCCACTAAAAGCTCGTTGAGCCCTCTGCCATACATATCCGATGTGTCAAGAAAGGTGCAGCCCAAATCCAATGCTTTCCGGATAGTTGCGATGGATTCCTCGTCATTTCCAGGACCGTAAAAATCGGACATTCCCATGCATCCCAACCCTATCGCGGATATGTCTCTATTCGTATACCCAAGTTTGCGATACTGCATAATGTACTCCTTCATAAAGGTGATTGCAAAATTCGGAATTAAGCGAATGGCGCTCAATTCATCACGGATGAAACACTTAAGTCTCGAATTTTCGAGAATACCTGAATACAATGGATTGTTCGTGTTTTGCGAACCATTTCTCGTCCGGTGTTAAGTTATACGTTTCCATCCCCTGCGGTAATTGCAAAATGACGGAATCACTCCCTTGAAATGGATCAGTCGAGGGTTTCATATGTCATCAAAATTGCGACAGGGGCTCTTTCAGTGGTTATGGTGATCCCTTTCATCATATCGGCTCCGGAGAGTATTCGATTTTGAACATCGTCGGTCGCGCGCACAACATATCTTTTCCCGGATTTGATTTTTTTCAAATGGATGGTCAATGCGTTAACCGGACAGTTTGCTCTGCGGAATGCGAGCGCCATGCCCTTGTTATGTGCTTCATCATGGTATTGATAAGCGATCCAAACATCGCTCTCCGTGCTGTAAGGGGTGAGCGGATAATAATCTCCGTAAAAGAGATTTCGTACTTTTTTAAACTCCTTGACCAGTTCCGAAGCCTCTTTGTAAGGGAAGGGGGCTTTCGGATCCCAATGCACCCAGGGAAGATATTTATCGTAAACATCATAAGGCGCCACGCCTGTCCACGGCACCCAGATGGCAACTCCGCTATTGATGGAACTAAGGAAGGAATAGGGATCGGGATAACCGCATCCCGTGCTGGTCGTCGGGATGTAATAGCTGATTCCGTAGGTCTGCGATTGCATCCCCTCCGGTTCGTAATATTGGTAGTCCGAACGCCATAGAAACACACATCGATCAATGGTCTCCAAGTCGATTCTTCTGCCACCACTGGCGCAGTTATCGATGATCAATCCCGGATTTCGTTTGAGCAGCTCGTCCCAATAGGCATATAATCCCTCCACATGCCGTATCTCGGTGATGCCTTGACGATCGGGGGTGTCGTTCGCCCTCCAGAAGGGAAGAGGATCGATGTTAAAGTCCTGACGATATACGCTTATCCCTTGTGTCCGTATCATGTCCGATATGTGGTCGGTAAGCCATTTTCGGGCTTCATCATTCCCCAAATTAAATAATCCATTGGGATTGCCGGGAAGATGAATCACCCAATCATAATGCTCCTTGTCTATATCCGTTCCTTGAAACACGCGTTCAGGCTCGAACCACAAGATCAGTCCCTTCATCCCTAGCTTCTTCAATGCGTTCGTTAGAGGCTTCATACCATCGGGGAAGCCGTTTTGCCGGGGAACCCAGTTTCCCACGCCATTCGGCCATCCTCCCTCATACCACCCTGCATCGATCCAATAGTATTCGACCCCATATTGCTTGAATTTTGCCGCATAGGCGAGCTGATTTTCGACCGTGGCGGTATTCGCTTCGTCAGGAGGTCCCGACGCACCACAGGCGAATGGACAAAGCGGTGTTTTCCCGTTGATATGCGGGGAATGATGCTGGATCGCAAATCGCCGGAAGAGATTGTGCCCCTCCATATAATCATTCCCCTTCCAATTCAGCAACGAAATGCGAGGGCTGCGTATCCTCTCCTGTGGATGCAATTTCAGATGGGTCAACTCCATTCCGGCTTGAACGGACACGGTCTTTTCGTCGCTCTGCATAATGTTCGCCGCCCATTGCCCGGTCCATCCAATCCCCAGGATTATTCCGCCCTCTCCAACCGCCTCTATGTTGAAAAACGGTAATGCGGTTGTGCTCGAAGAACGTCCGCCGACCGGCGCCAAATGAATTGGGACGCTCATTCGCAATGGATCAGACAGTGGAGCGAAATCGTTTTTCGATGCATTACTGCCTAACGAATGATGAAAGATGAAATCCCCCTGCAGCCTCCTTTCCAACGAAATATCCAAAGCCTGGATGTTTTCGATGATGGGCGTGTCTTCTGACCCCCCGTTTTGGAAATGGAGCACCCATTCCGTGGCGGGGAAATCCTTGTACAATCGACATTCAAACACCACCTGTAAATTCGTTACGGGATCACAATAGACGAAATGGCGCTCATTCCATCCTCTTCCAGTGGGAGGCATCTCCTCCGTAAGTTGCCAGTCTTTCAAAAAAGAGGAAGAGTGTTTTCCGTTGTAAACAAACGAGAAGGGGAGTTCCCTTCCATGCGCCATCTCACGCAATTTGTCCGTTTGCGATGCTGGATTATTTTTTGCGCCTGCGATCATTTCATAATCGAATGTCATTGGTGATTCCGCGCCGGCGTATGCTTCCGACGATGCGAATAACATCAATGCCAGGGAACCACCGCCAAACAAAAAACTTCGTCTAGTTAACTTCATCGGATCATTCATGATTGCAACCCCCTTCTGAGTGTGTGATGAGTGTCTGCGAGACAATCTCGCCATGGATAATATAGTTGCCCGGAAAATTCGGACTCAAATCAGACTATATTAATGTGAACTCAAAACCATGAAAAAAACAACACAGGTCTGAATTCAAAGTCCGAGTTGTTCCGGAGACGCTAAAGGAGGAAAGCACTTGCGCGCAGCGAATGAGAAATGTGTGAACGCTAAGAGGAAATCCGGGCTCCTGAGCGCACATTTGTCCTGGCTGAAAAAAAGTGATTCCGAATAGAACGGAATGGTGCGCATGACTCTATTTCACCATAGTTCCTCGGAACAGACGGTCACTGTCTAGTGTGATGTGTTGGAGATTAATCGTTCCGGTATGTATTACGCGGCGCGACCGCTCGCCGAACGCCTTCCATTTGGGATTTTTACGGCGCCTTTGCACTAACGCTGATCGGATTCGTGGCGTTCGCCTCTCGGCGGAAAGCGTTTCGGTTCCTTGGTCGCACGGTCTGGCCGAGATCGTTGTGAACCCCTGATGGAGGTTTTGAATGCAGCGGAGCGCAGTTTGGTGAAACCGCGCACGAAGCATATGGAAGGCGAGGAAGCCGTCCAAGCAGAGGTTCAGAGTCTGCCGAAGCAAAAGGGAAAAATCGAGGGTGTACTGTGATGAAAGTTTCCCAATTGCTCCATAGCCCTAAAAATCATACTTGATGGAATTATGAAGGGCGTTTCGCCATCTCAGCCATCAGTGCGGCGCGGGCAGCAAAACCAAAAGATTCCGTTAGTGTTGGATGAGGATGAATTGCCTCTGCAATGGACTCCAGTGTCAGCCCGCTGCTGACCATGAGCGCAGCTTCGCCCATCAGGTCCGCAGCCCCGTCCACCAAGATGTGGACACCCACCACTCGCCTGCTTTTTTTATCATAAACGATCTTCAGCAAGCCATTGTCATGCCCGCTGATTTGGGCGCGGGCATCCTGCGAGAAATCATAATGCGCTACCCCCGCTTCCATCCCGACGTTCGATGCCTGGGCTTCGGTCAGTCCCGCCATGCAAAGTTCAGGGTCGCTGAAAATGGTCGCTGAGTTATGTTCGGGTTTTGGGAATTTTACGGGCATGCCGATTAAGTGCCGAGCCACGGCCAGACCTTGCGCTGTGGCCCAATGGGCGAACATGGGCTGACCGACAATGTCGCCAACTGCATAGATGCCAGGTTCAGCAGTTTGCAACGTTTCATCCACCTCTACGCCACGCGGTCCGGACTTCACTGAGGTGAATTCCAACCCCAGGCTATCAATGCGTGGACTGCGGCCGGTTGCTGCCAATATCGCTGTGGCGTAGATACTGTCGGAACCCAATTTGGTATCGTAATCTACAAACACGCCATTGTCGCTCTGATGAATACTTTTGATTTTACAATTGACTTGCAGACTGATTCCCTGCTCAATAAGGCGCTGTTCCAGAGCCAGAGCCAATTCCGCATCCACGATGCTGAGAATATGTGGTTCCATCTCCATCAGCGTGACATGGGCTCCTAGAGCATGAAATATCTGCGCCAGTTCAACCCCGATAGGGCCGCCACCGATCACCACCAGTTGCTCAGGTATGAAATCAATATTGAGGATGCTATCGCTGTTGTAAACCTGGGATGAATCGGCTCCCTGTATCGGCAGCGGATTTGGCGTGGAGCCGGTAGCAAGAATACACTGTTCAAATTTAATCTCGATGGTATCACCATCACCCTTTGTTGGTTTGATGAATGCCGTTCGGGGACCACTCAACTGTGCGTGCCCTAAAAGTATATGGAGGTTATTGAGATGTCCCGCCTTGAGAATTGCCTCCTCACTGCGACGCTTTAGAATGGCTCGCTTGCGTGTCTGCACCTGCGGCCAGTTAAGCTTTACCATCTCGTGCGGAACACGGATACCAAACTCCTCCGCTCTTGCAATGTCACGCATGCGCTCAGCCGTCTCACGGAATATTTTGGAAGGGACGCAACCTTCGAACAAACACGTCCCACCCAGGCCTGCGCCGGCCTCCACAAGTAATGTCTTTTTCCCCGCCTGAGCCAGCGCCATCGCTGCGGGTGTGCCCCCCGGGCCGCCACCAATTACCAGTACATCGAATTGTTTATCCATGACATCTCCTTTTTAGTTGATTCGAAGTGAATCCACCTTGTTTCAATTTATTTAGTTGGTTCATTCTTTTTGGTTTCACGTTCCGCTTCAAGCCAGTCTTGCTCCGCCTTGCCTCCTTGCCACGGCGCCTGGAATGAGCCTTTTAATCATCACGACCTTCACCGCATCATTCACTCCAAGGCATGCGACCATGGCATATACAATAATTATGAGCTCCTGCCACCATGGCAATGGCATGAGCTCCGGGATGTGTGCAAATGTAAGGGCGGTTCCTATGAGCAAATTCGCCACGAGAGCTGAGAGGAAGGTCTTGCTGGGAAATGTCGCCCAGAACCAGTGGCGCTCCCGAGCGGATACGACGGCGAATACGGCAAAGTACAGCAGCACAAGAAAGCTGAAGGTGTGAAGAGAATTGAGATCGGTTGCTAATCCGAAATTGTTCCAGCACATCCATAGCAAGAGAAGCGTTTCAACGACCATCGCGACACCCAGCGCCACAGCGACGGCGATGAAACCTCCTATGTTCCATGTTTCCGGCTGCCTGGATGGACGAACGTTATCGGTGGCAAGCGCAATCTTTGCGAAGTCCAGCATAAAGACCAGGATCAGCATCACAAAGGCGGAAATGACAAACTTGCCGGTTATCAGGAACGCGATGGCCACGAAGGTGGCGGTAAGCAATGTCTGGCTGATCTTGTTAATGATCCACGTTAAAATGCGCTGATAGATTGTCCGTCCCTGCTCGACCAACGCAACGATGTTGGTCAGTCCCGGTTCGGTCAGGACGACACTTGCAGCGCCTTTCGCCACGTCCGTGGCTGAGCTGACGGCGATACCGACTTCGGCCTGGCGGAGGGCGGGGGCATCGTTCACTCCATCACCCGTCATGCCGGTTACGTGTTTTGCAGCCTGCAGATGCTGTACCACGATGTATTTATCTTCAGGATACACTTCGGCGAAACCGTCGGCTCCCGCCAATAAGTCAACCGCCTCATTACCGGCCTGCGCGCCCGCCGCCTTTAAATCCGCCACGCGACGAATGTTGGGCAAGCCCACCCCCTCGCCAATCTCCATGGCTATCTCCAATGCATCTCCGGTAAGCATCTTTACCGGTACGCCCAGATCCTTGAGTTCGGCGATAAGTTCCTTGGCATCCGGCCGGGGAGGATCATACAGTGACACCAATCCGAGAAGAGTGGCGGGGCCAGTCTCGGGACCTTGAGCGACCGCCAGAGTCCGATATCCTTTCAATGCCGATTCGCTGACCCTCGATTCCAACGCATCGATCGCCGGTGGCTGAAGTCCACATGCCTCGGCAATGGTTCTCACAGCTCCCTTCATTACATGTATTCGCTGTCCATTTTGTTCGACTACTGCTTCCGTCCGTCGGTTTTTCGCGTCGAATGGGGCAAAAGAAATGGGTGTGATATTAGGAAGGCTGTCAAAAATATGCCGCTCCTTTGCGGCAGCCAGAAACGCGAGGTCAATCGGGTCCTGGTTTGCTTCCTGCGACGCGAGTGCGCCGGCAAACAGCACATCGGTTTCAGTAGCCTGTTCAAGCGGGATAACACCAGTGACTGTTATCCTGTTCATCGTAATGGTGCCGGTCTTATCCACGCATAGTACGTCCATCGTTGCTGCGTCCTCCGCAGCGCTTAGGCGTGTGACAAGCACGCCTTGTTTGGCCAGTTCCTTCGACCCAAAAGCCATGCTGACCGTGAACATAACCGGGAGGGCGACAGGCACCGCACTCATCAACAGGACGAGCATGAGCGGAGCCATTTGAATGAGCGGTATGCCGCGAATCAGCGACAATGCAATCACCAAGACTATAAGCGTGCCGACGATAACGAAAAGCCAGCGGACGACTTTGGCCACAACCGCTTCGATATGAAGTACTGGACGCGCCTTCTCCACAAGTTCCGTGGTTCGGCCGAAATAGGTCTTTGCCCCGGTCAGCATCACCACTCCGTTACCCTCACCTCGGCGCACGATGGAACCTGACGAAAGCGCATCACCTGGTTTTTTGTCAACATCTTTTGATTCGCCGGTGAGCGCTGATTGATCCACTGTCAATGTTCCCGTGAGGAGTTTTACGTCCGCCGGGATGATGTCGCCAGAGCGCACGCGTACGATGTCGCCGGGTACTATTTCACGGGCTGGAACGACCTGCCAGCTCGAATCGCGAAGAACTCGCGCGCTAACTTGCAATCGTTTTCTTAACGCCTCAACCACGCCTGCGGCGCGGCGCTCCTGCATGAAGCTCAATACCGCATTGACAACCAGCAGCGCGCTCACCAATACGAGGTCCGCGTATTTCCCGAGAGCTATGGACAATATCATGATCAGTTCAAGCATCCACGCGGAAATCCCCCAAAATTTACGGAGGAAATTGAGTGCCGGGTGTTCTTTTTCTTCCGCCACTTCGTTGTAACCATGCTCCTTTAGACGGTGATTAACCTCCGTTTGCGTGAGCCCTATGTCTGGGTTGACACCAAGCGCCGCAAGCGTGTCAGGAACCGACAATGAGGCGATGTCAGGGGGAGCTGCATTTACCGATTTCTGAGGCGATGATTTCGTTTTAGAATTATTTGGAGTCGTTTGCATGGTGAATATCCTCTTCGTCATCCCATTTCCAATTTCGAATCTCCGGCATGTCCTGGCCATTCAGATCAATATAACGTTTATGCTCAATGAGCTTATCCTGCATCATCTGCTTCAAGTATGCTCCTATGGAGCCCAATTGTGGCTGGCGGTCCAGAACATCCTGCACAAGATGGAAACGGTCCATATCATTCAGCACTGTCATATCAAAAGGCGTCGTGATAGTTCCTTTTTCCTTGTATCCACGCACATGGATGTTATGGTGATTGGTGCGACGGTAGGTTAGCCGATGTATCAGCCATGGGTAGCCGTGAAAAGCAAAGATGACGGGTGTGTTTTTTGTGAAGAGTGAATCAAAATCCGCGTCAGCAAGCCCATGGGGATGTTCGCTTTGAGGCTGGAGCTTCATCAGATCCACAACGTTGACCACGCGGATTTTCAGATCGGGTAATTGCCGCCGTAGGATAGAGACAGCGGCGAGTGTTTCCAGCGTGGGTACGTCGCCGCAGCAGGCCATCACAACATCCGGTTCGCCGCCACTATCGTTGCTGGCCCAATCCCAGATGCCGATTCCTTCTTCGCAATGGACTGCCGCCTCATCCACAGATAGCCACTGTGGAGCAGGGTGTTTACCGGAAACGATAACATTTACATACTGTCGGCTGCGAAGGCAATGATCCATGACGGAAAGCAGACAATTGGCATCGGGCGGCAGATAAACCCGCACGACATCCGCTTTCTTGTTTACTACAAGGTCGAGAAAGCCAGGATCCTGGTGTGTGAAGCCGTTATGATCCTGCCTCCATACGTGTGAAGAAAGCAGATAATTCAGGGAGGAAATACTCATTCTCCAGGGTAAGTTTCGTGTAACTTCCAGCCACTTGGCGTGCTGATTGAACATCGAATCGACCACGTGGATAAAAGCTTCGTAACAGTTGAAGATGCCATGACGTCCGGTAAGCAGGTAGCCTTCCAGCCAGCCCTCGCATTGATGCTCGCTGAGCATGGAATCCAGCACAACGCCTTCGGGCGCGAGGAACTCATCGTTTGCCAATCTTTGGGCGTCCCATTGGCGGTTTGTCACTTCAAATACCGCCCCCAGACCATTGGAGAGTGTCTCGTCGGGACCGAATACGCGGAAATTTCGTGGCTCCTGATTCAGCCTGGCCACATCACGCAGAAAAGGTCCGAGCACATGCGTGTCGCCGATGCCACTGACTCCCGGCGATGGCACCTCGACGGCGTAGTCGCGGAAATCCGGCATCCTCAGATCTCGAAGCAGGGCGCCGCCATTGGCGTGAGGGTTCGCACCCATGCGCCGCTCGCCCTTTGGCGCGAGTTCGGCCAGTTCCGATTTCAGACGGCCCCGCTCATCGAAAAGTTCCTCTGGCCGGTAGCTCCTCAGCCACTCTTCCAGCAGCTTGAGGTGCTCGGGATGGGTGGACGGATCGGATAGTGGCACTTGGTGCGCTCTGAACGTCCCTTCGATCTGCAGACCATCGACCTTTTTTGGTCCCGTCCAGCCTTTAGGCGTATTGAGGACAATCATAGGCCAGCGTGGACGCTTGCCGCTGCCGTTGGCGCGAGCATCCTGTTGGATATTTTTGATTTCCTCCAGCACTGTGTCGAGGGTTGCAGCCATTGTCTCATGCATCAGCGCTGGATCGGACCCTTCAACAAAGTAGGGTGTCCATCCATAGCCGCGAAGTAACTGTTCAAGCTCTTCATGGGTGATGCGAGCCAGGATAGTAGGGTTACTGATCTTATAGCCATTCAAGTGCAGAATCGGTAAAACAGCGCCATCCGTCACCGGGTTCAGGAATTTATTGGAATGCCAGCTTGTAGCCAGTGGACCGGTTTCCGCTTCGCCATCTCCAACCACACAAGCTGCGATGAGCCCGGGATTATCGAACACCGCCCCAAAAGCATGGCTGATCGAGTATCCGAGTTCTCCTCCCTCATGGATGGATCCCGGTGTTTCCGGCGCTGCATGACTGGGAATTCCACCAGGGAACGAGAATTGTTTGAATAGTTTTTTTAAACCGGCTTCGTCCTGACTGACATTTGGATACACTTCACTATAAGTTCCCTCGAGATAGACATTGGCGACCACCGCCGGACCGCCATGACCCGGGCCGGAGAGATAAATCATATCCAGATCGTATTTTTTAATTACCCGATTCAAATGCGTGTAGATGAAGTTTTGTCCGGGCGTGGTGCCCCAGTGACCCAGTAGCATATGCTTTATGTCCGAAAGCGAAAGCGGACGTTTCAGCAGCGGATTGTCGTAAAGATATATTTGGCCAACCGACAGGTAGTTGGCGGCTCGCCAATAGGCGTCCATCTTGCTGAGCAGTTCAGGGGTAAGTGTTTTTGTATTCATGTTTAAATTCTCCATTCTTCAGCATAAGTTGAGCACTCTGCAAACGGTGCGTGCAATCATCAATTCTTCATCGGTTCGAATGACGCGAACCGTGACGCGACTGCTCGCTTTTGTAATAACATTCTCATTTCCTGTGTTTCGCTTTTCATCAATCTCGATCCCGAGAAATCCCAGTCCATCGCAAATCCGGGCGCGGACCGGGGGCGCATTCTCTCCGATGCCGCCTGCAAAAACCAGGGTATCCAGTCCGCCCAGCGCTGCAGCGAATGCGCCGATCCATTTCTTGACCTGGTAGCAGAACAGTGCGATTGCCTCGGCCGCACGAATATCATCCTTTTCCATCTCGAGCAAATCCTGCATATCGGAACTGGTTTCAGAAATCCCAATCAGCCCAGACTCGAAATTGACCATTTCATTGAATTTCTTAGCGCTCATATTCTCAGTACGCGCCAAATACCAGAGCAATCCCGGATCCAGATCGCCTGAGCGAGTGCTCATTGGCACACCGGCTGTTGGAGTGAAACTCATGCTTGTATCCATGGGTTTTCCTTCGCGCACCGCCGCAAGGCTTGCGCCATTGCCGAGATGGGCGAGGATAACGCGTCCCTGGGATGCTTCCGCTCCGGCCAGGCGAGCCAGCTCTCCCATTAGAAACGCATACGATAATCCGTGAAAACCATACCTGCGCACTCCCTGGGCTTCGTATCGACGCGGTATCGGTAAAAGTCGCGCCACTTGAGGCATGTCATGGTGAAATGCTGTGTCGAAGCAGGCTACTTGATGCAGATCAGGAAACCGATGATGAAAAGCTTCGGTTAACTGTATTTCTTCAGGCAGATGCTCGGGATCGAATGGTTTGAGCTGACGTAATTCCTCGATCATTTCTCTGTTGATTAATTGCGGATCGCCATACTTCGGTCCACCATGCACCACTCGATGTCCCACGGCGGCTAGTCCTGTACGTCCGATGTCTTTTTCGATCCAATCCATCAGTTTTTCTACGGCGATCGTGTGGTTTGGCGCTGCCATCGTTCGGGTAAAGCTGCCCGTGTCATCCGAGCCTTTCACCCTGAATGTAGCATCCGGCAACCCGATTCTTTTAATCTCTCCATTCATAATCCGTCGGAGAGAGTCCCCGGCTTCGAATAGGGAGAACTTAATGCTCGATGAGCCGCCATTGATCGTCAGGATACGAGGGACAATTGTTTTCATGATTGATTCTTTTGATATTCTTCAGTTAAGCAAGTATGGCTTTGTCAATGTTGACTCGTATGATCTCCGTGATAATTGGAGAGTTCACTTTGGCAGTCCATGCTAATGGGTTTTGAAGGGTCATACTCAGGACTGTTCTTTATCGATTCCCGAGAGAGATTCACATAGACTTCAGATTCGTCCCAATCAATACGAGTAATCCATTGTGAAGCTATAAGAACTTTTCGACCAGGCAGCCAGTTGCGTGTATCCGCAATGAGACAGCAAATATTCCACTTTTCGTCATCAACTATATAATCGACCACATGTCCAATTTCACCGTCATTGGCATGTATATGGTAACCTTCTACTTCGTTTGTGCTGCGCAAGTGTGGATCGCCCTGGGATTGTTTGACCAACTCATCGTTTTCATCCATTGCCTTTATATCAACGATAGGTATAAACGGAACCATCCCAGTTGAACCTGCATATAACCCGCTTTCCCAATAAACAGGCAATGCGTAGTGGTTAAATAAATCTATTTCATGCTGGCGAGACACGGTTTTTTCAGTGTCAGTGACAGGGCTATTTCGTATCTGTTCCATTGTGAGACTTACTTGAAATGTCTCTGATTGCCAATCTGTTTGACGCAACGCTGCGTGTGGTATCAGTACTTTTCGTTCAGATAACCACTTGCCTGTTTCCACGACCAGATAACGGATTGACCACGTGAGATCATCAAAGTAGAACTCACTCACTTTTCCTAATTCACCATCCTTTGCGCTGATGGTATAGCCGATAAGTTTTTGTATATTGCGTTGCATACCGAACTCCTTTTATTGGATTTTGTACGCTGCAGATTCAATTATCTTTGACTTGCCAAACAATCTTGCATCAGTTATGTTTCTAGTGCTACTCATGCATTAATAGGTCAGGTGTCGCATGATTTACGTCACCTGAACCCATCAGTTAATAATCCTGAAGCAGATAGCTTTGCGCATGTGGACTTGTAATCTGTATGAGGATTGCTTTGAATCCCGAGACCTTCAGCGATCTGGACGAACATCAGGGTGTTTTCGATATAGATAACTTTTCTGGATGGTGTCTGGGCGATATCCAGTGCGAGCCGAAAGATATCAGCGTCTGGTTTTCGCAAATGGACGAAGCAGGAGGATATGAAAAAATCTGCTACTTTATCAAGCTTGAACTTTTGGATCCGATACTCATTCAATTCCCGCGCTTCGTTGTTAACCATGACAATCTTCAATCCATACCGCGCTTTGAGCAGGCGTATCAACTCGATCATTTCCGGGTACGGATGCGATTGGTCGATCATGAAATTCTGGAATTGAATTGGAGTGAATTTTCGCTCCTCATAGAACACCACCTGACCTAAATACTCCGCCATCGTGAGCTTACCCTCTTCATAGGTATCGAAGGTCAGGTGGTGCCGATCTTCCATTTCTTCCAAGTTCAGATTGAAGTTCACTGCCGCCAGTTTACGGGCATCATGATCCCATCCATTGATGAGCAGGACTCCACCTATATCCAGAACAAGCATGTAATTGCAGACGTTTCTATCATCCTGTGTTCTTATCCATCGCCTTTTTTATGAAGTCATTCCTGCACCATGAATTTGCTTTCCTTCTATTTGTTCGCGTTCTCCTGGCCGATTCCCATTGTGAGCGCTGTCAATCCGGCTACACCTCCAAGTTGCATGGTTTCCACGACCGTACTTGGGACAATGACGATTGATGCGTTTTCCTTCAAACCCTCATAGAGCATGGTTGTAGTTGCACAATCATATAGTGGCTTCTTTCCCGTGGCAGCGCCACATGGATGATCATCAATCAGTGGATGAATGAATAGTCACATCATGGCCGGCGTTTTTCAGGATATCCTTGGCGGTGGTCAACTCATCCCCCGAACCATGAACCACCAGCAGGAATTTGTCGGCCTTGATGGAGGATTCATAATTGATAATGCTGTCCTTCGGTACTCCAATTCCATATAACCCTGCGCCAAGGGCGGATAATCCTCCAATTGCAACTGCTCCCTCCAGACCTCCGACGATGGCTGAAATGAGCGGGCCAGCTACAACAAGCGGGCCAATTCCTGGAACCCAGAAGAAGGCGGCGCCGAACAAAACTCCCCATATGCCGCCCCAAAACGCGCCCATCTTGCCCCAGTACATCATGCGGTCACCATTATTATAGTAGCCTACAACCTGTTCCTCCGTATGATAGTCTTTGCCCACGATGGACAGTTTCTTCATATCGAAGCCTGATTTCTGCAATTCTTTTACGGCATTTTCAGCCTCGCCGTGGGTATTGAATACTGCAATCCCTACATCTACGTTTGACATGGTGTTCTTTCCTTTTTTGTGAGTTTACTGCTTATGATGTGGCTCTCGTTTAATCGTTTTTGGTAGCGATGGCTGCCTCCTTTTATTGTGGTTCTACGAGGGCGGTGATGTAATTCTCCTGTAAAGCGGAAACGATAAAGATCACATGAACAATTTTCATTCAAAATCCATTCATCGCTGCCACAGGATTCGAGCGTCTTCAAGTGGGACCGCCACTCCATCGAAGTGGTATCACTCTCGGTGCGCAGTCTCCTGATGGTCTGGCCGCAGACACAGTCGTGCTGTATGCATAGCCTCCTGATACGCCAGTCAACTGGCGAACACGGTTCATCTCTTGCAATAATTTAGTTTCAATAATGGAAGCGGGTGTGAAGAGTGTGAGATGGCTCGGCGTTACCGTTTGATTGAGGCTGTACAGTAGTAAGCCTGATGCTGCAATCGTTTCCAGCTTGGGAAAGAATACGAGTTTGCTCTTTACATGTGGCTGGCTGACAATGAATTCCATATCCGGGGAATTCATGTCGTTGCTATGCCATATTTCAAGTTAATTGCCAGGTTGCCTGATATCATGATCACGTCCTTTGCATATCTTATCATCGACGGAATTATAAATTTTCCAAGGCGACATCGATTTGTCGTTTACTGCCTTTCCAAATTGTGATATTGAAAATTGACAAACTGAAGTTCCATACCCTACTCTCTGATATACGTTATGCAGACTATGTTTGTTTCTCCCCATATCGACATTCATTCTGAAAGCATGCATGCAACCTGAAGTTTGGCAATTGACTAGTTAAAATCCTCGTATAATCAGTTCAAATACAAATAATTCATTCAAATACCTTTGCGGCCTCGACTTATTTATTTGAATTTTTATCTATTTATATAACTATATACAAGAAGGTTCGCATATGCTATGCCCGAAAGTGCAACTCATCAAGCGGACGAAGAGCGAACAATGGCTCATCTCTTTCCCAGCCGCGTAGCTTTTTTGTTCGGATCCGAACCTGCCACTGGAGTGTTTGCTTCAGACTTACATATGGAGATGGAACATGAACCGGACTTTCCGCTATGAGAAAACATCGATGGAATGGGGGAGGTGCGGAAGACAAGCAGGAACGCCTTTGAGAGAGCGACGACTTTCATCGCCGCAGCGTATGGATTGCTTCATGTTGCGACAATACGCGTTGCAATTGCGTCGTCGGAAATAGCCCGACCGAAATGGAGAAAACCAAACGGAACGGCAATTGCACCGCCCGCCAGTTGATTGCAAGGCTTCAAGCCCAATTACGGGGAAAGTCGCTGGACGTGAATTTCAACGACTTCGATGAAAAATCCGCTTTGGAATGAACCCCTCGAAATTCATCCTCCAATCTCGCATCCGCCGTTTTAACCGCATTCCGTCAGCCAAACTTCATGAAAGCGAGAGGGGAGGAAACCCTCCCGCTTTCATGAATGGTAGAGCGGTGATATCACTCCTAAAGCGGACCAACCTCACTTCCTGACAGGCGTCACGCGGATGGCATCCGCAAGGACGTTGCCATTCGCTTTATTGCTTATCACAATGAAGGAGGACATTCCGGCTTGTAATGAAAACTCACCTAAGGAAACCCAGCGTCCTGCTTCCGTGTGGGCGTTGATCAATCTGGTTTTCACGCCCGAAGCGTATCGAACAATGACCGGCTCGTTGGTGGCGTGATCCCCATTAGGATCAGGTCCGATAAAAACGCTAATGGTATATTTTCCGTTTTTGGGTATTCTCGGCCGGAATATTGCTTTGGAGGATCCGTCTCCCTTGGGAGCCCAATGTGCGCCCAAACCAAAGTTCCCGCCTCCGGATACAAAATGCCACGTTCCCATCAATTGAAAATAGGGTGATGATTCGCTGTCATCAACTTGGACCACACCTGGTTTCGGTTTGGGCACAAAAGGCGCCTTCCCCGCCACGTTCAGACCAACCTGAAGATTGGCATGGGCGGGATTCGATATTTTCAAAGGACCCGCCATGTGATTTCCCATAACCACTGCGGATTCAGCCTTTCCACCCAACATCACCTGAGGCGCTTGCTTTATGAAGTTGCATCCGTTCACAATGAGATTTCCTCCCTCCAAATCGATGGCGGGAACCCCTTTGCCATTGTTATCCCAATCCACGAAATTGCATCCTGTGAAAGAGACGGTTCCGGTCCCATCCAGATGGGCGATTTGGTACGCCGGTCCCCAGAAGGAGCAATTGCTGAATTGCACCACTCCGGTGTGCGAGGGAGACACCACAATTTCCGTGGGCTTCTCCCCTGCGAAGCTTACGAACTCCCCGTTAGTGATTAACAACCCTGGCGTTTGAGTCTGCTGCACATCCACTGCAATTTGACTGGCGTCCGCACCAATTCCAACCAAATTTCCGTTCATGGCGCCGGTTTTGGTTTGGATGAAGCGATAGCCGATATGGTAACCGAATGCAAAAGTGTTGAAGACATACTCCCAATCCGTTCGACCAAAAATGAACGCCTCGGAATGTTTCCACATCCAATCTCGAATGCCCGACTGTGCGTCCCATTTCCAGAAGGTCCAGAAATGCACGTTTTGGATCCTTCCGATATCGTAGCACTGATCCACAAAAATGCCTCTTCTAAGCGGTTGACCGTACAGTCCATTGATAAAATGCCTACCCGAAGGATGCGTGCCCAAATCCACCCCTTGATAAGGGTTCACCAAAAGACAATCAATGATGGAGATGTTATCTCCTCCCGCGCTTGAGACGCACCAAGGATAGGGAATAATATGCGAAGGGTTCTGGTTGGGATAAAAGATGGTGATGCCCTTCAAAACGGAGTTTGTATGCATGGAAATGAAAGGCGTGCCGTTCTCCGATCCGGCTCCCTCCACAGCGAGAAGAGTGGACCCGTAATATTGAGAGAATGCCGTGGGAACTTGCCATACGCCCTCCAATGTGACGTTTTCCGGAATGGAAAGGTGCGTTTTGATGAGATAATTACCGACGGGAACGTTTACAATTCCCCCTTGAGGGGACAATGCATCCATTGCATTCTGAAAAGCGGCGGTATCGTCCGTAACACCGTCCCCCTTGGCGCCGTAATCCCTTACGTTCACCTGTGACAACGGCGCGTCGGCGGCGAACGCTTGGAAGGGGAGAGCGCATGCATAGAGTAGCATGGCTGATAAAACCATTCGAGCAAAGACTTTCATTCAAGACTCCTGTAATTTGTGCGAGTGATTCTCTCGTGGAATTAGGGTCGATTCATCGTCTCATCGGTTCAAGATGGAAAATGCGTCACATCCCGATGGGATGACTGCTTCTAACAGAATACCCCTCCCTCGATTGAAAAGAAATCCAATGATAACGTGGATCGAACATGACGCAGCGCTTTTCCGGATACAGAACATATCATCTCTCCTGAGCGATCTCCTGCACCTCCGCATCCGTGAGGGCGCCGTCATAGACCCTCACATCCCTGATATCCCCCTTGTACCATCCTAATCCGTTGCCGCCGCCCAGATCGAAAACGGGATGTACGGCTTTAAGGCTGCGGCATCCCACCGTCTCGAAAACACCGTCCAAATAGAGTGTGGGCTGTCCGTCCTGATACACCACAGTGATTTGATGCCAGCCCTTCAAGGTCCTGTTATCCACCAATACCGAAGGCTGATAAGCATCCGAGGATTCACAAACGCTGATACCGTTCGTACCGACCGAGACGCCGACACCCGCGTTGTTCGGATCATTCGTCCCGCCGTTTCGCACAGGAGCCAAGGCGTAAGGCAACCCGCTCGTGCCGGCGCTGTTATTCTGTGTCCAAGGAATGAGGGCGTCCTCGCCCTGCTCCGCAAGCAGTCTGATTTGATCCTCGCCAAGAGCGTAGGGGTACACGCGAACATCCTCTAGTTTGCCCTTGTACCATCCATACGGGCCACCTCCCAAACTGAAAACAGGATGCACGATCTTATCGCTACGCATCCCCACTTTCACCAGCTTACCGTTAATGTAGAGACTGGGTTTCCCATCTCGGTATGCCACGGTGATGCAATTCCATCCCGAAAGATCGTGGTTGTAGACCAAAGGGGAGGGAAGATAACTGTCCGCAAGTTCAAAGACGCTGACGCCGTTGGTCCCTACCGATACACCCACGCCTGCCGCGCCGCTGGCGGAGCTGTACTGTTGCGGATACAATGCATATCTTTGACCCGATATGCCCGAAATTCCTTTGTTCGTTTCCGGCGTCTCCGCACGAGTGGCTTCCGGATCCGCCCAAAAGGAGATGGTGAAGTTATTCGATACGGTATCCAGTCCCGCTCCGTAATTGCTGAGAGAAACCATATCCTTCTCTCCGTCAAATTGAAGAGCCGGTCCGAATTTGCCTTCCGTCCATGTGCATCCGGTAATCGAGCCAATGGTTCCACCAGCTGAGTCATTCAGAATGTCGCCTTTTCCCTCGTTCATCTTCCACCAACCCGTTCCGGATAGCCCTACGCCGCTTCCAACCTCCGGCGTTTCCGCGCGCGCCGCCTCCGGTTTTGTCCAGAAGGAGATGGTAAAGGTATTGGTTATGGCTGCGAGTTTTTTGGATGGGAATGATACAAAGGAATTCCTCCCGTTAAAATTCAAGCATGGCTCACTTCCCCGTATCCATAGAGCATTGCTTGCCTCGCCGTTATTCCGTCCGGAAGCATCCCTCACCAAGCGCCCTCTCCGCTCGTTCAATTTCCACCACGCCACTGGCGCCCCAACCGGTGGTTTTCGCAATTCCACTGCGATCGAATTCACATAACTGGGATAGTATCCGCTCTTGAACGCCTTGGCATTCAGTTCGCCGGTTCGATTCATAACGATCGGCTTGCGATAGATCGGACTGTTCGGCGTCGGTATGCTTCCATCCATCGTATACCGAATGGTCGCCCCCTTGGTTTTACAGTCCAGGGTGTAGATACGCTCCCCGGCGCGATACTCAATCCGCTTGACCAGCGGCATGGAGACAAAAGGTTTCACAGGGTGCTCGTTGTTATCCAGATAAGTAAAGCTAGTGGGACGGAGAATCTTCCCTTTCGGTTGATCAATGGAGCCAAAGGCGGTCTTGCCCGGCCAGAGATAGAATACGTTATGGCTGAAAATCCCGCCGCCCGTTACGCTCAAGGGTAGCGAGATGGTGCACGGCCAGCGCGGGCTGAAGCGGGTGTTATCCTTGAAAATGTTGTTGTCGAATATAAGATTTTGCTGCACCCGATCCCCCATAAAAAGCACCGCCTCCCCGTAGCTATCGTGAACGAAATTGTTTCGGAAGGTGACATCGCTTGTGGAGACCTCGAAATCGTAGCCGCAGCCATCCGGGGATCCCGGGTAATCGCCAGGCCAGCCGAATTCATTGTTTTCCACGATATTGCGAATCCCCGGCGCTCCCTTTAAAATGCCCGCCATGACTTGCGTGGTGCCCCATTTGTCATATAGCCATGGGTAGTTGTATGTGAAAACGCAATTGACAATGTCAAATCCGGTGGAGTAGGTTTGACACACTTGATTGAGGCTGCCATGGGAAATCGTGTCTCCATCGAATAGAACGCTTCCCCTGACAGAATTGCAAAAGAAGCCTTGGGCGCGCAATCCGATGCAATGCTTCACGCTGATATCCCGAGGCACGCCCGACCCATCCCATAAGAGAGCCCACCCCCAAGGTCCGGGAACCGCCGGGAATGTGGGATTCTCTATGTCATGAATGAAACAACCTTCGAAATGATAATAGTCAAAGTACTTCTTACCTGGTTCGTTCAGACTGATGTGAACACCGTTTAACGCCTCTCCCAATTCCAAATTCCGGAACCGATACCCAGCTCCATTGATGACGGTTATGCAGTCATCGTTTCCGCCCAATGTGCGATGGATGTAAGGGAGGTCACCGGAGCCGTATGATCCGATTGTAACCGGGTTTTGAGCGGCGCCTCCCCCATGCAGAGTGAGAGTTTCATTCCATGTATCGCCGCACTTCAGCAGGAGTTGGTCTCCCGGCTGATAAACGGTCTGAGATGCCTTTGCGAGGGATTTCCACGGACCGTGAGAGCCATTCCATTTGGGAGCGAGCCCATCGTAATGATCGTTTCCGATGGAGCTGCTAACATAGTAGTTCGTCGCGTTCGCCATTCGCACTGCAAGCGGTGATACGATGAGGATAAGAATTGAAATAAGTCGGATGATTGATCTCATTTGCTCTAGTCTCCAAAAAGAACGGAATTAACCGTCAAATGCAAGGGATGAAATCATTATATTCCCATCGGATCGTTTTTTTCATATTTATCGGACATTTACCAACATGACCGTGAAGTGGCGGGCGTTGGTTAATGCCTGATGTATTTTCGGTAGCCGCGAAATCATTCTCCTGGGTATGGTCGAGAGGTCGGGCTCAGGAACCGGGGCTGGGGGAATTGGATTGGTCGAATCGATCGCACGGATCGTCAAATTCATAGGATGAACTGGATGTGTTGGGGATGTCGATTATCGCTTAGGAAAGGGGGTGGAGGCTTTTTGCGCATCGCGTCTTCGCGGAACTTCAATCGATGCGCTTATTCGTCTCATTTTTGGCTCCTTTCGCTAGTCTGGAGACGAAGCGGGAAGCCAATTTCACGAGTAAAATAAGAGCATTGTTTGATTTTTTATGGAGCTGGGGGGACTCGAACCCCCGACTTCATCGATGCGAACGATGCGCTCTGCCAACTGAGCCACAGCCCCATAACCGAACTATTATAGCACACTGAATCCCCTTGCGGCAATAGGCGATGAAGCGCGACGCTTCACACTTCGAACGGGGGAGGTTCCAAGCCAAGCAGATTCCGCACGAAAAGATCAATTCTCCTGCGTTTACCATATGGACAATCCCCTGCACCGTGGTTCATGCCTGGGAAAACGATCAGTTCGAAGTCCTTCCCGGCTTTTATCAATGCATTCACCACCTGCATGGTGGAGGCGGGATCAACGTTCGTATCCATCTCTCCAACCGTGATGAGGAGATTCCCTTGCATTTTATATGCGTTGACAACGTTGGAACTTTCCGCGTATTGAGGTCCGACCGGCCAGGACATCCAGAGCTCATTCCACCATATCTTGTCCATTCGGTTATCGTGACATCCGCTGTCCGCGTGGGCGACTTTGTAAAATTCAGGGTGAAATATCAGCGCGCCCAAAGCGTTTTGCCCGCCTGCGGAAATGCCCCAAATTCCCACGCGATTTGTATCCATGTTCGTCACGACCTTTTTCGCCGCTTTGATCCATGGGATTCTGTCGGGAAATCCCGCGTCCTTGAGGTTTTTCCAACACACATCATGGAAAGCCTTGGATCGGTTGGATGTGCCCATCCCATCGATTTGAACGACAATGAATCCGATCTCCGCGACTTCCTGCTGATAATAGTAGGAGTTCCAGTTTTTGGGAACATAGGAATCCTGAGGCCCCGCGTAAATATTCTCAATCACCGGGTATTCAATATCCGGGGAGTAGTGCAACGGCTTCCAGATCACGCCGTAGATATCCGTTACGCCATCTCTTCCTTTTGCGGTGAAACGGATCGGAGGCGTCCAGCCAGTCTTGTAGAGCTCCTTGGCGTCCGCCTTTTCCAAGGAACACAACAGTTTGCCCTCCTTGGCGTCTCGGAGTTCCGAAACGGGCGGCAAGTCTACGCGGGAATAGGTATCCACGAAATACCGCCGATCCGGCGAGTATGACACGGTGTGGGTGCCGTCACCGGAAGTCAAAACGGTCAATCCTGCGCCATCAAAACCGATACGGCAGTAGTGTATATAATAAGGATCCTGCTTGGGATGTATTCCGCCCGCTCGGAACCAAATCTCCCGTTTTTCGTGATCGACCAAGTCCACTCGGCGAACCACCCATTCCCCTTTGGTGATCTGATTTTTCACCTTTCCGGTGCGTGAATCATAGAGATAGAGATGGTTCCAACCGTCCCGCTCGGACATCCAGATGATCTCATTGGTCTCCGGCAGATATTCGCAAAAGTACTTGCCGGCGTAATCGAAGAAGGTCTTGCATTCCTCGTTGACAATCGCCTGAACGTATCCCGTCTTAGCATCCACGCCGATCACACGCATCACTTGATGCCCGCGTTGGTTGTAAACAAACGTGAAACGGCTTGAATCCGGCTCCCAGCGAACCTCCGTGATCGACCACGGATTGTAGAAAAGGGTGTCGATAATCGGAATCTCTTTCAGCGTCGTAACATCAAAGAGATGGGGCTTGACAATCGGAATCTTATCCCCCGGCTTAAGATAGTAGATATGGTGCACAATGGGCTGGACTTGGTTTGGGGGCGAGGATTCCACAAAGTAGACCTGATGATCCTCCCCTGCTTCCGTTCGAAGCGCGACGATACGACTAGAATCCGGCGACCATTGAAAATCCGACCCGTAGCTGTTATTTTGCACGCCGTCGGTGGAGAGTTGCGTTTTGATTTTCGTGGATGTATTCTGAATCCAAAGATTATAGTCCTTGATAAACGCGGCCCATTTCCCGTCGGGCGATATAGTTCCCTCAATGCCCGGGGGGTTGGGCGTGGGGGAGGGGGGAGGAGGGGGAAGCTTGCCATCAATAATCGCCAACCCAGGGTTTTCCGTCGCTTCGAACACCCCAAGCATTTTGCCGGTCTTATCCGTGACGAGCCACATATGCCCGGCATAGGAGTTCTGTTTTCGACGACCACCCAGGGGAATGGAGCCATATTCCACCTTTTGCCCCTCCGTATTTATCCAATACAGTTGCGCCTCCTCTCCGGTTTTATTCAGAAAGGTAATGGTGGTATTTACTCCTGTTTTATAAGAGGCATGCGGATCCCTGCCGCAGGGGATGGCGTCCAGCGGGGGAGGGATATCCGGTCGCTCCGTAATGGCGTAAGTAGCGAGATCGCACTCCAAGGCGCGCTCGTCAACGGAAAGCAGCACGGCGGTCATATTCTTCCTGAACTCAATTCCCTCCACTGGCAACTTGTTCGGTTGTATTTTGCGGTCTAGCGTTTTGGAAAGCGCCATCGCAAGGCGTTTATGGTCGAATGCGGGATTGCGCCGAGCGTTGATTGCATCCACAAGCATAAACTCTCTGCCATCGCCGGGAAGATCGTTCTTGTACCAAAAAAAGTTATTATCGGAAAACCAATGAGGAATAACCCGGGTCTTGAAAACCTTGTTCTGAAAGAGCGTTGAAAGTTCGCGCGCACGGGAATAGTTCCCAGCCAAATCCTCTTGTTTGACGTAAGCGCAGGTGAGGGGGAAGAATAGCAAAAACAGATGGAGAGGCGTAGAGGAAAACATTAAATGATACATAGTGTCACCTGGGATGTTGGAGGCGCCGAGCGGAATCGAACCGCTGAATAAAGGTTTTGCAGACCTCTCCCTTAGCCACTTGGGTACGGCGCCATTGACGGAATATTCTATCCCATATCCTAAGACAAAGTCAACCACTCCGTGGGAGCTAAACCCTTTATTTGCATCCATAAGCGCAACTTGAAAAAATTAAAAAAGCGGATGAGACACAAATTGTATGTTTATGCGTCTAAAATCATGGATGATAACATTTAACATGTGTGAAATCCATCGCCGCCTTGGGCGATCATCAATTGGTGTTAAAGAGGATACGATGAAGCGAGGGGTGTTTGCTCTTGTGCTGATAAAAATAGCTGCTTTGCTTCTTGTAGCATGCTTCCTGTTGACGCGTTCATTGTTTGCGTCAGCGGATACGCCATTTAACTTCATCTCCGATCCGGCTTCCCAATTAGGCGAACTTACGGCCACGGACATATTCATCGGCAAGGGGGTCACAGGCCCTTATCTTCTCACCTGGAAAGGGATTGTGCCGGGAAGCGAGAAGGTGATGAGAGACTCCACGCAGCTGGAGCCCTCAAGCGATTATCGAATCAACGAGGCGACCGGGGAGATATTCTTCAACACGCCTCTCGAAACGAATGAGATCGCGAGAGTGGACTATCTTTATACGCCGGGACAGTCCACGGTGAATGCATCTTCAAAACCGAATCCCATCACATTTAATCTGTTATCCAAGCTGGAGGGAAATCTGGTTTTGAATGCAGTTCTTCTGCCGTCCGATATAAGGGGAGCCGGATCCGCAGGAACTTCCCCCAACCCATTGGATTTTTCATTGAGCGCAAAATCCCAATTATCACCAGGCTCATCGCTCCAGAGTGCATTTTATTTGGATACGAGAGGGGGAAATCTGTTGCAAAGATCCGGTTTGAGCTTGGATCAATCCAACAAAACCTCCATTGGCTCCTTCAATCTCCATTTTGCGCGGGGCGGAGCGAATTTTTCGCCGAACTTTCCCACGAGTATTGCGCCGGGGGCTCAAACGTTGGAAGGAATCGCGAACTTCAACCCGTTGTTTGGAATCAAAGCTGCGGCATCCTTTACACAAACGAATCAACTTACCGATACGGGCGTTGGAAATAAGCAAACCACGCTTCATGAAACTTTAACTGGCAGTTATCGTACCGGAACGCAGTTCAGTCTCATGAACACGCAGACATATGTGGATCCGGCGGATTCCTCCAAACTTTCCTCAATGGAAAACAATCTGCATTTTTCACAACGTTTGGGGACCGCGTCAAACCTGGATTTTGTTCTGGATTGCATAAGCCAAAGGCAAGGAGGAACCTCATCGCAATCCAATGATTCCACGCTCTCATTCGCGTCACAACCCTCGAAGAATCTTAAGCTGAGCGGGTCATGGTTGAACTCATTCAATACTCCAAACGGAACCAATGACACGAAACTCAACCTTGTAGCGGATCCATCCACGCAGATGAATGTAATCGTTTCAACGGAGGATAGAATCCAAGGAGCGAACTCATTTCATAATCGCCAGGCTCAGGTGAATTATAATCCGTCGAAAAATGTCAGCTTGACCGGCGGAGTGCAGGACCAAACCAATTCCGGCGCCGAGGACCTCACCGAGAATTTGGGGGCATCCATCGCACCGTCGCGCACTTTGCAGCTAAGCGGGAATCTTCTATTGGGGAACGTGAATTCCAATAGTCAGGCTCAGGTGAAATTCACTCCGTTGCAAAATTTCACGCTTACAGGCGGTGTGCAGGATCAATCCTCTTCGGGAGTGAGGGACCTCTCCGCGAATATGGGCGTTTCCGCAGCCCCATCGCGTTATTTTCAGGTGAGCGGGGGGGTGCAGGTGCGGAATTCCAACTGGGGTTTCGTCAATTCCTCCAGCCAGCCGGATTCATACAATCTTCAAATTGCGCTACAACTCCCTTGGAATGAATTCCGTTTAACCGGCGGCATTCAGACAAACCCATGCGCGCCAAACGGGACATTCACACTGCAATCCAAGCAAAACCTTGGGATTCAGTCGGCTATCGGACCGCTCAACATCACGGGCAACTACGCGTACTCGCAGAATAATTTGCAAACAGGATGGCTTCGCCAAATGGAGGTGCGGCTTGGCTGGCGTTTGGCTCCAAACACCTCGCTGAGTTCGGGTTACAGTTTAAATCAAACCTTCAGCGGCGGCATTACCACCATAAACAACTACTCTCTGAACTTCACTCGCTCCCTCGGATCGACTTTCAACCTAAGCCTCGGCGGAGGGATGACGGATACGATTCAGCCTGGCGATTCTCCTCTTGATCGGACCTATCAGGCGAATGCGCAGTTGGCGTATAAGTTTTAGGGAACGCGCGGAATGCCAGCATAGCACAAATCCACATCCATATTCCCAATAAAAACTGGTATCCGCATAGTGAAAGAGATACCGGATATGGAATAAACATATAGCTCTGTCAGAGGAGGTATAGGGATGCCTACGGAATATATTCGGCATTTTGGGATGTCGGAAACCCCGTTCGCGCGAAACCACGATCCCCGCTGGCTTTATCTCTCTTCCCAACACAAGGAGGCGATTATTAAAGCCAGATGGACGATTGAGGAACATGGCGGACTCGCTTTGATACGCGGGGATGTCGGTCATGGTAAATCCTTTCTTATTGAATATCTTATGACAACATGGCCCAATCAATTCGGATGGAAATGCGCCAAATTGCAAAACACCGGCACCATCTCCACCCCGAAGGCTCTATTGACTGAAGTGTTGTCCGCGTTTGGACTGGAACCTGCCAACACTGTGCGTGAGATGGCGACTAAATTGGAATCCTGGCTTCTTTCTCAATGTTATGAAGAGAACAAAACCGTCGTGTTATTTGTGGATGAGGCCCAGTCCATTGAATCGCGCGCTTTGCCCGTGTTGAGAGATTTGTTGAACCTGGAAACTCGGGAACAGATATTGATGCAGATAGTTCTTTCCGCGCAACTTAATATCGATAAAAAGCTGATGCATTTTCCGGCGCTGCAAAGCAGAATCGCATCGGTATCCACCTTGGAGCCGTTGTCTGCGGAGGAGACGGACGCCATGCTTTTACATCGCTTCCGTCGAGCGGGATGCGTCGACCCCATTCATCTCTGCCCCTTCGAAACCATGCATGCAATCTATTTGCATAGCGGGGGAGTTCCCAGGGACATCCTCGTGGTTGCGGAGGCGGCGATGAAGGAGGCGTTTTTACGGGACAATTTGCAGCTCTTGCCGGAACATGTGGAACAGGCTGTGAAGGACATGGCGGGACGAAAGCCGAAACTAGCGAAGGCGGCTTGAAATGATGGATCGAGAGCAATCGCAAAACGGAAACAAGCGACGGAAATTAGACGAACTCTTCGCGGATGAGCCTTATCTGTCCGCAACGATGAAGGCTAACAGGCTCCATGAAAAGCTGAAAATGCTTGAAGAACAGGAGAGGGCGGCGCAGGGTCTGCCCACGGAAGCCTACGTTGTAGATCGAAACTCATCTCCGGATCGCCTCACGACTCCCGACGTCATGAACCAGCCTCATGGGGCTGGGGTCATCTTCCAACAAGCGAAACGCTACTATTCGGAAGGATTGATACAGGGATTGGATAAGAACCAAATCCATTCCTTGGATTTGGCGCGCATCACCACCCTTGAGAAATGGCTGGAAAATCAGCCTCGATAAATGCGATTGCGGTCATTCTCGGAATCGGGTTGGTTCACGTCCATCAACATCGAAACCTTGGATGAGCAATTGCATAAAAAACGAACAGGAATCACAGAACTTGGTGCGTGGAATATGTTTGGCGTTTATGCGCCAGTGAATATCGACCACCGAGGATGGAGTTCAACCATGATGATATACGCCGTGACCAGCCAAAAGGGAGGGGTGGGTAAAACCACAACCACCGTGAACTTGGGGGCGGGTCTTGTATCTCTGGGTAAGAGAGTCTTGATTATAGATTTGGATCCTCAGGGAAGCCTGTCTGTCTCGGTTGGCGTCCATCTGATAAAAACCTCTCTCTCGGATGTGTTATTGAATCCTGAATGGATTAAGAATGCAATCTATCCTTGCGCAGGAGGAATGAACGTCATACCGGCAAGCGCATCTCTGGCAAACGTATTGCTTGAGTTATCGGATATGGAGGCGCCTGCCTGGAGACTTGCCCAGGCCCTAAGATATGTCTCCAACCTGTATGATTACGCATTGATCGATTGCCCGCCCTCCTTGGGGCACGCCACGACAAACGCCCTTACCGCCGCGAACGTGGCGTTGGTGCCACTCCAGTGCGAGTTTCTATCGCTTCGCGGGCTTGCCGACGTTCAAGAGATATCTCGTGCAATTCAGGATACGACCAACCCGGATTTACGTCTCAGAGTGGTTGCCACCATGTACGATAAACGCACCATTCACGCCAACGATGTGTTAAGAGAGGCACGCCTCGCCTTGCCTGGTTTGGTTTATGAAACAGTAATTCCCCGTACAATCCGATTGGCGGAGGCTCCCGCAATGGGGAAAACGATTTTGGAATACGCACCGGATTCCAACGGCACGTACGCCTATTGCGCCTTGGCGACCGAGATAATGGAGGAGGATAAGGGATATGGAACGACGCGAAGATATACGAGCGGCGATGCACAATCTACTCTCACAAGGAAAGCAGCATGAATCAACACCGCCCAATCCTCCATCAGTCCAATCGAAGCGAATGGAATTCATGCGTAAAGACGACATTATCCCTTCAAACTCACGGAGTTGGGAGTTTTTGCTGTCCGGCGTGCAGGATGAGTTGAAATCCGTTGGCATATTGGCGGAGAGAGAGGAATTGATTGACGCCATTGGCGCTAGTCTATCCTTGCGTTTGGACTTGGTGCGATATTTGATAGCCTCGTATTTGATAGGGGAAAATCATTAGGGAAATCGGGGGATACAGCGCCCAACTGGAAAATAGAAGGATCTTCACAACATGAATCTTTATCAATCATTGTCGTGCTGCTTTCATAACCGGAATAATGCGAACTGCGGGAAGGTTTGAAGATATCGGCCGGCGCTCTAAAAGGAAGTATTCAGAGGGAGATTGGCCATGAAAAAAAAGAATGTTATTAAAGGGTTGTACTCGAAAATTGTTACCGGACCGGTTGTTTTACTTCTACTATGGCTGTTGATACCGGGTGCGATCAACTATATCCTATCCAAGCGAGCAGCGGACCAAGTCATACAGGACAAGGCGATGCTTGCCATGAACTCCTTTTTATCCAATCGTTCGATTATGCAGTCCAACTCCGAGAAGGATATGAACTCGGCACAACCGGAATGCCAGGTGAGATATCTTCCAACCAGTTGGCTTAACGACGGTAAAAACGGATCCGCATTGGACAATAGGATATGCGCCGCATTTTTAGCGGACCCTCGCGTTAAAAACCTTGAGGAGTATATCGACAGGGATGAGGGACGATACTATCTGTACGCCGAACCGATTCGTGATTCCACGCCTGGTGTGATGAAAGCGGGGGGTGATAAGAACAGTCAGCCCGGAAAATTGCGCGGGGTTGCAATGGTGTTGCTACCTGTCGCGCCCGATTATCAATTGGCGGTGAACGCAGGGTTCACATCCTTGAAAATAGGCGCATTCCTTGTGCTCGGCTGTATGCTTTTGCTCATTTGGCAAGTGAGATCGAACATCCTCTCTCCGGTTGAAAAGCTCTTTAAGATTAGCGAATCCATACGACAAGGGCAATGGGACGCTAAGTTCACCCTCCCAGAAAAGACGGAGTTGCAGACACTTGCGATGTCTTTCCAGGAAACCAGCTTATGGCTGCGCCAAAGAGTGGCTCAGGAGGAGAAGCTTCGGTCGATGTTCCAGCAGTTCGTGCCTGCGTCGGTGGCGGCCAAGGCGCTGGGTAAAAAGAGCGAAGAAGTGCTGGAAGGGCGTCAATACCACGTAACTGCGATGGTGATCAATATTCGTAACTTCAAACTGCTTATGGATAATCTACCACCTGCCGAAACGGTCACCACTCTCAACGAATATTTCAGAGTCGTGAACAATGTGATTGTTGCGAATAAAGGAATTGTGTGCCGATACATGGGCGATACAGTGCTCTCTCTGTTCGGCGTACCCGAAACAACGGAGAACCACACGCTGAATGCCGTCAAGGCGGCGTTGGCGGTGCCTGCGGCGCTACAGGATCTGTATGTGCGTTTGAGCGAACAGAAGGGATGGGAACTAGGAGTTGGAATCGGTATCGCGGCGGGGGAGCCGATAGTGGGGCATTTCGGGAGCACCGAGCATATGGAATACACCGCTCTTGGAGATGTAGTCTTGCAAGCGGAAAACATGGAGGGAATTAGTAAAACCGTTCCGGAAGAGGATACGATACTCCTTACCGAATCCGCATACCGCAATGTGATGTCGGATGTGCATGTGTATGATATCGGTGAGAAAACAATTGGCGAAGGATCTAAAATGCACGTGTTTGTGGTTCAGGGTCTTAGGGCGGAGGCGCGACAAAAGCTTGCCGCGTAAAACAGGCAAGGTTGCGCGTTTGACTCGACCAAACGCTGTGGCACAAATAATATAAAAGGATGATGCGGCGCCAACAATCCGGCGGGATAGTATATGCATCCTCCCATGCGTGATTCGCAAAAAGGCGGCAAGAAAGAAAATGAACGAAAACAGCGACATCGTGCAGCTCAACAGACGGCGCAAACTGGATGAGCTTTTTGCCGATCAGCAGTATCTCTCCCCGACGATGAAAGCCAGGTCCATTCATGACAGGCTTGATGACGAACCTATGCCCGTGGTGATTCCGATCATCACACAGGAGGCGAGTGATAACGCCTCCCCGACTAATTTCAAGGAGATTCCATGGACGCATCAACCGTCCGAGCGGAAGCAAGCGGATGCCAGGTCGGCAAATCCGCCCATGAGAACCAATACCGTAATCGAACCATACCCATCTCAAACGATCAGCATCCCCTCATCGGGAAAGGAGAATAAGCAAGAGGGACGGATGTTGCTCCAGTTGAGTATCGCCTCCGGGGAAAAGGACCAAATTCGCGTTCAAGCCCAACATGGCGCGCCCGCACCGGATGTGATGACTATCGAGGAAGCGGCGAAATATCTCCGTGTGAGCGTGGCGACCGTGCGAACATGGGTGCGCGAGAAGAGCATTCCATGTGTTCATTTTGGTAAAAGGGTGAGATTTCGAAAAGAGTCTCTCCTCTCTTGGTTTGGGGAGAAGGAGGCGGAATATCGAACCATGGCGTAATGTACGGTGGTCGTTCTCCGATGGGTCGAAGTGTATTCGCTTCGACCCATTGGGTATAATGGATATGATTAACAATCAACATCAAGGAAACAATATCATGTCCAAACTGATCTTACTCCGCCATGGACAATCCACTTGGAATTTGGAAAACCGATTCACCGGATGGATTGACATTCCGCTTACGGAACAAGGGGAATTGGAGGCGGCGGAAGCAGGGAAGCTTCTCAAAGACATTCCTATTGACATCGCCTTCACTTCCGTTTTAAAAAGAGCTTGTGACACGTTGTACATCGCAATGAAAACATCCGAACAGGAATCTCTCCCCATCGTCTACAGCAAAAAAATCAATGAGCGTATGTATGGAGATCTCCAAGGACTGAACAAAGCTGAAACCGCCAAGAAATTCGGGGACGAACAAGTGAAACTTTGGCGACGAAGTTACGATGTGGCGCCACCGAACGGTGAGAGCTTGAAAGACACCGCAGCCCGATCCATCCCCTTCTACAACGAGGAGATATTACCTCAAGTTAAAAAGGGGAGAAATGTGCTTGTATCGGCTCACGGCAATAGCCTTCGCGCTATCGTGATGCATTTGGACAAGCTGACCAAGGAGGAGGTTATCGAGCTTAACATTCCCAATGGAGTGCCTATCGTTTATGAAATGGATGCGGAAGGCAATATCCTTTCGAAAACGGAACTGCATTAACTCAAAATTCCCGACACAGAGAGGATAGTCCATCGGAAACGAATTCTCTCTGTGTCACAACCCACACTCGACGGATAGGACTCTTATTTTGTTTGCGCGCCTGAGCTTGGCATCATCTGTTGATAACCTGGAAGGCTTATCACGATTGACGATACCTTTTCGAAATCCGCAATCTTCTTTTGCACCGCCGCCATGCCCCCCGCTTTGGCGAGCAAAGCCATTCTTTCAACCTGCGGCTCCACCTGGCTGAATGGCAAAACCGTCATATCCTTTTTCGCGACTAGCTGGATGATATAATAGACCGTCTGTCCGTTGACAACCTCCTTCTGAATCGGGGAGTACTCGCCGACTTTCAGCTTCGAAACCGCGTCCTTAATGAACTGCGGCAAGTTGGGATTGTTTGCGACCACATATCCCACATCTCCGCCCTTGACTTTCGTGGCGGTGTCCACGCTCATTTCGGAAGCAACGGTTGCGAAAGGCGTACCGGCTTTCAATTTAGCCATCGCCTTGTTAGCGTCAGTTTCATTGGAAAGCTGAATCATGGAGAGTCGCCACGTCTCCGGCGTCCCCCATTTTTCCGGATGCTTGTCGTAATACTCCTTGATCTCATCCGGTGTGCATCTTTCATTCACCGTAGCCACGTTATAGAGCGTTCGCTCTAATTTCACCTGTTCCTTTAGTTGCTGATCCGTAAGTTGTTTGGATGCGAGAGCTTGCGCTATGGAAGGGTTTTGTTCCGCTAATTTCATATCCGAATCGATATCCGCCTCCGTGGGCATCAAGCTTGTTTTCTGAGCGAACTGATATAAAAGCTTCACGAATATCAAAGATTGGAGTGCGATTTGTCCAGCGGTTTCATTCTTGAATTGCAATGGTGAGGTGGATGCGATGAAATCCTGGGCTCGCAAGGATTGCATCTTATTGATCCAATCCGAAACGGTGATATTATCACCATTTACAATCGCGGCAATCTGATCGTTAGCTGACGCCTGAGCATGAGATATCGCGGGAGAACACGACAACAAAACGAGCGGCAATAGAACCATTATGAAAAGGGCGCGACGCTGGCTGGCAATCATGTGTGAATCCTCCTTTTGCGGATGCAAGCGATATCTCTGCGATAAATCACTCACCAATCCATTATACCGCTTTACCACTTCAGCTATTGAAACACGCTCGGGAAAACAACACAGACAGGGTGCGTTTAGATGCACCCTGTCCGCTCTTAAAAAACTCAATGCTAAGAACCGCTGTTCGCTTGATTGCCGTTCTGCTCTACGGTACCGTTGTGAATTATAACCGTTTGGCTGGGCTCATCCCAACTCACGCTTCTTTTTGTTAGTATGGACAACACATTCATCGGCACATAAAGTGTGGAGTTGCTGATAATAGGCGGTGCGGAAATTCGTTCCCGTCTTCCATTTGCAAATATCACAGTGGAACCCACGAACAGTTTTAGCCTTCTGTCCTTGGTTATAAAGGATTTACTGGTGGTGTTGTATATATACTGCACACCCGCCGCTTCCGCAACGGGGGCGAGAGGGACATATACCGTGCCGCCCTTCATGAATGGTTGACCGTCCGGAAAACTGATGTCCTGATCGCCATACATAACACCTATGGAATTGCCTTGAACATTCTGCGCATTTGGTTGCGATTGGGTATCGGTTGATGCTATTGACTTTGCATACGAAGCGGCGGTAGGGGCGTAACCAACGTTTCGCGCCACGATATCAACTCCTTTATTGATCAACACACCGAACTTCGATCCCGGCTTCAATAATACGTCTCCCGCTTTGGGCTTGTTCACAAATTGATTGTAGAGATAGCCAAGTCCCGCTCCCACCGCCATTTCCTCCAACGTGTTTCCCTTCGTGAGCGTGGCGATCACCAAACCGGCTCCAGCGCCGATTCCGATGAATTTCAGTTGCGAGGCGTTTTTGTTTGGTTTTGCGATCAGTCTGCCTGAACTTGAATGAGTTAATCCTTTCCCGTTCAATGAATAGAGCGTGCCATTAATTAAATATGTTTGTGAATCGGGAAGAATTATACGCTTAAAGGATACGCCAATGTAACCCGGTTTTCCGTTTCTTGAACGATACGCCTCGTTCACCACTCCCTCTATCCGCGTTCCCGCCGGGAGTCCTGCGTCATATTGCCCTTGCTGAATGGTGGTTGCGAAGGTTTCCCCCCGATAAGAGGATTTACTGCTGAGGGTGTTGTCAAGTATGACGGGCAGCACCGTGCCGCTCGGCAGAGATATCTTCCTGGTTTCCGCGCGCACGGATCCGCTTGCTAAAATCATCAGGGATACGAATACAGCAATGTGTAATTTCGATTTGTTTGTAAATGTCATCATATCTTCATAACCTCCTAGTTAATATAATATACGCTATTGCCGGGGCAATCGGCTACGTTTTTATTTTCAGACGTCAAAAATCCGCCAAATGATCCATAAAAGAGACCAATGGCGGCAAACGCTATTCGCCGATCCCATGCGGATGATATCACGACAAATCTCTTGAATATGAAATAGATATCCCAACCAAAGGTATACTAATAAAAAAAGCGGTAATGGATAGGACGCCATCCGCCTTTATTCCTTAAAATGAAACAAGAGGTGAGGAATGTCATTCCCTATCAAATTGGGGCACAGCCCCGATTCTGACGACGCATTCATGTTTTACGGATTGGCGAAGCATTTGGTGAACGAAGAGGGGTTGGAGTTCACTCATATTCTCAAGGATATTCAAACTTTGAACGAATGGGCGAAAGAGGGAAAGTTGGAGTGCACCGCGATCTCCGTTCACGCCTATGCATACGTGAAGGACAAGTACGCCATTTTAACCCATGGGGCCAGCATGGGGGATGGATATGGACCGATGGTCATATCCAATCACCCGATGACAGCTATGGATATCACGTCGAAAAAAATCCTAATACCCGGAGAGTTAACCACTGCATTTCTCGCTCTTTCGCTCTATCTCGATCAACCATTCGAATACTCCGTAATGCCTTTTGATCAAATCATACCGGCGTTGAAACGCGGGGAGGCCGAAGTGGGATTGATCATTCATGAAGGTCAGCTCACTCATTCCGCGGACGGGATGCATATGATTGTGGATTTGGGGCATTGGTGGAAGCTTGACACCGGCTTGCCATTACCGTTGGGTGTCAACACAATCAGAAAAGATCTCCCTCCGGATATCCAATTGAAGACTTCGAGAGCGTTGAAAGCCAGCATCTTGTATTCCCTGGAGCATCGCGCCCAAGCTTTGGAATACGCAATGCAGTTCGCACGGGATATGAAAACGGAGACAGCGGATAAATTCGTAGGAATGTACGTGAACCATTGGACGGTGGATATGGGCGAAGAGGGAAAACGGAGCATTCGTTTGCTAATGGATCGATCTCAAAGCCGAGATTTGGTGCCGTCTTTTGGTGACATTGAATTCGTGGACTAAGCTGCTTTAGTTCATCCGATAACGCCCCCAAAACTATCGGGGGCGTTCCTTTTCAGTTATCCTCGCCAATTTCGCCGAAGAGGGTATTGAACCTTTCCGCAAGTTGCATTTCCAATGCGGAGAAAGAGAGATCAAACGCCATGGTCCACATCAGCATCAACGCCTCCTCGGGGGGATAATCCAAAACTCGAGAGAAAAAATCCTTTATGATCTCCTCATATGTCGTTTTCGGTTCGTTCAGAACCATACGACCAGGCATGGAGTTTTGATAGAGCTTTTGCTGAAAATGATCCAAAAACTCCCGGACATTCGCAGGGGTGGCGTGCTCCAGCTTATCCCCGAACTCTTTTCTTATTTCCTCTCGAAACTCGCTTAGACGCACAATTGTTTCCTTTGGAAGATTATGTGATCAGGTTGCCATGACATCCACAACGCTCAGCACGCTTGGGTCCACGGGTCTACCGCCCGCTGTGACGTCCTCCAACGGACTGGCGTGAATACACCCCTCCAATAAACCTACCATCAAATTGGTTTTTCCCTGCGCTAACAAATCCACCGCATAATATCCAAAATGGGTTGCAAGAGAACGATCCTTGGCTGACGGGGAGCCCCCGCGCTGGACATGCCCCAAAACGGATAGACGTGTCTCAATACCGGTAACCTGAGTGATCGTCGCAGCGATGTCGGATCCTTTCGCGGCGCCTTCTGCGACGATAATGATACAAGACATTTTACCTCGTTTGCGCCAAGCTTCGATGTTGCGACACAACTTAATCATATCATGTTTCACTTCAGGAATCAACACCGCTTCGGCGCCTCCGGCTATGGCAACCTCCAATGCAATGGAGCCATTCAAGCGACCCATCACTTCCACGACGAATATACGGTCGTGCGACGCCGCCGTGTCACGAATTTTATCGATGGATTCAAGAGCCGTGTTCACAGCGGTGTCGAATCCGATAGTGTATTCCGTTCCGTTGATATCGTTATCGATTGTGCCTGGAATTCCGATGACTTTAACTCCGCACGTTTCATGGATGGCAAGCGCGCCGCGATAGGAACCGTCTCCTCCGATCACCACCAATCCATCCATTCCCGCTTCCTCTATTCTTTTGGCGGCTTTCTTCTGCCCTTCGGGGGTTTTGAATTCCATGCTTCTGGCGGTTCGCAGAATCGTCCCTCCGTCATCGATGATGCCACTTACCGAATGAGCGTCCATTTGGCGAAACAAACCGTTCAAAAGGCCTTCATACCCTTTTTCGATGCCAATTACCTCCATGCCTTTGGATATGCCCGTCCGCACCACCGCGCGTATGGCGGCATTCATGCCGGGAGCGTCCCCGCCGCTTGTCAGCACACCTATTTTTTTCATAATGTCCTCGCAAAAAAGTAAGTTAATGGGTCAACGCTATCACGTCTTCATGATTGGGCAGGGATGTTATCGCTCCTTTGCGCATGGTGGTTAAAGCCCCCACCCGGTTTGAGTAATCGAAAATGCGCTCAAAATCTTCACGGCTCAGATTCGTCAAACCACCACGAATGTCAATGGAATGAACCAGTTCCATCAGCATTCCTCCCACAAATCCATCGCCAGCGCCTGTGGTATCCACGGAGAGAACCTCATAGCCATCGACATAACCCCGCAGGGAATCGAATGCATCCCAGTAGCATCCCGATTTTCCCTTCGTAACCACGATGATTTGGATATTCGGCGCGCGTTCGCGTAGAAGCTTCACCCCCTCACTCTCCTCTTTCACGCCTGTGAGAAATAGCAGCTCCTCATCGCTGATTTTAAGGATATCCGTGAGAGGCAACGAATCCATAATCGTTTTTCGGGCGATGTCCTCGCCTTTCCAGAGTGGCAGGCGAAGATTGGGATCAAATGAAAGGATACACCCGGAGTCTCTGGCGATATGGATAGCCGCAAGAGTGGCGGATTTGCTCGGCTCCTCAATCATCGTTATACTTCCGAAGTGAAATATACGACCTTTGCGGATGAGACTGGTGTCCACCTCGTTCGGTTGGTAAAGCATATCGGCGCTCGGGTTACGAAAAAAACAGAAGTCACGCTCGCCATTTTGCTGCAGGGATACGAATGCGAGTCCCGTTCTTGCATACGGGTCAAAACGCATTCCGGAAACGTTCACGCCGGCTTGAGAGAAGGTGTCGCGTAAAAAATGACCGAATGGATCGTCACCAACTTTTCCAAGAAAAGCGCTTGATCCGCCTAGCTTGGCAACAGCCGCCGCGACATTGGCTGGAGCGCCCCCCGGAGCCTTTAAGAACCCCGGGGATTCAGCGACGCCCACGCCGCTTTCGAGGGAAACCATGTCGATCAGAGCCTCGCCTAGACAGACCACATCCATGTCACCCTCCCTTAAAACTCAGGCTCGATGATTCCATAGTCGCCGTCTTGTCGACGATAGAGTAGATTGACCGTTCCAGTCTCATCGTTAAGGAAGAGAAAGAAATCATGGTCAAGCAATTCCATCTGAATTGCCGCCTCTTCCGGAGGCATCGGCTTCATTGGAAATCTTTTGCGCCTTGAGATAACAAGTGGTTGAACCTCATTCTCCTCAGGCTCGTCAAGCAGTGTTATCGCGGATTTTTCCGCAGCTGTCTCCTTCACCGGTCCGGGGCGTTGATGACTTCGTCGCACTCGGGCCTTGAAGCTTTTGATCTGCTTTTCCATTTTATTCAGCGCATTGTCTACTGCGATATTCAGATCATTGCATCGCTCTTCACTGCGCAGTGTGATATTGTCACCTTTGACGGAGAACTCGACTACATGAATTCCACGAATGTGAGAGACTTCCATTTCAGCGGATTCGATGTGATGAAAAAATTTTTCCAACTTCTGAAATTTTCTGTCAACATGCTGCTTGAGTGCGTCTGATACGACGCCGTTACGGGTTTTTACGCTGATTAGCATGGTGTATCTCCTGTGGGTAATGTATTGCTCCGACACCGTTCGCGGAAAACGAATGGCGCGAAAAAAATGGATGATGGATCACGATGCTCCTCGAAGGCCTTTACGCCATCAATCGCATCCACTCTCCATATAATCCAATTACGAATGAAGGCGTGTAAAGTGCTAAGTTATTGTTCAGCATCATCACAGTTTTCATGCGTTAAAACGTGTCTTTCTCATATCCTCAGACGCTTTGGTGGTTATGCGAAATAAACTTTATCAAAATTTCAACGAGAGAGAGTTGCGATCGCCCAGCAGGCGATGCCTTCGGACCTTCCGACAAAGCCCATCTTTTCGGATGTGGTCGCTTTGATGTTAACTCTATCCCTCTCCACTTGAAGTCCGGATGCGATACGATCAATCATTAAGTTTCTCCACGGACCGATTTTCGGCGTTTCAGCGAGAATAGTGAGATCGACGTTTTCAATTTTCCATCCGTTTCGTTTAAGCAGATCGGCGGTCTCCTCCACAAACTCCATGCTTGCTCGATTCTCATGCGCTGGGTCGGTATCCGGGAAGAGCACGCCTATGTCTCCCAAGCCGGCCCCTCCAAGCAAGGCATCGCATAAGGCGTGCAACGCCGCATCGGCGTCGGAATGCCCCTTCAAACCTAGCGTATGAGGGATATGCACCCCGCCTAGCCAAAGCTCGCGGGATTTGACAAATTGATGCACATCATATCCCATCCCGGTACGATATGTCGCAGGAGATTGCGGAGTGGTCATAAGATAAAATTCCATAAGGGGTATGTCTTCCGGAACAGTTAATTTCAGATTGCTCACTTCTCCGTCAACGATATGCACTGGAAATCCGATCGCCTCAAGCACGCTCGCTTCATCCGTTAAATCACGAATTCGCGCCCCCAGCGTATGGAAAGCGTGCAAGAGCGTTTCGCGGCGAGCGCCCTGAGGGGTTTGAACAGCCCATAAATTGTCTCTCGGCACGGTTTCCGTAACGACACCGTTATGCGCTCGTTTGACCGTGTCTCGAATGGGTATTCCCGGCACAGCGGAACCCTTGACTCGGATAGTGTCAATGATCGCTGAAATCAACTGACGAGATATTAGCGGACGTGCCGCATCATGAACCAAGACTATTTCGCAATTGTTCGGCAGCGCCTGGAGACCGCTGAAGACCGATTCCTGACGAGATTCCCCTCCTTCCACCACCTGCAGAACCTTGGAATAACTCAAGGTGATCTCCTTGATTCGTTCCATATCTCTCCTGGATGCCGCCACGACAATCCACTGAATGTCTTCATGACTCTCAAAAGCGGAAAGGGTATGCTCCAGCGCCGTCCGTCCGGCTAAAGGTGCGAATATCTTGTTTACAGCGCTACCGAACCTTGAACCTTGTCCTGCCGCCGGAATTACGACTCCCACCATCGCTGTCTTCCTCTTCCTCCTCCTCCTGGATTTTTGCGAAGATCATTTTTCCGGCAACGGTTTGAAGCACGCTAGTGACCACCACATTCATATGCTCCCCGATGTGCTTCCTGCCGTCTTCGATCACCACCATGGTGCCGTCATCCAGATACGCCACGCCCTGGTTTTGCTCCTTGCCCTCTTTAATGATCGTGACAGGCATCTCCTCACCGGGCAGTACGACGGGCTTCAGGGCGTTTGCAAGTTCATTGACATTCAGAACAGTCACCCCTTGCAACGCCGCCACCTTGTTGAGATTGAAGTCATTCGTGATGATATCCCCGTTCATCTCCTTTGCCAGCGAGACCAGTCTCGCATCCACCTCCTCCACGGGACCTCCGGTATTCTCAACGAGATGATCGTAGGAACGTACGATCAGAGGAAGTTCCTTTTGCATTCCGTTGAGAATGTCCAGACCGCGACGCCCCCTGGCTCGCTTGAGGGAATCGGAGGAATCGGCGATGTGTTGCAATTCGTCAAGCACAAAACCGGGGATATATATCGGACCGGAGACGAATCCCGTGCGGCATACATCCGAAATCCTTCCATCGATGATAACGTTTGTATCGAGGATTTTAAAGCGTTCCATCGCTAGATCGGAGTTTTGTGAAGGATGTTCCAGAGCTATGGGACCTACAAACTTAAACTCATCCTTAAGACTCATCATTCCACGAACGCCTAGATAGACCGATGCGAAAAGGATTAATATCGCGCAGGGCAATCCCAGCATAGGAATCTGAAGCAGGAGGAGGAAAAATGGCAGGGAAGTGATGACACCCAAAAGCAATCCCATCGCTACGGCTATCTTTTCACGGGTGGACATCTTTTCGAATGCCGCGCCGGTGTTGATCACAGACTGAGCGAGCCTCGGGCCGAAAATGGTTCCGAGAAGAACTCCTAAAATAAAGAACGCTATGACTAAAAACGAATTGTAGGTTGAATTGAAAACAAGATCCCGGAAAGCCTGCGGAAGTCGGTCATGAAAGTTTGCGCCATTCACCCAACCTCTGATATTCAATCCGAGAGCCATCAGTAATCCGCCCAAAACCAGTGCGAATACCGTGCTGAAAAGTTGTTTGAAGCTTCTTATAGTCACTTTATTTTTCCACCTCCATATACTCCTTTGAGATAGATGCGAAATTCAACCGGATGAGCGGAGATAGAACATAATTCTCGTTAAACAAAGCCGATGAAAATGAATTTGGCAAATACCTATAAACGATTTTTATGTAACTAATAACACGTGGATTGAAAAATTATCAATGGAATCTTTCGATAAACTTATGAAGTTTAATCGAAGATTCAAAGTGTGATATTGATTAATATTTGACGCGCTTGGGTCTAAAAAACATCAAGCAAACAGAACGAATAGTTTTAATGTGTTTCCTCTCGGATGACACGGGCGATCCTTCTCTCCCGCCACGGATTTTGTTGGTATCCAATATTTATTTATTTAGCTTCCAACACCTTCACTTTAATACGTCCAATCATACCGCTAACTCCATACATATCGGTAACCTCTCCTTGCGCCAGTTTAACATGGGTGGCGTCCACGAAGGAGTTTGGAAGCGTGGCGTCCATGGGCACCCACTTGCCGACCCAGCTTTCAGCCCATGCGTGATAGAAAAATCTGCCGTTGGCGTATACGATACCGCTCACCAACCTTGTGGGGATACCCGCAGCTCTCGCAATTCCCGCATAGAGAGTGGCGTAATCTCTGCAGACACCGACGGGATGGTCGAGAATATCCAAGCAAGATCGGGGCACGCCAATACTAGCGTTGGGAGTCATATGAGAATAAACCCAACTTCGTATACGTTCCGCCACCTCATATGCGTTACTATCACCGCCTTTTAATTGCGCCGCGATTTCACGCACTTTCGGAGAATTGACCTCCAAATACGCCGCACTGCGAAGGTAGGGTTCAAATTGATTTCCCGAAATCGGCAAATTCACCGATTTCGAAGCGTCAAATTCCGTAGCATGAACTTCTATCAGATAGGAGCCATCGCTTTGTTTCACGGCTTGCTGTCGCGAATCGGACTGCGGGATGCTCAAACCGGAAAGTCCGGACACCACTAATTTCAGATACTTCGCTGTCCGAGGATCCGGAATTTTCAGGTCTGACGCAATGGAAGTTGCCAATGCGAAATCCTTCGGCGGAACGTACCCCGTCTTTGTTTCGGTGGCTGCATCCTTCACGCTGAATTGCGGCGCAGGAGCGCCCGCTTTCAGGGCATCCTTGGCGGATTCTAAATACATGGTTAACCCGATAGGGGAGTCCGCCTCCAATGTGGTTCCATCAGCGGTTTCCCAAGTGGATAACTCCTCCATCGGGCCTTGACTGTGAACCCGGTAAGCGTTGTAGGTCTTCCCATTCAAAGTTACGACGGATTCCGACATAATCTGTATATTATAGGGTTCCAGGGAGATGGTCAAGGGGTCTATGGCGTAAAGGGTGTATTTCGCACCTACGGTGTACTGATTTTTTTGCAGGGGATTGTCACCATCCGTTGCGAATTTCGCTCCTTCGGGGATGTCGAGTGTTTTCTTCGTAACGCCATGCCCCGAATTCACCTCGCAGGTGATGGTGGTTTTGTGAAACACGGCGGTTAATTGAACCTTGCTACCGTTGGACTCGATAAGAAACCGCTGATAGAGCGGATTGTCATTTAAATCAGTGTAGGAAAGCGAACTGGTCTTTTGCGTGGCGTTAACCCCCATGAGATGAATGGTGATATCGCTCACACTCACCACCTTGCGCGCCTTGACACCCTGATACACGGCGGGTTCAATGCGAACCTCGGTGTTCCCCACTTTTGAGCCCATGAGATACACGCCCATCCAACTCGTCGATTGCGCAAGCGAGCAAGAGGCGAACGCCATAAAGAGCGCAAGAAAAAAGGAAACAAAACAAACGGAGTATTTCGAAAATCTAAACATCTTACGCTCCAGTTGCGCAAAACACATTCCACGCGCGATTTTTTCGCGCGCGCTATTTCATTATACCATGCAGAACCGCTTCCGACGGTTCCAATGTTCGTTCCAATCGATTAATGGGATTTAAGGGGATGCATCGTCAAATAGGGACTGTTTTCGGGAACTCCCAAAGGGAGCAACACATACTGCGTGGTGCGGCGCATCGGTTGGTATCCGGCGGCACGGATCGTGTATTCCAATTCATCAATGGGCATGGTGAACGAACAACCTGCCGAGGATACCACGTTTTCCTCCATCATCGTGGATCCGAAATCATCCACTCCATAGGAGAGTGCGATTTGAGCGATCCGAGGGCCTTGCGTCACCCATGAAGCTTGAATATGCGGAATGTTATCCAGTATCATCCGTGAGACAGCCACCGTGCGCAAATAATCGAATCCGCTAGCCCTCGAACCTTTCAATTCCGTTCCATCCGGTTGGAATGACCATGGAATGAACGCAGTGAAACCGCCTGTCTCGTCCTGCAATTGGCGGGTGCGCATGAGATGTTCGAGCCGATCCTCCCAGGTGTCGACCGAGCCGTACATCATGGTGACCGTAGTTCGCAATCCGATCTTATGTGCCACCCTCATGCATTCGAGCCATTCATTTGCGGTATCCTTGTATGGAGCGATCCGCTGTCTCACGCGATCGGTCAATATCTCCGCTCCTCCACCGGGGATGCTATCCAAACCTGCGTTTTGGAGCCGCAGGAGACACTCCTCAAGCGAAAGCTTGCTTATTTTGGCGATATAGATAATTTCCGCAGGAGACAGTGCGTGAAGGATCACCCCCCAATCTCCAAATTGTGTCTTGACCGCCCTGAAAAGGTCTTCATACCATTCGATTTTAAGCTTAGGGTTCAATCCCCCCTGCATTAGGATTTCGATTCCGCCATTCTCCACCATTTGCCTGATCTTTTCCAGAATAACCTCTTTTGGCAGAACGTACCCTTCATCGCTTCCAGGAACGCGATAAAAGGCGCAGAACTTGCATCGCACCCAGCATACATTCGTGTAATTGATGTTCCTCCCGACGACGTAGGTCACGCGGTTTTCCGGATTCCATCTCTTTCGCACGATATCCGCGAGCGAAGCCAGTTCGGGGAGATTATGGTGATGAAACAGGATTCGTCCGTCATCCCATGTCAATCTTTCCCCATTACGCACTTTCTCCGCGATTTTACTGAATTCGTGATCCATGCCTTACGGTTCCTCGTTCACGATTTGATAAAAACTGTTACGCTCGACAGGCGTTCTTCCCGCCTCGCGAATCATGGAGATGAGTTGGGTTCGAGTGAGTATCTGACGTTTTTGTCCGATATGCCCTTCGGGATAGGTAATCTCGTATTCATGAACCGTCCCGTCGATGTCGTCCGCGCCATACCAGAGGGATATCTGAGACACGGCGGCGGTGTTCATGATCCAGAAGGATTTGATATGAGGAATGTTATCCAAAGCCAGACGGCTTACCGCAATGATCCGCAGATCATCATCGCCTGTCGGAGCGGGCAAATGATCCCAATAGGTGCCTTCGGGATGAAAGGATAGGGGAGTGAATGCGAGAAAATGCCCGGTTTCATCCTGGAGCTTTCTGAGGCGAACAAGATGCTCCGCTCTCTCTTCCATCGTCTCTATATGTCCGTATAGCATCGTGGAATACTGTGGCAAACCCGCATTGGCAATCTCGCGCGCCACGTTCTCCCATTCGTTTGGCCCAATCTTTCTCGGATGCGCCAAATCATGAACGCGATCGGATAACACCTCGGCTCCGCCTCCCGGAACCGAATCCAACCCTGCGTCCTTCAAAGCGACCAGCGTATCCTTGATGCTCATGCCCGCAACGCGCGCGATTTCAACGATCTCCACCGCCGTGAAAGCTTTGATGTGAACCCCAGGACGCAATCTTTTCACGGTTCGCAGCAATTCCAAATAGTAGTCGAAAGGAAGCTTGGGATTGATGCCTCCAACTATATGAACTTCGGAAATGGGAACGTCCATGTGCGTTTTAATGGCATTTTCCACGTCCTCCATCGACATCAGATAGGGCGATGGACCACCGTCCTTCGGGTTCTTAGCGAAAAAGCAAAATTGACAGTGCTTGTTGCAGATATTCGTATAGTTGATATGTTGGTTGCGAATGTAGTAGGTGTTGGTTTGGTGCATTCTCTCGCGCACCGTATTCGCAAGATATCCCACCATATTCAGGTCGGGATACCGAAACAGTTCAACAATATCGTCATATGATAGCCTCTCAGAAGACCATACCTTTTCCGCTATGGACCAAAGGCTAGACCCCTTTAAGGAAGAAAGAATATGCTGCTGTTCCATGATTGGCATCGTTGAAATACCCTAGGCGACTGCAAAAATCGTAAAAGCGGATTAAATCTCACCCATCAATCTTGAATTGAGATACGCAAAACGCGTCTTTGCGATCACCATGCGCGTTGTATGGTTCATTTGTTTAAAGTATACCTCATGTCTCTTTCATAATATGTATTCAATCTAAATGTTACCCTTTGTTCACTAATTAGGGTTGGGTCGGAACAACCGCTCATCCTAATATGGTTCGCAGACGCATATCCATTCCTACGCCGATGCGGGGTCAATATGGGAGGACGCCCAGCGCGTTCATTCGATCGGACTCTTTCAATCGAGAACGCTTAGGGTGTAAAATTCGTAAGGAAGGATACCGCACGAGTGGAATGACAAGGAGAATGTATGGAAAAGGATATGCACGTCAACAATCAGTATGATCTTATCATTCGAGGCGGTTCCGTGTATGACGGAACCGGCACGGAGCCGAGGAATGTGGATATCGCCATTGCAGGCGAGACAATCGCCAAAATTGGCGACTTATCCAACTCCCATGCACCCATCGATATCGACGCTTCCGCTCTTCGAGTAGCTCCGGGATTTATCGACATTCACACTCATTCCGACATCTCCGCCTTATTCAATCCCAAGATGGAAAGCATGGTTTCCCAGGGTGTGACCACTCAGGTTACGGGAAATTGCGGATTGAGCCTCGCCTTGGCGACGCGCGATGAGCGTTTTTTCTTCGAAAAAAGATGGTTAAGGCAGTTTGGAGTTAGCATCACTTGGGATTCCCTGGATGAGAACCTGCGTTTGATTGAGGAGAACGGAATCGCCACCAACTACCTAACCCTCGTCGGACAAGGGACGTTACGCAAAAGAGTTATGGGTCAGGACAATCGACCGCCAAATGCCAAAGAGATGCAAGAGATGAAGAATCACCTCTTTCATGCAATGGAGGAGGGGGCATGGGGGATGTCCACAGGTTTGGAATACACCCCTTCGAGTTATGCGGACGTAGCCGAATTAGTGGAACTGAGCGAAGTGGTGGCGCAGCGGAATGGTATCTACGCCACTCACCTTCGTAATGAAGGGGATACTCTTGTCGAATCCGTGGCGGAGGCGCTGGAGATCGGTGAGAGAGCGCATATACCAGTTCAAATATCTCATCATAAGGCGGAGGGACGCAGGAATTGGGGGAAGGTGAAAACCACATTGGATATGATTTCGAAAGCTCGAAGCAACGGAGTGGATGTGCAGTTGGACCAATATCCCTACACGGCGTTTCAGACTTCCATGAGCGTTCAATTCCTTCCCACTTGGGCTAACATGGGAGATAATGACGCGGTACTGGCCAGGCTTACCTCGCCTGAGACGCGACAAGCCATTTTGGATGACATTCGCCGTAATCATCCGGAATGGGACGACCTTGGTGAAAATTCCATCTGGGACGGGGTCGAGATCGCCATGGCGCGAACCAATAGGAGGTTGCAGGGGAGAACCATTGGAGAGTTGGCGCGTCAATCGGGGGCCAATCCCATCGAATACGCTTTGGACTTGATAGCGGAGGAGCGTAATTTCATCAGCGCCATTAATTTTTCCATCAATGAAGAGGATATCGCATTGGTGATGCAATACCCATGCACGATGATCGGTTCGGATGCGGTCGGCGCGTCGCCCGAAGGCAAAATGGGCGAGGACCACGTACACCCGCGATGCTATGGCACATTCCCTCGCGTACTTGGCAGATATGTGCGTGAAAACAACGTGATCTCCGAATCCGCTGCCATATTCAAGATGACATCGCTTCCCGCGAGAAGGCTTGGAATTATGAAACGCGGGGAATTGAAGGAAAGGTACTACGCGGATATCGTGATTTATAATCCGAAAACCATCATCGATAAAGCCACTTATCGCAAGCCGCACCAATTTGCTGACGGGGTGGTCATGACAATCGTTAATGGAGGGATCGTATGGAAAAACGGAGCTCATACGGAAAGACTGCCTGGGATGGTTCTCCGAAAAAACCGTCAATGATTCGGCGTGAGATCATGCGGCGACCATAAAAGGTAAATTCCCCCAGATATAAAGACCGACAATAAGAAAATCGCCGCAACAACTCCCGAATCATTGAATACGAGAGCAATCAGGGAGCCATAACCTACGGCGGGCAATGCGGAGTGAAATCGGGGATGAGATTCCCTGAGGTTCGACACCATTTGCTGAATTTCCCTTTTTTTCACCATCCAAGCCAACAGGAGACCGATATAAGTTGCGATCATCCCCGGTGAGGCGCCAAGCCTGATATTCATCATCACCTTTCGCACAATAATCGCCGCAAAGTATCCATATCCACGAGCGTGAAGAGATTCCAAGGCGGCGCCGATATGGCTGACGTGATGCGGGAAAAGATATTTTTCCATCATTCCGATGGCGAATATAAGGATAACACCCAAGCAGAGAAATATTAAAATGGCTTTCCATCGTATCTGACGCTCTTTCAAAGAGAACAGTCCCACCCCGTAAGCGACGAAACAGACCAAAGCTGCGCCCGCCTTCGCCCCGAACGGAGGCGCTACGAGGATTAAGGTGCAGAAACTAAAAACGCAAAAGGCGAACCATGTGGGAGGACGAATCAGGAAAACCCCAAGCAGCGACATCCCGATGAAGAACCCCATGAACTCATTCCCTATGCCGTAAAAACGGATTCCCATTAGTTGGTATCCGGATATCAAAGAGAACTTGACCATTGTTTGACCGGTAAAGCTGTCAAATGCAATCACGCCAACGGTGAACAGCGCAAGGATTGATAGGGCGATCTCACTGGTTCGAGCTTGGGGCCTCCCGGGAAAGAGAAGTTTGGATATCAGAGTGACAGCCAAGCCAATCAACGCCATGAGACCGAAAAGGGCGCCAATATATCCTCTGACATTGAGAATGTCGCCTTTCCTTAACTCCTCGGCGATCAATAACATCGACACCGGCATGGTCATCATGCACAAAATTCCAAACCGCCAGAATCCGAGCGAGCGACTTCTCTTTCTCTCCGCGTAAATCCCTGCAAAAGCAAAGACAGCAACCGCCACACCAAGCAACGCACCGCCAGGTACCAGGGCGCGTTGGTTCAAGGCGATCGCATGATCCAGCTTGGACACATCCTCGAAAGGATGAGCATTCGAATCGCAATGGATGGGATGTCCCGTAAAAAAGGGATTGATTTTTTCTCCGAGAACCCTTTGGATCGTTGGGGCGATATCCAAATTTGAGATCAATCCGGGCGTTCGGGTGGTGTTCGAGCTGGCCTCGCCGGATGTGTATGAACCCCCGGAGAGAATGATGAGAGGCAGGCGGTCCCAAACTCCTTCTCTATTGAATGAAGGTATTGGGGATATTAACATCGTCACCACGTTCTTGGAGGAGTTTGCGCGAAGTCGTTTCAAGAAAAGATCAAGGGAGGAGAGGATCGTATTGATGTCGTTTGGATCATGTGATCCATGCGCCATAGGAATTAAATGGCATGGGATTGTTTGACCGCCGTAATATCCATCACCGGACAGCAGTTTGGCAAGGTCCTCGGAATAATCATCCGTCCACGAATATATCTCACATCTGGATTGATCATGCGACCGAAGGATCATTTCCGGTATGGATCGATGATTTTGCTGATCGTAAGAGGACATATCGTAAAGGATTTGGCGCTTAAGCGAGGGAACATTCAGGGATAAGCCTTTTAACGATTTAGGCGGGTGATACAATTCAATCGCTTCTCCGTAATAGGTGGATGCTATCGCCGAGAGCGGATTATAATGCGGCGTGGATGCATAACTTACCAATCCAACCGTGCCGTTACGAGCCAATTCGAGGATGTGAGGGTACATCCGAGTGGAGAGGATATCCGTCGAAAGATCGGGGCAAATGATTAGTCGAATGCTCTCTTGCGGCGCTACGGACGCATTTCCCGGAGTATATGTATCGTTCACGCCTGCAACGATTAAAAGGATGATAAAGAACAAACGATTGCAACGGATTTTAAACGTCTTATTTGAGAATCTCCTCATTGCCCGGTGAATCCTTGAAGCATCTCCCGAGCATGCTGCATGACTGTGTCGGAAATATGCGCGCCGGCAAGCATCCTCGCCACCTCTTGCACCCTCTCCTCTCCATGAACCCGATCAATGGATACGGAGGTTCTGCCATCCCTCTCCAATTTGTGAATGTAAAAATGCATATTCGCCTGACTTGCTATCTGCGCTAGATGAGTGATGCAAATAATCTGCGAGGATTCGGATAGGGAGTGCATTTTTTTGCCGATCATATACGCCGTTTTTCCGCCCACCCCCGCATCAATTTCATCGAAAACCATGGTTGGGAGAGGCTGCTTTTTCGCCATGGAGCTTTTTATCGCCAGCATCACGCGGGACAGTTCCCCTCCGGAGGCGATTTTCGCCAATGGACGCAACGCTTCGCCAGTATTGGGGGAAATCATAAACTCGACGGAATCCATGCCTTCGGAGGAAAGCGTCGATGGTTGAATCACCACCTTGAACTTCGTTTTGTCCATGGCGAGGTCGGCGAGTTCGGCCATGACCATGCCTTCAAACTCTTCCGCCAAACTCATTCTCATGGCGGTTAGCTTTTCGCACATATCGAACAACGACTTTTCATCCTTGGCGATTTCCCTCTGTAATGCATCCATTTTCTCATCGTGATGCGTTAACGCGTCCAAATCATTTGCGATTTTAACGGCGTATGCGAGTATTTCTTCGATAGAACCGCCGTATTTACGCTTCAGGGCGCGTATGGTCTCGTTGCGCTCCACCAATTGCTCCAATCGCACGGGATTGTTCTCGATGGAATCATTGTAACGCAGAATATCCCTTGCCAACTCCTCCAATTCATACAGAGATGAGCGTAACGCCTCCAGTTTCTCCGACATGTTGGAATCCAACGAAGCGATCGTTTCCATATCCTTCACGGCTGCATTCAGGGAATCAATGATAGATTTGTCCGTTTCATCCATGAGTAATTTATAAACATTTGCGCTCAATTCGGATAACTTTTGCGTGTTGTTCAGTCTAAGGATGTCTTGTTCGAGTTTTTCCTCCTCCCCTGGGATCAAAGCCGCATTCTCTATCTCTTCCAATTGGAAATGGAAGAGATCCATTTTGCTTGCCCTGTCTTTGGCGTTCTCCTCGAGGCGCGACAACTCCACGCGTTTTGCGAGAAGTTGCCGATACGCCGATTCAACGGATTTCCGCAGCGAGAGAACCTCATCCCCACCCCATTCATCAAGAAGATAGAGATGGCGATTCACGCTCAACAATGACTGATGCTCGTGTTGTCCATGAAGGTCCACAAGATACTCGCCCACTTGTCGCAGAATGCTGATCGGAGCGGGTCTGCCTCCAATGCGTGCGGATGACTTTCCATTGATCGAAATCTCTCTGCTGAGAAAAAGATTCTCTTCATCCAACTCATAACCGCATTCGCCGAGGAAATGAATAAGGGGTGCGTTATCGGATATATCGAATACGGCATCCACGATGGCGCGCTCCTCCCCGGAACGCACCCATTCCACGCCACCTCTGCCACCTAAAATTGCGGTTAACGCACCAACGATGATGGATTTTCCGGCGCCTGTTTCACCCGTCAATACATTGAGCCCGCTGGTGAACCGTATCTCCAGACGGTCGATGATTGCGAAGTTCACAATGTTCAGTGAAAGTAACATGAGGAAATCTTACGATTTGGCAAGAATTATGATATCATGCAGTATGATGATTACATATCAGATATTACCGCTCCGCCTTTAATCTGTCAAGTTGCAGTTATCTTGGCGTTCGAATAATGGAATAGTGGCGACATATCCGCTATTCATCACGTATGGTGTAAATAGCCCATTCCTGTGCGAGGGTGGGAATACTGTAAATATTCACGGTTAAGACTGGCGGTGTAAATGGGTATTATAACTCAGGACAAACAAGAAGCATGCCAAGATGATGATGAGATAAGTGATCTGTGTTTCGGGAATTTAATAAATCATCGGATCATTATAGTTTATTGTTTGAGTTATAGTTTCCACCGTGCCTTATAAAACCGCATCGATTGAATAATTGAGGAGTCAATTCATGGAAAAGGTGTCGAGCAGCGCCGCAAATCTGTTGATTGTAGACGATGAAGAGATGCTGGTGGAGTTGTTGAGAAGGATTGTGGTTCGTTTGGGGTACCACGCCATCAGCGCACTAAGTGTCAAAGAGGCTTTGGAGATATACGAGGCGCAAAAAGAATCGATTGACCTGATCATCACCGATCTCGTTATGCCGGATATTGGCGGAAAGGCGCTTGCACTGGAACTTTTGCAAAAGTATCCCAACGTGCGTATTCTCATATCCACCGGTTTCAGCGCCATGGATGAAATACACGAGCTTCTTGAATTAGGGGTTCGAGGGGTTGTCATGAAACCCTATCAGGCGGATCAATTAAACAGCAGCATACAAGCCGCCCTGTCGGATTAACCGCTGCTCCCGATTCCACATTTCGTCACTCGGGGAACAGATAGTTCATAAGGCCTTGAGTATCGTCGTAGTCGATGATGATTGCATCCGCGCCCGCTTCAATTAATCGATTTCTTTTCCATGGGTCAAGCTCGCCCTCCTTCATCTCATCGCACGCCACCCCCAACGCGTATCCACCGGCGGCTTTTCCCTCTTCGATTTCCACGTAACCATCGCCGATGACTAATAACCCATCTCCCATAAGCCGGTTTTCCTCAATGATTTTTGAAATGATCATGTTTTTGGAAAACTCTTTCCAGTTGTCCTTGGCGCCAAAAATCCTATCCTCGAAAAAATCACTCAGTTCAAGCACGGCCGCCTCTTCCAACACGTTCACTTGATCCGTGCCACTGGCCAAATAAAGTTTAACACCCCGCTGCGCCAATGCGTTTAAAAATCTGCGTGACCCTTTGATCAAAAGATCGTCGGCTGGACGAGATTTGTTCTTCAGCGAATTAAAGGAGTTTTCAATCCTCGTCCACAAACGTGCGAGATACTCCTTTTTATACACAAGAGGATCCTTCGGTCGTCCCCCGTATTTGGAAACGGTTTGCCCCAAATGTATGCACTGATAGATCGTTTGCTTGCCCGTTAGTCTGGTAACAAACTCACGCACGATTCTTTCTGTCTCCTCCTTAACAGGAGCGTTCGGGCACGCCATAATCTCCTCCACGAAGTAGGGGACCATTATCTCGCGCCATCCCCTGCGAATGAGGGACAACGTGCCGTCGAAATCAAATAACGCGCATTTGAAATTCCCGCGAGGAGCGTCCGGATGAATTATTTCGAAATAGTGGGAGGAGGCGTTGGATGGTGACATAATTGATGGTTGATGAATCATATCTTCACCTTGCGCGATAGAATGAAACCTTCGATTTTTTTCTTCAACTCCTGGGGATCAGCTATCGGCGGATAACAGACTCCCGCTTCGCAGTAATAGGCTTTGGCGGAATTCGATAATTCGCCAGGTTCATTCGGGGCGACCGCCTTGTCCGAATCCTGAGATCGATGCACGATGCGGAAGGGATCATAGCCTTCCATTGCAATATTCAACAACTCTTCGAACTCATGGGTGTTTTGATTGCCCGTAATACGAATATCTCGCCTTGTCCCGGAGATATACTCCAGCAGAGACAAAAACGAAGGATATGCCGAGGGATGGGCTTTGAATGCATCGGCGTTGTGCTGAATGATTTTCTCAACCCTATCCTCATACGGGGCGCAATCGGGCTGGACGCTCGGCAACTGAGCCAAAACGCGGCAGAATACGGCATTGGGGGCGGGGGTGGCTCCATCCATTAATTCAAACGGACGTTGTATCAACTCCTCTCCGGTTCTCAAGGACGTGGAGTAGAAACCGGATTCCGAATGGCTGAAATCCTGCAAAACGGTATCCACCAATTGATTTATCACCTCAAGCCACTGAGCGTTCCCGGTGGCGCAGTAAAGGGAGAGAAGAGAATCACATAAAAATGCGTAATCCTCGAGAAACCCCTCAATTTCCGTTCCGTGGAATCTTCGTTCATCCGACTTTCCATATGTGAACCTCCCTGTGCGCCGCAAAAGTCGTTTAGGCGAGGACGCCTCTCCATCCTCCAATTTGGAGAGATTCTCCAGCAAAAATTGTGCGTTTTTGATCGCCGCATCCACGTAATCGGCGCGTTTCAATGCCACTCCGGCTTCGACAAAAGACTTCATCATCAGAGCGTTCCAAGCTACGATGATTTTATCATCAATCGGAGGTTGGCTTGACTTTCCGCGATACAGACGGAGCCTCTGTTTTACACCTCGTAACCATGTCAGGAACTCGCTCAGCGGGATGTCATTGTTGGCGGCGAAATCGCATAGGCTATTGACTTGATTTAATATATTTCGCCCCTCCCAATTCCCGTTTCCGGTGACATCATAGAACCGACAAAAGAGTTCACCATCGCGTCCCGGCAATAAGCGATCGAGAGTTTCCTTTTCCCATGTGTAAAAAACCCCTTCCCCTTCGGAGCTATCCGCATCTTGAGAGGAGTAAAACGCCCCCTCGGGAGAGGTCATCTCGCGCAAAATGTAGTCAAGTATCTCCTCCGCAACCAATCTGTATTCCACGCCACCCGTGATACGCCATCCTTTAAGGTAGATGAGCGACAACTGAGCGTTATCGTAGAGCATTTTCTCAAAATGAGGAACCAGCCAGTATGCGTCCGTGGAGTAACGGTGAAATCCGCCACCGATATGATCGTACATTCCCCCCATCGCCATTTGGTCGAGTGTATGCAGAGCCATGTCAAGCGGAATGTCGGACTTGGTTGTCAGGGCGTGGTGGAATAAGAACTCAATTTGTATGGGACATGGAAATTTCGGAGCGTCGCCGAAGCCGCCGTTTTTTGCATCGTAAGATTTGTGAAACTGCTGGAAACCTCTTTCAGGGAGATCCTCAAGGGAGCTGTCAGACGAGAGGGACGGTTCCATCTCATGGCGTAAACGTTCAAATATCTCCTGGGTGGCGGCTTCAATTTGAGATCTGTTGTTGTCCCATAAATCCGCAACAAACTTCAATACGCGCAAAAATCCCGGTTTGCCGAACCGATACTCGGGGGGAAAATAGGTGCCACCGAAAAAAGGCTTGCCTTCGGGTGTCATAAAGACTGTCATGGGCCAGCCTCCTTGTCCCGTGGTGAGCTGGACAAAGGTCATATAGAGATGGTCCACATCGGGTCGCTCTTCCCGATCCACTTTGATGTTGACGAAATGCTCATTCATAAACTGAGCGATCGTTTGATTTTCAAAGGATTCATGGGCCATCACATGACACCAATGACATGCGGAATAGCCTACGGATAAAAGGATCGGCTTGTTGGAGTCAATGGCGTATTGCAACGATTCCTTGCTCCAGGGGCGCCAATCCACGGGATTGTACGCATGCTGAAGCAGATACGGACTTGTTTCATGAATGAGTCTATTTGGATTCATATATCTCCATTTCGCACCGGGTAACAGAACAGGAACAGCGTTCAAAAATAATCAGAAACGGGAATCAGAAACTCCCTTCTGGGAAAAAGCGGCGAGGCGAGCGTCGCTGCGGCGTCGGTGGAGGCACGCACTTTCCCTGCGGCGAGCGCATCCTCAAAGCTCATGTATCCTCCCACGATCTGCGCCATTATCCTCACATCCATGGTGATCTTGTGCATGGTGTCGTTATTATTCCGCAAGGGACTGACTTGCAAGTATGTCCCGTCTCCCTCCAAAAGAGCCGATTTCGGAATCCCTTTTGGAAGCCTCTCATCCTTCATCACGAAGCCCAAGCTTCCGTGGAACCCTTGGAAATTGGGTTTCAAAAGTTCGAGGCAGTTCAAAATGTTCACTATTCGAAGCATGACGCCAGGCAATATATCCACGTGTGACACTGAATCCGTCGGATTTTCAGTGCTGAACGATATCAGCCCGGAATTGCGTATCATTTCCATTGATGATACGTACTGGATTTCATCATAACCCCGTTCCTCTGCGAGACTGGAAATCATGCCCCTCGCAGCCTCATTCGAAATCGCTGAAAACTCCATCAGCCGGAGAATACGTCTGCCATTCTCTTCACGAGGCTCGAAGAAGAGATATCCCTCCATGCGATTTCGTTTGTAAATCAGTTTGTTTTTAATATGCTCGAACAGATACTCCCATCTTCTCATATCCCGTATCCAACTTCCCGACTTATGTTCATGCACCGCTTTGTAAACCTGATGGGCGTCGATTAAATCGGAGTGATTCATTCGCCTGACATAACGGGATTCGGAATACGAGGGAATAACGGACGGCGCTTGATGCACCCGATAATGCGTGGAGGAGCGTTCCCATCCAAAGCGACGATAATAGGGATACGAGAAGGGGAAGAGAGCGGTTAATCCGTATCCCTTCTGGGATAAAAAGGCCAGCGTATCCAATAACAGCTTTTCAGCGTAGCCCTTGCGCCGTTCTGATTCCTTAGTCGCCACCCCTGCGATTCCCGCAATCGGTATCGCAGCATCGCCTATCCATATCGGTGCATGCACTACCGTAAGACAGGAGATGAGTTCCCCGTGATCCACAAGGACACGCTTGCGCTCGATGTCAAAATAAGGATCTTTGTAAAACAGTTCACGCGCTGCCGGGAAGGGAAGCGAAAAGGCTTCGCACATTAAAGCCAGCATGCAATCCAACTCATCCGTATGAGCGGCGCGGGTTTCCATTATTTTATCGCAGGAGATGTCTGTTTCGGTTAGTCTTTTATCTTCGACGCTTTTTTCGCCTTCGCCCATTCGCTCCGGGTGAGCACGGTCACATGTCCGTCCGCGAAAACCGCCGCCACCGAACCATCCGGTCGAGGATGCGGCTCATAAAACATCACCAACTTCGCAGGCATCGGAATTGTGAGAAATCGATGCTTGTTCAACAAAGGATTGAATGCGTATGGCGTTTTCGTGCCGGGAAGGTAGAAAACACTCTCGTTTTTAACATACGGCATGAGAAGCTTTTTTATCTCTTCGAAACTCTTCATCGGGGGGAAAGTTTCGTTGTAATCCTGAACATACATAAGGGTTGCGAGTCCAAGTTGCTTGAGATTATCCACGGATTTGGCGTATGAAGACTGATTCATCTCCGGTTCAACGCGAGTCTCCGTGGGCGTCGCCAGGGGATATTCAGGTTGCGGCTGAGATGGCGAAGCCGTTGGCTGTGTGACGGATGATATTTCCTTGGATAGATCAAAAGGACGAATGTTCAGAATACTGATTGCCGAATAGAGATTCAGCAGACAGAGATGCAATTCCGAATCCGGTGTGACCTTAACAGGCGGGGGAGGGGTGGATTGACGCAAATCCTCCTGTGTGAATTTTCGTTCCGGCAGCGCGTATGCTATCAGATAGGGCACGCTGTTCAGAGTGATGACCTCCCCCTTTGAATAATAACCCGAGGTCATGCCGCCTAACACACTGGAAAGCATCGAACCAATCTGGGAATCCTGGGGTGTGGAGATGGTGAAATGAGTCCAACTGGAATCCAAGTTTTTCAACACCAGGGTTGTTGGCGCGATTTTGCCTGCAAACAGATCCTTGAAATTCGTCACTGAGGTTGTGGAAGCTTCCGGTGAAGGAATCACCACAAGCGGTCGAGCCGGAGCGACGGCCACAGGTTCCGGCACGTTCGCCGGTTTAGGGGTCTGAGCGTATAATGGGAGGGCCATGACCATTAATATTACGACGAGGGAAGACTTGAACATCGCGAATATCCTTTCGTGTAGATTGTTCGAAAAATGCCAAATTGTCTTATCGCTAAGTTTTGAAAGCGCAGAGCATAGGATAAAACCTCCTAGGTACGCATTCGGCAATCATCTTATTGAGCGGAATAATGGCCGATATGTTTTTCCAGGAATAATATACTTCTTTTTTACGTTTTCCTCCAAGGAGCGTGCAATTTGGCTGTTCCGTACCGCTCGAACTTATTCCAGCCAACTGCGCTTCCGCTGAGGGCTTTTAATAAAGACTTCAAAATAACATAATACATCATCTGTCTATAGACAAAACGTTGCAACAAAAGCCATGGAAGCAGTTTCCAATCCCCTTTGTCCATCCATATCGCCAAAGCCGCGCCCACCAGTTCGAGTCCGATCATGAAGAAATAGTATATCGCCACCCGAGCGAAGTTGCCCGCAAGAAGAGCCCAGATGACGGCGATATCCATGAACGGAGATATCGCTGGAAAGAGGATTTGATACACCCACAAGCTAGGCAAGGCTATCCATCCGAAACTGCCATATCTGAAAAGCGCGTCCCTATGTTTCCAAAGATTTTGCAGAGTGCCAAAAGCCCAACGAAACCGTTGCTTCGATAGATTGCTGAAGGATTCCGGCGCTTCCGTGTAACCAATCGCAGCGACATCGTTGGCGATTCGCCAACCTGACCTCCGAATTCTCCATGTAAGATCGGTGTCCTCCGCCAAGGTGTCGCCGCTGTATCCTCCAGCCTGCTTAATCGCATCGATTCTCCAAGCTCCCACCGCCCCGGGCACCACAGTGATGCAGTTCAGCAAGTCGTAAGCTCTTCGATCGAAATTTTGACTGGTGACGTATTCCAAAGACTGCCATTTGGTCAGGATGTTATTCGTGTTTCCCACCTTGACATTGCCGGACACTGCGCCGACCTTGGGATCGGAGAAATGCCTCACCAGTTTCCACATCGTGTCGGGAAGAAATAGGGTGTCCGCATCCAATGCCACGGCGATTTCCCCGCTCGCGATTCCAATTCCCGCATTGAGCGCGGATGCTTTCCCTCCATTCTCCTTGGTGATTAATTTGACTTTGGGGTTCTCGCCGAATGCCTCCTTGACCTTTTCGCATGTAGTGTCCCGACTTCCGTCATCCACGACGATCACCTCATAGCGAGGATAATCGGACTGAAGGATGGCGTTAATCGTGCGTTGAATGACCTTCTCTTCATTGTAGGCGGCGATGATCACCGATACCATCGGGGCGAAATCAGCCATCGATGGATAGGAGGTCTCCTCCGTTTTTTCGCTTCGCATTCGGATTAAGGCAAGGCATGCCAGCCATATTTGGCGCGCCACCCCTAAAAATACGGAAAGAGTGAACAGAGTGATCAAGATAATCTGAAACCAATAGGAGCTTTGGAAGACAAAGTCGTCCACACGCACCAACAACAGTTCACCGGGGGGTACTGCGGGAAACATCTTTGACTTGGGCAGACCTCTCAGCTCCGAAAGCGTGATGAATTTGTATCCTGCGTTCTTGAACATGTCGATGATCACAGGCAACGCAGCCACGGTTGCGCTTCTGTCCCCGCCGCTATCGTGGAGAAGTATGATGTTCCCCAAATTCCTGTCCCGCCAGACATCATGAATGATATCCTGAGGGGTCTTACGAATCAGTTGCCCGTTCGCACTTTTTTTCCATAGGTTCCAATCCTGCGGGTCATCCATTTCCCCCACGGAGATGAAATGCATGGCGGAGGCGAGAATGATGGGATGCAACTCCTCGCCTGTTCGCGGTTCGACATCTATGGCGTACGGAGGTCGAAAAAGCGTTGTGGAATGGCCTGTGATGGTCTCGATGATTCTTTGTGTTGCATTGATCTCCAGACGGTCGCGTTCGTTGCTAGTAATGGCGAAATTCGGGTGTGTGAATGAGTGGTTACCGATTTCGTTTCCATCTCTCCATTCTCTGGCAACTATCGACGGATATAACTGCGCCTGAGCGCCAACGACAAAGAAAGTGGCCTTAACGCCTTTCTGTTTGAGTATGTCCAGGATTTTCGGGGTCCATTCCGAACTGGGACCATCGTCGAATGTCAAGGCGACGCACTTGGTTTTGCGACCGTATCTTCGCACAATGAAGCTGGAGGGAATGCGTATATATTTCTCCTGAATGATTAAACCTGTCTTGCCGTCCCTGGTTATATTGCGCAATCCTTCGGTGGGTTGAGCTTCCACCTCAAGCAGTTCGCCTTCCCCTTCGAAATCCACCTCGGACTGATTGGTTGTCCTACCGTAGGAGATAGGATCAATCAGCCCTCGGTCGATCTCTTCGCCTTGATCCCGAACAATATGGTTTCTCCCTATGATTTTCCAGATATCCGGATCTTCGGACCCCATGTACCATAATGCCACGCCGCGTGGGTTCCATTGGCGCGCAATTCGCAGTTGGTTATATGCCGTGGTAGCGTCAAGCATCCATACCTGATGCTCCTTGCCGCTGTCGTCGTAGTAATTATAAAATGGGTTCAGGGATTTCGGATCGATTTTGATATTCGCAATACTAGGATCATCCGGGTCCTTTGATTCCTTGGCTTGTATCACTGCGGATTGGTAGGATAACGAAACCGCCCCGCCGGATTTATCGCCCTTTTGCCAATCGTAAGCGTAATTCCCCAATGCCAGGATCACCTTTTGAGGGGGGACCTCGGAAAACATCTTGTTCAGTTGATGTTTTGTCCAGGAAATTCCCGCAATGCATCCCGCTCCGGAACCGTCCCCGGGCGAGTGTTCATCATATAACATCGAGATAATCGCATCGTTCCATCGTGCAAGCTGGGGGAGGTCATACGCCGGATCATCAATTGTTACATCCTGCGTCACTCGCAATCCGGATGGAAGAAACGCCTGATAGAGCTGCTTCATAAATAGCGTGAGATAATCTCTGTCCGCAGCGGGAACCATTTCAAAATCGATGTTGATCCCCTGAAAGTGATCGGCGAGGAGGAGTGTTTTGAGTTTGGCAATAAACGCCGCGCGATTCCCAGGGTCTGAGATCAGACTGTGAATGGCATTTGAGCTCCACGCTCCTTGATCGGAGTCTGGACTTTTCGGTATGTAATTGTTGATCACAGGGAGGATCGGAACGCCATGTTGTCGCACGAAAGGCTCGATGAGTTCATGATCCTCGGGGATTCGCGCGTCAAGAACGCCCTTGCCATCCTTGGAGATATGAAACCATTCCGGAAAGAAATGCGTGATGTGATCGATGTTTCGAATGAGGGAGGCGCGAGAGGTTTCATCCCAGTTCACATAAAATCCGGCGACAATTGGCTTGAGATCTTGAGGTGCGACGGGGCGAAGACTTGGTCGAACGCCGTATCGCAACTTACGCAGAAGAGCGGCGCGATCCTTCTCGATTGTACGAAGCAATTTACGCTGCTCTCTTCTTAAGAACAGTTGACGACGGGCAAGGAGTCGGTTTGTCAGGACAGGATTTCTATTACCATAATCCTTCGTCTCCTCCAAACGAGGGAGACTATTGTAAGGGAGCAGTGGCAAGGCGATAATGCTCACAATGAAATAGGTGAGCAAAACTCCAGCCGCGATGAATAAAACAATCAAAAAGCGAGTGAGCCAGGATCGTCTTTTGTTGGATTCGTCGTAAAAAATGGGACGCTGTGGCGTACCGGGCGTAGGCATATACATCCTCGGTGGAGTCTTAAAAGTTAATTGACAATCATTCCTGCATGCATCTTAAACGCGGGGCGACGCGAAATTCTTTCTTCGCTTTCAATAAGATGTCGGGCTAGAACGGATATCGTGACAAATCTGTAGCCTTGAGATCGCAATCTCCTCACCAGGTCGGGAAGGATTTGCATCGTCTCAGGGATGCCATCGTGACATAGCAAAATTGCGCCATTGTGGTTGACATCCATCAATCTGGCTTCCAAAAGTTTGTCGGGCGGATAGGTGAAATCCTTGGAGTTCGCCGTCCACATTACGGAAGTCATATGCAATTGCGCGGCAACCGCTTTGCCCTCATCCGTCAACCCTCCTCCTGGAGGTCTGAAGAAATAGGGCGTATATCCGGTTATTCGACGGATCGCCGCAGCGCCGTCCTCCAGCTCAATACGAACCTGAGGACCATTCAAATGTTTCATGCTAATGTGGTCGTAGGTGTGATTCTCCACCTCGTCGCCGTCAAGAACCTCCTGCGCGACCAAATAGGGGTATTTGTCCACCATTTTACCCACCACGAAAAATGTCGCATGCACCTTGAGCGCCTTTAATATTCGAAGTAACTTGGGAGTCCACTGTGGATGGGGGCCATCATCGAATGTCAATGCAACATCCTTGGAATGCAGATCGCCATGAAACAGTTCCGAAATGTAAATGTTCTTATCCACCAAATCGAAACGACGCGCGTCGATGCGAATGGTTTTCATTTCCACGGGGGTCAAATGCAATGGGGCGGGGGGCTGGTGAGGCCCTAACATCATCAGATTCATCCTATTGTACCAAAAGACTAAAACATAAGAGATGCATGCCAAAAAGACAATCGCGATCAGCGAAACTCCAACCTGCATCCTTTTGGAGTGTGTTGCAAAGGGGTGTTTTTTCACTTGATATCTATCTTTCCGCTTGCCATGAAGGATAAGTCTCTAACATAATCGGCATTTTGGTGAAAAAAGTTCCACCATATTTTACAACACATCCCTTTATGTCGTATCGCCAACACTCATATTCCCGTAAAAGCAGCCATCACGTTATTCCAGTCTCCTTCGCCCCGGACAACTTTCGAAACAGACCGAAGGGTGATTGCACGTTTATCCGTGACATTGACCCGTTTTCAGCTTGACAGTATATTGTATCATATTCTTGGTGATGATCCAAATAAGAGAACATTGTTCCGAGTATGTATGAGTTTGAGGCCCGTCCCCGGCAAATTCACCACCTTTTGCGCTCTGTATAAAACGCTTGCGAAAACGCGTCGATTGTGTGAAAATAGAGTTGATAAATCATTGCTTACCAAATGTTTCAATGGTTCGCCAATTAAGGATGAAGTCTTTGCGTAAAGCTCTGCGCCAACATTAAGTGACAGTATCTTAGAAAAGGGGAAACCAATGAAATCTCGGCATTTGCTAATCTTAACGCTTTCAATTTTCGCAATGCTCCTTCTCGCAATGATAGCGGACGGACAGGTAAACGGAACTCAAAATCAACCTGCAAAGCAGGATTCCCAAAGTGAACTCGCCCAATACAAACAACAACTTGATGAGTTGGCGAAAAGTCTGTCCAAGACCTTCAATATCCCCATCCTCGTGGATCCGGGCATCACACCGCTTCAGAAAGTTGTGTGCACCATCAATCCCAACGATATAACCGCCACCATGAACAGCCTCCAATCCAATATTCCGGATACGGCATGGAAACGGGTCTATTGCTCTTTGAATGACAAGGGACAACTCCCATCCGCAGAGAGAATCGCCTCCGTACTGAGGGCATTGGATTCAATGGGCGACATGAAGTTGGTGGTGGATAATGGATCGGATAAGGGGTTGGCGTCTGTATCGCAGTCGCCCAAACCGTCGAACGATCTGAATTCCATGCTCTCGTCAGAAGGTCTACCGAAGACTCCGATGATCGTATTATACTATTCCCCCAAGGACACCATCTCCACCATGGCCGGGGAGCCACTGTTGCAAAAAATCACCAATCTGCAGCGACAGCAGTTCCAGTACATGCTGCAAATGGATCCGGCGCAGATCTCCCAGACGGTGAAGCAGAGCATGTCCATGTTCATGCAACTCGATCCAAACACTCGCATGCAAATGCTATCAGGCTTCGTGCGGGGTGGGTTCGAGATGATGCAAAGCCTCACTCCGAGCCAAAGACAGGAGTTCTTCCAAAACATGGCGCAAATATTCAGGCAGATTCGATCTCAACAAGGTGGCGCCCCTCTCCGATAAGTCTGTCGGATCGGGAATCCCGCCGTACTCGAATGGCGCTTTTGGAATTTTGTTTCCGAAAGGATGTTTCGCAATACGAGATTTTTGCAATAAACTGTTTGTATAAGTTGTTTTTTCTCCTTGCATATATCCGTATCAAAGCGTACTCGGGAGGCTATTCAGGTATAATCTTTTCGATTAGAGAGGATTGCCAAACCCGGATGATGAGGAGAGTATCCGTCCGTTCTCCGGATGACGCTGACATCGACTTGCAATCGCTTGGATTGTTCATAAGGAACGACTATCCCATTGACTCCGCTCAAACTTCAGATTTCATTCGAAAATGTCTTTAAAAAATTCGGGGATCGCGAGGTTATCAGGGATATTAGCTGCGATATTCAACACGGACAAGTGTTGGTTGTTGCGGGACCTAACGGGTCTGGAAAAAGCACTTTCCTGCGCATTGCCGCTGGTTTGCTGAAACCCGACCGGGGAGAGGTCCACATCTCCCTCAACGATATCCGTTTTGATCCGCAGACGTATCGAACTCAATTGGGATATCTCTCTCCGGACCTCACGTTCTACAATGAGCTATCGGCGGTGGAGAATCTCCTATTCTTCTCCTCATTGCGTGGGATACGTATGCAGCATGACGACTTGGCGTCCATCCTCGAAATGGTGGGACTGCGAGGCAGGGGAAGAGATCCTGTTTCGGCGTATTCCACAGGTATGGTTCAACGATTAAAGTTCGCTTTCGCCGTTCTCCATCATCCGCCTCTGCTTTTACTGGATGAACCAACATCCTATTTGGATGAATCGGGATATCGCATGGCGGAGCGAATTGTGAAATCTTACAAGCAAAACGGCATCGTTATGATCGCTACAAACGATCCGAAAGAGAAGGAATGGGGAGATCTAACGCTTACACTGGGGTAGACATGGTCGCGCAACCGAAATCTTCGCAACAAAACGGAGCAACGCTTCCGATAATACATCAATCCCTCCTGATTCTGCGCAAGGATATCCTTCTGGAATTACGCAATCGCGCGGCGCTACAAGCCATATTGCTTTTTTCGATTACCACCTTGATTGTCGTTGGTTTTTCCGCCGGAGGCGGAGCCAATCTCCCGCCTGACACCTTGGCGTCCCTTCTTTGGATCATCCTCTTCTTCTCGGCGTTTAGCGGATTGTCCCACGTGTTCATCAAAGAGGAGGAAAGCAACACCGCAATCGCATTAAGGCTTACTTCGGAAGCGAACGCGGTATTATGGGGAAAACTTCTCTTTAACACCCTGCTGACCTTCGTCATCATCATGATTATCTCGCCTCTCTACTTCATCCTTCTTAACGCTCCAATCATCCAGCCCGGAAAGCTGGCGTTGTCTCTGTTGACGGGGGGGATAGGATTAAGTGTGTCCGCGACAATCATAGCGGTGATTATCGCGCGTTCGCATGGAAAGCCCGCTCTTTATGGCGCAATCGGATTCCCCATACTTCTGCCCATGCTTTTCATCGCAGTGGACGCAACGCGATTAACTTTTCAAACGTATTCAAACATAAATGTTTTGAATCGGGATATACTTGGATTAGCCTCTTTTGATGTGCTGATGATCGTAACTGCCGGGTTGTTGTTTCCCTATGTTTGGGAAAGCGAATAAGCTTACAAGGAAAGTAACCGGATTGATAAAAGGTTTGTGGTGGAAAATATTGGTGGGTGTTTGGATGAGCGCGACGATATATTGTGCATTTATCGTCGTGGGGCCCGCTCATGGTTTTTCGATGAACGGCGAGGGTGCAAAAATCATCTTCTTTCATGTGCCCAGCGCATGGCTGGCAACCCTCTCCTATGTTGTCGCCGCGTTTTACGCCATACAGTATCTTATTCGTCAAAACATTGAATCGGATGAGAAATGCGCCACCAGCATGGAATTGGGCTTGGTGTTTGGCCTTTGCGCCACAGTAACGGGAAGCATCTTTTCTCATAACGAATGGGGCAAGTATTGGTCTTTCGATCCCCGCCAGACATCCATCCTTGTCATACTCTTGCTTTTCACGGCGTATCTTGTTCTTCGAAACTCCATTACGGAACCAAGAAAACGTGCCATCATATCTTCCGTGTATGCGCTTGCCGCGCTTCCCCCCGCGATGTTTCTTATCTGGGTGGTTCCAAGAGTTGTGGAATCTCTGCACCAATTCGCAAACCAAGCCGTCATTGGCGATAAACTGGGTGGTTCCTATGGACCTGTTCTCTATTTTCTTGCGCTGCCCGCGTTTCTTGGATTGTTCATTTGGATGTTTCAATTGCGAATGCAATACTATAAGCTATATCTCCTAAATCAAAAGATGAAAGCTGAGAAAAAACAATGCAATCTGAAATGATCTCCTTGGCGATAGCGCCCTTGATTATCTGGGGAACGGTTTTCGCTTACCTTCTAATACTTGATAAAAAGATCAGTGCGATGCTGTCCTCTAAAAAGGAGGATGACCTTTGAAACCGGCTCACATGATTGCGCTGATCGTAATCGCCATTACCATGGGGGTTACCTTATACAGCTTCTCCGGCGCCATCGCCAAGCACGTCACATTGGAGCAAGCCATCCATGATCCTGGGGTCACTTTGCAAGTGCCGGGGAAAATACTAAAAAACACCGTCACCTACGATCCCTCCAAAGGTGGTCTGAGGTTTAAAATAGCGGATATGAACAACCCTTCAGAGGTAATGCAAGTGGTGTATGATCAACCAAAGCCTCAAAACTTCGACACCGCCACAAGCGTGGAAGTGGTGGGGCAATACGGTCAGGACGGAGTATTTCACGCATCGACGTTGTTGGTGAAGTGCCCTTCGAAATACAGCGACGCAGCCAAATAACGGTTTTGTACATCATGAGACTTCATCTTCATATGAAATATTTCACGGGTTAAGGTATGGATATAGGTAAATTAAGCATCCTCGCAGGATTGGCGGCATCATCGCTGACCATTCCGCTCTATATATTTTCGATGGGAAATCGCAAGCCCTTGATAGTTTTGGCAAGGGTTTGTTTTGTTATCGCTTTTTTGATGGGGGGCTTTGCGTTTTTCAGGCTGATGTGGCTTATCGCCCATCACGAGTATCAGTATAAATACGTTTTTGATTTCTCATCCTCCAATTTGGACGCGCCCTTCATATATGCGGCGACTTGGGCGGGACAGCAGGGCAGCTTCCTATTATGGCTGGTTTGGACTGGGGTGATCGGAATCCTTCTGCTTTGGAAATCAGGTGACTGGGAGCATAAGGTCATGCCGATCTACGCGTCGGTTCCGGTCTTCCTTTTCGCGATTCTACACTGGTTGAGCCCCTTCAATCTTATAACTCGCGGAACCGGACCTAACGATTGGCCGCTTTCCTTTCCTTGGCCTCCTCCCGACGGGGCCGGCTTGAATCCATCCCTTCAAAACTACTGGATGGCTATTCACCCTCCCACGATCTTTTTCGGGTTCGCCTCTCTCGCAGTCCCTTTTTCCTTCGCCATCGCCAGTATGATTTGGAAAAAGTATGACGATTGGGTTCAAAGAGTGGCTCCATTCGTTTTGCTAACTGTCGCGACGCTGGGAATCGGTCTGTTTATGGGCGGCTACTGGGCTTATGAAACCCAAGGATGGCACGGCTTCTGGGCTTGGGATCCCGTGGAAAACGCCTCGCTCTTCCCTTGGCTAGGTTCCGTGGCATTGTTGCACGGGTTAATCGTGCAGCGAAGTCGCGGGGGAATGGGGAAAACCAATATATTTCTCGCACTTTTTTCCTGGTTGCTATTCATCTACGGCACCTTTTTAACCCGCTCGGGCGTATTGGCGAATTTCTCCGTTCATGCTTTTGGCATGCTGGACAATGATGCCCTTAAGCTTTTGCTTGCAATGATCGCCCTTTATGGGATTGGGGGATTGGTATTGATTGTGATCCGTTGGAGGCATATCCCCGGAAAGCCCATTGCGGATAATCTGCTATCCCGCGATACGGCCATGCTCTTGGCGGTCTGTTTTATGATTCTCGCCTCAATAGTCATTACCATAGGCACTTCGTGGCCGCTTCTTTCGCAGTTAAAATGGTTCTCCCTATTCGGGGCTTACAATCCCTCCGGAAGCGCGGTGAGCAAGCTTTTTTACAATAGGGTCGGCTCGCTGTTAGCGTTGCCCTCATTGCTGATTATGGGTATGGTTCCATGGATGTATTGGAAAAAGACAGATGGAAACAAGCTTCTTTGGAAGATACTCCCCGCATGGTTCCTTGCGCTTATCGCGGGCTTTGGCATCATTTTATTTGCGCACTCGCAAACCACTGCGAATTTCCAAGCGTCGACCCCGTTGGCGTTGGTGGTGAGCATGGGCGCACTCGGGGTTTTCGCCGCTGTTTCAAACCTTCAATATATGATCTCCGTTCTTCGCTCCCGACGCATAACCGCAGGAGGCTGGCTCTCGCACGTGGGAATAGGGATCATCTTGCTGGGAACCATCCTCGCAAACGTGTATGAAAGGAGCGAAAATCGAACGATTGTGGAGGGAATGGCGCCAGTCAAAACTCATTTCGGATACGCAATCGCTTATGATGGGTGGACGCATGACGGTCAAACACCCCAGCAAATCGAGAAGGATTGGACCAAGTTCACCCATGCGGTTAAGTTAAAACTTATCCCTATCGATTCGAACGGCGATGTCACAAACACAAGCTCTGAAACAAACAGTTCAAACGCGAAGGGCGATATCGTCGGGAATCTGGCGGTGTTCCATTATTGGCAAGAGGATCACTGGGCGACGATGACTTGGCCGTTAATTCTCAAACAACCGTTCAGAGATTTATATATCAGCGCCGCGAATGATCCTCAACTGGTGCGCATATCCGCCACGGTGCGCCCGGGTGAAACATCGACCGTTGGGGATGTTCTTCGGAACCCAGGGTATCAAGTGTATTACAAGCGCTTCAAAATGATCGGTCAGCCTGGTCAGCCGGGCACAATAATGGAGGCGCAAATGATCCTCACAACGCCGACTGGTCAAAAAGTTCCAATCGATCCGGGGTTGCGTTTGGGGGGGGACAACGGCTTGGAGCATGTGAATATCCAAATACCCCAGGTTCAGGGAGCCGTGTTGATTGATGGAGCGATAAATCCTGCATCCAAGGAGGTAACCGTGGAGTTCGAATTCCCGGACGCTCCGGCTCTGTGGGCCATACCAATCACCATTACAAATAAGCCCTTCATAAACCTTGTTTGGATTGGGGTGCTCCTGATGGGGATAGGGGCGTTATGGGCGATGGTGCGAAGAGCGTTCGAATCCGGTAAAAGATATATCCCCCTTACCGAGGAGGAGTTGGGAGGGGTGAGAGAACCCATCAAATCGAAACACGGCGGAAACACGAACGGTAAAGCCCATATCAAACCCGCAAAAATCTCGACCGGAGCAAGAAGATAGGTCGGATATTTATCTCCTCAATCGCAAAGGTTCTCCGATTCATGAAAATCCCCTGTTTGTACGGGGGATTTTTCATGTCTCATTCCCTAGGACATAGCCTCCAAAATACCGATATCAATAAGGGGAATAGTTTTTTCCTGCCGCACATGCACTTGTGGATGCTGATCGCAATATGCTGTAATCAAAGGATATCCATGCCTCCGCGCCATAACCACTTCACTCTGGGATTCAGGCTTGGATAGGACTCGGAATGAATACGACACCTGTCATCATACTCTTTTTATCGTTCATGGCTCCCATGGGAACCGGTCATTCCTTGATGAATAGTCTGCAAAGCGGTTGGTGGGTCATCCTCATTTTGTGCCTAGTCCTCACATGGTTTTTAAACCGGCTCGCGCTGTCCACGGTGCGGAGGCTATTCACGAGACGTGCGTACAAATCCATACAGGGCCAACTTGTTCCAGCCTCATTCTTGCATAGCGGATTCCCAGTGAAAATTCACATACTCTCCCATCAAAACGAACCGGAAATCCATGGAGTGATGGAGTGGCTTGATAGACGATGGATTCGAATTCAAACCGAATACGTCCCCAGAAGCAGGCTGAAGGCGGGGTTGCCGTTGGAGATCACCGTGGTGGGCGACACATTCATCTATCGTTTCAACACATTGCTTGGCGATGAAAATCAATCCGAGAACGCCACGGTGCTCAGCGTTCGCAAGCCGGACTGGATGGAACGGGTTCAGCGACGTTCGTATTTTCGCATTCCCCTGAATATCCCTGCTGTTGTGAATCGAATTAACACAAGCATGGAAAGAATGTATCCTATCCGCTGCAAAATCAATGACCTCTCCGGGGGAGGGATTCGTATCTCCTCCAAGGAAGGTCTGGAAATCGGAATGCAAGTACGAATTCACTTTCCCGTTGAGATCATGAACGGGGCGTCCTTCGAGGCGAGGGTTCTTAAATGCGACGAAGCGGACAACAACGCCGAGTTTCCATTCAGAGTGCATTGCGAATTCTTATACATCTCCGAAGATACGAGGAATAACATCATTAATTACTGCTTTTGCGTGCAGAAGAAAATGCTGATGCAAAAGCATGAACTGTTAGAGAGGAAGGATACAAAATAATTGGTATTATGTATCTAATTCAGCGTAGACTCGCCGAACATTTTCAGCAAGAAGATTCCGTCTCCATTCGTCACATTCCCATCTCGAGCGCGAGGAAGCAAGACAAAGAAGCTGGCTTTCACCGCATGGCTCCGGATGTCAACCTTGGGCGCGATCGAGAGAAACTGGATCGCTTAAAAAAATATCCCCCAGTTTTTTAAACTTGAAAGTCGAAGAACAATTCCATTGCAAACGTGAGATTAAAGCAAGAAAAGGATTTGAATTGCAAATATTCAATGCATCTGTTTCCATAATCATAACCTCGAATCGCAATGCTCTTTTTCACAACTTAGGAACGAGGAGAGAGGGGCGATGAGAAGACTGTGCACGCTCCTTCCTGTGCTTTGTCATACAACAAATTCGCAGGAAGGAGCGATTGCAAATCGATAATCTATTGATATTGCGGACAAACTGTCTTGTCCAAATTCAGATCGTAAGTGTCCTCCCTGCCCCACATATTATAGGGAGGCGTGCCACCAATCGTGGCCATTATTTGGCTCATTTTCAAGGCTTTCGCGTGCCCATCGAAAAACGCCCAATTACCCATTCCGCCTTCCGGGGATGCGTTAGGATTGCCATGATGTTGGTAAAAAGCATTGCCCCATGTGCAACCCGTCGGATTAGCCACCCAATCCCCTAGATCACCGCAAGGCCACATCGATTCCAAAACCATTACGGTTTGCGCCGGATAGGGAACGCTAGCGAGCTTGGGACCGGGTTGTCCGGGTGCACTGCCCGCCCACATAACCCCGTTAATAGCATAAGACCGCACGATTTTTGAATCCGCCTCTTCGGTGTGGTAGATGGTGTTAGGATTGGAAGGACAGGCGAAAATGCCGTAGTTTTTAACATAAGGCTCAATCGCCATCTCCCATCCGAATATATTTCCAGGATCACAACACCAACATGGAGATTGACCCGCCTGAGGATAGGTGAACAGCCTCTCTCCGGGCATAATCTCATCATAATCCTGGGCATACATCAGCATGCCTAACCCCATCTGTTTCATATTCGATAGGCAATCGGTTGCACGCGCTGATTCACGGGCTTGTTCGAAAACAGGAAAGAGAATTGCTGCCAATATTGCAATAATTGCAATAACAACAAGCAATTCGATGAGGGTAAAACCATTGTCCATTTGCTTTTTCATGATCTTCCTCCCTTCTTCTTATCTTTCCGATGTAACAAGGTCGAGTTATCAGATGAAAAAACGAAACCAATTGTTCTCACTTTAGTGAGCCTATATCCCTTGTTCGCCTCCTTCCTTTTAAATTTCATTTATTGCTACAGCTTAACATACCTTCCTTGAAATGTCAAGAGACATATGTGAGTTTGTCTTTTTCATTCGCAGACTAACACCCAAATTTCCCGAGAACATGACGGGCATGTATTTTAGTTAAACGCTGGATCTAGCATGTTATCTCTTCTCGAATTCCGGAAAAGGGATTGGAATACATGGGAAATGGAATCGTCTTTAACCCGAATGTTTCGCTGATACCGTTCATGTGTCACATCACGGATCAACCATGCGATTCTCACGCATCTAACCGGTGATATTCTCCTCATTGCCGACACACTTCGCAGATACGATCCCGATATCCGACAAGATACTCTTGCGTTTCTTGTCGTAATCCATTGTGGGCTTGTAATATCGGCAAGTTCTCCCCTGACAGGTTTTCGCCTAACCTCATTGAAATTTGTTTCCTGAAGCTAACAGGCAATGATTAAAGCGAATTTCCCAAAACGATGCCGACCAGACGTTGCGGATCCGCAGCCTCGATATCCTCCGGCACTTTTTGACCGGTGGTGATGTAACTGATCGGTATCTGGCATTGGGTTGCGGTGGTGAATATGGTGCCGTACGTCGCAGTTTCATCCAGCTTCGAAAAGATAAGCTTGTGTACTCCCACGCTGGAAAACTTGCTTACCTGCTCCTTCATATCCATATCCTTGGTGGAGGCTGATAGCACAAGATGCGTTTCGCATTTCGCCACCTCCACCAAGGATTGAAGTTCCTTGACCTGCATGACGTTCTTTTGACTGCGGCCAGCGGTATCAATCAAGACCAAATCGCTATCCTTGAAAGTCTGCAAAGCGGGGACGACGTCACTCTGATTATAAGCGACGCGTACGGGGATGTCTATGATTTGGCTGTACGTTTTCAGTTGATCCACGGCTGCGATGCGATAGGTGTCCACCGTTAAAAGTCCCACCCTCTTTTTCTCAACCAAAGCGAAATGCGCCGCCAGTTTGGCGATGGTGGTGGTTTTCCCGACTCCCGTAGGGCCGATCAAAGCGACGAATTTGGTCTGTCCCGGGGTTAACCTTATCGCTCCGTCGCATTTGATCATGCCGCACATGATTTCACGAAGAGCCGCCTCGGCAAGCGGAAGACGAGCTTGCGGTCCCCACGCGCTCAAATCCGGCAACTTACCGAGCATCTCAAGCGCCAATGATTCGGGAATGTCAGACTGCACTAGGCGATTCAGCAGTTCCGGAAATTCGGAGTTTGCGTGCGCCGGGGATTGCTGGGCTATCATCCCGTTATTCACAGCGAGCCGAATGGACTGAATACCCTCCTTAATGGAACCGATCTCCTCCTCCAATCGATTGAGCTTGTCACGGGTTTCCTTGTCATTCATCACGTGAATCGGCGGGGGATTAGGGGAGGACGGGGTTTGCACAGGGGAGGAGTCCCGAAGAGATTCCTTTTTTGCCGGGGCTTCATTCACGGAGATGCCCAACGCGGCGGTAATCTGAATGCGCTCCTTGCCGCCGAAGCCCAGGAATCCTCCCACCCTCTTTTTTTTGGTTTCAAGGATCACGGCTTCAGGTCCCATTTCCTGCCGGACTTGGTTCAAGCATTCCTTTAAAGTTTGGGCTTCAAATTCCTTTATCTTCATACAGGGAATCGCTCCTCATTATTTCCAATGCATTTTCACCGTTGCGACCCGGACCAGGCATCCTTATGCGGCAAGAGCGGCTTGCGTCACGGTTGCCACGTTTTCTATCTCCATATTGGCAATTATTTCATTATATGCCAGGATCGGCAGAGTCGGCAAGGTTCTTTCCGTCAATCTCTTGAGCGCCAAACGGACTTGCGAAGAGCATAAAAGAACAGGGGAAATCCCCGAACGTCCTGCCTCCTCGATTTGCTTCGACAGCACGGACACGAATTTTGTGGCTGTCGAGGGGTCAATCGCCAGCATCACCCCGTTAGCTGTCACTTGCACGGATTCACGGAACTTTTGCTCCAAATTGGAGTCTAGCGTAAGAACATGCATCTTACCCAATTCGTCGGAATGTTGCTTGCATATCTGCCTTGCCAATGCGGAACGCACATATTCGGTGAGTTGATCCAAATCCTTTGTGCGCGGCGACCAATCGGCTAATGTCTCCAAAATGGTGCCTAAATCCCTAATGGACACACGCTCTCGCAGCAGATTCTGCAGAACCTTCTGAACCTCGCCCAAAGACATCAGATTGGGGATTAGCTCATCCACAACAACTTTGTTTTGCTGCGCCACATGGTCCACCAACGCCTGAACATCCTGTCGGGTCAATAACTCATTGGCATGTTTTTTGATAACCTCGGTGAGATGGGTGATAATCACCTCGCCGGGTTGCACCACGATATATCCCGACATATCCGCTCGTTCTCGCATGGCGCGAGGAATCCAGAGCGCCGGTCCGCCAAAAGCCGGTTCCGTCGTCGGCACTCCTTGAATCGGCTGGATCACCGTTCCAGGGTCCAACGCCAGAAGCATGTTGGGCGAAACCTCATGAGAGGCGACCACTTGATCCTTGATCTTTATCACATATTGATTAATTTTTAGCTGCAGATTGTCCCTTATCCTCACCATCGGCAGGATGATCCCGAGTTCCATCGCAATCTGCTTGCGCGCTCCGGAAACACGATCCGCCAGATCGCCGCCCTCGTCCGGAAGGGCGAGGGGAACCAGCCCCGATCCAAGCTCTAACAAAAGCATATCCACTTTAAGCAACTTCATTGGATCGTCCGGAGCCTTGGCGGGGGGTTGAGACGCCTTGGCATCCAGCGCCGCTTTCTGCAGTGAGGTTCTCTTTTCGTTACGTGAGAGAACCACGGCGGAACCGACGACAAGGGACCCCACAATGAATAACGGAAGCTTGGGAAATCCTGGTACGAGGAATAGACCGATCAGTAACACACCCGCCATCATCAAAGGCCGGGATTTTGCGAACATCTGCGTAAGGAAATCCGACCCCATGTCGCTTTCCGACGCAGCTCTCGTAACCATCAATCCCGTCGCGGTGCTAATGAGCAACGCCGGTATTTGACTTACCATCCCTTCGCCAACAGTCAACAGGGTGTATGTTTGCAAAATGGTGAGGGCGTCGGAATGGCCTTGCATCATGCCTATGATGAACCCCCCAGCGATATTGATGATAATGATGATAACGGCGGCTATTGCGTCTCCGCGAACGAATTTACTGGCGCCGTCCATCGCACCGTAAAAATCCGCCTCCGCCTCAATCTGTTTCCGCCTTGCCTTCGCGACCTCCTCCGTAATCAAGCCCGCATTCAAATCCGCATCGATGGACATCTGTTTGCCGGGCATGGCGTCCAAGGTAAACCGCGCGGCAACCTCCGCCACTCTGCCCGCCCCGCTGGTGATTACTACGAACTGGATGACGACCAGAATGAGGAACGAGATGACCCCCACGACGAAGTTCCCCCCAAGCACCACCGTACCAAAAGCCTTGATAACGTTCCCAGGCTCCGCAGTTGAGAGAATGAGCTTGGTTGCGGCGATATCCAAAGCCAGTCGGTAAAGCGTGGTGACAAGAAGCAATGAGGGGAATACGCTGAATTGCAACGGTTCCGTGCAATTCAACGTCACCAACATGATGACCACCGATGCCGTGAGATTGATGATGATGCAGAAATCCAATAACCAATCGGGCATAGGGACAATCAACATGCCGATAATGAGAATAATGGCTATCGCCATGATTGCATCACTATGCTTGGAGATTGAATTTCCCGCATTCGCCGGAGCGGTTTGGGGCATGCGAACGAGTTCTCCTAATTAAAAAATAAAAAAACGTGCTCGACTTATTTCTATTCCGGGTTATGTCTCCATTATCGGCAAACGATCCCGTATTCCATAGGGTGATTTACAATTATTTTGCTTGAACAGGCATGATTTTTGACGCCAAGGCGTACGCCTCGTCATCCGACAGCGTCTCCGCACCGGTGACGTACAGTGAAGCGACTATCCTCCCGCGGAACAACGACACTCTTGCGCTATGAATGTCCCATCCCAATGAGGAAATCCCACCGCATATCCTATGGAAAAAAGATCTATCATCCGGCGCGGTGATTTCAATGACGGTGAAACGGCTGGCCAAATCGTTTCTAATGACCAGTCTTTCCACCGAACCGCCCACTTCAAGATTCTTATGACGTTTGCTTAATAGGTCCGCCAATTGCGTGGTTCCCAGCAAAACAGAGCGCAAATTTGTGGCAAGCTCCTTGCGTTTTCCGGAGGTAAGCTGCTTTCCTCTGTAATCGACGTAAAAACTGTCAATCGCAATGCGTTCCTCGGCGGATACTCGAGTGAATATCTGTGCGCTGTGCACGTTTAAATCGGAAGCGTGAAACACCCCCGTGATTTTCGCCAGCAAGCCCGGCACGGGATCGTCCTGGGTGCATATCGTCACCTCGGTGAAAGTGGAGTTTCTCTCATCATGAAAATCGATCACAGGTTCACCCTCCCGCGCTTTGCGTACATAAAGTATATGCAAAGCAATATCATTAAGATCGACGTTCAGTATGTAGGTTGCGGGCATGTTGTCCACATGCTCCGCCACTTCATCCGGCGGAAGGTTCTCCAGAGATAACTCTTTCATCAACCTGCGTCGTGCGCGATTCAATGCGACATCGCTATACTCGTCGGACTCCTCGCCCGCAAGCACGCGTTCCGAACGACGAAGCAGGTCATGGAGAAACTTGCCCTTGACCTGATTCCATATCCCCGGCGCCACAGCGTTAGTATCCGCGAATGTTAAAATATAGAGCATGTGAAGCCGGTCCATATCATCCACAATCGAGGTGAAATAATGGATGGTCTCCTCCAAGTTCAAATCTCTCAAACGCGAAACTTCCGCCATGAGAAGGTGATGTCTCACAAGGAAACAAACATTTTCCGTGGCGGTGTCATCCCAGAAAAGCCGTTTGCACACCTGGCGCGCCAACGTCTCTCCCACTTCCGAATGCGGAAATTCAGGATATCTTTTGCCTGCATCATGCAGGAGCGCTGCGAGGTATAGCTGCTCTCTGTTTGGAATTTCCGCCATCACCTGCTTATATTCCTTCAGTTCCTCCGGCACATCATACAATCTCAGGTTATCCAGGTTTTTGATGACATACAAGGTGTGTTGTCCCACAGTATAATCATGCGAGGGATCATAGGAAATCAGGTTCATAATCCCCGCCACTTCGGGAAACATCCATCCGAGAATTCCCAGTGTGGCCATCTTTTCCAGCATATGCCACACGCCTCGGGGGGAGGCGAGAATACGCGTGAATATATCGGCGGCTTGACGATGCTCCGTGGAAACGGGATGAGTCTCCAGCAGGTTCAGAATCGCTCGTTCAAGCGTGTCACCAAACTCCAGTTCATACCGTTGCGCCACCTCGCAAGCCCATATCATCCACACAGGATCATCCATGCCGAGCAGGGGATTTGCCGGTACGATTTGGCGATTCACGCAGTCAATGCCGATCCCGAGGAAGATGCGACTATTCTCCACGCGCCGAAAAATATCTTCGCAAATGCGATGCAACTCAGATGCATGAAGATAGTAATCCCGCATGAATATCTCCACGGGAGGATGCCCGTCGCCCACATCCGGGTGAGTTTCGAAACCTAACGCCTTGGACACCTCCTCCTGCCTTGTCACCACAAGGTCATCCCTCTCGGTTCCAGTAATGGCGTGAAGCGCATTTCGAACGCGAAAGATAAACTCCTTGGCGTCCTTTAGTTTCCGGATCTCATCCGGGGTGACTTCGGCGTCTTTGCTCAACACATCCCAGGCGCGCGCACCTCTCACATTCGCGGCGGGTAGATTTCTCAAAGCCTGGATCAACCAGACGGCGGTATGGAGATCGCGCAACCCTCCCGCTCCTTCCTTGACATTTGGCTCGATCAGTCGAGGGGTGAGCCGCATCCGGGCAAGCATGGATCTACGCTCCTCCAACTTGCTGAAGATGAATTCCGCCGTGTTGAAATGCAGCCAGAAGTCGTTCTCGAAAACGATGAAAAGACGCGGATTGCCCGCGATGAGCCTTGCATCCATCAATCCCGAGACTGTTTGGTGGTCCAAGTTCGGACAATCCTCAATAAGCCGATATGCGTATCCCACCTCCATTCCATTAGCGTCAATGAATATCCGAACCAAAAGGTTGAACATCTCCTTGACGATCAGATCAATGTTTCTGTCGCCATCCTTGTGCGGGATGAAGGTGATATCGATGTCGGAATGAGGACACAGTTCCATTCTCCCGTATCCGCCCGTGGCAACGACAGACAGGGGGATGTTATCCATATCCGAATGCCTTCCCGTGCGATGCACGGCGATCTCAAGCATCCGTCGGATGATGGCATCGACATGTTCGCTATATTCACGGGCAAGCGCCAAACCAGGCGAACATTGCATGGCTTTTTGCGCGATATCATTCCGGATGGAACGAAGATGAGAGGATAACTGATCGGCGGATTCCAGATGCGAAAGGGTGGGCTTGTTGAAATTTAAAGGTGTGAATTCCGGTATTGTCATAAGGATTCAATCTCTAATCATGAGATAATCGTCAATTTCGGAAGAGAGGGTTGCCAACAAACGATCAAGCCTGGTGAAAACCCAAAGTGATATCTCTCAATTATCCATTTTTATGTCGTTTGTGCCGCGAACACGCTTTACAAGTGCGTTTGCCTCGGAGCGCTCGAAGCCGAATCTTATAGCTCAGCATTTTTTTCGGATGCAAACTGCGATGGCTCCATTGCATACAGAGCGATTTGAGTGCGGTCGCTCAATTCCAATTTTTCCAAAATACTGCTGACGTAATTTTTCACTGTGGAATAGGCGAGACGCAATTCACGGCAGATTTCCTTGTTGGATTTCCCCTGCGAGATAAGATAGATGATCTGCCTTTCACGCAATGTCAATGAACCAACCCCTGAATGCCGCCTGCAATCCGATTTTTCCCCTTGCAGGGTCAGGAGATATTGTCTCGCGAGACGGTTTGCTGTGGAGAGTTCCATCCAGTATTGACCGGCGTTTACGGTTTTAATCGCTTGCAACAAGCAACTGAAAGAGCACTGTTTTCTTAAAACTCCGTGGGCGCCCACCTTCAGGGCGATTTGCAGACAATCATCCGGGGCGGAGTAGGTTTCAAAAACGGAAGGATCGGACCTGACAAATGGTGAGTTGGGATGGATCACCACGCAACGCTCCTCGGGGCAGTCCACGGTGACGATGATCCTCAAATCCTTAAAGTTCGCACTCAAACGTTTCAGCATCTCAAATCCATGCCGCTCAGGCAACTTGATATCGGCGAGTAAAACATTGGGCGGTCTAACGGATAGGGATTGCAACGCCTCATCGACATTTTCCCAACTGCCAACACACTTAAATCCGGGTTCGAATTGAAACAGTGAGACTAACCCTTCACGCATGAGTGTGTTCCCATCAAGAATTCCGACCGTTATTTCATTGTGCGTTTTAGACGGTTTCATAAACTTTCCCGCTCCGGGAGATCTCAGTTGTTGACATATGCGCGTGGCACGCGAGAGGTCAATCTCGTGGTGATATCGTGCTCCGTGGTGGGAACCATACTCGCCAAGTCCTCCGCCGATATCCTTTCATTAGCCTGCGCACCTATCAATACGACTTCCGAACCCACGGAAGCTTCAACGACATGAGAGACATCCACAACCATCACGTCCATGCAGACTCTTCCCAAAATAGGGCATCTTTTTCCACAGATGAGCACATCGGCTTTGTTGCCGAGCGCTCTAGGATAGCCATCCCCGTAACCAACGGAGATGGTCGCAAGCCTGGAATTGGTCCTTAGCACATGAGTGCGCCCGTAACTGATTGACGATCCCGCCGGAAGGGTGCGGATTGCAACGATCTGAGACTTCAATGTAAGCACGGGCTTGAGATTTGGAGATTCCACATCCTCCGGAACGGAAGGTCGAATGCCGTATATCAACAAGCCCGGGCGAACCATGTTCAGTCGCATTTCAGGATATCGCAATATCGCCGCGCTGCTTGCACAATGCAGGTGCTGTAAAAACGTATCCGTCGCCTCCACGGTCTTGACAACGCTGAGAAATGTTTGAAATTGATGTAATGTTAAGGTGGCGTCATCCTCCGGAGACGGAAAATGCGTCATTAGTCCCGTTGTGGTGACCCCATTCAAACGGTTAATCATATCCGCCAGCTTGGATGCCTGTTCCGGAAGGCATCCGCTTCTGCCCATTCCCGTATCGATCTCGATGTGAACCTTCACGTTCGATCTCAGCTTTTGCGCGGCTTTGCTCAACGCCAAAGCGGTTTCGAAATCCCCAATAATGGGTATGAACCGATGCAACACCACATCTTCGGCTTCGTCACGTCGGATCGGGGATAGAATGCAAATAGATGCGCCCGGGGTGGCTTTTTCAAGTTGAATCGCCTCCTCCAAAGTGGCAACCCCCAGCCATTCGGCGCCTGAGGTCACCACCGCTTTGGATATCTCGCAAGCGCCGTGCCCGTATGCATCCGCCTTGACTATCGCCATGATGTTCGTTCGCATCCCGACAATTTGGCGCAATTCATGCATATTATGCCGCAGTGCGGAGATATCCACTTGCGCCATTACACGTTCTTTCATATTTTTTCCGAAATGATTTGAAATTGAATGAAACTTTTTCCGTTTTCAAGTGTCCAAGTAAACAGCAGCTCGATTAGGGGAAACCCTTTTGCCTTTCTCGATCTTTTATTGGGTTGTGTCTCATTTAGTTGCGACGCAGGCCCCCCTCGAGAAAAGGCGATTTACGGAGGATGTCATCGTTGACACCTCCTCTTTTTTTGCTTGGCCGGCGTCAATACAGAGCGCTGTTTTCTCATACCCATTTCCATTCCATGGGTTGCAATACTCTCAAAATCGCCGTCGTTCGGAATGAGAGAATGAGATGCTCGGGATCGGGTTGATATAAATTATAACCCTCTTCCGCGCCAATTGCAAAATTCATGCTGATCTAGGCTACAACCGACTTCTCACAGGAAGAGTAACCCATGAGGTATGTCATGCACGGGTCCGGCGGATGGAAAGTTACCGCAAACCCTCTCTGGTTATGGCGAGGATTTATCATATATTCATGGATGCATCCGGATGGGGTGATTTCATCCGGATGCAATCAGGGAGTGATTTGGAGCTATTTCGATATGCCATAAGATTCAAACAACTGTCGTCTCGTCGCTTGCAACCTCTGTTCGAGAATTGCGGCGAACTTTTTCAGAAGGTTGTATCCCAGCCTGGGGTTCTCCTCGCATGTTTGGCGAAGCATTTCGCCATCCAAGGCTATTGTTTTCACAGAATCCACCGCACGAGCGTCGAAATGCCAATTGAAAGGCGGAACAAGCCAGGACCATCCAAGCACTTCCCCGGGACCAAGTGTCTGTACGTGAATGTTGCCAATTTCCAGGTTGAAAATCTCCAGAATAACCGTTCCCTCCAAGATTAAATAGCAATGCTTCGCATCTTCGCCCTCACGAAATATGTTCTGCGACGGGCTAAAATTCTGGAACGATGCACATTTCATCACCAATTCCAATTCATCATCCGGAATTCCTTCCAACAGGGGATGATTTGCGATCATTTGTTGCATGATACTCATTGTTTTCCTCCTTGCGCCGTTAGATCGGCTTGGTCTCTCTTTTGAACGAAGTTTAAACGGCCATCCTTAATTTATCACGGTTGAGTATAAACCTTATATTACCCGCTACTGCAAATTCAATTTCAAAATGGTTCAAAACAAGAAAAACGATATTAAATTCAAGCCTCGGCTCTTCCATTCGTCAAAAAACGCACTTGATGTCTTTTACGGCGAGAGAGACATCTCCATCCTCTATCCTGTCTTTTTCATGATGATCAGATCGCCATTGGCATGGAGTATCGCATTATAGTAATCCTTCACCTGGGTGTAGAGCGCGGGAGGGATGACCCCGTTCTTGGAAATACTCGTCACGGATATCACCAATTTACGCTTATCCGGCGACTCCACCGTCGTTCTTCGGTACTCGAATAAAGCGGTTGACAGACTTACATCGGGAGGCAGTTCCTCAATCTCATATCCGGATGGCAAATTGATGGTTGTTACGGAATGTTCTGTCATGGGATTGCTCACCACAATTGGCCAAACACGCGTGTCCTGAACGAATGGATTGTGGGCGTTGGAGTCGTTCAACCCGATTGCGGCGGGGATCAACATAAAATGCACGGTGGTTTTTGCCAGGTGCGGTGCGCTCAGAGACATTTGTATGGAGAAATTTCCGTTTCCAACCGAACCGTCAGGCAAACTCCATTTTTGAAGGGTTGCTCCAGTGGACACCGATTGCGCCCATTGTTGCATTAGTTGCAACCTTTGATCCGGCGTGAGATTGCGGGCTGTCTCCCTCCATTGCTGAGATTCCGCTCCCAGCATCGTGGCGCTGGTTTCGATATTCGCTCCTCCATTACCGTTGAGTTGGACATTAACCACGGAATCCAAACCGGATTGGTCCGGAGTGTATTCCGGTATCATCTCAAATTGTCCGACACCATCTCTAATCACCATCGCCTCCGCCCCCCTGTCGCTCACCGGTATATCTCCATACGCACAGGAAGCGGAAGTTGCGTCCAACCAAACCTCGCTGTTATCCACAAACGCCACGGCGATGCAATGGTTGAAACTGCTTAATGTGGGAAGTTGGTTGTGAATCAGAGAATTGTCGCCGGATTCCAGCAACGCCGGCCACGCTCTGATGCCGGCGACATTCAACATCGTGATAAGAAGCGTCGCTTTGTCCTTGCAATCTCCGTATAGATTTTGAAGCACCTCCGTCGCCGAATGAGGACGAAACGCGGAAAGCCCGAATTCCAAACCCACGTATCGAACCTTATCCGCCACAAATGCGTAAATGGCTGCGGCTTTCTCAGGTTCGCTCGTCTTCCCTGCGATCAGTTGATTCACCTCGCTGCGCAAGGAGTCATCCGGAACGGCTTCGGGTTTCGACAGAGCCCAGTACCAAGCTGCGATCTGCTGCCAAGTGTCCATGGAGGATATCTCCAACCATTTTTTCACCTCGTTCATGCCCGGCATGGCGGGTTCGATAACGATGGGCTTCAGGTTTCGCTCCTCGAATACGTAGTTCCGGACTTTGCCGTCCGATGAGAGGGTGATCTTCGGATGCAAATTCGGATCATTAAAAACCTGATAATGGATCGCTTTATCGGAGGGAATATGCACGGTGAATCGACTGAGCATCACGGGATCCGTGCCGTCAAAGGTCCAGTATTGCCAAAACTCGCCCGGCATCAGTACAGGGCGGGTAATCTCTTGAAAAGTGTAATCGATTAAGCATCCATCCTCGACGCCAGGCATGGAGAAACCCAGCGACATTGTATCGTCATACAACGGGTAGTCGTTAAACATGGATGTATTACGCATATCCGTACCGCGCAAACCCATTATTTTCCCATCGGGTTTGATGGTTCGCGCTTGGATCACTCTCACCGATTGATAACTGGCGTTATAGGGGATGGAGACCTCCGCCAGCCGCCTTGCTCGTTCGTTAAAGAGCTTGAATATCTCACGATAGGTTCCCACAACCGTGCCATCCGGCTTAATGGTGATGTCGCCGATATCCAACACCCGAGCGTAGTCGTTATTCGGCCATTGAGTTGCGGATGGCGCCATCTCCATGGCCGTCCGCAGTTGGGGATCAATAACCTCATTATCCTTAGCCAAAGGCTTAACGCGAGGGGGTAGGGTCTTTGAAACCTTGTGATTATTGCGAATGACAGGCTTCTTCTTCGAGTGTGCATGAAGGGTGCGAGCGAAACCGCCCGTTGAGACAAGAAATATAAGCAGAGGTAAGAATAGCTTGAAACTCCGCTGCGATCTCATACAAGGCTCCTTGCAATTTTAGACATCCTCTCCATGATAACTCAAAGAAGAGTGGTCAAAATAAGTTCGCCCAACGCCACTTCCTGAAAAGGTGGCGGAAGTCGATGCATGAACCTTATATTACTGGAAAACGTCGAGATTTTCCACATCAATCTCATCCATATGTGAGGAACCCTGTGAAGCGAGTATACAACCATCTCCCGACGGAGCCTTTGCAGATACACTCCATGCTCATATGGCGCGTCGTCGCCTAACTGACTTTGATCGTCAAGAATCGAAGAGGGAGATCGACGGCGCTCCGATGATCGCCGTGGAGTTCCCATGAATTCGAATTTCGTGAATCTCCATGAATATGAATGTCAGGCTTCGGTTTTCTTTCCGAATAGCAGCAGCACGAGCCATATCACTCCGGATATGAATAGAGTGGATATGAGGATATGCCACAGACCTCCCAAAAAATAGAGAAAGGCGAGCGAAAGTTTAAGCCCCACCAGAACCACGAACACAATGACGCATATTTTCAGAAATGAATTTCCCATAATTGACCTCCTACAACGACTACGTACCATGCCGTATATCGGTTTCACCTGCCAGGTCATAACCGCGCATTATTTGACCCCTATTTTCTTCATCGGTTATAATATCACAACCATAGATCCGGAGGGTTGTTACTTGAGAGCTTCTCATCTTTTCGCCCCAACTTTGCGCGAAGTCCCGTCTGATGCTGAATTGATTAGTCATCGTCTGTTATTAAGAGCCGGTTTCATTCGCAAACTCGCGGCTGGCGTATACAGTTATCTCCCATTAGGCTGGAAGGTGCATCAGAAAATATCCCAGATCGTCAGAGAGGAGATGAACGCCATCGGAGGTCAGGAAATGCTTATGCCTTCCTTGGTGCCATCCGAACTGATGGAAGAGTCGGGAAGAATAGGCGTTGACGTTCTGTTCCATCTTAAAGATCGTTCGCTTCGAGATTTCGTTCTGGGTTTCACTCATGAGGAAGTAATCACGGATATCGCCCGCAATAGCATGCGTTCGTGGAGGCAGCTGCCCATTCTTTTGTATCAGATACAAACCAAGTTTCGGGATGAACCGAGACCTCGGGGAGGTCTCGTAAGGGTGCGTGAGTTCACCATGAAGGATGGGTACAGTTTCGATTACGATGAGGAGGGGATGGATCGTCAATATCAGGCGAATTACAAAGCCTATTGCACCATCTTTACTCGTTGCGGGCTGGAATATCTCGCCGTGGACGCCGATGCAGGGGCGATAGGGGGATCCGTCAACAAGGAATTCATGCTTCTGGCGGACAGCGGCGAGGACACCGTGCTTCAATGCGATGCGTGCGGATACGCCGTGAACGCCGAACGCGCGGATATCGGCGCTTCCTTAACGGAGAACAACGTTGATTCGTGCAAATCGACCAAAACCGGAGGGGAAGTGGTCTCCACGCCTGAAATGCATACCGTGCAACAGGTGTGTGAATTTCTAAAGGTGTCGCCGCAGAGATTGATTAAAACGATCATTGTAACCGCCGGCGAACAACCCATTGCAGCATTGGTGCGCGGTGACAGGGAGCTTAATCTCTCCAAGTTGGGACGTCATTTGGGAAAACCGGTTCAAATGGCGACGCCGGATGTCATCGAACGCGTCACAGGCGCTCCGGTCGGGTATGCGGGGCCGGTGGGATTGAATGGAGTTCCCATCATTGCCGACAATGAATTGAAAGGATCGAAAGATATGGTTGTTGGGGCGAATGAAGCGAATGCGCATCGGATTCATGTGACCCCGGAAATCGATTTCAAAATAACTCAATGGAACGACATCCGCACCGCCACGGCTGGGGATCGCTGCGGACAGCCTTCCTGCAACGGTTCGTACAGGGAAACCAGAGGAATTGAAGTCGGGCATATATTCAAGCTCGGTGTAAAATACAGCCAAGCCATGAACGCGAAAATCCAAAACGAAAAAGGGGAGATGCAGGATATTTTAATGGGTTGTTACGGTCTCGGGATCAGTCGTGTGATGGCTTCGGCGATAGAGGCGCACCATGATGATGATGGCATCATCTGGCCTATCTCGATAGCTCCTTATGAAGTGGTGATAATCCCCGTTAATCCCAGCGATGAATTGCAATGTCAAGCCGCCGAAAAGTTATACGATCAGCTTCTTTCCAAAGGCGTGGATGCACTCTTGGACGATCGCAAGGAACGATCCGGCGTGAAATTTAACGACGCGGATTTAGTGGGTTATCCTGTGAGAGTCGTTATCGGGCGCTCTCTGCAGGAGGGCAAATTTGAAATATCCCTCAGACGTGAGAAGTCAAAGAGGGAATTGGTTCCCATCGAAGACGCACCCTCTTATATCGCTTCGCTTGTGTTGAAATTGAAAAGCGAATTGAATTGAACAAAATGTTACGCTAGTTGACGCGGCAAGATCCCGAACAATAGCCAGCCGAGAAGCTATAAGGAGGTTTTTCAAACGAGTGGGAAATCACTCTTCATGTCAAAGAGGGATTTCCCACCCTTAAAAATCCCCGAAATCCTCGAAATCCGGTTTTCGGCTATTCAGCCACTGGGACATATTCATGAACCACGAGGCGAGTGAAGCCTCCGTAATCGGCGCCGGCAACCGTGAGAACATGGATGGGAGATTGTAAAAGCTTCGGTATAATTTCTTCACATGCTCCTCCAACTCCTCGGGGGAACAGCAAGTTGGTTTGATATAACACCTCTCCCCCGGCCATCTTCCGATATCCTCGGGGTTCAGAATGCGATTCTCCTTCATCATTCTATCGTAAAACGGAGTCCCCTTGTGAGGAGTTAGGATGTTAAAATACGCAACGGGAGCTTTGTATTTTTTGAGAAAATCCACGGTGGCATCAAACATCTGCATGTTCTCACCATCCAAACCAAAGATCAGATTGAGGGAGTAGCTGATTCCTCTCTTTCTAAGACCAGTTAATATTTGTCGGTATTCATCCACCTTGTTCTGTTTTTTGTTCATGAGACGTAATGATTCGGGATTAATGCTCTCCATGCCGAGGTTTAAATGAAGAAGCCCGCTTCGACATGCCAAATCCATGAAGGCTTCATCCTTGCAAAGATAGAGGGACCAAAGTGCGGACCATCGAATTTTGAGAGGGATCAAAGCTTCCATTAACTCCATCGCATGAACCCGATCACCTCCGAAATTACTATCCGCGAACAGGAAATATCTGCCTTTGCAGCGTTTGATCTCTTCTACGACATCCTCCACAGGACGGTATCGAAATCCCTCGCCCAGGTATAATCGCTCCGAGCAAAAGTCGCATTTGAACGGGCACCCCCTCGATGTTTGGACGGCAAAGGTTTTTATGCGTCCGTAGCGATTCATTTTCAATACATCGTATCTGGGAAAAGGCAGATTTTTCAAATCATGCAGTTTATCCGCGTGGTATATGGGTTGCAAACGTCCCGCCGCAGCGTCCTCAAGCATCCTCCCCCATACATATTCCCCTTCCCCTATGGCGATGGCGTCCGCATAAGACATGGCTTCGGTCGTATGGAAAAAAACATGAGGTCCCCCCATGATAACCAATTTGCCTCTTTTTCGAAATTCCTGAGCGATATCGTACGCTCTCAAGGATGTCAGAGTCCATGTTGTTATCGCCACAAGGTCCGTCGGCGCATCAAAGTCGACATCCTCCAGTAACTCATCGGTGACTGTGACTTCCCAATCGTCAGGTGTTAGAGATGCAAGGTAAGGGAGCGCCAAGGACACCAATTTGCGACTAGACAGCCGAGCAATTGATTTTCTCTCCTTGGAACGATAATAAGATGGCTGGATGATATGTATCCGCTTCATTACGAAGAAATATCCTCCCGTATATCCCTTCATATTCCGCTTGACGCTGAAACACCATTTCATGTACAATGAAAATCTAAGCGGTTTTGATAAGTGACAATCCTCCTTTGTGTTATGAGGCATGCATTAGCGGAGTGAATTTCATTGGACGTGAGCGATGAATTGAGCATCAGCGTGAGTGAAGAGACCCCATGTTGATTTGGTATCCAACGAGGTATTTGCCACATACCGACAAGCCGGATGCAAACCCAAATAGGATTTTAGCCGCATTCATTGCAAATACTCGTTTTATCTATTTACGAAAACCATTGATGAGTTTTCTCTTTTTTCAAGGGCTAACACCCAGAAAAAAATCATGCACCGTCTTTGGCTGTAACCGTGTCATTATTGATTTGACTTCACAGGATCGTTGATTTGTCATGAAAAAGTTCTTCATTTTCACTTTCTTTTTTCTAATCGTTTTAAGTGTGGTCGCATGGAAAATCCAACCTCCTCCCAACCCTCCCGGTAAAACGGAACTAACATGGGTGAGCGACGACAATCCCGCAAGAAGAGGTCAAATCGCCCTTTTTAATAAGTTATACCCCAAGGATATTCTGAAATTGGATCCCGACAACTCGGGTATGGAGAAGGTGATCGTACAATCACTTGCGGGGGTTGGTCCGGATTTGTTCGATTGTTACGACGGTTTCCAGTTGAGCGCCTATGTGAAATCGGGTATCGCTTGGGATGTGACCGATCAACTCAAAAAGATGGGCATCAACGTGAAAAAACAGGTTTGGCCCTGCATTTTCCCCGATTTGATGCTTGATGGGCGGATTTACGGTGTGGGAACCAATGTCTCTGTCAACGCAATTTGGATTAATAAGAAACTTTTCGATGAGGATCACGTTCCGTATCCCAAAGGACCCTGGACATGGAAGCAGTTTATTCCCATCGCCGAGAAAATGACGAAACGAGACAGCACCGGTCGCATCGTCCAATATGGATTGCTCTGTGATTGGTACAACTGGCCTCAGTTTATCATGCAATGGGGCGGGAGCATCTACTCCCCGGACGGCACGCGTTGCACCCTCGATAGTCCTCAATGCATTGCAGCGATACAGTTCATGCACGATTTGATCTATAAGTATCATGTGATGCCCAGCCCTGTGGAACAGGCTGCAGCCACCGCCGGTGGATGGGGTTCCGGCACTATCAGCTTCTTCGCCGCCGACAAAGGCGCCATGGCTTTGGGAGGTAGGTGGTGGTTGTGCACTTTACGACAAAACAGCGTGCCCATGGATCTGGGGGTGGTCCCTTGTCCGTTCGGCCCCAAGCACGTCTATCTCGGATATGGCAAAGCGACTTTAATTAATAAAAACAGCCCGAAAAGATACGAGGCGCTTAACTTTCTGAAATTCGAGGCGAGCAAAGCCTACAGCAACCTCATCTGTCACCAAGCCGACGGTTTCGGACCGATCAAAGCGTATATCCATGACCCCATCGTGCTTCACGATCCAGCATATCCTCAGGAGAATTACAATCAGGTGTGGATCAACGTGATGAAGTACGCTCAACCGGAGCAGATATCTCCGTTTGTAAACGGAAACACAGTGACAATCATCATCAATAAACAGATGGACCTTATTCAGGGCAATGAAAAATCCGTGCCTGACGCACTGAGGACCGCTACGCGTCAGATCAACGAAGAGATTCAAAAAACCATCGCCATTGATCCCACATTGCGCATGCGTTATGAAAAATTGACGGGGAGAACAGTCAATTGAACAAATCTAGGAAAAGATCGGATTTCTGGAGTGCAATGGGCTTCCTGTTGCCAAACCTCCTCGGCTTTCTTATCTTCACCGCCGGTCCCGTGCTCTTCTCTCTTGCCGTCAGTTTTTCAAACTGGAACCTGGAGCGCACGGTGCCTTTTGCATGGACTGGTTTTGAAAACTTCATAGATTTAATGCATAGTCAGGATTTCTGGCTCTACTTTATTAACACGGCGTATCTTATGATCGGCATGCCGCTTTCCATCTTCGGATCTCTCATGTTAGCAATCCTCCTTAATCAAAAACTGAAAGGGATCGTCGTTTTTCGCACGCTCTTCTATCTTCCCAGTTTCACCAGCGGCGTTGCGCTGATGATCCTCTGGAAAGCGTTGTACAATCCGGACTTTGGACCGATCAACATGTTGATTAACACCATCTCTCACGACCTCGGTGGAAGCATTCATGTCGCGCCTGCATGGCTGTTATCCACAAAGAACGTACTTGGGTTAAGGGTGGAATCCGTCGGGATAACCATTCGGCAATGGGGGTTGGGAGCCAGGGATGCATTGGTGATTATGGGCATATGGACGGCGATAGGCGGTAATAACATGCTCCTCTATCTCGCCGCACTAACCAATGTTCCCCCGGAACTTACCGAGGCGGCGGAGATCGACGGAGCCTCGAAATGGTCGCTTTTCCGACACGTCACATGGCCTCAATTGGCTCCCACCACCTTTTTCATTGTCGTGATGAGCTTCATCGGGGGACTTCAGGGGGGATTCGACCAGGCGAGAGTGATGACGGACGGAGGTCCTGCGGGCACCACCACCACCCTCGCATATCAGATATACACTAAGGCGTTCGAGCAGTTCCAAGTGGGGTACGCTTCGGCGATCTCATGGGTGCTTTTCAGTATCATACTCGTTATCACACTCATCAATTGGAGGATTGGAAGCAAGGATTTAAATTACTGAAGGGTTGGGCGTTTTTTTCGACCCATTGAAGCGCCTCCTTCAACGTTAATCCTGAGGAATCCGGAGGGTGGGGGGAGGAACACAGCCCCGTATTCCGATTTTTGAAATGACATCAACCTACAATTATTCCCGGTGTTCGCCTTGGATTGAACGGAGCAAAAATGCCTGCAGTCAATTTAACCACTGAAAATAGATCGGCGCAGTTCCGACGAAAACTGATCGTTGTCACGAGCTATACCTTTCTCATCTTCGTATCCGTTGTGTCTCTGATCCCATTTATGTGGATGGTGCTGGCAAGTTTTAAGCCGCTCGAAGAGGTGCAGCGTCTGAACCCGTTTCCAAGCGTATGGCATCCTGACAATTATATCAGCGTTTTCAAGCAGATTCCTTTCGCTCAATACTATTTCAACAGTGTTTTCGTCGCCGCATGGGTGACGTTCCTGACACTCCTGACCAGTTCCATGGCGGCATACGCCTTCGCGCGCCTTCAATGGAAGTATCGAGACCACCTATTCCGCCTCTATTTGGCGACCATGATGGTTCCCGGCGTGGTGACAATGATTCCCAACTACGCTTTAATGGTCAAGCTGCATATGCTTGATTCATACACCGGTTTGATCGTTCCCGCCGCATTCAGCGCTTTCGGCACATTCCTTCTCAGGCAATTCATGCTTGGCATTCCGCCTTCATTGGATGAGGCCGCAGCCATCGACGGCGCTAATCACTGGCAGATATTTTGGGATATCATCATGCCGTTGTCCCGCGCAGGGCTTATCACCCTCGCGATATTCACATTCATGGGGAACTACGGCTCGTTCTTCTGGCCCCTCATTTTGATAAAGAGCGAATCACTGAGAACCTTACCTATCGGTATGCTTTATTTCGACTCAAATTACGGCAAGCAGACCAATTTGATCATGGCGGCAAGCGTTATGAATATCATACCGCTAGTGATCCTTTTCGTATCCACGCAGAAGTTCCTGGTAAAAGGCATCCAACTTGGCGCAGTGAAGGGATGATGGTTCACAAATAAAAACGGATGAGTCATAATGGAACTCATCCGATTTCCCACGTGTTTGGAAGGACTTACCTTCTGCGTCTTATGGAGGGAGGAAGTTTCTGAGCTTCGCGATACTTCACGATGGTCCGCCGCGCAACATTCATTCCTCGGCTATTCAGGATCTCCATGATCTCCCTGTCGGAATAGGGATTGTTTGGATTTTCCTGAGCGATTATCTCTTCAATCGCATATTTGATCGCCATGGATGTGTCGAAGAACAGCTCGAAGGGCACGACCTCCTGATTCGGTAACTGAACGAACTTGTTCGACGTGGCGCGGCTTACGGTGCTTTCATGCATGCCCACCATTTCCGCGATACGCGTGCGAGTGAGGGGGCGAAGATAGGTGCGGGAACCGGTCTCCAAGAACCCAAGTTGGCAATCGATGATCTTTTGGGTGATGATCTTAAGCGTTTTCCGGCGCTGGTTGATATTTTTGATAAAAAGTTCCGCGCGTTCCACGTATTCCGTGATGTGCTTTCTTTCCTCCTCGCTCATATTGTACCGGCCCCCGTTTTTAAGCTTTTCGTAGGCTTCGCGATATAACGGACTGACCCCTATGGTCATGGAGTCGTAACCGGTGATCTCCACAAGATAACCCGTTTCATTGCGATGTATTATCACATCCGGTTTAATGGCGGATTTTGCATTGATGGGTTTGTAGACCCAGGGAGGATGGAACTGATTTGCCGGATAGGGATTGAGTTGTTTTTGAATGAACTCTATGGATTTTCGAGTTGTTTCCACTGTAATTCCCAAAGACCTCGCTATGTGTGATATTTTTTTACTGGTAATATCATCAAAATGAGATTTTATGATCTCTTTGGCGTAAGCGTCCCCGCAACCTTCATCTTCAAGAAAATCCAATTGAATCAGCAAACACTCCTGAAGATTCCTAGCCCCCACGCCTGGCGGGTCAAACGATTGTATCACCTTTAGAACCTTTTCCGCTTGCTCCTCGGATATGTGCAAGTCCTTGGCGATATCGGACAGGTTGCCATCAAGCCATCCATTGTCATCCAAAGAGTTAATCAGATACTCTCCGATTGGGTACTCTTTAACATCCAAAACGGTATGGGCTAGGAATAACAGATGATCCTTTAAGGATTCCTCCACTGGGATATTCCCCAGCATGTCCATATCGTCATCCGTGGAGTGATTTCGCTCTGAAATGTAATCCCCATCCGTGTCGATGACGTATGATCCCGGGTCCTCGCCGCTATCCTTTATGAACTCTTTCGAGCACCATGGGCAATTAAATTTGTCAACGCAGTTCCCATCGCATACGGGTTGATCATCCAAAATTTCCAATGCGGGGTTTTCCATGAGTTCGTCGTGAATGGAGTTTTGAAGCTCATCGCGATTTAGCTGAAGTATGTTATTGGCCATAATCAGCTTGGGATCGATTCGCTGTGTGGTTTCCTGACGTTGTTCCTGCTTTAACAATTTGTTATCCGCCTCCGCCATTCAAGGCTGTCGTCTGGAACATCCTGATGTGGTAGCATCGCATTAGATTTTCGGGTATTTTTAGGAAAAACCTTAATTCAATTGCAGGCTACGCACACTATTTACTCAAGGCATGTAACAATAATGTGGAAAATCAAGCGCACTCTATTAGAGTAGTACGCTATTACAGTGCGCTCAGTTCGCAAACACGACCTTTCCCTCTCTCAATCATAGCGCTTCGGGAAAATTGCATCACTGCTATCATAATAGTAGCATTGGAAACGTTTGTCAATACTGCAAATTGTGCGGGGTATTGTGAAAACGCTTTCCCTTCAGATATCATATCGGCGAGGTCCGAAAACAAATTCCATGTAACCGAATTGATGTGTCGCTCGTAACTATATTAAAACTTTAGTAGGAAGGTCAAATGCATACACTCACCGGCAGCGTACGTTTTTCCAGGATGAAATCCATTATCCAAACCCTCTGTCTTTTTCTGGTTCTCCCTTGGATGATGACCCAGCCCCAAATTCACGCGCACGCTGATCCCTTATCGGAAGGACGCGCAATGTATAATGCGGGGAATTATTCCGCCGCAGTCTCCATGCTGGAGCAAGCGGTTAAACAAAAGCCAAACGATGCGGAAATCTGGTGGCAACTGAATTTCGCCTATAACAAATTAGGGGACTACTCCAACGCGCTAAAGGCGGTTCAAACCGCTGGAAAGCTTGACCCATCGTACTCATTCGCATCCAGCCCGGCGAAATATAACGAGACGATAGCGAGATTGGAGGCGAAAACCCGAACGGGCGGAGGTGAATCCTCCACGACATCCTCCATGAACTCTCGGATCAACACCATGGGAACAGGCTCCGGCAACATCGCCCAGCAACTGTTGAATGGGGATGTGTATGTTCAGCCTGGCATGAATGTGGATGCCGCCAAACTACAGCAGGTTTCGAACGAGTTAAGACCGGTGGTGGTGAAGTTCGTGGTGTTCAATTCCAAATCGAGAGCATCCACGCTTTATCACGAAGCGGAGAGGATAAGGAAATATCTCGATAAAGCCGCCGGAATAGGGGATGGATTCGTCATTGTTAGCAGTCGGATGGGGGTGTCGGCATCGGGAAAAACCCTTGATCCCGCTCGTCTTCGTAGCGTCACGCAAACCGTGGCTCCTATCATGGAAGAAGGGGATTACACCAAGGGACTAGAAATGCTGGCGAAAGGATTAGTAAGAAAGGAAAAGGAGCAACAAACCGCCACCAGCCATTCCTGGCTTGCCGTGGGCGTAATCGCCTTGGCGATAGTGCTGATTTTTTATCTTTTAGGACGCGCTTCCACAAGAAGTAAGATCAAAGCCAGACAAACATCCCTGGAACGGGAAAAAAGTCAAGTTGTGATGCAACTGAACATGCTGGATGAGAGTATTCGCTCATTAACCGATGTGGACACCTCTCTGGCGCGTCAATCCAGGGTGATGGCTGGCTCCAAACTTGACGAGGCATCCCGCATCATGCTTCATTTGAAAACGGATCAGGATTGCAACAGAGCGCAGTCATTGTTGGACCAGGCATCTGCGGATATCAACCAAGGAAGGGTGATCATCGCAAAATTAACCGGTCAACCGGTTCCCAACGCGAATATGGGGGGAGCGCCACCGGTACAAACCGCATCCGCCGTAAGCGACGCCACAACCAATTGGCAAGAGATTCCGGATCAGCAAAAGGGGGTTTGCTTTTTCTGCTCCAAACCCTGTCTGTTGAATGAGTTAACTCCTGTCACCGTCAATCTGAACGGAAGCCCGCAAAAAGTCCTGGCGTGCCAAAATGATCTTCAAACCATACAGTCCGGGCAAACTCCGCAAATCCGCGCCTTTAATGTCAATGGCAGTTATGTTCCTTGGTATGCATACAACGGGTACGATCCCTATCAAAATTACTATTCGCAAGCTTCCAATCAATCCTTCCTTACGGATATGATCGCACTGAGCATGATCGACAATATGTATTGGAATTGGCGCCAGCCCATGGGGTGGGGATGGGGTGGTTTTGGCGGCGGCGGATACTGTTTTTATCCCGACCATGGGTTCTATCAGGATTACTCTTACGGAAACGCCGCCGGATTTTCCGATTGGGGCTCGCAAAACATAGGTGGCACGGACTTTCTGCAAGGCTCCTCCGGAGATATCGGCGGGGGGGATTTGGGGAGTAATTTCGGCGGAAGCGATTTTGGCGGCGGAGATCAATCATGATCTCTCCTGATGATGAATAGGCGCATTCCATGAGATTCCCAAGATTGCTATTTTACGCCGTAAACGGTTTGGGGCTTGGTCACGTCACTCGACTCTTATCCATCGCAAGAAAAGTGCGTGATATCGAGCCCCATTGCGAAATTGTTTTTCTCACTTCATCCGAAGCCGACAACGTCATCTATCGTGAGGGTTTCGCCGCATTTAAAATTCCATCAAGAAACATAAGGCTTTCCTCCGGAATTCGCCCGGTGACCTATGCGAGAATGGTTCAGACCGTCACCATGAACTTGGTCGCCTCCCTTCATCCTCATCTGCTGGTGGTGGATACCTTCCCCGCAGGGATGATTCAGGAGTTGCTGCCATGTCTAAGATGGGATCTTCGCAAGGCTTTTGTGTATCGCGAACAGCGATTATCCGTCGCTGCGGACCCCGTATTCCAAAACACGCTGAAACTGTATGATCTGTGCATCGTACCGCATCTCAAAAACGATGTTGAGATGATCCTTCCCGAAGGACTGGAAATTGTGTGGGCAGGTCCGATTATCATACGGGATAACACGGAGACTCTCTCCCGTGAGGAGGGAAGAAAACGAATAGGGGCTCCTTCCGACATCCCGCTGTTATATGTGACTTTCGGAGGGGGAGGGGATACGGAGGCTGATGAGGTTCGGGAGAAAATCATCCCACATTTGGCGGGGCTCGATACCCCGCTAGGAAAACTTCATCTCGCAGTGACCAACGGTCCTCTCCATCGCGGGGAGATTCCAAGAGGCCCCTATATCCTTCCTATATTTGAATATCCCATCGCCGAAATCTACCCCGCGTTCGACGGAGCCATATCCGCAGCGGGATATAATACGGTCATGGAGCTGATGCACCACAAAATCCCCTCCATTTTAATCCCCTTCGAACGGCATGTGGATGATCAGGGGTTGAGGGCGAAATGGGCTCTGGAACACAATGCGGCCATCCTGACAGACATCAATAATCGGGAAGAGCTGATTCACGCCGCGCTTAAAATACTTGATCCGAAAGTTGCGCAATCCTTGTGTCGCAACGCAGGCGAATTAGTCCCCGAGAACGGCGCAATGAACGCCGCTCAGGCGATTATCCGATTGCTCGATTAAGCAAATCGCCCTATGAAAACCTCACAAGCTTTTCGCGATAATCAAGTAAGGAGATGAGCGACAAAGAGAGGACGGAGTTACCTAATTCAGCCATGCCTTCATGGCTCTTCGGAAATAGGGGAGGAGTTCGATAATATGAACAAGCGTTTTCATGGAGTAATCACGCCGATGGTCACGCCGTTGCTTGACCGTGACACGTTGGACAACAATGGGTTGGAGCGGTTGATCTGTCATCTGATCTCCGGCGGGGTGCATGGAATCTTCATTTTAGGCAGCACAGGCGAAGCGCAGGGGTTGGGATATCGATTGCGACGGGAGTTGATCAAGCGCACCTGCGATTTGGTCAAGGGAAAGGTTCCGCTGCTTGTCGGAGTTACCGATACCGCGTTTACGGAAACCGTGTCGTTGGCTCATTATGCGGCGGATCATGGCGCGGATGGCTTGGTGGTTTCGACACCATACTATTTCCCCGCCGGGCAAGAGGAGTTGCAGGAATACTTGCATCATCTGTCCAAGGAACTCCCCCTGCCAACGATGCTCTATAACAACCCCAAAAACACCAAAATCGCGTTCGAACCCACTACGGTTCAGTTGGCAACGCAGTTGGAGAGATATGTGGGCGTCAAGGATAGTTCCGGAGATATGGTGTATTTTCACCAATTGCTCCATCTTTCAACGGATCGCAAGGATTGGGTCTTACTAATAGGTCCTGAAGCCTTGCTGGCGGAGGCCGTACTGCTAGGAGGTGACGGTGGGGTTCCGGGCGGTTCCAATCTGTTTCCGGAACTATACGTTGAGTTGTATGAGATGTCCCTGGCGAGCAATATTGAACGCATGACCGCATTGCATTCCGAAATTATTCGATTGTCCAATACGATTTTTCATGTGGGGCGATATTCCTCGTCATTCATCAAAGGCTTGAAATGCGCACTTAACTGCCTTGGAATCTGCAATGATTTCATGGAGGAGCCATTTCATCGCTTTCACCCGGAGCAACGTCATGCAATTGAACAGTATCTAAGGGAGATGGGAGCCACTGTTTCCAACCCTCGGCTCTCAATTTAGCGATCAGACTATCCGAGTGAAATCAGCAAGATGAAGATAGAGGTCTTGAACGAGTTTCAATAATGCGATGCGATTTCGCCTTACCGCCTCGTTATCGGACATCACCAAAACCCCGTCAAAGAAACGATTCACCGGCTCGGTGAGCTTTTTCAGAGATGCGTAGATAGCCTGGAAATTCCAACCGGCGATTTGCTCCTTTATCTCCGCTGCGACGAGATGCGCGGCGTCAAGCAACTCCCCTTCGCAAGCTTCCTCGAATAGTTTCGAATCAACCTCGGCGCCCGCAATTTTAGCGGATTTAAGGATGTTGGATGTTCGCACCGCCGCCTGTAACACACTTGTGAAATCCGAATCCTCGATCAGATTCTGCAAAACACCGGATCGTTTCCATATGGCGCCAATCGATTCCGAGGGAATTCCGCCATTTAACGCCGCATTCACGACATCATAACGAACGCCCGCATCCTCTAGTAACGCCTCCATGCGTTGGTTGAATAACGCATGCATATTTTCGCTCAGTTTGGAGGAATCAAACGCCAAGCCGTTGATATTCTTGTATGCGTTCACGGCGAATTCCGTGAGAGCGTCGAGCGTGGGATAATCGATCTCTTCAATAAGAATTTGAGTCGCGCCCTGAGCCGCGCGGCGCAATCCGAAAGGATCGCTGGAACCCGTGGGCACGATCTCCAATCCGAGATACCCCACGAGAGTATCGATGCGATCGCACGCTGCGATAAGACGTCCGATAGGGGTGTCCGGAAGTTTGTCGCCCGCATATCGAGGCAAATAGTGCTGATAGATCGCCTCCGCCACGGCGCCGTCCTCGCCGTCCTTAATCGCGTATTCCCGTCCCATCACGCCTTGCAAGGATGGAAGCTCGACAACCATATGACTTACCAAATCCGCCTTTGCCAGCGAAGCCGCTCTTACGGCGTTTTCCATCATGGAAGCGGAAAAATTCAACTTTTCCGCCACCGTTTTTGTCAACTCCATCAGCCGGGCGCGTTTTTCGAACAGGGTTCCGAGTTTCTCCTGGAACACCAGTCTGGAAAGCCTTGGAACCATGTTTTCCAGTTTTTCCTGCATGTCCTGGTTGTAAAAATATCTGGCGTCGGAGAACCTGGATGTCAATACTCTTTCATTTCCCGCTCGAACGATATCCAACCCCTTATCCCCGCCATTACGGATCGATATGAAAAGCGGAAGCAGGCGCCCGTTTGAGTCCTCCACAGGGAAGAACCGCTGATGTTTTTTCATCGCGGTTACGAGAACGGGACGAGGCAGATCGAGGAACTCGGATTGAAATTTACCCAGCAATGCGGTCGGTTTTTCCACCAACCAATTATTTTCCTCCAGCAATTCCTCGTCTATCAAAGCAACCCCGCCAGATTCCGTAGCTAACTGTTTCGCCTGTCTGATGATTTCCTCCCTGCGCACCTGCGGGTCGCAGATCACGCCTTTTCGTTCCAGCAACGAAACCAGCCAGTCCGCATGATCCACTATAAACGGCTCGGGGGACAAAAATCGATGTCCTCTGCTTTGATTCGAAGAGCGAACACCGTTGATCTCCATCGGAACGATTTTATCATCCAGCATCGCCACGATCCATCTTAACGGACGAACAAAACGTATCGAGTTATCGCCCCAGCGCATCATCTTGGGGAAATAAAGGGATTTCACAGCCTCTTCCAACATGCCGCCAAGCGCCTCCTCCGCAGGTTTGCCTCTCTCCAAGACGGTAGCGACAACGTATTCCCCTTGCGGAGTGGATATCTTTTGAAGGCTTTTTACATCCACCCCCTGTTTTTTGGCGAATCCAACGCCCGCAGGGGTTGGATGACCTTCGCTATTAAACGCCACGGATACAGGGGGGCCTTTCACCTCCCTTGTCATATCAGGCTGTTGTTGGGGGATGGCGTATGCCTGCAGGATCAATCTTCTCGGCGTCCCCAACACTTTAACGTCACGCGCACCGAGCCGGCGTTCCTCCAACCCCAGGGTTACGGAAAGCTTAAGTTGCTCCAGCGCGGACGAAACGGCATTTGCGGGCATCTCCTCAACGCCCACCTCAAGAATTAAATTCGCCATGAAATCGGTATTCTCCGTAAGATATCATCATATGTAAATATTATAACCAAAAGGTGCGAGAGCAAAAATCAACCTGCCGTGAGACGGGCGAACGTAGGAATACATTAAAAGGCGAAGATGATTTTTGCAGGATAGGTAAGTGCGAAAATGCGCTTTCCCGATCTTTGACCAACCATGATAGACGGATTGTTGGGCGTTTTCACCTGATTTTCGCAATCACCGCAATAGGATAATATCCCTTCCATGCCCTTAAAGTCAACTTGAAGCAGCCAATGGATGACCTCGGCTTCGCATCCGGAGAGATATTCGATGTCGTAACCGCGAATGTGCGTTTTTGATAACTATCCCATCCATCGTGTTTTTGCCGGCTTGGCGAAATCGCGTGGTATTAAAACCGTATTGGATTCATGCACGTTGATACAAAAGGTACAATATTGGGGGCTGTTCCGAGGATACAAACAGACCCTTCGTGATGCAGCGGTTATTCCAAAGAGGTCTTTTTTTATGAACAAACGTTTATTTGGCGGGGCTTTGGGCAAATATCTCCTCGCATTGTTGCTTGTTTGCTTGCTTGTAGGTTTCTTTTGGTGGAAGGAAAACTACGGTGTTTTTGGCCAAGTCGCACATCTCACGGGATCCACCGCAGGGGATATCGTATTTGTCAGAGAGGGAAAGAGCGGATCCACGAATCTTTTTCTCATTCATGATGATGGAACAAATCTAAGACGCTTGACGAATGATCCCAGCTTAAAAAGAAACCCCGCTTGGAATCCAACAGGGGATGAAATAGCTTACGCCGGAGAGAGTTCCATCGGAGGAACTCATACCCTGCAGATATTTCTTCTTGGGAGTGGAACGCCCCAGCAGGCGACACAGGGATCAATTCAAAAAGATAATCCGGCATGGATTTTGAACGGTCAGAAGGTGGCGTTTCTCACAGGAGGCGTGATCAAAGTGATCAACCCCAACGGGACGGGCTTGAAACAAGTTTATCCCCCGCCCATTCGGGGGGGAGCCGAATCGACAACCACCAATGAAAGTGTGGAGGCGGATTTCCTGTTGCCGCCCATACGAGCTTTCGCTTGGGATCCGAACGGCAAGCAAATCGCAGGGATTCAGACCACGGAGGGTCAATTCGCGCCCGCCATGGGGGAGTCCAATTGGTGGAAAGCGAAATCCACCGGACGGTCTAAAAAGAACATCCAATATCCTGAATCCGCAGTTCTTCTGCCTTCAATGACCTCCAAACCCGTTCTCATCCCGGATGGAGCCTCAAATCACGTTGGTATCGCCTGGCTCCCGGATGGCAAGCGACTTGTCGTTGCTTTGAGCGGAGCAGGAGATATGAATAGTCTGATCATTCATCGCACCGACGACCTCCTTTTGCCCATGCAACCCCTACTTCTTGCGAAACCTTACACGGTGGCTCCGGAAAACCCATGCGTCTCTTCGGATGGCACGAAGGTGGCTTTCGAGTTATGGCGAATGTCCAGTCCGGATGACAGACAACTTCTTGGTATCGCCGTGTTGCCAACAGATTTGCAAAATCCAATCTTGATAAAATCGCTCAAGGATGTCGGAAAAATCCCTCTTGTTCTAAAAGGGGAGATGAGCGATCCCAAGTGGTCGCCCGATGGCGCCAAACTACTATACACAATGGCCGGTGCGGGCGGCAGAGATATTTGGGTGTGCAATGCGGATGGAAGTGATCGTATCAATTTAACCAAGGGGATCGGGGATAACGTTCAGGCGGCGTGGTCGCCCGCTCTCAGGTGATGCGCCATCATGAATATGGCAATTTCTTTTATCAAGAGGAAAAACGATGAACATTGCGCTCGTATTTGTATTGATAGCGTCCATTTTGGCTGTTTTTTCGGATCAATCGAAGAGTCAGAATGACGGAGTTTCGGCTACCACCAACGTTCCCGGCGCGGATTATCCCAAAATTCATTCGGATGGAAGCATAACATTCCGGATAAACGCCCCTGACGCCCGTAAAGTTCAACTCCAGTTGGATAAACAATATGACATGGTCCGGGACGAAAATGGCGTTTGGAGCATAACGACTCCACCTCAAGTTCCGGGTTTTCACTACTATTCCCTCATCATTGATGGGGTATGGGTATGTGATCCCGCCAGTGAAACCTTTTTTGGCATGGGACGGGATGCGAGCGGAATCGAAGTGCCGGAGAATGGCGTGGATTTCTACGATCCGCAGGATGTTCCGCATGGTGAAATCCGTATGAACTGGTATTTTTCCGAAACAACCAAGGCATGGCGAAGAATATTCGTGTATACACCGCCTAATTATGATGTAAACCTCGAGACACACTATCCGGTTTTATATTTGCAGCATGGCGGAGGCGAGGATGAGCGTGGTTGGGTGAACCAGGGACGCGTGAACTTTATCATGGATAACCTGATTGCGAAAAAACAGGCGAAACCGATGATTATCGTCATGGAAAATGGAATTGCAAAGAAAGCGGGTGAATCCCCTGAGGCTCATTCCCTTGGGAATGGAGACAGACGCCCAAATTGGAAGGAATTCACTCTGGCTTTCGAGGAAGTTGTCATCAATGATTTGATCCCGATGATTGATAATAGGTACCGTACGATTCCAGACCGGGATCACCGTGCGATGGCTGGTCTTTCCATGGGAGGGATGCAGACATTTCAAATCACCATGAATCATCTCGACAAGTTCGCCTATATTGGGGGATTTAGCGGAGCCGGCGGAGGTTTTGGTCCTCCTGGCGCGCAGCCATTGGATATATCAAACTCCTATAATGGCGTTTTTCGCGATGCCGATGGATTTAACCGTAAAGTGCGTCTTCTGTGGGTGGGTGTCGGCACGGAAGAACCTGCAAGGATGTATGATGGAATCAAAGCGTTTCACGATGCTCTGGAAAAAGCCGGAATCAAACATGTCTATTATGAATCACCCGGTACCTCGCATGAATGGTTAACCTGGCGCAGAGACTTAAAGGAATTTGCTCCGCTCTTGTTTAATGTGGACTAATTCACATGAATTTCTCGCAATTCGCTTCGTAATTCCGTTGAGCGTTAAGAATGGATTCTGGCTCGTTCGCTTTTTGAGCGCCTAGGCGGATGATTTCCAACCGTTATTATCCCGTCATAGGCTGGTCGTTGCGGGGCTGAATGGATGGCAAATTGCGGATACATGAATGATGCAGAGGATATCAACCATACCTGTCAAATGAGGATTCCCAATCATTAATAGTTTCCTCTTTTTTTGATCCTCGACAATTCAATAGCTTGAGGGCTCTGTTTGTAATAGCGGTCCAATGGATAACATCCCGAGGGCATGCCATTGCGAGGGGCGGTGGTGCAATCGCTGAAGGTTCGACATATCCTTTTGCGATTTGGCAGTCTTCCTTCGAGAACATCACGTGGAAATTCAGGATAAGAGAGTATCATTCTGCCAATTCCGGCGAAATCCATCCACCCCTCTCGTATGGCGGATTGAGCAACGTTTGGGAGGAAATCCTGAAGGTAAGTGAGAGCGGAACCGATCATCACAATATCCGGAAAGCGACGTTTCAACTCCCTAACGGCGTTCATTTGGCGGTATACCCCCCACAAGGGATCTTCCGGAGGAAGATAGCCGTCCGATGGCGGGTAGAGCGCCGGACGTTGGATATGCGGATTGTAGTAGGGGCTGCCGGCTGTCACATTCACCAATCGTATTCCCAGCGTGCGGAAAATGATGAATAGCTCTATGGCCTCGGATAAATCAGGTTCGGTTGGGTTATCCCTATCGCAACCGAAAGCCCAGCGATGATAGCCCGCCTCGTGAAACTCCTCCGGCACGCCTATGCCCGGCTTCTCTGGAGAGGATGTCTGGGGATCGGGTCGGTATGGAATGATATCAAATACGCTGCAACGCACCCCAATGTGAATTCCCGGCGCATCCGACCGGATGCCCTCCACGATATTTCGTAAAAAGCGGGTTCGATTTTCCAGGGAGCCACCGTAATCCCCCTCCCGCGTTTTGGCGCTTAGAAATTCGTGCCCCAAATATCCGTGGCACTGCTTGATATCCACGAAATCGAATCCGCACTCCCAAGCAAGCTTCGCGGCGGCGATGAAATCCTCCTCCAAACGACGTATCTCCCCGTCACTCATCACAGGGTAATCATGCGGAATCTTAAACCTCCGATCAAGAATCGGATGATGGTATAGAATAACGGGCTCGTGCTTCGCTCCATGTGGATGAGCAAATCGTCCGGAATGCGTGAGTTGAAGTCCTATGAGGACGTTATCATCGGATGCAAAACGTTTTCTTTCCTTTTTCAAGCTTTCCAGCAAGCTGAGGATGCCCATTTGAGTGGCTTTCGAGAGGAGAAGTTGCCGGGAGGTCGCTCTGCCATCTTCGCGAACCGCCACCGCCTCTCCGCCCCATATCAACGCAGCGCAGCTTGCACCGAAATGCCTCCATCGTCGATAGGTATGTTCCGTTGGCAAACCAGATGCATCGGCATCCCAACCCTCCATGGGTTGTATGGCGAACCGATTGAAAAGCTTTTTGCCAAACACTTCCGTTTGCTGTGCGAGAGGCGAACGTGAAACAGGGAGCAATTCCGGGTCACAAGGAATGGGAATGGAGGTGTTTCGTAACTCCTCCATGAACCGATCCGCAGTTTTTAGAGTGGCGATAGGAATCAATCCCCGCTTCATCCTGTTACTCTTACTCGACGAATATGACCGCAGACGGCATCACACTTTATCATGGGGTCACCCGTATTCGGTAACTGCCCGGTGCGCTTGGCAGATCAACATAATCCTTGCCAATGTTCACGACCGGCTGTGAAGAGGAAACGACCCGGTTTATGGCGCAATCTCGAAACCAAAAGCGGAGATATTTCGCGTTTCGAGGAGCCTGGCTGATATTTATCATGATGGCGCTATCCTTGGCGTCATATGAAGATATAAAGCTTATCGGTCCGCCAAGCGTGGTTGGGGCGCGATCCACCCGTATGGGGCGATCCGAGGTTATCCATTCCTTCGGCGCGCCATAGAGCAGCTCAAGATGATCCCCAGCCTCGCGTACCAACATGTTTCGTAACAGCAATACCATGTTAGCCGCCGCCCAGCCATGGGGCTGGTCGCCTGTGCCTATCATTGTGTCCGGGAACATCTCCTCGCACCAACTCTTTGTGGGGTAAGCGTGGTTGAGATAGCCTACAAAAAGCCGCCAAGCCTTATGAGGATGCCCCTGCAGCCATAGCGCTTGAATCCAATCCGCCGTGATATACGTCCAGATTTTATAATGAGTAATAAACTGATACTCATCCTGCAATTTTCTATCCCACATTCTATCCATCGTGGAAACGATCAAAGGATCTTGCGGGTTCATCACTTCACAGGGGTAAATCGCCGCTATGTCACCCCAAATATTGGCGCCGGGTTCGTTCGGTTCACCAGGTTCTCCGGGAGCCCCGGGGATATATTCCCTTCCGTGATTATCCTTCAACGCCGCCAGTCTGACATCCTCCAACAGGCATCGAGTGAAACCCTTCTCCTGTGCGCTCATCCATGCCGCATCTCCGCTGCGATGCATCGCCTCCGCTGCGATAGCCGCCTCGCGAATGCCGAGAACGCCCCAGAAATCATGGTAGTAGCAATAGACCTCCCCGCCTGTTATCGCCTCGCCGAAACCCACGGGAAATATTCCGTAATGATCGGTATCCACATCCGAATACCCGCTTGTGGATTGACGAGCTGAGCGAACCCATTTCGCTCCCCTGAGAATGGCTGGATATGCGGATTGTAACCATGCAGTGTCGCCTGTAAGTTCATAATGAGAGACGATCGCCCATAACGCCTGCCCTTGACCATCCCATTCCGTGGAAGGTGCGTTCCATGCGCCATCGGACTGCTGTTGGATCGGCGCCGTGCCCATTGCGTTGACCGCGTCGGGAAGAGGGGAATGAATGAACACTCGCAAATCCCTCTCCGCCTCTTTGGAATAACCTGCAATATCCTGAGCGTGTGTAATATACGAGCCGTCCCGATACCAAAAGGCGTTGTATACGGTTGCACCTGGTTTCACGACATAATAACGTCCCACTTTGTCGCGCAACAGAAATGTATAAGCAAGGGATGCTTTGTAGAAATCGTTCACATCAACGCTTGGCGTTTGGAACTGGGCTCCCTGGGCGAAAAAATCGTTCCATCGCTTTTTTGTCGCTTTCAGGATGGAATTCCCCGAACCATCGCACACCTTTTTCGCGTCCTTGACGGAATCCGTCATAGGAAATCGAATCCAAAACTCGCTTGTTTTCCCGGGTTGCAGGTTCGCCTGGCACTTGACATACCCGAGAGAGAGCCGCTGATCGCTCGGCGAGCCGCAAGACACGTGAAAAAGCGGAGTTGCATTCGCTGTTCCGTTTATGATCGCTTCAGAATTCGGCGCATCGCCTTGGGGATAAATCCATATTGCATTCAGGATGCAGTTTTGATCCTGCGCCTTGGGATTGGCTTGCACTTGCACCCTGATCCAACCATCGGATGGGGATTTCACCGTGAAGCTTTCAATCATCGGAATGTTGAATCCCGCATCCTGAACGGGATCAATCGTTTTTTCATATTTACCATCCACGGATATATCCATAATTCGCTTGCCGGCATCCGACCAGTAGCCTTCGCAGAATCCAAGATCAACGGTGAATTCGGTATTGGGCTTCACATGGAAGGCGTAAATAATGGGCTTTCCGGCAAATCCAATGGTGATATTACGGAATGACGGATCCACAGTTTGCAATGGATGAGCCCATCCCGGACTGGGACTCCAACCTTCGACATTCCCCCATTCCTGCCGGGATACAAAAGCCTGCGCAACGCCATACTTAGGCGTATCGGGATGCGCGATTAAGAGATTGCCCAAATACAGGTCATTTCCCTTCGCCATGAGAATGTCACCGCCGCTGAATTTTGCAAGCAGATTGGCTGTTTTCGCAGTGTTTGCAGTATTGCTTAGGCGCACACGAACGATATCCACGGGTATATCGTGAATCAACGCGCCAAAACAAAGGGTCTCGAAGGCTATCCCTTCTTGTGTCCACTCCGTCCTCACCATTGGCAAGTAACCGTTCTCCAAGGATTGCCGACGGTCCGAAGCAATGTGGGAAGCTGTTGTTCCCGAGGTGTCTTGCGTGATGAAATGAACGACCCCATGAGGTAGCGCGAGAGAGCCATCCATCGACACAATCGTTTTGCTGTAGTTCATCACGCCTATCAGGGATTGGGCGTTGACGTTATGCCAATGATAATCGATCGTCTGTGAAAGCGACGATCCACAAGAGAGAATTATGAGGCTGAAAATGATCAAAACGGGAATTGTACGCATGGGATGATCCTCTCAAAAAAGGTCGCGCTGAAAGCGTCGCAAGGGAAACGCTCTCTTGTTATTCGGAATACTAGAGTATATTATAGCCCTTCACTCGAAAGGGAGCAATCACACTATTCGATGCTTGATACCTTTTCCGATGTGACACGTTTTTTGGATTTTCCCGCAATATAAAAAAACATCCGATGCGGCAGATGGCGTTTATTCCTTGCCTCCGTGTTTTTTCAGAACCGCAATCATATCAGCGTTGTTCTGCTTTTCGGCAATGTCCAACGGAGTTTGGTTGTTTTGGTCGCGTATATTCACCAAGCCAGGTTTCTCTATCAATAATTGATCCACCACATCGGAATCCCCGTCCTTCACCGCCGTCAGGAATTCGGATTTTTCATGGCTTGTAAAGGACGGAGCCATTTTTCCGCATCCGACTACTACGAGGAGGATTGTAAGGCAAACAAGAGATGCGTATACGTATTTCATCGATCACCCTTCTTTCATGGAATTTCTCAAGTCTCGTAACGGGACTGAGAGAATCGGATCACCTGCTTAATTGGACGCTTTCGATTTCCACGGCGTGCGATTCGTCCGCATATTGGGGGTATAACCATTTCCCCTGATTAATGATGATACTTGCTAGATGATCCAGATGGCAATAATCTCCCGGACCTCCTCGACCGACGGGAGTGATATGCCACCACGAAAACAGTTGCAAGTTCCTCACCGGAATCCGAAGGGTTTGCCACTGCGTGGTAATATGGAGGGTGATGCCCCATGGCGTTCCGTCATCCTCCTGAAAAACCATCTCAATAGCGGACGTGGTGGATTCGCACGCTCGAATACGAACCAGGATATCCTTCCAACCATTCATCATGCCTTTCCAAGAAGCGATCAGACCGCCAAGATTCTCACGCACGCTCATCACGCCTTCGGCGCTCGGCATGCCCAACCTCCACACGAGTCCGTGGGCGTGAGAACTGAACACCGTGTCTAATTGATAGGGCATGGCGGATTTATCGCAATTCAGTTGGGAGTTCGCGGTTAAAATCGGAAGGGGGTCGTTCCCGCCGATAATCGGGATGGAGCGTACCGATGGTTGGTATTCCAAACGGACGTCGTCAATCACATACCCTTGAGGTTTCGCGGCGTTTTCCGTATCGAGCCAGGCGCCAAAGGTAAGGCTGATCTCACTTATATGATCCACCTTCACCGTGTCACCTTTGGCGCTCCATAACGGGCTTAAATGAGAGAAAGGAATTCGGACATCCGTGAACTGATCCGAAAGAGGGACGACGTAGCCGTGAGCGTCGCCGTTATCCTCCACCAACCCCACCTCCACTCCGTATGTATACGGAGTGGTGCGGCGCACTCGAACGACAAGAACATTGTATTTCTTTTCACTCTTGGATATCCTAGGCACGCGGAAGCGTAACCCGGAGCACGCCGGTGGAGCCCCGAATCCGCTTGCATCCACTTCCAAAGCGACACCTCCTGGCTTCGCACCGGAAACCAAGGAGTCCTTGACGGTCTGTCCCGGAGACCATGAAAGCGAAGGCTTCGGCAAGGGAGAGCCGCTATGAAACTGAAGCAAATAAACAGGAGGGAGGGGTTGAAATCGTCCGGTTAATCCTCCCGCATCCGGTTGCGGATAGAAAACCTCTTTGCCGTTACTTTTCACGCCGATGCAATACGTAAAAACTCCCTTCCGCACGCGACTTCCATCCACAGTCGCGGAGAATTGAAAAGGTCGTGTCTCTTTCATTGACACCGTCTGAAACCTGGGATTACCGGAGTTGCGGTAGTAAAGGGTGACGGACGGTTGCCTCGAGTAAGCCACCGTGGCGTTCACCTTCAAAGCTTTCCCCGCAGGGAGCGGGTTGTTTTCGCCTTGTATCCATACCGCAAGCGGCGGTTTCCTCGGCGGGGGTGCAATGAATGTGGCGGATATCCCTTTGGGAACCGAGACGCGAGCGTTCCGACTTAAAATATAAACTCCCGGCGTTACGAATATTTGACCGTTGCGTGCATTGAAAGGGGTTTTGTTCAAAGGAAAGGCTGTTTCACGTTCATTTATCGTGTCATACGAGGGTTCGCCCGCTATCTTCCGTGCGACGTAATTCACACCGAGATCAGGTAGATGGATGGTCATCGCACGTCTACGCCAATAGATTCTGGAAACCTCTCTTTGCAAGTTCGTTGCGCCGAACGGATCCGCCACCCATACGTAATCCGGATAGACCTCCATCCGCCATACGCCATCCGTCACCCTGTCCAAAAAATAGGCGCCTGTTCCTGCGTATTTCACAACGGGGGAGGAGCCGCATCCGGCGATATGACGCAATTTTGCAGGGTGGGGCGGAGTGTCGTGCGTGGTGTTGGAATAGAGGAAATCGTGGTTTCCTAATCGCTCCGCCATATTCAGTCTCCAACTAACCCGAAAATCCCCGAAGCGATCATTTCGAGGATAATCCCCGTATCCCTTCAATCTAGGCAGAGTGTGAAAAGCTTCCCCCGCAATCATCATTCCCAACGCTTTTTGCGGCGCATACACGAGGTTCATGTAGTGGGTTTGCCAATCCACGTTCGTGGGCGCAAGCGGGAGAAGATCATATTGAAATTGAGTTGCAATTTGAGCGCCTCCCTCCCGAAACGCCCTTGCCATGGCGGGATAGAGATAACCCGTGGGAATGTCCGCTGCATCAAACTCATAGACGATTTTCGCCTTGTTCGCAATCAGAGGGTTTCGCATGCTCGGGAAATGACTCACCGTGCCGAGGAAATTCGACGTGAGTTCGTGTCCGGATAGCAAACCGCTTGGGTACCAGCTAAAGGTTGCTCCGTTCACCTTGGATTCCGCGATGCAGTCCAGCCAATTCGACCAGGCGTTAAAGAAAATCGGCTTCTTGCATCCTGTGGATCGAACAGCATCCACCAGGGTATTGAGATAGGCGATAATTTCCTTGTGAGGTAGACCATCAAGGTCGGGTTCATTGAATAATTCCAAAACGGGGATGGCTGGATCGGTGGAATATGTCATGTCGTCATATCTGTTTTTATGCATGAGAAACTCGCGCAAGTAGGTGCATTCCGCGTCCACAGCCTTTGGATTTGTGATCATCTGTTGCTTCGTATAGTAATTTGAGAAACCCTCCGATTTTCCCGGCGCCGGCCACCAAGCGATTGCAGTCAGGACTGTGTAGATTCCGCGTTTCTTGGCCTCATCAATCAGGTAATCGAGGAGTCTCAGATGTTCATTCTCCAGCAGATGGCCTTGGTCGTCGCTGATCTGCCTGTCGAAAACATGTAGTCGCAAAGTGTCGTAGCCCAAACGTACGAAATGGGTTAAGTCCTCCCGGATCACCTTTTCGGGGTTCGCACCAACCGTTTTGAGGCTTGCGTAATCGATGCTGAAGGGAGGGTAGTAGTTTTCTCCGAATAGGTCCACTTCCTTATTATCATCCTGCCAACGCAGAACGCCCTTGGAATCCATGTAGACGACCCTGTCGGCTGGTTTCCTTGCATATGGCGATAGAAAGGGAGGGGCTGCCAACGCGAGAGGGTTCAAGATCCCTTGTAACAAAAGAACAAACGCCATATGGAAAACAACCTTGCGCCAAGTGAAGTTTCGCATGCATGATATCCTCAATGTATATTCGGTATGAAAATCATTCAGACTATTTTCAGTACTTCGCCTTCCAAAACCTCCAATTTGATCTGATCCCCGTTATTACGTTTTTCACCGATTTTGCCCGTGATATCGCCTTTAATCCCTCGCGGGGATCCATGCCATTGGGTCGGATTAATACGCACTGTCGCATCCACGGTTGAGAGGAACATGATGGCGTCACCTTCCCGGTGGAGCATGATGTTGCCGGGCTTATTCGTGTGCGAATGAAAGGAGAGAAACGCGGAATCGTACTTCGTATCGCCAATAAAGAATGCGTCGCGCGATTGGAAGCGATAAGCCGTCCCGATGGCGTTATTCGACGCGACTATCTCCAATTCTCCTCTATCTCCGCTCATTTCCGCGTATCGTCTTAAAAACGCGAGGGCTCGGGCGATCGGCTTAGGTCGTCCCTGCGGCGTTCCATCATCCCAATAGATGCCGAATCTTTCCTCGTAGTAATTATCCGGAGTGAGCCATGGAATATTATCACGCACGATGGGAGCGGGCAGGTCAATCAGCATCCATTTCAGACAACCCCCGTACCCTTTCGAATAGGCGTGAAGATAGTGAACCATCTCACCAATCGAGGATGTATATATATCAAGAAACCCGTTTCCCACCTGAATGCCGTTACTGTATCCGAACTCCCCCAGTGAGACAGGCTGATTCGGCCAGGCGGCCGATAACCGATCCATCGTGGTCACGTTCTTCAAGACATTCGATAAATTGGTGGGCGCCTCGTAAACATGCTGAGAAACGAAATCCAGATGTTTGTTGCATGGCAGGCAACTCAGGCAGGAGTTGTAACCGACGGTGATGAAATGATTGGGATCCGCCTGACGAACAGCTCCACCGACTTTCTTGATCCACTGGGAGAATGTTTCGTTCAACGCCACGGAGAAATCCGCCCATTCCCCCGCAAGCGGAATTTGACCATTCAACCTGGGAAAAGTGGAGGAGTCATTATTTGAATCCATGAAATCCGCACTCCAGCGATCGAATATCCAGTAGGCGGCGTATAGGTTTTTAAGTTCATCCTCGTCGGGCGAGCCTAGAATCTGCGGCCAGGCGGGACGTTGTCTTACCTGCGTCTCAACCCATTTACGATCGATTTTTGGGGCGTATTTTTCGTATGGGTTCAGTTGAAGCAATGGGCTCGGTTTTCCATTGAAACGCATCGGCGCGATGGTGCCAAGATACGGTTCATTTTGCAGATCGTATCCGAGGACCATTGGCTCGTCTCGCCAATACGTTGCGGTCTCGGAGACTTTCGCCATGACATCGTCTCCATTCTCGCCCACGGCGCCGATCTGGTGGATAAGGTATATGCCGTATTTTCGTGCGCACTCTCTTATCGCATCCCGATGTCTTCCGTCCGGATCGGAACACCCCACCCATATGCGAAAAACGTTGATTCCCGCCAAATGCGCTCTTCGAAAATCCTCCTCCAAGGAGGATGGAGTCAACTGACAGAAACGGTTTTCGCGCCCAAGATAGTTGCAGCCTGTCATGAATAACGGTGCGCCATCCGGCTTGATGAAACTATGGCGATCCTTGGAGATTCGAAGGAAACCTTCGGGGGCTGGGGAGGTCAGTATTGGAATTTGAATCTTCTCCAATTTCGCACGTTTTGCGGTTTCATCCACCAAGTCCGCACCTCGTATCCGCTTCAAAGCGCCTATGAGGACTCCGATGAAAACAGGATCGCGATAGAGGCTTTGTGATGTCACTCCCGAAAAAATCCAGCTGGAGCCTTTATACTCCCCGCCGTAATTCACCATCATCCCCAAAACCCACCCGCGATACTCGCCGTTTGCATCCTTCGCCTCCAGTAACGGGGTGAACGAGGATTTATTCGCAAGACCAAACCCCACGGCGGAGGTTCCGGATAACCGCTTCAGGATGCGGATATTTTTCGGGAGCACATGCTGTCCGACGTATGATGACACAGAGACAGCATTCGTCAGGTCATAAGGCTCGTAGTCTCCGAAAAGAGGCAATTCTGGCTTGTCTGGGAAAACGGTGTCGCCGAGCGGCATATCCGTTTTGGCGGCTCCGATCTCTCCAATCCATATCACGTTGTCGCCGTAATGATAGCGAGCCAGCCCCGTCGCCAACCCGAAGGAAACACGGGCTGCGTTTTGAAAATAAAGATGATCCTTCTCTCCTCCCCGATTTTGGGGCGAAGCATCCTTCAAAAAGTGAAAATCGCCTTCCTGCAATGCATAACGCCGCCAATGCACGGTTATATCCACCGTTGCGACCCAGCGCGAACCGTCCTTTTCATCCATCTCGACGACCAATTGCGGCGAAAGCGGTCCTCCTTTGGCTTGAAAGCAAAATAGATTATCCTTGAGTGGAAAGGGAGATGGCAAGGATGCGGCGTATGTGTCCCATTGCCACTCCCCGATATTTTTGATATCCAGTTCCACGCACTTGCCAAACGGAGCATCGGCCAAAAGAAGCTTGGAGCCGTGTTCGGGCTTGTTCGTATTATGTCCCCACGCGGAGAGATCACCGGAAGAGAAGTCGAAGAAAAGATGATTAACGGGAGTGGAGCTAAGCAGCCTTTCCATTCCCGTCCGAGTGAGTAGCTGATTTCCCGCCAAAATCGTTGGATCCGAGAAAGCCTTCCCTCCCAGCAAAATCAGATGTTTGCCTCTCCCAAGGAAGTCCCTGATACTGGAAAAGCACGCCCCGGGGCAATGAGGGCTATCGATCAATATCAGGCAATCGAGATCGCTCTCCTGCGCCCACTTCTTGTCTATCATCTCCGATGGGGAAATGAAGGTTACATGGAAATTCACACTCTTCAAACGCCGTGCGTAAAGAGTGTAAACATCCGGGGCTGTGGAGAAGGATGTGTGTTTGAGGATCCCCACGCGAAAGGAGGAGGAGTGAGTATCCCCGCTTTTGGCGGGAGTGGGAGAGATCGCAGCCCCGGCGGCGAATTTCAGGAAATCTCTGCGGCTCATGATAAATTCTTCTTCGCTTTTGCTCATAGGGGTTCTCCAAAGGGATGGAATGGATTCGTCGGTTCGCATCATCAATTTATCCGATATTTCAGGAAGGAGGCAAGCAATCCGTATGACGGTTTCCAAGGGTTCACCCGATTTGGCATATCCAATCACACTCGTAGGATTTGGATGCGTGAAACCACGATTTCCCATCGTCGAAGTGATGGATTCTCGCCTTTTTAAGAGTATTCTAAATACAATGTCATCCGGAAGCCCATTCATAGGAAAGGAACGGTGATGAGAATGATTCCGTTCATAGTTATCGCCGCTTTAAGCCTTGTCTTATCGTTGGAGGAATCCAATGCAAATCCATCGCCTCTGTCTTCCCGTCTCCCCGTCATCAAGGAGTTTCCAGATCCGTTTCTGATGCAAAGCGGGAAGCGGGTAACCACTATGCGGGATTGGAATGCGCGTCGCAAGGAGATTATCTCCCTAATTCTCGAATACGAATACGGACATATGCCGCCCCCGCCTCGCAATCTGACATATCAACTCTCATCCACGGAATCCGAACTTGATGGCAAAGCCACAAGGAGAAAATATCTACTCGAATTCGGCATAAACCACGCTTGCAAGCTGCATTTGGAGATGTTGGTTCCGAATGGTGAAGGTCCTTTTCCCGTCATTTTAACCGGCGATGGGTGCTGGGGGGAGGCGCCGTTGCAAAACGAGATCATTCAACGCGGCTACATACTCGCGCAGTTTGACCGCACGGAAATCGCACCGGACAGCCCGCGACGGGATATTGGCGTTTATCCCCTCTATCCCGGCTATGACTGGGGTTCCTTGGCTGCGTGGGCATGGGGCTATTCTCGAGCGGTGGATTTCCTGGAGAAACTCCCGATCGTGGATAAAAGCCGGATCGCCATCACCGGACACTCGCGCGGCGGGAAGACCGTGCTACTCGCGGGAGCTTTGGATACGCGAATAGCTGTGACCAATCCCAATGATTCCGGCTGCGGGGGGGCGGGTTCCTTCCGGTTCCAAGGTGAAGGGAGCGAAACTCTGGCGAGCATTTGCAAGGTATTTCCATTTTGGTTTGGCCCCAATTTGCAGCGGTTCACCACTGAAGTGGACCGGCTTCCGTTTGATCAGCATTTTCTCACATCATTGGTGGCTCCTCGTGCATTGTTGCTGACGGATGCCTTGGGGGATGCATGGGGAAACCCCTCCGGCACGCAACTTGTCTACCTCGCCACCAAAGAGACGTATCGGTTTCTAGGAGCGTCAGACAGACTTGGCAGTTGGTACCGTCCGGGAGAGCACGCTCACAACGCGCAGGATTGGGAGGCGCTGTTGGATTTCGCGGATATTCAGTTTTACCATAAATCTCACCCCGACGATTTCTCGGGCCACGTCTTTCCCGATGAGCCAACGGCGTTCACATGGAGGGCGCCATGACGATGTAATGGAATTGCATCTTTCCTTCGTATTGAACCATAAGCATATCGAACGAATTGAAAGGAGTCTGAAAGAATGAGGATGTATCGAAACACTTATCACGCGATGATGTTAATTGCGGCATTTGCCTGTGCGCTTTCGGCCGCGCCCTCCAGCGGGCAACAGCTAACCCCAAAGGAAAAGAGGCAGGGATACGTATCGCTTTTTGACGGAAAGGATTTGGCGGGCTGGACAATGATGGGCGCGCAGGATTGGAGCGTGAAAAATGGGATTTTGATCACGCAGGGCAAGGGGGGATGGCTCAGATCGGATAAAATGTACAAGGACTTTGAGTTGCAGCTTGATTTCAACATGTCTCCCAGCCATGCGTTGGATGTTAACAGCCTCACCAACAGCGGTGTCATGCTCCGCTCTTTAAAGGATGGCAACCCGTCCTTCACTGGCATGGAGATACAAATCATTGACGATCACGGCAGAAGCAAAAGTTTCCAACTGCAATGGCAACGTTGCGGAGCTTTGTACGGAGCCGTTCCCCCAGCCATGGATGCAACGAAACCAGCGGGAGAATGGAATCACTACGACATCACCTTGGTTGGCGGGCATCTGAACGTAAAACTTAATGGTAAAGTTGTCGTGAATGTTCCAAACCTCTATGACCCCGCGTTCAATAAGACCATCGCCGAAGGGAAGCCGTTCACGCAAAGGGCAAAAGAGGGATACATTGGGCTTCAGAGCCACACGAACGAGGTGGATTTCCGCAACATCGCCATTCGGGTGATCCATTCCTCAGGAAACTGACTTTTCAAAAATTCTCAAAGACCGACCCGTATTTTCAATGAAAACCGGGTCGGCCACAAAATCCGAATATAAACCAATATAATGAGAATCACATGGAACGATCATCATAGACCGCTTGTTTCTGAGATGGAGATTATTCCTATGAAGAATAGCGATGGAATATTTAATTAATTAAAACTCATTATGGTTATTATTGTGATAATTGCGTTTCAGAGGAAAAGGAAGTAGAACCCGTAAATCGGGTAAACCAGATATGTCATAGACTTGAAAAGGAAGGAAAGATTAAGCGTGTAGTTAGTCAATGGCAATGTCCATTATGTAATTAATAAATATGGGATTGTTAATCATATTAACGCCTCATCTGGTGAGGAACCAATAACTCCACAACCCACTATATGCCAATATAAAGTAAGACAGCTTTCATGTCAAAATACACTACAAGACAATGAGGCTGAAAGTATGAAACACCAATTTCGGGTACACATGAATACCCCCGCATGCATCATAAGGGATGTGTTCAGGAATTTTCCACTAACTGCCCCATTGAGGAAGAATTTTGAGTGAACTCTTGCAACCCGAATGGAATCTATAGTATCTATATAGGAGGATATTCCAAAAATCCTCCGTTTGCGGCTTCAGGGGTGCGTTTCAGCTTCGTGCTGCGGCGTTGAGTGCGAATTTCGCCATTTCCCGTATCCGATAACTCTCCGCTCCGCTCGGAGTGATCAAACGCGGAACATCATCGCTCCGCAATACTCATGAAAGGATAACCTCATGCCTGTCATCATTGGAGAACCCTTGCCGAACATCCCTTGGGAGGAGAAACCCTCCAATTGCAATGCCGTTGTATGGCGATACAGTCGCAACCCCATCATTCCGCGCGATCTCCTGCCTACCTCCAACAGCATTTTTAACAGCGCCGTGGTCCCCTACAAGGGTGCGTTCGCCGGCGTGTTTCGTTGCGATGACATCAGGCGCGAGATGCAATTGCATTCCGGCAAGAGCCAGGACGGTTATCATTGGACTCTCTCTCCGGAGCGGATCCATTTTCAGGGGGAGGATCCTGAAGTGTTGAGGTGGGAGTACGGATATGATCCACGAGTGTGCTGGATAGAGGATCGGTACTACATCACTTGGTGCAATGGATATCATGGCCCAACCATAGGAGTGGGATACACGTACGATTTTGAAACCTTTTATCAGATGGAAAACGCATTTTTGCCCTTCAATCGTAACGGGGTGCTTTTCCCGCGAAGGATCAATGGCAAATACTCCATGCTAAGCCGCCCGAGTGATAATGGTCATACCCCGTTCGGCGACATCTATTACAGCGAAAGCCCGGATATGACCTTTTGGGGCCGACATAGGTTTGTGATGGGCAGAAAAGGCGGCTGGCAATCCACTAAAATCGGTGCGGGGCCCACTCCCATCGAAACAACGGAGGGTTGGTTGCTGGTTTATCACGGGGTGTTGACATCGTGCAACGGATTCGTTTACAGCGCCGGCGCCGCTCTCCTCGACTTGGATAAGCCATGGAAGGTGATATATCGCACCGCGCCATACATTATGTCGCCTCAGGCGATCTACGAATGCGTGGGGGACGTTCCGAATGTGGCCTTCCCTTGCGCCGCCTTAACGGATTCCTCCACGGGTCGCATTGCGTTTTATTATGGATGCGCGGATACCGTGACGGGTCTCGCATTCGCCCGGGTCGACGAGTTGTTGGATTTTGTGAAAAAGAACTCTGATGTCTAATCATCCGATCAGCGGGATCGGTCAGCTCGGCAAGATCGAACAGCACGGTCATATCCGCCTGATCGTAGAAAGTGTCCTATTATGAAAGCGCTTGTAAAAGCCGAAGCGGGGGAGGGTCTTCGCTTAATGGATGTTCCCGAACCCAAAGTGGGAGTCAATGACGTCCTGATCCGAATACTCAAAACAAGCATCTGCGGCACGGATGTGCACATCTGGAACTGGGACGCATGGGCGCAAAAAACCATCCGTCCGGGACTCATCGTCGGGCACGAATTCGTAGGGTTGGTGGCGGGATTCGGAGAGAATGTCCACGATTATAAAATCGGCGATTTGGTCAGCGGTGAGGGGCATGTGGTATGCGGTCGCTGTCGCAACTGCCTCGCCGGAAGAAGGCACCTATGCCCCAACACGGTGGGGGTGGGGGTCAATCGGGACGGCGCGTATGCGGAATACCTCTCCATTCCAGTGACGAACGTGTGGCCTTGCGACCCCAGGATACCATTGGAGGTGCTAAGCTCGTTCGACCCATTGGGAAACGCCACTCACACCGCACTCTCTTTCGATTTGATGGGAGAGGACGTTCTGATCACCGGAGCCGGTCCGATAGGGGTGATGGCGGCAGCGATCGCCAAGCATTGCAGGGCGCGCCATGTCGTGGTGACGGATGTAAATCCATACCGATTGGAGCTTGCGGAAAAAATGGGCGCGATCGCCGTGGATGTACGTACTGAGAGAGTTGACCGCGAGTTCCAGCAAAAACTTGATATGCACGAAGGGTTCGATGTCGGAATGGAGATGTCGGGCAATCCAGACGCGTTTCGCACGTTGATTGCGAATATGTGCCATGGGGGAAAAATCGCCATTCTCGGCATTCTGCCTCCTGCGGAAATCGCATGGGACACGGTGATTTTCAACGGATTGACCCTGAAGGGTATCTACGGTCGGGAGATGTACGAGACGTGGTACAAGATGACGATGATGATCCAATGCGGGCTGGATATCACCCCGGTAATCACGCATCGATTCCACTACACGGAATTCGAGGAGGCGTTTCAAGTCATGAGATCCGGAATGTCCGGCAAAGTGGTTTTGACATGGAGCGAAACATAGGAGAGGATTATGTCCAAAGCTTTTTTGAGTTATCTCACGGATCAATTGTCCGATCTCAGCGGCAAGGGGTTATTAAAAGGGGAAAGGGTGTTAGGCACGCCTCAGGGGGCGCATGTACGCGATAACCACGGACGAGAGCTTCTAAACTTTTGCGCCAACAACTATTTGGGTTTGGCTAATGATCCGCGAGTCATCGCCGCAGCGAAGGAGAGTTTGGAGCGTTGGGGTTTCGGATTGAGCAGTGTCCGATTCATATGCGGCACCCAGGAGATACACAAGCAACTGGAACGTAAACTGTCGGAATTTCTGGGAACCGAGGACACGATCCTATACAGTTCCTGCTTCGACGCCAATGGAGGTCTTTTCGAGGCGCTTTTAACCGAGGAGGATGCCATTCTCTCCGATGAATTAAACCATGCGAGCATCATCGATGGAATTCGCTTATGCAAGGCGAAACGCTATCGATATGCATTCCGTGACATGCATCAACTTGAAGCGAAATTGAAGGAAGCCTCCACTTGTCGATTTAGAATCATTGCCACCGATGGCGTGTTCTCGATGGATGGCGTTATCGCGCCGATCAAGGAGATTTGCGACTTGGCGGATCGCTACGACGCTACAGTGATGGTGGACGATTCACACGCCGTGGGTGTGTTAGGCGAAAAAGGATGCGGCTCCCACGACTACTGCGGTTGCAAAGGGAGAGTGGACATCCTCACCGGAACACTGGGCAAGGCGCTTGGGGGCGCGTCGGGCGGGTATGTCAGCGGGCGAAAGGAGATTGTGGATTATCTTCGGCAGCGGTCGCGTCCCTATCTTTTCAGCAACACCATGGCTCCCTCCATCGTGGCGGCGAGCATAGCCGCCTTGGATATTCTTATGTCGTCGGATGAACTGCAGCAAAAGCTGTTGCGGAACACCAAGCTGTTTCGCGCAGGCATGAGGGAAAAAGGGTTCCAAGTCTCCGATGAAAATCATCCCATCGTTCCAATTATCCTCGGCGATGCTCGCGTGGCGGTTGCAATGGCTCAAAAGTTATTTGACGAAGGCATCTACGTGGTGGCTTTCAGCTATCCCGTGGTGCCAATAGGCAAGGCGCGAGTGAGGGTGCAGATATCCGCCGCGCATAGCGAGGAGGATATTCAGTACGCCGTTGAAGCGTTCGCCAGGGTGTATGCTTCGATAAGTTAATCACACATCCTCACCTTATAGAGAAAAGTGAGCATGGCATAGCCCATATCTAGTGTGCGGAAGGATCAAAAGGTTGTGTGAGGATGATTGTCGGCGCGATGGGCGTGACAAAGAATAACGATCTTCCGCATGGGAATAGCGTGATAATGCTTATCGAGCGGCGCCTTCAGCTTGCAGGGTGAAATTCGCCACATCATGCATGGTTGGAACATATATCCAATAGGAGTCCCCGTTTTTGACCGCAGTGACATTCAAAGGTTTTCCATTTAAGCGAACACGCACGTCGCCGAGAGCGAACGGACCTATCCGCACCATCATCGAATGTATCGCTCCGTTGGAACCGAAAGAAAGCGTCAGACCATTTCTCGTGCGATGCAACTGATAATGCACTTTACGCATTATATTCATTCCATCGGAGGTGACTGTAAGCAAAGGATAATTGGAGATATCGATCTCCTTCCATCCAATTGGCAATCGTGGAATGAGTTGATCTCGATCCGGGCGATCGTCATCCAATCCGATCACCAGCCGGAGCGTCTTGACGGTCTCCCCCTCCTGAACTCCATTACCCAAATCTCCCGTTCGGCGCCAATATCCTCCGGAGGGATCAAGCTCGCATCCTTCGGGGGTGATGAAAGGCTTGTAATAGGGATAGTAAATCTCTTTCGCCATCCAATGCAACATCGTCGTGGCGTCCTTCATTCGATCCAAGAGCAAGGCGGATTGAGTCACAAAGCCCTGACCGTACCCCATGGCGACTCCATAGTAACCAAATGGCGAATATTGCGAGATCAAACGCCGGTATGCGTTGACATCCCGTACTCTCCAACCCGCGATATTATCATCGGGCGAGAATCCTCTGCGGTCGGCAAGAATAATGAGCGGACCAAGATTTGTGCTTTGATTGGGCCACCCTGCGGGTGCGGCGGTCCATGTTGGTCCCCACCGGGGATCGTCGAGATAATAGATTTTCTCCATTCCTTGAAGCAATCGTTCCGCAGTTGTCCTCCACCTGTTGGCGGTCTGGTGATGTCCGATCGAATCCGCCATGTCCGCATATGCGCGCAGCCCCTCTTCGCAGATAAAGTCAGCGTATTTGGCGTTCCCGACGCCACCAGCGCACTCACTATCGGTCATCAAAACATCGGTGGCGCCGGAAATATCGGGATGCGAAAGCTGCCACTGAATCCAATCGCCCGCCGCTTGAACCTCCTTCCAGCGAGCAAGTAACCACGCACTCGGATTCGGTTCGCGTTGCCAGAGTTTGTAGGTGAATAACATAATCAAGCCGTGTCCGTCGTTCTCAAAGACACCGTCGCCCAGATGAGGGGAAGGCATATTGACGATCCTCCCCCAATGCGGCGGAAGCTGAACACCCCGATATTTCAATGCGGGATCATCCGCCCATAATTGAGCATCCTTAAAGCAATAGTCAGCGCATTTTTGCGCTTTGTTGAGATATCCTAGCTCCGTGATCTCCTGCAAGCTTCTGCCCAAATCCCTCGACCATGATTGAGCATAGTAACTATTCGCACCGTTACGCCAAGTTCCTATCCCCGTATAGCCTCCCCAACTTGGCGCATTCAGGGTGGAGGTATGGTACATTCCCGAAGAATCCACCTTGTCGAGGATATCCTGAACATCGTTATAAAACACTGACGTCAAAACATCTGCGTATACATCCCCTTTGAACCGAACTCGAGGACCTACATATCCCTTGGGTATGCTGACGGGTATGTGTGAAACAAAGTCACGAGGAGATGTGTAGAGAAGGTTTTTCAATCGGCGAAGCGCCGATAGGATTTTCAGATTGCGATCCGCATTCTCCCTCAAGGCGTGGGAATTCATCCTAGCCATCTCCTTGGGTGAAAGGCGATCGTGAGGCAATGCGGGCGACAAAACAGGAGATGACAGCTTGGTATGTATGGTGATACCCGAAATAACAGGTTCTCCCGCCTTATCCGGGTTATCAACGATTCGAATATCCTTAAGCGGCTTCCTCTCGGGATTGATCACCGCCATGTAAGCTCCAATGTCGCCCGAGCCGGTTGGAAGGAGCGAAAGAGAATCGGACAAAATTGTTATAGCCTTCTTACTAGATTGGAATGGCTCGGGGGCATCTTGAATGGGTTGCCACCACCAGGCGCTGTAACCATACAGGAGCGGGTATCGCTGTGAGGAGCCATCCTCATAGTCAAGATAGATATCACCTAACTTATCCCCAATGAAGAGGCGATGATAGTGGTCGCTGGGGTCCTCCCACACCTCTTCGCCCTGATCGAAAGTTCCCGTGAATCCAGCCATATAGAGGCGATCCACCATGAGATTAACCGGAATGACACAACTCCCTCCCCTCTGCATCAACGGTCCCGGCTCGCAGAGAAACGGCACCCCCGAAGCCTCAACAAATTGTTCCTCGTTTGATGTAACGGGCCTCCAATTTAAAAGAGAATAAGAACCAGGTTTTTCCTCTGCGAAATTAACGAAATAGCTGGGACGAGCGTCCACCATACCCAAGCCCATCCATGCGAAGGCGGAACCGGTATCCGAGTCAACCAACCGCACCCTCACCCTGCGTCCTTTCCAGGAACTCACATTCCATTGAATGGAATGAAGTGCGTCGGAAAGCGGCGGGGGAGATTGTATCAATGGTTGATTTGTTTCGGCGTTGACCAATTGGGCGTATGAAGCGTGACGCTCACCGTTTTGCCCCGACCATCCGCAGAGGGTTATGGTGATGATGTTCGATTCGATCCGAAACGCAGGGGATTGAATCACACCAACGCCTGGTTCTCCCAATCCCAAGGATGAAAGGTATGGAGCGACGGTTCTATGCGCTCCGTCATATGTCAATATCCGCCAAGTGGATTGAGACGAAGGCAGGAGTAAAGGATGAAGGTGACTTTTAGAGGCAGGCACATCCAGGGAAAAAAGTTTTAAATGATCGAATCCTAGCCATGCGAAACCGGGGCCGGTTCCATTAGCGTTATTGTCCCTGTCAACCGCCTCAAAATACACTTTTTCGCCTTTGAGATCGGATACAAGCCATGTTTTTTTTACGAAAGCATCCTGATCCGGCGGAACGGTTTTACGCAAAACAGCGTTATCCGATGCCCTTTTCAGGTAAAAACCGTTTAGCCCCTTACCTCCATACCGACCATCCCAACCATTCGCCATAAAGGTGATGATATCCCCGTTGATGGTGAAAACGGGCGAACGGATCGTTCCGATCGCCGCCTCTCCGCCCGCTTGTGATTCAGGATGCGGATGCAATGGTTCACCGGCGCGAGGGGTATGAACGATCCCCCACGCGTCCCCCGTGGATGTCCATGGGGATATCCCTTTCCGAAAGACGCTAATATCCTTGTCCAATCTCATAGCGAAAGCGTATTTGATCGCGCATAATCCGAAAATTATCAGAATGCATGTTGAAAGAGCGGTTTCAAACCTTCTCACTCGCATGGATAGCTCCTTATTTTAAGACTAGCGGTTGATTGAATAGAATCTTCCTCAAGAACGCACCGGTATAACTTTCGGGAACATTCGCAACCTCCTCCGGAGCGCCTTGCGCCACTATGGTCCCTCCGCCATCTCCACCTTCGGGCCCCAGGTCCAATATGTAATCCGCCGATTTTATCACGTCAAGATTATGCTCTATCACCAATACGGTGTTGCCCATATCCACCAATCGTCCCAACACGCCAAGTAACTTTTCGATGTCGGCGAAGTGCAGACCCGTGGTTGGTTCATCCAAAATGTAGAGGGTTCTGCCCGTCGCCCTTCTGGAGAGTTCCGCAGCGAGTTTTATCCTTTGCGCCTCGCCCCCGGAGAGCGTGGTGGCTGGTTGCCCTAGGCGAATGTAATCCAACCCCACATCATGCAGCGTTTCCAATTTCTTCGCTATGCGCGGCGCCGAGCTGAAAAAATTCAAAGCCTCCGATACGGTCATATTCAGGACTTCCGAGATGTTTTTTCCTTTGTACCTAACCTCCATTGTCTCTCTATTGTATCGACTGCCTTTGCACACCTCGCAGGGAACATAGACATCCGGAAGGAAATGCATCTCAATTTTGATGATTCCATCCCCTTTGCACGCTTCGCAACGCCCGCCTTTGACGTTAAAGGAGAACCGCCCGGATTTGTAACCTCTCACGCGCGATTCCTGCGTCATCGCGAAAAGATCGCGTATGAGGTCGAAAGCGCCGGTGTAGGTGGCGGGATTGGAGCGAGGCGTGCGACCGATTGGGGATTGATCGATATCCACCACTTTGTCTATGTTATCGATTCCCACGATATCGTCATGGGATGCCCAGGTGAATCGGGAGCCGTGAAGATGGTTCATCAATCGCGGATAGAGTGTTTCCTGTATCAGCGTGGATTTGCCGCTACCAGACACTCCGGTTACGCATACGAAAAGACCCAACGGGATTTTCACATCAATGTTACGAAGATTGTGGGCGCTCGCCCCTTTGATTTCGAGCCAACGATCCCCAGGAGTTCGCCTGACCGCTGGAATCTCTATTCTACGCTTGCCTGAGAGATATTGACCTGTGAGGGAGTCCGGAGTGTTCATGATATCCTCCAAAACTCCTTGAGCCACTATTTGGCCGCCATGCTCCCCCGCGCCCGGTCCAATGTCAATCAACCAATCAGCGGCATGCATCGTCTCTTCGTCGTGCTCCACCACGATGATTGTGTTTCCTATATCCCGTAAGCGTAGCAGCGTTTCTATCAACTTGGCGTTGTCACGTTGATGCAATCCAATTGAGGGTTCATCCAGGATGTAAAGCACCCCCATCAGTCCTGACCCGATTTGCGTGGCAAGTCGAATGCGCTGCGCCTCGCCGCCGGCGAGTGTTCCCGCTGTTCGATCCAAGGTGAGATAATCAAGCCCCACATTGTTTAGAAACATCAGACGGGCGCGTATCTCCTTGATAATTTGACGGGCGATGTGCTCTTCGCGAGGCGAGAGGCTAAGCGACGCAAACCATTCATCCGCTTTGGCAATCGACAAAGCGCTGACTTCGGCAATGTCCCGACCGTTGACCGTAACGCAAAGAGCCTCAGGTTTCAACCGTTTTCCATGGCATGCCGGACATGGATGAGTGGACTGATATTTCTCCAACTCCTCTTTGATCCATTCGCTGGAGGTATCCTGCAAGCGTCTCTCAAGCATATTAACCACGCCGACGTATTCACTGTCAAAATATCGGTTCCGCCCCCAGCGATTCCGAAAGGATACGGATACATTACCCTCCACTCCGTACATCAATGCGTGAAACTGCTTCTCCGTCAGTTTTGACACCGGCGTGTTCAAGGTGAACCCGAACTTGTCCGCCACCCCTCGAAACAATCCAAGGAGATAATCCCCGTAACCAGCATTAGTGGTTTTCGGTAAGAAAGGAGCAATCGCACCTTGGGCGATGGATTTGCTTTTATCCGGAACGATAAGATCGGGATCAAATTCCGTGCGAGTTCCCAACCCATGGCATTCCGGACAGGCTCCGTAGGGGCTGTTAAAGGAAAAGGAGCGCGGAGCGATCTCCTCCATGCTGACACCGCAGATGCTGCAGGCAAGTTGCTCGGAAAACAACATTTCATCATTAATCCCGTGGAATTGATTATCCGTTTTTTCCGTTTCCATTTCTGTTTCCGCTGAATCCGGACGGGAAACTATGTTTACCGCCACATTGCCTTCACCCTTTTTCAAGGTTGTTTCCAACGAATCCGCAAGTCGGCGCAAGATATCCCTGCGTATGACGAGTCGATCCACCACGATATCGATCCAGTGCTGCTTGTAGCGATCCAACTCCGGAGGATCCTCCTCCGTAAGATCGTACATCTTTCCATCTATTCGAACGCGTGTGAAACCATCCTTGCGAATGGCTTCGAGTTCCTTGCGATACTCTCCTTTTCTCCCCTTCACGATGGGGGCGAGGAGTTGAATGCGCGTACCATCCGGCAACTCCATAATTCGGTCCGCCATCTGCTCCACGGTTTGCTGGGCGATCTCCCTGCCGCAATTCGGACAATGGGGATGACCAACGCGAGCGAACAGTAGACGCAGGTAATCGTAAATCTCCGTAACGGTACCCACGGTGGAGCGAGGATTTCTACTCGTGGATTTTTGATCAATCGAGACTGCTGGGGATAGCCCCTCGATGTAATCCACGTCGGGCTTGTCCATCTGACCCAGGAACTGGCGTGCATAGGAGGAAAGGCTCTCCACATAGCGACGCTGACCTTCGGCGTACAGAGTGTCGAATGCCAGAGAGGATTTGCCGGAACCGGAGAGCCCGGTGATCACGACCATTTTGTCTCGTGGAATATCCAAGTCTATGTTTTGAAGATTGTTCTGTCTCGCCCCGCGAATGATTATCTTATCGTGCAACGCCATGCAAATCCACTCTCCTTGCCAATTACCACACTCTGTTGAACCCAATGGGATTCGGGCGGAATATTTATTTTGAATATACAACAGGATTCTACCTGATATGATTGTGAGAGGAAATCCCGAAAGCGTGCGCCGAAGAGATGCGATGTGTCATGATTATGGAAAACCAACATTTTAACAGGAGAGAGAATGATGACAAACCATGTTTTGTACGAGATGATTCGGTATTTTGGAATGGATACATCCTTGATCAATCACACTCTTAAAGTGTATGGCTTCGCTTGCGCCATCGCCGAGGAGGAATCCGTTTCCAAGGAACTGGGGCAAGTTGTTCGATTGGCCGCGCTCCTGCATGACATCGGTGTGCCTGAAGCTGTGAGAAAGCATCAGTCCGCCGCCGGAAATTTTCAGGAACTGGAGGGACCTATTGTCGCTAAACCAATATTGGAGGAGAGATATCCGAAGAACATCGTCGAGAGGGTTCTCTATTTGATTGGCAACCACCACAGCTATTCAAGGATTGACGGGATGGATTTTCAGATATTGGTTGAGGCCGATTTCCTTGTTAACTTGGATGAGGCGAAATCCTCGCAGGAGGAAGCGCTAAGAATCGGCCAGAAATATTTTAAAACGCATACAGGCGGCAAGCTTTTAAATTGGATGTATTTCGGCAAGGAAGCCCGGAATTGTCTTTAACGAAAAGCAAACGACCATGTCTGGTACATCGCGTCGATCGTTTAGAGAACCGCTATATTATGTTTGAGTTTTGAAAATGGCTGGCATCACAAGAATAATAAGAATGGTGATGATGGCGAATATCAAAAAAGCGTAAAATGCAGCCCATAACGACATCCTTGCTGCTTGATTGCCGACAGGATAATGATGGCGATACTCCTCGTAAGAGATCATATATGCGAAGATGGCTGCGAGGAAGGCGAATATAAATCCCATAACGAGGTAACCAACATTCATCCATAAATCATCCTTCCGCCGTTATATGCAAGAATTCTGTCTCCTCTATGATATCCCATTTCATCTTTGAATTCAAAAACCCTTTGTCCGGGATGGTAATGTCAGTATAATCCTGTAAAAGTGGTGCGGTTTGATGAGGTTAATTGGATGTGTCAATTCACCAATAACCTGAAAGGAGCCACACCACAATGAAGAGAATAGCCCCATCGCAATCAATTCGACAAGAGCTTTTGGCTCTACTTCGCGTGTTTACGTCCGAGCGACCAATATCCATTCAACGCCCCAATACGCCTATTAACATAATCAGCGGCACAAGAGCCGCTTAAAGCTGAACAATCGGACTTCGTGGGTCGGGAACGGTACGATCGCACCTCGTCCGACCAAAATAACGGTTCTCGTAACGGTTAAGAACCCATCTCACTCAAGACTGCGGAAGTCGGAACGCTCATGCGAGTATCGCGCAGGTGGCAGCGAGTACGCATTACGGAGTAGCAGCAGGCTCGGATGGCACAACTTCGTCACGAGCTGAAGCAAACACCACCACCAAGCGACACGACTATACCACGTGCCGCTTAGGACAAACGGCTGAGCCACTTTTACAGGAAAATTAAAACTTGACCCAAGTGGAGTCGCACCGATTTGGATGTTTTTATAAAAATACATATGAGGTAATCTATTTGCGAAAATCCGATGAGGAATTAAGGGGGAATGTCATGCGACGCAGAGAGTTTCTTAAAAATTCGGCTCTGGTGAGCCTCTCGATATTGGCATCCACTGCGGGAGCGAATGGGGAGGATATTCTTACAAACCCGGGTGATCAAAAGTTCATCTTAAAAAACGATCATCTTGCGGCAAGGTTTGATAACAATGGGCTGGTTCAAGTCATATCGAACAAACACAAGCGCGTCTTCGCTTTTTCAAATGATAAGGCCGTTATCACCATAGGCGGAGTCACTTACGATACTTCGCGGGTAAAGCCGTCTCATATCATCAGAAGCGAGAACGTGCTATCGTATCTCTATTCGATCGACGGAAACAGGTTAACGGTTCAATATGAATTATATCCCGATGGGAGATTCCTCTCAAAGCAACTCATCTTCGAACCATCCAAAGACACCTATCACGTCAACGACGTGACGGTATTCAATGCCGACATCCTTTCCGATATCTACCACGAGAACCGTATCTATGGCGGAAGCAGAGGGGCTTTTCTGAGGCTGGCTCAGAACGGCGCCGCACATAACTGCGGCATTTTGCTTACGTTGCAGAACCCAATGATCAACTGGACTTTCCAAAACGGCGTCGCATCCCTGGCTTACACGCCCGATATGGATTGGAAAAAGGAGTACGGTCCTTTTGAAAGCGATCGGGCAATCATCGCCCCTTATGATCTCTCCGGCACGGAGTATCCTGCAGGGCTTATTTCCGAATGGCAATTCATCCCCAATCCCGAAACCGCTGGATTAGGGGGTGAAATGATAGACATGGCGGAAGTCGATGCATTCGCAGGCGCGGTGCAAGCGTTTTTGGTGGAACCCCCTCGAAAAACGATCAGCATTCATGTGGGTTGGACGGAAAACGATTATCAGATTGATTGCGGCACCGAGGCGGGAAGAGCGGAATATAAGAGAATAATCGATCGCGCCGCTCAGCTAGGCATACAAAACATCCTCTACGCACCCTCCAACAGCAAGGTGTCCAGTTTGGATCAGAACACGGACGCTTGGGGGTGGGAAAACTCTTTATGGTTCGCCTTGGGACAAAAGATTCGAAAAGGCGAATGGATTCCCGGAAAGGACCCCATTCCGCCATCCATTCAAGAGATGCTAGATTACGCCAAAAACCGGAAAGTCAAGCTGGTGGCATATGTCTATCCTTCCCTTGGTTTCATGCAAAACCCGGAATGGACGGACTGGTGCAACCATAAAACCGGAGGATATGTCGGTGTGGATACGGGAAACAGGAGTTTTCAGGACTGGTTCGTGGATCAGCTTGTGGCTTTCCATGAACAGACGGGTTCGGGCGGATTCTCCTTCGACCATTGGTGGATCGCATACGACAAACCGGCAACGAGCAAATACGCTCAATGGTATGGATGCAGGCGGATTCTGGAGAACCTAAGAAAAAGGGCTCCAGGAATCGTGATTGATGGAAGACAACAGTATCAGTGGTTTGGACCTTGGACATGGGTGGGAGGAAGCTATCCGCATCCCTTTGGAAATGACGAACAACCGGAAAGCTTCACCGCGCATCCGGATTTGCATACCGACCGTGTCTCCGCGTTTCATCAGAGAGCCATCTCCTGGAATTACAGAATGGTCAATTTCACGCCGGTCGAAGTGACGCCAGGGTATATGACCCATCAAACCCAACGTTACGATGCGAAAGGAGTGATGCATCGCGACGAATGGCGCACCAGAGACTGGGACTTGCTCGGCTGGCGTTACTCTGTGTTATCCTCCATCGCCACTGGTCCCATAAATAACGTGGTGGATTTTCTTCCGGCCCGTGACTTGGCGGAGTATCGCGCATTTTCGCGCAAGGATATCCTCTGGCTTAAAAACTGGATTGCATGGACCGAGCGAAATTTCCCCTATATGAAAAAGATGCGCCCCATTTTAGGGCAACCGTTAATCGGAAGAGTGGATGGAACCTCGGCAATCATTGGAGATAACGGTTACATATTCCTTTTTAATCCGAACTACCGTGCAATGAACGCAACTTTTCGGTTGGATGACAGTATCGGATTGGAAAAAGGAGACTCCTTCATGCTGGAGGAGATGGATCCTTTACCCGGTAGAAAATACGGCAAGCCAGGGGAGGGATTTTGGAAATGGGGCGATACGGTTAGCATCCCTATGCTCGGTACATCCGCAATGGCGCTGAGAATCCACCCGGCATCTCAAGCCACGCTGCCTCTGATTTGCAATGCCGCAGGTGACGCCATTCTGACGAACGGAGAGTTGAAATTAACAAATGTTCGCGGGGAAGTCGGCTCTGAAAGGGAATTAATGGTCATGCTGCCATTTAACGCTTGGGTGAATGACATAAGCATCAACGGAAAGCGCGTGACTTTACGTCGCTTCATGGATTTCGTGAATAGCCCTGTGAAATTCGAAGGGGATGCTTTTTACCAGGCGCATCAAGTTGGGAAATACGATCCGGAATTCACTGGGAAGAGCTTTCATGGCGAATTCACCATCCCGGAAAGGATTTTTGAACAACTTATTGAAAGAAAGAAAAGCTGGCCGGTTTCTTACACGGAGGACGACCTTCTCGCTCCATGGCTCGGTCCGGATCGCCTCTATCTTTTTGTGGATATCGCCGAGCCTAATCCGGATATGAATGTGGAAATGACAATAAACGGGAAAACCGTGGAGGTGAAGAAGGCTTGGAATGGCATCTATCCCAATTCGGGAAATCAAACGTTTCTCGGTTTTTATGCGGATATCGCGTCCCTCCTCCCTGGAGTGATCTATCATGTCGATCTCACATTGCCGGATAATCTAAAACCTGGGCAGTTCCAAGGCCTCTATTTCGATAATGTGGAGACCGAATACACGGATAGATTAGTGTGAGGATAGACTTGAAAGCATGACGAATGGGTTGCTTGTGAGATTCAATATGTCCGGGAGCGAGTATTCATGTTCCATTTTAGCCGGCGGATGGATCGTTTCGGTATTTCCACGCGATCTGGTTCGGTATTGTTTGTGATCCTTTTTACACTCGCAATGAAGAATGCGGACGCAAATCCGAAATTGCAGGTGCGCCCCGTCATGAATTTGACCGATGGGCGAAGAATCCGCATCTCTCTCTCCGGAGCCAATCCCGGAGGGGTCTACTTGGCGGTGCAATGCGGTCCAAAGGCTTTGACTCTCTTACAGGATGGATGCGAAAACCGATGCAACGCCATTCTCTTTGTGAATTCCAGAGGGGAAGCCTCGGGGATTTTGCGCGTTCACACCATCCTCTCCACCGCCTCGGGACCTGTGGATTGCCGAACTGAACCGACATTCCTAGCGGTTGTGTCCCTCTTCAATCCTCCGATGGGCAAGTCTCTTCTTCTGCAACGTCTGCGCTTCTCACCCGGGAACTTCCATCAGCGGAGCGATCATAAAGTCATTCGTGCAATAGCTCCGCAAATGCTTCAAAGGTCTTCCAATCGGGTAAAAACCCCAATCATGGGGAAATGGAAGCGAATCACCCCGGATAGCCCATGGGTTCACATAATGGATGCTGGAATGGCGAATAGCGTATCCTCCCTTGGTTTAGTAACAGGTCCCTATTCAAAACCGTTACTCAAGAATCCACCTCCGCCTTCGCCAATGAAAGGGGAGGGATTGCTAAGGCTTGCCCTATCCGCCCCGAAAACCTCGTGGGGTCCAGGAAGACCAACATCCGTGGTCATAAGTGTCTCCGTGGATGATGGCGTTGCACAACAAATGGTTCTGTTTTACGGATCATCCCCTTTCATCTACGCTGGGTTTACAGGACCGATCAAAACCGGCAAGCATAAGGTCATCATACGTGTGGAACCGAATACCGGCGCCTCAGCTTCCACCGTAGTCAATCCGGTTGTGGAACTTATGGATTGCTCCCTTGAAGTCTTACCGCCTCAAAACCCCGATTATCTTGCTTACGCCTACGCACCGGTTATGTTTGGAAGAACCACATCGGCGTTGCACGACACTCCGTTGCTAACCTACGCCACGCCAACGCCATTAAACGATGGCTCTGTGCGATTGGAATACACTGTTATTTGGAGCCATGAGAATGCAGGGACAGGTTTTGTTCCATTCCTGGAGTGGGGGGAGTGGGGGAGAATGACGGACATCGAAAACGCCATTCGTTTCATCGTTCATCCCGATGGTAATGTGTCCGATGTCATGTATCTTTACGGAGGAGAGCCTCTTACGGGAGCCCCCGATAGCCTTACAGCCACATCGGAAAACCTTGTTTCCTTCAAAGGCGCTTTTTACGGGAACCATCCGATTATTCGGGTTGCCACCGGAAACAATGATTTCTCCGATCAGGGGGAGACTGGATTTCGATTCCAGATGGCTCCTGTTGCGCCCCCCAAACCGGATGAAACACGGGAAGCCGCCATGGACTCCAATCCGTGGACATACCGGATCATGGGGGAGGAGGTGATGCGATGGTATCAAAATATCTCCTTAAATCCACGCTCACCCGACCCTGGGGACGCTAGGCAATACGCCATAATAGATATCGATTCCGAGGGCGAAGGAATCTCATCCATCGCCGTCGGTATTCAGTGGAAGGGGAGGTGGTTCCGTAACGACTTCGGATCCGGATACCCGCTTATAGGAACGGGACATGTGCGCACGGTGGTGAAGATGCCGATGGGATGGCAAAGCGCGCCTATCACAGGAATCGAACTGATTGTCTCTCCTGCCACGGCGATAGATACCTTCCACTTGAAGTCCATTCGAATCATACAGCTCACGTCAAAATGGTCTTTGAGGGATATTGATACGCCAGCGCCGAAAATTTCGGGGGGTCTTCCGCTTTGACGAAAAGGAAAGATGTGAGATGAATCGACGAAAATTTCTCCGAAACGTTCTTGCTGGCGTCGCCTTTCCCATGATCCATGATCAAGAACGCACCATCCCCACAAAGCCAGGGTATCCTCCTCCGCGCATGGGATCGCCGTCTCGTCCAGGCGAAGGCGGAATGCCGTTCCATAAAGCTCCTTTTGCAGCGACCTATGCGGAACGGCGTAACATCTATCTGAATTGGGCTTCGAAATTACCCACTGCGCCCGACCGAGGCGGACTTCTACAGGATTTATTGAAGTTGGAGACCGGGGCGATTCAACATCCCTCTTCCGAACCGCTGCAGGACGCTTTGCAGTTTGTTCAGCAACGTTTGGATCCATCGGATTTTACGGTCGCCGTGCTGATTCGCCTTTTCCGCCTACATCACATGGATGGCAAATTGACACGCGAACAGGCGCAAATGATCCGGAATACCTTGACTGGCTATAAATATGAACTGGACGAGCCGGGGCGATCCGAAACGGAACTGTTCACCGAGAACCACCAGATTCTCTCCAAAGGCTCCGAGTTGCTTGCAGGGGAGATGTTTTCGGATAGCGTTTTCTCAAATGACGGCAAGACAGGCCTGCAACATATGGAGAAAGCGCGCGCTCACGTGATGCGATGGATAGATTATCACGCCCGCACGGGTATGGCGGAATGGGATTCAATCCCTTATTATAACATGGATATCGCGGCGTTGCTCAATCTCGCGGAGTTTTCCGAGGATCACGAAGTCAAAATTCGGGCAAGCATGCTTGTGGATCTCTTATTGTTTGACGCAGTGGTGGATTCCTTTTACGGTCAGTACGGCTCCTCTCATGGGAGAACGTATGTTTCCAATATCCGCTCAGCGGACGGAGATAGTTTGATGACTCTGCAGGCGCTCGCTTTCGGAATTGGACGGATCCAATCGGTTGACATGGCGAGCGTCATGCTCGTAACCGGTCGGAATTACAGCGTCCCGCCGGTCTTGGAGGCGATAGCGCGGGATCATCCCGCCGAGTTGAATAATTACGAGCGCCATTCCATTCCTCTTGATGCGGCAAGCGCTAAAAAATACGGGCGTAGCCTCACAAATGTCAACGATTTCGAATTTTGGTGGGGAATGGGAGCGTTTTCGAACCCGCCGGTCATCAACCTAACGGTCGACGCCATTAATCGATACAACCTCTGGAATTATCCGGATTTCAAACCCTATAAAACAATGGCCATGACATTGCGACGCAGTGGTGTGTTGCCAATGATCAGTGAAAAACTCGATCCGGATACGAACGGTTCGCTTCTTTCCGAGGTGAACAAAATCACCTACCGCACGCCCGACGCCATGCTTTCCTCGGCGCAGGATTTTCGCCCGGGAGAGAGAGGATATCAGCAGCATATCTGGCAGGCGACGCTCGGTCCATATGCGGTGGTGTTCGTGACAAATCCCGCCACGCTCGATGTTTCAAGCCGTCCCAACTACTGGGCGGGGAATGGATGCATGCCACGCAACGCTCAGCATGGGAATGTTCTAATTTCGATTTTCAATATCAAAAGTCATGTTACGACCATGGAATCCCCGCTCTTGGGTTTCACTCACGCCTATTTTCCAAAATGGGCGTTTGACGAAGTGCGCGAGGTGGTCTCCTCTTCCGGTGCATGGATATTCGGACGTGTAGGGGAGGGCTATGTGGCCCTTTATTCCCATAATCCGTATCGTTGGACCACGGATGGCCCCGATGCGGATCAGGAGATCGTCGCTCCCGGCTTGAAAAATGTATGGATTTGTCAGATCGGTGGAAAAGACACTGACGGACATTTCACCTCATTCGTGAGAAAGTTATCCCAAGCGAAAATCCGGTTCCATGACCTGAATGTGGCATATAAGGCTGATGGTCAGCCAACCTTTCATTTTGGATGGAGTGGATCCTTCAAGGTTGATGGCAAAGTGGTGAATATCTCGAATTACCCTCGTTGGAGCAATCCCTATACCCGCACCTCTTTCGGCGATGCCATTTTCCGTATCAAATCTGGATCGGATACGCTGAATCTTAATTTCATCACTGGCTCGAGGGAGATATCCATTGATAAATGAATTTGGTAATCCTGGATTCCCTTGAGCGTACATCGACGGACAAGTACTATAATGAAGAGAGAGGTGAATAGCATGATTTGATGCTTTACATCTCTCTCTTCCGTTTCATGACGCATTTTCCAATGGCGTCACAGTGAGGATTCTCCTCTTGATAAGGCTGAATCCTATTTCCCGCCTAATAATCGTTGGTATTCGCCATGCAGAAAGTCATTTTTCAGAGTCTCGAACTGTGGATTGTTTTGCTTGAGTGATTCGAACCGCTTATGCGCTTCCATTATCCGTTGCACCGTTTCGGGGTTGTAATCAGGCAGTACCGGTGTGAAATACTTGGCGAGACTTTCCGGCGCCGCCATCTGAAGGTATGCGCATACGTAATTTGTGCGCAGAGCCGAAGGGTTCTGTCCGATATTATTCCAATCTATTCCGTCCTTGATAGCCATGGAGAACGCGCGGCGGAAAAGCGCCCAACCATATTGATCCTTAAGATGGACGAACATCTGACCATGCGGACCACCAAGCTGCTGTGCGTGATAAATCGCCACGTTGGGAACGAGAGCGTACTCCGTCTGCACTGCCGTCATCATAGGGAAGGGGCTCTTATGATCCGCCCACCAATCCACCGGCCAGCCGCCGCTTACAATCTGCCCCGTCAAAAGATTCACCATCTCGTGTGTGATTAGAACATAGCCCCAAAAGCCTTTGATACCGTTTGCAACGTTGTAGAATGCATCATATGAAACGCCAATTCCAGGGGATTGCTTTCCGGTTACGGCGTGAACCTCTCCGATATCCCCTGTGGCGAACGCTCCGCCGGTTTGCGGTCGAACAAATAGAGAGTAATGTTGTATCTTCGGTTCCAACCCCCATGCGTGGGTGATGTAATCGAAGGCGCGATCGGCGTAATCATAATAGTTGGCGATATCCGCCTTGTGTTCGTTGTAGATGTTTTGCGGTGCGTACCAGGTCCAATGAACGCTTGTGTGGATCTTAATCACCTTGGTGTCCTGTGCCTTGGCGCCGAGACATGAGATTCCAAGCATCGCGACACACAAAAGAAAAATCCATCCTGCATCAAGCGCATAACGCTTTCGGTCAAAAAAACTCATCGTAAACCTCCAAATGATTTTCATTTTACGGTGTGGCTCATCGAGCTAAAGCTCATGGGAAAAAGTTGCGAGCGAATTTGGGCGATAGGTCGGACGATGCCCCGTACATTGTGGCACTTCATTGGCGAAAAGACAACAATTTCAAAGTTCAATAATAGCGTATCGGCGATTGCAGGCGGATATGGCGGGTATTATTTCCAAGTATAATGTATGCAACGCAATGAATCTCTCACTGATCCCATCGGATAAGGAGACATCAACCCGTAATGCTTCAAAACTTCCGTCGTGTATTTTCCTGCATTTTAGCCGCATGCATTCTCTTCGAGGGTTTCTCGATCGCCAACGCCGCCGCTCTCGATTCCAATGCGCTTATTGGAACCTGGTACTCCCCTTGGTACTCTTTGAGGGGGAATATATACTGGCGCACATTACATCATAACCCGAAAGTAATTCTTTTCGGCGATGTGACCGGGAATGGAAGAGATGACGCTGTGACCGTAACCAACGGCAAATGGACGGTGTATGAATCAACCGGCAAGTTTTTTTCAAAAGGCAAGGTTTGGATATCCCACTTCGGCGTACAGCCGGGAGAGATACCCATGCTCGGGGATGTGAACGGTGATGGCAAACAGGACGCCATTGTCTTCAACCCTTCAACGGGAATATGGCGCGTGGCGATGGCGAACGATAAAGGCGACCGCTTCCTGTCTCCAACCATATGGGTGGGGGCGGGAGGGTTTGGAAAAGGCGCGACGAAGGTGTTCGCTGCGGATGTTGTCGGGGACGGCAAGGTGAGCCCCGTGGCATATTACGCGAACACGGGCGATTGGATGGTTTGGCGCAATGGCAAGAGTTACGAATGGATAAGGGATTTTGGCGTAGGCGCCAGTGCACAGATGTTGGGGGATGTCAATGGAGACGGAAGAGCGGACGCCGTGACGTTCGATAAAAAAACAGGAAATTGGATGGCGGCATTATCTACGGGAGCATCCTTCAATGCGCCGGAGACGTTCAAAATGGATTTTGGAAAGGGGTCCGAAACTCAATTTCTTTACGACGTGAACGGAGATGGGAAAGCGGACGCCATCTATTTCGACCCCAAGCTGAATAACTCCTGGAATCTCTCCCTGAACGGCTCATCGCTAGCCCAGCCGTGGAAATGGGGAGATTACGGTAAAAGTTCCGAATGGCAATGGATATGCGACCCCTATGGTTCTCATAAGGCGGGCATAGCGATATATAATAAATCCGATCGTATTATTCGGATTTTGCCTGGCAGCGATATATATCCCAAACCAAATGTTTATAATGCCTGGCAGGCGTGGGATCTTCCCTATCTTCCACTCACCCTGGGGAAGTTTCAACAATATGATTGCATGAACCCGAAGGTGTTACTCTATCAAATCAAAATGCTTGCGGATGCGGGAGTGAACTTCCTCATCACGGACGAGACCAACGGGATTCACGTGGATTTCAATTATATCTACCAAAGAGATATGGAGTTGGGCAAATGTCTGGCGAAATGGAATCTCTCCCATCCAAAACAAAAGCTGTTTCGCGCCTTCGCCATCGGAGGCTGTAATTACACCCATAATCCGCAAACCATCGAGGATGAGGCGGAGGATGTCTGGAAAAACGTGGTGTCAAAGGAGGGGCGGGACGTCTATTTTTATCTCTACGGCAAGCCTCTGCTCGTGGTTTACACCTACCTCGCCATGAAAAAGGAGTGGGAGGCCTCCTCCGTTGACAAAACCTATGCGAACAAATTCACGATACGCTGGGCGGAGGGACCGGATCATCGCGGATATTACGGTTGGTTCTCCCCGGTGGGAGGGGCGTACCCGGACAAGGAAGGGATGTTCATCTCCCCGCGAAAGATGGTCACGGCGACGAATATGTGGGGAAGGGATGAAAACTATTACATCTCCGAATGGAAAAAGGCGCTGCGGGTTCGTCCGAGGGTGGTCGTTGTGGGAGATTTCAATGATTATGCGGAAAATAACTGGTGGGCTCCCACGGACACGCATCTTCTGCCAATGCCCACTGCCACCAATAACCATTTTGTACGCTCATTGGATAATTCGGGGAGAATGGACCCCTTCCTCTATTGGAAAATCACTACGGCGTACATACGCGCCTTGAGAACTGGTAGGGCGGTCGTGAAAAACTGGAGATAGGCCGCGAGGCGAAAACCCCTCGCGGCGCGACATTCTTACTCCTTCTCGTATGCGGCTTTGCGTGAGGTGATCGCCTTAATTCTATCCATGTCAAACTTAGGACGACGATCATAGTAATACAAGCCGTTATGCTCCTGCTCCACGTCCGTTAATTGAGTGTAGCAGAATCCAAACAGATGCGGATTATCCAGCAACGCGTCCACAAGCCCTTGGTATCGTTGGTAGAACTCCTCCAAATCCTTGGGTCCCTCGCCGTATCCCCAGCCATCGCCTGTTTCGCGTTCAGCCCAATGAGTTCCGCCGAATTCGCTGATCATGAAGGGAACGCCCCAGTTGGAGGTATCGACTTTTCCATCCACGTTTCTCAACCTTGAAGCGGGAGTTACGCCCCCTTTGTTGTCCTTCTGAAAATACGTCATCCACCGCTGTCTGAAACTGACGGGATCCTGATTGTAGTCGTGGTCATCTCGCACCTCCGGATTGGAAAGGGTGTGAGACCAGCCGCTGGTCTCCAGGATAGGACGAGTTGGGTCCATCACCTTTGTGATGTGATAAATGATTCTTTGGAGTTCACCTGCGGAAGGCGGCGTTTCGTTAAAGGGGCACCAGCCGATAATGCAGGGATGATTCCGATCTCGAACGAGAATATCCGTCCACTCATGGATGTAATCCGAATACCCTTCGCGGGAGTTATTGTATCCCCAGTTCGGAAACTCTCCCCAGACGAGGTATCCCAATTTGTCCGCCCAATAGAGGAAACGAGGCTCGAAAACCTTCTGATGCAGCCTCGCGCCGTTATAACCTGCGGCTTGAGAACGCTCGATATCCCTTCTGAGCTCATCGTCGGAAGGCGCGGTCCATATTCCATCCGGATAAAAGCCCTGATCGAGGATTAACCGCTGGAATATCCTCTTGCCGTTGATCAGTATCGCTTCGCCGCAGATTTCCACTTTCCTCAAGCCGAAATAGCTGGAAACAGTATCTACCACGGCTCCATTTGAGCGCAAAGTCAGTTTCAGTTCGTATAGGAAAGGATACTCAGGAGTCCAAAGTCTCTTCTCGTTTAAATGGAGGACAATACGATTATTTCTCCAAAGAGCGGGAATCTTTTCACATCCCATCGCCACTCCGTCGGCAAACGCTTCCGCCTCCAATATGAGGTCGGGATCTTCGCCGTTTACGGTTATCTCCATCAAAACCCTGGAGCCGTCCGGATCGGGTGTGAGATTGAAATCCCCGATATACGAAGAGCCAACCGCCTCAAGCCATACGCTCTGCCAGATACCCGTTGTGCGGGTGTAGAGACATCCCTCGCTGACGGTGTGGGTCTGCTTCCCGGTGGGCTGCAAGCCGCTTGCGGTGTCGTCGAACACCTCCACCACCACTTCGTTCTCTCCGTCCTTCAGGAATGGGGTTATCTCAAAATGGAACGCAGAATTTCCGCCGATGTGCTCGCCGACAAACTCCCCGTTAAGATAAACCGTCGCTTTGTAATCCACGGCGTCGAAATGCAACAGGATTCGTTTTCCTTTCAACGTTTCCGGAAGTGTGAACAAACGGCGATACCAAACGTTTTTCATTAGGTCATAATGGCCAATGCCGGATAGGGGGCTTTCGGGGCAGAATGGCACAAGGATTTCCCGTTCGAGTGCGTGTCCGCTCATCAGTCCGCGCTCTCTTCCATTCGCCTTTTCGTCAATTTCGAACTCCCATCCGCCATTCAACGACAACCAATTCTCGCGCATTCGGTCGGGTCTCGGGTGTTCCGCTCTGGGGATCACGAATTGGTCACTTGTGTTAGATGTCATGCATAACGCTCCAGTTTCATGTTATTCAATGTGGATTCAGAATACCGTATCTCCGGTATGCAAACAACACGAGAGATTGAGAAATTCGGAAGATGAGTGAAGCAATGCTTTTTGGATCGATGAATTCTTCGAAGCGCGAATTTCGCTTTTTGCCCATCCAAACGTGAAAAAAAAAGAAACAAGGATAAAAAAAAGTGTTGACAATGAATGAAGAATGTGTTAGTATGTTGGTAGTTGCTAAAGTATTTTGGCAATATGCTAAAGTATTTGACTAATTCCTATGGCTGAAAGAATGACAAAGTCGAATAGAACCACTCTGAGCGACGTGGCGCGCAAGGCTGGCGTTTCCGTTAGCACGGCATCCCTTGTCCTCACCGGCAAGGCGAAAGCCCGTAGAATCTCGGAAGAGGCGCATCAGCGCGTGAGAATGGCGGCGCAGGAATTGGACTACTCCCCGAACCTGTTGGTTCATTCTATGCAAAGCGGCGAAACAAACGTTCTTTCATTTTTCAACGCCTTCCGCAATCGGCGCAAGGATGACGTATACATGGACAGACTCTCCACGGCAATCGAGAGAGCGGCAGGGGCAAGGGGATACGATATTCTCGTGCATTGCAACTTCCTGAGAACCGCTGAGAAGACATACCAGATGCTTAATGGCGGGAGAGCGGATGGCGTCATTCTGTTCGCTCCGCATCAAGATGACCCTCTATTATCCTATCTCCGCGCCTCGCGCATGCCTGTAGTCATGATAGGCTCCTGGGACAAGGATGGCAAACTCTCCAGTGTCCGGGATGATGTAAACCAAGGAATGCGCATCGTCGCCGAGAAACTCGCCTCCTTGGGACATCGAAATATCGCCATGCTCTCCGACGACTCCGGCGAGAACGCCGACGCCATCCTTCGGGTGAATTTGCTGCGGCAATACCTGTTGGACTTTGATATTCATACGTCGGAGTCAAACGTGATTCCCGTGAGCGAATTCAATCCCGACAGCTATGCGCCAGCCTTAACCCGATTGCTCTCATCGAAAAATCGCCCCACGGCGATCTTCTGCTGGCATGATCTTTTGGGTTATCAGATACTGGATTGGTGCCATGCCAATAATGTTTCCATTCCCGATGAGTTATCGCTCATTGGCTACGATGGATTAAGATGGCAAAGCGCCAGCCCGCACATTCTTGATTCGATCCTTGTCGATTTGGATTTACTGGCTTCTGAAGCCATTGATCTGATTGACAATCTCATCCAGTCGAAGGATGGGGAGTTAATGGAGAAAAAAATACCCGTCACCTACTTTCATGGGGATACGATAGCGAAATCCACCTGAATATACTTTATCAACACTCTTACAGAATGGAGAAAAGAGATGCATCTGAATTCAATTCATTTCAAGCGAGAGGTTCGGGCTTTCACGTTAATTGAATTGCTCGTCGTTATTGCTATTATCGCGATTCTTGCCGCGATTCTCTTCCCTGTATTCGCTCAGGCGAGGGAAAAGGCGCGGGCGATCACATGTCTTTCGAATATGAAAGAGATCATGCTGGGCGAATCGATGTACATTCAGGATTTCGATGAAACGCATAGCTGGTGTTTTGGATGGTGGCCGAATTACCAGCCATGGTGGCAGCAGGTTGATCCTTACATCAAAAACAAAGCAATCTGGCTATGTCCGGACGATGCATGGTCCCGAGGCAGCGGTGTCATCCCTGTCACTTACAGCCAAAACTTTTGCTGGCCACCGGACGGCAACTGGGGGCCGAATTCGTTGACGGGTGAAATGTCGCCCGCAGGATCCTCGGATGCATCCATAACCAACCCCGCCACAACCATCTTCATCGCTGAACGGCCGAACTGGTATCATCAGTGGGGTTATGACTGGGCTGCGGAAATTTTCTGGAATTACAGCGAGTTCACCATGCAGGGCGGAGGCGCCACTCTGCATAGCGGTGGCAGCAATTACGCCTTCTGTGACGGTCACGCCAAATGGATGACGATAGGCGAATCCCATCAGACCATCGGAAATCAAAATAATGATCCCAACAAGGCAACCTTGCAATCCTATGGGTTGTGGCCCGTCGGCATGTGGGACAAGCAGCAGTAATGTAAGTTCAGGTGATTGCCAAATTCGCGCTTACTCATTTCACAAAACGTTGAAAATATGCCTGCGCCTCCATCTTCCAAATTTCGCAATCACCTCCTTTGATAACATCAATGTCGTGTGAAAGGAGACAACATGAGCAAACAGATTCATCCCGCCGTTATGGTGGCGATAATAGTCGTTTTGGTGGCGGTACTCTGCGGGGCGATATGGTATTACAGTTCCCCGCATACGCCTGCGGGCGTTCATTACACCCCAGGTGTCCCTCCATGGATGGAAAAGGGAGCCAAGGGGGGATACAGCCCATATAAGATACCCGCTGGCGCTCCCGCTCCAGCCAATCAAAGTTTACCGGCGGCTCCCGGGCGATAAGGAAGAATTCCCTCATGCAATCCGAATGGAGAGTAACTCTCCATTCGGCTTTTTTCATGCGATAACCAAAACTTGAATTCATGTAGTATGATGGATAAAGCGCCAGTTGATCCCGGCAAGGATCATGGGAATCTACAAGTTCCCAGAACTGAATTGACAAGGCGCATCGCAGGGGGTGCAAGATGATCGATTTTTCCAACACCGTAATTATCGCCTCGAATAAGGATAAGAAGAACCTCGCACTGAAGGCCGCTACGATGCTTCGGGAAGAATTATATCGCCGCACGCAAATGGACTGCGAGCTTCAAAACACTCCATCCGCCAATCGACCCGCGATCATAATCGGCGAAACAGGACTCCCTCCGCATGCTTGCATTCCGCCGTCGGACATACCCCTTCCGGAAACAGGCGGGGAGGGGTGCGTTATCCATTTGCAAAACGATCCAGGAAAATCTCCGCGAATTTGGATAATAGGAGGATGCGGAAGAGCCCTGTTATATGGCGCCGGTAGGTTGTTGAGGCTGTTCATGATTCACTCCGAACAGGGGTCGCTTGCACTGCCCGATCAAGCCTCCGGCGTTATCCACGCAACAGTCCCTCGGTTTCCTCTGCGGGGGCATCAACTGGGATACCGCAGCCTGCCAAACACTTACGACGCCTGGGATGTGCGGAAATACGAGCAATACCTGCGCGATATGCTTATTTTTGGCGCAAACTGCGTGGAGTTGACGCCTACCTTAAATCCCGATGAGCCTCCAACTGAAATCATGCCCGTCGCACCCTGGGAGATGACACGGAGGATTTCGGCGCTCCTTGATTCCTATGACACGGACTTGTGGCTCTGGCTGCCCAACGAGGATTGGGATCGCTCCGATCCCTTGAACTGGAACCGCATGCTCCAGGATCGGGAAAGGTTGTATGCCGAAACGCCGCGCATCGACCATCTCTTCGTCCCAGGCGGAGACCCTGGCGACATTCCGGCGGATCTACTGATGGGATTTCTGGAGAGAAATGCAAAACTGCTTCATCAATATCATCCAAAAGCCGGTATATGGCTCTCTCCCCAAGGGTTCACGCGGAAGGAGTTGAGCTGGTTTTATCGGTATCTTCAGGATAACGAGCCCGAGTGGTTGACGGGCGTCGTCTATGGGCCGTGGATTTGCGACACCCTCCGACATTGCCGCCAGTTGGTGCCGTCGAGGTATCGCTTTCGACGCTATCCGGATATCACGCACTGCACGCGCTGTCAGTACCCCGTGCCTGGATGGGACGCCGCCTACGCCCTCACCCTGTGCCGCGAGCCAATCAATCCCCGACCCCTTGCCCAAGCGCATATACATAATCTATATATGAACGAGGCTGAGGGAGCACTCTGCTATTCCGAGGGCGTGAATGACGACGTGAACAAGTTCGTTTGGCTTGAACGACTTTGGGACCCGGAAAAACCGGTTCGCGACATCCTGTTGGAGTACGGTCGCGTTTTCGGCGGGGCGCGAATCGCCGAGGATATCGCCGACGGAATTCTGGATTTGGAGGAGAACTGGAAAGGACCTCTTCTCCGCAACTCGAAACCGGAACAGACCTTGGCTCGGTGGAGTGGAATTTGGCGCTCCGTTCGGGAAGAGGACTGCAAATCCAACTGGCGACTTCAACAGCTCTATTTTCGCAGTCTTTGCGATGCATACGTTCGGATTCGCCTCGCTGAGGAGAAGAGACGCGAGGAGGAAGCGCTCGATATCCTAAAGAGCGCCGGTTCCATGGACGCAGAATCCTCAATCCGCAAGGCTCTCTCCGTGCTGAGCCGTTCCGCTCACACGCCGGAGACGTCGCAGATGCGTCGGGAGATTTTCGATCTCGGGGATTCACTATGGCGAACCATCGGCATGCAGATGAGCGTTTCCCTATACCACGCCGACGGCGAGGAGAGGGGAGCGGTTCTAGACACCATCGATCGCCCCTTAAGCAACCGCGCATGGCTGGAAAATCGCTTCCATACCGCCTTGGGTCTGCCATCGGAGGCGGAAAGAAGAGATTATCTCGACAAAACGGTTCGATGGGAGGATCCGGGAGATGGCGGATTTTACGACGACCTTGGCAATCCGGAAAACCAGGCGCATCTGGTGAAAACGTACCGATGGGAGGACGATCCGGGGCGACTGCTCTCGGCATTCGAGGAGTTCGGTGGATATCATCCGGAATATCGACAGTCCTGGAACTACCAGGCGACCACCTTGTACGACACACCGTTGGAGATGCATTACGAAATGCTCGATTCAGGGAGGGAATACCGTCTGCGTGTCGTTTATCACGGTCGCTTTCACTCCATGATGCGCCTTTTCGCCAATGATGCAATCATTCACGAACCGATAAGTGGCACGATTCCGCCCACCGTCATGGAGTTTGATATTCCCAGGGAACTGACCCAAAAAGGATATCTTCGTTTGCGGTGGGAAAGCGCGTCCGGGCGAGGCTGCCAGATTGCGGAGGTTTGGCTTGTAACGCGCTGAAGGCTTCCATACGCATGCCGGAATTTTACGGTTGTACGGAACTCTCTTTATGAAGGAGCCGACAATGAGGGAAAACAGGGTGAGGAGAACATGGCGTGACGGCCGAGTGACGTATGGTGCGTGGTTATCCATTCCCAACGCGTTTTCCGCCGAAATCATAGCGCGACAGGGTTTTGACTGGGTCTGTATTGACATGCAGCATGGTTGGGCGGATTACCCGTCCGCTATGATGATGATCGCCGCGATCTGGACGACGGATGCCGCGCCGTTCGTTCGCGTGCCATGGAACGATCAAGGGATCATTGGACGAGCTTTGGACGCAGGCGCGATGGGCATTATTATCCCCATGGTCAACTCCCGAGCCGAGGCGGTGACGGCGGTGGCAGCCTGCAAATATCATCCCTATGGGCATCGCAGCTACGGTCCGATACGCGCGAGCGCGCTTGCGGGCGAGGATTACTTCGATTGCGCCAACCATGAGACGCTCTGCATCCCAATGATAGAGACGAAGATGGCGTTGGAAAACCTTGACGAGATACTCACCGTGCCAGGGGTGGATGCCGTGTACGTGGGCCCTGCGGATTTGAGCGTCACCCTCGGATTACCCCCCGCGATGGATCACGAAGACCTGACGTTCCTAAACGCCATACGGCGCATTGCGGATTCCTGCCATGAACATGGTGTGACGCCGGGAATACACGCAAGCGCTTCGCTCGCCTCACGTCGCAAGGAGATCGGCTATCGGATGATCACTGTCTCATCGGATTTGTCCGTGCTTGCCTTCGGAGCGGAGAGCGATATTAGGAGAGCTAGGGAGAGCCGATGATTGCCCATGGAAGCGCCGCAACAACGAATAAAGGAACAGGACTCACGGGCGTATCGACGCTTCAACATGGATCCCCCGTTACTCGGGCCTTCCGGCGCCTCGTCTTTCACCCAAAGGAGGATGCATGCTGATGCCGTAGAAGATTCTTGTTTTCGATAGGTGCGGAAACTGATATAAATGGATGGATCAGCCGCTACAATAGATTCTCTTTGCACAGTCCGCCATCAACTCCGTTTCCCAGACTGGGCGGCGGGGATTGCGAGGGTGAGGGAGAGGATTTGGGATTTTGCCGCGTTGATGGAGAAATATTGCAGCGGAGTGCTTGTAGGCGGGGACTGGGGCGCGAAACGCCACGGCGCCTAGAAATTGGATCGCCTCGGTGAGATCGTGGTAGGCGGGATCGCAGGAAGCCCAGAGCCGATCGCGTTCCGCGAACATCTCCGGGCAGAAAGTGGCGAGCCCTAGGAGGTAATCGCTGCCGAACTCCGTCATCCGGATGCCGAGATCGTTGCCCGTGTAGATGCGGAAATCCGGGCGCACGCGGTTACGCAACTCCAATCGCGACATCTCCAGCTTCATACTAAGGGAGGAGTGCTTCATGCCGGCGAGGTTCGGTATCTCCATCAAGGCGCGAACCGTATCCTCCTGGAATATCTCCCCGTTTGGTGCGAAGAGCGGGCTCAATTCAAACGCCAAAGCCCCTTTCGCATCCCGCACCGCTTCGAAGTAGACCCTTTGCATCTCCGTCGGTTTCGCACCATGCAATTTGGAGGTGGGAAAAAGGATTGGGGTTCCCCCATGGTCGAGAATATGCTCGATCTCCCTTAAATAATGATAGAGAGGGCTGCCCTCCGCGCCTTCGATGTACGCCCCCGCGATAAAGGTTACGCCCTCTCCAAGAGCTTCTCGAGTCAAATGGAGCGCTCGAAGCTTCTCCTCCCGATTGAGGTAGTTCACATAGCCAGTGTCCATGTTCACCGCGCATTTGAGACCTGCATCCCGAGTGGATTGAATCAGCCGCACGAAGGTATCCTCGTCGATCCTACCTTGATCATCATAGGGCAGGAGAACTGCGGCGCAAGGGTCAAGAGGAGGTCTTTCACCCCTCAGGAGGGAATGCAAGGTACCATCCGATCGTTCGGTTCGCTCCATCGTTATTTCCGTTCGGTTGTCAGACCTGACAAAACGGTTTTAAGTTCATCATTCGCCGCCGCGTTCTCGGGAAGAGCGCAATAGGCGAAGGCGGGAAGAAGATACTCCCAGACGATATCGAGAACCCCCTGCATGTCCGGCGTATCCGCCGTAATGGCGATGATCGCATCTTGATCGGGCAGCACGATACAGAATTGACCGTTCATGCCATCCCCGCGATACGCCCTGTTTCTGCACATCCAAAACTGAAATCCGTACCCCTGATCCCAGTCGCTAAGCGGGTTGCTCCCATTGGACGCCTGCTTGGATGTCGCCAGACGAATCCACGCGGCGGGCGCCAATTCCCTGCCATTCCATATTCCCTGCTGCAGGTAAAGTTGCCCGAACTTGGCGATATCCTCCGTGCGGAGATATAATCCCCATCCGCCGGTGTTGATGCCGTCCGGACACTCATCCCATTTAGGCTTGTCGATGCCAAGCGGATCAAAGAGCCTCGGCGTGAGGTAATCCACCAGTTTTTCGCCAGTCACCTTCTGGATGATGGCGGAGAGCATGTAGGTGGCGACGGAGTTATACAGAAAATGCGTTCCCGGCTTGAAGGGAACCGGATTCGCCAGAAATGTCTTCGCCCAAGGGATCTTTTCCGCGGATCTGGCGTTCGGCTCGCTCTCATGGCCGGTGGACATGCAGAGCAGATCCTGCACCCGCATAGATTTAAGATTATCGGACGGGTTTTCCGGAGCGTATTCCGGGAAATAATCCAGTACGCAATCATGCAACCCCAAGCGCCCCTCGCTTATGGCGATCCCTATCGCAGTGGAGGTGAAGCTCTTGCTTAGGGAATGTAGCACATGCGGCGTATCCGGGGTCTGAGGTTTCCACCAACCCTCCGCCACAACTTTTCCGTATCTCACGAGCATAAAACTATGCAGTGTGCGAACCTTTTGGTCCACAGCCTCCACAAAAAGTCGAACCTGATTGGAACGGACACCCTGCGCTTCGGGAGCGCTACGCGGCAACGACATTTTATGAGACATTCCTATCCTCCGTAATTCTTCAGGGTTAACCGCATACGGACGGTCGGCGAACTTGCGCCGACCGCGATGCGTGCATTTTAATCGGCTTTGCACGCAGCCCAAAGGAACCCTCTACGCATGATCTCAACCACCTCCGGCATGCGGACAATGGATTCGTTATGCCCTAACGAGCAGTAAAAGACCCTGCCCTTTCCATGATACCGTGTCCAGATCACGGGCATTTCAAAAGGTCCGTTAGGCGTATGCGGTCCCTCCGCAACCGGCATGGGGGTTACGGCGTATACCTTGTTGGAAGGATCCACATGGAGATAGTATTGCTCGGACTTCACTTTGAAATCCTTCATTCCTTTTGTGAGGAAATGATCATGATTGGTTATTCTCACTTCGTATTCCACCCCGTCGTTGCCCGGGTGCGCCACCCATTGCCCGCCTGTCATAAGCTGATAGTCGGTGTTTTCGCGGAAGGAATCGCACATGCCACCATGGCACCCTGCCAACCCAACGCCCGAGGTAACCGCATTTATCAATCCCGCGCTTTGCTTCCCTGTCATGCTTCCCATCGTCCACACAGGCACAATTAAATCCAGACTTTTAAGTTTATCCACCTCTAAAAAACTATCCAAAGAATGAGATAGCTCCACTTCAAAATCTTCCTTGATAAGTATCTCCGAAAAAACCTTTGCCACAGGCTCGGGCTGATGTCCTTCCCAGCCTCCCCATACAATCAACGCTTTTCCGCTCATGTCACGCATCCATAACCTTTCCGTGTTTTTACTGTGATTTCTTATCAATCGCTTGATTTTAAAACACCTAAAGACAGTACCCGGACGCGGGAAAAAGGTCAAGCGCCGTGCGGGTAAAAGATAAAAATGCACTCCCAAGTGGGAATCCGCCTACTCCATTCAGCGATTGAAATCGGTATCCTCTTATTCGTTGGAAACTGGTATCCTTTTATTAATTCATATTCAGATGGAGGACGTGATGATTAAAGTCGGATTTATAGGTTGCGGTGGGATCATGGGAGCCCACCTACCGGGATGGAAAGCCGTCGCCGAAGAGGCTCAAGTTGTGGCGGCGTGCGATATCATTGAGGAGAGAGCGAAGAATCGCGGATTGGCGGTAAATCCGGACGTGGCGATATACACGGACTGGAAAAAGATGCTTTCGGTAGGCGAAGTGGATGCGGTGGATATCGCATTGCCGCATTACCTTCACGCTGCGGCGATCATAGACGCTGCGAATGCGGGTAAGCATGTCATGACGGAGAAGCCTTTATGCATCACACATGAGGAGGCCAAGAACATCGAGGCCGCCGTGAAAGCCAACGGCATCATCCTGCAGTGTGCGCACAATCAGATGTTCGAACCGGCGCCCCGTCTCGCCCGCAAGTGGGTGAGAGAGGGAAAGGTTGGAAGGGTCTTCAGCATTCGCACCGTGGACTGCTTCCGTGCCGGCGGTGCGGACGGCGTACAGGATTACGGCTGGAGGGGCAAGCTTGCGACCTGCGGCGGCGGATGCGCCATAGACACCGGTTATCATCCGGCGTATCTTCTCATATCCATCGCCAACTCCGAACCGAAGGAGGTCGTGAGTTTCAGTCACAACTTCATTCAAAAAAACCTGGAGGGGGATGACTCCGCTCAGACGATGGTGCGCTTCGAGAACGACTCCATCGGAACCCTTCAGACCTCCTGGGCGCATCCCGTGCCGAACGGACAATGGCAGATATCCGTCGTAGGCGAGTTGGGACAGATATACGGCAGGGGCAGCGACCTGTACTTCGCTCCGCTTCAAGGCGAGGTGGAGAAAGCGGATCTGCAGCCGGCGAACGGTTTCGTGGCGGAGATTCAGCACTATGTGCAGTGTATCAAGACAGGCGAAACCCCTGAGCAGAGCCTGAAGGAGGGAATCACCGTTCTGAATGTGATTCTTGGTGGTTATGAATCGGAGAAGACGGGTAAGATTGTGAAGCTGTAACTTTGATTCCCCGAGGGCGGCGATATCGTTTACCGCCGCTCTCGCTCTTGCATCGCCAATTGCGGATTCGCGTTCCTCGTTCGCCCCCTCGTTTCGTCTTTTGCACGAATTTCATTTCTTGGAATTTATTAATCAACGGTATATTATTCGTCACAGTACAATTCGCAAAACGTATAAAATAATCAGAGAGTTAAAAAACAGACGAAGCAGTAATCCGACGAGAGTTAAGAGAATTTCAGGTGAAATACACGAAAGGAGGTATTAGCCATGAAAGCCAAATATAGCGGTAAATCCGATCCGAGAATTTGGAAAATGCTGTCCGTTACAGTGATTGGAATCTCCTTGTTGGCTTGTCAGCCCGCATTGGGGCAGAGACGAGGACCGGGAGGCGGTGGCGGCGGCGACATAGGTGGCGGCGGTGGCGGCGGGAGATCCTTCACACCCTCCGGACCCGTCGGTGGCGGCGGTGGCGGTGGAAGAGACTTCACACCCTCCAGACCCGTCGGTGGCGGCGGTGGAAGAGACTTCACGCCCTCCAGACCCGTCGGTGGCGGCGGTGGAAGAGTCTACATTCCGTCAAGACCCATTGGAGGCGGTGGAGAAGGTTATTCCGGGCATGGGCGCATTTACGGTGGTGGAGGAGGAAACGGCTACACTCCGCAGCGAACATACAACCCATCACCCGTCCGAAGCAATCCAGCGCCCGACAGAGGATCGTACCTGCCCTCTTCCAAACCGGATTCTCAACCAGGGCATTCGAACTGGCAAAGATCATGGCAATCTCCGGACAGATCGCCGCAAAGGACGAACATTAATCCCACACGCGATAATCCGAGCGTGGGTAACAGACAAATCGGGACCGGGAGAAACAACTATATCTACCCGGATACAAGGCCCAATTTTCAACATGGACGAGACAACGCAGGGCCGCTGAATCAACCTGCGGACCGACGTATTGCAAATGATGGGACGCTGAAACAACTTGCGGAGCGGCGTATTCCAAATAATGGGAATGCGCGAAACCATCCCATTGGCGTTTTTAACCGCAATTCGATCCAGGATAGAGGAGTGGCTGGGGGGCGTTATGTGAGCTATCACGCTTATAACATCTTCACGCACTCAAGAGAGGGTCGACTGTTTAACAATGGTGTGTATTTGAGACCTGCGGACAGGATCCATAACACCCTGATAGTGAATTTCTTCGGGGGCGGCGATTATTGTTACTATCCGTATTACAGTCCCGTTTACACGCCCGGCGTGGTATACTATTCGCCATACTACTACTATGACGGTGTATGTCCGCCCTATATCGAAGCAAGTTTTTGTTGGTATCATCGACCTGCGTTCGTATACATCGAGACACCCATATACGTAGATGGAGTGTGCGAAGGATACCCAAGTGACGGGTATTATCTGCAGGCTGACGCAGGCGCGGCTTTAGCGAACCAAGTACCCGGATTGCAAAATGCCATCGACAACATCCGCAAAGCGTTCATGGAGAGCGACATACAACCCCTTGTGGATTTAACCGATCCCAATGTAAAAATCGCGGTTTTCCAAAGAGGCAAATACGAGTATTCGCTTGGCGCAAACGACTATCTGGACCTTACTCGTGACGCTCTGACGCACATGGATACCATCTCCTTCACTTTGGACCGTGTTAAGAAGAACGGGGTGGGAGTTTACACGGTATCCGGCAAACAGATATATGTGGACAGCAACAACCAGCAGTATAAGGTGTATGTAAGCTACGTTTTGCAACGAATCGACGGGCGCTGGATCATCACTCAGGTGGGAAGCTCTCCCGGCTAGACCGAGAGCGGAATCCTTAATCGCCCGGATAGAATGAATTGGCGCCGCGCACCGATAAAAATCCGGGCGCCTGAGGAAATAGATGCCACGACCTTTGGTGATGGGTAACGGCAATTTGCTGATTACCATGGATAGAGATTTATCCATAAGAGATTTTTACTGGCCATATGTGGGAATGTTGAATCATTTGTCCGGTCATCTCGCTCGAATTGGAGTGTGGGTGGACGGGCAATTTTTTTGGCTCAGCGATCCCTCCTGGGTGAAATCGACGGACTACGTTGAAAACACTCTTGTGAGCAATGCGACGGCAAGCCATGCCGGATTGAAACTCTCCATCACGATAAACGATTGCGTGCTGCATCGGGAGGATATCCTCCTGCGGCGAATACGAGTGAGCAACGAATTGGACAGGCAGAGGGAGTGCAAGGTCTTTTTCACGCACAATTTTCATATCGCCGAAACCGACATAGGTGACACCGCCTTTTACAATCCCTATCAGGATGCGATTATCCATTACAAGAGAGACAACTATTTTCTGCTGGGTGCGATGAGCGCTCAGGGAGGGCTCCTTGAATACGCGACGGGCATCAAGGGTTTCGGAGGAGCGGAGGGAACCTGGCGTGACGCGGAGGATGGCAGGCTTTCCATGAATCCCGTGGCTCAGGGATCGGTGGATTCCACCTTTAGCGTCAGGGCGGATTTGCTACCAAACGCAGCTTCCGAAATTCATGCTTGGATATGTGCGGGAAAATCCCTTGGCGAACTCACTCGTATCTATAACCAGATTCATGATAACGGTTTTGACACCCTCATGAGGGAAACGACCAACTATTGGATCGCATGGTCAAACAAGGAGACGGATCGTCTGGCGATAATGCCGGAGATCATTCGCAAGGTCTTCCGTCGCAGTTTGCTGACGATACGTTCCAACATTGACAACCGCGGCGCGATCATTGCGGCTAACGATTCCGACATCATGCAGACAGCCCGGGCGCATTACTCCTACATGTGGCCAAGGGACGGTGCGCTGGTGATCGCAGCGCTGGACAGACTGGGATATCAGGATATCTCACGCAAATTCTTCCTTTTCTGCCGAGACATCCTGCCAAAGGATCGCGCGGCTCTTCTCCATAAATACAGCGCGGACGGTTCTCTTGGCGCCACCTGGCATCCTTGGACGGTGGATGGATATAACGAAATTCCCTTTCAGGAAGACAGCACTGCGTTAGTGATTTGGGCTCTGTGGAAGCATTATAGTCGATATCAGGATTTGGAATTCATCGAATCGGTGTATGATGAGTTCATTCTCCCTTGCGCCGACTTTATGGATATGTATCGCGATCCAAACACGGGGCTGCCATTGCCTTCGTATGATCTTTGGGAGGAGAGAAGAGGGGTTCACGCATACACATGCGGCACCGTGTACGGTGCGTTAATCGCAGCGGCGAACATATCGGACGTCTTTGACGATGGAAAAGGTGACACCTATCGCGTCGCCGCCGACGAGATACGAAAGGGAATGGAGACCTACCTCTGGAACGAATCCGAGCAGCGATTCGCGAGAATGCTGACACCGGCATCCTGGGAAAAGAGGCTTGGCGGGGATACGCAGTATGAATATGACATGACCATGGACAGCGCTATTTCCGGGGTATGGTTGTTCGGGGCGTTCCCGGCGGATCATCCCAAGGTGGAGAAAACGATCCGCGCCCTCATTTCCCGCCTATGGGTTAAGACGGAGGTGGGCGGCATCGCCCGTTACGAAAACGATTACTATTTTCGCATAAGCGATGACATCCATCACATCCCCGGAAATCCATGGTTCATCTGCACCATGTGGGCGGCGAAGTGGTATATCGCTCACGCTCAAAACCGTAAGGAATTGTTAACCGCGTTGGAGTTGCTGCTTTGGGCTGCGAATCACGCAAGTTCCAGCGGAATATTTTCCGAACAACTGCACCCGTTAACGGGCGAGCAACTCTCCGTTTCGCCGTTGACGTGGAGCCACGCCGAGTTCATATCCGCGACATTGGATTACTTGGATCGGCACAGCCAGTTGGAGGAGTGAGGGAAGACAAAAGCTGAAAAAACGCGCTCGGAGGGGTTCGAACCCCCGACCTTCTGATCCGAAGTCAGATGCTCTAATCCGCTGAGCTACGAGCGCATATGAATATTGTAGCGCTTAAATCAACCTCGCGTCAAATATTCGATGATAAGCGCCTCCTTACGTTCGGGCGTGACAGGATCAGTATGACAGGAATAAGGATGGACCGCAAAACCATAACGAAGACAGATCAGATCGACACTCTTTTAGGCGAGCGGGGGATTCTATCCAAAACGCTTGAGAATTACGAATTCCGCCCCGAACAGGTGGAGATTTGCAAAACGATCTTCAAGGCGTTCCAGGAGCGTAAGCCATGCCTTGTTGAAGCGGGAACGGGGGTTGGCAAGTCCTTGGCTTATTTGATACCCGCCGTCCTTATGGCGATTGAGGGAAAACGGACGGTCATCTCAACGCACACGATCAACCTTCAAACGCAACTAATAGAAAAAGATATCCCTCTCGTTTGCAAGCTTTTCCCCTCCATAAAAATAAAGGCGTCATTGATGAAGGGAAGAGGGAATTACCTATGTCATCAAGACATGGATTACGCCAGAGATGATCTCTTGCTGACGACCTCGCCCGAATTCGACAAGATATCAAAATGGGCGAGGACAACAACCACGGGAGATGTGGCCGATCTGCCATTCAATTGGCCGCATTGGCAGGAGATAGCCTGCAACCAAGATACTTGCCGTGCCCGGGAATGTCACTATTTTGAAAAATGCTTCTACTTCAACATGCGCAAGGATGCTTCGACCGCCAATATCATCGTTGTAAATCATTCGCTGCTCTTATGCGATTTGGAAGCGGCGGACGAAGACGCCGATAACAAATTGATTCCCGCCTACGACGCCTTGGTGATAGACGAAGCGCACCATCTGGAAACGGTGGCTACCAAGACTTTCGGATGCGAATTGGATAACGCCAATATCCATTTTTTTGTTGAGCGATTGAGAAGGCTGAAGGGGCTCGACTTGAACATGGAGAGATTGGAAGCGATTGACATATTAAATCAGAAGCTCTTCGAACCTTTCCTTGACATGAAGGGGGAATACTTTTTCAACGAGGCCATTCCCAAGGACAGAGGCGAAGTAACATCTCAAACAGCCACCACTCTCTGCAGCATGCTTGAGGGGGTCGAGAACGAACTGCTCAATCGCGCCAAGGAGCAGAAAACACCGCTTTTGGAGAGACTGCAAGGATATGCCCGGGTTGCGGGGAGGCTTCGGGAGAATTTGAACCTTTTGATCTTCTCGGACTCGCCAAATCATATCCGATGGGGGGAGACCTCTTCGCGTTCCCAGGCGCGACGGCAGAGTTCGGAGTTCAATCAAAGATGCAACCTTCATTTGACACCGATTGACGTGAGTTCCATACTCATGGACAAACTCTGGAACAGAATTGCCACCATAGTGCTCACATCCGCCACACTCTCCAATTCCGGAGGGTTCGAATACATCAAATCGCGAATTGGGGCGCCGGCGCATATTATGGAGAAAATAGTCGATTCCCCGTTCGATTTCAAGCGTCAATCGCTGTTATATGTTCCATGGAACCTGCCCGAACCCCCGAAATTTCCCGTGAACGCATATGTGTTGCAGGTGTGCGATGAGATTGAGAGGATTGTCGGACTTACGGAGGGACGAGCATTTCTTCTATTCACCTCATGGCGGATGATGAATGAATGCTATGCGATATTAAAGGACAAACTAAGGTATCCTTTATTTAAACAGGGCGATCAACCACCGGGCAAACTATTGGAGGACTTTCGGAATAGCGGGTGCGGTTGCTTGTTCGGAGTCCAAACCTTTTGGGAAGGGGTCGATGTAAAAGGGGACGCCCTCTCTTGTGTGATCATAGATCGTTTGCCTTTCGGAGCGCCGGATTCCCCGATCAACCGAGCCAGGGTGGATGCGATTATCTCGCAAGGCGGGGATTGGTTCAAGGATTTCAGCATTCCCCAGGCTCAGATTCGTTTAAAGCAAGGGTTTGGGCGATTGATACGCACTCACCAGGACAAAGGGATGGTTTGCATTCTCGATAGCCGAATACACCACAAGCGTTACGGCAAGGAGTTCGTGGAATATCTTCCGCAGTCCAGAAGAGCAAGCAAATGGGACAACGCAAAGAGAATTTGGAAAGAGATCCTGACCGATAAGGACGCATGAAACGGAGGGATGCGGCATCCGATCCCGATAGGAGTATCAAGCGTTCCTGATCATGAATGCCGGATTTTCAAATGCGCGAATGGAATGGCTACCGTTTTTCTTATTTTTTCATGTTTTATCTATTGCTTAACCGTTGAGATTGAAGTAAAATAAGGATAATCATTCAAAAGGCGCCACGGTGCTTTAGAGGATACCTGAGAGCTCTTGCCCGACATGTCTTATTAACGGGTGGGATATGGCAACCGAGAATGATAATTTCACATCGACCATTGAACATAACGTTTCAAGCCAGGAGGAAATAATGGCAAAATCAATCAATCAGGATACCTGCATTCAATGCGGTACCTGCCTTCCGGAATGCCCGAACGAAGCCATCGCAGAAGTTGACGGCGAGTATCGTATAGACCCTAATCTATGCACCGAGTGTGCGGAGAATGGCGGGGAATCTCGTTGTCAAGCGGCATGTCCCACAGGCGCAATCGAGGATGCAGCCTAAGAATAGGGGGCCATTTTAATGGCGCGAATGATTAATCAGGAACGATGTATCCAGTGTGGCGCGTGTCTACCCGCTTGTCCTAATCAAGGGATTGAGGAGGTGGACGGGCGTTATCGCATCGATTCAAATCTCTGCACAGAATGCTTCGGGTTTTACGCCGATTCCAACTGTGTGGCGGTATGTCCTGCGGATGCTGTGGAATTCGCTCCCAACGGCGTTACGGATGAGGATGAGCTCGCCGCATTGGCGGCACAACTTCGACCGGACGTTTTTCCCCGCGACTGACCGTGATGCCAGTCGCTCCGCTTATAGATTTCCTACAATCCAATAATCTCAAAGGATACTAACGATGACTGATCTCCAGCCTCTTTACGAAGCGATTCTCGAAGGTGACGCGGCAACGGCCAAAGCGACCGTGCAGCAAGCCTTGAATGAATCGATTGACCCTCAGGAACTTTTGGACAAATACATGATCCCCGCCATGGACGAGGTGGGGCGAAGGTTTGAGACAAACGAATATTTCGTGCCCGAGCTTTTGATATCCGCAAGAGCTATGAAAGGCGCATTGGAATTGATTCGACCGAAATTGGTCGACAAAGGCGCCAAGCCCATTGGCAAGGTGGTTATCGGCACAGTCAAGGGGGATCTTCATGACATTGGCAAGAATTTGGTGGCGGCAATGTTGGAAGGTGGCGGATTTGAAGTCATTGACCTCAAAGTGGACGTATCCCCCGAACAGTTCGTTCAGGCTGCCAAAGAGCAAGGCGCTCAAATAATAGCCATGTCGGCGCTCCTAACCACCACCATGCCTGGCATGAAAGCCACTGTGGACGCAGTGAACAATGCTGGCTTGCATGATAAAGTCAAAATCATGATTGGCGGCGCTCCGGTCACTCAGCGTTACGCCGATGAAATCGGTGCGGACGGTTTCAGCGAAAACGCTTCCGCAGCGGTGAGACTCGCTCGCCAATTGGTCGGCGTGGAATAAAGCTTCCCCCTAATGTAGAACGCGCAATACACCCATCCGATGCGGATTTTATCCGTATCGGATAAGTTGTTTTTTGAATTATTACAGTTTTATATTATAAATATTGAATTTCATTTCACATGTGTTCCCTCGCACGATTCGCTCTTTCGTTCGTCGAAATTCGCGCATGGGAATGGATTAAGCGTTCAAACCTAAAAGGTGGAATCAAATGGCGATCGATCTGGCTATTGCAAATCTGGATGAATTCACTTACGGCAAATCACCGAAGCCGATCAGATGCGGCAGAGGCGTCGAAATCGGCGCTGGGAGAGTGATTCCCGAAATCAACTTCACCCTTCCCTCCATCGACATCAATCCTGAAACATGGCAGGAAGTGCTCAGGCAATATTCCGAAATGATCACAGGCATATGCGAGAGAGCCGTCGCGCTAGACTCCTCCGGAATTTTGGTTGAAGTCGAAACCCTGCCGCCTATGACAGTGAACCCCTCCTGGGGAGTGGAAGTGTCAAAACTTGTGGCGGACAAATTGGATCACTATTTCGAAAAGCGACAATTACACAGCGCCTTTCGACTGACACCAAATGACACACGCGAACATCAGCGCCCCCCGCGAATGCGAAGCGGCAGGTACTGGGAAGGAATGAAGGAGTTCTTTGAACGTTCCGGCGAAGCGGGAGCGGATTTACTATCCATCGAATCCACCGGAGGCAAGGAAATCAACGATATCGCTCTCATGGATGCGGATGTTCATATGCTGGTATTTGCTCTGGGAATCATCGCCCCGAGGGACATGGAATTTTTATGGCGGGAAATAGTGGATTCCTGCAAACGGAATAACGTCATTCCCGCTGGAGACTCCGCATGCGGTTTCGCCAACACCGCAATGGTGCTGGCGGAGCAGCGCATGTTGCCGCGAGTGTTCGCAGCATTGGTTCGCATCGCCTCCGTTCCGCGCAGTCTGGTGGCGTTTGAGCAGGGGGCGGTGGGACCGAGCAAGGATTGCGCGTATGAAGGACCTTATATCAAGGCGATCACCGGGTCTCCCATCAGCATGGAGGGGAGAACGGCGGCATGCGCTCATTTTAGTTCCGTGGGGAACATTTCGCAGGCGGTGTGCGACTGCTGGTCGAATGAATCGGTTCAAAATATTCGATTATTAAGCGGATACGCGCCCACGGTATGCATGGAACAGTTGGAATATGATTGCAGGCTCTTGAACGTCGCCTCACAAACACCGGAGGATAGGCGGAAAATGCGAGATTGGTTGGTGGCTTCGGACTCCTCCCGTGACCCTCAGGCGTATGTTTTGCGCCCCGATGTGGTGATGCGGATAGCCAAGACAATGATTGAGGAGGATACGCCCTATTTGCGCGTCCGCGCAGGACTACGCAGCGGATTGTCGGAAATACGCACGGCGATATCCGAAAATCAACTCAAGCTGCCAACGACGGAAATGAAATGGATGGATCGTTTGGAACGACAAATCGACTCATTGCCAAGCGACGAAACGGAATTCATTGAGATGATGTTACCCAAGCTCGCTGACGCACCATGGATTCCGAGCGAGTATGGGTTCTAAATAATCGATGCGGTTATGACAAAACCGCCGTTATCGCACCTCTCCATCGCAATTCATAAATTCGCTTCATTGCCAATCCCCCCTATTTTTCTCTTTCAAGGAACAAAAAAAAGGGGGATTTTGCATATGGGGCTGATTCAACAACCCCAAATATGCGCAATAATTATGTTTGCCGGATATGAACATCAACTGGCGACAACGCTAACCTTTGGAATATCACAGGCTAATCCCGAAAACCCCGTGCGGAACTGACAAATAGACGGTTAGGCTACGGATGTCGAAACATTAGGGACGCCCAACATCACTTCCATTGCCGTATAAGCCGATCATTTTCCCGCTAATTCGAACAGCCATGCTTGCAAGAGCCATGTGTAACGTTGGATTATCACGGTTTGATTTGAATGGCGTCCAGGCAATTCCGCTTCGATGTGTTCTTCGATCAAGAAAGCCTTGGGATGCAACCGAATTCTCCCCCAATATCAGACTTGCAGAGAGGCGGCGGGTCATCTGAGTGGTATTATTTATAGAGGCGCATAAAGCGGGCGTAAAAGCTTGCAGACAATCGGACGGAAAACCGTAGAGACCCACCGCTTTTGACGCAGTTGGCTAGGTGAAATGCTCATTTAAAATTCCGCCGCCTGGTTCAAGTCTCGCGAGGAGGGGGTGGGGAATCCTGCGCCGTTGCGTTAAAGGATCGTAAGTTCTCCGTGTGCGCATTGCATACTTGCCAAGTATTCCCGCCAAGGGAGGAGATAAGAATGTCTTTCATCCGAAACAAAACGAAAATCTCTCTATCGTCGTTATTGCTGTTCCTATCACTCCTATTTTTAAGCGGATGCGGTGGTTCCGGTACTGGCGGAGTCAATTCGGTTCCAACGGGCACGTTAAGCGGCGTTGTAACCGATGCCAACTCGAAAGCCCCTGTGGCGGGTGTGACGGTATCCCTCTACGGGAGCAATATCGGAACCACGACGCTAAGCAACGGGCAGTTCACAATTCCCTATGTTCCAGCGGGCTCGCAGATCGTCACATTCCGTAAATCCGGATATCAGACGAAATCCATTACCATAACCGTATCCCCATCGCAAAATACAACCCTTTCCACATCAATCACCGCATACGTATCAGCCCCCTCATGGACGGACCTGAGCGCCAACGCACCTGTGAAGGCGTCTTTCAGCGGTGTGTCGGATTTGAACGGGATACTTTTCTTCAGTTCAAACATCGCTACGGCGTCAACACTTTATGAATCGTTGGATGACGGCGCCACAATCACCCCGGTTGCCGGTGTCACAACCCCCGGAATCAACTTCTTGACTACGACCGGTGCGCTGTCCGCATGGGGCATATGCGGAGATGGAACCACCCTTTCCACCCAAAACGGGGGAGGCGTATGGACTCAAGGGGTGGTTGGAGCCATCGCGGGAGGCGGATTGCAATCCATCTCTTTTCCCAACCAAATGACGGGATTCGTTGCAGGCTTAAACGGCGCTTGTGCAACCACTACGGATGGGGGAACGACCTGGACCGCAATTCCGACCGGCGTGAACATGGATTTTTACGCAGTTGCGTTTCCATCCGTAACGAACGGATTCCTAGCCGGCAACGGGAAAGTGATATTGCAAACCACCGATGGTGGCAAGACGTGGACCAGTACGACAGTCAATATCCCTTCGGCGATTCATGCGATCTCCGCACCTAACGCCACGCATGCATGGGCGGTCGGCAACGGAGGAGCGATACTTTTCTATAACGGCATTCAATGGACCAATCAAAATTCAAACACCACCACCGATCTTTACGCGGTGTCTTTCTGCGATGATAATAATGGCTGGGCTGTCGGCGATGACGGAATGATACTGCACACAACGGACGGGGGAGTGACATGGCTTAGGGAAGCCCCCAATATGACCGTATACCCCTTGCGCGGTGTTTTGGCGGTATCTCCGACGGAGGCATGGGCAGTGGGGTTGTATGGAGCGATTTTACACTATACCGCGCCGTAAGAATGCATTATGAAAGGAGGATATATTTATTGAACACCGCGTTGGAGGATATGTTAAAAAATGGCGTTGTTGTAACGGACGGCGCTTGGGGCACACAGCTACAAGTCAAGGGATTGCCTATTGGAGCTTGCCCCGACATCTGGAATATTACCTCTCCCGATATCGTTGCGGAAGTGGCGAAATCCTATGTTTCTGCTGGAAGTCAGGTCATCTTGACCAACACTTTCGGAGCAAGCAGAACGTCCTTGGCGCGACATGGCATGGAAGCCAAGACAGTGGAAATCAATCGCGCCGGCGCATCCATTTCCAAGGAAGCCGCCAAGGGGGCTGCGAAAGTATTCGCCTCCATGGGACCCTGCGGAAAGATGCTCGCAATGGAAGAGATCTCCGAAGAGGAGACGCTGAATGTGTTTCTTGAGCAGTCCGAAGCCCTCGCCGAAGGAGGCGCTGATGGAATAGTGGTTGAGACAATGAGTGACCTTCAAGAGGCCATCCTGGCGGTAAAAGCCGCAAAAAGAACGGGATTGCCGGTGGTGGCGAGCATGGCGTTCGACAGTGGAAAGGCTGCGGATCGAACGATGATGGGAATTACACCGGAGCAGGCGGTAAAAGGACTCACGGACGCAGGCGCGGATGTAATTGGTGCGAACTGCGGCAGAGGCCCCGAGGGGTTATTGTCCATTTGCGAGCGTTATAAAGCCGCGACTTCCGCTCCCATATGGATCAAGCCTAACGCAGGATTGCCGGAAATGGCGGAAGGGGGCGCGGCATGCATATATCACACCACACCCGAGGAGTTTGCCGATCAAGCATACAAAATTGTGCAAGCGGGAGCTTCCTTTATCGGCGGATGCTGCGGAACGACTCCGGAGTTTATTCGAGCCTTGGTAGCCAGGATCGAAAAACATTAGAGCTTCGATCAATCTTTTCACATGGAAGACCAACTAAAGGAGACATCATTGAACGAACGTGAACGTTTCGACGCAGTAATGCATTACCAACCGAGGGATAGATCCCCGATTATGGATTTCGGTTTCTGGGACGAGACTATTCCCATTTGGAAGCAATATGGCTTTCCGGAGGGTATGTCTCCGGACGATTTCTTCGGTATGGACCGGCAATGGGATACGTTTCCTATTAATACATTTCTCTGCCCGGGATTTGAGTGGACCGTACTTGAAGACAGGGGAGACACCCTAATTGTGCGAGATGGGGATGGGGTGACCAAAGAGCAGGGGAAGTTTCTAGGTTCGATACCAAAGCACATCAGCCACACCTTAAAGGATCGAGAAAGCTGGGAAAAGGAAGTGAAGTGGCGCTTGAACCCAAGCCCGGAGAATCGTTATCCCGCTAATTGGAGGCAGCTAGCGGAAAAACTCAAGGATCCTAAACGGGATTATCCCGTTGCAATTCCCGCCGGATCATTGTACGGCAAAATTCGGGATATGATGGGGGTGGAGAATCTTTCCGTACTGGTGTATGACGACCCTGCGCTTTTCGAGGAGATGGTGGAAACCGTGGCGGATTGCATCATTGGTGCAATCACCCCTGCGTTGCAATCGGGTGTCAAATTCGAATATGCGAGTATGTGGGAGGATATGTGCTATCGAGCAGGTCCACTCCTCTCCCCAAAGATATTCAAAAAAGTGCTGGTACCCCAATACCAGAGAATCACATCCCTGTTAAGACAATACGGTGTGGACGTTGTGATGCTGGATTGCGACGGTGACATCTCATTGTTGATACCGCTCTGGCTGGAGGGTGGGGTGAACTGCATGTTTCCCATCGAGGTGGGTGTTTGGCAAGCAGATCCCGTCGCCATGCGAGCCAAATATGGCAGGGATCTGTTGATGGTGGGCGGGGTTGGCAAACGATTACTCGCCGGACCAAAAGAGGGGATTAAATCCGAGGTTATCCGCTTGGCGCCCTTGGTTGAGGAGGGCGGTTACATCCCACTGCCGGACCATCGCGTGCCGCCGGACGTATCGCTCGATAACTACATCTATTATCTCCAACAAGCGAGGAAAATATGGGGGAAGGATCTCGACAATCTTCGACCCATGCATGAACCAAACAAGGCGGCTCCCAAGTACGGCAAGGAATATTCAATGGCGATTGACTAACGCAAAGGGAAAACAGGCGAGACCGTAAATCGAGTTTTCGTTTTTCCCCTTAAGAGTCGAATGCGCGTCAAGCTCCCTTCCTATTTTTGGATCAGCAACCACGTCAGGAAAGAGGACAATTGCCACGCCGATTATATACGTGCGAAGAAATAAGCGAAGAGGATCGGAGAATCGCCTCCCATGGATGATTTGTTCCATCGGAGGCGATTTTTCATGCGAATGTTAAATGTGGTTGTTTTCCTTTCGAATAGGGTCCACAATCACGCCGTCAAAGATCGCTGCATTGGTTTTCACCTTGCAATTTTTCCCCACAACGCAACGTTCTATCCATGTATCACGCATAATATTGGCGCCTTCCCACAGGATGGATTGCTTTACGACGGCGCCTGTCTCAACAACGCAGTTATCCCCAAGCACGCTGTTCTCCATCACCTTCGATCCAGCCTCGATTCTGCAGTTGTTTCCTATCACCACGGGGTATTCGATCTCCGCAGAAGGATCAATCTCCACATTCTCTCCGATCCAAACGTACTTTCTCTTTTCCTGGGTGGGGAAGTTAATGGAAACCCTGCCCGCCATTGCGTCAATATGTGTGTCACGGTAAACCTGAAGATTGCCTACATCCTTCCAGTAGCTCGCGGTAAGGTGACCGTAGAGCGGACGACCTTGCGCCAGCATCTGCGGGAAAAAGTTCTTTCCAAAAAGATAAAAGGTGTTCCGCGGAATGAGTTCGAACAATTCGGGTTCGAACACGTAAACACCAGTGTTCGCAGTGTTGGAGAAGATAACCTCTCCTTTCGGTTTTTCAAGAAAGCGGGTGATTCTGCCCTCTTCATTCATGAGAACGATACCATACTCCGAGGGATCATCGACCAAGGATAAAGCGATGGTGGATAAAGCCTTTTTGTCCCGATGCGTTTTCATGAGCCGTCCCAAGTCGATATCCGCAAGGTCGTCTCCGCCAACGACGATAAAGGTTTCATCCTTGAAGAAATCCTCCACGCGTTTCACGCTTCCCGCGTCGCCCCAAAGCTGATCCTCCTCGGAATAGTGGATTTCCACGCCGAACCGCTCGCCGTTTCCAAAATACTCCTTTATCTGATCCCCTAGATAGTAGAGATTAACCATGATTTCAGTGAAACCATGTTTTCTCAGTAACTCGACGATATGCTCCATAACGGGACGATTGATAATCGGCACAAGCGGTTTGGGTAGGTTTCGGGTCAACGGATCCAAACGTGATCCCACCCCTGCGGCTAGTATCATGGCTTTCATGTTTAACACTCCTTCCCGGGCGTCGCACGCGCTCTATTATCCCATTCGGGTATTGTGAATTAGGTGCATATTACAATCAGATGATTGCAAAATTCCAATATCGGAAATCTGATTGAGCGTCAAAAGCGGTTTTTCGCCACCAATTCCAAATCAAGCAATCGTCTAAAACTATCGCATATTGGTATAATCCCGGAATTGACGGCTCATTCATATACATTATGGTTCAAACGACCTGATCATTTCAGATACGTACTCCAGTTGTTCATCCTCCATCTCAGGATAGACCGGAATGGATAAAACCTCCCGAGTGGCAAGCTCCGCATGAGGAAAATCCCCTTGCTTGTAACCAAGATATTGATAGGCTTTCTGAAGGTGTAACGCAAGCGGATAGTATATGCCGGTCTCCACTCCCTTTTCCTTCAGCCATTTTTGCAAAGCGTCCCGATTGGGGTGCCGAATAGTGAATTGATGATAAATATGCCCCGCCAAGGGATCGCAATAAGGATGTGTGATACGATGGTTCGGAAGAAGTTTTCGGTAACGACAGGCATGTCGAACCCTGAGGCTATTCCATTCGGAAAGATACTTCAGTTTTACTCTCAACACCGCCGCTTGTATGGCGTCGAGTCGACTACTGTATCCCATGCGATCATAATAATACCCTCCGCCGCTTCCATGAAATCGCAACAATCGTAATTTATCTCTCAGATGAACGTCATTGGTGAGCGCCATTCCTCCGTCCCCGTACGCCCCAAGGTTCTTCGTTGGGAAGAAGGATAGCGTAACAATCCCCGGATAAGCTCCAAGCGGCTTACCATCGTATGTCGCACCAATCGCCTGGGCGGAATCCCAAATGAGGTGCAGATTGTAGCGCTCAGCCAACTCCGCGAAACCATGGCGGTCCGCCATTTGACCGAAAAGGTCCACGGGGATAATCGCACGGGTGCGAGAAGTGATGCGCTTTTCGACCTGCGCAGGATCTAGATTGAATGTTTTCGAATCGATATCGGCGAATACGGGACGCGCGCCGATAAGAGCGATGGCTTCAGCGGTGGCTACGAAAGTAAACGGAGTTGTGATGACTTCATCACCAGGTTGAATGTCATAGGCAAGCAAAGAGAGAATCAATGCGTCCGTACCGGAATTGACACCAACTCCATAATCCGCACCGCAATATTGCGATATCTCTTCCTCAAGAGATTGTACGACTGGACCCAAAATGAATCTGCCACTGTGAAGCGTTTCGATTATTGCCTTGTTGATTTCCGGCTCAATCTTCTCATATTGCTTCACAAGGTTTGCCAATCCAACTTTCAATAATATTAGCCTCCGTTCTCTGTTTAATGGACTGTTTTTTATACGTTATAGGATATTATGCTCGGAATTGAATCTCAATGCGGAATTAAAGACAAATACAACCACGCGCTATGACAATTACAAGGCGCTACATCAAGCGTGAAATGGGCGATGTTAACCGCTTTTGCATATGTTGGCTTTAGCGCACGATTTTGCCATTCGAAAATGCAGAAATAGTATACTCTCCAAAATAAAATTTGAGATATGGGCGGATGGCTTATTCCTTACGCGATCTGCGATTTGATGCGCTCTCCGTATTCTTCGTCGGAAAGGATCATGTGGATGGAAGCCTTGAAATAGCTCTCCCAGCCGCCGATATCCCATCTTTTCTCGCTATTCGATAATGGAACCGCCCATGTTTCCCCTCCGGATCGCATCCAATTTCGAACCGCATCGGTAAGATTTATCTCTCCGCAAGGATCTTTTTGAACCTCATGCAGAAACGGAAAGATACCCGGGGGTAAAATCCAACGCGCCGCCACGGCGAAATGGCTGGGAGCGAGATCTCTCGATGGTTTTTCAATAATGTCCCTGAGCGGAAAGGGGTCCACGCCGTTGATGTTTGCAGGATACGCGGGATCCAAAATTCCGTAGCGATGAACATGGTCCGCATCCACGGTTTCACACAGAGTGATCGCCGTTTGAGGAGACGATTCATGACATTGCAGCATTCGATTTAACGGGGAATGGGACGAATTCGAGGAGATAATACAATCACCGAACGCGACAACGAAAGAATGTCCGCCAACCCATTCCTCCCCCTTCAGGATTGCGTCGCCCAGTCCGCGCATCTCTTCTTGGCATGCATATTCGATATGCATGCCTAAGGAGGCTCCGTCCTTTAAATATTCCCGAATCATATTTTTCAATGGGGATAAAATGATCAAAACCTCCCTAAGCCCGGAGGAGAACAGTTCCGCCATAACATAGTCCAGCACCGTTTTTCTGCCGACGGGCAGCATCTCCTTGGGGATGGCGTATGTTAATGGGCGCAAACGGGAGCCATATCCCGCTGCTGGAACAATGACTCGGGGAGGAGTAGCTAACATGAGGAAAATCTCTCCTGTAGTGTAAATCAAGAAAATCTTAGCAGAAATCAGCTATAAGTGTCAAACGAAGAGATCACCAAAGGAAAAAAGTCGATTTGTTCATCATCATCACTATCCTCAACACCCACACAGCAAAAATCGCAAACAAGAGCATGAGGGGAATAATTGGATTCAAACGTTTCCAATGCATCGACTTCATTGATCGTGGAAAAAACAGCGTGAAGACGCCAACCACGCAAATGAAAAAAAGGGGGAGCCCCAAAGGGTGATAGCGCACGGAGAGCGAAAGGTTTCCTTTCCAAATCTCTTCCAAACTGCGCGTCATTCCGCATCCCGGGCATGGAAATCCCGTTAATCGGCGAAATAGACATTCCGGACCATGGATTCGGAGTTGCGCAAGGATCAAGCTTCCTACCAGCGCCATGGCGGAAGCGACGCCAGGAAGTACTGTTTGCCATTTGGAACGCATCTCTATGGATCGTTATTCGATTGCGACATCAAGCGCTTCATGAAATCCGGGGGGAATCGACTCGACCTTCCATCGGAATTCACGAGCATATGCGTGGTTTCCCCTTCAGCCAGGAGGGAGGTGTCCCGGAGGACGCGATACTTGAACGTAACGGTTCGGGATGTTATGCGCTCGATCCAAGTATCGATGCGTATTTTTTCGTCGTAGTGCGCAGCAGCCTTGTATCTGCACTCCGCCTTGGCAACGGGAAGAAACAGATGCATTTGCTCCAACTCGGAATAGGGGGCGTTCTTAACACGGCAATATTCCGCCCGCCCTGCCTCAAACCATTCAAAGTATCGACCGTAGTAAGCCACCCTCATCTGATCCGTCTCGGCGTATCGCACCCTTATATGGAGAGGGACAATCATGGATGGATGCAGTGGCTCCTCGCAAGATTCGGACATGGTTTCATACTCTTTCAATAAATACGATTTTGCTCGAGGAGAAGAACTCATCGCCGGATTGTGGGATTTCAGTGAACGAACAGTATCCTCTCGGGTATTGTTCAACCTCCTCGAAATAATAATACCCTTCAAATAATATCAAATTCACCGCTCACCATGCCCGCGTGCGCGCAAGAAAAAGCCCCGATGAGCGTATGAAGCACTTCGGGGCGGATGATCGATAATGCCAATTCACGCCGCTTGATCAGCGGATTCAGCGGGCATGTTCTGCTTGATGATGATGTTATCCGGTTCCAATGCGAGCGCTTCCTTGAAGGCGGATAGGGAAGCCTCCATGTCGCCCATCTCCTTGTAAGTTACTCCAAGGTTAACCCATGCGTCAACAAAGCCAGGGTTGATCTCAACCGCGCGAAGGAACTCTTGTATTGCGGAGGAGTGGGCGCCTTGAGCGTTGTACGCCATGCCCAAATGATTGTGGATGTCGGCGTATTGCGGGTTTAGTTCCAACGCCTTGGTGTATTCCTCGATGGCTTCCTTGATCATTCCTCTTCGATACAAATCATCGCCAAGCCGGAAATGGAACTGAATATCATCCACGTTGGTGAAAGACACTTTATCCAGAAGCTGCAGGCATGCCGCATAATCCCCTTCGCGATGTTTCTTCAGAGCCTGACGAAGCGTGATGGTGTCATATCCCGGTTCGTAGGATAACGCCTGCATAATCGCTTTCAGGGCGTCCTCGCGCTCTTCCAGCGTATACAGGGTCAATCCCATGTAGAGGAGGGCTTTGGCGTAACGAGGATTGATTTCCAGCGCCCGGTTCAACGCATGCAACGCCTCGGTGTGTCTTTGCATATATCTCAGGCATAATGCCAAATCGAAGTGGAGATCCGCATAATGGGGGTGTATTTTCAATGCATTTCGGAAATAGATTTCAGCCTTTTCCCATGCGCCTCGTTTCAAAGCGTTCTGACCGAGATTTGCATTCGCTTCTGCGGTATAGAACATCGCGAGACGGTGTGTGAGAGGATCTTGCTTTTCATCCTGCGTTGCATTTTCAAAAAGATGGATCGCCTCTTCATATAGTCCCTGATCAAACAGTCTTATTGCACGATCATATTCTTCATTTCGACCGAATCCCAGCATTTTGCCTAACATGGACATTAAACCACCTCGTAAATGAATTTGTCCGGTGTGCGATGATGATTACTTGTCGATTTCCGTAGGTATCGCCCTGCCGATGCAGTGATAATTGAACCCCATTCGACGCATTCTCACCGGGTCGTATATGTTTCTTCCATCAAAGAGAATGTTTCCGCGCATGGCGTTTTTCAATCTCTCCAAATTGAGAAGCTTAAATTCGTTCCATTCCGTAACCACCACCACGGCATCCGCATTTTCAGCGGCCTCGTATGGATTTTCCGCGTAATAGATTTGCGGGAATATCTCCTTCGCCTTCTCCATGGCGATGGGATCATAAGTTTTGATGCGCACCCCCGAGGACAGAAGCTTGGAGATGATTTCCAATGACCGCGCTTCTCTCAAGTCATCCGTGTTGGGTTTGAACGCCAAACCAAGAATGGCAACGGTGTGATCTTCCCCCTCACCCAACTCTTGCTCCAAACGACTTACAAAATTCTCCACCTGTCGAGCGTTGATCTCCTCCACCATTTTAAGAAGGGTGAAATCATAACCCAGTCTGTGAGAGGTGTGTATGAGAGCTTTGGTGTCCTTAGGGAAACAGGAGCCTCCATACCCTAACCCGGCCTGCAGGAACGCGGACCCAATCCGTTGGTCGTAACCCATTCCCTTCATCACTTGAACCACATCCGCTCCCGCCTTTTCACAAATGTTCGCGATAGCGTTGATGAACGATATTTTCGTCGCAAGGAAGGCATTGGATGCGTATTTGATGATCTCTGCGGAAGCGACATCGGTAATAAGCATGGGTCGCTCAAGTGGCGCGTACAGTTCCAATATCTTCATAGCGACCATCTGACTGGGCGCACCAATGATGATGCGATCCGGGTTGAGGGTATCCTGAATGGCGGAGCCCTCCCTTAAAAATTCCGGGTTGGACACAACATCGAACTCCACATGGCTCCGACGGTTTATCTCAATGATCTCCCGCACCATTTCCCCTGTTCCAACCGGCACGGTGCTTTTATTGACGATCACCTTGTATCGATTCAACGCACGCGCTATGGTGTGCGCGGCATCCTTCACCTGACTCATATCCGGCTCGCCGTTTTCGAGAGGCGGCGTTCCCACGCATATGAAGATCACCTCGGAGCGTGAAACGGCATCCTCCACGTTCGTCGTGAAAGTAAGGCGACCGTCCTGAATGTTCCGCGCAACCATCTCTTCAAGCCCGGGCTCGTATATAGGCAATCGCCCCTGATTCAAGCCTTCAATCTTCGCCACGTCCTTGTCGGTGCAGATCACATCATTCCCGAGGTCTGCGAAAACGGATCCCGTGACAAGCCCAACATATCCCGTACCAATAGCACAGATGTTCATTAAAATACGCCTCCTGACGTTACTCAGCCGGTAAAAAACATTATCGGCTTGAATGTGATGTTTTTTTAGAGAGAACGGGCAAGTATTCCCGCAAAGAAAAAACGACCTCCCTTACGGAGAAACCATCCGTGAGAAGTCGCTGAAGCGATCATGCCCTCGACAGGATTCGAACCTGTGCACCCGGCTCCGGAGGCCGGCGCTCTATCCCCTGAGCTACGAGGGCCGATATGATCCATATTATGATGAACAACGGGATTCCGTGTCAATTCCATGCGTGTAATCCATGGCATGTCTTATCCCGCATGCAACAATGTAGTGCATATCTATCGTGTCCACTATAGATCGCGTTCCACGATGTAACGCGCGATGAGTCTTAATGGTTCGGCCGATTCGCCAAAGATATCCAAATTGGCGATGGCTTTTCGCATCTCCTCCTCCGCAAGCTTCTTGGATTCCTCAAGTCCATACAGTTTTGGAAATGTCGCCTTGTTTTGCTTGACGTCGCTGCCAACAGGCTTGCCGATTTTCTCCTGATCCCCAATGATATCAAGGATGTCATCCGCGATTTGAAACGCCAAACCGATGCTTTCGCCATAATTTCGCAATCTGCTTATTTGCAATTCGTCACCGCCGCATAGCACCGCACCGGAAAGCACCGAAGCGGTGAGTAGCGCGCCGGTTTTATGCGCATGAATATAACGAATCTCCTCGGTGGAAATGTCTTTTCCTTCCGACTCCATATCCACCACCTGACCACCGACCATTCCGCGATTTCCGGATGCGTGCGCCAAAAGACGCGACACCTCCACCACTCGCTCCGCAGGAAAACGATTGACATTGGATGCGATCAGTTCAAACGCCAAGGCAAGGAGCGCATCCCCTGCAAGCATCGCCATGGCTTCTCCATACACCTTATGATTGGTCAATTTTCCTCGACGGTAATCGTCATCGTCCATGCAGGGAAGATCGTCATGTATCAAAGAGAAAGCGTGTATGCATTCCAAGGCGCATGATGCGGGCAATACATCTTCAGGGTTCCCGCCAACGGCCTCCGCACCCGCCATCACAAGGATTGGGCGAAGGCGTTTGCCGGGGGATAACACGCTATAACGTATCGCCTCGTGCAATCGAACAGGGGTATCCAATACGGACGGAAGCAACTTGTCCAATGCCTCCTCAGCCATATGTTTGCGTTCCATTAGATAATTATGTAGGTTCATTCATTGTCCCAATGTAAGTGTGATGTTTTATTATATTCACTTTCAAAAGAAAGTTGAACAATGAGGGGAGGCATAAAAAAAGACGGTTCCTTCTTCTCCCGGAAGGAGCCGTCCGTTATGGCGCGGGATTAATGGCTCTCGCCACCTTTTTTGCCAATCGAAGACATATGCTTTCGATCGGAAGATACTTTCTCCCCGCCTCTTCTGCCTATTTCGGCCATATGCAATCGATCTTGAGAAACCTTCGCTCCGCCGCGCCGACCGATTTCCGACATGTGCTGTCTATCCGCTGAAACCTTCGCACCGCCTTTGCGTCCCGCAATAGCGTGTCCTTCAGGGTTTCCATGCCATCCTCGACCTTTTGCGCTCATGGCGGCTTGATCATCATTTTCCTTCATAATAACCCCTCCCCGCATGTTTTGATGCGTGTTCCATTGCAAAGCGTATATTTTCATAAGGATGTCACGTTCGATTTATTTCATGCAAAATCCGTGGATCCTTATTAAAATGCCTCATAAAAGGCTAACGCTCGGATCGCATACATAAACTCATCAAGCGCTTGTATATAGCAAAACGGATAAATATCACGGAAAGTTCCCACGGTTACACCCAGGGAGTTTTCCACGCACATAGGCATATGCGAGGGATGGAGAGTATACTATTTCCGATGGATTCACAATCGGTATCGGCAGCTCAGCGAATGGGAGTTCTTGGATCAAAACATGGAACAATATTTTGATTCTCATTAACTTGAAGGGATGAAAATGATTTTCATACGACGCTATTTTGATGAGGTGAAAAACCTTTTGGATCGAGTTTCAGAAGAGGATATCGCATCATTGACCGATTTGCTCACCGACGCCTGGAAGGAGGGAAAACGAGTCATTCTTATGGGAAACGGGGGCAGCGCCGCCAATGCATCGCATATTGTCAATGACCTGCAGAAGTGCCTGCAATTTGATACGGGCAAGCCCCTGAAAGCCTTGTGCCTCTCCGACAACACGGCTCTGATCCTCGCATGGGGGAATGACACCAGATTTGATAATATCTACGCCCCGCAAGTGGAATGCTGGGTTGAGCCTGGAGATCTGGTGATTGGAATAAGCGGAAGCGGCAACTCGATGAATGTTATCAACGCCATTGAAAAAGGCAATGAACTGGGAGCTTTCACATTCGGACTCGCCGGGTTCGAAGGGGGCAAGCTGTCAAAGTGCGCGAAAAAAACAATAGTGGTTCCCTCGGATAACATGCAACAGATCGAGGACATTCACATGATGATCTTGCATCTGGTTTTCTCGGAGCTTCGGAGGCGAGCCATAGGTGATTGAAACGTGGACGCAATGAATTACGAACATCGAAGGCGTCGGAGGCAATGAAGAGGAACCGCGCTATTTTTTTGGATAGGGATGGAGTGATAAACGAAGATTCGGAGGCGTTCATTACGCATCCCGATCAAGTTATAATTTTTCCAACCGTTTCCCAGGCTATTCGTTCCTTGCGCGAAATCGGTTTTCACATCATTGTCGTATCGAATCAATCGGGGGTGGGAAGGGGGCTGTTGAGCGAAGAGACCCTTGCGGACATCAACGGGAAGATACAGGAAGAATTGGAAAGGGATGGAGCCAAACTGGATGGGATGTATCACTGCCCTCATCTACCCACGGATGGCTGTTCCTGTCGAAAACCGAAAAATGGGATGTTGATTCAAGCTTCGCGGGATTTCGATATAGATCTGTACGAAAGCTATATGATTGGGGATAAACCTTCGGATATCGCTTGCGGGGAATCCTCCGGTTGCTCCACCATCCTAACCTTTAGCGGTCAATCCCGTGGTTTTGAAAAAAGCGAATTCATCGTCTATCCCGATTATATCTGCATGGATTTGCTGAGCGCATCGAAATGGATATTGGAGAAGGAAAAAACGCGAAGGGAATAGCCATATCACATTTTTTCGAACACCAATGTCATACCCACTCCAATTTTCTTATCGGAAAGGTTCCCTGCCGCAAGTTCAACCACACTGCACCCTCCGCGAATGGGCATTAACGCTCTCCATGGATTTAAATGCCTCGCCACCGCCAGTATTTTGCCCTTATCATCCAGCACGATTACATCCAATGGGATTCTCATGCCGAACGTATGAATTCCGTTGCACGGCGATAGCCAAAGCCCCTGAATCCTTTTTAATGTTTTCCGTCCGATCAAACCTATCAACTGGTCCAGAAAATGGTTGGCAAGAAGAACATTTTCGGCTATTGTGACGCCGGATTCCTTGCACCGAATGCGATACAACTCTTTTTTCATTATTTCCCAATAGTTCCAAGACAATCCTCGATGGTGGTAGACCTGGCGCCGGAATTAATCCGGCGTCCAGTCCATTTCCGGGGTTACTCTTTCGCAAAAACCCGCGATCAATTTCGCAGCGTTTTCGATATCCTGCAAATTCATAACCTCGCACGGGGTATGCATATATCTCAGTGGCACGGAGACCAATCCCGTGGCAACACCGCTTTTGCTAAGTTGGATCGCATTCGCATCCGTACCGGTCCCACCCGGAATGGCTTCCACTTGATACGGAATATCCAGTTCCTTTGCGGTTTGAACTAGCAATTTGAAGACTTTCGGATTGATATTAGAACCTTTGGAGATAACCGGACCGGATCCGAGTTTGATATCCCCGCCCTTTTTCTTGTCCGCACCGGGAAAGTCCATGGCGTGGCAAACATCCGTGGCTATGCCGATTAGCGGATCCACTTCATAAGCGCTCGTTTTGGCTCCTCGAATGCCAACCTCTTCCTGCACCGTGGAAACCGCACTCACGGACGCCACGAGGATCTTATCCGTCAACAAACGCAAGACTTCCGCAATCAAAAACACACCCATTTTGTCGTCAAAGCTGCGGGCTGTATAAACATCGCCTTGGAGAACCTCCAACTCCTGAGCATAGGTGGCGCAATCTCCGACGCTCACCAGCTTTTCCGCCTCCTCCTTGTTTTTCGCCCCGATATCTATCCAAAGATCCTCCAGCTTAGGCGCCTTGCCTCTCTCATCCTGATCCATCAAATGAACCGCTTTGCGTCCCAATACCCCGGTGATAGACCCGTTTGCCGTGTGAATACGCACTCTTTGCCCTACGGTCACTATGGCGTCATGCCCGCCAATGCCACCGAAATAGAGCATGCCATCATCGCCTATGTAGCGTATTAGGAACCCTATTTCATCTGCGTGACCTGCAAGCATGATTTTAGGCGAACCCGAATGATGTCTCGTGGCGATTACGGAACCCAGGATATCGGTTTTGACGGTATCCGCATAAGGCGCCACTCTCTCCCTGAAAACTTTCTGCACTGGCTGCTCGTAACCTGAAGGTCCAGGGGTGTTCACCAGGTTCTTCAGGAATTCAAAGGAATCTCTTTCCATTCCCACCTCCAAATTAGCGTCTTGGATTCATAATAGCCGTTTTCCATCCGTATTTGAACCGTTTGAATGAAAAAAAGATACAAAATAGCGTTAATATCATTTAATATCAAATAAATTCGATGTCGAACCGCCAAAGTAAAACGTATGGAGGAATTGACACAGGTTTTCCGTTTTAAAAAACTTTAGCTTATAATATCCATCTCAGCATGGAACAAACAGATAACTTTTACGTCTAAAAGCCTATGAGGACAGGGATTTGCAAAAATTCGCTATGCAAGCATTCAATCAATTGTTTCTTTTCACCGGTAGTTCACTTTATGAGAAATTTTGCAATCACCTCAGGAACTGACATACTCAGATCATCACCAAATGCCTAAGGATCGCAGATGGGGAGGATGAGGTGCGCAGTCCGCCTGATTCGAAGGAGCGAATAGATGAAGATTTCACGGGAGAGTGTAATAATCGCCGTGATTGGAATGGTGGATCTGGTCACCACACTGATCATGGTTCAAAAGGGCGCCTGGGAGGGCAATCCCATTTTTGAATATTATTTGGCGAAAGGCGTGCCATGGTTCATATTGATGAAATCCATTTTCATATTGGCGCCGATCTTCTTATTGGAATTGGCAAGACGGCATCGTCCTGTGTTCACCCAATGGGCGAGCAGAGTCGCGATCCTGGCATATTTGGGTCTGTATGTTATTGGAGTGATGCACTTAAATCCCTCTCTCATGCAACGTGAGGGTTTGATAGGCGGGCAAAGCGATGTAGCCAATGCCACCGTCATGACTCCTGAATACATAAATGATCATATTTCTCAATGGAGAAGATATGTGATGGCTCACGGGTATCGCTTAAACGGCCAATATCATTCAGACGGTTATGGCGATTGAAAAGGGAAAAGGGAGGATGCACTGATCCTCCCGCCCGTTATTAATATCACGAAACCCCATTCGACTGGCGACATCAAAAATTGGTGGAAGAGCCTCTTTCCAGTCAGTCTGAGTGCGCTCTAATCACGGGGTGATTTTAGATGACCGGCTTTGCCGCATACCGCAATAACCACGACCGCTTTGGCGATATCCCAAAAGAGGAAGGGAATCGATCCCATGAGGATAGCTTGTAACAGTCCGATATGCATGTACGCACCCAACCATAACGAACCAATGAGATAGATCACCCCAACGCCAGCCAGGCAAGCGATAAACTGTCGCCAATGACTTGTTGACGTGCCGGACTCGGAAATTTTTCCAATAACATACGCGGCGATTGGAAACGCCACAAGATATCCCCCGGTTCCCATTGGATTAAAAAAATACGCAACCCCTCCTCCTGCGGAGAAAACCGGCAATCCCGTTAATCCGACCCCCAAATAGAGCAACTGGGAAAGGAACCCCATTTCACTGCCAAGCGTTAATCCCGCGAACAGAACGCCTGCGGTTTGCCATGTCACGGGCACGGGAGTGAAGGGGAGGTGCATGTAAAGTTTGGCGCCGACCGTGGTGAACGCGACGGTGAATATCACCTTTGCGGAATTATTCACATAGGACAAGCCAAGGACCTTGGATTTCAATCTAACGCCTCCCTAATTTTCATTTTTCGTTTCATTTGCAATACCGTCGGTGATAAATCCTTGGAGAGGTATTCCAATGTCAATCGAATCCGACTAACGAAAAAGTATAGCAGAAACGCCCCTCCAAAATCATCACTCACGCCAAACTCCTCCCCAACGTGGATCACGCAGCGAGATAACCAAAGACTCATCATTGAATGGGAATAATCATACTGGAACATTTTCTCTCTTGTTACAGGCAACATTTCCATGAGTTTGGGAGTATAAGACAATACCCTATTCTTATAACCACGGTGGAAATGATATGTCTAAAATCTCATTTTTCTACACGGACAGGTTCCAAAATTACAATCTCGGCTTGAACCACCCTCTCCAACCTATCCGAATAAAACGCACTTATGATCTACTAAACGAGCTTGGCGCATGGGAGAGCATCGATGTCCAAAACCCGGAACCCTGCACGAGAGAGGACTTGAAAGATATTCATTCCGATGAGTATCTCTCGTTTACGGAGATGCTCAGCAATGGTCAGCGCCCTCCTTCGTATCGTCACTTCGGATTTGGCACGCCGGATAACCCCATATTTCCAGGGATGTGGGAATCCTCTTTGCTATATAGCGGCGCATCCAAAAACGCTGCGGAAGCTGTGATTGATGGGCAGAGACTAGCCATTAATATCTCTGGCGGCTTGCATCACGCTCATTTCAACGGAGCATCCGGATTTTGCATATTTAACGACTGCGTGCTTGCAATCAAAACTCTCCTCAAGAAATTCCGGAGAGTCGCATATGTCGATATTGATGTGCATCACGGGGACGGGGTGCAGGAAGCATTTTACAAAGATTCTCGAGCGCTTACCGTCTCCATCCATGAAACCGGAAAGACTTTGTTTCCGGGAACCGGTTTTACCGAGGAGATTGGGGCGGGTGTAGGCAGAGGGTATGCCGTAAACCTGCCTTTATGGCCATACACTGACGGTGAAACATGGTTGCATGCATGGAGAGAGATTGGATTGAAGCGATTACAGGCGTTTTCACCGGATGTGGTTGTGATGCAGATGGGAGCGGACGCTCATATTTTAGACCCTCTCGGCCACATGAACGTAACAGGAAGTTTCTGGCTCGAGGCGATACGGGACGTGAAGAAGCTGGAACTCCCAATGGTCGCTTTGGGTGGCGGAGGATACAATCAAACAGTCGTACCTCTGTTATGGTCCCTGGCGATCATGGAACTGGCTGATTTGCAACTCCCCAATGACGAACTCCTGGATAAACTCGAGAAAGAAGAGAGAAATCCCTTGAACTATCCGAGTTTAATAGGCAATGAAGATATCCATCAAGACGTCACAAAGTATGCCAATTCCTATGCGATGCAGATGGTGAAGGAATCTCAGGGGATTTTACGCCCATGGTTGAACGGCGATGTTCGAATGTTGGAGAGAATTGAGATGAATCATTAGATTGCGGTGAAGTCCAAAAGGATGAAGTCGCATAGGGCTAAGAAGAAGAGGGGGATGAATTTAATTGCATTTGGTCGGTGTTAGAGAGTATAATTAGGTTTCCAAAGCAAACGCGAGGGCTTATGCCGCTCGCGTCACTTTTCCTGATTTCAAGCATTTGGTACAGACAAGGATTTTCTTGGTTACGCTTCCATCCGCCACACGTGCGGATTGTAGATTAGGCATCCAGCGTCTCTTGGTTCGAGGCGCTTTTAACGCCCAGGATCCTGAATGGACATGTCTGATATGCTGTCCGAATTGCGGCTTTTTACCGCAAATATCGCATTGTTTCATTTAAGTAGATAGCCTCCTTGCCAATTGGGTAACCGGGATTTCTCTCTAGTTGGGCAAACGGAGCAATTTTAGCACATTCGATTACGAGATTGCAAGATCACCATCCAAATGAATAACGAAGCCAAGACACTTTTCACGATAGCAAAGCCATATCCCGCACTCTTCCCGTCCGATAGCATATACAGAGCGGCGCACCTTTTTCGTACATATTCCACTCAAACCCTTCCCGTGACAAACGAAAATAACCGCATTCTGGGAATACTTCGACTTGCCTCCATTTCCAAAGTCCTAACGGTGGGGGAGACCCTGGCGGATAAGACAATATCGCAGTTGATGGAACCTTCGGACATATTTTTGCACACCGAGGATGATATCGAAACGGCGCAACGTCTTTTCAAGGAAACCGGGGAAACAACGATATTCATTGCGGACCATCATGGATTTCTGCATGGCGGGCTCTCCTTGACGGATATGATTGACCCCACTTACAATCCTGTTCGTCCTCCTTCCGCGGGAGGACTTGCACTCCCTTGGGGGGTATACCTGACAACGGGCGAATTGCAAGCGGGGCAAAGTAATTTCAACCTTTTTCTTGGAGGCGTCTCCATCGGATTGATATTCGCGATATCGCGATTTTTAGTGGAATTGTTTTGCTGGATTTCGCAATCATTCACTCACTTTCATGCATGGACGATTTGGAACGCCGCTCAGCCTGCTCAACTGCAATGGAATAATCTGGATTGGTATCTCATACAGTTAGCTCCTTTGATCATTTTCGGTGTGATTCTCCGGCTTTCCCCGTTAGCGGGATATCACGGAGCGGAACACAAATCCGTTCATGCATTGGAACGCGGAGAGCCATTGCATCCTTCCATCGTTCGAGCGATGTCATGTGTGCACCCTCGATGCGGTACGAATTTCGTGGCTGCCGCCATCATCTTCGGGGGAATATACCAGACGCTCGTCTCTTTGCGACTGGGCTTTGACAGCACGGATGCGGCAATGGTTGGGGGAATTGTGGCGTTATTTACCTGGAGGAGCTTTGGCGGCTTTCTTCAAAAGTATATCACCACAAGGGAGCCGAACGAGAAACAGTTGTTATCGGGAATAAAAGCCGCGCAGGAATTGGAACGTAAGTATCAAACCACCCCGTATCGCAGGTCCAATCTGTTCAGGAAAATATGGTGCATGGGGATGCCGCAATCCCTTTTGGGTTTAGTATTAGGCGTAACTCTGTTCGGGTACCTTGCCGATTCTTTTTTAGGTCTGTTTATAAAATGAGATACACTTCCATGCGCTTCCCGCATCGTTCATCTTATGATGATAAAGCAGGAGGATTGTTTAAGACCGTCACATGAGCATATCACTCATTGAAAGACATATGCCGCTCTTATCCGTACAAACCCCTCAAAATGAATTAAGAACCGTTTCAAGGAGGAATTAGTGATTACCGACCAGTTAAAAGCCCGTGTTCGTGAAGCGTTGACGATAGCCTCAGGCAAAGGGATATTTCAGACCAATGTTTCAAAGGTGGATATCTCATTTGAAACGCCTCGAAACAAGGAATTTGGAGACTTTGCGTGTAATTTGGCCATGACTCTGTCCAAAACCCTGGGCTTGCCTCCTCGCGAAATCGCAAAGACCATCGTGGATAATATCCGAACGGGGGATGGGTTTTTAGAACGGGTGGAAATCGCCGGCCCGGGCTTCATGAATTTTTATCTTACCCCGGACTGGCTGCATGAAGTGTTGGTTCGTATCGAGAAAGAGGATGAATCTTACGGGTGTAACCGATCGCATGAAGGGGAAAAAGTCTTAATTGAGTTCGTGAGTGCGAATCCGACGGGCCCGATAAGCGTAGTCAATGGCCGAGCCGCAGCCCTCGGCGACACACTCGGAAACCTCCTAGCGGCTAGCGGAGCGGTTGTCTCACGGGAATTTTATGTGAACGACGCTTTGAACTCCACCCAATTGAATCTAATGGGGGATTCCCTTGCGGCAAGGTATCTGCAGCTTTTGGGACGGGATGTCGAATTGCCTGAGGATGGGTACCAGGGGGAATATCTGGTGGACATTGCGAAGGATATCCTGGAAGAGTTTGGTAACCGATTCGAAAACATGCCGGATGAGGAGCGAGCTTCGCTGTTTCGCTCATTCGCATCATCCAAGATGATCGAGCAACAAAAATCTGATCTTGAGACTTTCGGCGTCAAATACGATACGTGGTTCTACGAGAGCGATCTCTACTCCAATGAAGAGGTATCCGCCGCGATTCAATACATGCGCGATCACGGCTACGCTTATGAGAAGGATGGAGCTCTTTGGCTCAAAACCATGGAATTGGCGAACGATGATCAGGATAGAGTGCTGGTACGATCCAATGAGAAGGAGACTTACGTTGCTGCGGACGCCGCCTATCATCTTAACAAATTCAAACGGGGATTCAACCGACTGATCGATATCTGGGGGGCGGACCACCACGGTTATGTTTCGAGACTAAAGGCGGGCATCAAAGCCTTGGGATGCGACCCGGAAGCGTGCGAGATCATCCTTACGCAAATGGTGCTCTTGATGCGCGATGGGGAGCTGGTTCGAGGGTCGAAGCGAGCGGGGGATATCATCCCATTGAAGGATCTCGTGGAGGAGGTTGGAAAGGATGCGGCTCGATTCTATTTCCTACTCAATTCCTACGAAACAACAGCCACCTTCGATTTGGAACTGGCAAAAAAACAATCGAACGACAATCCCGTGTTTTACGCTCAATACGCTCATGCGCGATGCTGCAACGTGCTGAGAAAAGCCGAAGAGATGAATGTGGCGGTTCCAAAGGGAACGAATGTGAAACGGTCCCTTCTCATCAATGACAAGGAGTTGGAACTGCTGCGGAAATTGGCTGATTACCCAGGAGAGGTGCAAACTGCGGCGGATATGCTGGCGCCGCATCGCTTGACAACCTATGTCCGCGAAATCGGCCAGGCGCTGCACCAATTTTACGAAGAATGCCCCGCTTTGAAGGAGGGGGTGAATCCTGATTTGAGAGATGCCCGCCTCGCCCTGTTTGACGCCACTCGAATCGTGGTGCGCAATCTGCTTGGATTGCTCGGCGTCAGCTCCCCTCAGAGAATGTAAGTATATAAAAATATCCATATGTATATATATAATAATTCAAAGGTGATATTGAAAAAATAAAAAAAACCTGTTGACATCCCGTCAACACATGTATATAATGATGATAAGCAGAACAGTTATGACCCGGGGATTGTGAAATTTATCACAACTAATTAATAGCCGGGGATTTATCTACATGGAGGAGGAGGTTGAAACCATATCAACCAACCGTCCGACCTCCCTATTTTATCATTCGAAAAGAGATATTTTACATTCATCCACCTGCATGATAGCGTTTCGCTAACTGAAACCGACATGAGTCGTATCCATCCGACAAGTCGAATTTGAGAGGAGGTTGCAATGACTGGGCGACTGAATCGACACGAAGCAAGGAGACAAGCGGAATTTGACCTGAATTTCGGCAAGGAAGTGGCTGAAACTCCGGGAGGGGAAAACCTCTACGAATGCATTCAGTGCGGCTCTTGCAGCGGAGCATGTCCCATGAGCGCATACATGGATCACACCCCGAGAGAGATCATCGGGATGATTCGCGCTGGAATGAAGGAGGATGTGCTTCGCAGTGAAACCGTTTGGCTTTGCGCATCGTGCTACTCTTGCACCGTTATTTGTCCGCGTCAGATTAAAATCACCGATCTGATGTACTCCCTGAGACAACGCGCCTTGAAGGATAACACCTATCCGAAGCGTATTCCACTCCCCGTTCTGGCGCGTGATTTTTACAAAATGGTGCATCGTCACGGCCGCACCAATGAAGGCCGATTGATGACCAATGTGTACCTGCACACTAATCCTTTTGATTTAATCCGTCAGACCCCCTTGGCTTTCAAACTTTGGAGCCATGGCAGGATGCACCTTCGCCAGGAGAGCGTTGAAAAGCCCTCCGCTTTGCGCGATTTAATGCAGTCCGTGAAATAGATTGTCACTATTCGTAATTGCTCGAAGACTTAAGGCAATTACATTCCAACACCATAAGCAAGTCATCTCGCTTCCTGATCCGCCAATGGAAGATTCAGGAGGTAATTATGACGGTGTACGAGACAATCGAACATAAAAACACATCGAAAAGGCTCGTTTTCACGAGAAGGAGGGTGAATTGCACTTTCCTTACCCCATGGAAAACACCTTTCCCCGCCGCGCCTAAGCCTGAAACCATAACCCCTTACTCCTATTTCTGCGACATTGAGAGGGCGATCATGCGCCTTCATCCCGGAATAACGAAACTCATGCGGATGGGGGAGGGTGGGCTTAGGTGTCCTCAAGATAACACACCAATTGTTTGGGCGAGTAATGCATTACTCTCGCCTAGGGCGCCTTTTCAAAGGAGGAGGCTCTAAATGGATTATCTTTATTACCCAGGATGCTCAATTAAGGAGAGCGGGATCGCCTATGAGGAATCTCTCACGGCGATCATGGACGTTCTAAACTCATCATTGCGGGAATTGGAGGATTGGAATTGCTGCGGAGCCACCACATGCATCTCCGTGGAATCCGATGAGGCCATCGCATTGGCATCTCGCAATCTTGCGTTGGCGGAAAAACAATCCAATAACAAGGGAACCGTTGATTTGGTTACGCCATGCAACGCCTGTTACCTTACTTTGATGAGAGCCACGCACTATTTAAGCGAACGACGGAATATCGCAGACAAGGTTCTACCCGCATTGGACAAACAAGGACTTCACTGTGACAACAGAGTGCGCATCCGCCATCCTCTGGATGTTTTGGTGAATGATGTCGGAGTGAAAACGATATCCGATCATGTGAGGCGGAAACTCACCGGGTTGAAGGTCGCCTGCTATTACGGGTGTCAAATGGTAAGGCCTTATGCGACCTTTGATGATCCCAATCGTCCCACTTCCATGGATCAAGTGATGAAAGCCTTGGGGGCGCAACCCATCGACTGGTCCTTGAAAACAAAGTGTTGCGGGGCGGCTTTGGGAAGTCTGTTGCCGGACACGGGCGAACAACTATGCCATGACATCCTCAAAGAGGCGCAGAAAAAAGGAGCGGACGTCGTGGTGACCGGATGTCCCTTGTGCCACTTCAACTTGGAAACCAATCAGTCTGCAATAAGAAAGCGGCATTCGGATTTTAAGACCATTCCGGTAGCCTATTTTTCTCAGTTAATGGGTCTCGCGTTTGAGTTGCCGCCCAAAACGTTAGGGATTCAAAGGCTTTTCATCCCACTGCCTTCGAGTCTTATGGCGGGGGCTGGAAAAGGAGGCGAATATGTTACAGCGTAACGATTTCTCAAAAAACGGCGACATCCGGATTGGGGTGTACGTATGTGACTGCGGCACGAACATAGCGGGAAATGTGAGAGTGCCGGAAGTGGTCGAGTACGCCAGAACACTGCCTCATGTTGTGGTATCGAAAGAGTACAAATATATGTGCTCCGATCCCGGGCAGGATATGATCCGAAGGGAGATCAAGGAACAGAGACTCAACCGTTTGTTGATCGCCGCTTGCTCCCCGCATGTTCACGAAGAGACCTTTCGCAACGTTGCGGCGCAGGCGGGGTTAAACCCATTTCTATTCCAAATGGTGAACATACGCGAGTTGGTGTCATGGGTGACGGAGGATCCTGATAAAGCCACATCCAAAGCCAAGGATATGATCCGCGCCGCCGCCAACCGAGTGCTTTTCCACGAGGAACTGGAACCCCTCAAGTATCATATCAAACCCAATGTCGTCATCGTTGGCGGTGGCATTGCCGGCATCCATGCCGCTTTGTTGCTGGCGGATTCCGGGGAGCATGTCTATTTGGTGGAACGAGAGCCCTCCATAGGCGGGCACATGGCGATGTTCGACAAAACCTTCCCGACTCTCGACTGCGCCGCATGTATCCTCACCCCGAAAATGACAATGGTGAAAAGCCACCCCAATATCACCATCCTGAGTTATTCGGATGTCGTGGAGGTTAGCGGCTTTGTTGGGGATTTCAAAGTTAAGGTGCGTAAAAAACCGCGCTATGTCGACGAAGAGAACTGCGTGGGATGCTTCGAGTGCATCGACGCATGCGTCTTCAAGGACGCCAGATACCCCAACGAATTCGATTTCGGTCTGGGAAAGCGCAAGCCCATCTACATTCCCTTCCCGCAAGCGGTGCCACCGGTTCCGGTGATTGACGCAGACACTTGCATCGAATTCAAAACGGGCAAATGCCCCAAGGATTGCTTAAAGGCTTGCGGGGAGAGGGCGGGTATCGATTTCGATCAAAAAGAAGAGATTCTGGATCTTGAAGTAGGGTCCATTATCGTAGCTACCGGATTCGATAGTTTCGACCCGAAAAAAATGCCGCAATACGGATACGGCATCTATCCCAATGTCTACACTTCGCTCGAAACGGAACGTCTTTTTAACGCCTCGGGACCTACTGCGGGGGAACTAGTTTTACGAGACGGCAGCAAGCCTAAATCCGTCGGTATCATTCATTGCGTTGGGTCCAGGGACGAAAATCATAATCCCTGGTGCTCACGAGTGTGTTGCATGTATTCCATGAAACTGGCGCATTTAGTCAAAGAGCGCACAAACGCCGACGTTTTCAATTTCTATATCGACATTCGCGCCGCAGGCAAAGGATACGAGGAGTTTTACAACCGGACGATGGAGGAGGGAGTCCAATACATCCGAGGGAAGGTGGCTGAGGTCACCGACAATGCGCAGACCAAAGAGGAGGAGGGAAAACTGATCATCCGCGTGGAGGATACTCTCCTCGGTATGATCCGTCGCATTCCGGTGGACATGGTGATCCTATCCGTCGGGCTTGAACCCCAGCATGACGCCCAAGAGGTGACAAAGATGTTCAACATCTCCTGCTCCGGCGGAGGATGGTTCATGGAGCGTCATCCCAAGCTCGCACCGGTAAGCACCATGAGCGGCGGAGTGTTCCTAGCCGGCGCGTGCCAGGCGCCGAAGGATATTCCGGACACCGTCGCCCAGGCGGGGGCGGCAGCATCGGAGGCGCTCGCACTTTCGCATAAAGGCGTGATCGAAGTGGAGCCGAACACTGCGTTCATCGATGAAACGCTCTGCTCAGGATGCCAGGTCTGCGTAGGATTATGCCCCTACTCTGCAATCAGCTACGATCAGGAGAAAAAGATCTCCGTTCTGAATCAAGCGTTGTGCCAGGGATGCGGGGTGTGCGCGGGAGCTTGTCCGTCCGGCGCCGCTCAGCAGCATCTCTTCAACGACAACCAACTCATGGCTGAAATCGAAGGCGCTTTGGCGGGAGTTTTGTAAAATGAAGGTCACATTTCCAATGTATGCCAAGGAGGTGTTGAAATATGAATGAGGAATTCGAGCCTAAGATAATAGGAGTTCTTTGTAACTGGTGTAGTTACATGGCTTCGGATCTGGCGGGCACATCTCGCAGTCATTATCCCCCCAATATCAGAGTGGTGAGAGTGATGTGCTCCGGAAGAATCGAACCGCAGTTGATCCTTTGGGCATTTCAACAGGGGGCTGACGGCGTGCTGGTGGGGGGATGCAACCCTGGCGATTGTCATTATCAGGAGGGAAACTACAAAGCTCTCCGGCGCGTCACACTTTTAAAGGCAATGCTTCCTCAATTCGGCATCGAACCGGAGAGGTTGCGCCTGGAATGGATATGCGCCTCGTGCGCGGAGGAGATGCGCAAGACAGTGTTTGATTTCACGAACACGTTGCGTCGGCTCGGACCGCTTAAAGTCGTAATCCCACAAATCATCCCGTTATCCGGAAAGGCGGTGATGGAATATGCCCAAACCTAAAGTTGCATTCTATTGGTGCGCCAGTTGCGGAGGATGCGAGGAGGCGGTTGTGGACCTCGCAGATGCCATCCTCGGAGTGGTGGATGCAGTGGATATCGTCTTCTGGCCCGTCGCTATGGATTTCAAGCGAGAAGACGTGGAAGCGCTGAAGGATGGCGAACTCGCTGCCGCTTTCGTGAACGGCGCCATCAGGACAACCGAACAGGAGGAGATGGCGCACTTACTTCGCAGAAAGTCTCAAGCGCTGATTGCATTTGGAAGTTGCTCCCATACGGGCGGGATACCAGGTCTGGCGAACCTGTATACGCGCGAGGATATTCTCAAACGTGTCTATATCGAGAACCCTAGTATCGTGAATCCCAACCACATCCTGCCCCAGGAGAAGAGCGTGGAAACCGAAGGAACCTTGCGACTTCCCGCCTTCAAGGATGACGTAAGGACCCTCAGTCAAACCGTGGATGTGGATTACTACCTTCCAGGATGCCCGCCTCCGGTTAATTTGATCGTGAACGCGGTGACGGCGTTGGTGGAGGGTAAGCTGCCGCCCAAAGGCAGCGTGCTTGCACCGGATGTGGCGCTTTGCAGCGAATGCCCACGAAACGCCACGAAACCGGAGAAACTAACTCTAAAGGATGTGAAGCGGCCGCACGAAGTCATCATCGACGGTGAGAGATGCCTTTTGGCGCAAGGGGTGATCTGTCTGGGTCCCGCGACAAGAAGCGGTTGCGGGGCTGCATGTCTTAACGCCAACATGCCCTGCACCGGTTGCATGGGATCCACAAGCGGTTCAAAGGATTACGGCGCCAAAGCTCTCTCCGCGATGGCTTCACTGCTCGATTCAAACGATGCCGAGGAGATCAAGGAGATGGTAGGAAAAATCGTCGATCCGGCAGGGACTTTCTATCGCTACAGTTTGCCGGCATCGTTCCTGCATCGAAGAGTAGGTCATCCCGGATAGCGATCCGTGTTATCAACCATCAACAACAGATAGGAGGCGATCCTATGGCGAATACGGTTATAAATGAAATTAACAATAGCGTCGTACCTGAATCGAAAAACGGGCGCCGGCATATCGTAATCGATCCCATCACCCGGTTGGAGGGACATGGCAAAATCGATATCATTCTGAACCAACAGGGAAACGTGGATAGAGCGTTTTTCCAGGTTCCGGAGCTACGAGGGTTTGAAAAATTCGCGGAGGGGCGCAGAGCCGAGGATATGCCGCAGATCACATCGCGCATATGCGGCGTTTGCCCCACAGCGCATCACATGTGCGCTACCAAAGCTCTGGACGATCTTTACAAAGTTGATCCACCCCCTGCTGCGAAGAAGATTCGAGAGATGGTGTATTGCGCTTTCTTCATCGAGGATCATGCGTTGCATTTCTATTATCTCGGCGGACCGGACTTCGTGGTGGGACCGACCGCTCCCAAATCGGAGAGAAACATACTCGGCGTTTTGGGAAAAGTCGGACTTGATATCGGCAAGGAGGTGATCGGGTTACGCAAGCAAATCCGCGACCTGATCGCTCTTGCCGGGGGCAAAGTGATCCACCCGGTGTTTGGTCTCCCGGGCGGCGTGTCCAAGCCTCTCACAAAGGAGGATCAGGAGCAGTTTATCGCGGGTGCGAAACATGCGGTGGAGTTTGGCGAGTTCAGTCTTAAAATCTTCAACGATGTCGTGCTAAAAAACAAGGAGTACTTGGATTGGATTGTCTCGGACACCTACACCCACCAAACCTATTATATGGGACTGGTTGATTCGCAAAACCGAGTGAACTTCTACGATGGGATGTTGCGAGTGGTGAAACCTGACGGCAAGGAGTTCGTGAAGTTCAAGGTGCAAGACTACGCCAAGCATATCGGAGAGCATGTGGAGCCTTGGAGTTACATCAAGTTCTGCTTCCTAAAGGATGTAGGATGGGATGGCTTTTCGGAGGGGGTGGATAGCGGTATATTCAGCGTCGCTCCGCTGGCTCGTTTGAACGCTGCGGAGGGAATGGCGACCCCGAAAGCCCAGAAAGCTTACGAGGAGTTCTACAAGACATTGGACGGACGCCCGGTGCACCATACGCTCGCAAACCACTGGGCGAGGCTAATCGAACTGCTCTACGCCGCCGAAAGGATGTTGGAGTTGGCGAATGACCCGGATATCGTTAGTCCCGATATACGAAACATTCCAAAGGAGACGCCAAAGCAAGGGTTCGGCGTGGTTGAGGCTCCCCGCGGTACACTCTTCCATCACTATCAAACTGATGAAAAAGGCTTGATCTCCATGGCGAATCTTATCGTCGCCACTCAAAACAACGCGGCGAGAATCGCCATGTCCGTGGATAAGGCTGCGAGAGGAGTCATCAAGAACGGCAAGATTGATGATGGCATCCTGAACATGGTGGAGATGGCTTTCCGAGCTTACGATCCCTGCCACGGATGCGCTACCCACTCCCTCCCTGGGCAGATGCCTCTTATCGTTCGTGTCCTCTCCCCGCATGGGGGTTTGATGCAGGAGATCCGCAGGGATTGACACCGCAAAAGGGGATGATCTCCGTGTCATCCCCTTATTTCATTATTCAAGGTGAAATTCATGAAGCCGCTAATCCTTGGCTTGGGAAACGACATAATATCCGATGATGCGATCGGGCTAATCGTTGCACGGATACTTCGAGACCGTTTAGGGGATACGGTGGAAGTGAAGGAGAGTTCGGAAAGTGGTTTCGCACTTCTGGACGTGATGACGGGATATGAGAAGATGCTCATCATCGACTCCATCCGCACCTGTATGCATCCTCCGGGCGCAATCCTGGATTTCAGCGCGGATGATATCGGCAAGGTGGCGGCTCCCTCTCCGCATTACGCCGGATTACCGGAACTAATATCCCTCGCAAAGCGGTTGGATTTGGTATTTCCCACTGAAATCGCAATCCTCGCCATGGAGGTGAAGGATCCTTTCACCGTGGCGGAGGGGCTTTCAACGGAGGTGGCGGGCGCGCTGGAGAGGATGGTGGAAATAGCGCATGCGAAGGTGACACCTTGGATTTCAGGATGAATACACGCTTCACACAAGGTTACACGCAACGTACGCCAACGAGACATCCGCCAATTCAATGAACCATATTCAAATGATCGCCCCTACGATAATCGCATTCAATTAGGCGTTTTCCATTTGGCGCAGGATACCACATATGTTGCGGGCGATATTCACTGTGAAACATATCGAATATCCCACTCCTGATTCGCGCCTCCGTTGGCGTCCCAAATGACAATTCGCCCTCCCAGTTCACGAGACAATCCGTACACATCCAGCAGCTTCCCGTATTTCACGTTTTCGATGTTGTATCCGCCGTCTTCGGCAGGCTCCACCTTCCAAACTTGATCCTGCTCGCCATCGGAGGGAGCCTGTATCGCCAACGCTCCGTTTTCGCCGAATTGGGCGGAAAGATATAATCCGCTGGCGTCGTTTTGGATGGTGTATGCGTCCGAACCCACCTTTTTGAAACGCCATACCGCCGTTTTCGCGTTTGGCTTCCCCTGCACCGCTTGAGCGTTAGCGGAATCCGAATCCCCCTTAATCTCCGCCGCCAATCCGCTGTTCCAATTCACCATGCGATACCGGCCGTTTATGATCCGATCTCCCGTGTACCCCTTAACAGCGGCGAAGAGCATTCGATTCTCGGTGAATCTAAGTTGACCGTTCTTATAACTCGAAACAATCAGCGAGATATCGCATGAGTTTTTAGGAGTTCGAAAGGAAATTGGAATCTCCTTGAAGTATCCTAGCGGGATCGTCAGGAGCGCGGCGCCCGCCTTGATCAGTTTTCCGCGAGGATTTCCAACCCGAACCTCCCATTTCAGCAGCACTTTCTCCCCGGAGAATTCATCATTGAAAACTGCGAGTGTCCTCGTGACCTTCGCATCGCAAGGGATGCGAGGTTTTATGACAGGCCAATCCCCCTCGGCGTCGCTTCTGGCATTCAATCGATCAAATTGAACATCGCAAACTGCCACAGGGTTGTAACACTGCTGCATTAGCCTGATGTGCGGATTCGTCCAGGGATGCGTAATCGGCGGGGGAATGGAAGCGGATTTATCCCCCTTCACCTTGATCTCCAATACCTCGTTCCTGTTACTCTCCCCCGGAACGTAATTGCACCATGCGTTGTTGAGCACATAGTTACGCAGGTCGGAGTCCCCCTTCAATCGTCTCAAGCGGATACCGGTCGCCATCCATGCGAATCCCTGCTTGGTGATGTCGTTCGGCCAAATATCCTCCGTCTCGCCGTAAGGGCGATGTTTGCGCACAGGGGCGCCGGTCGTCGGCAATCCGCCGCCGTTCACATAGTGAACCATGTTAATGTAGGGCTTGCCGATGTCCCCGATTCCATCCGCGATAATCGGTCTGGTTTTATCCACGGATTGTATCACTTTCACGCAATCCGGAATCGGCTGCGCCCATTCATTTGCTGCGCTCCACACCACCACCGAAGGATGATCCCTATCCCGCAACACCAACTCTCGGTCCATGTTTTCCATGTTGACTTTACCGTGGGTCCAATCCTCGCCGCCTTCCGATCCTCGAAGGGGCGATTCCTCCACCAGCATCAAGCCCATCTCATCACATACGTTCAGCATATAGGGCGTGGCAGGGATTTGATGAATCCGCATCACGTTGAAATTGAGACGCAGCAAATTGTTTACGGCTTGAGGCCATCCCGGATTGGTTTTGGTGGGGGGGCCAAATCCCGGACGAACACCGTAAGCATCCGTGCCGAAGTTCGCCTCTTGCTGGTTATCACCGCGAAGGTTGCATCGAATACCGTTCAATTCGTAGTGGTCCTCGACCGCCTTGAACTGGCGAAATCCGAACCATTGACGGAAACGGTCCGTCACCACACCGCTCTCTTTCAATGCGAGATGCAGGATGTGCAGTTGGGCGCGGTAGCCGTTGCGGTAGGGGACATCAGGCCACCAATAACTTGCACGACCAAGTTTCCACGGAATACGCCCCATGTCCACGGTTCGCGTTGATCTCGCAGGAAGGTGAACCTCGAAACTCGGCAGACTGGGATAACTGAAATGAGAGCGATTCCAGGAGGTAAGTCGCCCCGACAGAATCACCGTAACGGAGTGATCGGACGTATTGGAAATTGTGATTATCGGGTGCAGAATATCCGGATGGATGGTCGTGATAACGTAGGCGTCATCAATGTGGACTTTCGGAAGCGCTTGTAGAGAAACCCCTCGAAGGATTCCCTCCTCCAAACCGGAATACCACGTGGCGCCCTCCGGAACGGTGTATCTCCCTTGATACATGAATTTTCTTCTGCCTTGCACATCCACACGCACAAAGAGGGGCTCGCCAGGTACGGCGACGGAGGTGATATCCGCAACAATCGGCACCCAACCATCCACATGGGTCGCCACTTCATGAAGCGAGGAGGGGTTCGTACCGGCGTATATCTCCGCACCGAAATTGATCGCGGCGAATTGCAGCCGAATATCTTTTCCTTTCATGCTTTCTGGAACTTCGATGCGTGCGCGATAGGTCCCGGCGTCGCACGAATATCCCTGATTGCGCCATCCTCCGTCCGGGACTTGAATGCTCGCCCAGGATGATCCGCGCTCGGGTTTGAACTCCCAGTGAACCCCCGCCGCGCTTGAGATATCCACGGATTGCGCGCTGCTCGTTGGAATCGATGCATGAGCGATAGCCAAACTCCTCGCGAGAAGCAACAGAGTTAAAACGATTCGGTAGAGTTTCATGCGATGTTCTTTAACCTCCTGAATACGCTTCCTAATTGACTGCGGACGATGAACCGCTGATAGTATATTCTAAAATGGGAATGAAAAACATTTCAGTTCGAGGATGTCGGGTAGCGGACGATCAGAAGCTTCTGGGGGAGGATCAAAAGGGCGTGGTCCCGGGAAAGGTAGCCCCCGGGACCATCAAAACACTACAGTATCACATGATACCTCTGTCCTTTGATCTGCTTGATGACGCCGCCATCCGGCAAACCGGTAATATGCAGCGTCACGATCTGATCGTGTCCGATCCGGAATGTGACATCCCCTCCGCGCACGTGAATTACATGCTTGTGAATCGGTCTTTCCAGGATATCCGTCTCCTGAATGTGAACCGGATGGTCGAAGTGCAGACGCACGGTTGAATCACGCCCCGCAGTTTCGAAGATTCGAAGGATATATCCCGCGCTATCCTGAGAATGCATCAGCGCACCGGCGACCACGTTCGACGGAGATATCCTCATGAACGGATGATACGGTCTCCTCGCTGCATGTGATGAGGTTACCTCCCCTTGCAGCGGGACATTAAGCTCCAGACCTCTCTCCTCCGCGTTCACCGTTCTCCAATCGCCCGCGTGAGGCAAAAGCGAGTAGGTGAAGGTATGCATTCCCTCCTCGGGATTTGGATCGGGACTGGTGCTGGACCGAAGCAACGTCAGCCGGAAGAGGTTGTTGATCGTATCCGCCCCATACTTGCAGTTATTGAGAATGCTTATTCCGTAGAGAGGCTTCTCCTTGGGAGCGTTCGTCAGGGTCATCGCAAAGAGATGGATATTTGGATTGCTTGGTAGAACGATCTTGGAAATGGGTTCGTTCATTAAATTGGGGATGGATGTCATCCAGATATGCGTCTTATTGGTGTTCGGAAGCGAAACTCCTTCATTCCATTTATTATAGGCGAAGACGGACTCGTTGTCACCGCCACCCATCACCCAGTCATTGACTTTCAACACCTGTGTCACTTCCCTGCCGTTTTTGTAGACAAACGTAATAGCTCCGGCTTGCGCTCCATTGGTGGCGGTTGCAAGAACATAGAGCGTATTTCCATTTGCGTTTTTGGGAACGGCGATAATCTGATGCGAGCAGGAGATATCGTCCATATTACCGGAGCGCGCCAGATACGTTCTCACTTTTTCAACGCCGACCGTATGCCATCCCGGGGCGGGAGTGTAATGCACGGCGAAGGAGTGGTTCGAACCATCGAAATTCACGGTGGAATCCTGGTTCAAATAGGGACGAAGATCGATGGAATACTGCGGGCTTTTATTCACAATCGTCTGTTGATCCGTCACATCCATCCATTTCTGCCCCGGGTACTCCTGCCCGTTGGTGGGTCTTGAGATGCTACCGTAGGGAATCTCCACTCGCACCGTTGGATTTTTCATATTGAGCCAGAACGCAGCCTTCAAAGTCTCCGCAAGGTCGTGCCAATCGATGGTGGTGGGAATATCCAGTCGAGGTATCGAATTATAGATGGTGTAATCCTGGGTGATAGAGGATTTGCCGAAATTACGTCTCACCTGCAATATGTCGCAAACCGGCCCCTGGGCAATCAATTTGATCGAGGAGGCAGCGGTGAGATCGGTGTTCACGCCGGTATAGTTGAAATCCCAGGCGCTCCCATTGTCTCCGAGTTCCTGTATCAGATTGCCGGATTTCCCGGGTTGTATCATCTCCCGATGGATTCTCTTATCATACAAACTCACAATCAGTCCCGTGTTCTTGTTAAAAGTAACCCTTTCGAACGGGTTGGAAAGAATGATTCTATCGGAGGTAACCGAAACTCCCGGTTTGTCATCGCCTTGATACAGGTTGGGTGAAAGGAAGTAGAGCTTTTGACCGAAGGCTGGAACATCGTTCGCGATAAAAACGAGGGTGTGAGAATCCAAGGCTTGAACCGGACCGTATCGGCCCTCTTTGTCGCGCACGGAGTGATAGAGGCTAGGGTCGCTCACGGTGAACTTCACGACATTCGTCACAGGGAAGGAGAGGGAGTTCCATACCACGATCGGTTTTTCCCCCGTTCTCGCCCCTTTCGTGTTGGTGGAGAGGGTTAACGAGGAGAGTGCGGAGTCTAACTCCTTCTTTTCGAACGCGAAGGCTGGTGCGAACTGCTTGCGCAGCCACACGTAGGTGGAGTGAATCGCTGTGCCGCACATGATATCATGGAACTGAGCGAAGATGGTGGGCATCCATGCATCTTGGAACCCCTGAAGCGGGTATCGGACACCTGTCATGTCCGCCATGGAGGCGAATGCCTGACCTGCATAAAGGTTGTTTTCGCTGGATCGCACCTCCTTTTTGACATCCTCGTGCGAGGTGTAGCATCCCGTGAAGGTGTATTGCAAATCCGTGTCAATCACCGGGAAGGTTTTGGAAACGGGGTTTCTCGCCAATTGTTCAAAGAATTTATCCGCAGTCGTGAACTGTACTTTCGGGAAAAGGGGATCCTGCTGGAAATCCTTCGCATTCATTATCTGCTCTCGCGTAGGACCGCCTCCATGATCTCCCACGCCGAAAACCACCAACGCCTGTTTCAATCCCCAATTTTTCGCATTGGCGAAGGGGCGTGTGAGTTGCTCGGGCACAACTGGCTCGTCGTAATTGTCCGTATTCGCCTTCAATAGTCGAGAGCCGTCCGGCGATTCCCACCACGAGAAGGGGATGCCGTCCCCGCAGCGCATGTGATAGAAATACTTGATGCCGGCTTCCCGGGATATTTGCGGCAATTGCCAGGAATGACCGAAGGAATCCGGAAGCCAACCCGTGACGGCGTATTGCCCGAAGCGTGAGTGGAAATATCGCTGTCCGAAGAAGAAGGACATGGCGAGCCCCTCGCCGCTGGGCATGTTTGTATCTGATTCATCCCAAAGTCCGCCCACCAAATCCCATTGACCCTTTTTTTGCATGGAGAGAATATGGGCGAACTCCGCCGGATGATACTTTTCCACGGGCAGGTAGATGGAAGGCTGGCTCTGCACGAAACCGAGGTGATGAAACTGGTCCATCATATGCAGAGTGCTGTCCCAAGTGTTATAAGCGGTATCCATCGTGGATTGCCAGTCCCACAGCCAGCACATATCCATGTGAGAGTGTGCGACATAAAACACCTTGTACTGGTGGGTGATTGGGGCGAGAGTCATCAACACATTTTCCGCTTTGGCAATGGAGCCTTCCGCAGTAACCCAATCGCTTTTTTGCACGGCGTTTAAATCAACGAGTTTTTCGGATTCGTTCAATGTGTTTTGAAACTTTTCGCCCATTGCTGGAGAAAGCTGAGGGATGATCTGTTGAATGAAATTCGTGTCCCTGAGGTATCGTTGGAACGCGCTTGCGGGATCGAACACCAGTTCCGCTTTACGGAGTTGACCATCGCCAAGGGTGTTAATACCCTTTAAGGCTATGTTGAACACTTCGCCGGGATGCGCATGATCGGTGAGGGTCACGAGTCCTTCATCCCAGTGAAACTTCATCAAGTATTTGCCGTTTAGATACACCTCGGCGTAATCGTCCATGCCCGCCGACAAGCGGACTCGCATTCCCTCCGTGGGATAGCCGCCCACCGTATCGGGAACGACATATCTTGTGCGAAACCATACCTCTGTGTTTTCGCCCTTCCATTGAAACCCGGGCGCAACGGTCCGCCAGCCGCTATCATCGAAGTTCACCGCTTCGCCATTCGCAATCGCGGGCTGATGGAATTTCCATTGATTCAAGGGAATCTGGATGGTTTGCTTGGTGATCTCCTGGCTTAGCTGTTGCGTGAAGGCGTCGCCATAAGCCAAAAGACCGGAAATGGTTAAGAGAGCGCATAGGAGCGCCGCGACCAAGGTGGTGCGCACGAAAACGCGGAAGTATTTCATGTTTCGTCTTTACTCCAAAGAGAATTTATGTCGACAGTATTGTGACACGAATGAGATATGGATTCAAACACATGTGTCGGACAGGGCTGAAACCCATGAATGGATACATGATGAATCGGCGATGAAGGGTATTGACAGACCCTCCTCAAAGTGTTATGCTATCGGAAGGATTTCATACGTATTTGCGGTTTGTCATTCATCATCGTATCATAGGAGAGCATCCCGTATTGCTTGTCCAAGTGGAAGAAGACATAGGAGGCCCATGCGATGATATTCAATGTGATAGATATCGTTTTTTCTGTTTTAATCCTCCTTAGAATCATTTATTTAGGTCTTGTTCATTTCAATGATTCAGCGGGACTTTATGATGATAAAAATAAGTGGTACAAATTGATTAAAGACGCATCAAAATTGGATATCCGTAGCTACGAAAAAGATCATGCAATTGACTTTTTACAAAAATTAATCGCTGAACTTCAAATAAAGAAAATTCAAACCGTGTGGATGTATTATTATTCCTTACTTGGAAGTGGTGTAATAATTACCTCTAATCTTCTAAATACATTAAACCATATTGGTTATCATGTGCGATTTAACCTTCCACATCTATTTCCGTCTTTTATATATTCTTGTTTTGTAATTTGGGCTATTTTGACATTGTCCCTGATGATAATTGATAATAGATTTAAGAAGCGCCAAAATTCCGAATGGATACAATTTAACTTGGAATGGCATAGGAAATATCAGTATGACTTAATGATCTGGTGATAGCCTTATAAGCCGTCCTTTTATCAATGAATCCTGTGAATCTCAGTAGGATCCAAATTCATAACCGTCTCAGGACAGACGCCGTCGCGATATATCAATACTCAATTATGCGGGTGGGTGCGTTGAATGATATTCATAATCATATATATGGCTCTTATAGGACCCCTAGTATTATTAGGAATCACTCATTTCAATGAAAACGCTGGGCTTTACACCCTTAGAAACAAATGGGTCAAGTTGATAAACGACGCATTCAAATTGGACATCCCCACGTACGAACGGGATGAGGTGATCCGCTTTTTACGATCACAAATTGCGGATCTCCAAAGAATGAAATACCAAACTGCATGGCTTTTTTATTTCCATATTATTGTTGGGATCGCCTGCTTGACCAACGATATTATTAATCTATTAAACGAAACATATCCCAACAATAAGATAGTGATTCCCAGCGAATTCGTCTTCATTTGCCATAAACTTGAATTGTACTGGATGCTTATAACTTTGATTTATTTTATCATAGATTATATCTTCACAAAAAAACAAGACGCCAAGTGGAATCAATTTAACCAGCAGTGGAAAGAGACCCATGACTCACTGAATCTCAAATCACACCGTTATTAATCACACCCTTCACTTTACATATTATTTTCACGGCGGCATATTCGCACTTTAATAGATTGGGCGCACCATATCCATAGGAGAGACGATCATGACATCCAGAGAGAGATTGCAAGCGGCGTTGGAACATCGCAATCCGGACAAAGTCTGCGTGGACTTCGGAGCGGGGTCTGTGACCGGAATGGGGGCGGGAGCCGTGCATCGCCTGAGACTTGCTTTGCTGAAAAACCCCGATTATCGCGTGAAGGTGACGGAGCCCTATCAGATGCTCGGGGAAATCGATGAGGAGTTGCGTCAAACGCTCGGTATCGACGTGGTGGGGGTGCATCCACGAAAAACGATGTTCGGGTTCCTCAATGAGAACTGGAAACCGTTCACCATGCATGACGGGACTCCGGTTCTGGTTCCGGGGATGTTCAACACCACGGTGGATGAAAAGGGCGGGTATCTGATCTATCCCGAAGGCGACACCAGCGTTCCCCCAAGCGCCCGCATGCCTAAGGACAGCTACTTTTTCGATTCCATCAATCGTCAGGAACCGATTGACGAAGCGAAACTTGACCCAATGGACAACTGCGAGGAGTTCACCCTGTTATCCGACGAGGATGTGGCTCACTTCAAGAGAGAGGTCACCCGAATTTACAATGAAACGGAATATGGTGTTTACATAACCCTTCCGGCAGCGGCATTCGGGGATATCGCTCTCGTGCCTGGGGCATGGATGAAGCACCCCAAGGGGATTCGCGGAGTGGAGGAGTGGTACGTATCCACAGCGAGCAGGCGCGATTACATCATGAAGGTTTTCGAATATCAGTGCGACATCGCCATCAAAAATATCGAGATTTTGGCGGAGGCTTTAGGAGACATGGTTCAGGTGGCTTTCGTGAGCGGAACGGATTTCGGCACTCAAAGGGGACCGTTCATCTCTCCCAAAACTTTTCGCGAACTTTACATGCCGTTCTACAAGCGGATCAATGAGAAAATCCACGCTCTCACAAAGTGGAAAACCTTCATCCATAGTTGCGGAGGAATCTATCCCCTTATACCTCTCATGATCGATTGCGGCTTCGATGTTTTGAACCCCGTCCAGTGCTCGGCGGAGGGGATGGAGGCGCGAAAACTGAAGAGGGAGTTCGGTAAGGATCTGGTTTTCTGGGGGGGAGGTGTGGACACGCAGCGCACCCTGCCATTCGGCACGCCGGATGAGGTTTACAAGGAGGTGCGGGAGCGCATTGAGATTTTCAACGAAGATGGCGGATACGTCTTCAACAGCATCCACAATGTGCAAAGCAACGTGCCGACAGAGAACATACTGGCGATGTTCCAGGCGATACGCGACAGCCGCAACAACGAATAGGAGAGGGATATGGAGGAGCGAGCGCAAAACAACGGTGGAAGGCTAAATGCGTCCATCAATAAGGGCTTCGTTTGGATGATCTCCCTGGTTGCCGCACTGGGGGGCTTGCTATTCGGATATGACTTCGTGGTGATCGGAGGGGCGAAACCGTTCTACGAAAGTTTCTTTCACCTGACCACATCCTTACAAATCGGATGGGCGATGAGTTGCGCGTTGGCGGGTTGCCTCATCGGGGCGGTCCTCTCCGGTGGGTTAAGCGATCAGTTCGGACGCAAGAGGCTTTTAATCCTCACCGCGATTCTCTTCGCTGTCTCCTCGATTGGAACCGCCTTGTCCGGAACCTTCGCGCTATTCGTTGCTTGGCGCATATCCGGAGGGGTCGCCATCGGATTGGCGTCCAACCTCTCCCCGATGTACATCTCAGAGATATCTCCTGCGAAGATGCGCGGAAGGCTTGTGTCGCTCAACCAGTTGACGATCGTCATCGGCATTCTCGCGGCGCAGATTGTGAATTTTCTCATCGCCAAACCGGTGCCCGCCAACGCCACCTCGCTATTTATCCTCCATTCCTGGAACGGACAATACGGCTGGCGATGGATGTTTGGCGCGACAGCCATCCCCTCGATGTTCTTCTTCCTTGGAATGTTCCTTGTGCCGGAGAGTCCGAGATGGCTTGCGAAAAGAGGCGATACAAAGCGATGCAAGGATATCCTCTCCAGAATCGGCGGGGAGGCTCATGCGGAGCAGGAGATAAGGGATATTCGCCTTTCTCTATCGAACGAAACGGAGAGAGTCGATTTTCGAGAGTTGCTGGAGCCGAAAGTGCGAGGGATATTGGTGGTTGGGGTCATTCTAGCCATCTTCCAGCAATGGTGCGGCATCAACGTCATCTTCAACTATGCGGAGGAGGTGTTTTCAGCAGCCGGGTATAAAATCACCGGCATTATGTTCGATATCGTAGTGACGGGAGTGGTGAACCTGATCTTCACATTCGTCGCCATACGCACAGTGGACCGAATCGGTCGAAAAGCCTTGATGACATTCGGAGCGGCGGGATTATGCGTTATTTATCTCCTTGTGGGATTGGGATATCACCTCGGGATACACGGAGTGTTGATGCTCGCATTGGTGGTGGCGGCGATTGCATGCTACAGTTGCACCCTCGCCCCTGTCACTTGGGTGATTCTATCGGAGATATACCCTAATCGGATCAGAGGAGCGGCGATGTCGGTCTCCACCTTCGCGCTATGGCTGGGGTGTTTCACTTTGACCGTAACATTTCCCTACTTGAACAGCCTGCTCGGACCTGCAGGAGCCTTTTGGATATATGCGGTGATCTGTTTGCTGGGATTTGTGTATCTCAAACGAAAATTGCCGGAGACAAAAGGCAAGACCCTCGAGGAGATAGAGAGGGAGCTGATCGGCATGGCAAGTTCGCCTCTCACGAGGGAATCATGAGCCTATAAAGGATAGTTTACAACTTCGAAAGAGCATCCGAGATATTTACGAAGGTTGGATTCAATCAAATCGGATAGAGGAAAGGAACGACATGTCGAAAGAGTATCGTGCACGGGATTGGGAGACATATCGGATGGATACCACGCACCCTCATGTTCGGATCGAACCGATGGAGTGCGAACGGGAGACGACGGCTGCGGCGTTGGAGCTCCTTCGCAGCGAGGGGATTTTGCCGCATACGCATTATGACGAGAACAAGCTCTTGGCGCACCGCAAAGCGGTTGAGGAGTTATTCGAAATTCCATGGACGGCGATTACGCATCGAATGCAGCGTATGATTTGGGCGATCAACGCCATCGTTCAACCAAGGAATATGATTGCCGCCGGGATTTTTTGCGGGAACACTTTCATATCCAACGCAGGCGCGGCGGTTGGCCCCGGAGCGGTTTACACCGCGCATGACTTGGTGGGAGTGGAGATACTTCCCAATGAAGCGGAACGCGCCGAGAGAAACGTGCGGCGAATAGACCCCACCGGAGTGGCGCACATCGTGGCGGCGGACGCGGTGGATATTGCGAGAGATTACCCTGAGCGGATCAATCTGCTCTACTTGGACGCAGACGGCGACGAGGCGCGAGGGAAGGGGATATACCTCGACATTCTTCTTCAGGCTTACGACAAGATGCCGAAAGGCTCTCTTGTGCTTGCGCACAACAGCGTAAATTGCGCCGAGCGTTTGAAGCATTACCTTGCTTTTGTACGTAATCCGGCCAATATGGCGAACAGCGTGAACATAGTGATTGATGGCGAGGGGTTGGAGGTGTCCCTTATTTGATCCTATGAATGACAATCTTCGGGTCAATCCCCTTAAGGACCGACCCGAAGATTACGGAATGAGGAAGAAATGAGCGGTGAAACGAACTTATGCGCGACGGCGTCTCAAGCCGAAGCCCACCAACCCCATACCCAATCCCGAGCTCATAAGGAGCATGAAGGTGTTTGGCTCTGGCACTTGATACCCGAAGTTTCCGGATATGGACGATTTGAATGAGAGGAAATCATCCACGGGGGAGTTAGGATTATCCCTGTGAAGCCCTGTCAGGCTTGAATTGATATTCGTGAGGGAAGTGAGAGCCAAGGTGAAATCCTTTTCCGAACCCGCACCGGCAAAGTTTATGTAATCGGAGGTGTACGTAATGGATTGCGGCAATCCTGAGCCGTCATCCTGCCCACCAATACTTGGAGTGGTGGAGCCCGACAATCCCATAATCGTCGCCCCCCCGAAAAATGGACTCGTGGAAACCATGGTAAGCAAATTGGACACATTATGTGTGAACAGCTTCCCATCAATGGTTTGCGTGGGCCCGATGTATGTGAACTGCATCGTGAACTGATCCGTCAGCTGGGAAAGAATTCCACTCGACAGTATGGCGTTATTAAACCCCGAGGTTGAAGACGACAATACAAGTTGAGCGGGCAGATCTATGGGCAGACCATACGCGAGATAGTTAAACGTCACAGGGGTATTCGCGGAAATGACCGCGTCGACCGCCGAGGTGGTTGTATTCGTATAGACAAATGGCAAGCTGTTCGGATTTGACTGGGCAAACGACGCAAGAGGCAACGTTGCAGCGAATGCGGATGCAAACCCCATAGCCATGAAAGCGAACACGATAATCAGAACCTGGAATCTTCTCATAACATTCCTTCCTTCCTCTAATAAAAAAGACGCATTCCGTATTTTCCGTCCCCGTATATTCACTGATTTCTATAAGTGCAAGTTCCATGCCAAAATCTCAAAAAGACGGTTTTTCACTGAAAAAAAATTTCGGGGACAATATAACAAGCTCACACGTTAATTTTACCAGTTTTTCGGTGGAAAGATGTGAAGGAATCGAAGGAAATGGGGAACAAGGGGAATTGGATATTATATTATACCAAAATGCGAAGGTTGTCATGGAAACCTATGGAGGCTTCCATGACAACCAATTGAATTAGGGGTTGATGATTACGGTCGCATCCGCTCCAAAGTATCCCGTTCTCTCAAGCTCAATGCTCCCGTACATGTTCGTCACCTTCATCTGGATCTCATTCATCAGCTTCCCGTTCACGTTGACATTTTTTGTCACGGTAACCGTCAGCAAATCGTACGGAGTCTTGTAAATGACCCGATTCATGGCGACGATGCAGGTGGAGGTGAGTTTCATGATTCGCAAGGAACTGACATTGAGTGACGCCCAGTCGGTTTCCGTGAACATGAATTTGCCGTTCAATAATCCCGTTGGCGTTTTGAAAACCTGCAGCTGATAAAACTGCTGATTGGGGATCGTCGCCAATGTCAGCGGATCGATGTAAGGCACACTTTGTGTGACCGTTCCCTGCACGATGGCGAGGTTGACATACCCGGTGGCGGCTTTCGCTCCGGATTGAAATGAAACGACTGCAACCGTCAATAGAGCGGCGCAAGCGAGAAAGTGGGTGAATCTACGCATTTTTTTATCCTTCCTGTACCTCTTTGCCGGAAGGACGGCTCCCTGCGAGCATTACCGATTCCGGCGATTAATAATATTTTCCACGCACATAGCCTCCGCGAAACCGGAAGGAATACCTGAAAAGACAAATCCATTATTATTACCGTAGGGAGGTGAGGCGTAAAACTGAAGGCTGACACAAAAACATCCCTTTTCCGATTAACAGCCATACGTGGAAATACCCCATATCAGGGACGGGAAGATGATTCCAAGCGGAGCTGCGGAATGACGGATTTGAGCAAACCTTCGTTTGCATAGACCGCATTCGCATTGATTTTGTTCCGTCGCAAGCACGATATTTTCATCACGGTGAAAATATCGTGCTTGATGCGGATATGCAAAACCGGCAACGGACACACAATCGCCATAGAGGCGGTTTACATAACAAGTATTATCGGACGTTATTTCCTCTTGAAGAATGGAGCCTGATGATCTCATCGAGGCTCCTTTGCGTATTGCTCAATATCCGTGTGAGTTATGACGCGGCTTCAATGTCCTTGACATCCGACAAATGATCCTGCATGTCGTCGATGCGATTGTAACATTCGGACAGGAGATCGTTGATGGAACGGAGTTCGGGGTTGCCCCGAAGGTCCACGTCCTTCAATTTGGCGGCAATGATGTAAGTTGCAATCGCCACGCCGGCCGCCGCCGCCACAGTACCAATGATTAACGCGGTCTTTTGACTGGAATCGCTCATAGTCTTATATTCCATACGAATCGCCATTGGCGACAATTAGATTTGTATCCTCTTCTCTCCGCTGCCTTCATTATCCAACGATTGGAATATCCTCTTCACAAATGCGATCAACTCCATTGGATTGAACGGCTTGGTGAGATAACAGTCCACACCGGATTGCCAACCCCGAAACACATCCGCGTCCTGAGCTTTGGCGGTGAGCATGATGACCGGAATATCCCGAGTGGCTGCATTCTTCTTCAGGTTTTTCAAAACCTCAAATCCATCCATGTAAGGCATCATCACATCCAAAACAATCAGGTCCGGATGCTCCGATTCCACCTTCTCGAGAGCTTCCTTGCCGTCAAAAGCAGTGACGACTTGATATCCTTGTCTTTCCAAGTTCACCTGCACTAATCGAACGATATGTCTTTCATCGTCGACCGCTAATATTTTTCTAGCCATCCTCGGTTTATCTCCCTTGGCACCTGTCCCGAAATTATAACGAGAGCGTCGTTAAGCGAGTGAATATCGATAAGCCAATAACGGATTAAAGTATAACACATGCACGGCATCTAGTCAACAAGCATACAGACAGAATTACCCTAATCATGTTTTTCCGCCATCTCTCTTAGAATAGCATCCAGTATCCGGTCCGCAAGGATTCTTTTCGTTAACTTGCCCAGAGACTCCACGCGACCGTCCTTGAACAACAGAGTGGCGATATTCGTATCCGATCCGAAGCCGGACCCCTCCTCCAACAGCGGATTAGCGACAATCATATCCGCTTTTTTAGCATGGAGTTTGGCTTTGGCGTTGTCTATGAGATTTTCGGTTTCCGCCGCAAAACCAACTAGGAATGTTTTATCGGCCAACACCGATATGGCGGCGAGGATGTCGGGTGTTGCCACCATTTCCAAGTTCCATCGCTCACCCATTTCACTTTTCTTGATTTTGTGAACGGCTCCGACAGCGGGCTTGTAATCCGCAGGAGCGGCTGCGGAGATGAATATGTCCGCATTTCCTATATGGGAACGGCATGCGTCCAGCATTCCCTCGACAGTCTCCGCTGGAATGACATTTACACCGTAAGGCGGAGGCATCTCCGTATATCCCTTTATTACGGTCACTTTCGCCCCTCTGTCTCTCGCCGCTTCAGCGAGAGCGAACCCCATCTTTCCCGAGGAGCGGTTGGAGATGAACCGCACCGGATCCAAAGGCTCACGAGTGGCGCCGACGCTGATCAACACCTCCTTTTCGCAAAGGTCATCTTTTTGCGTTAAGAGATTTATGACCCTCCGGACGATCTCCTCCGGTTCCGCCATTTTCCCCACACCCTCCGTTCCACAGGCGAGAATCCCACTTATTGGATTTATGAAGAGGATTCCCCTATCTTGCAGTATGCGTAGATTCTCCTGTGTGGCGGGGTTTTCCCACATGAATGTGTTCATTGCCGGGGCGACCATCACAGGCGCCGATGCGGCGAGCAAGAGGGAACTGACAAGATCGTCCGCGATTCCATGCGTCATCTTGGCGAGGATATTGGCAGTGGCGGGGGCGATGAGGATAACGTCGCACTCTTGCGCAAGAGTGATGTGAGAAATGGAACCGTCAGACTCCGGTTCGAACAGGTTCATACGCGGTTTGTTACCCGTCAATGCCTGAAAGGTGGCGGCTCCGATAAATTCCATGGCGTGCCGAGTCATGACCACGTGCACATCGGCGCCTAATTTCACAAGCCTGCTTGCGAGATCCGCCGATTTATACGCGGCAACACCCCCACTCACGCAGAGGGTTATTTTTTTGCCGGATAATGTATCCATAAGACGTCACCCATCTCCCCTACCCGCACGAGATGTCATTTATCCATTCAGCGGTGTGTCCCGCTCGTATCCTGGACCTCTCCGCCACAATGATGGAGCGAAGTTCGTTCGCGGCTTGCTCCACGCTGTCATTCACAAGCAGGTAGTCGTAAGACGGAATCGCTTTCATCTCTATTATTGCCGATTCCAGCCGTTTTCGGATAGCTTCGGAAGTATCCCTGGATCGCAATCGAAGTCGCTTTTCAAGTGCGCTGATTGAGGGCGGAATCAAAAAAATCATAATGGCATCCCTCAATTTTCTTTTGACGATCGCCGCGCCCTGAACCTCGATGATTAAAAAAACATCCACTCCCGCGTTGACCTTATCCATTACGCCGGATACAGGCGTCCCATACAAATGATGAGCGTATTCAGCGTACTCTAAAAAGTAGCCGTCGATCACACGGTCCAGAAATTCCGAACGGCTGAGAAAAAGATAGGTTTGCTGAGGTTTCTCCCCGTGCTCCCTATTCGGGGAACGGGTGGTGGCGGTGACGCATTTCTCCACGTTGCCGAGCGCGGGTTGGAGCGTCAACATATGATTGAAAACCGTGTCCTTGCCTGTTCCGCTCGGGCCCGACAGAAGAAACACCCTGCCCCGTTCGCCGGTATACCTTTTCTTATCGATGATATCCATTTATTCTAAAACGCCGTTCGTGTGCAAATGACACGTGTCATTGACCAGGCGAATCCATGAACCGCTTTCCCAGTATTCCAAGATGCTCAAGGATACGTTATCCAGCCAAATCCGTCGCAATCCGCTGACATCCAATCCCAAAGCGTCACAAAGGAACACCCGCAAACTGCCACCATGTCCGACCACCGCCACGGACCCTTGGGGACAGGAAGAAATGATTAGATCCCTGGCCTCGATCATTCGTGACCATACGGATTCCAACGGTTCCCCCCTGGGAGGACGATTCGCCATCGGATCAAGATGATACGCCTTTAACTTCGGCTCATCCCCTCTCGCAATGATATCTTCCTGAGTCAGCCCTTCCCATTCGCCCAGCATCGTTTCACGCAGAAGCGGAGTGGATCGAACCTCTATGGCGTGCGGTTCGGCGATTATCTCTGCCGTAATTCGAGCCCTGTTCAAATCGCTGCTCCAAACGGCGTTCAACTCCGCTTTCGAGAGTCTGTTGGCGATAAGATGCGCCTGTTTGATCCCCTCTTCGCTTAACGGTACGTCAGTATGTCCTTGCAATCGCCGCGTATTATTCCATTCCGTCACTCCGTGACGGACGAGATATAGCCTTAACAAATGATCGCTCCTCGTGATTGGTCCGCCCCTATCGATAGAGCCCCCGCTTAGATATATATTCCACCACAGGATCGGGGGTCAGGTATTTCACTGGCAGATTGGATTTTATTAACCTCCGTATCTGGGTGGCGGATATGGCGCAACGCTCCCCTTTCAATCGTAGGATTTTCGCCATGTAATGTGCCGGCAGCTTTTCGCCAAGACGGGCGTAACTGAACCCTCGACGCTCGGCGACCAATATGGTGGCGAGATGCAAAATACGTTCGGGCATGTGCCATGTAGCGAGTTCGGATATGGCGTCCGTGCCGGAAATGAAGAAGAGTTCGCATCCCTCAAAATGGTCATGCAGTTGGTTGAGGGTATCCACTGTGTAAGAGTTTCCAGGTCTGGATTGCTCAATAAGCGATAGCTCGAAATGGGGGTTATCCTGGATGGCAAGACGCACCATTTCGCATCTTAACTCAGCTGAACTGATCTTCATTCTTCTTTTATGCGGAGGGGTGGCGTTAGGAACGAACAGCACTTTATCCAACTCATACTGCGCATACGCCTGCTCGGCGATGAAAAGATGCGCGTAATGAATGGGATCGAAAGTGCCGCCAAATATGCCTATTTTCTTGAAGGGCGAACTGGAATTGACGCTCACGTTCGGATGTGTCCGTCACCATAGATGATATATTTATGAGTGGTCAACTCACGCAACCCCATCGGGCCTCTGGCGTGAAGCTTTTGATTGCTAATACCGATTTCCGCCCCGAAACCGAATTCATAACCATCCGTGAAACGCGTGGAGGCGTTCACATACACGCATGCCGCATCCACCTCGTCGGTAAACCTTTTCGCCGATGCGAAGTCATTGGTGATGATGGCCTCACTATGCTTTGTACCGTAACGATTAATGTGATTAATCGCCTGATCGATATCGTTCACCACTTTCACGGCGAGAATTAAAGCGTTGTATTCGGTAGCCCAATCCTCCTCGATAGCCTCCGTGGCGTTTGGCAATATCTGCCTGGTACGAGGGCATCCTCTGATTTCCACGCCCTTATTGATCAATATGGGAGCGACTTGAGGTAGAAACTCATCCGCAATAATCTCATGCACCAACATCGTCTCCATCGCATTGCAAACGGATGGACGTTGACACTTGGCGTTTATCACGATTTCAGTGGCCATGTCCAAATCCGCTGAAGCGTCGATAAATGTATGGCAGTTGCCGGTTCCTGTTTCAATAACCGGAACGGAAGCGTTCTCTATTACGCTTCTTATCAACCCCTCGCCTCCGCGAGGAATCAGCACATCCACCAGACCATTGAGATTCATCAATTCCCTTGCCGCCTCGCGATCGGTGAATGGAATCAGTTGGATGCAATCCTTCGGGATATCCTCTCCGTCAAGAACCTCCACCAACGCTTGGGTGATGGCGGTGTTGGATTGAATCGCTTCCGAACCTCCCCTCAGAATACATGCGTTTCCGGATTTCAGGCAGAGCCCCGCCGCGTCCGCTGTGACATTAGGCCGGGATTCGTAGATAATCCCGATCACTCCAAGCGGCGTCCTAACCCTGCGTATCTCCAAGCCATTAGGCCTTTTCCAGCCGTCGATCACCTCCCCTATCGGATCGGGGAGGGTGGCTATCTGCCGCAACCCCTCCGCCATGCCGGCGATTCGAGACGGATTGAGCGTCAATCGCTCAATCATCCCCTCTTTCAATCCCTTCTCTTTGGCGTTTTGCACATCTATCTTGTTCGCCTCGATAATGGCGTCCTGATACGCTAGCAGGTTCTGCCCCATCGCTCGCAACGCAGCATCCTTCCTTGCAGTGGAGGCCTGCGCCAAACGCAACGATGCCGCTCGGGCTTTTATCGCCATCTCCTTAATTCGATAACTCATATGTCACTCATTTCACATGCCGTTACCTACGCGTCTTCCATCGCACCGCTTAAATAGGTTTCGTACGCCGCAAGATCAAGCAGACCATGACCTGAAAGATTAAAAACGATCACTCTCTTCTCTCCCGCCTCTCGAGCTTTTAGAGCCTCCTCAATCACGGCGGTCACGGCGTGAGCGGATTCGGGCGCGGGGACGATGCCTTCGGATCGTGCGAACAGCACCGCGTTCTTGAAGACCTGAGTTTGATGGTACGCCACGGCATCAATCAATCCAAGTTTGAAAAGATGGCTCACGGTGGGAGCCATGCCGTGATACCTCAATCCGCCCGTATGTATAGCCGGGGGCATGAAATCATGACCGAGAGTGTACATCATAAGCAAGGGCGTCATGCCCGCAGTGTCACCGAAATCGTATCTCAATCCGCCAGCCGTCATCGTTGGACAAGCGGAGGGTTCCACCGCAAGAAAACGATATTTTTTACCTTTTGTTATCCTCTCTCTCATGAAGGGATAGGAGAGTCCTGCGAAATTGCTGCCGCCCCCTACGCACCCGACGATCAGATCCGGCTCCTCGCCAGCCTGCTCCATTTGGAGGATAGCCTCCTCCCCTATCACCGTTTGATGCATACAAACATGGTTCAAGACGCTGCCAAGGGCGTACTTGGTGCCGGGATGGGTGACTGTATCCTCGATCGCCTCGCTGATCGCGATGCCAAGACTTCCGGGGGAATTCGGATCTTTATCAAGGATTTGTCTTCCGAATTTGGTTTGGTCGCTCGGGCTAGGCGCCACTTCCGCCCCCCAAGCGTGCATGAGCATCTTCCGATAGGGTTTTTGATTGAAGCTCACTTTCACCATATACACCATGCATTCCATTTTGAAAAGCTGACACGCCAAAGCGAGGGAGGCGCCCCATTGCCCCGCCCCTGTCTCCGTGGCAAGCCTTGTAATTCCCGCCTGCTTGTTGTAGTACGCCTGCGCAACGGCGGTGTTTGGCTTATGGCTGCCCGCAGGGCTCGCACCTTCGTATTTGTAATAGATATGCGCGGGGGTATCCAAAACCTTCTCCAGACGCAGCGCTCTTAGCAAAGGCGTCGGTCTCCAAAGAGCGTAGACCTCCCGAACCGGTTCGGGAATATCAATGTATCTTTCGGAACTGAACTCTTGCATGACAAGATTTTCAGGGAAAATAGCGGTCATATCCTCAACGGTGACCGGCTCCTTGGTGGCGGGATGAAGCGGTCCCGGCATCGGCTCGGGAAAATCCGCTTGGATGTTGTACCATTGCGATGGAATGGATGATTGCGGTAGGACGAAACGCAACTGTTCGCTCATTAAAAACCCCCAGATATTCTTTATTCCCCGAATTATAGCAATTTTTACTCTCACGAATCAATCCCGGAGCCTCACCCATTCCGCCTCCCGCCGCCATTCAAGTGGAAACGCACCGATTTGAGAGAAAAGGTTCATGGAGTTGTTTTCATTGGGAAAGGTGATGTCAAAAGCCATTCGGTATTCCACGATGACCTTAAAGCGAATATATAAAATATATTTTTATATAAGCTATATTTTCTATGAGTTTGGCATATATTATGCAATATGTTGGTTATGATACATTCCATGGATGTTTTTGTTATGGCACTCATCGCAAAAGGGGGTGGTGAACGCTCGTAAGTTTTGGATGGATGACACGTTGTAATCTCATAAGCGGATTTATTCTGAAGTCGAGCCCCATGCGTGAAGACGCAACCGGCATTAAGACTAATATCTCGCTTTGGCGCAAAAGACGGTTTATTATAAGAATGGAGGGTTCAAATGATCACTAAAACAAGATCTTGGGTATCTGCGTTCATTTTAATCTGTTTGTTCGCTATCACGCATAGCGCCGCATGGGCTTCCTCGGTTATGGAAACAATCGGGCCTGTCACACTATCTTTTCAAGGCGTTGGCCCCGGTGAATTCGACTATTACAACTATGGAGCCAGTGGCAACTATTTGCAAACATCTCCCAATACGATTCCCGCTCAGATCACAGCCGTTTCCCCTATGGGCGCGTGGAGCGCATTATTGCCTACCACCTCCTTACCTGCGAGTATTGACTTTGGGTTATCGGGAAGCGGGTCATTTAACGCCGCATCCGTTAATGGGAACTCTTTTTCTCAGATTTTAAACGAACAATGGGGTGCGGATTTCACGAATACTACTGGCGATCTTTCCATAACAGGGTTAACCCCGTTAACGATATCCGGGACACTCAACGGAACCGATGCCACGATCCAGGGATCATTCGATCAGATGTCCTATTATCAATCGGGAATGCCCGTCCCCATAGGGTTAAGTCAGCCCGAGCTTCTCACCATCAATTTGACTACGACAGGCCCTCTCACACTCGATAACACTGGCATGCTCAACAACTTCACTGGTGACTGGGGGGGAGGTCTCGCTCCTCAAACCCCGGTACCGGACCCTTCCGAAGCTGTGACATATGTTTGCGGGTTTGCCACTTTATCGGCATTTCTTGCGATTGAGTGGAAAAAGCGTCATGGAGTGCGAGCGCAATCCCCGTTGGGATGATACGGGCTTTTCCGCTCTATGCCCTTACGTGTCAAACTGAAATCAGCAAGGAGAGGTGATAATTGCTTGTCATCCCTCCTTATTCCTTAGGGACAACATAGAGGGCTCTAGAGATAAATTTCGATACGGAAACTTCAGAACGAACCGTGTCGGGACAATTTTTCAACAGATAGATAGCGTTCCCGCGACAAATCACCTTGGCGGGCACGACATTCCTGCAAATGGAACAGAGGCGATGGGTTGCTGAAAGAGGCTGATAGTCTCTTTTTCCCACTCATCGTCATCTCCTTCGCATGCCTCCCCTATCCATCCACCTCTGAAAGAAAGTGTTGCTTTCAATGGATGTGATATAACAACCGTATCGAAATTCCCGCACGTGTTTTTCGATATTGGAAAAATATTCGTCTTCGGAAAATTACAGAGTGGACGCGAAGGGAATAAACCATTCGAGAGTGGTACAATTTATTTCAATTCGCCCGGCGCACCCGATTTAACGGTATGAATAGGAGCCGTGTGTCATGGTGGGAAACAGATCGAATGGAAGGCATTGCGCAACATATTCGCTGATCGGATGCGGGTGTCTGATCGCGCTATTTATCGGAACGGCTCTAGCTTCATTCACCTATACCGCGCTGACTCATTTCCTTCATGCCAATAGCAAATTGATCCTTGCAGGGAGAACTTTTGTTTCCAAAGTGGGGAACGATGACATCAAAGGAGCTTACTCAATGATTTCCTCCAAGTGGCGAGAACATGACAGTCCGAACGCAATCCGTCTATACCTCACCGATTGGAGAAAATCACAGGGGGCGGTCACAAAAATCGAGTTTAACGGGATGCATTACAACAGTGACGCCAAAGGGAGTTGGGCGATATTGAATTTTATCGTGGTCGGTTCGAAAAAGCGTTCTGACGTTTCGGTGATAATGGGGCGTGAGTCGAACAACTGGAAGGTACAGGCGTGTAACGTCGTATGGTTGAAATAGGAGCGGAGGAGAAATCACCCTCCCCCGCATACCATTCGCCTGAGAATTATGTCGTTGCAACGCTATTTGTGATCGTCACTTGGAAGACGTCTGATCTGTCATGAAAATTCCCGGATCCATGATATCGGATGGAGGACGAATCAAACGAGAGTTTAACGGGGTGTGGTTCACGACATCGCCCCCGGTCTCAAGCAGAAAGCCGTTTCCTTGCACCTCCGCATCAATATTCATCAGGGGAGTGGAGTCCGCAGTGAAGGTGACTTCGTTCAGATCCTCCCATATTCCTGACGGCGTCATGACGTGTCCGTTCTTGTAGATCGCCTTGCGGGTTTGGTGAACGCTCTTGATATCCCGACGAAAATCCTCCACGAAGGAGTAATACCCGCTCAACCATTGCCCTCCGGTGTGTGTTGCGAACGTGGCTAATTTAAGCCAGCGTTTCTCCTTATTCAGGTAGAAATACGCGGTGTAGGCGGTCAATTCGCCTTGCGGTTCAGCCTCGATGGCAAATCGATAGGTGTGTCCGAGTTTCCACTGATAGTGATAGAAACTTTGAGCCCCTGTCCCCTCCCCGCCGAACCTCTTCACTGTGACGGCCGGGTCGTGATATAACTCCTGGACACGCAGGGAATCCGGAGTGGCGTTAGGATTGTTTTGATTGCCCGGATCCCATACGGAGAAAAGGATCACCTTATGCTTTGAATCCTGAAGTTGCTGCATTCCGAAATACCCATGGTTAAAACCGCAAACCTGGAAGTAGGTTCCATTTTGCACTTCAAGAGGTTGCACCTCGTTGTAGAAGATTTTCCCTTGATCGGCGTGGTACCATAGATGAACGGATCGCGCGGCGTTGATTGTTTTAGCCTTTGTATGAGTGGACACCATAAGAACCCCCATGCAGATGCAAGCTGCTAATATATTTTTCATATCACTCCCTTCCCCGGTAATCTGATGACAATTTAACAACCGACTTCATGATGACTTTGACACAATCACATGCATATCAAAGCATCACAAGTGTATTTCACGGGAGGGCGTTCTGTCAACTTACGCCTTATATCAAAATAACCACAAATCTCTATTACATCCACATCTTTCTGTCCAAGGAACGATACTGGATCGCCTCCGCCACATGCGACACACCGAGCTGTTCGCTATCGCACAGGTCGGCGATGGTTCTCGCCACCTTCAATATCCTGTCATACGCCCTTGCGGAGAGACCAAGTTGCTTTATCGCCGCGCGAAGCAGGCACCGCACCTCGTCATTGATCGAGCAGAACTCCCGAATCTCCCTTGAACCCATCTGAGCATTATTGAAGAGCGCCGTACCGGCAAAACGCTTCTGCTGCCTCTCCCTTGCGCGGCACACCCTTTTCCTCACCTCCGCAGAGGTCTCCGACGGAGGATAATGCACCAACTCCTCCTCAGCCAAACGAGGTACATCCACATGCAGATCGATCCTATCCAACAAAGGACCGGAGATCCTTTGCTGGTACTTCCGCACCATGGTTGCGGAGCATGTGCATTGTCGGAAGTTGTCGCCGTAATATCCGCAAACGCAAGGGTTCATCGCCGCTGCAAGGATAAATCGCGCCGGATATTGCAGGGAGGCGGAAACGCGAGCGATGGTCACCACCCCGTCCTCCAACGGCTGCCGCAACACCTCCAGTGCATCTCTTTTAAACTCCGGCAACTCATCCAAGAAGAGAACCCCGTGATGCGCCAGGCTCACCTCCCCAGGTCGCGGAATTGTCCCCCCCCCTATCAACGCGGCGTTGGAGAGGGTGTGATGAGGCGATCGGAATGGTCGGGTTGTGATGAGAGCGATATCCGAAGGAAGCAATCCACTGACACTGTAGATTTTGGTGGTCTCCAAAGCTTCACCGACCGTCATGGGAGGAAGGATGGAGGGGATTCTTCGAGCCAGCATCGTCTTACCTGATCCAGGTGGTCCGATGAGCAAGCAATTGTGTCCGCCGGCTGCCGCCACCTCCAAAGCCCTTTTGACGTGCGCTTGCCCCTTCACATCCGCAAAGTCGATGGAGTAGGGAGGATGCTCCGGCATAAGTGTTGAGGGGTCGAGCGTAACCGGCGTAACGGCATTTGGCAATCCCAGCGCTAAAGCTGCGTCTCTTAATGTGGAGACGGGGTATACATCCACTCCGCCGACGATGGCGGCTTCGTTGGTGTTGACCTTAGGAACTATCAACCGCCTGATTTGGGAGCGCTTGGCGTTCAAGGCCACGGGCAACACGCCGGTGACGGAACGCACGGTACCCTCCAACGATAGCTCCCCGGTAATCATCGTGGTGTCAAGGTAATCGATGCTGATCTGCTCCGTGGCGGCTAGAATGCCCATTGCGATTGGCAGATCAAAGCTAGGGCCCTCCTTCTTGATATCCGCAGGGGCGAGATTGATGGTGATGCGGCGATAGGGAAATTCATAGCCGGAATTGCGTATGGCGGCACGCACTCTTTCCCGGCTTTCTAGTACTGCGGTATCCGGCAAACCGACCATATTCCAACTGGGGTTTCCGTAGGTAATATCGATTTCCACAGTTACGGTGTAGGCGTCTATGCCAAGCACCGCGCTGGATAATACGTGTGCAAGCATGGCAACACTAAGCGCTCCTTTCATGAGAAGCTAGGTTAAGTCAAATGATTTTTAAATCGCGAGGAAAATACGGGAACCAAATATATTAAAACTCTTTACGCTTCAATCCATAAATCGTTAGCGCTCACGTCAGGTAATAAAAAGGGATGCCCGTAGGCATCCCTTAGTTTGAATTCCTCCGCTCCCTTAAATGCTCGTCCCGCAACAACGACGAATCATCATCTTCTTGCCGTTAGGAGTCATCGTCATCACCACATCTATCTTATTGCCGCAGAATTTGCAAAGCTGAGCGGCAGCCTTTGCCTCCTGACGAGCTGCAACGTTTGTTTTGGATTTCTTTACATCCGCCATGGATATCCCCCCTCGAAACAATTAATATCTTTGCATCTATTATACCTTGAAACAACGTTATCTTCCCTATTAAAATGAGATTCGGCAAGACCGTTCTCCGGAGCATTTATCCCGCGTTCTCATTGCGTATTTCCGCATGCCATAAATACGGAACACCCTCCGGCATGACAGGAGCTATCACGGATGTATACTCATGCAACGTGGCTCCCATTACAACTGCAAGCGACAATGCGGCATTTGGATAGAATCCTCCTATCCTCCAGATCCATCCCCATCCTCCAAGACGATACCCACCGATATAATCCTTATCCCCGCAAGTCACGAGCGTTTGGTGATCGCGGGCGAAACCTTTTGGCAGGCTTCGGTTCGCATTGCACAATTCGCCCTGAATATGATTCGCAAACGTGTCACCCAGCCATTCCTTTCCCATCGTCGTGACGGTTAGGAGATTCGTGGCATTATCATCGCTGTCAATCCCAATGCCAAAATAGGCGAGCCCATTCCCTCCCAAGGATTCGGACTGTCCATTCGGAGCGATTGGCTGCGTGAAGGATTGCCCGCCCGTCTCCCACCAGTTCCCTCCATTCCGCACATAGTCTCGAATCAAAGCCAGCGTATCCTTCCAGTGCGATCGTTCCTTGACAGGAAATTTTTCTCCATAAGGATTGATGATCGTAAGAAACTTATCCGCACCGGATTTCAACGCCTCATCCAACTGTTCGATTGAATTGATCGCAACAACGCGTATCCCGAGCGCCGAAACGGAACTGTTTTTCGATAAGGCGTTCACCCAATCCTGCGGTTCAAGCTTCGTCCAAGCAGGTTCCCCCATCCATGGTATCTCCAATACGCCAATGCTTGGCGGTTTCACACCCCATTTGATAGGCGGTATCGATCTTATCTCACGGGGAGGCGTAACCCGCACAGTCGCCCCTTTCTTTGTAGGCAATGTAAACTCAATGGTTTCATTTCGGACCGTCGCAACAGCCTTCTCCCCGGAATCAAAGATCAATCCATATTTTCCGGAATGCAATCGGTTGACAGGAAGCCGCATCTTCCGCTCTTCGGGGGCGTAAACCCATAGACTAAGCGTTTTCCCGATCCATTCCTGAACAAAGGACTGTCTGTCGGAACCGTTTGAATCGCCATCAAAAAACGAGATACTGCCCGCAGTCATATCATCGCCCGCAACAAAGAATCCGTACGGGGAGATATTATGACCGTCGATCTTACGCACATCGGGTCCTAAATTAGCTATAATACGGATTCCTCCGTAATTGGCATGAATGACTCCATCATCCTCCAGCTTGGTGGTGGTTCCCCATTCATGATTGAATCCAACGACAGGGCCGCCAATATACTTTGCGCATACGGACTTTTGCAGTCTGTCCAGCCATCGCAACCATTCCAGTTTCGCCCTATCCTGCAATCCCGATGCCGATGTTGTGAAACTGAGAGAAAAACCCAACGCTAAAGCCCAGGCGAGAGTCTGGTGATTCATCACAAACTGTCCAAGATCGTGAAACAGCATCATGGATCTCTGATGCGCTATTCTTTGAGCCAAGGCATACACGCGCCATGCGGTGACCGGGTATTGAGTTTTCATTAACCTGCGCCAGGGGGGACCTCCAATGGTCGGAACCAACTCCCAGGATAATCCGCAGAGCTGGGTCTCAAACTCGGAGACTCTATCCCATCCCGCCTCCGTCGACACAGGAACGAATTGACTGTCCTGGAGACTTTGGGATAGGAGACCTTCGGTGTAGGAGTAAGGAGTCGGGGATGCCGGATTCATATCATACACCCACCCTCTCGCCCCCACTTGATCCTGGAATAAAACATCGGAAGGGTAATCCACCGTGAATTGACGTCTGATACGAAGATTGGCTGCGCGAACATCCGGATGCCAGGGACAATCCGTCCAACCATCGTTGGCGTTGTATTTCTCATAAATGGGTTCTCCGTTAAACTGTTTCACCAAGGGAGCATTGCCGTCCTTCAGGAAGGTAGGTCCCTTGGGGTGATCGCACCACCAGGTTGTGTTGGTGTACGGCATTACAAGATGTCCCAAATGATGAGCTTGATCGTAAAACGCCTTTAACTCCTCGGATGTGCCGAAACTGGGATTTGGGGGAAGAAGGTCCGGATACTCTTTATCAAAACCGCCATGAAGATAGTCGGCGAAATGAATAAGCGTTGGAACGGGAAGAAGAGACAAATACCGCATCTTCTCCTTGGCGTTTCCAGCGTAATACACCAAAACGGATCGTTTCAGCATATCCAATTTTTCCGGCTTCACTTTATCTTTCAAAAACCGACGTATATTATTGCTCTCGCAATATCGAACCAAACTTTTATCAGCAGTGTCACCAAATCGGATGCAGACGGGAGGAACAAAACCCATTTCATCAGACTTGAAATAGACACCATAAGCCCGATCGACATACCCCCCTTTCTCATCGCCTCCGCATCCCATGTTTCCGGGGATGAAGATGTCGGATTTGTTTCTCGCCCCTATCCATGGTACTGTGTTTTCGGGTTGAATACGGAACAAGCTGATCGATGCGGCGTCGAAGTCCATATGGATAAAATCCGCGAAAAGCGGCGGGTATGTTCCGCTATACTGATAATATGTAATCGGTTTCATAGCGTAGTAAAACGGATACCCGCCAGTTTCGAACCAATTCCCTCCTTCGCGCACGTATTTTCTAATCGCATCCACGGTTGCCATCATATCCTTGTTCGGTAATGTCGGACATTCCTCGCCGTAAGGGTTGAGTATCGCCAGAAAATCCGATCCATTCAAGGCTGAAGCTAATTCGGCGGGTGTGTGAAATTGAATGACTTTGATATCGTTGGATGCAGCTGCAGGAAGACCATAAAGTAATTGGATCCATTGCTTCACCGTTACCGCCGCCCATCCTCCTGAATCCGGTCCGCCCTCCAGAGAGATGACGCCAATCTTTGTTCGCGTTGGTGTTCCGGATGAAAGTCTCTTCAACACCTCGCCCACTGCATCCAATACGAGGGTTCGCTCCGCGTCATCCACCGCCCCTCCGATTCTCCAGATTGATCCGGCGCCGTCAAGATGGTTGCGGGAAAACCATGAACCGTTCGGCGAATCCACAATCGACTGAAAAGAATCGCTTGAGCTTGGAGGGCGGTTCACTACGGCTTTTGAACCGTTCAATTCCCTAATGACTGTCGAATCCAACCATTTCTCGCCCTCATTGGTAACGGTAAGCGGGACCGCCGGATCGTCATTGGGTCTCATCCCCGGAGAAGATCCAAAGACAAACGCATAGCCTTGCGGACCGGAGTTCACCTGCCGCCATCCTGAGGGATGGTCCGATGACTGTTTTTGAAAGAAGGAGGGTTGAAAGGCAACCCCGACTCCCATATTCCCGTTAATGGGAAAGATCATTTCCTTGAGATTTGACGGATCAAATCGCAATCTGGCTGGGAATGAAAAATCAATCACGTTTTGAGTGACCGATTGAAATTCCGCATTCATAATCAGTTCGTTCCCGCTCGAATGCACACTCACTTTAACTTTAATCATGGGGCTTGCGTAATTGAAAAAAACCGTATTTTCCTTCGCTTGAACTTTCACCGCAAACAGAGCGGTCTCCTTTCCCTTCGCGAACTCAGAGGATTGAACTATCGTCCCATCCTGGAATTTAGCGGTCCACAAACCCGTTGAATCGTTGTTAAGGAGATTGGAGATGGAGCCTCTTTTTCCAATGGACACGATCGATCCGTTGGATGCGCTGAATATAGTTTCATATTCCCCGCATCTGACGGCAATGACGTCGAGCGACGAAACAATAGTTGTTGTCATCCTTTCCGGCGCCGCCACACTATTCAGATTCGCGCCTGCGATTGCCGCCGCCATCCCGGCTTGGATGCATTCGCGCCGTGTGATTCGCCCTTTGGACCTTTTCTTGTCCATTTATCCGTATCTCCTTTCAGACTATCCTTTTAACGAGTATTGTGACATATCACCGGCAGGCCCGGCATCCGTTTTTCGCTTGACCAATCGGCGTATTATCTGATATACTTTAGCGTTGTATTTTCAAGGAGCGATGTCCGAGCTGGCCTAAGGAGCACGACTGGAAATCGTGTAACGGGGTAAAACCTGTTCGTGGGTTCGAATCCCACTCGCTCCGCCATGTTACAGGCTTTCGATCGTCAAAGGCGGAAATCCGTTGAGTCTCAAGCATATACGCCGCGCGATATACATTTTGATCTTGCTGCTGTTGGTATATTTCGCTACCGCCAGCGCGACCTTTCTTATCCATATTCACGCAGCCAACGAATCCATACCCGAATCCTCCTTATCCGATTATCCCCCTCCCCTTCCCAACCATTCGTTGCTTATATTCTCCCCTCATCCTGATGATGAGACCCTGGGGTGCGCGGGATTAATTCAAGACGCTCTTCATAATGGTTCCTCCGTGCATGTGGCGTTCCTGACGAACGGGGATGGGTTCCGCCTCGCCGCCGAGAGAGAGTTCCACCGTCTGAACCTGTCCGCGGAGGATATGATCAAGTTCGGGAAAATACGACAGAACGAGGCGATTAACGCCTTGGGAAAACTCGGACTACCGCGTTCGGACGTGCTATTCCTCGGATATCCGGATCAGGGCTTGACACACTTGTGGGAAAATCATTGGTCAGCAAGCAATCCTTACACCTCCCCGAGCACGGGCGTGAATTCCTCTCCGTATTCGAACTGTTTCCATCCCGGAACCAAATACTGCGGATCATGCGTTCTAGCGGATATCAAGGACTTGATAAGGAAATACAAGCCCACTGATCTATATGTGACTCACCCATTGGATGAACATCCGGATCACGCCGCCGCATCCTCTTTCGTCACGTTGGCTCTGGCACAGATGCAGATGTCCGATCCAACCTTAACCAGCCATTGCCATCTGCACTATTATTTGGTGCATCGGGGTGACTGGCCAGTTCCACAGGGCTTGTTCCCCGGGAAATCTTTAACTCCGCCTGCGGAAATGGCGGATTTGGACACTCGATGGAGCGCTTTACCGCTTACCCCTCACGAGGAGAAGCGTAAAATCGCCGCTATAGATCAATACGTCAGTCAAACCGCCCTGATGAAAAGATTCCTTCTCTCCTTCGTACGCACCAATGAGATATTCGGCGATCTTCCCGTCAAAAAGATCTATTCTTACACGCCGTCCGTGGATACCGCCCCTGATCTTTCCAACATACGTTGGTTACATCCACCGATCATTGAAGATCCCGTGGATGATAACTTGCTATGCAATTTTCTCGGTGCGGGTGATATACGAAACATATACGCGGTTACGGATGGAATGTACCTGTACCTGAAAATAAACACATCGGAACCTATCACGAGTAAAATCCAATATGCCATCAAGATACGCTACTTCGGAAATCCCTCCTTATACGAAACGGGTGGCATCTATGCCATGCGATGCATTCCCGGAAAGCCCACGATACCGAATTTAACGCAGTCGTTGGTATCGAAAAACTCCCTGTATGTCAGAATACCCTTACGGGATATCGGTTATTCCCACTTAATTGGTATGTGTGTCGCATCCTCCGTGATGGGCATACAGGAGGATACGACGGGCTATCATATCCTTAAAATGTAATGCCTACTTCGCCTCATGCTGAAGGTGTATTTTGAGCAGAAGCATCAAAGTGTTCAGATCCACCACTCTAATATCGGGTCTCAGCTTCTCCAATGCATCGTACATGGTTTTCAACCCCGATGGAGACCAGAGGATTGTGCGATACACTCGAAACGCCGGCGCTTGCGCTGGCGCGTTTTGCGCGATGAACTGCGCCGCCTTCTCTGAATTGAAATCCAAGTCCGCCGCCATCGCTAAGTAGGGAGTCCCATCGATCAATCCTTGATAAGCGGGTAATTTCTGGGCCACAAATCCCCCCGGGGAAAAATGAGCGTAGGCTTCCAATGTGGCTTTATCCATCGGCGGGGCGTTTCCATCGATGATAAACCCTGTCACACGCAAATCCCACTGATTGTAAAATCGCTCGCAATGCGTCACCCAATCCTCCAATCCGGATGGCAAATCCGACCATTTGCGCGGTGGGTCCAAATACCCTGGATTCAGATACCCCGCTCCCGAGTCACCCGTGGTGAACGAGTCATTGAGCGTCGCAGTCTCTCTCGTGTACGCCATGCCTACCGGGAATCGTAAGGATAGGTTTGGATTAAACGCCCAAGCTATCGGGATCTCTCCTCTGGTCTTATCCGTCCATAGTTCCGGAAGTCTTTGATAGAACCAAGCCGAGGAATCATAATCACCGACGTATATTCCCACATAGACCTTCGGCGCCACGTCCCCGTCCGATTGCAGCAACCCCTCTTTTTTCAACGTGGACAGGGTTGACAGATTCCTTTGCGGATAGCGTTTCGCCAATGGATAATGGCAATAAAAGGACGCATTCGCCATTGCGTTAATTCCCGGTGCGTCGGCGTCCATATAGGCGTTGTAACAGGACAATATCTCCGCATATCGCCACTCCGTAGCCACCCCGCCATGCTTGCCGCCTGTGAAATCCGTGTACTTCTGATCCCAAGGTGTGAAACCACCGACCATAATCATCCCGCTTGCCGGTTTGTTTCCTTCCAGATTTTCATATTTCTCATGATTCGCCCCGTGCAATTGCTCGTAGGCTAGACGCAGGAGGAACTCCATCGTGTGCGCATCGGACCCCAATGGTTGATTGGGATCATCCCTTGGGGCTTCGTCATCCCATGGTGAAAGATCAAAAAAGAAGGCTTTATGGGAAATGAAATAGTCCTGGTTCAAAAGCAAAGTTCGGACAGGAGGGACCGGAGACATGCTTCCAATCCAAAACGCATCCGGGTAATACCCCATCACCGTGGGGTTACAGCGACCGGTTTTTAGATATTTCAACCCAGCCCAAACATAGGCGTCATCCTTGGCGCTTCCGGTTGATGGCGTATGCGTATCCGGTATGTCGCCGGTTCCCGTAAAAAGAGGGGTTCCATTCCTATGTATTAGCCAAACCTTTACGGGCATTTTCGGACCGGACTCCGCCTTCGTTAACTCGGTGAAGAGGCTTCCTTCGTTAGGATCGTAACGGACGATCTCCAGGCTATCGACACCAGCTACCGTCGCCGCTACGTTTGATGTCGCCGGCACATTGCCATCCCATACGACCAATCCTCCGAGATAACCATGGAATATCTTCAACGCCTCATCGAAGTCGGAAATCCGCTTCACTTTGCAATTATGAAGCCATTGATTCGGTTCTCGCATCCAATCGAACCAAAATCGATCCGTTGAACCATTATCTCCCACCGCGAAGAAATATAATTTCGGATGTTGTCGATTCACAAGAGCCTGCAGTGAGACTAGGAACTGCAATTCGTCCCATACATGCTGTCTTTCCGGAATAGTGGAGACAGGTGAATTTAGAAGCGAAGTCAAGTCGTAGGTGTAAATTGTGGATGAATTCATTTTCGTCGCCTCAGCGAAACGATTGGAGAACGCTAACACGCTCAAGCAAAAAACAAGACCCGCCAAACAAGACGCTAAGCGGGAACGATGCAAATGATCATAAGGATTGCGTATCGGATTGTCTGATGATTCGCTGTTGTGATGGATATCCTCACCGAAAATGCTGAATTGCTTCAACGCCATATTCTAATTTCCTCAAATCTGATTTATTGCTCATCCATACTCCCATTGTTTTACCCGCTGAAAGCATCCGATCGCTCACACACCCAACAAAGGGATGGTTTCGGGACGCACATTCGATAAAGAGATGATGTGACAACCGAAACGCGCCCTATTCCAAATGAGCTTGAGAAGGCAGCTGAAAAAAAGAATGGTTCAGACGCTGGGTACTGATTATTTGAGTGAATTGTATATTTCCTGAATGGTTTCGCGGCGTAGATTGCCTACAATGGTGTATATGCAATTGTCGTGAACCCAAATCGCCGCTCCAGGACGGAAATGAATTTTTTGAAATTGCGCTTTTCTAAGTCTGAAAGGCATCTTGCCGGGATGGAACGGGTGTTCGAAGAGAGCGAAGTAGTTTACCCCGTCCGTATAACGCAATATGGTTACCGGATAATCCAGCGTGTTGGGCGTAACCCAAATCCCATTCAACTTATATCCAGGCTTCATTGCGGGAACCTTGATGGGATATCCGGCTTTAATCCGAGCCTCTTCAATGGAGTTCAATGGGGGTGTCTCCGGAAAAACCGGAACCCTTGGAGCCTTAGGCAAGGACGCCGGCGTGAATTCCTTCGGGTTGAAAGTTGGGGAATATTTGATCCATATGAAATAGCTGGAGGATAACACGCGTCCATTTTTGTCCAGATTTTCGTTCTTCAACCGGACTCCCGTTCGTTCATCTATCCAAAACCGCTTATACGCCGTGCCGCCATCCTTCGGACGAATTTCGATAATTGTGGTCGGTTGACCTGCGACAATCTCATTGCCGACGATTCGAACGATGGTTTTGTTGGATCGAATATTTTTCAACAGAGAACGAATATGAAAATTCACTCGGTCAAACGGCACATACCCCTCATCGATAGCGGGTGTGGGTTTTGGACGATAATTAAAAAACATGCCATGGTTCATCAGTAACGTCTCACCTGCCAAGGCGGGCGGTTTCAAATAGATGATTTTTTCCTTGCCCATCGTCAAATGCTTGACGATTTGAGTGGATTCGCGCGTTCCATCCGTATAAATTTGAGACACCTGCTCACCGATGTACGGTTGTTTTAATCCCGATTTGAGATAGGTTTCCATCACATACAAGCCCGCCTGCTGATCCGGCGACATCCTGGTGTCAATCGGGTTCGGGCGCTTAAAAGAACGAACCTTACCGCGCCTGTACGTCATCACTCTCTTTGAGGGCTTCAAATCTCCACCATATCCCTGGCGGGCGAAAGCCGACGGGGTGCATAGGATGAGGATTATTCCTATGCCGGAAATAAAAGAGGATAGGCGTATTTTCGCATAATCCGGATATCTTTTATGGATGAAGTATGAGCTGAATCGCATCATATTATTCGGATGTATTTGCATTCGAACCAAACTGACCGGAGGGATGGGCGGAAAGATTGGCAATGGAAACATCCTCCAATGGATTCACTGCGGTAAACGCCATGTTTTGAACCTTCGCCTGCTGGACAAAATTTGCTTCCATAGCGGGAAAACTGTTCCTATTGGTCGTACGAATCGGTTTTTGATTGAAAAACGTCATCAGAACCAACACGATGCCCAAAATCGACGCCGCCCCCCAAGCGGGGAGGAGTCTCGGACGAAACATCCGGCTGAACTCCCTTATCCACAAGAACCGATCCGGTTTGGGCTGCAATTTGGATAGTTTCGCCTGCAATTTGGCGTCGAAATCCGCCGAGACCTCAAACGCAGGGACGTCATGGAGCAATTGAACCGTTCGCTTCATTTCGTTCAGATTGCGTTGGCATTCATGGCATTCCGCCAAATGGCGGTCAACCTCCCAAGTCTCTCTTGCGGAAAGGGCGTTGTCGATAAACGCGGAAAGCATAGGTTGTATTTTATCGCATTTCATATTGGTCTCTCTCGGTTTCAGAGATGTCTCATATGGACGTATTCAAATAACGACTGATTTTTTTTCTTATCGTTTGTCTGGCGTTGAACAGTCGCGACTTCACCGTTCCCAGCGGGCAGTCCACGATTTCCATGATCTCCTCGTACGCCAGCCCCTCAATATCATGAAGCAATATCACTGTTCGCAATTTGTCGGGCAACTCAAGCAACGCCTTGCTAAGTTCCTTGTTCAGTTCCTTGGTCAATAACATATCTTCCGGATTGTATTTGATATCCGGAATGTCCATCTGAACATTTTCCTCATTCTCGGTATCCTCCATTTGCAAGGGAACGACGTTGCTTTGAATTCTCTTGACCTTCCGTTGGTGGTCAATACAGATATTCGTTGCTATGCGGAAGAGCCAAGTGTTCAAAGTGGCGCGGCTTTGAAAGGATTTGATGTTCATATAGGCGCGAATGAACGTCTCCTGGGTGAGATCCTCCGCATCCGCCCCCGGCCCCACCGTTCGGCAAATATAGTTGTAAACCTTGTTTTTATAGCGTGCAACGATTTCATTGAACGCGGCAGCATCATTATCCTGACACCTAAGTATCAGACTGGTGTCTGCATTGGACACGGCGGTCACCTTTCGTGCTCCGAACCCGGCATTTGCCTGTGGTGATCCCAGCTCCATCACTCAGGATTATTGACGGACTTTTGTCATGGAAGTTCATTTGTAAACGGTTTCATGAAAAATAAATGAAAATCAAGCGTGCGATTCACATTTCGTTTTCATGTTGGTTCCGCAGGCGTACATGATTCCAATGGGTTTTGCGCCGATTGAACAAAATATGATACATTATACATGATTTGACTTTAGCCGCTACATCATTAGGATGACTGCGCACTTCATCCTACGCCTTATATTTCTATTACAGGAGCGCAAAGAATATGGTGAAGCGTCTCATCAGCGCGCTGTTCGGAATCCCACTCTATATCGGTGTGTGTCTTTGGGGCAAGATACCGTTCGCGATAGGAATCACAATTGTCGCGCTGCTGGGTCTGATTGAGCTTCTAAAAACCTATTGGAAACAGGGAATTCGACCAAGTCTGATTCTCGCGTTTCTCGGTCTCACCTTCCCCGCCTGGCATTTTCTGATATTGTTCCTCCCATTAAAACCGCTCGTCATCATGATTTTAACGATGGCGATGTTCGCTGTGGGTTGGGAGGTGATACACGCCTCCGTCACCGGGGAGATGAAGGCGGGACGCAATATCGGATACGGCATGCTTTCCGGATCCTACATAGCGTTATTCGGCGGATTAACCTCCTTGCGCTCCTACACCAATCTTTCTCAAAGTCAAACATTACACTCTCTGCAAGTTGGAGCCGCATACACTATTTTGGTTGCGCTATGCATCTGGGCGACGGACAGTTTCGCGATGTTCGTGGGTGCATGGATTGGCAAAACCAAACTCGCCCCCAATCTCTCCCCTCAGAAAACCGTCGAAGGCGCCTTTGGAGGCTTGATAGCATCCGTCATCGTGGGGCTCGGATTTGGCGCCTGGTTGCTAGGCTCCCCGACATGGGGAGCTGTGATTGGAGTGATCGCAGGCGTCTTCGGACCCATAGGCGACCTCTTTGAGTCCGCTCTGAAAAGAGAGGTTGGTGTCAAGGATTTCGGCAATGTAATGCCCGGACACGGTGGTGTTCTGGATCGATTTGACAGTCTCATTTTTGCAGCCGGGGTATTGTCCTTAATACTTTATCTCTGGGTGAAGTGATTCCTTCATGTATCTCATGCTCTCTCTTGCGATGGTTTCCGGGTCCGGCGTATAATCGAACACCTCCACCGACACCCATCCATCATATTTCGCCTCTCTCAAGGCGGCGAAAATAGGGACGAAATCCGTATCCCCAAATCCCGGCCCTTTGCGATTGGTATCGTTCGCATGAACATGTTGGATCATCGAGCCGTAATCTTTGATCAATTCAGGGATAGCATGATCCTCCGTCCCGGCGCTCTTCACGTCGAGAATTGTTTTTACCGCCGGTGAGTCAAACCGCATAATCAATTCCGCAGCCTCCTCAAGAGTGTTTATGAAATCCGTCTCCTCTTTCGGCAATGGCTCCAGACAGATTGTGATTCCTTTTTTCTCCGCCAACAGCGCCGACGGCTGAAGTGTTTCGCAAAGTCTTTGCACCGCCACATCCCTGCCCCCATCCATTGGAATGATGCGCTGCTTGGGGGATCCGAACACCATAACCTCGCCGCCAAGATCGGAGCAGAACCGGGTTAATTCCACTAGGTAATCGCTGGTAGTCCTTCGTACATCCGCCGAGGGACTGGTGCATGACAATCCTGCGGGAGAGACAAGCAACCAGTGCAATCCGACAATCCGTAACCCTGCCAAATCCGATTCCGATCTTATTTTTATTCGATCCTTTTCATTCAAGTTTCGAATATCTTCCGCAAAAGTGAACGGAGCGATCTCCACCCCGTCATAGCCATGCCTGCCAATGCATTCGCATACTTGACGCCAATCCCAACCCTTGAACATCTCATTGCAGATTGAAAACCTCATATCCATTCCCCCAGTGCGCATAAAATCGCAAGACAATCCTAGGATACTCGATAAACGGTTCCGAATATAAGATTTTGGCCTCTTCTCGCATTAATTTGAGAGCGCGCAATATCATCCCGAAGTGGTTTCCAGACATAATAATGAACGGGTGGTTGCAAAAAACAGTTTTGGGGGATTTCATCCTGCGTCATACGTGAGATATAATCCTCTATTCCAACTTTTCACATCACCCAAAGAGCAAAATTCTGCCTAGGAGGAAGAAGGAACGATGGAGATGAGAACAATGGGCGCCACCGGAATGCTGGTCAGCGCGTTGGGATATGGAGCGGCGGAAATCGGGTTCACTCACACTGACGAAAGCGTCGTATCCCGCATTTTAAACGAGGCTTTGGATTCCGGATTAAACGTGATTGATACGGCGGAATGCTACGGAAGCGAGGAGGTGATCGGCAAGACAATCGCGCATAGACGCAAGGATTATTATCTGTTCACCAAATGCGGACACGCCTCCGGAATGGATCTGCCTGATTGGGATCCTCAATTGCTGCGCAAGAGCATCGAACGAAGCTTAAAGCTTCTCAAAACGGATTGCGTCGATTTAATAAATCTGCACTCCTGTTCCGAGGAGATTCTGAGAAAAGGAGATGCGATTGAAATCCTCAAAAAAGCGCGCCAGGAGGGGAAGACTCGTTTCATAGGATACAGCGGGGATTCTTACGCGGCGCGATACGCAATTGAATGCGGTGAATTTGACTGTCTTGAAACGTCGGTCAGTATTGCTGACCAGGAGGCTCTGACATTAACCCTGCCCTTAGCATCCGAAAAGAAAATGGGGGTGATAGCCAAGCGTCCCATCGCCAACGTAGCATGGGTGAAAGGAGAGCCCGAGAATGAATACGGGCATGAATACTGGAAAAGACTAAAGGTTCTGGACTACCCGTTTCTTCAGGATCCGTTACCCAAAGCCGTGGAAATCGCATTGCGCTTTACATTAAGCACGCCTGGTGTGCACACCGCTATCGTGGGCTCCACCAACCCCAATCGATGGAAGGAAAATCTTCAATACATTTCGAAAGGCGAGTTGGATCCTACCGAATATGCCGCCATCGTGGAAAGATGGCGGCAACGAGCCGCAAAGGATTGGGTGGGACAGGCGTAAATTCAATCGGAGAGGTTGCGGGATGCCTGCGCAACCTCTCCGTTTCGGTAAGGTAAAAAAAACAATCAATCATATGGAGTCTGGAAACTTTTCGGATACAGAGGAGATAATTTTGATGGAACCAGCGCGGAAGACAATCAATCCCTATGAAAACGCTCAAAAACAACTCGCCATTGCGATTGAAAGACTAAATCTCAGTCAGAGTATCTATGAGGTTCTGAGATTCCCTCGCAGAGAGTTGACGGTGAATTTCCCCGTTAAAATGGATAATGGCGACATTAAAGTTTTCACCGGATATAGGGTGCAACACAATCTTTCCAGGGGTCCAGCGAAGGGGGGGATAAGATATAGTCCTCACACCGATCTCGACGAAGTTCGCGCGCTGGCCATGTGGATGACATGGAAATGCGCCACGGTCGATATCCCGTTTGGAGGCGCCAAGGGCGGAGTTGCCTGCGACCCTCACGCACTGTCCCTGGCGGAATTGGAGCGACTGACTCGCCGCTACTCCACGGATATCAGTCTTCTCATCGGACCGGAAACCGACATCCCCGCTCCGGATATGGGAACCAATCCTCAGGTCATGGCATGGATCATGGACACCTATTCCATGCATCAGGGACATACTTTTCCCGCAGTCGTCACGGGCAAACCTGTGCCTATCGGCGGATCCGAAGGACGACAAGACGCCACGGGAAGAGGAGTGGTGATACTCGCGAGGGAAATGGCGAAAAGAATCAATCTGGAATTACAAAACGCGAAGGTGATCATTCAGGGATTTGGCAATGTGGGTTCCATGACGGCGAAAATTATCCACGAAACCGGCGCTAAGATTGTCGCCATATGTGACCGATATGGCGGTGTCTGGAATCCGAAAGGATTGGATATCCCCTCATTGCTACCCCTATCAAATCACGACGGAGCGCTTATGGAATCGCACATGGGAGATTCCATTTCCCCCACGGAGATCCTCGAACTGGAAGCGGACATCCTAATTCCCGCCGCAATGGAGAGCCAAATCACAAAGGAGAATGCGCCGCGCATCAAGTCGAAAATCATTGTGGAGGGGGCGAACGGACCTGTAACCCCCGAAGCCGATATCATTCTAAATCAACGTGGCATTCTCCTCGCTCCCGACATTCTCGCAAACGCCGGTGGCGTGATCGTCTCCTATTTCGAGTGGGTGCAAGACTTGCAAAGCCTATTCTGGTCGGAACAGGAGGTTAACAATCGAATGGAGAGCATGCTGATGAAAGCATGGCGTCAAATACTGGAAGTGGCTGAAAAGGAAAAAACGGACTTTCGCACCGCCGCGTATATGGTCGGTGTGAAACGGGTTGCGGACGCCACGATCCTGCGAGGCATTTACCCTTAAGCTTATCCCATCACTGACGGAAAGGGATTGCGATGCTGAAAACGAATCCGGAAAATCATCGAAGTTTACGTCGCAAAGAGGTCGTTTCAGATATTACGATCGCGGGAGGCGGTTTGGCGGGCATATGCTGCGCCATCGCCGCTGCGAGGTCGGGATTACGCGTGGCGCTGGTGCAGGATCGACCGGTTCTCGGTGGCAACGCATCCAGTGAAGTCCGCTTGTGGGCGCTAGGAGCCACCTCTCATATGGGCAATAACAATCGGTGGGCGAGAGAGGGAGGAGTCATAGATGAGATTATGGTCGAAAACCTGCATCGCAATCCCGAAGGGAACCCCGTAATATTTGACACCCTCCTGCTGGAAAAAGTGTCCGGCGAGGCGAACATATCTCTTTATCTAAACACGGCTGTTTATTCTCTTTCCAAATTGGATTCGGAAACGATATCCTCAATCACAGCCTTCAATAGTCAGAACTCCACAAGATATCATTTCAAATCCTCTTATTTCTGCGATGCAACGGGGGATGGCATCGTCGGTTTCCTTGCGGGAGCGGCGTTTCGAATGGGCGCGGAAAAGAGAGAGGAGTTTGGCGAATGGTTCGCACCGGACCAGGAGTATGGAGAGCTCTTGGGGCATTCCATTTTCTTTTATTCGCGCGACACCGGCAAACCCGTTCGATACGTTCCGCCTTCGTTCGCATTGCAGGATATCACCCAGATACCCCGTTTCCGATGTTTCAATTCGAAGGATCACGGATGTAAGTTGTGGTGGATTGAGTGGGGCGGCAGACTGGATACGATCCATGACACCGAAACCATCAAATGGGAGCTATGGAAAATCGTTTACGGGGTGTGGGACTACATTAAGAATTCCGGCGAGTTTCCGGATGCCGCAAATCACGCACTGGACTGGGTTGGGTTGATTCCAGGAAAAAGAGAAAGTCGACGCTTTGAAGGCGATTACATGTTGCGACAACAGGATATCGTTCAGCGCACGGATTTCGAGGATGCAGTCTCCTATGGCGGATGGCCGATTGATCTTCACCCGGCGGACGGCGTCTACAGTCCCCTTCCGGGATGCAATCAATGGCATTCCAAGGGAATTTATCAAATTCCTTGGCGTTGTTTGTATAGCCGGAACATACGGAACCTGTTTCTCGCCGGCAGAATTATAAGTTCCTCTCATGTGGCGTTTGGAAGCACTCGGGTCATGATGACTTGCGCGCATGCCGCCCAGGCGGTGGGGGTGGGAGCCGCCATATGCAAAAAAAACGGTTTGTATCCAAAAGATTTGGGTCATGGAAAGTTCCTCGAATCTTTGCAACGAGACCTTCTGCGAATGGGACAGTTCATCCCAGGGAAAAGGCTTGAGGATCCGGAGAATTTGGTAAATGAGGCGATCATCAATCCTTCAAGTTGTTTCGTCCTTGATGAGTTAAGGGATGATGGCAGTCTCTTTACCCTCAAGGATTCCATGGCGATGATGATACCGTGCGATAAAGGGACGCTGCCTTCCTTTTCGATTTTGGTGGATGTGAACGCCTCGACCGACTTCCTCATTGAGTTGCGCACCAGTTCCCAGCCCAACCACCATACGCCGGATGTACTGCTTGAACGATACTCTTTTCCGCTGAAACCGGGGATAAACATACCGATACATTTATCCTGCAAACATCAATTCGAAAAAAGGCAATACGCCTTCATCTGCTTGATGCAAAATGAGAATGTGCTCGTTCATGGAAGCGATCAACGAGTTACCGGTGTTCTATCTCTGTTCAACCGTTATGATCAGGTTCATCATCGTTGCCATGCGCAAAATCCTCCCGTGGGAATCGGTGTGGACACCTTTGAATTCTGGACGCCGCGTAGACGCCCTAACGGTAAGAATTTGCACATTAAAATCGATCCGGCAATCACAACTTTCGACGCTGACAATCTGAAAAATGGCATCCAACGCCCCACCAATCACCCAAACGCCTGGATAGCCGCTCGAAGCGATAAAAACCCTGCATTGGAATTGCACTGGGATAAACCACAATCCATCCGCGAAACGGGGTTATCGTTTGACACCGATTTCGATCATCCAATGGAAACGATCCAAATGGGTCATCCCGAACGTGATATCCCCTTCTGCATCAGATCCTTTCGCATCAAGGACTCAACTGGTCGTCTCGTTCACGAAACGCTGAACAATCATCAAACCATCCATCGCATCGTGTGGGATACTCCGATAATATCCGATAGCCTGATCTTTGAATTCGCCCATCCCTCACCCCTTATTCCAGCCGCACTCTTCGAGATCAGATGTTACGGATGAAGACGATACGCTCCTATTTCAACGAAGATGATCCTCATTCTTCATGGGAATCGCAGGATAATTTTTGAACCATCCCAATAGGATCGTGGTAGAATTGACTTATACCCAACAAGGAGAAGGACAATGCGACAAGCTCTCTTCGTTATCGCGGTCATGGGAATCATCCTCGCATCCGCAACACCTTCGTTTTCGAAGGATACGGCAAAGGATTTCGCCAAAGCATCCAATCTTTTCGGATTTTCAATGCTTAATGAAATCGCTCGGAAGAGCCCGAAAGATAACATCGTGTTATCCCCCCTTAGCATTGATCTGGCTTTGTTAATGACTTGGAACGGCTCCGCAGGGGTCACGGAGAAGGAGATGGCGAAAACGCTCCGTATCTCCGATATTTCACGGGAAGGAGCAAACAGGGGAATTAGGGCATGGACCGCACAGCTAACAAAAGCCGATCCTCTAACCCAGCTAAACCTGGCAAACTCCCTATGGATTAACGAACGATACCATGTGAATCCGCACTTCATCGCGGAAAACAAAGAGGAGTTGCAAGCGGAAGTGCACACACTGAATTTTCTGAACGCCGTCGATGCGGCGCACCGGATCAATACGTGGGTCGATCAGCAAACGAATCATCATATTCCAACAATCGTCTCCCCGCAACAGGTTCATGGTGCGGAGATGGCATTGATAAATGCCGTCTATTTCAATGGAAAATGGACGCATCCGTTTCAGACGGATGACACTCAAAAGGCTGTTTTCACTCCTTCCGATCAAAGCAAGATTCACGTGATGATGATGAAAAAACAGGGAGTGATGGAATACGGCGACAATTCCAAGGCGCAGATCGCGGTCCTTCCTTACGGCAATGGAAACACGGAAGCGGTTATCATCCTTCCCAATCCCGCTCAATCCGCCAAGGAGTTTCTCTCCAAGTTATCCTTTGCTGAATTTAATGAATGGCTGACACAATGCAAAATGAGACCTGGGGTATTGGAGCTTCCAAGAGTAAAAGCCTCGTATTCCATCACGCTGAACCAGCTATTGGAGAAGATGGGAATGCGTTCCGCCTTCATCGGATCCGAAGCCGATTTTTCTCGCATGAGCGCCGAGGACAGACGCGATCTTTTCATATCCCTGGTATTGCACAAAGCGCAATTGGACATCGGGGAAAAAGGAACGGAAGCGTCCGCCGCCACTGCGGTCATCATGTCGAGGAGCGCGATAATGTTACCGCCCAAAAACGCATTCCGAATGATTGTGGATCATCCCTTTCTGTTTTGCATCCGCGAGAAAACCACCGGTACGATTTTGTTTATTGCATGGATTGAGAATCCCCTGCAGAATGGATAATACGCTGGCGTGAGAATGCGCGTGCAAGGGCTTTCCAAGGGATTCGCCGAAAGAGGGGGAATTAGTTGAAACGATCCGAAATGGGATTGAGGGGGGAATATTCCGGTAAAAGATAGCATGCCCGCTCCAGTTCCCACATGGTGAGGCTATTCTCTTCAAACCTTATGGAGAGAGCCGTAGCGAATCCGTCAAGAAGGGATTGAATGATAATTTCTTCTTCAATGTCCCTTAAGGGATAATCCGAGTGAGAGAAATCCCCGAGGAATACATCCGATGGGGATGAGGACATCGGCTGATGGCGCAGCGAACATTGCTCGAGAATGGCGTTTTTCACTCGTCGCTGTGCGCAGCCGAGGATTTTTTCACCATTTGCGCATAAGATATCGGCTTCGGACCGCAAGGCGAAGCAATCCGCCACGTGATGCTGACGTCGCTCCGAATAACCCTGATGCGTTTCAAGCCCCATTCGCATTAATGCGACTTTGAATGCCTCGGCGAACTTTGCGTAATTTCCGGCGATACTTTTCGACCATTCCTCCAATGGCTGCATGCAAATGGTTATTCCCTGATCACCCCCGTGAAGAATACCCCGCCCGCCTGTAATTCGTCGTATAACGGGTATCGCTCGACGAGAACACTCCTGCAGATTCACACTGTTTTGAAGGGCTTGATTATGCCCTAGTGTGACCGCTTCCCCTTCCCATCGATACAGACGAACCGTGGGCGGCGCCATACCCTCGCTCACCGCATCCATAATCGCATGGTCTACCGCCATATTCCATGACGGCTTATTCTCTTGCTGTATGATAAGTCTCCATGTAATCATAGGACGCCACTTATTGCAAAGAATGTGTTCGGCGGTGAATTTCGCTCAAGCATCCTTTTTTTCTTCAGCATGCTTCAGCCAATTCACATTTAGATTCTTCAATGCGACGGATTCATTTAGCCTGCCTATGCTCGTATGATGCGGAGCGGTGAAAAGAACCTCCGGGTTTTCTTCCGCCTCTTCTGCGATACGCTGTAACGCGTCGCAAAAAGCGTCCAGGGTCTCCTTGTTCTCCGTCTCCGTCGGTTCAATCATTAACGCTTCGGGAATGATCAGCGGAAAGTAGTTTGTTGGCGGGTGATAACCGTAATCCATGAGACGCTTGCTAATATCCAGCGCTCGCACCCCATGCGCTTTCTTCTGACGTGATGCGGAAAGCACCACCTCATGCATGCAAAAGCGATCATGCGGAATTTCATACGCCTCCCTCATCTTGCTGCGAATATAATTCGCGTTAAGCACCGCCATCTGCGCCGCATGACGCAATCCATCCGCCCCTAGGTTTCGAATGTAAGCGTAAGCTCTCACCGCAACTAAAAACGCGCCGTAGAAACTGTGAATGCGCCCGATCGATTGAGGGCGATCGTAATTTAGTCGGTATTGTCCCCCCACACATTCTATCCTAGGCGCTGGCAGAAAAGGCTCCAATTCCTTTATCGTCGCAACGGCGCCGCAACCAGGACCGCCACCGCCATGCGGCGTGGAGAAGGTCTTATGCAGATTGAAATGCATCACATCGAACCCCATGTCCCCCGGGCGAGCAATTCCCAGCAAAGCGTTCATGTTCGCGCCATCGCAGTACACCAACCCGCCGGCTTCGTGGACCATATTGCATATTGTGCGAATATCCTTTTCAAAAAGACCCGTGGTGTTGGGATTGGTGAGCATGAAAGCGGCGACCGAATCGTTCAGCATCCGCTTCAACGCCTGCACGTCTGTCAAGCCCTCGGAGTCGGTGGGAACCGTTTTCACCTTGAAACCGCATCGCGCGGCGCTGGCGGGATTTGTTCCGTGGGCGGAATCCGGTATCAACACCCATTCTCTCTTCTCATCGCCTCTAGTTTTATGGTAGGCGTGAATCAGCATCAAACCCAATAGCTCTCCATGGGCGCCGGCGGCTGGTTGAAGAGAGCAAGCGTGCATTCCTGCAATCTCGGTCAGAATCCGCTCAAGATGATCGATTAATTCCAACGCGCCTTGGATGGTTTCCTCGGATTGCAAGGGATGTAAGCCGGCAAACCCCGGCAATTTGGCGATGGCTTCGTTCATTTTTGGATTGTATTTCATCGTGCAGGAACCAAGAGGATAAAAACCGGTATCAATGGAGTAGTTATTCCGGGAGAGAGAGGTGAAGTGACGAACCGTGTCCAATTCCGATAACTCCGGCATGGGAAGTGAATCGCGTAAATTCTCCGCTCCTAGAAGTTCCTCCAGGGATTTGCTTGGCACATCGCATTCGGAAAGGACCACTCCTTTCCGACCCGGGACGCTAAGTTCAAATACCGTTTTTTCTATCAACGTTCCTTCTCCAACGCCAGTTTCACCGATTCCACAAGATGATCGATTTCCTTTTTGCTGCGCTTTTCCGTAACGCACAGCAACATACACCCCTTCCATTCGGGATAATTTTCACCGAGGTCGTAACCGCCAAGGATGCCTTCTTTTAACAGAATCTCGTTGAGTCGGCGCGGTGGCATATGTTCCGGAAGCCTTATTACAAACTCCTTGAAATATCTACCCTTCAACGGTAACGTCACACCAGGCAGTTCGGATAGCTTCTCGGCTGCATAATGAGATTTTTGCACGCAACTCTCCGCAACCTGTCGGAGTCCATGTCGTCCCATGGCTGTCATATAGACTGCTGCGGCGACAGCGAGAAGTGATTCATTCGTGCAGATGTTCGACGTGGCTTTCTCCCGTCGAATATCCTGTTCACGAGTTCTCAGTGTCATTGTGTAACCGAGCCGACCTTCATTATCCTGCGCCACACCGACTATTCTCCCTGGAAAACGTCGTTGATGCTCCATCTTGCAAGCGAAAATACCAAGAAGCGGGCCTCCCAAGCTAATGTTGATGCCCAGCGATTGCCCCTCCCCGACAACAAAATCGACATCATCGTCACCGGGAGGCTTTAACAGAGCCAATGAGATTGGATCCACGACCACTATCATTAAGGCGCCTTTTTGATGCGCCAACTCCGTGGCTTGTCGAATGAACTCCAACTGACCGAAAAAATTCGGGGATTGTAGGATTAAACAGGCGCAATTCCGATCCAATCGGTTCTCTATCGCATCCAAATCCGTAACCCCTGAGGAACTATCAATTTCAAGTAGATTATAGCCGGCGGAATTCAGATAAGTGCGCAAGACATCTCGGTAATTGGGATGGACCAAAGAGGACGCCAACACTGTGTTTCGCCCGGTCGCAGCGATGGCTGTCAGTGCGGCTTCAGCCATAGCAGTGGATCCGTCGTACATGGATGCATTGGACATATCCATGCCCGTCAATCCGCAAATGAGGGATTGATACTCGTACAGGGCTTGCAGCATCCCTTGACTGAGCTCGGGTTGATAGGGCGTGTACGACGTAAGGAACTCGCCTCGTGAAACCATCGCTTCCACCACGGATGGAGAGAAATGGTCGTAGATACCTGCGCCGAGAAAACATGTGAGAGTGTCAATAGATTGATTTTTTTTGGATAGCTCCAGCATATGCCGCGTTACCGACAATTCATCCAACGCCTCGGGAATATCCAAAGGATGCTTCAAGCGAATAGCTTCGGGGATATCCGCAAAGAGGTCCTCCACCCTTTCAACGCCAATCGTAACCAGCATCGACCGAATATCCTGCTCGGTATGCGGAGCGAAACTCATCTATTCACCTCAATAACTCCGTATTTCAAATAAGACCTTCCTTACTCTTCAATTAATTTGGCATACGCGTTTGAATCCAGCAGACCATCCAGTTCCGCCGGATTGAACACCCTTACTTTCACGAGCCAAGCCGTATTATACGGATCTTTGTTGATCGTCTCGGTTGCGTCGCACAAAGGCGCGTTGGTTTCAATTACCTCACCGCTCACAGGGCTGTAGAGTTCCGACACGGCTTTGACAGATTCGACCGTACCAAACACCTCCTCTTTTTGTAAAACCCTGCCCGCTTCCGGAAGTTCAAGATAGACGATATCCCCCAATTCAGCCTGGGCATGATCGGTGATACCTATGATGGCTACGTCACCCTCAATTTTCAACCATTCATGGGAATTCGTATATTTCAGATTTTCAGGAATACTCATTCTTAATCTCCTTTGGATAATGACAACATCTTATGCTTTTCAATTGTCGTAACCGGGTACGATTTGCCTCGAATCTCCACGTGGAGCGTTTTACCCGCTTTTGCGTAAGGTGCGTTGACTCGCACAATTCCAATGCCGCATTTAAGGGTTGGGGAGTACGTTCCACTCGTTACGAAGCCAATGTTACGCTCATCCGCAATGATGGGATATCCTTGGCGCGGGATGGTTTTATCCATCGCCAAAATCCCGATGGATCTCTTCTCGGCTTTCGCGCGATTGTTTTCGATAATCGCATCCGAGCCGATGAATTTTCCTTTATCCGGAATTACCGCCCAGGAAAGACCCGCCTCTCGGGGGAATACATCCTCATCAATTTCATGCCCGTATAATGGAAACCCTGCTTCGATTCGCAATGTGTCCCGGGCTCCCAACCCGCAGGGTGTCACGCCGAGTTCCATTATCTCACGCCACAGAAGCAATGCAAAATCGGCGTGAACCGTGATCTCGCATCCATCCTCGCCGGTATACCCGGTACGGGAAACAATGAGGGTTTGGTTTTTATAACTCAGCTTTCTGATTTGATATCGCTCCATCGGCGGATAGTCGATTTTGAGGAGTGAGGCGCATTGCTTTAACGCTTCCGGTCCCTGCCATGCTATCATCGCCGTCTCACGGGTGATATCCTCAAGTGTCACCGAGGGTGGTTTATGCGACAGTATCCAATCCAAATCCTTCTTGGCGTTCCCTGCGTTAAGAATCAAAAAATACTCCTCTTCAGACAATCTGAATTGAAGGATATCATCCTTGATACCGCCTTGATCGTTTAGTAATAAGGAGTATTGCCCCGTTCCATTTGATAAACGATGGGAATCATTCGATGTCAGATATTGAATGAAATCGGCCGCATCGGATCCAAGGATCCGAACCCGACACATGTGGCTTACATCAAAAATTCCGCTACGCTTCCGAACCGCTTCGACCTCGTTCAAGATGCCGGAATAAACGAGAGGCATTTCCCAGCCTGCGAAGGGCGTAATTTTGGCGTTCAAATCGTTGTGCGCCGAATACAATGGGGTTCTTAGAAGAGATTCATTGATTTCCGTAATATCCACCCGCTTCCATTCGATATTTGCTTGCGCCTTGGTCCAATCGCAAAATACCTAAAAAACAAGATCGCCCTTACGCCCGCATGAAATAACGTCGAAACCGACTCTTGCGATAACTTGAGATTCGGTAACACACCTATAATTATATCTGTTTCACACCCGTTTGAGATGACTGACCGCAAAAAAAGGGTTCGACCATGGAAGCCTGCGAGAATGGCGGAATTCTATTCCAATCCGCTGACCGATTCCGCCCAAATCCGCGCCTCGTGTAAAATCGCTCTCAGGTCCCTTCCGGAATCCAATGCATACGACCACCAATCTCTCATTCCCAAAGTTCTATGATTATTCCAACAGATCGCTTTCAGATGCATATTCCCGGGACTACCAGTCAAAGTGAGATTGGCTTGGATCATATGTCTGTTCCTCCACTTAATTAGGCATTGCGGAGCGGCGAGGGAATTTTGGGGAATATCAAGTTGAATGTCGAACCCATATTCACGGGCGAATCTTTCCATGACAGGTATCAAGGAGGCAAAACGCAGCTTATGATGATCCGCAAGCGCCTGAAGCCGGGATCGACGCGGTGGGAGATACCTTCTTCGCCGCAACATAATTATTCTCCAAGGTACGCGTTTTTCACGCCTTCGTCGGCAAGCAAGGATTGGGTGTCGTTTTCCATCACGACGCTACCGGTTTCCAATACGTACCCTCTTTGCGCGATTCTTAACGCCTGCCATGCATTTTGCTCCACCAGCAGGATTGTCACACCCTGTTGATTAATATCCTGCAGTATACCGAATATCTGGCGCACCATAATGGGAGCCAAGCCGAGAGAGGGCTCATCCAGCATTAACAGTCTCGGTCTGCTCATCAACGCTCTTCCAATCGCCAACATCTGTTGCTCGCCACCGGAGAGGGTGCCTGCGGATTGGTTCAAACGATCCTTAATTCGTGGAAACAACGCTAAAACCCGGTCGTAATCCTCCCGAATCTGGCTCTTGTTCCGATAATGAACATACGCTCCCAATTCCAGATTCTCGCGAACGGTCATGTTCGCGAAAATCCTTCGCCCCTCAGGGGATTGGCATATTCCCATTTCAACCAGTTTATGTGGAGGCGCAGAGGTGATATCCTCGCCTTCAAACAACACCTTGCCGGATCTGGGACGTATCAATCCGCTGATAGCTCGAATCATAGTGCTTTTGCCGGCTCCGTTGGCGCCTATCATGGTGACGATCTCGCCCCTATCCACTCTTAAGTGGATACCATTGAGTGCGCGGATGGAACCATAGTACACTTCGAGATTTTCGAGTTGGAGCACGTGAAGTAAAGCCTTTCTCAGCCATGCAAAGGATGGATCACTCTCCAAGGTAGGCGGACAGCACCCTAGGATCCTTTCGGATAACCTCCGGTTTGCCCTCCGCTATCAATTCTCCGTAATCCAGCACGTAAATCCGTTCGCATATTCCCATTACGACCCTCATGTCGTGCTCAATGAGTAAAATCGTAAGCTGATAGTCTCTGCGAACGGATCGAACCAGTTCCATCAATTCGACTTTTTCCTGAGGATTCATCCCGGCTGCGGGTTCATCTAGCAATAAAAGCTTCGGTTTCGTGGCGATCGCCCGTGCGATTTCCAACCTTCTTTGTAATCCGTATGGCAAATCGGCGGATCGCTGATCCGAAACATCCTCCAATTTGAGACTACGCAGAATCATCAGGGAAAAATCCGTTAATTCTCGGTCGTTGATCAGGAGTCTGTTGTTGCGTAGGATGGAATCCATTAAATTGGCTTTGGTATGCAGATGCGCCGCAATTCTCACATTATCCAATACATTCAGCTGCTTGAAAAGTCGTATGTTCTGGAATGTCCGGCAGATTCCAAGAGAGGCGATCCGGCAGGGTCTCAATCCATTCAAACGCCTCCCCAGAAATATCACATCCCCGCTACTCGGTTTATACACCCCGGTAATGAGATTGAACACGGTGGTTTTACCCGCCCCGTTTGGTCCGATAAGCCCAAGCAATTCCCCGGGCTCAATGACGAGATTGAGCCCGCTGACCGCCGCCAAGCCCCCGAACTTTATCGTAACGTCACGCATCTCCAAAACGGACATTATGCGGATCGCCCCTCCGTCTTCGACTGTTTTCGTCGCAATTTGGGAAAGCCTATCTCCTTGGTGCCGAATATTCCCTGCGGACGCGTGAGCATCATTACAATCAAAATAACCGAGTAAATCACCATCCGATCGTTTTTCAGGAAGCGGAGCATCTCAGGAAGAACAATCAACAAGGTCGCCGCGATAACAGAACCGGTCACACTTCCGGATCCGCCCAGCACCACCATGGTGGTTATGAGGATGGATGTATTCATATTAAACATATCCGGCGATATCCCCGTCAGGAAATGGGCGTAAAGCACGCCCGCCGCCCCCGCTAATACCGACCCAGTGACAAACGCGGTGACCTTGACCTTTGTGGTGTCCACCCCCATCGCATCCGCTGCAATCTCATCCTCTCGCACGGATAACCAGGTGAGACCTCTCACGGATTGCATGATGTTCCGAGAAAGCGCTATGGAGATAATTACAAATAGAAATACCCAGAACAGCGCAAGATTCCCTGAGGAGACGAGGGTTGGAATGCCATTCAGCCCTCTCGCTCCCCCAATGGAATTGATATTCAGCAGAAGCACATAGATCACCTCCGCGAAGCCAAGCGTGGCGATGGCTAAATAATCCCCCCGAAGTCGCAAAGATGGAAGCCCCACCATAAATCCCGCCATGCCCGCCGATACCATTCCCAACAGCAGGGCGATCAACAGATTCAGGATATCCCCATGAAGCGTCCCCATTTGCAAAAAAGAGTAGCGCCCCACAACCATCGGTTGCCAAATCAGGGTCCAGGCGGCTCCCACATAAGCGCCCACCGCAAAGAAGCCTGCGTGTCCGATGCTGAACTGGCCGGTTATCCCGTTTATGAGGTTCAAGCTGACCGCAAGAATGATGTAAACCCCGCATTCAATCAGAACCTGAAAATAATAGGGGTCCATCTGATATGTGACGAATTGGCTCAGCATGTATAACCCGATGAATGTCACCAGTATCGCGATCACTCTGAGCAATAAAATACGCATCCGCTACACCTTTTCCGCGGCATTCCTGCCAAGCAACCCAGCCGGACGAACCAACAGGATGATGATTAGAATGGCGAAAGCTATCGCATCGCGATACGTGGATAAACTCGACCCCCCTACGAACGCCTCCGCCACCCCCATGATGATGCCACCTAAAACAGCGCCGGGTATGTTTCCCGGCCCCCCTATCACCGCAGCCACAAAAGCCTTGATTCCCGGAAGCAAGCCAAACAGAGGAGTTATTTGCACATGCGTCAAAACTCCCACCATCATCCCCCCTGCTCCAGCCAGCGCCCCGCCTATTGCAAATGTGACCGAGATTACCTGATCCGTGTTAATTCCCATCATTTTCGCTGCGTCGATATCATGCGAGATCGCTCTCATCGCCTTCCCCGTTCGCGTGTGTAAGACGATATGGCGGAGGATCAGCATTAATACAAGGGAAATCATGAGAATGGCAAGCTGGGAACTATTTATAATGACCCCTCCAAGAATTTTGAAATTTCTTTCCGGAACCATGGTACCGATGAACTCGGGATTGGGACCAAACACAAGCCATCCGCCGTTCTCAAGCAACAGGGAAACGCCGATGGCGGTGATGAGAGCATTTAATCTGGATGGGGAAAGAACCGTCCTAAGGCTAATCCACCGAATCACAGGGCGCAAAGCGTAACCAACGATCCCCCCGATCATGAGATACCCTACAATCCCGAAGAGAAATTCCCCGAACCCATCGGATAGCTTATGAAACAGATGGAAGTGGAATGCCACTGGCAAGGAGATGGCGAAACCCCAAAAATGAGCGTCCGTAATTCCCAAGCCGTTTCTCAATGGACGATATGCGAAACGCTCGATCACCACGCCAAGCGCTCCGCATAACAGCATGGATAACAGCAGCACGACCACGGCGAGAATGATATTCATTATCGTGGCGTGGGGATCGGCGGATAGACGTTGGAACGGAAGCCAGTAGGTGCACGCGTAAAACCCAATGTACGCCCCCACCATGTATACATCGCCGTGAGCGAAATTGATAAGTCGCAGGACTCCGTAAACCATGGTGTAGCCTAAGGCGATCAAAGCGTATAAGCTACCGAGTTGAATGCCGAATATCAATTGCTGGATGAAAATCCGCATGCGTTATTGATCGATCTCCTCGGGAGTATATACTTTGTACAGAACCTTTTTCTCTCCTACGATTTTCATGATGATGGCCGCCTTACGCGCATTGCGATTCGCATCTATGGTTATCTTTCCAGTAATGCCGGGGAAGTCCTTTGTGGTGGCTAATGCGTCACGCAGGGCCGAAGGTGTTAAGGATTTCGCTCTTTTAAGCGCATCCACCAACAGATTACCCGCATCAAAGCCCAAAGCCGCCAGTGCGTCCGGAGTGTAACCGTACTTCGCCTTATAGTCCGCAAAGAACTTTTGCATCGCCGGGTCCTTGATATCCTTCGAAAAATAGTGATCGCTAAAATAACATCCATTAAGAGCGTTGCCTGCGGCTTGGATGAGTTTTGGCGAATCCCATCCGTCGCAACCCAGGAGCGGCACGTTTAGTCCAATCTCCCGCGCCTGCCTCGCGATTGTCCCCACTTCGCTGTAATATCCAGGAATGAGCACGGCGTCGGGGTTTTGCCCTTTGAGCGTATTTAACTGAGCCTTGAAATCGGTATCGCCCTCCTGATAGGTCTGCTCCCCGGTAATCGTGCCTCCAAGCTTCGTGAATTCCCTCTCGAATATCTTGGCGATTCCTATGCTGTAGTCATTGCGGATATCCTTGAAAACCGCCACTCGCTTATACCCCTGATCGTGGGCGAAATGCGCCATGACGGCCGCTTGAAAATCATCCGTGAAACAGGTTCGAAAAATATAATCCCCCTTCTTCGTAACGGCAGGGTTAGTGGACGCCGGCGTGATCATGGGTATTTTATATTGCTGACATATGGGCGCCGCCGCGAGACTTCGAGTGCTTGCCACCTCCCCGACCACGGCAATCACGTGATCCTCGGTTATGAGCTTGGTAACCACGGTTCTCGCCACATCCGGCATGCTTTGATCATCCTCCGTATATAACTTAATGGGCAGATTCTTCACTCCTCCCGCCGCGTTCGCCTGCTCGATGGCGAGCGCCAAGCCATTGTGAGTGGAAGTGCCGAAGGTCGCAGTGTCGCCCGTAAGAGAGGAAAAGTCTCCTACCGGTATATACTGCAACCCGCCGGGGCCGCCGATCTTCACACCGTGGGTTCTGCATCCGTAACCGCTAAGAATCAATCCCACGGCAAGCATTCCCGCGACCAGCCTATGAACACCCTTCATCCTTATCTCCTGAAAATGCTACGATTAAAATATGATGCGATTATTATATTTGTCCTTCCAAAACCGCTTGGCAAATATCAATGCGACTAATGATACCCACTAATTTACCCTTGTTGGTGACGGGAAGACGTTTTATTCTCTTTTCCAGCATCACAGACGCCGCCTCAAGCACATCCGCTGCGTCATCAATGGAAATGGCAGGTTTAGACATCGCCTCGCCAACCGTTTTGTTTTTTATTCTCTCAACGCGGTCGTGCAGACCAACCCATTCCGATCCGGATTCCTTTTTGACAACGTGATATTCCGGAAGCAAGGCTTGTATGATGTCATACTCCGTTATCACACCGACCAAATCCCCCTGTGAATCCACCACAGGCAAACCACTTATCTGATACAAGTCCAACATATCCACTGCATCCTGCAATGTCGCTTCGGGGTTTGTTTGGATCACATGGCTTTTCATAAGTTCAAGAACGTGCATCGTTATTTCTCCTTGCTTCCCATGAAATAAAACATTCTCTGGTCACACTATGGTAATCGCAAATATCATGACCACCATATTTTTTCAAGCATCAATCAACAGAGGAACTTGAGTGGCGAACACACCCTATATATTTTATCCTCTAAACCCATAGGTTATGATTATCAATACATGGTTGCATGGTCATTTCGTATCCCTCTTTTTCCGCAACATTTCACATACGCGCCAAAGCCCAATCCCATTGATATCAACAAACCGCCTAATAATGAGAGATACAGGGCGAAGCGAAATATAAAAGGCTTATATTCAAATGTGATACGATGCATCCCCGGAGGCACTTTTAATCCGAGATAGGCGTAATCCGTTCGACATATTGGAGCGCTTTTCCCATCCACATACCCTTTCCATCCCGGATAACAGGCCGAACTCCAAACCAGCCATTTCGGATGAGCCCCCGCATCGACATAGCAAACGAACTCGCCATGTTTGGGCATAGAGCTGCAAATCACCTTGCCTTGAGGATACGGAGCGATTGCGTCCATATCTTCGCTATACGGAAAAGCGCAGGGAATTCCCTTGCCCCCGGTTATGATCGCCGTGGTTTTCGGATTGAAATGTGGATCCAAAAGCGCCGCCAGGCTATCCTTGCGATTATCCCTCTCGATGGTTTGATTTACCAACCAACATGGATGCACTGTTTCCTTGTTCACATAGATTGAAACTCCTAAATGCGTATTCAAGGACGATACGTATTTGGCATCCTTTCCAATTGGAATAACGTCACTCTCCGGATATCTTGTATAGATCGGAAAAAGAATGAATTTAACATCCATCAGATAAAGCCATGATGCAAGCCGTGGCGAATGATCCACGATCGCGAGCCGCGTGGCGGCGGCGACATCGGAACTCTCCTCCAAAGGCACGGGTTCATATCCGTTAGCCTCCTCCCAGCCGTATCGCATGCCGAAATTGGGGGTGAGAGTGTCAGTGAAATCTTGCATGTAGCGTTTCGTATTGGGTCCGTAATCATCATAATTCACATAACGATGCCAGGTTAAAGTATGCAGCACGGAGAATGTTCTCCCGTTTCCAGGCGAAGGGAGGAGTTTAAGGGCGGACGGCTTGCATTCCAAATCGGATGAACTCACTCCGGGATTGATATCTGAACTGAACCATACCAGGTTGATCGCCGAAAGTATCAAAAGTGCGTATCTTATCTTCGCGGACACACCAAAATCACTAAGTTTTCGCAAGCCTATGGCGGAAAGAACGGCTAATGCGAAAGTGGTTACAAAGGCGAATCTGGCGGGGTCGTGGAAATTGGATATGCCAGGTACGACATGAAAAGCAATCCAGAACAACCCGCCGAACTTGCCAAGCGCCAACCATACGCTAATCAACGCCGCACCGGCGAAAAACCGGGTCGCCAATCGTTTATTCGATCTCAAAATGGCGTATCCTGCGAGAAAAAGCGGAATGATGCCAACGTAAACACATGGCTCCCAAAAATTGCCCGGCCCCCAATAATCCCCCCTTGCCGGATTGCCGAAATAGTGGGGAAGAATAAAATTAACCAGGTCTCTTGGCCATAGAGTGAAACGGTTGGCTTGAAGCCATCCCATACTCCCTCGGGGAGACCATTTGAACAATTGAATGGTAGGCAAAAGCTGAACACTGGAGGTCAGTATTCCTATCACAAATGCGACTGTCATCCTCCGGAACGCCAACCAAGCGCGACCTTGGTGACGGTGCAGGTGCAATAAGCGGGCTATTGCATAAATCCCGGCGCACGCGAAACTCATATAGGCTATTTGGGCGTGAGCCGCCAGCAGTTCCAAAGTGACCACAAGCGAAAGCAAAGAGGCGTACCAGATTCGCGGGCGATCGATCATTCGATCCACCAGTAACATCATCCAAGGCAGCCAGGCCTCGGCTTGCAGCATGGGGGGGAATTGCGCCCTTGCGATGAAAAACCCGCTACCTGCATACACGATCGCCCCCAATTGCGCAGCCAAACGATCTCCGCAAAGCCTTCTCAGGAAAAGATACGTCCCCAAAGCCGCAATGAGCGTATGAAGGATGGTGTTCAAAGTGAGATATTCCGCAGGCGGCATCCAGCGAAGAAGCAGCGTTCCGGGATAAAAAAGCCAAACCTGCGGGTTTCCAACCAGAGGTTGTCCGCAAGATATGAATGGATTCCAAAGGGGTAAAAGCCCTTTCGCGAGGTTATGCTTCTCAAGAGTGACTAGGGGAAGAAAATAGAGGGAGACATCCCCCCAATAAAGATTCCAGTCATGAAAGATAAAAGGGTAAAAAACCGCGACAACAAAACCTGTCAATACGATAAAAGGACCTATTCGCCGCAGTTTGTTCATCGTGTATATGGGGTCATATCATTTGGGGATCAAACTAATCCACTCGGGCAATTGCCCTCAATTCGTACACCGCAGCAACAATCGTAATCCGAAAAAGTAATCCTTACACGAAAAAAAGAGTTGTCCTATATTACCGAATATGATGGGATGACGTCAAGCGAAGGTGCGTGCAATACACTCACGCGCTCCACACTCCGTACCGCTGTAAAACTCAACCCAAAGCTTTCGTAAATTAAACTCTCGCCCTGAAATAAGTTGGGCGGTCGATAAGCGTGAAGATGCCACCCTCATGTCGTTTATCCACTTCCTTCGATCGCCCATTGAATCTTACGCCCGGCGTTCAATCGTTCGAAAACCGTATTGCAACTTAAGAGTTGGTCATTCCCCTTAATAACCCTTTGCAATAGCCAACGCTTTCAGCCAAACCGGGAAGAGGATCCGAACCATCCTTTTCATATTCAAAGGATGCCAGATGCGCGTATTTAATCTCCAATAAAGCACTGAAGATCGCCTTCAAATTCATCACTCCTCTTCCAGCTTCCACGGTCTGTCCGTCAGGCGCGGCTTTGGTTTCATCCTTCAAATGCATATCATACAGACGATCTCTGTATTTCAAGACATCCTCGGCGGGATTTTCCCCCGCTCTAAGCGTATGTCCAACATCAATGCATAGTCCGATGCGATTGTCGTATCCCTTCACCAACTCCATGACATCCGACGGGCGGGGAAATCTTTTATCTCCTGGCCCGTGGTTGTGGATCGCCAACCTGATATCATACTCCTTAACGAGACCATTCAAAGTGTCAATGGAGGATGGATCAAAACTGCATACGATCGTTGGCACCCCCAAATCCTTGGCGTATTCGAACGCATTCCTCATCCCCGGCTCGTCCTTAGGGAAATAGACCACCCCGCAACTCAGAGGTGTGATACCAGCATCAAGAAATTGTTGCCGCACTCTCCTTCTCTCTTCGGGAGTGCTTTTCATGGGCAGATGCATGTCCTTAACGGATACATACTTCAGGTCCACTCTTTGAATGCCTTTAATGCAATCCGCCAATGAAAATTCGCGAAAAGTATAGGATGCAACTCCGATTTTCAAACCGTGCCAGCAATCTGCGTTCGATACAGTCATGGGAGCCTCCGCATAACCCGTGGCTTCAGACATAGCAAACATGGAAGCCGCTATCCCCAGTCCAAAGAATTGACGTCTATCCAAGTTCATGACGCACCTCGCAAATGAAATGGTGAAGCTGCGATTTAGAAAATCGCAAGCTCAATAACAAACATTATGGGGATACTTGGGAGTGATGTCAAATGATAATTGGAAATCATAAGCCAAGCGCTTCAAACCCCTCATCATGAGGCAAATCAGGAAGTTTGGCGCACGCCACCGCCATGCGATCGCAGTATTCGTTTTCATACTTGTTGCTGTGCCCTCGAATCCATTCGAATATCACCTTGCGTTCTTCGCATAACTGCAATAATTCCTCCCACAAATCAACGTTTTTCGCCCTCTCCTTATCCTTGTTCCTCACCCAGCCGTTTTCTCGCCATCTTCGCGCCCAACCCTGATTAATCGCATTCGCCACATACTGTGAGTCGGTGTAGACTTTCACCGCGACCCCCATTTTAAGGGCTTTTAATCCTGCGATTACAGCCATGATCTCCATGCGGTTATTCGTTGTTTGACGATATCCGCCGGACAACTCCTTGCGTCTTTCACCATAAATGAGAACCGTGGCGTATCCTCCGGGGCCGGGATTGCCAAGGCACGCTCCGTCCGTATACATCACGACTTCCTGGATTTGACTCATTTAATGCGCTTACCTCACCGGAGAGATCCTATTTTCACGAAGCTGGCGATAAAAGAGAGGTTGAAATAACTACTTCGGCGGATTTGGTGATCGCCCCTTTTTCCTTCCGGATTCGTTCGCCTCCGTCACACAAGGCCCCTCCAGCGCGATTTCCAACACCTGTTTAATATCTGAAACAAAGATAAACTCCATCTCGTTTCGCACCACTTCGGGTATCTCCTCGAGGTAATCCTTGCGATTCTTCTCCGGACAGATGACTGTCTTGATACCGGCGCTCCGTGCGGCCAGCGCCTTTTCCTTCAGTCCCCCGATGGGTAACACGCGGCCGGAAAGCGTGATTTCACCTGTCATCGCAAGCTTCGGCTTTACACAACGCCCGCTGAAAAGGGACGCCAGCGCGGTGGTGATGGTGATGCCTGCGGACGGTCCGTCCTTCGGAATGGCTCCCGCAGGAACATGAATGTGTATGTCATGCTTTTGGAAGAAATCCGTATCGGCTCCGATATCCTTAGCGTGAGCGCGCACATACGACAGGGCGGCTTGCGCCGATTCCTTCATGACATCCCCCAGTTGCCCGGTGATAATAAAGTTCGACGGTCGATTGGACGGCGTTTCTATGGCGGTGGCTTCTATGTAGATGATATCGCCACCGACAGGAGTCCAAACAAGCCCGATCACAACGCCCGGTATTCGAGTGCGTTCATCAATCTCTTCGCGTTCAAAGCGAGGCGGGCCAAGGTATTGAACCACCACCTCCGGAGTGACATCCAAGCTCTCCATCAATCCCTCGGCGAAACCTCTCGTGGCCTTACGGCATACGTTTGCAATCTCCCGCTCCAAGTTTCTCACGCCGGCCTCGCGCGTGTATCCCTGTATGATCTTGGATACGCTGTCCTCGCTAAATTGAATGCGTCCCTCTATTCCATGCTCCTGTATCTGTTTTGGGATGAGATGGCGCGCCGCGATGACCTTCTTCTCCTCCTCCGTATATCCGGCGATCTCAATGATTTCCATCCTATCTCTCAATGGAGGAAGAATCGTATCAAGAACGTTTGCCGTTGTGATGAAGAGCACTTTGGAGAGATCGAAAGGCACCTCAAGATAATGGTCGCGAAAAGTGGAGTTCTGTTCGGGATCCAAAACCTCCAGCAAGGCGGATGACGGATCCCCACGGAAATCCGATGTCACCTTGTCTATCTCGTCAAGCATAAACAGCGGATTATTGGATTCCGCTCGCCTGATGCCTTGGATAATCTGCCCCGGCAATGCACCGATGTATGTTCTCCTGTGCCCGCGTATTTCGGCTTCATCACGCACTCCGCCGAGAGAGATCCTGATGAACTTTCTGCCAAGCGCATGCGCAATGGATTTGCCCAGAGATGTCTTTCCCACTCCCGGAGGGCCTACAAAGCAGAGTATGGGTTGACGGATCGAACCTTCCGACTTGAATTTCCTCACGGACAGATACTCAAGGATGCGATCCTTGACCTTTTCCAATCCGGAATGGTCGGCGTCCAAAGTTTTCTTGACTTCGGTGATATCCAAATTGTCCATGGTGTTTATCGCCCATGGGACCGCAACCAACCAATCGATGTAGGTTCGCGAAACCGTGTATTCGGGAGAACCCGGAGGAATACGCTGCAGACGATCCAGTTCATTCGTCGCCGCCTTGTGAGCCTCCTCCGACATATGAGCCTCTTCGATTTTGGATCTTAACTCCTCAATCTCCCGAGTTCGATCATCCCCTTCACCGAGCTCTTTTTGGATGGCCTTCAATTGTTCCCGCAGGTAAAAATCCCGTTGCGTTTTTCCGAGTTCCGAATTAACCTGGCTCTCCACCTTATTGCTTAGTTCCAATACTTGCACTTCCCTTGCGAGGAGGCCTATCAATTTTTTCATGCGAGGAATTAAAGGCAGGGTTTCAAGGATCTCCTGTTTCTCGGCAGTGGAAAACCTCGGAATTTGGGCGGTAATCATATCGGCGAGAATACGAGGATCATTGATGGATGTCGCCATTCCTTGCAATTCATCCGAAAGATCTCGCGATTGGCTGACAATCCGTTGGAAAAGGTTCGAAATGCTGCGTTTCAACGCCTCCACTTCAAGCGAATCGGCGGGATCGATCTCCGGTTCCCGCAACACTCTCACCTTCACCCTCAGGTAGGGAGTCTCCTGCACCGGTTCCAATATCTCAATTCTCGAGATTCCTTGCACGATCAATCGCAAGCCGTCAGGCATTTGCCCCATCATGCGGATTGCCACCGCAGTACCGATTTTGTGAATGTCATCGAAAGTGGGGTTCTCAATCGAAGGGTCCTTTAATGTGGCGACCCCTATGATTCGATTGCCGCCAACCACCGATTCATTCACCAACCGCACTGAATTCTCTCTTCCCACCCCCAACGGGGTAACCAAAACGGGGAAAATCACCCAGTCCCGCAAGGGAAGCAGGTTCAACTGATCGGGCAATTCTAGTTTTTCCTTGCCGTCCGTTTCCAAGGGTTCGAATATGTTTGTAATTTCGGTATCAGACATTATCTTTTCAAACACCTCTGAAAATAAAATCTGGAAATTGCTACATTTACGATGGCGAGGCGGTACTGAATGCGACAAAACTCAATAAAGCATTTGGCTGATTTTGGACACATTCCAGGCTTAAAAGGAAGAATTTATCCTCAAATCACCAGGGAGCCTCATTCACTAACCGGAATCGTGCGCAATTCGGATTTCACCCCTTCCCGTTTTGGAAGAGTGATGATGAGAAAGCCATCCCGATAGTTTGCCACTATGCCATCGCGATTGATACGAACGTTATTCGGAAGGTAGATTTTTCGCTCGAATGGTCCAAAATAGATCTCCAGCTGATAACACCGAATTCTGGATTCTCTCTCCTCATCCTCTTCATAACGCTCTCCGGAGATTGTCAGGAATCTATCGTCGTTTGAGATCGAGACACTCAATTTTTCGGTTTTCACACCTGACACTTCCACTTTAACCACGATGCTGTTAACGGTCTCATGAAGGTCCACTCTAGGTTGCCAGAACTTGTTCGGATTTGGAACCTCTCTAAGGAAACCTCGAAGGGTCTCCTCGGCGATGCGCTGCATTTCCGCATCCATCTGTCTTAATATATCCTGATCACTATAATTCATATGGCTCACCCGCTCGGCTCACTTGGAATAAAAATAACGCCATTTGTCAAAAATGTAAACTTTGGAGTTAATATATATTACCTCATGTAACCTAACACATCGACGATACGTCAAAAGGATGCATTCATGAAAAGTTTTGCTTCTGATAAGAGATACGATACATGCAACAGGAAATATTCGCCGATCGCCGAAGGAATTCAATGAAAGAGTTGGATGTCGCTTCGAGCATTGACCCCGACGTCCGGATGATCGTTCGTTATCTGGAGGGGGATCAACACGCCTTCGATGACATCTTCCACAAGTATCAAACATACGTATATAACATAATTCTTGGCATTATCGGCACGGATGACGAGGCGCGCGACACAACTCAGGAGGTTTTCCTGCAGGTGCATCGCTCCCTCCGTACATTTCGATTTCAATCACAGTTCGCCACTTGGTTGTATCGGATCGCCGTCAACCGCGCGATGGATGCTGCGCGAGCAAAAAAACGACGGAACTGGTTCTCTTTCGAGCAAACTCCAAAGGAAACTCCCTCGCCAAAACCCTCCCCGGAGGAGGGGGCTATCGAGGAGTCCGAGCGCAAGTCGATTCGGGATTTGCTTGCCATCGTACCCATTCAACACAGAGACGTGCTCGTCCTGAAGTATTACCAGGAGATGTCAATTGAAGAAATCGCTGAAACATTAGGATGCTCTGTTACTGCGGCCAAGGTAAGACTCTATCGTGCGCGACAATATTTCAAGGAAAGGTATACGGCGATCCATGAAAACGAATAGCTCACAAACGGTTCGCTGTGACCTCATAAGACCTCTTCTATCCTCGTATGTGGAGGGGGAACTAACCGATGATGACCGATTAAGGGTTGAGGCACATCTGGAAAGCTGCGATGCGTGTCGTAAGGAGGAGCGGGAGTATCGAATATCCCTCGGCGTCCTGAAAAACGCCACGCCGGCGCCTGTCCCGGAAAATCTCCTATCCGAATTTCATTCCAAATTATCCTCTCCTCAATCGAACCCAAGGCGTCACGGATTCATCTGGCAATTGGGTACGGTCGGCGTCGCCGCTCTTCTAACAATAGTTTTTCTTAAAATATCTCGGCGCATCCCCCCTGCTCCTCCAACCCATAATTCCATGCAGGCGAGGAATGCGTCAGGATATGTGAAAACAAACAACATAGCGATGCTTCCGATCCCAAAAGGGCGCGCCGGACATGGCGAGGCGCCACAATCACAATACGCAAAGATTCCCAACCCCCTGCGTTCGGCCATGCCTATCGAGCCCCGAAAGAAATCCGGACATCATCGGTCGATCAGAGTGGCGCAAAGCAATCATGCGAGAAGACTCCTTAGGGAGAACCTATCTGCTTTATCGAATACGACATCCCAAAAACAGAATAACAACCTTCAGATATCCGCTCAAGTGATTGCATCGAATCTCTCTCGATTGGAACGCACCAAGCTTGCTCAAAAAATAGCAATGCTTAATCAAGGACACCCACCATTCGAGGAGGATGCTTTGCCGCCAGTTAAGGCCGCTTCACCTAATGGCCCTATGATGACGATGATGAGCGAACCCGTTCAGGCGCCGGTATCAAGGGCTGCGGCGCCGGTATCAAAACCCGTCACCCCAAATCCTCCACCAGGAAATCTAGAGGAAATGACGGGATTCGGCGGCGGCGCCGAGAGGAGCCTGATGGCGGAAAAAACTATCTCCTCCAAAATCTCACCCACAGTTCCTGCACCTTCCATGAGGTTACAGGGTGAAAATATTCAGCGAGTAAATGAACTCATACCGTCCAATGATAGGGTCACTCTCCTCAAAGGCGAGAGAGCGATAAACTCCTCCGGGGAACTGATGTGGATAAGGGTTGTGATTGAAACAATGCTGACGCCACATTAATCACACCCCCTGCAAAAGGAACCTGATCCCACGAAAGTCAAACAAGCATTCTGCGGAGAGCGCTATGAAAAAAATTTTCATGACAGTCATTTTCATTGCCTGTATCGTTTGCGAGCATGCCCTTGCCAACAGCCAAAGATACCCTGTGAACAACAGAGCCTATCTTAACATCATTTCGTCCGGCAAGGACAAGGACGGGGTTCCCCTGTACAGCATGCAGGCTAATCATGCGGATCTAACCAAAGTGTTAGCGACGATTTTCACCAAATCGGGAGATCAGTTCCTTATCGATCAGGATGTAAAAGGCGCAATATCATTCTCACTGACAAAAATGCCGATTACGGAAATACTACGCTTCGTCGAGATCGCCGCAAAACCTCCAATTCATATTGAACGGGGGAAAATTATTCATGTTTCAAGAGAGACGACACTGCCTAGGTCTATCCCGCAAGATATCGCCGGGGGAATTGGAGGTGCGTTTGGAGGCTACGAGGAGGCGATGGGAAAATCCTCCCCTTCGATACCCATTGGCGCATCCAATCGAAACATAGTGAATTTGGACGTTCCTCAAAGTCGTCCCATAACTCTTCAACAGGCATTGCAAAGAATGCAGGATCAGTCGCACATCCCTATCTCCATGTCAAACGAGATACCAAAAAACGTCCAGTTCTCCGGTCAAATCACGAACACGCCGGTGAACGTGGCGTTGGTCGCCATCGCCAAAACCGCCGGATTGAAGGTGGTCCCATGGCAAAATGGAGGATTGTTGCTTACCCCCGGGAATAGCTTTCGCTTATTCATCGATAAAGTTTTAATTGGGTCTTATCCCGATCATCCGCTGCTTTTTTGCACAAAGTGCCATTATCCTCTATCGCCCGATTGGGTTGTTTGTCCGAACTGCGGTCAGATAACGCCTCACGGCTATGCGTTGTTGGAAAAAGCCAATGCAAAGAATGGTCAAGGGGGAGATCAGCCGAACCGATAGGAGCGAATGCAATTAATACACACAAAAGGGCTTGCTCCCCTTTGATATCGAATTGAATTAAGGTAATAAAAGGAGCAAGCCCGTTAATGAGAAGGGTTTCCCTAGTTCCGCAGTTTACTTCTAAAAAACCATAAGCCGCTGAAACCCGAACATAGCAGTGTGGTTATGACGCCCGGTTCGGGAACATCGTTCGAAGGATCAAGTTTGTTAGAGGATGGTGTGAACATGGGGCTGGGATCATTCGGTGTGAAAACTGGAGTATTATCCCTGATAGAGGATCCGGATGGTGTCAACGAAGATCCGCCAGCAGGCGCATTATTTAACGACGCCCCGCTTCCGCCCCCGCCGGAAAAAGAAAACCCAAATATAGCGCTTAGTCCCGCGCCAATCAGCAGAGAATCGAGTGTGTTGTTGTTACGATAGCTACTGTGTTGTCCTTGATCGGTTGTGAGGTAATCTCCACCCTGGTCATAAGAGAGGTTTGAATAGTTTTGACTACCGCCCTGATCCTGAATGACTGGATACAGGGTGATTGCGGATGCCGGCAATACCAGAACAATAGCGCAGATGAGCGCCATCCCTCTGATAGCTATCCATCCCATCCATCTTTTCTTTCCTTCATGCATAGTCATGGCGTTACTTCCTTCCATTAATACATGCACAACAAACACTCATCATAAAACAGTGCATATCGCATGCCAAAATAACAGAGGAATGGCATGAGATGAAAAAAAATGGGCTATTTTTTTGCCTCATGCCATAGACGGGAGATATCATTCGGGCCCAATGCATCATGCCACATTTCCACGTCGCCCACCCAACCTGTAAAGAGCGCCGGGGTATCCCCTTTGGGTGGGTTGCCGCCCCAGGCCTCTCTGCCAATATAGAGGGATTCGGTCGTATCGCACACGGATTCCTTTACATCCTTACGTCCCGCCTCCGCTCCGTCCGCATATAAAACGACCCCTTTCCCATCGGTGACCACCGCCACAAGCTGATGCCAGATATTGGGTTGTAAAGTTGTGCCGCACTGAAAGTTAAACGCCCATTTGCCATCGCCATTCGTTGCCTCAAAGGTGGGATGCCCATCCGTCACTCCAAGTACGAACGGAGTCTCCATACTCCCAAATCGCTTTGAAAGCAAGCCCCATCTGCCTTGAAGATCGTTTGATTTAAACCACACCGAAATCGTAAAGGTTTTAGGCATCAGAATCGGCGAACGTGACACAATGAGATAGGACTCACCATCCAATTTTACGCTGTGACCGCCGGGCCCCTGGTTGGACGGCTTGCAGTCGCCCATGCAAACGGCGTTAAAGCCATTTCCCGTTCCATCGGGAAAGACATTGTCCGTCATATTGTCAAAGGTGATGTGAAGCAGCGGACCAGGTTTTGACGCAATTCGTTCATACGCCTTTCGTAGAAGATAAGCCTCCGTGCCTTCGGATGTGATTTTTTGGGAGCAATCGATAAAATGGTTGTCGTGGAGATAGACGCCTAAGGTGGATTTTGAAAGGAAAAGCCCCTCCTCCGCGTTTTTCACCGTGTTTTTCTCCGCCACCACCTCCTGGGTGTAGGGGAATGTCACACTTTGCCCTGGCGAATCCGTACCGCCAATTGTCAAATGTGCGTTGTTATATAGTACGTTGCCTCTCATGATGCAGCATAATGTCAACGGGGCGTCTGGCGTAACGCCAGGGGGCAAAGCCATAATCCCTAAGTGCGCTTCTCCCATGGTGACGGACTGATCGTGCCCTCCCGCATAGGTGTTTCCCTCGACGATTTTATTGTCGAGCCATTGGTTATACCATGAGGGTTGAATGCCGTAGTAATTCATGCCGAAGTTATGGAACCCTCCGGTTCTTGCGGAAATGTTGCCATATGCGATATTTCCGATACTTGTGCCGTACATCTGTATCGCAATTCCCGCATCCTCAAATCGGTTATCGACAAACAGATAATTGCGATGCAGCATTGTGATTGTGATAATGGAGGTGTTGTCCGGCGTAACAAGCCAAGGGGAATCCACCGTCACATTGGCGCCGTCATAAGAGGATATTCTCCTGTACTGCCCCTCCCCTTTGCCGCCCAGGATGAACAATCCGGCTCCAACCCAGTTTCGGTCATTCCAATTCGGCTCGTTCCTCAAGTGAACCACCTTGCCATTCGCGCTATCGACATATCCGTAATAAGCCCCGCCGCCCGCATCGGTGGTGATCGCCTCACGATCCCAGCCGAACATGTTTTTAAAGAGGTTTTTGGAAAAATAGATATCCTGGGAATAACTTGTATCATAGCAGTTCGGGGAGCCGCCGGTGGACATCAAACTGGCGCCGATAATATTGTTGCGTTCCATAAGCAGCCCATCGGAACCGGTCAGGCAATACCATCCCCAACGACCGTTGTAAAAGGTGTTGTCATGCACCCAAGCTCCCGACGCCTGTTGCAGGTAAAGACTTCTTCCCCCACCGTAGATATCGCATCCGGATATCTGTATATCCTCGCCGCCGAGGCGAATCGAATCCGCACCTCCGGTGGAATAGGTCATCGCATCCTTGAATCTCCTTGCAACCTCTTCCTGAGTGATATGCCCTCTGTAAGGATCCATTCTAAGACGCACGTTAATGATGTTTATATGCCCGCAAGTGGGTTTCCGCAAGTCCGACACAATACCGTGTTTCCAGCTCATGCTGTATAGGGTTAGGTCCTTGATTTGAAAATGGTCGTATCCGCGTATCAGTTCCTCCGGAGGATTTTCCGTATCCGCCCAGCATAGCGCCGTCAGCGCCTCCCCCGCTCCCTGGAGAGTGACATTCCTCGGAATAACCAATCGTCCGGTAATCGCGTATCTGCCGCGAGGAAGATAGACAACTCCCCCGCCCGCATTGCCAGCCTTGTCTAAGGTACGCTGTATTTCCATTGTGGTGTCCAAAGCTGACACAAATCCCGCCACGGGTGGCGCTACGTATTTTTTGGTTGGGAAAACATAAGGGTGTACGATGGTTATGTCCGCCGGGGCGCTCCAATCTTTCATATTTCCAACTCCGGAATGGACTTTCAGAACGTATTTGCCGGGTCTTATGGAGGATGGAATGTGTACCGAAATTGAAAAGGGTTCATATGCGGAAGGATAAATATTGTGGAAGCCACCATTACCGATAATTCGAATTAGTGGCTTTTCGCTACCAGTCATAAAACATTTGCCAATTATCCGAAGTTCACCGCCAGGCGATGCGTATGATCCTTGGTCGCCTTGAGTCCATAGAATTTGGGGACGGTTCACCATAACGCTTGCATCACCTTGAGGTGTGAGTAGAGTCGCCATGTAGACGCCCGTTGGAAACGACTGGGGGATTTGGAATTTAAGGCATCTCTCATCCACCTGCACCGGTTTCACCGAGGTGATGCGCGTAGAGGCGTTCGAGACGGGATTATTGGATTCAAGCGAAACTTGAACTTTTTCGCATCCTTTAAATCCCATGCCGAAAACTATCACGGTATCCCCGGGACCGACCGGATCAGAAGACCAAAACACAACCGGTTTGGCGCATGCATACAATCCCATGCATAGAAGTGAGACGATCACCCATACAGTTCTCATGAAGACCTCCCCTGCCAGTGGCTAAACGAGGTAATCGTCACAAAACTCTCGCATCGCGATGGATATCTTCAGTCATCCAAATAATGCAAGAGGGGGTGCGATCACCTCGCTTCATATCTTCAACCAACAAAGTAAGCTGATAGTCAAAGTTCGTCGTTGTGGAAGAACTCTATGATCTCCCCATTCGGACCTTTGCAAAACGCAATTTTAAACGTAAGCGGACGATCGCCGTTAATAGGCACATCCTTCGGCTCGGAGGTGATACGCGCCCCGGCCCTCACGGCATTTTTCAGTGCGGCTTCCACATCATCGGATCGCAGGGCCAGATGCAAAAACGCCCCCTCGGGGGAATCGGGAGCGTCCTCGGAACCGCCTGCGAATAGCTCGATGTAATTTCCATCACCGAGGTCGAGAAGAGCCGTCTCCGAATCTCCCGAACCCCAACCGTACGCTCGTTTTAAACCCAGCCCCTTGGTGTAAAACTCCATGCTTTTTGTGAAATTCTTCGCTTTAAGAGCCACATGATGAAAACCCTTGACATTACCGGACATGATCCCTTTCTCCTTTTTGGCGAATGCTAATCGACGTCTTAACGGGAATTTCGCAATATCTGTCATCTGCAAAAAAAACGATCACGCCAAGTCCCGATGATTGACGCAATTGAGTTGGATTGATTGAAAGTGCGCATTTGATCGCATTGTTCGCCCATCAACCGTGATTTCGTACTACACCCGCCAGTAATTGATTTGAAAATTTTCCTATTTGCCGCGTCGTTTGAGATGTGAACTCATAAACACGAACAGACAGGTTACTCTATTTTGGCAGTTATCCCTCGATAAATCCAATATTCAACCGCCTTTCCTACAAAATAGCCCACAATTTGCAGGGGAACATTCTTTTCAAAAACCTGCGTAACAAATACAGAAAGCAAGAGAGGTGGCAGTCCATACACAGGAGGTTGAGAGATGATGAAAAAAATGTTATCAAGGCGAAACACAAAGATGGGCGTATTCGCCATGATATTGATCGGAGCATTGGCATTTTTTGCGGTGGGGGCGATTCGGAACGTATCCTCTGCGGAGAAATCGCACTTTCCACCGCCCATCCCGGAAAGCAAAATTGCCGGATTGGAGAGTTTACAAAACGGATTCACAGCCATCGCACAGAGGATTGAACCCTCCGTAGTGATGATTAAGGTTGAGAAAAAGGTGCAAGCGGTTGATATGTCACCTGGAATCGACAATATATTTCCGAATTTCCCGGATTTCGGATTCCCGGGGTTCCCGCAGACGCCTCAAACCTATCTACAGCAAGCGGCCGGTAGCGGGGTGGTGATACGTTCCGACGGTTGGATACTGACGAATGATCACGTGGTTAGCAACGCAACGAAGGTTACCGTCTATTTCCAGGATGGTCGTCAAATGGAAGGTACCGTTAGAAGGGATTTCAGAAGCGACATCGCGGTCATTCACGTGAACGCAAATGATCTTACGCCAGCGGAATTTGCGAATTCAGACGATCTCAAAGTCGGACAATGGGCTGCGGCATTTGGAGCGCCCTATGAGTTATCAAACACCATGACACTTGGGATTGTTAGCGCTTTGCATCGCCAAACCGCAATTCAGGAAGGCCCTGTGGGTAGATTCTATCCAAGTTTAATTCAAACAGACGCAGCCATCAATCCCGGAAACTCCGGCGGCCCCTTGGTGGACATTCATGGCAGAGTGATAGGAATCAACGTTGCCATTAATTCACCCAATGGGGGAAGCGTGGGGATTGGATTCGCCATTCCATCGAATCGCGCCATAGCCATCGCCAATGATCTCATTAACAATGGGAAGGTGGTTCGCGGTTATCTTGGAGTCGCCCCTGTAGCTCTCACCCCGCTACAACGCCAACAATTTGGTGTCCCCGAAGGCGGCGCTTTGATCGCACAGGTTTCCGATAACACCCCTGCGTCCAGAGCCGGTTTGCAGGTGGAGGATGTGGTGCTCAAGATAGATGGCAAACCGGTAAAAAACGATGTGGCATTGAGGGATATCATCGCCAGAACACCTCCTGGAACTCGGATATCCCTGCTTGTTCGAAGGAATGGCAAAGATATTATGCTTTACGCCACTTTGGGTAAGCTTCCGGAGGAATTAGCAACAGGGGAACCTGTGGCATCTGAAAACCCGAATAAATTGGGATTGAAAGTGGAAACGATTACCCCCCAAGTCGCCCAATCATACAATCTCTCCAATGTCTCTTCCGGAGTCGTTGTGACGGCCGTACAATCAGGCAGTCCAGCGGATCTCGTAGGCATACAACCCGGAGACGTGATCACTCGAATCAATCAGGAGTACATCCACAACAAATCGCAGTATGACGCCGCCGTGTCAAATCTGAAGAGCGGGGATAATGTGACATTGGTGGTAAAGAGAGCCGACATGACAATGATGGTAACAACGCAGTTGCCTTGATCGTGCATCGGTGACGCTGAAGGGCTCCGTGAAGGAGCCCTTTTTTATTTCTCCAACGCGATGAGTTCCGCATGCCTGCAAAGCCATTGAAAGTCCCGTAAAAATACAGTGCATATTATTCCCGAACATACCGAAAATTGGGATGTCATGATTAAGATTCGCTCATGGTGACAAGAAACCAGTGTTATGGATTTATGAAAGAGAGTACCGATAATGCGGATCGGGCGGAAACTCTTTGGCATCGCTTAAGGATGATAATCGACTAGAAGAGATGATTGCCTGAATCCACGATAGGAGGAAACATAAATGGATTTATCAGACGCGTTGGAGGATAGGAGAGAGGCGTTAAGGCAACCCAGCAAGGAATTGGAGCTCGAAGTGACGTTCGAAAACGGTATCATTGGATGCGCTACTTTGAGGGATTTAAGCCGGACCGGAGTACGGTTTAGAATGTCAAAATGGCTGAATATTCACAGTTACGTCACATTGCATCCGCCAGCGGGTTCCGGATTGGACGCATGTGAGGTTGAGATCATGCGTGGATACGAGGTTGACGACGGAGGAGAGAAGGCGTATGAGTTTGGCGCACGGTTCAAGGAACTAACCGGGTCGAATCGACACCAGTGGTTCCTCTCGCTTCGAAAAGCCGCCTGAAAAAAATATCATTTCCATAAATAAACCGCCGGCAACGATGCTGCCGGCGCGTTTTAACCTTCCAGCAACGCCGATACGAATTCCTCGGGATCGAAATCCTCGAGATCGTCCAGCTTCTCACCTGTCCCAATAAATTTTATGGGAAGTTTCATCTCATCCACGATGGTGATGACGATACCTCCCCGAGCGGTGCCGTCCAGTTTCGCGAGAATTATTCCTGTCAGCGGTGTCGCTTTTACAAATTCTCTTGCTTGACTGATGGCGTTTTGCCCGGTAGTCGCATCCAGCACAAGCAGTATTTCGTCCGCAGGTCTGCCAAGTTCCCGCTCCAGAGTGCGGTTGATTTTACGCAACTCCTCCATCAAGTTGTTTCTCGTATGCAATCTTCCCGCCGTATCGGCGATAACCACATCCGCATGCCGGGCTCTCGCAGCCTTCAAAGCGTCAAAAATCACCGCTGAGGGATCGCTCCCCTCCCGATGACGGATTACATCCAAGCCCAAGCGATCCCCCCATATCTGCAGCTGTTCAATCGCCCCCGCTCGGAATGTGTCCCCCGCTGCTAGGAGAGAGTTTCTCCCTTCCTTCTTGAATCTGTTCGCCATCTTGGCTATCGATGTCGTCTTGCCCACCCCGTTCACTCCGACAACAAGAATGACCGTCGGCGGATTGTCGGAAAACCTAATGCCTCCCTCCGGCATTTCAGCGCTGCGAAACACATTGGAGAGGCTTTCCTTCAGCCTGTTTTTCACATCCTCCGCATCTTTCAAACGATTTTCCCTGACGGAAGTTCGCAGATCCTCCAAGACTGCAAGAGTGGTGTGAATGTTCACATCCGATTGAAGCAATGCGGCTTCAAGATCATCGAAAAGGTCCTCGTCAATTCTGCCTCTTCCGGTAATCACTGAATCAACTTTTTGAAAAATGCTTTTTATTATCCCGAATCGCACATGAATCTCCTGATTTGACCGTTAATGTCACGTATGTTTTGATCACTCATTCATTATACCGCCCACTTGCAAACCAATGCCTGGAGTTTCGTTCTTTGAGCATCCATTCTCCCCTGCAACCGATAATTCGCGTGTGATATAACCTGTTCACCCTAATGGCGAAGGTTATCCCATCCGTTTTGAACGAAAATCATTTGGTACGAGGGGATTTTCCATCGGACACCTGATACTATCAGCCATCCCAAAGGAATCATTTGTGTTATTGAGTCAAAGAAATCAACGATTCCTTGGTGATGACGGGACTACAGGTCAAAAAATCGCTTGTGAAGTAGGTAAACTGAATGAAAGTATTGTATGCATCTCACTCGTGCAAGTTTAATGCATGCATCATAAGTGAAACCGTTATGCCATTATTTCAGGGAGGTCATTTATGCGAACCGTTGCGATTGCAGGCGTTGGTAAAACAGGACGAAGACACGCGTATACCTACGGCAAAGTACAAGACTGTGAATTAATAGCGGTAGTGGATCCAAATGAGAAATCCAGGCAGGAAATCGCCTCCATGTTGCATTTGAAAGCTTACGAAGACACGGAAAGTATGTTGAAGGAGATTCAGCCGGACATCCTCGACATCTGCACCCCCACTCATACTCATGCTCAAATAGCCCTTCATGCCGTCCAGCATTCATTCACAGCCGTATTTATCGAAGCTCCTTTCGCTCGAACTCTTTCAGAATGCAATAAAATCGCCGTCGCCTTCGCGGATGCTAAGATCCCTCTCTACGTGGGTCACCCAACCAGATATTTTCCGTCATATGCGACCGCATACGCACAAGTGAAAAACGGTGCGGTCGGGCAAACCGCCGTCGTAAGGACCAGCAGAAGTGGTCCGGCTCCGCATTCGACGGACGATTGGCAACGAGATTACACCTTAAGCGGAGGGGTGACGTTGGATTTGCTCACTTCCGAATTTGACTGGCTGAGATGGTGCTTTGGCGAAGTTGAATCGGTGTTTGCCAAGGGGTTAACGGCGGAATTAGTCGAAGGACAACCAATGAAGATGGATTACACTCTCGTGACACTCAAATTCAAGTCCGGCGCGCTCGCGCATGTGGAAGGCAGTTGGGCCGATCCTTCCGGTTACGGCATGAGCTTTGAGATCGCCGGAGACAAAGGCCTTCTGGAGTACAATTTCAATCTTCCCGCCTCCCCCGTCGCGGAGATACGCGACGAATCCGGAAAGAGAGTTTTGCTAACCGATGAAAACGTATATGCGCCGATGATTAACGATTTTCTCCGATCCTTGGATAGCGGCGAACCGCCATGCTGCACTGTTTCCGATGCCATTGAAGCCATAAAAATTTCCGAGGCCGCAGTGGAAAGCATCGGAACCGGGAACCCAATATCCCTTTAAATCAGGCGTATCATCAACACATCAATAGTGGCTCATCAAACCCTGGCTCCGTACTAGGATAAGATATCGATGCTTCGAAATCTATTGCCGCTTTTCTTACTCTTATCATTTTGCCGATCCGCAAATGCCTATGATCGTATCGTACCGCTGCCTGTATTGAACCCATCCCTCTGGAATGTTCATCATGACGGAGGGGCGCCCTGCCAATGGTTCAAGGATGCGGATCATCATGGAATGCGGATAATCTACAAGGACGCCTCGCCGCACTGGGGAAATCTTCAATGCGCATGCACGGTGCCCGCCAACGCCGTTGCGTTGAGATTTCGTCTCTACAAATACTCTTCCAGTCCAACCGCACAATCGTATATCTGGTTATTCCAACCAAGCGGGGATGGATGGCTGCAAAGGATCACAGTGAATGGTCTGGGCATGGGATCGCTTTCGAATGGCTGGCATGATGTAAGCATGCCTATCAATGGATTTCTGTTCCAACATCGCGGAACCGGCGTGAAAGATATGCCATCCGTTGATATGATCCTAATCGGCTGCAATTATGGAGATATGGAGTTCACTATGAGTTCAATGGAATGGGTGACCGGCGGTACGGGCTCAACGCTTCCATCCGTCACGTCCGGATTGAAAATCGAATCCGGCGTTCGCGGCAATATTGGCATACTGAATCTCTCCCACTTGCCTGACGGTTTTCAGACCTCAATCCCTCCGAAAAAACTCGCCAAAATTCTTCGTAAAGAGGGTTTCGGCGTCACTCTCTTATCGGCAGGAGATTTGGCGGATTCGAACATACTCACGAAACCTCATTTCGACGTTGTAATACTCCCTTATGGACCCTATTTTCCCGCAGGGGCGAGAAAGGCATTTATCTCCTATCTTAAGAATGCGGGGTGTTTTCTCACCACGGACGGTTACGCATTTGACAAACTGATCTATTGGAATGGGAGCGGTTGGTCTGAAAACGCCGGGGTGACAGCGTCGGAGATGGATTCCAAATTGCCCGCCACCTCCCTGATGAACACACGATACGGTTCCTCCGGCGATGCCATGACATTCACCCCCGAGCAGATCGGGCTTTTCGATCCCTTGGATCGAATTCTACCGAATGAAACTCTCAAGCTGAAATTGGATGAAGCGCTCTTCGGCGTCGTCAAAGCTCCCGCAGGGGATACTATCGGTGCGGAGCCGTTGGAAGGTTTCTCGGCATGCGGCTTGATCGGAGATAACAATGCCGTATTCCCCCCAGTCTATCGCAGGTGGATTCCATTGCTGTCCGTGTATGACAAGCAGAACCGCTTGTGCGGAACCGCACTTGCCATGATGCGTAATTTTGATGGTGTTTATAAGGGGTCCAGTTGGGCTTTCAGCGGCATAACCAATGGCAAGGATCTTTTTATGGATTCCTCGGCGAAAAGACAAGTTCTAACCGCCGTGTTGGACGCATTGGTGCGCAATGTTTTCCTATATCAATTGGAAAGCGATTTCGCTAGTTACAAGCCCGGCGAAATGGCGACACTAACATCCCACATAGCCAATTATGGGAAAAAGGAATTCAAAGGGAAAGTTATTTTCCGTTACGAGGGGCGGAAACTGAAGGAAATAAATGCGGATATCGCTCCGAATACCGAGCGTTCCTTCAGCGTGGCTCTAAAAGTGAAACAGGGTGGAATCCTTCGTAATTTCTCCGCCGAACTGCTGGGATCGAACAAAAAACGCATCGATTATGAAACCGGAGCGTTTTGCGTGTGGAACCCAAAGGAGTTCTCTAGAGGGGACAAAATCGCCTGGAAAAACAATTACTTTCATGTCAATGGCAAGCCGCAATTTCTTATTGGCTCTAACCAAACGGGAATGATGTTCTATTCTCCGCATGAGAACCCTCAAACATGGAACCGCGATTTCGCACGCATGGAGAGATACCATATGCACATCCTGCGGATCCTTCATTTCTCGCCTTTCGCCGCCAACGGGGAACAAGGACAATCCGCCAACACTCCCTCGCAGCTTGTCAATCGACCGAAATTCCTGCGTCGAAAGCTGGATGCGATCGTGCAATTGGCGCATGCGCATAACATCGCGATCCTCCTCACATTGCATGATTGGCAAAGGATGGACCTCACCGATCAGGAATTACTAGACCAAGGCAACTGGGATAAGTTCTGGGCGGCGAGATACAAGAACGTACCGGGAATATTCTTTGACATCCAAAATGAACCGAATCTGGAAGTGGCGGACAGTCCGGCTATACGCGTATTGTGGAACCAATGGCTCAAAAATAAATACGGGGATGATTCAAACCTACGGACAGCGTGGAATTTGAATCCGCCGGGTGCGGATATGCCGAACGTGCCTTTAGGAAACATGACGGATAACTGGGAGGATATGCACACTGCGGACTTATGGCAATTCCGCGCTTTCCTGATCAACCGCTGGATCAAAGCGAATGTGCAGGGCGTCAAGTCTGGAGACCCCAACGCAGGGTGCACCGTTGGATTCATCCAGATGATGAGCTCAGCGGATAAAATCATAGGTTCCAAGCATCTGGATTTTGAGACCACGCACTATTACGGGGACCCCATGAATTATCCATTGGTGATGAAATTGATTGACCGTCGTTTCGAAGGCAAGGGGTTCAGTCTTGGTGAGTTCGGAGCGCAGGAAGCGCATGACGCGCGTGTCAGAGGCGATACGAACCCCAACACCGCAGCAAACATACGTCGGTTTGAGGATGTTGTGCATTATTGCGCGGGTCTGGGGGGCGCGTTTGCGCTTAACTGGGATTTAAAGGATTTCGACGAGATGGTGTTCCCTTGGGGATTATTCCAGCGTGAAGACGGACTTCCCAAACCATGGGCGAAAACCTTCTCGGAATTAGGTCAGTTTCTACAGTACTTCCATCCCGCCCCAGCCCCCTTGCAAACGATGCTATTGTTGCCGGATGAGAACAGATTGGGGGCTCATTTCCATGATATCGACAACGCTTTGCTAAGGAGCGTCGGAAGCCTCATGGATAACAACGTGAATTTCGGGGTGATTGACGAGGATAGCATTGGCCAAATGCCTTCGGAAACCAAGACGCTATTATGGATTCTTCCCTACTGCCCCGCAAACGCTTGCTTTCAAAAGGTCGTGAACTGGGTGAGAGACGGAGGAACGCTGTATGTTTCCGGTGACGTGGCGTTCGACGATTTGCGCCGACCAACGTTGCTGGAACGTCGCACGGAGCTGGGCGTTCCAGACACCACGCCCCCCGTATCACCTTTTGAAGCGATGAAGCATCCTTGGAACGGACGAATACTTAAGGCGAATCTCGGCAAAGGGAAAGTGTTCTATGTTCCCTATCCCATCGAACTGAGCGACTCCTCCGATCTCAAAACGGTTTATGCCGAATTTTTCAAGTACGCCGGAGTGAATCCCATACCCATCCAATCCTCTGACGCCTCGATCCGCGTAATGAGTATTCCATTGACGAACGGTGGCTCCCTATATTCGATTGTGCGAACCGACGGAGCGAACAACACGATAACCGTATCCTTGCCCGCCACCAAAGTAACGGTTCAACTTGGACAATATGGCGCCGCTTTTGTAGCGACAGACGCCCAAAATAAGATTATCGGCGCGGAAAGCGAAGGGAAACTTTCCATAGGTGAAAAACTCGTTGCGACGGGTAAAGGTCACTACGGTCTCGTATCTCTGGATGGGAGAGATTTGAGAACATCCCGTAAAATCCTCATCCTGCGCCATCAATTGAAAAAAGTGAAGTTGGTGAAAACGGAATAGAGACTGTTTGTACATAGCGAGAGGTAAACTCACTCATTCCCACTGTCTCTTTTTTGTTCAGGGATAACGGCTGAATTATCCGAGGGATACGCTCCTCAAAGGAAGGGTATTAAGGTCAATTGCCGTTCACTGTTTTCCGTGCACCATTTGCCGCTTCTTAATTTCCGTCAAATCATGCTGATAGTTTCGTATGCTCCAACTTTCCGGTTCTTCATGAAGAGCTATGGCGTAGTGAGGCAACGCCTCCTTATACCGTCCCATGTCCGCTAAAAGATTTGCGTAGGTTGTGTGAACAAGGGAGGAGCCTTTGCCAACCATTTTCAACAGTTTTCTATAATCATGGATGCCCTCCTCATCCATATTATAGGAGCGGCATTCCACCGCCATCATCCAAAGTATAATCGGATTGTTCGGGTTGGCTTTGACTATGCGACGCAACAAATTCAAATTCTGATCCGCAGCCACATCTTGATCCAAATCCCAGACACATGCCGCACATTGGCCTTCCGGGGTATTCGGATTCATTTCGCGAACGGCATTCATCAAAGGTTCCGATTGTTCCGTATCAAACCGACTTCGCATGCATGCAGCATAAAAGAAAAGCAGTTTTTGATCGTTGTCATTTTGTTCCAACGCCTTTTCGGCGAGATCCTCCGCATCAGCCTGATCGCCATTCTCCCAGACACTCAGAATGCGTTGATATGCATTGGGATCCGGTTGCGGATTGCGATCCGATTCATTGAGGATACGGCGTCCTATCGTAAAACAACCTTGCGCGGATAACAGGAGAAGAAACAGACAGCTCAGGAACACTGGGGAAACGGATTGCTTTGGTTTCATATCCCACCTCTATGAAGTGAATTCAACCTTGCATGGGGTCTATTATAGGAAAATCAATACGATTTGTCAATAGGGGAAATTGCAACGATTCATTAAATTAGGATGGCGTGGAAAGGTGAGATACAACGACCGTCCTTTGCTAATTATCCCAAGAGGCATTCCTTCAATCTCATCAAATTGACAGGGTGCATCTTTTCGCTTTCAGGGGTCTCGATAATCACTGGAATATGAAAGAGCTTGGGATCAGTCACCAACCTGCAAAACGTCTCCATGCCTATTTCCCCCTCGCCCAAGTGCTCATGACGATCCACACGACTGCCCAAAGGCTTCTTTGCATCGTTGGCATGGATCACTTTCAAACGATTCAACCCGATCACCCTATCAAATTCCTCGAATGTTTGGCGATAAGAATACTCATCCCGAAGATCATACCCCGCCGCGAAAAGATGACAGGTATCCAGACAGACCCCTATGCGTTCGGATCCATCGCACAACTTTATCACCGTTGACAGATGCTCGAATTTATAGCCAAGATTCGACCCCTGCCCCGCCGTGGTTTCCAACGCCACTCCGACGTGATACCCCTCGGTATCCCTCAATATATCAGCTATGCTTCGGGATATGAGTTCCAAACCTATCTCCTCTCCCGAATTCAGGTGGGAACCCATGTGCGTCACCACCCATGGGATTCCCAACGCCTCGGCGCGATCGAGTTCTCCTCGAAATGCGTTCTTTGACCGAAGCAACACCGCCGGATCGGGGGCGCACAGATTGATAAGATAGGAATCATGAGCGACCGTAAACCGGATGTCTTGCTCCGTTTGAGTGCATCGGAAGAGTTCGGCCGTTTGCGAATCCACCTCGGGGGAGTTCCATTGCCGCGGACTGGCTGTGAAAAGCTGCACAGCGTTGCACCCGATGGATTTCCCATTGATCAAACTGTTTTGCAACCCTCCTGTGGTGGGCATATGGGCGCCCAGAAGACGCTGCGAACTCTCCGAAATCACCCTCATTTGGCATTCTTCCCTTCCATTTCCCTTGCATCCTCCCACGTCACCGAGCTGATACGAGCCGCAATCTGTTGCGCTATGGCTCGAAACGCCTTGGAGGATTCCGATGCGGGAGCGCTGATCATGGCGGGCTTGCCGTTATCCCCCCCCTGACACACCAAGGGATCAATGGGCACGGAGCCTAGGAATGGAATCCCCAATTCCTTGGCGGCGCTTTCCCCGCCGCCTTGGCTGAAAAGATGCGTGACGGTTCCGCAGTGCGGGCAAACGAATCCGCTCATGTTCTCAATAATACCGAGAATAGGGATATCTCGTTCCGTGCTTTCCCGCATCATTTGGAACATAATGATACTTTTGTTGGCAATCTCCTTGGCGACTTCCTGAGGCGTCATCACCACCACCACTCCGGTCAATGGAATCAATTGCGCCAAGGACATGGGTGCGTCTCCGGTTCCGGGCGGCAGGTCCACGACCAGATAATCCAATTCATCCCAAGCTACATCCGCAAGCACCTGCTGCAGATATTTCGCGATCATCGGTCCTCGCCAGAGCACGGCTTTGTCCGGATCGATAAAGAAACCCATGGACATCATCTTCACCCCATACTTTTCCACGGGGATGATTTTATTGTCCATCATGTATGGTTCCTCGTTCACGCCCATCATCATGGGAATGGAGGGACCGTAGATATCGGAATCAAGCAATCCCACGCGTGCGCCGGTATCCGCCAAGGCGATGGCGAGGTTACAGGAAACGGTGGATTTGCCTACGCCACCCTTGCCGCTGGCGACGGCGACGATATTTTTCACATTGGGAATCAGGGGACCTGACGACGCATTGCCACGAACGGAGGCGGTCATCCGAATTTCCACGCCTTTAACACCGGGAATGCGGGAGACCTTTTCCTCCGCCTCCGATTTCATCCTATCCTTCACTGGACATGCGGGAGTGGTGAGTTCAATTTGGAAAGAGACATGCCCATTCTTGATTTTCAGTTCCTTGATAAAGCCAAGGCTTACTATATCTTTGTGCAGATCGGGGTCCTGTATGGAGCTTAAAGCAGCAAGAACCTGTTTTTCATTCACTTCGTTCATTTTCGTATCCTTTTTCCCCGAAGGCGTTTCTTATCTTTAAATCCTATCGCCATGGGGGTGCGTGATGATTGCCCAAGCAATCAAATATAGCCTTACTAATAATATACCGCCAACCATCTCATTTAGGATATCTCGAAAAGCAGGCATTTTGACGAGTGCGTGCGCGTTCTTTTTCCGCCGATAACTCTATTGCGGTGGTTGAAAGGAGACGCCGCATGCGATTGCTCCCGCCGAATGGGCAAAACCGATGAAAGTCGGTGACGCAAAGCCACGGATCTTACCTGTTCGCTATGGAGAGACAGCCGGGTTGCCGAAGCGGATTCCGCAGGTTTGCCTGCCGTATAGAACCCGTTACCATGAAGAAGGAGCGAAAATGAAAATACTGAATAGCATTTTGCTGTTTGTTAGCCTTGTAGCGTATTCCGTCCCGAGTCGGGCGTGCACGTTGAATATGGGATTGAGTTTGAGGTATTCAAACACACCTATAGTGAGTATTACTTACTATGGCAAAACATATAGTAACGTATATGCGGGTGCATTATCCGCGACGCTAACTCCAACGTATGCATTACCGAATGGATATCCTTCATCCTTTGACACCTATTGCGTGGATTTGAATGACGAAATCACCGTGCCAACAAGCTATTGTGTAAGCATGCAACCGATCAACGGACTCGCCAATGGCGGCGGAGTGGCGTGGCTGTATGATCATTTTGGAACAAACCTGTATGGAACCCAGGTTTCCGATGCCACGAGTGCCGCAGGATTGCAAATTGCAATCTGGAAGGTTCTAACGGATAACAGCACGGATCTTTCATCAGGTAATTTCAAGTATGATGGCAGTGATGACATCGCGACTGATGCGAATGATTACCTCACTCAATGGAAAAACAGCGGCTACCAAACCGCAGATGCCACGTGGTTGGAACACGATTCGAATAATGGTCAAAATATGATCGGTCCGCCTGTGCCGGAACCGAGTGTTTTCTCCCTTATGGGAGCCTGCATGATCGGGCTAACCACTTTCGGATGGAGCCTGAAAAAAAAGCGAACTGCGTTGTAGGATGGAGGCGTCAACCATTGACGCCTCTTTTTTTCAATCGTCTAACGGATATCAATCTATCCGCATAGGAATCCTCGTCAAGATCGCTGATCATCACCCCGCCCTTTCCGCATGAGTGTATGAAACGAGACCCGCCCAGGGATATCCCAGTGTGGGATATCCGCTCCTTGGAAGAGGTTTTTTCGGGGGCAAAATACAACGTATCGCCTAAGCCCGGATTACGGATATCCGCAGGTTCAAACCCATCCCACATCTCCTGTTGCCATGCGTCCCTAGGCAAAATGACTCCGCAAAGATAATAGACCTTTTGAACGAATCCGGAACAGTCCAACCCGAAAGTTGTCCGTCCTCCCCACAGGTACGGTACGCCGATCATCCCCTTCGCAACCACCGCGACTTGATGACCGAACTCCTCATGAGAAGGATAGACTGGAATGATCAATGAGTGAGCGTAGACGAAACCGAATTGAAGGCTGGGCATCTTGACGGCATAATAATCGGCGGTGGTTTCGTTTGTTGCAAATTCAACAACGCTACCCAATGTCAACAGGGAGACCCTTTCGGCGCGATGAGAGGGAGCGAAAAAAACGGGGAGAAAAAGGTCGGAAACCATTGCGGCTAAAGTCGGGTTGGGATATGTTTCATCGGAACCCAACGGACGCAAAGCGTGCATGGTGGTCCAGCCGCAGTATCCATCCGGGGTTTCGATTTGACGGTAGTCATCCATCCTATCCAGTATTGCGACGGTTTCCCCGAATATCGCTTGGCTCACTCTTTCCGACGATGAGTTCGGCTCCCGAAACATATCCGCCACGTTCCAGGTTATCACCCCAATCTCATTCATATTCATCTCACCTCGCTCTTTTACAAATATTACCATGCGAATGGATGAAATGTTTGATCCTTGCGAAACATACTCTCATAATAAACGTATCTTTATTTAGCTTGAATAATATTGAAGGAGAGAGATAGATGGTTCGCTTGATACGCTCGCATAATCTTGCATGGATGATGTTCGTGTTTCTTCTCGCCCTTCCGACATGGGCTTTGGCTTTAAGGATTGGGCAAAAAGCTCCCGATTTCACGCTCCCCGATCAAAACGGGATAATGCATAGCTTAAAACAATATTCCGGGCATGTCGTGGTGTTGAATTTTTATCCGGCGGATATGACTCCGGGTTGCACCTGTGAGATGAAATCCCTACGAGACAACATAAATAAGTTACATGCGAACGGGGTCGTAATTCTTGGGGTGAGTGTGGATACCGTTGCATCTCACAAGCAATTCGCCAAGGAGTTGCATCTCCCGTTCCCGATCCTTGCAGACCCTGGCAAGCATATGGTGGAGGAATATGGAGCCTTGGGTTCCAACGGCAGAGCAAATAGAATAACGGTTATCATCGACAAGAATGGCGTTGTGAAGGATATTGACTGGGCGGTCAATGCGGAATACACTCAATCCGGCGGCGAATTGATGACATGGCATAGCGCCGATCTCGCATTAAGACTCTCCGATTGGAAAGCGAAAATAGGAGGGCTTATCCCGAATTTCAGCCTAATCGCGGCAAACGGGAGTGAAACAAGCCTGTTAAATCCCGGCCAAAAAGGTGCAGTGGTCGTGTTCCTAGGTACGCGTTGTCCGGTATGCAAACAGTATTTAGGCAGATTGGAGTCACTCGCCGACTCTAGCTCCTTTACGGGCGTTCATTTTGTGGGGTTGGACTCCAACGTGAATGAAACGGAAAAAGCCATTTCGAACTATGAAAACAGATACCACATCCCCTTTCCAATCTACAAGGACAATGGGGATGTTTTAGCGAATCATTTTGGCGCGACTCATACGCCTGAGGTTTGGGTTATTAACTCTCATGGCATTGCAGTATACCATGGAGCGATTGATGATAATATGGACCCAGCCAAAGTCAAAACATCTTACTTGGAAAATGCTCTGAGGGAGATGATTAGCGGACAAACGATAACAACAAAGGAGACGCATTCATTCGGATGCTCCATCCAGAGAGCCATGTAAACCCTCTCGAGTTTCGGAGGGTACTATCCGATCCGGTTTATCTTGGCTATCTTTCCTCTATTTGGCGTTGCGTACGCCTTGCATGTTTGCAGCATGCGGTGACGCAATTTGAGTTGTTCGTCCATGGATTGCATTCTGGATCGGAGATAGGATACGATTTGATATTGCAATTGGCATAGAGCATGGATTTCTCTTTGCAATGCGGGATTGTTCCGGATGTAGTCCGAATCCAAGCCATTAATGGCGGATGGCAAAAGGGATGCGATCCTGCATAGCATGGCATCGTCATTGCGTAAAACAGCCAAACGTTCCTCCGATGCCAGCTGCCGCAACCGTATTAACGCCCTCTCAGTATCAGTATAGTTTGGTGGCATGCGCATCAGCCTCTCTGGATTTTTGTTGTTGCTTGTCCACTTCGGCCCAGCTCTCCCGCAGATCCTTCAGCATGGAGAGCACGGTGTCGATGTTGCTCGGCTTATTGTACAAATTCGCTTCGACTAATTGCTCTAGCATGTATTGATAGATCCTGTGAAGATTCACGGCGATTTCACCGCCTTGATTCCGATCCAGTGATGACATCAACTCCATGACTATCTTTTGAGCCTTGATGAGATGGATATGTTTGCCTTCAATATCCTTAGCGAGCATGCGTTCCTTGGCGCGATACAAGAAACGAATCGCTCCATCATACAACATGACGACTAGTTGAGTAGGGCTGGCGGTTTCCACCTGAGTGCGTTGATACTGCTGAGCATAATTTCTGTATGACGCTGATAAGCCCATTTGATTTATTCCTAACCTTTATTTCATCTAACCCGTGGTTGACGTACTGGAAGACGTGTTATTGGATGACGATGAACTTGTCCCGCTTGACGAACCACTCGATCCCGAACTTGATGAGGATGAGGTGGACCCGCTCAACCCCGCCAAACTCGCTAAACTCGCAGCGGAAGCGTTGAGCTGGGCGACTGCGGTGTCCATGTTGGCGAACTCCTGTTCCAAAAACGCTTGTTGCGCATTCAGGTTCGTCTGCATATCGGATATTTGAGAACTTAAATCGCTAATTTGAGAACCCAATGAATTGGAAAATTGCGTTAGGGTTCCATTGATGAAATCGGTAACGGAGTTAGCGTAATTCTTAATTTGATCCGCAACACCTTGAGTGAAAATCACAGCTCCATGAGAGCCGGTGGTTGTGGATTGAACCAACAATGTCAAGCCATCCGTGGTGGCGTTTCCGGAATTGCCGGTGAGCAACTGACCGTTTCCGGTAGCCGCCTCGCCGTTGATGGTTCCGGCAACATTCAATCCCTGGGCATTTAGAGCGGTTGTTCCAATTCCGCTGTTGTTCGAAGCGGCTGCTTCATTGGAAACCACGGAGAAATTGTAATTGGATCCATACTGTTTGGCGGTTAGAACCAACTGATTATTGATATTTTGCGCGGTAATGTAGTTCGATAAGGTCTGATCTCCGTTAATCTGCGAGATGATTCCATCCAGAGTGCTATTGGGAGCCAGGAAGAGATTATAGCCATTCCCGAACATATTGCCCGTAAATGTAAGCGTTTCCGTATTTGGGTTATTATCGCTTGTGTGAGCGGTTCCAGCCGTAACCGTCGCCTGCGTGGCAACTTGCGTGATGTTCACGGGATACCCCGCCGTTCCGCTGGGTTTGGTATTGCTCGTGGAATTCACATAACTGATGGTGTTATCCGTGCTTGTTCCGACCGCTTGAAAAATCTTCGCAACGGCTCCAAGGTTGCTCTGCAAAGCGTTATTTAACGTTGAACTGTTGATGTTTAAATTTCCGTTCTGATCGAGTGTGATCCCGATTTGCGCCAATGTGGAGTTGGCGCCGCTAAGCCCGTTCACCTGACCGACGATGATATTGGTCACTGAATTCATCATATTCTCAATAATCGAGTTTCCAAATAACGGACCAGCGACTTTCGTGGATGAATTATAAGATGCCACCCCGTTTACCGCCGTTACGAGATTGTTGTACGCAGTGACAAAATTAGAGATATTCCCGGAAATCGTATTGGTGTCGGATGTGATCGAGACATTGGATGTAGGCTGTCCGCTATCCGAGAGTAGATTGATGGTGACATTGGCGAGAGCGTCGGATATGGTATTGCTGCTTCTTGTGATATTTAGATTATCCAAGGTGAATTTGGCGTCCTGGGCGCTTTGCAATAAGTTCGTCGGAGTATACTGCACGATCCCTAGATTAGCAAGGATGTTATTGGAATCCGTGAGAGAGGTGATTCCCGTCAATTGAAGTTGCTGTTGAGTGCCAGATCCATTCGGATTCTGCACGGAGACAACATTCGCTGAAACCCCGGAGATACCCGCTGAGTTTATCTTTTGAGCGATCGTTGAGAGGGAATCCGTGGCCAAATCGATGCTTACCCCCGTGCCATTAATGCTGACCGTGCCGGATTGTGGAGAGGTCAAGCCAATCAGGGTTCCCAAAGAGGTGGCGCTGTCGGAAAAGAGATTGGATACTACTGCATTCCCGGAAGTATTATTTGTTACGGAGGAACCTACCAACCCGAGTTCGTTTTGGACTATGGCTCCGCCTACACTGTCCGATATGGATATCGCGTTAACTGTACCGGTATTCGAACTGGTTAGCACCATCGTGTAACTATTCGACGTGGTGGAGATGATGGACGCCTTCACCCCTGCATTTGCGGAATTGATATTGGCGACAAGCGATTGCAAGGTGTCGGTGGAGGAGACATTCACTGCGTGCCCATCAATGATCAACTGCCCTGAAACACCCAGTGGCGTGGATTCGCTGGATTGCGCCGCCGACGCCATGCTTTCCGCCTTAGCCAGTTGGAGCACTTGAATCGTGTGATTCCCTGTCTGCGCACCATTCTGAGCCGTGACCGTGACAGCGGAAGTGTTTGAACTGGAGGCTTGAACGGCATTGAAGCTGTTTTGTCCGTCCAAAGCGTTCGCTGCGGTTTCAAAGTTGGACATCGCCGAAGCGATCGTTTGTACTGCGGCCTGCTCCGTCTGCAACTGCGTTTGTTCCGCTTGAAGATTTTTCAAAGGCAGACTTTGCACCGCCATCAATTGATTGACAATGCTAGTGGTGTCAATACCACTTCCCAATCCCGTAAACGTTATTCCGCTTGTGCTCATTACGTTGCTCCCACCCTCCCTTGAAGGAGAAAGGATGGGGTGAGTTGTGTTTCTGCTCACCCCAGTGAATATTCAGACTTTACTGCAAGAGTTTCAAGACCTGCTGAGGAGCCTGGTTTGCTTGCGCCAAAACAGACATGCCAGCCTGCTCGAGAATGTTGTATTTCGTCATGTTCACCACTTCCTGCGCCACATTCGTATCGGCGATGGAAGAGTTTGAAGCCGACAGGTTCTCTGACGTGATTCCCAATGCATTGATGGTACTGTTCAAGGTGTTATCCTGGAAAGCGCCCAATTGCGCCCGCAAAACGGACACTTGGGAGAGCGCCTGCTGAACGATGGTGATGGCATCCGACGCCCCCTGTGCGGTGGTTACGTCAATGGTACTGAGGTTCTTGCCTGCTATCGCCGTGTTCCCTAATTGCGATGTAGACATGTTGCCGATGGACATGTTCACATACTGTCCGGAATTGGCGCCAATCTGAAACTGCATCGAACCTGCGGACACCGTTGCAACGGTCTTGGGGGTATTCAACGCTAATTGGTTGCCCGCCTCCGTTAGCAGAATGCTGTTGCCATTCGAATCCGTCAGTTGCAAACCGCTCGCATTACTTGACTGACCTCCTGTGAAAGTTTCCGTCGCGGTCCCGATCTGCACGGTGGCTATTGCATTCACCCCTGCGGTTACAGTCACCGTCCCTAGCATCGTGCTGCTTTCAGCGTAGTTGATTGAAAACTGCGAACCGTAATTGGTTTGAGTCAATTCAATCGTTCCACCGCTTGATCCGCTAACGAATTGCGCGCTGACCCCGGTTGTGGAGGTAAGATTGTTGATCTTATCCAGCATGTTTTGAACCGTATCGCTTGCGCTTATCTGGATGGATTGCCCGTTTATGACAATCGTCCCGCCTGTACCATTAGACCCCCCGTTGACATTGGAAACCAAGGAACTGGTGCTTGCATAGGTCGCCGTCCCGCTGGCAACCGCCCTTGTGGCTGCTTGGGTCAAGGTTAGGGTTACATTTCCCGTCTGAGTGGTCCCAGATCCAAACGTGCCACCGATGGATATCCCACTGAGGTCGGTGGTGTCAGTCACCGCCGCGTTCACTCCGGAAGTGCCATCAAGCAACCTTCTTGAACCGTATTGGGTATCCGCTACGATGCGATTGATGCTCTGCAACGCGGATTGGATCTGAGTCTGATCCGCCTGCACTGACGCCGCATCGTTCGCACCGGTGTTGGCGGCCGCCACCGCCAGTTGGTTGATTGATTGCAACAGATTCGTGATTTCGGAAAGCCCTCCGTCCGCAGTTTGGATCACGTTATTTGCATCCTGCGCATTGGATATCGCCTGATTCATCCCGTTGATCTGAGCGGTGAGATTGGTTGATATGATCAACCCCGCCGGATCATCCGAAGCGCTGTTGATTCTCAAGCCCGATGATAGCCTTTGAATGGACGTCGATAGACTGTTTGTGTTCTGCTGCAAATAACGGAGTGCGGTTTCCGCAGTCACATTCGTGTTGATGTCGAGAAGAGACATGATATTTATCCTCCGTGAAAAAGCGAAATCGTGTATTTCGCATCATCCCTGCATCCTGCATGGGTGTAGTACTATGAGATCTTGCACAGACCGCGGTCTCTGTTGCAACACTCGGAGTGATTATTGGCTTAACGCCTAAGAATCTTTAGATGTCTCAAAAAAGGAAAGGCGCGCGGGATAAGAAAATCCCGCGCGTCATGCAATCAATTAGAGGTAATCGTAAAATTCAGGAAACCAATCGGTCAGAGCTTTTCATGCAGGATGAAATCCCTGCAAACCTAATATTGCATTCCCTGAATCGGTTCAGTTATTTACCCCAGAAGTTTCAGCACCATCTGCGGTTCCTGATTCGCCTGAGCCAAAACCGACATGCCCGCCTGCTGAAGAATGCTATTCTGGGTCATGTTCACCACCTCCTGAGCCACGTTTGCGTCCGCAATGGATGCCTGCGAAGCCGTAAGGTTCTCGGATGTGATCCCCAACGCGTTGATCGTACTATTCAGCGTGTTATCCTGAAACGATCCCAACTGTGCTCGAAGCACGGACACCTGGGAGAGAGCCTGTTGGACGATTTGGATTGCATTTTGCGCCCCTTGAGCGGTGGTCACATCAATGGTATTCAGAGACTGCCCCGCCACCACGGTGTTACCAAGCTGGGTGGACGCCATATTTCCAATGGAGATTGAGACGTTCTGCCCTGCGTTCGCTCCGATCTGGAAAGTGAGCGAACCTTGAGAGACCGTACCCACGACCGCCGCTGTGGATAAATTCGTATTCCCGGCTTCTGTTAACAGGATGCTGTTTCCTGAACTGTCCGTCAACTGGAGTCCTGAGGCGCCAGTCGATTGTCCACCGGTGAACGTGGCGGTGACACCTCCCACGGTAACCGCGGCTACCGCGTTCGCACCGGAGACAAAGGTTTGAGCTCCCAGGATTGTGCTGCTTTCCGAATAATTGATATTAAAGTTTGATCCGTAATTTGTCTGATCCAACTCTATGTGTCCTCCACTGGCGCCGCTCACGAACTGCGCACTCACTCCGGTAGTGGAACTAATGTTGTTGATCTTGTCTATCATGGTTTGAACGGTATCGCTGGAGGAGACTTGGATGGATTGTCCGTTAATTACAATTGTGCCTCCGGTTCCTGTCGTTCCACCATTAACCTGGGATATAAGCGAAGTTGTGGACGCATAGGTTGCCGCGCCGGCGGATGTGGCAAAGCTCGCTGCGGTTGTCACATGAACCGTGACGTTCCCCGCCACCGTCGCTTGTCCGGCAAAGGTTCCGCCAATGGAAATTCCACCAAGATCGGTTGTGTTTGTAACAACGGAAGTCACCCCGGAGGTCCCATCCAGCAATTTCTTTGAACCATACTGGGTGTCGGAAACGATTCGATCAATGCTTTGGATTGCCGAGGATATCTGCGTCTGATCCGCTTGCACGGCGGTGGGGTCGTTTGCGCCGGTGTTGGCTGCGGCGACCGCAAGCTGGTTGATGGATTGCAACAGACTGGTGACTTCCGAGAGACCGCCATCCGCAGTTTGAATCACGTTATTGGCGTTCTGCGCGTTGGTGATGGCTTGGTTCATTCCGTTGATCTGGGATTTCAAGTTTTCCGAAATGATCAAACCCGCAGGATCGTCCTTGGCGCTGTTGATTCTCAAACCCGATGACAGTCTTTGGATGGATGTGGACAAAGCATTGCTGGTATTCTGCAAATTGCGAAGGGTCCCCATCGCGTCCGTGTTTGTGTTGATGTACAGTGACATTCTTCAATTCCTCCATGAGTTAAGAAGCTATGCGCTTCGTTAGATATCCGGCTTCCTGCCGGAAGGATGTGCGCTCCCCTATGCATCGTCTCACGATGTGAGAGCGTTGAAAAGGTTGTTGAAGGAATGTTCCATACTCTTACACGGATTAGGACGGTTTTTTCAAAAACAAAATCAGATATTTTATACAGAGTTCCAACCGGTTCCATTGTTAGAGACCACAGGATGCTTTCCATTGAAACGTTCAATGGTGAATGGGTCCCGTCCGCACCACTTCCAAATCGGAGCCTTTTACCTGTTTCAGACTGGCTAATTCCTCGTCGCTCCATCGGGGGTCGGGGGCGCCGCTGATAAACCAATCGCCTCCGTTATCCGCAAGGATCATCCCGTATTTTTTGAGGGCGGTTAAAATAACCCTTGCCTGAGGTGGAAACTTGGAGATGTCAAAAGACGCTTTCAAACGCACCCTCATCCCCATGGGAGGAAGAAAAGGATCGTTACTTCTACTGGCAAAATGCGTCGCAGGATGGATATAGCCTCGTTGAGTTCGACTGCAGGTGAAACGCAATGCATGGTTGATGACATGATTTACCATTACTTCGTCATAACGCACCAACCCTGGGAAAATCGGCAATCCGGCCGCATCGGCGGAGGTCCAACCATCGGGACGAAGCTTATTGGAATTCATGTTGAAAATGGCGCCCGAACCGGCTTTCCAGGATTTCCCCCCATCCAACGGGTAAGCGGCGAAAAGCTCGTACAGCATCCAGTGATCCCTATCAATAATGATTACATGCCGGTCGCCGGTGGATGCAGGCCCTCCCTCAATCGGCGCGTTTGGTGGAATCGGATAAGGGCCGGAGTCGCTTTCATCAGCGTAAGTGAATGTAACGGGGACCTTCGGCTGCTTTCCGGAAACAACCATGTATGGGATTCCGTTAGGCGCTCCATCCCATACCGTACCGAAATCCGGATGCAACCCCTTATTCAGTCCGATGCTTCGAATATACGCCCCGGAGTGCGGATCAACCGGTAATTTGGAGATGTCCTCGTTCCAAGGATTGTTTGGAGGAAACGGTCTTCTTCCCTTCAGGCTGACATCAATTCCCAACGGTATTGTTTTTTTCATAGCCGTTGGCTTATGATATGAAATCTTTGCGAACGCCGAAATGCAAATCGATAAGATAAGGAGTAAAACGGGAAATGAACGCTTCATGTCGAGGGAACCCTTCTTTGAGATTTCTTGTCAATGTACGTTACTCTAAATGCCTGAAATATTCATTCCGTGCAACTATGCTGAAAGATGAGCGCGAACTCCGCGTATTGAGTTTACGTTGAAGTAGCGGGATTTGACCCGGACCGTTATAAACCGAAGAAGCTTATCGTCTGCATCCAAAAACGGTTGAGGAGATGAGGCGTGAAGCGGAACTCTCACGAAAAAAACGCGGCGGCCACGGACAAAGCCAATTTCACCAAATCCTAAGAATTCAAATATCGTATCACAGGATAAACAGACTTCGTTTTCCTATGGCGTGGAGTCTGTTTATTCCCATCGCAAAGCTTGAATCGGCTCCTGACGCGATGCACGGATGGCCGGTCCCACGCCGAACACAATACCTGTAAGGAAACAGACGCCAAACGCCATCGCCACGATACCTATGGTGACAACGGGATGCAACACGGTACGCATCGATATAATGCGGCATAGGATCTCCGCCAATCCGACTCCAATAGCGCCGCCCAATATGGATAGCAAGGACGCTTCCGTGAGGAACTGCAGGAATATATCGCTGTTTTTCGCCCCCACGGTTTTTCTGATCCCTATCTCCTTCGTCCTCTCCGTCACGGTGACAAGCATGATGTTCATAATCCCTATTCCGGCAACAATCAGTGAGATCAAGCTGATTCCCGCTAAAAGAGCTGTGACGATATTGAATACTTTGAAGATCGCAGTCATTAACTGTTTTTGCGTCCACACGGTAAAATCATCCTGGTTGTGATGATTTGCAAGGAGGGTGCGTTTCACTTGGTCCAGCGATATGTCCGGGTTGATATGAGGGTCAGTCTCAATGATGATGCGATTGATTTGAGCGCCCTTAAACACGCGCATGCTCACTTTCAAGGGGATGTAGACCATATTCGCAAATCCCCCCGCCCCGAACAGGCTGGGCTCCTCCTTGGTGAGCGTCCCAACCACTTTGAACGATCTGTTTTTGATCTGAACGCTTTTTCCAAGCGCGCTACCGGAACCGAATATATTCTGTTTGGGTTCGTTTGCGAGAACACACACGGGTTTATTGTCATCATTCGAATTGAAATACACGCCTTCGCTGAGGGGTTTCTTGATGATGGTGAAGAGATCGGGGCTGGTGGCGATGACGAATGTTGAATATGTGGCGTAATCATAGCTAACCATGCCGAATACAAAAGAGACGGGAGCGCACAATCGCACACAGGGCAATTTCCGCAGTGAATTCACATCACGCTGAGTAAGAGTGGATATGCCAAGGGAGTTCATCGGCCCTGGCTCACCGTGCGAATCCAGTTTACCCGGCAGTATGAACGCCACATTCACCCCAAGGCTGTCGATTTGGCGAGTGATATCCTCCTTCACTCCTTGACCGATGCCCACCAGAAGCGTTACGGAGCCCACCCCGATGACTATTCCCAAAATCGTCAAAATTGAGCGAACGAAGTTCTGACGAATGGCGTCCAAGGCTATTCGAATGTTGTTCAAAAGGAAATTCATCGTTTCAACATTGCAAAATAGTATACCTGTCATTCAAAATAGAGTGAGGGAGTGTAATTTCACCCATTCCAAAAGAGGAATCCCTATTGAAAACGGATATACTATATATGGATGGCTGCAAATACTGTTATCAATATATTGCATCGATACCTATTCCTAATTTGGCACGACCATGAACATGAAAGCTCAATGGATTAGCCGAGAGTAATCGAATATTATCCCAAATGATAGGCGGGTTAAGCATATGTCCGGTCCTGATTTTGTACATTTGCATACTCACTCCGAATTTTCCCTCCTGGACGGTGCGGCACGGATGGATCGTCTTATCCAACGCGCAGTCGACCTTAACATGAAGGCGTTGGCCCTGACGGATCATGGAGTCATGTTTGGCAGCTTTGACTTCTATCAGAAATGCAAGCATGCGGGGGTAAAACCCATTGTTGGCATAGAGGCGTATGTCACTTCAGGGAGTCACCGTGATAAAACGCCTAGGGCTGAAAAAAACGCCTATCATCTGATCCTTCTCGCCAAAAACGAAACCGGATACAAAAACCTCCTGAAGCTAGCGACCTACGCCTCAGTGGAAGGTTTCTATTACAAGCCTCGCATCGACCACGATCTGATCAGGCAATATCATGAAGGGCTTATCGCCACCACCGCCTGCATTGGGAGCGAGGTCTGCGTGGCGTTGTTGAAGGATGATTACCAAAAAGCGCTTCAAATCGCCGGAGAATATCGCGAAATATTCGGACCGGATAATTTCTTCATCGAACTTCAAAACCATCATCTGACGGAGCAGAAAAAAGCGAACGAAGGTTTGCTTTCCATCGCCAAGGATCTCAAACTTGGAATCATCTGCACCAATGACATCCACTATCTTCACAAAGAGGATGCCTACGCGCACGACGTCCTGCTCTGCATCGGAACCGGTGCGAACGTCACTGATCAGAACAGGTTGAAATACGACGCCCAGGAGTTTTACATGAAGTCCAGGGATGAAATGCTGGAGCTTTTTCAGCAATATCCCGAAGCGCTCGATAACACCGTAAAAATCGCGGAACTCTGCAATCTGAATATCGAAACCGGTCGCGCCCCGATGCCCGCGCCGGATATCCCCGAGAACCACAACGCTCAGTCGTATTTGCGTGAATTAGCCGAGGAAGGCTTGAAAAGAAAGATTGGAAAAATTACCGATACGTACAGCCAGCGTTTGGATTATGAAATGGATATCATTCAGCAAACCGGCTTCGCGCAATATTTTCTTATCGTTCGAGACTTCGCCATGTTCGCCCGACGCAAAGGGATCTATTTCGGGGTGCGAGGCTCCGCCGCAGGCTCGCTGACATCGTTTTGCGTGGACATCACAGATATAGATCCGGTGGATTACGAACTCACCTTCGAGAGATTTCTCAACCCGGAACGAATTCAGATGCCTGATATCGACATGGATTTCGAGGATTCCAGAAGATCGGAAGTGATCGATTATGTTACGAACAAATATGGCGAGGATCACGTGGCGCAGATTGTAACGTTCGGAACTCTTGCAGCCAAAGCCGTTTTGAAGGACGCCGCGAGAGTGCTCGGAATGTCCGTTCAGGAAGCGAACAGAATTGCAAGCATGGTTCCAAGTTCACCTCTACATATCACGATACAAAAAGCGATGGAGATCAACCCGGAATTTAAGGATCTGTACGATCAAGATGAGCAGGTTCGGAAATTGGTGGACACCGCAATGAGATTGGAGGGAATATCCAGGCATTCCTCCGTACACGCTGCGGGAGTGGTTATCTCTCACGATCCGCTCGTGGAATACACCCCGCTGCACCGCTCCTCGCAAAATGGGGGGCTTGTAACACAATATTCCGCCGCCAACCTCGAAAAACTCGGCTTGCTGAAGATGGATTTTCTCGGACTTATCAACTTGACAATCCTCGGTAGAACCATCGAAAACATTCGGAAATCCCATGGGGTTTCCATCAATGTCAACGAGATTCCCATGGATGACGCAAAGACATTCGAATTATTGGGTAGAGGAGAGACCACCGGCGTGTTCCAATTGGAGAGTTCCGGAATGCGGAGATACATAACCGAACTCAAACCAACCTCCGTAAGGGATCTCGCCGCCATGGTGGCTTTGTATCGTCCGGGGCCAATGGCGCATATTCCAACGTTTATTCGTGCGAAACACGGACTGGAAAAAATCAAATATCTTCATCCCTGGCTGGAGCCGGTGCTAAAGGAAACCTATGGCGTGATTGTATACCAGGATCAGGTGATGAGAATCGCTCAAGTCATTGCCGGGTACACCTTGGGGGCTGCGGATATCCTGCGCAGAGCGATGGGCAAAAAGAAAAAGGAGGAGATGACGAAACAGCGGGAGAATTTCATCGCCGGCGCGAAAGCGAAAGGGGTTGACGAGAAGACCGCCGGAGAGATTTTCGATCAGATTGAGCCATTCGCGGGGTATGCCTTCAACAAGGCGCATGCGGTCTGCTACGCCAACGTCGCGTATCAGACCGCCTATCTCAAGGCGAACTATCCGGTGGAATACATGGCGGGGCTCCTAGCGTGTTACATACAAAAACCGGACAAGATCGCCACCTGCATGGAGGAGTGCTCCCGCATGAAACTGACTCTCCTCCCTCCCGATATCAACCTCTCCGAAACGGATTTCAGTTCGGAAAACGGCGCGATCCGTTTCGGATTGGCGGCGATCAAAAACGTCGGTAAATCCGCAGTGGATGTGATTCTCAACGCCAGACGCGATGGCGGGAATTTCACATCTCTGCTTGATTTTTGTATCCGCACGTCACAGGAGGGCGCCATATCCCGGTCCACAATCGAAGCTTTGATCCAGGCAGGCGCTTTTCAAGGAATACACCCCAATCGCAAAGCTTTAATCGAAGTATTGGATCAGGCCATATCCCTTTCATCGAAGATGAACAGGGATCGCGAATCCGGGCAAGGCGATCTATTCGGCTGCGATAACGGTAATGTTATTGTCAAGGAAGACCGTCAACTCACCATCCCAAATATTCAGGATTACACAACCGCTGAGATTCTTCAATTCGAACGAACATTACTTGGACTTTATCTTTCCGAACATCCGTTAAACAGGTATGTCCGTCAGATTAGGAAGAGAACACGGGAAACGATCGAAAATTTATCAAAAAAGAACAACGGTGCGACGATCACAATAGCGGGGCTGATAAGCAATGTCCGTACCCATCGATCGAAAAAAACTGGGAAATTGATGGCGTATTTAACACTGGAGGATATGACAGGCTCCGTATCTATAACGGTGTTCCCATCAACATATGAGGAATGCAAGGATAACATCGTAAAGGATTCGATTGTTTTTGTTACGGGTAAAATATCCGAGCAGGCTTCGGTTAAGGATGAGGATAATGAATCAAGGAATATAGAGATTCATGCGGACTCCATCACCCCATTAGGTACGGAGGATACTCCTTCATCTCCACAGCATGAGATTCACATCCGGTTAAATTCCGATACGATAAGCAAAGCAATGAACATACGCAGGCTACTCGCCAAGGAGGAAGGCGATGATTCGGTGATTTTGCACGTAACGGATCATGGAATGGAAAGAATGGTGCTTAGCGGCTATGGCGTGAAGTATCATGATGGCTTAATTATGGACATCAAAAAAATCACCGGTGACAGTTTCGTCTGGGTGGAGCAAGCAACCGAGCATGGGTACGCTTAGAAAAAATGAATCCTATAAAAAACATACGAACGTGTCGGGAAGCTTTTCCATTGAATCATCCGTTGCGCTTGCGAGATGGGGATTGATTTGAATTCCTACAGGTGATACCCATAACATCAAGCTGGTGGACAATAGGGCCGAACCACAACGGCGAATATAAGCTATTATCCCTATCATTTCTAAATGAGGATAATCACAAAAGACATGACCGATGGGGCGTTTTTCATGATACGCGTGCCATCGGGAGGCAAATTCAGCCCTTCTATTTGATTTTTAAAACCAGGGGTTATCATTTCCGTGCGACACCAATTTTGAAACAGGATAAGAGACTAAATCGATGATCAACAACAACTGCGGTAACCGTTTCAATGTTTTCCTATTGCCTCTTGTGATGTGCCTATTTCTATCTCTATACGTCTCACCCGCCTTCGCGCAATCGGAACAGGATCATGTCCGGAACGGGATGAACTTGGTGCAACAAGGAAAACTCGACCAAGCCATCACTGAATTTCAAGCCGCCCTTAAAATGAATCCCAAGGATATCGCAGTTCATGTCATTTTAGGTCAGATATACGAGCAAATGGGAAGAAATGAGGAGAGCGTGGCGGAAATGCAAACCGCGGTTAATCTCAATCCCACCTCGCCTGATCTTTACAACGATCTGGGGTCGGCGTATTTGAGCGCCGGCATACCTAACAAAGCCGTAAACGCATTTCATCATTCCCTCGTTCTAAAACCCAATCAATCGGAACCCTACGTGGGCATTGGGGACGCATACAAGCAGATGAAGGACTTTCATGATTCCGAGAACGCTTATATCATGGCGTTGGGACTGAATCCGGATGAATCGGTCGTGCCATTCGCGTTAGGACAACTCTACGCCTATTTTCAACGCCCGGAAAAAGCAATTCCGGAATACGAAGCGGCGTTGAGAATCAAGCCGGACTACCCTTTGGCGAAAGCGGCGTTGATATCCGCAATGAATGATGCGAAACGCTATGACGATTCCATACAAACCGCCATGGCTTTCCTTAAAGCGACGCCAAATGATTCAAATATACAGGAGCAACTGGCATTCGCCTACAGCGGAGAAAAGAATTACCCCATGGCATTGAAAACCTACCAATCGGTCATCAACGCCGACCCTAAAAACCCTGTTAGCTGGGGGAATTATGGTTGGCTTGAATATTTGTCAGGAAACATCCAGGATGCTATCACCTATAGCCTTAAGGCTTTGTCACTGAATCCAAAGCTTGCATATGTCAAATACAATTTAGGGTTGTATTACGCCGTCAGCGGCAATGAAAGTTTGGCGATACGGACTTACAAGGATGGATTCACCATCGCTAGTTCGGACGATACGTTGAATGCAATGCCCGATCTCAAAAAGGCGATAAAGGAGCATCCGGACAACCCAATCCTAAAAGAGGCTTTAGGCCTGTTGGAATCCCTTTCCAAAAGTCCAAAAGCTATAAATGAAAAACACGAGGGTTCGCACGAATGAACAAAATTCGAAAGGCGGTCATTACCGCTGCGGGCAGGGGCACGCGTATGTATCCCGCAACCTCCACTATCCAGAAGGAGATGCTTCCGTTAATGGATGTGGACGGACTGACGAAACCAGCGATTCAAATCATTATTGAAGAGGCTCTTGAAAGCGGCATCGAGGAGATATGCCTTGTGGTGAACAGGCAAAACCGTGCTCAGATCGAAAGCCATTTCAAACCGATATCGAACGAAGAGATTCGCCTTTTCAAAGGCAAGGACTGGGCGTTGCTGGCTTCGGCTAAGGTGCAACATATCGCATCCAGGCTGCATTTTGTGGAGCAAGCTCAACCGGAAGGATACGGACACGCCGTGTGGTGCGCCAAGGACTTTGTGGGAAATGAACCTTTCCTACTGATGCTTGGAGATCATATTTACACTTCCGGCAACGAGACACGATGCGCGCGTCAAATCATGGATGTTTACGAGAAATATGAGACAAGCGTATCGGCTGTTCAGCAAACTCCGGCGGAGTTATTGCATCTTTTCGGGACTGTTCGTGGTAAATTAATTCAACAAAATCCTCGGGTATACGACATTGATCTCATATCGGAGAAACCCACCGTGGAGTTCGCCGAGGAGAACTTACGCGTCGAGGGATTGTTATGGGGAATGTATCTTTGCTTTTTCGGGATGCACGTTTTCACGCCTTCCATATTCGATAGCCTTCAATACGCCATCGATCACGATCTGCGCGAAAACAACGAGATTCAACTCACCAGCGCCCATGAGCGTCTGCGAAGCGCCGGGGAGAGATATTTGGCGCTGGAATCTATCGGCGAGAGATGGGACATAGGCATCCCTTTCGGCTACGCTCAGACTCAAGCGGCTCTGGCGGTGAATTCGGTTTTTCGCGAACAGATGCTCGCCGCATTGATTAAAATGCTCGCCGTGCCAATGAATCACATCCCGAAAGCCTTTAAGGATTGATACGTCATTTGACAGATGTCTTCAAACGATATGCTTCGCGATGCCAAACAAGGAAGCGATTAATCCATCTTAAACGTATACTGTAATATTGCGTGCGATTCATTTACGCAACTGTTTTTCATCATGGCAACGCATATGCGTTTGGCAGCGTTTCACATGATGCAATGCATATGGTTTCTTGCAAACCCGTTTTCTTCGCGGAGAAACGCAGTGTCATTTCTATCATTTGAGGTGATTGCAAAATAGAGTGAATGAGGCTGATATCGCTCATTTCACCCGCCGGCGATTTCCATTGAAAGGGAATTACGCAATTGTCTGATTACATAAAAAACGGAGGAAGAGCCTTTGGGTAACAACCCTTCCGGTAAAGTTCCGGTGCCGACGTTGGAACGTATGGCGACGTATTTGCGCTATCTTCTGGATCTTGAACAAGACCATGTCGAAACCATCGCATCGTCAGATGTCGAGGAGCAAACGGGAATAAACGCCGCTCAATTTCGCAAGGACTTATCCTATTTCGGGGAATTCGGCAAGCCAGGAGTTGGCTATAATGTGGCGGAATTACAGAATCGTATCACAAAAATCCTGAAGATCGACCGAGAGCAACGCGTCGTGATGATCGGAGCGGGAAATTTAGGATCAGCGCTTGTAGGCTATCCCGGTCTGAACGAGCATCATTTCAATCTTGTGGCGGTTTTCGATAATAACTTCGCCAAGATTGGCAGAAAGTTATGGGAGTTGGAGATTCTGGACATATCTCGTCTGGCGGAAATCAACGCTGTGTTGAAAGCTAGAATCGGTATTCTCGCCGTACCTCGCTCCGCCGCGCAAGATGTGACGGAACAAATGATTGATGCGGGCATCAGGGCGATTTTGAATTTTGCGCCAACCATTCTACGGGTGCCCGATGATGTCGTGGTGCGCAACGTATCTTTTGTACAGGAACTCGCGGTGCTTTCCTACCACCTATCCACGGATATGGTTTTCAACGAACCAGGATGATACCTTTATTGATATCCCTTTCCGAAAAGCGTTGCATCATTATAGGCGGGGGCGCGATAGCGACTCGCAGGATGCGGGCTTTGTTGAAAGAAAAAGCCCAAGTCTCAATTGTATCCCCCGAAGTCACTCCTGTTATTGAGGAGGCATCGAAAACATCCCATGTTCATTGGATCCAGGAAAGATACAACGAAACATGCATGGATGGGGCTTTTCTCGTCATCGCCGCCACGAACCATTCCGATTTGAATCGTAGAATCATGCAGGATGCAAAAAGACGTGGTATCCTTTGCAATGACGTAAGTGATGCCGAAGAGGGCGATGTGATATTCCCCGGCTATATCCAAAAAAACGATTTAATAATCTCCGTCTCCACACAAGGGGCTAGTCCTTCTCTCGCCAAAGAGATCCTTCATCAAATGGATTCAGTCTATGGGGAGGAATACGGCGCACTCATGACAATCTTGCGCGATGTGAGAAATGAGATCAAACTCAAGATTCCGGATCCAAAGGAGAGAAAAAAAGCGCTGAATCGCTTGGCGAAGGAGGATGTCCTGCTGGAGATGATACGGAAGGGACGCGTCGAAGAGGCGCGTCAAACAGCGTTCTCGTGTATTTGGTAGTTATTGGATTAAATCATAAGACCTCTCCCATTGAGATACGAGAGAAATTGTCGTTTCCGGAAAACAGATTGCCGGAAGCGTTGTCCGTTCTTTCTCGTCATCCTAGCATTTCTGAATGCGCCATTCTTTCCACGTGCAATCGCACGGAGATCATCGCCCTTTCCCCGCAAAGTGATTTTCTCGAGGATCATCTTATTCGTTTCCTATCGGAATTCCACAACATACAACCGGACATATTCCAATCGCACCTCTATTTCCACACCGGTTCGATTGCCGCATCTCATCTATTCCGTGTCGCTGCCGGATTGGATTCCATGGTTCTAGGCGAGCCGCAGATTCTGAAGCAGGTGCGCGATTCCTTTGCAGCCGGGTTATCCGCGCAGAGCATCGGGCGGGTACTAAACGGTCTCTTTCGATTCGCCATCACTGCGGGGAAAAGAGCCCGCACGGAAACCCAAATAGGAGCCGGCGGATTTTCAGTGGGACATGCGGCGGTGGAACTGGCGCAATCGATCTTCGGTTCGTTGAATAATGCATCCATATTGATTCTCGGCGCGGGGAAAATGAGCGAGTTAACGGCAAATCATCTCATTTCAAATGGCGCCAAGCTGATTTTCGTCGCCAATCGCACCCATGAACGCGCCGTATCGCTCGCGGAAAAACTAGGCGGCGCCGCCATTCGATACGATGATTTTCCTGAGAAACTGCTTTCCGCCGACATCGTCATTAGTTCCACTTCCTCTCCTCACTTCATTCTCCGCAAAGATGCCTTGGCTCAGATGATGCGTAAAAGACGCGGCAAGCCTATATTCATGATTGATATCGCTTTGCCAAGAGATATTGAACCGGAAGCGGGGACTATCGAAAACCTTTTCCTGTATGACATCGATGATCTCGAGGAGATCGTAAGCGATATGGTTCACGGACGCGAAGTCGAAGTCCAAAAGGTCGAGCGGATTGTTGAAGAGGAGGTTGTTAAATTTATGGATTGGTGGAGATCTCTCAACGCAGCCCCAATTGTGTCACAGCTTCAGCGAAAACATAACAGATTCAAGGAAGAGGAGTTGGCTCGGTTAAGGCGACAGCTCCCGGATCTGTCCGAACATTCCTGGGAGTGCATTGAAGCCGCCATGAAATCCTTGACAACGAAAATCACGCGCGATCCGATCGGTCGGCTCAAAGAGGCGGCGACCATGGATGAAACGTCCAAACAGTACACTCTGCTTGACGCCGCACAGGAAATCTTCGCTCTCCCGGAGGAAAACGAATCCTTTGACACGCATTCGCAATCTTGCGCGAACACCTCGGAGGACTCCGAACCATGATAAGTGCAATCCTTCACAGCATCGTCCTTTTCGCCTATCTCACATCGGCCGTTCTATACGGAGCCAATCTGGCTTTGAAAGAACCCAAAAGGCTGCTTCAAGCGAGATATGCCTATCTATCCGGATTTGCACTTCACACACTGGCGATCGGTCATTTTTGCGTCACCTATCACCAATCGCCATTTTCGAGCGCATTCGGCTCCTTAAGTGTATCGGCGTGGGCGATGGTGTTGCTCTTTTTTCCGATTGATTACTGGTACAAATTGCCTGCGCTTGGCTCCATTCTCATGCCTTTGAGTTCCGCGTTTATTTTTGGCGCGATACTGCGCTCGGACGAGGCTATTCGACAAAATCCTGAAATCCAAGAGCATTTTATCAATTTACATATCATGCTCGTGTTATTCTCCTTCGCACTGTTCGCCCTTGCAGCATGTTGCGCTATTTGTTACTTGTGGCAATACCGCCTCTTGAAAAGACCCAATCGAAAAGCCATGTTTCTGCGTCTTCCACCGCTGGAAAAATTGGATTCAATGGCGTTGCATTTGATCGCTTTCGCAGTACCTCTGCTTTCACTCGGTTTGGCGTTTGGAGTGATCAAAGCTTTATCGGGCGGTCTCAAGGGCGACTGGATATGGGATCCCCATACAATCATCTCGTTTTTAGTTTGGCTGCTGTATAGCTCGTATCTGCTGCTAAGAAACTTCACCGGTTTTCGGGGGCCTAAATCGCATATTCTACTGGTGGTTGGCTTATTCGTATCGTTCATTCTGTTTATTATTCCAAGCGGGTCGCATCACTTTAGATGAGGATTGCCTGCTCCATTCATGAAATAAGTTTCGGGCGTTGCATCTCCCGCCAGATCACAGGCATCCTGGGATTTGCATTTGCCCGATAGTAAATTCAATATCGTTCTTTGCGGTCAAGCATCCTATCCCAACGGGTAAACTATATGAAAAGAACACTTAGGGTGGGCACTCGTGGCAGTGCGCTCGCCATCGCTCAAACGAAACATATAATCGCACTCCTTGGAAAACTGAACCCATCCTTGGACATCGAAACGATCATAATCCGCACCACAGGAGACACTCAAAGTCAACAACAATCAAATACCATCTTAACAAAAGGAGTCTTCGTTAAGGAGATCGAGGAGGCGCTCCTCTCAAAAAACGTGGATTTCGCCGTCCACAGCTTAAAAGATTTGCCGAGCGAATTGCATCCGGAATTGGAAATCGCCGCAATTCCTCGAAGAGAAACGCCATGCGATGCCGTGGTTTCCCATTCGCTTGCTCTTAACGATCTTCCTTTTGGCTCGATCATAGGCGCCGGAGGCCCTCGCAGGATGGTTCTGATACGCAACATTAGACCGGACCTCCGAACGGAACCTATTCGAGGAAACGTGGACACCAGACTGCGCAAATGGCGAGAGGGAAAGTACGATGCCATCATCTTAGCTGCGGCCGGGCTAAAACGTCTTGGTTTGGAAGATAACATCGTGGAGGAACTAGACCCTGCCAAGTTCATCCCGGCTCCGGGACAAGGAGCCCTCGCCTTGGAGATTCGCAAGGAGAACAGGGATATCCGTTCCATTTTGGAACCTTTGGATCACCCGCCAAGCCACGTAACGGTCAGCGCTGAGCGATGTTTTCAATCCGCGTTGGGCTCGGGTTGCTCCATCCCTGCGGGGGCGTATGCGTCTATCGCAGGCGAAATACTGAGTATGCACGCTTTTCTTGCGATCCCGAACGGAGTGAAAATCGTAAGAACTCATAGCAGTGATCACGTATCAAAAGCTCGTGAGTTGGGTATTCGCATTGCTCGGGAATTGATGGATGGGATTGAGGGAAAAAACTGAGTCTTGTATTCGTAAGCATCTTATCGGGATCGATTCGATCCTCTTTTGTGAACAAAATTGCGCTGAACCTATTCGATAGATGAGCGATCTTACAAGACGGAAAGGACACTTTTCCATCATGAGGATATCGACCTCTTCAGTGGCTCAAATAGTGGACTATCTTATCATTGGAAGCGGCGTGGCGGGTTTGACATTCGCCAGAAATGTTGCGCCCCACGGCTCCACGCTGATTTTGACGAAGAAAAGCAGGGCGGAATCCAACAGTAACTACGCTCAAGGGGGCATCGCCGGGGTGATGGATGAAAACGACGATGTTCATCTGCACATGGAGGACACCCTGATTGCGGGGGCGGGAATCTGCAAGGAAGACGCCGTGAAAACCCTCGTGACGGAAGGGCCGGACCGAATTAGAGAGTTAATTGATCTGGGCGCCCAATTTAACATGATCGAAGATGAGCACGGCGTGCATCGTCTCGCCTTGGGCAGAGAGGGGGGGCATTCGAGAAACAGAATAGTTCATGCGGTGGATCGCACGGGATACGAATGCGAAAGGGCTCTCCTTGCCGCAGTGAAGGATATGCCCAACCTCGAAATACTTGAGAATTACTTCGTTGTCGATCTCTTGGTTGAAAACGTTGAAGGGAAACGCCGCTGCATCGGCGCCGTCGCGTTAAATACGCAAAACGGAAAACTGTACGCTTTTTTGGCACGGATGGTGATGCTGTCAACCGGAGGATGCGGGCGCCTCTACCTGCATACAACCAATCCCGAAATCGCCACAGGTGATGGTGTGGCGATGGCGTGGAATGCAGGAGCTGTGATCTCAAACATGGAGTTTATCCAGTTTCATCCCACCTGTCTGTATCATACCAAAGGGGATTCTTTTTTAATATCGGAGGCTGTCCGGGGTGAGGGAGGGATTCTTCGCACGCTTGACGGCGCCACCTTCATGCATAAATATCACCCATTGGCTGAACTGGCTCCCAGGGATATCGTGGCAAGAGCGATACACGCGGAACGTATCAAAAAAGGCGATCCGTGCGTGGTATTGGATGTCACCCACCTTGACGATGACTTTATCCGCGAGCGATTTCCAACCATTTACCAGCAGTGTCTCGATTACGGAATTGACATCACCAAGGAGCCCATACCGGTGGTGCCCGCCGCTCACTACATGTGCGGCGGCGTTCAGGCGGATCTCAACGGTTGCACGACACTGGACGGATTGTACGCCTCCGGAGAAGTGAGTTGCACAGGGGTGCATGGCGCTAACAGACTAGCCTCCAATTCCCTTTTGGAGGCGATGGTTTGGGGACACCGGTCTGCCATGCATGTCATGGAATCCCCCCCTCCCCCGCTACGGGATAATATTCATTTGGAGGAGACCCCGATATCCGGAGAGATGGCTCCTTTGAGTGAGATCCGCACTATGCGGGATAGATTAAGGCATCACATGAACGACTTGGTGGGAATTGTTCGCACCGACAAGGATCTTGCAAAGGCGCAAGAATTACTTAACGCGATGGACTCAACCGTTTCCCAATGGTTGAAGGATTACGCACCCCATCCTGAGCTTTACGAGTTAAGGAATATGGTAACCCTATCCAAACTCATTGTGAAATCCGCAATCGGGAGAAGAGAGAGCCGAGGTTTGCATTATAACTTGGATTGCCCGGAGAGGGATGACATTAATTGGCGCAAAGACACCCAGTTGATCAACGAGGAAGCATAATTTCATGGATCAATCCATAGGCAAAGTTTATCTTGTGGGAGCGGGGCCAGGAGATCCGCTTTTGATTTCATTACGAGGAGCGCAATGTCTCGCGCAGTCCGACGTCGTGGTTTATGATCGTTTGGTTCATCCGGAGGTATTAAAGCTTGCCAAAAAGGATTCCGAGTTAATCTACGTTGGCAAGGAATCCTATCGTCACACGATGAGGCAGGAGCAAATCAACGAACTGATCGTGCATTACGCGCTGAAGGGGAAAACCGTCTGCAGACTCAAGGGAGGGGATCCGTTTGTATTTGGCAGAGGCGGGGAAGAGGCGATGGCGTGCAAAGAGGCCAAAGTGGTATTCGAAGTGGTTCCCGGCGTCACCTCCGCAATTGCAGCCCCGGCATATGCGGGGATACCGGTGACACATCGGAATATCGCCTCCTCTTTCACCGTGATAACGGGTCATGAAGATCCGCGTAAGAATGAATCCAGCGTCCGATGGAAAGAGATCGCCACCGGCGCCGACACACTTGTTTTTTTAATGGGAGTGGAAAATCTTCATGCGATCGTCAGTAATCTGATCGAAAATGGCAAATCGGAGGATACGCCGATTGCGCTCGTTCAATGGGGATCATGGAGCAAACAGCGTACGTTAATATCCACATTGAAGGCGGTGGAGGAGGAGGCGTATCATCATAACTTCACGGCGCCTTGTGTAACCATAGTCGGCGAGGTGGTGCGATTACGCGATAAACTGAGTTGGTTTGAAGACAAACCGCTGTTTGGAAAAAAGATCATGGTGACACGCGCACGGGAGCAAAGCAGCGATCTTTGCGAAATGCTACAAAACCTCGGCGCGGAGCCGGTGGAATATCCGATGATACGGGTTCTGCCCATGGCGGATTTGTCTTCTTTGGATCATGCCATCCATCTGTTTCCAGGCGTTGCGGGACTTTCAGAAAGCGATAAAGCCTTATCCAGTTCGTACTCATGGGTGATATTCACCAGTGCGAACGCGGTAACCATCGTGACGGATCGATTAATTCAACTTGGATATGATATGCGATCAATGGCGGGGTTGCATATCGCTGCCATTGGACCTGGAACGGCGGAGGCTTTGCGCAAACATGGAATTCGAGCCGATTTCATTCCCACCCGCTTTGTTGCGGAGGCTATTTTGGAGGAACTCCCCGCTCATCTCATCAAAGGAGCCCGGATACTGCTTCCAAGAGCGTCGGAGGCAAGGGAGATACTTCCTCAAAGGCTTGCAGAGATGGGCGCCGTGGTTGATGTAACGCCAATTTACCAAACGGTTATGGATGATTCGGATAAGGATGAAATCATTTCCGATTTGGCGGAAAAGAAGATTGACGTCATCACATTTGCAAGCTCATCCACGGTGCACAATTTCATGCAGACGCTCGGTGAACGGAACATCTCGGAACTCATAGGTGAGACCGTATTGGCATGTATCGGACCTATAACTGCGGACACGCTTCACACTTACGGATTCAATCCGCAAATCGTAGCGTCGGAGCACTCCATTCCCGGATTGGTGAAGGAGATCGTCGCGTATTTTGCGGCGCGGAGGTAAAAATGTTTTCATATCCTGATTCTCGTCCTAGAAGATTGCGAGCAAATGAAAATATTCGCAGGTTGGTTCGTGAAACCCATGTCACTCAAGACGATTTGATCCAGCCTCTCTTTGTGCACGCTCATGAAACCTCCCCTATTCCATCCATGCCCGGAGTGTACCGTTTCAGCGTGGATGATCTTTTGAAGGAGGTGGAGGATTTAATTCATCTCGGATTGCCGGGAATCATCCTCTTTGGCATTCCGGATACAAAAGATGAGATCGGTTCCGAAGCGTGGGACGCTAATGGGATCATTCCAACAGCGTTACGCCGGCTGAAGGCGGCTTTTTCGGATCAGATACTGTTAGCTGCGGATGTCTGTCTTTGCGAGTACACCTCACACGGACATTGCGGCGCTCTCAGGGATGGTTGCGTGGACAACGACGCAACTCTGCCTTTATTGACCCGCATATCGCTGGCTTACGCCGAGGCGGGAGCGGATATCATCGCACCATCCGACATGATGGATGGAAGGATCGGAGCCATTCGAAAAGCGTTGGATTCCAACGGGTTCTCCTCGAGCATACTTATGTCTTACGCCATCAAACATGCGAGCGCCTTCTATGGACCGTTCAGAGAAGCTGCGGACAGCGCCCCACAATTCGGGGACCGGAAAAGTTATCAGATGGATAGTTCCAATTCGCGCGAAGCGATGAAAGAGGCGGAACTCGATTTGGAGGAGGGTTCGGATATCCTTATGGTGAAACCTGCGCTTCCCAACCTCGATCTCATCTATCAAGCCCGGCAGTCCTTTCCTCTTCCCATCGCCGCATATAATGTGAGCGGAGAGTATTCGATGATCAAAGCGGCGGTTGCCAACGGCTGGCTGGACGAGGAAAAAACTGTGACGGAAACATTAATCGCCATCAAAAGAGCGGGTGCGGATATCATATTGACGTATCATGCGAAGGATTTCCTGACTTGGATGAAGCGTTAAGGATTTCAAAAACAGATTTTTTGAAAGGGCTGCAACGATGATTATCGGTGTTCCAAAAGAGATCAAGAACAATGAATATCGCGTCGCATTAGTTCCCGCCGGAGCCGAGATACTGACGGAGGAGGGACACACGGTCATCGTTGAAAGCGATGCGGGCGCGGGCTCTAGTCTATGCAATGAGGATTACACCTCCATGGGGGCGGAAATCGCATCCTCGGCGGAGGAGGTGTATGGTCGAGCCGACCTCATTCTGAAAGTCAAGGAGCCTCAGCCCTCGGAATATCCTTTGATTCGCCCCGGACAGGTGATATTCACCTACTTTCATTTCGCCGCTAACAAGGATTTGACTTTTGCCATGATGAAATCCGGGGCGGTCTGCATTGCGTATGAAACCATCCAGCTTCCGGACGGATCATTGCCCTTGCTGACCCCGATGAGCGAAGTGGCTGGACGCATGGCTGTGCACGAAGGTGCGAAATACCTGGAAAAGCCCATGGAGGGCAGAGGGATTCTCCTGGGCGGAGTGCCAGGGGTTTTACCGGCGAATGTCGTGATACTTGGCGGAGGAGTGGTGGGATCCAATGCAGCTCGCATGGCGGCGGGCCTAGGCGCGAATGTTATTATTTTGGATGTCAATTTGGATCGTTTGCGCCGTTTGGCGGACATATTGCCCCCGAATGTCAGGACGCTCTATTCCAACCGTCAAAACATTAGAAAGTGCCTGGCGGATGCGGACCTTGTGATCGGATGCGCTTTGAGCAGAGGCGCGAAAACGCCGATACTCGTCAATCGCGAAATGCTGAGTTTAATGAAAAAGGGGTCGGTCATCGTGGATGTGGCGATTGATCAAGGCGGAGCTTTCGAAACATCTCATCCGACCACTCACAGTTCTCCAACCTACATCGTGGACGGCGTGGTGCATTATTGCGTCACCAACATGCCTGGAGCAGTCGCCGGCACATCCACGTACGCTTTGACCAATGTGACTTTGCCATACGCCGTGCAAATAGCTCGGTATGGATGGCGGGACGCAGCAAGGAAGGACAAGGCGCTCATGCTGGGGCTTAATATCGCCGAAGGGAAAGTGTATCTGCCCGCGTTGGCGGATTTGTTCTCAATAGAGAACGTTGGTAACCCGGAAAATATAAATAGCCTTTGTTAACCCTACGGGATGGTCTGGGTTCCATCCCTCATCGGGACGATTTTTAGATCACAGGTGAATGGATAATCTGGCGGATGTCCAAGGACGATCTCACGCCGCCTTGGCGATTTCCCTTTTCCGTATGATGGAGCTTTGGCGAATCGTTCCCACGAATATCCTCGCAAGCCTTGGATCGAACTGCGTGCCGCAACCCTCCTCAATTTCCGTAAGAGCCTCCTCGACGGACATGCCCGCTCTATAAGGTCGGTCCAAAGTCATTGCGGAAAATGCGTCGGCTATCGCCATCACTCTTCCCAGCAAGGGGATTTGCTCTCCCGCCAAACCTTTGGGATACCCTTTTCCGTCCCACCTTTCGTGATGATGCGCCACGGCGTCCAACACATCCGCCAGCCTTGGCAAACCGTGAATAATCAACGTTGAAATCGTAACATGATTTTTCATGATCTCATACTCTTGCGGGCTGAGTTTGCCTGGCTTGCGCAGTATGGCGTCAGGAACTCCGATTTTCCCCACATCATGCAAGAGTCCCGCCACCCGCACTGCGGAACAGGTCTCTTCGGATAGTGAAAGGGATTGGGCAAGCAAGAGAGCGTAAGTGGTGACATCCTCCGAGTGTCGCTTTGTGTAACGATCCTTGTTATCGATCGCGGTTACGAGGCTGTCGAGAACATCGAAAGTCGTTCGGTTTTCGATATCCCCTTGCTCCTTGATCGTCATATGAAGCGTAATGGCATCACCGCCTTTTTTCTTGCCTTCAAACAACGCGGCATCCGCAGTCGCAACCAAATTAATGGGTGACGAGCCTGCGGTGGTGGTGTCCGAAATGCCGAAGCACAATCGAATGGGTATCGCCACTCCCTCGGGATTGCGGAAGGGACGATGTTCAAGGACTGTTTTTATGCGGTCCGCAATGATACTCGCTTCCGAAGCGTTGCATCGAGGCAATACAGCCATGAATTCATCGCCGCCGCACCTGCCGATAAAGACGTCTTCGGAAAAGGACTGTCCGAGGATATTCGCTACATGCCTTATAACCTGGTCTCCAACCTGATGACCGTACGTGTCATTGAACTGTTTGAAGCCGTCCATGTCAATCATCATTACCGTGATGTGCTCGTTGGGATGAGAACTAACGTAATCCATTAATTTTCCATGGATAGTGCGATGATTCAATAATCCCGTCAGACCATCATGCTCGGCTAAATTCGCCAGTTCCTGCCGAGTCGCCTCCAACTCCTGGATTCTCATTTGCAGATCGCGGATGAGCTTTTTATTCTCCATTTTCAATCGCCGGCGTTCCACCGCGCGATCCACCACCGCGTCCAGTTCGTTCATATCATCAAGCGGTTTGAGAAGATAATCAAACACATTCCCGGTTTTAAACGCCTCAACGGCATTCTCCATGGAGCCATGACCGGTCAAAATAATGAATTCCGTGTCTGGAATAACGCTCTTTGCACGAAAAAGCAAACCCATGCCATCCAGCTTGGGCATCTTGACGTCACTCACCACCACATCGAACGTGGGGTCTTTTTCCATTTTTTGAAAGGCGTCCAACCCGTCTGACGCTAGAATTACTTCATGTCCGGCTTTACTCAGCTGACGTCCCATCAGTAGCCTTAAAGCGGCTTCGTCATCGGCTAATAGCACTTTTGCCATATCGCGCTCCAATATCCTTCTCGCATCCGGGCGAAGCATGTCTTCATTTTTGGAAAGTAGTTCCCGTTTATGTAGAGCCTTTGTTTTGAAAACGTGAATCGGTTTTTCCTCTATCTCTCCCCGCGCGTTGCATGACCGAATGGAATGCGATTATTTTTTGCTCGCGTCGCTCTTCCAACGGGATATGAGCAAATCCGGTGATATTTGCACGCTTATGTTTTCTTCCATCTCAAGCCGCATCCTTAAGGCTCCAATTTTCCTCCGTGCCGGCGATAGGGTTCAAACAAAAAATGAAAAGCGCGCCGTTATCGTTCCTGGCTTGAATGGTTCCTCCCATCTTGGCGATGATTCCATGGCTGAGGGAGAGCCCCATGCCGGCGCCCTTGTCCGGATCCTTTTTGGTGAAAAATGATCGAATATTTTGTTCAGGCCTCGGAATATCTCGATAGACTGCTAATACTGGTTTACCGATCAAGGCGTCCGTCAGGACACACGTGCAAGCGCAAAAGATGCGACTAGAAGCGCTAAAAACAAAGGACGCACTCTCTTGATCGTGATGTTAATTTGACATGGCGTTGGGTATGATTATCGTATTGTCGGACAGAATAGATTAGCTCTGAAGGGTCGCATCGAAATTGACGCCGAATCCAATAAGATGCCTCCTTTGAATGCATCCACACACATGGAAGGAGAGATGATGAAATGGCTGCGGAATTTTCCGATTCAGGTGGTACTGGAAAGATAAAACAATCAGTAAGTCGGTGGTGTTTTGGCGGATTATCCTTGGATGAATTATGCATCGAAGTGAAAAAAATCGGATTGGTCGGTCTTGACCTTCTTGGTCCGAATGACTGGGATACCGTGAGGAAACATGGACTGATCTGCACGATGGCTTCAGGCATTGGCAACATACCGGATGGATTCAACCGCATCGAAAACCACGACAAACTGGTTCAAGAGGCGGAAAGTATGATCCCGCTCGTCGCATCCGCCGGTTTCCCCAATCTCATCACTTTTTCAGGCAACCGCAATGGTATCTCCGATGAGGAGGGGTTGGCGAACTGCGTGAAGGGTTTGAAAAGGATCATGCCAATCGCCGAAAAGTACAAAGTGACCATATGCATGGAGTTACTGAACAGTAAACGGGACCATCGGGATTATCAATGTGACACAACCGCCTGGGGGGTTGAAGTTGTGAAGGCGGTGGGTTCGGAAAGATTCAAGCTCCTGTACGATATCTACCATATGCAGATCATGGAGGGGGACATCTGCGCAACCATAAGGGAAAATATTCAGTATATCGGTCACTTTCATACTGGCGGCAATCCGGGACGCAATGAGATTGATGACACTCAGGAGATATACTATCCCAGAGTGATGCGCGAGATCGCGAACTCCGGTTACGACGGTTTTGTGGCTCACGAATTCATTCCCCGCCGCGACCCCTTGACATCCCTCCGAGAAGCGTATCGTATTTGCAACGTATGAGAGTACGCCCTTCGAAAACCTTTCGAAGGGCTTTCTCAACACTGGGATCAGGTCATATCATATGAAGATTTTCACATGCTTGTGCATCCTATCCTTGCTCTTATCCGGGCATTCAACTCGTGCGGATATCTACGATCGAATTGTTCGGTATGCCATGCAGAGGGGGCATATTCCCGCAGCGACGCTAGCGATCATACGCAATGGTAAGTGCGTCAAGGAAAAAGCCTATGGGGTCGCCGATGTTGAACTAGGCGCACATGCGAGCGTGAAGGATGTTTTCGAGATTGGTTCTATGACCAAACAGTTCACCGCCACATGCATTCTTTTACTCAGACGCGAAGGAAAGCTGCGCTTATCCGACACACTGTCTCAATATCTCTCCGATATTCCGGACGCTTGGAAACCCATCACTCTGAAACAACTGTTAACTCACACATCCGGGATTCCCAATTTCACTGCGCATGGCGATTTTTTTGAGATTGTTCGTAACCCTGAAACACCGGACAAGATACTCTCCCTCGTTAACCACTTCCCTCTTGACTTCCCTCCTGGAAGCAAGTACGAATACAGCAATACCAATTATTACTTGCTAAGCCTGATCATTGAAAAAATCACGCATATGAGCTTGTTCGATTTTATGAGGAAAAACATTTTCACCCCGCTTCACATGAATGCAACCATTCCCACCGGACCGGATAAGATCGTACCAAACCGTGCACCCGGCTATCTCTTTGACCAACATTTGCAAAACGAGCCCTTTATGTATGCCGATTCGGTGCTTGGCGCGGGGTTTCTTCTTTCGGATTTGGATGATCTTATCAAATGGAATAGATCGCTGGATCAAAACACCATCTTATCCGAATCCGAAAAAAATTTGATGTGGACACCTGCGGTTCTAAACGATGGTTCCAAAACAGGCTATGGTCTGGGATGGGCTCTCGGGAATGTGAACGGGCATCCGTTAGTGGAACATGCCGGGGGCACGGCTGGATACTCCTCCATCATATCAAAATACCCGGCGGATCACATAACAATCATCCTGCTGACCAACCTGTTCAACGCGGATGTGGCGGGCATATCACTTCATATCGCCTACGAGATTGTTCCTGGGATGAAAATAAAAGCTAACGCCATCAAGGACATGAACCCGGAACGCACCTTAAGACTCACTCGCATACTTGAAGGCATCGCCTCGCGTCACATGGATTCCAATGATTTCACCTCCGACCTATACAAGGTTTTGACAGGCGATCAGGGCGCGGAGTCGATACGCATCCTTTCGTCTCAAGGCGAGCTTAAAAAGCTCCAACTGATCGGACAAAAAACCGAAGGGGGGAACACGATCCTCACATACAAGGCGATTTACGCCGTCGGAAACCTGGCGGTCACCTTCACGCTACGACAAGATGGAAAAGTGGAGGGGTTTTTCGTGTCTTTTGAGTGAGAGACGACATTTTGGGAATCACCTGTTCCACCATCTTCTTCCATCCTTGGCTAAAAGCGCATCGGCGTTTGCAGGCCCCCACTCGCCAATTCGATAGTTGCATGGTGGCGTGTTCGACTCACTCCAGCCTTCCAGAACGGGCTGTAAAAGTTTCCATGCCTCCTCGACCTCGTCATCTCTGGCGAATAGGGATGTGTCCCCCTGCATGGCGTTTAAAATCAGACGCTCATACGCATCCGGAATCGCCCTGCCGAATTCCTCGCTGTAATCGAAACGCATCCGAACGGGCTTTACCGACATCCCCATTTCCGGCTCCTTGGCGCTGACGTATATCTCAACGCCTTCGTTCGGCTGAATTCGAAAAACGATGCGATTTGGATGGATATTCATGCATTCCATCCTTGCGAAAAGAACATCGGGTGCGGCTTTAAGTTGAAGGCTCACTTCCGTCACGCGTGAAGGAAGTCTCTTTCCCGCTCGAACATAAAACGGAACTCCGGACCATCTCCAGTTGTCCACATAAAATCTGAGCGCGACGTATGTCTCCGATTGGGAACCCGCTTGCACTCCCGGCTCCTGTAAATACCCCGGATTCTTGCCATCGGATATGTATTGCGCACGAACGGTGTTTTCGCTTAGCTCATCCTTTCGAAACGGGCGTATGGATCTTAGCGCCTTCACCTTTTCATCTCGGATGTGATTTGGATCCAGGGATATCGGAGGTTCCATCGCAATAAGGGTTAGGATCTGCAACGCATGATTTTGGATGATATCCCGACAAATTCCCGCTTTGTCAAAATACGCCCCCCTCCCCTCCATCCCAAGCGTTTCAGCAACGGTGATTTGAATGTGATCAATGTAAAGGTGATTCCAGAGCAGTTCGAAGAGATGATTTGCGAATCTCATGACCAATATATTCTGAACTGTCTCCTTGCCGAGGTAATGATCCACGCGAAATATGTCGTTCTCTTGAAAAGCGGTCTTCAAGAGTTCATTAAGCTCATGTGCGGAGACCAAATCACGACCGAACGGCTTCTCGATCATGATTCGGTTCCAGCCCGGTACGGCTGACTCCGCATGGTTCAATCCCGAATCCCGCAAATGCTCGATGATGGTGGAAAAATAGTCCGGAGGGGTTGCCAGATAGTAAAGATGATTGCCGCACAACCCGTATCTCTTGTTCAACTCAACCAACAGCGTCTTTAGAGAGAGGTAACCAACGGCGTCCCCGAGTTCCGCCTGATGATAATGGATATTGGATGCAAATGATCGCCATTTATCCATTGGGACGGAGCCAATGCCTGCGAATTCCTTGATCGCCTCTAACATCTCCTGTCGAAATATCTCGCTGTTTTTCTGTTTGCGAGCATACGCGACGATAACAAATGGTTCCGGCAATAGGTCCTGCGTATGAAGCGAAAACAGAGCGGGAATGAGTTTCCTTCGGGTTAAATCTCCGGTCGCACCAAACAACGTCAGGATGCATGGTTGAGGTTTACGTTGAGGGACGTTTTCGCAAGGCGCATCAATCATCTTTATTTCTCCTAATAGCAGATATGATTGAAGCCCGACAAATGACTTGAACGGGCTTCTGTAATCTCCAACTAAATTTTATCCTTGAAACATCTTATATGCGCATTTCCGATTTTGGCGCGGAACTGTCAATCGCCGAATAACCGGTCGATGAGAACTGGCGAGCTCTGCGCGCACACGTTAATTAACCACCTCTCTGAGTCTGGCAACCGTATGTGAGTGGCGCAACTTTTCCATCGCCTTGTTTTCGATCTGCCTTGCGCGCTCACGAGTAATATGCAATCGTCTGCCCGTCTCTTCGAGCGTATGCGGATCCTCGTTCTCAAGCCCGAACCTCAGAACTATCACATCCTTCTCCCTCGGGGTGAGACTTCGTAGCGCCCTTTCCAATTCCTCGTGCACCAGAAAATGAAAGACTCTGTCCGCCGGAGAGCTTTCCAATCCCGCTTGCAATAAATCTCCCAGGCGAGATTCACCCTCCTCGCCAATCGGGCTGTCGAGGGAGATCGGTTGCGCCGCATTGCGAAGAATCTGCACCAACTTCTTCTCGGGCATTCCGCAGGCTTCCGCAAGTTCTTGACGGGTGGGCAAGGAACCCGTCTTTTGAAACAGATCATCCTTCACACGCGCGACTCTGCTAATGGTATCCACCACATGGGCGGGCAGGCGAATAGACCTGCCCTGGTTGGCGAGAGCCCGGGAAACCGCCTGACGGATCCAGTGAGTGGCGTAGGTGCTAAATCGGTATCCTTTGCGATAATTGTACTTCTCAATAGCTCGCAATAATCCGATAAGCCCCTCCTGCATCAGGTCTTCCAACGGCAAGCCTCTTCCCATATACTTGCGCGCCACGGAAGCGACCAATCTGACATTGGCGTTAAGCAACTCTTCGCGCGCTCGAGCATCTCCCCGTTCCACTCGTTTGGCAAGCACGATCTCCTGGGTGGCGGTTAAGAGAGGCGCCTTTCCGCTCTTCGCCATCCAAGTATCCGCCAACTCATGGTAGCTCAATCCTGGCTCCAGTGAGGAATTTTTCTCAGGATAATAGTCATCATGCATTTCTGTTCCCTCCTCGCACAAACAGTCCATATGCGACTTGGCGGGGTGCAGGGGTCGACTCTCGCTTTCGTCATACTGGCACAACAGATTTTCCAAACTTTCAATATCCATCATCTTATAATCGTCTGGCAGGTCACCATCCCTCCCATCCGGAAGGGAATGATGCGAATCGCCATATAAATAATAGACCGGTTGTTCAGGTTGCGTGTACATTATTATGCTCTGTGTTGTATACGAAATATACGAAATATAATTTCATATATTTAAAAACTGTAAAACGACGATTATTTGCTCGAGACATTCTCTGGTCGCAAACATCCATCAACCGATTTCACACATATTCCAATACGATTCAATGTGCATCTTTCGTGCCACATGGGTGGGGACGTCACCGTTCCTTCATCCAATCGAATTTTCCATGATCGATAAGCGATCAACCGGTGGTAAATACCGGCATTCCGTATGAATTTCATTTCGTTTTTTCTCTTCATCATATTTTCATATACGGGTATGTATACTATTTGAGTGCAAAGAAACAGCTTGAATAAAACTTCGGAGTTTGCATTACGTCTATTTTATAGGTATAAAAGTTCAGTTGCCTTAAGTTTGGAGCAATCAGGTGATAACATACAATCGCGTATTATTAGGCCGGATACTGGTGGAAAACGGGGATATCACACCTCAGCAGTTGCAAATGGCTCTTGATGAGCAGACCAGACAGGATCATCAAAAACGAATCGGTGAAATCCTTCTGGGGATGCATTTCATATCCGAAGCCGCGCTTTTGAAGGCCCTATCCAAACAACTCGCCTGCCCGATCGTTGACCTCAATGCGGACCCCCCCGAAGTAAGAGCTTTGCAACTTGTCCCGAGCGAATTCGCGCTTCGTCATCAACTCATTCCCTTGCAGCAAACCGATCACACCATTGTAATCGCCATGGCGGATCCGTTGGATTTGCAGACCATGGATGATTTGCGCCTGCTGACGGGTTTCAATGTGATTCCCAGACTGGCCAATTCGGTGGATATTCGTCGCTCCCTGGAACAGTTCTACATGAACCGCATTATTCAGGATGTGGAACAGGCGGAACAGGTCTCTATTGAAGAGGAAGGTCTGGACGTCGCCGATCTCCAAAAGATGGCTCGTGAAGAGCTTGTGATCCAGATGGTCAATCTCATCATAAATCAAGCCATCCAGGATCGAGCATCGGACATCCATGTGGAACCGTTTGAGAAAGAGCTCCGCGTTCGATACCGCATCGACGGCGTCCTCCATGAAGTCAATGCTCCTCCCAAGCGACTTCATCCTGCGATCATATCCCGTATCAAGATCCTTTCCGATATGAATATCGCGGAGCGCAGATTGCCGCAGGACGGGCGTATGCGGATTAGATCGGGAGGCAGGCAAATTGACCTTCGCGTGTCGACCATTCCCACCTTGTACGGGGAAAGCGCTGTGATGCGAATTCTGGACAAGGAGACGGCAATGCTGGGTTTGCCGGAATTGGGAATGAAAGGCAGACTCTTTGACCTCTTCCGAAGGCTGATCCTGGAGCCGCATGGAATCATCTTGGTTACAGGACCTACCGGCGCTGGTAAGACCACGACCCTCTATGCGGCATTGAACGAGATCTATTCCACCGAAAAGAAGATCCTCACCATTGAAGACCCGGTCGAGTACCAGTTGAACGGCGTCAATCAAATTCAAGTCCATCCGCAGATTGGTCTCACTTTCGCCAACGGTTTGCGGCACATTGTGCGACAAGACCCCGACATCATCATGGTGGGGGAAATTAGAGATGTGGAGACTGCGGAGATCGCAATTCACGCGGCTCTTACCGGTCACCTTGTATTGAGCACATTGCACACCAATGACGCGCCAGGGGCGATAAGTCGACTTTTGGACATGGGCGCGGAACCCTATTTGGTTGCCTCATCCTTAATCGGTGTGATCGCTCAACGACTGGTGCGATTGAATTGCCCCAACTGCCGCGCCCCCGTTCAGGAAAAGCAGGTGGCGATGGAGGAGATCGGCATCCACCCGGAGGATCTTAACGGTCAAAAGCTTATGGCGGGAATGGGATGTTCCGAATGCAGGAACGTTGGCTTCAGAGGACGAAGCGGTATCTATGAGATGCTTACCGTGGATGACTCCATACGGCAAATGATCACGCACCGAGACCCTGCGAACGCCATCAAACAATATGCGATACATAATCAGGGCATGACCACCCTTCTTCAAGACGGGCGAAACAGAGTCTTGAACGGAGAAACAACCATCAAAGAGGTGTTGCGGGTGTGCCAGCGAGAGGATTTTCAAAACTGATCCCGGATATGCAAAGGGATCGCACGATAAGGCAATTGGATGATGCGATTGCCTGCATATGTGAAAAACCATCAAAACTCATTTTGATGAATCAAGAGTGGTAAGAAGATATGCCTGATTTTCATTATACAGCGCTGGATGCCTCCGGGCATGAGATAACGGGCGGAATGGACGGCAGAGACAAGATGGACGCTGCGCAGAAGATACGCGCCCTCGGGTATTACCCCATATCCGTAAACCCCACAGGCAACGCTGCGGCGCGAACCAATCAAGTCAATAAGAAATCGAACGTCGCCGTCGACACGAAAAAAGTCAACCGCATGGCGACATTGCTTTTCACTCGTGAATTGGCGGATTTGATCGAAGCGGGCTTGCCCATCGACCGAGCCTTGACCGTTTTGATCGAGCAAACCGATAATGTTCCGCTACAGCATTTGATTAGCAAATTGCAGGATGAGGTGCGAGCGGGCAACCCGTTATCCAGCGCACTGACCTCTTTTCCCAAACAGTTCCCCACTCTATACACAAATATGATAAGAGCCGGAGAGATTGCAGGCCAATTGCCTGACGTAATGACCCGGCTAGCGGATTTCCTCGAAAAGGAGCAGGTGAGAAAAAGCCAGTTGGTGGCGGCAATGACATATCCGATGGTGTTGATCGTTGTGGCGGTATCCGCTGTTACCGGTCTTCTCACATTCGTCATCCCTCGCCTGCAATCCGTATTCAAGGATCTCGGTTCTGCGCTGCCAGTGCCGACTCAGATATTGCTCGGCATTTCCGGATTTATTTCTCAATACTGGTGGGTGATTATCGGATTCATCATTGCGTGCGTGGTGGCATGGAGATTATGGAGCAGAACATCCACCGGTCAAAAAACGATAGATCAGGTGCGATTGGCTCTTCCAATACTCGGTCCGATCACGGTGAAAATCGTCATGGCTAGGTTCACGCGGACTCTCGGAACGCTTCTAGCAGGAGGCGTTCCCATTTTGGATTCGCTGGAAATATCCTCGTCCGCCGTAGGCAACAGCCTAACGTCCAAAGCTATTGAAAGCGCGAAGGACAGAGTGCGCCAAGGCGAAACTCTCGCCTCATCGCTCAGGGAAACAGCCGGTTTCCTCCCCCTAATCATCCATATGACCGCCGTGGGGGAAGAGACCGGAAGACTGCCTCTGCTTTTAATCAGAACCGCAAACACTTTGGACTTGGAAATTGATACCGCTCTAAGGCGTCTCACCAGTCTTGTGGAGCCTTTGGTGGTGCTTTTCATGGGGGGATTCGTGGGATTTATCGTACTATCAATTCTGTTGCCCATTTTTCAAGCGGACACAATCGTCAAATAGCGAAGAAAGGGAGATGCAACTTTGACACCTCAAATTTCAAATCAAAAACGTGGTCGAGCGGCATTTACGCTTATTGAACTGTTAGTGGTGATCGTCATCCTGGCGATACTCGCAGCCGTGGTTATCCCGCGGGTTATCAACCGTACGGAGGATGCGCGCGTGGCTCGGGCTGAAAGCGATATAGCCACCATCGATTCATGTTTGGATGCATACAAGTTGGATAACGGCAGCTATCCTTCAACTCAGGACGGATTACAGGCGTTGGTGACGAAGCCTGCCGACGCCACAAACTGGAACGGTCCGTATCTCAAGAACGGACTGCCGTTGGATCCATGGGGTCATCCCTATTTGTATAAATACCCTGGGGATCATGGACTGGAATACGACCTCTATTCCGCCGGTCCGGACGGGCAGCCAGGCACATCGGATGATATCGCCAACTGGAATATCGAAAAGTAATAGGATGGTGCGTTGTGTGCGACATGCGACATAAACAAAACGGACGCGCCTTTACGTTGATCGAGGTGCTGACGATCGTTTTTATCATGGCTATCCTCTCCGGAGCTGTCGTACCCATGTGGTCGAAAATGCGGCAGCATGTTATCTTCATGGATCAAACGGAGAAACTGCAGAATTTTCTGTATAACGCCAAAAGAACGGCGGTCAGCACCAGTCAACCTGTTACCATTACATGGGATCCGACGAACAATGAATTGCAGATGAGCGGTCAGCAATATCCTCCGGATCCCGATCAGCCCGTCGCATTGCAAGACACCGCCAATAATACATCCAGTTCACAGGATTTGTTAACGTCATCCTTGAACAATCCGCTTGGAGTTCAAACATCACAGACCATAACCGAAAACTTTGACCTTCAAAAAGGGTTTTCCATCGCAAACTTTCAAGTGGATACAAGTTCCGATGCAAATCAATATTACTCATCCGACAGCAACAATCAAACCACTTTTTACCCGGACGGCTCCGCGATGAACACACAGTTTTATTTCCAGTCTCCGGAAGGGTATGTGGCGGTCTTTGTCATTCATGCCGGTACGGGTGATGTGGACGTGACGGAAGGTGGCGGAAGCGGAACATGAAAGGAAAGAGGTTCTCTTCTCAAGATCATACTTACGGCTTCACTTTGGTGGAGATGCTGGTGGCGACATTTCTACTCGCCGTTGGCATCGTGGGCGCGCAAATATGTCTCGCTCACGCAGCCCGCACTTCCGCATTGGCCAAGGAGTATAACCGGGCGGCGTATCTGGGCAGAGAGCAGATGACCACTATCCTAAGCAATTCCGACGATATGACTGTCGGTAGCCATAACGGAGATTTCAGCCCGGACTACCCGAACTATACATGGGAATGCGATGTGGACCAACCCGATCCCACCAATTACCCGAATTTAATGCATGTCACGCTAACCATCTCATGGATGGATGGATCCGTGAAAAAATCCTTGCAATTAGAGACCTACGGACAGGCTCCGACGACTACCAATAGCACGCCAACTTCGCCATTTTCATCCAATATGAATATGGGGGGCGGATTCTGACATGAATCTTGGTTTGCATAAAACCAAATACGAAAGAGATCGCGGGTTCACCATGGTGGAGTTGCTTACCGTGTCAATCATGTTCGCAATCATCACCGCTGCGGTCGCCACTTCAATCGGCGCCGGCATCAAGGTGCAATCCGTTATCCATAACAATGCGGAGGATGATCAGGAGGCGAGAACGGTAATGGATTACCTCTTAAAAGATATTGGGTCCGCATATGTTTCCCAAAACAATCAAAACACGTTTTTTGTTTGTCCCGGAAGCGCCGACGGCAATATTCTTATGCTTAGCACTCGTGATCATCTTATCCAAATGGATTCCGGATACAACTCGAATCCAATGAATACCAATCTCCTGAGTTCACCGGCGGGTTCCCAGAATCAGCCCGTGCAATCCGATCTTTCGCTAGTCAGCTATTACTTCGATCAGCAGACCGGAGAGCTGAGACGTTTCGCCACATGCGCGCCGAATCGCTCGCTGGTGCCAGGGCTAAGCCCGGGAAACTCAATGTCATCCACAAGCGTATCCACCGCCACGGATTATGGAAGATTGATTTCCAGCCATCTCGAGAATATCCAATTCACATTTTATGATCAGAACGGTAATAACTATTCGGATTGGGATTTTGATCCAATGGGCACTCAGATAACACCGGATACCCAGACACAGTTCCCAAGCATCATGCAGATTCAAATTACGATGAAGTTCCCTGACGGTAGCGAGAAACAATACACGACCGCCATCACTCCGGCTATGACCTATGCGTTCGGTGCATCCACGTCCTCTATTTCATCGGGATCATCAACGCCGGGAGGCATGTAATGAGACAATCCGTCGCCTTCAAAACTCGCACTGATAAGGGGCAGGCCTTGGTGCCGGTGATCTTCGTCACTCTCATCCTAACAACTTTCGGATTGATGACCGTTTCCATCGCTCACCAGCAAATACTTCAGGCGCAGGAGACAGTGAACAATACCAGGGCATGGTATATCGAGACAGGTGTGATTCAATTGGAAGCGGAGCAATTGGAGGTGGCGACCAGCGGTGGCGTTACGCCTCCCATTATGAACACCGTAACAACCGCCGACTCAAACGGATGGTATCCCATGGGGGGAGGATGGTACAAGCCTTTCTTCTGCGACACGGCATCACGGATCGATATCAACACCGCATCTCAAAACATCCTTGAGAACATACCCGCTTTCCAGCAAAATACGGATTTAGTCAACGCGGTATTGGATTGGAGAGGTTCTCAACCTGACCCCTCATACGAGTCCTACTATGAGTCTTTGAATCCTCCATACGATTCAAAGCGACAACCCTTTGAAACCATAAACGAACTTTTACTCGTGGATGGCTTTACTCCCAGCTTGCTGTACACTCCGTATCAAGGAACGAACATATCTTACTCGACATCCAATGGACAACCGCTTCCTTTGTCGGAGATGATCACGACTTATTCCGAGGAGTTGAATGTGTCCTCGAATAACACTCCTCGCGTCAACATCACCACTGCGAACGCTTCGGCGTTGGAAAGAGCGGGTTTCACAGGCGCACAGGCGAATTCTATCGTTAGATGGAGGGGGGAGTCGGGGCATACCTTCGGTTCCATCGCCGATGTGATGAATGTTCCGGGTATCGATCAATCCACGATGGCGAAGGTGGCGGATAACATCACCACATCCACGGCGACATACCTCCCGGGACTGATCAACGCGAACACCGCGCCGGAGGAGGTGATGGATATCGTAACCAATAACGATCAAAATCTCGTGGACGCCATCATCAACGCTCGTGAAACAAATCCATTTCAAACTTTAAATGATCTGTTTTCCATCCAAGGGCTATCAACAACTGAGATAAGGGAACTCGCATCCATGTTTTGCGTGAAATCGTCGGTCTACCTCATCCGCGTGAAGGTTCGTCTTCCCGGTGAGAATCGCACTCGCGCCGCCGAAGCGATGGTTGAGATGAATGCTCCATCGAATACGGGAGCTTCCAACTCATCCAGCAATCAGGGGAATTATCCCGCCCCAGTGATCAGGCAGTTCAGAGAGGTGCCGCAGGAACCAGGTTGGGATGAATGGCTCACAACCAATCAAAACGTGGTGATCAACCCGTCAAACACAACCCTTGGATCCAATCAAGCCGCTTCACCGTTTAATACACAATTTCCTTGAGGTGTTACCAATAGATGATATCAATCGGTCTGTCAAAACAAAATAGGTCCAAGGCAAATCTCCCCGCTCACTCCAAAAGGTATGTGGGAGTCGAGTTCGGCGTTGGAGCGGTCAAAGTGGCTGAGGTGGAATTTCATGGTGACACCTGCAGAGTGATCAAACAAGGTGCGTCGCCATATCCTATCTCCTACTGGGATGACCTTCCCGCGCACGTGGATGATTTCAGCCAAGCCTTGAAAACCGCCATGAGCGGGGCGGGGATATCCGCCAAACGGGTGGTGGTGGCGATTCCAAGACGGCTTGTGACCTTGAAATTCACCAATCTGCCGAAAGCGACCGAGGAGCAGATAGAAGGACTGGTGCAGTTTGAAGCGCAGCAATATATTCCGTTTCCCATAGAAGAGGTGGTCATTTCGCATCAGTCCTTCCCTTCGGTGAAAAGTGATATGACCACCGTAATGATTGCCGCCGCTCGAACCCAGACGGTGATTGATTTTCTGCGTATTTTTGACAAGGTCAATATCTCCGTGCGAAGGTTGTCTATTTCGTCGCTTGCTTTGGTGGATATTCCCGGTCAAGAGGAGGGGCATCGCGCCATTCTCCAATTGGAGCCGGGAGAACTGGGATTGACTGTAATCGAAAACGGGAACGCGATTTTCACCCGCTCGGCTATTTATCATGACAAATCCAAGGACGAAACGGATATCGGACCTATCTCCGATGAGTTGGCGCGCACCCTCGCCGCGTTCCAAAACGAGCGCAGAGATGTGGAGATAAGGGAACTCTATGTTTGCGGAGATCATCGCTTTTATTCCCCGTTGCTCTCACAGCTTAACGATATTTTTAGCATCTCATTCCAAAATTTGGATGGCAATCTATTTCCCGTCGCAAATCCGGATACCTTGGACTATGCAGTGTGCATTGGGCTCTGCGTCGGAGAGGTTTTACGCAAATCCCATCCGATAAACCTTATCCCCCCAACGCACCAGGATAAGAGAGAACTGCAAAAGAAAAAGATGAATCGCACCGCCATGATGGCTCTCGGCGCGATTGCGGTGATCGCATTGGTCTGGGTGGTGATACAGTTTATCTCAACCGAGAACGCGCAGAGAAAAGAGGCTCTACGCTGGAATATGAGCTTGGATCAGGCGAACAAGAGAATCAAGGAGTTGAAAGAGGACAACGACATCCTTCAAAAAATGATCACGAGCCTGAATTCCAGTGCGATATCCCGTCCGGATATGGTTAGCATCATCAAAGCCGTCGGGGACGCGGTGCCTAATCATCAAACGTTATACCTGACTCGCCTATCTTATGGTGCGGGAGGGATTATTACGTTGAGAGGCAATGCGAACACTCCGCTGGACGCCACAAAGTATGCGCAATCCTTGGAGAATTGCGGCTTATTTAGCGAAATACATATCGGATATTTAGGGGATTCACAGAACAGCGGCATGAACGCGCCACTCGTAAACAAAACAACACCCCTGGCGCCTCTGGGCAAATCCGGAACACCAACAGGTCAGGACCCCACGATGAATGGTCCCTCCGGACCCACGCAAACGAATTTTCTGATTACCTGTCAGATTCGTGATATCGGATCGTCCACATCACGATATGTTGTGGATAGCAAATCGGTTTTTGTCAATCATACCCTTCTAACGGCCAAAGGAAAGATGGAATGAAAGAGTTTTGGGAAGCGCGCAATAAAAGAGAGCGTTGGTTAATAATCATGGCGGTGTTATCCATTGTCACCTCGGTACCGTTTATGTTCACGCCAACTTCGGGGCTAACCAAAGCGTTATTGCCCGCCAATGTTGCACGTCAAAAATACCAGCAAGCGGTGGAGCAGACTACGGAGATGATTCAGGATGGAAAGCGAATGAGGCATAAGTTGAGCGAATGGACCTTCCATTCCAATCCGGATGCATTGATCCCCCAGCTCATAGACACCCTCCAGAAGCAATCCGTGAAGGGAGGGGTTCACTTGATGGAGATACGTCCGTTGCGCACCATCCAAAATGATAAATTAGCGATGATCCCGATCAGTATCCGTTGCGAATGCCCCTTCGACAAGGCAATCGCCTTCCTGTATTATTTGGAGGATCCCTCTAGCAAGATGGTGGTGGATAGAGTGGATATATCCTCCTCCGGCACGAATTCAAACTTAGTGGACATGAATGCGCAGATCGCGACATACACCCAAACCCAGTAGCGATCATGCATTTGGAACAGAAAGCGGAATAGGTGGAAGATATGAAAACACGAAAAAGCAGACGAAATATCAACGTGATGGTGTTTTTGGTTGTTGCGATTGTGGCTCTATTGGCTATTGTTTACGCCTCCACGCGTAAACCGGAAAGTACCCGTTCCAACGTAAAGGCGAATTTTGTCGCGAGTGCAAGTTCGACTCAAAAACACATCCTGGTCGCGACACAACGTCCTTCACTCGCCTATTATCAAACCGGTAAGAGCGGAAACCTTTTCACAAACCCGGCGAATGAAACCGCTCCCATATCCACGACGACCACTCCATTGCCTTCGGCGAATTCCGCCCCGGTAGTGGTTGATCCGCTAGGAGACTACAGCTACACCGGAACAGTCACATTCGATGGGCAAACTCTCGCCCTTGTGGAGAATAAAAAAACCAACGACGGGCAATATCTGAAGTGTGGGGATTCCTTCCTAGGAGGGCGCGTGCAATCCATTACCGATTCATCCATCACATTGACGATCGCCGGTAAACCCCGCACAATGGATAAAACCGATAACTTCAAACTAGTTCCTTTGGATAAGGATGCTGTGATGCCAAAGCAGATTGAAGCCACGCCTGAAAAAGAGAAGACGGATAATAAGACCGAGACTGACAACAATAATGACCAGAACTTCAATCGTGCGAATTTCTTCCGGCAATTTCGCGGACGTTTCCAAAGACGCTTTCCAGGCGGACCCGGGGGATTCCCGCCTCCAGGTGGTTTTGGCGGTTAAAAATTGCTGAGGTTCAACACACCCTTGCAACTAACGACTATCGGAAGTGATCTTAATATTTCGGCGGAAGGATGACAAATCTAGCATGAAGAGAACGTTAATAACTACAAATCCAATACGCTTGCCCATGTTGTGGCTAAGGGGACTGCGGCTGGGGCTTCGATTCATATCGCCCCTATTATGCTTGCTGGGTTTGCTCGCCTTCGGGTACGCTCAAACCACGCCAACGCCAAATCCGCCCGCTCCCAAGCCGCCTACGGGACAACAAGGCGGTGTGACGCAACCGGCGCCCACCGTTCCCAATCCAGCGACCAATCCACCTGGAGGGCAAACGGGCGCCGGTTCGCTACCACCCCAACAACCCGCCACCGTACCGCCTCCGGGATCCGGCAATCAAGGGTCTCAGAACACTGCGGGCTCGGTCGTTCCGCCGAATAACATTCCCTCCAACCTCAGCGGCACGGTGACGATGGATTTCAGGAACGCGGACATCAACAATGTTTTGAAGTTTTTCGCAATGGCGACAAACTGGCAGATCATCCCGGATCCCAGCTTATCGGGAACGGTTACGATTATCTGCCCTCATCCACTGAGTATCGACCAGGCGTTTCAAGTGCTGCAATCCACGCTACAGGTTAGAGGGTTTATTGGGCAATTCGACAACACCGGCAACAACGTCATTTTGAAGATTGTCCCACTCGCGCGTGCGGTTCAGAGCACCACCCTGTTACAGACAAGCACGACCAATTTGAGCGATCTATCCGATCAAGTTGTGACTCTCGTAATTCCTATTCAAAACGCGGACGCCGCCACGCTGGCGAAAGAGCTTCAGCCCGTGATTAACGTAGGGGCGAGTTTGACCGCAAGCTCCGGTACAAACTCCCTAATTGTCACGGATATCGCATCCAATGTGGAACGAATTAGCCAACTCGTCAATTTGTTGGATAAGACGGCGAGTAGCAATGAGATCAAGGTGTTCACGCTAAAAAATTCTGACGCTACGGAAGTCAGTAGCATCCTGAATCAAGTTTTCCAGCAGATGTACAATAGCGGAAACCCCGTTCAGGCAGCGCAACCCCAACCAGGGCGTCCCGGTTTTCAACAGGAAAATCGGCTTCATGGGACCTTTACAAGCATTGCGGACACCAATACGAATTCCGTCATAGTTCTCGCGACCAAGGACAACATGGAAAAAGTTACCGCATTGATAAGTCAGTTGGATTCCAACGCGAACGGTCCCATGTCCACCAAGATTGTGAAGTTGAAATACGCCGACGCCACCGATGCGGCAAGCATTATCAACGAGGCGGTTACTTCCAATGCGACTAGTACTAACGCAACACGAGGCGGGTTTTTCGGACTCATAGCCAGCCGTCTAACTCAGGGGGAAGGAGATCAGTTTTCAAATGTTGTCGCGGATCCACGCACCAATTCGTTGATCATCACGGCGAATCCTGACAGAATGAAGAAAATAGACGCGATCATTCAAGAGCTTGACGTCGATGTTCCCGCTCAGGCGACTACTGCGGTGATTCCTCTGCAAAACGTCCAAGCATCGAATATTGCGAGCATGTTGAACACGGCTTTCGGCGCCAATGTGAATCTTAATAACCTCACCACTTCGAATATGTTTAACAGTTCAACTTTCGGGACGAACGTTAACCAAAATACCAGCAGTTTCGGATTGATGAACAACAACACTTTCAGACGTTCCATAGGCGTTGGCAGAGGTGTGACTTCGGCAAATGGTTCGACAATCTCCTCCAATGATCCCACCACAAACGATCAAGGCATCCCAGGGGTGCTTACAAACCACGGTTTCGTCCCGGATACCACGGCTGACCCGAACGCTCCGAACAACAACCTTTCACGACAAGGTCCGTTCATTGGAAATATGAGGAACGCATTTAATCAAAACGGCGCGAATAACACAACCGCAGGCATTCAATGGGGTCGGGGACAAACCGGGGAGTACACCGGATTGATAAATCTGAGTAACAACGTGAGTATCATACCGGATACCACAACAAACTCTCTTATCGTGAATGGCACCCCCGACGCAATCGCCGCCGTCAAGGATATTGTCGCAAAACTCGACGTGGCGCCTAAACAGGTGATGATTGAGGTGATTATCGCGGAAGCCTCCCTTGACGCGGCTGAAAAGCTTGGCTTCCAGTTCGACGCTCACGGGATTGGCAAATTCCTTGGCACGGAGGTGAACCACGGCGGGTCCAGCAACTTCTCCGTATCCGGAGGAACCTATTCGTCCAACACCGGTTCCCCCATGACACCGGGTTTCCAATACGGCTTGTCCGCTTTGAACGGTAATTTCGATGCATTGTTGCAGGCCTTGAAAACGGACCAAAAGGTGCATATCATATCGACGCCAAAAATATTCACAGCAAATAATCAAACGGCTGAAATTCAGATTACAACCGATGTGCCATATGTCACTAGTTCCTACTCCGGTGGTATACTGAATACTGGCGGGTCGAACGTGAATTACTCTTTCCTGCCCGTTGGCGTTCAATTGGAAGTTGATCCTCATATCGCAAGCAACGGACTCGTCACAATTGATGTCGCATCAACCACAAGCGAGTTACTTGGATATGTCAACCTTTCTTCGGGGCTGAATTCAAGTGGCGCCCCCGCAACTATTCAAGCTCCGGAAACCGCTGAACGCACCGCGTATACTAGCGTGGCGGTGCGAAACAACGAACTGGTGGCGCTCGGTGGAATGATGAGCACGACAGAAACCAAGACGGTGAACAAGGTTCCCCTTCTCGGAGATCTCCCGCTCATAGGCAGCTTGTTCCAATCCACCAGCACGGATAAGCAAAAAACGGAGTTGATGATCTTCATGGTTCCTCATATCGTTGAAACCGACATGGATGTGGATATGATGACTAAGGATAGTTCAAAGGGAGTTGTTAAAGAGTTCCCGAATCTCCCGAAGCAGTTTCCATCACTTACTCCGATAACAACGGAGAAGAAATAGGCTTCAATTAGGATGAGGATGCATATATTGGTCCGAATGATACATGTCGTTGTTTTGTTCACTCTAATAGCGGGATCTTCCATGGTCCCGCTTTCCTCTTTTGGATGGCAGAATGCACCCGCTCCGGCAAATCCTATCATCAGGGTCGCATTAATCCGCCATTTCGGCTATCCAAACGACCTTTTTGTAACGCTTCCTGCAAATACGGAGGTATTAACCTCCTCCTCCAGCGCTCCGTTCACAGTGAAGAAGGAGAATGAGGTGCATGTTAGCATTCAAAAAAATCAAATGCAGGTTTCCGGATTGCAGGGCATGGAGACAATAAATTGCGATAGCTTGGTTTTCACCCCCGGTTCACCAAAGGATACCATAAGGATATCCATTGCAACCTATCCCGGTGCGGATTATCAAGGGGATATCCGGCTCTCCCCATGGGCGCATAACGGGGTTAATGGCATCCTTATCGTAAACGAGCTCCCTATGGAAACCTACTTGCGCGGTGTGTTGCCTGTTGAAATGGGGGCGGACGCCCCCATGGAGGCGTTGAAAGCTCAAGCAATCACTGCCAGAACCTACACATTGACATGTCTGAAATCACATGACTATCGCTTTGACGTCACGGACACCACGCAATACCAGGCGTACGGAGGAGCGGATGCGGATAACCCCAGATCGGATATGGCGGTTGAATCCACCATTGGTTTGGTACTTTTTCATGATGGCAAGTTGGTCCCTGCGGATTATTACGCGGATTGCGGCGGTGTCACGGCTCCCGGCAACGGACCGCAGGATTACCCCCCATCCGTCGTGGATGCCCCTCCTGGCTCCAACACCGACTATTGCACGAACGGCAAATATCACCAGTGGTCCCTGTCGCTAAGCCTTTCGGATATTCAACGCGCATTGCCGGAGCGCATCCAAAACAATGTTGGCAACCTGAAGGATATCTCCGCACTGGACCATGACATATCCGGTCGCGTATTGAACCTCCTATTAATAGGTGACAAAGGTGAGGATATTGTCAAAGCGGGGCAATTTCGCGCCATGCTGGGGGAGGATCGTTTGAGATCCACTCTTTTCACAATTAGTCCGCAACCAGACGGGAGTATCTTATTTAACGGCAAAGGTTGGGGACATGGAAGGGGGCTATGTCAGGATGGCGCAATGGGGATGGCTTCTCCACCGTATAATATGAACTATCGTCAAATTCTTCTGCACTACTTTCCAGACTCGGAAATCATGTATTACGCTGTTTCATATTGATTGATCGATCCTATCGTCGCCCCTCGTTAATTCCCTTTTTCACTTCCATCATCGGTGGATTTGCCATGCGGACCAAACTATGCTATCCTAATTCCGATAGGATGGAGGAATCATTGAATGTCTACGCCGTTAGTAGCCGTGGTGGGACGCCCTAATGTTGGGAAATCCACATTTTTCAACCGATTAACGGGAAAGAGAATCGCAATCGTGGAGGATACGCCCGGTATTACTCGCGATCGCCTTTATGCGCCAGTGGAATGGAGAGGCAAGCAATTCACTCTCATAGACACCGGAGGTATCGTCCTTAATGAAGAGGACCCCCTTACGTTGCAGGTGAAACAACAGGCGGAAATCGCAATGGATGAGGCGGACGCCATTTTATTTATGTGCGACGGAGTGGATGGACTAACCGCTGCGGATGAGGAACTTGCCAACATTTTGCGTAATTCCAAAACCCCGACATTCCTCGTGGTCAACAAGGTTGACAATAATCGTCAAGGTCAGGAGGCCGTGGATTTTTACCGTCTCGGCATGGGAGACATCTACACGGTTTCATCCGTTCACGGCCATGGTATTGGCGACCTCCTCGATGATCTTTTGAAGGCGCTCCCCGAATCCAAGGAAGTGGATGAGGACGAAGCGCTGGTTCGTTTGGCTTTTATTGGCAAACCCAATGTCGGAAAATCCTCGTTTGTCAATGCCGTGTTAGGCGAGGAAAGAGTCATTGTAAGCCCCATCCCGGGAACGACTCGAGACGCCATTGACACTCGCATCACCCGTGATGGCAAGGACATTCTGCTGGTGGATACTGCGGGCATTCGCCGAGCGGGCAAAATACAGGGGAGCGTTGAATATTACACCGTGCTCCGAGCGAAAACAGCAATTGATCGTTGCAACGTTTGCGCCATACTTATTGACGCAGGACAGGGACTTACCGATGGCGACAAACGAGTGGCTGGATTATCCCAGGAAGCCGGTAGAGCCGCAGTGATCATTGTCAATAAATGGGATCTGGTGGACACGGGAGTGGCGATGGGAAGACCTCCCAAACGCGGGTTGATGCTGGAATTCACGAAAACCATACGCGACGAAATGCCATTTCTCGCTTACGCTCCGATTGTCTTTTCATCGGCTCAATTCGGATTCAGCATCACCGAGGCATTGGACACCACCATTACTGCGGCGGAAAATTTCGCCCATCGCATCCCAACGGGAGAATTGAACCGCCTGATCAAGGACGCTGTCGAGGCGCATCCTCGCTTCGTACATGGCAAGCAGCTTAAAATATACTACGCTACGATGCCTCGAGTCCAACCCCCCACGGTATTGCTGTTCGTGAACGATCCGGATATGATTCACTTCTCATATTATAGATACCTGGAAAACAGACTAAGACAGACATATCCATTGGATGGCTCCCCTATTGTGATTCGGGCACGCAAGGCGGAGAATCAGGAAGAGAAACCCACCCCTAAACATAAATGAGATTCGCTTTTCCGGAAAGAGACCATGCCAGAAACCTTGGATTCGATAACGACCACGAAAATGCATGAAATTGGGTGCGCCGATCCCGCCAAGGCGTTAAAAACGCTCAAAGCCCTTCCCGGAATGGGAATCACCGACGGCATGATCGATGATCTCCTCCCCTCCCTGCTTGAGGCGATGAAAAACAGCCCCGATCCGGATCGAGCCCTCAATAATTTTGAAAGATGGTTTAACTCTCTCACTAATCGCGCGCCCTATTATTACAACCTCTTGAATCATCCCATCGCTCTTCGAATCTTTTTCTCCATATGCGGTGTGAGCCAATTCTTTTCCGATATCCTCATACAGAACCCCGAATATTTCGATATCCTGTCAAATCCAAGCGATCGCGCCAAAACCAAAACAGCATCCATGCTCTACCAGGAGCTTTCGGCATTTGTGGACACCGTTTCCTTACTCGATATGAAATTGGATGTGATGAGACGGTTTAAACGTAAGGAGATGCTACGTATTGGAGTGAGGGATATCTTGGATTTAACGGATATGCCTTCCGCCTCGTTGGAATTCTCTGATCTCGCGGATGTATCCGTGCAAAAAAGCCTTGAAATAGCGATCCGCATAGTTAGCGAACGTTATGGTGTGAGGAATCCACCCGCCATCACTATTATCGGAATGGGCAAATTAGGCGGGCGTGAATTGAACTACTCAAGCGATATCGATCTGATGTTCGTTTGCGATGATGATACCGATCAGTTTCAATCCGAAAAATCCATATCCCCCCTTGATTTTGCGCTCAAAACGGCGGAGAATGTAGTCAATTATCTCTCAAAAAACATCTACGGAGGGCATCTGTTTCGTGTGGATATGCGCCTAAGACCGGAAGGCCGATTTGGTCCTTTGGTTCGCACCCTCTCATCCTATCTGGCGTATTACGAAAGCTGGGCGGAGCCTTGGGAACGGCAATCTCTGCTTAAGGCGAGACCTGTCGCCGGCGACCCGAGATTAGCCTCCTCCTTCATGGAGATGATCACCCCATTCGTATACCGCCCGCTGGTAACCACCGATTTCATTCGCTCCATACAGCAGAACAAGGAGCGAATCGAGCGCAAGGCTCTTATTGACGGAGTTGAACAAACGAACGTTAAAATCGGTTACGGAGGGATTAGGGATATTGAGTTCACCGTCCAATTGCTTCAACTTGAACTTGGAGGAAAACACCCCATCGTCCGAACGCAAAACACCTTGGAGGCGATCAGAAGATTGCGCCAAATTGGAGCTCTGACTGATACGGAAGCCACGCATTTAGCCGAGGATTACATCTATTTGCGAACTTTGGAGCACCGACTTCAGATCTTATATGAACTGCAGACTCAAACGTTACCCGTCGACGAAAAGGAACGGCGGCTGCTTGCAAGACGCATGGGTTATTCCACATTGGATGAGTTTAATGCGAACCATCTCTTCCACACCGAGCGTGTGCACAATATCTGCAGGAGACTGTTCTATCAGCGGTTGACGGATGATTCTCTTCATTCCCCGTTAAGTCAATTACTTGAAAATATGGAGGAGCCTTCCGCCAAGCAGGAGATTGAAAAGCTGCTGAGAGAATACGGCTTCGTCGACATCCCAAGGGCGTTCGAACATTTGAAAATTGCGATCATTGGCGGGGAATATGGAAGAACTCGTCCTGCGGCGCAAAAACGATTCCTCGAATTGGCGCCGCGACTACTAATAGCCTGCAGACGCACGGGAAATCCTGACGCTGCTTTGGATGGTTTGGAATATCTTGCCTTGGCAATGCCCAATCGAGAGCAATTGTATCGCACTTTGATTGAAAGCGACGAATTGCTTGACCGCATATGTTTGCTTTCAGCCTCAAGTCCTGCGCTTACCCAAACGCTTTCGAGGCATCTGGAATGGATGGATATGCTTGTCGCCGAGGATGAGACCGACGCCCAGTCACAAAATACGAAGAGTATGATAGCGGAACTGCGCAAAAGGCTCTCCAAATCGGATACCAAGGAGGCATACTGGGAAATTCTAAGCCAATGGTATCAACGGCAAAGATTACTCATTGGCGCAAAGGATATATGGATGGAGATATCCATTCGTGACGTTCAAAAAGAGCTAAGCATTGCAGCGGATACGGTGCTGGATTCCCTTTTGCTTCACGCCATCGAAACCGCCTCGAACCGCTACCCGGAAACGAAAGGCTGGTTGGAAAGCGTTGCGGTTATTGGGCTAGGCAAATTGGGAGGCAAGGAGTTGGGATACGGCTCCGATTGGGATATCCTGTTAGTTTATCAGAAGGAGCCATCCATCGCCCCCCCTCCAAACTTGCATCTCTCCTTGGAATTGATGGCGGAGACGCTTCTTGGCGCCTCCAGCGAACTCCGCGTAAGAGGAGCCGAGGTGGAGATCGATGCGCGTCTGCGTCCAGAGGGAAGATTTGGCGTGTTAGTGCGATCAGCGGAGGACTATCGGACATATTATCTCACCCAAGCGGATACGTGGGAACGTCAAGCACTGATGAAAGCGCGTTATTGCGCGGGCAACGCCGCCACCGCCAACAGCTTTATAAAAATCGTGGAGGATGCGGTGTATGGAGTTCCTTTCACCCAAAAGAGTGAGGATGACATCAAACACATGAAATACAGGATCGAAAATGAACGCCTCAAACCGGAGTTGAAATATTCGGATATCAAGATAGGGTTCGGTGGAATGAACGATATCGAGTTTACCGCGCAATTGTATCAAATGAAAGAGGGTGGGAAAAGAGAGCGGTTGCGCATTCCGGAAACGGTTACCGCGCTGCACCGGTTAGGCGAATTCGGGGTTTTACGTATTTCGGAAACCACCAGGTTAGCGGAAACCTATCTCTTTCTATCACAAGTACGGAACCGCATGGCGTTACTAGGAGGACTTCCCACGGACACGCTTCCCGAGGACACCATCCGCTTACGCACGCTCGCCATCGGGCTGGGCGTGGTGGATTCTAAAACGGAAAAGGCTGAAGAGAGACTGAGAGGAATCATTCAAGAGCGCATGAAGGAAGCAAGAAGCATCGTGGAGAGATTGTTTTGGGGACGTTAATGGAGATTGCGTTAAATACCATGCGCAATTCCGATTATAATCATCGTTCTTGGCTTTAGCGAACCAAATCGGGAGGTTTGACGCAAATGATGCCTGATTACCTGTATCGGTATCCTTGGATCCCCGTGATGATGTGGACGATTCTGTACATCAGCGATTATTACCTAACCTTATGGGGCGCCATGCTCTACCGCTCTCAAAACGTTGTTAAGCTAGAGGGCGGCTATGAGCTAACGCCTGCATATATTAATGACATAGACTCGCTCAGGAAATTCAGTCCAAGATTTCTCTATGGGCTTGTTTTCGGAACTTGTGTGCTCTTATTCACATTGATCCTCGTTCGTCAGGCGTCATGGCTTTATGGAATCATCGTGGGTGATTTCCTCTTTGTGGAGTTGGTGGTTCACATCAGGCATTTCACAAATATCACGACTTATCGTTCCTATTCCAAGATGAAGGAGAACGGCATTACAGGCTTCATCTCTTCTCCCAAGGCCCTATCCTACACTCGATCCTCGAACCAATTTGTTGCATTTGGCATCTTCATGCTCATCACATATGGAATGACCCTGAACTGGATGATTTTGGGCGGATTCATCGGCGTTATGAACCATGCATTTTATCACCGCAGGCTAGCTTCAAAATGCCAGTCCGCGCCGAAAACCGATGTTAGCAAAAGTGAGGGTTCCAAATAGCGTTGGAATAGGATCATCAATCCACCAACCGTTTGTGTCGAATGGAACAATATCCGCATGAAACTCATTTGCGGGGGGGGGGAGAAGCTTACTCCTCAAATGCCGAGACTCCTTTCATAGGCTCTCTTCATATGTGTCTTTCATAGCGATCCTCAATTGGCACGAATAGAGGAGCGTCAAATGTTTTCCTTCCTTCAAAAAGCGTAAAGCATCCCGTCCGCTAGGTCCCATCTTCGCGGCTCCTTCGGGTGAAAAGGGAATGATGCGTATTCGAGTGAGGAGTTGCAATAATAGCCACCACGTTATTTGACTTACAGGCGCTTGAATGCTATACTAAATTAGAGTGTTTCCGTCCACCTCATCCCCCCCAACAAACACTTGCATCGGCGGTTGGATACGATTGATGAGAGTTTCCATTTTTTACAAACGTATGAATTGGAAGGTTGTGGCACGATAGGGCGCGAAGAAGCCTGCAAATTACTGAAATAACTTACACATCTAATAGGAATTACAACGAATGGACTGGCTCCGTAAATTATTTGATACAAACGAACGCGATATCGCCAAGTATCGCACCAGGGTTGAGCGAATCAACGATCTGGAACCCACTTATCAAGCGATGAGTAACGCTCAGTTGCGGGAGTTAACCGATCAACTCAGAGAAAAAGTTCAGACCGAATGGCAGGCAAATCTTGAAAAAGCCGAACGAGAGGGCATTCTGGAGTCCGAACGCAAAGATAAAACCAGAAAGGCTTTGGATGATGTACTGGATGAGATACTTCCCGATGCGTTTGCGATGGTACGAGAGGCGGCGAAACGCACGTTAGGCCAACGTCATTTCGACGTGCAGTTGATCGGGGGGATGGTTGCGCATGACTGCCGAATAGCCGAGTTGAAGACAGGTGAAGGCAAAACATTAATGGCCACCCTTCCCCTCTATTTGAACGCTCTGGCAGGACGCGGGGCGCATCTTGTGACCGCCAATGATTACCTTTCCAAGGTCGGCGCCGTTTGGATGGGTCCGATATATCATTTGCTAGGCATGAGCGTCGGCATCATTCAAGGACAATCCCCGGAGACGGGGGATGAAGGAGGCTCGTACATATACGATCCGGAATATGAGGATCCGGACCCAAGGTTCAACTATTGCCGTCCTGTAACTCGTCGGGAAGCATATCTTTGCGACATCACCTATGGCACGAACAACGAGTTTGGTTTTGATTATCTCCGAGATAACATGGCGTTCAGCGCCGATGAGTTGGTGATGCGGGATCTTCATTACGCCATTGTGGACGAAGTGGACAGCATTCTGATTGATGAAGCGCGAACGCCTTTGATTATTTCTGGGTTTGTCGATCAGGACACCCAGATTTACGGACAAGTGGCTCGGGTGGTAAGTCAGTTAAAAGGCGGCAAGGATATCAAAACCCAGGAGGAAAGGGACGATCCGAACGCTGATATCCATAATCCTAACATCGATTACGTTGTGGATGAAAAGCAAAAAACCATCGCTTTAACGGATGCGGGCGTTCAACGAGTGGAGCGCATGCTTGGGATTAAAAACCTTTCGGATGACCCCGAGATGATGCACCATGTCACAGCCGCGATAAAAGCACAAGCCCTGTTCAAAAAGGATATAGATTATGTCGTGAAGGATGGCGAGATCATCATCGTGGATGAGTTCACGGGCCGTTTAATGTTTGGTCGCCGTTATTCGGACGGTCTGCATCAAGCGATTGAGGCGAAGGAGGGGGTGGAGGTTAAGCATGAATCCCAAACACTCGCAACCATCACTTTTCAGAACCTTTTCCGCCTCTATCTCAAATTGGCGGGGATGACCGGAACCGCGAAAACCGAAGAGGATGAATTCCGTAAGATTTACGGATTGGATGTTGTGGTGGTTCCGACGAACAAGCCTATGATCCGCAAAGATCATCCCGATGTCATTTACAAAGTCGCGGAACACAAGTTCCGAGGTATCGCCTGGGAGATATTGAGGCTGTACGCCCGCCAACAGCCGGTCCTGGTGGGCACCCGTTCCATAGAAATGTCGGAGAAGGTTTCCCAGAGAATCACCTCCACAAGTCTGCAATCCCTCTGTATGGTCAATTTGATTCGCAATTCCATGGGACGTTACTCGGATAAAAACAAAATTGCAAAGTGGACTGAAACGTTAAATGGTGACTTGGACAGGATAAGTCTTAATCGTCTCAATCCAATTCTGAAGGAGTTGAATCTACCGACCGACCCGTTGGCGGAAGACACCTTGCGAACCATTGCGGAGTTGTTGGAGGTGCCCGCAAATGATGATATTCTCAACAACATCGACGAAGCGTTAAGGCACGGAATCCCGCATAATATCCTGAACGCAAAATATCATGAAAAAGAGGCGATTATCATCGCGGAAGCTGGACGCAAAGGCGCTGTCACCATTGCCACAAATATGGCGGGCAGAGGCGTGGACATCCTGCTTGGCGGCAAGCCGCAGGATATGCAGTTGCCGGAGGAACCGAGTGAAAATCAATCCAACGATGAGGAGAGTTCCGCCGAGGAGATGGTTCTCTCCTATCGCCGAGGTGGCAAACATAGCGTTTTGGATTCCGTTTCAACCATGTCACCCGAGGAATACGCCGCCGCCGCCGATGAGGTGCGCCGTCTCGGAGGGCTCTACATACTTGGCACCGAACGCCACGAGAGCCGCAGAATCGACAACCAGCTTCGCGGACGATCCGGAAGACAAGGTGACCCCGGCGAAAGCAGGTTTTTCGTATCCTTGGAGGATGAGTTATGGAGGCTCTTCGGGGATCGTTCCAACTCTCCGCTGCTTCGCACCTGGCCCGAGGATCAGGCGATGGATGCGAAAATACTCTCCAAAATGATTGAACGCGCTCAGAAAAAAGTGGAGGAAAACCATTTCGAGAGTCGAAATCATGTCCTTCAATATGATGATGTAATGAATAAACAGCGTGAGATCATTTACGGCGAAAGAAAAAGAATATTGAAAGGGGCTGATCTCAAAGAGACCATTACGGGATTCCTAACTCAGGTTGTATCCGATGCGGTAACGCTATTTTGCCCGGAAACGAGTTCTCCGAATGAATGGGAGATCAATGACCTTTACCGGGGTTTGGATGAATACTTCCCACTCTCACAAATGGCGGGAATTGAAGAACTCGCCGGAAAGACGCAAGCTGAAATTCGGGAATTCCTGACGGACCTGATCCTGCAAGCCTATGAACGGAAGGAACAGGAAATCGATAGCGCAGTGAACGAACCGGGAGCCATGCGCGAACTGGAGAGAAATATCGCCCTGCAAGCGATCAACCGCAAATGGATGGAGCATCTTGCCGCCATGGATTATTTGCGGGAGGGGATTTTCCTGAGAAGCTATGCGCAGCAAGACCCGCTGATGGTTTACCAAAAAGAGGCGTTCGAGATGTTCGAGGATATGCAACATTCCATACAGGATGAAATCGCTCGATATATCTTCCGCGTGCAGGTGGTGCAGCAACCTCAACGACGCAGACACACGCAGTACGAGAATCTGAGAACGGGCGATGGCAAGACTTCCGGCTCCGCTACGAGCACCGCCGTGCGCCCATCGGGTAAAAAGCTTGGCAGAAACGATCCCTGCTGGTGTGGCAGCGGCAAGAAATATAAAGCCTGTCACTATCCGAATTAAAAACAAAAGGGGGAGCGAAAAACTCCCCCTCGTTTGACTGTTCAATCGTTTTTGATGAATTATTCAATCACGCCGATCTTATTAAGGGCGATGGATATATCGTTCTGAAGTAGATCGCCCTTATATTTCCGCATACTCTCCAATGCGGTTATTGCATTCTTCCCCCCTATTTCGCCGAGCGTGATAGCGACCCAGGGACGAGCGGCTGGCGATTCCTTGGCTACGTTGGTGAGCAGAGGGACGACCGATTCGCCTTGCTGTCCCAACGACTGGGATGCGTAATACGCCACGACGTCATTTGGAGAGTTAAGCGACTTAATCAGCGCAGGTTGAGATGCGGCGCCGATCATTGCAAGGGCATTTGCGGCGGATTGCCCGAGAACGGGATTCGACAACTCAGCGATTAAGGGTTGCACGGCGCTCGTATTCCCCTGAAATCCCAGTGCGATGCAGGCTTGAATGGCAACTCTGTGATCCTTGTCCTTCATTGCCGCGATTAGACCTGCGTTCGCTTCGGGAAGAGCGATACGTGCGAGGGCTTGAGCTGCGCGATACTGCAAGTTGGTGTTCGTGGATTTCAGTAACCTCAACAGGGTTGGAATGGCGGGTTTTCCCGCCACTGCAAGCGCGTCCGTTGCCGATTCCTGTATTTTCAGATCGTAATCGCTTAAGGCCTTGACCAATGCGGCAATCGCTTCAGGCGTAGCGATCTTGCCAAGACCCACAGCCGCCTGCTCTCGCACGTCATGATCCACAGTTGGATCGTTCACCGCCTCTATGAGAGGCGCCTCGCCCGCTTTATTCGCTATGAGCGCAATCCCGGCAATCGCAGCTTTGCGGACGTCTGCGTTTTCCTTTAGGAGTGGCATTAAATAAGGGATGGCCAATTTACTGCCAACCTTTCCAAGCGCATCCGCCGCCCCCTCCTTAACGGTGTCATCCGAATTTTTCAACAGAGGCGCCAATGCCTGAACGCACTGCGCGGCCTGATCGGTGTAAGAGCTTAAAACATCCCCGCCAGGACTTCGCGCAGCCGCATCGGTCACCATCTTCGCTACGATTTCGGGGATGATCATTGAAACCACTTGAGGATTGCGTAAAGATAAAATATACTGCGCCGCCGCCATCGATCCTTGATTGCTTTGGCTGGAGTATGGTATGGCTCCTAGAGAATGCAGGATATCCACCGTTTCCAAGGGAATCAATCTCGCAGCGTTTTGGGCGTTTGTTTGTCCTAGGATTTGGAGCGCCAGAACGCATCCCTTGCTGGTGTTGGCATCGGTGTCCTCCATGCCGGTGATCACGTTATCCAAGTTCGCCTTCGAAAGAGCGCCAACGCGTAACAGCCCCACAATGGCGCGATCGCGCACCGGTTTATCCTGATCCTTCAGGAATGCAACGATTTGCGTCACGGCATCCGCCGGAACTAACGGTTGATCAGAGGACGATGTGGTTGAGGAGGACGACTGCGCTGATGTGGGAGGCGGGGGCTGTTGCGCCCAATCCTCCAAAGCCTGAATAACGGCTATGCGGGTCTCCTTTGGCTCACCGCTGATGGTATCACTAAACTGCTGAGATTCAACAAGATTTTTCGCTGCCGCTATGGCAGCGGCTTTGTTAGGACCGATCATAGCGTCGATCTGAGATCGGATATAACGACTATGGTTGACAGCGATTCCGATAACGATGAGCACTAGCGCAATAAAAATACCGTAATTGAGATACTTACGATTCATTTTTTTTCCTCCAGCGTTTATATTATAACATTAAACGCGATGATTCCCGCCGTGAATTTACCGATTCGTAACCTTTTCCCTGTCTGAAACGTATGAGGTAAAATAATACTAGTTCAATCGTTAATACATGCATGGAGGTGGTACGTTTTGCCAACATATGGCTATGAATGCACGGCGTGTGGCGAACAGTTTGAGGTAAATCAAAGAATCACCGATGAACCGCTTACCATTCACGAGGGCTGCGGCGGAGAATTAAGAAAACTTGTATATCCTGTTGGCATTGTTTTCAAGGGTTCGGGTTTTTATGTCAACGATTATGGTCGAAAAACAGTGAGTTCAAACTCCGAATCGGTTGCCAAGCCCTCCGAAGCGAAAAGCGAGGAAACCCCGAAAGCGCCGGAGAAGCCGGCGGAAACAGCTTCAGCCACATCCAAATAATGATTTCTTGATTCGCGTGTAAATGCAAATAACGGTCAGTTCACCATGAGAGTGAACCGACCGTTATTTCGTGTGATGCATTGCTAGTTCTTGCTTTGAATGAGCAGACGCCCCGTGGAAGGATCAAACTGAATGTGAACATTCAGTGCGTCACGAATGAATGTGAGGGGAACCATCGTTCTGCCTCTAACAATAAACGGGGCTTTTGCCATGGGGACAATCTCGTTGTTAACATCGGCATTGGCATGACCGATTTTGAGGATGATCTCACGGGTGTCATTCACGGCTCGAACTGTCTTTGCATTGTTGTACCAATACAAACGACCACCGGTGTGCTCGAAAATCTGTCGGAATGGAGCGATGCCCATACCGTTTTCAATGCGCGGGCTTACATCGAAAACGATCCGATCGTTGTCAAAAGCCACCTGGAAGGCGCCTCGATAAGCGCCAAGGAGCTTTTGCCAGTTGGATATTCGGACATTATTTTTCGAGTGCGCCATGTTATCCGATGCGGTGTTTCGGTTAACATGCGGCAGTGATTCTGCAAGTTTTCTGTTGGCAGAGATCGCACTTGACGGTACGCTTGCAACCAACATGCGACCCACCGGGCGACTAATCGCCCCGCCCATCCGCTTGGGCTCCACAGGAATTGGGTTCAATGTTGTTCCTGCATAGGTTCCTTTTGGACTTAACTTGGGCAACGTTTGGGTTGCATAAGGTACGTCCGAGGGAGCGCCACCCAAGGAGTTTATTTCACTGGAATGAGGACGTATGGCTGGCATAAGCAGTTCGCCGTCCGTCTTCTCCAGTCGCGGGGTTTGCGCACCGGGGAGTGTCGAGGAGCCCATGCTCCTCTGAACAGGTTCCATCGGGGTTAACTCCGAACCATTCTCCCGTGGCTGGACTGATACGCTGCGGATTCCGGGGGTGGTTCCCGCGTTGATCGGAGTGGGGTTGTTTGGGATGGTTACCGTACCAATGCCAGTGGAGGTTGGGGGCGCCAAAGGAGTGTTATTCTTGGACGCCGTCGGGCGGATGGAATTGGAGGGTATAACCTCCGGAGCCGGTCCAGTCACTTTGGGCTGAATCGCTTGAGCGCCCACCTGAGCCATAGATGGTTTAACAGTGCGTGTGGGATTGGGCATTTCGAGAGACAGATCGGGAATGCTGTTTTGCATCGTGGTCTGCCCACCGCTGTTGTTCACCTCGATGCGGATTGGAGTCGCCTTGGTGGGCTGCAGAGAATCATCCGTCTGAGTCCACGCTTCAAGCAGATGCCAACCGTTCGCAACTTTGGTTGTGTCCCAATCATATTCATAGGGAGGATAGTTGCGAAGGACTTTCAATTCCTTATCCACAAAAATCGACACGTATGGTTTCGCGTTTTGCAGATCGGAATCGAGGTGCACCCTTACCGGCACCACGCCACTTACCTGTATCCCGTTCTGCGGATAGGATATCCTAACGGGAGCGGACAGGTCCCCACTGACAAGGGTGATTTGGGAGGATGCGGAAACCGCTTTTCCGTCATTCCCATAGGCCTTGACAACCACATTATGCGTTCCCGCCGTCATCATAGCCGTGTCCAGCTTGAAGGATATGATCCCTCTTTGCAGGGGGCTATTCAGTGACCGGCGCGTAAGCAAAGCGTTGTCCATGTAAAGTTCCACGGTGTTCACCGTGCTTCCCCGAAAACTTACATCCAAGGAGAGTCTGTCCCCAATGTTGCAGTTCCCAGGGGTGATGATGGAGAGTTGTAGCCCGCTCGACGTTCTAGCGTTTGCAACCTGCAAGCTGCAAGGAGCCATCAGCACGGAGCTGATAATTCCGGTTAGCGCAAGAACGCAAGCCAACCTTTTCATTCAACCGCCTCCCTCTTTGAGAATTTAGTGGTAAGGACCGCCTTGTATCTCGTTTGAAACAAGGACGTTACACTGTATCACAAATGCCATATCCTGTCAATAATTATTTTCGGAAAATGTGCGACTACGGATAAAAAAATTTCGCAAATGCTTCAATTGCATCCTATAATTCCACGCAAAGGCGTTCGAACGCAATAATATTATTGGCAAGAGGGATACTATATCAAAACGCCAACTTTTATATCGACGGACGGATGCTTCCGTTCAAGCCTCTCCTTCAGACCTCGGAATCCATCGTGCAAGAATTCCTTAAATCCTATTTTCCCCAAAGCCGTCGGAGCCCCCTCCTTGCACTGCGCCGGTGTTGGATAGCGGAAGGCTGTATAAGCGACCACAATGCAAAAAGGGATGCGAGATTTTCGCACCCCTGGGCCACAACAATGATTCTGATTACAAGGCTTTGGATAGTTTCCCGGCGATAACGTTCTTTGGAACCGCCCCGATAATCTGATCCACCACCTTACCGTTTTTGAAAATCATCAGAGTTGGGATGGACATGATACCGTACCTGCTGGCGATTTCCGGCTCTTCATCCACATTCACCTGAACCACCTTGGCTCTCCCTTCGAACTCCTTGGCTATGGCCTCCACGTGAGGAGCCACCATTCGGCACGGACCGCACCATACCGCCCAAAAATCGATCAGAACGGGCACGGGGGATTGTAAAACCTCTTTCTCAAAATTCGATGCTGTCACTGCAGCTGCACTGCTCATAAATTCCCTCCAGTTTAGTACGCGATTTGATTATCAGAGTCTCATCTCTTGTGAACAACCTGCAAGCCATAATCTGTTATTGCTCGCTTCATAATATCCCATCTTCCAGCGGAATTGCAAAAAACCTCATGCCTTCAAGAAGCATGCATTAAGGAAATTTGAAATGCTGTATGTTATCAATCCCATGAAATACAGGTTTATTTACGCATGGATGATATTTTCAGTTCCGATTTCCCTCGCCGCCCCACACCACGTCGGCGAATTTTTCCAAATCGTTGTAATTCGCTTGCCAGGTGGTGTACATCACTCCGTCCACTTTCGGAATCCCGATTGAACCCTTTAGCCAGTCCCTGGTGTAATCGACATTGTTGTCGTAATAACCGGCAAGGATCTGCTCATGTCCCCGTTGAGCGAAAAAGGGAAGGTCCTTGGCACGAATGTCGAAATCCCAATCCACAATCCCGATATCTTTCGACAATCCCTTCCATGATCCCGCCCATGAGCCATTCACTTGGTAATAGTCGCCGTGGGCGTTATGGTAGGGATCGAACATATCCGACCACACAAACACTTTCGCCTGAGGACTTACCCGCCGGATGATCTCCCTGCATCGCCTGACGTTATATGCAAGCTGCTCTCCAGGCGTCAAACCGGATCCTTGACACAACTCGCACCAGTTCGCCACACGAATCTCGTCGTGTTGCATAAAAACGATGGACGGATGAAACAGCTTCTCCACTTGTTGCATCTGCTCCGTTAGGACCTGGTAAAGTTTTGGATCCATGAGGCAAACGGAAGTCTGCATGTCATAAGTAAAAGAAGGTACGTAGAAGCTTACCAGCAGCTTTTGCCCATTCCGGATGCGGCTGTTCGACGTGAGCGTGATGGGCGGAGGGGTGTGATAGAGCGAAAACGCACCGAGATAAGGGTCTCGCCCCATTTTGGGGTCTTTGACCGGTTCGTAATCCACGCCCTCCTTGTAAAGGACTCCCCCCTCGCTCTTGACAGTCAGGGGGCACCCTTCCCTGCGGATGACATTCACCATTCCCACGGTCTCTATCTTCACATCGTCAAACCAGATCGTCCCCCCTTTCGCACCCCATGTTCCTAGATAGAAATGAGCGGAGTGGTTGTTCTGGCTGTTAAAAACCACCTGATGCTGAGTCCAATCCTCCGTGGGTTTGACGGATAAATTCTGCTCGCAAAGAGACGGACCATGCCCGTCGACGGGCAATATCTCGATAGCGGTTTGAGATGCGCTCTCGAAACTCGAAGTTTTAATCCATACGCTAATGCGATATTCATGGAAGGGAACAAGATGAATCGTCTGTTCGATTCTGGCATGTCCGTATTTCGGATCCACGGAGCCAACGTCCTGAAAACGCAGAGAACAATCCCCGGAGTGTTTGACTGTGTGGTCGATGAAACTCGCTTTTCCCGGGTAGTCTTGAAAGTCCCATCCTTTGGCGACGTCTCCATTATCATCCTCGAAGCCGCCATTCACAATTCCAACATCCGCATCCTGGGTCACATTCGCCTTGCCGTTTTCCACCGTGAACACCTCGTTTTTCACCGGCATCCCTTCCACAAGGTTCGGGTCATGCGCCAGGATTCCCTCGCTATAACCGATTGGAAACACGCAGGGGATGATATCCATATGCAGGTTTTTAGCCAGTTTCCGGAGTCGATGGATGTTGTCGAAATAGGATTGCGGCATGCGGTCCAGGATGTTAAGCTTGAAATCCGCGAAGACCATGCCATTATAGCCAACCTTCGCCGCCCGCTCCATAAGGCTTTCCACCTTGGGAAGGTTATCATTCACCATCAGGTTCATGGAGACGTAAAACCATTTGTATTTAAGAGGACGAGGCGGTTGGGCGAAAGACGAGATTTGAACCATAAGCACGATAATAACCAGTATTCCTTTTCGAATGAACATCCTACGCCTCCAATGGATATTTGAATTCCGAGAAAACAATCATTCCTTATGCCACCATTATAGTGAAAAGCGGATAGGATTTCAACCATGACGATCTTAAATCGTTACTGGAAGACAATTCCCGATTCGTAGTTGCGCTTACCGGTTTCCAATACGAATGGTTTCTACGATGATTTCACGGTTTCGATTCGCTTCGAAATGAATTTTACTGTTCCCTCGTGCTACAATAATAAGGAATTCGAAGTCCAGTGATCCGTAATTATGTCCGACGGATTACGCTTCCGAATAGTGGCGAATGTGTGTTCGTACATAATCAGGGAGGAGCGGTCAATTGAACGCAAAACTACAGAGGTGGGTGGACGAATGTATTCGTCTCACGCAACCTGACAAAGTGCATTGGTGTGACGGAAGCGAAGAAGAATATGAAAAGATGTTGCCCGAGATGTTGCAAAAGGGCATTCTGACAGAATTAAATCAAAAAGAATATCCAGGGTGTTATTTGCACAGAACACACCCGAACGATGTGGCGAGGGTTGAGAACCTCACCTTCATATGCACCTCGAAAAAGAGCGATGCCGGCCCAACCAACAATTGGATGTCTCCTGCGGATGCCAAGGCGAAAGTGGGAGAGATGTTCAAAGGCTGTATGAAGGGACGCACGATGTACGTGATCCCCTATATCATGGGACCTGCGGGGTCTCCTCTGAGCAAGATAGGCGTGGAAATATCCGATAGCCTGTATGTCGTGGCAAACATGCGCATCATGACCCGAATGGGTCAAGTAGCGCTGGATCAACTCGGGGAGGATGGAGACTTCGTGCCGGGACTCCACTCGACGGGAGAGTTGGACCCGAATCGCAGGTTCATTCTTCATTTTCCTGAAGAGAACCTTATTTGGAGCTACGGTTCCGGGTACGGCGGGAATGTTTTGCTGGGGAAAAAATGCTTCTCTCTGCGTATCGCCAGCTACATGGCTCGACAAGAAGGGTGGATGGCGGAGCACATGCTCATATTGGAGCTGGAGGATCCGACCGGAAATCTGACTTGGATGGCGGCGGCGTTTCCCAGTGCATGCGGAAAAACCAACCTGGCCATGCTCGTTAGTCCCCTTGAAAAGGAGGGCTACAGGGTCAGAACGGTCGGCGATGACATCGCATGGTTGAGAATCGGGGAGGACGGAAGGCTTTGGGCGATCAATCCGGAAGCCGGTTTCTTTGGGGTGTTACCCGGAACCAGCATGGAAACCAACGCCAACGCTCTTATCACCGCTAAATCCAACTCAATCTACACAAATGTTGCGGTTTCGGACAACGGGATGCCTTGGTGGGAGGGTATGGGAGTCGAGCCACCGCCCATTCTTACGGATTGGCTTGGAAATCGACCATGGACCGGCGAGAAACCGGCGGCGCATCCGAACTCACGATTCACCGCGCCGGCGCGTCAATGCCCGTGCATCTCTCCAAGGTGGGAAGACCCCATGGGAGTGCCTATTTCAGCCATTATCTTTGGGGGACGGAGAGCGAAGCTCACCCCGCTGGTTTATCAAGCCAACAGTTGGAACCACGGAGTGTTTATAGGAGCCACCATGGCGTCGGAAACAACCTCCGCAGCGATGGGCAAATCAGGCGTCTTGCGTCGAGACCCAATGGCGATGCTTCCGTTTTGCGGATATAACATGGGACAATATTTCGCTCACTGGATCAAGATGGGTGCAAAGGCATCCAATCCCCCTGCGATCTTTCATGTAAACTGGTTCCGACAGGATGAGAACGGCAAATTCATCTGGCCGGGCTTCGGCGAGAATATCCGTCCGCTGATCTGGATGCTGGATCGCATAAACGGAAAGGCGAAGGGACGTGAAACCCCGATTGGCACAGTGCCTACTCCGGATTCCCTTCACATGGAGGGATTGAATATCTCGAATGAGACCTTGGAACAACTGCTAAGCATCAATACGGAGGATTGGAAAGCGGAAGCGGATAGCATAGAAAAGCACTTCCAAACCTTTGGCGATGATCTTCCACCGGAGCTTTCCGAGGAACTTCTCGCATTGAAGAAAAGGTTGGGGTAGAACGTTTGGGGCGGAACGGCTGCCTACCGCCCGCCCCGATATTGCAAAATATGGAACCCAGATACGTTTTTGGATGTCAATAGAGATGAATGCATAAGGCGACAGTTACGGCTTACGGGGTTGATGAACGCTTGGTCAAGCTGTGAAATTGAATTTCGAGATTCCTCTCTAGCAAAAATGATGTATCAGGCAAGGAATTAACACAAAAAAATCGGTATTATACATTTATCAATCATTTGGTATCGAAAGGGATTTAAAATGCGTCGTAAGCCGATGGGTTTCACCCTAATTGAGCTGCTCACGGTCATAGCCATTATCGCGATACTCGCGGCAATCCTGTTTCCTGTATATTCAAGGGTGAAGGAGAACAGTAGAAAGACCACTTGCATCTCAAACATGCATCAAATCTATCTTGCGGTGAGCATGTATCACACGGACACTGGCGGGTATCCTGACTTTTTACTTGCGCATTATCAACCGGGAGTTTCCGCAAAAGATGTGAAATTCAGCCCGCTATATCCCGGATACATCAAGGATATTAGCATCTTTCATTGTCCGGATAATGATGTCAATGACATGAACGCCAGTGTTACCGTGAACAACCTCGTTACAGGGAAACCCCTTACGTATTATCAGTACGACAGTTATGATGTCACTTCGGCTCTGAATGCGAATGGAACTCCGGCGCCGCAAGCCTTCATTCAAACCTACAGCAAGGATTGGACAGGCCTAACTGGTCCTCAGGACGCCCCAAACCAGATGAAATACACCAATCCCCCCCAGGATAAGACAGTGATCACATGGTGTAACTATCACGTTTCAACCGGAGGCGAAACGTTATGCCCTGTGCTATTCCTATCCGGCACAGTAAAAAACGTGGGCGCCAAAGCGATGGTGCAATATGGATGGCAGATAGCCGGGCATCTCTGAAGCCGGATTCACACGTTATTCGCCCTTTGCCAAGTCCATCATCATAGGTTTTCAGCTTGATGTCAATGCGGTTGCGCTTCGCACTATTGTTGTATCTTCTGTTCGGCGTCCTCTCGATGTGCCGGGGGGACAGCCTTTCTCATTTCCCATGGAGTTCCGATTGGCAATGGGAGCAGTTAAATGCGCTCCCCTTTCAATCCGAAAGCTCCGTTTCCAATCTGGAACTCCTCCAAAAACAACTCCCGCTCAACCTCGCTCATCCTTTATTTCTTTACCTTGATCAATTACACAATTTGGAGGATATCCGCACCATTCCGGACTGGGCCGCAATCGATCGCCCCACAGTTCAAACGCAAAACATCTATCGAATACTTTCCGTTTTAAAAAATGAAGCGCCAAGGAACACTCCGGACGACCTGATTCGAGTGGCGCTTGTATTAACGCGTCTGCGACGCGAATGCTCGAACTGGTTCATGCCGGATTTGAACAACTCTCCTTTCCCAACCACCATTCAGGATTTCCCCAACACCGGCGGATTGAAAATCACCTATGATTTCAAATCCGCATTGGATTTACTCGCGGCATTTCAACAACAACATCCCCCTGACAGCGTATGGCGGAACCTGGCGGAGAACCTGACATATCGCAGATTCGTGAAGCATCAGGGGCCATTGGAACTTCAAACCAAACAATTGGAGGCGTGGTGGAGCAGAGCCGCGAACTCCAACCCTGGAAACAGGTTATACGAATGGCTTTATCCTGAAAGCTACTATGACTATGGCGGCGTCGCGGTTCAGGCGAACGCGTATTTGGACCTGATCAAAACCCTGCAAAGCCATACAAACGAGTTAAGCGAGGCGATTGAGCAAAAAACGAGCCCCTATCTTCCGACCGGTTACGTCATGCCAGTGACGGTAGACTTTTTGTTCGGGGCTGACGTGGATGGCTGGGCGACGGAGAACGGGGTCGGCATGAACATGGATCATTTCGGCGATGATTACACTCGTATAGAGGCCGTTATCGCGCACGAGTGCTTCCACCACGCACAAAATCTGTTTTGCATTGTAAACGGCACCCTGTCTCCGAACAAGGATGACGAGATGTATTACTCCAGACTTTTGAGCGAGGTGTGGAGAGAGGGGTGCGCATCCTATGTTGGAAACGAGTGGAAGACCCTTCCATCCCAAATACAGCTTCAATCCGATTTTAGCCGATTCCAAAAGATTACGAACACACTGTACGCACAGCATAATTTGCCGTTGTATCGGGATCAGGTGAAAGAGGGGCTCATCCTCGCGGGCAGTTTGTATCGCCTTGGCTGGGAGATGGCGCGCGTTATTGATCAAACGCAAGGACGACACGGATTAATCGCCTCACTCATTTTGGGCCCCGGATATTTCTTCAAAACCTACGTAAGCTGCGCTCAAAAGGCGAATCTCCCGAAATGGGAGACTTTTCCCCCGGAAATCGTGAAACGCATAAATCGCATCCAAATGGGCGTAAATCCGCAAACGCTCATAGAAATGGCCCATCTGCTTTGGCCCCCCGTCACGCAGGAGACCTTGCGAGCCGCCAACAGGTATTTCATCGCTAAGGAAGGCGATCGGAAAGCCGGGCTGGCATTTGTGCTCCTGGGGGATCGCCTCGCTCGTGCGAACCAAGGCTTGCCATTGGCGGGGAGGATGATCGCTCTCGGAATACAATATTTAGGCGATGCGGCAAACAATCTGATACGAAACGAGGGGGAACTGATGATTTATCGACATCAAAACGCCTCCGCCCTGCTCATCTTTCAGGAGGGGGTGAAAATCTCCCCCGAGGATGCTTCGCGTTATTTTATGCTCGGATCGTGTTTTCGTTCCATGGGGCGCATTGCAAAGGCGAAGGAGATGTACCAAAAAGCTCTTGAACTCAATCCCTCTTACTCTCCCGCTCAGTCCGCGCTTGAAAAACTTCCGTAAACTCCTTCAAAAAGCTGTAATAATTACCGTTTTTTCGATAATTACCCTATATGGCGTGAAATATGCACCAATTATATAATGCGAACTCCAGAAACAACATCGTTTGCGGTGTAATTGGATCCTTCGCTTGCTTCAAGGCGAGTCCCCCTCGTCGCCGGGTAGGCTCGAACGATTGTTTACGCGCAACGCCATGATGTTTCGCGGCGGATTTCGAAGAGGTATTTCGAAAGGAGTATATGAAGTGGCAGTAACACAAGGCAAGGTAAAATGGTTCAATGACGCCAAGGGGTACGGTTTCATTGAAGCCGAGGATGGAGTGGATGTATTCGTCCACTATTCCGTTATCACTGCGGAAGGCTATAAGTCTCTGAGCGAGGGACAGATCGTTTATTATGAATCCATAGAGACCCCAAAAGGACGTCAGGCAAGCCTCGTACGGATTAATCCTGAACCGGATGAAGCAAAGCAACCCGTCGGATCAAACGATTAAATTCCAAAAAGGGAGAGGACAAACACCTGCTGTCCTCCCCCTTTAACATTCGTCGTCAAAATCCATGGAACAATCTCACAAGCGTCATAGTCAGAATACTAACGAAGTGACGAGTATGTGAAATAAAATGGCGAATAGACGATGCGTTAGTAACTCATCCGCTTATGTTTGCCTTCATGCTTATCCTAAACAATTGCAATTTTCGGAAACAGCGTCTGAACGCCACTTTTTATAGCATCATGAAAAGTCAGTTCTGAATTTTGCGCTAGCCTTTTTAATATCCAGGGTGACCGGAGTATGGAAATGAAGTTGTTTATCGAACATTTGGTCCAAGCTGTTGTAGACAAACCTGAACAGGTGCGTGTGGAGGAGGAACCCGGAGAAAACGCCACGGTGTATAAAATCCATGTCGCTGCGGACGATCTTGGCAAAGCGATTGGCAAGCAAGGACGTATTGCGAACGCGATGCGCGTGATTGCGAAAGCCAGTGCGATGAAAGAGAACCGGAAAGTGTATTTGGAGGTGATTGGAGCGAAGGAGGATGTCCCCATCACATGATCTTTTAAAGAAAATTTGCGCAATTGTTCCATTATGATGAATATATTTCCACACGCCGCCTCAATCGAGGCGGCGTTTTCGTATCTTAGACGTTTAACTTTCTGCAGAAAAGCGCAGACCTTCCGATAATACAGATCAGGGCATTGCGCATTTGGAGTGTCGATGATTCACCAGGCATGAAGTGAGCGTGCCTGCCGCCTTTACGGAATAATGCAATCAACGCGGATAAATGGAAAAAAATTGCGGCGTTGCAATTATTGCATTATCCTTCAGCGATTCGATTATTCGTATTTCTATTGCCAAGGAGTAAAGACATGCCCTCCACAATGTCCATGGAACAGGAGGAACAGCTCGTTGTTTTCCGACTTGCAGGGGAGATTTACGGGATCCCCATTACCCTCGTTCAAGAAATCATCAGATACCGTGAGATAACCCGGATACCGCGCACTTCCGAGTATGTGAGAGGCGTGCTCAATCTGCGTGGACAGATCGTGCCGGTGATTGATCTGCGGAAAAGGTTGGGCTTGCCAAGCGCGGAGGAGACAAACTCATCCCGCATAGTTGTCATGGAGGTGGATGAGAATGTCGTGGGCATGATTGTGGATGCGGTCACGGAGGTGCTTGGACTTCCATCCTCTCGGATAGACCCCCCCAGCGACCTGATCGCGGACGTGGAATATAACCTCATTAAAGGCGTGGGAAAAAAGGATGACCGGATAGTGATACTATTGGATGTTCCCAAAACGCTGCGTCTCGAAAATGAAGGTAGTGTCCGCCAGTCACGTGTATGAATCGCACAACGGATGCGTTATGAATCGCCCGTTGGATGGAGTTATCGAGACATTCTGTCGATTACATGTGTCTCTCCCTATCTCATATATTTTTAATCCATAGAGAACCAGATGCCAAACGAAGACATGCAGCAGTATTTGAGCGTCTTTTTAGATGAAGCCACCGAGCATATTGAGAAATTGGAACAGTCCATTCTCAGTCTCGAACATTCCTGCACTAGCGATCTTTTACAGGAGATATTTCGATCGGCTCACACGCTCAAAGGCGCCTCCAGAGCGATGGGATTCGGAAGCATGGGGGAACTCACGCACGCCATGGAGGATATCTTTGATCGGTTAAGGCGTGGTGAGTTGGTTGTGACCCATGAGATCGTGGATGCGCTTTTTGAAGCGATCGACTTATTAAAAAGCCTCAAGGAGGAGATAGCGAACGATGGAGTGGATCAGACGGATACAACGGAAATCGTAAAACTGCTGAGAGGTCTGCTCGATCCCTCCCCATCCTCCCCACGCGTCGCCAAATCAGCCACCGTTCGCACCGAAGATCCGATACCCCTCACTCAAACGGAACGAATAGCCATTTCGGACGCCATCTCAACTGGCGCGATGATATACAATATCAAGGTTGAGCTGGATAAGGATTGCATCATGAAATCCGTGCGCGCTTTGATGACACTCCAAAAGTTGGAAAGCATTGGCGCATTGATCCACGTCTCTCCATCCGAACAGGCTCTTGAGAATGAGGATTTTGAATACTCCTTTGAGATATTATTCACGACCGACAAAAGCGCGGAGGAGATCCAGGCGGCAATCACAGGCATATCCGAGATTTCCAGTGTGCATGTGGCTCCTTACCAACCGACGGAGGAAACACCCCCCTCCGCGCAACCCTCAAACACGGTTCCCTTGCCCGTTCCATCGCCGGATGCCGAACCTTCCGCCGTCGAAGACAAGCCTCAAAAAACGGTGGACGCGGAATCATCGAAGGAAGTGAGGAAAACGTCGAATCACGCCGCACAAACGGTACGAGTGGATGTGGGCAGACTTGATAATCTGTTGAACCTCGTGGGAGAGCTGGTGATCGATCAAACCCGAATCAATCAACTGGTGTCGCAGTTGCATTCGCCCCAGGATGAAGATATCAAGGAGCTTTTACAAGAGGTCGCGTCGCATTTCGAGAGAATCACCGAGGAGATGCAGCAACAGATCATGAAGGCGCGGATGCTGCCGATTGACCACGTGTTCAACCGATTCCCAAGAATGATGCGTGATCTCTCCCAGAAGCTAAACAAAGAGATTGACTTTGTCATTTGGGGAGGAGAGACGGAATTGGACCGTTCCGTCATCGAAGTTATCGGAGATCCGTTAATTCATATATTGAGAAATTGCGTCGATCATGGAATAGAATCCATGGAGCAACGTGAGGCGGCGGGGAAACCAAGATGTGGAACCGTGAGACTTGGAGCCAGGCATGAGGAAAATTACATAGTCATTGAGATCGAGGATGACGGTGCGGGGATTGACATCGCCAAAGTCAAATCCCACGCTATACGGAAGGGACTCATCACTTCCGAGATCGCCGCGAGAATGTCCGACAGGGATGCCACAAATCTGATCTTTCATTCGGGACTATCCACAGCGGATCAGGTGTCGGATATATCCGGTCGAGGTGTTGGCATGGACATCGTACGCAATAACCTCATCCGTTTCGGGGCGATCATCGATGTGGATTCAAGACCGGGAAAAGGAACGCGTTTCACGATCAAGTTGCCTCTGACATTGGCGATTATCAGGGGGTTGCTTGTAAGGGTGGTGTCCGGCGTGTACGTGATCCCGCTTGCATCCGTAATAGAGACCAACAAAATCGATTGCGACGCCGTACATGTCATTAATGGCCAGGAAGTCATTATGCAAAGAGGCATGGCTCTTCCTCTGCTTCATCTGGACAATCTTTATTACAGCGAAAGAGAAACATCCATGGAGCGACAAACCTCAACGTACATCGTTGTTGTCGGCTCCGCGGAGCGCAAAGTGGGTTTGGTGGTGGATTCCATGTTGGGCGAACAGGAGATCGTCATCAAATCACTTGGCAAATACGTCGGCGATATACCAGGCGTATCCGGTGCAACTATTCTTGGTGACGGGCGCATTGCTCTCATCGTGGATGTAAACGGATTGATAGCCATAGCACACGAAGAAAAGGTAAAAACCTATGTCTCCTGAAGTAAAAACCATTCGTATAGACCATGCCGTCTTTCAGCAAACATTGGAGAAGAAACTCGCCGATCTTCCACCACTTCCGGTGGTTGTGACGAAAATCATGCAGACGATCAATAATCCAAACACCTCGGCGGAGGATTTAAATCGTCTTATTTCTTTGGATCAGAGTCTATCCTCCAAGATATTGCGGATAGTCAATTCCGCGTATTACGGATTCCCAAAAAGGATCGGAACCATCACCCACGCAGTCGTGATTCTTGGTTTCAACACCGTGCGCAATCTTGTACTCGGAGTCTCAGCCTTCGGAATGTTATCTCAAAAAAGCGGGCAGGCCGCTATTAATCGCAATATGTTATGGGAGCATTCCGTGGCAACCGCTGTTGCAGCCAGCCTGCTGGCGAAAAAAATGAACCCACGCACACGTAATATTCTCGAGGAAGCGTTCATCGGCGGGTTATTGCATGATATCGGTAAATTATTTCTGGACTGTTATTTCCCCATGCAATACGGCGTAACCATGGCTTACGCCTCTCGGAATGAGATCACCATCCTGGAAGCGGAGCAAAAGGTTCTTGACATTGACCACGCCTATATTGGACGGAAAATCGCCGAACAGTGGAATTTTCCCTCCACCCTTGTGGCAAGCATCGGGGCGCATCATGTCCCCATGCATGGCACAGAGCACTTTGAATCCAGCGCCATCATCAATGCAGCGGATTGGATAGCATGGCAACAGAACAAGGGATCGTTTGATCAGAGCGGCGCGCCGAAGATGTCTCAGGAAACGAGCGATTTACTCGAATACACGGATGAAGAGATGAACTGGGTATTTCGTGAATGGGAAAGGCAGTTTGCCGCAGCGCACGAACTGATAAAGAGCGGAATCACTTCGTAACCCTAAGTGGGGACTATAAAAAGCGTTGTGCGGAATGTTTGCGCAACGCTTTTTTAATCCTCAAAGCCTCCTACGAGGAACGAAATCAAGCAGTTCCTCGAATGGACACAATATCATCCTTGCCTCACGCGGTCCATTAAGTTATCCGGCGGATCGAAATGCTCTAAAAATACCGGTCTCATCTCGACGGCGCTATGGTAAATAGCCAATACAGTCGCCCACTCATGCAAGGAGGCGTGTAGATTGGTTCCAGGCGCCTCACCCGTCTCAAGCCAGCGAAACATCGCTTTGTGGAAGCAAGCTTGAGCCAGGATATTGTTCTTCCGCCATTCCTCCATGCCACCATAGTTACCGCCATACGCTCCGCCATCCGATACTATCTCCCATTTCCCAAACTCTTCGTAAAGCACGCGTCCTCGTTCCGCATAGGCGGCGACGCGAACATGCTGCCACACCGTGGATGCGTCTCCACAGCGCGGCGACACCGAACCGGATGTCCACAATGCACGCACTCCGTTATCAAATGTGAGTTGGGCGACGGTGGATGACGGCGCGGGATGTCCTTGGTCTGAATCATCCCATCCGTGCAGGTTTGCAAAGACACTCTCCACTTTTGGATCTCCCAAAAGGGATCGACCGTAATTCAGCGTATGCGTGCCTTGCCCCGCGATATTCATTCCGGAAGATATATCCAGCATGAGCGGCTTCCCAAGCTTTCCGCTCTTCAACGTTTCCTGGCATTGGATCATAACGGGATGCCATCGAAATTGGTGGCATACGGCGAACTTCGTACGAGTGCGCTTTTCCAGTTGAGTCAACGCACGCCAGTCACTCGTTCCTATGGATATGGGTTTCTCCACGGTGCAAAGTGAAACCTGATGTTCCGACACCAAATTCATAAGTTCCACTCGCGTATCCGGCCATGTGATGATATGAATGATATCAGGGTGTTCTTCGCGTATCATCACCGATGGATTATCGTATGCATGGATTCCGTATTTCGCCGCAAGAGGATCGCGACGAATGGGACTAGGCGCGCAACATGCGACGACTTCGGCGTTTTCGATATGAAGATACCCCTCCACATGCGCGGAGGCTCGGCCTCCGCAACCAATGAGCGCAGCTCTATACATCGTGGTTCTCCTTAATCCCAGGGATGAAGGACGATCTTCCCGCACTGACCCCCAATTTGTAATCTCCACGCCTCATCGACTTTGTCGATGGGATAAGAATGCGTAATCAAATCATTCAATTGAGCGGTCGAGTTCGAAATTATTCGCATCAGCTTGGGATAGTCGTGTATGTTGTAATGCCAGGCGCCGTAAAGAGAGAACCCTTTGGAAATGATCGTGTTCACCTCCACGCTCCCTTGCCACCCCACGAACGCGAGCTTTCCCTTGCGACGGATTGCGTCGGCAAGAAATCCCTTGGCGTTTTCGGTTCCGCTTGTGTCGATGCCTTTGTCCGCGCCTATGCCGTTTGTAAAAGCGCGAATTTGATGAATGGCGTCCGGATCCTGCGGGTTCACAACCCGATCCGCTCCCAATCTCCTTGCAAGTTGCACACGGTAAGGATTGCTTTCCACCCCAATCACCCTCGCACCGCGATATTTTGCGTTGATCACCCCGCCCAATCCCACCGGTCCCAAGCCTGTAATGAGCACGGTGTCAAAAGCGTCAACCTCCATCAATTGCATCGCGCCGAAGGTCGGTCCCAACCCGCAACACGCCATGGCGGCGTGATCATAGGAGATATCGTCGGGAATGGGGTTGAGAAGGTAATCCGGTTTCAACATATATTGCGCCATGGTCGCCGTGCCCGCCTCGCTACCCGTAATCTCAAGCGGTCTCCTCTGATTTTGGCAGTGTATATGCTCCCCTTGGAGGCAAAGATAACACTTTCCGCAAGCGTACTGCGGTTGGACCAAAACCCGATCCCCTATTCTCACTCGGTTCGATTTATCCACCCCCACCACTTCGCCCGCCGCTTCATGTCCGAGACAATCTGACCGATCGCCATTGCGGTATGCGTGATATTCCGTGCACATGGGAGCGGAGTGAACCTTGACAAGAACGATATCCTCTTTCGGGGTTGGTGTGGCTTTCTCAACCACTCCACCCTGAGATTGACCGAAAATTGCCGCGACCTTCATCATAACTCCTTTTATCATTGGAATAGAACACAAGCCATGGATTGCATGGTCGGTATCTTCAGTATACTGAACGTTTGTTCCAAATAACAACGCCGAAAACGGCGCAGCGAATGACATTCCTGAGAAGTTCTCGAAAATTAAATCTCATGCATGCCGGTTATAGTATAATGTATGAGTTTGATGTTCCGCGGAAATTCAGGGCATCGCCACCCTTTAACTCTTTGTTGAAATGAAGATGAACATACGCCTCCCATTTTTTGCAATAACATCGATCGTGTCGAGCAAAACGGTGCATACGGCGAGGATTCCACGTAAGTCAATTGTTATCCGTTTATTTTGGAGATCTCACCACAACCATGTTTCGCTGATCAGACAGTATATTGCAGAACTTTTTCAATCGTGATTCTTGCAACCGCTTCAAATTGGATTTTATCGAAAAGGACGTAAAATAACGAATCTCAATATACCGGGGATATTGAAATGGATGATCTTACCATTCACGCCATGTTGTCCAATACCGTAAATCGTTTTGGTAATCGACGAAGTTTGGGACATAAAAAAGGCGAAGGATACGATTATCTTACTTACACCGAATTGATGAGTGCGATCCAGTGTCTTCGTCGCGGATTTCACCATCTTGGATTAAAACGAAGGGATCGTTTGGCGATACTCTCCGAAAATCGAGTGGAATGGGCTTTGTGCGATCTGACCGCTCAGAGCATGGGAGTGGTAACCGTCCCTATTTACCCCACATTGCCATCCAATCAGATCCATTATATCCTAAGGGATTCAGGTTCGCGGATATTGGTGGTTTCGGATGAGAAACAGTATCTCAAGACCATCTCCCTCATAAAAGAGGTTGAAACGCTGGATAAAATAGTGGTGATGGATCCCCTTCCCCATAATGATGCGGTTAGTCTGAAAAACCTCATGGAAGAGGGCGCATCCGGTGATCCCGGCGATGAGTTCTTCTCCGAGATGGAGCGGGACATTTGTCCGGACGACGACGCCACCATTATCTACACATCCGGAACCACCGGCGAACCCAAGGGAGTTTGCCTATCCCATCGCGCCCTGCTACATACCGCGAAAGCGGCGACCAGCCTGATACATTTGGATGAAACCGACGTATTTCTCTCCTTCCTCCCTCTTTGTCATATTGTCGAGCGCGTAGCGGGTCATTACCTTCCGCTTTTTATCGGGGCGCAAATCATCTATTCCGAAGGGGTCTTCGCCATTGCAGGAGAGCTATCCCACTTGAAACCCACGGTGTTCCTGTGCGTCCCTCGTTTGTATGAAAACATGAAGGAGAGGATTCTCGAAGAAGTCTCGAAACTGCCGGAACATCAACGCAAATTGTTCCATCATGCCTTAAACCTTGGTTACCGACGAGTCGAGAGTCTGCGAAAAGGTCGAAATTTGAACCCTGCGGTTTCTCTTGAATATCGTTTGGCGGACAGGTTGATTTTAAGCAAAGTCAGAGAGAAAGCGACCGGCGGGCGAACACGATTTTTCGTTTCCGGCGGAGCCCCCTTGAACTCTCGCACATGCGACTTTTTTCAAGCTCTCGGCGTTGATATTTTGGAAGGATACGGGTTGACGGAGTTTCCTGTCATCTCCGTTAACCGTCCCGGCAAAATCAGGAGTGGCTCCGTCGGAGAGAGCCTGCCTGAGATAGAGATTAGGATCAGCGAAGGAGGGGAGATACTAGCGCGCGGACCGAGCCGAATGCGATGTTATTTGGGACTGGACCAGGAAACAAAAGCCGGCATTGACACCGAGGGGTGGTTCCATACCGGCGATATTGGCAAGCTTGATTCCGATGGTTACCTGTACATCACCGATCGCATCAAGGATATCATCGTTCTGGCGAATGGCAAGAAAGTCGCCCCGCAACCGATCGAAGCGATGTTGAAAGAGAGCCCCTTCATATCCGAAATCGTTATGTTGGGAGACGAACAGAATACGATTATGGCTCTCATACTACCCTCATTTGATAATCTCACCGATTGGGCTAAGAAATTCCATGTAAATTACAAAGATTTACATGAATTGGTCACAAATTCCGAAGTGAAACGTCTTTATAAGCAGGAAATTGACAGGCTAAGCGATTCCCTTGCGGATTTTGAGAGAATCAAACGCTTCGCTCTTTTGGAGACTCCATTCACCATAGAGACGGGCGAACTCACACCGACTCTAAAGGTGAAACGCAAGGTGATAGCGGAGAAATACTCCGAGTTAATCAAGTCGATGTGATGTTCAGGTGCGATACGGACGTTCCTCCAATCCATGGATCTCGCAGCCTGAAAACAAGCGTTCGCAGTTGTTGGTTTTAAATAGCTTCAATCCGAAGATGATATGCGGATTCATTGGAACATACTTCCGCATTTAACGAGTCCAATTGATAGTAGGGATAGGCGCCTAAAAGTGCGGACGCTGAATGGTATTTGAACCATCAGGTAAGGGAATGGATTATCATGATAGCACCATCATTAGACCCACGCGAGTTGGATGACGAGGATGTGGATGAGGAACTGAGATTGCTCCAATCAATCCACAACAACCGCCCGGTTATCAACGCATTCGGAGTGATTGATGAAACGACTGTTTTATCGTTAATCAAATATGTGAACAAGCTGAAATTACTTTCGGGTTCCTCCTTGATCATCAACATGGCTGGTGTCACTTACGTGGATAGCGAGGGCTTTGGATTTCTGATGAGTTTACAGAACAGACTGACGGAGTCCGGAGGCAGGCTGATATTGGTGAGTTGCTGCGATGATGTTCGCTTAGCCATGAAACTCACCCGTCTGGAAGTTTTATTCCCTATGTATGATTGTCTGCAGGAAATCCCTTAGAAACCATGTCATTCTGGAACAAAATGAAACGCGCCCCTTGCCAATCCCGGCGGGGAGCGCGTTTTTGACCTATGGTTCGGTTTAAAGTTTCACTAACTGAGCCGTTTCCATACCGGGAATGGCGCGTATCTGCTTCATTAGATCTTCGCTTATCTCCTCGTCCACCATCAAAACCATTACGGCTCTGCCGCCGATTTTCTGACGCCCGACATTCATTCCCGCAATATTCACGGCGTTATTCCCAAGCAACGTTCCCACGGAGCCAATGATACCTGGACGATCGGTATGCTGGGTTACAAGCATCCAGCCACTCGGGACGATATCCACGCGATACTCATCGATGTGTACGATGCGGATGTCGTTTTGACCGAACACCGTTCCGCACAGCGTTCTGTCCCCGCTTGGCGTGTGAACTGTGACGGTAAGAGTCGTATTGTATTCCGAATGCGAGGAGCTATGGCTTTCCGTCACCTTAAGGCCTCTGCTATTCGCAAGCACCGGTGCGTTGACGAGGTTTACCGGGCCTTCCAAAATGGGGGAAAGCATGCCGGCTAAAATGGAACGAGTCACAGGTCCGGTCGCCATTTGACCGAAATCGCCCTGATAAAGGATATCCACGGATTGAATAGGCATCCCTCTTCCCTCAAGGTCACGCGCCAGCTGAGTGTGCAAACTTCCGATTTTCTCGCCAAGCAAAATATAGGGTCGAGCGACATCCAGGGCTTCCGCGGATAGAGAGGGCATGTTCACGGCCGCCCTGGCGGGTTTGCCTGAAAGCACGTCCGCGATTTGCTCCGAGATATCTATCGCCACGTTCACCTGCGCTTCCTCCGTGGATGCCCCGAGGTGAGGCGTGGTGATGATTCCTGGCACATTATTCAATGGATTGGTTGGCTCGATCGGTTCCTTGGTGTAAACATCAATGGCGGCTCCCGCCACTTTGCCGGATCTCACCGCATCCGCCAAAGCCTGTTCATTCACAATCCCGCCGCGCGCACAGTTGATAATGCGGACACCGTCCTTCATCTTGGCTATCTGTTCCGAGCCAATCATATTGCGGGTGTTGTCATTCAAAGGAACATGCAGGGTGATGAAGTCGCTCTTTTTATAGAGTTCATCCAAAGAAACCAGAGTGGCGCCTATCTCAAGCGCTCTCTCCTCGGTGGCGAACGGATCAAATGCTATCACTTCCATGTTGAACGCCTTCGCCCTGCGGCAAACCTCCCCGCCTATTTTGCCCAAGCCGATGACGCCCAAAGTTTTACCGTAGACTTCGCAACCGAGGAATTTCTTTCGGTCCCACTTGCCGCTTTTCATGCTCGCATCGGCTTGAGGAATGTTTCTTGCCAGGGCGAGGAGCATGGCGCAGGTCAACTCCGCCGCCGCAATGGTGTTCCCTTCGGGGGAGTTCACCACGACAATTCCCTTTTCCGTCGCCGCCTTCACATCGATGTTGTCCACACCGACACCGGCTCGGCCAATTATTTTGAGGTTCTTGGCGGCGGCGATGACATCCGCAGTCACTTTCGTTTCGCTTCGAACCGCGAGCGCATCGTATTCCCCTATGATTTCGATGAGTTGATCCTTGGTCAACCCTAATTTCACGTCCACATCAGCGACTTCGCGCATATGGGCAATGCCCGCCTCCGCAATGGGATCGCTCACCAGGACTTTTGGCATTTTCGTACTCTCCTTGTGACCAGTGATACAAAAAGGATACTCCATGTGACTGTTTGATGTCAACGGAACCAGTATTCATCACTCACAGCATGAGACCCTAATGGCGATGGAATGATTCCATCACGCATCACATCGCGATAAAAAGTATGGTATCGTTAGATACCATGTTATGATTGACACTTATGAAAGATAAGCGATTATGGGAAGAATCACTCGACGAGAGATTTTCACGCAGGCGGCAATTGCGATTGGGCTTCCGATCCTCCAATCCGCATCAAAGAGCTTTCCCAAATCCATTCATTCAGCGACGGATGATGTTGACACCTACGGGGGGCTATTGCGCATCAATGGCAAGAAGACTGGATTCTTTCATCCTCAAAAAATAGACAATCGTTGGTGGGTGATCACTCCGGATGGACACGGAATGTGGATTCGCGCGGTGAGCAAAGTGAGCGTGAGCGATTACGGCGGCAACGGCGGTTTCCTCCCCTATGAAGCGGTTCACCTTCAAAACGCCACAGGAGCTATCAGCCCCAACCTTGCATCCGAGGCGGCTGATTCCCGAGAAGGAGACATCCTCTTTCCCTCTCAAAATCACACTGTTCAAAATTCAGGAGACGCAATATACATAGGCTCCTCGAAGTTCAAACCCAACTTCACCTACTTCCTGGCGCATCAATGGGGCTCTTCCGGGGAGATTTCATGGAGCTACCTGTCGTCAAATGGATGGATTAAAATCAATGGAAACGGTTCACCATTCCGCTCGGAAGCCCCCTCTCCCAAGGGCATGTGGAATTTGGACACGGGAGGTTATTTAGGACCCGATGCAAATGGATTTGGCGTTCAAAACAACCCGATGGCGAACCGAATTACATGGTGGGATATGAAAACGGGTTTCCCAAAGGATTTCAATCCTGTGAAACTTCCATTTGATTCTTCACCGAAATATTACATCAAAGGTGTGGTGATAAAACCATATGACACACCGCCGATCTTGAACCAAATTTACGAGCGTGCCACTCTGGAGGAGGCGATCGCTCGGAAATATCAGCCCGGTGACTATCGTCAGAAATGGGCGCAAAGAATTACGGAACGGTTAAAGGTATGGGGATTCAACGCCTCCGGACAGTATTCGGATGAGTATGTGACGGAATCCGCCAATCTTTCGAACAGTTTACCAACCGAGCCTACCTGGCAGTTGGGCGGTTGGGCGATCAATCCCAAGTTCGGTTACCATGTGAAAAGCGTATATCAAGGAGCGGTCTTCCCTCCGGCAAGCCATAATCTCCTGTATCAGGGGATTCAGCCAGACGTTTTCGACCCCAACTTTGAGAAGGCGTACAATGAGTTGGTGATCCAGCGCAAGGATATCGATATCCGCCGGAGTTGGTGCCTGATTCCCGAAGAGGGAGATTATCTCTTTGGAATGAACACCGTCGCTCATGACCACATGGGATACGTAATCCTATCCAAGAACCCGTGGCAACCGCACGATATCGCAAATTCCAACATCCCCTATTTCGACCCTCAATTCCACGCCAAGTACGCTCTGCGTGATTTTCTGCGGTATCGATATAGAGACAAGGAGGATAATATCCCTCGCCTCACGGAAACAAGCCGCATATCTCTCCACGCCTACACCCAAAAGCCCGAGGGAGCGGAGTTGGCGGCTTTGAAAAATCTAAACACAGCGTGGGGCGCGAACTACACCACTTGGGGCACGTCGGAGGGTGACCTATCGAAAGGAACAAACGCATACGGTACGGGAACGGGTTTCATGGATGAGAATGGAAGCACGGTTCTTGACCCGTCCGCCAAACAAATCCAGTTCGATCAATCCTTCACCAAGTCGGATCATCCCGCCATACGAAAGGATTTGGATGATTTCATAGGTTTCTTCACCCAACGATACGGTCATATTCTCGCACAGGCTTTCAAGCAAATATCCCATCCTCCGCTCTTCCTTGAATTGTACGATTCGCCCGATATCGTTTACAAGGCGATCTCGCCCTATCTGGACGGCTTGGAGGCCAACGTCAAGGGTCCGGATGACGCCTTGCGCATCTACAATGCGGCGCGACTTCCCATGGTGGTGACGGACTATTTCGTGGCGGATCCGGATTCCCAACTCTATTTTCGAGCCAAAATCTCCTCCATCCGATACGACCCTCAAAGTGAACGCACCATAGTCACCGCTCCAGGTTTGAATTATGAATTCCGAATCTCTCTCTTTATTGATTTTCCGGAGGCGATCGCTCTCAACACAACGCAACGTTGCGGAGGCAAATATCTTTACCCGCATCCCCGAATTACTTCAGTTCATGGCGACACTTTTGAAATTCCAGGCGATTTCACCCCTTGCGTGAAGCCGGGGATGATTGTGAAGAGATGGGATAACGCCAATGAGCTTTTTGCCAATCAAGAGCAACGCGCCAAGGCTATGACGGAAAGGTATGAGAGTCTGCTTCAATTGCGAGGAGCGGATGGTGTTCGATTCGTCATAGGCGTGGAGCATTGGTGCCTGTATGATCCTTCGGTGAGCAATTGGTTTGACACCCATAATTTCGGGATATGCACCCTGCAGGACAACGCCTATGATGGCGTCGAGGCGAAAAAGAAAAGCGGGGCGGATGCAAAAGGCTATCCCGTCGGGGGGGAACCTACGGATTACGGGGATTTAATTACACCGTTGTCTCATTGGTTGAGAGGGGTGGAAAAATGATTCCCTTTCAAGAAGGGATGGGACAGCGGGCCTACCCTTGAAAGCGAATTATGAACACATCTTATTAAATCGGCTATTATATAGTTCAGGTAATTGCAAAATTCGCTTCTCCGATATTTCGCCGAGCGTGAAATGAGCGATATTCGCCTCATTCTCTGAATTTTGCAATTACCTCAGTTGATAAAATATGTGACATCACTCTTTATAAAGTTATTATATTCTATGATATTTAATTGTCGATTTAATATCAGCGGCTGAGTCTGCTTGAGTATCGTTTGTTATCAAGCCTCCTTCCCGGACCATCCGACAGCGCCAGTACGGCATAAGCGGTCGCTGCGTCACTCATGAACATCCCGACATCCGATGCGGGATCGCGCTTTACGTTCCATGATTGAGCGGGCCAGGAGCCTGATGCCTGATTTTGGTTTCGAATCAACCATCGCCTCGCCTCGTTCATCGCCCCGCTTGCACTGGTGATACCGGATTGCTCGATCACATAAGTAACGAAAGCTGTGGCGTACCCATCGCTCTCGGTTTCCTGAGGCGTTCCATCGTGCCGTTTCCAGTTTGGCGGCGCAAGGTCCGCCGGACTCCACCCTCCATCCTGGTGTTGACGTGTGAGCGCATCTTTTACGATGGAAGTCTTCTGTTCCAGGCTCAGGAGGCCTGGCAACTTTTCGGATGCCCGTAACAATGAGAGACGGTTGAATAAAGATTGCTCGTTCCAGTCTCGTTGAAGATAGGCTATTAATAGCTTGATATTCTCTTGGATATCCGTAGAGGATCTGTATACCTTCGGAAGGGTTCCTACGACTACCACCGCCAATGTCGCACCCCAATATTGTGAATCGGGGGACTCCCATGGTTCGTTGTCGAAATTGAACCAGTTCCAAGCGCCTGCGTTCGCACCGCTCTTCAGTTGTTGCGCCCACATGATAGATAGCGCCCTTTGCGCATCGTCACTCAATACATCGTTCCGCGGTTCATAGGTAACCAGAACCAAAGCGTTGAGAACGGACTCCGTGCCGCGTGATCGAGTCGGTTCATTGAGGAATGGCTGCACCTGTGTCCATAAACGAACACGTTTTTTGACACTCTCAAGAAGTTTTTGTTCAACAGGAGAGGGACCGTGCTCACCCAAAGCGGTATGGAGAGAGGATCGGGCGAGTGCATAGGGCAACGCCGTGTGGCAGGAGATGCAGAAGGCGCCGTGATCAATGGCTCCCATGTTAAGGATCCATCTGTTCGTTCTCTGATCCAAGTATGCAGCGGCGGCGGTACGGTTCCAGGAGGCTGAAGCATGGCCGCCATTTGAGTTAAGCGGCACTGCGTTCGCTCCACCCCCCACAAGAACCAGAGGAGCGATGACAAGGACCATCAGGGAAACGCCAATCGCTGTCAGTCGAATATTGAAACTACACGCCACAAGCGTCCTCCTTGCCATCATATCACCCCGTGGTTTTTTTACAATTCATGGATTAACGAAAAACGACATTACAATTTAAATACAAGTAGCTTGGCTAATTGTTTAATATACTTCGGGATTTGCAGGATGTCAAGAGAATTTCGGGGTTGAGGGGGAATGCGGTGTGGGGGGTCATATTTAGCCGCTATTCATTTATAACCGCTATTCATGTATAACCCCTTCGGGGTTGAACTGATACATACACCTATCTTTGCGGGGTTGGGCTGGTATATTCACCTATCTCTTAGGGATTCGGGGGGATTCATGTTCAACCGCTATTCATGTTATGTCTCTATCGGAAAGCTTGATCTCACAGTCCACAAACTTCCTCATAGAGCCAAAAATAATTACCGACTCCGACCGAACTAATCGCCAATGTCATCACGTCATAATGTATGGAGGCGGAAAAATGACGGGAGACATGGATCAATGCTTATTCCTATCAAACTGCAACCTCACCATTCGCAGGGATGCCGAGGAGACGCATTGGATTGAGCTGGCGCGAACCGGGGATCAGTTCGCCTTTCGCTGGTTAATGAATCGATATCGCGTCAGAGCGGTGCGATTGGCGAGCCACATTCTGCACAACCCCGAGGAAGCGGAGGATGTGGCGCAAGAGGCTTTCATTCGTGCATTTGGAGAGATCGAGGATTTCCGGGAGAATTCCGGATTCTACACGTGGCTTTACAGGATCGTGACGCGTATCTGCTTCGACCACATGCGGCACAACCATGTCAAGAAGGAGACATCGCTCCCCGATGGTGACATTGAGATGCGCGAAGACGACTTTGACGCTCGGCTCTTAGTGGAATCCCTGCTGGAAAGATTAAGCCCTCCCATCCGGGCCGCATTGGTTTTGCGGGAGATCGAAGGTCTGGAATACGAGGAGATCGCGAATATTTTGAGGGTTCCCGTTGGCACCGTTCGCTCTCGATTGAACTACGCACGCATTCGGTTCAGGGAGCTTTATACGAAGGCGATGAAGGAGATGGAGGATGTTTAGACGCAAGGATAACTTGGAAGGGGATGATCGCAGTATGATGAGGGTGGATCAAATCCTGCGCGAAGGGTTGCGATCCCTACCCTACCCCACCCCCTCGGTCGACTTTGACGAGCGTGTGCTGGCGGGACTTCATGATTCCGTTCCGTGGCACGTAGCCCTGCGCAATTCCTTGAAACCCATGCTCGCCGCGATGACCGGCTCCTTCCTCATCGGTCTCCTTGCGATCCATTTCGCCTTGCAGACCCCGACTCCAAACCTGTCGAAAGTGAAAAGCTCACCCATCAACTACGAGGCGATGCAGAGGCTGATCGATTCCCCCAATCTATCCACACTGGACTGGTGGAGATACTCCCTGCTCTCAATCCCACCTCCAAGACCTCCGGAGAGGATGGAGGCACCGGCTTTGAACCACTCCGAAATCTCGCCCTCGCACAATCAGGCGACCGTATAACCGTACAGGAGAATTGAAATGAATAAGCGATTTCACGCGGTTCCATGGATAGTCGGAATCACCGCAGGGCTGATGCTTGCGCTTTGCAGTTTCCCCACCGCAAGAGTAATTATCAAGCTACAGGTGGAAGCGGCGATACTTAGGTTAAACAATATCTTCTTTGTGCATAACTTATCAGAAGTGGCGAAACAAAATCCCAATGATATGGATATACAAATAGGATCCCTATTGGCGACGCCGGATTATAATTTAGCGGCTTCCCAGGAAGGAATTAACAAGAATGATATTCTGAACGAAGTGAGCCAATTAGTTTCCCGATATCCCGAGCAACCGGCGGTCTACGCAGTGGCGATACGGTTATTATCGAAAATCCCGTTAATGACTGATCGGGATAACGATCAAACACTACCTCCTGACCTGAATAAAGAATATAGCCAAACACCAATCGATAAATCATATTTGCTGAAATTCGATTCATTATGCAAAAAAGGCGCACTTTTGGATCCTAATAACGCCTATTTCCCCTTCATGAGATCCATCTCGCTGTTTGCGTTAAAACGTGATTCAGACGCTTTAAATGAGATTAAAATCGCAGGTGACAAAAATACTTATAATGATTACACATCCTATGAAATGACATGCATAAATAGGTTCACAGATGCTGCGTGGGGCGCCAAAGTGCCTTTTCTCCGAGAGTTCGGCTTAATGGGACTGATATTTCCGGATTACTCACAGATGCGGGCTTCCGCTCGAGTGGCTATTCACACCGCAATACTTCTTGAAAGAAAAGGAGATTTGAATGCCGGGTATGCGATACGACGGGATGTACGACGTTTCGGAAGTTTAATGACGACAAACTCCACCATGATCATAGGAAATCTTGTCGGGGGCGCGATTGCGAAGCTTGCGATGAATTACTTTCCCGGAGCCCCATCCAAAGCACAACCCTATTTTAACGACACAAACAGGCAATATTACCTTAAACCGTATATGCATTATCTCGAAACCATTCATCATTCAAGTGAGGCGATGGCGTGCGAAAAACAAGTTGCGGCGCTCAACACCGTGTTTGGTATCGTTCACGCTGAAATGCAAAATGATATTACGACGCCTTTGCGGAAGACTATCACACACTGGTTGGCGGGAATGGTCCTCTTGCTATGCGCATTCTGGATTGTTGTTTTTTGGATAGCCTCGTTCCTTATTTATAGAATTCCTCAATTCAATATATCTTCTTCTAATAAAGATCTGTTAAAAGGAATATCAATATTGATACCTGTCAGTCTAATGTTCTATGATTTATTCTGTTTTAAATTCATTCGGATGAGTGGTATGATGCCGATTATTGAATCTACGATACTGGTTGTAACATGTATTATACTTATTGCATGGATTCAGAAAAGCGTGCTTAATAAATGGTCGAATTTGGATAAATACTTGTTTGACATATGGACTGTAGTGTTTATTATATATTTTATATATCGTATATACATACCTGGTACGGTTTTATCAAGCAACAATGCTTTTCTCGTCGCAATGTTGATTATTGTTTTTTTGATACTTGAAATAATGAACAATAAAGGATACAAAATTACCAATACATTAAACCGCAGTTCTATCATCGTTTATTATTCCGCCATATCCATTCTTCTTTTTACAGGTATGTATTTTATCAGCAAATGGCAGGCCGGCGGGATCATTAGCAACTTAAATTTTCTGAATCAATTCATTATCGATCCATTTACAGATGCAAGGAAAATATTTGTGATCGCCGTTATTATTCCTGAAATAGTGGCGGCGACGTTTGTTATTTCGAGCATAAGAAGCAAAGCCCATCTATTCAAGGGGATTTCGAAGGGAATCAGAGCGGTTTCTCCCTACTTGGCTTGCCTTGCCCTCATAATATGGGGCGCGTCGGTTTTAATGACTATACGTACCGACCGGGGATTATACGAGAGGCAGAAGATTTTTGAGACAGGCGAGTCGCAATATTACGCCCGCCTCTCCCACATCCCTTGGCCTTCGGTCGGGAAGTGAAAATCATGGATTCCTCGTGCCATTTCGGGTAATATCGCTAACAGGATTGGAGCGTTACCATCTCTTCCCAAGGGGTATCACCCATGCTCAAAGGAATTTCCCGTTATCTTCTTCCCGCTCTCGCCATTCTCGCACTGCTGGTTGCGCTGATCCCCTCCTCCTCCCGCTGGCTTGCGGTGGCGCAATTCAAAACGGCGCTGTTTCCGTCGCAAAACCCCTGGATGCTGAATAACATGGGCAAAATCGCTCGGGAATATCCGAACGATTTAAGCATCCAAATAGGTTCATCCAATTTTCGTTCCCCGTTGGAACAGACTTCCGATGCGGTCAATGACCCCTCCACTCAAATTCGAAACCTCGAAAATATAGTCAGCCGATTCCCCGACCAACCCGCCGCATACGCCATAGCGATGGACAGCATGATATTATTCGGAGTAAAAACCGGAAGAGAAAAGGATCAGGTTTTTCCTCCCGATACCATTCAGCAAGATGCATATCTGAATTCGCCCACAACTCCGCCCAACATTTCGCTACTTCGGAAATTTGATGAATATGGAATCATTGCGGAGAGACTGGACCCGGATAACGCCTATTTTCCCTTCATGCGCTCCGTCGCCCTGTTCGGACTGCACCGCGACGCACAAGCGAACCAGGAGATAATTCGAGCGAGCCGCCGCCCTAATTGGAACGATTACATCAACGAAGAGGTGGCGGGCAGAAACAAATTGGCCGATAAAACCGGCATCGGCGGAGATTCCCTCGTTCGATATTACATGCAAGCGAGTATTTTGTTTCCTTTCGCTACTCAATTACGAACCTCCGTAAAAATCGCCGTTCATGACGCCATGCTGGCGGAGATGAAAGGAGATGTGCAAAAAGGATTTGAAATCCGTAAAGCGGTACGACAAATTGGGTCACTGATGTGCACAAAAGACAATGTGACTATTATCTCTCTTGTGGGTCAATCAATCGTAGAGATCGCTTCGGAAGATGCTGCGGGTATCCCGCCAAAAATGTCGCAAAGTCTTTCCGGCGACAAAAGAACGGATTTGGAAATAAATCATTATCTTCAATATCTCAATCGCATAAAACACCCTGAGGAGGCAGTCGCCTATCGCTCGGATATCGATAAATGTTTTCAGTTTAGAACAAATGTAAATGCACGAATGACTGCACAATTCGGTCCCATCGATCCTTTGGAGACAGCCACATTATTGACGACCATGTATATCAGTTGGATATGCACACTCATCGGATCCTGTGTATTTACATTCCGCGGGATATTGATTACTCTGTTTTTGGGAATATTGCTCACCATACTCATCCCTTATGATGGAATGCGCAGATACAGATTGGGTTTTGCGATATATTTCCTTTTATTTCTTTTATTGGAGATTTGGAATTTCCAACAGATATCGTAATTCAACTCACTCTACAACGGATACATACAATTATTTGGTATCGAATTCGGTTCCTCGCTCATACCGACAGAGGTTAATATGTCCTGGTATGTATTCTCGCTGCTTCCCATCCTGCCGTTTCTTCTATCAGTCTTGATACCGAAAATACATCACCGACCGGTTTTCGAGGGTTCGATTGTTTGGATGAAGAGGATGTATATCCCGATTGCTAGCGCCTTCACGTTGATATGGTTCTGTTTGTTCCAGATGAATATGTATTTCGAAAGGACCTATGAACATATCCTCAAGTTGGTTAGATAGAAGCATGAGGGTTATAATGATTCGATTGAACAAAGCTTGTGATCTCACATAAAGGATTGGAGCGTTACCATCTCTTCCGAAGGGGTATCACCCATGCTCAAAGGAATTTCCCGTTATCTTCTTCCCGCTCTCGCCATTATCGCACTACTGGTTGCGTTGATCCCCTCCTCCTCCCGCTGGCTTGCGGTGGCGCAATTCAAAACGGCGCTGTTTCCGTCGCAAAACCCCTGGACTCTGAAAAAATTCAATGAAATCGTTAAGAATAATCCGAAAAATTTGGATTTGAATCTAGGAGATTGCAATTTCTGGTTACCTAAAAAGGGAGGTCTTACAGCCAGCGAGCAGCTACAAAACATCAACGATCTCATCCGCAAATTCCCCGACCAACCCGCCGCGTACGCCATAGCGATGAGCGATCTGACAATGATCGGAGTAGGCACGGGGAGAGAGAAAGATCAGGAACTAACCCCCGTAAACGACAAGAATAATCCATGGGCCAATGTGCATATTCCCTCTCCAAGCGTCCCTCTTCTCCATCAATACGACAAATACGGGATTATTGCGGAGAAGCTGGATCCGAACAACGCCTATTTTCCATTCATGCGATCCGTTGCGTTATTTGGTTTGCATCAGGATAAATTGGCGATAAGGGAGATTATTCGTGCGGGTAATTGCACTGTTTGGAATGATTACATAAAGGAGATGGTGGAAGGGAGATTGAAACTAGCGGATGAGATCGGCATGGGACGAGAATCTATCATACGGAATTATATTATATACTTTGTCCTATTTCCGCACCTTGATAAATTACGTTCCACCACTCGCATAGCCATCCATGACGCCATTATAATGGAGAAAAGTGGGGACTTTCAAAACGGATTCATAATACGCAGAGCTTTGCGTAAAATAGGAAATCTCATTATGTCAGGCGGAACGGATGATATAACCCCGCTTGTGGGATTAGCCATAACCGCAATCGCCGGGGGTGTTCCTGGTGGAACTCCACCCAATGTGCCGAAGAATATCCCGGAAGATAAGCGAATAGAGATACGAATAAATCATTATACGTCCTATCTCATAAAAATAAAGCATCCGGAAGAGGCGAAAGCGTATCGTTCAGATATCGAAGCGGGAATAAATATGAAAAAAAAGATTCAAGCGCAGTCGGAGATAGGAGGAGTTGATTCATTTGATTTATTTGGCTCTTATTCCTATAATTTCATAATCCTCATATTCGCGTTTATAGGTTCCAGTGTGATTTTATTTCGTGGGATTATATTTCTCCTGTGTCTTGGGGCTACGGCATTCCTTTTATACAAAATAGCGCCATTGAGAAAGTATCAAACCGGTTTTATGATTTATCTTCTCAGTTTTGTTGTTCTGGAGTATCTCAATTATATGCAACTGCCCTGGTTCTTATCCGTATACGATGGATATATGAGTTCCTACGGGTTCAAATTCGATTCCTTCTCCATCATTTCACATATTGTTTCATTCTTTGCATACGTAAGCGCAATGGCTCCCATCTTGCCTTTCGCCCTATCTCTGCTTATTCCCAGAATATTTCATCAGAACGTGCCCGAGGTATCCTTGGTGTGGATGAAAAAGACATTTGTCACGTGGGCGAGCGCCTTCACGCTGATATGGTTTTGCATCTTTCAAATGAGCTTGCTGCTCGACCAAGCATATTTGAACCAGCATGTCTATAGTTTATTCCGGTGAAATGGGGTGTGCACACTGTGCGCAATGCATGGATGGTCAGGATGAATAGGATATAATGCTGTTGGCTATCCGACAGAGGTGAAAGGGGCACAAGGATGCGCCATCATATAAATTGCGGTTCAAAATCGGTCGTGATTGCATCGATCGATTTGAGGAGATAAATTATGGGTAAACAAAAACCAATTAAACATTTAAATGAATTCATAGAAAGAGTGCGCATAATCCGTGAATATTGGGTATGGAGCCGCACAAAGAATTGCTATTCAGAGGCGAGGACAAGGATTATGGAGATGGGCGTCTTCGCCCAAAGCTTTATCGCTCACCGAAAGACAAGGCGATGAAGCAGATAGATGATATTCTTGATATTGAAGACGATCTATTCCGGAGATTTTGGAGAGAGGGACCGCAATATTACACCCCAAGGAGCGACCCGAGGTATGAAGTTTGGGATTTTTATATTCTCATGCAACACCATGGGGCGCCAACCCGCCTTCTGGATTGGACGGAGTCCGCATTGACGGCATTGCACTTCGCCATTAAGGCGGTTGATAGCGAGAAAAGCAAAGATCAAGAGAATAATTCGATTAATCCATGTGTTTACGTGCTTGAATCTTATAGATTATATGACAAGATAAAATTTTCTGATTCCATATCGATCGCTAAACAAAATTGGAATAAATATCTAAACAAGAGAAAAAATAGAGGACTGATATATAAATACGGGTTGAATAGAGATGATTGGGAGGAAATCTATCTGCCTTCAAGCATGGACGATCATCTGGAGCTACCCCTCCCCGAACCTCCTTATGTTATGATTACGGATTATAACACCAGACGAATCGCCGCTCAGCGAAGTCAATTCGTTCTCTTTGGAAGGGATCCGAATTATCTTGCAAATCATTTCAAGGAGACGAATTCATTCATAAAACATATCGAGATTGACAGGGATTCCTGCGCATCTCTCCGAACGGAACTCATGGATAGCGGTGTAACCGAATCCTTCATATTCCCGGATTTGGGCGGGTTGGGAAGAGAGCTAAATCAGGAGTGGTTGGATAGAAGGTAACTTTGAAAATTTTTGAGTCAATGTCTTGGTCGGAAATTGAAAGTGGCGCCTCTTATTTCATAGAAATATTCAGCATTATTAAGGATGCGCAAAATAGACTTGAAACGCTGAAATTAGATGATGTGCGGAACGATATTTTTCACTTCGAGTGAACGCGAGTACGCGAATGTGGGGCATACGAGAGAATAATATCTTTAGGATTCGATGGTGGGACCACAATCATGATATTTGTCCAGCGGAAAAGAGACCCGCGTAATCGAAGCATGCGATAATTCGTACTATGCGGGCGGATATGCTTATTCGCATTGAAATATTTCGCATGGATGGACAGGATGAATAGGATATAACGCAGTTGGATATCGGACACAGAGGAGGGGGAGCGCACGATTAAGGGAAGGGCGCCCACAAAGGGCGCCCCTATGAATGATGCACTCCTCTAAAAATCAAACGACTTGAACTGTGGCAGGTAGTCCCTATTCGCCTCGAACATCTCCTTCACCATATCCTTGATCTCCTGCATCGAGCAAACCGCCGAGGTTAGGGGATCATAAAGAATGCTGTGGAAAATCATTCTCGGATCGCCCGCGAGGGAGCCTTCCACCGCCATCTCCTCGTTGTTCGCGCTGATATTCACCAAAGCGGCGCATTGAGGCGGCAAGGGGCCGACGTGAATGGGAGACAGACCTCGCTTGCTCGCCATTACCGGAACCTCTACGCAGCATCCCTCCGGCAGGTTGTCAATCAGCCCGAAGTTGCGGACGTTGCCGTTGAACTCGAAAAGTGCGCCGTCCCCGCAGTAGGCGTTGATGATGCTCGCCGCATACTCATGCCCTCGCTCAAGGTTCACGGGCTCGTTCTTCTCCAGCTCCTTTTGGGTCTCCTCTTTCCAAGTGCCTTCCCGTTTGCCGTATTCATCCATGATGTAACCGTAAACTCCCGGATTCCATCCCGTGCCGTGAGTGCAATACTTCTCTATGAGGTCGGGGCGTTTGCGGAACCAGGCGTTGTACTCGGAGTTATGCCCGCTGGATTCCGTCACATAATATCCGAGGTGCTTGAACATCTCGTTACGGACGATCTCCTCGTTATAAATCTCCGGCTTTTCCACCGCCTCGCGGATCAGAGGATAAGCGTCCTTCCCTTTCCATTTGAACTCAATGTAGAAGGACTGATGATTAATCCCCGCGCTTATGTAGGTGCAATCCTCGTACTTGGCCCCGATCCATTTTGCAAGCATCATCGCCGTTCCCTGCACGCTGTGGCATAAACCGGAGATGAGAATCTTCGATTGCCCCTGCATGGCGCGGCACAACATCGCCATTGGATTGGTGTAATTCAGTAAAATGGCGTCGGGACAAACCTGTTCCATATCCTTGACGATATCAAGCATGACGGGAACGGTTCTCAGAAATCGAAAGACTCCCGAAGGACCACGCGTATCCCCCACATTCGTATCCACGCCATATTTCTTCGGGATTAAGATGTCATTCTTCCAGATGTCGAAGGGGCTTGCCAGAATGGTGCAGAGGACGGCATTCGCCCCTTCCAGCGCCTCCTTGCGGTTCATCGTCACTTCCAGCTTGGCGGGATAGTTCCCCGCCTTGATAATTCTCCCAACCGCCGTCTTGGCGAACTCCAGGCGATCGGCGTCAATGTCCATCAGGCTGATGGTGGAATCGGCGAGATCGGGAAATGTAAGAATGTCTCGAACCAGTCCGCGAGTGAATCCGAGACTTCCCGCACCGATAAACGTAATCTTAGGCATGATTTCCTCCAAAGTGAGAGATAAGCTTGTGCATGCATGGATTATGAAAAAAGGTATCGGGGAATTTATCATGAGAGTTTGCACTCCTGATGCCTATACCCGATACCTTAAAAATGGTAGCGCCACGGGGAATCGAACCCCGGCTTGAGAGCTGAGAACCCCCTGTCCTGACCGCTAGACGATGGCGCCATGCTTTCGAAACAACGAGAAGAAGTATAGCAGAAGGAGGGAGGAGAAGTCAATATCCGACAAGGTTCCGCAGAAATGAATTTCCGTGCCACATAAATCGAAATCCACTTCTGGGAGTGACGCGCAAACCACCCCAAAAGATTGCATGCGGGGGAAAACTGTGTTATCCTTGAGGTTAAGATTCAATCGAGGTTCAAATCCGATCCCTTGGAAGCTCATGCCGGTCGTATAGAAAGGAACGCTTTTTCATGCTCCGTATATCCGGAAGACATCACCGATTTCCCCTCTTCCTTATTTTATCGTTCTTTGCGATTCCCATCCCGCATCAATCCCAGGCAAGGGTATTCTTCATTCATCCTTTCGCGCCGCAGGAGGGGTTGGTCGCTGGGCCGGAAAAGCCATATCGCAAGGAGATATGCCTGAACGGCCTGTGGAGATTTCAACCTATCGCACCGCCTTCGAATTACCAGCCCGGTCACGGTGCGCCCAACCTTCCCCAGCCGACGAAAAACGCGTGGGACCGCACTCCCATACGCATCCCGTCACCTTGGAACGTCAACTCTTTCTCCGAGGGAAACGGGGGAGATTTTCGATGCTTCCCGAGCTATCCAAAATCCTGGGAGAAGGCGAAGATGGGCTGGCTCGCCAGGAGTTTTACACTTCCGAAGAGTTGGAGGCATCGACGGGTTTTTCTGGATTTTCAAGCAGTGGCCGGTTCGTGCGATGTTTACATTAATGGCGTGTTCGTAGCGCACCATTTCGACAGTTTCCTGCCCTTCAAGGCGGATATCACGCGCGCGGTGCACTGGAACGGCTCCAATGCTCTGCTCGTAGGCGTACTTGAACCGGATCTTTTTAATATCCCCAGTTCCATGGGGGACTACACTTATCCCACCGGATCCTTTTGGGGCACCCATATTGCGGGGATATGGCAGGATGTCTACCTGGAATCATTGCCTGATGTCTACATCTCCAACGTGCAGATAGAGCCTCAGGTAAGTCAAAACAGATTGCTCCTGAATATCCGAGTTAAAAATGAAACATCCAACCCCTTAAGGATAAGCGTATCGGGCGAAGTGCGAAAATGGATATCCCTGGCGGGAAAGAGCGTCATTGAGGCGCCGGTTCCGAAGTGGAAACTGAACAAACGAATCTCCCTGCGCATTCCGGAGGAGTCCGGTAAGGTTCCGCCCAATTCGGAGCAATCCATGACCCTTTCGGAACCCGTCAACGAACGCCTCGCCTACTGGTCGCCCAATTCCCCGAACCTTTATGGATTAACCCTCACCCTGAAACGAGGCAACACGGTTACGGATCGCCGCTACGTGCGGTTCGGGTGGCGGCAGTTCTCCTTCAAGGGGGCGAAACTACTGCTGAACGGCAAACCGATTACGCTGTACGGCGACGCATGGCATTTTATGGGCGTTCCGGAGATGACTCGACGCTACGCCTGGGCATGGTTCAAGATGCTGAAAGACGCTCACGCCAACGCGGTGCGATTGCACGCCGAGCCTTACCCTAGCTTCTTCCTTGACGTGGCGGATGAGATGGGCATATGCGTGCTGGATGAAAGCGCGATTTGGGCGAGCCATTGCAAATTCAACTACGATGATCCCGATATCTGGCGCCGCTTCCGTAGAGACACGCGGGATTTGGTTCTACGAGACAGGAATCACCCCTGCGTGTACGGTTGGAGCGTGGCGAACGAGATCAATCCTGCGTTGGGCGTTGATCGCGCGTCCCAACAAACCGTGAACGAAGTGGATGACAAAATCGCGGCTCTAGCCCGTAACATGCAGCGTCTCGATCCCACGCGTCCTTGGGTGTCCAGTGATGGCGATGACAACATGGATGGCAGATTGCCTGTAATCAGCAACCATTACGGCGACATTGAAACCTTCCAGCAAATCGCCAAGAGGAATCTGCCTTGGTCCGTTGGCGAAGATGGCTCCGCGTATTTCGCCACTCCCGCTCAGGCGGCGGAATGGGCGGGCGACATAGCCTACGAAAGCCAAAAAGGGAGAATGGATGGGATCGCCATTGAGGATTACGGACTCATCAAGGGGCAAAGAGAATACGGCGCCGACTATTGCTCCATTTTCAACATCGTATGGTACGGATTGCAGCCGCTTCCCTTGGGTTTGGCGGATACCCAAAAGCCGCCAACACTTCAGGATGGGGTCTTCTTCGGGCATTACGTCCCGGGAGTACCTGGAATGCAGCCGGAACGGCTAGGCGCCTATTGCACCACCCTCAACCCGGGCTACGATCCATCCTTGCCGCTTTACAAACCCTGGCCTCTCTTCAAAGCGGTGCAAGCTGCCTATGCTCCCAACGGTCCCCTTCCCTGTAAATGGGACCATAAATGGGTCACGGCGCGTCCGCAACCGCCGCTTATTTCGCATCCGCTCAAAGAGGTGGGTTTCCTCGGCGATACGGGCGGACCCCTTTATTACTCCCTGCAGAGCGCGGGTGTTCCCGTGAATGACGCCAATCAGAACACGGATGCATATCGCTTGCTTGTGGTGGACGGAACCTCGCTGGATTCGTCGAATGCGGATTCGATAAAGAGTCGGGTGGATTCCATTCTGATGCAAGGCGGCACGGTATTCATTTGGGGGGTTCCGAAGTCGAACCCGAACTCATTAAATAGCCTGCTGCCGGAACCAGTCACGATCACCGACCGCCAATCGATCTCCCTCGTTCCGGTTGGAAAGGATCCGCTTACGGCATCCATCCCCTTGGCGAATCTCTACTTCAATGAGCACTCCAGCGAGGGGCTTGTGATGCAATCGGGGCTGGGCGGTCCGTTTGTGGATAAGAACCGCGTTCTTCTCGCCGCATGCAACACCGATTGGCGGCGTTGGAACGACAATCCTGAGAATATCAAGACGGCCAGCGTTTTCCGTTCCGAAAGGGAGGCGAAACCAAGCGGCGCGACTTTGGTGGAGTGCTCCATCGGCTCAGGAAAGCTGTTCTTATGCTCTTTGCAACCGCAGCTTTACACCGTGAAACGACTCCAACTCCTCCGCACCTTGACTGCAAACATGGGCGTGGCATTGGCTCCATGGAAGTCAACGGAACAGGGAGCGCCCGGACAGATCAATCAGGCGTTGGTTATCGGTGGATTCCCAGCGTCCACTTACAATGACGCTTTCAATCATGACTATATTGGCGGGGAGTCCTCAGTGACTCCATTGGATAATCAGGCGGTGGGCGCATTGAAATGGCATGTGATGCGCGTGAACAAAGAAGGCTTGTTCGATCTCGCACCCTTGCAGTCAACGGGAGTGAATTTCGCCGCATATCTGAGCTTCTGGGTCTATTCGCCACGCGCCCTAGATCAGCTTCTCTCCGCTCCGAACGTACCGAAGGTGAATCTTTTGGCGGGATCGGATGACGGCGACAAGGTGTGGCTGAACGGTAAGCTGCTATTCCAAAATCCCGGCATCGGCCCGCTGGTTTTCGATTCACAGCATTATATGGCGTTGCCGCTCAAGAAGGGATGGAATCACTTCATGGTGAAAGTGGCGCAGGCGGGCGGTAAATGGCAGTTCGCAGCGAGGTTGCAGTGCTCGGATTTGAGCGAGCTGAGGGGTTTGAAGGTCTCCGCAACGGAAGGAGGGGAGGGCGGAAAGTAAGGAAGTTGATAGCGGATCTCCCACTGAGACGGATTCGCCCTGACTGTGGGTTGAGGAGAGAGGATTGCAAAAGAATCATCAAATTGTGAAGTTCGCTATCCCCTCCTCATCGAAATCGCAGTTCGACCATTCGCTGTCAATAACGGCTCCGCACTTGCGATAAAGATCAATCGCGTTTTTATTCCAATTAAGGACTTGCCAACGAACCCGATGGCACTTCCCCTTCCGCGCCACCTCAAATATCGCGCGTAAGAGCCGCTTGGCGATCCCATGCCTGCGATACGCCTCTTTCACATACAAGTCATCCAGATAGAGCGATTTCCCCACCCATGTGAAATACGCGAAGAAGTAAAGCGCTACGGCGACAAGTTCATGATCTTCGGTTTCGGCCACCAAACACTGAAAGAACTCCTTTTCCTCCTTCATTCGGTCCACCGTGTTCGTCACCTTGTCGCTCGCCTTTTCAAAACAAGCCAGCGAATGGATCATCTCCAAAACGGCTGGGTAATCGTCGGGAATCGCTTCTCGAATGGTAATCCGCATTATTTTAATCCATCATCTTTTTCATGCATTTCGACGTTTTTAGAGCCCTATGAATTACATCGATGATCCCATTATTCCCCCAATTTTTTCTCTGCAACTATCCACAAGGTGGCATAAGTGCGACCAAGCCTGGTTCCCATGGGAATTTCTCACTGCGTCTCGACAGGGATGCTTTTAATGATTGCTCCTCTCTCACTTGAAGTGCGGGAATTTCGTTTTAACGCACGAAATGGACGGGCGTCCAATATGCTCGACATCCGGCGAAAAATATACGCGCCAGCCTCTCCTTCAAGACCGCTTTGAAGGGTGGAAAGTGGAAAAGCCGCGGAAACCTAGTTCGCGGATAACATGGCTCCTATTTCCCCTCGGCACGCAGCCTGCGCTCCCTCATGCCATCACTTTTTCCTCCCCCGGAACAATTTCGACGAAATCGCTCCGAGGAGCAAATGAAGTCATATTCGGAAGCCCCAAAGCGTCAAACATTCGTTTGAGTATCTCCTCGATTACAGGCACCGGAGCGGAATTACCCGCCTGTTTTCGGGTCTGATAATCATTGCAGACGATCCGATAGCTGTCAGGAAAGCCTTGCAAGCGCAGCATCTCGCGCGGAGTTAATCGCCTCTCCCCATTAACAAGCAGGTAGTTGTAGGACGCTCCCGCACGGATGGCGCAGGAATATGGATATGCGCTAATATGCCCGCCTTTGTTTTCATGCCAAATCGTAATTTCGGGTGTTGGCGAATGCTTTTCAAGCCTGTTTTTACGGATATGTTCGGAAGCGTAATATCGCTTCGAAACATTCTTCTCAAGGACTTCGCTCAGAGGTTTCATTGGGATACCGCCTTGCGGCCATTTAAAATCACAAGGCTTCTTGAAGCCAACAATAAATACCCTCTCCCTTTTATGAGGCAATCCAAAGTCAAGGGCGTTTAATACGCGATATTCGTGATAATAACCCAATTCGTCTATCGTTTGCCGTATTCTTCTTAGAGTTTCCCCCTTGTTGTGACCAACCAATAATTTGACATTTTCCAAAAGAAAGGCGGTCGGCCGTTTTGCTTCAAGAATCCGCGCGATATTAAAAAACAGTGTTCCCCTGGTATCCTCAAATCCTTTCCTATCACCGCAGATGCTAAAAGGCTGACAGGGAAAACCTGCAAATAAAAAATCATGATCCGGTATTTCTCGGGTGGTTGTTTTGGTGATATCTCCAGCGGGAAGATCGCCAAAGTTGGCCTGGTAGGATTTTTGACATTCCTTGTCAATGTCACATGAGAATGAGCATGTTGACGGAATGCCTCTCTCTGAACAGACATTCCGCATTGCTATTCTAAAGGCTCCAATACCACAAAAAAGGTCGATATAGCTGATCGGGATTTCTATTTGGGCGCCGCTATTTGCTTTATCTTCGTTCATAGACAATTCTTTAATGCAAATAAATCCATATTCATCTCCGGCTGTCTAAAAAACCATCGAGTGCAGGGGGTTTCATCCTCCGCTCTATTTCACCATTCCACCATGAATTATAACGCATCGATGAACGGGATTGACAATAAACCGCTCCATGTCACCCCTCCTTTCCATCAATGCCAAATGATTCAAGCCCGTCCATCCATGCCTCGGACTCAATTCACCTCGCCTCGTAGTGGAAGCTGAAACGATCCGGCGGAGCGGTGTCGCCGATACTGTAAAAATCCATGATACTCGGAGCTTCCGGGATATTATCCGCCCATTTGAAGTTGAAACTGATGGGCTTTAGTACGTTCCCCATGCCGATCATATCCCTCGAAATGGCGATTACCAGATCCGAGCCCTTCCACCGTATCTTAGCTGATCCCACACGTCTCCACTCCCATTTGCCACCTATGTTTTTCTCCACACTACAGGTTTCACCGTTGCGCGAGCGGTTCACGAGGTAATCGTAGCCGTGCCAGCCTGTTTTCGGATTGCCATCGGCATCGATCAACAGAATCATCCAGCTTTTGCCTGAAGGCGCGGTGATCGGTTTAGCGGTATGCGCCCGAAAATAGAGCGTATTTCCATCCCTCGCGACCTGCGCAAGGATGATATCGTTTCGCGCCGAATGGTTCACGTAATGCGTCCCCTTTGGAGAACCGTCCCAATCGCGATCCGCCAGACTTCCCTTGGGGGAGTGATACACCGGAGTAACCCCATTCCACTGCTCCAGAGAACCGTTCATGAGGATTCTCGTCGGACCGGAGGTTTTTTGCGGCGGGAGCATTCCCTTGTATCGTCGCATGTTCGCCACGAACTGCCAGTAGAAATTATCGCGATATCCCCCCTTCATCGGCTCGATGTCGCGGTCGAAATCCTCGTTGAACTCATCCACGATGTACCCCTGCCCGGCCTTGGTCGCTCTCCCGAGAAACACCACACCGGGCTGCTCCCACACGGCGGCAGTCCATTCGTTCCAACCCGTCACGAGGAGTATCGGCGGATGCACCTTTTCCGCCTGATCCCACTGATATTGGAAGAACAGTCCCTTAGGGGCGTCCGGCGAAACCCACTGATCGTTGTAGACGGGAATATGCGTGGGGGTGCAACTGACCCCGCCTATCTTCATGTTGTTCCAAATCGGGCCTCCAAGTGATTTTGACACCGGCATCTGCTCGATCTTTCCATCCGGGGCAAGAGCAAAACGCTGAGGATTGTTATCCATAAATCGCCATTCCGTGGGATCCTTCTTCGCGTCCTGAAAAGCCCACGTGGGGCGGAATGTGAAGTACTTTTGGATTTCAGGAAGAAGCGTGGAGTTCTTCAATTTCTTGGGATCGGTAGGCATCGGAGACATGAGAAGCGGCTTTCCGTCCCACATGAACCACATGTCATTGTATTTCCCCGGCTTGTACCAATGGGTGTAGAGATGCTCTATTTTCCATTCCGGCTGATAGTTGAGGAAAAAGGTAATCTTCGGCACCTTCACCCCCTGGGACTTCAATTCCTCCGCTACGTTGAGGAAGGTCTGCAACTCCTTGTCGTAAACCTGCGCGTTGGTGTAGTCGAAAAAGAGAAAGTCCACGCCGGCGTCGGAGATCATAATGAGATGCTTACGGATCACCCAGGGATCGTCGGAGCGGTAATACCCGAAGAGGGGCTCGGCCCAGTACCATTCGGGATGCTCCGGTCCTCCCGGCGGATTGATGACCCAGTCCTTGAATCCGGGATGGGTCTTAAGCCAATCCGTTATGTTGTAGCTTGACCAGTTCCGCATCGTCTCGTGCCATTGCCAGTAAAAGAGCCCCACCCAGCGATTCGGCTTCGGAGGACCGACTTGTTGATAGGTCGGAAGGGTTCTTCCAAGATCGTCCGTTGCGGTCCAGTTGGCGTTGCTGATGGGGATGATGGGACTGTTTTGCGCCAATAACGCAGGGGAAAGCGTCATGAGCCATAAAAACATTATCACAAGCCTAGATGAGAACAACAACCGTCGTGTTCCTTTATGCATAACGAACTCCTTTTGAAGCGGATATCAGCCCTTGATCCCCACTAGTGCAATGCCGGTGACGAATAGTTTCTGCGCCAGGAAGAAAAGTAGCAGGCAAGGCGCCATGACGATAAGCGAGACAGCCATAAGATAGTGCATGGTAACCCCGTAGTGCCCTTGGAAGAATTGCAATCCGAGAGCGAGCGTGTATTTATCCGGCGTCGTGAGGTAGATCAATGGCCCCATGAAATCGTTCCATGTGGCAAGGAAGGTGAAGATTGCAACCACTGCAAGACATGTCTTTAACTGTGGCATCACTATTCTCCAGTATATCCCAAAGGTGGAACAGCCATCCAACCGCGCCGCCTCCTCCAACTCAACCGGAATCGTCATCATGAATTGACGGATAAGGAATATATTCACCGCTCCCCCTCCAAGCCACGCACCGACGGTCAGCGGCTTGAAGGTGTCCAGCCAGCCTACATCGCGGAACATAAGGAAAACCGGAATCATTGTGACCTGCGATGGTAACATGAGGGTCGCCAGCGTGATGACAAAAACGATATCCCTTCCAGGCCATCGCAACCTTGAGAAGCTGTACGCCGCCAGCGAGGCGGTGAAAAGGGTGCCTGCAATGACGGAAAAGGTAATGATACAGGTGTTTTCAAGATAAAGCGTGAAAGGTAGCGTGGTCCACCCTTTCACATAGTTTATCCACATAATGGGATGCGGTATCCACTTTGGCGGATAGACCATCACCTGAGAGGCAGGCTTGAGAGATGTGGAGACCATCCACAGAAACGGAAGCAGGAAGATTATGGAGCCAGCGCAAAGAATGAGATAGATGACAAACTTAATCGTTAACTCGATCCGAATGCGTTTTCTGTGGGTCATCTTTTTCTCTCCCCTTCATAATAGACCCAAGCTGCGGAGGATTTGAGTACCAACAAGGTCAGCACAAGAATAATAGCGAAAAGCACCCATGCCATTGCCGATGCGTACCCCATATGGAAATAGTTAAAGGCTTGACGGAATAGATAGAGCACATAAAACAGGGTTGAATTCGCAGGACCGCCAGAGGTCATGACAAACGCCTGCGTGAAGACCTGAAAGGAGCCGATGATTCCCATCACGAGATTATAGAAGATGATGGGGGTCATCATGGGAAGAGTGACATGCCTGAATTTCTGATAAATGTTCGCCCCGTCCATACTGGCGGATTCGTAGAGGTGCTGCGGCACTCCCTGCAATCCCGCCAAGTAGATAATCATTCCGCCGCCGATTCCCCACAAGCTCATAAAGATGAAGGAGCCGAGGGCGGTGTGCGGGTCGGTGAGCCACTTCTGCGTGGGCAGGTGCGCCGCCCGCAACATGACGTTCGCCAAGCCGTAATCCGGATTGAATATCCACACCCAAAGCAGCGAGACAGCGACCCCGGAAACGACCGAAGGCAGGTAATAGATGGTGCGAAAGATTGTGATCCCCCGAACTTTCTGGTTCATCAGCAGCGCCACTGCGAATCCCGCCACAAGTTGCAAAGGCACGCTGATAACGGAATAGATGGTGGTGATTCTGAGAGACTGCCAAAAGAGCGAATCGTTTACAAGATTGCGATAGTTTTGCAGCCCGATGAATTTCGGCGGGGTGAAGATATTGTATTTTGTGAAACTGATATAGAGGGAATCGAGTACCGGATAGAGAGTGAATACCAACAATCCTAGCAGCAGCGGAGCGGCGAAGAGCAACCCTTCCAACGCTTCGCGTTTCGCCATGCGACTTTTAAAAATAGTGTTGCCGTTCATTCCAAACTTTTCTCCTGCGCGAAAACCTTGTCTATCTGGGCATCCGCATCTTGAAACGCCTTCGCGATGGTGGTCTGCTGGGTAAACGATTTATCGAAGGCGGTGTTAACGATATCCGCAACTTCATCATTCGTAAAGGCGAGGGTGTCGTGCCAAGGCATTCCGTATTTGAGAGAATCGATGAAAGCGTCCAGGTTCTTCGGGGGTAATTTCGAATTGCGCCAGCAGGGATCGTGCGCAAGGGATTTCAGAGCCGGAATGCCGCTTCCCATTCTCGCCATGATCCTCTGTCCTTGCGGGCTGAGAATGAATTTCAGAAACTCCCAAGCCTCCTTGGGGTGCTTTGTCTGAGAGGACATCCCGTAGCCTGCGGCGCCCATCGTGACGACTCGCTTGACGCTCCCCGCAGGCATGATCTGCACATCCCAATCGAACTGCTTCATTGTGGCGCGATAAACTGGAACGGATGGAAACACTCCCGGCTGCATGGCGATCCTTCCCTGAGCGAATAGATCGATTCCCTGCGCTGCCAAGGAGGGATCGGGAATCGGCGCCACCTTATACACTGTGACGAGATCAATAAGAGAGCGCAAGCCCTTCAAGGCGGCAGGGGTTCCAAGAAGGCTGTGTAATCCATCTTTGCTCAGTATTTGACCTCCATCCGACATAACCCATGGTCCCCATAATCCCGGCCAGTAGTAGTTAGCGTTGAATCCATATTGGATGGTGCGCCCCTCGCTATCCTTTAATGTAAGCTTCTTCGCCATCCGCAAAAAATCAGCGTATGTCCAGTTCGGCGAAGGATCCGGCAATCCAGCTTTGCGAAAGAGGGTTCGATTGTAGAACATCACCACCACGCCAAGCTCCCTCGGGAGCATGTAGAGATTCCCTTTGTCGTCCATGCCCGTTTCGAGCATTTGCGGGTAGATATCCTTCACATTGAAAGTGGGGTCATGTTTGATGTAAGGCCAAAGGTTCTGCACCACATGGTATTTCGTGAAGGTCGGCACAAGGGAATCCGCCATGAACACCACATCCGGCAAAGTGCCTGCAACCGATTGCATCATGAGTTTCATATCGTAGCCCATCCCCGCCACAGGCTCGATGTCCACGCGAATATTCGGATGTTCCTTTTCGAAGGCATTCACCCAAGCTTGCGCCAAATCCGTTTCGTTCTTCTCCCCGAGCACACTGAATCGCAAGCGAACGACCCCCGGCGGCAGCGCACGACGCCCCGAACAACCGGACAGCGAGACTAAGATTGTTACGAGCAACAGAAATACGACCTGTTTGCCAAAAGAGATGACGTGGAATGGTTTGAAAGACATCGCCGTTTTACATTTTCTCCAACGGAAAATCGGGATAGATGCCAGATTCCATGCGAACGCAAAAAACGCAGGCATGGTTGACGTACAAATTCAGATGTTATTATACATTTTTTGCGCCCATTACGCATCACCTCCATATTACCGCCAAGGAGGAGGATTTGCATCAGGAGAAACGATAGAAACGCATTGTAACAAAAAAAGGTGCGCGTCGTTCCCGTGCTATCGCAAAAGAGATTCGAAACTAAAATATTTATTTATTATTTTAATACATATATCGATGCAGAATCGATCCGAGGCATTCATTGAAGGATATTATCATATTTTATTATTATATTTGGTTCATCGCAGTTTTGTGTGGGTAAGCCGTGGTAAACACTTTTGAAAGGAATGTATTATGTTTTACAAAGATAGCGAAAAAACACGACGAAAACGCAATTTCAGCCTTTTCGACCAATATATTATGTCAACAAATCCGGTTACTCACCTTAAAGTGACAAAATGCGTTTTTCCATATCCTATTTGGCGATACTCTTGGCTTTTTGATAATATTATAACCCACACGATGTAGCGAGGATCCACGAAATATACTGGCTGATTAAGATAACCAAGGTGATTAGCTACATACTAACTGACGGAGTCGTTCCCGTCAGTTCGCTCAAATCACTGTTAATGGGAATTGGTGTGTGTTCTTCGAAAAACGGGGGGAGGCAAAAGGTTAATTCCGCTTATCTGACAAATCGGTCTAATCGGTTAGACCCGATCAATTGAACCGCTCCGACCGATTCCTTCGAGAAAGCCGCCTACCCCTCCCCTATCTTGAGCACCGAGAGGAACGCCTCCTGCGGAATCTCCACGGAGCCTATCTGCTTCATGCGCTTCTTCCCCTCCTTCTGCTTTTCAAGGAGCTTGCGCTTACGGGTGATATCTCCGCCATAGCATTTCGCCGTGACGTTCTTGCGATAAGGCGAGATTCGATCCGCTGCAATGATCTTGCCGCCGATTGCCGCCTGCAGACGCACCTCGTACTGTTGGCGCGGGACCACCTCCTTGAGCTTCTCCACCAGCGCCCTGCCCCGAGCATACGCCTTGTCACGATGCGTAATGAAGGAGAGCGCATCCACCGACTCCCCATTCAGGAGGATATCCAGCTTCACTAGCTTCGATTCGGAATATCCTCCCGGTTCGTAATCGAAGGAGGCGTATCCGCGTGTCCGACTCTTCAACTGATCGAAGAAGTCCATTAATATCTCAGCGAGGGGTAGCTTGTAATACAGAACCACTCTTTGCTGTGCGGGATGCTCCATGCGCACGAATATTCCCCGTCGATCGCGGGCGAGGTCCATCACCGTGCCGACGAAAGTATCCGGTATGAAGATGGTGGCGTCAACATAAGGCTCCTCGATCCCCAGGATGTAGGTTGGATCGGGAAGGTTGGCGGGATTGTCAATCTCCTCGATCCTCCCATCCGTGCGATGCACTCGAAAGATCACGGACGGGGATGTGGCTATAAGCTGCAGATTGAATTCCCTCTCCAGCCTCTCCTGTATGATCTCCATATGCAGCAGTCCAAGAAAACCGCACCGAAAGCCAAAACCCAGCGCGGCGGAGGTTTCCGGCTCGTAGGAGAGAGCGGCGTCGTTCAGTTGCAACTTGGCGAGCGCCTCGCGCAAATCCGGGAAATCGTTGCCATCCAAGGGATATAGTCCGCAAAACACCATCGGTTTGGCCTTGCGATACCCGGGCAATGGCTTCATTGCGGGGCGATCCGCATTGGTCACGGTATCCCCAACCGTTGCGTCGCCGATGGTCTTGATGGATGCCGTGAAAAACCCCACCTCGCCGGTTTTTAAAACTTCGCCCGTCTCCATTTGAGGACGGAAGATGCCTACCGTATTCACCTCGAACTCCTTGCCGGTGGCCATGAAAAGGATTTTATCCCCCGGAAAGAGACTTCCATCAATGATGCGCACGTAACAGACGACACCCTGGTAGGCGTCGAAATGGCTATCGAACACCAAGGCGCGCAAAGGCGCGTTCGGATCGCCGCTCGGCGGGGGGATACGATGCACCACATGTTCCAATATCTCCTCAATGCCGATCCCCTGTTTGGCGCTGCAAGCGACGGCGTCATGCGCCTCCAATGCGAGAACATTTTCTATCTCATCCCGAACGCGTTCCACGTCCGCAGCGGGGAGATCGATCTTGTTGATGACAGGGATGATCTCCAGGTTGTTGTTGAGGGCTAAGTTCACATTCGCCATCGTTTGCGCCTCAACCCCCTGAGCGGCGTCCACCACAAGTATCGCCCCCTCGCACGCCGCAAGAGAACGAGAGACCTCATAGGTGAAATCAACATGTCCGGGCGTATCGATTAAGTTGAGTTCGTACTTGTCACCGTCCGCAGACACGTAGTTTAGCCTCACGGCTGTCATTTTAATGGTGATCCCGCGCTCCCGTTCGATGTCCATCGTATCGAGCAGTTGATTCTGCATATCCCTTGCGGAGATGGCGCCAGTGGTTTCAAGAATACGATCTGCGAGGGTGGATTTGCCGTGGTCAACGTGCGCGATGATACAGAAGTTACGGATATGATCCTGAGAATAGGTGTTTTTCGTGTTCATCATAGTTTCACACTTCATTATAGCACAGAGAGTTAACACCGAAAAGGGTTGATGGATATCTATCCCTAAAGAGGATGATATCCTCAACTCCCTAAGGTATTATTTATTGATGAAGGTAATCTGATTTTCGTTCGAGGAGATTGTTTTGGGCAAGATATCCGTACTCGCGCTATTTTTTATTCTCTTATGCTTTGCTGCATGCGCACGCGCCGATATTATTAAAAGTTACTCCATCTTTCCCGGATCTCCATCCGAAACAGATGTTCTTCTAAAATCCATCGATTCGTCCGTTCAAAATAACACGCGAACCGCCCCGCAAGGGGGAATGTGGATATGGCGTTTCATCGTTCCCCCCGCGTCAAGACTGCAGTTGAGTTTTCAATCGGTTGGCATTCCCAAAGTGGATGTTTGGGCGTGGAATGGCAAACCTATTCACTCCGTGACTTCGCCCAACGCCAACGGTTACATCGTTTACGCCACCGCGCCGCCAAACCAACCCGTTGGAGCGGGGGTGCGATTCCGATTCCGCGCGCTGACGGGGGATGTACAGGTTCAAAATATCATGCTCACTGTGCGAATGCCCGACACGAATAGAGATGGCATAGGAAATTTCGTTGAGCGATTGATGGGGTTGGCGCCGAACCAACGTCCGAGAATCCCCTCTCGGAACGGCAGACCGCACACCACTCTTTACACATCCTCCCCCTACTCGCCTGAAATCGCGTTCCCCGTTGACCAGGTTTTAATACCGCCCGCGTCAACCGACATCCAGGGTGGATGGACGGAAAACGGCTATCCCACTGCGTTCACCTCCGAGCAGGATTTCACACCACTTCCCCCCATGCGATCGGGCGGGGTGAGAATGTTCAGACCCTTCGAATCCGCTTGGCTGGATTTCTCGCTTCTATCCACGTCATCTCTGAATCCCGCCTTGGTCAACCTGCCTGCGTATCCCGTCGCCCCCCCGCCAAACCAACTCCCCGAACAGAGCATGTCGGACTGGAAGGATCGATGCGTGGCGGCGTTTATGCAGTGTAACTTAAACAATGTGGAGATAATCCATGATCCCTCCAAAACAGTCCCATCGCTCACTCCCGACTGGATAGGCTCCCTGAACCTACTCTGCGGGGATATCGGAGGCATTTGGCAACATCCTTATAAAATGGATGCAGGAAGCGATGGGATATTTGCGGTATCCGATCCCTCCGCGCAGGGGCGGTTGGGGCTATCCTACACCCTACCGTTGCTCCTTCAAGGAGTGCCCATACAAGCCATACCCCCCGCCTCGCTCGCGTCGCCTTCCACCTATGCCGGGATGCGAACACTGCTCTTGCCCGCTGACGCTTTGACGAACTTGCAAACAGGTTACGTGATACCCTTAACCAACTGGGTTCGATCCGGCGGAGACTTGATTGTCTTCGGAGGAAAGTCCGCATCCGATTTAAACGCTTTGTGGACCGGCTTATCCATTGGGACACCTGAAAGTCAAAATGTCGCTCCCGCCCCGCCGACGAACGCCCCATCCATCTTGTTGGCGGAGAGCAAGGAGAACTCACCTCAACAAAAGATATCTATCGATGTAAGTAAATGGATAAGTCCGAACGGTTCGCTTACCTTGAGGTTCAATTGCGAGCCTAACGATAACAGCGATGGTTTCCACCTCTTTTCCCTGGAAATGATGCTGAACGGCAAGCTTGGACTATCTTTCCGCGCTGGATCGGAGCTCGAAAGCCGTTTCCTAAGCGAGGATTCAGGATCGCTTTTCATCGGACAAAACAGAACGGCAATTCCCACCGCCACCACCAAACCCTTTTGGACATATCATTTTGAAGGGTTAGTCGGAGTCTCCTCCGTGATCGTGGAGTTGAATATCGGCGGGAGATATCAAATATACGCACAACCTGCGGAATCGATGACAGACCGATTAGACGCTATGGATAGCCGTTTCGGACCTTTGCTGGCTCATATCATCTGCCGACTGGATGAGGGATATTCCCTCTTGAACCCTCCCCCGGGTGCGACAGCCCTGTACGCCTTGAGAGGATATAATCCGCCCGCCATCTGGATGGCGCAGGAAGGAAAAGGGTCACTCTATTACTGCGCCTTTAACCCCGATTTCATCACATTGAACGAACAGCGATCCCGACTGCTGGAAGCCTTGGTGAAAAGCGCATATGAATCCCAACCTGGTGAGTTTAGCGAAGCATCCGCTATGATTGTGAGAAGAGGAAATTGGACGCTGGTCCACACCTTTGATCAGGATATCAATTTGGACGGAGATTATGTGGACCTATTCAGCCCGACATTGAATATCCTTCAGGATCCGGATATCCCCGCTGAGAGCAGCGACTTTCTCAAACGTTTTGATCCTTCCATTCGAGCCCCTCGCATCCTTGCCGTAACGGGCAAGATTCTTGCCAAATACGAATCGTTTGACAAGACCTCTTTTTATGTATCCGGCTCCTTATCATCCAATGGCGAAGCGAGAATATGGAATGGCGATCGACGCTTGAACGGCATTAAAGCGTATACGCTGATGGGCGCTCCGGTACCGGTTCAATTCATCAAGGATGATCGCTCAATCTTGGTGAAGTATCCCAATTATCCAGATGGGGTTGTGGTGAAAATCGGATGGTGTCCATAGGAATAACGAATTCATTCGTACGCTGATTTCATATCCAATCGCAGTTAAATCTCGATTATATCCGTATAGAGAGTAAATAACGATTCAAGCTCTTCAAAGCGATTCGCGAAAAGCCATAATATATATGAGATGACGGTTATTTCGCCATTGGATGCGCCGTCTACTCCGGAATCCCATGAAGGAACCAACGCTCAGTTTGCTCAAAAGTTTGCGCATCCACAATTCGAACGGATGAAACCATGAAATTACTATCCTCATACGCCTTACCCCTATTCCTTTGCGTTGCGGTCGGGCTCGCAATTACGGGTTGCGGTAAGGATGAATACAAAATGGAAGGGATGGAGCCAAAAAGAACCTCCATCTATTATCCCCTCAGTAACTCCTCCTCACCCACCGTAACCGCCGGAGACGAAGCCGTTTTCGGACACGACGGAGGCCCCACGAGCCTCACGCAAGCCTTAGGTGGGAACCCCGATCTAACCCAAGGCTCCGATCATGACTATATCACCAAAGCGGATATCTACTGGAAATTCCATTATCTATGCAATGTCATCAACAGTGGAGAGAGACCTCGCAACTTTGCGGATGAGTTGAGAAAGATTGAAATGGAGGCCGCCGGCATTCAAAGCGATTCCAACGCGAGCTTGATAATGGATATCTTGCAGAATATGAAACAGGGAGCGGACGCTTTGAAAATCAAGAAGCAGCTGGGGAAAATCGGTTTGGATCCCAACTCGATTCCGTGGGGATCCGGACAATTCATGATTTCTCAGTACCTAAGCAAACAGGCCCAAAACAAAATGTACAACTGGATTGATCCGGACACGAAACAGAGTATCATCGAGTTCGAAAACAACTATCACTCTCCGCCATCCGTAATACAACAGAACAGCTTTCAAATGGCGAACGACGAGACGCAGGAGCTTGGCACACAACTGGGGTTGAAGAAAAACGAACAAAACTCACCCTTCGGCTCCAATTACGAGCATTAGAGCGTTAGGGGAAACACACTCCCCTAACGCTTCGGCGAATCACGCGATTATTGGAGCAGACGCATCATTTTACGATACGGCTCCTCCCACTCTTCGGAATCCCTGGGGGAATATTCCACAAGGGGGAACGATTTTCGAACCACCTTTCGTCCTTCCTCAAGCGAGGGAAAAACGCCGCATGCCATCGCTTGAACGAGGATATTGCCCGCTGCGGTCGCCTCCACCGGCCCCGCCAACACCCTCTTTCCCGTGGCGTTGGCTGCGTATTGGCACAGACTTTGGTTCCTGCTTCCGCCCCCGATGATGTGTATGGTGTGAATCGGTTCTCCCGTGACTTTCTCCAACATCTCAATCACCCATCGATATTTCAACGCCAAACTTTCAAGGATGCAGCGAACCATTGACGCCACATCCGCCGGGGCGGTTTGCCCGGTCCGGCTGCAATATTCCGCTATCGCCGTGGGCATATCCGAAGGGTTGAGAAAAGCGGGGTCGTCCGGGTCCACAATCGCTGAAAAAGCGGGAGCCCGCTCCCCCATGGCGGCAAGTTCAGAATAATCGTAGACGTAACCAGATTTCTCCCATGAGCGTTTGCAGCGTTGGAGAAGCCATAATCCCATGACGTTTCGCAACAGACGATAGGTTTTGTTCACTCCTCCCTCGTTCGTAAGGTTGAATTCCAGGGTTTGCTGATTGATGATCGGCGCTGGAACCTCCACTCCAACCAGCGACCACGTTCCGCAGCTCACGTACGCCCATCCGGACTTGGTATCGGCTGGCACGGCAGCAACCGCTGAGCCCGTATCGTGACACGCCGGTGCAATTACGGGAATGGAATGGGCGCCGGTTTCCATCTTGACGGATTCGTGCAGGGTGTCAAGCTTGGTGCCTGGTGGGACGATCTCACCCAGAAAATGAGTGGGCAGTCCCAGACGCTCCATCAAATCTCGGGCCCAATCCTCTTTCATAGGATCGTAACATTGCGTGGTGGTGGTGATGGTAAACTCATTCACCTTGCGCCCGGTCAGCCAAAAGTTCAGCAAATCCGGGGTGGTGAGGAGGGATCGAGCCTGATCCAAAAGTGAGAAATCCGTTTTTCGCATGGCGAAGAGCTGGAAAATCGTGTTGAATTGCATCAACTGAATTCCCGTGGTCTTGTAGAGTTGATCTTTGGGCACGATCGCAAACGCCTCCTCCATGATGCCATCCGTCCTATGATCCCGGTAGTGTCGCGGCATTCCAAGAAGCTCATCGTTGGCGTCCAGCAATCCGAAATCCACTCCCCACGTATCCACGCCTAGTCCATCAATGGTTGGTCCGTGATCCCGAATGGTGCGGCTCAAGCCGTGTTTGATTTCAGCGAAGAGCCTTAGGATATCCCAGTAGAAATTCCCCAAAATCCATTGCGGCTCGTTTAAAAAACGATGGGTTTCATCCAAAGTCATCTTTCCATCGCGGAAAGTTCCCAGCACGGCGCGTCCGCTTTCCGCGCCTAGGTCGAAAGTTAAGAATCTCGCGTCAATTGACATCCTGCATCGCCTCCTTCGAGGTAGTCACTCCTCTTCCTCACGGGATGCGCTTCGGTTCACGAGGAAAATGGAGTCGGATATATTCTACCCATAACCGGACGTTAGGAATCTAACGACGCAATGGAAATAATGGGGCGAAATGACAAACGGAGAAAAACAAACAAAATAAGATAGCCATACTTCAACTCATCACCCATCCAGAGAGCGATGAAAGGCATGGAAAGAAGGTTAAATTTCTTGGTGACTTGCAGCGATAACAGCCTCCGCCATCATGATCGGAGCCTTGGAACGTATGGCGAGAGCTATGGCGTCACTTGGGCGACAATCTATCTCATATTGCTTGTTCCCCTGGGTGATGAATATCTTGGCGTAAAATGTGTTCTCCCAAATATCATCGATGATGACGCGTTCAATACGCGCGCCGATACGGTTCAGAATTATTTGGAAGAGATCATGAGTCATGGGTCGTTCGGGCGTATCCCCTTCGAGCGCCATGGAAATTGCAAACGCCTCGTAACGTCCGATAAAGATGAATACTTGGCGATTATTGGCATCCTGCACCAAAACAAACGTTTGAGCGGATGAGTTGTCGCCGATGGCGGTGTGCTCAAACACACCGACCACTTTCACCTCTTTTTCCTGGAGATCCCTGGGAAGCCGATTTTCTATCTCCTCGGAAGGCGCATCATCGTTAAACGGGCCGTTGTCTCCGATCGGTTCCCAATCTCCGAATAGGTCTTTGAATTCGCTTCCCACAGCTTCGCCTCCGGTTAATCAGAGTCTCCATTCTTCATGGTCTTATCGACCATTTTGAGAAATTCCTTGTTTGACCGAGTGTGTTTCAACCGATCAATCAACAATTCCGTCGCTTCCGGAACCGCCAAACCCGACAGGAGCCTTCTAAGCTGAGTGATTCGTTTTAGGCTCTCTTCATCATATAGCAATTCATCGTGACGAGTTCCTGATTTCAAAATATCCACAGCCGGAAATATGCGCCGATCCGCCAGATTTCTATCCAAGTCGAGCTCCATGTTGCCCGTACCCTTGAACTCCTCAAAGATGTGATCATCCATGCGGCTGCCAGTTTCGACAAGGGCTGTGGCGAGTACGGTGAGACTTCCCCCCTCTTCTATATTACGCGCCGCCCCGAAAAATCGTTTCGGTCGATAAAGCGCCGCAGGATCCAAACCGCCGCTTAGCGTTCGACCGCTTGGGGTGACAGTCAGGTTCGAGGCGCGCGTGTAGCGTGTGAGACTATCCATAAGTACAATCACGTCCTTTTTAGCCTCCACCAACCTCTTCGCCTGTTCCAAAACCATCTCCGCCACTCGCATGTGATTTTCCGGCGTTTCGTCGAAGGTTGAGCTTATCACCTCGCCCTTCACGGATCTTCGGATGTCCGTCACCTCCTCGGGACGCTCGTCAATTAATAGAACGATGAGGTTCATCTCCGGATGGTTGACGGTAATCGCGTTGGCGATGGATTTCAAAAGCGTCGTTTTTCCAGCCTTTGGAGGAGCCACGATCGTTCCACGCTGCCCCTTCCCTATGGGAGCGATCAAATCTATGAAGCGGCCGGCGATTTCATTGGGAGTGGTTTCAAGGACGATCCGTTCGTTCGGATAGATAGGCGTGAGATCATCAAAATTGATCCGCGATTTGGACATCTCCGGATCCATTCCGTTGACCTGCTCCACACGCAACAAGCCGAAATACTTCTCCGACTCCTTGGGCGGACGAACCTGTCCTGCCACAAGATCCCCCGTCTTTAAAACAAACCGCTTGATTTGGGTTTGGGAAACGTAGATATCCTCCGCATTGGGAGAGAAGTTGCTGCGCCGCAGAAAACCCCATCCATCCGGAAGAATCTCCAAAATACCCTGAGCGAAAAGGTATCCGTTTTTCTCTGCGAAATTCTCCCAGATTTTACGCACCAACTCCTCTTTGCGCAAGCCGGAGAAATCTCCGTTGAGACCGTTTTCCTTCGCAATTTCCTGCAGTTCCTCCATATTTTTGGTGTTTAGCTCTGCAAGGGTAATGTTATCCATATAATAAGCACCTCGTTTAGTAACGTTCCTGATCAAAACTGCGGATAATGCGAAAACGCTCCGCAACCGGGATTAGGTAACTTGTGGCGGAGCCGCGAATGAACGGCTTGCCAGGGGTATGTAAATCAGACGATTGCAAAAAACAATGCGAGGAGATGTCCTCTTTTATGAATACAGTCCACTATTATCTTCCGTGAATTCCGTAATCTCATCGTGCAAAAAAAGCAAGGCTATTTGTGAATAAGGGATGAGCCTTTACCCCCCTGCCCATCCTTACGGCTTCAACACTCCAATGTATGAAAGATTACGGTACAATCCGGCGTAATCGAGACCATAACCCACCACGAAATGATTCTCTATCGTGAATCCGACATAATCCGCTTGGATGATCGTCTTCCTTCCCGAAGGTTTATCCAAAAGAGCCACGGTTCGCAAACTCGCGCATTGGCGGTTCCTTAACGTATCCTGAAGGTACCTCATCGTCAAACCGCTATCGATGATGTCCTCAACCAGCAGAACATGCCTGCCTTCAACCGGATGACTTAAATCCTTGATCATTCGCACTTCGCCGGAAGTGGTTGTTCGGTGACCGTAAGAGGAGCAGGCGATAAAATCCATTTCCATGGGAAGCGATATTGCGCGCGCAAGGTCGGAAAGGAACATCACCGCGCCCGTAAGCACGCCGATCATAACGATGATCTGTCCCTTGTAATCCTCGGTGATCCGCTCAGCCAGTTGCCGGACTCTCGATTGGATCATCTCTTCGGGGATCAACACCCTCTCAATTCCACTTTCGGCGGTAATCATATCGGATTATTCCCACTCGATCGTGGCGGGCGGCTTGGAACTGATGTCATATACGACACGATTTACGCCTTTAACTTCATTTACGATCCGATTGCTTACTTTTTCCAACAATTCGTAGGGAAGTCGGGACCAGTGAGCGGTCATCGCATCCTCACTCGTTACCGCCCGTAAAATGACGGGGCACGCATATGTTCTTTCGTCCCCCATCACTCCCACGCTACGGAGGTTCGGGGCCAAAGCCGCATACGCCTGCCAAATTTCGGAATACAATCCGGCGGCTCGAATTTCGCTGATAAAGATGTCATCCGCTTGGCGCAGGATATTCAACCTCTCCGCCGTGACCTCCCCCATGATGCGGATCGCGAGACCCGGTCCGGGGAACGGATGCCGCCAGACGATCTCCTCGGGAAGCCCAAGTTCCTTCGCCACGGCGCGGGTTTCATCCTTGAACAAAAAACGTAAAGGTTCAATAACCTTCAAACGCATATCCTTTGGCAATCCGCCGACATTGTGATGAGTCTTTATAGTCGCAGCGGTTTCCGTGCCGCTCTCGATGACATCGGGATACAAGGTGCCTTGTGCGAGGAATTCTGCATCGGTGATATTATCGGCGGTCTCTTCGAAAATCCGCACGAACTCCTCCCCGATTATCTTCCTTTTTCTTTCCGGATCTGTAACATTTCGCAGTTTAGCGAGAAATCGTTCCGAAGCGTCGACGAAAATCAGCTTGATACCGAAAGCCTCGGCGAAATCCCTGCGTACTTGTTCCGCCTCGCCCATTCTCAACAATCCGTGATCCACGAATATGCAGGTGAGTTGGTCTCCTATGGCGGCGTGCACCAGCGCGGCGACCGTACAAGAGTCCACCCCTCCGGAAACTCCGCACACGACTCGGCTATCGCCAACCTGGCTCTTAATGGAGGCGATGGATTCCTGCACGAACGATTCAGGGGTCCACAACTGATGGCAACCGCACACATCGACGGCGAACTTTCTTATCAACTCCTTGCCAAAAGGCGTATGCGCAACCTCGGGATGGAATTGAACTCCGTAAAACTTACGTGTATGATCCCCCATGGATGCCACGGGAGTGAACTCCGTTCTCGCTAAAACTTCAAAACCCGGAGGGGGTTCCAGCACATTGTCCCCATGGCTCATCCAACACTGCAGATTTGAAGGCAGGGAATCATACAACGGATACGGTTGGATTACGGTGAGCATTGCGCTTCCATACTCTCGTTTCTCCGCCGGCACGACCTTTCCGCCAAGCTGCAGGGACATTAATTGCTGTCCGTAGCATATCCCAAGGATTGGGACGCCCAACTCATAAATTCCCCTATCCGCCTGAGGAGCGTCGGGATCGTAAACACTGTTCGGTCCGCCGGATAGGATGATTCCTTTTGGATGACGCTCGGCTATCTCCTTCGCCGGGGTGCGATGGGATATGATCTCGCAGTAGACGTGACACTCTCTAACTCGTCGAGCGATCAATTGAGTATATTGCGCCCCGAAATCTATGATTTGGATTATCTCATCGGTAGAGTGGTTTTGCATTAGGAATGGAAGGATGAATTAACCTGCAGTTAAAATGAGCTACATAAAAGCGGAATTGGATATAGTATATCCCTTCCACTCGGAAAAGTCAATGATATGCAAGATATTTTCCCGGATATTTGCGCGAACGCCAAATCAGGCCGACGAGCCATGAAACATGCGCAACAAATTGCATCCACCTTCACCCATGCGTGATTGGCTCGCATGCCTGGATTTGGCGAACGCCTTGCTTATTTGAATCGTTCATAAGCTGCGGCGATGATCGCTGAAACGGTTGGATCCAATCCGAGACTGTCCGTCCTTATTATCATATCATATCCTGCCACGTCATCGATATCTCTGGAGAAAACCTGTCTGGTGAACTCCATTCTTTCGCGATCAATGTGACGTATCTTCCTCTCCGCCTCCTCACGGGTTAAATGCTCCGATTCCATGATGTTGCGGATCCGAAAATCCAGCCCCGCCCTCAGCCTAATGTTTAGGGCCTGAGGAAGCAGGAAGTTCGCACCGCGCCCTATGATGATCTTGTTCCCCTGATGCGCGAGTGCGAGAACGACTTGCGCCAGGTGGCGGCAATAGGTGCGCGTTTCAATCACATGAGAGTTCAGAATGGTTCTACATAACTCCTCCAACCATGACATCGCGTGCTCATCCAACGATTCGACCATCTGAGACCGAGTCTGAGCGCTTTCCGCCACTGCGTCAATGATTTCCTTGTCCCATACCTGCCAATTTGTTCCGAGTCTCTCGCAAATCTTTGCGGCAATTCGCGCTCCCCCCGCGCCATATTCCCGCGAAATCGTTATAATGCGACACACTCTTTGGCTGCATGGTAGATTTTTTCGTTCCATTCTCGCCTTTTCGCGAAGGAACCACTCCTTTATCCGGCTGTCCGTCAGCCTTGGATCATCTGTAATATGCATCGTACACCTCCATTGCGTTCCACTCATCATGGAGCACACTCTCTCTTTACAATATGAATATGAATGCGAAATTCAACCTTCAAGTTTGCCAAAACCGTCGGATGAACGGTATGAACCGCGTTTGTTGGAATTTCGCAGTATCCTTTTGATATTGAGCAACGCTTAGAGATGATCTCACAATTATAAGACGACGGAAAATTGAAAACAGCCAACTTTCCCGATATAAATCGCTTCGTTCAACCGGACAACATCCACAAGGAGCACACACCTCTTTGCAATGTTGGAAAACGCTCCGTCACTCGCTCACATTCGATCAGCCGGGTTCGTACCCCAAATGCGACGAGAGCCAACGTTCAACCTCTGTCGTTGAAATGCCTTTCCGTGCCGCGTAATCCTCGACCTGATCTCTGTCGATGCGTCCAACGGGGAAATACCGCGCCATCGGATGCATGAAGTAAAACCCGGAAACGGAACTTCCCGGATGCATCGCGAAGTTCTCGGTCAAATAGATCCCAGTATTTTTCTCCGCGTCCAGAAGAGAGAAGAGGGTCGCCTTTTCCGTGTGATCCGGACAAGCCGGATATCCTGGCGCCGGGCGTATGCCCCGATGCTTTTCTCTGATGATATCTTCATGGCTCAAAGGCTCCTTGACCCCGCAATCCAATCTCGCTATCTGATGAAGCAAAGATGCGAACGCTTCCGCCAGACGGTCCGCCAACGCTTCCGCCATGATCGCGTTGTAATCATCGTTCTCCATCTTGAACTTATGGACAAGTTCCACCAAACCGATGCCGGATGTGACCGCGAACGCACCCAGGTAATCCCTCAAATGCGTATCCGCAGGGGCGATGAAATCGGCGAGAGCGTAATTCACACCCCCTCCAGCCTCTTCCTCCGAGGAGCCTTGCGTTATGCGCAACTTGTCCGTTTGCTGACGAAGGGTGTGAATGACCGCTTTTTTTACAGTTCTCTCGTCATCCTCGTACAATACGATATCATCCCCGTCGCTATTCGCGGGAAAGAAACCATACACTCCTTTGGCTATCAGCCATCTATTTTGAATGATTTTGTCTAGTAATACGCACGCGTCGTTATAAAGTTCATTTGCACGTTCGCCTAAAATAGGATCCTTTAAAATATCCGGAAATCTGCCATGCAATTCCCATGCGTGAAAAAATGGAGACCAATCGATGTACGGCTTGAGCGATTCCAACGACTGATCCGCAAGCGCCCGGACACCGAGGAAGGACGGATGAGCGATATCCTCCTCTCTCCATGGAAACGAGGGTTTTCTGCCTCTTGCCTCCGCCAACGACAATAATGGCTTGCCCGCTCGACGGTTCTTAAACTCCCTTCGCAACCGCTCTTGATCCTCGCGATTATGTTTGACGAACTCATCGCGAAGTTCAGGTTTCAACAAACTGTTGACCACCCCAACAGCGCGCGAAGCGTCAAGAACATGGATCACATCGCCATGATATGCCGGGGCGATTTTCACGGCGGTATGCGCGCGGCTCGTGGTCGCCCCCCCAATAAGCAAAGGGATATCGAAGCCCTGATTTTCCATCTCCGCTGCGACAAACGCCATTTCGTCTAGTGAAGGCGTAATCAAACCGCTTAGTCCAATAACATCCGCTTTTCGCTCCCTAGCCGTTTTGAGAATCTTGTCCGCAGGAGTCATCACACCCAAGTCTATCACTTCGTAGTTGTTACAAGCCAATACAACCCCCACGATGTTTTTCCCGATATCATGCACATCCCCTTTCACCGTAGCCATCACAATTCGAGGCGCACTATGACTGGATGGGGAATCACTCTCTCCATGAGCCATCCGCTTTTTCTCCTCCTCCATGTATGGAAGCAAAATGGCGACGGCTTTTTTCATGACCCTAGCGCTCTTCACCACTTGCGGAAGGAACATCTTCCCGGAACCAAACAGGTCCCCCACAATGTTCATCCCCGCCATTAATGGTCCCTCAATCACATCCAACGAGGAGGGATATTTTTCTATCGCTTCGAGCACATCCTTGTCGATATATTCCGTGATCCCTTTGATTAGGGAGTAAGATAGCCTCTCCTCAAGGCTATTGTTTCTCCACTCCTCCTCCGCACTACGCTGAGATGTTCGGGATTTCACCTTCTCGGCGTAGTCGAGCAAACGCTCGGTGGCGTCCGGTCTGCGATTTAAAAGAACATCCTCCACGAGTTCCAAGAGATCCTTCGGTATCTCATCGTAAACCGCAAGCTGTCCGGCGTTCACGATGCCCATGTCAAGCCCGGCAAGTATGGCGTGATACAGAAACGCTGCATGCATCGCTTCGCGCACAGTGTTATTGCCGCGAAATGAAAAAGACACGTTACTGATCCCGCCGCTTGTTTTACATCCCGGCAAATGAGCCTTGATCCAACGCACCGCCTCTATGAAAGCGACTCCGTAATTTGCATGCTCCTCGATGCCCGTCGCCACGGTGAGCACGTTCGGATCAAAGATGATATCCTCGGCGGGAAAACCCATTTCGCGAACCAATATGTCATAAGCTCGAGAGCAAACGGCGATTTTCCTTTCAAGCGTATCCGCCTGCCCCTCCTCGTCAAAAGCCATCACCACCGCCGCCGCTCCATACTGACGAATTTTCCTGGCGCGCTCTCGGAATATCTCCTCCCCCTCTTTCAAGCTGATTGAGTTTACGATGCATTTGCCCTGCAGACATTTCAGTCCTGTTTCAAGAACGGACCACTTGGAACTGTCTATCATGATGGGAACCTTTGAAATATCAGGCTCGGAAGCTATCAGATTCAGAAAAGTTCGCATCACTTTCTCGGAATCAAGCATCCCTTCGTCCACGTTCACATCCAGAATATTCGCCCCGTTATCCACCTGCTGGCGAGCTATGCCAAGCGCCTCCTCGTACTGCTCGGCTTTAATGTATTTGGCGAATTTCGGGGATCCTGTTACGTTCGTCCTTTCCCCGATCATGATAAAATTACTGTTGGGACGAATCACCAAAGGCTCCAAGCCGCTTACGGAAGTAAAATGCTCCACTTTCGGCACCGAGCGAGGGGGGAGATCACGAACCGATTGAGCGATCGCCCGAATATGCTCAGGCGTGGTGCCGCAGCACCCCCCAACCATGTTCAACCAGCCGTTTCGCGCATACTCCGATAAATAATAAGCCATGTTTTCCGGCGTATCGTCGTATTCGCCGAAGGCATTGGGGAGCCCCGCGTTAGGATAACAGGTGGTGTATATCGGAGCGATTCGAGAGAGTTCCTGAACATAAGGACGCATCTCCTTCGCACCTAGCGCGCAGTTGATGCCAACGCTAAGCAGCGGGAAGTGCGAGATGGAAATCCAGAACGCCTCCAGCGTTTGCCCCGAAAGGGTTCTCCCGCTCGCATCCGTGATGGTGACCGACGCCATCACCGGAATGGGGCTTCCAAAATGCGCGAAAACCTCCTGAATGGCGTACAGCCCCGCCTTAAGGTTCAGGGTGTCGAAGGTCGTCTCCAGCAACAGGATATCCACCCCGCCTTCCATCAAAGCCTCCACTTGCTCGCCGTAGGCTTTGACTAGATCATCAAACGTCACCGCCCGATAGGCGGGATTGTTCACATCCGGGGAAATGGACGCCGTGCGATTGGTTGGTCCGATCGCCCCCGCCACGAATTTCCCTGCGTTGGGGCTATCACCCGCCATCTCCCTCACGGCTTGCCGGGCGATATGAGCGGATTCGATATTCATCTCACGCACGAACTCCTCCAAGCCGTAATCCGATTGCGAGATACGATTGGCGTTAAAGGTGTTCGTCTCGATGATATCCACCCCTGCGGAAAGATAGGATTTATGGATATCCAGAATCAATTGTGGATGAACTAGCGAGAGGATTTCATTGTTGTTACGCAAATCATGCGGATGATTTTGAAACCTTTCTCCGCGATAATCGCGTTCCTGGAATTTATTTCGTTGAATCATCGTCCCCATTGCGCCGTCTAGAATGAGGATGCGATGCCGAAGTATTTCTTTTATATCATTGTGCGATTGCGAATCTTGCATAAAATCGAGCCTTCCGATGCGAAATCAAATATTTAGCCATACAATAGGATACCCGATATCGCCTCACCCGTCACCTTCCAAAGAGGAACCGGGAGATGCGCAGACGCTCCGCAAGCTTCGCGAACATATAGGAAAGGAGAATAGCGAAGAGGATGTAAAGTATCATCGTAAGGAATTTGCCGATATATGCGGATACAAATTGCAGACGATCCAAAACCAATAGCACCATGGGATGAAAGAGATAGATTTGCAGGGAGTATTCACCGATAAGCTCGAATAGGTTTTTCAAACGGGAGCCGGAGCTCCATTCTATCGCAAGAAGCATCAGGCTGAGACTTGCTAATAAGGTGAAGAACCATGATCTGACGGACTTTCGGATCGCATGAAATATAGCATGCCAACTGGTTTGCGCAGAGTTATGGAGAGAGGCGCTTTTTGAACCGTTAGCATTGACACCAAGTGGAAGGAAATGATTTCCTCTTTCGTCCATGATATTCGGGAACGAATGCGATATTATGGAAAGTCTTGATTCGTGATTGTGCACGATCATGGAATCCGGTATGTAGAAAAACCCGGCGATCATTACCATTAGGATAATCCACGGCGCGGATTGTTGGATTCTACGCGATAACTCCCGGGGCTTTGAAGCGAGATAGATTCCCATTAGGATCATGGGAATGTATCGAAGCGCGGAACGTTCCAACAATGAATTGGAGTGCAGGATCACGATCAATCCGACTTTCACACATAGATTCAAGGCGATGATGGATAAAATGATTTTCATTACGGGCATTTTACGGAAGATGGGGATGAGGAATGGTAATACGACAATGATTTGAAGCAAAACCCAGAGGAAATAGAGATGATCGTAAGCCTTGCCTATGAGAATGAGGTGAAAAAGATCGAAAAGACTGAACGAGAACCCTTTTTGGCGAATGTAGAGAAAGTAGTAAAGAACGGACCATATCACATAGGGATAGGCGATTGTTTGCAATCGGTTGATATAATAGCGACGATAATCTTTTTTAAGAAGAAGGCTGTTTGCATTCACAATCACGCTTAGCAATAGGAACGCAGGCACCGCGCAATCCGCAATTCCGTGCAAGAAGCCAATGACATACCATTGAAAACAGCGCACGGGGTAAAGCCCCATGAACCTTCCAAAAACGTGTATCATCACAACGAATAGGATGGCGACGCCCTTGTAAGCGTCCGCCCATTCAAAACGGACACGGGTTGTGTGATTGGATGGAGGGGTCATGGGAATGAACCTGACATAGGTAAAAGATACGCTAACGCTTAAACTGTCTGTTAATGCTGTCAAATGGCAGGATCACCACAATCGGTCTGCCATGCGGACAGAGATATGGATTTTCCGTTTCCGCCAATTGTTGCAGCAGTCCGTTCATCTCCTCCATGTTCAAAGGATCACCCGCCTTCACAGCCAGTTTGCAGGCATTGGTGATCGTCACATGCTCCTTTTGCACCAGTAACCGACGTGCAACGGATAGATGAGCCAATTCGTCCACCATATCCCTCAACAACGCCTCGGTGGCGCCGCGCGAGGCGTAAGAGGGCACGGAGCGAACCAGAAATGAATCCTTGCCGAAAGGCTCGATATCCCAACCATTTTCGGCGAAATCCCCAAGTCTTTGCTTCAGCAACGTGGCTTCCGCAGCTCCCAGGGACAGAGTGATGGGAATAGCCAATCTTTGCACGGGCACTCCCTGCTTGGCGCGCAATACGGTCAGTCTTTCATAAAGAACCCTTTCATGCGCCACATGCTGATCTATGATCGCGATCCCCTGTTCCGTCAGAGCGATAATATAGGTGTTTATAGCCTGCCCAAGGACTTTGAACCCTTTTAATTTCTCCTTGAAGGGCTTGCGTTCCAGCGATTCGTCTGCCATGGAAGCGAACACGTTCCCGTTCGGCGGTTCCAGGGAACCCACTTCGACTTCCCCCGCATTATTCGTGGATACGCCGCCCATCGCCGACGTTATGGGCGTGAATGCGTCTATCGCGGATTGAATGCTTTCTCCGGACACGTTTTGGGGGATGGAGGTTTGCAAGTCCATACCACCGTGAAAGGATGGATTCGCCCTGAATGGAGGAGATGAGGGCATTCCATCGGTATTCGAAGAAAGCCGCATTTCCGGGACCATACCGAACTTCAGCAAAGATTGTTTGATCGCCTGACTCACAGCGTGGTGCATCTCGGCATCCCTGAGAAACTTCACTTCGAATTTTGTGGGATGCACGTTGACATCCACCATGGCGGGATCGATGTCAACGGATATCGCGCAAATGGGGTATCTTCCTTCGGGCGTTAAGGATCGCAGAGCTTCTTCCAAGGCATGACCGAGCAGGCGATTTTTGATCGGGCGTCGATTCACGAAAAAAAGTTCATGCGACCGTCCCGGCCGGTTCATCTCCGGAGGACAAAGATAGCCATGAATGCGAATGGAGTTCGCGTCATATTCAATGGGGATCGCTTTTCTGGCGATCTCTCTTCCCCAAATAGCCGAAATCGCGGCAATGGGGTCATTGTTCCCAGGCGAGGATATCACCTCCTGATTGTTATGTATCAGCTTAAAGGCAATATGAGGATTAATAATCGCGAGACAACTCACTATCTCGACGGATCGCGTTAACTCCGTTGAAGTGGTCTTGAGAAATTTCAGTCTTGCGGGAGTATTGTAAAAAATATCCTCCACCGTTATGGAGGTTCCTTGTGGACCTCCGATATCCTCCACGCTCTCAATATCCCCGCCATGCACAACAATTCGAGTTCCGACGACATTGTCGGAAGGAACGGTGACAAGGGTGAAATGAGAAACCGATGCGATGCTTGGCAACGCCTCCCCGCGAAAACCCAAGGTGCGAATGGAAAAGAGGTCGTCTGCGGAGCGAATTTTCGACGTGGCGTGCCGTTGAAGCGAAAGCACGGCGTCTTCTCGCCCCATCCCGAACCCATCATCCGCCACCATGATGCGTTTCCTGCCTCCATCATCAAGATGAACCACGATATGGCGCGCATCGGCGTCTATGGAGTTCTCCGTCAACTCCTTGACAACGGATGCAGGGCGTTCGACCACTTCCCCGGCTGCGATACGGTTCGAAGTGTTTTCATCCAATAAAAAAATCTGATTATCCAAAATCCATTCCCTGTTTCTATGAGAGTCAGAGACCGGTCATTTGTATGCACGCATCACTGAAACACCTTCGCTTCCGCCAAAGCTTAACGAACCATTCTCTGCAACTCATCCAATTTCATGAGAGCTTCTATCGGAGTGAGGGAGGAGATGTCAAGTCGTTCCAGCGATTCGATCACCGGATGCTTTTCGGCTTCGAAAAGCGTGAGTTGCAGCTTTTTTTTCGATACCGGGATGTCCGTCACGCCCCCAAGCAAATCACCGGTCGCGTTTCTCACCGAATTCTTCTCCAATCCCTTCAAAATCTCTTTGGCGCGATCAATCACCTCCGGTGGAACTCCAGCCATGCGCGCCACCTGTATTCCGTAACTGCGATCCGTTCCCCCGGGAACCAGCTTATGAAGCCAGATAATATGATCGCCTTGCTCCTTAACCGCCACCCTATAGTTTTTGACCTTGGGTGAGCTCTTCGCCAAATCGTTCATGTAATGATAATGTGTGGCGAAGAGTGTTTTGCATCCTATTTGCGTCAAGTATTCCGCCACCGCCCAGGCGATGGAAAGACCGTCGTAGGTGCTTGTTCCCCTTCCAATCTCATCTAGCACCACAAGACTTCGCTGGGTGGCGTTGTTGAGGATATTGGCTGTTTCATTCATCTCCACCATGAATGTGGATTGTCCGCTGGCAAGCTCGTCATGCGCGCCAACTCGGGTAAAGATGCGATCCACCACCCCAATGATCGCTTCGTCCGCCGGAACAAAGCTGCCAACTTGCGACATAAGGGTTATCAAAGCCACCTGCCGCAACGCCGTTGACTTTCCAGACATATTCGGTCCGGTGATGATATGCAGTTGATTCTCATCGCAATCCAAGAGACAATCGTTCGGCACGAAACGCCCAGCCCCCTCAATTCGTTCCACCACTGGGTGTCTTCCGCCTTTAATGGAGATAACCCCCTCATCGTTCACAACGGGGCGGACATACTGGTTCCGCACTGCGGTTTCCGCGAGAGCGGATAGCGTATCCACGATGGAGACGGCTCTGGCGACCGCTAACAGATTCGGCGCGGACTCGGAAACCCGATCCCGAATATCGAGGAAAAGATTGTATTCCAGATCCATCGCTTTCTCGTCCGCGCCGAGCACTTTGGATTCGTACTCCTTTAACGAAGAGGTGATGTACCGTTCTCCGTTCGCAGTGGTCTGTTTGCGAATGTAATCCTCGGGAACCTTGGATAGATTCGCCTTCGTGACTTCAATGAAATAGCCGAATACGGCGTTGTACCCCACTCTTAGCGAGGAGATACCGGTTCGCTCTCGCTCCTTGGATTCCAAGTTGGCGATCCAATTCCTGCCTTCCAGAGCGGAATTTCGCAAGGCATCCAGTTCCAACGAGTACCCGGAACGTATCAATCCCCCCTCCCGCAAACTTGTCGGAGGATCGTCATTGATCGCGCGTTTTATAAAATTCGCCACCTCATCCGCGCAGTTCGGTGTTGGCGAACTCTCCATAACCTCAACAGGATTGCCCGGAGCCTGATATTCCCCGAGTTGTTGCAAAATCGAATTGAAATGCACTGATTCGACGGATTTGATTTTTTCACGCAAGGGCGAAATTCGCATCAAGGAATCCCGCAATCCGATCAAATCCCTCGCGTTCGCCAGACCTGCGCAGCATCTGGAGACAAGACGCTCAATGTCATTTATGCCCTTGAGACAATCACGTATATCCCCTCGAAGTATCTCATCCTTGACGAAAATCTCCACCAAATCCAGACGGTCGTTGATTTTAGACACCTCGAGAAGCGGCTCCTCCAGCCATCGTCTCAATAATCTTCCGCCCATCGGTGTCAGTGTGGCATCCAACACACCCAAAAGAGTTCCGCCCTTCCCCCCCTCCGAAAACGAGACGCATAATTCCAGATTTCGCCGTGTGGCGGTATCCAAAGTCATGAACTCTTTTGTGGAATAGACACTGAGCGATGTGATATGAGATAACGCTCCGGATTGCGTCTCCTGAAGGTATTGGAGCACCAAAGCCGCAGCCTGCAAGCCATAGGTGTACTCCTCGCAGCCAAAGCCCCTTAGGGAGGGCGTCCCGAAATGGCGGGTGAGCACATCATATGCGGATCGCGAGCGATGCGAATTCTTCGGGGTGTAATAGGAGATAGGGGCGTCGGAGAACTGTCGGATCAAATCCGCTAACTCCTTATCCCCTTCGGGAACCAAAACCTCCGCAGGTTCGAGTCGACATATCTCCTCGATCAGCTTTTCCGCCCTGTTATCGCCGTCTATCTCCGTCGTTAGAAACTCCCCCGTGGATACATCCGCCACTCCCAAGCCCGCAACCGGTTCCCCCACCACAGCCGCCACCAAGTAATTATTCGACTTGGAATCAAGCAACGCATCTTCGAAAACCGTGCCTCGAGACATCACCCGGGTCACGCGACGCTTCACCAACCCCTTCGCTTTCTTGGGATCCTCCACCTGATCCATCAGCGCCACGCGAAATCCCTGCATTATCAGCTTCGCCACATATCTCTCCACGGCGTGATACGGAACTCCCGCCATGGGAATCACCTGCCCCCCATCCTCTCTCTTGGTCAGGGTGATGTTGATTGCCTGGGCGATCGTCTCCGCGTCCTCGCCATAGCACTCGTAAAAATCCCCCACTCGCATCATCAACAGCACTCCGGGGCGCTCCATGCGCGCCATGAAATATTGCTGCATCAAGGGAGTGCGGGGGATGAAACCGGTATTTGTTTGTTCGGATTTTTCCTCTTGCATATCATACAGTTTAACCAAACTGGAAGTGCAGCGTCAAGTTTCGCGTTCGTCATCGCCCATCGTTCCTCATGAGAGAACCAATCCAAGCGATGCGATCCCATCATTCAATTGAACCTCGAGGAAACACCTTTACGCAATTGATGGGGATGTTGTCCAAAGACCCCAATTCCCGTTCGTGTGGATTTTTGATAAGGCCATACGGCTTCTTGACTTTTTACACCGAATGCACCATAATAGGTTAAGTGTATACCCCAACATTTCGAATGGATAGCTCCGCGCTATCCATTCTTTATTTGAGAGGACTACTTAGATGGCGAATACCGTGGTTGTGGGCGCCCAATGGGGCGACGAGGCAAAAGGGAAGATTGTGGACCGCTTGGCTCAAAAAGCGAGTATGGTTGTCCGTTTTAATGGAGGCAACAACGCGGGGCATACGGTCACCGTGGATGGCGAGACCTATAAATTCCATCTTGTACCCTGCGGCATCCTCAATCCAACGGTCTCCTGCGTAATTGCCGACGGTGTAGTGATCGATCCCGAGGTGCTGATCAAGGAGATTGATGACCTAATCGCGCGTAACCGAAGTGTGAAGAACCTGCACATCTCCCCCCGCGCGCATGTCATTATGCCATGGCATCGCGCCATGGACGAATTGGAGGAGAAACGCAAAGGCAAGAGCGCCATCGGTACCACAGGGCGCGGAATCGGACCGGCTTATGCGGACAAAGCGGCGCGAGTCGGAATACGCATGCACGAATTGCTGGATGCCAAGCAGCTTGAAGAGCGAATTCAGGACGTGGCGACGGAAAAAAACAAGATCATTTCCGCAGTATTCGGCGGAGAACCGCTGGACATCGAGGAGATTTTACGTAGCTATAAAATCTTCGGCGAGATTTTACGCCCCTATGTCTGCGACACCTCCGCTCTTGTTTGGGAGGCTCGCAAGGATGGCGGAATCGTCTTTGAGGGAGCTCAAGGGTCGCTTCTCGACATCGATTTCGGCACTTATCCCTATGTCACCTCTTCGCACCCCATTGCGGGCGCCGCATGCCTCGGAACCGGTATCGGACCAACGGATATCGATGCAGTGATAGGAATCGCCAAGGCGTACACAACACGAGTTGGCGCAGGAATATTCCCAACGGAGCAGATAAACGCCACGGGAGACTATATTCGGGAGCGCGGTCACGAATATGGCACCACGACCGGCCGACCTCGAAGATGCGGCTGGCTCGATTGCGTTGTATTGAGGTTCTCCGCACGGATTAATGGGATGACCTGCCTCTCGCTGGGGCATTTGGATGTGTTGAGCGGTTTGGAGACGGTGAAAATAGGGGTGGCGTATAAGATCAACGGCATTGAAACAAGAAACATGCCGGAGGACATGGCTCACATATCCAATATCGAGCCGGTATACGAGGAGCTTCCAGGGTGGGATGGCGATCTCAGCAAGGCTCGCAGCATGAATGACCTGCCAAAGGAGTGCGCCCAATACGTCAGGCGCGTGGAGGAACTGATCGGCATACCGATCGCTTCCATATCCGTGGGACCTGGACGTGACGAAACAATCATTAACCCCGGAGTGCTACCAGGTCTGTAAACGATCCGTGAATGACAAGGAGCGCCCATCGAAATGGAGGATGGGCGCTCCTTTGTTTGTGTTACCTTTATATCGTCACCGACTTCGACGCCACACAGCCACCATCCTTGCGGATTAATCGGGTGAATAGGAGCAGGAATTGCTATGCCTCTTACCCTCTGGCGCGTGACAATTGGGACATAAGCCGGGTCCGTTCCAGATTTCGCCAGCGCTCTTTCCCGGGGTTTTTCGATTCCCCTTCGCCGATTTCTCTTGAGGGGCATCCCCTCTCATGCCATTCATATTGGCTCGCGCATTCGCTCCTCCGTGGGGACTATCCGCCGGATGATCCGTGTCGTCATCCAACTCCGGCGTGAATTGCGTCCCGAACCCCGCCACAGCCAACGCCCTTGCGATGGCTCCGGTCTCCGCCTTCTCAACCCATCCGGCGGGAAAATCCTGTTTGGATTCCGTCTTGATCCCTGAGGCGATGATTCTACCTTCTGGATTCTGCACCGTAGCTTGAACCGTGGCGTATCCTGCGGCGTGCCCGCCTTCAATGAGATTGGTGATTACGCCCCAATCCGGATACTCGTCCCGAAACCAAACGATTCTATACGCTGCCGGGAGATAAAATTTGTTGCCACCAACGCGCAAAAGATATTTCTTCAACCTGTCCGGCATCCTTCGTTTAATGGATACCTGATCCGACGCGTCATGAGCTTCCGTAACTTGATTGGTGGATTGAGCGATATCCTCGGGGATATCCTGGGTTTCTTCATGCTCCGTCATGGGAGTGTCCTCCTTTTCCGCAATTGTATTCACTTCAGTAGTTTCGGATGTCTTATTCGCTGATTTACCGGGCATCAAACGCTCTCCTTTCCCTCGACTAGTGGACTCGCTTTTATCATTATAACAGTAGGAGACGCGAAACGAGACGTATCATCCGGAGAGATTTCTTGGAATCCCGCCATCATCCCTTTAGGATGGGATCATGAGCGAATGTGTACGGCATTTAGGACGTAATTCGAAGGGTGAAAGTTGCATGGATTCGATGGTTTCGTTTGCATTCGCATCCATCGCACATAAAGGAAAGGAACTCGCCGCGAGCGCAAAATAAAAGGACGCCTGAAAAGGGCGCCCTTAAGTAATCCTCGAGATTTGGCGGGAACGGGGATGACGAGACTTGAACTCGCGGCCTCCTACGTGACAGGCAGGCGCTCTAACCGGTCTGAGCTACACCCCCGTATGAACATCTCTAAAAGCGTGCATAGTTTATCATATCATGATGGATTATGTCAAGCCGCAAAAGGTCACGGATTTCGATCCTCCATCTCTTTCCTTGGCGTTTATCCTCCATCACAGTCGCGGAACCATCTCAATTTCGTTCCCATCCGGATGCACACGAATGGCGCCGAAGAAAAGACTCCCCACGGCGGATGGCGTGGGAACCTGCGTCATGACACCGATTATTCTCTTGCGATAGCTCACATACCGGATCAGTCCCAAACCAAGTAGTTTTCCCTCCACATCGTGAACGCCCACGAGCAAACTCCTTAGAGTTTCCGCGCAAACATACCAAAAGCGCAGATTGGGATATCTGCGTTTCAATCCCTCTCGTGCTCCCTCCTCCAAAGGAAGCCTCTCCACGATCACATGCAAAGTCCCGGCCTGCTCCTCCGCATGATAGGCTTGCGTCCTTATGATCTCTGATATTTTACGTAACTCCAACGGCGGGTATGGCTTTGCCGCCCCTAGCCAGACCCCTCGGAAAGGGCAACGCTCCCATTCCATCTCTATCACGTGAGAATTCTCGAACGCCCTGATCCAATGGGCTTTTCTCCTCTCAGTGCGCAGCGATGAGGATTTCCCGTTCGCGTCCGAAGAGGGGGATAGCCGGTGCAGTTTCATACGCCTATTGTGGATGAAAGGGGATATCATAGCCTCGCACTCATCGTTCCTCTGCAAGATCACGATATGCTGCGGCTGAACCAAATCCACTTTGAGACGTTTCAGATGCGTGGCAACGGGGCCCTTCACGAAACCTGTGGTGTCCAATATTAAAATATCCGCGCCACGCCCCAATCCCTTCATAACCATCCTCTCCGTCGCCACAAGAAGCTCAGGGACTCTCAGAGCCGGGTTCGTGGTTCCAACGAAAGCCTTGTCCGCAGCGACAATCTCTCCAAGCGACCGTATCCGATTGGTCGGATAGCCTAGTCCAACGCAGGCTGGAGGACCGATTTCGGATTGTCCTATGTCTGAATCCACAACCGCCACATTCAAGTTGCATGCCAAGGCGCGGTTGACAAGCGACATGCAAAAAGTGGTTTTCCCGCAATCCGTGTCCCCGATCACCATCACCACTCCCCCCGTTTTCAGAATGGCGTCCATGGCATCCTCCCATTCAGAGGGCACGGTTATTATTCGGCTTGACGGATATCCGTTCATTGAGTATCATTCCTTGTAAGTTGTCATGATCCCGTTCTAATGCAGGCGATGAGCGTTCCTGCAAAACCAATTATGCAGATGTTATGATAGAATACCTTCAATGAGACATTTGCTAAATTCGGAACGATAACATACCCAGTGCTTCCAGGCAGTCCCTCTCAATAATAACCGTAAAGGATGGCGCATCCCATGCAACGTTCATCAATCGTCATTATCATCGTTGCGGTAATTCTTCTCATCCTCGCCTCCCTGCCTCTATTGAGCCGACTTAACAAAAAAGCCCCTACGATGGATCGGGTCACCGCCCAGGAATGGCTTGAAAATGCCTGCACCATCGCTCAAAATCGCGATATCGACGGGTTAATGAACTTATGCGCGCCGGATGCTCGTATTTTCGGGAGAGACAAGGAGCAATGTCGACTATTGCTCGCCGAAATGTACAGACAGGCGGGGTCGGAGCCGATTAAAATTGACATTAGCAACGTGAATGTCTCCGCAAACAGTTCCACCGCCACAGTGGATTTCACTGCGGATGTGGCGCAAATGGACGATTCCTCGGAGATAGACTGGATAAAATCACACTATCGCCTCATACTTCAAAAAAGAGAGATCACACACTGGTTCGGGCTTTATCATACGGAGCAATGGCAGGTGATTGAAGCGTATGGAAGAATACCGGAGGATTAGTCCTCCTTTAACCCTCCTCAATCACGATACCATTCCCGCAACCTTACGAGTTTTTTGCGTTCCGTTGTGTCAATGGACGTTTCAATTAAAACGTAGCTTGTTCCGTCCATGGTTGCATGCGGATCGCTCTCCGCAAACCACGTCAATTTCTGCGCGATCCGCCCCGATCGTTCCAACATCGCATCACGCCATGCGCTTCGTCGGAAATCCTGTCTATTATGCCGAACGGATATTGGATGTTTTAAAGTAAAATGAACAATCATGCGAAAGGGTTTCAAAGAGATTACTCTGCGGCGACTGATGCGCCGTAACGCACGGCGGGGGTCGTTCCACGTCGCGCCAGCCCGTATGCCACTCACGGCGACGGTTTGTTTCTCTCTTAAGAGTTTTTCCAACCCGTTTTTACCGGAACCGGGCGGAGTCAGGTCACGGGAAACCTTAAACCGCCACTAGGACTGGGACATCCTCATCATAACGATCATTAGACGTTGTGAGAGACTCCGGATGTGGGTTGGAATTACCCCTTTTCGCTGGTTTTATATTCCTTGGTCTATTAGGAGAGAGTTTATGATTGACGGCTATTACGCTGTGGATTACCATATGCACTCGATACGATCCCATGATGGCAAAGCCACCATACCGCAACAATGCTCACGCGCCATCGAGATCGGATTGGATGAGATATGCTTCACGGAGCATAAGGACTTCAACCCCGATGACCCTGTTGTGAACCACTTCGATTACAACCTTTATGCGGAGGAGATAGCATCCGCCCGTGAACTGTACGGCGACAAGCTTACCATTCGAATGGGGGTGGAGTTAGACTATCAGTCATGGTTCGAAGATTTAATCGGAGAGTATTTGGTTTCGCATCCGTTTGATATTTTGGTCGCCTCGGTGCATCACACTCGTGACGGAATGATTATGTCACCGAAATACATTCAAGGTCGTGAGGCGAGGGATTGTTATCGCCGATACTTTCAGGAGGTGATACGCTCCGCCCAAAGCGGATATGCGGATGTCATCGGACACCTGGAGTATGCAAATCGAAGAGGAGTGGGAATATTCGGAGTATACGACCCGGAAGAATATGAGGATATGCTGCGCGAACTTTTTTCAATCATGGTCGCTAAAGGGATTGCACTGGAAATCAACACTGCGGGATTGCGTCAAGGAATTGATATGACATATCCATGCGAAAAAACCGTGGCGCTTTACGCGGAGTGCGGAGGGAAGCTGTTAAATATCGGATCCGATGCGCATAAGACCGACGATCTTGGAGCCAACTATATTGAGGCGGTGGATATCGCCTTGAGAAATGGCTTCAATGAAGTTTGCGTGTGGGAAAACAGAAAACCAAGAGGTGTGAAGCTAAAAAGCATCAACTCTTGACAGGGATCCACCCCTGCTTGCCTCACGGATACCCTGCGGGAGCCCTACCCAACCTTACGGGTATGACTTTTCGCGAACCATCCGCCCTAACGACTTTCATGAGTATCACATCTCCGATACGATGGTTCCGCAGCGCCAGACGAATGGTGTTCTGATCCTTTACGGGCATCCCATCTATCGCGACAATAATATCGCCGGGACGAATCCCCGCATCCTCCGCAGGCGTGAGGGGGCGCACATCCACCACCTGCACCCCCACGCCATTCGGAATATTAAGTTGCTTTCCGACATTCGGAGGTAACGGACAATAAACAATCCCGATAAAGGGCTTCGAAGGAGCCTGAGGACCCGCGCTCCCCGTCTCAATCAGCTGCTTAATGATGCCTCTTGCTGCGTTGATTGGAATGGCGAACCCTATTCCGATATTCCCCCCGCCTCTCTCGGACGCGATTGCGGAATTGATGCCGATAAGTTGACCGGCGAGATTTGCCAACGCCCCCCCGGAATTCCCCCTGTTGATTGGGGCGTCGGTCTGAATTGCCTGTTTCAGAATCCTGTTATTCCCGACCACAAGATTGCGTCGGTTCGTGGCGGAGATGATACCATGGGTGACGGTGGTGCCGATGCCCAATGGATTGCCGATGGCTATCACATACTCCCCAACCTTCAAAATGCTGGAATCGCCAAGTTCGGCGGTCGGGAGGTTGTGAGCGTCGATTTTAACAACCGCTATGTCCGCATCCCTGTCGGCGCCTATTAACCTTCCATCATACCGCTTTCCGTTCGTCATGGAAACGCGTATGATATTCGATCCCTCGATCACGTGCTCGTTTGTGACAATATATCCGTCAGGGCTAATGATCACGCCCGAGCCTTTTCCCTCCATGATATAGGAACGTTCAACAGGTTCGCCGAATATATCGAACACCTCGGCTTTTCGTTCCCCCGCCACGTCTATGTTGACCACGGCAGGCTCGATTTTCGCCGCCGCTTTCACCAAGGCGTTGTCGGGTATGTTCACGGCGATGGGTTTTTCATCGAGCATGCGCAACACCTCCGCTTTACTGGCGCTAGTGCCATAATGATGAAAAACCTTCAATTTGATGATGAATGCACAGAAGATTATCCCCGCTACGAATATGAGGAAATAACCCAAAAACTTACGCATTCCATTCTCCGGGAAATCTATTCATTCGTTCCAAATTGCTTCATGAGATTTGCCATCTCGATCGCCGCCATTGCCGCTTCGGAGCCTTTGTTGCCCGCTTTGCTTCCGGCGCGCTCAATCGCCTGTTCCAGGTTCTCCACGGTGATGATACCATACGTGACAGGCAAGTCAGTTTCCAAGCTGACTTGTGCCAATCCCTTGGTAACCTCGGCGGAAAGATATTCGAAATGCGGCGTAGCCCCCCTTATAAGACAACCCACGCAGACCACCGCATCGTATCTCCCCGATTTCGCCATCCGTTTCGCCGCGATGGCTATCTCCCAAGTCCCCGGAACTCTCGCGACATCAATGTTCGATTCATCCACGCCATGACGAACCAACGCATCCAATGCTCCGGATAACATGCGCTCAGTGATGAATGAATTCCATCTGCTCACCACAACGCCGAACCGCAATCCCTCTCCAAGCAGTTTGCCTTCCAAATATCTTGGCATAGGAACCTCCCCCTTGTTAATCGACTTCACTCTCCTTCGGGGGGGTTGTCCGTTTCCCCGAAGATATGTCCCATTTTTGTTTGTTTTGTACGGAGGTAACGTTGATTATGAGGGTTGGGCTTCACAACGATCGGAACCCACTCCACAATCTCCAACCCATATCCCTCCAAGCCTTTCACCTTGGCGGGGTTGTTGGTCATCAGGCGAATCTTACTCAGTCCGAGATCGACCATGATCTGTGCGCCGATGCCGTAATCTCGCAGGTCCGGCTTGAAGCCCAGCTCCAAGTTCGCCTCCACGGTATCCGCTCCATGATCCTGAAGGTGATACGCGCGCATCTTGTTGACGATCCCGATTCCCCTGCCCTCCTGTTCAAGATAGACAAGCACTCCGCGTCCCTCTTCATGGATGCGACGCAGAGATTCATGCAATTGATCGCCGCAATCACAACGGAGCGAGCCGAGTAGATCCCCAGTCAGACACGAGGAGTGCACGCGAACAAGCACTGGCTCGCTTCCGGAGATGTCCCCTTTCACCAAAGCGATGGAGGGAGTGGGATCGACCGAGGAATCGTAGGCGATCACTTTGAAGGATCCATACTTTTTCGTCGGCAAAACTGTCTCCGCCGCTCGTTCGATCAACCTTTCGGTTCGGCGACGATATTTGATGAGATCGGCGATGGTGATGAGTTTCATGTCCCATTTCTTGGCGAGCTCCATTAACTCGGGCAACCGAGCCATCCTGCCATCCTGCGACATTATCTCGCATAATACGCCTGCGGGATACAAACCTGCAAGCTTGCAAAGGTCTACCGTCGCTTCGGTGTGACCTGCGCGCTTCAGCACTCCGCCCTCCTCCGCTCGAAGCGGGATGATATGACCTGGGCGAGCAATATCCGAAGGTTTCGATTTCGGATCCACAAACACACGGACTGTCTTGGCGCGATCATATGCCGATATTCCCGTCGTGGTGCCGTGAACAGCGTCCACGGTTACCGTCATGGCGGTGCCCAACCGCGCCGTGTTATGACTCACCATCATCGGAAGTTGCAGTTCAGCCAATCTTTTAGCGGTCGTGGGCACGCATGGTATCCCTCCCCCGTATTTGATCATGAAATTCATGGTCTCCGGAGTGCACTTTTCTGCCGCCATAATGAAATCGCCCTCGTTTTCACGATCCTCGTCATCCACAACGATGACCATCTTTCCCTGACGAATATCCTCTATCGCCTCTTCAATCGTGTTGAAGTTTATTTCCATATCCGTTATCCAATCGAATCCTCGCTATTGTAATCATCCAAATAACCCAGCTCGGCAAGTTGGGTCGCATCCAATTTCGTATGCGAATTTCCCTCCATGTATCGAGCGACATATTTGCCGATCAAATCGTTTTCCAGATTGAGCTTGTCCCCAATTTTACGGTGACGAAAAACGGTGTGATCGAAAGTGTGCGGTATGATCCACACTGTAAATGCGGAATCACTAATCCGATCCAATGTCAGGCTCACCCCGTCCACCGCAATGGATCCCTTGGGAACCATGTATTTTAAAAGATCCGCGTCGGCTTGTATCGTGAGAAGATGGGCGTTATCCTTTCGCTCCATCCCCTGTAAAACCCCGACGCCATCCACATGCCCCTGTACGAAATGTCCGCCAATTCTATCCCCCACACGCATCGCCCGCTCCAAATTGACGGGGGACCCAGGTTTAAGATATTTCAGGGATGTGCGCTCCACCGTTTCAGGCACGGCATCGAAAAAGAGATGATTTCCGGATTGCGAGCTTAGAGTCAAGCATGCTCCGTTTACCGAAACACTATCTCCCAATGCGATATCTTTGGATATCACGGATGCGGCGATGGTCACCCGAATCGCGGCGCCGCTTCGCTGAACCTGTATTGTCTTGCCAACTTCCTCCACAATGCCGGTGAACATCATAAAATCCGTATAAGGAATTTCAAGCAATACTGAACGGAGCTTGCATTATTAATTGTACCCGAAGAAGGAAACGCACTCGCCGACGCCACACACCCTACGATCAGACAACCTCGTTTGACTTAGCGGATTCCCGATAAGCCGCATACTTCTCCTTCATCCAGTGAATGACGCAAACACAGAACGCTGCGTTCATTAATCCTAAAAACGCCGCAGGCCAATAGTAGTAGTGAGGACCTCCATACTGCAATATAGGGAAATAGACCAAATCCAGTGTCACACCGGCGAACAGCCCCATCTCTAAATTGCGATATTTCACAAAAATTAGAATTCCGACAAGAAACAATAGAACCCACATAAACTGTTCCAGGGAGCTGGGAACAAACAAAAGAGCCCACGTACCGTTGGATCCGACAAATTGCGCGCATAATCCCACCACCAACACACACGCTAAAACCAGCAAGCTGGTTTTCCATCGCATTCTCACTCCAACATAGGCGATTAAAAGCGTTAGTACGCTAGCCGCAATGGGCCACCATGTGCCGGATGCGCCCAGATACCATATGGGACCAAGCCAAGCCAAACAGGCTTTGCGGAGTATCACCAAGCGTAGCATCTGAGGATCCCATTGCACTGGCACGAAAAGTTTGCGAAGCCACCACAAGCACAACGCCACAAAAAATAGCCATCCCATCTGTTTCAAACGCCACCCTGAACGGTAATAGGTCAGCAGCCACGCGATCGGCACAAGGATATACCCCATCTCCTTGGAGAACACGGAGCAGATAAAAGCGGCATACGCCAATAAAAGCAGCGTTTTCGAGTTTGAAAGCAGAGAGTGATCCCATAACACAAGGAACAGCAATCCGAACATCAGACAGAGAACATCGTTCTGAGCGGGAAACCATGTCATCGCTCGAGCTATGGCAAAAAACATGGCATTTCCGGGAAATGCGAAGAAATAGACCGCAGAGAAAGCGTAAAAACGCTTGAAACGATTATGGTTGGAAAACAGAGATTCCGCGAACAGATATAGCAGACCGCAATTGATGCCGTGCATCACCCATGAGACATAGTTATAATCGGTGAAATTATCCCCGAACAATCGGCATTCAAAAAAATAGAGCATGCTTGTTAAAGGGCGATAATACCCTACTCCGGGATAGATCCATGGGCCAAGCCACCAATGCCAAATGTCATGCCAATGAGAAACGCGCGCGGCGTTATAGATGTAAAAGACTTCATCCATCCTTGCCAATGCCGCCTCGCTATTCACAGGGATCCTCACCATCCCCCAAACCGTGTTCATTCCGTATGCCGCTGAAAGAAGAAAACAGATCGTTGTGAGGATAAAATTACGCCGTTTCACGGAAATATGGTCCATTTCATCATCCTAAATCAATTGCTTCCGGCTGAAGTGGAAGACTAACACACCCTACGCAAAAGAGGAAACACCAATTGCAATCGCCAAATCCAATATGTTTTTTATCTCGAGGTGATTGCGAATTCAAAAACGGCTCATCTCGCCTGTTTCAATCGCGGTGAAACAATGAAAATCGAATGATTCTCTCATCCATTCTCCTTGATTTCCAAAGGAATGAACTGAATATCCGTCGATGGGCTATTTTTCAAAGTCGGACAATTCTGCGAGTGTTCACGGCAGGGAATGGATCGTGGTTTTCAATGATGGAGCATCGCCTTATTCATCTCGCTTCCTTAATGGCATTTCGAAGATGGAGTTATGATCCATTCGCGCATACCAATCGCCTCCAAGCCTCGCCAAATAATCTATTTTCGAGGGATCAATCACCCCATCCGGCATAATACTTCGTGAAATGTGGAAATAGATCACCTCTCCTATGACATAATTCGCCGAAAGCGGACCCATTCCATGTTTCACGATCTTATACAGCCTGCATTCCATACCCAACGGGCTCTCCAAGATACGAGGGGGAGCGACTTTATCGGATGTGACCGGGGTGAATCCAGCATCCTGCCATTCACTCACTCCGAACGGATATTTCAAGGAACTCAAATTCATTTTTTCCCGCATTCCGTAAGTCACCACATTGATGACGAATTCACCTGTCATTTCGATATTACGCAGAGTGTCCTTCGGCTCGCCCGCCTTTCCTGTGAGGGGCGAAATGACAATGGATGGAGGATTCGCCCCTCCGAGAGTAAAATAACTAAAGGGCGCGAGATTCGGTATCCCATCGGGGGAAACGGTCGATGTGAAGGCGATGGGACGCGGAGAGACACAATGAAGCAACAGGCGATTGACATCCGATACTAAGAGTTCGGAGGGATCAATTCCAAGAAAGCTGTCCGCGTTTTCAATCTGATTCATTTTTGTTGTTCCCCTTGTATTATGTGATGTAAATGATACCATCCCTTGCTCGCGATGGAATGTGAGACCTCGTAAAAAATGAGCGTCTAAGCGTCCCTTTTTCAATGGAATGGAATGAAATCCTTTCCTGCGCCAATGCGATGAATCGAATCATTTACCGCTTGGCCGATACCTTTACGATTGGAGGCTTTGAAAATGTCTTTTCCCATCATCACGTCCGAAGCAACGCTCCTGGCATGTCTTGGTTCGTTTTTATCCCTCTTTAAACATCGCCAAGTCGCCCCCCTCTATGACGAAGCCGCCCCACGATCTCTCGGGGATCAACCGGAGGACATCCCCGCTCTCACCTGGTATCCCGTAAAATCCGGCAAGGCGCACAGGTCCGCCATTGTGGTTTGTCCCGGCGGCGGATACGGCGCACTTGCGGATCATGAGGGAAAACCCATTGCGGAATGGTTAAATACCCTGGGCGTCTCCGCATTTGTGTTAAAATACCGCTTAGGTCCGAAATACCATCACCCGACGATGTTGGAGGATGCCGCGAGAGCCATACGCACCGTTCGCGCAAACTCGGAAACCTTCCAAGTGGATAAGGATAAAATCGGAATCCTGGGCTTTTCCGCAGGCGGACATCTGGCATCATCCATCTCCACTCATTTCGACAACGGGAATCCTCAATCCTCCGATCCTGTGGAGAGAGTCAGTTCCAAACCGAACGCCGCAATATTAATTTACCCCGTAATATCCCTAACACAACCATATACGCACCAAGGGACTCTAAACAACCTTTTGGGGGATAACCCCACGGAGGAACTGCTTGATTTCATGTCTAGCGAGAAACAGGTCACATCGGAGACACCTCCGACCTTCCTCGTGACATCTTGGGAAGACGAAGTCGTGCCAATGGAAAACAGCTTATTGTTCGCGGAAGCGTTGCGCCGTGCAGGGGTTCCTTTGGAATTGCATGTGTATGAACGTGGGCCTCACGGTTTCGGACTTGGCGACGAAGCCAGCGAATACGGCACTTGGCCCATGCTCTGCGCCAATTGGCTTGGAATAAGGGGGTTCCGAAAGTAGGCTCCGTGCACTGGAGCAATGAGCAAGCATCACCGATGGTCGTAAGCCATCCTCAGTCAAATAGGGCTTGTAAAAGCTTATCGCCACTTCCCATTTTGCCTTCGCCTCACCCCCGTTCCATTTACAAAGGGCTAAGAGGCGTGATACAATTAATCGTCATATGGAGACGTGTCAGAGATGATAAGGGGGAGGGGGGGCGTCAATCACCTTCCCTTCGATATCCTGGAGGGGGAGAGGACCAAAGTAGCGACTGTCATCGGACACCTCCAAGTTATCTCCCAGCACAACTATATATCCCGGAGGAACCTTTATATCCACATGATCCCCATTCTTATCGGACTTGATATGCTTGTGAATGACATCGAAATATTTCCACACCCTTCGGAATGCTAAAGAATAGGGATAAGGGATCACATCCCCGGGGAGGTAAGCGATACGTTTGATCAGATCGTCGTGTCGCGTGTGGAGAATCACCACGTCACCCCTTTTCAATGAATTTAAGTTGGTGGATAGTTTGTTTACAATGACAACCTCGCCATTTTGAAATGTGGGAAGCATGGATTGCCCTTGGACGATCGCCACTTTGAAAATGGACGCGAATGCAACGACGATTATCGCAAATATGGCGAGCAATACAATTTGTCTTTTCGTTTGATGTGACATGCAACGATCCTCGATTTTTTTACCTATGGCTACGAAATGAATTAGTATAAAATACGTGACAGGTTTTTTTTCCGTTACCTGTTAGGAGGTTTTAAAGAGTTATGTTCAATCCATCCCATGTCGTCGGCGGTATTCCCCAAAATCTTGAGATCATTTTAGCGGTTCTAGGGGGCTTGGTCTTGGTGATGCTGATCTGCCTTTTATATCTTCTAGGGAAGGTATCCAAGCTCATTAGGCTCTATCAACGCTTGACTCGCGGAACCAGCGGAGGGATACTTGAAGAGATATTGGATCAGTATATGGGTACGGTCAATAAAAACACCAATCGCATGGATCTGATAGAGAAAAAAATAGAGTCAATGGAATCCACGCTTGAAAATTGCCTGCAACGAGTTGGGATAGTGCGATACGATGCATTCGAAGACGTGGGAGGGGCGCAAAGCTTCGCATTGGCGATAATAGATTCCAAACGCAGCGGAATTGTGATGAGCAGCGTATTCAGTCGAAACAGTATTCGCGTGTACGCCAAGGGAATGTCCGAAGGACAGCCTACCCACCCTCTTACCAAGGAGGAGCAGCAGGCTTTGGATCAAGCTTCCGCAAAAAAAGCGGGTCTGAACGGGAACCGATAGCGCGTCATCCTTGCAGCGCGAACGGTTCATCGTTTCTCCCTCTCAATTCGGAGGCTTTGAGTCCTTTTAACTCGGAAGGATAAGGATTACGCGCGATTTCAGCGAAAAAAACATATTGGATTTATGCCGCAAAGGGAATCGGAACGCTTTTGATGAACTGATGCGCCGATACGAAAAGAAAGTCTATAACTTCGCTTATCGGCTATGCGGCAACTACGACGAGGCGAACGACATCGCCTCGGAATCGTTCGTTCGCGTCTATAACGCCATCAGTAATTTCCGAGGGGATAGCGCTTTCATCACATGGCTGTTTCGAATCGTGAACAACGTCTACCTCGACGAAAAGAAGCGCAAACGAAACCACCCGACTCAGTCCCTCGAGGAGTACATCCAGCTTGAGGAATCCTCGGTGAACATTCAGGTTGAGGATATGTCCCCGACGCCTCCTCAATTGGCGGAAAGAAAAATGGAATCGGAACTCATTCAATCCGCCATTAACAAACTACCCGATTACCAACGGCTCATGATCATCCTTTATCACTTTGAAGAGCGTTCCTACGAAGAGATCGCTGAAATCATGGGGCTGCCCATAGGCACGGTGAAATCGCGGCTCAATCGCGCCAGACTCGCATTGAAAGAGATATTAGCCCCGATCAAGGAACATTTCACATCGTAAAAGCGTCGAATAAACGAGAACATATTCATTTGAATCCTTTCAGAATTCATCCGAGGATTTTCATAACGCAACTGAAACGACTTGCGGGATAACCGAACAGGTTATCAAGATGCTGATTTTTTTTGATTGTGCAAGCAATTGCGAAATTCGATTTTTATGTTTTCGTCAAGCGTGAAATCAGCTCTATCAGTCTTATTTTCTGAATTTTACACTCACAACAGCAGAAAAACGGAGCGTTGAGATGCATTGCGATAAAATAAAAGAGATGATGTCGGATTATTGCGAGGGCAAAATAGCCCCGGCAATGCTGGTTCCGCTTGAAAACCATCTCGCCCAGTGCGATGCGTGCCGAAGGGAAGTCCAGGAGATGAAAGAGCTCTGGAACATCCTGGACAATGCACCGGTGGTCGCCCCTCCCCCATCGTTAAGAGCTCAAGTATGGAGTCAGATTGATGCGGAGAGCGAGGAGAACCGCAGGCGCCCGCAACCGTCCCTATTGGATCAGTTGCTGCGCCTTTTCGGACGTCCGGCGGTGATCTGGTCCGGTGTCGCGCTTCTGTTAGTCCTGCTTGCGGGCTTCACCATCCCGGGTAAATTCATGCCAGCCGGATTCCCCACCCCGCTAACGTTCGTTCATATGTTCCATTCCCATAACGCCAATCCGTTGACTGTCAAAGTGGAAGGAATCACGCGGAATACAAACGAGGAAGGAATGTGCTATTATCTGAACATCCGAGCGATTAACTCAGGAAACAAGGATATCCCGATGACCTTTTCACTCGATCAACAGGGGATGTTTTTGTCTGGGAATCAGTATGTGGCTCCCGCAAAAAGAGATTTCTCTTTCCGAATACCCATCAGTTTGGCGGGAAATCATCAGCGAATTACGGTAATCATCAACTGGAACGCGAACCACAAGAGCATACGGCAAACCACATCATTGCCCGTACCCTTGAATTAACACGGTAAAGGGGGAGGTCTTTCTATGATCCCCCCTCGAGCATCTTCAGGAATTCCTCCTCGCTAATTACGGAAACCCTCAACTCCCTGGCGCGGTCAAGTTTGGAACCAGCGTTTTCTCCCGCCACGACGTAATCGGTCTTCTTGCTTACGCTACTCGAAACTCTCCCACCGTTTCTTTTGGCGATCTCCTCCGCCTCTTCTCGTGTGAAATGCTTGAGCGAACCCGTGAACACAAAGCTTTTGCCTTCAAGAACGTTTGTTTTACCTTCATCACTCTCCGTCAAAGGATTCACCCCGGCCGCTCTCATTCGCTCCAAACGATCAAGATTTTGCTGATCATGGAAAAAACGATACACGCTTCGCGCGATTACCGCTCCGATCTCGTGAATTTGGGATAACTCCTCCTCTTCGCTGCGGGCAATCCGATCCAACGTCCCAAAGTGATCGCACAACACCTCCGCTGTGTGCTCTCCCACATGCCGTATCCCCAAGGCGAAAAGGTAATTCTTCAATGGTCTTCTTTTGCTAGCTTCGATCGCGGAAAGAATGTTTTTCGCAAGCTTCTCGCCCATTCGATCCAGTGGTAGCAGATCCTCCATCCTCAAGCGATACAGGTCCGCCTCGTCTCGTATCAATCCGGCGTCTATTAACTGGTCCAGGCGCTTACCGCCCAAAGCCTCGATATCCATCGCATTACGAGAGACAAAATGCTGTAGCCGCTGACGCACTTTTTCAGGACAACCCGGGTTAGGGCATCGGGTGACCGCTTCCCCTTCCGGTCGAACAACCGGGGCGTGGCAAAAAGGGCATTCGGCGGGCATTTGGAACTCCCTCTCGTCACCGGTGCGTTCCTCGGGAACCACCTCAACCACTTCCGGGATCACCTCTCCCGCCCTTTGGATGATGACGGTGTCGCCTATGCGCACATCCTTGCGTTTGATCTCATCCTCATTATGAAGCGTGGCACGGGACACAACCACACCGGCCACGGCCACAGGTTTCAGCGCCGCCACGGGTGTGAGTGCGCCGGTCATTCCCTCCTGAATGAGGATATCCTCAACCACCGTGCGCACTTGGAGCGCGGGATATTTGTAAGCAATCGCCCATCGCGGACTTCTGCTTACGTAACCCAATTCATTTTGCAAGGCGAAGTCGTTCACCTTTACAACCACGCCGTCCATATCGTAATTCAGTTTGCTCTTTCTCTCAGACCATTCCCGAATATACTCCAGGCACGCTTGGATATCCTTGCAGAGTCGAATATTCGGATTCGTGCGCAACCCCCACTCCTTGAAGGTCTGAAGAAGCTCATATTGCGATTGAAACCGCCATCCCTCGCAATATCCCACGGCATACAGGAACGCGTCCAATTTCCTGCTGGCGGTTATCCTCGGGTCCTTCTGCCTTACGGATCCAGCGGCGGCGTTTCGACAATTGGCGAAGGTGGAAAGCCCTCTTTCCTCGTTCTCGGAGTTGATACGCGCAAACTCTTGATGAGTCAAAAATATCTCCCCTCTCACCTCGATCAGTGCGGGATAGGGGGGGGCATCCGACGAGAAGAGGTCCAACACCTCTTTTCGCGTTGATTTCAGAGGACGCAGAGAGAGTGGGATCGCGGGAATGGTGCGGATATTAGGCGTCACATCCTCGCCTGTAAGCCCATTGCCCCTGGTGGCGGCGGATTCCAGCTTTCCTTCGCGGTAGGTGAGATTGATGGATAGACCGTCGATCTTCAACTCCGCCACATACTCCATGGAAGCATCCATGGGAAGGTTCAGGAACCTTTTGACCTTGCGATCCCATTCGAGCAGTTCCTCCTCGCCGAAGGCGTTGTCCAGGGAAAGCATGGGGGCTTTGTGCTGCAAGGAGGCGAATGTTGTGATTTGAGTGGTTCCCACCCGTTGAGTGGGTGAATCCGCCGTGACTAACTCTGGAAACTCCTCCTCGAGGGTTTTCAGTTCACGAAAAAGTGCGTCGTATTCGGCATCCGATATTGCGGGCTGATCCAAAGCGTAGTAAAGATAATTATGATGGTCTATCAGCTCTCGCAGTTCCAACACGCGTTTACGCGCCGTCTCTAGGGAGGTAGGTATGTTCATTGGCAATTCATCACGGAATCTGTTTATTTAACCCTTTGTTAACCGCATGGTGACCTGCATGGTGATGATAACATCCATCGGAGTCCGAGCCGGTTTGCGATTGCCATAGGGTCCAACGTGAATTTTACCCGTGCCGCTGATGACGGTTTTTAACATCTTGCCTTCGCGCACGGAGAAGAAAGTGGTTCGGTGTATGATCATCTTCCCTTTCGCCGTCATCCCGGGTCCTACGCCAGATGGATCATTGACCTTGGCTGAGACAGGAATGTCATATAGGGAAGTCAGTACGGCAACCGGATTTTTCCGTGTTCCAAGCAGCTTCGTGAATCTGGTTGTGATCCTCCAAGGGGGTGAATTCCGTATGGGATTCGGCTCTTCCAAACTCCAACTATCCCCCTGCCTGACCTTCCGCACAGGCAATAGCAGCGAATCGGTTGAGAGAGCTTCAGGATTGATCGCGGACACCATAAAAGGGCTTCCCTTGGGGGATACGGGCAATTTCACCGCGCTCATCCTCCCAATGGGCGACATCGTAAAATAGGTGGTTTTGACGTTCCGCGCGGAGGGAGCCGTGGATCCTGGGAGGAGAAAGTTCGGCGTAGTGGAGTATATGCGCGCACCGCCGTTGGAGAGAATACGGACAATCGATATCGTGGTGTCGCCATCCCCGTGCACGGTGAACATCCCTTGCCCCGGCGGTTCGCCCGGCAGACCTGTTTGCACCATCATGTGTGTCTGATAGACCCACTTGGCGCCTTTGACGAACTTGTAGCGAAGGAGATATTGCGCATGCGCAACCCCCGAACTGAGGGCGAGCAATAACGACACTGCGAAGAATACGTTTGTCCTTTTCATACTCATTCACTCGTCACTTAGTCAGTAATTGCCTGGTGTAGGTTATGGTCACATCGGAGATGTTGGTGAACTTCGGACTAGTCAATTTGCCGGATATGCTAATGGTCTTTCCAGTCACAGGATCCACGTATGTCGTCGTCTCCAGTTTGAACGATTGATCTTCGTTTTTCACCAAGGTTGGAATCATCTGATTGGGATGATTTGGATCGGGTTTGTACACGTCGCCTACATGCGCCGCCACCATGCCGTTTCCCGTCAATTTCAATTCCACCGCCTTGCCCTTGTAATCCCCTACTTTGTCCACCAATGCAACCATCTGAATGGTGCCCGTTATTTTTTGATCGTTAGTGAATCCGCATGCCAGTTGGAAAGGAGCTTGGTCTCCAATTTTCATGGGATGCGGGAGTTTAAGATCAATTCCGGGGAGGGTGTCCATTTGCACGATCTGCGCGGCGGCGGAGGGATCACCGGTCGGCTGGATGATTTTTCCGTCGGCTCCCCACCCGGTCACAACCGGTTTGCCTATCGTATCGAGTTTGACCGTTCCTTGGTCGGATTTCGTTACTCCGGAGATGATGCGTGATTCCAAGATGATGGTGCCGTCAGGTCGCACCTCCTTCGTGTCCTCTTCGACCACGGCGTCGAGCTCCTCTTGCACCTTCATGGGTTTGGCGAGGAGCCCTTCCGGTTGGTATGTCCCCTGCACGACGATATTCACGTGATAACGATCCTTGTCACCGGCATGGTAAATGCGTTTGAGAGAGTATGTGTTATCATCGGCGCGCGCCGTTTTAAAGGGCGGGACGAATGAACAGACTGCGATGAGTGAAATGAATAGCAAGAGGCGTGCAAAACAGATCTTCATTGAGTCTTCTCCGAGGTGGTCGCCGTTGTGGAGGTCGGCGAGCCGAGCAACTTGATCATCACTTTGGCTTTGATATGGCTGTTTGTCTCCTTTGGAATATCCGGGGAAACCGGAACGCCCAGTATCTTATCCAGAATTTCCGCTTTAATCAACATCTCGCCTTTGGTAAAAACACCTGTCTTCTTATCATACGAGAAAATCCCCTCGCCCATGATAAACCCATTGCGAGTTTGATAGGGGGACACTCCATCAGGCACAGGTTTCTTCGCCTGATCCAGCTTTTGATCGATCTTCAAACTGAATTGTTCGCCAAAATTGGCGTAATCCGTCGAATGAGGGATGAAGGGATCTTTAAGAAGATTCTCGCTAATGGCGGGATTCGTCCCTTTCGGCGCTGGAAGGAAAACCGCGTTTGTTACCGGCGGCGCCCCCGTGTTGCCGAAGAAGGGGTTGTCGAATGTCCATGTATCTCCTGGAGCGATCGGCGTCTGCGGAAAAACAATGGGCAGCAGCAAGGAGTAAAACTTTGTGGGATCGACTCCGGGGATGGTGATACTGAAGGGCAATTTTTGCGATGGAGCCGTATCCACCACTTGCCCCGTCGGAGCCAAAGTGATGGACTGATTCAGAATAGCGGCCGCCTGCTGCGGATCAATCGGGAAGGGAATCTTCTCCACCTCCGCATCGGCTGAGACCACATTGAAATGTAGATTCGTATCATTCGCGGTCGGCGCTACGCTAGGAATGGCGTCATACACCAATGTCAGCGTGGCGTCCATATCCTCGGACGGGACGGAGTTAAGCACGGGTATGATGCCTTTGATATATGCCACGATTTTATACCTCAGCGGCTTGTTTGGTGTGAATTTATAGGTGTAAACCGTGGGCGGAGCGCTTTGAGAGGGCTGGGGTGTTTGAGCATGCGTTGTTCCGCCAGCCAAAGCAAAGCCTACGAGAATGGGAAGGATGGTTTTTACTTTCATTTTGATGTCCGATCAGGGTGTTTTGCGCATATCTCTCTTCAATGGTATTATAGCATGCAAGGAAAGGATTGTCAAAAAGGTGTCATACGAGGTAACTGCAAAATCAGCCTTGTTTGATTGAATTCACAGCAGCCCTTCCCCACAATAAGACGTTTCACGGAAATTGCCAATATATGCATTCAACTCAAAAAAAAAGGAGGCTTACAATGGCCGAAAACAGAGTGCGCGTACTGGCGTGGGATGAGCATCCCTCCCACGCTCCCAAATCAATCTATCCAAACTCGTTGAACGGGGCTATCGCCGAAGGGATCGGCTCCTTGGCATCGGACAAGATCATTGTGAAAACCGCCAACCTGGATGAACCCGAACAGGGCATCACCCTCAACGCTTTGGAGGAGACGGATGTGCTCATGTGGTGGGGGCACGCACGGCATGGCGAAGTGAGCGACACAACGGTGCAGCGCGTGAAGGAAAGGGTGCATCACCATGGAATGGGACTCATCGTCCTCCATTCCGGACACTACTCCAAGGTTTTCCGTCAGACCGTTGGCGCGAATGGACACCTGAAAGGCGGTTGGAGGGAGAACAATCCTCCCGAGGAGGAACGTATTCGGGTTTGCGCTCCATGGCATCCCATCGCTAAGGACATCTCCGATTTCACCCTGGATCATGAGGAGATGTACGGTGCGCCCTTTGATGTTCCGGCGCCTTTGGTCACCATCTTCCAATCCTACTTCCCACTCTCGGGTGACACCTTCCCGAGCGGACTGTGCTGGACCGTAGGCGATGGAATTGATCCCAACTTCACATCCGGACCAGGTGGGGGAAAAGGTCAGGGAGAGGGCGTTGGACGAGTGTTCTACTTCCGCCCCGGACATGAATCCGTGCCCACCTTCCACAACCCCACCGTGCATCGTATCCTCGTAAACGCGATCCTTTGGTGCGGGAAGAGGAGTTAATTCTTATTGAGTCATAAAGAGGAGAGAGATGACTCCCTCCTCTTTATTCGATCCTCAATGATATCCGGACTGAAGGATGGCTCCGCTTCTCATTAAACAAGCAGTGCGCATGAGCCGTAACTCATTTGTCATCCCGTCTTATGATGGAAAAGAGCGATTGAGACGCCATGAGGGCGGGTTCGGGTATACTTACGCAAACATGCTTACGAGGTGAACGTGGGATATTCGTTCGTTCGCAGTCTTTGAATTGCGTGTCCTACCGCCGGTGGTCAATTCCTCAATTGGGAGAATGAAATGTTGATGATGGCATGCTCGATTTATTTTGTCCTAATCGGGCTCTTTTATATCCACCTGTATCTGAAGGACAGAAACCGAAATCGCATCACATACATCATCCTCTATCTGATTGCTGGCTATGGCTTTTACACCCAGAAGGATTATCACTTCCCAACTGTCTTTAACATCGTTGTAACCATAATGTTGATATTCGGGGTCGCCATGCGAATCTCCAGGATATTGAAAAAACAATATTGAGGCAAACGCCCCCACAAAGGTTATTCCATATGATATTTGAAGAAAATAGTGCGGACGCATTACGCAGTTGATTTAGGGCGACAGGGTTGCTGTTTACAACCTGGCAAATCTGTTCGAAGGATGATTCATCGCTCGTACTTCGCGTGCCACCGCATGGATTTCCGCAAACTATCGTCAACCCCTCATGTGTCAAGCGCCGTCGGCTGCTTCGTCGCCGCGACTTTTCTCCTTCCACTACCTCTCTTCCGCCTTTTTTATCCACTCCAAAGCCCCTGCGATAAGGGGTGGGCCGTATTTCGGATCGGAGGTGAGCACATCCGAGATGTAGAGGATTCTTCCCCCTCCCGGATAGCTCATCATCGCCGCCGCAACCCCGTAACTCTTGCCGCTTGCGCCCACGACGCGATAGATCGGCTGATAAACCACCCCAGTTGGGAAATGATCTTTCACCAACGCTCTCAATCGGGGATCGCCCGCCGGATACGGAAATGATTTCGCAAGGTTGGGAATCACGGTCTGTCCGGGAATCAGCTCCACGGTGAGTTTGTCGTTTGGAAGGGTTTCAATGGTGTTCTCCAGCGGGAAATCCATTCGGTTGGTTAGCGGCGCCGGGATCGTTTGGATGTATCCATTAGGTCCCGTTCCATACGCCATCGGCGAAGGACCACCAACCATATAGACCAGCATCCCCCCGTTTTTCACGTAATTCACCACTGCATTGGCTGCGTCATCGGGCGCATGAACCGTCTGGATGTAATCCTCCCCGCCAGCCACGAAAAATGCGATTGGGAATCTTTCCACGTTGAAATAATTGGGGTCCACCAACTGTTCCGGAGTAAGGATGTCCGCCTTGGCGTAGGAGAGACCGGTTGCGCCAAGCAACGCCGCCGCCGCTGACGCCCCCATGGGCGGAATGATCGCAAAGCTATCACGGGGGACATCGGCGAGATTGGAGCGGATCGTGGAAACAAATCGATCATAGGAGTTCAATCGCCTCAAATCCGCCACGCAATATTCCAAATCCGCCTTTCTGACCCGATCCCTCTTGACACCCGTGCATGCAAAAATCAATCGCGAGCGGGCGTCCACCGCCACAACATCATCGCCCCCAACCATAGCCCAACCCATCAGAAGCCTTTCGGTGTAGATGGGGGGCCACGCTCTCCACGCAAGCCCTGTGTGATTGGATGAGATTACAACCCTTTTCCCGTTGCGTAAGAGGAGTTCCGGCGCAGGACCGGAGCCATTGCTGAATAACAGGAACACGATGTCCGCTTTCAAGGGATGAAGCAGTCTTTCCCGTCCCTTTATCGCGCTTTTCAGACTTGCGGGTGCGAGTTCAAAGGGAACTCCGCAGACCCATCGCACTCCCCGCCATAATCCCGCCCAGGAATTCAGGTGGCTCCATGAGGTGTCGGGAACGACGTTGAAACTTATCCGCGCGAATTGGAAACCGGATGGCGGGGCGTAGGAGGGAAGCGTTCGGGTCAAGGGGGGCTGTGACGGAAGGATCGGAAGCGCGCCTTTCGGATTTCCAACGATTATCTCGTCCCCGCAGGTGATGTTGTGAATAATCAACGACCAAAGAGCTTGCGGAGGACGTATTAAATCCGTGCCGGACCGTAGCTTCATACGTTTCCCGTCTCGTATTACAACCACCGGCTTGCCGCTTATATCCACGAACGGGCAGGAGAGGGAGACGGAGAATGGAGACCTATCCGATCCCGTAACCTTGAAGAGGAAATTGCCCAAAGATTGATAGCGATACCCTGTGATGCCTGTGTCGGCTCCATCCTTGTCAAACGCCATCGCCGCCTTCTCCCCGCACAGCACCCGCATTTTGGTGGCTCCGACGGGCCATTCCATCGGGAAGGGTTGAGAAAAGCCGTAATTGGAACGCTTCCCCTCCCAATAGGGATTTCCCGGGAAGAGTCCGTATTGCTCCACCATCTCCTCGGATGGATATTCCTCGACGGAGCGATGATAGGTGTCCTGGTAGAGCGCCGACCATCGATCAAAAGAGCCTTGGAGTGCATACATGAGAATGGGGTCTCCGGTCTCCACCGCCACCATACCAAGGGTGTCCAAATCCTCGCATATCTCGTTAGCCGAAGGGGTTCCTATCCAGTCGCTTCCGGAATTTCCCGACCAAAGAAACGCGGAATCCATGTTGTCATCGCGATTGTTATCGGAGGGCCACATCGTCATGTAGCGATAGGCGAAGCTTCGGGCAAGCTGCAACGCCTCCTTGGCATCGGAGGCATAAACGGGATCATTTTTAAAAGTGAAATAGTAATCCAGACAGAAGGATTCACACACAGAGCCGTCTATCGCAAAAGGCGATGAAGGCACATCGGCGAATCCGTTCCGCTCCCAAGCCCAATCCCTCGCCCAGTGAAACGCCCCTTGCACATATGGCAGATACCGCGAATCCCCCTCGTCACGATATAAATCCATCAACAATCGAGCCGCCACCAACCCGTTGCAGTTATGCAGGGTGGTCACCGACTCGCCCCCCCAATCAGGCGTCCAGCTTCCCGTGAGCGGCTTCTCCCAGTAACAGGCGTAATTGGATGGCAGAGGCTTACCGTTGGTTGATGGCGCTCCGGAAAGGAAATGCACGGGATTGGTTCCGATCTCCGGGATGCGGAACCATTTGGCGTAGCCAATAAGCTCCCGAGCCACATGACGGAGATATTCAAGTTGCACCGTGTCGTGATTGCGATAGGGGACATCCACCATGCTCTCATCCACCGTGTTCCATCCATAGATGATCTTTGAGCCGGGAGTCTGAAACTGTTTCTCCACGCCGCCAATGATATTTCCATTCGGCGGACCATCGAAATCCTTCAACCGATCGCCGCCGGGAACCCAGGAGAGATCGACGCGCTTCGGAACCTGCGGCAGATAGGCGCGATATCGATTCCAGAGGAAACTCCAAAGCAGTTCGTTGGGATCCTTGGAGGCGGAGAGTGTCTGATTCCAAAGAAGATAGCCATGCGAGGAGATGACATCCCCCGCGTTGGGAAAAACTAGAGATTGGTATTTCACACCGCCGTAAGGATAAACGAGGCTGATGAATTGCCGATCATATTTTGTCGGCGACGCAGCCAACGCCTCCTTCCAGCAGTAACCGGTCGCCACGAACTTCTCGCTGTTATCCGTCATGCGCGTGGACTGGAACTCGTATCCCGCGTAGAGTTTCTTTTGCGGCGCCCATAATCCGATAACTGGAACCGGCTGCGCGCCGAGCGCGGGAGTGTAACTCCAATTGCGGTTGTAATGATAGGCGGATAACTCCGGCGAGCCGATATGCACATCCTCCAATAGCGGGAAACGGTCGGCCAAGGGCGTGGCGTTCAGCCATCCCATTGCGTGCCAAGCCATTGCGTCCGGCATGTAGAGCGAGAGGAAATGGAAGGGGGATTTGCCCACAACCGCAAGCCATTGCGATGAATTGAAACGGCGAATGGTGATGTGAAAAGCTATGCGGGGATAGCGAACGTTCGGAATCAAGGCGACGGAGATGTTGTCCCGATTCCCAAACTCCAAACCGCATCCAGGCAAGGCTTGCAGGGAGGAGAAAACAAGGCGAGCGGGGTTGCGTTCCACCCTGCAGGATTTGGCGGCGATGATACCGTTGCTGCTCAAGCGCACCGGCGCCACGAGCCTGCCTTGAGAGTACAGATCGAATCCGACCCATCTCGCGCCTTGCCGATCCGCCGTAATCCTCAATGAACCGGAGGATAACTCCATCGCTGCGAGGGATCGCGACGCAACGCACATGAGAATTATCAGTATCTGCAAAATCCGCGTAAACCGCCTCATCCCGTTCCTCCTGCTAAGAAAGTTCCCCACTATTCGTGATTTCCAATGCCACCACCCAATCCTCTCCCCTGTTTTGCGGTGGGTGGCAAAGATATCGTCCGTTTGAATCGGCCTGCAAAATTCCCCAGTCCGTTCTTTCCCCGTTCACCGGATCGAATAGAATCATACGATACTTCGCGTCCGGTTCGATTCCCTTCACCTCAATCGGTTTGCGGCGCGGGATATATATCATTCGCACTTGCCCCGGAACGCCTGCCGCATAGGGAACCTCGTAATTCTCAATCTCATCCGGAACTTCGCCCTCCGCCTGTATTCCCTCCTGCCAATACGCCGCCCATTCCGGGTGCGGTCCGAAATCATGCCATGGATACTTGGTCAGCAACCTCTTCGCCATAGCCAATTGTCGCGAGCCGGGAAGGTTCATCGCCTCGTCCCAGGGAATATGCCCGTAATCCCCCCCATGAGGGGACGCGCCATGGGGCTGATTGCGTTGATTGACCTGCCATATGCCGTTCGCCCCGTAGGTGTGCCCTGCAGCTCCGGAGAGAACGCAAGTCCAGAACATCAATCTCTGGATGTCATCAGGGATTTTATCCAGCAACGCTTCATAGCAGACCTCACTGTTGATCACCGGCATTGTCGGTAGGGCGTGATAAGAATCGCGCACCGTGCGAATCGTTGGTGGAAGAACCTCCCGCAATCCGTGTCCGGTCTGCAGCATATCGAAATCCAGCAAAGCTTCATCCTCGATCGCCCCCCGAGCGCTCAGACGCCCCAACCCGGTCGGATGAATGGAGAGAGGACGATGGAACGGATCGATTTGACGAACGTATCGGGCCACCTTCGTCCAATGATAAACCTGTTCCCTATCATCGAAAGGAAACCCATCCGTGAGGTAATAAGGAAGGTTCGCCTCCCCCGCTATGCACCAGAATACAGGCAAGGCGCCATATCGCGCAACGAGGTGTCGCCAATGTTGTTCGAGTTTATCCACACCCATCCAGTTCATGAAATAGCCCCATGCGCCGACAAGGCAGGGTGTGATACCGGACTCCACAAGGTGCATCAAACGTCGATCAGCGGCGCGGAAATATTCCGGTCGAAAACGACGATAGTCCCTCTCCCATGGAAAACCCTCTTCGTTGACGCCCCTTTCATCAAAGGGAGGCATATCGGGATAGAGCCCTGCAACGATCTGGACCACGGTGAACCCCTTCTCCACCCGATCCCCTGTAAGCGTCTGAAACCCCTCCCAGGAAAGCCTTTTACACAACCCCATCCACCAAGTATCCCCCAGCCAAAAGAACGGAGTCCCATCCTCATGCTCAAAATACCTGCCGCCGTGAGCAACCCGAATGGGACCATGCCGAAAGAGAGGGTTTGTCCCCTCGTAGGGGACAATCTCAATCGTGCCGGAGATCCCGTACATCCCTGCGTCGCTGGAATCGGAGCATTCGGTTTGAAATGTGTGGGTTCCTATTTCCGGGGACGCGTATCGCAAACGCCAAATCGCATCGCCATCCCAAAAACAGGGAACACGCAATTGAGTTCCACTTGGCTGCGTTACGAGTGCATCAAGCTGAAGTTCTTGAAAGGGATCGGTATGATGTTTGAGGGCGGTGAAAGATATCTCGATTAACCGGTTACTCTCGGCGCGATAGGTTTTTTCAAACGATGGCATGTAATGAATGGACACCTCTTTGCGAGTCGGAATAATGAAATAGTTACAATCTATTGAGGCTGGTTATTGGCGATAATCGCGTTGGCGCCGATATCGTTTAGGATCTCGACCCCTTTCACGCCGTTATTGTCCGTCACGATGGCGCTTTGCAAACCGGTCTTCAAGTGAATGGAAGGCTCGGTTGTGCCGAAGCTGCATCCGCGCACCTGCAGTTTCCCGTTGTCCGCCTCTATCAAGGCTTTTACATTCCCGCTGCGCCCGCTGCTAAAGAAGCAATTGGAAAGCGAGACGAAACTTTGGCTGTGCGAAAGCACGTTTTGCACGGAGGGTCCCCAAAAGGCGCAGTTCTCCAAGCGCACCGACCCAGTGCAAGTGGGGTTGATGATGATCTCCGTGGGATCGGTTCCGTTGAAAGCAACAAACTGTCCGTTGGTGATGAGCAGTCCCATGAATTGAATCTGATCCACCACGATGCATCGCTGAGTGGCGTCCGCTCCAATGCCGCAGAGTTGCCCGTTCATGGAACCGTTTTTCGTTTCGATGAAGTGGTATCCGATGTTTGTCGGGAAGATGAAGGTGTTCGTAATATACTCCCAATCGGATCGGGCGAGAATGAACCCCTCGCAGTTCCTCCACATGTACTCGAAGACGGGGTCCCAGGCGCCGTTCGTGGAAGGGTCGGACCACCAGTGGCAATGCCAGTGAACATTCTCGATTCGTCCGATGTCGGTGCAGCTGTCCAGCGAAAGCCCCCTTCGAAGAACGCATCCATACACGCTGCGGATACGGTGCCGCACGTTCGGCTCCGGTCCGATGCGGATGCCGTTGTAGCTATTGATGAGGGTGACATCCTCCACCGTGTTGTCTCCGCCTTGCAGATGGAAGGTCCAGGCGTAGGGATGGATATCCTTAACCGATTGTTCCGGGTAGAAAACCGTAAGCCCGCGCACATCGGAGGAGTCCCCCATCTCGAAAAGCGCGGGACCATCCTCATTATCGCGTCCTCCTATCGCCAGAACCACAGTCCCGATCAGCGGTTTGATATACTGAGGGGAATGCGCGACGCCTTGAAGCGACACACCGACAGGTATTTTGAGACTCCCCTCCACGCGATATCTTCCAGCGGGAAGAAAGACGATACCACCCTTTTCCCCGGCAATGTCCAGAGCTTTCTGAATGGCGGAGGTGTCATCCTTCTTACCGTCGGCGTGTGCGCCGAAAGCCATGACGTTAAGCATCTCCCCTTCTCCCTTGAATTTGGTTGCGGCATGAGCGGTTCCAGCCATCAGTCCCGCGCCAACCACCAATGCTGCGTTCTGTAAGAATTGTCTTCTCGGATTATCCGACTTGCCCATCATTGCATCCTCCCGCCAATTTTAAATGGTCGACATGTCTTACAGAATACATCAAGTAAGGGATGGATGCAATAGATGACCCTGAATATCAACGCAGGCAAACCGTTTCGAGCCGAGAGCGGCGGCAGGCCTGCGTCGTCGTCAGCGGGTGTACCGTCCGCAACGTCCCCATGCCCGCCTCATTGGCGGCTCGAAACGCCATCACCCACCACAAATTTTGACAAACCACCCTCATTACCGATATAATAATTCAACACAATCTTTTTCAGGCTATGATGAGGAGGAGTAGACGCTCCATCCCACTCAGAGAGGACGGAAAGGGTGCGAACCGTCCGTGGAGATTGCGTCGAATGTCGCCTCGGAGCCGCCGCCGCAGATTCATTGCCAAGCAATGAAAGCAAGGCGAGCCGGGCAAGCCCGTTACAGCGTCCGAGGGTCCAATGCACCGCATTGGGAATGAAGGTGGCACCGCGCAGTTTACAGCCTGCGTCCTTTGAGGACGCAGGCTTGTTTTTTTATACATGGAATTTAGAGAGGTCAAGGAGAAACCGATGGCATACGAACCCAAACTGGTTGAAGATAAGTGGTACGCGGAATGGATGAACAGGGGATATTTCCACCCCACCCCGGGAAAAGGGAAGCCCTATTGCATCACCATCCCGCCGCCGAACATCACTGGAAGCCTGCATATCGGACACGCGCTGAACAACGCCATCCTGGATACGATGACACGTTGGCACAGGATGATGGGAGATAACACCCTCTGCCTTCCGGGTACCGACCACGCCGGGATCGCCACCCAGAACGTCGTGGAGCGCAACCTGGCATCCGAAGGGCTTTCGAGGCACGATTTGGGACGCGAAAAGTTCATCGAGAAGTGCTGGGAGTGGCGCAAGGAGTATGGAGATCGAATTTACCAGCAGTTTCAGAAGCTTGGCTTATCCTACGACTGGGAACGAGCCCGTTTCACGATGGATGAATCCTATGTGGACGCCATTTACGAGGAGTTCTTGCAATGGTGGGATCGAGGACTCATCTACCGTGGCGCGCGGGTGGTGAACTGGTGTCCGCGTTGCCGCTCCGCCATCTCGGATATCGAGGTGAACTCCGAGGAACGTTCCGGAAACCTCTACTATTTTCAATACCCCTTCACGGATGGCTCCGGCGCCATCACCATCGCAACCACACGTCCTGAGACGATGCTTGGGGACACCGCAGTCGCAGTGCATCCGAATGACGAGCGATATCGACATTGGATCGGCAAGAGGTTGCATCTTCCGTTGACCGATAGGGAGATCCCCCTCATCGCCGACGAGTTCGTGAAAATGGATTTCGGCACCGGTGCGGTGAAGGTGACGCCGGCGCATGACTTGGATGACTTTGAAACAGGACAGAGGCATCACCTCGAACAGATTGTGGTGATAGGCGAGGATGGATGTATGACCGAAGCGGCGGGAGCTGCTTATGCGGGATTGGATCGCTTCGAATGCCGGAATAGGGTGATCGCCGATTTGGAGAAGGCCGGACTTCTGGTCAAAATAGAGAATTACGCATTGAAAGCCCCGTTATGCGACCGCTGTAAGACCATCCTGGAACCACTTCTCTCCGAACAGTGGTTTGTGAAAATGAAGCCTCTCGCGAAGAGGGCGATCGAGGTGGTGGAAGAGGATAGGATAAGAATCATCCCGGAGAGATACAAGCGGATCTATCTGGACTGGATGAACAACATCAGGGACTGGTGCATCTCGAGACAACTTTGGTGGGGGCATCGCATTCCCGTGTGGTGGACCGAAGACGGACGCTATGTGGCTGCGAGAAACGAACAAGAAGCCGCCGCAAAGCTAGGAGTTACGGATCAAACCCTCCGCCAGGACGAAGATGTGCTTGACACTTGGTTCTCCTCCGCCCTTTGGCCACACGCCACGCTTGGATGGCCGCGGAAAACGGAGGAATTGGCATTTTGGTACCCCACCGATCTTCTCTCAACCGCTCAGGAGATCCTCTTCCTCTGGGTGGCGAGGATGATTATGACGGGAATGGATTTCCTAGACGAAATCCCCTTCAAAGATGTCTATATTCACGCCACAGTCTTGGACGAGAAGGGCGACCGAATGTCGAAAAGCAAAGGCAATGGCGTGGATCCGTTGGAGATGATCGACAAGTATGGCGCGGACGCATTGAGATTTTCCCTTTTGCAACAAGCGGGGATGAACCAGGACATCAAGTTCAGCGAGGACAGGGTGCGCATAGCAGGTCAGTTCTGTAATAAGCTGTGGAACGCCAGTCGATTTGTGTTAATGAATCTCGATCCCCATGTCAAGGAGAACGGCGTCGGTTTCCTTGCGATGTTGGATGACAAGGAATCGCTGCTCGTGCAGGACCGCTGGATATTGTCGCGCCTCAATCGCACACTGGAGGATGTCAACCTCAATCTTGCATCCTATAACATGGATGATGCGATGCGTTCCATTCACTCATTTCTGTGGGATGATTTTTGCGATTGGTACGTGGAGCTATCCAAGCCGCGACTCCGCTCCTCCGGCGAGGATAAGGATCGCGTTTGCGCCGTTCTAACTCATACGCTGGATACGATCCTTCGGATGCTGCATCCCATGACGCCTTTCATCACGGAGGAGATTTGGTCGGAATTGATGCGCACACTGGAACGGAAGAAAGAGCATGGCTCAATCATGTTCGCCCCATACCCTCTCGCAAACCCGGAACTCTTTGATGATAACGCGGAAAAGCAGATTGAGGTGCTGATCGAAACCATTCGCTCCATCCGAAACTTGCGAGCGGAGATAGGGATAGCCCCCTCTGCGAAGGTCAAAGCCGCGATCGTGCCCGCCAATCGTTTCGCCGCTTTGGCGTTGACCGATCATGCCGACTTCCTCCAGATGCTTTCCCGTTGCGAGGATGTGCATTTTCGCGACTCCACACCTCAAAAAGACGGCAAATGGATCGGCGCGACAGGAAACCATGCGGAAATCTTCATCGAGATCAGGGACGCCATGGATATGGAAAAGGAACTTACACGTATTGAGAGGGAACTGGAAGCTCTTTCGAAAGATCAGGCGAAAATCGAAGCGAAGCTGTCCAACGCTCAGTTCCTGGAGAAGGCGCCGGAACATATCGTGAACCAGGAAAAGGAGCGGCTCACAGCCCTCTTGGAGAAGAAACAGAAGTTAACCTCTCGTTGGGGATTGTTGACCAAGTGAATATTGCCGATAGCGGAATTCGCATTATCGCGGTAGGATATTGCATATGGAAAAAGGAGCGATGGATTCATGATAGAGAGATATACGACACCGGAAATGAAATCCCTTTGGGATCCGCAACATAAGACCCAACGCTGGCTCGACGTGGAGATAGCGGTGTGCGAAGGCTTGGAGCATTATCAATACATCCCCGCTGGAACGACGGAGAAGATCCGTACGGGGGCCAAATTCGACTTGAAGCGAATCGCGGAGTTGGAAAAGGAGACACGGCATGATGTGATGGCGTTTGTGAAAAACGTGCAGGAAAACCTCGGCGCGGAGGGCAGATTCGTTCATTACGGCATTACCTCCTACGATGTGGTGGATACAGCGCTTTCCATGCTTCTGAGGGATTCCATCGACATCATTTTCAAACGGGCGAAAAAGCTTCGCGAAACCATCATCCAGATTGCACGCAAACACAAGGACACCCTGCAAATCGGCAGAACCCATGGTATTCATGCGGAGCCGATCACCTTTGGTTTTAAACTGGCGGGATGGGTGGATGAAATGAACCACAACCTCCTGCGTTTGGATCAGACCCGAGAGATGGTCGCCGTCGGCAAAATCTCCGGAGCCGTGGGCACACACGCCAACATCGACCCCAAAGTGGAGGAGTATGTTTGCCGCTCCCTAGGACTTGGTGTCGCGCCGGTGTCCACTCAAATTATCTCCCGTGACCGTCATGCTCAACTCGTCACAACCTTGGCGATCCTTGCAGGATCCTTGGAGCGTTTCTCTACCGAACTGCGCAACCTGCAGCGCACGGAGATACTGGAGGTTCAAGAGTACTTCGCACAAGGTCAGAAAGGCTCCTCCGCCATGCCACACAAACGCAATCCCTGGAACTCCGAAACGGTGACAGGTCTCGCAAGAGTCGTAAGAGGGTACGTGGTGCCGATGCTGGAATGCATCACCACGTGGCATGAGCGCGACTTGACGAACTCCTCGGTGGAGCGAATCGCCCTGCCCGATTCGATCACCCTCACCGATTGGATGCTGGTGAAATTCAACACCATTCTCGAAGGACTGAACGTCTACCCGGAGAACATGAAGCGAAATCTTGAGATGATGGGAGGATTGGTATGCTCCGAGCAGGTGATGCTGCAACTCATCGCCGCCGGATTATCCCGGGAGGAGGCTTACGCAACGGTACAAAGGAATGCGGCGATGGCGTGGGACGGTGCGAATTTCGAGCAGGCGATTCGAGAGGATCCCATAGTAAGCGAGAAGCTGACATCGGAACAGATCGATCACTGCTTTGATGTGAGATATCATCTGAAGAACCTTTCAGCCACTTTTGAAAAACTCGGCATATAGTGAAAGATCGTTTACAATGGGGCGTTTTCAAGCGCCCCAATCCTTTATATCATCCCCAAAACTCCTATGATTTATTCACTCATGAAAGCATCCGGTGTACTCCTCCAAGCTTATCTTCTCGCATTCCTCATCTCCCCCGGCACGGCATTCGCCATTCCCATGCTTACCTCAGGCGCAACCGATCTGTCCTTCCCTCGCCAATCATACGGCGGGTACGGAATCGAGCTGGACACGACGGGAACCGTAGGCGCATCCTTCCCCTTCGTGCAACCTTCCCCGCTTTCCGTCGAGGTGGTGAATGATCACGGATATGCCACCTGGCTTAACGGCGATTATTCCTCCGTGAAAATCACCAAGGTTGGAATAGTCGCGACAGGGCGGGTTGAAAGTGAGAATGGCACCGGTTTTCTCTTCGCCGATACTTACGAGAAGCGGGTGAATGACAAAGCCATTGTGTTATGCAGAATTGTGACCGTCCAATCACCATCCGTGAAGGACAAAGGGTTCTCCACCCGTTTTTCGATGCCGGCTCATGCTAAATGCGACATGTCGGACTTTGATTTTCTCGTCCCGGGGATATGGTACAAACAAAACAAACATGTCCCGCCGTACGCTCTCGCATCAAATCCCGAAAACAAGGATTTCTATTTCCGAGAGGATCGCACCCCCCTGCCCTTTGTCATGATGCGTGATCGCGGATCAGGGATAACCGTCATATTGCTCCATATTCATGGCGATCCCGTCACATATCTCGGAGACAAGGGCAGAACACGCGTCATAAGTTCCGCAATGAAGTTCGGCTCCGTCGGAATAACAAATCATTCCAACCCGGGCGTCGCGTTTTGGTATCCAGGCTCCGAGGGGAAAGGAACCTATGTGCCCGGAAGGAATAATAACATTCAATGGGCGTATAGAGATCATCCCGTGATTAACGGTTTTCAACAAAGATATCAACTCCTTTTGAAAATCAACCGAACCCCCGACTATCCTGATGCGGTTAAGCGGTCTTGGCTGACGGCTTGGCGGGAATACCATCCCTCCGCCCCCCATGCGGACACACGGTTAGCCTATCTTGACTGCATGAAACTTCTTGCGACTGTTTGCCATCCCTACGACGGAGTGGATGACATCCCCTTTGAATTAACCGTGCCGGGGGGCGTCGTACCCCAGCAAGGAGCGCTTAGCGGTGAAATGGGTTTCGTGGGTCAGCAGATTCCAGCATGCGCCATGGCGCTTCGATACGGACTGGAAACGAATAATCCAAAACTCATTGAGGCCGCTTCGAAGATTATCGATTACTGGGTGGAAAATGCGACAACACCCTCAGGAGTTTTGCGCACCTGGTATGACATCACCCCTGACGGCAAGCGCAAGTGGAGGGATTACCCGATGTATCTGCGAGTGGCGTCGGATGGTCTCATTGGCGTCCTGGAGGCGTGGCAGATCATGAAGGTGCATGGATATGATCATCCCGCCTGGCTCCGCTTCGCACAAAACTACGGTGACTGGTTGTTGAAAAACCAGAACCCGGATGGCTCCTTTTACAGAACGTATGATTTCAATGGACAACCTATCAATCTCACAACGGACACCACAAATCAACCCATATCATTCCTTGTGGATTTATCATTGGCCACCGGAGATAAAAAATACATCGGGGTTGCTCGAAAAGCCGGAAAGTTCTGTCTGAAATCGGTTGATAAAAGATACGCGTACGTGGGCGGCACTCCGGACAACCCCAACGTAATGGACAAGGAAGCCGGCGTCGTAGCCATGGGATCCTTCCTCGCTCTTTATGATGTCACTCATGATTCGCGGTATCTGAAGGCGGCGGTTCAGGCGGCGTGGTTCACGGAGACTTGGACATACGGGTGGAACATCCCCATGCTCCCTAAGGATCCGATGTGCGATTTTCCCAAGGGGCGTTCGTCCGTCGGCATCAGCCTGATCGCGACGGGTCATTCCGGGGCTGATAACTTCATGGTGAGGGAGCCGTTCATTTATTACCGTCTCTATCTGCTTACGGGCATTACTCAATTTCGCGATTTTGCTCGTGTAATTCTTTACAACTCCGAGCGGATGATGGATTTGGATCGCACCATGGGCTACGCCATGCCGGGATTGCAGATCGAGGCGATGACGCTCTCCATTCCTCGCGGACACAGTGTGCGCATGTGGCTTCCATGGCTAACGGTGGGCGCATTGGAACCATTGATACATTTTCAGGAAACTTTCGGTACGATGAATTTATCCGCCCTGGAAAAAATGCCCTTGAAAACGCAAAAGATTATGAGCATGCGATTCGGACTCACCCAAGGCTTTACAATAACAAAGATACTGAAGACATCCCACTGAAAGAGCTCTCCTCCTTGCAAACCGATCCATGGATAAAAATGAGCATTTCAGCTATTCATAGCGATGGGAATGGGGAGATTCAACCCCGAAAATCCAAGAAACCTCAACTTCGTTCGATTTTTTGAAGCAAACGATCCATGAAAACGGTAGTAGAGAGGAAATCGAACGCATATCAAGGAGATGTTCATGCTTCAACACGCCCAAATTGAATTCTATCGCACCAACGGTTACCTGCTGGTCAAGGGTCTTCTTTCCAAATCCGACGCTGCGCGTTACAGAGAGGCGGCGCATAGCCTCATCGCCCGCCTCAGCGCCACCGCCAATCTCGACGCCACTTGGGGAAGCGCCAAGGATATCAGCGGCAACCAGACCGTTATCCAGCATTGCCACAATGTGCAATTCTATTGCGCCGCCTTCACCGTAATGATGACCGAAGAGCGTTTCACGGAAGCCGCCGCCCAATTGATTGGATCCGAGAACGTGCAGTTACATCACAACAAGATGTTCATCAAACCGCCGGAAAAGGGATCCCCCTTCCCCATGCATCAGGATTACCCCTATTTCCCGCACGAGAGGCACACCATGATGGCGGCAATCTTTCATTTCGACGACGCCACCTTGGAGAAGGGATGCGTGAGAGTGATACCGGGAAGCCATCTTCAAGGACCGCTGGATCACAATCCCGAAGGGGGATGGCACCTTCCCATCGATCAGTATCCGCTCGAAGCGGCGGTGGCATGCCCTGCGGAAGCCGGGGACGTTCTCTTCTTCAACTATCTGACCATCCATGGCTCGGGGGTGAACGTGAGCAACGAGGCGCGCACAACGCTTCTCATTCAGATGCGCGACCCCGAGGACAAGCCCACAGTGAAGACACACGAATCCCGCGGTCAAGGGATGATGCTGAGAGGGATTGATCCTGGCGCGGTGTATATGGGATTGTAGGGAGAGGATCGAAGTCGAATGACATGTTCTCATTTTCCCTAACATTACGTTCAGCATCCGCTTAATAATTATTCAACGGAAAGTCCATGCTTTTAGCATGGGACTTCCGTTGAATCCTGCGATACATCAGTTGATAACAGCGAAAAAGGTGTCGTCTATGACGAAAAATCCGTGGAGGGTGTCGGATGCTCCTTTGCCGGCAGCGAAATATCTGTTGATATCAGGGCGCGTGGAGGTCACAATTTATCCTATCACTTCCGCAAATTTATTGTGAATGTCTTCTCGCCGCACTCCTCGGGGAAGTCGACCTTTTGCGACACCTGATGTCCCTTGCCGTCGGAAACGGTGATGGTGTATCGTCCGTAAAATGCGTGAACTCCCGCTTCGCCTTTCCCGTTGGTGCGCTCCTGTGCATCCGTCCACCATGTGTGATGAATCAACTGCATCAATCGATCGTAAACGGGTTTTGAAGACATATCCTTGCGCAACAATCCCGCCGGTGCGTTCATCCACGCCCCCCTGTCGCTGAAATCCCACCAGGTTATCGCCCGAAGCATCGGCATGCTGAAGAGGAGGGTGTAAAACTTCACAACGTAATCAGCCTGCACCTTCTCGCCCTCCGGAGTGGTGACTCCCCCCTCGTTCCGCGTGAAGGGACCGCTCAGAATGGTGGTCTCCGTAAAGTGAACGGGAATGCCAAATTGAGAAAAACGATTGGCGACTTCGTACACCTGCTGCAAAGGCCAGTTGCCGGCGTGCATGTGCGACTGAATTCCGATAGCGTCCGGTAACGAATGCATTTTCTGCAGTGTCTTGAGAAGTTCGACATTCTGTTCGCCGGTATTGAAATCGTTATATAGGAATGTTTCGTCCGCACCTTTGCCCGCAGCTCTCGCCCACCCCAGGGCGGTTGCGACCACTTTCGCGGGTCCGTCGCGTTTCACCCAATCCCCTTCGCCGTTCGAATCTCCAGCCGCGCTGTTCGCTTCGTTCACCACATCCCAATAGTGAATGATTCCGCGATAATGGGTCACGATGTCGGTCACTCTTTGATGCAGGAGAGGGATCGCCTTATCGGGATCATTGGGAGCCCAGGAGGGATAGACTTGATGCCAGACCAGAGGATGCCCCTTCGGCGTGATACCGTGTGCGATGCACCAATTCGCCATGGCGTCCAGCTTGGGGTAGTTCGGCTTCCCTTGCGTCCATTCAAACGCCCCCCAATAGAATGGCAACGTGGCGTAGTTGAAGAGAGCGGCGAATTTGCGACGGTACTCCAATTGCCAAGGTGCGTTGCTTGAAGGGTCAAGGAGGAAAAAGTTGCATCCGAAGAGAAAATCGTGCCGAGTCATCTCAAACTTCACTTCGGCGTCTCGCACCGGCTTGCCGTTTTGATCTTGAACCAGCACGTTTAAATCCCCCATGCGGTACTTTTGTATTCGAGCCTGGATGGCGGCAGGCTGGATGGCTGCCAGTGCGGAAACGTAAGCGGGATCGGGTCCTGCGTCTTCCACGCGAATATCCTTCAACTCCACCACCCCCTTCCCGAATCCCGCCTGAAACTTCGCACCAAGTTCATTGCTGGTGAATCCGGTGGACACCCCCATGACGACATATTGCTTCCATTGATCGGTGAGAGTGAGAATTTGAGATACCGGAGCGACATAGGGAGCTTCATTTCGCTCCACCAACGCTCGGATTTGGCATTTCTCGGGGGATCTGGCGGTGAAAAGAAGCTTTATCCGATCCCCTTTCGGAAATGCGGCGGGAATGGATTGCCGGATCATAATCCCCCAGAACGGATTGACCGGGTTGTTGGTCGTGATGCGGACGCCGTTGGGAATGGCGGTCATGGCGGCGTCATCGTGGGATGGAGTGGTGAATATCCATTGAGACCCTGCGAGAAGATTTTGCGCCCTGGCATTCACGCACACCAGCGGCGAAAGTGACAGCAAAATCGAAAGGAACCCGACGAATCTATGCATGGTGATTGCTCCCTATAATAAACAATGAGGGTAACCCTTCGCCCGATCATCCTGACATGACCCGCGCAGTCAACCGGCTTTCCTCCTCCGCATCCCATTGGAGTGACTTTTCTTCCGTAATCATCCATCTCTTTTACGTTGGCAAGATCATACAAAATTGCCCTGCAACGGATCGGCGAATCCTCATAGCGACGCCCTTGCATTGCGCCATGAGTTCGACTGTTCATATGTGTAAGCTGTGCGGAAGATAGTCTCCTCGCCAAACGGCTTCGCCAGTATCTGCAATCCCACAGGCATGTTCTCATGAAAACCGCAAGGAAGCGACATCCCGGGAATGCCCGCCATATTCACCGGCAGAGTGCAGATATCCGCGAGTTTCATCGCCAGGGGGTCATCCGCCTTCTCCCCGATCTTGAACGCCACCGTTGGAGTTGTCGGAGTGATAAGCACATCGAATTTCTCGAAAGCTTTGTCAAAATCCCTTCGTATCAGTGTCCGCACTTGCTGCGCACGCTTATAGTAGGCATCGTAATATCCTGCTGAAAGCGCATAGGTGCCGATCATGATCCTTTGCTTCACCTCCGCCCCAAACCCCTCGTCGCGCGTCTTCTCCATCAATCCGATGTGTCCCGCCAGTTCCTGAGTGCGGTGTCCGTACTTCACTCCGTCGAACCGCGCAAGATTGCTTGACGCCTCGGCCGGTGCGATAATGTAATAGGCTGCAAGACAATAGTCGATGGAGGGCAGGGAGCACTCTTCCGCAATAGCCCCCATGTCGCAAAGTTGGTCAATCGCCTTGCGAACCAGGAACGACACATTCTTGTCGACTCCCTCTCCAAAAAACTCCTTGGGAACACCGATTCGCACCCCCTTCACATCCTCCCGACAGGCGTGAGTGTAATCCGTTTTCTCGACCTTCAACGAGGTGGAATCCATGGGATCATGACCGGCAATAACGTTTAACAGGAGCGCCGAGTCCTCCACCGTATGGGTGAGCGGTCCGATCTGATCCAGCGAGGATGCATACGCCACCAAACCGTATCGGCTTACCAGACCATAGGTCGGTTTCAACCCGACGATCCCGCAAAATGCAGCGGGCTGTCGGATGGAACCGCCCGTGTCGGATCCGAGAGCCGCAATCGCCTCGCCCGCCGCAACCGTCGAAGCGGAGCCCCCGCTGGATCCTCCCGGCACGCAAGTGACGTCCCATGGGTTTTTTGAGGCGCCATAGCCGCTGTTCTCGGTGGAGGAGCCCATGGCGAATTCGTCCATGTTTGTTTTGCCTAAAATCACGGATCCCGCGTTTCGCATCCGTATGATTACGGTGGCGTCATAAGGGGGAATGAAGTTATCAAGGATTCTCGAAGCGCATGTGGTGCGTATTCCCTTGGTGCACATATTATCCTTGATAGCGACGGGTATACCATCCAGGGGACCTATTCGCTTCCCGGCGGTGATCCTTTTATCCGCCTCGATCGCCTGACTGCGAGCCACGTCCGGGGTTAAAGTGAGGAAGGCTCCGACTTTCGGTTCGACTTGCTCTATTCTCGCCAAAACCGCTTCGGTGATTTCCAGGGAGGACACCTCCCTGCTTCCCAGCATTTGGCTCAGTTCACTGACCGTACGTTCGTATAATTGAGGCATATTCACTCCAAAAAGGGTTTGAAATAAGATCGTAATTGAAAATGTGGCTATTCGATAATTCGCGGGACGATAAAATAACCATCGCGTGATTCCGGTGCGTTGGCGAGGGTTTCACTTTGCGAGAGGGACGGACGCACTACGTCCTCGCGAAAGACGTTGAAAACAGGCATGCTGTGAGAGGTGGGCTCAATGCCATCCACATTCAGCTCCTGAAGCTTCTCGAACTGTTTCAACAGGTTGTTCAAATGCTCACCCTGGTTCTCAATCTCCGATTCGTCCAGTTCCAGCCGCGCCAACAACGCCACCTTCCGCACGTCATCCTTCGACAATGTCATTTCGTCAACCACTCCCTCTACATTTAGAATACAGACCCAACGGTGAATATATCGTACCCCAACCCACGGGCATTTGTGATGACGCAGGAGGTCTGAAAGCGTTCTTTGATTTCGTATGACGCAAAAAGACCGTAGGAAGGGGTTCATGCGATGGAAAAAAGGAGTGTCTTACTGCATTCGAAAGGATTCGGACAGGGAGAAATGAGGTTCAGGGCGCATCCAGGCTCAGAAAAAGGCGCGGGTCCAAGGCCCGCGCCTTTCAAGCGCCTTACTTGTGTATCAAGAATCTGTAGATCATCAAATGATGATAAACTTGTCCCGGCCGAAGAACGCAGGAGGGGAAGTTGGGATGATTGGGAGCATCCGGATAATCCTCCGGCTCCAAGGTGAAAGCGGCGTATCGCTTGTACACTTTTCCGCCCTTTCCAATGATGGGCTTCTTGATCTGATTGCCGGTATAGAACTGGACACCGGGTTGGTTCGACAAAACCTCCAACTCCCTTCCGGATTTGGGATCATACGCTCGCGCCATCCAACCGAATTTGCCTAACGGCTTATCAATGACGAAGCACTCATCATAACCCTGTCCGTATTTGAGTTGCTGATTGTTGTCGAAGATGCGCGCACCGATACGGGTGAATTTTGTAAAATCGTAGGGTGTGCCCTTGACGTTCTCCAATTTGCCTGTGGCGATCATCTGCTTGTTCACAAGTACGATTTTCTTGGCGTTTATCTGCATCATCTCGTTGAGAATTGTGCCGCTTCCCGCCCCGGCGAGATTGAAATAACAGTGGTTGGTCAGGTTCACAATTGTGGGTTTGTCCGTGGTTGCGGTGAAGTCGATTCGTAATTCGTTGCTGTTGGTAAGGGTGTAGATCGCCTTCACGTGCAGATCGCCGGGAAAGCCCTGATCCCCGTTCTTGCTGAGCAACGTCAGAATCAAAGAGGGCCCCTGAGGGGTCATCTTTGGGGTGGCGTTCCATATCCGCTTGTCAAATCCCACTTTCCCCCCATGCAACTGGTTCTTTCCTTCGTTCGCCACGAGTTTGTAAACTTTGCCATCCAGTTTGAATTGCGCATTGCCAATTCTGTTCCCGTATCTCCCGATGAGCGCTCCAAAATATGGGCTTTCTTTGACATAATCGTTCACGTTATCAAAGCCGAGCAACACATCCGCCATTTTGCCGTGGCGATCCGGTACCGTCAGCGAAACAACAATTCCACCGTAATTGGTTATCCGAGCCACCATGCCATGTGAATTTCGCAACGTGAAAATTTTGACTGGCTTGCCTCTCACCGCACCCCACGGCGCGCTGGTGATTGAATCCTTTGCCGCGAATGCCACGGTTGCGAACGCAACGCAAAATACAAGGCTAGCCAAAAACCATAAGGATGATTTTCGCATCAACAGAACCCTCCTTTACGCCTATTGGCGATGCGTAAAACACGCACGCGCCTCCGGCTGCGTTTGATCATGTTTCAACTTGTGATAACCTGCAAATCTCAAGTTGCCTATTCAATATAGCACACCGAATACGCTTTCTTCCACTGCGCCATTCCTCTCCTGAACTATTTGCGGCGCCGATGAAGCGTTTTAAGAGATATTGAAAGCCCCCTTGAATGAAAATATGCGTGTTGACTGCAATTCCCATATGCGGGCATAATTCATAAGCACGCACATGCAATCCATCTCGATATAAGGGAGAAACAATCATGTTTAAGGCGTTGATAGTTGGCGCAGGAGGAATGGGCAAAGCCTGGGGGGATAATCTCAAGAAAAATCCTGAAACGGAGATCGTTGGATGGGTGGACATCCGTCCCGAAGCCGCAAGGAATGCCGCTGCGGAGAGGGAATTGGATCATATTTACATCGGGGATGACCTTGTCAAGGCTATTCGGGACACCAAACCAGACTTCGTGGTTGACGTCACCATACCGGAAGCGCATCATGACGTAACGTTGACGGCGTTGAATGCCGGCATTCCTGTATTGGGGGAGAAACCGATGGCGGCGAGCATGGAGCAGGCGAAAGAGATGGTGGCGGCGGCGGAGAGAACGGGAAAGCTCTATATGGTAAGCCAAAGCCGTAGATACGACGCCCGTCTTCACGCCTATCGCAAACTCATCGATCAGGCAATAGGAGAGGTGGGCATACTGAATTCGGATTTTTACATCGGCGCCCACTTCGGAGGCTTTCGCGATGAGATGCCAAGTCCGCTTTTGCTGGATATGGCGATCCACACTTTCGACGCCGCTCGGTACCTGTGCCAGCGCAAGCCCTTAGCCGTGTATTGCGAGGAGTTCAATCCCGCATGGAGTTGGTACAAAGGGGATGCCAGCGCCACGGCGATTTTCGAAATGGAGGGCGGATTACGCTACACCTATAGAGGAAGTTGGTGCGCGGAAGGCATGATGACATCATGGGAGTGCGAATGGAGAGCCGTTGGTCCTCACGGTACGGCGATATGGGACGGAGACAACTTCATCAAGGCTGAAAAAGTCGTGGAGACGAGTGGTTTCCATTCCAAAATGCAATCGTTGGATATCCTTCCAGACCCCATGACACCTAGTGGCATCGCTGGTTCCCTTATCGATTTTTTAAATGCGTTGAAAACCGGTTCGACACCCATGGGGGAATGTCACGATAACATCCAAAGTCTGGCGATGGTGTTTGGAGCGATTGAATCCTCTCATGCGAAACAATGGCTGAAGATTGCGTTTTAGCCTTGAATTGGATGGGTAAAAGATCAATCGATCTACTTTCCCACGCAGAAATCCTGAAAAATACGGTGAATGATATCCTCCGTAACTGTCTCGCCAGTAATCTTACCCACCTCGTCCAAAGCGGCGCGGAGGTCGATGGAGATAAAATCCGGTGGAAGTCTCCTTCGCGTCGTTTCCAGCCCCCTTCTCAATGCGTCCGTAGCGAATTTCAACGCTTGAATATGTCTGGAATTGGTGATGAACGCGCTTTCAGACAAAGCGATATCCCCTCCGGTTATCATCCGATAGATTGTATCCTCAAGTTCCTCCACCCCATCGCCATTCAATGCGGAAATTGCTAAACTCAGAGATTGCGATGTCGCTTCGCGAAGCCTTTTCAAACCTCGTTCCCTCTCCTCTTTGGAAACCATATCCGTCTTGTTGAGGACGGGTAACACCGTGACGCCGGAAATCGAGGACAAAATTCTGTCCTCCTCCTCGCTCCACCCTGTCACGGCATCCGCAAGAAGAATCACCAATTCCGCATTTTTAATCGTATCCCGCGCGCGATCCACCCCGATACTTTCCACAATATCCTGTGTCTCACGCAATCCTGCCGTATCCATGATCAATGCGGGAACGCCCTTTAGGTTTATTGTCTCCTCAATCACATCCCGTGTCGTACCGGGCAAAGGAGTCACAATGGAGCGATTCTGCCTTAGCAAAGCGTTCATCAGGCTCGATTTGCCCACATTTGGGCGCCCTGCTATCGCAATTCGAACCCCTTCGCGTAAAAGCCTGCCGGACCGTCCCATATTTATCAATTGTTCCGTCTCACGTATCAACCCTTTGATGCGTCTCTCCGTCTCCGGATAGTCCAAATCCCCCACATCCTCGGAGAAATCCAAGGTCACTTCAATCGCAGCTAGAACCCCCACCAATTCGCTCCTCAACTCCTCCATCCGCTTGGATAGCTCGCCTTGTCTTTGGCGAATAGCCGCTCGTTGCGACGCCACGGTTCGCGAACGAATCTGATCACAAACCGCTTCCGCCTGCGCCAAATCCATTCCGCCATTCAGAAAAGCTCTCATGGTGAATTCGCCAGGCTCCGCCATTCGCGCTCCCTCCTCGATGCAGAGATTCAGCACGAGTGAAAGCGTCACAGGTCCTCCGTGACATGAGAATTCCACCACATCCTCTTTCGTGTAGCTATGAGGAGAGCGAAACAGGGAGACGACGGCGTCGTCCAAAACCTCTTTCGATCTCGGAGAGATGATCCTTCCGTAATGAAGTGTATGTGAAGCTCTCTCACGTAAAGGCTTCCCTTTCGAGATGAATAGCCGATCCGCAATATCAAACGCCTTGGCCCCGGAGATTCTAATGACCCCGATCCCCCCCTCACCCTGGGGAGTGGCTATGGCGACTATGGTGTCGTTCAAATGCAACATGTGTCGAAACTCTTCCTTTTTCGCGCTATTATAGGAAACGGGGAGGAGGCGTGTCAAATGCGCCCCCTCCCCGATCGGAATCCGCTGGCTTAAACGCCACTGAGATTCCGGCGCATTAGATCCTCCTTATCGCATGAACGCTTGACTTCATATCCTTTCAAAGGCAGAATATGTTCGTGAATCATATCCAAAATATCATTCGGGAACGGGAAGAAACTCTCCTCCACCTCATCGGCTGGAGTAATCCAGTTCCGTGCGCCAAGCACTGTGGGAGGCGCATCCAGATCGTCGAAACAGAACTCCGTAATATTCGATGCCATGGTGTGCAGGAAGGAACCTCTTTCACACGCGTCGGACACCAGGAGTATTTTGCCGGTTTTGCTAACAGAGCGGATCACTTTGTCGTAGTTAAAAGGCACGATGGAACGAGCATCGATGACCTCGCAACTAATCCCGTAATCCGCTTCTAACACCTTCACTGCATCCAAAACGCGGTAAAGCGTGGCGCCAATGGAAAGAATAGTTAGGTCGTCGCCAACCTTCTTGATATCGGGCTCTCCAATGGGTATCTCATAGTACTCCTTCGGAACTCCGCCAGGATGGAACAGCTCAGGTTGATCGTATATCCTCTGGCTCTCAAAAAAGATAACCGGATCCGTCCCGACCAACGCGGAAGCCATCAAACCTTTGGCGTCATAAGGAGTAGCGGGGAATACAACCTTCAAACCGGGTATGTGGGCGCATAGAGAGGTCCAATCCTGGCTATGCTGTGCCCCGTACTTACTTCCGACAGACACCCTCACCACGACCGGCATTCTAAGGAGACCTGCGGACATGGATTGCCATTTGGAAAGCTGATTGAATATCTCGTCGCCAGCCCTTCCGAGGAAGTCGCAATACATCAACTCCACCAACGCTCTTCCACCCTCCAATGCATATCCCACGGAGGTGCCGATGATGGCCCCTTCGGAGATGGGGGTGTTGAAAAGACGATGATACGGCAAAGCCTCCGTTAGCCCGCGATACACCGCAAACGCTCCTCCCCAGTCGCGGTTTTCCTCGCCGTATGCCACAAGCGTGGAATCCTTGTAGAAGCGGTCGATAATCGCCTCGTAGAGTGCGTCTCGAATGCCGATGCATTTGCTCTTTGGCAACGGATTACCGTCCGCTCCTATCCCGGAACGCTCCCTCGATGCGAGCATTTTCGCGCGCGGATTTTCGTCGATTGGAAGCAGCGTTTCAGGCTTGCGGGTCGGATCCATCGATTCGACCCGCTTATTGGAGAACATCGTTCGCTCCAACAGACATTTTTGTCCGAAGAGATCGACCCTGGGCGAAAGTTTCAAGTCGATCGCCTTCTTATAGATCCTTAGTATCGCCGCATCCACTTGCACTTGCATCCGTTCGATCTCCTCCTCGGTGCAAACGCCATTCTCAATTAAATCCCGGCGGTAAGTAATGATGGAATCCACCTCCTGCCATTCATCAACCTCCTGCTTGGTGCGGTAGGATGAGGCGTCGGAGGGCGAGTGTCCTGTGAATCGGTAGGTGAGCGTATCCAATAAAACCGGGCCATCCCCACGTTCTATGAGGGCTTTCTTCCTCGCGATGGCATCGATCACCGCAAGCGGATTGTAACCATCCACGCGCTCGGCATGCATCTGATCTGGCGTCAATCCTGCACCCAAACGTGCAAGAATTCCGAATCCCATCGTTTCGCCGACGGGCTGTCCTCCCATACCGTAGAAATTATTGACAAAGTTCATGATCAACGGCAATCCGCCTTTGTGAGCCTCGTCCCATAGGGTCTTGAACTGATCCATGGTGGCAAAACAGAGCCCTTCCCACACGGGACCACAACCTGCGGAGGCGTCACCGATATTGCATATGACGATCCCAGGTTTTAAATTCACCTTTTTGAAAAGCGCTGCTCCGACGGAGATATCCCCGGATCCCCCAACAATGGCATTATTGGGATAGATTCCGAACGGTGTGAAAAAGGCGTGCATGGAGCCCCCCATACCCATTTGGAAGCCCGCCTCTCTTCCGAATATCTCCGCCAAAGCGCCATAAAGTAGAAAGTCAATCGCTAAATCCTTTACGTTTTGAGGGGAGTTGGAATCCGAATCTCCGGGTATTTGTGTCTCCAACACCTTCAGGGGCTTGCCGTCAAGGTACTCCTTCATCATCTTCATCAAGGATTCTTCATCCATCTTTGCGATGCAGGAGAGTCCCTTGGCCAATATCTCCCCATGACTTCGATGGCTGCCGTAGATATGATCCTCCGGACCGAGCAGAAACGCCTGCCCCACTGCGGACGCCTCTTGCCCGATGGATAGATGCGCTGGGCCTCTGTGGTTATAAGGGATGCCGCCAAACATTTGATTCTTTTTTACTTCCGTCAACATGTTCTCAAAAGAGCGTATGAACAGCATATCTCGCAATATACGCTTTAGATCATCGGCGGTGAAATGATCCCGTTCCTCCGAAAGTGATTTGTTGTATTGATTGATGGGAATTTGATTGAACTCCAGCCATCCGGATTTTCGCACGTCCGAAGGATGGATGGGTATTGATTTGGGCATAGATGCAACTCCGTTGATTTATTTTGTAATCCTGCTTACTAATGAAAAAGACCTATGGTCTGTAGGCCTCCACAAGCCCGCTCATATTTGAATCCGATTGCAACTGGGCGATTCGAACGAAACCAGCAACTTCCAGATCCTCATGGATTTCGGAGAAGGAATATGTTCCTCCTCCCTCCGTTCCAACAAGCATGTTGATGGCGAACAACGCACCGGATTTCGGCTGCGTGTGATCTTCGGACATCACATGATCTCTTATGACTAATCTCCCGCCGCTATCAAGCGCGGTATAAGCTTTCCGATATAAATCCACGTTTTGAATCCGACTGTTTTGGTGTATGATGGCGGAGAGAAAGGCGAGATCATATCCCTTCGGAAGAGCATCCGCATAGAAATCCCCCGGTACCAAGGTCACTCTATCGAGCAAACCGTATTCCGAGAGTCTTTTTCGCGCCATCTCTATGACTTTGGGACGATCAAAAATAGTCGCCTTTAGTTGCGGAGACGCTTTCAGGAATGCGATAGTGTAGGTGCCGGAGGCGCCTCCAATGTCAAGAAGATTTTTTGCGCCTCTCGGGTTGATATCTCTTATGATCCTATCAGCCTGCGGAGAGGCGATAACGTGCATCGCCCCGATAAACGCCTGCAAGCCATCCGGCGCCATGGTTTCATTCAGTTCAGGATTGGGACGCACCACAGTAGTAAGCCTGGACCATGAATTCCACATGTGCGAGGCGTGATGGATCATCGGCAAAATGGATTTTTCCGCATGAGATGACAAAAGCGATGCAACGGAATCGGTGATGGAGTAGACCGCATTATCCTTTTCCACCACCCCCATGGAGACAAGAGCGTCCATGAGCGTTCTCACGCCTCTTTCCTCCGCTTTTATCGCTAGCGCAAGTTCCGCCGCTGTTTGCGGATGGTCCGCCAAGTGTGTAAACACATCCAATTCCGCAGCTGAGAGTAGCACCCTTGATTCCATAAAATTGCGTGACAAACCCAGCAGATATTCGCTTGTAATCTCGTTCATTATCGTCCGCCTTCCTTCTCAAGCGTCAAACCCTCACGCAGAAGGGAACACACCCTCCATGAAGTAAAATTGAAAATACTTTTATCCTTCCTGACGGGATCGTATTCACTTGATGACCACCTATCAGGTTCTTTGCACCATGCGCCGGAAATCTGAAACATGATATTTCGACGTCACATCCGCCGCAAATAAAATCCTGCGAGGATCGTAAATATCTTCATTCCCTTTTATTATCTCACATGATACGCTATAATACGAAAATAATCAATAGACAAAACGCAAGCAAACGAAAGAATATGTGACGATATGGTTCGAAACGAAGGTAATTTTATCGGATCGTTGTTCGCCGAAGAGCGGCAGCGTAGCATACTGGATCGCATTCATTCAAACGGCAAGGTGACAGTGGAGGAACTCGCATCCCTCTTTAGCGTCTCGGCGCCAACCATTCGCGCCGATCTCGCCAGGCTTGAGGAGCAGGGATTGCTTCGAAGAACCCATGGGGGAGCCATCGCCCTCAGTGCAACTCTGTTCGAACCTCCCTACGCCCAAAGGGAGGTAATGCGTTTCGACGAAAAAAAAGCCATAGCGCGTGTTGCGGCGAACTTAGTGAAGGACGGCGAAACGGTGCTTTTGGACGCCGGAACCACGGTGCATGAAATTGCTTTACTACTCAAAGAGAAAACAGCGCTGACCGTTGTGACGAACTCGCTTGTGAACGCTCAGGAGTTGATGGATTCACCCGGTATCGAGGTTATATTAATTGGAGGCTCCATCCAACCCCGACGAAGGGCGACTTTGGGGCCTCTTGCGATACGCTTCCTCGACTCATTTCATGTCGATAAAGCGTTTCTATCCTTTAACGGGGTGCATATCGACTCGGGATACACAGTGGTGGATTTCGATGCGGCGGAAATAAAAAAACGGATGATGCAATGCGCTTCGGAATGTATCGTTGCCGCGGATTCGAGTAAAATCGGAAAGATCGCATTCGCCTCGGTGGCTCCGATACAGTTCGCTCGCATCCTTCTTACAGACAGTGGCATTCAGGAAAACGACAGAAAGAATCTGATGGAGGCGGGGTTGGAGGTTGTGGTGGCATGAAGAAGCGTTATCCTTTGATTGGCAATGCACTCAATACGGATTATCGCGGAATGTGCGTTTCAGACATCTCATGAAACACCGTATCAGCATCTCAAGCCGTTTATCTCCATCCTTGCCATCGCACCCTCCATCAGGTGGCTTCGCTGGATGACGTTTCCGTATCATGTATCACCTTGCGTTGCGAAAACTCTTCCCAAATCCATGGGTTTTCGAGGGTTCGATCCATTTCCACTTCCCCTCAAGCGCTCTTGATTTTGAATTGAAAAGGATTCGCGAGGGATACATTTTCGATAGCTTCACGTATTGGAAAACGTTATGTGATTGGAGGTGATGCGATGATAAGAGACCAGTGGTACGCTGTTTTGAGCAGTGACGAGGTTCGCTGCGGCAACCCGTTCGGAGTGGTTAGGCTTGGGGAGAAACTGGTTTTCTGGCGAAACGAATCCGGAGAACTGTTCTGTTTGCGGGACGTCTGTGCGCATAGAGGAGCATCTCTTTCAGGAGGGGAGTGTTGCGGAAACGAAGTGATCTGTCCCTTTCACGGGTTCCATTTTGACGGAGATGGCGGAGTTACCCAAATCCCCGCGAATGGTAAGAGCGCAAAGACACCGGAAGGATTTAGAGTCAAAGCGTATTCGGTTCGTGAAAAGTTTGGAATGATATTCCTTTGGTGGGGAAACTCCCAACCCAACCCCAGTGAACCCCCGTTTTTCGAAAACCTTGATGACACCTTTTCCGGATCAACATCCCGACACCCATGGACGGTGCATTATTCCAGAGCGGTGGAAAATCAGTTGGATTTAGTGCATTTGCCGTATGTTCATCGTAAATCCATCGGTCGAGGCAATCGGACGCTCGTGAATGGACCGGTTCAAGTGGTGCGAGACAATCAGATTCAGTTCTGGGTGTACAATGAGGTTGACAAAGGACAAACTCCACTTAAGGCGGATCAACTTCCGCCTCCTGATGCGAACCGACAGCATATCCATTTCATTTTTCCCAATATCTGGCAAAATTGGATATCACCCGAATTCCGCATTTTTGTAGCCTTCGCTCCCGTGGACGACGCTAACACGGTAATCTATATGCGAACATGTCAAAAGTTTGTGACAATTCCAGGATTGAAACATATTGTCAATGGTTTGAACCGATTTTACAGCATCAAGGTGCTGAAAGAGGATGAACGGGTGGTCTGCACTCAAATCCCCATAGCCACCTCCTTGAAAATGGATGAAAAACTGATCCCCGGCGATTTGCCCATCATTACCTATCGTCGAATGAGGGAGGATCTGAAAAACGCAGCACGAGAACAGGATGACGCACAACAAGAGACGTTGAGTTAAATTGAAAAACTCGATAACTCGGGAATGGGTTCTATGGATTCGTGGGAGGCGGCGGAACGCCTTTGCCATCTGTGCGAATGAGGATATACTTCCGCATGATAAATCGCCACACCCCGGGAAAGAGATCGAAAAACATGAGAGTGAGTTTGGGAACGGGTATGAACATCACCACAGGGCGTGGTCGCTCGATGCATTGAACGATTTTTCGCGCCACCTGTTCCGCCGTTGCACCGCGCATCATGCTCTTGGAGGAATCCGGGATTTTATGGATCATGGCGCGGGTGAAATCCGTATCCGTGAAGCTGGGAAGGGCGACACTCACCTTGATGGGTGTGGAGGCTAATTCCGCCGCGAGCGCCTCGGTGAAGATCCATTGCGCGCTTTTTGTGGCGGCGTAGGAAGCGTGCAAAGCCAAGGGAAGCCGTGCCGCCATGGAGGAGACGTTGATGATATGCCCGCTATTTTGCCTTCGCATCTGTTGCAAGGCTATTTGGCAACCGTGAAACGTACCCATGTAGTTCACTCGAAAGAGACGATCCATCTCTTCCGGAGTGGTCTGTTCCACTGTGCCCACCAATCCGCCGCCTGCGTTGTTGATCCATACATCCACTCTTCCGAAATGCTCGAGGGTTGCGTTCAATAATCGCTGGACCTGCTCTCTCTCCGCCACATCCGTGGAGACGTATAGCGATTTCCCGCCAAAAGCGGCGATATCACGACCCACCGCCTGTAATTGCTCCAAGCGTCTGGCGGCGAGCACAACGTGCGCGCCCTTTTTCGCCAAAAGCAGAGCGGTCTCCTTGCCTATGCCTGCGGATGCCCCGGTGATAACAACAACTTTTCCTTGTAAATCGACTCTCATCCGGTTACCCTCAAGATAAAAGCCCCTGTGTAACACAACGGGGCTTTTTCATCTCATAAGAATGAGCTTAGGATGCCGATTTTTTTGAGCGCGATCGACTGGGGGCGGGTTGGACCACAGGAGTTTTCGCCGCTTTAATTTTAGCTTTCAACCGATCCTCATCACGCTTTCGCGCTCTGTGAATCTCCTTGTCACGAATTCGCATAGCATCTCCCTTGAAAAAACCATGGTTGTTACCGAGTACAATAAATCCAATGCGCCTAAAACAATAGCCAAACCGGTTCGGGATGATTTCACATAACCCTTAAACGCTTGTGCGACGCGTTTCATGGCGACGGATGTATGACATCAAGGTTTATATTGTATCCGGATACCGGCTACGCTGTCAATCTTAGGAGACACGAATGAGCGAGCATTTTTTATCATAGCTTGAAAGAGAAGGAATATGGGATGGATCAATCCTCGTAAAAAATGCAGGCATTCCTTCATGGAATACTTCACCTGACGCCATAAGAACGAATTTTGCGTTAGGGAATTGTGCGGGAAATGATTCAAACCGCTTGTTTTTGATCTATATATAATATGGGTAAACAGGCGATTGCCAAATTGGTTCTTGAATCTTACACCATGCTTGGATAGTCGGATTCAAAATCCCTTTGCTTGCAATCCATTCAAGGGAATGCAACATTCATCCTAACGCCGAGAGCATGGGATTCATCGTCCCCTTTCAGCGTTGTGACGATGTATGCATTCAATCCGTCGGATATTTCAATCGTGGAGGAATGAAAATGTCTGCATCCAAACACAAGTTCACGTGGCTAGGACACGCCACATTTTTAATCGAGACGATCCATGGACGACGCATCGTTATTGATCCTTGGCTGGAAAATAATCCGTCTTGCCCCGAGGAGTTCAAAAAGATGGATCGATGCGACCTAATCCTATTGACCCACGCCCATTTCGATCATATGGGGGATGTCATACCTCTCGCCACATCCACTCAGGCCACTGTGGTGGGTATCGTTGAACTAATGCATTGGCTCGAGAAAAAAGGCGTGCGGAACATCCAATCGATGAACAAGGGCGGAACGGTTCATTACCAAGGAATCAGCGCGACTATGGTGCATGCGGAGCATACCAGTAGCATTTCGGAGGGAGATCGGATTATTTACGCGGGAGAGCCAATCGGCTACGTGGTTCGGTTAGAGGATGGCTTCACCTTCTACCATGCTGGAGACACCAACGTCTTCGGCGATATGCAACTCATTCGAGAACTCTATCACCCGCAACTCTCCATGCTCCCAATCGGAGATCATTACACGATGTCACCCCTTGAGGCTGTGAAAGCGATCCATTTGATAGGTACGAGAGACGTCATTCCGATGCATTTCGGTACGTTCCCGTTGCTCAGTGGGACACCGGACACCCTGGCTAATTTGACCCATCAAATCCCCAATCTACGCATCCATGTCCTGAAGCCTGGGGAATCGTTTCAGATGCCTGACTGACAGTATAGCCTCCGTCAAAATCCTTTTGAACGACGGAGGCATTTTCTCTTTGATGGCTTTCGTTACATCGAAAGTCTGAAACACTTCGAGATGATTTCAGCATAAAACCTGAGACATCTCTAATTCGTTGACAATCAACCTTCATCAGGCGTATACTTGTTTAAGACTCCCTATAAATCCTTAACCCGCATATTCCAATAACCATTTTCATGCTGGATAGCAGACTCCGAAAAAACCTTGATATTCTTATCCTAATCGTAACGTTCATTCTTCTGATCATGGGGGAGATAACGCTATACAGCGTTACAAAACACAAACCCGGGCATTTGTACTACAAACAGGTCATTTGGATTATCCTGGGGCTGATAGGAACGCTCGTTTTCGCCTCCTTTGACTATTCCCGACTCTTCCGACTCGCGAAGATAATCTACACGGTCAATCTTTTATTCCTCGTCGCCGTATTCTTGGTGGGATCTTCGGCAAAAGGAGCCACCAGATGGATATCCATCGGCAGTTTCCAAATGCAACCCTCGGAATTCGCCAAGCTGTTCGTCATCATTTGCCTGGCGGCATATTTGGTAAAACGCCAGGAGCATATTAAGAAACTGCCTGTTTTACTTGGCTCCTTCGCCTACGTAGGAGCGCCGACGCTATTGATCTTCAAGCAGCCTGACCTCGGTACTTCATTGGTGCTTCTGCTCATATGGTTCGGAATGGTCTTCATCGCAGGAGCGCAATTGAAGCATCTGCTTCTGATCATCCTCTCGGGCATTTGCCTCTTCACATTGATGTGGAAACTAAACATTATCAAACCCTACCAAAAAGCGAGACTGTATTCCTTCGTACGCCCCGACCTGGACCCTCAGGATTCCGGATACCATGTGATCCAATCCCGCATCGCGATCGGTTCCGGAATGCTATGGGGAAAGGGGATTGGAAAAGGCACCCAGGCCCACGGAAACTTCATCCCGGAGAACCAAACGGACTTCATTTTCACCGTTGTTGGCGAAGAGGGGGGATTTGTGGAGTCCATCCTTTTGATTATACTCTACGTAATTCTCCTGGTCAGAGGGGTCAATATCATGGGGCAGACGGAGGATAGTTTCGGAAGGTTATTGGCGGCGGGAATTCTCTCGATGTATTTCTTTCATATTTTCGTGAATATCGGAATGACCATCGGTATCATGCCAGTCACTGGCGTCCCCCTTCCTTTTTTCTCATATGGGGGAAGCAACATGATTCTCAATCTTTGTTCCATAGGGTTACTGCTTGGAATTGGCATGCGTCGGCATCGACTCGCCTTTTAACCATCGATGATTACCGTTCGTCCCTCTTTCGCGGACAAATAAGCCGCCTCCACCACTTGAACCACATCCCGACCATGCTCACCGTTGGAATAAAGAGCATCTCGACTTAGGATCGCATTCGCAAAATTATCGATCGGTCCGGCAACAGGCTGCAACTCATTTTCCTTGAACATCTCGGTATCATGGTCGGAGCTCTCGATCATCACGTTGAATTCAAAATCCTCAATCCTCACACTTCCGCCGTCGCCGGCGAAAATGTTCAAAACGCGCCTTTTCCGATAGTTGCTATCCCCCACGCAGCTAATGGCGCCAATAACGTCTTTCCCCATATTCAAAGTGAGCAATGCGCGACGGTCTGAAGGCAACCGGTCCATCACGCAAGTCACACTTTTCACCTTGAGTTCACTCGTCCAGAGCATTTCGGATATCAGGTGGGAGCCTCCATCAATCAGGTATCCCCCGCCGCATAATTCCGGATCGGAGCGATACATCGTCGGAGGGACTAAGCCAGGCAGGTTTTCAGGCGGAGGCGCCTCGCCGAACACATATGAGGCATTACCCATCCAAAACATGGAAAGCGCCTCCAGCTTGCCAATCAGCCCGTTGCGAATAGCATTTCGAATGCGATGAGTATGCGCCCAGAAAGGGGGATTTAACGCCACGCCTAACTGCAATCGCTTTTCAGCGGCGATTCGGCAGAGTTCTTCGGCTTCAACGGAACGGATTGTCATGGGTTTCTCCATCAGGGTGTGCAATCCGCGTTCCAAAGCGGCTTTGGCGGGCTCATAATGTAGATTATGGGGAGTGGCTACCAAAACGGCGTCCAATTCGCATTTTTCCAGCATCTCTCTCCAATCCGTCCAGACAGTTTTTGCATGAAAAGCTTGCTGGACCGTGGCAAGAGCCTCTTTATCCCGTCTACAGATCGCTGTCAACTCCATATCATCGTTCGCCACGATATCCGGCAAATGCCTCCTCGTGGTAAACCACCCAGCGCCAATAACACCCATTCGGATCATCTTGTCCTTACCCTTTCACGCTTAAACCGCAGGAGTTAAATCCGCATTAAATAATACCCGCTCGCCATCTTCATTCATAACGTTATAAAACATGGGACGCTTGTCGGTAACTCCGGCTATTTGTCACTCGTATTTCTCAGGAAATCAGGTAAGTCTCGCATCAGGAGCGTTGCATGTTAACCAAAGAACAGTTGCAATCCTACAAAAATGATGGGTATTTGATCCTCCCCAACTTTCTCAGTCAGGAGGAGGTGGGGGAGATAAAGTCGGAAGCCACTAACATATGTCGCGGGGCATATCAAATCCCTGGAATATCCAAATGCAATGGGGATGAGACCGATGAGCAATGTCTTGCAAAATATCTTTGCATCCATATGCCGCATAAGGTCTCTCCAATCATGGAGAAATACGTGCGCCACCCGAAAATTGCCGAAGCTCTAACGGAACTAGTCAGCCCGAATGTAAAGTGCATGCAATCCATGTTGTTCATCAAGCCTCCTGGATTCCCCGGGCAAGCTTACCATCAAGACGAAAGATACATTCCCACCGAGGATAGAAGCCTCACCGGAGTTTGGATGGCGATTGACGACGCAACCATCCGCAACGGTTGCCTATGGGTGATTCCGGGTACCCACAAAGGTCCTCTCTACTCATGGGCGCAGCATGATAATCCTGAATACGATGGCGCGGATGAAGCACAGGATATACCGAGGAGCCAGGAGATTCCAGTCGAAATCCCTTCAGGAGGTGCGCTATTCTTCAATGGTTTCCTGCTGCACAGCTCCTTGAAAAATCGATCCTCAATTTATCGCAGGGTTTTGGTAAATCATTACATGAGTGCGGAATCGCGTTTGCCATGGCAAGGTGAAGAGGATTTTCGCGATATCATCATCGTGGCGGGAACCGATCCTTATTCGGACAAGGGGTGCAAGGATATCTCACGCCCTCATCTGCGCCCATTGCGACGAAAGGGATAACGAGTTCAATGGCATTGACGCCATGAGAGGGCGTCCGCTCCGCGCCACCATTCGACCCCGATCCTTTCCAGCATGCGGGCTACGGTTTGCACAGGCAATCCCACCACGTTGAAATAATCTCCATGAATGGATTCCACGAAGGTCGACGCAAAACCCTGTATCCCGTATGCCCCCGCCTTGTCGTAACAGTCGCCTGTGGCGACATACGCGTCGATTAACTCCGGCGGCAGTTCCCGGAAGGTCACCATGGTGGAGATCACCTCCGATGTGATCTCCACATCCCCGCCATCCTCCGACTGGCGGGCGATGGCAACACCCGTGCATACGGTGTGCTTCGCTCGGGAAAGTTGTCGAAGCATCTCCCGAGCATCCTCCGCATTGGACGGTTTCCCGAGAAGCACGGGGTTTGTGGTGGGACCGACGGCGACAATCGTGTCGGCGCCTAACACGATCGCTCCCCTATCTTGGATTGCGCTCCAAACCTCCAAGGCTTTGCCCTGTGCGAGACGCTCCGCCAAGGCTCTAGGAGCCGCACGGGGTACGGTCTCCTCCAATCCGCTGGGAATGACTTCAAACGGCAAACCGAGGAGGGATAGCAGATCACGGCGTCGCGGAGAGGCGGACGCGAGTATCAATCTTCTGTGCATGGGAAATTCTTATCCGTATGAGGCGGTTTTACAAGCGATCTTTTTCGCAAGTCAAACATTCGGCTGCAAAGGGGCGCTCCATCATTTGACTTTAACGATAGCCTCGGGTGTAATATGTATCCGCACGGAGGAATAAATCGATCGTCCGTAACAGGAATCCATTTTATTATACCTCTGAGAGAATGGGGATATTCTTTTGCCTCTTGCAAGATATGGAAATTATTTATTGAAAAAGTTTATTCCTTATCTTCTTATTCCGATCAGTTTGGTGTTAGCGTGGATGCGAATTCCAGGATGGATCATATTCTTCGTGTCCGCCCTCGCGATTGCGCCCCTCTCCGCCACCATAGGCATGGCGACCGAAGAGTTATCAAAACGCGTCGGCGCCCTGCTCGGGGGATGGCTTAACGCAGCGTTCGGCAACGCCACTGAATTAATAATCATCATCATCGCGATACGCGCCGGGGAGATGGATGTGGTGAGAGCCTCCCTCATCGGGTCCATCATGGGGAATATTCTGCTCGTCTTGGGGCTGTCAATGTTTCTCGGAGGATTGCGTTACAAGATCCAGACGTTCAACGAGGACGCAGCGGGAATCCACACGGTAATGCTAATTCTTGCGATGACGGCGATTATCATTCCATCGCTTTTCGCATTTGAAAGCTATCATTCCTTCAACATGATGTTGATGGCGCCGCGTCTGATGGGTATGAGCGAATGGATCTCCGGCATTCTGCTGTTGTTGTATATTGGCAGTCTCATCTTTTCCATGAAGACGCATCAAAAACTTTTCGAAACCGACGACGACGACCACGTAGCCCCTCCATTATGGAGTACCCGAAAAGCGACGACAATTCTTCTCCTCTCCACGATTCTGGTCGCGGTTTTGAGCGATATCCTGGTGCGCAGCATTCAACCCATGGTGACAGCGTTGGGATTGAGCAAAATATTCATCGGGATTATCGTGATACCCATTATCGGAAACGCCACCGAGCACGCCGTGGCCATTAACATGGCTATGCGCGACAAAATGGATATCTCCCTAAATATCTGCATTAGTTCGTCCACTCAGATGGCTTTTTTAATCGCCCCGGTCGCGGTGTTCGTCAGCATCCCCCTTGGACATCCGTTTCCTTTTGTTTTCGACGGTTTTGAGCTCATAGCCGTGGGTTTCTCCGCGTTGATCGCCGCATTCATCGCCCGGGATGGCAAATGCAATTGGCTTGAAGGGGCGCAGCTAATTGTCGTGTATGCGATATTAGCGGTCGCCTTTTACTTTCTACCTCAGTAATATAATCCTGCACATGCGCCACGATTTTTTGCATCCCACGATGCTTATGAGTCCTCGCTCCCCTAATCGACCTCCTATCGATCGGTTCAGCCCTTGAACTGGGAGGATAATGCTTTCATACCCGTTACTAGCGCGGGTTCCGGTTTGTCATTCGTGTAATCCCACATGTTAAAAGGTGTGATGGTCTGAGACGGTTTGAGCGACACCACATGACCATCCATAAAGGTGCAGTTCATCCGTGACAGGTGCCCCGCAAATCCCTGATTTGCGAACGCAGGATCGTTCAGCCCCCACCACGAGCATGCGTAGCAGTAGGCGTCTTTGTTCGTCCGATGTTCGCAGAGCATGATTTTCCGTGCCGGACGTTGTATCGACGCACTGCTCATGCCCAAATCGCTGGTGAACAACTTATTCCAACCGTTCACCGCGTAATCCATGGAATAGCCCTGAAAATCCTTGCTTGGATCCAAATTGGACGGACAAACAAATAGCTTTTTATTGCGGATATAGGGGGATATCTCGAACCGGAAGGTATAAGGGGTTTTAGCGTAACTACTCATGCCCATGGGGTAGACATCATCGTAATCCTGCACATACTCCAGCATCGCCATTCCGATTTGATGCTCGTTGCTGGCGCAATCGATAAGATTTGATCTTTGCCGCGCCTTCGCCAAAACCGGCAGGAGAAACGCTGCGAGAATTGCTATTATGGCTATTATGATAAGCAATTCAAATACCGTGAAGGCTCTGTTTTTCATTTTCCTCTCCTCGTGAACGGACTTTTCCTCGTGGAAAAACGATTTCCAAAATATGCCGTATGCGCAAATCTCACCCTGGATGGATAAAATGAGAGAGGTCTCTCTCAATCATCGGTTTTAATACGTAACGAGCGCCGGGAAAGGTTAAACAAGATGGGGTTCACACAGGAGACACCAACGATTGACTTTTTCTGGCGGATGAATCAAAAATATGCGTAGTATGCAATTATCTTACTGAACGACACGGTTTTCACGAGGATGAATGCGATGGACCAAATGCTCGGCCTCTTACGGTTCGCATACTTGGCGGGATTGATTTGGCTGCTGAATTTCATATACAAGCTAACACGAAAAGACGCTAACCAGCCTTAGGCGACCAGAACGCAGTTTTTGCCGGCTCTCTTGGCTCGATAGAGCGCTTCGTCCGCCATTTGCACGAGTTCCGTAGGCTCCTCTGCGTCATCGGGAAAAGACGCCACTCCGATGCTGACGGTCTTGTAGATGATCTGCCCTCCAGCGCGAAACGGTTCGGATGCGATTGCCTCACGGATTCTCTCCGCCAAAATGAAGGCGTCCGAACGAATGGTTTCCGGAAGAATTACGACGAACTCCTCCCCACCATACCTTCCAACGAAATCGACGTTTCGCACGCTTCTCTTGAGTATTTTCGCGATGGAGCAGAGCAGCACATCGCCCTGAGGATGCCCGAAGGTGTCATTGAAACTCTTAAAGGAATCCACATCAAGCATCAAAATGGAGAGCGGACGCTGATATCGCTTGGCGCGTTTTATCTCCTGGCGGAGTATTTCATGGGCCCGGCGATGGTTCAGAAGACCGGTTAAGCCATCCGTAATCGCCATATCCTGATAACGATGCATCATTAACCGTATGTTTACGCTCTCATAGGCAATCGCCACCTGAGGTATAAGCGACGTTATCCTCCCAAGCTCCGTCTTGGTAAACGGTCTCGATGCGCTGCGTATGAAATGTGCGACCCCTAGGATCGTCCCATGGAGCGTGATGGGGCAAAGAATCCACGAGGCGGGGTTGTGCCTTCCGGGTTGCCGAAGCTCCTTGCTGATATCGGAAATCATCACCGGGCGCGATTTCCGAGCGATGCGATAAATGAGGGAACCCGGCGCCGCCATGGAGGAATCAGGAGGTGGCAAAGATTTAGGCGAATGCATACGCGCCTGCAGAGTTGTTTGAGATTCATCCCACATCCATATGATGGCGCTTTCATGCGCAATAAGGTTTCCTGATATTTCGAGAAACTTTATTAGGGGGTCGTCAGTCTTACTGCTGGATATGCACACCCCTCCGAGCGTGTTGATGGCAAACAATTGATGCGTAAGATTCCGGTTCTCGATACTCATCCGAACCGCGTGCGCGCAAACCAATAGGAAGATAGCGAGAATAGGAAGGGAAAGCATGTGGTAGGAACGGTATGCCATAATGATGAGTATTGAAAGAGGGAAACTCAGACTATACGCCAAAGCCTGAGCCCGCAAGATGGAGCGCGTGTAATTCATCTTTGAATATCTCGTGACTAAATTATCGAGCCCTGCCAAAACGATATTGATAATGAGAAAGCAAGCCACTCCCAGACAGATCGCAATAAAGTCCCGCGAGTCGATTTTCGGCTCGATTGTGTTTTCCCCCGTGTACATCACGAAAACTCTTTTCGCCGCAATCGAAGCCAAGGTGTACTGCGCACCGAGAAACAGCGAGTAAAACTTACCTGCGCGATGATAGGATCTGCTGTTCACGATGCATGCGATGATGGCGCAGAGCCCTGCGATTTCACCGTTTATCAGCATCGCTGCGGTGAATACGAACGATGCCATGAAGGTTATAGGCTTTTCGAGGGAAATCGCAACAGGAACCGAACGAGCGAGGGTGATTATCACCAGCAATATCACGAATACAGGAAATCTAACTTCCAATATATTCGCAAATCGTATGCCAATCAGGTATAGGGCGGCAAGAATGATGAACAGGCGGAACGCCCTCTGGAAAATGACGGTGAGAGGCGCTGCGGAATTATGGCGTTTGACTCTTCTCAAGTTATTCACGGACGCTCAATGATTCCTTTGTTGCGCGTGGATTGTTGCCTGTATAATATACGATGTGGATGTGGTTTTGTTACTGTCCATTCGATTGCTCCATGTTACTCGCAAATCAGGAACGGAAAACCGAATTCATCTTAAATGATATCGCAATGGAGTTCGAGCTCTTGCATCTTAATCATTTTTTCATTTGTGGCAAGTATGATAATACAAATTTCAGAAGGAAGTTCTAGTGAAAGGAATGATTGCATTTCCATTCCCGAATTCCGATAGAATACATTATACAGGAAATATCCTATAAAGCTTAACTTCCACGGATTCGATCCGCAGTTATTTCATGAAGTATCACAGTAAGAAAGCAGAGGGTTTTTGATGTCATTAAAACTGAAGTCAACGCTTTTGGCTCTCATTGGTGTAATGGGGGCGATCGTTTTGTCCGGTTGCGGGGGGGGAAGCGGCGCCACCGGCTCCGGAGGCGGCACGCAGCCGCCCAAGGGAAACACCGCTGACTGGACAGTTCTGGTGTACCTAAACGCAGCGAATAGCCTTCAGGGTTTCGGAGGCTTCAACGTCCATCAAATGGAACAGGCTGGTTCCACACCCAATGTGAACATCGTGGTGCAGTGGAAACAGGGTGTCTGCGCGGATTGCAGCGATAACGAATGCAATTCCTTGAACGGGAACTGTTACAATCCCGATTGGAAGGATACTCGAAGATACTACATCGTGCATAACACCGATCCCACCACGATCAAATCCACGCTGGTGCAGGATTTGGGGCCGAACATCGATATGGGTAACTGGCAAACACTGCAAAACTTTATCGTTTGGGGACAGCAGAACTATCCGGCGAACCATTACGCTCTCATCGTGTGGGATCATGGCGAGGGATGGGTGAATGTTTATCGCGGTTTGTCCAAACATCCCCAATCAGCGCTGGTCAAGCCGAGGTCCATATCCTTGGATGAAACCACAATGAACGAGATTGAGACTTGGCAGCTATCACAGGCTCTCACCGGATTAAAACCGTTGGATGTTGTGGCCTTCGACGCATGTTTGATGCAGATGACTGAGATAGCGTACGAGATTCGAAATCAAGCCACCTATATGGTCGGATCCGAAGACAGCACTCCTGCGAACGGATATCCCTACATGACTTTTCTAAGCGACCTGGACGCGAACCCAACGATGTCTCCGCTTCAGTTCAGCCAGGATATCGTAAGTCAAACCGTCAATTACTACTCGCAGAACCCGCAGCTTGTCGGCACTCAGGGAGTGACGCAATCCGTGGTCTCCTTGGCGCAAATGACCAATTTAAACACCTCCTTAAATACTTTTGCGGACGCCCTCCTTAATAACGACACGCAAGCAAGCGTACAGCAAGCTGCGATTAGAGCGGAGCAAAACGCCCAAGGATACTCCTCTCCAAACGGATATTACGAAAACCTGGATTTGTGGGATTACTCGAACTGGATCAAGAACAACACCACCAACAGCGCCGTCGTCGCTGCGGCGAACAGTCTACAGAACGCCATCGGATCCGCAGTTGTCTATCAAAAGCTATACCAGGATCCGAATTCGCACGGATTGGCGATCTATGTCCCAGTGCCATCCGATTACGACTCCGCCTACGGAAATCTCGCTCTTGCAAGAGTCAATGATTGGCCCAAATGGTTGCAGTTCCAAGCGCAGTTATGAAAAAAGGTGTAGCGAATTCCATTTTTCAGCGTCATATATTAAAGAGGTGCCCGTAAATGTCCGATATGCTCGTTAACTTGCTCTCACTTCCAGCTTTGAACGAGGAAATTGAAAGGATGAGAGAGCTTGATATCATCCTGCGTCGTCCCATGCCGCATGAGATATCCAAAGTGTGCGCTTTTGTGCGAGAGAACTTCAGTCAATCCTGGGCCGATGAAATCACCGTTGGCTTTCACAACAAGCCTGTGTCGCTTTACATTGCAATTTACAAAGGCGGAATACTTGGCTTCGGAGCTTACGAGTGCACCGCAAGAGCTTTTTTCGGACCTACGGGGGTGGCGGAAAAAGAGCGAAACAGGGGCATCGGGCGATCCTTGTTGATCGCATGCCTCTGGGGTTTGCGGGATATGGGATATGTCTATGGCATTATCGGAGGCGCCGGTCCGAAGGATTTTTACCGTAAAACGGTAAAAGCCCTCGAAATTGAGGGCAGTGAGCCCGGCATATTCGCTAATCCCCTTTCTTAGAGGCGCCAAAAATCGTGAGGCGATGTCTATGTCAAGATCATATGGTTGGTGGCGTTCAATGAGATTCTCATTGATCGCGCTGATATCTTTGGTTACAGCTCTGATCCTGACTCCCAGCGCTGAAGCGCAAAATCTTCGCTCTCGATTTGAGAGAATGGACGCAAATCTCAACAACGGGCAGGGATACTCCTCCTCTCTGAACACCAATGGAACTTTGGCGTGGGGCGAAGGATATCTTTTAATGGCGTATGTGGATATGTATCGCGCCACCGGGGATCGCAGTTGGCTTGATAAGCTTGTCGATCAATTCGATACGGTTTTATCCCATCGCGATGACGTGTTGCATATCAAGGATTATTACCGCGACGTACCCATCGCGGGTTGGGGTTCCGATGAATACTCCTCTGGCAAATGGCATGTATGGGCGGTTCACACCGCAATGATCTGCGAAGGCCCCATGGAGTTTGTTGAATTGGTGAAGGCGGAACAACGTCTTAAAAAGCCATACTCCAAAATAGCCGCCCGATACCTGACCAAAATCAAGGAGTGCGTTGCGGCGCAGGATCCGTACTGGCATGATGGTCCGGGCCCTATGGAGGGATACTATTCCGATCCCGCCATTGGCCCCCTCCCCCTTAATCAGCAAAACGCCCTTGGAATGCTGAACCTGGGGTTGTATTTGGTCACGCGAGACCATCTCTATCGTAACCGCGTGGAACGGTTGGCGATGTTCTTCAAAAAGCGCATTCGAATACGACCGGATGGCTCCTACGATTGGTCCTACTGGCCGAAACTAGATGGCTCAGGGACTGACAGTGAAGATATCTCTCATGCAGCCATTAACGTGGCGTTCGCCTGTAAGTGCGCCAAAGCTCATATCATCTTCAACAAAGCCGACATGATGGCTTTTGTAAAAACGTGGATGTTGCATGTTCATCGTGCGGACGGCGTATGGGCGAATGATATCAACGGGGATGGCGGCGAGAATACCTACATGCCTGCGGCGGTTTGGGGGTGGAGTTACCTGTGCCCTTATGATCACAAGATATTGACGGATATGACATTGTCGTGTTCCTCGATCACCGAAGATCAGACCAATGGGGCAAATCTCCTTGCGCTGGCGAGCGTATTGCGTTGGGAGCATACCCTTAATAAGAAACACCGATGGCTTTGGTGGTAATGTTTCAAATGGGAATAGGAATACAATCATGACAGACGGGCGCATCAGCGAAACGCTTGACAACCTGGCAAAAATGAACGGGAGTTTGGAAGAGGCGTTACGCGCCATTCCGAATGAAAGAATGAAAACCCAATCCTCACCGGAGGTATGGTCGCCGCATCAAATCCTAGGACATCTTGTGGATGCTGAAATCGCCTTCTCATTTCGCTTACGGAAGATTCTCGCGGAGGAAAACCCATCCTACCCTCCTTTCGATGAAGAGAGATGGGGCGAGAGGTTGCGGCACGAAGACATCCCCGTATTGCTGTTTGTTTCGGTGTGGAAGCCTTTGCGAGAACTCAACATCCAGCTTCTAAGGCTAATGCCGGCACTGGCTTGGGAACGACAGGGGGTTCATGAAACGAGCGGCAGCCAAACATTAATGGATGTTGTGCGGGGCATGATATTGCATGATAACTATCATCTAAAACAACTCAAAGCGTGCGGCACGAGCGCATGACTCTGCCTCACGCTTTCCTTCAAACCGGTCTATTTCTTCACACCCTCTCCGGACGAGGGGGTCGTAACATCAGTTGCTCCAAAGCCTCGCGAATCGATAGCCCCTCGAAAAGCGTGGAATACAGAGTCTGAGATATGGGCATCTCCACTTTTTTCCTGACGGCGAGGGAGCAAATCGCCCTTGTGGTGGGAACTCCTTCCGCTGTTTGACCGATCTCTTTCAATATGTCATCCAATGCCTTATGCTGTGACAACCCATACCCCACTCGATAGTTTCGCGAGAGCTTGCTGCTGCATGTGGCTATGAGATCGCCAACTCCCGCCAATCCAAGAAAAGTGGATCTTTCCGCACCTAACTCCACTCCCAAACGGGTGATTTCCGCTAATCCGCGCGTCATCAACGCCGCTTTGCTATTATCACCGAAACCCGCGCCTTCGCATATCCCCGCTCCTATGGCGATGACGTTCTTCATCGCGCCCGCCAACTCCACCCCCACGATATCCGTGCTTGTGTAGACTCTGAAAGTCGGCCCCATCCATATCTCCTGGCAGAGTGCGGCGGATGCGGGATTTGCGGACGCCGCCACGCACGCGCTGGGAAATCCCTTGCCTATCTCAACCGCCAGATTGGGACCCGATATCGAAGCCAGTCGTTCCGCTATGGAACCCTTACTCTCCGACGTTTCCCGCGATAAGACATCGGAGATTACCTCGGACATTCTACGGCAGGTTTCGCATTCCAGTCCCTTCGATGCATTGATAAGCAAGGAGGTGTTCCGGATATAGGGAGCCGCGATTCCAACCACCTCCTCCATCGCCCCGGAAGGCACGGCGAAAACAATCGCGTCCGCATCTTTCAACGCTATCTCAAGGGAGGAGGATACCGTGGCGTTATCCAGCAGTGGAATGCCTGGAAGGAAGTATCTGTTCTCTCTCGTATTCTGAAACTCCTCTGCGATATCGGGAAATTTCTCCCATAAATACACCTCTTCCGCCTTTCCCAGCAGAGTCGAAAGGGCGGTTCCCCAGCTTCCCGCACCTAAAATGGTGATCTTTCTCATATCCGGTTCCTTACCTCGATTGTTCGGAATACGCAGTGTAATAATCCCCTCTTTTGGTTACGACTACGGGGGTGCGGAAGAGCGATGTGAAATTTGCCGACGTGAATATCTCCTCTTTCGGTCCTTCCAAAAAGAGGGAGCCCTCCCGTAAAAGCACGGCGTAACTTATCTCCGGGATAATCTCCTCCAGATGATGTGTCACCAAAATGATGGTCTTGCCCAATGCGGCGATGCGCCTGATCGCATTGGTAAAGTATTTGGCGGACACGATATCCAGACCTGTGGTGGGTTCGTCCAAAAGCAGAGCTCTTGGATCGTGCACCAACGCTCTGGAGATGAGTATGCGGCGTATTTCACCTGTGGAAACGTGATCCAGACGTTTTTGCGCGAGATGCTCCACCTCCATCCATCTCAGGCTATTTATCGCCCGTTCCTTCATCTCCGAAGTGATTGGCTGATGCAACGATAGCCCGACGCTGCTGAAAAAACCTGACAGCACCGCTTCCAAACCGGTAATCCCTGCGGACCATTGAAGAAAATACCGATCCATATCGGCGGTCACGATGCCCAAATCGCTTCGCAACTCAAATACGTTCCACTCCGACATTCCGAAAATCTCCAACACTGGAGGCGGGTCCGACTGAAACACGGGATAATAATCGCGCATGATAAGCTTAATCAACGAGGATTTCCCGGAACCGTTTGGACCGTAAATGACCGTATGCCGACCTTGCGGGATCTCCAGGGATAGGTTCCGAATAGGATAGGAATTGCCCTTCCATACCGTCACATTTTTCATTCTTAACAAAGGAGGAGCAAATTCCGTTGAAGTAGCGGCATTGTCAAGTTCAGCCACGACCGTATTGCAAGAATCATCATTTTCACGAAACATTATTACAAGTAGTTCTCCATTATTATGTTTCAGGCATCCCTATAGGAACACCTTATTGTTTTCTCCGCAGGGAATACGCCCACAGTTCCCCTTTATCGTTCTTGCAGACAAGCACGCCATCGGATAGCGCAGGAGATATCCATCTCACCGGCTCTCCGTCCTTCCTTGACAACGTTTTACCGGTAACGGCGTCTATCAGTTCTATCTTTGAATTACCCTGCATTATCAATTTACCATCACCGGTCAATATGCCGGTACCCTCAACTCCGAAATTGTCGTTTCTCCAAAGCATTTTCGCAGTATGGCTGTTCATCTCCCAGCACTCGAGCCAACCGCTGGTGTGGTATAGCATTCCATTGTAAAAAATCGGAACCCCCACCTCGGAATGAGGTCCGCTCTGACATTTAACAGCTCCATTGGATGTGATCTCCACCAAATCGTTCCCGGGACCTAAATGCGTTGACAGAAAAGCGTAATTTTTCCACACCGCTGGGCTCACCAGATTGGCGTCATCCGTAGCCTTGTAATCAAACAAGGCGTAAGCGCTCCCTTCGTGCCCCTTATCCAGACGAACGACTGCGAGATGATAGAGTGTCAATACGGCAAGGCATGGCACGCCATCCAAGGTCATCGGCGCCGGACCGCCCGTATGCCCCGCAGGATCGTCAACCTGAGAATGCCACACCGCTGTTCCCGGAGGGTTGCCACCGGTAAGTTTATCGAAAGCCAGCAGATTCCCCTCCTTGCACCCCACCTCGACTATCACCCAAGGTCCGTATACATAAGGCGATGTCGTACAACCGTAATCGTTTTGAACGTTTCCGGTGTCCGGTCGCACTTGTACATGGTAAATGTCGCTGAGATTTGCGCCCCACACCTTTTCACCATTCTTGCGCGTATTCCAGCAGTTCAAATATCCGTCTATGGAATAGGTGTAGAGATATCCAGTCTGTGCATCGTATTCCGGCGTGGAACTTGGTCCTTCCGTATAAGAATCGAGATTGCTGTGAGCAAACCTCCCCCTCGGAGGCGAAGGATAGGATTGGGTCCACAGAGTCGCACCGGTCTGCAAGTTAAGACAATAAACGTAATCCTTGCCATCCCGATACCCCATCGTGTAAATCCGACCGCCATAAACGATCGGAGACGACTCGCCGGTCGCATTCAAATCGATTTTCCAAATAGGCTTGCTCAAAGGCCACGCTCCGAGAGCATAACCGGATGACTCCGAAGTGACACCATTGCGATTGGGACCTCGCCAATGCTGCCAGTTCTCGCCGGACGCGTTTTCAATCAAGAATGCGGTCATAAATAGAAAGGAAATAAGAACAGCAGTTCCATGTTTCATTTCGCACCATCCCTGTTAGGATTTGCATATGTGTTTAAAAAGCTCTACTTTACGATGAAGACGTAATCCCCGGATTGCAAATAGAGGGCGACATACCCCGCATCCGCCCTGAGGAATTTGACTCCATCCGAATGCGACAACGATTTACCATCCACAGTGATAGCCCGCGTGCTTGCTGCGGGAAGACGGAGCGTTGCGGTGGAGTTAGGCGGCACGCACACATGAAAACGCTTCTTCCCTTTGGATATCGACCAATCGCTGATTATCCTTCCATAAGGGGATATAAACTCCGCCCTCACCCATTTTAGATTCCCCGTCAGTGCGGGCGATATCAGAAAATGCTGAAATCCTGGATGATCCGGGTCCGGTCGAATGCCCGCCAACCCCTTTTGAAACCAGGCTCCTATCCCATTGTAACACCCATGCATGCGAGAATCCGCCCCCTGCCACTCCTCTGGCCAGGTGGTATAGCCCTGCTTGATGAGATAACCGTAGGAGGGATAGGTCGTTTGCGAGGCGTAATCATACACGAGGTTGTTATATCCATGCTCCGTCAAATACTTGGTCATGAAATAGGTGCCGTGCAATCCCGTATCAAGATGCTTATCCTTGACGTCTATGAGCTCATGTTCAAAAAGGCTGATGATTTCCGGGAACCGTTTCTTCGGCACCGCTCCGGAAATTAACGGCATAATTTCGGAATCCTCCAAATCATCGAGGTAACACCCCTTCTCCGGATCGTAGAACCGCTCATTGATCGCCGTTTTCAACCGCTCGGCCAAAGCGTCGTACTTTTTAACGTCCCCTGGATGTTTTAGAAGCTTGGCGATTTTCGCCATAATCCGTGTCACATAAAGATAATAACAGTTATTGAAAAGAAGGGCGCTCTGAGAATCGCTCAGTTCGGAGCCGTGCGGAGTGAGCCAATCGCCGAGGAAGAACCAATACCCTCCAGGCAGGGGATGCATCAGACCATCCGAATCGGAGTTCTCCCCGAAATAGTCGAGTAATCGCTTCATGAAGGGGTAGGTTTCGCTTAGAATGCGCGTATCCCCATAGGTCATGTATGTCTCCCAGGGCATCGTGATGATGAAGCCGCTCCAAGCTGGTCCGCCTCCCCCGCCCATCTGAGGCGCGGTGTGCGCTACGGAGCCGTCAGGTTTCTGGATGTCTCTCCAATCCCGCGCCCATTTGGTGAAAAAGGCGTCGGTGTCGTAATTCATCAGTGCGGTTTCCATACTCGTGTGCCCGTCGCCGCCATACCCCAGTCGCTCCCTATGCGGACAATCCACTGTGATTCCCCCGGCGCTTAGGTTCACATAGTTGTAAAGCGTAATATCGTAGATTTTCTTCAGCAACTTATCCGAGCAGTCAAAATACCCCACTCTTTTTCGGTCGTTGCTTATCCGATACCCCGTTATATCGTTAAGCTGAGGTTTGTAGTGCAGACCTTCGATGGTGACGTATTGGCATTCGTGATAGGTGAAACGATTGCAGAAAACGCCCTTACCCGTAGGACCGATCACATACTCATCCTTTTGGTCGTACTCGCACTCCTTGTTAGGCAGGGAGGAGACCAGAAAAGTCACCTTGTCGCCCTCGTTTCCATGAAAACGAACATGGATCCAGCCCGTATATAGCTTTTTCATTACAACACGGTATTTGTCCGGTCCCTCTTGCGTAACGCTTTGGGCGTGAATTACATCGCATATGCGATTGGGTTGTACATTATCCGGCGAAAGCATCAACGATAAAGGATATTCCGACGCATTCCCCCATCCCGTCTCATCCAATCCCGGTTTGGACCAACCCGGGATGTAAGCGCGCGCATCAACATAGTCCCCGCCGAAATCACTGTTCTGCCATCTCCCGATGTGCCTTCCATTGCTCAAATGGCATTTCCAAGTGTTATCGCTTGCAAGAAGCACCTTTTGGCGGCTGCGATTCAATACGTTCACTTGACAGATACAAAGAGGCGACTTCTCGAAATGAAACTCTACAAACGGATTGAAGTCCTTGAATATCGACCAGCCAGGAGCCAGCCACACCCCGATGACGTTATCCCCTTTTCTGAGATATTTGGTGATGTCGTAGGTAAGGTAAAGGGCGCGTTTTTGCAGGTCGCTTACGGACGGGGTTAACACCTGATCCCCCACCTTCCGACCATTGACATAAAGTTCATGAAACCCAACCGACCCAACATAAGCGAAAACGCAGTTCGGAATCGTTTTTAGCGTGAAGCTTTTACGAAACCAAATCCAATCTAAATCGGTGGCGTTTTCCATCCCCATCCAATGGGCTTTCCAATCCGATGGATTCAACAAGCCTATGGAGAATCGCGACGGTGAGCTCCAATTTGTGGGTCTGCCATGCATATCCCATATCCTCACCTTCCAGAAGTAGTTCATTCCGGGTTTGAAACTCCTTCCCGGATAGACAACATTCACGGACTTATCGGTATTCACCTTGCCGGAGTCCCACACATCCCCTTTGCCTTGTTCCAATGAATGAAGAGATACTGACACTAGGATACGGTAGGCTGTCTGTCTTTGACCTCGTGTCCGCGCCGTGTCGGTCATTCGCCAACTGAATCGCGGCTGAAGAGTGTCGATTCCCAGGGGATTATTCAGAAACTCGCATTTAAGGTGATTCACGCTGACTTCGCTCATGGCTCCCTCACATGATAAGAGTATTAACCCGCAGACCGCAAAAATGATTTTGAACACACCCGATCCATTAGGCATAAGTCGATCCCTCCTGTGCATACGTGTAATCCGCTTTCCTGTTCAATGGATGCATATCCTTAAATCGTCTCGAAAATCGTGGTGCATATAACATTGCCATTTTCATTCGCGAGAAAACGAACCTCCGCGCGATATAACGGATGGCTCCCGAACGAATGTAATCGATGATCCTCCGGATTGATCTCCTCCAAAATATGACCCTGCGACTCCCCTTCAACATGGCAAACCATATCCCCCAGAAGAAAGCTCAATCGTCCCTTTTCCACGCTTATTCGGGGTTTATCCGTGAACCAAACCACATGCGCAATTATGTCGTTGGGTTTGAGGCTGAAATCGTCTTTGATAATGATGGAGCTTTCCAACCCCTCCATGGTTCTTCTCCAGCTTTGAATGCCGCTCTCGATCGGATAGGCTGCGGATAGTTGCAGGCTCAGGAGCGGATGCGACCTATCATTCGACCATGACAATATCACCCCTGCGGCATCCTTGCCGGCTCTTTGAGGATAACCGTTGATGATCGGGCAGTTATGCCCTAAGCTCGAGGCTGGTAATGACTGATATCGGTTCGGACCGAAGAAATCCGTCGTGTAACGCGGAGCTCCCAAATCCGGGACAAGTATCTTCTCATTCACCGCGACAAGGAAATGCCCCAAGTCGTTGTGATTGTGTCTCTCCGCGTTATGACCGCCACTTAGACAGGCGATGATCGCACCCTTGGGGGTGTTCACCTTGAAGATTCCGGTTTGCTGATCTTTAAGCAGTCGTGGAAACTCCTCTTCAATCGCATGTCCCTGAACCTGGGATGGCGACGCAAGTGCGCGGATAAGACGGTTTATCGGCGCGAACCCTCGCACACCGAGTACTCCCGATCTGGCGGCCCACTGCGCAAGCCAATCGGATTCGCACACACGCGCCAGCCATGGAACGAAAAATAGCGGGGCGGAGGAATGCAGAGAGGAATCGTTGCCCGCAAAAAATGTGTCTCCGAACAGGTGCACTCTTCGAGGGTAATCCGCAACGCGCTTCAACCGCTCCAAATTCACCGTTGCCTTGAGCATGGCATCGGACAGTCGTTGCATTCCGTTGCACGCATATCCCACCCCGTAATTCCAATAACCAATCCCCTCGTCACACTCCCCGTCAGGAGTGAAGCCCTTCTCCAAAAAGATTTTCAGCCCCTCCAAAGCCCTCTTTCGCGCCTTAGGTCTTTCAAACCCTTGAGCCGCCAGCGATTCGCATGCGGCAAGGATACTTCCCGCGCAGACACCCGCCCAATTGTTCACCTCCTTACGCTGAGCGTCATCCCACCACACATAAGCGCCATTGGCGTAAGGCTCCAAAACACGGCGATCAATCTCCCTTACGATCGTTTCCGCCAAGGTTCGGGAGATCGATTCCATCCATGGCAGCAAAGCTTCGCGCATCTCCGCAATCTCCATCGCCATCTCGCATGCCGCTAAATCCAATTGGGGATCGCCAGAGGTGGGAAGATCGTTGCCAGGCAGATGCGCCGAGACCACCCAGGAGGGTTGCGTTACGAACTCCCAAAGCCAATCCAAAAGACGATCGTCCGGATCGTCATCCTCCAATCCGCGAAGGCATCTGTTCAAGACCAGCGCCGCCAGCCTGCTTCGTTCCTCCTGCCACACGCGATCCACTCTGCCTCTATCGTTGGAGCGTTTCGCGGCGAGATAATCCGTGGCGCGGGGCATGGAAGGATAATGAGCGGTGTTTTCAAGGATATTTCGCATGGAGGCGCGTACAGGTTCGTATATCGGCGAAATCGCCACTTCCCCCCAAAAATCACGATCTGTCAAAGGAGGAATTCGAAATTGCGTCTCCATCTCTCATGATCCTTTCCGGTGATGAATGGCTTGCCGTTTCATGCAGGGCGTTGAAAACGGTATTTCAAAAGATTACCCGAGGGAAATGTAAAATTCATATTGTTCATTTCAGCATGGCGAAAAGATCGGGCATGGCGGGTGTGGAGGGTGTGTGGTCGGCGTATCCGAGCCGCGAATGAAACGTTCGCCGCCGTTCGGCGAACACTGAATGAGCGGGCGTTCAACTGAATCCTTACCTCAATCCCACTAATTTCACGTAAATCGGAGACTGCGACAATTGAATGTTCACCCGGAATCCACCAACCAGGTACCGATGGATGGATTGACCTGTCGTATCGCTGCAATCGTACGCGCCCGGGTTGAGCGGGATCGTCGCATCGTGCGGATCGACCCCTTCATCGCGCCCTTCACACCACATCGAGAAATACACCCCACTCGCGTAATTGGTGAGCCATTGTCTCGCCATGATACCCTGCCGGCCCGCGCACACCGGTGAAAACGCAGGAATAGCTCCATTCGCCGTCCAATATGGAAATTGAGTTGCTCGGAGGAGCGTACTGTGAGATTAGTCTTAGCAAATGAGTGTAATCGGACGCCGGCATAATAGATTGGCTATTATCCCTTCGTCAATTCATAGCACCGCAACTCCCCCTTGTCCGTTTTAAAGAAGAGCCTTCCCTCGGCTAATATCGGCATGATCCACCCTGTCGGAATATCCTGAACCGTGGACAAAGTTTTCCCTTGCAAATTCACCAACTCCACCTTGTTGTTCCCGGATACGATAAGCTTGTCATCTCCCGTCAGGATGACATATCCCGATGTGCCGAACATATCACCCCTCCAGAGCATCTTCATCGGCTGCGGAATCAATCTCCAGCACTCCAACCATCCGCTCGCCTTGTAGAGCAATCCGCCTCTAAAAACGGGGATACCTTCGTCGGTATGCGGCATCTCCCCCACCTTCGTCGCTCCATTGGATGTTACTTTGATCACGCTATCCGAAGGACCATGGGCGGTGGAGAGTGTAACGTAGTCTTTCCAAATCGAAGGGGTCACCACATTGCCCGCATAAGCGGCTGCATAGGGAAAATCCGCCATCGTCGCGCCCTCATGCCCGGAATCCAACCTCACGACCATATAATTGCGAAGAGATAAGACGGAAATACAGGGAATGCCGTCGATATTTATGGGAATGAGCCCGCCCGTGTGACCTGCGAAATCGATCATCTTCGACTTCCATATGGGCGTCCCAACCGGTGAACCGCCAGTCTTCTTGTCAAAAGCCATGATATCGCCTTGAGAAGAGCCGACCTCCAAAATTAGCCACGACCCGTAAACGAATGGCGATGTGGTATACCCGTAGTCGCGCACCTCGCCGCCTGTAACCGGACGCTGAGTCATTCCAAACCGATCATACAGGTTAAACCCCCATATCCGTTTCCCCTGGTTTCGAGTGTCCCAGCAGTTCAAGTCCCCGTCTATTGAGAGTGTGTATAGTAAGCCAGTGGTCGCATCATACTCGGGGGAGGAGAGCGGACCTTCGGCATACAGTTCCTGATCTCCGGTGGCGTAGCGCCCTCTCGCCTTGGAGGGATAGGATTGCGTCCATGCAATCTTACCAGACCTCACATCGATGCAGTAAACATGATCTTCGCCATTCGCATACCCCATGGTGTAGAGTTTCCCTTGCGCTATGATAGGGCAACTTTCACCCGTCGTTCCAAGTTGAAGCTTCCACGCGGGCGTTCTCAAGGGCCACGCTCCATTGGCATAACCTGAGGTTTCCGATGTGATCCCCTCACGCAACGGTCCCCGCCAATGCGGCCAATCCTCAGCCTTGACTTTCACGAACGTCGCAAGAAACGTTAGGATGCAAATGGCATACGCAAACTGTTGTTTGAAGCGCATTTATTTCACCTCTCGAAGATGGAATTGTAAGCAAACCGCTCTGTTTTCATTGATTTTTCATCTTGATACACTATTCTATGAAGGTAATGGCGGAACACGACATGGAATGCTTGCTTGCAGTGTCATTGGAACCGCGATTATCCCGTATGCTCGAATGGATCCATATGTGCGATTGGCCGATGAGCCTACCAATAGTGTAAACCGAATACCTGATGCGATCAAGTTATTTTTCCTTTTTCCGTTGATAAGGGAGAGGAAATGTATTATGTCATCGTATTTATTTCATTGGTATGAACTTTTCATCACCGTTAACGTCAAACAAATCAACACTATTAACGGTCGTAAACAATGAACGAAAACGAAAAATTGGACAAGATAGAGCAAAGCGTCTCTCGGGTGATGAAGAGACTGACACACACCAATCAACCCGATTCCCTGGCGATGCAGCTTCCGCTGGCTCAACTCCGACTCGCTCACGCATTGCATCGCTCGGATGTGTCCTTGGGGGAGACCATGGGGGCTTTGAAGGAGCGCTTGGGAGTGGGGAACAGTGCCCTTACCCAAGCGGGGGATCGCTTAATTCACAATGGATTAGCGGAACGCCTTGCTGATCCAAACGACAGACGGGTGGTTCGAATGCGCTTGACCGAAAAGGGAAGATCTTGGGTGGATGATATCAGAATGCAACGCAAACGGAGGATCGAGGAGATATTGAATCATCTCACCCCAAGTGAAGCGCATGAGTTCATAGAAGCGATATTCACGTTGGATCGTCTGACCTCCTTCCTCAGAAAAAACAATAATGCGGATGCCGGCGATCCGGAGGAGACAATTGCGCAGATACGCGCCGTTTCCGAGTAAAAAAACGCCTGTGAAATTCGGACGTAAATGGATGGATACACTAAAATGATAAAATTAGGTAATTGCAAAATTCACTATCCGAATTTTTTATCGGGTAGGAAGAGCGGCGGAAGACACTCTTTTCCGTTTGTTGCAGTTAGTTCCATAAGCAATTCGTTTCAAATGACGATGCGCCATCGTCATAATCTTGCAAACTAACATAGAGGCAAAAAAATGAACAATTCCGAACCCGCCCATCGACCAATTGTACCTCGCAGGAACAAAAGGAAAAAGCGTCCTTTAGCCCCTTACATCATTCTTATTGTGATTTTGGGCTTAGGCTGGTTTGCCTGGGCGAAAACCCATCCTCCGGTAAATCCGCTTAGCCAACTGATCACCGCCAAGGTGACCCGCGGAAATCTTGTGGAGACGGTGACCGCCACGGGGGCGATTGAAGCGCAGACAGGGGCGCAAGTAAACATCGGATCGCAGATCACAGGAACCATCAAGAGGCTTAATGCGGATGTCGGGGGGCATGTGAAGGCGGGACAAGTCATTGCGGAACTGAATCTGCCCGACTTGGAAGCCCAGGTTCGTCAATCCGAAGCCACACTTCAGCAAGCCAAGACGCGTTACAAGCAAGACCTTGACGGCAGGGCGATGGAATACAGCCAAACCGATAACGCGATCGTACAGGCAAAAGCGAATTTGCGCAGTGCGGAGGAAAAGTTATCGGAAGCCATCGCCTCTGAAAATCAGCAGAACATTCAAACCCCAACAAGTATCCAGCAGGCGCAAACCGCACTGACCGCTGCGCAAGCGGCTTTGAATACGGCCAATGCGAACTACAAGCAGACGGTGGATGGAGCCAACCTCCAAATCTCCGTCGCCAAAGAGCAGGTGACACAAGCCAAGGCGAATGCGGCTAACTCAGCCGTTAATCTTAAACGCCAACTGGAGCTTTACAAAGAGGGCTATGTCGCTGCAAGCGCCGTGGATGACGCCAGAGCGACCGATAAAGTCAATCAATCCCAAGTTATAGCTGCGGAAAATAATCTGGTTCTCACCCAGCAAAAAGTGACATCCGATCTTGAATCCGCAAAAGATCAGGTGACTCAGGCGCAGGAAAATGTGAGCGCCGCCAAAGCGGCACTGGCATCCGCTCAGTCCAATATCTATCTCAATAAAACCCGCGCCGCCGCAGTAAGAGACGCCCGGGCGCAGGTGAATCAAGCGAAGGCGGCGTTAACGATTGCCCTTGCCAATAAAGCCAATAATATTCTAAAGGACGAAGACATCAAGGCTGCGAAGCAACAGGTGCAAATTGCACAGGCGCAATTGGATTATAATATCGCCGAACTCGACAAGTCCTATATAACCTCACCCATTTCCGGCACCGTTTTGCAACTGGCGGAGCAACAGGGGGAAACGCTTGCCGCCGGATTGAGCGCCCCGACTTTGATTATCGTGGCGAACCTGCACAAACTCGAGGCGGAGATATACGTGGATGAGACAGACATCGGCAAAATCAGGATGGGACAGGATGCGGATATCACCGTGGACGCCTTCCCGCACAAAACCTTCCATGGCAAGGTGGTCAAAATTGCATCAGGATCCACCATTCAAAACGGGGTTGTGACTTACGATGTCTCTATCTCCCTGAATAGCATGCAGGGATTGAAACCGGACATGTCGGCGAACGCAACAATCTACATCCGTAAGATCAACAACGCACTGTTAGTGCCGGCGGAGGCGATCAATCAAACCGTCACAGGTTCCACTATTAACGTTCTAGTGAACAAGAATGGCACGCCCACCCCGGAAACAGTGCCCGTGAAAACCGGTATTAGCGACGGAGTGAACACTCAAATTTTAAGCGGAGTGAAGGAGGGGGAAACCATCATTCTTGCAGGCATGAACTCCGGCGGACCGATGAGAGGACCCAATTTCTTCGGACCAAAACAGAGCGCTACGCCCAAAAAGAAAGCTCCGGCAGGTGCGGCGCCGCAAGGTCCGCCTCCCGGTTAATAAAGAATGATCATAACGGCAATTGCAAAAACATGCCGACGCGAATGGCGTTTTTGCAATTGCCTCATCGAATGGAACATTTATGGAGCGTTTCAATGTACAAAGACCTTAACATACCGGAGGAGGCTTCCTCGCTCATATCTCTCCGAGATATCATCAAGATATATTATATGGGGGATCAAGAGGTTCATGCATTGGATGGACTGAACCTGGATATAAACAATGGCGAGTTCGTGGCTATCACCGGTCCTTCGGGATCAGGCAAATCAACGTTGATGCACATCATTGGATGTCTGGATGTGCCCACGGATGGAAGATACTATTTGGACGGGGTCGAGGTGTCCGATATGGATGATTACGAACTTGCCAAGGTGAGAAATCAGAAAATCGGTTTTGTGTTTCAAGGTTTCAACCTTCTTCCACGCACCACGGCCCTGGAGAACGTTGAACTCCCACTTCTCTACGCGCATCGGAAGGATCGCACCGAACAAGCAGAATTAGCCCTGGAAAGAGTGGGATTGGCGGACAGAATGGACCATCGCCCCAACGAGTTGAGCGGCGGGCAGCAGCAACGTGTCGCAATCGCCCGCGCCTTGGCGACGAATCCAAAATTGATACTTGCGGACGAACCAACCGGCAATCTCTCCTCGGTTCAAAGCGAGGAGATCATGAAAATCTTCCAAGAGTTGAATGAGGAAGGCATCACGATTGTAATGGTGACTCATGAGCCGGACATTGCTCGTCATTGTCGTAGAGGGGTTCATATTCGAGACGGTCATGTGGAAACGGATGAGGAGATTACGGATCGACTGTTTGCCGATGAAATATTAAGCACCATGAGGAGATAATAAAATGAACATACTGGAAAGCCTGCGGGTCTCCCTCAGGGGGCTAACTAGCAACAAAATGAGAAGCTTCCTGACGATGCTGGGCATCATCATCGGCGTAGCGGTGGTTATTCTCGTTGTGGCGATCGGTCAGGGAGCTGCACTGAACGTGAAACAAAACATCGAAGCGTTCGGTAATAATCTGCTGATGATTTGGTCCGGCAGTTCCCGTATTAAAATTAACGCCATAACGGTCAAAACCGCGACAGGTTCCGGATCGGCTGCGGCGGCGGGCAATACGAACACGCTTTCCACAACCTCCGGCGCCAGCCTCTATCAGACCAACACCTTAACGCTGGCGGACGCACAAGACATAGCCAAGGATTTTCCTCAAACGGTTTTAGCCGTAGCGCCGGAGGTGAGAGGGAATGTACAGATTCGACTTGGGAGCAACAATTCCACCACAAGCATCATCGGCTCCACCCCGGATTATGCACTCGTCAGCAATGCACCGGTGGATCGGGGCAGATACTTCACGAACCAAGAAGTGGACGGACGCTTGAAGGTCTGCGTGATCGGCGCCACGGTCGCTTACAAACTTGCCGGCGATTCCGAGGCGAATCTCGTGGGGCGAACGATCTATGTGAACCAGCAGAACTTTCTCGTGGTGGGAATGCTGAAGCCAAAAGGCACCGGCATGTTCGGACAGGACCAGGATGATGTCATCGTCGCACCGATAACAACCGTGATGGATCGCGTATTAAATCGTCGCTTCCTCAGTAACATAAACGTGGAATGTGTCAGTCAAAAAATGATGCCGCTTGCACAGCAACAGATCAGCAATTTCCTTCGGGTGCGTCACCATCTGCTTCCGCCTTTTCCCGAAAACGACGACTTCAATATCCGAAGCCAGACTGAGATTCTGCAAAGAATGAACAGCATTACCGGCACGATGACTTCCATGCTCAGTCTTGTGGCGATCATCTCACTTCTTGTCGGGGGAATCGGCATTATGAATATCATGCTCGTTTCCGTCACGGAACGCACGCGGGAGATCGGCATCCGCAAAGCCATCGGAGCCACCCCCTCGGACATCATGTGGCAATTCCTCATCGAATCCTCCCTTATCTCCCTAATGGGTGGCATCATCGGGATCATCGGCGGGGTGGGCGGAGCGTATGCACTCTCAAAAATAGGCGGATGGGTGACCATCATTAACCCGACGGCCATCGTCGTGGCGATTGTCGTCTCGGCTGGGGTGGGCATTTTCTTTGGAATCTATCCTGCGCACAAGGCTTCCTCATTGCCACCGATCGAGGCGTTGCGGTATGAATAGTGAGGGCGTCAAACCTTGACCTTTGTTCATGAAGTGAATCGAAGATGTGGGGCTTCCCGCTGGCGCATCGCAACATAATACGGCTTGAAATGGCGTCCGTTCGGAGATGGGGGTATAATCATAAAGGCGTACGATGAATATTACCCCTGTCTGTTTTCATTCAGATGCGGAGCGTGTTGCATTTCATCCGTTTACTCCGCTGCCCATTTTTTGTTTGTCGATTGACGCTGATTCCGCCGACTCTTTGCGTCTTTCATTCCATCGGTGTCCACCCAAGGGTATAAGAGAGGATGTATTCAATGACGACTCTCCTTGACACGGGTTCTTTTTGATGAACGACGAAAATATAAAAGAATATGATGATCCCCAAATCATTCACGGTCCATTTTATGCATTGAGCTTTCGTAACTTCCGCCTGTTTTTCATTGGTCAGTTCATTTCGGTGGCTGGCTCCTGGATGCAGGTGGTGGCGCAAAGCTGGCTGGTATACGAGATTACAAAATCCCCCGCATGGCTTGGAATCGTTTCCGGGGCGGGCGCGATTCCCTATGTCCTCTTTTCCATTTGGGGAGGTCAAGTGGCGGATCGTCACTCCAAACGAATCATCCTCATATGGACTCAAACTCTCTCCATGCTCGCCGCGTTCCTTATCGCGGCTTTGGCGACTAATCGATGGGTTCATATCGAAGCCTGGCAGATAGCGGTTATTTCCGCCGCCCTGGGCCTAGTCAATGCATTCAACATGCCCGCTCAGCAGGCGTTCGTTATTGACATGGTGGATAAGAAAGACGCAATGGGAAACGCCATTGCACTGAATTCGCTTCAGTTTAACATCGCGCGTTTCGCGGGTCCGATCCTAGCTGGAGTGGTGTTGGCGAAAATGGGAGCGACAATGTGCTTCTTTCTCAATGGTCTCAGCTTCGTAGCAGTGATTATCTCCCTTATGATGATGCGGGTGGAGGTGCAGGAGAGGCATTCCAGCCAGATTGAAATCTGGGGAGGACTGGATTACACATTGCGTAATCACACGGCGCTCCGGATCATCACGCTGATTGGCTGCGCAAGCCTCTTCACATGGTCTGCGGGAACCCTGTTTCCCGTTTTCGCCGACCGACTTCACGAAGGCGCCACGGGCTATAGCGCGATGCTCGCGTTCAACGGAATAGGAGCGGCGCTTGGGGGGTTGCTGATAGCCTCCGTGGGAGCGCGAATCCCGAGGTTAGTGGTGATTTATGCGGGATCGTTTCTCTTTTGCTTCACACTGATACTCTTCGCGATGACTCCTCATTACTATCCCGCGCTTGCACTTCTCGCCTTGAGCGGCATGGGCATGGTGTTGTTCGGAATCAGTTCAAACACCAAGGTGCAGGAGGATGTGCCCGATATTCTGCGCGGCAGGGTGATGGCGATCTATTCCCTCGTTATGGGAGGGTTAATGCCCGTGGGAGGTTTGGAGATAGGGTTTCTCGCTCAAAGAGTGGGTCCCGTTCTTGCCATGGAGATAAACGCATGGCTTTGCGTTTTGTGCACCATCAGCATGATCGTATGGCAGTTCCTCGACAAGCCCGTCCAAATAAACGCAATCGAGGAGTTGTCATAAATCATATTTGAAGATATTGGAAGTAGTCTAAGTGAAGCACGAGGGATCGACATCGAAGGATAAAAAATCCTCCAAAATTCAGGGCGCATTTTACGCTCTGACTTTTCGTAACTTCAGGCTCTTCTTCATCGGACAGCTCATTTCGGTATCCGGCGTATGGATGCAGACCCTCGCGCAAAGCTGGCTGATCTTCGATCTCACTCACTCCGCCGCATGGCTTGGAGTCATTGCAGGTGTCAAAGCGATTCCCAACGCCTTGCTCTCCATATGGGGAGGTCAGGTGGCGGATCGTTATCCTCGCAGAACGATCCTAGTGATAACCAAGGCATCCTCCATGGCGCTATCCCTTTTACTCGCCGCTCTCGCAACGAATTGGTGGACACCGATTCGCCCGTGGGAAATCGCAGCGATTTCCCTCCTCTCGGGCGTGGTCGGCGCATTCAACCAGCCTGCGCAGAGAGCGTTCATCGTCGACATCGTAGAGGAACGCGAAGCGCTCGGTAACGCCATCGCATTGAACTCATTCAGGGTGAACATCGCAAGGTTCATCGGTCTTATTCTTGCTGGTGTCACTCTCTCCAGATTTGGCGCGCCGGTATGCTTCCTTCTGAATGGCGTTAGTTTCCTCGCGGTGATCCTATCCCTCTTGATGATGAGAATCCAACGCAAAGGGCGACTGGAATCGAAAGCGCCGATCTGGGGAGGGTTCAAATACATTTGGCGCGACAAAACCATCCTGAGGATAGTTGCCGTCATAGGTTTGGGAAGCATCTTCGTTCGATCCTCCACGACGATTTTCCCCATCTTCGCGGCAAGATTGCACGCCGGCGCGAGCGGTTACAGCGCTATGATGACCGCAAACGGACTCGGAGCCATGATCGGAAGCATCGCGTTCGCTTCATTCGGATCCTGTTTTCCTCGCAAAACGACGATATACGGCGGCGCGGCGCTTTTTAGCGTGGGGCTCATCCTCTTCTCCATAACGCGCATCCAACCCATCGCATTGGGGATATTGGTCCTGTGCGGATTCGCGAATATCGTCTTCAATGTGAGCGCGAATACCAAAATTCAAGAGGATGTCCCCGAAAAATTAAGAGGACGAGTGATGGCGGTATACGCGTTGGTCTTTGGAGGGATGATGCCTGTCGGAGGTTTGGAGACGGGTTTCCTGGCTCAGGAGGAAGGCGCTCCCATCGCGTTGCAGATTAATTCGTTCATCTGCCTCGTAGCTGTTTGCGTCACGCTTGTTTGGAGCGGGTTCGACCATCCCCACCCCACTCTCATTCCGAACCCGTCACGGGACATCCCTCCGGATTGATAGTCCCCTGCACGGTTAACACACGCATGAAGCATTCAATAAATATATGATATAATGGCGTAGGATCGCTACAAGATTTGACTGAGAATGATCTCCGTCTATTTACCACCAATTCGCAAATTCAAGAAAGCCAATGTCATTATCGCGACGAGAATTCATCCAAAACACTTTAGCCACCGCTGTGCTGCTCTCCGTACCATTTGAATCGGGGGCTACTAATGGAGAACATCCAATGAAAGCATCAGGTGACGGCAAATTTGTAAATATCTTCGATAAACCGGATTCCATTTATCTGTTCGCTGATGGAGGAAGCTTCGATCTTCATCCCGTCGCCCCGAACCGTTGGGTGGGGAAGGATGTGGAACTATCCCTTCCGCTTGACAAGAACGCTCTTCACATCTCCCTAAGCTCCCCAAAATCCGCCATCCATAGAATTCGTATCCGATGGTTGGGAGATATGGACTTCGTTCAATCCGTATTAGGCGATGCTTGGGAGCGAGCGTACGGGGACCTTGAATGGCGCGCCATCGTCCCTGATCGCCCCTTGCCATGGTACTGCGCGACGCAGGCGGGAAACCGCACCCATTGTTACGGGGTGCGGACAGGCGCGAACGCCTTTTGTTTCTGGCAGGTGGATATGGATGGCGTTAATCTCTGGCTGGATGTAAGGAGCGGAGGGTCCGGATTGCAGCTTGGCGGTCGCACGCTTGATGTTTGCGACGCAATCCAAAGGGAGGGCCAACCGGGAGAGACTCCTTTTGCGGTTATTCACACCTTTTGTCACGAAATGTGTCCGAACCCAAGATTGCCGCATTCCCCCGTCTACGGCCATAACGATTGGTATTACGCTTACGGCCATAATAGCGCGACATCCGTTTTGGGGGACGCGGACAGAATCATTTCCCTCTCCCCGCAGGGATCAAACCGACCGTTCGTGGTCATAGACGCCGGTTGGCAACCCGGACAGGACGTGGTGAGTGGTGCGTGGGATCACGGAAACGAGAAGTTTCCCGACATGCCGGGGCTTGCCGCAAGCATACGGGCGAAAGGAGCGAAACCCGGCATCTGGATGCGCCCCATGTGCGCCACATCGGATACACCCGCCAGTTGGCTTCTGCCTCGGGATCACGCCTATCTCGACCCGACGGTTCCGGACGCACTTCAAAAAATCCACGACGATATAGCGGGCATCCGCCAGTGGGGGTATGAACTCATCAAGCATGACTTCACCAGCGCGGATATCCTGGGATTATGGGGATTCCAGATGGGGGCATCCCCCACCAAGGACGGTTGGGCCTTCCAGGAAGGGAGAGGTCGAACCACCTGCGAAATTCTAAAGGAACTCTACCAAACCATTCGCGACGCCGCAGGCGAGAGCTTGGTGCTTGGATGCGATACGATCAGCAATCTCTCGGCAGGCGTCTTCGAAATGTGCCGAATCGGCGATGACACCAGTGGACGCGAATGGGCTCGAACACGCAAGATGGGGGTGAATTGCCTCGGTTTTCGATCGGTTCAGCAGGAAGCGTTTTATTTCGCAGACCCGGATTGCGTTGGGGTGACTGAATCCATCCCCTGGGAGTATAATCGTCAATGGCTCGATCTCGTATCCCGAAGCGGAACCATGCTCTTTGTCTCCTTGTCACCGGACGCCATGACCAAGGAGCGGGAGCGGGATTTAAAGGCGGCGCTGGAAATCGCCTCCAAGCATCAACCTGTCGGTGAGCCTCTTGATTGGCAAAGGACGATCTCCCCGGAGTTATGGAAGCTTGACGGTCATGAAACGCACTTCCATTGGATTGAACCCGGGGGAGTGTCGCCGTTCGCATAACGGATTCCTCAATGCCGGACACCTTGCATATTTTGGCTCAAAGGATCAAAACCAAAGCACTTGAGTTAGGCTTTGAACTATGCGGGATAGCCCCTGTTCGTGTTTCCGCATTCAAGGAGCGGTTCCAAGAATGGCTCGAACAAGGCTTCGCAGCGGACATGTCGTATATGAAAGGTGAGCCGGAACGCCGTCTCAATCCCCGCCTCGTCATGCCATCGGCGAAAAGCATCGTCGCGGTGGCGAAGAACTATTACACCGAAATACCGGCTAATCTCCCCGTCGACAATGCCCGTTTCGCAAGATACGCCCTCAATGAGGATTATCACGACGTGATGAGTAAATCCCTTCGGGAATTACTTCATTTCATCAAGGCGAACTGCGACCAGGAGGTAATCGGCAAGGTCTACGTTGACACCGGCCCGCTGTTGGAACGAGAGATCGCGCGGCTGGCGGGAATCGGGTGGTTCGGCAAGAACACCATGATCATTAACACTTACAAGGGATCATGGTTTCTTCTGGGGGAGTTGCTTCTGGATATCGAATTGCCTCCTGACGAGCCCGCCCTGGGGGGATGCGGCTCCTGCACGCGTTGCATCGACGCCTGCCCCACCGGCGCCATCGTACGGCCTTATGTGGTCGATTCCCGCAAGTGCATCTCCTATTTGACCATCGAAAACCGGGAGGAGATTCCCAGCTCGCTCGCGGAGAGGATGGGCAATCGCATTTTTGGATGCGACATCTGCCAGGAGGTGTGCCCCTTCAACATCCGTCACGCTCAGCCAACTCAAGACCCGGCTTTTCAGCCACGCGCCCACATTCACAATCATAAGCTGACAGATTTGGCTATGATTGGCGATGAGGAGTTCCGCGATCTCTTCCGAAAAAGCCCCGTTAAACGGACGAAGCGCAAAGGACTGGCAAGGAATTGCGCGGCGGCGGTTACCGCTCCCAAGCCGTGATATGTCATGCGAAGAAGCGGTTGTTGGGTTTGGCGCGCCATCCCTGAAATATGTAGCAACCCATATGACAGAGAGGCCCGTGCATCTATGCCTCTTCAACAACCGCCTACCCCCGGAACGGGATGCGAACGTTCTCCGAAATTCAACGAGGTTCATGATTGGATTCCCACACATGAAGGATTAAATAATCATGGATGGATGGTCAATCTCAAGATGAAGCATTTGCGAATATCTTAGATTTCATTCATTTTGCTCCTCTAAAATCATCTGCACCCTGAACGCGCCCCTGTGTGCCGGATAGCTATATAAGTATGTTTCACAATAATTCATCACTTTATGCCAATTCATGGTCAGGCTGTAGGGTGGAAATTGATCTGAATGATGGACATGTCATAAGTCGCATTTTTACTAAATAGAACTTGAAGGTTAAGAGGGAGCCTCCACGGATCAGGGAACCCCTGTCGTACATCCGAGGTGTGGATGGTGGCTTACTGGCGTGAGGTAAACTGGGTGAGCCACTTGCACCACTAACGCAACTTCATAAAATAAGCCACGCTCCCCCACGCCATATCCAGCGCGAAGTAGACAAAAGTTATGGCGAACAGTTTGAACGTCAAGGGAACAATGCGAGGGTTGGAGAGCGTCTTGCGAAAAGCGGAGAAAAGCGCCGCCGCGCCAACGGTGGAAATCAGCCACCCCGCCTCCACGAGAGTGAGGAAAAGGTACTGTCCGAGAAATATCCTGTTCCCCAGCGCGACCGCTTTTGGTATGCATACGGTGATCCAGAAGGTCCAGAGCACTCCGTTCGTCAGAATCATCGATACGATCCTCCCAATCGTAAAATTCACCTTTTCGCCAGAATCGATCTCCCTTATCTTCCATATCATCGATGCGATCCATATCAGCACCCCGGCTCCTACAAATGAAAGCCCGGCGAAAAACGCATAGGGAAGTTGCAGGGATGTTAGGACGCCCATACTGAACAGCGCAACCATCGTCTCCGTGAGCATTGCAAGCAGGATAATTCGCAGGCACTTCAAGAATCCGCTCTGCAGGATCTCCGTGAAAGTTGCGGCAAGCGCCGGCCCCGGCACCACGCCTCCAATCAAGCCAAGCAAAAACGCTATGATCATTGTTTCCTATTACCCGGGATTATTGACAAAACTCTCATCCTCTATCGATTATAGATTCTACCCTTGCCATCGACTGATCCCTTCACTTCCCCTTCCTTCTCGAATATCTCCTTCCTTTGAAGAGTTGATTTCCATCTCCGATTGGTCCCATCGACAGCGCCTCCGCAAAGACTTAAAGAGGAGATCCAAACTTTTTCCCCTTGTTATCGTCTGTTTTATTGTGCATACTCTTTATAATTATTTTTGCTCGCAACGACGATGGCGTCCGCCATGCTCATGAAGCCATGAATTCGTGCCGTCAATCTCTATTTTTCATCAGACCCTAATACACCGCTTCATAGGAGTTACCGATGAGGGCGTCCATGCTCATTCTTGCCGCTGTCTTTTTTATCGTTATTGCCTGTGTCCAGTCGTCTTTCGCCTTGATTCAGATGGAGGACACCGGCGCAACATTACGGATATCCAACGGAGCCTTGATACTCGAGATCACAAAGAATAACGGAAAGATCATCTCCCTCCGCCGCGTGGGTGGTCCGGAGGTCCTCGGTCCCAATCGGCCTATCTACTTCGACGCAAACGGGCACGGCTCCCTGCATCCTCGAAAAGACTACTGGGGATTCTCAAACGCCGTTTATCGGCTTGTTCGTCGCACGCCGCATATGCTGGAAATCTCCTTTGAGCAGGATGGCGGCGACTACTTTCCTTTTCTAATCCGCCTGCACTATATACTTTTCGAGAACGATCCCGGCATCTACTGCTATGTCACCTATCGTCACGATGTTAACGGTCCAATGGGAACGATCGGTCAGACCCGAATGGTGATCAAATGCAAGGAGGACTACTTCACGCATTACTATGTGAACCATGAGGAGCAAGGAGAATATCCGCCATTCCTCAAGCCCGGGCAACACCTTGTGAAAGTAACCGACGCCACCTATCGTTTCCCCAATGGCAGAATCGCAACAAAATACAACTTAGCGGATTTCGAGGATCATCAGCATTTCCACGGAGTGATGGGGCCGGATGTCGGAGTTTGGATCATCAATGCAAGCAACGAATACGTGAATGGAGGACCGACGAAGCAGGAGTTGATGGTGCACGAGGATGACCCCATCGTTCTGGAGATGTTTCATGGCGGGCATTTCCTTGACTATCACGACATGGATACGAACGTTACCGGAAAGTGGGAAAAGTGTTACGGACCGTATCTGATCTATCTCAATTCCGGACCCACTCCGCAGGCGATGATTGCGGACGCCCAACGCAGAGCGAATCGAGAGGAGCGTGAATGGCCCTACAAATGGATGGAGAGTCCCCTCTATCCGATCCGCAGAGGAGCGGTGAAGGGTTCTCTTGATATCACCGACGGTAGCTCCCCGGCGAACGCAACGGTCATCCTCGCCGCACCTACCCCCGACTGGCAACTACAATGGAGGAAATACATCTTTTGGAGCCATGCCAAACGGAACGGCTCATTTGAGATACCCTCAGTGCGTCCAGGCGTATACACTCTCTACGCTTTCACATCAGGCGTCGTAGGGGAGTATCGCAAGGACAACGTCACTGTTCGCGCGGGCGAAGTAACATCCATTGGAAAACTTAACTGGACGCCACCGACACATGGCGTCCGTTTGTGGCAGGTGGGAATCCCAAACCGATCCGCAGAGGAGTTTCGATACGGCAATCTTCCAAGACAATTCGGGCTTTGGAACCGATATCCGACGGATTTCCCGCATGACGTGCATTTCATTATCGGAAAGAGCACCGATCAAAAGGATTGGAACTACTGCGAGCCTGTCGTTCAGCGTCCCGACGGCGCTTATCACGCGCCGACCTGGCATGTTCTCTTCCAAATCCCGCATGCGGAAACCGGCACAGCGTATCTGACCCTTGGAATCGCCGGGGCGGTGCAAAATCCGGATCTATTGGTATCGGTGAACGGGGTGCAGGTGGCTCAATATCACCTCGGCAACGACGCCAGCGTCTATCGCGACGCCAACAAAGCCGGAGAGTATCGACTGAAGCTTGCGACGTTTAATGCTTCGCTCTTGAAAAAAGGCGAGAACGATATCAGCCTTAAAATCGTGGCGGAATTACCCCGCCCCGGCGTTTATAATCCCGTCGCTTTGCCACGACAGGCGATCATGTACGATTTCCTGAGGTTGGAAATTGGGCGCTGAGATAAGAGAAGGCTAATGATCCTTCATGCCGATATTTAACGGATCAGCACGGCTTCAACCTGTTTCGCTGGGACGGAAACCGTAAAGGATAGATATCCATCCCCTCTTTTTATCTTCAAATTTCGATCCGATGCCAACGCCTGTGCACGGGATGGAAACCGTTTCCAATTCAGTTGTGACAACTCCAGCCGCACATCAAAATCCTGAGAGATATCGTTATTATTCACCACCGTTATGACCGCCTGGTGTTTGTATAGAAACCAATGCACCTCCGTTTGAGGGGAGGATATCAGACCGATATCATCCATGAACTCACCATGCCAGAAGATCGGAGATGCCACCTCGTCAATCCTCTTCGCTCGCTGGATATCCGTCGGGCACCAAAAGGGCACGCCCCCCATTCGAGCGTCCCCGAACATCGGATCCTGCGGAATGGTGTATCGGTACATCTGCGGGAAATAGATCGCACCCGGCATCGCCTGCCAAAAACCTCCCTGCGACAGATCCACATACTGGCCGGCGCCCTCCCATGCCCCCTCTATCCAGTCCCAAAAATCAGGATTGATTTTTCGAGCGGCGGAACGAACCCCGGTCAGCATCTCGGTGTACCCCTGCGCCCACGCCGTGGCGGGAGTGGAATGGCCATGAGCGCGATCAAAACAGAGAAAAGATTGAGCGGCTCCAACCTGATCCAACTGCGCACCGTCTCCATGATAATCCTTCGCGATTCGTTTAACCGTATCGATGATATCCCTTTGGAAACCCTTCGCAGCAGGACAAAGCACGTTGAAAGTCTCGCCGTAAGTCTCCGTCACATGCTGACCGTCCGCCAATTCCACCGCCCATCCTGGGTGCGCCAGATAGGTGGGATCTGTCACGTTGCCAAGTCGGGCGTTCAAATAGAAGGTCGCAAGCATATGCATGGAGTGCATTCCATCCACCAGGGCGACAAGCCCTTTTTCGCCACCCATTCGCGCGGTTGGAAAATAATCCGGATAAGTGGAATCATGCCCCTGGCCGAACCATCCCACAAGATGCGCCCCTTGAAACCCCGCTTCATGAAGCTGTCGGGCTTTCTCCAATGCGGCGGCATAGGTTCCAGTCTCCATCTCCTTGGTGACATCGTTCAAATTAGGGTCCTTCACCGGTCTTGCCAACACCACGATTCCTCCCATCACGGGGTCTTTACGCACCTCCAAGGATATTTGCGGTCTCTTCGCCCATGAATCATACCATGCGCGATACCTCCGAGCCGCGACATGCCAATCACCGCGCAAGTCCTGCCAGAGGATATCGGGCGAAACCCACTTGTGTCCCGGCGATATGAACGGATAAAGCGTGGCTGCAAACTCCCGATCCGGACCGCCGAACTCGAACACCTTATAACTCATGCTCTTATCGAGTACGTCGAAAGCGACGCCTTCCTTATTCCCCGCGTAAATCAAGTACTGCATGGAGGCTGGAACGGGATATGCTAACTGAAACGGAGCCGAAGCGAGCTTACCCCAAGGGTCGTTCAACATCTGTCCGGGTCTATCGGGGAAATAGAGGCTTCCATCCGAAATGTCCTTAATGCCGCGCATGGGAGGAACGGTTAGTCCCACCACGGTGCCCTGGGTGTGATTCCACAATGTGATCTTCCAAACAATTTCGTGCGTTGTTTGGTTTGGGGTCGCCGTTACAAGGCCTTGAATAGGCTTCCCGCCAAACGAGTGAATATATATGAGGATGGAATCCTTATTTCGAGTGATTTTCACGGAGTGCGGGATCAATTTCATCCATGTGCGAGCTTTCCAGATATCGGGTTCATCCGAATAATAGACGTCAATCACGGGGATCGTTGGGGATTGGGATAAAATATTCGCCCCGTCACGCCATATCAGCCCCTCTTCGCTAATGCTTAATCGCATGTAACCGGTTCTCGCCTTGGCATGCGCAATGTTACACACGAGCATCAAAAGGATAAACCAGAAAAGCAACGTCAAGACATAACTTCCGAGCGCATACGGTTCGCCTTGCACGGAGAATGAACGATGGATTGGCATACGCGAATTCCTCTATAATCAAATCTTCTTATTCTTGATTTTACCCTCATGCGCCCATAGGGGCGTCACAGGGATGATAAAACGTAAGTGGCATGAATTTCGCAATAGACTAGGATGGGGTTACGCTTAATTCTGATTACCGGCAATATCGAAGAGGATGCGGTATGATTTCCAATGCGTCTCGACGCGCATTCACCAACACCTCCGCATGCGTCATCGGAGGCGTCCTTCAAAAAGGCTGCGGGTTGTGGTTGCTACACATCACCGTTTCCGGCATGGAGAGCATACGCCCCGGCATGTTCGGCGAGTGGAGCGTCGTTCTCACCTTGCTCGGATACGCGGGAGCGTTGGCGGACTTTCAGTTCGATCTCATTCTCCTCACAGAGTTCAGCAAGGAGATCATCCCCCCTGCAAGGGTTCTCGGCAATGGCGTCTTCATCAAGTTCCTGCTGGCGATCGTCGCTTGTACGGGCTTAATGCTTCTTCTTCCATTCACCCCCTATTCGTTCGGGATGAAAATCGCGGTCATCGTCGGATCATTCTCCCTTTTCAGCGGAATGTTGGGGGTATTCCGAGTTTATTGTCAATCAAAACTTGAATCGCTATTCATCAATGTCATTCAACTTTCAAGCGCTTTTTTGCTCCTTTTCGGTTTCGCCTTCCTGATTGCGCGTCACGCCACACTGATTGAGTTTGCAATGGTGCAGGTTCTCGCCACAATCCCCGGGGATATCTTCATCGCATGTCGCGTTTTAAAGTCGGTACGTCCCGATTTCACTCCGGACCTGATTCTGATCCGATCTTTTTTAGCTCAAACACTCATTCCCGGCTTAGGCTCCGTTATCACGATCATCGCCTACCGTTACGATGTGATTCTCCTCTCCCTATTCCGCAGTTCGAAAGAGGTCGGCATGTACGCCGCATCATTTCGGCTCACGGAGGCTCTCAGCTTCATTCCCGGTGCGGCGATCAAATCCATTTATCCGTTACTTTGCCGCATCAAGGATCCATCGGAAGCGTACCCCATCCTTTTACGCTGGATGATGATTCCGGGAGCGGCGGTCCTGGCGTTATTTCTCTCCTGCGGGGATGCTATCCTTTCCTTGATGTATGGCAAGGAGATGTTGGAGGCGAGCGGTGTGATTCGATGGCTGGGAGTTGCGGAATGCATCATGTTCCTCTCCCCCCTCCCTTTCTTCATTTTGATCGCTTCAGGAAAAAGAAAGGAGTTTATCGTCTCCGTTTGCGTGTTTGTATCCGTGAATATCCTGTCGAACAGTCTTCTCACGCCTAAATACGGTGTCGTTTATGCTGCCGTCTGCACCGCTCTCACCGAGCTAACCGCCTTCACGATTGGGAGCATCCTGCTTCTCGGAAATTCCAAATTCCGATTTCAGGGGAAAACATCGTCCATTTTCCTAGGCTGTATCGCAACCTTGATAGTGATGAGGCAATTGGGAGGTTTGCATCCTTTGCTCAAAATTGTTTTATGCCTCGGAACTTACTGCATCGCGCAAATTCTTACGAGAGGGGTGAATCGAGAGGATATTCGATTATTGAGAACGGCGCTCTTGCGCGAATGAGAAGGATCCATCGGATAGGTGTTCCAAACGACATATCCCATCGTAAACAAATTCCGCCGGTCCGCGCATCAGCAATTCCCCGTTTGCCAACTGTTGAATATACAAATCCCCCCCCTTGCTGCTGATACGGACTTCACCGCAATCCGAGGTCTTTCGAAACAGTTCCGCAGCGACGGCGCAAGCTCCCGTCCCGCATCCAAGGGTCTCACCCACTCCGCGTTCCCAAATGCGTATTTCAGCATGATTTCGGTCCTTCAACACGACCCACATCAGGCTAATTCGCTCGGGGAACATGGGATAGTTCTCAACCTGAGAGCTTATCTTTTGAAAGGTGTCGTCATCCGGCCAGCTATCCGTGAATGTAATCGCATGCGCGGACCCCGTGGAGAGCGCGGATATGATTAGTTGGGCGCCACCGCCTGGAAGTTCCAAAGGATAATCCAATATCTCCTCGGAGGCGAGGGCTGGAATCGCCTCCGGATGGTAATTCGGCGCGTCCATTCCAACTGTCACATCGCGCTCATGGATGATCGCCTGCCGAACGCCTGCCTTGGTGGCAATGGAAATGCATCGATCCTTATCTGCGTAATTCTTTGGAAGCATGCCTTTTTCCAAAGCGTAACGCGCGGAGCACCGCAAGCCGTTGCCGCAAAAATCATACGTGCCGTCAGGGTTCAGCATGATCATCCGCAAATCCGTGGATTTCGAACGCGAAAGAAGCAGAATACCGTCGGAACCTATCCCGAATCTTCTATCGCATAATTTTTTCGCCAGCAAGGACCAATTCAAATCCGGATTACGCCGTTCCTCCAGAACGATGAAATCATTCCCCACGCCCTGCATCTTGGTAAAACGAATCTCGTATGTCATGATGTCTTTGATCGTTACGATCGATATCCCTTTCGCATACCATAAAGTGGATTTACGGCCAAACCCCGCCTTATGTACGATACGATTCCGAATTCTCAATCATTTGCGATTCAAATCAATTCCGCCAAAGTGGTGGAGCGAAATGCGATCTCCGTTGCCTCCAAAACGGAATCCAGCCTTCGGTGAAGCGGACAGAGATTTTTCCCATGAGAAGTATTTTTAAGAGGGCAACTCTCGATTCTCTTCATGGGATCGACCGCATTGACCACCTCGTAAACTGTGATCTCCTCGGGAGGTCTTACAAGCGAAAATCCCCCCCTCAAGCCTCTGTGGGAATGGATCACCCCCGCCTTTGTCAGTGACTGTAGTACTTTGGACAAATACGCGATGGGAACTTCGGTCGCATCGGCGATCTGGCGCGTGGACAAGGATGATTCCCGGCATTTCGCCATATGAATGACGGCTCGTAATGCGTATTCTGCGGTTTGCGAAATCATGAAAGCTCCTTTACCCCCTTGCGGCATCCAGTCTGACGGCTATCGCGGATGTCAAGCCACTCCGCCCGTTGAACTCGATTTGTTTGATAGGGCTAAAAATTTTTTAATTCTGGATATTGACATCCAGTATACCACGTATGTATAATAGAATAAATCTGGATATAGATATCCAATTTAATTGCGCATTCAGAGCCTGTGCTATCTCACTAAACACGATTGGAGGATATGAATGAAGAACTTGCGATTATGGATAGTCCTTGGCGTCGTTGTCACATTCTCTTTTGCCGTATTGGGGTATTTCGGAAGGGAGATATACGTTGAAGCCCCGCCGATTCCAAACCGGGTTATCACTCAGGATGGACAAACCCTCTTCACAGGCAAGGAGATAAGAAACGGACAAAATGCATGGGAGTCCATGGGAGGTCAGGAAGTAGGCACGGTATGGGGGCATGGCGCCTACGTCGCTCCGGACTGGTCAGCGGATTGGCTGCATAGGGAAGCGATCTGGATACTTAATGACTGGGCGAAGGAGCAGGGGTTTCCAAGTTATGAAAATTTAACGGACGAGCAAAAAGCGGCATTTCGGGCCAGGCTGAGCGATGAATTACGTAAGAACACCTATGATCCCACGACAGGGAATATCGTTGTATCCCCTACTATCGCTCAAGCGATTCAAGCGGTCTCGAATCATTATATTGCTTTGTTTGGTTCCGATCCATCTATGAATCAGCTAAGAAAGGATTACGCGATTCCGGACAATCCGCTCCCAAGCCTGCAAAGAAGGAAGGAGTTATGCGGTTTCTTCTTCTGGGCGGCTTGGGCGTGCATGACGAACCGTCCCGGATCCACCATCACCTACACAAACAACTGGCCGCCGGAGCATTTGATTAATAATGCGCCTACGGGATCGCTTATTCTATGGTCCATCATAAGCGTGGTATTGTTAATCGCAGGCATAGGCGCCCTTTCCTGGTATTTCGCCGTTCGTCGAAAGGAGGAGCCCGATGAAAAAGTCATCGTTCCCGAGAAGGATCCGTTGCTCAATCTCAAGCCTACCCCATCCATGCTAGCGACTTTAAAGTATTTTTGGGTGGTTTTGGCGATGCTGCTGGTTCAAATTGCGATGGGGATCATCACCGCTCACTATGGAGTGGAAGGTGAGGGTTTGTACGGCATCCCGCTCGCGAAATGGTTACCATATGCTATCACGCGCACCTGGCACCTCCAACTCGGTATATTCTGGATTGCCACGGCATGGCTTGCAACGGGTCTTTTCGTGGCTCCTGCGGTTTCAGGGTATGAGCCGAAGTGGCAGAAAGCGGGCGTGAACTTCCTGTTTGTCTGCCTCTTAATCATCGTGGCCGGCTCAATGATCGGTGAATGGCTTGGCGTTCAACAGAAGCTGGGACTGGATATGAACTTCTGGTTTGGACACCAGGGCTATGAATATCTTGATCTCGGAAGATTCTGGCAGATATTCCTTTTCGTGGGTTTGCTTCTTTGGCTGGGGTTAATGACCGGAGCCCTGTGGCCCGCCCTTAGAAAAGCCGGAGAGAACAAGCAACTCCTCAGTATTTTCGTCATATCCACAACCGCTATCGCCCTATTTTACGGAGCAGGGTTAATGTACGGACGCCAAACGAACCTTGCCATTGCGGAATACTGGCGATGGTGGGTGGTGCATCTGTGGGTGGAAGGGTTTTTCGAGGTGTTCTCAACGGTTGTGATCGCATTCCTCTTCACGAGAATGGGTTTGCTGAAGAGCGCAACAGCCGCCAGCTCCATTCTGTTTTCGTCAATCATTTTCCTAGCGGGAGGAATCATCGGCACATTCCATCACCTCTACTTCACTGGCACGCCAACCTCCATTCTCGCTCTTGGCGCCACATTCAGCGCTTTGGAGGTTGTACCGCTTTCGCTCGTTGGATTTGAAGCGTATGGAAACTTAAAAATCAGCCATTCAAAGCCTTGGATCCAGGCGTATAAATGGCCGATTTATTATTTCGTGGCGGTTGGGTTTTGGAACCTGGTGGGTGCGGGACTGTTCGGCTTTCTCATCAACCCGCCCATTAACCTTTACTATATGCAAGGGTTGAACACCACGCCAGTACACGCCCACACCGCTCTCTTCGGCGTATATGGAATGCTTGGTTTGGGCTTGATGCTCTTTTGCCTGAAAGGAATGGACGCTCAAAAGACTTGGAAGGACAAGTCGTTGGCGTTTGCATTCTGGGCGACCAACATCGGTCTCGTTTTAATGGTGACGCTATCACTTTTACCGGTGGGTCTTCTTCAGGCATTCGCCAGCATGACGCATGGCATGTGGTACGCACGGTCGGCTGGATTTCTTCAACAACCGATTATGGTTCATTTGAGATGGATGAGAATATTTGGCGATACTCTCTTCGCATTTGGTATTTTCGCATTCTGTTGGTTCGTGGCGGGTCTGACAACGGGATGGTCCGTAGTGCAAGGAACGGTCGACAAACCATTGGACGAGTTACTCAATGTCAAATAGTTCGCCCGTCCATCGTTTGGCCCAACGCTCTGGGATTAAGCAAGGATCAAAGAATGAAAAAAAAGCAACACCACTTCATTGCAAATCTCGTAGAGGAAGTGAGCATATCCAATGAGAGTATTGTCAGTAGAACGCTTAACAGTCATGCGGGGTAAAAACCATACTTTTTGGATTCGACGGCGAACAGGAACATTCCGAACATACCGCCTTCGTTTCGGCAACACTACGCATATTAAAAGGCGGGGGTTCGCTCCCTCCATGCGATGAATCATATGAGAGAAGAGAGGGGGCTTTGCCATCATGCGGGCGAACGTATCTCATGGCATCGTCGCCAAAACACCAATGATAATGCATTTGCACATTTACGGCAAGTAACAGGTTCATGATCAACTCAAATTGAAAGGATGAATGAGATGTCAAAAATATCACCGGAATCAACGGTTGCGGAGATCGTCTCCGAGAAGTTAAGCCGATCCAAGGTTTTCGAAAATAACGGAATTGATTTTTGCTGCGGAGGGGATATTCCCCTGGCGGATATCTGTCGCGTGCAGGGATTGAACGTGGAGAAGGTGCTTCGGGAGTTAGAGGAAAACGACAAGGAGCACCCTGAATCCGAAAGGGATTGGAATACCGCTCCCATGCATGAGTTATGCGATGACATCGTGGCGGTGCATCATGAAAACTTGCGCAGAGAGATGCCAAGGATCGAAAAAATGATCGAAAAACTCGCGGAAGTGCACAAGGTCAACCATCCTGAACTGCGAGACCTACTTTCGGTGTTTCGTTCCTTTGAAGAGGAGATAACATCGCATTTAATGAAAGAGGAACACATTCTCTTCCCCATGATCAAACAGTTGGAGACAGCGACCGCTGCGCCGGAATTTCACTGCAACACCGTCGCCAACCCAATTCATGTCATGATGAGCGAGCATGAGTCCACGGGCGAGGCGTTGGAAAAGATGAGATCCATCACCAAGGGCTACATACCTCCGGAGGATGCATGCAATACCTATAAGGCGATGCTTGAAGCTCTTCGCGAATTGGAAAGCGACACCCATCGTCACATCCACAGAGAAAACCACATCCTCTTTCCCAGAGCGCAAGCGCGGGAGGATGAGTTGAAGTAAGAGATAATTGGGGGTGAGACAAATGCACGAGACAACCACGAATAAAAAGAATAAGGCGTTGGACATTCCGTTACCTCGCGAGCACGGGGCTTGGGTTATGTTATACGCTCCTGTAATCATTGCGGCGTTTCGTATCGGCTCCGTTTCCTTCACCCCCTTTCTCCTACTGTTGTGCGTCATCACCGGCGCCTTTCTCAGTCGACATGCGGCGGAGTTAGTGTTAAGAGGCAAGGGGGATGACAAAACTAAAATCTGGCTGTTTTTCTATCTGCTGATCACATTCCTATCCGGCGGCTCTCTTATGCTTAGGGACGACTTCCGGGGGCTATGGATGATATTTTGCGCGGCAATGATTCTATTCGCCTTGCACGCATGGCTCTCCGTCATTCCCTCCAGGAAACGATTGGATCGGACCGTTTGGGGGGAGTTGCTGGGCATAGCCGCCCTCTGTCTCACGGGTCCGGCGACTTGGATCGTATGCACCACGCACGCTCCATTCGAATCTTGGCTGGAATGGGGAGCATGCCTTCTTTTCTTCGGAAGCGGCATATTCCATGTCAAAATGCTCCTGGAAAGCGGCAAACTGGCCAAACAAAACACTCCTGAAATGTATCAACGCGTTGTCGGACCAAGCCGACTCTATCATCTCCTTGTCATCCCCCTCGCTCTTCTGCCCGTCTGTTTTGTCGGTGCGCGCGGATTATGGATCGCCATATCCTTCCTGCCGGTTACGTACCGAGCCTGGAAAGGAATATTGCATCCGTCATATAGAATTCCTCCACTCAGAAAAGTCGGTTACATGGAAACTTTATACTCCGTCTGGTTTATATGTTGCATTATTATATAATTCTCACTTGCAACATTGAATATGAGTCTTTATAGGGTAAGATTATTTCATCAGGTCGAGGAATAAAGTATAATATCAGGTGAATAACTTTTCCAAGAAGTAAATTGCAAAAATCATATCTTCACCCTGTTGAGATCATCCCACCCTCGATATCCGAGTCGTCGATTCGTTTTTGCAATTACCATACAAAAAAACAAACGGGTTAAGAAGGAGGAAAAATGGCATCCTATTCAGCAAATTCCCGTGAAGAGGGTCGCGCGCCTCTCCCAATGGAAAATCGTGAGCGAGACTGGTGGTTAATGCCGCTGTTAACGGTAGTAACGCTCACACTCTTCGGTATTTATACCACGTTCCGAGCATTTGAGAACAACTATTACCTCTATACGAAAAACGGGGCGGATTATCTTTCGCCGTTCTACTCGCCGCTTTTACCGATCGCATGGTCCCTTCACCTTCCCCTCTTAGGTTTGAAAATGGTATCCCCTGCGATCTACATTTTGATCTTTCCTTTGGCGTTCAGGCTCAGCTGCTATTATTATCGAAAGGCATATTACAGGTCTTTCTTTTGGGATCCGCCGGCGTGCGCCGTTGCGGAGCCGAGGGCGGATGCTCGCATGAAATACACTGGCGAGCGAAAATTTCCGTTCATTCTTCAGAATTTGCATCGTTACGCCTTTTACGCTGCGGTTGTGATTGTGATCATCCTCTGGAAGGATACGGTGGACGCTTTCATCTGGACCGATCCGAATGGCTCGCACCATTTTGGCATCGGCGTGGGATCAATCGTGTTTCTAGTGAACATTATTCTCCTATCGCTTTACACATTCTCATGTCACTCATGGAGACATCTCATAGGAGGCAAACATAACTGCTACTCCTGCTCCTGCGGCACGCGCTCCTCTTATGGAATATGGAAAAAAGTTAGTTTTCTCAACCAAAATCACGCGCTTTGGGCTTGGGTGAGCATGTTATCCGTATGGTTCACCGATTTTTACGTCATGGCGGTTGCTTCCGGAATGTTTAAGGACATAAGGATACTGTAAATGGAACAATACACTATATATGATCAGGATGTCCTGGTGGTTGGTGCGGGTGGCTCCGGTTTGAGAGCGGCGATTTCCATCCGCCAAGCCGGTTTGTCTTGCGGAATCGTAACGAAATCCCTTCTGGGAAAGGCTCACACGGTGATGGCGGAGGGGGGCGCTGCGGCGGCTCTTGGAAACATGGGCGAACCGGACAACTGGAAGGTTCATTTTAAGGATACGATGAAGGGGGGAAGATTTCTCAACAATCCGCGGATCGTGGAAATATTCGCCAAAGAGGCTCCCGATCGAGTGCGCGAATTGGAGGAATACGGCGCGGTGTTTGATAGAACGCCCGAAGGTCTTATTTCGCAGCGCCCCTTCGGCGGTCACACCTATCGTCGTTTGAATCACGTGGGAGACCGGACCGGATTGGAACTGATCCGCACTCTGCAGGACAAGGTGGTTTCTTACAAACCCACCGTCTATATGGAACACACACTTACCAGGCTTCTCATGGATGGCGACAGAGCGGTCGGAGCATTCGGATATAACCGACAAACAGGTGAGTTCGTCGTATTCAGAGCCAAAGCCATTGTATTCGCCACCGGCGGGTGGGGACGAATGTACAAGTTCACCTCCAATTCATGGGAATCAACCGGCGATGGAGCTGGCATGGCTTATGATGCAGGTGCGGAACTCATGGACATGGAAATGGTTCAGTTTCATCCGACCGGCATGCTCTGGCCTCCGGGAGTACGGGGAATCCTTGTGACGGAGGCGGTACGCGGAGACGGTGGTATCCTGAAGAACAACAAGGGTGAACGCTTCATGTTCAATCCCGAATACATGCCTGAACTCTACAAGGGGCAATACGCTGAAACGGAGGAGGAGGGCTATCGCTGGCTTACCGATAAGGCCAACAATCGCCGTCCCCCGGAACTTCTCCCGCGTGACGTGGTTTCACGCGCCATTTACAAAGAGGTGTTGGCTGGTCGGGGAAGCGAACACGGCGGCATCTATCTCGACGTATCGCAGATGGGTGCGGATTATATCAAACGTCGACTACCGAGCATGTGGGAGCAGTTCTACTCCTTGGGAGGCATCGACATCACCAAGCAACCGATGGAGATCTATCCCACAATCCATTACACCATGGGGGGCATATGGACGGAAGCGGAAACCTGCTCCACGTCCATCAAAGGGCTGTTCGCCGCCGGGGAATCGGCTGCGGGTTTGCATGGAGCCAACCGCCTAGGAGGTAACTCCCTGACCGATATTCTGGTCTTCGGCAAACGGGCGGGCGATCATGCCGCCGAATTCGCCAAAAATGCGGATTTCGGGAAAATCGATTCGTCTCAAATAGAGGATGAAGCCAACATTCTCCTCGCACCGTTCACCAATCAGGGGAAGGAGAACCCATTCAAAATCACCCAGGAACTGCAGGAGGCGATGCAGGAGGGCGCCATGATCGCCCGAACGGAGGAGAGCCTCACCAAAGCTCTGGACAAGGTGATAGAATTACAGGAGCGAGCTAAATCCATTCACGTGGAGGGCGATCGAGCCTACAATCCTGGCTGGCATACCGCGAGAGATATTCGGTTCATGTTGAAAACATCCGAAATTATCTGCCGATGCGCCTTGGAACGAAAAGAGAGCAGAGGTGCGCAATGGAGGTTGGATTACCCGGATGCAAGCGAGGAGTGGGGAAAGATCAATATCATTGCACGCAGAGACGGGGACGCGGTAAAGTTGATCCATAGGCCTGTTCCGGCAATGGCTCCCGAGTTGGCGGCGATGTTTGAGGAGATAAAATAATGCGTGACAAAGTGACAATACGCCTCTTCAGAGGAAATGCAAACGGCGGCACGGAGACTGATTACGAGGTAACCACGTTTCCGGGAATGGTGGTACTCGACGCCATTCACCAAATACAGGGTACCCAGGATAGCACTGTCGCATGTCGCTGGAATTGCAAAGCAGCGAAATGCGGCTCTTGCAGCGCGGAGATTAACGGAAGACCTAGATTGATGTGCAAAAGCCATGTGGAGGATTTCGCCGATTCCAACGGAGTGATCCGCGTCCATCCGCTTAAGACCTTCCCCCTCATCAAGGACTTGGTCACGGATGTTTCCATCAATTACAAAACTGCGGAAAAGATACCACCCCTCACTGTCTCCGAGGAAATTCCTCGCCCGTTCAAGATGCAACAGATAGACGTGGAGCGCATTCAGGAGTTTCGAAAGTGCATTGAATGTTTCCTGTGTCAGGATGTTTGTCATGTGCTCAGGGATCACAACCGAAAGGACGGCTATTTCGGACCCAGGTTCATGATCAAGATCGCCGCGCTTAACATGCATCCTTTGGATAGCGAGAATCGGTTGCGACAGCTTAAGGAGGAAGGCGGCATTGGGTATTGCAATATCACGAAATGCTGCGAGGAGGTATGTCCCGAACATATTCACCTTACGGATAACGGCATTATCCCCCTCAAGGAACGCGTGGCGGATTACTATTACGATCCCTTGAAAATCCTGATTCGAAAGATAGTCGGCTCAAAAAAGTAATAATCTCCGAATAAGCCCGCGTCGGAATCGCCATGTTTTCGACATTTTCGACGCGGGATGAAAAATATTTCCTTGACAACCCCCAAAACCATTGCTACAATTTCATTAGTAGCGGTAATTGCGAAATATGTCTCATGGAACGGTGATCGCCCGTATTAGGGGAACGTAATTTGCAATCACCCGCAATCATTCATCATCACCTCACTTAGAGGATCAATTTCTTGAACAAGGGCTCTCTTCCTAGTGCGTTATCCTATCCGTTCCCATCACGTATCGAACAGCAAGAGAATCTTTCCAATGACCAACTGTTCGAATGGTTGATGGATATTCACTATAAAAGGGTTTACAACTATATTTACCGCATGGTCCGAAACGAACAGGATGCAGCCGACATAACCCAGGAGGCCTTCGTGCGTATCTACAAGGCTCTCCCGCGTCTGCGCAACCGTGACTCGTTGCCATTTTGGATACGTCGAATCGCCACAAATTTATGCCTTGATCATCTTCACAAGCGGATGAACTCTCCGGAGATTATGGAGCTTGACAAAAAAGGCGAGGATGGATCGCCTTCCCCAATCCACTTTCTTCAAGCTGATCCCGCCCAGGAACCCATGAAGATCCTTCACACCTCGGAACGAGCGCGAGTGCTTCTTCAAGCCATAGACACCCTTCCGGACGAGTACCGAACGGTTATTCTGTTGCACCATATTGACGGACAACCTTTGGATGAGATAGCGAGGATACTGCATGTGCCTGCGGGAACCGTCAAATCCCGACTCAGCCGAGCCAGACTTGAATTACGGCGAAGAACCGCATTCTATTTTGAACCTTAGTTCACACTATCGATCCTTGTACGCCAGCCTTAACTTTTGAAACTCACGCGATCTGTCGCTGAAGATACCCCCTTATTGGTTTCGCCGCATCCTCCGGATTGCACGGAATAGAGAAGAGGAATCCTTGCATCAAAGAGATGCCAGCTCGAAGAGCCACCCGCATCTGATCGATTGTTTCAATGCCCTCCCCTATCAATGTTGCTCCAACGCCTTGCGCCGACATGCAAATTCGATCCATTTCCAGCCGTGCATTTGCGTTCGTCACCGCTACGGCGATCAAATTCGCATCCATTTTGGCGTAATCCGGGTTCAATTTTTCAATCAATTCGACAGCGGTGCGACCTCTGCCAAGATTGTCCAAGGCGAACTTCGACCCCATCGCGTGGATGTACCTTGCTATGTCACGCAACATCTCCAAGCTCATGGCGCTCTCTGCTTCCACCGCCTCGTAGACCAATCTTTCAGGTTTCAATCCTATCTCTTTCGCATCCTCAAACGTGCATTTCAGGGCGCTATCGGGATCACCTATGGCGTTCGGGAGGAAATTGATGAATATCAGCGCATCGGACTGATCCACTTGAGAAGCCGAACGAATGGCGCATTGACGCGCCATTCCATCCAACTGATCCATAAGGTTCAACCTCCCGCAAGCGTGCAGAAGTTCGCCTGCGGATATCACTTCGCCCGTGTAGGGATGATGCGCCCTCACCAACGCCTCGTATGCCACGATCTGCATCGTTCTAGCGTCTAAAATGGGATGAAACACGCTGTACAGAGAGCCCATGCTTAGTATCCGTCCAGCCCATTCAACTTCCGCCTGTTCGAAAAAGACCGGGAGAGGTTCCGCCTGAAGGAGATCACGATACGTGAACTGAAGCCGATTGGCGTCACTCAGGAATATCCCTTTGATGCGAGAATGAAGCAAGGATGGAATGCCAGTCCATAAGGCGGATTTCAATTCACTCATTCGCTGAAGCGGAAAATCCAGTAACACGGAGCAACCGAGCGAGATGAAGGGGACCTTCGATTTCGCCAAAGCTCGCTTCAGTTCGGACTCCGAGATTCGATCCATAGGCGTCAGTAACACGTTGTATCTGGGGTCTATCGATTTCCAATTCAGGCAAGGGCATCCAATGCACTTTCTACTGCCGCAATCCATCTCTTCGCCTCCAAATGTACTACGAGCTCTAAATGGATTTTCGGCGTTTACGTTAAATATCTTCAATAAACGGCGTTGACTGGCAAAAAAATTAAAAATGAGATGTTTTTCGTAATCCTATCCGACGACATCCTTTGAGGGCATTGCGAATTCAAAATCCAACCCTATGATCGCTCATTTCACACGCACCTAAAGATTCAAAATACGAATGTCGTCATTTTTGAGATTTCCATGGTTTTCAGACGGTTTTGACGAATGTGGTCGTCCATCAGTTTTGAAACAAGCCCCTCATTTCCTTGTGCAGATAAATCTAAACGCGCATAGGCGACACTCATAGCCGGGATTAGCTGAGGAGCAACCCTCCGCCAAGCTTTTCAAAAAACCCCTATACTTTTCAATTCTCCGAAGTTCACGGGGAGTATCCATGTCCACTTTCATCATTTCATGGTCATACAACGAATAGAGTGCTATTTCGAAGTCATTTTCCAACGGGGATTCCATCACCGCCTTCCTGAGAAGCGCGATTTCCGGCAAATTCTTATCCTCTCTGCTAATCGGATCCAACAAGAATTTGTATATGATCCAACGATTTCCCTCGCATTCCGATACGTAATCCAGGGACATCCTGATCGTTCCGTAATCCAATGAGAGGACGATGTTAGTCAGAGGGATGGGTTTTGCGTGGATGGTTAATTCCCGAAAGTTTCCCAACAATCTCCTCCCGTAATTCTTTAACCTCATGGAATACTGGGTATCGGGCGCCCCCGGGGCGTTCCACTCCTCTTCGTATTTTTGCATATCCTCTTCGAGAGATATCCGCTCCTCGTTTAAACTTTTCGTCCGCATATCACGAATTCGCGACATGATCAGATGCTGGAACCAACCGTAATGCCTTCGATTGAAGGTGGCTGGAAAGCCAAACTGTGTCAAATATTGATATCTTCTCGGACATTTTTCAAATTGCTGCAATCCCTGCCAAGTCACATCCGGTTTATGAACTAGCAAGGTTCCGGTTGATAGAGATGGATTTTTGTTTATTTGAGGATGATGGTGGACATTTGCATCATCAGAATAATCGACGGGTGGAATGAAGGTGTTGACGAGATCAATAAATTCATTAGTGAATGTATCCGAGTCGGCATGCAATAGCGTAAGACGGTCCATGGCGCGGCTGACTCCGACGAAATATAATCGCATCTCCTCTTGGGATGCATCCTGATCCTTAAATGGCAGCAACGATTGCAGTCCGCCTCGTCTCCTGCTCTTCATATCCTCCAGGAACGGTATGATGACGGAGGGGAACTCCAAGCCTTTTGATTTGTGAAGGGTCATTACTCGCACGGCGTTTATATAATCCATATGCACGGTTGCGTTGATTTTTCCACCCATATCCATGTTTTCGACCAATGCCATCCAATCCAAAAAATCGCCGATGCCAGAGGAATCGTCATGGATAGTCCGATTGGCGTGCGAATGCAAAAGAAAAAGAAACTGACTAAGTGCAATCCTCTCCTGCAACACCTCAAGGCTGTTCTCCTGCATGAGACGACGAAGGTACCCGGACATCGTGTAAAGATAGTGTGTGAGCAACTTGAAGGGGTCGACAATTCGGCGCAAGGAATCCATTTGGCTTTCAAACAGGCTCGTGTCTGTTTCGTCCTTGGAACTCCCTAATCGCCCCCCTTTCCCGCAGTAATCCGCAAATTTCAGGATGCGATCCTTTGACATCGCGTCGCCACTTCTGCAATAGCTTAAAATAGCGAGCATGTCCTTCACGCTATCCCGATCCGTCAAACTTCCAAGAAACAGCGTCGGTATCCTGCAGGATTCCAAATATCCCGCCACCATTTCCGCTTGGTCGTATGTCCTGCATAAAATCACCTGAGAGGAATAAGGAATTCCCCGACTCATATCCTCGTTTATCACTTGAACTATCGCGGCTAGTTGACCATTCTTTCCATTCGCAGCGATGTTTCGGATTATCGCCTGTTCGTTTTTTCGATGAGGAAGCCATCGCTCCCTTTTCAAACCGTCATTCTCATGGTTTGCAATATGATTGAGCATATCAACGATAAGAGGCTGTGAGCGATAATTTTTCCGAAGATTCATCACTTTGGCGTTGGGATAACGTTTGGCAAATTCCGTGAAACTCTCGCCATACGCACCCCTGAAGCCATAAATTGCCTGTCGGTTATCCCCAACCGCCCATAGGCCCCGACCATCTCCTGCAATCAATTCAATTAATACAGTTGTCGCTTGATTGATATCCTGATACTCATCCACGAGAATGTGAGGAAATTCAGCTCGGATTTCCAAAAGCGCCTTGGGGAACGACCGAAGGATTCTCACCGGTTGCGCTATCAAATCGCCAAAATCCATGCGCCCTTCCTCTCGAAGGATTCGATCCCACTCCGCGTATATCTGTGAGAATTTGAGGATGCGATCCCTCTCATTCGCCCCATGGAGTATCCTTTCTGTTTCAACGGGCTGATTAAGAAGGTTGTCAGGAAATAACAGTTCGTCCTTGCATCTGGAAATGGTGTGATAGAGGTTTCTGAAATACCTTAAGGGATCTTTCAAACTGCAAGTGACATAAGGGGATAAGTCCAACCTTTCGATATATCTCTCCATGAGAGGTATGGCGTCCGTTTCATCAATCAACGTTGCGTTTGGAGAAAAATGGATAAGGTCCCCGAATCGTCTGATGAGTTCTAGACCAAAGGAGTGAAATGTTCCAATCCACATCCGCTCCGCGGCATCGGGATAGGTCTCCTCCACGCGGTGATACAGTTCCTCCGTTGCGTTATTGCTGAAAGTCAGAATCAATATGTTTTCCGGATGCACCCCATTTCTCAAGAGGTGTTCCGCATGAGAGATCAAAGAGGTGGTTTTTCCGGTTCCGGGCCCCGCCAATACCAGCGTCGCCCCCTCCTCGCATCTAACCGCCCGTTGTTGCGATAAATCCGATCGCATCTTGCGCGTCAGCGGAGGCGGTTCCATCGAAATGTCCGGCAACAGAGCCTCTATCAACTGTGTGTGAATTAACTCAGGAGCGATCTTGACTCGTTCGCTGATCTCCTCGGCGTCCATGCCGTTTAAGAATAAATCGCGCACCAAGGGTATCGGAAGGAGAAACTCCACAGCAAACACACTCGCCTCCATCTCTCGTCTCTCCTTGAGGGAATATCCAAGCCTCTCGCTCCATACCGAGGATGCGGCTTTCGGATGCGGCAGGGATGGCATGTATTCTGGCAAGCATACGGTGGTGTGCCTACGAAGATGAAGATGCGCCAATTCATGGGAGAGATAAAACGGAAGCAGCGAGGGATTTGCGTTTTTGGAGTACCAAATATACTGCGCTCCACGGTCAAGAACGGAAATGGCGCCGTATAAGAGGGGATCATTTGCGGAAAGAGCGTATTTGGCGTATCCCTCCAGTTCCAAGGCGGCGTTCAGAAGATCATTCGACGAAGGGAGGGGTAAGCTAAGTCCGGATTTGAAGGATAGAACCTTTTCCCGATAATCGCGCGCACGCTGGCGAATTAGACGCCATCTATTCATTATCTTGATCGGAGATTACTTTCAACCATGCCAACTTTTCCTCGTCCGACATATCCTCGCACTCCTCTATCGCCGAGGCGAACGTGACGGGAGAATTGACACGCGGTTTCGACGGAGAGAAAAATGAGAAGTTATCATAATAACTATCAAACATAAGCGGGGCTATAGCAAATACTCCGAAACTAATTATGGGCCGGTGAAGCATGTCCTCCGGTACACCTATCTCCTTGGCGAGTAACCTCCAAAAATGACGCGGAATGCTGGAACTTTCCAACAAACCGTGATCCAGTTTCGCGAGGACGGAAAACCCCACCTTCAAAGACCTCGCCACATCCTCCGGGCGCCTGTTTTTTCGACGAATCAATGAAAATAGCCATGAATTTTCCACCGAATCGGGCGTATCCTTGTGACCAAGCGCATTTTGCAGAATGCGGTTCGCTCGCACGGAAAAAGAGTCGTAGAGAGGATCGCCCACCGGTTCCGTTTCCAAAAGAGCTTCATTATGCTTTAGAATGGTGTACTCTATTATCTCCTCTTGATACGAGGGATATTTCTCGATCCATCGTAACAGATCGATGCGTTCGCCAGGCTTCAATTCGCTCTCTATCTCCGCTATGATATTTGTGATGTCCGTCATTATATCTCCAACCTACCGGGTGTTTGCAAAATCATTCAACAACGCTCCCAAGCCATCGCAAGATTTTGCGAATAAAAGTTGAATGAGGCGATTGACGGCTATTAAAAAAGTTTGCTGCACCAAATCGATTTTCTCTTGTTTCGAGTAAAACCCACTTATGATTTCATTCGTTCTCTAATTGATTTAATATGGTTCCTGATTGTTCTGGATGAACATCCAAGCATTGATGCGATCTGTTCCTGAGTATAACCATCTTTAAGCAAATCGACGATCAATGTGTCTGGATAGGTTAGCTTATTGTATTGAATTTTGGATATCGCAATATCCTCTGGATTCCTCACATCCGACGAGCCCTCCTCCATCCCCCCGTTTCTTTCATCGTCACCATACTGATTCGGTTGAATCTCATTTTTCCACCTTTTAATGCTTGACCCGAATCTGGTGCGTATCAGCTTCTGAACACAGGATATACAATTGACTTCCCAAAAAATATTCTTTTCCGTCAAATCCATCACACTTATTACCAAATCGTTCAGAACATCATATCCGATATCCTCAAGTTGGGTTGGATTTACATAGCAGAAATGTTTGAGGTAATTCCACACAATGACCTTCCCTCGATTAAACACTTCCGTTAGCAGTATATCCTTTGCGGCATTGTCCCCGTGTTCTATGGCGCGTCGTGTAAAGTGTATCAGAGTCTCAATGAAGGGATAATCGCTATTATCCCGATCCTTAATCGTGGCGCAATAGAGCAACCTCTTTTTGGAGAGCTTAATCCATGAGCGAATCTGCTTCTCAACGCGTGGACTTCGCGTATAACCTCTGGATAATGTGCACGGCTCGGATTGATGCCACTCAGAACCCATTGTGAATATCTCTCTATAAGATATATCTGTGAAGACAACGAAACATGGAAACTCGATTTTGTACGGATATTTTAACGCAAAATAATTTCATAGTCAATCATTTCAAAAAACCCATTCGTTTCGGACGGAGAAATGAATGAGCCTAGTTGCATTTCCAAAGGTGGGATAAAATTCTCTTCTCTTCCTCTTGTCAAACGGAACTCCTATACCGTTCCGCAATAACCCGGAATCGATGGATGAACCCTCACAAGACCATTACTGCGTCTCACGCATTCATCTCATTCATTCCGCATTCGATCGCACTATGATCGTTTCCACGAAGGGTTTGGACAAACGAATCTCCGGCTCCCCCCAAGACCCCCAGTCTGCCGTGGAGTTGTTATTCGGCCCCACATCACCTTTCAGCATGATGCGTATCTTCTTCCCCGCGAATGGACTTAGGTCGGCTTGAAACTCCTTCCATTCATGTTGCACTGCGGTGATCTCTCCCACCTTCACCCTTCGATCCTTGTCTGTGATCACGTATACGGTGAACCACACCCCGTCGCTTGGATCTCCTCCATCCCTAATGCCTGCGTAACAGTGAAACTCGCAAGGATCCGGAGGAAGCTGGATGGGATTTGAGATCGCCCAGGTATATCCAACCCCCTTCGCGTAAGGCGGATGCATGAAAATACCTCGTTTGACAACACCTCCAACCGATAAATCCTCGCCGGGATCGAATATCGCCCCCGAATTCCCCTCGTTAGGTTCCTCCTGACCTCCCCTGAGACAGATTCCCCATGAGTAAGGGATATTTGTAAGGTTTCGAACCTCCGTTTTTTGATATTCCCGAACAAGTTGAAAGTCCTTCCGGATGGTTTGCGGCAATCCTTCCAAGCTTACGAGAAGGCGTCCCTTCACTCCAGTCGCTAAAGAGGAATAGACCATGAATTGCAGTTTGCGAGGGGGATTCGACGAGTTCAAGGAGTAAGAGGCGGGAGAAACACGCCAACCATCGGAGGCTGTTAGAGCCACCTTCATTCGCACATTTGCCAGTCCCGCAAGTCTCCATTTTGGCATGAGCGTCAGCAATGTTCCCTCGGGGTTAGCTTTGTAACTCCATTCCCATCGCACCGGGGAGCATATTAACACACGCGTCGTTCGAAGATCTCCGCCCGATTTCGCCTGAATATCAATCCATTCTCCGATTTTCGCATTAGAGGGGATAACAAGCTCTCCGTCATAAATTGCCCCCTCGCTGCAACGCCATTTCGCCGTTTTTCCGTGTGTCATCATCAGACGAACCTTGGCTCCCGGAATGGCGTCGGCATGCTCGGGATGGATGCTCCAAGCAATCTTACCGGAAAATCGCAACACATATTTCAACGCGTTTGGCACGGGCGTGATCCACGTTCGCTCTCCACTATCCTTGAATTTGGCGTCCTGTAAACGTTGTCCGTTCACGTCGTATGTCTTGCATTCCAATGCCACGCCTTTCATATCGTAAGGTCGGGCGATCATGAAATCGCCCGTTCCGGAGATATGGGTGATTGCGAGTGTGTTACGGTTCATTTTCTCTATCGCCAAGGCTCCATTTGACCCCGCATCGGACGTCTCATACCAGCGCCCCCTCCCATCCTGGTAGATGTACGCATTGGAAAGCAGATAGTCCGCTTTGTAACCATCATGGAGCGCGGAAAAGCTGATAAGGGGACCTCTCTCACCATATGGTTGAAACACCGCCCATCCTGCCGGAGGAAGAATGCGGATTTGCTTTCCGATTCGCACTTTCCAATCATCAATGGGGCTGTCGTTCAGCCAGAGCCGAAGTCCTCCCGGATATTCGATATAGAGTTGCCGCCGACTGCCGGGCAATCCCTCCTCCACCGCCTTCGACACCCCGACCAACTTGGAGCCATCCCAGTAGGCGATCCGGAGCGGTTTTTTCAAACCGTAACGAGCCTGAACCTGTTGCAACATGTAGTAAGACCTGCATGTTCGCTCGATACCGTATTGCTCCTCCACCAACCATCCGATATGCCCATACGCCATCGTTGTCAGTATGAAGCGATCTATCGCGGTGTCAATATTTTGAGGGGCTTGCCAATTCGGTATCGCATCGCAATAGGAAGTGGTCCAACTGACACCGATATCGCACTCCTTTGTGTGGATCTGATCGAGGTCAAAGACGGGCAATAATGGCTCGGTCGCCAACGGCCGATTATTATAGGTATGACCATAATTCCCATCCGGCAAACCGGCGTAGAAACATTGATATGTGCCTTCTGAAAAAATAGGGCCGTGATACACCCGAGAGTCGTTTCGCAGGAGTTGACCGTAGGCGTAAAAAGTCTGAGCGAAAGTGCCCGCTCCTGGCACCCTCGGATCGTAATCGGTGCGTCCCCATGGGGGAACCGCAGTCATCACATCGGTATACGCCGAATCGGATCGGTATCTTTTCTCAATTCGAGGCGCGATCTCCGCATCAAACTGAACCGCAGCCAAAGGTTTCAACGCCCAACAGCGGTACCAAGCGCCTTCCCATGTGCCGTCAGGATTTAGTATCACCTTGTCTGGCGTCCAGTGTCGATTGATGGGTGCGTAATCACTGTAGTTGGAGTAAAGACCGCTAAGCCATCCAAGCGATTTCTGATGCGCGACGTATTGCTCCAGCGCCTTATCGCCGCCGCCGACCACCGGTTCCCCGTCCACAATTTGCGCCCCTCCTCGTATCGGCGCTGCGTGGGTTCTCAAGGTGAAACTCTCCCCGTGGTCCCGCCACGTTATTTCGTGGTTGCATTGAATCAGCCGTTTAATCCCATAGGCGCGTAACATCGCACTGCGTTTCTCCTCCGAAACGTAGTTGTCGGGACCCCAGGATTCCTGCCACAAGCGATTTACCGCCAACTTCGCATGCAAACCAACCGGATTGGCGATTGTGGGCAAGGTTTCCTCAAGAGATGGCGAGACCGTGATGAACAATCTCTCATACATGGGGTTCAGTACGCCATTCGTCAGCGGAGTGTATGTCACCGCGCCATTGATACGCGCGATTTTGCCATTGACGTAGTTAGCTGCGGAAAGTTGACTACCGTTGGAACGATACCAATCCGGCCATATGGATGTGTACACCCATTCGCCGCCCGCCTTGCTGAGCAGCACGCCCGGATCGTTTCCTCCTCCGTAAGTCAGAAAGGGAATGTACAATACGCGAGGATCAGTCAATCCCGATAACGCTCCGTATTCAAGAGCCGTGGCGCGTCGAGTGGGATTTCTTACATCCATCACAAGCGACTTCCGCCAGATGCGAAGGATTAGGGTCGTGCCGTCCGTATATTCCGCAGTTACTATCCCTTTCTTGATATGGGAGAATTTTAATTGAACGGCTGGATTGTCATTTCCCTGAAGTCGAACAGCGCCCCCATCCATCAAATCTCCAAGATATTTGCCGTTCACATAGGCGACAAGTCCTGTAAAATATTTAACCGCGTTAAATTCGTAGGAAACCGTACAATCCTTTCCCTTATAGACGAAAACGTATCGATTGAGAGCGGTTTGTTTCACATCGTTATGATATTTTTGCGTTAAGTTGACAGGCAGTATTGTCTGTTCTCGCGTGGGAAACGGCAATTTCCCTTCCCCTGTGTTCGCTCCAGGGGATTGACCGGGAAAAAGAGTGAGATTGCGTTTCGGCAGGGGAGGAAAATGCAGCGGGGCGAATTGTTGATGATAGAATTTAATCGAATCGAAATAGATATCACGCCACTCGGATTGCCACCCGCCATGGATCTCCATCCCCGTAAATTGCAGAGGTCTTTTCAGCGTCTTCGGCACCAATGCATGCAGTAGAAACCATTGCGGCCAATCGATATGAGCGATGGGTACGGAGGCGGACTGGCCATTTGCATCGCGTATCAGCAGTGTTACGGATACGGACGGAGTGGATTCCAGCGAAGGGGAATCGGGAAATGCCGATCCGAATGTCCACCGGTTCCCGTAAATCCACATATTCACCGCGTCAGCATCATCGGGTATTGAAATCGATTGAGGCGGTGTTAGGAGGATTTGGGCGTTCGAGCCGCTTTCACCGTCGCCATGGTAGCGCAACTCTCCCACCGGGCGCCCGTAAAGGGTTTGCGCCAAACTAGGTTCGAATGTCGCCACCGCACCTCCTGAAACCTGCATTGTCCATCCCTGCAGGTTCTCGAAGGTGACAGTGGGAGGCGATGACTCTTTCCGGTGCGCCCATACCATCTCATATGGACGAACGCCAATCTTTTGGTTGGGGTTCACCGTCGGTATCACGTTTTGCGCCATGGCGACTCCGTTCCATAAAACCTGTGACAAATACAATAGCAAAATACCGGTTTTAATCCTTATAAACATATCGCCGCCCCCTAATATGAAATTCAGGCCGGATATTGAACACAAAGAAGTATTGAAATACCCAATTTCGTCGCCTTACTCGATGAAAGGAAATGGCATGCCTCCATATCGAGAAGAGATTGGGGATGATCCACTTGGAGCCTATGTCCTGGTTCCCCTTCGAGACCTTCATTCGCTCTCCGAAGCATCTTTTTCTGCATTATACACCCAACGGAAAAACAAGAGTAATCCGTTAAAGTCTCATTTAAACGAATCTCCTTTCATTTTGCGGAGGCGCGCTTTAATCGATCCCTAACCGCCATCCACTCCTCCCCTTCAGGAGGAAACTCAACGTAAATTTTCACAACGCCCGCCTCATCCAAGGCATGCAACGCCGCATAGAGCCTGGATGCATATTTTCGGGCGTTCCCAGGCATCTTGATGCATACGACATCGTCTATGGAAATAGGCGCATGAGATCGATACTGCAAAATCCCAATCCTTTCCCCCGGATGCCGTTGCATTATCTTTTCCATGTCGAGCGCCCCCTCCACGCATTCCAATGGAGCTTGAGGGGAATAGTGTTTTTTCATCATGCCCGGAGACTTCATCGCTCCGCCCTGACCCTGATCCCCAAAACCCAAAAGTGCGATTGAACCTATGACGTTCTCTATCTCATTGGGAGTGATTCTCCCTGGCCTCAGTAAAACCGCAGGGTGTTGAGAGAGATCAATCACGGTGGATTCCACGCCCACCAGAGTCGGTCCCCCGTCGAGAATCATATCTATCCTTCCGCCGAGGCTCTTTCTAACGTGATCCGCCGTGGTGGGGGATAATCTCATGGAGCGATTCGCGCTGGGAGCTGCGAGGGGAACTTTGCACGCCATAATCAAGTCACGCGCCACACGGTGCGCAGGAAAGCGAACCGCCACGGTGGATCCGCCTCCGGTGACGTTTTCGGGGACGATATCCCTCTTTGGTAAGACCATGGTTAAAGGACCAGGCCAGAAGCGCCGAGACAGAAGTTCCGCCTCCTCGCTCCAAAATGCCACTATTTTCATCGCTTCCTCGATGGACGCCACATGCACGATGAGCGGATTGTTGGATGGACGTCCCTTGGCGAGATATATCTTCGCAACGGCGTCGGTGTCCAAGGCATTCGCTCCAAGACCGTAAACCGTCTCGGTTGGAAACGCGACAAGACCTCCTGACAATATAATCTCACTCGCCCTCTTGATCACTTCGGGGTCGGGGTTATCCTTGCTTACTTGTACAATTTCGGTTTTCATTTTTTTTCATTTGGAGACATGGAAATATCCCGAAACTCCGGATCTGGCGTATTTCACCGCCCCCACGCTCCATAGGCTCATGGCCCTCACTATCCGGCTTCTATCCGTGATGAGAAAGCTGGTCATTTTCGCAAACGCTCCGCGCCTCTTTAATAAATGATTCAATGCAGGTAACATTGTATCTATGAGGTCTCAATCAAATAAATCCAATGCCCATCAATCAATCCTGGAGGCGTAAACTCATGCAGAAAAAAATGTACCGTTACGGCATCATTGGCACAGGACGAAAACATCGTTCCGAAGGAAGCACCGGTTTTGGAATGGCGCACGAACACATACGCGGTTATCAAAGAACCGAAAGGGTGGTTCTATCAGCCATAGCGGATATTGATCCGGAAGCGGCTAATCTCTTCGCTGCCGAATACTCCCCCCAAAAAGTATACTCCGATTACAAGGAGATGCTCGCAAAAGAAAACCTTGATATTGTCAGCGTAACCACGTGGCCGCATCTTCACTCCGAAATGGTGATCGAAGCCGCCAACGCAGGAGTGAGAGCGATCCATTGCGAAAAGCCTATGGCTGTAACCTGGGGCGAATGCAAACGCATGTACGCGGTATGCAAGGAGAAGGGAGTCAACTTAATCTTCGATCATCAAAGACGTTACCTGGAGCCATTTCAGAGAGCCAGAGAGCTGATTCGCGAAGGGGCGATAGGGGATTTGGTGCGTTTGGAAGCGCAGACCGGGGACATGTTTGACTGGGGCACCCACTGGCTGAATATGATGTTTTTTTTCAATGACGAAGTCCCTGCAAGATGGGTGCTGGCGCAGATTGAAAGCCACACCGGCAGACGCATTTACGGCGCCCCAGCCGAAGATCAAGCCATATGCCATTTCCAATTCGAAAACGGGGTTCGCGGATTGATGCTTACCGGCGCTGATTCCGATATTGGCTGCGCCATACGCGCCATAGGTTCCAACGGGATGCTGGAGATATTATGGGGAGACCCATCCCTACGCTATATTCGACGAGGGGATGCAAATTGGATTGTCGTGAAAACGTCCGAGGGCATACACGGCGGGGAGGCCATTCCGCGCGCTGCTGCGGACATGATCAGGAGCATGGATATTGGAGGCTCCACCATTTTGTCCGCGGACAGTGTGATCCACTCCACGGAAATCATATTCGCATGCTATGAATCGAGCCGAAGAAGGGGCAGAGTGAACCTGCCGCTTGACATAGACGACTCCCCCATACAGGATATGCTTGACAGGAAATTGATAGGTCCCGACAGGAAGTAAGCATTCGTTTATTTACGATTTTATCAGAGTTTATTTTCGTTTCCTTTCTATTTATGGCGATACGCTTCTTCTTCAGTGTATAATCATAGGGAGTTATGAATCATACGCCTTGGTTGAATTGAAAAAAGATAGCGCAAGAACCGAATGGAGATAAGAAATTAATGGCAGAATATTTCAAAATGCCCATGCTGGGTCAAACAATGGAGGAAGGCACGATTTTGCAATGGTTCAAAAAGGAGGGGGATGCCGTCAAAAAAGGCGAACCTCTGCTTGAGATCACCACCGACAAGGCGAATATTGAGGTTGAGTCGCCCATGGATGGTGTATTAAGGAAAATCCTTCACCCTGTGGATGCAACCGTACCCATCCAAACTCCAATCGCCATCATAGGAGATGCAGTCGAACCGATCGATGCGCTCCTTTCAGGCGAACAAGCTTCCCCAATTACCTCATCCCCCTCGGTGACGATGGAAAAATCGACAGCGCCATCCACCGGTATCGGAGCCGTTACGCCCACCCCCTCCTCCGCTGAAAAGATGGCGATATCCCCGCGCGCCCAGCGCAAAGCTCGCGAGGCTGGCATTGATATCGCCATGCTGGGAATTCGCGGATCGGGACCGCAAGGACGCATCATAGAGAGAGATATCGTTGCTTTTCTCTCTCAATCCGCAACCATCCCGCAAGTCAGAATATCTCCTTTGGCGGCTAAAATGGCGGAGGATAGCCAGGTGAATGTCGCCGAACTCGCCTCGACAACGGGAGGACGCAGGATTATGTCGGATGACATCCGGCAAGCCGCCATGCATGCGCCCCAAATTCAAGCCACCGCCTCTCCAGTGTCTCCGGGTTTGACTGTGACCACCGTCATTCCCTACAAGGGCATGAAGAGAATCGGGGGGGAAACGGTCGCTAAATCCCGCTCCACCGCCCCGCACGTCACGATCTCCATGGAGGCGGACATGACGGAGGCATCCGCACTCCTGGAGAGAATCCGACCAGATATACAACAGGAATACGACACCAAACTCACCTATACGGATTTACTCATCAAATGCGTTGCCATGACGCTGGGGCGTCACCCGTTATGCAACGCCTCGTTGAACGATAAGGAGATTCTTGTTTACGGGGAGAAGAACATAGGCGTGGCGGTAGCGTTGGAGGACGGTCTCATTGTTCCGGTAATCAAAAACGCGGACAGGAAAACACTGGGTCAAATATCCGTCGAATTGAAGGCGCTTGCCAACCGATGTCGCACGGGGAAGCAAACCACGGAAGACCTTGCGGATGGGACATTCACCATCACGAATCTAGGCGCATTCGGCGTCGAGGAGTTTGATCCCATCATCGTTCCTCCGCAATCCTGTATCTTGGGAGTTTGCAAAATTCAGAAGAAGCCGGTGGTGATAGACGATCAGGTGGCGATTCGCCCCATGATGAATCTGTGTCTCTCCTTCGATCACCGAGTGCTGGACGGCGTACCCGCTGCGAAGTTCCTGCTATCCTTGAAGGAGACACTGGAATATCCCATGCGGTTACTGATTTAGCCTGCGACGCCCTTTAATAAAGCGATATGGGGAGCTGATTTTGCTGGTGGAAACACCTGAATTTCCATAATACTAATGTTTTGGGATGATCGCTCCGATAATTCTTGCAAGATGGGAGGAATCAGCATGAAAGAGCGATCATCACAAAATTACGTTCAGTTACCCCTATCACCCCTTGGGGTGAGCCAAACGTCCTCCAACGGCATCCGTTTGGTGCAAAGGGAATATCGTCCCTTATTGTGGTTAACATCGCATGAGCGCCGCGCCCGAAAAGAAGCCATTTACCGCCATGCGATGAAACTTCAAAAACTTCATCATCCTCTATTCGCCCAAGTGATGGATGTACGCGAGAAGGAAGATTCGGTTATTGTAATACGCGAGTGGGTGGAGGGCGAGTCCTATCGCCTTTGGAGGAATAAGAGAGCGTTTATTACTATTAACGACCTAAAACCGATCCTTTTGGACCTTGCGGAGGCGATGAAAGCGGCGCAGGAGTACGAACTGCCCTTTACCCGGATAGAACCTGAAGATATTATCCTAAATCGCGATGGAAGGGCGATTCTAGCGGATTACGGTTTTGATCGATCCGCAGGATCATTCCGCGTGAGCGATCTTAACGTGCATTTGACACCTCACCGATATACTGACGGAGTTCAATCACTCGCTCTGTTCGCGTATGAATCGCTCACCGGATTCATTACGGAAAACACTCCTTTATGCTCCATTCACACGGATTATCTGCCCGCTAGAATAAAATACGCGATAGAACAAACCAAACATATGCGTCACCCCTCGTCCAAAGCGGTGGATCTATTTGTTGAAAGCCTTTACCCCCCAACTCATCTCGCGCTGTTTCGGATGGCTTGGAAACCCGCAACGGCAATCGGTTTGTTCGGCGTTTTAGCCACAGTGGGGGGACACGCATTCTCTCAAAGAGACACACCTCCCACGCCTTCGCCCGTGGTGATTTCTCAACCGGCTACGTTAGGTTCGAACCTAAGCCAGGAGGATATCGCATTACTTCAACTCGCCATACGCAGACAAGGTGTCGCCGCATTGCTTCATCCCGCTATCGCGAATATCTTCCAATTGTCACAAGATCAGTATGCGGTGATTGAGGAGAGTCTGTCGGAGCAGAGGGATCAAACGGCATACATGATCAATAATGCGGCATCCGGACAAAATATTGATGTAACGAATGAAATGAAAGTGCAGCGGGAGGAGTTGCAAACTCGTATATTAATGATTATGACCCCAAGTCAACGTGCATTCTGGGAATCTCTTAGTTCAGATTCATCCAACGGTGAGGTTCCCCCACTATAATCCTCTAAAACAGTCATGAAGGGAGCATGAAATGAATCTTGATCAAAATCTTATGTCTGTGGAATTTCCCCGCGCCGTGCGAGGATACTCAACCGCATCGGTCGATGAATTTGTCAAAGACATGGGGAATAGATTATCCGCACTGCAAGAGGAACTGAACAAACGGGAACAGGCGTGCGAAAAAATACAAAGCGAACTGGATGAAACTCGCAAACAACTGGATGATTACAAATCCAAGGAGAGCGCCATAGCCAACGCAATGGTGGCTTTGCAGCAACAACGCATAGCCATGGAATCGGAAATGGATAACCTTCGAAGGAACACCGAACAAGAGGCGGAGCAGGTCCGATCAGCGGCGCGAAACGAAGCGGCATCCATGCTTGCAGAGGTTGAAAGAAAAGCGGATGAGATGATTTTGCAGGCGAAAGCCAAATGCGACGAACAAGAAGAGAAATATCGTCAACTATGCGACAGTTTCATGATCACCGCCAATAGAATTCGCAAAACTTTGGAGGCTCAAATGGCGCTCCTGCCTGAAAATAATACGGAATTGCCGGAATTTGGAATTTCCGCCATCGCCTCGGATGTGGAATCCATCACCCAAGCTGCGTAAATCCTCTCTTGGAACGCATCATCATGGCTTTCAATTTCAAGGGACGCTGAAGAAGGATCATAAAGCGTCCCAGATGTTGTTTATTCCCGAAATTTCTTTAATCTCAAAGAATTCGTAACAACCGATACGGAGGAGAAAGCCATGGCGGCGGCGGCTATCATCGGATTCAACCTGCCCGTTGCGGCAAGGGGAATCCCGATTATGTTGTATATGAACGCCCAGAAAAGATTCATTTTCACCGTGCGCAGGGTCGCCCGTGAGAGTTTCACTGCGGACGGAACACCTTTTAAATCCGAACGGAGCAGAGTGATATCCGCCGTCTCTATGGCGATATCTGTCCCCGAGCCAATCGCAATGCCCAGATCGGATTGCGCCAGTGCAGGCGCATCGTTAATTCCATCCCCCACCATTGCAACCACATGCCCGGCGGCTTGATACTTCTCAACTAATTTCGCCTTGTCATTCGGCAAGACTTTTGCGGCAACCTCAGTAATGCCCGCCTTCCGAGCGATCGCCTCCGCAGTGATTCTATTATCACCGGTAACCATCACGACATTCAATCCCATTCTTTTCAAGAGTTCCACCGCCACGGAGCTGTTTGGGACTATCGTATCCGCCACCGCCAATACACCCAGGCACATGTCGTTCCTCGCCACAAACAATATTGTTTTGCCCTGCTCCTCCCACATTCGTTTTTGCTCCAGCAAAGGCTCGGAAATGCACACATTCGCATCCCTGATCATCTCTTCGTTGCCCACCAATACCATTTCACCCAACACACATCCTTGTATCCCCATGCCAACGCGCGCCTGAATGTCCTCCGCCGGCAGTAAATTCAGTTTGCGCATTTCAACCTCTCGGATCAATGCTCGACTCAGCGGATGCTCGGATTGCTTCTCAACCGAACCGGCGTATCTCAAGAGATCATCCTCGCTCGTCGACGGCGACGGGTAAACGTCGGTGATTGATGGCTCCCCTTTGGTGATCGTGCCCGTTTTATCGAAAAGGATTGTATCGATTCTCCCCGCCTGTTCCAATACCGCGCCGTCCTTAATCAGGACGCCCAATTCCGCCCCGCGCCCCGTTCCGGCCATGATAGCGGTGGGTGTGGCTAGTCCCATGGCGCAGGGACAGGCGATCACCAAAGTGGATATGGTCGGCATCATGGCGTTTGTGAGATCTACGCCAAAAATGTACTTCCAAATAATAAAGGTAAGGGCGGCGACCGCCAGCACCATGGGAACAAAAACAGACGCCACCTTATCCGCCAAGCGCTGCACGGGAGCCTTCGATCCCTGCGCTCGCTCCACCATTTGCACGATTTGAGCGAGCACGGTTTCGTTTCCAATTCGAGTGGCGCGATAAATAATGAAACCCGTCTGATTGATAGTGGCTCCATAGACCGGATCGCCCGTCTTTTTTGTCACAGGCATGCTCTCCCCTGTCAGCATGCTTTCATCAATGGATGTCAGTCCCTCGATAATCAGTCCGTCGGTGGCGATCCTCTCTCCCGGATGCGCAATCACTTCATCCCCAATTCGAATATCCTTCGTTTCAATCTCCGTTTCAACACCATCTCTACGGACCAATGCCTTGTCCGGGGCGAGCTTCATCAACTTTCGTATCGCATCCGAAGCTCTGGATCTTGCCCCGGCCTCCAAATATTTACCCACCAGAATAAGCGTAATGATGCTTGCGGAGGATTCGAACCAAACCTCATTGACACCACGAAAAATATTCACAAGACTGTAGAAGAAGGCGGCGCTGGATCCCAATGCTACAAGGGTGTTCATATCTGCCGAGCCATGTCGTAAGGTTTTCCAAGCTCCTCTGTAAAAAGTGGCTCCGGCCCAGAACTGCACGGGAATGGCAAGAAGCAGAAGAAGAATATTCACTTCGGAAGGGCGCGGCATCCAAAACATATTTATGGCGACAATCGGAATGGAGAGGATCACCGCCACCTGCAATCGCTTTTTGAAATCATCCATCCGGCGTTTTGTATCCAACTCTGATTGAGCGAACTCCTCTTCCTTGAATTCACTCGCATCATATCCGGCGATATCCACAGCGTCGAGCAAACTGGATAAATCCGTCGTTGAGGGATCGTACATCACCGTCGCTCGTTCCGTTGCGAGGTTAACATTGGCACTAGTGACCCCGGGAACTCTTTTCAAAGCGTTTTCCACTCGCGCCACGCAAGAGGCGCAAGTCATCCCTCTTATGTTCAGTTCGGTTCTCCGCTTACTCATTGTGCTCTATTCCTCGTCTTTTATTCCCATAGGCAAATAAAACGAAATACTCAGCCGCATCGGATTGGGGTACAGGCTATGCGGTCAAAGAGTCATTCCAATATGCACACGGGTTTGGTATTAGTTCGAGATATCCTTATCATCAGCATACTCTTCAGCAATCGCGAATACACTCTCGATGAGTTCGTCCCACATCCAGTAGAGTGTCCGCACTTTTTCGAGGGGACACTGGATGGTTCCCATAGACTCGCTACCCTCAGGAACATCCCCATAATTCGTCAAGTTGACAAAATAGGTTGGAACCGTCGCGCACCCCCCGGTTTCATCACGTACAAGGTAATATCCCATGTAACGCAGATCCTCCGGACGAATGCGAGCCCCAATTTCCTCCCATGTTTCGCGCACCGCCGTGTCAACGGGCGTTTCTCCAACCTCTATTCTTCCGCTGGGCACGGTCCACCCTCTACGCGGAATATTCGCCAATATATATTCACCACCCAATTTCGCAAAAACAATCACCGCCCAGGCTCGATAGGAAGTGGCTGAATAGCTCTCTTTGTGAAAAGAGGGGTGCATTATTTCCCAGTCTTCAATCGATTCGATTCCAGTCTTCATGAATTACCCCCATAATATGGAATGATACATCATCGGGATGCATCATACGGATAGAAAGGATACCGTCTCGGGAATGTGCGCACCAAAGCTCCATCCGTTTTTTCATTCCGGCTGGAACACATGTCACCGAAGGATCGTATCAATGCTATTGCATCTCAAAAGCATGCGATATTTTCATGTCAATTCGCAATGAGGAAAAATGAATGAATCTTTCCATTCGTTTACTTATACATACCGTTTTTGTTATCTGAAAATCCGCATGTTATTCCATAATACTTGGTATACTGTATGCAAAGGAAATTAACTGTACCCATCCTTTAGTCGAGGATGGCTTCGCATTCAAGTGAGCGGGTTTCTGCCTTGACGTAAGATACGCCCTGCTGAACCACAGCGTGCTTAACTTTTTCTTCGCATGGCAGCGCCCCGTTGGAGGTATATTCAATTATGCGTCTTTATGGCTCCTCTCCCTTGCACAATTATGTCGAACTGTTCTTTCGATGCAAGAGATTGTTCATCGTTTCCATTGTTCTAGGAACAGTTCTTACCAGCTTGATCGTGGCATTGCGCGCCAATAAATATGAGGCTTCCATTATTGTCGCCCTCACCGGAAACCCGGAACTAAGCCAAGACCTCACTGACCCCAAACAGGAGGTTCAACTCCAGGACAACGTGAAACGCAAGGCGAATCGACTTTCACTCTGGGTGGAGGAGACGCCCGATTTTCTCCGCGAGGTGATACGCAACGCTAACATAGACCGCGACCACCCCAACGTGCCCATGGACACCCTTATCAAAGAGGTGCGCGCCGCGATCACTCCTCCAACCCTGCTGAATGATCAATACATGAAGGTCTCCATCATTTGGGATAACCGAGAAGAAGCAAACGCCATCATGCAAGCTCTCTACAGCCGTTTCGCAGACCGCACCGTCGCCACCGAAACGATGGCGATCACCGATAAACGCCAGGTATTGGAGGAGGAATACAAACGCTTCAATGCCGACGCCAACAAAAAAGCGCAATTGCGGATGGAATATCTGCGCGATCACTATTGGCAAATGCCCACACTGCTAACGAGCGAAATGACCAGTCTAGATGACACACAACGCCAAATCGCATCCTTGAACGTGGACATATCCGAAACTAAAGTGCGTCTTCAGGATATCAACCGACAATTGGCGCAAACCCCGCGCAACATTGTGGAGAGCACATCCGTAACATCGCATCAAACGGACCCCGCGCTGGCTCTCGTGGCGCAAAAACAGGATTTGGAAATTCAGCTGAAGCAACTGGAAAACATCTACAGTCCGTTACACCCCAAAGTTCAAGCGATGCTTAAAAACATCGCCGCCATTGATCAGCAAATCAAGGAGGCGAGGCAGAAACCCCCTCGCGCAACGGAGGTTTCCAACACCACTCAAAACACCATCAACCCCGTTTGGAGCGACCTGCTGCAGCAAAAAAGCTCTTTGAATATCCAGTTGATGGCGGAAAAGCAACGATTGGCGGATTTGAACAACCAGATCGGAGTATATGAAGGCAGAGTCAAACAGATGCCGGTTGAAGAGGTCGCATATGATAAGATTGAACGCGATTACATGCTGGCGAACAATATTCGAAACAACACCCAGGCGGAATTGAAAGCCGCCCAAATCGATGAAGAGCGCGACCGCATCACTTCGTCTCAATCCGTGGATCTCATCGTGAAACCCGACGCCACCGCAGTGGATTCCAAAAGCAAAAAGGTCTTGCTTTATCTCTTGGGGCCAATTATCGGACTCCTCGTCGGCTTTTGCTTCTCACTAGCCTTGGAGGCAATGGATCATTCGTTGCGCACTCCCCTTGAAGTGGAGAGTTATCTCGGAAAACCAGTGCTTGCGGTCATACCTAAAATACAGGAATCAAAAGAGTCTATCAAGCGGATTGGAGGTGCACCCAATCAACAGCTTCCCTCCTGAAAGAAGAGGAGCCAATCATCATGGTTTAACCTGATGAAAGTCTACGAGAAGGGTCATAATACGAATTATGAATGAATCCAACGTCAGCAAATCGGAACACTTGGTACAATTCGCACCGAACAACTCAAACCAAAACCATAACGGACAATCGGACGCGAACGGACTCTCACTCATTCCGGAGGAATACGCCCGCCTGCACGCGGATATCGAGCGAGCCGCAAGTCCGTCTCGTTGTTTTGTGGTGGGCGTCACTTCCGCCGTTTACGGAGAGGGGAAAACCACTGTCGCACTAAACTTGGCAGGAACCATGGCGCAAAACTCGGAGGCTCGGGTAACCCTAATCGACTTTAATTTGCGAAATTGGGATATGCAAACACGTCTCAATCTCGAATCGGTGAAGGGGCTGGTGGACATATTGGAAGGCGCAGAGGATGACCTCACCAACATTTTACACAAGACTGACTTGGATAACCTCTCCTTTATTCCTGCGGGCAGAGCCGCTGCCAATCCCTCACGCTTGATAAGATCACCTCATCTGCCGGAGGTTATCGATGCATTGAAGATGAGCAACGACTTTATCGTAGTGGATATGGCTCCCGTCCTTCCTGTCGCGGATACGAAAGTCATGGCCCGGTTGCTGGATGGCGTGGTTATGGTGGTGCGTTCAGGAGTAACCCCAAGGGAAATCGTCAACCGTGCCATTGAAACGATTGGCTCGGATAAGGTTCTTGGGGTGGTGTTGAATGGTGTTGAAACGGCGATGCCAAAATGGCTTCAACGATATTTCTCTTAAATGTCGGTTTAAGAACGGTTTTTACATTCCTCATCGCAGCCATGATCGCGATCTGGCTGGTATTCGTCCTATACCAGCTTTTTCTGATATTCTGCGCAATCTTGCCTCGCCACAGCGTTGCGAATATCACGATTTTCCATCGCTTCCACCTGATCATCCCCGCCCATAACGAAGAGAGGCTTTTGGGTGAGGTATTACATCGCCTCAAGGAATTGGATTATGATAATGAACTTTATAATATCGTGGTCATAGCCGATAATTGCAGTGACGCCACCGCAACCATCGCCAAAAACTGCGATGTACGTTGTCTGGAAAGATACAATGAGGACTGCAAAGGAAAGGGATACGCGTTGGCGTGGGCGCTGGATACGCTATTGGCGGAGAGAAATGACCCTCTTGACGCATATGTTATTTTGGATGCGGATTCCATCTTGTCGCCGAATTTCCTAACCGAAATGAATCGTCTTCTAAATCAAGGCGCGAAAGTTATCCAGGCCCGCTATATTGTGCTGAATACGAACGACAGTTGGCGCACACGTCTTATGTCGTGCGCATTAGACCTGGCGCATCACGCCAAACCATTAGGCAGGCGCAATATCGGTCTTTCAGATGGATTGAAGGGGAATGGGATGTGCTTTCTCAGCGAAATCCTGAGAAGTGTTCCATGGTCTGGCGAGAGCATCACGGAGGATATCGATTACGCACTACGACTAAACGAGCGAAGGATTCGTATTGTCTATTGTCCCACAGCCACCGTTTCGGCGCAGATGCCTGTGGATTCCAAACAGGCGGAAACACAAAGAGAGCGTTGGGAGTGTGGCAGATACGGTATCATGAAACGCGCTTTACCCATATTGTTAAAATCAATTTCCAATAACAACCTCCTTTTGGCTGATCGAGCTCTGGATATCCTTATTCCCCCTTTTGCAGAGCTTTTTTCCCTTCCAATCATTTTATTGGTCATCCTGGAAGGGCTAAAACTCATTGGTTATCATCTCCCGAATACAAATTGGTTACTATTTGGGATTTCATTCGTAATTCTGCTTGAGCTAGTTTATCTCATGGCGGGTTTAATCATAGCGAAAACACCTTTGCGCACCGCCCTTTCGCTCTTCCAGGCGCCTTTTTATATATTGTGGAAGTTCGGCCTTTATGCGCGAATGATCGCTTCCGGCGGTGTTCGTACCTGGAACCGCACCGAGAGGCAAGATTTTGGATCGATGGCGAAAAAATAATGCGTTCCACCGTAGCGATTTTTGGAATTCCCATAGACAACCTGAATACCGAACAGACTTTGGAGAGAATAGAGGAATTCATCCAGACGGGTCGGTTCCATCAAATCGCCACCGCCAACACCGATTTTCTCATCAAGGCCTATTCGGATCCGGAACTGAAATCCATATTGCGAGAAGCGGATCTGGTGGCTCCCGATGGTATGCCGGTGGTGCTCGCTTCTAAACTTTTAGGCGCATCGCTCAAGGAGCGAGTCACAGGTGCGGATATCGTGCCTCAATTAGCTGAGTTGGCGGAGAAAAAAGGCTATCGCATCTTCATGCTTGGCGCCCGTCCAGAGGTGGCGTTAGCGGCGAAGGAGGCTTTGCAAAAACGACACCCCCGTTTGCAGATAGTGGGTTGCATCTCACCGCCAAACACCCATATCATCAATATGGACAGCCAAACAATTCTCGATCGTTTGGAAGCGGCTGCGCCGGATATCCTCTTGGTTGCTTTCGGTTGCCCCAAGCAGGAGAAATGGATTCACATGCATCGACACCGCCTTAAGGTGCCCGCATGCATAGGAGTTGGCGGAACCTTTGATTTTATTGCCGGCTCGACGCCCCGCGCTCCAGTATGGATGCGAAATTCAGGTCTGGAATGGTTACATCGTCTTATTTCAGACCCGAAACGGCTCTGGAAACGTTACGCACATGATTTTTTCAGTTTCACACATTTCATGGCTCTACATTTATGGGTGATGAGACGCTCGGCTAATAGTATCGAATCTCGAATCGCCGCATCTCAAATTGGCTCGATTACAGTGCTATCCCTTGTCGGGTCGATGAACGAATCCATCCTTTTGCAATTTCAGACACTGGCGGAAGCGGCGTTGAAATCCAATCAGCATCTGATCATGGATTTTCTTTCAACAACGGACATCGATAGCGCTTTTCTAGGGACATTGATCAATTTAGCGAAACGAGCAAGATATGTCTCAAGGGACATCCGATTGATTGCAATCTCTGACAGGGTGCGACATGCACTGCAAATATCCGGGGTCCTCGATATTCTGCCGGAATACACCACGTTTACCGACGCATTCAATGGTCACGTATCAGAATCTTTTGAAATTCTTCTACAAAAAACCGATAATTCATTAAACGTAAGAATGATGGGAAGCATGGACGGAAATCATGTCACACAAATCGAGGATGTTTACAATAAAGTGAAATACGTCACGGAGGCGGTACAAATCGACTTAACACCAGTCACTTATTTGGATTGCGCAGCGATCAAGGCTCTTAACGATCTCGTCCATCGGCTAAGTTCCGAAGGGATACGGGTTTCGCTTGTGTTTGGCAAAACTGTGAGGGATACCTTCAAGAGGGAGAATATATCGAACCTTTTCAATATCACCATAAACGATACCGCATCGGACAAGTTCAGCCAGGAGATATCGCTCTCCAAACAGACGTAATTTTTAAAGATTCATGAGTATGCAGCATCGGTATTCTGATGTTTGTATTGACGCACATTCGAAAACAAAATTCCATTCAGTAGGAAAACCTTTGGTATCATATCGATTCATATTTTTCTTGGTTTCAAGCTCTGGGAGTGTTAAATATCCATGAAATACGAACTTCAAATCTTTTTCTTTTTCATCTTCATGGGGATCATTGTGAAGAAAATGACCGCCAGCGGCTGGTTTTTCACGATACTAGCGGTATTCTCATGGATTATGGTCAACTGGAAAAAAAACGGACTCACCGAAGCTATGGCAGTGTTTTGTTTCCTTTGCCTGTTCGCATGGATATTCTTTAACAAATTGAATGAAAAAGATCCCCTTCTGAACCGTCAGAAACGATCCGAGGGGATAAAGCATATCTGAAAAAAACAGTGTGGTTCTCTTGACTGACAAAAGTCACGTGATAGTTTCAATTCAATATTTTCGGATATAATTTGATAAATGGCATCCCTAAGATGAAATACAGGCCTAAAATTTTTCAGACATTCAAAAGCGAGGTATCCCAACTTCATCTTTCACTTCGATTATTAAACCTGATTCTTTTCTTTATGCCTCACTTTTGCTTTAATCGACTAAGAACCGCGTTTTATCGGATGTATGGAATACCTATTGGAAAAGGAACGCTTATTCTTGGCTCCATGGATATTAATTGGGAGGGTCGCCTCGATCAAAAACTAAAAATCGGCGAGAATTGTCTGATTACATGCCCTATTTATCTGGATGCGAATGCAGAAATAATCATAGGTGATCACGTGGCGATAGGACATCATACCATTATGATCACCACCGATCATGCATATAACTCCGCCGGAAGAAGATGCGGAATATCACTCTGCCGACAAATTATTGTGGAGGATGGTTCTTGGATCGGCGCCCGCGCAACCATTTTACCAGGTGTTACCATTGGAAAAGGAAGCGTCGTAGCGGCGGGATCTGTGGTGACCAAGGATGTGGCGCCAAACACATTGGTAGGCGGAACTCCCGCCAGGATCATTAGAAATCTCGAAAAGTGTCCGGATGCAAGAGATTTCATGTGATGAATTAAAATGAAAAAACTACGCAAACCAGTTGCTTACTTCTTCCTTCTTTCTATATTGATCATTGGAGGCATGGTTGCATATAATTCCTTATTATCCGGCGCGGTATCCAGTGTGGGATACAATATCAACATATACACTCACGGGAAGCTGGCGTCCGGATGGCAGGATTGGTCCTGGGCAACCCATGTCATGTCCTCAACAGACAGTGAATTTCAAAATAGCCCGACTCTGAAAGCCGAGTTATCGGCATGGAAAGGCGTGTTCTTATATCATGCACCCTTTGCGACCAATGGATGCAATGCGCTTGCCTTTTGGATCAATGGCGGACTCTCCGGGGGTCAAAAGATCACGGTAAATCTCGTGGATGCGCAGAAAAAGTTTCTGCCGAATGTGAACCTTTCCAAGTATGTCACCGATGGTTTCGTACATGCGGGCAAATGGGATTACGTTGTGATTCCATTGACATCCTTGCATGGATATCGCCAGACAATTTCCGGTGTGGTATTTCAAGCGAATACACCCAACAAACAGTATCCGGTTTACTTTGCGGACATTCGGTTCGTAGGACCGGGAACGCCTGCTTCCCAAGAATGCACGGTTGTTATCAACACCTCGGAGGATCGACATCCGATCAGCCCTTACATATACGGGATGGCAAATCCCCCGGCGGATTACTTGGCAGATTTGAAGCTTGGTTCCAATAGATGGGGCGGCAATCCGGCGAGCACTTACAACTGGGCGAAGGGTAACTGTTGGAACGCCGGAAGGGATTGGGGATTTCGCAACGGGAATTACGGCCATAATTCCCCATCTGACAGACGTCCCTCGGGTGTTGCCGATAAATTCATCTCAACGAATAAGACTTGGGAGGTGGCAACCGTTCTAACCATTCCCACGATAGGATACGTGGCCCGTGATGACAATAACAACACCCGATCCATCGATGTGCCCGCGCAGGGCGGATTGCCAATAAGTCCTGGAAGCGATGCGATTAAAGGGTATGATCCTTCCTATAATCAAATGAAAGTATATATGCGTTCCTATCCTCGCAAAAACGGTCCATTTCAGTTTCCACCGGATTTATCCGATAATGCAGTATACCAGGATGAATGGGTGGATCATTTGGTTCATACTTTTGGAAACGCAGCGCATGGCGGTGTGAAATTTTACGAAATGGATAACGAGCCCGATCTGTGGGACGCCACTCACACGGATATTCACCCGGTAAGAGTGAGTTATGACGATCTGCTATCCAACTTTCTCGCATACGCCACGGCGGTGAAGGATGTGGATCCCACCTGCATGGTTACGGGGCCGGTGTCATGGGGATGGACGGGATATTTCTATTCCGCACGAGACAGAGACAATTGGTTGGCGCGACCGGATCGCAAGGCGCACGGGGATATGCCGCTGATTCCATGGTTCTTACAGGCGGTTCGAAAGCATGACGAACGGACTGGTAAAAGAACCCTCGATGTTTTGGACATCCATTTCTATCCTCAGGCGAACGGCGTGTATCAGGGGAAAACCGATCCGTCAACCGACGCACTGCGATTGAGGAGCGTTCGAGCATTGTGGGATCCTTCCTATGTGGACGAATCCTGGATAAACGAACCCGTTATGCTCATTCCCAGGATGCAACGTTGGATAGACAAATACTATCCAGGAACAAAACTGGGACTTACGGAATGGAACTGGGGTGCGGATAAGACGATGAACGGAGCCCTGGCGATAGCGGATTGCCTGGGAATTTTCGGAAAATACAATTTGTATCTTGCGGATTATTGGGCGTATCCTGCAAAGGATTCACCTGGATACTACGCATTTAAAATGTATCGCAATTACGATGGCAAAGGGGATGGTTTCGGGGATGTATCAGTCAGTTGTATCTCCTCAAAACCAAAAAATATTTGCTCATTCGCCTCTGTAGAGAGATCGACTGGTGCAATCATTACGATGCTAATCAATCAAAATCCGGATCAAAATGAAAACGTCTCGTTGAAAGTAATAAAAAAAACGGAGTTGAACCACGCACGTATTTGGTTATACGGTCAGTCAGATACTTCGCATATCATATACGTCGGAGACATGAGTTTCTCTGGTAAAATATTGAATATTATCGTGCCTGCATACTCTATGATGCTCGTACGAATGAACAAATGAAATAACCTGGGTTGAATTACTGCAAAAAGCAAACAATCTTCGAAAGTTGATTTGTTAGTGATTATATTCAACTATAAATTATTCATAACCTGCCAGTATATGAAATATCGATTAGGGTATTAATTCTATGCTTGATTCCAATTTACTATCCACAACTGAATATATAAGGGCTAAAAAAGTGCGAAGCAATCTTTTATTATTTTTCATGATTGCATCGCTAATAGTGATTCTCGGTACATCCGCATTATTATTTTTTATGGATCCTCATCTTACCATTTCAGGACTGTTTGCATTTGCATTGTCAATATTTGCCATCATAACAATTCCTGTAATCATTTGGAATTTCCCACGGTTCGGATTGTATTTCTTAATCATTGCTGCAATCATCTTCGCTGAACCCGCTACGATCACGTTACCCACCGTTCCCACTAGTGTCATCAAGCTTTGGATAAACATCAGCACAATCGGGCAGATGCATGGAACGAACGCATTGAAGCCGTTGTCTTTTTCCCCTGCGGAAATCGTGATGATCCTTTCCACACTTGCATGGCTAATAAGATCGATATCGGACCGGACTTTCAAATTTCGCCCCGGCGCCTTTTTTTTACCGATACTAATCTATCTATCCTTTGTATTATGGGGGTATCTCCATGGTTTGACCACGGGCGGCGACAGAATTATGGCTCTTTATGAGGTGAGAGCCCAGGCTTACCTTCTATTGGCGACCATCCTAGGTGTCAACCTGATCACTGAGGTGAAGCATGTAAAAGCGGTCCTATGGTCGCTTCTTATTGGATCCGGCATATTATCCGTGTTCGGGACTATTACGTACTTTGTTGTTGGCACCGCCGCCAGCGATCAGTCTATGCTTGCGCATGATGACACTCTTTTCTTTGTTAGGCTCGTCCTGTTATCATTTATTGTGATGGTGATCAACGTGGACAAGAAGATGCGAGCTTGGGCCATATTCTTCCTTCCATTTGCGATCATTTCAATCATCGGAAACCAACGACGCGCCAGTATCGCCGCATTCATCATAGCGTTTATACCGCTACTCCCCCTACTTTGGGTGAATTTCAAGGATAAACGGAAACAAATTGGCGTCTTTCTCACTATTTTTGCAATTATCACTGGGATATATCTTCCTGTGGCATGGAATGCAAAAGGTGCATGGGCGTTACCGGCGCGCGCCATTCGATCTCAATCCGATCCCAATGCCAGGGATGAAAGCTCCGACTTTTATCGCATGGCGGAAAGCGCCGATCTTCGATTTACACGAGATATCAGCCCGTGGCTCGGCTTTGGATATGGCAAGGAGTTTATCGAGGTGGTTCCCCTTGTGAGATTAACCACCACCTTCCTGGATTATCTGCCGCATAACGGGGTTTTATGGGTTTGGATGAGATTAGGGAACTTTGGTTTTCTCGCTTTTATCATGATTATCGTAACTGTGCTTATTAGAGGTCCTCAACTTCTTGCAAAGGTGGATGACCCATATCTTAAAACAATAGGCATTCTGGCAATATTGGATATTCTCATGGTTTATATTTATGGAAAATATGACCTGCAATTAACGAATCCACGCCAAATGTTCATTCTCTCTCTGCAATTGGGAATATTGAGTAATTTACCTAATATTTTACAAAAACAATGTAATTCTTCTGATAAGAATAAAGTGAATATTTATCCTATATAATATTCTCAATAATTCAATAACTAATTAAATCTAAGACTGATTTATGCTCTTAATTGTTTGCATCGATTCGTTACAATATGAATGAAACAATACTTCCTAAAATATCGGTACTTATTGCAACACGAAACCGAATGGAGGACCTCTTAAGGTGCCTTCAGAGTATGTCATTATTGGAATATCCGGATTACGATATAATTATATTAGATCAAAGTGATGACTTACAACAAGTTGATACATTAAATAAAATAATAACAATCTCACACATAAATTGCTATTATATTCATTCATCCTTGAAAGGCAAAAGTAATTCATTAAATCAATTATTAAATAAAGCATCAGGTTCCATATTTGCTCTAACCGATGATGATACCGTTGTTCCACCTCATTGGCTTCAAGACATCGTTTGTGAATTCAATAAGTATCCTGATATAGATATTCTTTTTGGCCAAGTTCAGCCACTTTTATTAGATGATAATTCCGATAAACTATGTATTCCAGGTTATCAGTTTGACCGTCTCATATTTCCAAAAACAGGAAATGTGGATGGAATGGGAGCCAACTTGGCCATACGCTCCTCGCTCCTGAAAAAAGTGAATAAATATGATCCCTTGCTCGGCCCTGGAGCGCCGATGCCGGCAGCAGAAGAGGGGGATTTCATCTATCGCGCTCAACTGGCTGGCGCAAAAGTGATGCATGACCCTAACGTAAAATTATTTCATTTCGGCGGGCGAACTCCGGAGGAATGGGGCAAATTATACTTTTCCTATGGCTGCGGCGATGCGGGATTCGCTGTAAAACACCTTCGATGCGGCGATACGCGCATCATGCGGAGAATGCTCAGGAACTGCCTGATTATGTATCGCAGATACGCCATACGCTGTTTACACAAGGGACGTCACGATGAATTGTTGTATCTCAAAGGGTTCCTTAAAGGATTGAAACTAGGATATTCTTATCCGATCAACAAGAAAGAGCGTCTGTATGTCGACAAAGATCCCTGCTCATGAAGATAAGCGTCATTATACCGACCTACAATCGTTGTGAAAGTTTGGAACGCACGTTGCATGCGATTCGAACTCAGACCCTGCCTGCGGAACATTTCGAACTCGTCATTGTTTCCGATGGCTCCAATGACGGCACCGACGAGATGGTTGCGAATTGGGCGCCCCATCAACAGATCGTGTACCTTCGACAAAATAATAGCGGTCCATCCGTGGCTCGAAATCTGGGAATCTCTTGCGCACACGGGGAATTACTTGTCTTTTTGGATGACGACATAGAGCCCTGCCCCACCTTTCTTCAATCTCATTTCGAGGCGCATATTCTGGATGACAGACTCGTTATCATCGGTCCTCAATCACCACCCCCTAATGAACGCTTTCCCGTCTGGATTGACTGGGAGCATCGAATGCTCGAACGTCAATATGCTAATTTCCGCTCAGGGGTGTGGAGCGTTGGGCCGAATAACCTGTACAGCGGCAATTTCTCCGTAAGGCGACAATACATGCTGGATTGCGGCGGATTCGATCCGAAATTCAAGCGCCAGGAGGATGTGGAGCTCGGTTTCCGCCTGGAAAAACTCGGTCTGCGCTTCGCATTTTGTCCTGAAGCGATCGGATATCATCGCCCCGTTCGAAGCTTTGATTCCTGGTTGAAAAGTCCTTATCTATACGGAATCAGAGATGTTCAGATGGCTCGCGATAAGGGTGAGAACACCTCCATGGACCTTGCCCGTAAACATTACAACCAGCGAAACGCACTGACAAAATTGTTGGCGAGATCCTGCATTGGGGTTCCTCTCGCCGAGAAAGGACTTTTTCAGTTTCTGAAATATAATATCCTCTTTTGGGATCGCATGGGTCTGAGAAACGTATCGCTGGGCGTTTGCAGTATATTGTTCAACCTACTTTATCTTCAGGGAATGGCGCAAGAGATTGGCGGATCGAAAAAAATGTGGAACGAATTATCCGTTTCAAGGAAAAATAATACGGGGAATATCGTTCAATGAGTCATCCGCATATCGGCTTTATCATGGAACAGACTTTGGGGCATATCACACATGATATGAACCTTCAAGCGACGCTCGCAACCCAAAAATCCTTCACTTACGAGCGATTTCCAGTCCTTTTTCATAATAAGGATATTTATGATCGGCTACCGATAATACGAAATAATTGGACACTCAAAGCGAGCCTTCGCGCAAGGGACTGGTTGAAATCCAGACAACACGCCCCACCCTTGGATGCGGTTTTTTTTCATACCCAGGTCACAACATTGTTCTCGATTGGATGGATGCAACGCCACCCTTCGATAATATCCATGGACGCAACGCCGAAAAATATAGACTCGCTGGGGGAGGCGTACCAGCATACTCCTTCCAGATCTCGTTCAATCGAAGCGTGGAAGGATTCCCTGAACGCGGAAGCATATCAAGCCGCCAAGGGAATCATCACATGGTGTCAATGGGCTAAGAATTCACTGATAAATGATTATGGAATCGATGGGGATAAAATTACCGTAATTCCCCCAGGGGTGGATACGGAACATTGGAACCTGCCTCGGGAAACAAGGGATTCATCCCGGCTGCATCTGCTATTCGTGGGAGGGAATTTCCGACGCAAAGGCGGGCCTCTATTGCTAAAAGCCTTTGAGAAACTTCCTAAGAGTTGCATTTTGGATATCGTTACTCAAGACCCTTTGAATGGCATGGAAATGGATCGTGTGTATGTTCACAATGACGTCAAGGCGAATTCTCCCGAAATGCTCGCTCTGTTTCAAAAGGCGGACATATTCGTATTTCCAACAAACGGCGATTGTTTGCCATTGGCGGTAATGGAGGCAATGGCGGCGTCATTGCCAGTCATCGCTTCCAACGTCGGCGCGATCTCCGAAGAGGTTGAGGATGGAGTGACTGGTTACTTGATCCCTGCTGGCGACGAATCGGCGTTGGTGGACCGCCTTGAGTTTTTCATACGAAATCCGCAATCCATCCGAGAAATGGGAATGAAAGGCAGGGAAAGAGCTCTTACGCTCTTTAACTCTAAAAACAATTATCAAAGTTTGATTAACTGTATGTTGAATATCGCTGAATAGTTTTGAATTAATCACTTAAGCGGACGGGGACACAAATTGAAATCGATCTTGATGTTGATACCAAGTTATATAAAACGCGATATCCAGGATGAAGTTGCAAACGACAGACATCCAATGATGGATTATTACGCTTTGCAACAGGTGCTTGATGCGGACATCGTGGATTACGCCATGGTCGATAAAAACCATAACATTCCCGTGCGACTCGCCAGTTTTGCAGGAAAGGACGCTGCGCTGGCGATGATAGGATTTCTTCAACGCAAAAACTACTCGGCAATCTATTCTAACGGTGAAAATGTAAGCATCCCCCTAGCCTTTCTTTTTCTGTTTTGCCGAACACGCCCGTATCATGCATTAATAGGACACCATCCATCCACTCCGAAAAAGAGGCTTTTTTTAAAATCCCTTCGGAGTAAAATGGATGCGATATTCACCTATTCCTCCGTACAGTACAAATATTGCATCACATCCTTGGGATTTCCCGCCGATAAGGTGCATTTAATACCCTTTCATGCGGATCATCGCTTTTATCGTCCCCTGAAGAGAACGGTGAATAATCAGATATGCAGCGCTGGCTTGGAATGGAGAGACTACCCCACCCTCATCGAAGCCGTCAAAGACCTAAACGTGCAGGTTTGCATTGCGGCGGATAGTCCCTGGTCCAAACATCCAAATGAAACCAAAGGACGAGCGCTTCCCAGTAATGTAACCGCAAGAAGATATGACTACAACGAACTTCGAGACCTTTACGCATCGTCGCTGTTTGTGGTCGTTCCACTTTATGAGAACGATTTTCAAGCGGGGATTACAACCATCCTTGAGGCGATGTCCATGGGAAAGGCGGTGATCGCCACAAAAACCACCGGTCAGGTGGATGTGATACGCGATGGTGAGAACGGCTTAACGGTGCCGCCGGGTGATCCGGTCGCATTGCGAACCGCCATCAAACGTCTGCTTGATAACCCGGATATGGCAAGTAAAATCGGGGAGAACGCCAGAAACGACTTGGTGACGAACATGACACTGGATCACTGGACAAGTAGAATTGCCGGAAACATCTTGAACTCTGTCAATTTGAAAGCCGTCGACACTCCAAGCAGTTAAATCAACCGTATTGTCAAAGGAGGAACTTTGCATGAAATATGTCAGATTTTTCGCCTATGTCTTGCTTATACTATCCCTATTTATGAATTTTGTCCTTTATTATCACCTAGAGAATAAAAGGATGGAGATGGTGATTAATGGACATATGATCACAAAAAAAGACTATCACAACTGGTTGGAAGGGCATTACGGCTTGCAAACCTTGGTCACCATGGCCAAATACTATCTCGTTATGGATGCCGCCAAAAAAGACGGCGTACCCCCCGATGAAAAACGAGTGAATGATATCCTAACCACTTCAGCAGAGGTGAATCCAACCCTTGCCAGGGAGTTCTATCTGGATCCTTGGGTGAAAACGGACGATAAACAGGCGTTGGAATATAATATGGCGATGGATAACCTCGCGACCAAGGATATCTCGGTGACGCAAGATGAAGTGCAATCCTACTTCAATGCAAACCCGGGCAAATGGGACAAGCCGGACAAAATATTCGTCAAGGCGATTCAATGCGCAAATATTAATGTGGCAAATCAAGCCAAAGCGATGATGCAGACCGCACAAGGTGACGCCCTAACCGATATTCAGCGACAACTCGCCCCAAATGCGGTGGTTGTCGGAGTGGATGGAACCATGGCGTTCCTGAAGCCTGTCGGCGCTTCATCCCCTATAAAGATCGTGAATCAGATCGCCTCCATGAAACCAAATCAAATATCCATCATACCGTATGGACAGACCTATCTGGTGGTCAAATTCGACCATATAGAGCCGGGGAAGAAAGTGACATTAGCGGATGTGCAAGATCAAGTGGCGTTAGCGGTGAAAAAACAACGCGCCGTTCCCGCTCAGGAGGTGCTGCAGAAATTATGGGATAACTCCAACATCATCACCGACCCGCCAAGCATCAAAAAACAAATTGAGAATATCTTGTTCCCTGATCGCGCTTTGCAAAACGCGTCCAATCAATAAACTTGTATTTTCCCTGAACTTCGATTACAGGTCGGTGGAATATGAAGAATGCGCAACATACTCTGGAAGGAAAACGCAATGGATACGCCAATGACTAAAACGGAGGAGATTGTACGGAAAAAAACCCCTCTTGTTCAGTGGATTCCATTTATCCTGCTTGCGGTGGGCACCTACTTTCTCTACCACAAAGCCATGCAATGGTGGTATTTCGAATGGACTGCGGATGGTAGTTACTACTCCCACGCCATCTTCATCCCATTCTTCGTGGTGGCGATTCTATGGCGAAGATGGGGCGAAATCATACGTTTACCGGTGAAAAGATCTTGGTGGGGTGTCCTCCCTATCCTCCTTGCGGCGATACTCATCGTCTATTCCGGCAGAGCCATCGTAACCGTGTCGATGTCGTTTTCCTTCATGTTTTTCATACTCGGTGTGTTTCTTCTGACCGTGGGTACACGGATCACACGCGCTTTGATCATGCCGTTGATCTTTACATTCTCCGTCATTCCCATTATCCCCAACCAGGTTATCGGGCAAGCGGCGTTTCCCATCCAACTCACATCCACGGTTCTGGCAACCCATCTGCTGAAACTGCTCGGTTTCACTGCGGAAAGAGTTGGCACCTCAATCCAAATGGACAACTACTCACTGAACGTGGAGGTCGCATGCAGCGGCTTCAAGACTTTAATCGGTCTGCTTTCATTCGCCGGCGCTTTCGCCTATTTAATAGAAGGCGCGGTGTGGAAACGAGTTACGCTTTTCATTATCACCGCACCGCTATCCATTTTAGTCAATGGCTTGAGAATCATGCTAATAGGCGTCGTAGGCGAGTTGATTAGCTCCCAGGCGGCTGGCACCTTTCATGATTACAGCGGGTTCATCGTACTCGTATTGGCGTTCATGTTTCTGTTTGGTTTCGCAAAGTTAATGCAATGCGAAAGCTTCCTAGGACTTCCCATCGTGGATGATCCTTCCAAACTCCCGCCGAAAATCCCGCCCGAGGAGAGGGAAAAACAACTGAACGCTCAATTCGGCGAAAAAAATCAGAGACTCTTCTCAAGTTGGTCTTTCAATACCTGGCCCATACTTCTAGTTACGGGATTACTCATCCTATTGGAAATGAACATTCACCCTCTGATAGCGAACTATCCTCTGCTTCAACCGTCCGATATCCCAGCGAAACTGGCGAATGGTTGGTATGAGGAGGGACCGGATATAAAAATGACGAAGGTGGTGTTCGATACATTGGAGCCGGACACCTATTTGGAAAGAGACTATATCAATCCCACATTGGGCGGCGCCTCCATTGATCTCTTCTTCACAGGGGGGAACAGCCGTCACACATTTCATGACCCTCACGATTGTTTTAGTGGTAGCGGTTTGATTTTGAAGGATTTACCCGTGGAGGAGATCCAGACCTCCGTTGGCCCGGTTCCCGTGCAGGTATCCGAAGCCAAGGATCCGTTCAATGGCGCAAAATCATTAATCATGTTTGTATACATTGTGAACGGCAGACCGGAACACACCATGGCGCATGTCCAGTTGACCACCGCCATAGACGCCCTGCTTGGAAAAGCGGTGCGACCCTATTATTTCATCCGTTTCCAACAAAGACGTACGGGGATTGGAAATAATCGAAAACAGGAGTTGGTAAGTTTTGTCAAAGCGGTGTGGCCATACATTGCGCCGAAGGTGCTAGCGCCTCATTAGCTTGGCGGACATGATTTAAGTCAAGGGACGCGCTTGATGAAAAGTGCGCAATAGAAGTTCCATTCTTTTCGGAGGCGCCACCACAAACGGCTCCTTCGTTCGTTTGATGCGCAATAAATCCGTGATATTCACATTCTCACCGTCACGCAAATGCCGGAACTCGCAACCGGTCGTGAAACAGAGGCACAACGTCGCGGCCATATCCACAATTCCCTCGTAAAGACCTATGGCGCCCGTCATACGACCGGAGCCCACATAAGCCAATTCAGCCGCGATACTGCCAAGGCATCGTATCCGGCACTCCGTCGCCTCCGTATTCAATACCTTTAAAGCGTTGCTAGTAAGGCATAAAGTGTCTTCTTGATGCAGTTTTGAACCATCCGCCGACGTCAAACGCTCTCCATTACAATACGCCCCCTCCCCTCTGACCGCCCAAAACATTTCATTTAGTACGGGAAGGTAAAACACGCCCATTTGAGGGTGACCATCTTCTATTAATCCGAGTGAGACGCCCCATATGGGGATATTTTTTATGTAATTTGTTGTTCCGTCAATTGGATCGCACGCCCATAGGGGATTTCTTTCATCGCCTTGCAATCCATATTCCTCGCCCAGGAAAGAGTGCCCTGGATATCTTTTTTTTATTTCTTCACGAAGGAGCAATTCAATCTCACGGTCGGCAGCCGTCACCACGCTTTCATCGGATTTGTATTCCACAGTCACTTTGCCGTAACGCTTCAAAGCTAATTCACCCGCGCGATACGCCAACTCTTTGAGATGCTCTATGTCATTCCTCATATGGGTATTGTTTCTCACTCCATTCGTTAATTGAAGCCAGTGTCAAATGCAACGCCGATGCCGGTTTGACGTAAGAACTCCGTCAGAATACGAATATCGTCCTCGGTAAACGTGTAACGTTCCCGCATGTATATCTCAGCCACACCCACAGTCTTATGTCCATGCTTCAGAGGCACGCCAAGATAGGAGCACAATTTGTCCTTTTTCAACCATGAATGCGCTTCGGAACGCGGGTCTTCATCCAAAACATCCACGGAGAGATATCGGGCGCGTTTCGCCACCCAACCGGTCAACCCATCCCCCACCACAATCAACTCATCCGGTCGAAACGAGGAACGAAATCCGCTTGTAGCGGTCAAACACAGTTTCTCATCAACAATGCGATATATTAGACATCGCTCCGCTTTCATCACTTCCTGACATATATCCGACAGCAATTGAGGCGTGGAACTTGAATCCGTCACGGAACCCAATGCACGCGCAATCTTACGTATCAGGCGACGCATTTCGGTGGATTTCATCCTGGCGTTGTGATACAACATCGAATTGACCACGCCCACGGATACTTGGTTGGAAATAGTATAAAGAAGTTCAATCTCCGCCACAGTGAAAAATCGCCGAGTGGAGGACATGGCAAGCATCACTCCAATACACTCTTCCCCTACGGACATAGGGGCGCATATTACGGAACAGACTCCGTATTGATGGATGGGGCAGGATCGGTTCCGTGAATCCGCACTAACATCCGCCACCGCAGTCGGTGTCATCCATTCAAACACCCACCCTGGAATGCCTTTGCCAACCTCCGGCTCCATCTTGTCGAATTCGGTATCACTCAATCCCACGGACACCCGAGTGACGAGTTTTTTTTTCGTCTGATCGTATAGCATCAAAGCGAATCGATCCACCTTCAACAAATTGGTGACGCTGCCGGATATGAACTGAAATATACGATCAAGATTGAGAGTGGCGTTGACGTGCTGCGATAGCTCGTATAACGCCGTCGCCTCCTCGGCGCGATGCAACTCCTCTTCATACAGGGATGCGTTGGCGAGAGCAATCCCCGCCTGAACTGTCGCAGCGTTCAGCATCCTCAAATCGTTTCTAGTGAAGGAGGAGGGAAGCGCGCTTGTGATGATAATGAGTCCGATCGCTTCCTGACGACTGCCAATGGAGGCAATCATTATGGAACGGCTTTTCTCCACCCATGGAATATCCTGAGCGTATGGGAGACACTCCTCGTCAACAAATAACGCGGGACGATCCGACTCCAGAATTGTGGATATGAGAGGAGCCTGGGCGGAAAGCTGAACCTCTCTCTCATCTTCGTTCAATCCTCGGTCGGCGGCGATAAAAAGATGAGTCTTTTCATCATTCATTAAAAACAACACAGCGGACTGGTATTCAAGGTGTTTGCATATCGCTCTTAATACTCCGTTGATCACTTCGTGAACGTTTAAAGTTCCGTTCACGGCTTTAGTCGTATCGTATAATACGGTCAACTCTCGTATCGCCTCGTTGGCGGAATCCCGAATCGATTCATTCTCCAAAGCGATTCCGGCAAGACAGCTTAGGCTTTCCAGCGCGGCGATGTTCTCCTGGGTGAAATCCCCCTGATCGGTTCGTTTTTGAACAATCAAAACACCATAAACATCCCCTTTGAGAAAAATGGGCACCATGGAATTGCGTGTTTTTTCGTCTTGGGATGTATTGGTGATAATCCCTTCATCCATGATCATGGTGCGTCTCTGTTCCAAAACCTTGCCGGCAATGGAATCATTTGTGCGGATATGCAATCCGAGCAGTTGATCTGTCATCTCTCCATCAACTGCGCAAAAATTAAGTGTCTCGCTATCCGAGGCGCGCAAAGCTATCGCGGCGTTAAATGAGGAGGTGATAACACGCGCATTCCTCGTTATTTGATGGAGTATATTCCGCATGGATTCATGCGAGGCGATCATGGAGAGCGTATCAAGCATAGTTCCCCATGAGTACGCTCCATTTCCAGTTAAACCATCCTGATCGTTCATACAATCGTTCTCCAAGCGTCCGCATCAATGCATCATGTCACCATTCCATTACTCAGAAACGGAGCGCTCCTTGCTTACGGAGTGGAACCCACCTTGCTCTTTAGTTGTTGAATGGTTTGGCTCATACGATTTAAAGCGTCGTTGTACTCCTTTTGTTTGGCTTGCGCGTTTTGCAGCTCATTGGATAGTTGCTTGATCATATCCTTTACAGATACACCATTGGGAGAAATATTGGATTTCATAGGATTGGCGGGTAAGTTTACGGATTGCGTTGATGATTGATTTGCCGATCCGTTTCTGGCCAATGCCGACACAGCCTCCTCCAAAGTGGGACGCATCACAATTCTGTCGCCGGTGGCGAGGATCACTTCGCGTATCTCTGGAACGGAAGCCGATCCGTTGCCGGTGGATTGAACGTATACTGGCACAGCGAACACGATCGAGGAGTTCATTGGAATGACAAGCATATTTCCAAAAATCACATGGGAGCCCTGCTGATTCTGCAAGGTCCTAAACTGAGATATCTCCGGCTGAGAGTTTATCTGCGCCATGATATTACCCGGTCCGTTAATGGTGCTGTTCTTGGGAAATCGATAAACCAAAAGGTGTCCGTAATCCCCCGGATCGCACTTGGCGCACATCCACGCCGACATGTTAGGTATCGACAAATATGTGAAAGGCGACATGATCATAAACTCCTCGTGCTTCTCTCCGGGAAGCCGCATGATAATGTAATACGGCTGCATGCGCACTTGGGAATTTCCCATTCCGAAGACACCCGAGGCATCGTTCGTGTCCGGCGGGGCGGTGGGATCGGGGGGCACCATCCATGCATCATTCTTTTGGTAGTACTCCAATGGATCATTGATATGATAGATCGTGTATATATTGCGTTGAAACCTGAACATATCCTCAGGGTAACGAATATGCTGCACCAGGTCAGGAGGCATTTGAGACATCGGAACCAGCAAACCCGGAAATATTTGCGACCATGCCTTAATAATGGGATCGTTCATGTCGGAAACATAAAATGTCACAGATCCATTATATGCATCCACCACGGCTTTCACGGAATTACGAATATAATTGAAAACCTGATCCACCCCGTCGATTCCAGTACCAACCTCGGTGCTCTTGCTGTATGGATAGCGATCTGTTACAGTGTAGGCATCCATAATCCAAACGAGTCTGCCGTTATCCACAACCAAATAGGGATCATTATCCCAATTCAGAAACGGAGCGAGAGTCTCCACGCGATTGCGAATATTACGTCTGAACAGAATTTTACTGCTATCCGTGAGATCCGTTGAAAGAAGCAGGTTTGCATCTCCCGTTCTTAACGCCCAAATGGTGCGGTTAATGATTCCTCCAAGTTTTATGCCACCCGTGCCATCATATTGTGTCATCACATTCTTATCGCCGGAGGGATAATCGAATTCCTGCTGCTTCGTATCCACAAGAACGTAGCTGTTATTTAATTGACCGTAATAGATTTGCGGCACGGTGACATTGAAACCTGGAATCGAGGATTGCACCGGAATCTGACTGAGAATATAAGTGGGCAATCCGTCCGAATCCACCTCGTTGACGGGACTCATCACCACGCCGTAACCGTGCGTGTATTGAAGGCGCTGGTTTTGCCAGGTTTGCGCTGAATTGGGCAGTCCGGCCTGGTTCATCTCCCTCGCGGCCAACATCACCTGACGATATTCCCCGCCTAAATGATAGCGATCGACGTCTATGTCAAAACCGGTGGCTCCGGAATTGGGATTGGCGGAAAGATCGAACGTATAATAGGTTTGCCGAGCCTGCTTGGCAGTGTAAACAGCTCCTAACTGCGGCCAATCCCACAAACGGATGTTCTTGATCGTCGCCTCGTTTTCCCTCAGCACATTGGCGTCTGCGGGTTTCACCCCGGAAAACGGAAGAACCCGTACATTGCTTAACCCGTATGCCTGCTGCGTGTACTTGATATCGTATGTGATATAGGGCTTCTCCATCCCGAATTGGTTTGGCACCACCGTAAATCGCTGCATCAACGAGGGCCATACCCCTCCCGCAAGGAAGGCGATCAGCACCCAGGCTCCAAAGCCTGCGATGGGCAGCCGGAACGGACGTCCCACCCAAATATTCACCAAACATAAAATAGCCACAATAAGCATCACAACCGCGCTGATGTTCGCTGCGGGAAGCCTTGCATGGATATCCGTGTAACCCGCACCGAAATAGACCCCGTTGTCATTGGTAAGAAGGTCGTATCTCCCTAATAAAATCCCCCAGGCGAAAATCACCGCGAATACTGTCAAAAGTGCCAAAATATGCTTTCGTACAAATGAAGCAATGGGGGCTGACCCTGATCCTAAAAAATCGATGGTGTTGTAAATATAATGCACGGCGAACGCCCCGACTGCCGCGCATCCGACTGTGAATAGGGCGAGACCTTGAATATAATCGAGAAAAGGAAGGCGGAAAACATAAAAACCGATATCGAGATGAAAAAGAGGATCCGACACCCCGAAAGGAACATGATGGTGATAAAGGAGATACTCCGACCAATGCGTGGATGCGTTGCCACCAACCAGGAAGGATAAAATGATGCAACCCGCCAGTGCGCCCCAGCGAACAACCCCTTTGGCGGCGTCCGTGAATTGAACGCGGTCATCATGCATCATTCGAACGATGGAGCGTGATTCGCAAAACCTTATCGCCAGCCAGATGTTCACATACACGATAATAAAGAAAAGCGCTCCAAATCCGAAGAAGAGCAAAAGTTTGGCGTCTATGCTTTTATAGAAAACAATGCGTTGATGAAGCTCTCCAAACCACTGCCAATCAGTGTAGATACGAACCAATTGAGTGCCGAAAAGCAAGAAAAAGAGAAAAAGGAAAACAAATGCGTAACGTAGAAACTTAACCCAACCGGGCGTGGTTTGAGGAACATTCTTCGAAGCCATTTAATCCATCCTAGGGTATTGCATTTATACTAGTTTACAAAGTATATCACAATCCTTGCTTATGTTCTATAATCATTGCCACGGAAATCACCATGCCGAAGTCAAAATGTGCTTTTTATGTATGAAACGCCTCCCACATCGTTTTCGGGAAACTATCCCATCATCAGTCGTTCCCCCTCCGATTTGAAACTCGAATCGCTTCCGTCGTCCTGGAGAAACATAAATGAATCCAAGTCGATATAATCAAAAGCGCCCGTACCGCATGCAAACGCCAGCGACACCTCGGTATTCGCCCTCCCCTCCATCATGCAACCCAGCATTAAACGCATACCCGTGGATTGAGCCAACGCAACCATGGACATAGCTTGGGATATTCCGGATTTCATTAGCTTGATGTTATAACCATGCGCTGCACGTTCCTCGTAAATTCTTAGCGCATCGGAAAAAGTACATACCGATTCGTCCGCGATAATTGGCACGGGGGACATCTCCTTCACTCTTCTCAACGCCTGCAAATCGTGGGCGGGGGTGGGCTGTTCCATCAATTCCAGATTGAACCCTATGCATCGTATCTCTTTAATCACCTCAAGGGCTTCCTCCGGATGAAACGCTTGGTTGCAGTCCACTCGCAAAATCACATTTGGATATTTATCGTATAGTTGTCGGAGAGCTGAGAGTTCCTTCCGCTTTCCGAGGACGCCCATTTTCACCTTGATGGTGGAGAATCCGGCTTTCACCACCTCATCCAGATCCGATTCGAATTCGGCGTTGGGAGAGATGGTGAAATCCGTGATCACCTCTTGTTTAACCCCACCCCAAAGCATCCAAAGAGGCGTTCGAGTTATTCGACTAATGCACTTCCAAACAGCGATTTCCACCCCCGCCATCGCCGCAGGGACGGTCTCCCTGAATCTGTTAAGAATATCCGTGATGATTCGGTGACGCATCACATCAGCGCCTATGAGCTCCAACTTCACCTCCTCCAAAGCCTTCAGGGATTTTTCCGATGTCTCGCCGCAAATGTATGGCGGAGTTACAACTTCCGAGGTTTCCAAGGAGCCATCCTCCAATAGAATCCCGAGATTGATCGATTCCACCGCGCTGCGCCGTGATGCATCTCTGCTCGTCATAAAATGCTTTGTCAACGGCTTGTTTATTTTCGTAATCTGGATGTCCTGGATCAAAGGCATATAAGCCACCCCCGTGAAGAAATTCCGTTTACATTTCCATCACAACACACCAATTTCAAGATGGTATTCGCGGATTTCGCCGGGCTTCAGATGTTGCAACCTTCCTGCCTCGCGCTCACGTTTTCTCCCCAGAACCAAACAGTTCCCAGGCTCCAGACCCACAACATACTCGCCGTATCCGAGCATCTTCCATTCCGTAAACCATGGCAACTCCCGCTTGTCAATGCGTACGAACACCCCTGCGCCATCCCCTAGCTTGGGATTGATCAACGAGGCGGTGGCGTGGTGCGATTCGTCCTCTTCCAGATCGATGAAGTAACACTTCTCTCTGTAACCTTGCACGGGTGAATGCATGAGATTGTAATGTTCGGCGTCGATCTCCGCTTCCGCGTCTCTTGGGGTTGACTTGCCTTTCGCCACCAATTTGGTATCCGCATCCACGATGGGGAAGCCAAAATTGATGTGATAAAGAATCATATGCGGGGAGATCATGCTCCCGATATTCTCCACGGTGTCATGTATCCGAATCACTTTTTCGCCAAGCTTCACCGTTATTTTTCGCGTCAATTGTAACTTATCGCCAAATACCGAAGTTTCCCGAACAATTCCGCTGACCTCCAAAAAGTAATCGTCCCCTCTCCATTCCCCGTTATAGCTCACGTTTGTGGCGGGCAGATGGCTATATCGTCCGTGCAATCCCAAAGCCTTCCCCTCATCCTCGCAGGGAGCTCCATTCCAGGTGAGCCCGCAAGTCGTTACGAGACCGCCCGCGAACGTTTGAAGCCATCCGAACCCATCCGACTCGAAAAAGGCTGGGTTCCTATCCATACACGCGGAACGCCACGCCAAGGACATTCCGTTGTATCTGGCGGAGGAGATATCCAATCCTCTGTCGGCGATAATGGAAAACTCCAAACCACTGCCATTGGTCACATCCAATGCGTACACCCCGCTTTCCGGGCCGTCTCGAAGGGTGTGCGGCTTCACCCTGGCGATTTGTGAAATATCCCCTGTCAACTGGAGAAGTTCGTTTTTTGTGAGATTTCTGTTGTAAACTAATGCCATCGTACTATCCTCCTAAAAATGAATATGGTCAGAAAGACGTAACATGAAATTAAATACACCTTCCAAGCGTTATTTCCTGCTTGGCTTCGCCTTTTTTTTGAGCCTGCCATGTATGATTTTACTCGCAGGATGCGGCAAGTTACATATGATCCCCCAAGCGGGGGCGCAACCAGCTCCGAAGGGCTTGTCCGCCATCAAAGCCGAGCTCAATAAAGTGCATCCCAACGAAATGGGCTACATTCCCATTTTAATGTACCACTCTATCGGCGACTCGGCGCGCCCGGGACATGTGCGCTATGACATACACGGATGGAACATCTCCCCAAACACTTTCTTGCATCAATTAAAGCTAATGTACGCGGCGGGATGGTACCCTGTGGATGTGGATGACATCCTAACCTCGAAGATCAATGTGCCGGCAGGCAAGACCCCGGTAGCGATCACTTTCGATGATTCCCGAGGCAGCCAATTCCACTATCTGACAAACGGAAAAATCGATCCAAACTGCGCCGTTGGAATTCTCCTTCGCTTTCATAAAACGCACCCGGACTGGCCCCTTCGCGCCACATTCTATGTTTTGCCTGATTCCTCCTTCAACCCCGAACCATTCCATCAGCATCAATACGTCACGTCCAAGCTCCAATTTCTGTTGAAAAACGGGTTCCAGATAGGCAACCACACAACCACGCACCGCCCCTTGGCTTTCATGCGCGCCGCCATCATACAATGGGAGCTCGCTTACAATATACGCTATATGCGCAAGCGGGCGCCGAACATTGTCGAAGACTCTCTTGCCCTTCCATACGGATCCTATCCAAGAAACAAAATGGACATCCCCTTCCTGCTGCATGGCGAAAACGACGGAGTGACCTACAACAATCGAAGTGTGATGCTGGCGGCTGGAACGCCGAACCCACCCTTCATCTCGAAGAAATTTAATAAGCTACGCATCATGCGAATGGGGGCGATGCCGGGTTATATCGAGGGTTGGATTAAAAAACTCGCGCGGAATAAGCCTTATCCCAGATTTGTCAGCGACGGAGATCCGAATATCGTCACCGTTCCGAAAAAATACGCTAATGGCGTCAACCTCAAAGCTCTAAATGGCGCATATTTATATGAATACGGTTCGAGCGGAAGCTAAAAAATAGGCTTCGAAGCGTTGCTCGTTTCGAAGCCGATATACAACAATTAAAGGAAGGCGCCATTGCCTGGTTGAGGATAAGACGTGTAAGGTATGGGTAATTGTAAAAATGAAATGGAATGGTTTCCAAGTAATCTTGACATGCCAAAGAACGACTCAATAGTGAATTCCGTTTCAACCTGTCTGCCTATTAAAGAACGCACATTCCTTGATTTACATCAACCAACTCACTAATCATATGGCAATCTAGCCTTCCGTCGCGAAAACGCATCCAGCCACCCAAAACGCCTCTTTGAACCTCTCGTTCGCTACGAAGATTCAAGGATGTTCTTAATCGCTTTTCCTCGAATAAAATGTTCACACTCTCAAAAGACGACTCATGATCGGAATGATATGTGTTTATCCTCAAACCCTTTTTATTTTGACGATGTTGTTGAGTCGTCTGAGCGTGTAAACGAGGATTATGCCGCCACCGGCATCGGTTTTTCCTCTTTGACATAAAAGGGGATCGTCGAACCATCCTCTTCAAGAATAGTTACCATGGATACTTTGTCTAATCGAATGTCCTCGGTATCCACAATGAGATAACCGCCGTAAAGTGGCACGAAGGTAACATCGTACACTTTGGAGACGGTATGCATCATGTTTCCGCGTCGATCTATCCAATGGATGTCGCAGGTTTTGTAAATGAGCTTCTTAGCATCTGTTATTCCCACTGTAGTGCCTCCCTTCGTACTACATCCTGTATTAACGGCAAACCGCTCAAAGCTATATATCCGTTTTTTTACCGGTTTCTTGAAAATAGCCATATATGCCTCGATTGCCAACTAAACACGAGAGGACGAAACACTGCAATCCACACTTAACGCCCCCCCGTTGATTTGGAAGCGCTCTCTTTGCACCTTGGAGGGATCATCGCATTCTCGAATGTGACATACGGATTCCCCGCATGGCGGCGATCGTGCGATAACTCTCTTTCAGCAACCCCCTGAACCACTCGATATTTACCGGCGAGTCATCCACCCACGGGTTTTCATTCTCCACCCGCATCATCCACTCCTCGGTCGTGCCGGAGGTGAGGTGATAGCTTATGCAGCGGTCCTCATAATGGGAGTATCCCAGTCGCTTCAAACTCTCTACGGTCGCCTCACGCCACGCCTTGGACGCCCAGCTCGGAGGCGGTGTGTTTAGGGCGTGATGAAGGGGATGTGCATGCCTGTCCCGTCATCAAGGAGAACCATGTCATTCGGATGCTCTTTCACCCACCATAACGGGGCGTGTGGATTGAGGCGCGGGATGATGGCTTCGCTGGGCTTGGAGTTGATGAAGAGCGTGGGAACACCATCGCGAGGTACATCGCTCCAACCCGAGGCGGAAAGATTGCGAGTTTGGTCCACCGCGCTGAAGGTGAACTCGCTGTTGAGGCGGACCGGATCACGAACCATATCCCATTGGGCGGCGTTCGTCCATCGAAAAGAATCTCCGTCACCTGCTTCTCCATCGCTTTTGCGAAAGCATCCGACTCAATTTACAAGGCGAGTGCGATGGATCCGGCGTATTTCAGGAAGTAGCGCCTATTGATAGGAATAGGAGATAACTGTTTTGCTTGTTTCATCCTGTTTTCTCCCCATTCGTCGTGATTCATCTGATTTATTATTGTAGTTATCCAACCCATTTCGCACAACCAATAATAAAAAGGGCGTCCATAACTAGCATGGACACCCGTTTTTATTTGACTTATGTTATTGGAACAGAATTGACTATTTTCGATCGACGGCCATCGCCTCACGAACCTGCTGAATCGCTTGAGTGGTCAATTTCTCCGCATCAGCTCGATGCCCTTTGAAATCATGCGGGGCTTTGTTCAACAGCATACGAGCACGCATCAGGGCTCTCAACGCCTGCCGAAGTTCCGGATGGCGCTCGCGTCCTTTCATGACCCGGGATGCGTAGGGACGCTTCGCATTGATAGGGGCTGGCACACCCGGATTTTGGGCGAAAACCGCCACGACGCTTACCAATCCGAACAACGCAACAAGACCGCAAATCGCGAGAAATCTACTTCTCATTTTTGAACTCCTCCATTAGTTGATGTGATATACGGTTCATGTTCATACTGGATGGCCATCCGTAGATTTCATGTTGATGAACGTGATTTTCATTTAAATTTCATGAAAAGACGCTCACATCCAGATAGACGTAGCATCATAAGAGAAGTTCATCCATGAAAAACTATATTTTGAGAAACGGTATTATTACCTATGTCCGATGGATCATGTCCGTCTTCGCCGCCATGATGAAATCGTTCAGATGCAATCCGTCAATCCGATGCGTCCACCAGGAGACGGTCACCTTGCCGTATTCCACCAAAAGCGCGGGATGATGCCCCTCCATCTCCGCAATCTCCCCAATTTCATTGGCGAACTGCATGGCAAGCTTGAAATCCGGAAACTTGAACTGACGCACCAAGCGGGGAATATCGTGGATCACATCCACTCTCCAAGCGGGGATATTCTTGATGAGTTCTCTAATCTCCTCCTCGGATAGCGGCTTCGCACCGCGCATACATGGAACACACTTTTGATTTTCGAATGCGCTCATATTAATCCTCTCAATCTAGCGTAAGTCAAATGATTCAACTTTCCATTACGGATTTTTCGGCGCGCTTATATCTCCACTCAACGCGTGATTCAATCCATATGCCAACCGACGGATAATTCAAAGAAAAGATAAGCGGGAGGAATATCCATCTGTTTTGACGCCACGGAGACAATGAAACTTAGCTTGGCGCGCCGAAAGGCCACCGGCAATCCCTTGGAGGGGATGCTTCCACAACGCCGCAAACTCCAGCACCGTAATCGCAAACAGACTTCAGTCAACTTTCGTTTCATGGTGGCAATCGTCTTTCGCAATGCAGTTGGAACAAGAATAATTCGATTCCAATCTTAACGGTTAAAAAAGTTATCATGATGGCAACTAATAGGTGAATAAAGGAAACCCGTTCAACGTATGAATAGGCAAGACGGACTGACAAAATAACCCGTCTAACGCGCCCGAAACGGGGAATTCCCATGCGTTTTGTTCCCTATCAACGCATCAATCTCCTTCCCGGTTTCGATTCTTTGCGATACAGGAGGATGAAATGAAGATCATCGCATTGGAGGAGCACTACTCTTACGCCGCACTTAGAGAGGATGTCCCCCAACACCCCACTCGCTCACCCAACAACCCGTATATGGAGGAAGTGCGAACAAAGCTAGCCGATCTCGGTGAAGCGAGACTTGCGGACATGGACGAGAACGGGATATCGATGCAAATACTCTCCGTCTCCGCCATGGATGAATCACTTGCAGACGAGATAGCCAATGAAACATTCATCGTTAAGGATGTGAATGATCGGTTGGCAGCACGAATAAGTTGTAACCCCGATCGTTATATTGGTCTCGCCACCCTCCCTCTGCGCCACCCGGAGGAAGCCGCGCGGGAGTTGGATCGGTGCATCACCGAACTTGGATACGTCGGGGCGGTCGTGAATGGAACCATTGACGGGCAATTCCTGGATCATCCCCGCTTTGAACCCGTTTTGGAGGCGGCGGAGAAACTTGACGCGCCCATATATATCCATCCCGCTCCTCCAATCAAACCCATATTCGACGCCTATTACGCTGGGTTACCTGGCGAGGCGTCCCAAGCCCTCTCCATCAGCGGATGGGGATGGCATACGGAAGTGGGCTTGCACGCTCTAAGGCTAATTCTTGCGGGAGTATTCGACCATCATCCGCACCTCCAGGTGATTATCGGACATATGGGCGAATTCCTTCCCTATTGCCTCGATCGTTCGGACCTCCTGTTGAGTCGCGCTGCGCCACATCTTCAAAAAAGGCTCAGGGACTATTTTCTGGAAAACTTCCATATCACCACAAGCGGATACTTCAGCCTGCCGCCGTTTCTCTGCGCCCTTCAAATGGTGGGAGCGGAACGGATCCTTTTCGCAGTGGATTATCCTTACAGTCCCAATGCAAAGGGCAAGGAGTTCCTCGAATCCCTCCCGATACCGAAGGATCAATTGGAACTCATCGCCCATGGCAACGCGGAAAAACTGTTGAAATTGCGGGCGTGATTCGCCTTGATTACTATATCGATGACGCACAAAATACGCCGCAAAAACGTGTTGAATTGATCCGATTCCGCGTATAGACCATCCGCCCTAAAATATGCCACGATGGCAATCATAGGATGAATTCACACGTTTTTGTGGGACGTATTGGGATACAGCGAACAATCAATAGGACCGAACCATCCTTTTTTTCCTGTAAAATAAGAGAGACTTATCGACTCATCTTCTTCAATGATACGCTGAGCGCCTTTGGCACAATGCTGTATTTATCACACAGGAGCTTCACATGAAAAGCATCCAACTCCCAAAACCGAGTCGTTTTCGCGGATTATCCCTGTACGAATCATTAGAACGTAGAAAGACCGCCCGTGCTTACGAGAGTAAGAAACTTCCCCTCCAAACGCTCTCCAACCTGCTCTGGGCGGCTTTCGGAGTGAACAGAGAGAATGGTCCCTTTGGCGATCCAGGAAGAACCGCAGCCTCCGCCAGCAACTCCCAGGAAATCGATATCTACGTGTTATTGCAAGAAGGCGCTTATCTCTACGTTTCACATCCCCATCAGTTGAACCAAGTCGCCTCAGGGGATATTCGATGGATCGCCCTCGGTCCGCGCCAGGGAATGAACGGCGCGGAGGCGGCGGTGCGGTTGATTTACGTGGCGAATATCGCCAGGTTCAGCACGGCGGGCTATCAGGAACCTGGCTTGTACGATCAAGAGACGCAAAAGGCTTACTTTTATGTCGATACGGGACTCATAGCCCAAAACGTCTATCTGTTCGCCGCGTCGCAGGGTTTTGCAGCTTGGTTTCACAATTGCAACAAGGAGGAGGCGATGAAACTGCTCCGTCTATCGCCCACCCAACTCCCGCTCTTCGGTCAAACCGTTGGCTATGAGTTGCCGGTGGGCTGAAACACCCTCTAACCGTCGGTGCATCTTCGAGGGGTGTCATCCCTTGGGCGGACGTTCTATCATGATGCGATACTCTCCGGGAGATACGATCCATCCGTCCCCGGAGCGTTTGGCGGGAACCCTTTTTCCGGCGTTCATCCGAAAACACTTCGCCCCCGCCGCCAATGGGGATTTCCATTCGAAAAGCCGCTCCCGCGACTCCAAATTCGCCACGGGTTTCTCAAAGGACGATGTAAGGCAACTCCCCACGAGAATTGAATCCGGATGAATAATCAGTTGGTAAACGTTTGGTGAAATCTTTTGGAGGATATACATTCCGCTCCCATCGTAATCCACGTAGGGCGAGGAGCCCGTGCCCACAACCCGGATCGGATTTTTGGGAAGCGTCAACGGATGCCATTGCGGATGGATCGAACGCGAGTAAAGCGCCTCTTCCGAGGTCATCAGCAGGCTCAGATTGTACTTGAACGAGACCGCCATGGGCGGCAACGTGAGGTGGTCCGTCCCCGCCTTGTATTTGATCCCGCGCGGCAGAAGATGAAACGCTTCCCTGCCAACCATATAGCTCACCGCCTTGGTTGGAGTATAAAGCAGATTGAGCCAGTGTGCATTCCAGTCCGTGTTCCATCGAGCGGTGGCGATGGTGTCGTACTGAAACTGGCAGGCGATCTGGCACTCGCCGCTGCGAAAATGCGCCGCAAGCGCCGGATAGAGGTAACAGCTTGTGTTCGTGGCGGGGGCGTCGAACTCATACGCAACTCTGGCCTTCCGCGCCAGCATGGGGTCCAACTCCAGCGGTCCCACCTCCGGCAACAGATCTCTCCCATCGTTGATCTGCGCCCAGCCTCCCGGATAGGCGCTCACGGTGATGGCGTCGCACTCCGAGTCGGCGATCGCCTGCGTGATATCCTCTCCGGGACTGGAAAAAAAGGAGATGGCGATCGGTTGTTTCGCCCCGACGCTCCTTATGGCGCCGATCATCTCGGAGATATACTCCCGCATCAATGCATATCGGAAAAGAGGAAAATATGCGGGATCATCTTTCAAGCCATACTTTTGCAACCAATCGCGCCAAAGCCCGCGGAAAATTCGATGGTCCCTTTCCAGTACCTCTTTCGTCTCCCCTTGGGGATGATAGGCATCCCCCGTGATATCGTTGTATTCGAAATACGCTGGCTCGTTCATCACCTCCAGAAAGACGACTGGAGGATCCGCCTTGAGCGGCTTTTGATTGTAGGGGTTTCTATGATTCAGGAACTGACGGATGAAGTTCGCCGCCGCCTTTTTCGCCTTCGGCACGAACATCATGCCAGGCTTCGAGGTGACATTCGAGAAGGAGTCCGGCAATGCATTGGGGCTCCCCCACCAAGCGATCAAAGTGAAGTAAAAGTAAATATCCCTCTTCTCACACTGCGCGACCAGATACTGCAACAGGTCCAGATGAATGTTGTCCTGAAGATTGCCGTCGCCGTCGCTAATCTCCCGATCAAACACATGGATGCGAATCGCCTGAACACCCATATCCTTCATATCGTCCAAGTCCCTGCGGATGGTCGCTTTCATATCCACCCCGGTCTTCTCCATGTTCACAAACTGCCACCACGACATGGGATAGTAATTCGTGCCCCACAACGCGACCTCCTTGCCGTCAGGGTAGCGCAGCACACCTTCCTTTACGTGTATCGGGCGCAGAGGAAGCGGCGAACCGATAGGCCCCGGCTTGGGACGATGGTATGCCTGAGTTAAACTTTTCCTGTTCTCCTCCATCCATCCCGGCGAACCGGTGTAAAGCAGATAATGCGACCTGTACATTCCACCGCCGTAAGTGGGGTTCTCCACCATCACGGTTAGCACGTTGGTCTCACCGTAGCGAATAAGCGCGGGAGGAACCACGTAGTCTCGCACGGTATCCCAGCCATCGGTGTGACCTATCTCCACGCCGTTCCAATAGGTGATGTCATTGTCGTCCACCGCTTGGAGATACACGTGCAATGGCTGTCCCTTCCAATCCTCCGGTATAGCCAAATGCGCCCGGCACCAAGCATTGTCATTGCTCTCCCACATCTTCGGAATGCGTAAATCCGGCCAGCTTGTATCGTCAAGGTCAGGCGATGCCCAGTGAGGATCGATCGGTTCCGTGGCGGAAATGAATTTTTGTTTCCATACGATATTCGCAAGGTCTATGCCCCGTCGAACAACTATGAAGGCTTTCGCATCCGCCATACCGCAGATTAGTTTTGCTTGCGGACTGTCAGGAGTCATTGTGACATTGGCGATTACAAACCTCCACCCCCCGGGCGGAAGGTCGATAGCGGTGCGCTCGGGACTCACATCCCCCCCCTCGCACACAAGCCTTAACTCCCCGGTGATGCGTTCTCCGGAGCCGTTGTAAAGGGTTACCGGGAGAATAGCCCGATCCTTGTCGCAAATCGCATATCGGCTTGTTCGAATCTCCAAGCCGCTCGCATGGACCTCCCCCAGCGAAATATCCATGTCACTTGCGATAGCCACCGCAGCAGCGAATGCGCACCCCTGCAGGAATCCTCTGCGGGAAATGTGATGATTACGGTTCATATTATTCCCTTCATGTCATGATATCACTATTAGTTTATCGCATTTCCCTCATATTAATCGTAAGGGCGCCCCTGATGCGCGCCCATGCTCAATTTGTGAGACAAGGAAAAACCGGGACACCCATCAGAGGCGCCTCGGCAATCCATCCGCGTCCGATAGACCTCCTGTCCGTTGTTACCATAAACCGTCAACAAAGCATCATTAACATAAATCTATTTAATATGCCCTGCAAATCAATCCGAGCTTGACAAATGCGCGAAATCCATTCCGGGGATTGTCCGCCATCCATATAACCGTCGCGTGAGCCACTTATGGCATTCCTCCGGACAATCTCGTGATTTATCACATAGCGAGCATTGATCCGGAGTCGATCCTCGCTGCGATGTGATCTGAAAGAGATGTTCACCCGGAATTCACTGCCACCATCCCTTTTTCTCGATATGTTTTCTTTGGATGTAGTCAATCCTCCATTGACAATCCGCCGCCCATTTGGATTTTCCATAGTTCGTAAGCACTTTTCGATATTCGTTGATGGATTCCGGATATCGTTTCATGCCGGAATCCAGCACACGCGCCAAACGATATTGGGAATATGCCGCCTCATCTGTGTTTGGATAATTTTGCATCACATATTTAAACGCCTGTAGTGATTCCTCGTATCTTTGGAGCTTATCCAGCAAATCTCCTTTTATTATCCAAGCTTGGATGATTGTTTCAGTCAAAAAGCTTTCCTGAATTGCTCTTTGACAAGTATTCAACGCTTCCGAGTATTGGAACGTCCGTGAATAGCATTCTATGATTATTATCAATAGTTCATCAAGATCGATTCCCCTGGGAATTCGTTCCGCCATCCTCTTGAAAGTGACTACTGCATTTGAATAATCATGCAAATGATTGAACTGTATATCAGCAATTATCTCGAGCGCATGATATTCCTGTTCCGTATGGATGTTCTCATTTGCAATGGACATAAGAACGTTTATCGCTCTGCGGAAGCATTCGTTCCTTCCACCGCCTGCAACGGCAGCCTGTATAAGCGCATCGGCTATGTCAAATCGGACGCGGATGCTATTATTCGGACTATCGGCGGGGCAATCTAATTTTTGATCAATTTTAGATTTAGAACTTGGATTTGAAAGAATATCGTATGCGGCGTTTATCTGCTTCATACGCTCCTGGTATTCGACTTTCAGATTCGCCGGAGCCTTGTCAGGATGATAAATACCCGCCAAATAACGATGCATATGTTTGATTGTTTCCAAGTCCGCCTTGGGATGAACCTGAAGGATTTGATACGGATCAGGGAAAGAAGATTCTCGGCTCATCGAAACTCACACTTCATCTATATTATGAATCCGGATATTTAAATTTGGGATCAAGTTGTATTCTCTCCTCCCATACTTGTCGCCGTGCTTTAGTCCGTCAAATCCATCCTTTTGTGGTTCAACATGCCAGTGTTTCATTCTTTCAGACTCCTTGTCTTGTAGTGTAATTATGATATGAAGGCTGTCTCACTTTATATTGGCTCACAGGGCTTTTCCATATGTTCGATTGGCATGTGAACCAACGCATGCCTCTCTTACACCCAAACCGTTCGAATTTTCTACGACTGATAACTCAAATCGGTTTCGAAAAACCGGAAAATCTTTTTTGAACCTTTTTGCTTATCGTTCCATGGAAGGAAGGGGGCGATCCAGCGGGGTTTATGTCAAGAGGGGGGCAAGCGTCGTCACGGCTTCAAGCGCAAAAGCTTTTCCCCTCAATGTTACAGGAGTGAGCGAAGATGAGACGCAATGCCTGAAAATTCCGATTGACGATCTCATTCCCACTCCGCATTGCGAACTTCTCAAACAGCTCTTGGCGTATTCATTCGGTGAATAATTCCCTATTTCCAAACGCTCCACGCACCTTTCGACAGCCCTCAGGCGCCGGCAATATTCTCTAGAGGCGCTGAAACTAGGCATCCACTCCATTCCACCACTAATATCCATGTTAAAACACATTGGCATCGATACACTGAATTCTCGGGATAAACTAAGAATGGTCCTGGACCTTGAACCTATCCTGACTATCCTGAATATCCATGTTAAAACACATTCGCATCGATACACTGAATTCTCAGGATAAACTACGAATGGTCTTGGACATTGAACCTATCTTGCTTATCCTGAATATCCATGTTAAAAAACACATTGGCATCGATACACTGAATTCTCGGGATAAACTACGAATGGTCTTGGACATTGAACCTATCCTGACTATCCTGAATATCCATGTTAAAAAACATTGGCATCGATGAACTGAATTCTCAGGATAAACTACGAATGGTCTTGGACATTGAACCTATCCTGACTATCCTGAATATCCATGTTAAAAAACATTGGCATCGATGAACTGAATTCTCAGGATAAACTACGAATGGTCTTGGACCTTGAACCTATCCTGACTATCCTGAATATCCATGTTAAAAAACACATTGGCATCGATGACTGAATACACAGAATAAGCTATGAATTGTCTCCAACCTTGAACCTATCCTGACTATCCTGAATATCCATGTTAAAAAACATTGGCATCGATATACTGAATTCTCGGGATAAACTAAGAATGGTCCTGGACCTTGAACCTATCCTGCCTATTCTGAATATCCATGTTGAAAACACATTGGTATCGATACACTGAATTCTAAGGATAAACTACGAATGGTCCTGGACCTTGAACCTATCCTGACTATCCTGAATATCCATGTTAAAACACATTGGCATCGATACACTGAATTCTCGGGATAAACTAAGAATGGTCCTGGACCTTGAACCTATCCTGCCTATTCTGAATATCCATGTTGAAAACACATTGGCATCGATACACTGAATTCTAAGGATAAACTACGAATGGTCCTGGACCTTGAACCTATCCTGACTATCCTGAATATCCATGTTAAAACACATTCGCATCGATACACTGAATTCTAAGGATAAACTACGAATGGTCTCGGACCTTGAACCTATCCTGACTATCCTGAATATCCATGTTAAAAAACACATTGGCATCGATACACTGAATTCTCGGGATAAACTAAGAATGGTCCTGGACCTTGAACCTATCCTGACTATCCTGAATATCCATGTTAAAAAACACATTGGCATCGATACACTGAATTCTCGGGATAAACTACGAATGGTCTTGGACATTGAACCTATCCTGACTATCCTGAATATCCATGTTAAAAAA